>Ga0207897_100003_pt1 | contig 980453 bp, 816 predicted proteins | sample LinPmetageLP42_FD_184054 | JGI IMG/M metagenome (GOLD analysis project Ga0207897, IMG submission 184054) | Marine viral communities from the Pacific Ocean - LP-42 (SPAdes) | ecosystem: Environmental > Aquatic > Marine > Oceanic | place: Pacific Ocean | collected 2010-08-27
AAAAGCGATTGTAATCCAATTTATTTCTGAAGTGATTTTCTTATATAAGTCTTTCAGAAATTAGATTATTTCCGCATAACACCCGCTATCTTATTTAAGACAACCAACTAAAAGTTAGAGCAGAATAGAATTTATTATTTAAGTATTTGCTTAAATAAGTAATTAACTGTACCTTTGCTCGTCTAAAGCATTAATATGAAACTAGAAATATCCTGTACAAGAGCTGAGGCTGACCATAAGCAGTTACTAAACTGTAGAACTACCATTGACGGTATGGCTAATGGTTTCGATAAAATATCGAAACTACTATCCATTTCAGGTAATGAGGTGCGCTTAAAAATCCTATTCTTATTAAATATGGAAAATGAACTATGTCCTTGCGATTTATCTGATATTTTAGGTATGAGTGTGCCAGCAGTTTCACAGCATATACGAAAAATGAAAGATGCAGGTATTATAAGCTCAAGGAGAGAAGGGCAAACCTTATACTATTCATTGAACGAGTATGAGACGGATATTCTGAATAGTATTTTTAAGTCAATCAAATTAGAAAGAAAAATAGCCTAAATTTTATAATAATGAAAACAGAAAAAACATCAAAAAATGCAGCATATACAGGTTTGTTTGCTGCTGTAGCCGCATCATCTTGTTGCATACCACCAGTTATTGCATTAATTGCAGGCGTTGGAGGAAGTGCTTCCGCTTTATCTTGGATGGAACCTTTTAGACCCTATTTAATTGGTGTCGCTATCATAGCAATTGGTTATGCGTGGTATGATTATTTAAAACCGAAAAAAGCAGAGGATTGTTGCGAAGTAGATGCAAAACCAAAGTGGTTTCAAACCAAAGGATTTTTAATAGGAATTACGCTATTTGCGGCTATCTCAATTAGCTTTCCATATTACTCGCACATTTTTTATCCTGATAATAAGAAAGAAGTGGTTATAGTGAATCAATCTAACATTCAAACTTTGAATTTTGAGGTTGAAGGTATGACTTGCGCTTCTTGTGAACAACACGTAACGCACGCAGTTAATAATTTAGAAGGTATTGTAAATGTAAATGCTTCCTATGAAAAAGCTAACGCAAAAGTAGAATTCGATAATTCGAAAACTACTAAAGAGGATATAGAAAAAGCAATTAATTCTACAGGTTATAAAGTAATTAATAAATAAAATTCTTAATTGTGAAAAATTATTTAATCATCTTTCTTTTTGCTTTTGTAATTACTTCTTGTAAAGAAAATAAAAAAGAAACGGATTCAACCGCAGTTGAAAATAAGCTAACTACACAGGATATCGATTATCCAGTTATTAAAGTTGGCAAAGGACCAGACGCCTTATTTCTAACACCCAATAAATCATTTTTATATGTTGCAAATGTGGAGGATACATTAATTTCAGTTATTGATACCCAAACAGATAAAGTATTAAAAAACATAGAAGGCATAAGGTATCCGTGGGGTTTTGTTCAGTTAGCAGAAAGTAATTTGGTTGCTGTTAGTGGTTACGATAAGCAAGTGGTTATCATTGATTTTGACAATCATACCATTCTAAAAGAAAAACTATTTGAAACTCATATAGGTGGAATTACTGCAAATAGAAAAGGAGATTTAATTTATGTAATAGCAATAGATGACAATAAAGTGTTGCAACTGGATGCTACTACTCTCAATATATTAAAAACATTCCCTACAGGAAAAGGACCAGATGGAATAGGCATCTCGGAGAATGATTCAAAGCTGTTTGTTACCAATACGGAAGATGGAAGCATTTCTGTGATTAATATAGAAACAGGAAAAAAATCCATCATTAAAACAGGTGGAAAACCAGAACTTATACACGGAAACAAAGACCATTCACTATTATATATAAGTAATTTCTTTGGAAACAAAATTCATATTATAGATACCGAAAAAGGAGAAATTGTAAAGGAAATAGAAGGTGTAAAAACACCAGAAGAAGCAGTCTTATCCAAAGATGAAAATATATTATACGTTGTAAGTTTTGATTTGTCAGAAGTTTTCGTGTATGATGCGGTTACACTCGAAAAGCAATCTGTTACTTATAAAACAGGTAATAAACCCATTGGCGTAATGCCCGTTGGTAACAAATTATATGTTTCTAATTATGGAGACAATTCAATATCAATAATCAGTAAATAACCTTAAAATAAATAGTTATGAAAAATATTATTTTAATTCCCATTCTAGCTTTAGTTCTGTTTTCTGTTGAAGCCACCGCACAAAACAAAAAATTGGAAACACAAAAAGTCGAAACGTCTGTAGATGAACAAAATTTGACAACTATTCAGTTCAAAATAACAGGAATAACCTGTGCTGGTTGTTCTAACGGTATCTATAAAGCAGTTAAAGCGGTTGATGGTGTTACTGAGCATTCTGTTGAATACCCAGGCGACATTGCGGTTATACAATTTGATAGAACAAAGACGAGTATCGAAGCCTTAAAAGCTGTAATTGAGAAGAAAGGGTATAAAGTAGAATTACTAAAGGATAAAGCATAGATTTTAACCTTTATCATTTAACCGAACAACTAATTACAATAATGAGAGATAACGAAAACAAAGATTTAAAAACCATATCATTAGAAATAAGTGGGATGACTTGTAGCGGTTGTTCTTCGCATATCGAAAAAGATATGAATAAGACCAATGGTATTATTAGTAGCAATGTAAGTCACGAAACAGGAAAAGGCGAATTTACTTTTGATACCAATAAAACGGATAAAGAAGAATTAATCGATGCAGTAAATAGCATTGGTAATTATTCTGTTGTAAATGGCATTGAAAAAGAGGATTCTTTCTCTTCGACTTCTCATATTACAACCTCTAAAGAATCCAAAAAAAACAAAAACCAATTTGATTTAATTGTTATTGGTGGTGGTTCTGCTGCATTTTCAGCAGCGATAAAAGCTGAAAGTTTAGGGCTTACGACACTAATGGTAAATGGTGGATTAGATTTTGGGGGTACTTGTGTAAATGTAGGATGTGTTCCTTCAAAAAACTTAATTAGAGCTGCCGAAACTGCATATCACGCTACACATTCTAATTTTAAGGGTATTAAACCAAGAGGTGTAGATATTGATTTTAAACAAATTATTAAAGATAAAAAAGAGTTGGTTTCCGCGTTACAGCAACAAAAATATATGGATGTTGTAAGTGATTTTGAAAATCTAACAGTGCTAAAGGGGTGGGCTGAATTTGTAGATAAGAACACAATTATTGTGAATAATAAAGATAAATACAGCGCAACGAACATTGTCATAGCTACCGGAGCTACAACAAACATTCCAAACATTGAAGGCTTAAATAAAGTAGGCTATTTAACCAATGTTTCTTTATTTGATTTAGAAGAAAAACCTGAAAGCTTAACCATTATGGGAGCTGGATATATTGGATTAGAAATAGCACAAGCTTATAGCCGATTGGGTGTAAAAGTGCGTATTATAGAATTTACAGATAGACCATTACGTACTCAAACTAGTGATATTACTGATGTTTTAGTAGAGCAAATGAAAAGTGAAGGTATTGAGATTTTACCAAATTTCAGAGCCTTTAAATTCGAAAAAAGAGGTAATGATACTATCATTCATTGCAACTGCCCTGATGGTTCGACAACTCAAATCATTGAGAAAGGACATATTGTTGTAGCCACCGGAACAAAGCCCAATACCACTAAATTAGGTTTTGAGAATAGTGATATTAATTTAACAAAAAGCGGACACATTCTTGTTAATGAAAAAATGGAAACCAATGTTTCTAATATATATGCCGCAGGAGATGTAACAAACACACCGCCATTTGTTTATACAGCTGCCACCGAAGGAAATACAGCAGTAAACAATGCATTTTCATTGTCAAAAAGTAGTATAGATTATTCCTCTTTACCGTGGGTAGTATTTACCGACCCTCAAATTGCAGGTGCTGGAATGGATGAAATAGAAGCGGAAGCAAAAGGCATTCCTTTTGAAGTGAGTAAATTAGACTTAAAGCACGTTCCTAGAGCATTGGCAGCACAAGATACAAGAGGCTTTATTAAATTGATTCGTAATCCTGAAACCGATAAGCTAATAGGTGCTAGAGTGATTGCGCCAGAAGGTGGCGAACTTATTCAACAATTAAGTATGGCGATTAAGTTTGGCATTACAGTAAAAGATTTAGCTGAAAGTTTTTACCCTTATTTAACATTAGGAGAAGGAATCAAATTAGCAGCAATTACGTTTGGAAAAGATGTTTCCAAATTAAGTTGTTGTGCAAGTTAGTTTAGCTAAACAAGAAAATAATTTTTATATGAAAAATTACGATGTTTTTATAATTGGTTCGGGAATGGCAGGAATGACCATCGCCAATAAATGTGCCTCAAAAGGCCTGACAGTCGGAATAACGGATGAATTACCTTACGGGGGCACTTGTGCATTGAGAGGTTGTGACCCAAAAAAAGTGATTATAGGGGCTACGGAAGTACGAGACTTTGCCAAAAGGCTTAAAGGTAATGGCATTGACACCATACCTAAAGTCAATTGGAAGGACATAATGGCCTTTAAACAATCTTTTGTGGATGAAATGCCACCCAAAATTGAAAAAGGATATAAAAAAAACGGAATAGATACCTTTCATAGTTCAGCTAAATTCTTATCAGAAAACACATTGGAAGTTGGAAGTGATAAGATAAAGGCTAACAAAATTGTAATCGCGTCGGGTTCCAAGCCAAGGGTTTTAGAATTTGAAGGTGGTCATTTTGCCAAATCCAGTACCGATTTCTTGAATTTAGCAGAATTGCCAAATTCCTTATTATTTATCGGTGGTGGTTATATCGCTTTTGAGTTCGCACATATCGCAGCTCGATGTGGAGCAGAAGTTACTATTGTTCATCGTGGAGAAAACCCCTTGGAAAATTTTGAACAGGATATAGTAAAACATCTTGTTTCTGCCACAAAAGAATTAGGGATAAAACTCATTCTTAATACAGATGTTACGGCTATTGAGAAAGAGGATAACCAGTATCGAGTGAAAGGTAAATCCGCAGAGAAAACAACATATTTTGAAGCCGAAGCTGTATTTAATTCCGCCGGCAGACCACCGGCAATATTTGATTTGAATTTAGACAAAGCCAACATAGCCTTTACAAAAAAAGGTGTTACGATAGACAAATACCTTCAAAGTACTTCAAACCCTCATATTTATGCAGCGGGCGATGCCGCAGATTCAGAAGGTTTGCCCTTAACGCCAGTTGCGGTTTTAGAAGGTCATACGGTTGCTTCAAATATAATTAAAGGAAATTCTAAAGAAATAAATTATCCACCAATGCCAACGGTAGTTTTTACTTTGCCAACTATGGCTTCTGTTGGCTATACTGAATCGAAAGCGAAAGAGCTGAACTACAATATTCAGATAAATTATAAAGAGGTTGGCAATTGGTTCAATGCTAAACGCTTGAATGTAAAACAGTATGTGTTCAAAACTATAATTGACGAAAAAACCCAAACAATTTTGGGAGCACATTTAATCGGACCACATACAGAAGAAACCATAAATCTCTTCGCAATGGCCATAAAAACAAAGATGAAGGTTACTGATATTAGAACAATGATTTTCTCATATCCAACATTGGCTTCGGACATACCACATATGCTTTAGTTGAAAAATGAATGAAAATTATATCAAAATCAGAAATCACTTGTCCAAATTGCGGACATAAAAAAGTAGAAGATATACCGACAAACGCGTGTCAGTTTTTTTAGGAATATGAAAATTGCAAAACGGTTTTGAAAACATAAGAAGGCGATTGTTCTATTTATTGTTCATACGGAACTGTAGCTTGTCCACCAATTCAAGAAAACAACAGCTGTTGTTAAGAAAATAGGTATTAAATGACCATACATAAAACAAGCGCCAATTTGAAAAACAGTATTCTAAAATTTACTTCCGCTTATCCCCAGCTTTTGTATCAAAGGCAATTAGATTAAACAGTTCTCGCATTCTGCTACGAACACGATTGCCATAACGTTCTTCCAGTTCTTCAGCATTTAGGTTTGTTGTGGCGTGTGTTTTAATTTTGTGTTTGGTTTGTAAGTACAGTTCGTATCGAGATAATAGCACTTCGCCCATCACATTCAAATCCTTTCCGTAGAATCTGCCAGACGGTTCCACGCCCAAATCATCAAAACAGTAAAATTTGGTGTTACCATATTCTTCAACGGTTTTAAAGCCTAAATGATTAAAACTGAAGGTTACGTTTCGGCAAGGAATCATTTCGTAAGGTCGTTGCAATGGCACCAAATGACGCAGTAATTTCATTAAACTGGTCTTTCCGCATCCAACGGGTCCAGAAAGCAGAATGCCTTTGTCAATGTCAATACCGTAAGTCTCACAGTTGTCTTTATCCTTGATGAAGTAGGAACAGAGTTTCAGCAAAATGTCTTTGTCTTCATCATAAATCCTAAACTTTTCGCCAAACAAAAGTTTGCCCTTGGCATTCAGGTAAATCAAGATTTTTGGAAAATCATAGATCACACTTTTACCATCAAATTTTCCGAGCGAATATTCCACGCCACCTTCGGTTATTTTAGAGGGGTTGTCCATAATCTTTGTTTTTAGTGGTTCGCAAGTTGTCCTTGATTTGGGACGCTTGTTTTTTGTTTGGTTTGTTTTCCTCGTCGAATATTTCGGTTCTGTCCATCCAGTTGATGGCTACGGCTCGCCAATCTCTGATTTCCTTGCCATCGCCAGTTTGCCAATTTCTGGTCTGGTAATGCTCATAGAATTTTTTAGCTTCATCAGCATCAAAACCTTTTTCTTCAAAAAAAATAAAAACGGCCTGCCAGCCCTTTGGTTGTTTTATATAGTTTTCTTGTTTGATATTGTTTGTATTAGATACCAATGCTTGTCCATCTATGGGACGGTGTTGGTTCACAACCTGTCCATTTTTGGGATGGTGGTGTCCCTCAAGCGGTACACCTCTGGGATGGTACTGTTCCGCAAGTTGTTCTAATATGGGATTGTACTGTCCCACAACCGGTTCATCACTTGTCCCAATAATGGCCATCTTTATTTTGCTGCCTTTGTAGGGATTGTTGGAAGGGAAATAGGTTAAGTATTGCCAAGAATCTAACTCGACGATGCATCTGTGATATGTAGACTTAGAACCTATTTTAGCACATCGCATCAAATCGCGACGGTTTACATAAAATTCATCCATAAAGCGGCAACTGTTCCATTCTTGGAATAGCGCCATATACAAACTGATATGGGATGGGTTAAGGCGGTCATCAAAATAGAACTTTTCAAAAGCCGCATTAAGTAGCTTTATATAGTTCATCGCTTAAGAATTTAGACCGTGGTGCACACGGTTGGCATCCATAACTTTTTGAATTTCCTCGGTATCGTAATAGATAATGCCACCCACCTTGGTGTATGGTAATGTGCCATTGATACGAAGATTTTGTAAAGTGCCTGGACTTACTTGTAGCAAGTCCATAACCTCAGAAGATTTGAGGTATTTTTTGAGTTTCCCGCTGGCTTGTCTGGTCAATAATTGTTTAATGTCATCGAGCAATTCCATTTTGAATTCCCGAAGGTCGTCTGTGGTAATAATACTTGTTGGCATAATAGAACGGTTTTAAAAGAAAGGGACTATCTGGGTTTATGATTTTAAATGATAGTCCCTGACCTGATTTGACTTTCGTTCTACAAATTTGAATAGGTTTATTGGATTTTATTCCCCAGTACGACCGTACTACGGTCAAAATTTAACATTTTGAAATTTGATGGGTTTTGTAGTATTATGGTGCTTCTAAAGTGGAAACGGTGTGCTAAATCATATCAAATTATATGAAGACGCCTTCCAAAATAAAAAGACCGTAGGTCAACCGTAGTACGGTCTTTCGTTAACAGTAAAATAGCTTGTTATTCTTCGCTTTTGTCCATTTCTATCAGTAACGAGGTGGAAAGCTCATCGAGAAATAGTGTCCTACTGTTCTTGCGGTTTTTGATGTCCTGATAGGTTTTGTAGATGTCCTTTGGCTCAATATCGAAAAGCTGTTGCATTTTTTTGGAAACCTGCATTATGGCTTGATTATCCTGTTTGCCCAATCCCTTTGAGCAGAGTGCATAAACGAGTTCAACATAATCTGTATTTGAAAATGGCCAATGTATCTTTTCAATTGGTTTAGCACCATTTAATTTGCCGTTCAATCCTTTCCGAATTCGATGCTTTTTTTCATCCAAATATATCACTAACAAATCATACGCCTTGTATTTGCCAAGTAGCATATCCCTTGGTGTGCAAAACTCTGGGTCTTGAAAGTAAAATTTGGAAGTTGTTATATGGAATGTTTCGAGATAATCTCTGGTGTAGTATTCCTTGTCAAAATGGGTAGCACCGGAATTTACATAACGTCCAAAATCGATATTGTACAGGAAAAAGCGATTTATTTTGCTGATTTTCTTTTTAATCGATTTTAGTTGGGCATCCTTATCGCCCTTTGGAAGTTGAATCTCAAAGGAATGTATTTCTGAAAAGTAGATGAGCCTTATAAGAGGAACCTGCTTTACCTTTTTAAAGAAATTTATTTCATCTTGAATCGTCTTAAATTTCGTGTCGATGATCTCTTTTTTATAATCACTCAGTAATTTACGGCACGCTTTTATGGAACGATAAGCTTGTTCTAAAATGCTTGTATTCTGAGTTTTAATTTCATCCAGATCCTTTAATAGTTTTTTTGATTGTAATTGAGAATTCATAAGCAGGAACTTTAACGTTGTAAACCATAGATATGGGATTTAGTTGATACGATTGGTTGGTTGATGTCATAGTCCTACAAAATGGTGTAAATGAATGCCAAGGTTCATAAAATTTGTGGCTCATTATTGTATTTTAGGGAACTCTTACTAAAGTACCTTTACTTCTAACTTGTACAAGGAAAACATACCGTATATAATTACGGAATAGTCCGTATTTTTCTACGGATTATTTGTTAGGCACTATAAATAGTGGCTTTTAAATAAACTCAATTTACTTACTTTTTCTTCCGAAATCGCTTCAAAAATTCACGCCTATTCTTTACACCTGTCTTTTTGAAGATATTTGATGCGTGTTTTGATACGGTACTTTCTGCAATGAATAAGTCTTTGGCGATGTTTCTGTAGCTTGAATTACTTAAAATTGACAAAGCCACTTCGATTTCTCTACGGGTCAAATCTTCATATATAATTTTACGCTCTACCGATTCGTCACGTTGTTTTTTCTTTAATGCAAAGACTTCATACATTCGGTTATTGTTTTCTATGAAGTACAAATACCTATCTGCTTCAATCGCTGTTATGGCAAAGAAAGCCAGATTCATTACGGTAAATGTAATCCATTGGTAATCGCCGATGACTGTGCAAATAGGTAATAAGGCAATACTTGCTACACTTACCATTGAGAGTTTATTTCGTCTTACTATGAAAGGATTCGGATTGCTGGGATTTGATATACGACGATAGAAAATAAACAGAAAAACAAAAGTGACAGCAGATATAGGAATGGTAAATAGAAAGCGTGCAGAATTAAGGGAATCTGTTAGAAAATAAGGGATTAGAAACAATACCACAAAACTCACGCTTGCGAGTATAGCAAGGTTTCTTATGGATGAATTGAACCTTAAAACAACAATATCGTATTCTTTATAGAGATAATAAACGATATAGACACACAGGGCTATGGCGACACCATACGTGATAATGTACTGTAAAATAGATGGGTCAGGAAAGTTGTCAATTGGTAAGAAACCACCAGTAGCATTATAAGCAATAAACAGGATTCCGAGGTAGAGGAAACGTCTTAGACTACTGCGCGTTTTCTTTCTGGAAAAGTAGAGTGTAAGCAATACTATGAACGTATCTATTAATAGATAGAAAAAAGTCGTCCAATGTATCGATGTACCAAACATTTACTCTACTTCCCATTGCGCTCAAATTTGTTGGTTTCTAAATTCTTGGAAACATTGTTCCAATCAAAAATTTGTCCGTTCATAGCAATATAAACATCCGGTTTTAGAAGCTGTACTGAGCTTATTGCATACCCTAAATTGAAGGGTGCATCTGTATCTGCAGATGAACCCAAAATGAAAGACCCAACCAAAACTATTGTCTTGTTTAAATTGAGTTTTCCTATATATTTTGCGGTATCTTCCATCGTGAAAGTACCGTGGGTAATCAGTATCTTAGTCGCATTAGTTTCTTTTATCTTGCGAACCAATAGTTCTCGGTCATCATTTGTTATAGCACGACTGTCTTTTTTAAAGACACCTTCGATAGTGTATTCAAAATCGATATTTGCTTTATTTAAAAAATCTTCAATCCCTACATTGGATGAAGTAATACCACCATCATCTGTATAATCCAACCCTTCGATTGTACCGCCTGTTGTGAATATGTGAATCATAAATTAGGACTTCCTCTACTTATAAAGATAGTGTTAATTTATTTAAAACTAATTTTATTGGTTCGGTCAAAATAAACACTCTAAGCATCCTGCCACTTCATTTTCTGCAATCGTACAGCATTGAGAATAGCCAATAAAGCAACACCCACATCAGCAAAAACAGCTTCCCACATTGTCGCTAAACCACCTGCACCAAGAATGAGGACTATGACCTTGACACCAAATGCAAGCGCAATATTTTGCCAGACAATTCTTCGCGTTGAACGACCAATTTTTATTGCTCTTGCAATCTTACTCGGTTGATCGGTCTGAATGATAACATCGGCTGTTTCGATGGCGACATCACTTCCTAAACCACCCATCGCAATACCTACATCACTTGCTGCTAAAACGGGTGCATCATTAATACCATCACCGATAAAGGCTACTTTGGTTTCGGGTTGCTTTTTGAGCTCTTCAACCTCATTGAGTTTATCTTCAGGTAACAAACCACCTTTTGCCCAATCGATATTTAACTCTTTTGCAATCTGTTGTGTAATTGAGTCTTTGTCGCCTGATAGCATTATAATCTTTGAAATTCCCGAATCTCGAATTTGTTTAATGGCTTGGTGCGCATCATCCTTCAGTTCATCTGCAATGGTTACATAACCTGCGAATGTTCCATCTATGGACACCATAACGATGGATTCTACAATACCATCTGTTTCCGAAGGGACTTCTATGCCATTTGAGGTCATCAAAGCTTTATTACCTACCAATACCGTTTTCCCATTGACCGTTCCTTTTAAACCTTTTCCTGCAACTTCTGAAACATCGGTCGCCTCGTAATCCGAACCGTCTGCTTTATATTCGAGAATCGCTTTTGCGATAGGATGCGTGGATTGTTCTTCCATCGCCATCAGGTATTTCATAAATTCGGCTTCCTCAAATGTGAAGGAATTGATTTCTTTGATTTTAAAAATCCCTTTGGTAACGGTACCTGTTTTGTCCATTACGACCGTGTTTACTTGGGTCATTGCATCTAAAAAGGATGCACCTTTAAAAAGAATACCGTTGCGAGATGCCGCACCCAAACCGCCGAAATAGCCCAGAGGAATGGAAATGACCAGAGCACAAGGGCACGAAATCACAAGGAATATCAACGCTCGGTACAGCCAATCCCTAAACACATAATCATCCACGAAAAAGTAGGGCAAAAACGTCAGTCCAATTGCCAAGAATACAACGATAGGCGTATAAATCCGAGCAAATTTTCTGATGAACAATTCGGTCTTTGATTTTCTGGCAGTTGCATTTTGCACCATATCCAGAATTCGTGCAATGGAACTGTCTTTAAATTCTTTAGTGGTTTCAATCTCGATTACACCATCAAGATTTATGCTTCCTGCAAAAACAGTATCACCTTTAGCAATCGTATCAGGTTTGCTTTCGCCTGTCAAGGCAGCGGTATTAAAAGAACCCTTTTCAGAAAGCAGAATACCATCAAGCGGAACTTTTTCGCCTACACGTACCTGTATCTTTTCACCGATTTCAACAGTCTCGGGATTTACTGAAACAAAATCACCATCACGATAAACCAAAGCCTCATTTGGTCTTACATCGAGTAAGGCTTTTATATTTCCCTTCGCACGGTTAACGGCCGCATTCTGGAACAGTTCGCCCACAGCATAAAATAACATTACGGCTACGCCTTCTGGATATTCGCCGATAGCGAACGCCCCTAAAGTGGCTATGGACATCAAGAAAAATTCGGTAAAGAAATCACCATTTTTAATACTTTTCCAGCCTTCTCTTATCACCGGAAAACCAACAGGGATATAGGCTACCGTGTACCATACTATGCGAATCCATCCTTTGAAGAAAGGAAACGCATCAAAGTAATCAATAGCGATTCCGGCTATCAACATCACAAAGCTGAAAATAGCCGGTAGATAGGTTCTAAAATTTGAAATTTCTTCAGGGCTGCTATGGTTATGGCCATCGTCGTGACTGTGCTCGCCTTGTTGTTTTTTTGGTTCTAAGTCACGTAAGTTTATTTTTTTCTTTTTCATATGTTCTAATCAAGTTTGATATCATTTTAAAAACTACTTCGATAATTTCAATATTCTCAATGCACCGCGCATTACAAAAGTGAAAACGATGCCGCCAATCACTAAATCGGGCCATTTACTATTCAGAAAATAAACCAGCACCCCAGCTACTATAACACCACCATTAACAATAATATCATTGGATGTAAAAATGGCACTTGCCTGCATATGAGCCTCTTGACTCTTTGCCTTGTTGATGAGCCAGAGCGATATCAAATTACCTGCCAATGCGAAAATTGAAACGATAATCATCCATTGAAACAAGGGTGTTTCGGTATTGCTAAAAAACCTTCTCAAGACCTCTGCAAACCCAAGTGTTGCCAATGCCATCTGAAAGTATCCGCTGTATTTCGCAACCTTCTTTTTTCTTGAAATGGCACCGCCTACCGCAAATAGGCTTAATGCATATACGATGGAATCTGCCAGCATATCTAATGAGTCTGCCACAAGACCCATCGAAGAAGAAATCCAACCGGTGGTCATTTCGATAACGAAAAAGCCAAAGTTGATGCCCAAGACCCACCATAGGATTCTTTTTTGTTTGGATTGGTCTTCCATTACGGGTGGTTCGGCTTCTGTGGTTCCTTCTAAGGAATCCCCAAGTTTTAAGCTGGCTATAGACGTTTTTATCGCCTTGACGTCGTCCACGTGATATACTTCCAATTTTCTGTTTGGAATATCAAAATCCAAGTGTTTTACTTGAGCATAAGACTCTAACTTCATCCGAATCATCTGCTCTTCTGAAGGGCAGTCCATTTTAGTTATTATAAAAGTGCTTTTTTTCAAAATCAATCTAATTTGTTCGTTTGTTTATTAAAGTAAATTACTGCTGCATTTTTCGCATATTCCCGTAACCACGAGATTAACATCCTCTGCCAAATATCCATCTGGCAAATTGATATGCGGGATTTTTTGTTCCGTTAAACAAACTGTTTCGTCACAGTTAGTGCAATGAAAATGTAAATGCAAATCCTGTTCTATTTCACAATTACAGCCTTCTTCACAAAGTGCGTATTTAGAGATTCCAGTTCCGTCATCTATGTGATGCACCACGTTTTTTTCTTCAAACGTTTTTAGGGTTCGGTACAATGTGGTTCTATCCGCTTTTGCGAAAGCATTCTCAATATCAGTCAGGGCGATGGCGGCATCCCTATCGGCCATATACTTATAAATCAAGATGCGCATTGCGGTGGGACGCACGTTATGGTCATTTAATGTTTTTTCAATTTCAGTCATTTTGTGCGGTGTTATAATTGATATTTTTAGCTTTATTGTAGGCTTCATAGCCTTCTTTTGCAGCGTACGGAACGATAAGTAATGCCGCCACAGGATCTGCCCACCACCAGCCTAACCAGTTGACCAATAGCAATCCTATAAGTACGACCACGGTTTGGTATAAGCAAATAAAGGTGTCTTTAGCATCAGCCAGCAAGGCTGGACTGTCTAATTTCTTTCCATACTTTCTTTTGAAATAGATCAGGATAGGATTTACAACCAGGGAAACCAATAATATAATCAGTCCCATCGTGCTCCAGTTTGCGGTTTCTTTATTTATAAGCTTTGTAATGGAATCGTAGGAAATGAAAATACAGATGAGCGTAAAGGAAACTGCAATTACGTTTAACGTGATTTTTTGTCTTCGTTTTACTTTTTCTTCATCGATACCTTTAATCTCGCCGTGTAGTCGCCAGCCTAATGTTCCCGCACTAACCACTTCAATCGTGCTGTCTAATCCCCAACCAATCAATGCCGAACTATTGGCCGTAAATCCTGCTATAAGCGAGACCACTACTTCAATAACATCATAAATAACGTTCCAAATCTGTAGTGTTCTGGCTTGTTTAAGATTATTTTTTCTTGTCTTATCCATAGTAATTAATGTTCGTGTTCAGTTTCTCCCTTTTTCATTTCTCCCATCAGGTAATAGGCATTGTTGAATGCAAAACGTGTGTTAGGATCTGGGGTTTCAAAAAAGCGTATGGCTATCCAGTCGCCATCTTTCTCGCCTGTTGTAACCTCTACTGGTTTAAAACTCCAAGCATCGCCTTCTTTTTGCGCTGTAAATACATAATTCTTTCCAGCTTCTGTAACTATGGCACTTTCAGGTAGTGCAGTAGTCTGTTGGTAATCAACTTCAATTTTACCTTTTATATACATACCAGGGATAAGACCACCTCCTTTATTCTCAATTTCAGCGTGAACGTGAACCGCTTTTGGATCTTGCTCAAAAGTTTGACTAACCGAATAAATTTCGGCTTCCAGCTCTTTTCCTGGCCTCGATTGAATACTGAAACGTACTTTTTGGCCTTTCTTCACTTTGTCCACATCTTTTTCAAAAACCATTAAATCTGCGTGCACGTGGTCTGTATCTACTATTTGCATTAAGTTGGTCTGTGGCTCCACATATTGCCCAGTCTTTATAAATACTTTTTCTACGACACCTGCTATGGGACTGCGCAATGCCACACTCTGATAGATTGTACCATTGCGCACACCACTCGTATTGATGTTGTACTGTCGCAACTGCGCTTCAAGCCCTTTTACCATTGCGGTAGATGACTGATAGTCTGCCGTTGCTTTTTGGAAATTCATTCCTGATGCTACACCAGCTTCATAAAGTCTTTTTTGACGTTCATATTCCTGTTTCAGAAATTTACTATTGCTGTAAGCGTTCAAATAATCTGATTGAATCTGGATGATGCTGGGATGTGATAAATAAGCCACCGCTTGATTCTTTTTGACTTCGTCTCCTTCTATAACCTCTATGGATGCCACATTTGCTCCTGCAAGCGCGGTAATATTTGCTTCGTTTTGCGGTGGTACTTCCAGCGTACCGTTTGCTTCTACATAACCACTCATATTGCGTTGCGCGAGCGTGTCAATTTCCATTTGTAAGGCATCAAACTGCTGTGCCGTGAGCATTACTTCTTGAGCTTCGCCTTCGTTAAGGTTTTCTTGACCGGTCTCACCCTCAGAATTGTTTTCTTCTGTATCAGAATGGGTGGCTTCATCGTGGCCATCTTCAGATTTTGTGTCGCCACAGCTGAGTAATGTCAATGCAAAAAACATTGCGGTAATCGGTATATATTTTATCGTTTTCATCTTTTTTAGTTTTGGAAATATTGTAAATCAAACAGGGCTTCTAAATATTTATCAAGTGCATCGAGCGCGTCCATTTCGGTCTGTATGGCATCACGTATAATTTGCGTGAATGCTGCATAATCAAGCGCACCTTCTTTGTAGGCGAGCAATGCGCCTTTGCGCTGGTCTATGGCAAGTGGCAGAGCTTCGGTTTTATAGAAAAACCAAGTATCTCGCCATCGTGTATAATTTTGCTGTGCTTGTGTATATTGGGATTGCAGCTCGCGTTGTTTGAATGCGGCATTGGTTTCTGCAATCTGTGCATCGAGTTTAGCAGCCTTTGCACGACTACGGACAGGTCCAGAAAACAGTGGTATGGAAATCCCAGCTTGATAGGTATAAAAACCACTATCGCCATTGACACGTTGCAGGCCACCTTGCAGATTAAACTGGGGCAGTAAATTTGCCCTTGCTGCGTCATAGCTTGCTTGTGCTTCGTCTATACGCTTTCGCGAAAGCGATAACTCAGGATGATCATTCAATGTATTATCAGACTCTAAAATTGAAATTTCACTAGCTCCCAATTCATCAGAAACGCCGTACATCGCATCTGGTGTCAACCAAAGGTTGAGCTTTTGCAAGGCGATGAAATAGTCTGTTTCTGCCTGCTGAAACTTATTGTTAATTTGTAGTGCTTGATTGCGCGCAGCAGCATATTCCAGTCTTGAAATGGCTTCCACTTCATAATTGAGTTCTACAGATTGTGCAAACTGATCATAAATGCTGTCCAGTTCTCGGTACAAAACAAACTTCTTCTTTGCCTGAAAAGCTTCTGACCAGGCCTTTTTGACTTCCCGTTCTATCTGGATTTCCGAAAGGTCAAGAGCTGTTTCGGCTAACTGGATGCGTTGTTGTTGCAAACGTTTTTTAGCACCTATTCCCAATAGATCAATATTTTGTTGACCGATACCTATCAAGGTATAAATGCCCTGACCATCTGCCACTTCTTCGCCACCTGTAAATACTTTAGTATTACCGAAGTCATAGGCATTGCCCGTGAGTGCGCTCTGTCTTTCTATTTCGAGTTGGCTCGTCTTGAGTGCTGGATAATTCTCTTTGGCAATTTCTACAGCCCGAGATAAGGTAATGGGTGTAATGCTATCCTGAACAATGAGGTCTGGCACAGGTGCTTGTGTTTGTTGCGCTTTCGCCAAAGCGGTACCACCTAACATAAAACCAAGTATTAAAATCGTGGTCAATGCTTGCGGATTAAACGAACCAATCTTGTTCTGGTCTTTGCGCTCACGTCGCTTTTCTATAAAGATATAGAGTACAGGAAGTACTATCAACGTGAGTAGGGTGGCCGTAAGCATCCCACCAATAACTACCGTAGCGAGCGGCTGTTGGACTTCTGCACCGGCCGATGTGGAAAATGCCATAGGTAAAAAGCCGAAAATATCAGTGGTGGCCGTGAGCATAATGGGACGAATACGTTCTTTAGTCCCTTGAAATATTCTATCCTTTATACTTATCACACCTTCTTCTTTTAAGGAATTAAATCGGTTTATAAGTACCAGTCCGTTAAGAACTGCAACACCAAATAGCACAATAAAGCCGACACCTGCCGAAATACTAAATGGCATATCCCGCAACCATAGGGCAAACACACCACCGATGGCCGCCAAGGGAATCGCTATGTAAATCATTAGCGATTGTGAAAAGGATTTTAAGGCAAAGTACAGCAGTATAAATATTAAAAACAGGGCGATGGGCACAACGATTATCAAACGATCCTTTGCGCTTTGTAGATTTTCAAACTCGCCACCATAGGTAATATAATAGCCTGATGGCAAGTCCAGTTCTTCATCTAATTTTTGCTGAATATCTTTTACTACAGACTCCACATCCCTGCCTCTTGCATTTACACCTACGTAGGTTCTTCTATACGTATTGTCACGTGAAATTTGCATAGGTCCAGGGACGTATTCAATTTCGGCTATTTCGATAATGGGTATCTGATTGCCATCCTTAAGATCGATATACATATTGCGTAGGTCATCGATACTTTTTCTATGGCTTTCATCAAATCGTACCACGAGATCAAATCGTTTCTCGCCTTCAAAAATTACTCCTGCGGTTCCCCCAGCGAATGCGGTACTTATGTAATCATTTACTTTTTGAATATCCAGTCCATATTGCGCCATTTTATCACGCTTATATTTTACGGTCATCTGTGGTAATCCTGCAGTTCGTTCTGCACTCACATCACCAGCGCCAGGAACGGTCTGTATAATCGCTGCCATTTCCTGAACCTTTTGTGATAACACCTCTAAATCTTCGCCATACAGCTTTACCGCAATATCTTCTCTTACACCTTCTAACAGCTCGTTAAATCGTAACTCTACTGGTTGTGTAAAGACTAAATTCACACCTACGAGTTCTTCATCTAATTTGTCTCTAATGGCATCTATCAAACCTTCTTTAGTAGTAGCTGTTGTCCACTGGTCCATATTCTTGTTTAGGATGATGTACATATCTGCAATATCCATAGGCATAGGATCGGTAGGAATATCTGCAACACCTATACGAGCTGTGACTGTTTTAATTTCAGGGAAATTTTCTAATAGGATAGTTTCTATTTTCTTGGAAACTTCAATAGATTCGGATAATGAACTTCCTGGTCTAATGAGTGCTTGCATTGCTAGATCTCCTTCATCAAGCTGGGGCACAAATTCTCCACCCATATTAGAAAAGATAAAACCAGCAATAAGAAGTAATACGGCAGCAGCTGATAAAACAATAAGTTTTAGTTTAAGGGCTCCCTTTAATAATGGCATATATGCACTATGAATAGCACCTATAATTTTATCACTTATTTTTTCGAGCCAGCGCTCAAACCTGCCGAACCAGTTTTTGGTATTTTGTACTGGTTTCATAAAAAGCGCTGCCATCATAGGCACATACGTGAGACACAAGATGATGGCACCTATCATTGCAAAGCCAAAGGTGTATGCCATAGGTTTAAACATTTTACCTTCTACACCTGTAAGGAAAAGTATAGGTGTAAAAACTATAAGGATAATGATCTGCCCGAAAAAAGCAGAACCCATCATCGTGGTTCCGGCATCATAGGCTACTTTATCCATTACGCCTTGATTGAATTTTAGCTTTCCAGACCTAATCCGTTTTTGGATCTCATACACCGTTCCTTCTATAATAATCACGGCACCATCTATAATAATCCCAAAGTCTATAGCTCCCAAGCTCATTAAGTTTGCCCATACATTAAATTGCTTCATTAATATAAAGGCAAAAAGCAAGGACAACGGTATGGTCGTGGCCGTTATGATGCCACCTCTTAAACTACCCAACAATAAAACAAGGGCAAATATCACGATTAGGGCGCCTTCCAGTAAATTGGTTTTAACGGTATCGGTCGTTCTGGCAATTAGCTCACTACGATCAATGATAGGGGCGATAGTAAGACCTTCTGGCAGGGATTTTTCAATTTCTGCCATACGATTCTTAACATTTTGAATAACCGCATTAGGGTTTGAACCTTTTAGCATCATTATTATTCCTCCCACGGCTTCCTTACCGTCTTGCGTAAAAGCACCATAACGTACCTGATTCCCAAAATGGACGCGTGTTGCAACATCTCCAATAGTTACGGGAATGTTGCCTTCGTTGATAATCGAGATATTCTTGATGTCTTCCAAAGAGCGAATAAGACCTTCACCTCTTATGAAATTTGACATTTTATTTTTTTCTATGTAAGCACCGCCTGTATTCACATTGTTCCGAGCGAGAGCCTCATACACTTGTGAAATACTAATACCCAAACTATTCAACTTATCTGGGTTGACAGCGACCTCGTACTGTTTAATACTGCCTCCATAAGAGTTGACCTCTACCACGCCTTCCAGTAATGTGAGTTGTCGTTTGATAACCCAATCTTGCACGGTGCGCAGTTCCATAGGCGAATACTTGTTTTCAAAACCCTCCTCTGGCTTTATAGTGTATTCATAGATTTGACCTAAACCAGTAGAGATGGGACCCATAGATGGACTTCCAAATTTTTCAGGGATAGATTCGCCCAGTTCGTTTAGTTTTTCCTGTACCAGCTGTCGAGGAAGATAGGTTCCCATATCGTCTTCAAAAACGATGGTTACTACAGAGAGTCCGAAACGTGAGATAGATCTTATTTCTGTAACGCCGGGTAAATTACCCATAGATAGTTCTACGGGATAGGTCACGAACTGTTCAATATCTTCCGTTCCCAGATTGGGCGATTGCGTGATGACTTGCACTTGATTATTGGTAATATCTGGCACAGACCCAAGATTTACCGTTGCCATTGACCAGATACCGACACCTACAAGAGTCAAGGTAAACAAGCCAATAATAAATTTGTTATTGATTGAAAAATCAATGATTCTGTTAATCATAGATTAATGTATTAATTCAGTTAAAAAACGAGTTTGCGTTTTCGCGTAGCAAAAACATAGTTGAGCATTCCCATTAGGAAAACTTCAAAAAAGGATATAGTTATCCTATGAAAACTGAATTATGCCCGAGGTGGCTGAAAAAGGGAATGGGGAATATCTTTGCCAAGGTCATCGAAATGGGCAAAGAATTCTTGAGGAATAGCAGGCTGTAGCGGTTGAAATGCAACAAGCCCAAAATTTATCGTGTGAACGTGACAACAATGGCATTGGCAAAAAGGCGAGCATAACTCACAGTCTTGGTCGTGGTCGCCATCAATATCGATTACTGTAACTACTTGGGTATCATCAGCTCTATTTGCCGCATCGCTACAAGGCACTACATTGAGTGCCAAGAAATAAAACGATAAAATGATTGCTACAACTTTCACAATGCAAAGATAAAAATTTTTTGGTGCAACTGTGTTGCAAAGGGTTTTTACAACGAATCAATCACACTTCCGCAAGTCAACATTGCATCGCCATAGTATGGATTTCTTATTTCTTCTTCCATACTTAGCCATACCGCACCTTTATTGTTATTTGCCATAGGGCATTTCTGAATGTAATAATTTGTCGAGTTTTCTATGCTCATTGCAATAGGCACGATATTCTCGTTTAGAATGACGAAGTGAGCGCGCTGGTTTTCCAGATTATCATTGTTTGCAACGGCATCCAGCATCTCAATACTTTTGGTTAAATGTTGTTTTTCCATCGTACCTAAATCATCAGTCGATATTGCTTTTAATTTTAATGATGTCGCTTTCGCGAAAGCGGAAACTTGACTTGCATCGCTTGCTACAAGGGCATCTTTCATTTTGAGATATGATGGTAATGCTTTGTCGAAATCAGAACTAAACGCATCGCTGAAACTCATTTCCATATCGCCGATCATTGCTGATTCGTCCTGCATCATTTGCTGATTCATCATTGATTTTTTACCCTGTAATTGTGCTGCTGCATCTACCGTGAACGTTCCATTGGTTACTATTTCATCGCCATTATTTAATCCGGAAGATACTTGGTAAGTTTCGCCAGAGCGATTGCCCAAGGTTACTTCGTGCATTTCAAATACAGGCTCGTTAGGATTGGTTTTTACATATACCAATGAGCGCTCGCCCGTCCATAACACAGCACTTGCAGGCACGGTAAGGGTGTTTTCCATAGTTTGTGTTGCGCCTTTAACCTTACCTGTAACAAACATTCCTGGTTTAAATAGGTCGTCTCTATTTTGAAGGGTTGCACGTACCGTTACCGTTCTTGTAGCATTATTTAAAATTGGGTCAATAAATGAAATTGTTCCCTCAAATTCTTTATTTGGATAGGCATTGGTCGTGATGTTGATTTTTTGCCTAACGTTGAATAGCGCTATTTGATTTTCATAGGCATCAAATTCTGCCCAAACCGAATTGAGGTTGCTCAACTTCACAATAGGCTGTCCTTGATTTACATAATCGCCTTGTGCTGCCATTACTTCTGAAACCGTTCCGGAAACCGTTGCATAAATCGGGAAATTCTCTCGTACCGTTCCACTTTCTTCAATAGCATTGATTTGTGTATCTGAAAGTTTCCAGTTTTTGAGTTTATTGCGAACTGCTTTATACAAAGCGGGTTGCGATTCTTTCAACGATGCTGCGGTAATCAATTCCTGTTGTGCCGCTACAAGGTCTGGTGCGTAAATGGTTGCGAGCAGCTGACCACGATTTACTTGTTGACCTTCATAGTTGACGTTGAGTCTTTCTATTCTTCCATTGAAATAGCTGGCTTGCACAGTATTGTTTTCTTCATTAGCAGCTATTTTTCCAGAAAGGGATATCATCCCATCATCATCGCTAGCTTCTGCATTGCCCACGATAGTGGTTTGAATATTTGCTAATGCCATAGCATTTTCGGTCATTTTTATCTCGTTTGCTGCGAGACCTTCAGCACCAGCTTCAGCAGGGATTAAGTCCATTCCACATATAGGACAATCGCCAGCTTCTGGTTGCATAATCTGTGGGTGCATTGAGCACGTCCACATCTGGTCTGCACTCTCGCCAGAGTGGTCGTGTTGATCAGACATCTCGGATATATCCTTGTTTGCCATAGTATCACTTGACCCGTTTCCAAAAATGAGCCAGCCTGCGCCCAGACCTATTATTAGGGCTATTGCTATATATAAAATGTTCTTATTCATAATCTTATTTTTCGTTTTCTAGACGTTCAATCATTGCTTTCATCTCTGCAATTTCCTTACGTTGTGCCTTAATAATGTCTTCTGCCAGTTTTTTTACTTCTGGGTCTTTAATATCTGCACGCTCACTTGTTAAAATTGCTATAGAATGGTGCGGTATCATTGCTTTCATCCACAGTACGTCGCCCACAGTGGATTTTTGGTCGCGTACTAGTCCTAATGCTCCCAAAAACAATATAACACTACCTGCGAGAATTGCAATATTCTTTTTCTTGTCTTTATACATATTCAGCATAAATAACAACATAATAACAGCCATAGTAGCTATTCCTAGACACACCATATAAAATCGTGTAAGACTGAACCACACGTGGTCAAACTCGTAGGTATTTAAATACATTGTGATGTACATTGCTATAAATGATGACCCTAGCATAAGGAAGAATTTAGTGTATTGGCTCATTCCTTTGTTCTTGTTTTCGTGTTCGTTTGAATTCATAATTTTTGGTTTTTTTGTTATTAATTATTTAATCTTCTTTTCTAGTTTTCTGATTGATGGGGAACTGATATACCACAAAACGAAACCACTCAATACGGTTATCAATCCCAAAAGTGAAAATGCCCTTAACAACAACGTGTTGAAATTATCCCTTCCCTGATAATCCATTGTATGGGTCATCCAAAGAAAATCAAACCAGCGCCAATCTCTGTGTCTCACCGTTTGAAAAGCGCCATTTTCAACCGCCACATAGGCTTTTAAATTTTGTGGTGTCTCATATGAGATTTCGTAAGCAGGAAGTGGACGATCGCGATATTCGTGATGTGGCCCAACAGAATCGACTAATTGAATTTTTACTATTTCTAAATCGTTCAACATATACCTACTTGCAACTTGTTGTGCCTCTTCTTTAGAAATTCCATTTTTCATTTGTCCCGTTCTTGCATTGTAAAGCTGTGCTTCATTAATCCAATAGTAAGGTTCATTTGCTACTTCCAGTAGTTCCAAAGATTGTATGGGTTCTTTAGTAGCAAGTTGGGATGTGCCGAGCAAATCATTAAATGAGGTCTGCAAGGGTGCCGATTTCTTAAAATGGTCACCGTGAATCTCGTCAATGTCCGTCCAGCTGAAATACATTCCGCTAATCGTCCACATCAGAAACTGAATACCTAAAAAGATACCCAAATAGCGGTGTGCTTTTCTAATCCATTTCGCTGTTTTTCTATTTACCATTTTACTTTATTTCAAAAGGAAATTCAATCGTTACTTTTTCCCAACTCATTGAGATTGTTCCTGAAGTCTCTGTTGTTTTGTTTACTTTATACTCTAAATGTTCTTTGATATCTTCAGAAGTTTTAGGTGTTACTTTGAATCGTAATACATCATCATTTTCAGTATAGTCGTCCTTACCGTGTTGGTTCCAATTCCTGTTGAAAATGACAGTCCATTCTTCCTGATTTGGAATTACGAAAAACCCGTATTTCCCAGCTTTCAATTCTTTACCATCAATTTCTAAATCTTTATTTGTTTCCAACCAAGTAGCCATATGGGCACCAGCCTGCCAGACTTGGTCGTAAGCCAACAGTCCACCGAAAATGATTCTATCCCTTACGCCTGGCGACGAATAATCTATATGGATATGAGCATCACCTATCATAGCCATTGCCGATGTGTGTGGACTAAGGGTTTTTTTGTTCTCAGATTTAGGTTCACTCTGGGTATGATTGTGCTCTGTCTCTATTTTGGTATTATTCTTTTCTTCATTTTTACATCCGCTGACAGCAACTACCAATAGGATTATCAAAATTTTATATTTCATAAGTATTCAATTAGTTAGATTATATGTTTTTACTTTTTAAACGTAATGAGTTGGCAATTACCGAGACTGAACTGAAGCTCATCGCCAAAGCCGCAATCATTGGCGATAAGAGTATTCCAAAAAACGGATACAGTAGTCCTGCTGCAATAGGGATACCCAGCGTGTTATAAATCATTGCAAAAAAGAGGTTTTGTTTGATATTGCGCATTACTGCATCACTTAGATTTCTTGCCTTTACGATACCGTGTAAATCGCCTTTCACCAAGGTAATGGCTGCACTTTCAATGGCAACATCCGTACCTGTTCCCATTGCGATACCTACATCACTTTTAGCGAGTGCAGGTGCATCATTGATACCATCGCCTGCCATTGCAACCACCTTACCTTGCTCTTGTAATTTCTCGACTTCCTGCAATTTGTTTTCTGGTAGCATACTTGCTTGAAAATCGGCAAGGTTAAGCTCATCTGCGACAGCTTGGGCGGTGTCGTGATTATCACCAGTAAGCATAATGACCGCAATTCCCTTATTCTGCAAATCCTTGATAGCTTTTGCACTCGTTTCCTTGATTTTGTCGCCGATAACGACGTAGCCTACAACTTGACCTTCTACAGCGAGATAGGAAACCGTTTTCCCTTGTTTTTGGTAGGATTGTGCCTCGTTTTCCATAGCTTCGGTAAGTGTAGCATTTGCCTGTTCCATCATTTTGGCGTTACCTAAAGCCACTTCTTTATTGTTCACTTCACCTTCAACGCCTTTTCCAGTTACTGCGTTAAATCCATCTGCTTTTAAAAACTCTGCGTTTTGTTCTTTTCCATATTTTACGGTGGCTTCCGCCAGCGGATGTTCACTTTGGCTGTTCAAGGAAACAATGTATTGTAGTACTTCGGTTTCGGTAAACCCCTTCTCAAAAGAACCCACTTTCTCAACTGTAGGTTTTCCTTCAGTTATCGTTCCGGTCTTATCGACAATGAGAGTATCGACCTTATCCATTTTTTCAAGGGCTTCGGCATTTTTAATAAGCACACCATTCTGCGCACCTTTGCCAACGCCGACCATTACAGACATTGGTGTCGCAAGCCCCAAAGCACACGGACAGGCGATAATCAATACGGCAATGGCATTGACCAAAGCATAAACGTAAGCGGGTTCTGGACCCCAAATTGCCCAAACGGCAAATGTAACAACAGCGATTATAACAACGATTGGTACGAAATATCCCGAAACGGTATCGGCCAACTTTTGGATGGGTGCACGGCTACGACTGGCATCGTTGACCATCTGTATAATCTGTGAAAGCAATGTGTCAGACCCTACCTTTTCCGCCTTCATCAAAAAGGACTGATTGCCATTGATTGTGCCACTACTTACTCTATCATCGGTAGATTTGTTAACGGGAATGGGTTCGCCCGTAATCATCGATTCATCGATGGAAGTTTCGCCTTCGGTAATCACGCCATCCACAGGAATCTTATCGCCCGGCTTTACACGCAGAATATCACCCAATTCAATTTCATCGATAGCCACTTCCTGTTCTTCCCGGTTGACAACCTTGATGGCCTTATTCGGCGCAAGCTTTAAAAGTTCCTTGACTGCGGAATTGGTCTTGCTATGCGCACGGGCTTCAAGAACCTGCCCAAGCAATACCAGGGTTAGAATCACCGTTGCCGCTTCAAAATAGACGTGAACCGTACCGGCTTCGGTCTTGAATTGGTCAGGAAAAAAATCGGGCACCAGCATTCCGAATACGCTGAACAGCCAAGCAACGCCTGCACCAATACCGATGAGTGTGAACATATTGAGGTTCCACGTCTTTATACTGCGGTAGGCGCGTTCAAAAAACATCCAAGTGGCGTAGAATACCACAGGTATTGAAAGAGCAAATTGAATCCAATTCCAATATTTCAGTTCCAAAATATCGTAGAGTGGATTTTTGGGCAGCATTTCGGACATTGCAATGATAAAAATGGGTAATGTGAAAGCGACCGCTATCCAGAACTTTTTAAGCAGTTTTTTATAGGTCTTTTCCTCTGCGGATAAATCGGGTTCCATAGGAACTAAATCCATCCCACAAATTGGACAGCTTCCCGGTTCATCCTTAATAATTTCGGGATGCATCGGACAGGTATATTGGGTGTCGGAAGTAGCCGTAAGGTTCACTTCTTCAACCAAATCCATCCCGCAAACAGGACAATCGCCTGGTTTGTCGTAAGTCTTGTCGCCCTCGCAATGCATCGGGCAATAGAACGTTCCCGTTCCTTTGCCTTTGGGTTTCTCTACTTTCTTCTTATCGTGGGTATGATGATGTTCCCCATTCTGATGGATGCTGTATTGCCCACCGTTCGTTTTCAGCGCCTCTTGAAATTTTTCGATGGGAATATGGGATTGCATTTCAATGGTCGCTTCGGCTTTTTCTAAATTGACAGTTGCATTGGTAACACCTTCAACTTTAGAGAGCGTTTCTTCTACGTGCGTTCTACAACCATTACAGGTCATTCCGTGTATGTGATAGGTGTGTGTCATTTTATGATTGGCTAAAAATTATTTAACATTTCTGGATGATGAATGTGTTTTAACTATCTGCCATTTATCATCTATCTTCTTAAGGATAGAAGTCGCCACCCCTTTTTTCTTTATAGTTCGGGTATTGCCATTATCATCGGGATTGAGAACTATGGTATAGACGTAAGTTTCGGTAGTAAATGCATAGGGCAAATCTACTTCTGCATCAATTTCATAATCTGAAAATTCAAACTTCTTGAAGTGTCCTAATTCTGGTCCCAAATGGTGTTCTATATAGTGCGCATAGGAACCCTCAACACCACCGGACTCAAAAACTTCCGAGTCGTTTGTGAACAACTCAAAGGTACCTTCAGTCGTTAGGTTTTGCAGCGCATCCTTATAGGTTTTCATTACTTTAAGTACGGCTTGCTTTTCTGTGTTTGTATCTTGTCCGAACACTTGGCTTGTTGCTATTATAATTAATGCGAATATTGTAGTTTTTCTAAGTGCATTCATCCTGTTTGTTTTTAAGGGTTTTTATTCAAATTCATTTATGTCATTATTCATTTTTCTAATATTTTTTATTGTGCCTGACAAGGGAAGGGCTACTAACTAACCAACCATCAACTTTCCCTTCCCATATCAGGACTTTATTCCAAACTGTCTTTTAACGCTGTCATATAATCTATTATCACCCTCTTATCTTCATCTGAAAGAATTGCATCCTTGTGAATGAGTGTATAAGAATCCAATGGCATTTTATCTTCTTCAATTTGGCTTATGATAGACCGAAGTTTACTGTTCTTTCGCCGGTCTGAATATTCTGCCCATTCATTAAAATTAAGTTCGTCCTTACCTTCTTGTATGTGGTCTTCCAGATACCAAGCCGCAGGCTGTATCTTACTATACCACGGATAATCTGTATTATTACTGTGGCAATCGTAGCAAGAAACCTGCAACCGATTTTTTATCGTTGCAGGCACTTGATTTTCGACCATAAAATCACTTTGCGGTACAGTATCGCTCTCGTTCAGGGTTATTGGAAAGAACTGAATCACTATCAATGCCACAAGGGCAAGCCACGCTATGATTTTTATAAACTTCAATTAGTTGATTTCACGCTGTACTTTACCGCATTTCAACATTTTGTCACCGAAATAGGGGTTTCTAATTTCTTCGTTCATACTAAGCCAAGCACCACCCTCATTATTCTTATACATAGGGCAGAATTGCTCGTATATCTTCATCTCAGTTCCGGTAATGGCAACCATATCGGTAACATCCTTGCTTAATATCTTAAAGTGCTCACGTTGGTGTGCCATATCACTTTCTGAAATGTGTTCTGCGTGTTCAATTGCGTCTTCCAAAATATCCTTGAGTTCTTGTTGCTCGTTATCTGAATAGCTCGATGCATCAAAACTGCCTAAAGTGCTTGCCAGCGTGGCACCCAATTGTTTTGCTTTGTCATTATTCGTCTCGACAAGTGCATCTTTTAGTTTAAAGTAGTCTTGTAGGACTGCTTTTGCATCTTGGTTGTCATTCATTGCCATATTGTCTTTGTCATCCATAGATTCTTGGTGCATCTCGTTGCTCATAGGTGCAGCAGGTTCATTTTTGTTTCCATCCTTGCAGGAAACCGTTAACACCATTATAGCAGCAAGTGCCATTGTACCTATTGTTCTTTTTACTGTTTTCATTTTTGTTATTTATTTAAGTTAATTATTGTTTTAAAATCTTAATGAGAGTCCGCCACCCCATCCAAAACGGTTGTCATAGCTTCCCATTAATGAGAAGTCACGGCTCAATACGTATTCAAGTCCAACTTGCCACGTGGTTTCTTCTTCAAAGTCCTGACCTTCGGGTAATTTGCCGTCCCAGCCAAAGTCCATCTGGTATTCATACTCGCCATAAATTCCAAGGTGGGGAAAAATCATAAAGCCCGTACTAAAACTTATCTGTGGACGCAGTTTGCTGTCAATTCTGAAATCTGAATTAATGAGCAATGGCATTAACCATCGTACACCAGCAATGGCGGTTGTGTTTATTTCTTCAAGGCTGTCCTCACCTTCATTCTCTACATTTACACCACCAAAAACTCGGAAGTAATCATTGAGATAGCGCTCGTAGGTAAACTCGGCTTCCAGATTTTTGTTCCATCCATATTCGCCCCTTAGCGCAAATTGATTTCTGATATTTGTTGCAGTAGCGTAAAGCTCGGTCATATGACTTGCAGCCGTGATTTCGCCCCAAGTGAATATGTGGTCTGCTTCGTTGGTAAGGTTAGTAAGTGGGTAGCCTTCTAATCGTTCGTCACGAGGTGTATCGTAACTGAAAACCCTTGCCATACCGCTCATCATATGATAAAGGATGTGACAATGGAAAAACCAATCACCAGTTTCATCAGCGGCAAACTCAAATACGACTTTTTGCATTGGTGCCACGTTAACAGTATGCTTTAGTGGTGAATACTCACCGTTCTCGTTCAATACTCTAAAGAAGTGGCCGTGCAAGTGCATAGGGTGGTGCATCATCGTGAGATTGTTAAGTGTGATACGCACGACTTCGCCTTGCTCGATTTTTATCTTATCTGTTTCTGAAAGGGGCACACCGTTGATAGACCAGACGTAGCGGTTCATATTTCCTGTAAGGTTGAAAAGCATTTCCTTTACGGGCTTATCGTTTTCAAATTCGGTAGGTTCTTTAGCCCTTAAGTAGTTGTAATTGAACTCGGGATTACCACCCGTTTTCATATTATCGCCTACCACTTTATCTTTTGGCACCATATATCCCATTTTCATTTCGCCCATATCCATACCGCCATCCATTTTCATATTGGCCTTGCCTTTGTTCATCTTCATTTCTGACTTGGACATTTTCATTTTATCATCCTTCATATCCATTTTTGAATGGTCCATTTTATTGTGAGCCATCTTGGTAGAATCCATTTCCATTTCACCCTTTTTCATATTATCATCCATCATAGACATACTATTCATCTGCATTCCGCCCATATCCATTTTGTACTTTTCCATTACTTGAATGGAATCGTTTTTTGAAGGATTAAATTTTGAAGCAGGTGCGCCCATCTTCATACCCATAGACATCATTTGCTTCATATTCTTTATAAGATTAGGTTCTGGAACTACAGGTGCTTCCAGTACATTTCCAGTTCCTATAAATGCCGAAGCTTCGCCAGAACCATCCTGTGCCGTAGCTCTTACTTGAAGTTTTCCACTTTCTGGAATCGTCACTATAAAATCATAGGTTTCGGCAACGCCAATCAAAGTTTTGTTATGTTCTACTGGAACCACATCAAGTCCATCGGCAGATACGAGCATTGGGTCTTCGCCACCAAATGTGAGCCAGAAATAAGACGCTGCGGCTGCGTTTACAAATCGAAGCCTCACGCGCTCGCCGGGCTGAAAATCTGGATATTCCTGTGAAGTACCACCATTGATAAAAAACTTGTCAAAATAATTATCTGAAATAGCCATATCTGGCATACGTTGCCACGCCATCTTTAACTTGGCACCTACTGCGCCTTGGGCAATTAATTTATCCAGACTTTGAACCTGACCTTTTTTAATTAAATACCACTCATTGCCACGCTTCAAATTTTTAAGTTGAGATTGTGGATTTTCATCTACCCAATCCGAAAGCACTAAGACCAAATCTTTGTCATATTCTAAATCGGTTTCCTTTGGATTTATCTGTAATGAACCATACACCCCACGTTGTTCCTGTAACCCAGTATGGGAATGATACCAATAGGTTCCAGATTGTTTCAATGCAAACTTGTATTGAAAGGTTTCCCCTGGACGGATAGGTGGTGTGGTCAAATACGGTACGCCATCGTGGAAATTAGGTAATATCATCCCGTGCCAATGGACAGATGTTTCCACATCCATTTTATTGGTAACGTTGATAATGGCAAACTCGCCTTCGTTGAACTCGAGATTGGGACCAGGTATGCCACCATTAATGGTCATTGCCTGTACATCCTTGCCCGTAAAGTTTACGGTTTTATAATCTATAGTAAGGTCATAAATCCGTTCTGGCCAGTTGTCAACATTTTCTTCAGTTTCATTCGCTACCAATTGGGCTTTTGCACCAAAAGTGATAAGCATTGTTAGAAGTAATGTGATTTTATATTTCATAGTTCTTAATTTTATTTGGATAAAATTACTGCTGTAAATCAACAGCTTGTGTCATAATTATGGTTGTTATCTATACAATTTTGTCCAATGAATTCCTAAAGTTTTTCTGTTGTGATTTATACTCGGTCAGGCTCATACCCGTTTCGCTTTTAAACTGGCCACTCAAATGGTTGATATGGCTATAATCCAGCAGCTGTGCCATTTCTGTAAAGTTGAGTTCCTTGGCCTGTACCAGTTCCTTTACCTTTTCTATTTTCAATTTGATGAAGTACTTCTCAATGGTAATGCCTTCGGTAATTGAAAAGACCTTACTGATTTTAGAATACTCGTGACCCAATGCATCGGCTAAGTGAGCGGATAATTTCTTATCGAGTTCCAAAGGCAATTTTTGTAATGCTTTAATCAGTTCTACCTTAACCTGCTCTGTGAGTTTTTCTTCGGTACTGCCAATTAGGGAAAATCCATTACTTTCAAGTAAAGTTTTCAATTTTTCGATTTCATCATCGCTCTCGATGTTTAGGCGCAAACGACCCAATTCGATTTGTAACAATTCGATAGTTTGTTTATCCAGTACATCCCTTAAAACCTTGATGCATCTATCACATACCATATTCTTTATGTAAAAATCCTTGACCATAATTAGTTGATTAAATAGTTAATAATGGCCGATTGTACATAGTACATTTGCACCGAATCGATTTGATTCATTTGAAACTTCAACTGCAACTCTTGAATATCCAACACATCGTTAAAATCGATAGTGCCAGTTTCATAGTTCTTAACCAGAATTTCTTCGGCATCTTGCGCTTGCTTCAGGTTGCGGTCTTGGGTGCTATAAGCGATGCGTGCTTGGTTGCGTTGTGATTGTGCTTTCGCGAAAGCGGATTCCAGCACATTCAATCGCTGTTCCCGTTGGGTTTCTATTTCTTGCTGTCGCAGTTCGTTTTGCTTTGAAATGGATTTGTAACGGTTGTTGAAAATGGGGATTGAAACCGAAACCATAGGCATCAACACATCTTTCCCATTATCGCTGAAGTTGACATCGCTACGTTCCGTTACGGGCAAGTAGTCCAAACCAAAACCAATCATAGGCAAACTCTCACGCTGGTTGAGCAGTTCGGATTGTGCTACCGATTCATAGAGTTTGTCATATTTGAGCAGTTCAGGATTGAGTGATAGCGCATCATTAGAATAAAATGGGTCTTCCTGCGGGATTTCTATTTCTGAAACGACGTCAACCGTCATCATTGCATCGCGGTTGAGCAAATTGTTGAAAGCCGTTTGTTCTGCTGTAAATTCTTCTTCCAGCACTTCCTTTTGTTGTTGTAATTCATTTTGTCTAATCTGAAGTCGCAATACATCTACGGCACTCGCTTTGCCCACTTCTACAGATGTGAGTGCAAGTTGCTTGTAGGTTTCCAGAAGCTGTATATTTTCATCCAGCACAGCTCGCTTGGCACGTATAGAATACAGGCTATAATAGGATTGTGCGACCGAAAGTGCGAGCTTGCGCTTTGCAATCGTGATGTCCACATATTCGGCATCTGCCATTGCGGTGGCATAATTTTCACGAGCTGTAATAGTACCAAACCACGGCAACATCTGTTTTACACCTATCCGTGCACGTTGTGCGCCCACTCTGGTTTCTGGCTCGCTCACAAAGTAGCCGGCACTTACTTCGGTATTGGGAATCCAGTTGGCTTCGTTTACCTTTTCTTCGGCGATATTATAGCGCAGTTCAAAAGCTTGAATTTCTGGATTGTTCGCTTCAGCTTCTTGGATGTAGGATTGTAGTTGTTGCGCTTTCGCGAAAGCGGAAACAAACAAAAACACGAGTATATATTTTAATTTTTTCATCTGTTTGCTTTTTTAAGTTGGTATTCCTTTTTCCAGCTGTATAAAACTGGTAATAGGAAATAAGACGTAACGTCGATTATCATTCCGCCAAAAATGGGTATTGCCATCGGTATCATTATATCGCTTCCCTTACCTGTGGATGTGAGTACGGGAAGTAATGCCAGCACCGTAGTTACAGTAGTCATCAAACACGGACGAATACGTTTACCTGCGGCTTCCAAAGTGGCGAGACGAATGCCCTTTTTATTGTCTGGTTCGTTGCTTTTGAAAGATTGGTCTAAATAGGTGGCCATTACCACGCCATCATCCGTAGCAATACCAAATAGGGCAATAAAACCTACCCAAACGGCGACACTTAAATTGATGGTTTTCATATTGAACAAGTCCCGCAGATTTTCGCCGAAAAAGCTGAAGTTGAAAAACCAATCTTGCCCATACAACCAAATCATTATGAAACCACCTGCAAAGGCTACGGCAATGGCGGTAAACACCATAAGCGATGTAGAAACCGACCTGAACTGGAAATACAAAATCAAGAATATGACGAGTAAACAAAGTGGCACCACGACTGATAAGGTTTTTTCTGCTCGCAACTGATTTTCATACGTTCCCGTAAAGCGATAGCTCACGCCTTGTGGTACGATTAGTGAACCGTTATCAATATTTTCTTGGATTAAGGCTTGGGCATTTTCTACTACATCCACTTCGGCAAAGCCGTCGAGTTTGTCAAAAAGCACATAGCCTATTAGAAAAGTATCTTCACTTTTAATGACCTGCGGACCTTGCTCGTAGCGTATATCAACCAGTTCGCCCAATGGTACAGGACTTCCTTTTTCAACGGGAACATAGATATTACGCAAGTCATCTGGATTTGCCCGTAATTCTCGTGGATAACGTACACGCACGGCGTAGCGTTCTCGACCTTCCACGGTCTGAGTTAATGGCATACCGCCAACCGCCACTTGAAGGATTTCCTGAACATCCATAATGGATATGCCATATCGAGCCAATTGGTCTCGCTTAATATCGATGAGCAAGTAGGGTTTGCCCACGATACGGTCTGCAAAAACAGCCTGTTCCTTGACGCCTTCGGCTTGTTTTAGAATGTCTTCCAATTCCAGTCCGAAGTTTTCTATGGACTTTAAATCGGGTCCTTTTACCTTGATGCCCATAGGTGCGCGCATTCCCGTTTGTAACATTACCAATCGTGTTTCAATGGGCTGCAACTTGGGTGCAGATGTCACGCCGGGTAATTTGGTCACTCGTACTATCTCGTTCCAAATATCATCTGGATTTTCGATGTCCGGTCGCCAGTTTCGGTAGTACTCGCCATCGTCATCTTCAATCAACTCTTTGCGTGTGGCAGTCGTTTTTAGCGATGCTTCCTCATAGTTGGCATCTTCATCAATCTCATTATTCGGGTTGATGATGAATTTGCCGTTCTTCAGTACAAACAATCCATCTTCATTGACCTTATAGCGTTGTCGTTTGCCAGAACTATTCCGCATATATTCAGATTTATACTGAATGACATTCTCATACATCGAAAGCGGTGCTGGGTCGAGTGCGCTTTCTGTTCTTCCCGCTTTTCCCACCACAGTTTCAATCTCTGGGATGCTTGCCACCGCCATATCCAGCTGTTGCAATACACGTTTGTTTTCTTCCACACCAGCGTGTGGTAAGGATGTAGGCATCAATAAGAATGAACCTTCATTGAGTGCTGGCATAAACTCTTTGCCCGTATTTCGCATAATAATGATACCCAAAGTGAGCACCGTAGCCGGAACGATTAAGAATAGATATCGGTTCTGAAGTGCCCATCGCAAAATACGCTCATAGTATATCCTGAAAATCGAGAACACACCAAGCAGTCCAAAACAGATAATGGAAACAAATAACAAGTTCATCACAATACTTCGGTCAAAGCCTAACGGTCGCCAGTAGGTAGCGAGCAAGAATACGATGGCAACCGATGAAATGATAATGTCCAGAAGGTTTTTACGCTTTCGCGAAAGCTTACCACGCATCTTTAAAAATGATGTGATAGCAAAGGCGATAAGAATTAGTCCTAACCAATAACTGTAAACAATGGCGATAATTCCCAATAAAACAAGCAAGCCATTGATGACGTACTGTGTCCGTTCACGCAAATTCGTCTTACGGAAAAGAAATGCCGCAATGGGTGGAATGAGAAATAACGCAATGATGAGTGATGCCGTGAGTGCCATTGTTTTGGTAAAGGCAAGCGGACGGAATAGTTTTCCTTCGGCACCAATCATTGTAAATACGGGCAGGAAACTGATTATTGTTGTTAAAACTGCTGTTAGAATAGCACCAGAGACTTCGGCAGTTGCGTTGTAGATGATTTCGTTTGTGGTGTATTCTTTACCGTTTTCATTAAGGCGCAGCTTTTCATCTTCCAAGTGCCGTATCATATTTTCGGCAAGTATCACGCCCACGTCCACCATTGTACCGATGGCAATGGCGATACCTGACAAGGCGACGATGTTTGCATCTACATTAAAGAGCTTCATCGTGATAAAAACCATCAAAACAGCTACGGGCAATAAGCCAGAAATTAGGATGGATGCACGTAGGTTGAAAACCATTATGATAATGACCAAAATGGTAATCAAGATTTCCAAAGTCAGGGCTTCGTTTAGCGTGTCCAGCGTTTCTTGAATGAGTTCGGTACGGTCGTAAAACGGCACGATAGTTACTTGCGAAGTGCGCCCATCTTTCAAGGTTTTTGTGGGAAGTCCAGAGCTTATTTCGGCGATTTGAGCCTTGACATTATTGATGACTTCCAGCGGATTTGCACCGTAGCGAGCGACTACGACACCACCTACGACTTCGGCCCCTTCCTTATCGAGAATACCACGTCTGGTAGCAGGCCCCAAATGGACGTTAGCCACATCTTTTATGCGGATGGAAGTGAAATTTTCAGAATCTACAACTGCATTTTCAATATCTGCTATGGACTTCACGTAACCCAATCCGCGCACGAGATATTCGGCTTGATTGATTTCGAGCGTTTGTGCGCCTATATCTTGATTGCTCTGCTTTACAGCTTTGACTACATCGCCCATACTCACGTTGTACTGGCGCATTTTTTCTGGGTCGATATCCACTTGGTATTCCTGAACATAGCCACCAATGGAAGCTACTTCAGAAACACCACTTGCCGATGACAATCCATATTTCACATAGTAATCCTGTATACTACGCAATTCCTGTAAATCCCATCCGCCAGTTACGTTGCCGTCTTTATCACGACCTTCCAGCGTGTACCAAAATATCTGTCCGAGACCCGTGGCATCTGGTCCTAATGATGGATTGACACCATCAGGTAATAGGTTTGCAGGAAGTGAGTTCAGTTTTTCAAGTATGCGACTGCGTGACCAGTAGAACTCGATGTCTTCTTCAAAAATGATATAGATGCTTGAAAATCCAAACATAGACGAACTACGAATGGTTTTCACACCTGGAATACCGAGAAGCGAAGTGGTAAGAGGATATGTGATTTGGTCTTCAATGTCCTGTGGCGAGCGACCTTGCCACTTGGTAAAAACAATTTGCTGGTTCTCGCCAATATCAGGTATGGCATCAACGGCAACTGGGTCTGTAGGTAAAAAGCCCGTTTCCCAATTAAAGGGTGCGTTGACCACGCCCCAACCCACAAATAGGGCGAGTAGTAGAACGGCAACAAGTTTGTTTTCTATGAGAAATTTAATGCTCTTATTCAGCATAACATTTGATGTATTAGATAATTGGAATTACGTGCTGCAAAAAATGACAAACACGAGTTTTAGCCCACGATACAGCACCTGCGGTATTGGGCTTCATTCAAAAAATCTAACAAATCAAATTAAGAAAGTCTGGTGCATCACTTGCACATCCCGTTTGACAAAGGGTCGCGGGTAATCTTCAAAAGGAACTTCTTCAGATTCGGTTCCTTCAAATAAGTTTATATAAGAATATGTAAAAGCAGCGATGAACGTTTGCTGCTCAAAACTAAGGGTGTCAAAAGATATTTTAAGGTCGTCTTTGCCTTCCTTTACAATTTGCTGGTCAGTACAACAATCTTTTTCGGAAAGCATCAGTTTTTCGCATCCCTTATTTGCCTGTGATTTTTCCATTCCGCAGGTATCAGCTTTTGAGAACAAACTGAAATCGACCAAAGAGTCCCCACAATAATGCATATCCACAGTAAATGACATTGTAGAGAACATCACTACAAAAGCCATCGAAATGGATAATATTTTATGGAAAACTTGTTTCATCGTTGCAAAATTACAAAAATTTAACAGTTTTTATTGGGATTAACAAAAGTTTAATTTTGTTGAAAAACGAATTTAACGGATGGAAATGAATAAAAATTTAGTTTTTTATCTAAAAATTAACCACACTATCCAAGGCATCATCCGCATCTTTATGGATGAAATTGGCTTGATAGTTAATAGTAGTTTTAAGGTCAGTATGACGATATAACTTTTGAAGCATTAGAGGATGAATATTGTCCGCGGCAATATTGCCAAAGGAATGACGGGCAATATGCATTGTAACCTTTTTCTGGATGCCAGCTCTCTTAGCAATTTTCTTTAAATGGTCGTTGAATTTTTTATTTGCGACTTTCTTTTTTCTGTAGATATCCTTAGCATCGGTTAAATCGGCTTTCTTCATTTCAGGAAACACAAAATCATCATCACTTCTTCTGTCTGAAACATATTGAAGCAAGATTTTTTCTACTTTTTCAGGAATCTTCAAGGATAGCAATTTTGAATTCTTTCCCATTCTATAATGTAGTCTGCCATCATATATCTGGGACCACCTTGTAAATAGCACATCGGACACGCGCATTCCAGCAAAATAGAAGCTAAACAGCCAAACATTTAACGAGTGCTTTTCCATATGGGAAAGTTCAGAAACATTTTCGAGGGCTTGTATTTCTTTTCCTGTTAGTCCTGTCTTGGTAGTTTCGGGAAACTTAATTTTAAATTTACCTGTGCCGAACGGATATAGCTCTTTACTTACTACCTTATCCTTGATAGCACGATTAAACAGTAATCGTATTAAGACCATTACATTCATTGCGGATGTTTCGGAAATAGAGCAAGTCCCTTTTAGATAGATTTTGAACTTTTTGAGGAAGCGTTCATCTACTTCTTGAAAAGTTAAATGACGAGCTTTACAGTACTTCTCAATATAACTGAGCCAAGCAGAATCCGTAGAATGACGATTGATTTTCTTTTCCGCTTCAAGAGCTTCAAGATGTTCGTCCGCAAAATCGAAGAAAGTGAGCTTGGAAGTTGGCTTGTATATTTCCTTTTTAATCTGACGTGCGGTTGCGTCTTTATTATTGGTCTGTAAAACAATCAAACCTTTCCTGGCTTCTGATAGCTTTGAAGTCAAAAGATTATTTAAACTTTCTGCATTTGGATGAGATTTCTTAACCTTATGATTTTTTGTGTCCCAGTCCTCTAATTCAATGTAGTGACCTATATGTTTATAGGTGGAAAGACGGTCTTTGGTTATCCTAATAGCAAGAGGATATAGCCCTTTTGAATTAGGCTTTTTACGAAGAATAATTTTAGCACTTGTTGACATTGCAATCCTGTTTTGAGTACGAAAGTCAAATCAGGTACAACATTTTGTCAAAAATTCACTCTAAAGATACGTCTTTATTCGGAATCTTGGGTACAACATAGGTACAACAAATATTGAAATCAACTGATATTATATGACTTTAAATAAAATGATTAAAAACATAAACCATTGAAAATGAAGTAATTTATGTTTTATTGGTGCAAGATATACCAGACTTAGGATCTAGTGCCGCGAGGTGTGAGAGTTCGAGTCTCTCCGCCTGTACAACGAGAAGCCTCTTGAGAATTCAAGGGGCTTTTTTATGCATTAATATTTTCAAATAAGAGCTTTAAAACATCACTTCAAAACAGATTTGTAAGTTTTAACCTTTATTTACTTCTAATGCTATAGATTAAGTCAAATAGCAGAAAGGATAATTATGGGGTTCGAAAAAGTATCGTTTACAAATACTGAAGGAAAACAATTAGCGGCTAGGTTAGAAATACCTAATAATCAAGAAGCACACACTTATGCTGTTTTTGCCCATTGTTTTACCTGTAATAAGAATTTTTCTGCTGTTCGCAATATATCAAGGGCTTTAGTAAATAAAGGAATAGCTGTACTTCGTTTCGATTTTACAGGTTTAGGTGATAGTGAAGGTAGTTTTGAAGACACCAATTTTTCATCAAACGTTTCTGATCTTATTCAAGCGGCTAAATTTTTAGAAGAGAATTACAAAGCTCCTGCTTTATTGATTGGACACTCACTTGGTGGTGCAGCTGTAATTTTTGCTGCTTCTAAAATTGCATCTGTTGTCGCTGTTTCTACCATTGGCGCCCCATCTTCCCCGGCACATGTGAAACATCTATTTAAATCTAATGTAGAGGAAATTAATGCCACGGGTAAAGCAAAAGTGAATATTGGTGGTAGGGACTTCACCATTAAAAAAGATTTTATCGATGATATTGAGTCAAAACCTATGAATGAGGTTTTAAAGAACTTGAGAAAACCGTATTTGGTCATTCATTCGCCCCAAGATACCATTGTGGGTATTGAAAATGCAAAGGAATTATATCAATACGCACATCATCCAAAAAGCTTTATTTCTGTTGATAAAGCTGATCATCTATTATCAAACAATGATGACTCTACATATGTTGGTAACGTTATTGCTGGTTGGGCAGAACGTTACTTGGATATTCCTAAAAGAGCACCATTAAAAACCGCTCACCAAGTTGCGGTGAGTATAGGTAATGAAGGCTTTACCTCTGAGATAGTTTCTGGTAATCATTTGTTGATTGCAGATGAACCTACTGATTTTGGTGGAAACGATTTTGGACCTTCTCCGTATGATTATGTTTCATCGGGATTAGGAGCATGTACGGCTATGACATTAAGAATGTACGCCACTAGAAAAAAATGGGATTTGCAAAAGGTAGATGTTCATGTTGATTATGGTAAAGAACACGCTCCAGACTCTGAAAATGTTTCACAATCCGTTGAAAAAATAGATGTTTTTAAAAGAAATATAGAACTGTTTGGTAATCTAGATGAAAAACAACGTCAGCGGTTATTGGAGATTGCCAATAAATGTCCGGTACATAAAACTCTAACGGCAGGTTCTACAGTATTGACTGAATTAAAATAGAATTAAATATTAAGATATGGTACAAGCAATTTGGAATAACGAGGTAATCGCAGAAAGTGATGCTACAATAGTAATTGAAGGAAATCATTATTTTCCGCCGTCATCTATAAAACAAGAATATTTTAAAAATACCGAGACCCATACCAAATGCCCTTGGAAAGGTGTGGCGTCATATTATGATATTGAGGTTGACGGAGATGTAAATAAAGATGCTGCATGGTACTACCCAGAAGTATCAGAATTGGCTAAGAGTATTAAAGGGTATATAGCGTTTTGGAAAGGTGTAGAAGTAAAATAGTTTACATAAAAAAAGGTCAGCTTTCGGCTGACCTTTAATTTTTTTTTACTTAAATATTATTTGCATTTATGCAGTAGCATTTTGTGGTGCCCAATGGCTACAAGACATACCTGGTGCTGCCTTTTGTGGATTAGCACAATCACTAGATTCAAACTTTACACAGGTTACACAATTGGTGTCATCTTTTAAAGTGGCTTTCATTTCAAAGCTATCGCATGTATAACTATTTCCTACTTTTACGCCATGCACTTTACAAGTATTGCCTTCAACCAAATTATCACAATTAACACAACTATTTCCAAATCTTATCGACATAATCTTCTGTTTTAAAATTCAATTAAAACTAAATCCTTAATCTTTTAGAAGCAATTTAAATAGCTGTTTTTCAGTAGTATGTATTTAGATTATTTAAAAATAGCGAGGGTTAAAATCAATATTTTTATGTTTTTTTAGAATCGCTTTTGTCCTGAAAATTCCATTGCCTCACCTTTGCCAAATCCAAAACTTATACCCAGCGTTACAAACCTGCCACGCTTACTATAATCTCTAAGATAGTATGTGGGTTGATCGGTAATGCTTTCGCTTATACGAGAGGCGAAGACATCCCTAATACTTAAGTTGACAATAGCTTTTCCCTTTAAAATCTTTTTTCTCGCTCCGAAATCCATAAATAGGTTTTCTGATATTTCTTGAAGCAATGTTCTATAACCAGATTGGTAGTTTCCTATTAATTCCAAATCTATATCTGCAGGAAGTTTAATTTTACTGGTTAAACGCGTAGACCATTGGTTTCCTGCAAAGTCGAATGAGCTCCCTTCAAAATCTCCTTCTCGGGCAAAATGGCTGAAATTTAAATCGTTGGTAAAAGATATCCAATTTGCTGGTATGTATTTGGCATTGAATTCTAAACCTGTGGTATTGCTTATACCAACATTTTCTGGTCTTGAAATACTTACGTTGTCCTCAAACTCTACAATATCTTCCACAACGTCTTCGGTATGTCTGTAGAAAACACCAAGGTTCATTGAAACCTTACCAAGTTTGTAAATACTGGTGACTTCAAAACTATCGGTAAATTCTGGTTGTAAATCTGCATTACCCGTACTTATGCTAAAGTTGTTCCTAATATTAAAAAACGGATTCAAATCCCACAAACGGGGTCTAAATATACGTTTTGAGTATCCCGCTTGTAATGATAGGTCATCGTTAATTTTATAGCTTGTGTGACCACTAGGGAAAAGGTTATTATAATTTTTATCGTTGCTCACGTTTGTGGTCTGTAGCAAGGTGGCAACATCGGTATCTTCAAAACGAAGTCCTACTTTTATGCCCCATTTATCTCCTTCATAAGCAGTGGTGCCGTAAATGCCCATTACTTTTTGGGTCCATTCGAATACGTTGGTCAAATTAGGGTCTTCAATGAAATCTGTACCATCAAAATTGCTGATGGCAAAATCATTTTCTACGTCGTTTATTTGATATTGCGCACCGGTCTCTAAGGTAAATTGCTCTGACCAAGGGTGTGTGTAATCTGCCTTAAAAGTATATTCTGCTTGGGTGAAATCTGTTCTACTTTTTTGAAGCGTGTCGTCATCAGCACCAATAGTCGTTGTGTTGTTAAAGTCTGATGTTTGGTCTTTTGCAAAAAGATTTCCCGTAGCACTTAATAACAACGATTGCTCTTCATTGCCTTCAAAATCCTTTTTGTACTGAAGTTCATAGGAATATTTAGGGTTTGTAGCCTCGGTCAATTCTTGTCTTCTAAAAGCATCTGTCAATGTATTGCTATCATCAAAAGTACTGAAAATGGCATCTGCATTCTCTTTTTCCCATTCATATGCGAAATTTCCTGATAGTGTAATGACATTAAAGTCGTTGATATGATAATCTGTCCCCAGAATAAGATTGAAAAATGTTTCGTTCTTATCATTTTCGCCTAAACTGCTGATATAAGTGCCGTTTTCTAAATTACGATTTTCGGTCTCTTCATCACTGGGGAAGGTTCTTCGACCAAATCCTAACTGACTGAATAAATTGAACTTTTCGGTACGTCTATTAAGACTGAGTCCTAAACTATGATTATTAGGCACGCCCGTATTTAAAGTAACCGCACCATTTAATCCTTTCTTTTCCTCTTTTTTAAGAACGATATTTATGATTCCCGATGTACCTTCTGCATCGTATTTAGCAGAAGGGTTGGTGATAACCTCTATACGCCCTATCATATCTGCTGTTAAGGTTCCAAGGGCGTTTCCTTGTTCATTGGCAATAACTGAAGGTTTTCCATTAATCAACATTTGAACTCCTTGACTACCACGTAGGCTTACCGCCCCTTCAATATTAACGTTTACCGAGGGTACATTGTTCAAGACCTCTAATGCACTTGCTCCGGTACTACTTAGATCTGCACCTACATTGAATACACGTTTATCTAATTTAAATACGGTCTGACTTACTTCACCTTCTACCACCACTTCATCAAGTTGTTGAGAATCTTCTGCTATGGTAACGGTTCCAAGATTAATTTTACCGTCTACAATGGTGGGGCTATCAAATCTTTTGGTTGTGAAACCAATAAAACTTACTTCTATATAAAATTCAGAAGCAGTTGTTTCTAGAGTGAAACTACCATCTTGCAAGGTTGTAGTACCCACAATAGGTTTTTGATTGGTTGGGTCGCCTACAAGAACGGTTGCAAATTCAATTGGTCCGCCATTATTAGTTTCTACAATTTTACCTGTAATGGTGGTGGTGTTTTGTGCGAATGAAGTCGTAGTGACGAATAACAAGAAAATAAAAAGAATTGAGTGTTGAAGTTGTTTAAGCATTATGAGTGTTGATGTTGTTGTTGATAGTAAAGATGCGTCTTACTTTGAAGGAATGAAACCTAAATTCTGCGAACGACAAATGTTATGGTGTAAACGACAAAATCGAGTTAATTGGCGTTTGCCAGTTTAATTATGTCGATTACGGTTTTATTAAATGGGGTGTGGTTGTAAAGTGTTATTTTTAAGTGATGACCCTCTTTTTCAATTTAAATTCTAGTGCTAAAAAAGAAATACTATTTCAAGTCGTCTTGCATGTGGTGGTTTTTCTATTCTTTACATTTGACAAGTACGATCCGGAAATACAGGGTTTTAAAGTGATTGCATTTTTTAATTATGCTTTGGGTGCTTTTTTTATCAATTACATTTTACTACCTCGTTATTTTTATATGAAAAAGTACTTATACTTTTTTTGTTCGGTAGCATTTATTATAAGTTTCAATATAGCATTTGAAGAACTTATTTTAGAACGTATTTTTTATCCAGATACACGAGCCATGTACTTTCCTGGTGTTATCTACAGTCTTCTTGATGTAATGCCGGTAATTCTAATTTTAGTAGGGTTTAAATTCGCGTGGGATGCATCCAAAAAACAATTGGAGGTCGAAGAACTTCGTACATCTGTCAAAGAAAGTGAATTACTTTTTTTAAAATCACAGATCAATCCACATTTTTTATTCAATAATCTGAATAATTTATACTCATATGCCATAGAGGAATCGGCAAAGACTCCGTCCATCATCCTTGAATTATCTTCTGTTTTACGTTATATGCTATATGATTGTAAAGAGAAATTTGTCATTTTAGGAAAAGAAATAGAACACTTAAAAAATTTCACCCAATTAAATGAAATGCAAATTGAAGAAAGGGGTAAGATTAGTTTTAGAACTGAAAATATCAATAATGATTATCAAATAGCTCCACTGATTTTATCGGTTTTTATTGAAAATGCTTTTAAACATAGTACCGCTAGCCAGTCCGAAGATATTTTTATAGACGTTAGCATTATTTTAGATAAAAATGGGTGTCTGGATTTTGAATGTAGGAATTCATTTTTAGAAATAACCAATACCGAAAGTCTTTCTAATGGTATTGGTTTAAAGAATGTGAAGAAAAGGTTAGAATTGCTATATCCTAATGCTCATGATTTACATATTCAAAAAGAGCAGAATGTGTATTATGTGCATTTAAAATTACAGTTAATGAAAGGGATTGTATGATACAATGTATAATTATAGAAGATCAGCCGCCAGCACAAAGAGTGTTGAAAAAATATATTGCCGATATTGGAAATTTAGACTTAAAGGCCACCTTTACAGATGCTCTTTCTGCTATTGATTTTATAAAGTCTGAAAAAATTGATTTAATTTTTTTGGATATTCATTTGCCAAAGATTTCCGGTATAGAATTTTTAAAAGTCATAAAACATAAACCTAGTGTAATCTTGACAACTGCTTTTTCTGATTATGCTTTAGAGAGTTATGATTTTGGTGTGATTGATTATCTTTTGAAACCATTTTCTTTTGAACGCTTTGTTCAAGCAGTGAATAAAGTACCTAGATTAGGTAGTGAGTTCATAGAAGAAAAAACATTAGCTGAGAAAAACCCACTTTCAGATGTCGTTTTTATCAAATCTGGATACGAGCATATTAAAATTGAAGTAGAAGATATTCGTTTTATACGGTCTGATGCTGATTATACCGAAATTCATACAAAAAAACAGAAATACCTTTCGCAAGAAACCTTGCGGTACTGGCAAGAAAATTTAGATACCCGGAAATTTATAAGAATCCACAAATCATACATTTTGAATATTACTGAAATTTATAAGATCAATGCAAATCAAGTAATATTGGAGGACAAAGAAACGCTGCCTATTGGTAGAGCTTTTAAAGAAGGGTTTATGCAACTGGTTATAAAAGAATAGGGTGCTAATTGTATTAAATAAAAAAAGCCCCTAGAAAAGGGGCTTTTTAAAACGTAATTTTTTGCAATAAGCTTTAATTTAAAAGATTAGACAATCCCTAAAAGGGTTAATATTGCACCTACCGCAACAACAGCTAAAAAAGCGTTCATTGCTATAATAAGTACGGATAGATAAGTTTCTACCCCTGTTTTAAATGATAAATTGTTCATAACATTACCTACTTTAAAGTTACACTACTAAAGTTAGTTGAAATAAGCAACTATTACCTATTAATTGTTGTAAATACCTACAAATACATGGTGAAACCATACTTAAATGTGGTAAGTGTTTCTTAATAAGTGCATTATATCCATGAAACTTGCACTTTATCGATTTGTTGAATATGCAAGTAATTTCATGATGTAATCTATTAAAGCTTAAATGTAAATGTTATTAAAGATTACTTAAGCAGTCCAAGCCAATCGGCTATGCCAGCGAGCGGTACTGCCAAAAGTATTAAGATTAAGCATGTAATCATTAATTTAAGAAATCCATTGAGCATTTTAACTCCAGAAGAAAGTCCTTGTTCCATAATCATAGTTCTATTGTTCTGTATTCAATATAGGTATTACGTGTGTAATGTACTGTAAAATAGAGCTATAAATTCGATTAACGTATCAAATTGTCTGAGCAAAGTACATGATGTGGACTATAAATGTCTTAATTTTTGCATTAAACATTTAATATTTTAAAGGTAGTGTTACTGTGAATGAATCAATTTTTTGAAGATAAAACTGAATTTAATGTATTTAAGATTTGTTGTGTAGCTCCGGCTTTTTCTTTGATAAATTTTGTATTGATTTGACCGGTTTGTTGTCTTTTTTGTTGTTGAGAGAAAAAAGTGTCTATGTTGTGTTGAAGTTCTTCAGAACTGTTTATTGAAATGACTCCACCTAATTGTACCAATTCTTCTGCCTCGGCAAAACCTTCAAATTTCGGACCTATAATTACAGGTATGCCAAATACTGCAGGCTCCAAGGTGTTGTGTAATCCTGTTGCGAAGCCACCACCTACGTATGCAATTTCGGCATAGCTATATATTTTGGTCAATAAACCGATGGTATCTATGATGATGACTTCATAATCCGCTAAGTTTATATTCTCGTTCAAATCAGTATAGCTTACAACAGGCTTTTCTATTGATTGTATAATTTCTTGTATATGATTACTCTTCATTGTGTGTGGTGCAAGAACAAACTTAATGGGGTAATTGCATTGATTGATATAATCAATAATTAAGTGCTCATCTTCTGGCCAGGTACTGCCTGCAATAAAACAAAATTGATTTTGCTTGAAATTCTCCATGAAGTTCAACTCATTATGTTGATCTACAATTTCGCTTACGCGGTCAAAACGGGTATCGCCAGCAATCGTAACTTTATTGAAACCAATTGAATTTAATAACGAATGCGATTTCTTGTTCTGAACAAAAATGTGTGTAAAGTTGTTGAGCGTTTTACGCATAAATCCGCCATAAGATTTAAAGAAAATCTGATTCTTCTTAAATATTGCCGAAATTAAAAATGTTGGTGTATTTCGTTTGTTTAAAGCAACCAGGTAGTTAGGCCATATTTCATACTTTATGAAAATTGCAATATCTGGGTGAGCAATGTCCAAAAAAGCAGATACGTTACTTTTAGTGTCTAAAGGTAAGTAGCAAATGACATCGGCCACATTGCTGTTTTTTTTCACTTCATACCCAGATGGAGAAAAAAAGGTGAGTAGTGTTTTATAATGCGGGTATAACAATTTTAGTTTTTCCAGTACCGGTAACCCTTGTTCGTATTCACCTAATGAAGCCGCATGTATCCAAATAACTTTATCTTCTTTTGCAATAGATTGTTTTATTTTGGGAAGGCTTTCCCTTCTACCTTTTACAAATAAAGAAAGCTTTGAATTCGCTAAGGCCAATACCTTTAAAATGGCAGAGGTGCTAATGGCAATAAGGTTATAAAGAATGTACAAACTGATGCTTTTGGGCTAAATTACGTTTCTTTCCATAAAATTAGTGTCGCCGGTTTCGTATTTTTGTGCTACTTCATGTAATTACAACAGATGAAAAAGATACAAATGGTTGACCTAGGTGGTCAATACCAAGAAATTAAAGATCAAGTAAACTCTTCAATATCTCAAATATTAGAAACTTCCGCCTTTATTAACGGGCCGGAAGTTCATGCTTTTCAGAAAGAATTGGAAGAGTACTTACAGGTAAAACATGTTATACCTTGTGCGAACGGTACAGATGCTTTACAGATTGCCATGATGGGTTTAGGTTTAAAACCTGGTGATGAAGTAATTACGGCTGATTTTACTTTTGCCGCAACGGTAGAGGTTATTGCCTTGCTGCAGTTGACTCCGGTCTTGGTCGATGTTTATCCAGATACGTTCAACATTAATATAGAAGGGATTGAGAAAGCCATTACGCCGAAAACTAAGGCTATAGTGCCAGTGCATCTTTTTGGACAATGTGCGAATATGGACGCTATTTTAGAACTGGCCAAAAAACACGATTTGTTCGTCATAGAAGATAATGCTCAGGCGATTGGAGCTAGATATTATTCAGCAGATGGTACAAAACAAATGGCAGGAAGTATGGGTCACGTAGGTGCGACTTCATTTTTTCCCTCTAAAAACTTAGGATGTTATGGTGATGGCGGTGCAATATTCACAAATGATGATGAATTGGCGCATACCTTAAGAGGTATTGTAAACCATGGTATGTATGAAAGATACCATCATGATGTGGTAGGGGTCAATTCGAGATTAGATTCTATTCAGGCTGCCGTACTTCGTGCTAAACTGCCCAGATTAGATGGTTATTGCGAGGCAAGAAGAAATGCGGCGCGTGCATATTCTAAGGCTTTTGAAGGTCAAGAACATATTATCACTCCTGTAACGGTTAATAATTGTGAAGGTATCTGTGATGTTTGTGATTGCCATGTTTTTCATCAGTATACCTTAAAAATCACCAATGGTAAAAGAGATGAACTAGCACAATTTTTAGCTAAAAACGAAGTTCCTTTTGGTGTGTACTATCCCATTCCGTTACATAAGCAAAAAGCATATGAGGATGATAGGTACAATGAGGCAGATTTTCCAGTAACCAATCAATTGGTGAAAGAAGTGATTTCATTGCCCATGCATACCGAGTTGGATGATGAACAGATTAACCATATAACGCAGTTAGTCATCGGGTTTGTTAATGGGTAGTATATAGTTTTTTTATTTTGGCAATGTTCAAATAGCATATAAATGAAAGTATTAGTAACAGGCGGACTTGGATTTATTGGTTCCCACACCGTAGTTGAGCTTCAAAATAAAGGTTTTGAAGTGGTGATTATTGACGACTGCTCTAACTCAGATGAGAGTGTTCTAGAGGGCATTGAGGCAATCACTGGTAAAAAACCACTTTTTGAAAAGCTGGATTTAAAGGAGAGGCAAAAGGTCGAAGATTTTTTTGCAAGACACCAAGACGTCGAAGGTGTTATCCATTTTGCTGCGAGTAAAGCAGTAGGGGAGAGTGTGGAGAAGCCGTTACTGTACTATGAAAATAATATTGGTACGCTCGTTTACATTTTAAAAGAATTATGTAAAAAGAACAAAGCTAGTTTCATCTTTAGTTCTTCTTGTACTGTGTATGGACAAGCAGATAAAATGCCGATTACCGAAGATGCACCTGTTAAGGTTGCCGAATCTCCATATGGTAATACTAAGCAGATGGGTGAGGAGATTATTGCTGATACATGTAAAGTAACTCCTTATTTGAATGCTATTGCATTACGTTATTTTAATCCGATGGGTGCACACCCAAGTGGAGAAATAGGGGAGTTGCCAAAAGGGGTGCCGCAAAATTTAGTTCCGTTTATTACGCAAACCGGCATTGGGATGAGAAAAGAACTGTCTGTTTTTGGTGATGACTATCCAACGCCCGACGGTACATGTATAAGAGATTATATCTATGTTGTAGATTTGGCCAAAGCCCATGTAGTTGCTTTAGAACGTTTGTTGAATGGCAACAATGAATCTAATTATGAGGTTTTTAATGTAGGTACGGGTAAAGGTAGTTCTGTACTGGAGGCAATAAAGAGCTTTGAAAAAGTTTCAGGAAAAAAACTGAACTATAAAATTGTTGATAGAAGACCTGGTGATATTACTACGGCATATGCAGATACTACTAAGGCAAATGAGGTGTTGGGTTGGAAAGCCGAATATACTTTAGAAGAAGCCATGAATTATGCATGGATCTGGGAGCAGAAAATTAGGGACTGATTTTTTAAGAACAACGATATAAATAAGGGGAAATATGGCTATATTTCCCCTTATTTAATTTAAAGACCACCTCGTATGAAAAATTCTCTTCTTGTTTTGTTGATGTTCGTTTTTGGTGTAGCAAATGCTCAGGACACCTATCTTCAATGCGGTAAAATCGTTGATATTGAATCTGGTAAAATTCTATCGGAAAAGACCATTGTAGTTTCTGAAAACAAAATCAAAGAAATTAAAAATGGTTTTGTGTCTGGAAATGAATCGGACAAGGTGGTTGATTTAAAAACGAAAACTATTTTGCCCGGGTTTATAGATATGCATGTGCATATTGAAAGCGAGTCTAGTCCGTCTAGGTATTTAGAGGCTTTTACATTAAATGAAGCAGATGTTGCATTTCAATCTACCGTATATGCTAAAAGAACTTTAATGGCAGGTTTTACCACGGTGAGAGATTTAGGAGGTTCAGGTGTGAACATTGCACTGAAAAAAGCAATTAATAAAGGAACTATAGTTGGTCCAAGAATTTTTACCGCGGGAAAATCCCTTGCAACTACCGGTGGTCATGCAGATCCTACAAACGGTAGAAGCCAGGAGTTAATGGGTGATCCGGGCCCGAAAGACGGAGTAGTAAACTCGCCTGCAGATGGTAGAAAAGCGGTGCGCCAACGTTATAAAGATGGTGCCGATGTTATTAAGATTACAGCAACAGGTGGTGTTCTTAGTGTGGCAAAAAGTGGTCAAAATCCTCAATTTACGATTGAAGAAATAAAAGCTATTACCGAAACAGCAGATGATTACGGTATGTTGACCGCTGCTCATGCCCATGGAGATGAGGGTATGCAAAGAGCAATTTTAGGAGGAATAAAGACTATTGAACACGGTACGCTGATGTCTGAGGAAACGATGGACTTAATGATAGAGCATAATACATTTATGGTACCTACGATATCTGCCGGACAAGAAGCGGCTAGGTTGGCTAAGATACCTAACTACTTGCCGCCCGTTGTAGCAAAGAAAGCATTGGAAATAGGGCCTAAGTTAAATGCTACTTTTGCAAAAGCTTACAAAAAGGGGGTTAATATAGCTTTTGGTACAGACTCTGGTGTGTCTCCTCATGGGGATAATGCAAAGGAGTTCATTTATATGAACAAAGCTGGTATGCCAATTATAGAGACATTACGTGCAGCTACTATGACCAATGCAATGTTATTGGGAGAAGATGAGCTAGGGCAGATTAAAGAAGGATATATAGCTGATATTGTGGCGGTGAACGATAACCCTTTAAAAAATGTGGAAACCCTGACCGATGTGGTTTTTGTTATGAAAGAAGGGGTTGTGTACAAGCAATAGTGTAATCCGTATTACGTACATTTTTTATGAAGTTGATTGAGCATGAAGTTGAGAGTAGATAATAGCGAGCAGTTGATGCAGATTGCCCTGGAAGATTCGCTTTTTAAGAAATTAATTCAACAAGCCGAAAAAGACTTTATCCTCGCAAACGTTCCTTTAAAAATGCCTTTAGCCATTGATGCTTCAGGTTTTATAGCTCTTGTTCGAGAAAAAGTGTATTATTTAATGATGGAGCATTTTGCTGAGTATTTGAATCTTATGTACATCATAGATATCCCTGAGAAAGATTTTCAGTATATTGAAATTACCGATACCGTAGATGTGGCCGATCAAGTTACTTTGTTGATATTAAAAAGAGAATACAAAAAGGTTTGGTATAGAAACAAATATCAATAGCATGTGCATTTACACTTTAATATAAATCCCTCTTTTATCCATAATATAGCCAATGAACCAACAGGTGAACATTATCCATAAGGCAAACAATAGTGAGCCAAAATAATCACCAGCGGCAGCAATGAAAATAGTATCGGCAATCCAGTTATAAGCGGTGGTGCCTTTCATAGTTATTTCTGCCAGGCTTATGATAAAGAGTTCAGATAATAGATAGATGAACAAGGTGTTCCTGCCAAAAACTTCAAAAAAGTAAGTCCATTTTCCGGGTTTAGACATATCCAGCAAATAAATTAAAATGGCTATGATGAATATATCTATTCCGCTAGTGAGCAATACAAAAGAACTGGACCAAAGTTTCTTATTGAAAGGGAAGCTTAAATCCCACGCAAAACCCACAATAATTAATAAGCCGGCAGCCATTATGAGTTTGGCTATGGTTTCAAAGTTTTGACCGTTTTTTTGAATGAATTTACCGGTAAAATATCCGGCTATGACATTTACAATTGCGGGTAACGTACTTAATAAACCTTCTGGGTCAAAAGCTACGCCACCATTACCATGATACATGTGATCAGCTCCAATAAGAAATTTATCTAATTTTAGAACCGCGTTTCCAGTTAGGCTGAGGTCTCCAAATACAATTAGAATAATGTGATATGCTACTAAGGCCAATGCACTGAAAATTAAAACTGATTTGGTTTTAAAATATCTGACCAAAAGGGATGCGAACAAGTAGCACAGTGCTATACGCTGTAGAACACCAAAAATTCTAGTTTCTCCAATTGGTTTTAAACCACCGTTGTCAAAAAACGGAAACCAATACATTAAAAATCCTAATAGGAATATTATGGCAAAACGTTTAAAAACCTTTTTTAAAAACGTACCGCTACTTACATTGTCATATTTTTTCATGCTAAAACTCATGGCATTACCTACGACAAATAAGAAAGTAGGGAAAACCAAATCGGTAAGTGTAAATCCGTTCCAAACGGCATGTTTCAATATTCCAAAACTGGTATCTCCATTTCCTGGGGAATTTACAATAATCATAAGGGCAACATCCATCCCCCTAAAGACATCTAAAGATAGATATCGGTTCTTTAATGTATTCATGTTGGTTGGTTTGGTCTAAGATGTAAGGTAGTGATTTTTAAAAGTAAACCCTCACAAAGGGCATTAGGGCATTTCCATAAATACTTTGGTTGTCATCATAAAGTAGATCATAACGCAAACCAATGGTAACATTTCTAGTGCTATAACCTGCGCCAACAAAAAATGCAGGTAACCAATAGTTATCCTCAATATCTATAGTTGAGGTAGCTATGGTTCGGTTAATACGTAGTTGTTCAAATTCGGCAGAAATTTGAATTTCAGGTATGGGGTTGAATAATGAAAGAACGCTACCACCATATGCTAAAAACTTATCATCATCAAATTTTGCATAATTGAAACTTAAACTAGCTCCAGAAGCAAATTGCTCATTAAATTGGTAAATGGCACTTGGAGATATAGAGCCATTAAATCCATTATTTGTGAATCCTAATCCAATACTTCCACCAAATCTTACGTTATTCCAAAAATCATTACCAAAATTAGAAGTTTGGGCAAGGGAAAAGGTGATATTTAATGTAGCTAACCCTATGAATATTAATTTTTTTAAGCTCATGTGATGATTTTGTTTTAAAGTTTCATTTTTTTCAATAATACTTGGCATTCTATCGTTAGATATTGTAAATGTTGTATTTTTGTTAGAAATTTATTCTAAAGATACAGAAAGTAATTCATGGATAAATATTCCTTTTTGAATACCGTTCATACCTCTTTTTTTTCAGAGTTATACGATAAGTATTTAGTAAATCCGGATAGTGTAGAGCCAAGTTGGAGAGCCTTTTTTCAAGGATTCGACTTTGGAATGGAAAGTTCGTTAGATGAACTTGAAATTGATGAGAATCGAACTACTGTCGTAGTCAACGGCAACAAGAGTGAAATGCCAGAATCCTTACAAAAGGAGTTTCAGGTGATCAGGCTTATTGATGGCTACAGAAGCAGAGGTCACTTATTTACTAAAACAAACCCGGTTCGTGAGCGAAGACATTATGAACCTACATTGGATATAGAAAATTTCGGACTTTCATCGTCTGATCTTGATACTGTTTTTAATGCTGGTGATATAATTGGTATAGGTCCAAATTCCTTAAAAGAAATTGTTAGGCATTTACAAAGTATCTATTGCGATGCTATTGGTGTAGAGTATATGTATATTCGAAAACCAGAGCGTGTAAAGTGGATCCAAGATTGGATAAATGTCAATGACAATCATCCAAATTTTGAGCCTGAAAGAAAAAAACATATTCTTAAGAAGTTAAACCACGCCATCTCGTTTGAGACTTTTTTGCATACTAAATATGTAGGTCAAAAAAGATTCTCGTTAGAGGGTAACGAATCTTTGATTCCTGCCTTGGATGTAATTGTTGAACACGCAGCAGAAATGGGTGTTAAGCAATTTGTTATGGGTATGGCCCACCGTGGTAGGTTAAATGTGCTTACCAATATCTTTGGTAAATCTGCGAAAGATATCTTCAGTGAGTTTGATGGTAAGGATTATGAGCAGGAGATTTTTGACGGCGACGTTAAATATCACTTGGGTTGGACTTCTGATAGAAAATCCGATAACGGAAATAAGATAAAAATGAGTATTGCGCCAAACCCTTCTCACTTAGAGACGGTAGGTGCTGTTGTTGAGGGTATTGCAAGAGCTAAGCAAGATGCCGATTATCAAGATGATATTTCTAAAGTGCTTCCTATCGTAGTACATGGTGATGCCGCTATTGCAGGTCAAGGTTTAGTCTATGAGGTAGTTCAAATGGCGGGTCTTGATGGGTATAAGACCGGTGGTACCATACATATAGTGGTAAACAACCAAATAGGTTTTACAACTAACTATTTAGATGCAAGATCTTCTACATACTGTACCGATGTTGCGAAGGTAACATTGAGTCCGGTACTTCATGTAAATGCAGATGATGCAGAAGCAGTAGTGCATGCATCTCTTTTTGCATTAGAATATAGAATGCAATTTGCGGGCGATGTTTTTATAGATTTATTAGGCTATAGAAAGTATGGTCATAATGAAGGTGATGAGCCAAGGTTTACCCAACCGAAACTTTACAAGGCAATTGCAAAGCATAAGAATCCAAGAGATATTTATGCTGAAAAGCTGATGCAGGAAGGTGTAATAGATAATACTTATGTTGCTCAATTAGAAAAACAATATAAAGATTCTCTAGAAGAGAAATTAGAAGATTCACGTAAAGAGGATAAAACTATAATAACTCCGTTCATGGCAGATGAATGGAAAGGTTTTGAAAATGTACGTGAATGGGAAATGATGGACCCGGTAAAAACCACATTTGCAAAAACTAAGCTAGATAAGATAGCTAAAGTGATTACGGCTTTACCTGAAGGAAAGAAGTTTTTGCGCAAAGTGGAAAAACTGGTTAAGGATCGCTACAACATGTATTTTGAAGCCGATAACCTTGATTGGGCAATGGGTGAACTGTTGGCATATGGTACTTTGTTAGAAGAAGGTTTTGCGGTTCGTATGTCTGGTCAAGATGTTGAGCGTGGTACTTTTTCTCACCGCCATGCCGTAATGAAAGTAGAGGAAAGTGAAGAAGAGATTATTTTGTTAAATCAGTTATCTGAAAAACAAGCTAAATTCCAAATATATAATTCACTTTTATCTGAGTATGGTGTTGTAGGTTTTGATTATGGTTACGCTATGGCTAGCCCAAATACTTTGACCATTTGGGAAGCACAGTTTGGTGATTTCAGTAATGGAGCCCAGATAATGATCGATCAGTATATTTCTGCCGCAGAGGATAAATGGAAACTTCAGAACGGTTTGGTGATGTTATTGCCTCACGGTTATGAGGGTCAGGGAGCTGAACATTCTTCTGCGAGAATGGAACGTTACCTTCAACTGTGCGCAAAAGATAATATGTACATCGCAGATGTGACTACGCCTGCTCAAATGTTCCATATATTACGTAGGCAAATGAAGGCAAATTTCAGAAAGCCTTTGATAATTTTTACGCCAAAAAGTTTATTGAGACATCCAAAAGCCGTGTCTAAGATTGCAGATTTAACCGGTGGAAATTTTCAAGAAGTTATTGATGATAACACTGCAGATGTCAAAAAAGTAAAAAGTTTGGTTTTCTGTACAGGTAAATTCTATTATGACCTGTTAGCGGTCAAAGAAGAGAACAACAGAGACGATGTTGCTTTGGTTAGGGTTGAGCAGTTGTTCCCGGTTCCTGAAAAGAAAATGAAAGCGGCAATTGCTAAGTATAAAAATGCCGATGATATTGTTTGGGCACAAGAAGAACCAAGGAATATGGGTGCATGGAGTCATATGTTAATGCACTTTAGTGAAGCTCAAAAGTTTAGAGTTGCTTCAAGAAGATTTTATGCAGCTCCAGCAGCTGGTAGTTCTGTACGTTCCAAAGCGCGTCATCAGCAAGTTATAGATTACGTTTTCGATAAGACAAAGGACAATATGTCCAAACCAAAAAAATAATATAACATATCAAATTATAGAAAGAATGATTCTAGAAATGAAGGTCCCTTCGCCGGGAGAGTCTATCACAGAGGTAGAAATAGCGGAATGGTTAGTTGAAGATGGGGATTATGTAGAAAAAGATCAAGCAATTGCAGAGGTAGATTCAGATAAGGCTACCTTAGAATTGCCTGCAGAAGCAAGTGGAACAATTACACTGAAAGCCGAAGAAGGTGATGCAGTTGCAGTTGGTGCCATAGTTTGCTTAATAGATACCAGTGCTGCCAAACCAGATGGTGGTTCAGAAACAGCTAGTGCTCCAAAAGAAGAGAAAAAAGAAGAGCCTAAAAAAGAAAAGGCTCCACAGCCTGCTCAGGCAAAAGAGACCTATGCCTCTGGAGTTCCTTCTCCTGCAGCCAAGAAAATTTTAGATGAAAAAGGTGTTGATAGTAGCTCGGTTTCCGGTTCTGGTAGAGATGGTAGAATTACAAAAGAAGATGCTGTAAATGCAGTGCCTTCTATGGGGTCGCCTACAGGTGGCAGTCGTGGTGAGTCTAGATCAAAGCTATCAATGTTGCGTAGAAAAGTAGCGGAAAGATTAGTTTCTGCAAAAAATGAAACAGCAATGTTGACTACGTTCAATGAAGTGGATATGAGTGCCATTTTTGAACTTAGAAATAAGTATAAAGAAGATTTCAAGAGTAAGCATGGTGTTAGTTTAGGTTTTATGTCCTTTTTTACAAAAGCAGTGGTAAGAGCCTTGGAAATGTATCCGGCCGTTAATTCTATGATAGACGGTAAGGAAATGATTTCTTATGATTTCTGTGATATCAGTATAGCTGTATCAGGACCTAAAGGTTTAATGGTGCCGGTAATAAGAAATGCCGAAAACTTAACATTTAGAGGTGTTGAAGCTGAAGTTAAAAGATTGGCTATTAGAGCACGTGAAGGTGAGATTACTGTTGATGAAATGACAGGGGGAACATTTACTATTACCAATGGTGGTGTATTTGGTTCTATGTTGTCTACACCAATTATCAATCCACCGCAAAGTGCTATTTTGGGTATGCATAATATTGTGGAAAGACCTATTGCTCGTGACGGAGCTATTGCTATAGCACCGATTATGTACGTGGCTTTGTCATATGATCACCGTATTATTGATGGTAAAGAGTCGGTAGGATTTTTGGTTGCCATTAAAGAAGCATTGGAAAGTCCGGAAGAAATATTGATGGACAATAACGTAAAGAAAGCTTTGGAAATGTAATTTTCTAAGGTTTTATAAAAAGAAAAAGCGTTGAGGAAACTCAACGCTTTTTCTTTTTTAAATAAATACATTTTTTGCCATAGTCGATAATGGCTTTTGACTTTTTAAGAATATCTGCTCCTAAAATACCGTCTACAGGTTCTGTGTTGTGTGCGATTAAAGCTTCATTAACATGCTTTAGGTCAAAAAGCACAATTTCTAATTGGTGATACTCCCATGAGTTTAGATTGATGGTATTTTCTTTTGATACTAAGGTTTCCATATTGGTGGCTCCTGCACCTGCGGCTTTTACAATAGATTCTTCGGATATTAATTTAAAGTGCTCTATTTTATCCATGCCAATGCAGGTGTTCGATGCGCCAGTGTCTAATATAAACCTGCCTTGTACACTATTTATTTCGGCATAGATTTCAAAATGATCGGTGGCCGTTAAAGACAAGGGGATGCGTACGTAATCTTTATGCTTTAAGAATTTTTTGAGGGTACTCATAATTCATTTTCTTCAAAGATAAGCCTATTTTTGCCGTATGATTATAACAGATACGCATACGCATTTATATAGCGAGGCTTTTGACGATGACAGAAAAGAAGCGATCGAGAAGGCAATTGACTTAGGGGTAAAAAGGTTTTTTATTCCGGCAATAGATTCTACGTATACTGAAAGTATGTTGAAATTGGAGAAAGATTTTCCGGGACATATGTACTTAATGTCTGGTCTGCATCCCACGCATGTGAAAGAAAATTTTGAAGAAGAATTGGTACATGTAGAGGAAATGCTTGAAACACACTCCTACTATGCCGTTGGGGAGATAGGTATTGATTTGTATTGGGAAAAGAAATATTTGAAAGAACAACAAGTTGCCTTTAAAAAACAGATTCAGTTGGCTAAAAGAAAAAATTTGCCGATCGTTATACACTGTCGAGATGCTTTTGATGAAGTTTTTGAAGTTTTAGAGGAGGAGAAAGGTGGTGGTTTACGTGGTATTTTTCACTGTTTTACGGGAACTTTAGAGCAGGCTAAAAAAGCCATTTCCTATAATATGAAATTGGGTATTGGTGGTGTGGTTACCTTTAAGAATGGTAAAATAGATACCTTTTTAGGTCAAATTGAATTAAAGCATATTGTGTTGGAAACCGATGCGCCTTATTTAGCACCTACACCTTATAGGGGGAAAAGAAATGAAAGTGCATACATTATTAATGTACTCGAGAAATTAGCGGACATTTATTGTGTTCCCAATGAAGAAATTGCAGAAATAACTACCAATAACTCTAAAGATGTGTTTGGTGTGTAAGTGATAATGATTGTTTAGTGATTTAAATATGGATAAAAGAAATATATTACTGATATATACAGGAGGAACCATTGGTATGATGAAGGATTATTCTTCTGGAGCCTTAAAGGCGTTCGATTTTTCACAGTTACAAAAGAACATACCAGAACTTAATCAGTTAGATTGTACGATATCAAGTTTTTCTTTTGATTATCCAATTGATTCTTCGAATATGAATCCTGGTCATTGGATCGCTATTTCCGACATCATAGCCGATAAGTATAATGACTACGATGGTTTTGTTGTGCTGCACGGTAGTGATACTATGAGTTATACTGCCTCGGCTCTAAGTTTTTTACTCGAAAATTTAACCAAGCCGGTAATTTTAACAGGTTCACAATTGCCAATAGGGGATTTAAGAACCGATGCCAAAGAGAATCTCATAACCGCTATTCAAATTGCTGCTTTATGTGAAAAAGGAAAGCCGGTAGTGCAAGAAGTAGGGTTGTATTTTGAATATAAATTATACAGGGGTAATAGAACTACTAAAATAAATGCGGAGCATTTTCAGGCTTTTGCCTCTTTAAACTATCCCCATTTGATTGAATCTGGAGTTCATTTGACCGTTTTTAAAGAATATTTATTGCCTCAGAAAAGAAAATTGCCCTTAAAATCTCATAAAAATATGGATGATAATGTTGCAATTTTAAAAATTTTTCCAGGAATTAATAAAAATATTGTCGACGCTATCTTGGGTGCCAAAAATTTAAAAGCGCTGGTTTTGGAAACTTATGGATCAGGAAATGCACCAATGGAAGAATGGTTTTTAGATAAATTGAATAATGCGATAATTAATGGTGTTCATATAATTAATGTTACGCAGTGCTCTGGCGGTGCGGTTATGATGGGCCATTATGAAACGAGTTCTAGATTAAAGAAAATGCAAGTTATTAATGGTAAGGATATTACAACTGAGGCTGCCATTACAAAGGCAATGTACTTGCTGGGAAGCGGTGTCTCTCCTGAGCTATTTAAAACTGTTTTTGAAACATCTTTACGCGGAGAGATGCTTTAAATTTAACAGTACTTTAATTTCGATAACTAATATTTTTTTTGTTATTTGCCCACCCTTAAAAAAGGTAACTTAGAGAGGTGGCCGAGTGGTCGAAGGCGCACGCCTGGAAAGTGTGTATACCCCAAAAGGGTATCGAGGGTTCGAATCCCTTCCTCTCTGCAAGTAAGTTTTACTTTTTTTATATTGTTTTTTTTTTATCTTTAACCCTATTAACTAACTAATTTAAGTTTGAAAAAATGAAAAAATTATTCCCAAGCCTAGCAGTCGCTGGGGCATTTGTAGCAGGTACAAATATTGTAAGTGCAAAAGTAGCAGCAGTAGCGTTGCTAGTTCAAGAAGGAGCTCCTGAAGCGGAAAAAGGATTTACTCAGGTTTTAAAAGAAATGTTTATTACAGGTGGTGCCGGTTTCATGGGTATCGTTCTTTTATGTTTGATCCTTGGTTTGGCAGTTGCGATTGAAAGAATTATTTATTTGAACATGGCAAGTACAAATTCTGCCAAGTTGAAACAACAAGTTGAAGATGCTTTGGCGTCAGGTGGTGTTGAGGCTGCAAAAGAAGTTTGTAGAAATACAAAAGGACCTGTTGCTTCTATCTACTACCAAGGTTTGGATAGAGCTGGTGAGAGCATCGAATCTGCTGAGAAAGCGGTAGTTGCTTACGGTGGTGTTCAAATGGGTCAATTGGAGAAAAACGTTTCTTGGTTGTCTTTATTTATCGCTATTGCACCAATGCTTGGTTTCATGGGTACGGTAATCGGTATGATTCAAGCCTTCCAAAAGATTGCTGCTGTTGGTAACTTAAGTGCATCTCTTATTGCAGGTGATATTCAGGTTGCATTATTAACAACGGTATTCGGTCTTATTACGGCTATTATACTTCAAATTTTCTACAACTATATTATCGCTAAAATTGATAGCATTGTTAATGATATGGAAGATTCTTCTATTACATTGATAGATATGTTGGTAGATCACAAAAAATAAGTTTCACTTTTAATACCTAAAAATTATGCAAAAAATTATTAAAATAGCATTAATTGCTATAGGTGTATTAAGTGCAGTGCTTTGGTATTTGTTACCAAGTGCAGATATGCCGGCAGCTGAAGCTGCTCAGAGTGGAGCTATGAATACTATGTTTGTCATTACTTATCTTTTATTGGGTATTGCAGTTGTGGTAAGTTTAGTGTTTACTTTAAAGAATTTATTTTCTAACCCACAAGGGTTAAAGAAGACGTTATTTGCTGTAGGAGGCTTTTTATTAGTAGTTGGGGTTTCTTACGTCTTGGCAAGTGGAACGGATGTAGATCCGGAATTCTTGGCTATGGAAGACGAGGGTACGATTAAGCAAATAGGTATGGGGTTAAATGTATTTTTTATCCTTACTATAATTGCTGTATTATCCTTGATCATACCAGCTGTTAAAAATATGTTTAGTAAATAAAAATAGAAAACTATGGCTAGAAGAGCAGGAGCACCAGAAGTAAGTGCCGGTTCCATGGCGGATATAGCTTTCCTTTTACTTATCTTTTTCTTGGTAACTACTACTATTGAAACGGATGCAGGATTGGATCGTATGCTTCCACCAATTGAACCGCCCGATACGGATGTAGTAATTAAACAGAAGAACATCTTTCAGGTGAATATTAACAAAAATGGTCAGTTGTTAGCTGATGAAGAGTTAATTGAACTTAAAGATTTAAGAGAAAAAGCAAAGGCTTTTTTGGATAATGGCGGTGATGGAACATGTTCTTATTGTCAAGGAAGAAAAAATGCTGAGTCTTCAGATAATCCTTCTAAAGCGATTATCTCTTTAAAGAATGATCGTGAAACAAAGTATAGTACATACATTACAGTTCAAAATGAACTAGTAGGTGCTTACAATGATCTTAGAAATAGAGAGGCTCAACGTTTGTACAATAAGAATTTCGTTGACATGGAAGCTGAATATCTTAACCCTGAAACTGACGATGACGTAAAGGAAGAGTTGAAGGAAAAAGTAAAGAGAATTCAAGATTTGTTTCCACAGAAATTATCTGAAGCTGAAACTTCAAGTGATTAATTAATTAAAATAAAAGTAACACTATGTCAAAATTTGCAAAGAAAAAAGATGGAGAGGTACCTGCGGTATCAACAGCTTCCCTTCCTGACATTGTATTTATGCTTTTGTTTTTCTTTATGACGGTAACCGTGATGAAGGATAGTTCTTTAAAAGTTGAAAATGTACTTCCTAATGCTAGTGAAGTAAAGAAGCTTGAAAAGAAAGATCGTGTAATTTATATTTATGTTGGTAAGCCAACTAAGGAATATGAGAAATTATTTGGTAGTGAGCCGAAAATTCAATTAAACGATAAATTATCTAGTCCATCTGAAGTTGGTGATTACATTTTAATGGAAAGGGCTAAAAAGCCTCAAGAACTTCAAAATGTTTTGACCACGGCACTAAAAGTCGATAAGAACGCAAGTATGGGATTGATATCCGATATTAAACAAGAGTTAAGAAAGGTTAACGCTTTAAAGGTAAATTATACTACCTATGAAGGTGACGCTTTCAATAATCTACAATAGTTAGTTAGTAGAATATTACTTATCTAAAACGCTTCAAATTTATTTGAAGCGTTTTTTATTTCATTAACTTTACTTCATGCGCTTTGTTATTGTTTTACTCTTCGTGATTTTTCAGTCTAATGCCCAGGTGGCTTTAGATACAGTACCAAATTCACGGTACTTTGAAGATCAGTTTTATTTAGGGCTATCTTATAATTTTATATTAAATCATCCTGAGGGCTCTAATCAACGAAATTTATCTTACGGTCTGCAAGGTGGTATTATTAAAGATATCCCGTTAAATCGAAAGGGAACTAAGGCTATTGGTATAGGTGCTGGCTTGGCATTGAATAGTTATTACTCCAATTTAGTTGCCGATATTTCTGGAGACGATATTACCTATAGTATTAATGATGATATTACCAGAAGTAAGTTGGAAACACATCTGTTAGAATTTCCGTTGGAATTTAGATGGCGAAATTCTAATGTGGAAGAATATAAGTTCTGGCGTATTTATGGTGGAATTAAAGCAGCCTACATTTTAGGTGCAAGGTCTAAATATGATCTTGATGATGTTAGTGAAGGATTCAATAATACGGACTTAACAAAATTTCAGTACGGACTAACATTGAGCTTTGGTTATAATACCTTTAATCTTCATGCTTATTATGCGCTTACTGAATTATTCAATGGTAATGCTTCGGTAAATGGAGAGACGTTGCAATATAGGCCTTTGCGCATTGGATTAATCTTCTATATACTATAACCAAAAACGTACGGTCAATAATTGTGATAGTAAGCCTATCAATAGACCCATTATCACTTCAATACCTGTGTGCGCCTTTAAATAAAGACGAGCGGTAATCACACTACCGGTAAGTAGAATAAAAAAGCTAATAGCTATAATAAGGTTGATTTCAAAGTGTATGCTTAAATTCAACAAGTACATTAATAGGCCGCTGACGCCAACTGTATGAAGACTCGCCTTAAAATTGAAGAACAGCAAAAGTATGCATGCAATTGTTGCACCCAATAATCCAGTAAAATAAAAGTATAGTTCGCTAACGTAATTGTTGGGTATAACCTTGTAGAGTATTAAAAGTAGAATACAAGCATGAATATACAGCGGGTATTTGCGCTCATTTATTGAATTTAAGGAGATGGATTGTACCATACCTAAGTTTTTTAAGATTAGGAAGGTTACTATAGGGATTATGACCGTTAGTATAAAGATGGGTAATACACTAGCGCTTTTAATTTCAATTGGGGTATATTTTGGCGTAATAAGAAAATAGGCTACTGTGCCGCCAATAGGTATAAAAAGTGGATGTAGTAAATAGGAGATAAATTGTGAAAAAACCTTCATTAGATTTCTTTTCTCATACGTGCAACAGGAATATTCAATTGCTCTCTATACTTTGCAACTGTCCTTCTAGCGATAGGGTATCCTTTTTCCTTTAAAATTGCCGCTAATTTGTCGTCTGTAAGCGGTTTCTTTTTCGTTTCGTTCTGTATTACGGTTTCTAGAATTTTCTTTATTTCCCTTGTTGATACATCTTCGCCTTGTTCATTTTTCATGGATTCGGAGAAGTACTCTTTTATAAGCTTGGTTCCGTAAGGGGTATCTACATATTTACTATTTGCTACCCTAGATACTGTTGAAACGTCCATGCCTATTTCATCTGCAATATCTTTTAGGATCATTGGACGTAAATTTCGCTCGTCTCCAGTTAAAAAATATTCTTTTTGATACTGCATAATGGCGTTCATGGTAATGAACAATGTTTGCTGTCTTTGTCTAATAGCATCTATAAACCATTTGGCTGCATCTAACTTTTGCTTAATGAACATGACGGTGTCTTTCTGTGACTTCGACTTGTTTTTGGCCTCTTTATAGCCTTTAAGCATGTTGCTATATTCTCTAGATACGTGTAACTCGGGAGCATTTCTACCGTTAAGGGTCAATTCTAGTTCACCTTCGGTAATTCTGATAGCAAAATCGGGTACTACGTGCTCAACTATTCTATTGTTGCCAGAATAAGACCCACCCGGTTTAGGATTTAATTTTTCGATTTCACCGATCGCTTCTTTAAGTTCTGTTTCGGTGATATTATGTTTCTGAATTAGTTTTTGATAGTGTTTTTTTGTAAAATGTTCAAATGACTTTTTAAGGATTTCGGTAGCTAACTCAATGCTTGGAGTAACATCTTTTCTTTCTAATTGTATAATTAGACATTCCTCTAATGTTCGAGCACCAACACCCGGTGGGTCTAATTCCTGAACAATAGACAGTATCCTGGTAATGGTTTCTTCGTCTGTATAGACATTTTGCGTAAAGGCTAAATCGTCCATAATGTCCGAAATAGGTCTTCGTATATAGCCACTTTCATCTACACTGCCTACTAAAAACTCGGCAATGTTCCATTCTTCATCAGAAAGATAAACCGTATTCAGTTGGTTTATTAAGTGTTGGTTGAATGAAATACCGGCAGCATATGGCACACTTTTTTCCTCATCATCAGAACTGTAATTATTCGCTTTTGTTCTATAATCTGGTATTTCATCATCACTTAGATAATCATCAATATTGATGTCTTCAGTGTTAATGGTTTCGCTATCGGTATTGTCGTCATAAACATCGTCATACTCATCGGCAACCTTATCTAAATCATCTTTACCGGTTTCCAAAGCAGGATTCTCTTCTAGTTCTTGTTTCAGTCGTTGTTCAAATGCTTGCGTTGGCAATTGAATTAACTTCATCAACTGAATCTGCTGTGGAGATAACTTCTGAGATAATTTAAATTGTAAATGTTGTTTTAGCATTACTTTGTTCTAGTACTTGTAAAAGTAACCAAATCTGCTTAAAATTCAGCATTCTGTGGTGTTCTTGGAAACGGTATTACGTCTCTAATGTTGCCCATGCCAGTTGCAAAAAGTACCAACCTTTCAAAACCAAGACCAAAGCCACTATGTTCTGCTGTACCAAATTTTCTTAAATCTAAATACCACCAAAGTTCTTTTTCGTCAATACCTAGATCCTTTATTTTTTCTTTAAGTACATCTAAGCGTTCTTCACGTTGTGATCCACCTACGATTTCTCCAATACCTGGGAACAAAATATCCATGGCTCTTACGGTTTTGCCATCTTCGTTTAAACGCATGTAAAACGCTTTGATCTTAGCAGGGTAATCAAAAAGTATTACCGGACATTTAAAGTGTTTTTCTACCAAATAACGTTCGTGTTCACTTTGTAAATCTGTACCCCACTCTTCAATAGGGTAGGTAAATTTCTTTTTCTTGTTTGGCTTACAATTCTTAAGAATTTCAATTGCCTCGGTATAGCTAACTCTTTTAAAATTGTTGTCGACAACGAATTTTAATTTCTCAATTAAAGCCATGTCACTGCGTTGTGCTTGTGGCTTGCTTTTTTCTTCATCCAATAACCTCTTTTCTAAGAACTCTAGATCTTCTTGGCAGTGGGTTAAAGTATATGATATTACATTTTTTATAAAATCTTCGGCAAGATCCATATTTGCATCAAGGTCAAAGAATGCCATTTCTGGTTCTATCATCCAAAATTCTGCCAAATGTCTTGATGTATTAGAGTTTTCCGCCCTAAAAGTTGGTCCAAAAGTGTACACTTTACCTAAAGCCATGGCATAAGCCTCTGCCTCTAATTGTCCAGACACAGTAAGGTTGGTCTCTTTACCAAAGAAATCTTCTTTGTAGTTAACATCACCATCATCTGTCAACGGAGGATTTTTTTCGTCTAATGTGGTGACCCTAAACATTTCTCCTGCACCTTCAGCATCTGAACCCGTAATTATTGGGGCGTGAAAATAGTTGAAACCATTTTCCCTGAAATAGTTGTGTATGGCAAAAGACAAGGTTGATCTCACACGCATAATAGCGGCGAATGTGTTGGTTCTAATTCTTAAGTGAGCTTTCTCCCTAAGAAATTCCAATGAGTGCTTTTTGGGTTGAATTGGGTATTCTTCTGGATCTGCAATACCCAAAACCTCCAATTCGCTAACTTGTATCTCAACAGATTGACCTCTACCTTGGCTCTCTACTAAAGTACCCGATACTTTTAGTGCGGCTCCTGTATTTACCTTTTTTAATAATTCTTCATCAAAATTTTCAAAATCTACGACACATTGAATAGTACCTAGCGTTGAGCCATCGTTTAAAGCAATAAATCTATTGCTTCTAAAGGTTCTAACCCATCCTTTTACTGTTATTTCCTGTAGTAGGTTTTTACTTGAAAGTAGTTCTTTTATTGTTACTGAACGCATGATGTTGAATTGAAAATTAAAGTTCCAAAGATAGGATTTTGTTAAAAAATAAAGTGGCTAAACAGCTATATAAACATTGCCTTCAAATGAATTTAATCAATTGTTGTTTTCATCTTGAGGTAAGATGTCTATTTGCGGTTTTTTTAAAGTCTGTTTATTAGCTATACTTTTTTCTAGTGATAATAGCAACGACGGCAATAAAATTAAATTAGCCAACATAGCTAACAATAAGGTGGCCGAAACCAAAGATCCTAAAGCTACGGTACCACCAAAATTAGAAATAACGAAAACTGAAAAGCCAAAGAACAAAACAATTGAAGTATAGAACATACTTACCCCGGTTTCTCTAAGGGCGTTGTAGACCGATTTTTCAATTCGCCATTTGTTGGCTGTGAGCTCTTGCCTGTACTTGGCAAGAAAGTGTATGGTGTCATCAACCGAAATACCAAACGCAATACTGAATACTAATATCGTTGATGGTTTAATAGGTACGCCTACAAAGCCCATAATGCCTGCAGTTATTACCAATGGCAATAAGTTGGGTATTAAAGATATTACGATCATTCTAAATGAACGGAAGAGATATGCCATAAAAAGCGCAATAAGTGCTATGGCAAGGGCAAGTGACATAATAAGGTTTTTGACCAAATACTTGGTCCCTTTTAAAAATAGAAGTGCACTACCGGTCATATACACATTGTAACGTTCGGCAGGGAAAATTTTAGTAATGTTTTCAAGTAAACGTTGTTCAATGTCTTCCATACGGCTCGTATTTACATCGCGCATGAAAGTGGTTATCCTTGCGGTCTGCCCAGTGCTGTCAACAAAAGATTTCAACAGATTGCCGTTATCGGATGATTTACGGGCAACATCCATTATAAAAGTGTTTTCTTGACTTGTGGGAAGTTGATAGTATTTAGGAATACCATTGTAAAAAGCCTGTTTGGAATACTTTACCAAATTTACCACGGAAACCGGAGTAGATAATTCTGGAATTTCTTCTATGACCTCCCCAAGTTGATTCATTCGTTTAAGTGTGGCCGGTTTTAACACTCCTTTCGGTGTTTTGGTGTCCACAACAATTTCAACGGGCATGATACCTTTGAACTCCTTTTCAAAAAAACGGATATCATGAAAGAATTCAGCATTCTTGGGCATGTCTTCAATAGGGCTACCAGAAATTCTAATTTGATAGATGCCTATGATACTTAAAACCAATAAGGATATCGAAACTATGTAAACCGTAATTCTTCGATGTCTTACAATACCTTCCATCCAATTGACAAAAGCATCGATCCACTTTTTGTTTAAGTGTTTTAAATGCTTTGTTTTTGGTAAAGCCATAAAACTATACACAATAGGAATGATCAATAGCGATAAGATAAAGATACCGATGATATTTATGGAGGCAACAATACCAAATTCCTTAAGTAGCGTACTATCTGTAATGATAAAAGTAGCAAAACCAGAAGCTGTAGTAATATTGGTCATTAAGGTTGCATTTCCTATTTTGGAAATAACTCGTTGTAATGAAAGTGCCTGATTACCATGTTTTTTAACCTCTTGCTGATATTTGTTGATCAAGAAAATACAGTTGGGAATACCTATTACAATAATTAAAGGAGGTATAAGTGCGGTAAGTACCGTAATTTCATACTGCAATAGACCTAGGAAGCCAAATGCCCACATTACCCCAATAATTACTACACACATTGAAATGAAAGTGGCTCGTACACTTCTAAAGAAAAAGAAGAATATTAAAGAGGTAACGCCCAATGCGGCCAAAATAAATTTACCTATTTCATCAATAATATTCTGAGAGTTCATGGTTCTCACATATGGCATGCCAGATATATGAACGTCTAAACCGGTCTCTTTTTCAAAATTGCGCACCAGGGTATTGATGTCCTGTAGTATAAAATCTTTTCTAACGGTTGTATTGACGATGTCTTTGTCTAAGTTAACAATAGTACGTATTGTTTTACTTTCCTTATTAAAAAGTAAATTCTCGTAGAAAGGCAGGTCATTGAAAAGATGATCGGTAATGCTATCTATTTCTTTCTGTGTCTTTAATTCTCCTGTAATTAAAGGTAGCATTTCAAACTCTTGCTTGTCGTTGTTTTTTACCAACTCTTTTAGATTGTCGGTAGATATTACAAACTCCACTTCTGGAAAAGCGGCCAATTGTTTACTTAGCTTGTTCCATCGGTTAAAATTAGCAGGTTCAAATAGGGTACTGTCACGAATTGCAAAAACAACTGCATTGCCTTCTTCACCAAATTTGCTCAAAAAATTCTGATACTGTATGTTTACCGGGTGGTCATCTGGTAAAAGATTGGTTTGTGAGCTTGAAAAGCGCATATATTGCCATTGCCAGCCCATGAAAATGGTGAAACCGGTAATCAATAGTAAAATGAGGATTCTGTTGCGTAGAATTATGTTTGCCGTTTTAGGCCAAAATCCTTTCGTAAGTTTCGCTACCATAACTGTATTTGCAGGTGGCAAAGGTAACTATAAGCTACAATTGTTCCTAAATTGAAAAGTTTAAATTTTATACAAATAAAAAAAGCTACCGTATTAGGGTAGCTTTATATTCTTTTTATAGTTTATGAAACTAAACTTTCATAATCTCAGCTTCTTTCTTGTCTAAGAAAGCGTCAATTTTCTTAGTATAAACATCAGTAAGATCTTGTACATCTGCCGTGGCATTTTTTTGAAGGTCTTCAGAAATATCCAAATCTTTTATTTCTTTATTTGCATCTTGTCTTGCACTACGTACACCTACTTTTGCGTGTTCAGCTTCTGCCTTCGCTTGCTTGGTCAGCTGAATTCTACGTTCTTCGGTCAATGGTGGTACGTTGATGATAATCATATCGCCATTGTTCATAGGGTTAAAGCCTAAATTGGCGTTCATAATGGCTTTTTCTATTTCTTGAAGCATACCTTTTTCCCATGGTTGAACAGAGATAGTTCTACCATCTGGAGTATTGATATTGGCTACTTGAGATAGTGGAGTTTGTGAGCCATAGTAATCTACCATTACCGATGATAGCATGGTAGGGCTAGCTTTACCGGCTCTAATTTTTAAAAATTCACGTTCTAAATGCGCTATTGCAGCTTCCATGCCTTCTTTGGTAGCGTCTAAAACAAATTGTATTTCCTCGTTCATATAATAAGTGTATTACTATCGCAATAACATTAATTGTACCAAAAATTATAAATTGACAGTCGTTCCTATGGTTTGTCCGTCAACAATTTTCAATAAGTTTCCTTTTTTGTTCATATCAAAAACTACGATCGGTAGTTCGTTCTCTTGACTTAAAGTAAAGGCAGTCGTGTCCATTACCTTTAAGCCTTTTGTAAGTACGTCTTGAAAAGAGATGTTGTCAAATTTTGTAGCATTTTTATCCTTTTCGGGATCGGCAGTATAAATACCATCTACCCTAGTGCCTTTTAAGATGACATCTGCTTCAATTTCGATAGCTCTAAGAACGGCTGCGGAATCAGTGGTGAAATATGGGTTTCCCGTACCGCCACCAAAAATAACAACTCTTCCTTTTTCTAAATGCCTCATGGCACGTCTTCTAATAAAAGGCTCGGCTACTTCATTGATTTTAATTGCGGTTTGCAATCGGGTCTGTACGCCACTCATTTCTAGGGCGCTTTGTAAAGCTAACCCGTTTATAACGGTTGCTAACATACCCATGTGGTCACCTTGCACCCGATCCATCCCGGTAGCTGCACCAGTAAGTCCTCTGAAAATGTTGCCGCCTCCAATAACTATTGCGACTTCAATTCCCTTTTCAACTACTTCTTTTATCTCTTCCGCATATTCATTTAAGCGATTAGAGTCTATGCCATATTGCTTTTCACCCATTAGGGCTTCACCGCTTAATTTTAGAAGAATTCTTTTGTAGTGCATTCTGGTTTTAATTTGCCATCAAAAATAATGAAAATTTTTGATGGGGTGGTCAATATTTTATTCCGCTAAAAGATATGTGGTTAGATCCAGTGGATACTTATTTTCTATCTTTGAAATCATTATTTTAAAAATTAGTAATTCGATATTTATGAGAAAATATTTTTTAATTATTTCATGCTCACTTTTGTTATATGCATGTGGAGCTGGTAAGCAGTTGGTGTCTATAGAAAAAAGTGCAGTTATAACTTCAATAGATTTGGTGAACGTAGTAAATGATAAGGTGCAGGTGAGTATGGATCCAGGTGCTTTTTCAACAGAGACGGTTATTTTTAGAATACCAAAAACAGTTCCTGGTACCTATAGTACGGATAATTACGGAAAGTATGTACAAGATTTTGAAGCCTTGGATTATAAAGGCAATGCTTTGAGTTTTACGAAACTAGATGAAAACTCATGGAGTGTCTCTAATGGAACTCAATTAGATAAAGTAAGGTATTGGGTCAATGATACCTATGATACCGAAAATGAGGTTGATGATGCTGTGTTTTCACCTGCGGGAACAAATATTGAGAAAGACAGTAATTTTATGTTGAACCTACATGGTTTTGTAGGTTATTTTGATGGTTTTAAGGAAGTGCCGTATGCAATTCAGATTAAAAAACCTGCTGATTTAATTGCTACGACAACGCTTTCTGATCAAATTGACCGAAAGCCTGATCCACTTTGGGATGCGTTTTTTGCAAATAGGTATTTTGAGGTTATTGACAACCCTATCATGTATGCTAAGCCTAATACCGAAAGTTTTGAGATAAACGGTATAACGGTGACGTTAAGTTTGTTTTCTCCGAATGACGTGTATAAAGCGTCGGACTTAAAAAGTAGGATGTTGAAGATGATGGAGGCTCAAAAGAAGTTTCTAGGAGAGGTTGATAGTACTAAAGAGTACAATATTTTATTATATCTATCGGATGTTAATAAACCCGATGCTCATGGTTTTGGTGCTTTAGAGCATCATACTTCTACGGTAGTTGTTTTACCTGAAGCTATGGATATTGGTCGTTTGGAGCAAGCAATGGTAGATGTGGTGTCTCATGAGTTCTTTCATATTGTAACACCTTTGTCCGTTCACTCGAAAGAAATTCAATATTTTGATTTTAATGATCCTCAAATGTCTCAGCATTTATGGATGTACGAAGGTACTACAGAGTATTTTGCCAATTTGTTTCAAATTCAGCAGGGACTTATTACTGAAGACGAATTTTATGAGCGTATGCTGACCAAAATTGGAAATGCCTCTTTTTACGATGATAGCATGTCATTTACCGTTATGAGTGAAAATATTCTTGAACAACCTTATGAGCCTAATTATGCTAATGTGTATGAAAAGGGGGCATTAATTAATATGTGTTTAGACATTATTTTACGAGAAGAGAGCAATGGTCAAAATGGCATGCTTTGGTTAATGAAAGAATTATCCAAAAAATATGGCACAGATGTTCCTTTTGAAGATGAAGTTTTATTTGATGAAATCGTTGCAATGACCAATCCAGAAGTGGATACTTTCTTTAAGAAGCACGTAATAGGAACCACACCTATAGATTATGATCTGTATTTTGAAAAAGTAGGTTTGGCTACAAAAGATGTTCAAGAACCAACCGGGTATTTTTTTGATGGTCAGGTGCCGTACATGGATGTTGATGTGCAAAACGATAGTGTGGTATTTATACGTAAGAATATTGAGCTCAATTCTTTCTTTAACGACTTAAAGCTTCAGGGAGGAGATATTTTTAGAGTAATCAATGGTAAAGAGATAAACCTTGAAACGTTACGTCCAATTATAGGTGAAAGTTTTAGCTGGACTCCAGAAACCGTTGTAAGTGTGACAGTGGAAAGAGATGGTGAAATGATATCGGTAGAAGGACCGGTGGGAAAGCCCGTAAAAAAAGTAAAAAAGATAGTTCCTTTGGAAAATGTAGACCAGAAAACTCTAAACTTACGTAACGCCTGGTTGAAAGACTAGAGTAGAATAAATTTTCAAATAAAAAAAACCGCCTACTTTGCAGTAAGGCGGTTTTTTATTGAGTTAGTTGTATTGTAATTAACCTAATGCAACTCTTTTAAAGCCTGTTACTTCTAAGCTAGAATCAACAGATTTTACATATTGAGCAACACTTTGTTTGCTGTCTTTAATGAAATCTTGGTTAACCAAGGTGTTGTCCTTAAAGAAACGCTTAATTTTCCCTTGAGAAATTTTATCAAGCATTGCTTCTGGTTTACCTTCTTGACGTAATTGATCTTTAGCGATTTCAATTTCCTTGTCGATGATAGATTGGTCTACACCATCTTCGTTTAATGCAACAGGGTTCATTGCAGCAGCTTGCATAGAAACATCTTTAGCAACCTCTTCGGCACCTGCAACTGATGCAGAAAGACCTGTTAAAACAGCTATTTTGTTTCCTGCGTGAATGTAAGAACCTACGAAAGGAGCGCTTAATGTTTCAAATCCGCCTATTTCAATTTTCTCGCCGATAACACCAGTTTGTTCGGTAAGTTTTTCTTGAACGGTCATGCCTTTGTAATCAGCAGCTAAGAAGGCTTCTTTAGAATCAAAGTTGATTGCTAAGTCTGCCAATTCTGTAGCCAATGTTACGAAAGTTTCGTTTTTAGCAACGAAGTCGGTCTCACAGTTGAGGGAAATAATAACACCGTTAGTGTTGTCATCATTAACCTTAGCGATTGCTGCACCTTCAGAAGAATCTCTGTCGGCTCTTTTTGCTGCAACTTTTTGACCTTTTTTACGAAGAATTTCGATTGCGCTTTCAAAATCACCTTCAGCTTCCACTAAGGCTTTTTTGCAATCCATCATTCCTGCACCAGTAGTCTTTCTTAATCTATTAACTTCTGCAGCTGTAATCTTTGCCATTTTTTTTACTTTTTGTATACCCGTTTTAAGGGGTCGTTAGATTTATTTTTATAACAAATGTAGTAACTTATTCTACACCACCTTTAACGTTGTCTTGCCATTCTTTAAGCTCGTCCCACTTGCCTTCTGCAGCCATTTTAGCTTGCTTTGGCCATGAAGTTGGATCTAAATGAGCCATTCTTGAACTAGCTTCAGTCAAAATCTCTTTGATTTTTTCAGCATCACCTTCAGAAAGATCGGCGTAAGTAGCAATACCGGCAGCAACTAATGCTTCTGCAGCTTTTGGTCCAATACCTTCAACTTTGGTTAAATCGTCAGCCTCAACTTTTGCATCTGCAGCAACAGCTTCTTTGGTAGCTTCGACATTTACTTCAACGTTAGGTACTTTATCAACAACTGGTGCTGGTTTTGTGTCAACTTTTGCTGGAGTAGGTGTTGGCTTTTCAGCAGTAACCTTTTTCTTTGGAGCTTTATCCTTCTTATCTGACTTACCTTCAGAATCACCTTTTTCTGCCTTACGTTCTGCAAGACCTTCGGCAACTGCGTTGGTAACTTCTGTCATAATGATGTCAATTGATTTAGAAGCATCATCATTAGAAGGTATAAGGTAATCTACATCTCTAGGGTCACAGTTGGTATCAACCATTGCGAAAATAGGAATGTTCAATTTTTGAGCTTCTTTTACTGCAATGTGCTCTCTCATAGTATCAACGATGAATAAAGCACCTGGTAAACGTGTCATTTCAGAAATAGAACCTAAGTTCTTTTCTAATTTTGCACGTAAACGGTCTACTTGTAATCTTTCTTTTTTAGAAAGTGTAAGGAATGTACCGTCTTTCTTCATACGATCGATAGAAGCCATTTTCTTAACAGCTTTACGAATAGTAACGAAGTTTGTTAACATACCGCCTGGCCATCTTTCTGTGATGTAAGGCATGTTTACGTTTGCTGCTTTTTCTGCAACGATATCTTTTGCTTGTTTTTTGGTAGCTACAAAAAGTATTTTTCTACCTGATGCTGCAATTTTTTTAAGAGCCTCATTGGTCTCATCTAATTTTGCAACTGTTTTGTAAAGGTTGATTACGTGAATACCATTACGCTCCATGTAGATGTAAGGAGCCATGTTCGGATTCCATTTTCTTGTTAGGTGACCAAAATGTACACCTGCTTCTAATAATTGTTTTACTTCGACTCTCGCCATTTTAAATTTAGTTTACGTTCTTTTGAATTAGCAATGATAAAGTGGTATCTCGATATAATATCAAGAAGCCTTCACCATTTAGATGCTAAACTAATCTTACCTTCAATTTTTAGGGATTAAAGGATTTTTAATTGTCCTTTCGGACTTTCAATGAACTTGTTAATAATCTGGATTATCCAGTGTGATAAAATATAAAAATAGGCACCCAAAAAGGGTGCCCTGTACTCTTGCAATTTCGAATTAACGTTTCGAGAATTGGAATTTTTTACGTGCTTTCTTCTGACCGAATTTCTTACGTTCAACCATTCTTGGGTCTCTAGTTAATAGACCTTCTGGCTTTAAGATTGTTCTGTTCTCGGCATCAATCTCGCACATTGCTCTAGATAAAGCAAGACGAATAGCTTCTGCTTGACCAGTAATACCACCACCGTAAACATTTACTTTTACGTCATAAGTATCTAAACTTTCAGTTAAACTAAAAGGTTGTTTTACTTTGTATTGAAGTGTTGCAGTTGGGAAGTATACACTTAAATCTTTATTGTTAATGGTAATGTCTCCATTTCCATCAGAAAGATATACTCTCGCTACAGCGGTCTTTCTACGACCAATTTTATGAATTACTTCCATCTTATTTAATGTCTTTTAAATTAACAACAGTTGGCTTTTGAGCTTCTTGACCATGCTCTGAACCTGCGTAAACTTTTAGGTTTCTAAAAAGCTCTGCACCTAATCTGTTTTTAGGTAACATACCTTTTATTGCTTTTTCAAGAATGCCTTCTGGATTTTTATCCAATAATTGTTGTACGCTAGTAGTACGTTGTCCACCTGGGTAGCCAGTGTATCTCATATATGATTTATCAGACCACTTGTTTCCTGTAAGAACAATTTTCTCTGCGTTGATAATAACAACATTATCACCACAATCAACATGAGGGGTGAAACTAGGCTTATGCTTTCCTCTTAACAAATAGGCGACTTTTGAAGCCATGCGTCCTAATGTTTCTCCTTCGGCATCTACCAATAACCACTCTTTGTTTACAGTTGTTCTGTTGGCCGAAACGGTCTTATAACTTAATGTATCCACTACTGCTATTTTTAACTATTATTTTAATCAATCCCGTGAAAGGGGCTGCAAATCTACAATTATTAACTTGAATTGCAAATACTTGTTTCTTATTTTTTTACATTTTTTAATTAAATGCAATATCTAACTACTTTACTTTTATCGAGATACTGTTAAACTAATTGATTTTATTGCTATTTCTGTAACAATCGGTAATCTTCTGTGTCTCTTCAATATCATAATCAATCAATCAAAGAACGCACAGTAATGATCAAATGTTTATTGCACAGTATCGTATTTCTATTATTTACATCTACAATTCTTGCTCAAATAGATTCGGTAAAGGTACAAAGGGAATATGTTACCAAACAACTTCGGGCTGGTGAAGAAATTACAATTGACGGAGAATTGTCTGATCTCGCTTGGGATAATATCTCTTGGGATACCGACTTTACCGTTTTTGATCCTAATAATGGTGAGACACCAAGTCAATCTACAAAATTTAAAATTTTATACGACCAAAAGTTTCTTTATGTAGGTATTCGTTGTTACGACAGTATACCTGCTAAAATAGAAAAGAGACTTGCCAGGCGAGATAATTTCTCTGGAGATTGGATAGAAATAAATATAGATAGTTACAATGATAAAAGAACCGGGTTTTCTTTTAATGTTTCCGCTGCGGGAGTAAAGGGAGATGAGTTCATTTCTCAAAATGGTGATTTTTGGGATGCCAGTTGGAATCCTATATGGTATACTGCCGCCCAAATCGATGATAAAGGATGGACAGCAGAAATGAAAATACCCTTCAGTCAATTAAAATTTGGAGAGCAAGAAGAACAAATTTGGGGTTTACAATTGAACAGAAGATTTTTTAGGGCAGAAGAACGCTCGTTGTGGCAACCAGTTTCACTTGATGCTCCAGGTTGGGTGAGCGAATTCGGTGTGCTTAGGGGTCTCATGAATATTCAACCTCAAAAGCAGCTTGAGATTCAGCCTTTTTTAGTGAATCAATACGATGCCTATCCTTCGCAAGCGGACAATCCTTTTCGCGATGGTAACGATTATATTCTAAATGCCGGGCTAGATGCTAAAATTGGTTTAACAAATGATCTAACTCTAGATTTAACGGTGAATCCAGATTTTGGACAGGTAGATGCCGATCCAGGTGCCATTGCTTTAGACGGATTTCAAATTTTCTTTGAGGAGCGTAGACCTTTCTTTATTGAAAATAAAAATATTTTCGACTATGAGTTTGCCGATGGTAATGATAATATATTTTATAGTAGAAGAATTGGTAGAAGTCCGCAAGGCTTTGCGACCACCACACCAGAAGAGTTTATAGATGAGCCTACAAATTCAACGATTTTGGGAGCCGCAAAATTTTCGGGTAAAACAAAAAATGGATGGTCTTTAGGGCTTTTGGAAAGTGTTACCGGTAAAATGTATGCAGATATCGAAGATGTCGCAGGTAACAAGCGTTCAGAACTTGTGGAGCCCTTAACGAATTATATAGTGGGCAGGGTGCAAAAAGATTTTAATGAGCGCAATTCTTTTATTGGCGGAATTTTTACGTTAACGAATAGAAATATAACTGATAATCTAGATTTCTTAAGAAGTGATGCATACACGGGCGGTTTTGATTTTAAGCACAATTGGAGGGATAGAAATTATTATGTGGAAGGTAATATTGTTGGTAGCCATGTTAAGGGTAGTGCAGATGCCATTGCCAGAACCCAAAGAAGTATAACCCATCTTTTTCAAAGGGTAGATGCAGGTCATGTTTCGGTAGATGAGAGTAGAACATCGTTAACGGGTACCGGAGGTAAAATTGAACTAGGTAAAGCAGGTGGTGGAAATTGGAGGTATGATGGCGGACTTATATGGCGCTCTCCAGAATTGGAACTTAATGATATTGGTTTTTTGCGTCAGGCAGATGAAATAAAGCAAACCGCTTCAATTAGCAGATTGTTTTTAAAACCTACTAACTTTTACCGCAGGGCCAATATGGAACTAAATCAGTATACTACCTACGATTTCGAGGGTAATTATAATAGAATACAATATCAGTTTGAAGGCTTTATGAATTATAAGAACAACTGGTGGACAGAAGTTGGAGCTGCCCACAAACCCCGAATTTTTTCGAATACCGTATTGCGAGGCGGACCAAGATGGCGTTGGTCTGAAGAAAATTTTTGGTATCTATTCTTTGGTTCTGACAGTAGAAAGAAACTTAGTTTTACTTTAGGCTATGTAAATAGCCAGGCAGCGGAAAAAAACTTTTCATTGGCGCGATATGTCTTTAGACTGTATTACCAACCATTTGATGCTTTTAATTTGTCTATTTCTTCTGAGTATGAAGAGAATCCGAATAAAACGCAATATGTTACGGAAACCAATTTTAATGGAAATGCCAGATATATTACGGGTAATATTGATCAAAAAACGTTTAGTACTTCCATCCGCTTTAATTATAGTATAAACCCCAATTTATCCATTCAATATTATGGGGAGCCTTTTATTTCTAGAGGTAAATACACCGATTTTAATTATGTGAACAATCCAATAGCCGAAAAGTTAAGTGAGCGGGTAAGGTTATTTTCAGAGAATCAGATTTCAAAATCGACCGAAACCGATAATTATTTGATAGACGAAGATTTAAATGGTGTTATAGATTATGAAATTGCGGATCCTAACTTTTCATATGTTCAATTTAGGTCTAATCTTGTATTAAGATGGGAGTATATACCAGGTTCGGAAATATTTTTGGTGTGGTCTCAAGGTGTAGTTGGTGCCGGTGACCCCAGTGAAACATTGGGTAGAAATTTAGACAGACAAATATTGGGACAGAAAAAAGACAATACTTTTTTGCTAAAGGCAACATATAGGTTTATTCTGTAAATATTTGGCTCTTAGAATTAAGCATTTGGTATATTTTGAAATAATAAAGCGTTTTTTCGTTTTTAGGGGTGTACAACCAAAAAAATTAAAAAGATGTATAAGCATATTTTACTAATTGCGGGGGTGGTATTGACACTTATGTCCTGTAGTTCCGATAAAGATGAAACACAAACAGAGTTAGAAGATACCAGCACTGATATTATTGGCACCTGGGTTGCTACAGAGCTTGAAATTGATAATGAAACTGCAAGTGATGACGTTAAATTTGGAAAACAGATATTAGATTTTTTAACAGCAAAGGACTGTTACATTATTACGTTGCAATTTAATGAAGATTTAACTGCCAGTGCTTCTAACTCCGCAAATTATATAGAAGTAAACGCAACTGCTACGGGTTTAGATATTCCTTGTCCTACGGAGTCTGATATCAATGAAAGTACTTATACTTTTGATGGTGAAACCGTAACGACTATAGATGAAAACGGAGAGGAATTAACGATAGGTGTTTCTATTGACGGTAACATGATGACTGTTGATGCAAGTGACTTGGATATTCCTAATTTTTCAGAAGACGGACAATTAATTTTTGTAAAACGCTAAGTTTTAAAAAGTATATAGAGTTTATAAACCCTTGTCTAATGGCAGGGTTTTTTTATTGTTTGTAAAACTTTGTTTTTATATTCTGATGTTCAGATTGTATGGTAATCATATACAGACCTTTTTCAAGATTAAAAACAGGAATGTTCAAAGCGTTTCTTTTAATCTCCCATTTGTGGAGAATGACTTGGTTTCCATAACTATCTCTAACGGTAATAACGGCATTCTTATCATTTTTTAGACCGAGCACGTTTATAACGTTGGTTGCCGGGTTTGGAAAGACTTTAACCTCTTGCGCAGCCAATGAAGCACCGCTAAAGACCGTAAAAACTAAAATGATTATAAGTCTTTTCATGAAAAATAGCGTACCTCATTGTAGTGGTACGCTATATGCTAACGTTACAAAAATACATTTTCGTCTCCCTTTAAAGAAATTTTAACTATTCCTAGCATTAATGCGCTACCAACCAGTTATCACCTAAGCCAACTTCAACATCTAAAGGAACTGCTATTTTGTATGCATTTTCCATTTCAGATTTAATGAGTGTTTGCAATTCTTCTAATTCTGGTTTGTAAATGTCAAATACCAATTCATCATGTACTTGCAGTAACATTTTAGACTTGTAATTGCCTTCTTCTAATTTGTTATGAATGTTGATCATGGCGATCTTTATGATATCCGCAGCACTACCTTGAATAGGTGCGTTTACGGCATTTCGCTCTGCAGCGCCACGTACTATGGCGTTACTACCATTGATATCTTTTAAATAACGTCTTCTTCCTAAAACAGTTGAAACATAACCATTGTCACGTGCAAAATCTACTTGCTCGCTCATGTAGTTTCTCAACTTTGGGTAGGTCTTGTAGTAGGTGTCTATCAGTTCTTTTGCCTCTTTTCTTGATAGGTCCGTTTGGTTACTTAATCCGAATGCAGAAACACCATAGATGATTCCGAAGTTAACTGTTTTCGCATTGCTACGCTGCTCTCTAGTCACTTCTTCCAAAGGCACATCAAATACTTTTGATGCCGTAGATGCATGAATATCCTCTCCATTTTTAAAAGCTTCTATCATGGTGGTTTCTTCACTTAAAGCTGCGATAATACGTAGCTCTATTTGTGAATAATCCGCTGCTAATAAAGTGTAGTTCTCATCTCTTGGTACAAACGCTTTTCTTACTTGTCTACCGCGTTCTGTTCTAATTGGTATGTTCTGTAAATTAGGGTTGTTACTGCTTAAACGACCTGTTGCGGCTACAGTTTGCATATAATCTGTATGCACTCTTCCTGTAGACGGTTCTACTTGTTCTGGTAATGCGTCTACATACGTGCTTTTCAATTTAGCAAGACCTCTATAATCCAATACATTTTGAACAATTTCATGGTCTTTTGCTAAATATGACAAAACATCTTCAGCAGTTGAGTATTGACCGGTTTTGGTCTTTTTAGGCTTATCGACTAGTTTTAGTTTGTCGAACAATATTTCACCTAACTGTTTTGGTGAACCAATATTGAATTCTTCACCGGCAACCTCATAAATTTTCTTTTCTAGATTGCTAATGTCCTTGTTCAAATCTTCTGAAAGTGAATTCAAGAATTCTTTGTCTAAATTAATGCCTTCCAATTCCATATCTGCCAAAACTCGTAATAACGGTATTTCAATATCTTGAAATAACTTTTCTGTATTGACTTCTTTTAATTCTGGTCTAAAATGTTGTGCTAACTGAAAGGTGATATCTGCATCTTCTACGGCATATTCCGTTTGTTTATCTAAGGGAACATCGCGCATGCTCAATTGATTTTTCCCTTTTTTGCCAATAAGTTCAGTGATTGAAACGGGAGTGTAATTTAAATACGTCTCTGCCAAAACATCCATATTATGACGCATATCCGGATTAATTAGATAGTGTGCCAACATGGTATCGAACAAAGGACCTTTTACATCAACATTGTACTTATCCAATACCTTGATGTCATATTTAAGATTCTGACCTATTTTTTCAATTTCCTCAGACTCAAAGAAAGGGCGTAGTTCTTCTAAAAGCGCTTGTGCTTCATCTTTGTTATCTGTAAAAGGAACATAATAGCCTTTTGTTGCTTCCCATGAAAATGCTATCCCTACCAATTCAGCTGTCAATGGATCCAGACCGGTTGTTTCGGTATCAAAACAAACGGAGGTTTGTTTCATTAAGTTCTTAAGAAACAATGTCATTGCCATACCAGGTGCAACACTTTGGTATGCATGCGATACATCTGCAATGGTTTGTCTGCTTGAAAAATCTTTTACCGTGGCGCCTGAGTCGGCAGCACTTCCAAATAGCGAGAACTGCCCAGATCCCGCATCTTGTTTTTCTTTTTTTGCCGTTACCGTGCTTGTTACTTGTGTAACCGTTTCATCTGTTTCTTCCGAGAATATTTTAATGAATTGATCTTTTAGTCTTCTAAATTCCAATTGTTCAAAAATCTCTTGAACTTTTTCAAAATCAGGCACAGAAAGTTCATAGTCTTCCGCGTTGAAAGTAACATCGCAATCAATACAAATGGTTGCTAATTTTTTAGAAAGTAGACCCAATTCTTTGTTGGCTTCTACTTTTTCCTTCATTTTTCCTTTCAGCTGATCCGTATTGGCCAGTAGATTTTCCATGGAGCCAAATTGTGCAATGAATTTTTTTGCGGTTTTATCTCCAACACCTGGTAAGCCAGGTATGTTATCACTAGCATCGCCCATCATGCCCAAATAGTCTATTACCTGTTCAGGTCTTTCTACTCCGAAACGTTTCTGTATTTCTGGTATACCCCAAATTTCAATTCCGTTACCCATTCTCGCTGGGCGGTACATGAAAATGTTTTCAGATACCAACTGACCAAAGTCCTTATCTGGTGTAACCATAAACACTTTGTAGTCTTCTTTTTCTGCTTGTTTTGATAAAGTACCAATAATATCATCTGCTTCCCATCCCTCTAGCACTACACAAGGTATGTGCATAGCTTTTAGTATATCTTGTATATAGGGTACCGCAATCTTTATGGCATCTGGTGTTTCATCTCTGTTGGCCTTATAATCTGCGAACATTTCTGTTCTTTCCACACTTCCTCCTTTATCGAAACATACGGCTAAATGATCAGGTTTTTCACGTCGAATAACGTCGAATAAAGAATTCATAAATCCCATTATAGCCGAGGTATCCATGCCCTGGGAGTTAATTCTTGGGTTTTTTATAAGTGCGTAATATCCACGAAATATTAGTGCATATGCATCTAGCAAAAAGAGTCTTTTTTGATCTGCCATTATTCAATATTGATTGTAAAAGGTTAAAAGTACAAATTGATCGTGAAACATTAGGGTAGATTTCCCGATTGCTTAACCAATATGTTTCTGTCCTGAAGTAATTTATTTGTTTAAATAACTGTCTGAAGGATTGTTTACATGACCTTCTTTGGTATATGTTCTATAAGTAAACCCAGGGTGAATGCAATAAGCCCCTGTCTCACCTTTTTTATTAATGGCAATAAAGCCTATTTGAAAATCTTGCTTGTCCTTATTTTTTGCGATTATTCGTTTTACGCCTTCTTCGCATGCTTCTTGTGGCGATTTACCTTGCCGCATTAATTCAACAATTAAAAAACTACCAACCGTTCTTACAACTTCTTCACCAACACCTGTAGCAGTGGCTCCGCCTACCTCATTATCTACGAAAAGTCCGGCGCCAATAATTGGGGAGTCACCAACCCTTCCTGCCATTTTATAGGCCATGCCACTTGTGGTACATGCCCCGGCAATATCACCGTCGGCATCAATGGCCAACATACCTATGGTGTCATGATTTTCTATATTGATAATTGGTTTGTATTGTGAGGTTTTTTTCCATTCTTCCCATGCTTTTTTGGATTCTTCGGTTAAAAGATCTGTTTTTTTAAATCCTTGTTCGTAAGCAAACTGCTCGGCACCTTTACCTGCAAGCATTACATGCGGAGTTTCTTCCATTACCTTTCTTGCTACAGAAATGGGGTTGGCAATATTCTGCATCGCCAAAACAGCGCCACAATTACCATCTTTGTCCATAATACAGGCATCTAAGGTAACATTACCATCTCTATCGGGTCTGCCGCCATTACCGACAGTACTGTTATTTAAGTCGTTTTCTTCTACCATTACTCCTTGGTGAACGGCATCTAGTGCATTACCGCCTTTTTCTAAAACTTGCCAAGCTTTAGCAGTGGCATTACCAAAATTCCATGTACAGATTGCTATTGGTAAAACAGCCTCTTTTTCGGTTCCTATTTCTTCATTAGGTTCATTAAATGAGGCGAATAGGGGAGTAGATATTACCCCTGCGGCTACAGTGCCTGAATTTCTTAGGAACTTTCTTCTTTTCATGGGTTGGGTTCTTTACTTTTATTGACCTTAAATATAGTAATATGATAGTAGAAGTTTGCGCAAATTCCTTAGAATCTGCCTTGGTTGCCGAACGTGCTGGGGCAGACCGTATTGAGCTGTGTTCGGAGTTGGCTGTTGGTGGGTTGACACCTTCTTACGGATTACTAAAAGCGGTTAAGGATCAAATTTCTATACCTGTTCATGTACTTATTAGACCTCGTAGTGGTGATTTTTCATATACCGATGCAGAAATGGATATAATGCTTTCGGATATTAAGATTTGTGCCGAATTTGGTTTTGCCGGTATTGTATCGGGAGTTCTTTCAAAAGATTTTTCGTTGGATGTTGATCGTACTAATAAACTAAAGTTGGCAGCGGGCAATATGAGTTTTACTTTTCATAGGGCATTTGACTGGCTCGTGAATCCTTTTGAAGCATTGGTCGAATTAGAAAACTTACAGGTGAATACCATTTTATCATCTGGACAACAAAGTTCAGCGCCTAAGGGTTTAGATTTTTTAACTCGTCTAAAAACAAAAAGCACTACGATACAAATAATGCCGGGTTCTGGAGTTAATGTCAATAATGTTGATTCATTTAAAGAACAAGGTTTTGGCGCAGTACACCTATCAGGTACTGCAATGATGCAGGTATTGTCGTCTAAACCATTAATATCTATGAATTCAAAAGGTTTTTTGAGCGATGACCATATAGCGATTACCCAATTAGAAAATATTGAGGCAGTGGTTTCCAAGGTTAAATAAAATGTAAATGAGCGCATATACCGCTGTTATACAGATATCTTTGTAAAAAAAAACATAACATGATTCGTTGGCTTATTTTCGTTTTGGCATATATGGCCTTAAGTTTTTATGTGTTACAGGCATTAAGGACTATTTCAAAACAACCTTGGTGGTCTTGGATTTACATTGCGGTTTCGCTGGCTGTTATGGTTAATTTTATTTATCAATTCACGGTAGGTGAAGAAACGGGTCGTGTTTTAAGTATACCTAAAAGTTATGCCTTTGGTTTTTTATTGACCATGCTCACCTTTAATTTGATTACTATAATTTTCTTGTTTTCGGAGGATATTTATCGCCTTATTTCCGGATTGTATCAAAAGCTTTATGGTGAAGAAAAACAGTTTGGGTTACCGGCACGCAGACGATTTTTAAGTTTGTTGGCATTAGGTATTGCCGCAATACCTTTTGGGGCTTTGTTGTACGGCATGTATAAAGGAAAATATAATTTTAAAGTGTTACGGTATAACTTGGAATTTGACGACCTCCCCGATAGTTTTCATGGGTATCAAATTACCCAGATATCAGACATTCATAGTGGGAGTTTTGATGATCGAAAAAAGATAGAATATGCGGTAGACCTGATCAATAAACAAAAAAGTGATGTCTTGCTTTTTACAGGTGATATGGTAAATAATATGACTTCTGAAATGGAGCCTTGGGCAGATCTTTTTAGTACGCTTCACGCAAAAGATGGTAAGTTTTCTGTACTGGGAAATCATGATTATGGTGATTACATTCCATGGGAAACCGAAGAGTTAAAACATCAAAATTTAGAAGACCTTAAAAAACTGCAGAAAGATATGGGCTTTGATCTTTTACTCAATGAACATAGATACCTGCAAAAAGGTGATGATAAAATAGCTTTGGTGGGTGTAGAGAATTGGGGTAAAGGCGGATTCAAAAAAGCCGGGGATCTTAAAAAAGCTTCTGCACAAATACAAGAGAACGATTTTAAAATATTAATGAGCCACGATCCTTCTCATTGGGAAATGGAAGTCATTAAGGATGCTTATCATTATCATTTAACCTTAAGTGGGCATACCCATGGTATGCAATTTGGTATTGAAATACCGGGTTGGGTCAAATGGAGCCCTGTGAAATGGAGGTACCCTTATTGGGCAGGAATATATAAGGAAATGGGTCAGTTTTTAAATGTGAATCGAGGTTTTGGCTTTTTAGGATACCCTGGTAGGGTCGGAATTTGGCCTGAGATTACGGTAATTACTTTGCAAAAGAAGGCATTAACATGATTTTAACCCTTTTACGGGTTTACAAATAGACAGCCGAGAGTAGTATTTTAACAATTTTTATTACATTTGGCTAACATAGAAAAGTATTTTATATGTCCAAATTTGGTGAGCTAATAGATTTAAAGGTACCCGTTCTTCTGGATTTTTATGCAGAGTGGAACGAACAGTCAACTGCAATGCACCCAGTGCTTAGAGATGTAGCTGCGGCTTTAGGTGATAGAGGTAAGGTTATAAAAATTGATGTGGACAAGAATAAAGAACTTTCCCAAGCCTTACGTGTTAAAGGTTTGCCTACACTTATGATTTACAAGAAAGGTGAAATGGTTTGGCGCCAAAGCGGTGAACAAGACGCGAACACCCTTATTGGTATTCTTAAGGAATACGTATAATTCTACCCTTTATTATTTTAAAAGAAAAGAACTTTGGGCTTTCGCCCAAAGCTTATTGTTGTGCCGAAATATCAATAGTATCTTCTAATATATCGGTTCTGGTATTGTCAGGTAATATTGTATCGGAAACTGGCATTGTATCCATCATATCTGGATCTGATCCCAGTACATCTTGTGGCATGCCCATATCGTCTTCATCTTTATAGAAATGCTGGAACTTATCGATATACTCATTGAATATCAATGTTTCTTTTTCGGCAATATCTTCGCTGTCATTAGTAATTACGATATCTATATTACGTCTGTAAGCTTCCATGTCAGCAATGATGTCATCAATGTTATTGTATTGTTCATCTAAACTGGTAGAAGCGTAATATTCCAACCTTTCTTGATACTTCTTCTTTAATTTTTCGAACAGCGCACGAGCTTTATTGCTTTCGCCTACCTTGTAATATCCATCTACAAATGGTTCTACTAAAGTGTAATAACCAAACTTGTCTACTGGCATATTGGTCAACGATATTTCAATAATATCCTTTGCCTTGTCTATCTTATTTTCCTTGATAAGAGCTTCGGTTAAGCGCGCCAAATTACCTCTGAACGATACACTTTGTATGCGTGTTTGTGTATCGTGGTAGATGTCTCCGCCAGAGTTGCCCCAATCCCAACCGGTAACAATATCGTACATCAAATCTGTATCAATACGGCCTAGTTCAAAAGCATTAGGTCTTTCTGTTCTAATAGGCACCAATTTGTAAGCCAATCCATCTAATTGCAGGTAATCTTTCATCCAAAGATATTCGGCATCGTCAAAACTACCTCCAGAGAAGTACAATGGACGTTTCCAGTCATTATTGGCCAATATGTCAAGCATCATCATGCTTTTCTTGGTAATGGCACCTGGTAAGTCAATATCTATATAGTCTACAATTAAATCGGCATCTTTTTCTTTGACCAAACCACTACTCAATACATTTTGTTTGTTTACAGGAACCCTTATTTTATTGGTTGGGTAGTAAACTATGTTTTGGGTGTCTTCAGAATATTGGCTTAAGTCTGCACCATTTTGTTCAAATAAATACTTAAGCTTTGTTCTTGGTTTGTCGCTGTCGATCCAATTGATAAAATCTTTAATAGGCCATCTGTTTTCTGTAATACTTTGGTGGTACAATACATCTCTAGAACCCCATCTATATTTTTCATGTGTAATCTGTGAAGGTATTGGTGCACTCTCGTAAGCGGCCGATTTCATTTGGTCAACGTACCAATCTGTCTCAAAAAGGCTGGTACAAACAATACGAACATCTGTTCTGTAATGTTCAATTTCTTGGGCATACCAAATAGGGAACGTATCATTATCACCAATAGTGAATAATATTGCCCCAACATCTTCTTGACAAGAATCTAAATATGCCTTTGCAGATGAATTAGCTGTAAAACGATTTGATCTGTCATGGTCGTCCCAATTCTGTACCGCCATTACTGTAGGTACGGCAAGTAATGTTACAACTACGACTACGGGTGCTAGTATTTTAGGGGTAATCCAATCTTTAAATCCGTCGTATAGTCCGTAGACACCTATTCCTATCCAAAGTGCGAATACGTAGAATGAACCTACTAGAGAATAATCACGTTCGCGAGGTTGAAAAATGCCTGGGTTGGTGTAAAATTGTATTGCCAATCCTGTAAACAAGAAGAAGATTAGTAATACCCAAAATTGCTTCTTGTCTTTTGAGACCTGAAAAACAATGCCTATTATTCCTAGAATTAACGGTAAAAAGAAATAGGTATTTCTACCAGGATTGTTCTTTATGTCGCTAGGCATATTATCTTGACTTCCTAAGCGCCAGCTGTCTATAAAATTAATGCCGCTTAACCAATTTCCATTCTCATTATAACGTCCTTGAACATCATTCTGTTTTCCAACAAAATTCCACATAAAGTAACGTAAATACATGTAGTTGAACTGAAATTCAATCATGTATTCAATGTTGTCCCACAATGTTGGTGGCTGTACTTCGATGTACTCATCAAAACGCTTTAAAAAACTTATGTATTGATCTGCGCCAATTTCGCCATTTGCAAAACCTATTTTAACTTGCTCTGCTGCCTGTCTCAATTCTTGGTTTGGTTGGGTGATTCTAAAATCCAAAGCTCCAAAATAGCGCATGTAATTCTCTGCATTTTGAGAGCTCCACATTCTAGGTAGCAACCCTTGATGCTTGGGGTTGGGGCCTTGTATAGCGTCTTTGTATTTGTTTACTATGATGTATTTGCCAAGCGTATAGTCCTTCTCATATTTTGGCTTGCCATCTTGATCTTCACCAGGCGCGGCAAACATATCCGAATAGTATGTTCCGTAAACAGGGCTGTCTACACCTGGGTATTGTTCTCTGTTATAGTACGCAAGAAGAGCACGTGCATCTTCCGGATTGTTCTCGTTGATAACCACTTTGGCATTTGCTCGAATTGGTAACATTAGCCATGATGAAAATCCTAAGAACAAAAACATCATGCATAAAACAATGGTGTTTGCAGTTTTGTAGTTGTTTTTGCGAGTATAGTTTAGGCTAAAGTAAAAGGCTGCAATAAACAATAAGCCAATGATAATAGACCCCGAATTAAACGGAAGTCCAATGCTATTTATGAAAAAGACCTCTCCCCATCCAAATACTTTTAATACGTAGGTCAATGAGAATTTATAAACCAACATTAATATTGCGATTACAATAATGTTCGCTAATAAAAAGTTCTTTACCGTAGTTTTTTTGTATGTTTTAAAATAGTATAACAGACCAATTGAAGGAATAGCCAAAAAGCCCATAAATTGAATACCAAAGGTAAGTCCTACCACAAATGAAATTAAAACGATCCATCTATTTCCTCTAGGGTCGTCTAAATTATCTGTCCATTTAAGACCTAGCCATAATAAAAGTGCCATTATAAAACTGGCCATGGCGTAAACCTCTGTTTCCACGGCATTGAACCAAAAACTGTCTGAATATGTAAAGGCAAGTGACCCAACTAAAGCACTGCCAAATACCGCGATGGCCTTACTATTGGTAAACGGACCATCTTTGTCTATCAATTTTCTGGTAATGTTAGTAATCGTCCAGAACATGAATAAAATGGTAAATGCGCTAGATACACCAGACACTAAATTTACCATCATAGCTACTTGATTGGGTTCTAATGCGAACATAGCAAAGAAAGCACCGATCATTTGCAATAGGGGAGCCCCTGGTGGGTGACCAACCTGCAGCTTGGCAGCTGTGGCTATATATTCCCCCGCATCCCAAAAACTATTTGTGGGTTCAACGGTAATATAATACGTTATAAGGGCTATAAAAAATACGGACCATCCTAGTATGGTGTTCCACTTTTGGTAGTTCTTTGAAAACATGAAGCTTGGGTTAAACCTAAGTGGCGAATTTACTAATTAATATATAAAGGAATAAACTATTTTTATAAACCTTTAACATGAGGCAATAAAGATTTTTTCAATTTTTACTGTAAAAAATATTTGGTGAAACCAAACTTTGTTTTAAATTTGCAGCCTCTTAATAGGTATTGGCCCATGGTGTAATGGTAACACTCCGGTTTTTGGTACCGTCATTCAAGGTTCGAGTCCTTGTGGGCCAACTAAGAGAACAAAGAAAATCCTAATATCAATCGATATTAGGATTTTTCATTTTTATGACCTGTGTCATTTTTTCTAAGATAAATTTGCATGAAATTTGATCGATCATATAATTTTCCATATGTAAATGTGAAGAAATGGTTAACTGTATGTCAGTAATTTTGTACATTTAATCTAATAACGTTACAAATTCATCGGAAAAGAAACCATTTCGATATCGTTATTATATACTTTAGTACCCTAAAGAACTTAACCTTATGAAACTCTCTCCAAAAGTTTTAAAGATATTATTAATTGTTGTTGTGCTCGGATTTGGAATAGGATTCTATCTTCAGGATGTTAAGCATGAAGAAAGTACTTCCCATGCTTGGAAGGCGAATCGTTATAATTTAGAGCGATTCAATAAAATAATGGAGTATAATAAAAAAATGAACTCCACTAACTGGAGAGTACTCAAAGATAGTATTGACCAACAATTGGATACGTTGATGATACTTCGTTTTCGTAAAGAAGTCGATAGTTTAGAAGATGCAGAGCCTCAAGCTTATGAAGAGCATCAAGAGCAACATGCTTCTTTTGGTCCTCAATAGTTGAAATAGGTGTATTTTTTGTTGTAATTCTAATGGTCGTTGAATGTATTGGTCTGATGATTTTCATCATCTGTACTTGTAGAAGACGTAGTATTAGAAACTCGAACGGCATCTTCAGCTAAATTTCTTTCCAAAATCTCCTCATCCAATTCATCTAAGAGTGTACCCATTTTACGTTTGTCTTTTATCATAGCCCATGTCATAACAAGGCTTGTAGCGATTATAACAAAGAGTAGAATGCCAGATTCAAAGCCCTCAATTTGTGCTTCCATGGGTATTGCATAAAATAGAAGTACGGTAATTAGTCCTCTTGGTGCTATAAATAATTGGGGTAGCATGTCTTTACCTACAAATATCATTAGTATAATGAAGCGTATAGTATATATCGATGCTATAATCAGTAAGCTGACAATGGCTACATCAATGCTTAACAGTGATGATAGTACAATAGTGATACCAAATATGACAAAGAAAAACGTTCTTACTACAAATGCTGTTTCAAGGGTTACAATATGTAGTTCGTGATATATTTGTTGCATTCGCTCAGATTCTAGAAAGATTTTTGTTTTACCCGGAAAAAATAAATTCACATTTTTTACGATCAATCCGAATACGAGTATGATGATTAAAGAAGATAAATGCATCTTTTTGCCTATTGCATAAAGTAGAAGAAGAACTGCTATAAGTAGAAATAATTTTGCCTGACTTTTGATTTTTTGAAACACCAATATAATGGCATAGCTGGCAACAAGGGCTATAACAACTGTGAGTAGTAGGTTTAAAGCAAATCCGCTTGCGCCGGTGTCTTCTGCCGGGTTTAATTTTCCCGTTAAGAAGTAAAACATCATAATCCCCATAATGTCAGAAAAGGTGCTTTCATAAATATGGAATTCCTTCTTTTCCTCACTTAAACCACCAACACTCGGAATTATGATCGCACTGGAAAGTATTGATAATGGAGTAGCGTAGAGCCAGGCAGACTGCATGGTCATGTTGGGTATAAATTGATATAGTATTAATGCGGCAACATAAGCAGACCCTACTAAACCTATTAAAGCGATAGCCATTGATTTAAGAATAGGGATCAGCTTTTCTCTTTTTAGTTCTAATTCTAAAGCAGCTTCAAGAACGATCATTATTAAACCAACGGTCCCTAAAATTTCTAAAGAGCCCTTAAAATCTGGTATTTCTGGAATAAAGAATTCAAGACCTATTTTAATAAGTATGCCCAGTACAATGAGCATTAATACTGCCGGAATATTTGTTTTCTTTGAGATGCCGTTAAAAAAGAATGACAAAACTACAATTAAAGATGCTCCAATAATTAGGTTGTACGAGGATAGAATTTCCATGAAGGGTTGTTTTGGTTGGTGTTCTGTTAAAAATAAGATTTTTTCTAAAAAGCTATAATTGAAACAAGATTTATTATTTTATATAATTGTTTTCAAAATGAATGAATTAGGTGTTGGTGTGGTATTGTAGGAAATTAATTTTGTTGTATATTTGCAAAGCTGAAAGGATATAAAAGTATTCATGAGGGGACAATTAGTCCCCTCTTTTATTACTTATTATTTATGCTAAAGGAAAAAGTAAAAGAATTATTGGAACAAGGTCTTCAAGAAGATCCCTCCCTATTTTTAATCGATTTCACAATGGGTGCTGATAATAGCATTCATGTGGTAATAGACGGTGACCATGGGGTTACGGTCAGTGATTGTATAAAAATCAGTAGGGCGATCGAGCATAATTTAGACCGTGATGAACACGATTTTTCCCTAGAGGTTGCTTCTGCTGGTGCAGCTGCACCTTTGGTTATGCCTCGTCAATATTTAAAAAATGTTGGTAGAAAACTTGAAGTTCGCACAAACGATAATAAGTTTGAGGGAAATTTGACCGCAGTAAATGATGATTCTATTGTGTTGGAATGGAAAGCTAGGGAGCCTAAGCCAATAGGTAAGGGGAAAGTTACCGTTCAGAAAAAAGAAGAAGTAAATTTTTCAGATATTATTAAAGCAAAAGTTGTATTAAAATTTTAATTGTAATTACCAATGGAAAATATTGCGTTAATTGAATCTTTCTCAGAGTTTAAGGACGATAAGTTCATAGACAGGGTAACATTGATGGCCATTTTGGAAGATGTTTTTAGAAATGCGCTGAAAAAGAAGTTTGGTTCAGATGATAACTTTGATATCATTATTAACCCAGATAAAGGTGATTTGGAAATTTGGAGAAACCGTGTCGTTGTAAATGATGGAGAGGTTGAAGAGCCAAATGAGGAGATTTCATTGTCCGCTGCTCGTAAAATTGAGCCAGATTTTGAAGTTGGTGAAGATGTATCTGAAGAAGTAAAGTTAATTGACCTGGGTAGAAGGGCTATTTTGGCATTACGTCAAAATTTGATTTCTAAAATCCATGAGCATGATAATACAACCATCTACAAGCACTTTAAGGACTTAGAGGGTGAGATTTATACGGCAGAGGTGCACCATATTCGTCATAAGGCCATAATTTTGCTTGATGATGAAGGTAATGAAATCATTTTGCCTAAAGACAGACAGATTCCTTCTGATTTCTTCCGTAAAGGTGATAATGTAAGGGGTGTAATTGAAAGTGTAGAATTGAAAGGTGCAAAACCTACCATTATAATGTCTAGAAGCTCGCCTAAATTCTTGGAGCAATTGTTCTTCCAAGAAATACCAGAGGTTTTTGATGGTTTGATTACGGTTAAGAAAGCTGTTAGAATACCTGGGGAAAAGGCTAAGGTGGCTGTTGATTCTTATGATGATCGTATTGATCCTGTAGGTGCCTGTGTAGGTATGAAAGGGTCAAGAATTCATGGTATAGTTCGTGAATTGGGTAATGAGAATATTGATGTGATTAACTGGACAGCTAATCCGCAATTGTTAGTTACTAGAGCATTGAGTCCGGCTAGGGTTTCTTCGGTGAAATTGAACGATGAGAAAATGACTGCCCAAGTGTACTTGAAACCTGAAGAGGTTTCCAAGGCAATTGGTAGAGGTGGTCATAACATTAGATTAGCTGGTCAATTAACTGGTTATGAAATAGATGTGTTCCGTGAAGGTGTAGAGGAAGATGTTGAATTAACAGAGTTCTCTGATGAAATCGATGCATGGATTATAGATGAATTCAAGAAAATTGGATTCGATACAGCTCGTAGCGTCTTAGAGCAAGATGTTGACGATTTGGTGAAACGTACAGATTTAGAAGAGGAAACAATTTTAGAAGTTGTGCGTATCCTAAAAGAAGAATTAGAAGATTAGCTATATATTAGCACTTAAATAAAAGAACGGGAATCAGTATTTATGGCAGACAATGCGAAAATAAGGCTTAATAAAGTTCTTCGTGAACTTAATATTTCCTTGGACAGGGCAGTGGACTTTCTTAATGGGAAAGGGCATGATGTGGAAGCGAGGCCTACCACTAAAATTTCCGATGATGTTTATCAGGTTTTACTTGACGAATTCCAGACGGATAAGAGTAAAAAGGTTGCATCTAAGGAAGTTGGAGAGGAAAAACGTAAGGAGAAGGAGGCAATTCGAGTTCAATTGGAAAAAGAACAGGAAGATCGTCGCTTGGCCCGTGAGCGAAGAAATTCTGAAGCTGAAGACAAAACTTTGGTTGGCAAAGTAGAGTTGACCGGTCCTAAAATGGTCGGAAAAATTGACCTTAATCCAAAGAAAAAGGAAGAGGAAGAACCTGTGAAGGAAACTCCTAAGTCTGAAGAAAAGGTTGCTCCTAAGGTTGAAGAAAAAGCTGAGCCAAAGACAGAGGTTAAAGAAACTAGAAAAGTTGTTCTCAAAGGACCCAAAATAGTGTCTCAGCCTGTGCAAAAAACAGAGGATAAGAAAGAAACACCTAAAGTTGAGGCTCCAAAAGCTGAAAAGCCTAAAAAAGAAGAGCCTAAGAAAGAGGAGGCTAAAGCTGCTGAAACGGAATCTAATCCAGAGAATGAAGCACCAAAAACAATAGAGACTCAATATCAAAAATTATCGGGTCCTAAAATTGCAGGTGAAAAAATTGACCTAAGTAAGTTTGAGAAGCCTAAGAAGAAAAAAGAAGAAAAAAAGGCTTCTGATAAATCAAATACCGATCGTAAAAAGAGACGTAGAAGAATTGTTACAAAAAATCCTTCTGGTCCGGGTCAAAATAGAAACACTGGAAAACCAGGTGATAGAAATAAAGGTAGAGGTAGATTTGCTCCAGTTGCAAAAGTAGAGCCTACCGAAGAAGATGTTCAAAAGCAAGTACGTGAGACCTTAGAAAAACTTCAGGGTAAATCTAAAAAGGGTAAGGGTGCTAAATATAGAAGAAGTAAAAGAGATCAGCACCGTGAGCAGACGGAGAAAGATCTAGAGAAACAAGAATTAGAGAACAAAATTCTTAAGGTTACCGAGTTTGTTACGGCAAGCGAGGTTGCTACCATGATGGGTGTTTCTACGACCGAGATTATTTCGGCTTGTATGTCTTTAGGTATTATGGTGACCATGAACCAGCGTTTAGACGCCGAAACATTGTCTATCGTTGCTGAAGAATTTGGGTACGAAGTAGATTTCGTTACTGCAGATATTGAAGAAAGTATTGTTGAAGAGGAAGATGCTCCTGAAGATTTAGAACACAGGGCTCCTATCGTAACCGTAATGGGTCACGTGGATCACGGTAAAACTTCATTGCTGGATTACATCCGTAAGGAAAATGTAATTGCTGGTGAAAGTGGTGGTATTACGCAACACATTGGTGCATATGGTGTTTCTTTGGAGAACGGAGAGCGTATAGCATTCTTGGATACACCGGGTCACGAGGCGTTTACCGCGATGCGTGCAAGAGGTGCTCAAGTGACTGATATTGCTATTATCGTTGTAGCGGCTGATGATGATATTATGCCACAAACGAAGGAAGCGATTAGTCATGCTCAGGCAGCTGGGGTTCCTATCATTTTTGCAATAAACAAAGTAGATAAGCCAACAGCTAATCCTGATAAAATTAAGGAAGGTTTAGCGCAAATGAACTTATTGGTAGAAGATTGGGGTGGTAAAATACAATCACATGATATTTCTGCTAAAACTGGTTTAGGTGTAAAAGAATTATTAGAAAAAGTATTGCTTGAAGCTGAATTATTGGAGCTGAAGGCAAATCCAGATAAACTTGCTACCGGTACGGTTGTGGAGGCTTTCCTTGATAAAGGAAAAGGTTATGTATCTACGGTGTTGGTGCAATCTGGTACACTTAAAATTGGAGATTATGTATTGGCCGGTACCACTAGTGGTAAGATAAAAGCTATGCAAGATGAAAGGGGTAATAATATTAAGTCCGCCGGTCCGTCTACTCCAATATCGATATTAGGTCTTGATGGTGCTTCGCAAGCGGGTGATAAGTTCTATGTATTGGAAGATGAGCGTGAGGCAAAACAAATAGCTTCAAGAAGATCTCAATTACAACGTGAGCAATCCGTAAGAACGCAGCGTCATATTACTTTAGATGAAATTGGACGTAGAATTGCGTTAGGTGATTTCAAAGAACTTAACATTATACTTAAAGGTGATGTGGATGGTTCTGTTGAAGCGCTTACCGATTCTTTCCAGAAATTGTCTACTGATGAAATTCAAGTTAATATTATACATAAAGCAGTTGGTCCTATTACGGAATCGGATGTGTTGTTAGCTTCTGCGTCAGATGCGGTAATTATTGGTTTTAATGTAAGACCAATGGGTAATGCTAAAGCAATTGCCGAGAAAGAGGAAATTGATATCCGTATGTATTCCATTATTTACTCTGCGATCAATGATCTTAAAGACGCAATGGAGGGTATGTTATCGCCTGAAATGAAAGAGGAGATTTCTGGTACTGCAGAAATTAGAGAGACATTTAAAATCTCGAAGGTGGGTACTATTGCCGGTTGTATGGTAACTAGTGGTAAAATCTTTAGAAATTCTAATATTAGATTGATACGTGACGGTGTAGTAATTTACACAGGTACATTGTCTTCTTTAAAACGATTTAAAGATGATGTTAGAGAAGTTGCTAAGGGTTACGATTGTGGACTTCAGATTAAGAATTACAATGATATCAATGAAGGTGATATTGTTGAGGCTTTCCAAGAGGTTGCTGTTAAGAAGAAGTTGAAATCCAAATAAATAATTTCTAAAGAGGTTAAACTCTAAGATATAAAGCAAAAAAAAATCGACCTATTTGGTCGATTTTTTTGGTTTTAATAACATTGCATTGGGGTACTTGACCCTTACCTCGTTAAATTTTCGCTCGGCGTCTAATTTCGAAGTAAACCTGCCAACTCTAACCCGGTATGTTGGTGAGTCGAAATCTATTTTTGAAACTAGATCAGGGAAGTCTTCTTCTACATTTGCTTTAATTTCTTTTGCTTTTGCGTAATTACCAAAGCCAACCTGAATTCTATAGTATTCATTATTACTTAAAGAAGTTTTATAAACTTCTAACAGTTCGTCTATTTTTTGATCTTGCTGAATAGTCACTTTAGCACCTTGTGCGTAGGTAAAATGAGTAATACATGCAAAAATTACGAGGGTACTTAGTGTTTTCATGATTTTTTTAGGGTTTTATTTTCCTTCATTGCAAAAGTAAATTATTAAGGTTCAAACAAATAAATCAATGTTTATTTAGAACATTTCTAAATTATAAATTATAGATACATTAACATTTTTCAAATAAAGTCTATGTCGTATTTTTGTCTCCGATTTAGGCATTTGGTGGATTTTAATTTGGTTTCATCTATGACCAAAATCATGCCAAGATTCCGATAGAAATATTCGATATATGAAAAAGGTTCCAAACCGAAATCAGTTTTCTAAAATTTTAGGTTTATCCCTAATTGCATTTTTGTTTTTTGCAAGTCCGTCAATAGCGCAGGATGATTCTTCTGCTGAACCTGCGGCTACTGAAGCCGAGGGTAGTGGAGATGCTAAAAAAGGTAAAGCTTTGTTCAATCAGAACTGTGCCGCTTGTCATGCGTTAAATCGTAAGATGACCGGTCCTGCATTACAGGATGTAGAAAGCAGGTTAAGTGAAGAAGAAGGTTTAGATAGGGAGTGGTTGTATGCTTGGATTAAAAATAGTCCAGGTGTTATCAAGTCAGGTGATGCTTATGCTAACAAAGTGTATGCTGAGTATAACCAAGCTGCGATGACTGCTTTTCCTACATTGTCCAATAGTGATATTGATGATATTTTGGCTTACACGGCTGCACCGCCACCTGCTGCGCCTGTCACTGCTGCTGGAAGTGCTGAAGCCGCTGCTGGTGGATCAACGAATTCGTCTGGTATTTCCAATGAAATCATTCTTGGGGCGTTAGTGCTTGTATTTGGTTTGTTGGTTGTAATGTTGTTGTTGGTAAATAAAACTTTACAGCGTATAGCGCAAGCGAACGGAATTGTAGTTGAAAAAGCGGATGCTGCTAAAAGAACGCCTATTTGGAAAGCTTTTGCGCAAAATCAATTTTTGGTTCTGGTAACCGCAATAATATTATTATTGGGTAGTGCTTACTTTGCTTATGGTTGGATGATGCAGGTGGGCGTTGATCAAGGGTATGCTCCAATACAGCCAATTCATTATTCGCATAAGATCCACGCAGGTGATAATAAGATAGAATGTAAATATTGTCACTCTTCTGCAAGGGTTTCAAAGACATCTGGAATTCCTTCTTTGAACGTTTGTATGAATTGTCATAAATCAATTTATGAGTATACGGGTAATCCAGAAGGTCCATCTCAAGAAGATTTGGAGAACGGTTATACTAATGATTTTTACACTGGTGAAATAAAGAAGTTGTATAAAGCGGTTGGCTGGGATGAGCAAAACCAGAAGTATACAGGTGAAAGTCAACCAGTAGAATGGGTTCGTATTCATAACTTACCTGATTTCGCTTATTTTAACCACTCACAACACGTTTCGGTTGCTGGGGTTGAGTGTCAAACTTGTCACGGTCCTGTAGAGGAGATGGAAATTATGTATCAGTATTCTCCATTGACTATGGGTTGGTGTATTGATTGTCATAGAGAGACCAATGTAAAGGTCGAGGGCAATGAGTACTATGAGAAAATTCATGCTGAACTTTCTAAAAAGTACGGTGTGGAGAATTTAACAGCAGCACAGTTAGGTGGTCTGGAATGTGGTAAGTGTCACTATTAATAATAATTTAAGAAGCTAATTACAGATAATACGTATGGCATCAAACAAAAAGTATTGGAAGAACGAAGCGGAGTTAAATCCTAACGATTCCATTGTTGAGGCGCTTAAGCAGAATGAATTTGTGGAGCAGATTCCTGTTGATGATTTCTTGGGTGATAAGGAAACATTGTCTTCTACAAATACAAATCGTAGAGATTTTTTAAAGTATGTTGGGTTTAGTACCGCAGCAGCTTCTTTGGCGGCATGTGAAGGACCGGTTGTAAAATCTATTCCTTATGTGGTTTTGCCAGAAAATATAGTTCCTGGGGTTGCTAATTATTATGCAACAACAATCGCAAATGGTTTTGATTTTGCAAGTATATTGATAAAAACACGCGAAGGTCGTCCTATTAAAGTTGAGAATAACACTTTGGCTAAAATAGGTGGTACGGCAAATGCTAGAGTTCAAGGTTCTGTACTTTCTCTATATGATAGTACCAGATTGCAAGGGCCTTTGGCAAACGGCGAACCTGTTGAGTGGGATGTCTTAAAAGCTACGGTGAAATCTAAGCTGGGTGCATTAAAAGGCTCTTCTAAGAAAATTGCTGTTTTGACACAAACTTACGCTAGTCCATCAACGGATCGTTTAATGTCAGATTTGGTGGCTGCTAATGAAAATGTTGTTCATGTTACTTATGATGCGATTTCTGAAGATGCGGCTTTAACTGCTTTTGAAAATAAGTATGGTGAGAGAGCTTTAGCTGATTATGACTTTGAAAAAGCTGAAGTAATTGTTTCTTTCGGTGCCGACTTTATTGCAGATTGGCAAGGAGGAGGATATGATGCGGCCTATTCTAGAGGTAGAGTGCCAAAGAACGGTAAAATGTCTAGGCATATACAGGTAGAGGCAAATATGTCTTTGACAGGTGCAAACGCTGATAAGCGTGTAGCTATTAAACCAAGTGTTCAGAAAGTTGTTTTAGCTAAGCTGTACGGTAAGTTAAATGGAACTTCGGTTGGCGGTAATACATCTGAATATGATGCTTTAGTTGATTCTATTGCTACTGAAATTAAGAAGGCAGGTTCAAATGCTGTTGTTGTAACTGGTTTGGATGACGTCAACGCACAGTCGGTAGTATTGGCTATCAATGAAATGTTGGGTAGTAAAGCGTACGACGCTTCAGCTCCTAAATATATAAGAAAAGGTAGTGTTAAGGCTGTAAATGCCTTAATTTCAGATATGAAAGCGGGTAGAGTGGGAGCTTTGTTAATAGACGGAGTTAACCCAATGTATTCTCTTCCAAATGCTGAAGATTTTAAAGAAGGTCTTTCTAAGGTTGATCTTAGTGTAGCTTTCTCCACAAATTGGAATGAAACTACAGAGGCTGTACAGTACGTTGGTGCTTCTAATCATTATTTAGAGTCTTGGGGTGATTTTCAGGTTAAGAAAGGTCATTATAGTTTAATGCAGCCTACAATTAAAGAATTATTCGATACTAAGCAGTTTCAGTCAGTGATTTTAGAATTACTGGGAAGCGAGCAGACGTATTATGATTATATAAAAGAAACTTGGACTTCAAGTGTGCTTAACGGTGCAAGTTGGAACCAAGCATTGCAAGATGGTGTTTTTAGTGCCGATACGATGGTTGTTGGTGTTGAGGGCACTGTTCAGAATGTTGATATTGCAGAAGATGATGTAGAGGTTGTGTCTAACACCTCATTGTCATCCGCTGTACGTAGTTTGGCCAATACTACTAGTGATGGTATGGAGCTTACGCTTTACTCAAAAGTAGGTATGGGTGATGGACAGCAGGCAAGTAACCCTTGGTTGCAAGAATTTCCTGATCCAATTACAAGGGTTTCTTGGGATAACTACGTTACCGTTTCAAAAGCAGATGCTGCTGAATTGGGTGTTGAGAATGTAAATGTTGCTAATGGCGGTATGGATGGTAGCTATGTTAAGCTTACCGTTAACGGTGTTAGTCTTGATAAGGTTCCTGTTGTTGTTCAGCCAGGGCAGGCAAAAGGAACGGTTGGTCTTTCTTTCGGTTATGGTAAAACTGTAGGTTTGAAAGAGGATATGCAGACAGGTGTTAATGCCTTCAAATTATATGATGGTTTTAGTAACATACAATCTGTAAGTGTAGAGAAAGTTGCAGGTAATCATGAGTTTGCTTGTATTCAACTGCATAAAACCCTAATGGGTAGAGGTGATATCATTAAAGAAACTACTTTAGAGATATTCAATACAAAGGATCATGCCGAGTGGAATGAAGTGCCGGTAGTATCATTGGATCACCAAGAAGTACCTGCAACATCTGTTGATTTGTGGGATAGCTTTGATCGTAGTATCGGACATCATTTTAATATGTCTATCGATTTAAATGCTTGTACTGGTTGTGGGTCTTGTGTTATTGCTTGTCATGCAGAGAATAATGTGCCTGTAGTAGGTAAAGCCGAAGTTAGAAAATCAAGGGATATGCACTGGTTGCGTATTGATAGATATTATTCTTCAGAAGAAACTTTTGAAGGCGATAATGCCAAAAAAGATGGATTTGATGGTTTGTCTGGCGATAATGGTTCATTAGGAGGCTTTGGTGAGTTAGAAGATCCTTCTGCTAATCCTCAGGTTGCTTTTCAGCCAGTAATGTGTCAGCACTGTAATCATGCACCTTGTGAAACTGTATGTCCTGTTGCGGCAACTTCACATGGTAGACAAGGTCAGAATCAAATGGCTTATAACAGATGTGTTGGTACTAGATATTGTGCAAACAACTGTCCATATAAAGTACGTAGATTTAATTGGTTCTTGTATAACAACAACGATGAGTTCGATTTTCATATGAATAATGATTTGGGTAAAATGGTATTGAACCCAGATGTTAATGTTCGTTCCAGAGGTGTTATTGAAAAATGTTCTATGTGTATTCAAAAAACACAAAAGACTATTTTGGATGCTAAAAGAGATGGTCGTGTTATTGAGGATGGAGAATTCCAAACAGCTTGTTCTTCTGCATGTAGCAATGGAGCCATAGTATTCGGTGATGTGAACGATGAGAAGAGTAAAGTATCAGAATTAAAAAAGAGTGACCGTATGTATCATTTATTGGAGCATGTAGGTACTCAACCAAATGTTTTCTATCACGTTAAGGTTAGAAACACCAACGAAGCATAAACAATAGTAGAAAGTAATTATAACAAAAGTCTATGGCGTCGCATTACGAAGCACCTATACGTAAACCCCTAGTAACTGGAGACAAAGGCTACCACGATGTAACTGTGGATATAGCTGCTCCTGTGGAAGGCAGAGCTAACAAGCACTGGTGGATAGTTTTTTCCATTGCCTTAGTGGCATTTCTTTGGGGAGTAGGTTGTATTATTTATACGGTCTCTACCGGTATCGGTACTTGGGGTCTTAACAAATCTGTAAACTGGGCTTGGGATATTACCAACTTCGTTTGGTGGGTAGGTATCGGTCATGCCGGAACTCTTATTTCTGCGGTTCTATTATTGTTCCGTCAAAAATGGAGAATGGCGATTAACCGTTCTGCTGAGGCAATGACTATTTTCTCAGTTGTTCAAGCAGGGTTGTTTCCAATTATCCACATGGGTCGTCCTTGGTTGGCATACTGGGTACTTCCTATTCCGAATCAATTTGGTTCGTTATGGGTAAACTTTAACTCTCCACTTCTTTGGGATGTATTTGCAATATCAACATATTTATCTGTTTCGTTGGTATTCTGGTGGACAGGTCTTCTTCCTGATTTCGCAATGATTCGTGATAGAGCGGTGTTGCCTTTCCAGAAGAAAATATACAGTCTGTTAAGTTTTGGATGGAGTGGTCGTGCTAAAGATTGGCAACGATTTGAAGAGGTATCTTTAGTACTTGCAGGTCTTGCAACTCCACTTGTACTTTCTGTACATACCATTGTATCTTTTGACTTTGCTACTTCGGTAATACCAGGTTGGCATACAACTATATTCCCTCCGTACTTCGTTGCGGGTGCAATTTTCTCTGGTTTCGCAATGGTAAACACGCTGTTGATTATCATGAGAAAAGTGTGTCACTTAGAAAATTATATTACAGTTCAACACATAGAATTAATGAACATCGTTATAATGTTAACGGGTTCTATTGTTGGTTGTGCTTACATTACTGAGTTGTTCATGGCATGGTATTCAGGTGTTGAATACGAACAGTATGCGTTTTTAAATAGAGCAACCGGACCTTACTGGTGGGCATATTGGTCAATGATGACTTGTAATGTATTCTCTCCGCAATTTATGTGGTTCAAGAAATTAAGAACTAGTATTATGTTCTCTTTCTTCATTTCAATTGTTGTAAACATTGGAATGTGGTTCGAAAGATTTGTAATTATAGTAACATCATTGCACAGAGATTATCTTCCATCATCATGGACAATGTTCTCTCCAACTTTCGTTGATATTGGTATCTTTATTGGTACTATCGGTTTCTTCTTTGTATTGTTCTTATTATATTCTAGAACGTTCCCTGTAATTGCTCAGGCAGAGGTGAAATCTATTTTGAAATCATCAGGAGAAAAATACAAGGTTTTAAGAGATGCAGGTAAGCCTTTATATCAAATTTCAACAACACAAGTTGAAATAAAAGAACCTATTACCGACGATGTAGTTATGGGTGAGGTAGTGCCTTCTGTAGGTGATAAAGTTGGAGTCTCTGATTTATTGAGTGCTGTTGGTGCATTTGATGCTGCAACACAAGAGGCTGATGATTTAAAGAAAGTTAAAGGTATTGGACCTCAAATGGAGGCTACTTTGAACGAGATAGGAATTTATACATTTGCTCAAGTCGCTAGAATGACCGAAAGTGAGTATAATTTATTAGATTCTATAACAGGTTCTTTCCCAGGTAGAGCACAACGTGATGACTGGGCAGGACAAGCATCAATATTATTAAATAACAAAAGATAAATATGGCATCTAAAGTTATACATGCTTTTTACGACGATGATGATGTGCTAATGCTTGCCGTTAAAAAGGTTAAAGCGGCAAAGCTTCATATTGAAGAGGTTTATTGTCCTTTTCCGGTTCACGGACTTGATAAGGCTATGGGTTTAGCTCCTACTAGAATCGCTATTACGGCTTTTTTATATGGCTGTGTAGGTTTAACCGTTGCGGTTTTAATGATGAACTTTATCATGATCAAAGATTGGCCTCAAGATATAGGTGGTAAACCAAGTTTTAGCTATCTAGAGAATATGCCGGCTTTTGTTCCTATTATGTTTGAGTTAACGGTTTTCTTTGCTGCACACCTTATGGTAATTACTTTTTACCTAAGAAGTAGATTGTGGCCTTTTAAAGAAGCTGAAAATCCTGATGTAAGAACAACGGATGATCATTTTTTAATGGAGATTGAAATCCATGACAACGAGCAAGAATTAAGAGATTTATTAATGAATACTGGTGCAGTAGAAATTAGTATATCAGAAAAAAACAGTCATTAAATATGAACAGTTTTAAGAAATTAGCATTAATATTCGGTGTAGCTATTGTGGCAACTTCTTGCCAAGACGATAGTGTTCCTAATTATCAGTATATGCCTAATATGTATGAGTCCGTAGGTTATGAGGCTTATAGTGAGGCAGATTTTTTACCAAACCAGTCCGAAGCTTTATTGCCACCGGCAAATACGATTAATAGAGGTTGGTTGCCTTATGAAATAGAAAATTCTCCTGAGGGTAAAGAATTGGCTAGATTGCAATCTAGTCCATTAGATTCTATGAACGTAGAAACTAATTTGGCAAAAGGGGGGCAATTATATACAATATATTGTGCTATCTGTCATGGTGATAAAGGAGATGGGCAAGGTACACTTGTAAAAAGAGAAAAAATATTAGGTGTTCCAAGTTACGCCGACCCGGTAAGGAACTTGACTGTTGGATCTGCGTATTATACAATTCATTACGGATTGAATTCGATGGGGTCTTATGCTTCTCAAATGAATACCGAAGAGATGTGGCAAGTGTCGGAATATGTAATGAAATTGAAACAAGATTTAACCAAATAATAGGTAAGCAATACTATGTATACGTTTTCAAATAGACTAAAAATAGCTTCCATAGTTCTAATGATAGTAGGTGCATTAGGAATTATCGGCGGATTTGTTATGGCTCCTGGAACTATAGCAGAAGCGAAAGAAATGGTAGCAAGTCATGATGAAGGTCATGGTGATGCACATGGAGCTGAAGCAGAACACGCAACTAATGAGAATGATCATGCTGTTGCAGATAGTCATGGTAAAAGTCACGATGCTTCTCATGATCAACATTTGTTGGATCAGTTAAAGAATAGACCTTGGTCTGCGCTGTATGTGGCGGCTTTCTTTTTTATGATGATATCTCTTGGTGTATTAGCTTTTTATGCAATACAAAGAGCGGCACAAGCGGGTTGGTCACCATTATTATTTAGAGTAATGGAAGGTATAACAGCTTATCTTGTTCCTGGTGGAATTATAGTGTTTGTAATACTGTTGCTATCTGTTTTGCATATGAACCATTTATTTATATGGATGGATGCCGATGTTGTTGCGCATGATCATTTGTTACAAGGTAAAGCTGGTTATTTAAACCCAACGTTCTTCTTAATAAGAGCTGCTATCTTTTTAGCAGGTTGGATAGGGTATAGAGAATACTCTAGAAGATTATCTTTAGCTCAAGATGATTCTGATGATAATTCTAATTTTAAATTGAATTTCAGAATATCTGCCGCTTTCTTGGTTTTCTATCTAATTTCTGAATCAATCATGTCTTGGGACTGGATCATGAGTGTAGAACCACACTGGTTTAGTACTTTGTTCGGTTGGTATATATTTGCGAGTATGTTCGTATCTGGTATAACCGTTATCGCTATGGTAACTATTTATTTAAAGTCTAAAGGACTTTTGCCAGATGTTAACGATAGTCATATTCATGATTTAGCGAAATTTATGTTCGGTATCAGCATCTTTTGGACATATCTTTGGTTCTCACAGTTCATGTTGATATGGTATTCTAACATACCGGAAGAGGTTACTTATTATGTAACTAGAATAGCTGACTATAAACTTCCATTCTTTGGTATGGTTGCCATGAACTTTTTGTTCCCGGTATTATTACTGATGAATAGTGATTATAAGAGAATAAACTGGTTTGTTGTATTAACGGGTATTGTAATATTGGCAGGTCATTATATGGATATCTTTAACGCCATTATGCCTTCAACGGTTGGTGAAAATTGGTACATTGGTATCCCTGAAATAGGTTCTGTATTGTTTTTCGCTGGGTTCTTCATATTCTGGGTATTCAGAGCACTATCAACGGCACCTTTGCAACCAAAAAGAAATCCATTTATTGAAGAAAGTAGACACTTTCACTATTAATAGATTAGTAAGTAAAGTATAACATTTATATATACGATGACGACATTATTGACTTTAGCTGTTCTTGTTCTTGTAGCGATTGCCATTTGGCAGTTGACTAAAATATTTGAATTATCACAGCTTAAAACTAGTAAGTACGAGATAGCTACTGATGCTGATAATAAGAATAACGGTTACATGTTATTTGGATTCTTGGTTTTCATTTACGGAATTACCATTTTCAGTTTTTGGAAGTACGGTAAGTTCTTATTACCTGAAGCGGGTTCTGCACATGGTGAAGAATATGACAACTTAATGTTGGTTTCTTTCATTATCATATTTATCGTTCAGACCATAACACAGGCGTTGCTTCATTATTTTGGTTATAAGTACGCAGGTAAAGAAGGTCAGAAAGCATTGTTCTATGCCGATAATGATCGTTTAGAGTTTATCTGGACAATTATTCCGGTAATTGTATTAGCTGGACTTATCTTATGGGGTCTATATACTTGGACAACAATTATGGATGTTAATGATGAAGATGATCCACTAATTGTAGAGTTATATGCACAGCAGTTTAATTGGACGGCTAGATACGGTGGTGATGATAACGTTCTAGGTGGTGCAAATGTAAGAATGATAGATATCGACAAGGCGAACGTGTTAGGTTTAGATGAAGCCGATACTTATGCTTATGATGATGTTATCGTAAAAGAATTACATTTACCAGTTGGTAGAAAAGTAAACTTTAAAATGCGTTCTCAAGATGTATTGCATTCAGCTTATATGCCGCATTTTAGAGCGCAAATGAACTGTGTGCCAGGTATGATAACTGAGTTTTCATTTACTCCAATATATACTACTGAAGAAATGAGAACTAATCCAGATGTTATGGATAAAGTTAAAAGAACCAATAAAATTAGAGCTGAGAAATCTGCTTCTGGTGAAGAGGCTTTAGACCCATGGCAATTCGATTACATATTGCTATGTAATAAAATATGTGGTAAATCTCACTATAACATGCAAATGAAAATTATAGTAGAGACCGAAGAGGAATATAATGAATGGATGAAGAGTCAATCTACATTTGCTGAAACAGTAATGAAAGATGAAAGTAGCCCAGAGGTACACTCATTAAGCGCAGTAACAGTAGGAGAGTAATCTTTTATTCTCAATTCATTTTTAGCTATTTAAAGAAAATTAATAAAAAATAAGATTTCGATTATGTCAGCAACAGCACATGCACATGTAGATGATCACGCACACGACGATCATGGACATCATCATAAAGAAACTTTTGTAACAAAGTATATCTTTAGCCAAGACCATAAAATGATTGCGAAGCAATATTTTATAATGGGTGTTTTGGTAATGGGTTTTATCGGTATTGCAATGTCATTATTGTTTAGAATGCAATTGGCTTGGCCGGGTGAGTCTTTTCCGATATTTGAAACATTATTAGGTAAATGGGCTCCTGGAGGAGTTATGGATGCTGATGTTTATCTTGCCTTGGTTACCATGCATGGTACTATCATGGTATTCTTTGTACTTACCCAAGGGTTAAGTGGTACGTTTAGTAACCTTTTGATTCCGCTACAGATTGGTGCACGCGATATGGCATCGGGCTTCTTGAACATGGTATCTTTTTGGATGTTCTTCGTATCTAGTATTATAATGATTATTTCATTGTTTGTTGAAGCTGGTCCTGCTGCAGCGGGTTGGACAATTTACCCACCGTTGAGTGCATTACCAATGGCTCAGCCTGGTTCAGGTATGGGTATGACTTTATGGTTGGTGTCTATGGCAATATTTATTGCCTCGTCATTAATTGGTTCTTTAAATTACATTGTAACGGTAATTAACCTAAGAACGAAAGGGATGTCTATGACTAGATTGCCTTTAACTATTTGGGCATTTTTTATTACTGCTATTATTGGTGTAATTTCTTTCCCAGTATTATTGTCAGCGGCATTATTATTAATAATGGATAGAAGTTTTGGAACATCTTTCTTTCTATCGGATATTTTTATTCAAGGTGAAGTATTACACTATCAAGGTGGTTCACCGGTTTTATTTGAACACTTATTTTGGTTCTTAGGTCACCCTGAAGTTTATATTGTATTGTTACCTGCATTAGGTATTACTTCAGAGGTAATGTCTACCAATGCCCGAAAGCCAATTTTTGGTTATCGTGCAATGATTGCCTCTATTATGGCAATTGCATTCTTATCAACGATTGTATGGGGTCACCACATGTTTATTTCAGGTATGAATCCTTTCCTAGGATCTGTGTTTACCTTTACTACATTGTTGATAGCAATACCATCTGCGGTAAAAGCATTTAATTATATTACTACATTATGGAAGGGTAACCTTCAATTGAATCCGGCAATGTTATTTTCAATTGGTTTGGTATCAACCTTTATTACTGGTGGTTTAACTGGTATTGTTCTAGGGGATAGTACCTTGGATATTAATGTTCATGATACATATTTCGTAGTAGCTCACTTCCACTTGGTAATGGGTATATCTGCTTTATATGGTCTTTTTGCAGGTGTTTATCATTGGTTCCCAAAAATGTTTGAAGGAAAGTTGATGAACAAAAATCTTGGCTATGTTCACTTTTGGGTAACAGCGGTTTGTGCCTATGGGGTTTTCTTCCCAATGCACTTTGTTGGTATGGCTGGTGTTCCAAGAAGATATTATGAAAATACGGCTTTTCCAATGTTCGATGAATTAACCGATATTCAAGTATTGATGACGGTCTTTGCTATTATTGCAGCAGCTGCTCAGTTGGTATTCGTAGCTAACTTTATTTATAGCATGTTCTACGGTAAAATAGGTCCTAAGAATCCATGGAAATCTAATACTTTAGAGTGGACAACCGATCAGAAACACGTTCATGGTAATTGGGATGGTCCTATTCCTGAAGTTCATAGATGGGCATATGATTATAGTAAAGTGTACGAGAATGGAGAGTACATTATCGCTGGTCAAGATTTTGTGCCTCAGCATATTCCACTACAGGAAAACGAAGAAGAGTTAAATCATTAGAATAGATTATTATTTTTTTAAAAGCCCAACTATACTTAGTTGGGCTTTTTTTGTAAAGCTCTTAAGATATTACTAAGTTGTTCTATTATTGCATAAATTTAAATACCTTCAATTTTTAAATATTGTTATCTATGAAAAAGTTCGCCATTCTGTTTGTAGCTTTAATTGTGGGAGTTACCACTTATTCTCAACGTAAGCCAAAAATAAAAGGTAATAGAAATGTGGTGGAGCTGCGTGAGGATCTGGAGCCATTTTATGGTATTGAACTGGTCGATGATTTGGATATCGTACTCCAAAAAGCTTCACAAGAAGGTTATGCTCTTGAATTAGACGATAATCTTGTAGATGTACTAAAGTTTAAAGTAGATAACGGAGTATTGAAAATCTCATCCTTTTACAATATCACTTCTAAGAAAAAATTGGAGATTACTATCTTTTTCCAAGAATTAAGTAGCGTTAAGATGTTGAATGGTAAAATAAGTATGAAAGATGTTATCTCTACAGATAAACTGAGAGTTCAAACCTTAGGTACCTCTAGATTGGAGTTGAATGCAACCGCAGACGTCATAGATATTAACATGGAGGAAATAAGTTCTGGCGATTTTAATTTGGCTAGTGATTCTTTAAACATTGTTTTAAAAGACAGAATAGATGTTAAGTTGTATACAACGGGGGTCAGTAATAATATTTATATGTACAAGAATGCCTCTGCTAAAGTTGAAGGTACCTCAGATTTTTTAATGGCAAAATTATACGGTAATAGTGCTCTAAAAGCATCAAACTTGCAATCTAACGACGTACTCGTGGTAGCTGAAGATTCACCTGATGTAGAGGTTCGAGCTTTAAACACATTGCAACTTAGTTCAAAAGGTGCTACTAGAACTAAGTTGTATGGTGATGCTGAGATAACTATTTTAGATTTTCTTGATACTTCTAGGTTAGAAAAAGAGAAAAATTAATTGGCAATTGGTGCGGTCAATAGATGGTCTGGGATACCAAAACCATCGATCAAAGTGTTTAAATGTGGTCTAAGTTCTGTACATAGACGTTCTACTCGCTGACGAATAGCTTTAGACTTTGTTCCACCTATATATCCTTGTTCCAAATACCATGAAGCATCTTTTCTAATTTCCTGCAAAGCATGTAGCGTTCCTATTTTTTCAAATAGTTCTTTATGATTGGCATCAGTAATCGTTTCAGTATGCTCTAAGAACGATTTATAAGCCAATTCTGCGCTATAGGCCTTACCAAGTGTCATTAAGTGGGTTTGCACCTTTAAAAAGGCTTGGTAAGAAGGAATTCCCTTTTTGATATATCCTCTAATACGCATAGCCAAAGTATAGGTCAATCTACGCGTTCTATGTTCTAAGGCATGAATATGAAACTTAGGATTGTATAAATGATCTTTATCCGTTTTGTTGGTGTAAAGAGGATTAATGGTAGATAATTTGTCGCTTAATTGTGAGCTTAATAGTTTTAATACCGTCGAGAAACCGGCACTATTGAATTCTGCTTTAAAATCAGATAGTACTCCTTTTGCCGCTAATTGTAAAAGAACATTGTTGTCGCCCTCAAACGTGGTAAAAATATCTACATCACCTTTTAAGTCTGCAATTCTATTTTCTAACAAGTAACCCTTACCGCCACACGCTTCTCTACATTCTTGAATGGTGTCGTTGGCATACCAAGTTATGATGGATTTTAAACCGGCAACCTGTGTTTCAATTTTTCTCTTATCGGGTTGAGACTCATCACAATATAGAGCCATCATTTTATCTAAGGTAATATGATAAACATATGCGTTGGCAACAAGTGGGGTTAAACGCAATTGGTGAGAAGGGTAGTCCATTAGTAAGTCTTCTTGCACCTTTACACTATCATTGAATTGTCTTCTTTTTAAAGCATGCTTTATTGCCACAGTCAATGCAAATTTAGCACCACCCAATCCTGCTCTTGCTACACAGATTCTACCGCCCACCAAAGTACCTAGCATGGTAAAGAATCTTTTGTTTGGGTTTTTAATTTCTGAGTAGTAATCACCATTTGCTAAAATAGTGCCGTACTTGTTTAGTAGGTTTTCTTTAGGAACCTCTACTTGGTTGAACCAGATTTTGCCGTTATCAACTCCGTTGAGCCCAAGTTTGTAACCGTTGTCCTCTACGGTAATACCTGGTAATAATTCATGGTCCTTATTTCTCAATGGAACTAATATAGCATGAACTCCCTCGTTTTTTCCATTAACGATAAGTTGGGCAAAAACTGAAGCCATTTTAGAATGTATTGCATTGCCGATGTATTCTTTATTATCATTTTTACCTGGAGTGTGAATTACAATAGTTTCAGTGTCCTTATTGTAGGTAGCCGTTGTTTTAATACCACGTACGTTTGATCCATGACCCGTTTCGGTCATGGCAAAACATCCTAATAAATCTGCTTTCCCGGTTTTGGTCAAATATTTTTTATGGTGTTTTTTGGTTCCTAGCTTTTGAATGCTCCCTCCGAACAATCCAAATTGGACACCGAATTTTATGGTCAGACTTCCATCTGCCCATATCATGTTTTCGAATATATGGGCATAACCTTCCATATTGTTCGTGCCACCATATTCTTTTGAATAGGCCATGGCGCCATATCCTTTTTCAGCTAGAAATTCTACTTGTTTTAAAACATGATTCCTAAATTCCTCTTTGTTACGACGAACTTGCCAAGAGAAAATAGAATCGTTCAAGGTGGCTCTAAATGTATTTATAGTATCGGCGTGTTTACCTTTGAGAATAGTATCGATTTCTTTGGCTGAATATTGAGATGATTTTTTGTCCACATCAATATGTACATCAAATAGGTGATTGTAATGATTTGGCTGTATACCGAGGTTGATTTCAATATTTTTGATGCATTCATTAAATGGTATTTCACCATGATAGTGCGTAGCTACTTTTTCGCTAAAAGCGGTTAACGGATAGGTCTCGTGCTCCACCAACTTAACACCACTATTGATAATCAATTGTTTCCAAGTTTTGAATACGGAATTTTTAGGGGGATTTTTAACGTTCAACCATGATTTTAATAGCTTTTTATCTTCGGAAGACAAAGAGCTGTCATTGGAAATAGCATTCTCTGCAACATTGATTTCCGATGCAGATAATAGGTCGTCTGACCAAATAATATAGAATACGGGAATATATTGTAATACTGATGCGGTGTAATTTTCTATTGTCATGCCATGAAATTACAATTTTTACTTGATAATGAATTGAACTAGACGAGCATTAAATATTTTCATTTTTTAAACCTTGCTTGCATAATCAAGAAGTGTTATTTATTAGTTAAGAACATTTTTTTTGCTCTGATGAAAAATAGATTTAGAAAACTGATTTGACTTAAAGTTACCTTGTGTTTGTCTATCTTTGTTAGTGTATGAACGAGTATTTAGACCCATCTGCAGACGGTTTCTCAAATGAGGAGCTTGATATTGAAAGAGCTTTAAGACCTGTAAATTTTGACGATTTTACAGGTCAAGAACAAGTGCTTGAAAACCTTAAGGTTTTTGTTGAAGCTGCAAATAGAAGAGGTGAGGCATTGGATCACACCTTGTTTCATGGTCCTCCAGGGTTGGGTAAAACAACCTTGGCCAATATTTTGGCAAATGAACTTGGTGTCGGTATTAAGATTACGTCTGGCCCTGTGTTAGACAAACCTGGCGATTTAGCGGGTTTACTGACCAATTTAGAGGAAAGAGATGTGTTGTTCATTGATGAAATACATAGATTGAGCCCTATTGTGGAAGAATACCTGTATTCTGCCATGGAAGATTATAAAATCGATATTATGATCGAAACGGGTCCAAATGCAAGGTCCGTTCAAATTAATTTGAATCCGTTTACTTTAATAGGTGCTACCACCCGATCAGGATTGCTAACCGCACCAATGCGTGCAAGATTCGGTATTCAAAGTAGGTTACAATACTATTCAACAGAATTGTTGTCTACTATTGTAGAACGTAGTGCTGAGATTTTACGCGTGCCTATTGCCCATGATGCTGCGATTGAAATTGCCGGTAGAAGTAGGGGTACACCAAGAATTTGTAATGCACTTTTAAGAAGGGTGCGAGATTTTGCTGAAATTAAGGGTAATGGCGCTATAGATATGGAAATTTCTAAATTCAGTTTAAAGGCATTGAATGTAGATGCTCACGGATTGGATGAAATGGACAATAAAATCCTTACTACTATAATCGATAAATTTAAAGGCGGACCGGTAGGTATTACTACATTGGCTACTGCAGTTTCTGAAAGTGCAGAAACTATTGAAGAAGTGTATGAACCTTTTTTAATTCAACAAGGGTTTATCATGAGAACTCCACGTGGTCGTGAAGTAACGGAAATGGCATATAAACATTTAGGAAGAATAAAAGGAGGAATTCAACCAGGGTTATTTTGAGTATCGATATAAAGTCTAAATGGACCAATAGTATAAAAACCGAAGCCAAACGCCTCGGTTTTTTATCATGTGGTATATCTAAAGCAGATTTTATAAGAGGGAAGAGCCTTGTATTGGAAAATGGCTTAATATGAATCTTTAAAGCTAAATTAAGTACCTGAGACTATTAAATAAATGGTTCTGCTCACAACTTTTAATAGAGATTTCGAGGTTTGGGTTTCTATTAATGCATTTTATAAATATTTCCTTCTAAATGGTTAATAATTTAATTTTTTCAATAAGTTTTCTTCGCTAGTTATCTTTTAGTAAATTGTTCTGTGCATTTGCGAAGTTCATTGCGCATATTCTAGCAAACCCCGATGCTTTTTCTTCATTATTTTAAAGAAGCAATTATGGGTTGGAGTGTTGAATTTAAAATTCTCAAGTTTTTCTTTTTTCCATTATCGTTAAGGTGTATTTCTTTAATAAGTACGCTTTTATTCCAATTATCTTTTCTTTATGCACAAGATGATGTACGTATAAAATATTATTCCTTAGAAGATGGTATTTCACAGGTTACGATAAACGAATTGTTAAAAGATAGTTTAGGATTTGTATGGATTGGAACTCAAGATGGACTCAATAGATTTGATGGAAAGAAGTTTAAAACTTATAAATACGACGAATCTGACGATGCTTCCATTTCTGGAAATCATGTAACTAGTTTGCTGGAAGATAAATCTGGTAATATATGGGTGGGGACACTTGGCAATGGATTGAATCTTTATGACTATGAACTAGATGTTTTTCGTTCAATAGACTTAGAGAACCTTGTGCCTAACGAGACAATTCTGGATATGGTTGTAGACCACAAAAGTAATGTCTGGATAACTACACGTAAGTCAGGACTATATAAGATTACTTCTGATGGTGAGAATTTTATCCAAGAGAATTTTCTCAAGAATACATCTTTAAGTGGACTCTATTTCGATAACAGCCATATTTTATGGGTGGGAGGGTATAATGGGACTGTTTATAAATTTGATTTAAGCACCGGTGCTTCATCAGCTATTTCATCTGATATAAGTGTGGAAGGTGATGTACAAGCATTTTTTAGAAGTAACGAAAAATTATTTATTGGCACTGAAATCGGTATGTTCTTGTACGATACTAATTCAAAACAGCTCCAAAAAATCAATTTGAATAAATATGGTGGAAGCCCTACTAGACATGTTGTAACTTTTTTGAAAGCTGACGATTCCGCAGTTTGGGTTGGTACTGGGTCAGGTTTATTTTTGTTTGATGTATATGCACTTGAAGTAGTTCAAAACATTCAATATTCAGAAAATGAAACTGACGGATTAAGTAATAATACTGTTCAGTCATTGCTGAAAAATTCAGAAAATCAAATATTAGTAGGTACAGCAAACAATTTGAATCTCCTAGATTTTAAAAGTCCTTATTTTAAAAACATTTCCAAAAATAAGAGGGGCTCACAAGTATTAAATGATAATGTGATATTTTCAATTTTAAAGGATGGAAAAGACCTGTGGGTTGGTACTTCTGATGGAGGATTGAACCTTATTCGGGAAGATAAAGTATATTATTTTCAAGAAAATCAAAACGACCCTTTCAGTATTTCGGGTAATGTAATTCGAGAAATTTGTAAGGATGAAGCGAATCAGCGAATCTGGATAGCTACAACTCGAGGGCTTAGCATGATAGATTTAAAGACTTTTGACGCTGAAAATCCTAAGTTCAAAATATTTAGGCATGTAAAGAGTAACCCCAATACTATTAGTAATGATTTTCTTAAAGGAATCGCACTCGATTCATCTGGTATAGTTTGGGGAGCTACATTTGGTCACGGAATTTTCAGTTTGAAGATGGATTCAAATGGAAATGAAAAGATTTATAGATACAAGAACGAGAATGGTAATTCAAATTCTATCATTAATGATTTTGCACAATGTATTACCATAGATAAAATAGGGGACATTTGGATCGGTTCTCAGGGTGGTCTTACTAAATTGAGCTTTAAAAACTATCCTAACCCCGTTTTTACAAATTATACACGAAATGATGATTTAGAGAATTCGTTATCCCATAATTCTGTTTACGATATTTTGGTAGATGACGAAGACAATAAATGGGTAGCAACACGTTACGGTTTAAATTTGTGGCAACAAGATGGTACATTTAAATCGTGGACAGAGCAAAATCAATTTACAAGTGCTATAATCTATGGAGTACAAGATGACCTTGATGGAAATCTTTGGCTGGGTACTACTGCTGGTATTGTTCATTTTAATCCAAGAAGCAACCAGTTTAAACAATATGGGGTTCAAGACGGTATTCAGAGTAACGAGTTTGATATTCATGCGAGATTTAGGGATGATCAGGGATTTATTTATTTGGGCGGTATTGATGGCCTCACCTATTTTCATCCTCGAGATTTAACCAGTATCGATGCACCACAACCACTTTATTTTTCTGAATTTCGGATTAAGGATCAAGTATTAAAAGCTAACAGCTCACCTAAAAGTGCCCTAAAGGAATCATTGTTAAAGACTAAAGAGTTAAAATTCAATAATAATCAATTCCCATTTTATCTTCAGTTTTCTTCTGTTGATTTCCGTTTAAACAAACAGATTGGATATGGGTATAAGTTATTGCCCAGTAATAAAGAATGGAATATGCTTAAAGACCCGGAGATTCAATTTTTGAACCTTCCATCGGGTAATCATACGTTGCTGGTAAATGGTTTTTCAAGGGGTGTAGAATGGGATCAAGAGCCTCTTAAAATGAAGTTGCATATAATTCCTCCATGGTGGTCAACCTGGTGGGCTTACATGCTATACCTCATTTTAGCGGTAGTATTAGCATATTTTTTCTATAAGTTTCAGGTTTCAAGAAAGTTGACATTTGCTGAAAGTAACAGGCTTAAAGAAATAGACCAACTAAAGAATAGTCTTTATACGAATATAACGCATGAGTTTAGAACTCCTTTGACAGTAATATTGGGTATGGCCGAAACTATAAAGGAAAATCTTGGTGAAAAAGAATTTGTAAGGATAAATAAACCTCTTGAGATAATTGCGCGTAATGGCAAAAGCCTATTGCATTTAGTTAATGAAATGCTAGAGCTTGCTAAGTTGGAAAGCGGAAATATAGAATTGCAACTCGTGAAGTCCGATGTAATCTCATTTATTAAATACATCTGTGAAAGTTTTCAATCGTATGCCTATGAAAAAAATGTCAATTTAGTAGTATACTCAGAAGTAGACAGCTTAATAATGGATGTAGATGAAAACAAATTACAGACCATTATTTATAATCTGTTATCAAATGCAATCAAATTTTTAGGTGACGGGGATAAAATCATTGTACATCTTAACAGTACTGCGAAAAATGGCTCTAGTCAATTTCTGATAAAAGTTAAAGATAATGGTATGGGTATTTCAAAAGATGACCTACCTCATATTTTTAATAGATTTTATCAAGCAGATGCATCCATTATTAGGTCGAGTGAAGGCACTGGTATAGGGCTGTCGTTAACCAAAAATTTTATAGAGTTGATGGGTGGAAACATTACAGTGAAAAGTGAATTGGGTAATGGAACGGAGTTTACTGTTTATTTGCCCATATTCACTACCGCTAAAAGACAGAACTTAGCATTTAAAGATATTGAAATGCCGGTATTTGAAATCGATGGGTTAAAAGAAGATGCAAAGCCACAATATCCTAAAGAAAGTAATTTGCCAATTGCATTGATCATAGAAGACAATGTCGATGTAGTTTATTTTTTGAAGAATTCGCTTGAAACCAAATATCGAACAGTTTGTGCAAATAATGGTAAGATTGGTGTTGAGAAAGCTCTAAGTGAAATTCCAGACATAATAATTTGCGATGTCATGATGCCGGTAATAGATGGTTATGAAGTTTGTAAAACTTTAAAATCAGATAAGCGTACAGATCATATACCAATTATAATGTTAACGGCGAAGTCTACTCAAAAAGACCGTATAGTAGGTCTATCACATGGTGCTGACGCATATTTGGTAAAGCCCTTTGAAAAAGCTGAGTTGTTTATAAGGTTAGATCAACTTATTGCATTACGTAAGAAAATGGTCAATAAGTTTGAAAGCGATGGTTTAGCTGTTTTTTTAAAAACTCAAACTAAGAACCCAAGAGTTCAATTCCTTCAAAAAGTGATTGAAATTATACAACATGAGATGGCTAATTCTAACTTCGGTCCAAAACAATTGGCATTTAAATTACAATTGAGCGAATCTCAAACGTATAGAAAAGTAAAAACTATCACTGATAAATCTACTGCGGTCTTTATACGCTCGGTCCGTTTGAATAGAGCAAAAGAAATGCTTTACGATTCTGATATGACTGTTTCGGAAATTGCATATAGCGTAGGTTTTAATGATCCTTCTTGGTTTAGCCGCGCTTTTAAGAATGAATTTGGTTATGCACCAAGTGCAATTGATAAGTAATTGAAATTAAGTGTTATAGGTTTAATTTAAACTTTCTTTATGCACAAATAGTGCTATACTAAATTCTCTTTTCATAAATACTACCAGACTTTGCCGGTATACTGAAAGCCCTTCACTAATTCTTGTATTAAAATTGCATGTATCCAGAAGTAATTATTATCCCTTAGGGCAATATGTTGCAGTTAAATAAAACTAGATGATAGATATTGTTAATTCTGAACCTAGATGTTCGGCACAAGTACAGACTCCATTCTATTTGAAGCTTTTAATGAGTCTAAGCTTCATTTCTATTTTTCTGCTCTGTAGTTGTTTAGATAAGCCAACAGTTGAAAAAAGAGTTGAAAATTCCTTGAGCAAAGATTACGATATGAGTTATGATATTTCTCAATTGGATGATTCAAAAGATAATGACTTAATACGATTTGGTTATAATCTTTTTCAAAACACTTCCAAGTATATCGGAAATGGTAGTAAAGATAAAGGCGGTGTGTATGCAGGTAATAAATTGTCTTGTAATAATTGTCATCTCTGGTCAGGAACAAAAGCATACGCCGCTCCACTAGTTGGTATAATAAATCGTTTTCCTCAATATAGGGGAAGGGAGAATAAAATAGGCACAATAGAGGAGCGTATAAATGGATGCATGGAGCGCAGTATGAACGGAAAACCTATGCCTATAGAAAGTAAGGAAATGAAGGGGTTGTTGGCTTATATGAGTTGGCTTAGCAGGTATGCCCCTGAAGATGGAAAAATTTCAGGGCAAGGATTTGTGAAAATAATTATTCCCGACAGGGCGGTTGATATTAAACAAGGTAAAGCGGTTTTTAAGGCAAAATGTGTTTTATGTCATGCTGAAAACGGTCAAGGCTTAAAGGCGAAAGTAGGGTATGGATATCAATACCCACCGCTTTGGGGTAAGGATTCTTATAATGATGGAGCAGGTATGACCCGGGTAATTACGGCAGCAAGATTTATTAAAGCAAACATGCCATATGGCGCTACCTACGAGAATCCAATTTTGACCGATGAAGAGGCTTATGACGTTGCCGGATATATCAATGTACAAGATAGACCATCCAAAAAAAATCGCGAAAGAGATTTTCCCGATCTCAAAAAAAAGCCGGTATCAACTCCATACCCCCCGTATGCCGATACATTTTCAATACGGCAGCATCAAATAGGACCTTTTTTACCGATTATGGAATATTACAAAAGTGAATACAATATTGTTAAATCTAAATAAGTAAGTATGAAAACAGAAAACGAGAGTTCTAGAAGAAAGTTTATGGGTGCGGTGCTAATGGGGGCCACGGCAAGTACCTTGTCATTAATTACCGGACCGGTATATGCAGCAATGCCAAATTACGATGATAAAAAAATGGAGGAAGCAGATGATTGGTTCAATAAAATTAAGGGTACCCATCGCATTGTTTATGATGGGTCTACGCCTCATGACGGATTTCCAATTATTTGGAATTGGGCTTTTTATCTAAGTAATAATGAAACGGGATCAAAAGATGATGATATAACTGCCATGACAGTATTGCGCCATAATGCTATTCCTTTTGCATTGAAATCAGAAGTTTGGAAAAAATATAAGTTAGGTGAAGTATTCGGAGTAAATGATAATACTACCAATGCTGCAGCTTTGCGCAATCCTTATTATGAGCCTCAAAATGGTGATTTTCCAATGCCGGTAATTCAAGGTATTAAAGAAATGCAAGAGCGTGGCGCAATGTTCTGTGTCTGTAATTTGGCACTATCAGTTTACAGTGGTGCTGTCGCAGAAAAATTGGGTTTGGATGCTAAGAAGGTATATCAAGAATGGGTAGATGCGGTTCATCCAGAAATACAGATTGTTCCCTCTGGCGTCTGGGCTTTGGGTAGAGCGCAGGAGAACGGATGTGGCTATATTTTTGCCGGAAATTAATTAATAAAAAATATAATAACATGAGAAATATAATAATAATTATAGCATTTTTTTCCCTGTCTTTAAACTTATTTTCCCAAAAGGAACCTATTAAAGTTGTGTTTGACCTTACTAGTGGTAGTCCCGATGTACAACGCTCTACAGCGCGACATTTGAGATTGATGTCTGAATCATATCCAACTTCAGAATTTGAGTTGGTTGTTTATAGTAGTGCTTATTCAATGGTGGATAAAAATTCGTCAGTTGCAGGTGAAACTCTTCGCGAAATCATTAACAACGATAATATTTCTATAGTGGTTTGTCAAAACACGATGAAGCGAAATAAAAAAACGGAGAAAGATTTAATACCGGGCGTAGGAACGGTTCCTGATGGTATTTATGAAATTATTTCTAAGCAAAAGCAAGGCTGGGGCTATATAAAAGAAGGTAAGTAAAAAACTTAATCATTAACAGAAGTGGAAATTACCCAAATATTAGGATATTTTGGTGCGTTGGCTATAGGGGTAGTTTTGGGACTGATTGGTAGTGGAGGTTCATTAATGGCAATTCCCATATTTACTTATTTTTTCCACATTGGTCCGGTAACGACGACAGCTTACTCTTTGTTTGTTGTTGGCACTTCGGCTACAATAGGCGCTTTAGGTAATTTAAAGAAGAAACTTGTAAATTTTAGGATTGTTATATTTTTTGGTATTCCAACTTTTATTTCAGTGTTTCTGGTTCGTAAATTTCTCATTCCTATTATTCCAGAGGAACTATTTAGTCTTTTCGGTTATGTTGTAACACAACATTTTGCGATACTATTTTTACTGGCTGTTTTGATGTTGGTATCTGGGTATTCTATGATACATAATAATAAGGTCTATCATAACCCTTTTGAACAGTTGTATTATAACTATCCAATAATGATAATAGCTGGGGTGTTGATAGGTGTTTTAACAGGTGTTATCGGTATAGGTGGCGGTTTTCTTATAGTTCCATCACTTGTAATCTGTTTGCGTTTACCGATGAAAAATGCAGTGGTCACTTCAATGTTCATTATAGCTTTAAAATCCCTCATTGGTTTCTTGGGTGATATTCTCAGTGTTGAAATCAACTGGTCTTTTCTATTTGGCTTTACGTTGGTTTCTGTTTTAGGTATACTCTTAGGAAGCTATTTCTCAACATTTGTAAAGGGCGAAAAGTTGAAGAAATATTTTGGTTGGTTCTTAATATGTATTGTTTTATGTATAATGGTTAAAGAATTATTTTTTGGCGAAAATTAGTTTATTTGAAATCAATTATGATTTATTAAAGTTTGATGAAAGATGAAATAATTGTAAACTGTGTAAAAGGATGTTTTTCTCCGTATTTATGCAGGTATAGTGGGTTACTATAATTATTATAACAATGATAAATTGAATTAGAATGATAATCGTAATTTAGTTTTAAATTATTTGACCCTGAACTTAAAACAAAAGAATAGCGACCTTATAAAAACCGAAGCCAAACGCCTCGGTTTTTTATCATGCGGTATATCTAAAGCAGATTTTTTAGAAGAAGAAGCACCTAGGTTAGAAAAATGGCTCAATAAAAATATGCATGGCGAAATGGGCTATATGGAAAACCATTTCGATAAAAGGTTAGATCCAAGAAAATTGGTCGAAGGGTCTAAATCCGTTATTTCCCTTCTTTTAAATTATTACCCGGAAGAAACCCAGCGAGAAGATGCCTATAAAATTTCAAAATACGCCTACGGTCAAGACTATCATCACATTATAAAAAATAAACTTAGGCAATTACAAGAATTTATAACCGAAGAAATAGGTGAGGTCAATGGTCGTGCTTTTGTTGATTCTGCTCCGGTTTTAGATAAGGCATGGGCGGCAAAAAGCGGACTGGGGTGGATCGGTAAAAATAGTAACCTTTTGACTCAGCAAGTTGGGTCCTTTTATTTTATAGCGGAATTAATAGTTGATATTGAGCTAGAGTACGATCATGCCGTTACCGATCACTGTGGTACTTGTACCGCTTGCTTAGATGCCTGCCCAACACAGGCAATTGTTGAACCTTACGTGGTAGATGGTAGTAAGTGCATATCGTATTTTACCATTGAGTTAAAAAATGAACTTCCAAATGAGATGAAAGGTTCTTTTGATGATTGGATGTTTGGTTGTGATGTTTGCCAAGATGTTTGCCCATGGAACCGTTTTTCTAAATCGCACAATGAGCCTTTATTCAATCCCCACCCTGAACTACTTTCTATGAGTAAAAAAGACTGGGAAGAAATTACCCTAGAGGTTTTTCAAAAGGTCTTCAAAAAATCTGCCGTTAAACGAACAAAGTTTAGTGGCCTTACTAGAAATATAGAATTTCTTAAATAATTTCATTTTCTCAATCGTTTTCGTAGGCTTTTCCTTTAGATAATTAAGTAAAGGAGACTTATTTATATTATATTGGTTGCTACTTTAAATTATGTTTTTCTAAGTTATAGCATGATTTTTATATGAATATGTTAAAATTGACTACTAAATTATAAAAGTTTTCCTTGATGAAAATAACCAAACCAAGTCTTAGTTTTTGGCAGATATTTAATATGAATGTTGGATTTTTAGGAATCCAGTATAGTTTCGGATTACAGCAAACGGCTATTAACCCTATCTTTCTTTATCTAGGCGCACCAGAAGATATGTTGCCTATTTTGAATATAGCGGGTCCTGTAACGGGTTTGATCGTTCAGCCAATAATTGGGGCAATGTCAGATAAAACTTGGTCTGTACGTTGGGGCAGAAGAAAACCTTATTTTTTGATCGGGGCAATTTTAGGTAGTTTGTGTCTTTTTGCATTTCCTACAAGTCCTGTTTTGTGGTTCGCCGTCGGACTTTTATGGATTTTAGACGTAGGTAATAACATGGCTATGGAACCCTATCGTGCTTTTGTAGGTGATAAGTTGCCCGAAAAGCAATTAAGTTTAGGCTATCAAATGCAAAGTTTGTTCGTTGGCGCCGGTATTCTCTTGGCAAACGGATCTATTGTTTTGTTTCAATACTTGTTTGGAGGTGAATCTGTAGAAGTGGCAGGCACCATACCAACGTGGTTATATTATTCATTCTATATCGGTGCAATTCTGTCTATTACTACCATACTTTATTCGGTATTAAAAACACCTGAAATTCCTCCATCATCAATGGAGTTGGAAGAAATAAATGCGGCAAAGTCCAAACCGTTAATGGAACGGATAATGTTTCCATTCAAAGAAATTGCCGAGTCAATAAAAAGAATGCCCAAATTTATGTGGCGAGTAGGGGCGGTTTATTTATTTCAATGGTATGCACTGTTTATTTATTGGCAGTATACCACACCTCTTTTCAAGTTGACCATGGGCTATACTACTGGGGAAGCAGCATCGCAATCAGCGCAAATGAGTTTAACTTATAATGTTGTCACCATGTTGGTAGCTTTAGCTTTGGTACCTTTGACCTTGAAATTTGGAGGTAAAAAAGTATACGCGTTAAGCCTGTTTGGTACGGCGGTGTCCTTATTCTCTATTCCATTTATCACCGATCCTATTTTGGTTTTGGTGCCAATGGTTTTATTCGGTATCGGTTGGGCGGCAATGATGGGTATACCTTATACAATGGTGTCAAAAGTCGTGCCTCAAGATAGAAGAGGAGTATATATGGGTATTTTAAATATGATGATCGTAATACCTATGGGAATAGAGACTTTGACATTTGGACCTATATATAAATATGTATTAGGTAATAACGCCATAAATGCGATGTTGTTTGCAGGAGCATTCTTTGCTATTTCTGGTATGTTGGCGCTTAGATTAAATGTAATGAGCAAAGCCCAGGTTATTGATCTGTAGTAAATATTCCACTTTTTCCTTTTTGTAAGGGTACTATTTATTTTGTTTGCATAAATACCGTTACTATTTACACTTTTTTGAAGAATACCTTTAAATTTGACCTTTTAAAATAGAACGTATGAGCAAGGAGAAGCAAAGAAGGGAAGCATTGGTGTACCATGCTAAACCTCAACCAGGTAAGATAAAAATAGTTCCTACAAAACCATATAGTACCCAAAGAGATCTTGCCTTGGCTTACTCGCCAGGTGTGGCAGAACCTTGTTTAGAAATAGCAAAAGACAAGGATAATGCCTATAAATATACTTCTAAGGGCAATCTTGTAGCAATAATTTCTAACGGTACCGCTGTTTTAGGTTTAGGTAATATTGGTCCTGAAGCATCAAAACCTGTTATGGAAGGTAAAGGTCTGTTATTTAAGATTTTTGCCGATATCGATGGTATTGATATAGAAGTGGATACCGAAGATGTAGATAAGTTCATTGAGACCGTAAAGATGATCGCCCCAACTTTTGGAGGTATCAATCTTGAGGATATTAAAGCTCCAGAAGCTTTTGAAATAGAACGTAGATTAAAAGAGGAATTGGATATTCCTGTCATGCATGATGACCAGCACGGTACGGCAATTATATCTGCTGCAGCGTTATTGAACGCACTTGAAATAGCAGAAAAGAAAATTGAAGAAGTTCGTATTGTTATCAGTGGTGCCGGTGCCGCGGCAGTTTCTTGTACAAAGCTATATAAGGCTTTTGGTGCCAAGGCCGAAAATATCGTAATGTTAGATAGTAAAGGTGTTATTAGAAAAGACGCCGAAAATTTATCGGCAGCCAAAAAAGAATTTGCTACGGATAGAAAAATTGATACTCTTGATGAGGCAATGGTAGATGCCGATGTATTTATCGGACTTTCCATAGCTAATATCGTATCGCCTGATATGCTAAAATCAATGGCGCCGAACCCAATTGTTTTTGCAATGGCAAATCCGGATCCTGAGATAGCTTATGATTTGGCCATAGATACCCGAAAAGATATTATTATGGCAACGGGTAGATCTGATCATCCTAACCAGGTTAATAACGTACTTGGGTTTCCGTTTATATTTAGGGGCGCGTTAGATGTTAGGGCTACTGCTATTAATGAAGCTATGAAGATGGCAGCGGTTAAGGCTTTGGCAGAATTGACCAAGCAACCCGTACCGGAACAGGTGAACATTGCATACGGTGAAACAAGATTGACTTTTGGTAGGGAATATATTATACCAAAACCTTTTGACCAGAGATTAATACATGAAGTGCCACCGGCGGTTGCTAAAGCAGCAATGGAGAGCGGTGTGGCAAAAGCTCCGATAGCCGATTGGGATAAGTACAAGGAAGAATTGATGCTTAGGTCGGGTAACGATAATAAGGTGGTTAGGTTATTGCACGGTAGAGCTCGTACCAACGCCAAAAAAATAGTTTTCGCAGAAGCAGATCATTTAGATGTATTGAAAGCTGCACAAATCGTTCATGAAGAAGGTATTGCAGTACCTATACTTTTGGGAAGAAAAGAGATTATTCTTGAGCTTAAAAAAGAATTGGAGTTTGATGCTGACCTTGTTATTATCGATCCAATGTCAGAAGACTTTGATGAACGTCATGTTCGTTATGCTACTAAATACTGGGAAAGTAGAAAAAGAAGCGGAGTTACTTTTTACAGTGCAAAGATAAAAATGCGTGAGCGTAATTATTTTGGTGCAATGATGGTTCTTGAAGGTGATGCGGACGGAATGGTTTCTGGTTATTCAAGAGCATATCCTACAGTAGTAAAACCAATTTTAGAAGTTATCGGTAGGGCAACTGGTGTTAAAAAAGTGGCTACGGTGAATATTATGATAACCGAAAGGGGTCCTTTATTCTTAGCGGATACTTCTATAAATATAGAGCCTAATGCAGAAGAATTGGCAGACATCGCACAAATGACGGCCAATGTAGCGTCAACTTTTGGTTTTGACCCTGTACTTGCAATGTTGAGTTATGCCAATTTTGGTTCGTCAACGCATCCTAATGCCAAAAAGGTTAGGGAAGCGGTTCGTATTCTTCATGAAACTGCACCCGATTTGGTTGTAGATGGTGAAATTCAAACAGATTTCGCGCTGAATAAAGAGTTGCATGAAAGCAAGTTCCCGTTTTCAAAATTAGCGGGTAGAAAGGTGAACACCTTAATTTTTCCGAATTTGGAATCTGCTAACATTACGTACAAGTTATTAAAAGAGCTAAATGGTGCAGACTCAATAGGACCTATTATGGTTGGTTTAAGAAAAGCAGTTCACATTATGCAGTTGGGGGCAAGTGTAGATGAAATTGTGAATATGGCGGCCATTGCAGTAATAGATGCGCAAGAGAGAGAGAGAAGAAAGAAAGCAAAAAGTTCAAAATAAATTTTATTAAAAATAATTTAGCAAGTAAGGGAAATCGGTAGTCATACTTATTTCCCTTTTTAATTTTTAAGATTATGATACATCACTTAAGAGGAAAATTAGTAGAGAAAAACCCAACTCACGTAATTATTGAATGTGGTGGTGTTGGCTATTTTGTAAATATTTCTTTAAATACTTTTTCAAAGCTTCCAGAGCAGGAAAATATCTCTGTATTTACACACCTACAAGTGAAAGAAGATTCGCACACACTATTTGGTTTTGTGGAGAAATCCGAGCGAGAAATATTTAGGTTGTTGCTGTCGGTTTCTGGTATTGGCTCAAGTATAGCAAGAACCATGCTTTCTTCTATGTCACCATCTCAAGTAAGGGATGCTATCGCAAATGGAGATGTTGCTGCTATACAGGCTGTAAAAGGTATCGGTGCCAAAACCGCACAAAGGGTAATTTTAGATCTTAGGGATAAGGTCTTAAAAGTTTACGATATAGACGAACTTTCGTTAAGTACAAACAATACAAATAAAGATGAAGCGTTATCTGCTTTAGAAGTTCTAGGCTTCGCACGTAAACAATCAGAGAGGGTTGTCGATAAAGTGCTAGGTCAAGATGCTTCTCTAAGCGTAGAGAATATAATTAAACTCGCGCTCAAAAATTTGTAATAAGTTTGAAAAACGGGGTAACTAAATTTCTTAAAATTTCTTTTAAGCACATCTTTGTATTCTTTATGTTTTTTGGTTCCATAACTACGGTGGTGGCACAAGAGACTGAAGAGCAGGAGATTGATTCTGTAAAAACGGGTTTTGATTTAGGAAGGATCCTAATTGAAAATCCAGATAGTATTGTTTCCAGGTATATTTATGATCCAGAAATGGATAGATATATCTATAATGAGAGTGTTGGCGATTTTAACATTGGATATCCGATTATTCTTACACCTGATCAATATTTTAAACTGATTCAAGAAGAGGGTATAAAATCTTACTTCAAAGAAAAATCTGATGCTTATTCGGGTAAAAAAGAAGGAAGTGAAGAGGCTCGAAAAAATTTACTGCCTAATTTTTATGTAAACAATGATTTCTTTTCTACCATTTTTGGTGGAAATACCATTGAGATAATACCACAAGGATCCGTGGCGATGGATTTGGGCGTTATTTGGCAAAAGAATGATAATCCTTCTTTATCCCCAAGAAATAGAACCAACTTATCGTTCGATTTTGATCAGCGTATTAGTCTTAGTATGTTGGGTAAAATCGGTGAACGCTTACAAGTAACGGCAAATTACGACACCGAGGCAACTTTCGATTTTCAAAACATCGTAAAGCTCGATTATACACCTACCGAAGATGATATAATTCAATCTATAGAAGTGGGTAACGTTAATATGCCTCTTAATAGTTCGCTAATATCGGGAGCCCAAAGTTTATTTGGTGTAAAAACAAAATTACAATTTGGTAAAACATCTGTAACGGCTGTTTTTTCTGAACAACGATCACAAAATAACACTGTAGTTGCCCAAGGTGGTGGAACTGTAAATGAATTCTCTCTATCTGCATTGGATTATGATGAAAACAGACACTTCTTCCTATCACAGTATTTTAGGGATAACTATGATAATGCACTTTCGTCTTACCCATATATACAGAGTCAGGTTCAAATTACCCGTATAGAGGTTTGGATTACGAATAGAACGCAACAAACATTGAATGTACGTAATGTTGTGGCTATTCAAGATTTAGGTGAGGCAGATATTACTAAGACCAGGGTCGGTCAAAATAATGGTAGTGCTGGCGGATTTTTTAATGGTCCTGCCGATTTAAGACCTAGAAACAACGCCAATGATTACGATCCTGCCTTGATACTTACAGGAAATGGAGCGTTAAACGATAACATTAGGGAGATTGCTACGGTAGAAAGCGGATTTAATGACGCTAGTTTTGCCGCTGGTTATACACCTAACCAAGGTTTTGATTATGCATACTTAGAAAATGCCAGAAAACTAGAAGAAGGAAGAGATTTTGACTATGATTCACAGCTAGGGTATATTTCTTTAAACCAACGACTAAGTAATGATGAGGTTTTGGGGGTTGCTTACCAATATACATTTCAAGGGCAGGTTTATCAAGTAGGTGAATTTGCGAATGGAGGAATCGAAGCTACAACAGTAACTCAAGATGTAAGTACGGTTATTGAAAACAATACCTTAATACTTAAACTTCTTAAAAGTAATATTACCAACATTACTGATCCTATTTGGGATTTGATGATGAAGAATATCTATGCCACAGGGGCTTATAGTTTAAGTGAAGAAGATTTTAAGATGAACATCTTATATTCTGATCCAACGGCAAGAAATTATATTACACCCATAGAAGAAGGGCCCGGTTCTGGTTGGCCCGAAGGTTTAGAGGAAGATATATTATTGAACGTCTTTAATTTAGATAGGTTAAATGTCTATAATGATATTCAGCCTGGTGGAGATGGTTTCTTTGATTTTATTAGCGGGCAAACCATTGATGTGCAGAACGGGCGTATAATATTTACCACGGTAGAACCTTTTGGAGAATATTTATATGAAAAATTGGAAAATGGTAACAGTGGTCAGTATGATGTAACATCTGGCTATAACGCCAATCAAGAACAGTATGTATTTAGAGATATGTATGCCTTGACCAAAACGGCTGCTCTGCAAGACCCCGAAAAAAATAAGTTCTTATTAAAAGGTACATATAAATCAGAAGGTAGTAACGGTATTTCTATTGGTGCATTCAATGTACCACAGGGTTCTGTAACGGTTACCGCTAACGGAAGAACTTTACAAGAAGGTATAGATTATACGGTAAACTATCAATCGGGTACGGTTCAAATTTTAGATCCAAGTTTAGAGGCTTCAAATGTGCCTATTAATATATCCGTAGAGAATAATGCAGTTTTCGGGCAGCAAACACGTCGTTTTACAGGTGTTAATGTAGAGCATCAGTTTAATGAAAAATTTGTATTAGGCGGTACATTGTTAAATTTGAACGAACGACCCTTAACTCAAAAATCTACATACGGAGTGGAGTCTGTAAACAATACCATTTTTGGGTTGAACACTAACTTTTCTACTGAGGTTCCTTTTTTAACCCGTATGGTAAACAAGTTGCCGAATATAGATACCGATGTGCCTTCTAATATTTCCGTTAGGGCAGAAATGGCTGCTTTAATTCCTAGCTCACCTAAAAATGCAGATTTTGAAGGGGAAACTACCACATATTTAGATGATTTTGAAGGTGCGCAGGCTTTAATAGATATTAGAGCTTCGCTTGGTTGGTCGCTAGCAAGTATGCCTTTGGAATTTGGTAATGATGATCAATCTTTTGGTAGTTCTCCAGAAGATGCAAATAACTTACTTAATGGTTATGGCAGGGCAAAATTGTCTTGGTATACTATTGATCCTATTTTTTATACTACGCAAAGACCTTCCACTGTTAGTGATGATGATATTTCAACGAACGCTACACGTAGAGTATATATTGATGAAGTTTTTCCAGAAACAGATGTAGCGCAAGGGCAAACACAGGTTCAAACTACTTTGGATATGGTGTATTATCCAGAGGTGAAAGGACCTTACAATAATAATCCCGATTTTGAGACCGAAGCTCCGTCTGAAAAATGGGGTGGTATGATGCGTTCATTGAGTAGTACCGATTTTGAACAGAGTAATGTAGAATTTGTTCAGTTTTGGGTCATGGATCCATATGTAGACGGTATTGCAAATGGAGCAGGTGAGTTGGTGCTTAACTTGGGTAATATATCGGAAGATATTTTGCGCGATGGTAAAAAGCAATACGAAAACGGATTACCAGGTGTTGACAGTAACGATTTTGTTTCTCCTACTTCGTGGGGTGAGGTGCCCGCTACACAGTCATTAGTGTATGCTTTTGATGCAGACGAAAATAATAGAGTTTTACAGGATATAGGTTTTGATGGTTTGGATGATGCGCGTGAAGCCGATGTATATTCCAATAACGATGGAGATGACCCTGCTTTAGATAACTATGTATATTATTTGAATAGGGATGGTAGTATTCTTGAGAGGTATCAAGATTTTAATAATCCCCAAGGTAACTCGCCGGTTTCGGTAACCGATACCGATAGAGGTTCTACGACATTACCTGATGTTGAAGATGTCGATCGAGATTTGACCATGAATACCGTAAACAGTTATTATGAATATAGAATTGCCATAAAACCGAATACTACAATTAATGACGAATATGTAACCGATATTATTGAGGGTACGGCTAGTGGAGATTTTAGAATTCCTAATGGTGATGAAGTTAACTATCGTTGGATACAGTATAAGATTCCATTAAGTGATTTTACCGATGCAGTTGGTGGTATTACAGATTTTAGGTCTATTAGTTTTATGCGTATGTATATGACAGGTTTCAATAGCCCTACTATTCTACGTTTTGCAACATTGGATTTGGTTAGGGGAGATTGGCGTACATATACCAATACGTTACAAGATACTGATATCGATAGTGATCCAACTGATGATGGTACCACTTTAGATGTAAATACGGTAAATATTGAAGAGAATAGCAGTAGAACACCTATTCCTTATGTGTTGCCACCTGGTGTTATTAGGGAGCAGTTGAACAACAACAATACTATTATTCGCCAAAATGAACAGTCTCTTTCTTTAACGGTATCTAATTTAGAGTCTGAAGATTCTAGAGGGGTATTCAAAAATTTGAATGTAGACATTCGTCAATATGAGAAATTGAAAATGTTTATTCACGCTGAAAAAATTGTGGATAGTGATTATGCAGATTCATCGACTCCCTTGGTTGGTTTCTTAAGAATGGGTACAGATTTTACCCAAAACTACTACCAAATAGAATTGCCTTTGGAGTTCACCCCTTTTACAGCGGTTTCCGATGAAGAAATATGGCCGGAGAACAATGAGATGAATATTGAGTTGAGCGATTTGACCAAAGTGAAATCGCAATGGATCGCAGATGGTGATCTAGATGATGTTCGGTTCTTTGAGATTGACAATGGGGAAGTAATTCCGGTTGGTGAGTTCGATGTTCGTACGCCAGGTAGACTTCGTATCGGTATTAAAGGTAACCCATCTTTAGGTAGTATACGTACTATGATGGTAGGTGTAAAGAATCAAGATATTTTACCGGCAAGAGGAGAGGTGTGGTTCAATGAACTTCGTCTTGCAGGATTGGATAATAATGGTGGTTGGGCAGCAATTGCTGCGGTAGATGGTAATATTGCCGATTTTGCCAATTTTAGTGCTACCGGTAGTAAAAGTACTTCTGGTTTTGGTTCCATAGATCAAATGCCAAATGAACGTGCCCGTGAAGATGCAATTTCTTATGATGTGGTTACCAATGTTAATGTAGGTCAATTGCTTCCGAAGAAATGGGGAATTCAGTTGCCTTTTAATTATGGGGTTTCCGAGCAATTGATAACTCCTGAGTTTGATCCTGTGTATGATGATCTTAAATTAGAAGATAGAATTGCTGCCGAAGATACCCAAGAAGGTAAAGATGAGGTTCTGGAACAAGCGGAAGACTATACAAAACGAACCAGTATCAATTTAATAGGCGTTAGAAAAGATAGAGGAGAAGAGGCAGATGCCAATTTCTATGATATAGAAAACTTCACCTTTAACTACAGTTATAATGAAACTAACCATAGAGACTTTGAAATTGCCGAGTTAAAAGAGCAAAGTGTCAATACCGGTTTTGTATATAATCATAGTTTTGATCCTGTTGAAGTGGCGCCATTTGCTAAAAAAGATTCCCTTTTTACAGGTAAGTATTGGAAATGGTTAAAAGATCTTAATTTAAATTTATTACCATCAAACATTGGGGTTACCTCTAATATCAATAGGCAGTTTAATGCGCAACGATTTAGAGATGTGTACACCGATGGTGAGGATAGATTGGAGTTGCCAGAATTGCAACAGCGTAACTATTTGTTCAATTGGCAATATGCTATAAATTATAATTTAACTAAATCGCTACGTTTGAATTTGACAGGTTCTAACAACAATATCGTTAGAAATTACCTAAACGAAGATGAACCTTTGGAATCTACGGATCGTATTATGAATGAATTGGGTATGTGGGACGGTTTCTTCGATGTTGGAGAACCTAATAGACATTCGCAACAAATGCAATTGAATTATGAAGTGCCTTTTTCAAAGATTCCTGCATTAGACTTTATTAGCACACAATATTCGTATACTAGTAATTTTGATTGGCAAAGAGGTGGTGATGCATTATTTGAAGTAGCCGGCGAATATATCAATACCGTACAAAATGCAAATACACATACGTTAACGTCTTCATTGACCATGCAAAAGTTCTATGATATGTTAGGACTTAAAAAACGCGAAGCGCCTAAAGCAAATTCAAGAGGACCAATAAGAAGGGATAAATCTGGAGCGTTAGCGGAAGATCAGGAAAAAATAATAAGTAAAACAAGTGACCTGTTCAATACAGTGGTTGATATTGTAACCATGGTAAAAAGAGTGAACTTGAATTATAGCGAAAATAATGGGACGGTGCTTCCGGGATATACACAATCTGTAGGTTTTGTAGGTACAACTAAGCCTACTATAGGTTTCTTGTTCGGAAGTCAATCGGACGTTCGTTATGAGGCGGCAAGAAATGGATGGTTAACTGGGTTTGAAGATTTCAACGAGCAATTCATCCAAAGAACAAATAAACAACTGAATATTACCGCTACGGCGCAGCCAACTAAAGATATTACTATTGACTTGGTGGCAGACAGGCAATACTCAGACAGTTATCAAGAAAACTTTAATGTTGTTGATCAAGAGTATAACCTACAGTTGGGTAATAACTATGGTAGTTTCAGTATCTCTACAATGATGATCGGTACTGCTTTTGGTAAAAGTGATGAGTTTGACTCCAGTACTTTTCAGCAGTTTAAAGATAATAGAATCACAATTGCCAATAGATTGGTGTCAGATAGATCGCAACCTATAGGTGATCTTGATGAAGACGGGTTTCCAGAATTATACGGTAAAACGCAACAAGAGGTATTGTTACCAGCGTTTTTTGCTGCGTATACCGGGCAAGATGCTGAGCGTGTAAACTTAGATACATTTAGAGATATTCCTATTCCTAACTGGAACATTAAGTACACCGGTTTAATGAAGAGTAAGTGGTTTAAAAAGAAATTCAAGCGTTTTTCATTGAGTCATGGGTACAGAGCATCATATAGTATCAACTCGTACCAAACAAATTTAGAGAAAGTGCAATTGATCAATGATGGTCAAGATGCGATCAATGCTGAAAACCTTGATATTTTACCAGACTTGATTTTGAACAATGTAGTACTTACGGATCAGTTTAATCCGTTGATACGTGTAGATTTCGAAATGATCAATTCGGTAAGTGTGTTGGCAGAGGTAAGAACAGATAGAGCATTGTCATTAAGTTTTGATAATGATTTAATGACCGAGATCAATGGAAAAGAATATACCGTTGGACTGGGATACAGATTTAAAGATGTAAAATTCGTGACCAACATTGGTGGTAATAAGACTAGGTTGAAGGGCGATTTAAATTTAAAGGCAGATGTTACTCTGCGTGATAACATTACTATTATTAGAAATTTAGATATCAATAATAATCAAATTACTTCTGGTCAAAATTTAATGTCCTTAAAGTTTACTGCAGATTATGCGTTAAGTAAGAGTTTAAATGCATTGTTCTTTTATGATCACTCTTTCTCTAAATTCGCTGTTTCTACAGCCTTTCCGCAAACAACTATTAATACAGGATTTACAATTCGTTATAATTTCGGTAATTAATAAGGCGGTTTAATAAAAGTTGCCTGTAATAATTATGTAGACTTTTAAACAAACTATAACATGGGTAATTATTTTGATAACCTTAGTTGAAAACTTTACATTTGCCGAAGTAAAAAAATAATTAAAGAACATAATGAACATACCAGCTGAATTAAAATATACAAAAGACCACGAGTGGGTTAAGATAGATGGTGATATTGCTACGGTAGGTATTACAGATTTCGCGCAAGGTGAATTAGGTGATATTGTTTATGTAGAAGTGGACACTTTAGATGAAACTTTAGATCGTGAGGCTATTTTTGGAACTGTTGAAGCGGTAAAAACGGTATCTGATTTATTCTCTCCTTTATCTGGTGAAATAGTTGAATTCAATGAAGGTTTAGAAGATGAGCCGGAAAAAGTGAATTCAGATCCTTATGGTGAAGGATGGATGGTAAAAATTAAGTTCAGTGACGCAAGTGAGCTAGAAGATTTGCTAAGCGATGTTGCGTATAAAGAGATTATAGGTGGTTAAAAACACTTTTTTTAAAGTACTTTTTGTAAGCTGGATCATGTTCGTAACATTTTCCAGCTTATTTTCTTTATCAGGTGTTGGTACCTCTAGGTTCAATATACCGCATATGGATAAAGCTGTACATTTTACTTTTTACTCGGTTATGGTAGTTCTGGGGTACATGGCAATAAGGAATAAAACCGACCAACTCGAGAAGCGATCTAAGTTGTTGTGGTACATCGTTTTATTTGCTGTAATATACGGCATAATTATTGAGGTATTACAACATGTATTAACGACGGATAGGCATGGTGATCCTTTTGATGCATTGGCAAATTCAATAGGAGCATTTGTAGGAATGTTTGTAATAAGATTTCTGTTTTTTAGAACACCGTCGTTAAAATGAAAATTTTAGTTGCATTTTTATGGATTAATTAGTTAAATTAGCAATCACTAAATTGAATATATATGGAACCTAAAAAGAATCCAAAGGCGGATTTAACAAAGAACAGCAGTCTTTATTTCGTTATCGGTTTATTTGTAGTAATGTTATTTACTTTTATAGCATTTGAATGGAAAACCTATGATGAGGTAAATGATTATGATATTTCTATGAATGTGGATGATCTTTTAGATGAAGAAGTTCCAATGACAGAACAGATCAAAACTCCACCACCTCCACCGCCACCAGCTGCACCAGAAATTATTGAAGTTGTAGAAGATGAAGAAGAGGTTGAGGAAACTGTAATCGAGTCTACGGAAACTAGTCAAGAAGAAGAAATCGTTGAGGTTGAAGACGTTGTCGTAGAAGAAATCGAAGAGGATGTAGATGTACCTTTCGCCGTTATTGAAGATGTACCTGTATTCCCTGGTTGTGAAAACGAAAGCGATAAAAGAGCTTGTTTCAACAAAATGATTCAAAAGCACATTGGTAAAAACTTCCGTTATCCTGAAATTGCTCAAGAAATGGGTGTTCAAGGTAGAGTTAGTGTAATGTTCGTAATACAGAAAGACGGTAGTATTGGTAACGTTAGAATGCGTGGTCCAGATAAAAACCTAGAAAAAGAAGCTGCTAGAATTATCAGTAAGTTACCAAAGATGACTCCTGGTAAGCAAAGAGGTAGAGCTGTTCGTGTTCCTTTTAGTATTCCGATCAACTTTAAGTTACAATAAGATTATATTAGTATTTATATGTAAAAAGACCCTGAGCTTTGCTCAGGGTCTTTTTTTTGCTTTAAACTTTTTTAATGAATACCCGTACAAACATCAACGGTAATTGGAGTTTTCTGCTATTTCTTTTTAAGTGCAAATTGTAGCTCCTTCAATAAAGCTAGAAATAAAGGTTTTAGGTTGCAGAAATATGACTAGGGCGTTATCTTTGCAGACCTATTTTAAAAAGTATGAAGACGGCCGTTGGTTCGGCAAAGAATAGTGCATTTGCATTGATTTTTGCCGATTTTAAGGAGATTACTAAAGCTAGATTGGCTATAAGTGTCGTTTTTTCATCCATTGCAGGTTATTTTTTAGGTGCTTACGAAATTCAATGGACACAAGTGCTGTTATTGGCATTTGGCGGCTATTGTATGGTTGGGGCCAGTAATGCCTATAACCAGGTCATAGAAAAAGATTTGGACGCTTTAATGAAGCGGACACAAAATAGACCGATCCCAGCTGGGCGAATGTCTGTGAATATTGCCATGACCGTAGCAATTGTTCTTACAGTATTGGGGGTATTGTCTCTTTATCTATTAAACCCCAAAACAGCCATGTTCGGCGCTATTTCAATATTTCTATATACTAGCGTATACACACCTTTAAAAACGATAACGCCATTGGCGGTATTTGTTGGTGCTATACCAGGTGCTATTCCTTTTATGTTAGGCTGGGTTGCAGCTACCGATGATTTTGGAATAGAACCCGGTACGTTATTTATGATTCAATTTTTTTGGCAGTTTCCACATTTTTGGGCCTTAGGTTGGATGTTAGATGAAGATTATAAAAGTGGTGGTTTTAAAATGCTCCCAACAGGAAAAAAAGACGCGGCAACGGTGCTTCAGATAATAATGTATACTATTTGGATGATGGCGGTTTCGATAATTCCCGTATTTGGTATAACCGGTAGATTGCATTTATCGATTGTTTCTGCGGTAATTGTCTTTTTAATGGGGGCTGTAATGTTGGGTTATGCTTTTCAGTTATATAGAAAAAGGGATAATGTATCCGCAAGAAAATTAATGCTTGCAAGTGTTAGTTATATAACCTTGATGCAAATAGTATACGTAGTAGATAAATTTTTAGCTTAATTATGGATTTAACACAAGGAACGGAAGCAGAGAAAAGAGCTAGGGCAAAAAAAATGATGCTCTGGTTCGGTATTATAAGTCTTCTAATGAGTTTTGCAGGTTGGACAAGTGCTTATATCGTAAGTCGCTCAAGAGAAGATTGGATTAGTGAAATTCAATTGCCGAATGCTTTTTTATATAGTACCATCGTTATTATCATTAGTAGCTTTAGTTATATGCTTGCAAAAAAAGCTATTAAAGATGGTGAAGGTGCCAGTGGTACTAAATGGCTTTGGATAACGTTAGGTTTAGGTATTCTATTTGTGTTACTTCAGTTTTCTGGTTTTTCACAAATGGTTGCTCAAGGATATTATTTTACGGGACCAACAAGTGGTATTAAAGTATCCTTTGTATTTTTAATAGCAATGGTGCATGTTGTGCATGTTGTGGCGGGTATGATATCTTTATTGGTGGTATTGTATAATCAAAACAAAGGAAAATATAGTCCAGAGAACTATTTAGGTGTTACCTTAGGGGCTACATTTTGGCATTTTTTAGATTTATTATGGATCTATTTAGTGTTATTTATGTTCTTTGTAAAATAAAAATTGAATCAAAATTAGTTTTGGGGCAAATTGCGTTTTTAAATAGTTCAAAAAGATGTAAATTTGCTAAAGTTTTATTAAAACGATAAATAATTATATGAATTCTACGGTGACTACGGGAACGGAAACAAGCGTATGGGGCGGAGGTAATCAACCCTTAGGAGCAAGCTATGGTAAAATGATGATGTGGTTTTTCATTGTTTCGGATGCTTTGACTTTCTCTGGATTTTTAGCAGCTTACGGCTTTTCAAGATTTAAGTTTATTGAAACATGGCCAATTGCGGACGAGGTGTTTACACACGTTCCTTTCTTTCATGGTAATTATCCCATGATTTATGTGGCTTTTATGACTTTTGTTTTAATTATGTCTTCTGTAACTATGGTATTAGCTGTGGATGCAGGTCATAAAATGAAGAAAAACGCCGTTATCTGGTACATGTTCGCTACCGTTATCGGAGGTATTATTTTCGTAGGTTCTCAAGCATGGGAATGGGGTACTTTTATAAAAGGTGATTACGGTGCCTTAGAAACTAAAGGTGGTAGAATATTACAGTTTGTAAAAGCTGATACTGGAGAAAGAGCAGCTATATCCGATTTCGCAGCATCGATTCCCGATTCAAGAGTTGTGCATGAAAGAAAGAACGGTGTTTGGTTTTATCAAGAACCAGGTCTTACAAGCGTTTCTTTAAAAGAAGTGGTTGAAGGCTTTAAAGCTGATTCTAATATATTGATCAGAACCGAGACGATTAATGAAGAAGGTGAAAAAACACTTTTAGACAGAAAAGCTTCTTTGGCTAAATTGGCAGATGCTACCCAAGTGGTAGAAGGTGCTAACTTAATTCATAATGAATACGGAAGCAGATTATTTGCTGACTTCTTTTTCTTCATCACAGGTTTTCACGGTTTCCACGTATTTTCCGGGGTAGTGATCAATATTATTATTTGGTTCAATGTTATTCTTGGTACATACGAAAGAAGAGGGCATTATGAAATGGTAGAAAAAGTTGGTTTATACTGGCACTTTGTAGATTTAGTTTGGGTTTTCGTATTTACCTTTTTCTACTTGGTATAATCCTTTTAACAATAAACAGCATTACTGTAAATAGAATTTTAGATTAAAGTAACATGGCAGACGGACATAAATTAGAGATTTTTAGAGGGCTTGTAAAGTTCAAATCTAACACACAGAAAATCTGGGGAGTATTGGCTTTTTTGACGTTGATAACCGCCGTAGAAGTAGTTTTAGGTATCATTAAACCAGAGTCGTTAACAGATACTTATGTACTTGGAATGAAATTGATCAACTGGGTATTTATTATTTTGACCTTGGTTAAGGCATATTATATAGCATGGGATTTTATGCACTTGCGTGATGAAAAATCTTCTTTAAGAAGAGCTATAGTCTGGACTCCGATTTTCTTAGTAGTTTATTTGACATTCATTCTCTTGGTAGAAGCAGATTATATTTATAATGTTTACAAGGATGGTTTTATAAGTTGGAACTTCTAGGTTATAATTAACAATATTAAAAGACGGTTTTATAACCGTCTTTTTTATTTTTGTATACTTTGTATTCAAAGTTTATTACATTGAAAACTATAGTGTATTTCAATAACTTGCCTTTCTAATTTATGAAAAAGACTTTTGTTCTTGTTGTCTTGTTTGTGCTTCCTATAGTGGCATATATGTTCTTTGCTTCTGGGGTTACTAACTTTGGTAAATTGTCTCAGTTGACCAAGAATGTTCAAGAACTGAACTTCTCTTCTGAAACCCAGTTAAGAGATAAAATTACGGTATTGGGTTTCTTAGGCTCTAATGTAGAAGGTAGAAAGGGCAATGCCTTTAACTTAAATCAAAAGATATATAAGCGCTTCTACGAGTTTAACGACTTTCAATTTGTTATGATGGTTGCTCCAGAAGATAAACCTCAAGTAGAAGAGCTTAAAAAGGAGTTGGCAACTTTAGCCGATAATGATAAGTGGAAATTTGTTTTCGCAAATAGCGAACAAATAAATACTCTTTTTACCAGTCTAAAGACCGATATTGAATTAGATACTAAAAATAGTAGCCCCTATGTTTTTATCATAGATAAAGACTTGACTTTAAGAGGTAGGTCTGATGATGAAGATGACGGAACCAAATATGGTTTTAATTCAAATTCTGTTGCGGATCTAAATAATAAGATGGTAGATGATATTAAAATTATTTTGGCTGAATATCGTCTTGCCTTAAAAAAGAATAATGCAGATAGATCTAAGTAATGAATAAAAAATACACATACGTTTGGGTTTCGTTAATTGTTCTAATCTTTGGGATTATTGTAATTCCAAGAATAGTAAATAGATTATCTGATGGTTCGGTAGTGGAAAATGACCGTTTAAATACATCTAGCGAAATTGAAAACGAGAAACTTGGTTACATTTTGCTTAATGGTAAACGACGAAGAGTACCTTCTTTTCAATTTGTAAATCAAGATAGTATTCAAGTTTCGAATAAGGATTACTTGGGTAAAGTATATGTTGTAGATTTCTTTTTTACAAGATGTCCAAGTATTTGCCCGGTGATGACAACGAATTTGGTGAACATTCAAAAACATTTTGAAAACGAAGAAGACTTCGCTATAGCATCTTTCAGTATTACCCCAAAATTTGATACCCCAGAAGTACTAAGGGAATATCAGGAAAAGTATAATATACAAGAAGGTAATTGGAATTTAATGACAGGTGATCAAGCAGCTATTTATGATCTTGCAAATGCCGGTTTCAATATCTTTGCTGCAGAAATGCCTGATGCACCTGGTGGGTTTGAGCATTCGGGTTTATTTGCTTTGGTTGATAAAGAGGGCTATTTAAGGTCTAGAATAGATGAGTTCGGAAATCCTATTGTATATTACCGCGGTGCTATTTTAGAGGAAAAAGGAACCAATGATCATGGTGAAACGGAAGAAATAGGTATTCTAAAAGCCGATATAAAAAAGTTGTTAGAAGAATAAGAGTACAGATATGCAAGGGAAGGTTCAAGACGAAAAAAAATTTAATAGGCTTATTGCAGTTGTTTCGATAATTATACCCATAGTTGTAGCGGTGCTATTTGGGGTTAAATTACCCAATGTCGAACCTTTGTCATTTTTACCTCCTATTTATGCTGCTATTAATGGTTTAACGGCAGTTTTACTTTTAGTGGCTGTATGGGCTATAAAAAATGGTAATGAAAAATTACACCAGAATTTAATGACAACCAATATTGTGTTGTCCTTGTTATTTCTGATAATGTATATTGCTTACCACATGACTTCCGATTCAACGAGTTACGGTGGAGATGGTGCAATTAAATATGTGTATTATTTTATTTTGATAACACATATCGTATTGTCTATCGCATTGATCCCTTTAGTGTTAAGAACCTATGCGATGGCTTATTTGGGCAAGTTTGAAGATCATAGGGCCTTGGCAAAATATACCTTTCCTATATGGTTATATGTTGCTGTTACCGGTGTAGTGGTTTATTTAATGATATCTCCTTATTATGCGTACTAAACAAATATTTTGGATTTTGGCACTGGTTGTTTTTTTGGCTCCCATAGATGTTGAAGCTCAATGTGCTATGTGCAGGGCAGTTCTGGAAAGTGAATCTACCGGAAAGGCTGCAGAAGGAATAAATAACGGTATAGTTTATTTAATGGCAGTACCCTATGTTTTGGTCGCTGGTCTTTTCTATTTTATCTACAGAAAAATGAGAGCTTAATACTCATTCTTAATTTTTTTCAAAAAAAACTGTAACATTTTCATTATTGGTTAGTCTTATGATTGTGTGACACTTGTGTTACGCTCATCAATCAATCATACTAATCAATCAATCTTATGTTCGATCTTGAACGTTGGCAAGAAATTTTCGATACTATTCGCAAGAATAAACTACGTACTTTTCTTACCGGTCTTTCCGTAGCTTCCGGCATTTTCATTCTGGTTATTTTATTGGGTTTTGGTCAGGGCATGCAAAATGGTATCGCCAAAGAGTTTGAGCAAGATGCGGCTACAAGTGTTTGGGTTTGGCCTGGTGTAACTACAATTGGTTATAGGGGTATGAACCCCGGCAGACCAATTCAGTTTAGAAACGAGAATTATGATATGGCCGGTGTTTTGTTTCAGGAACAAATTGAAAACAAATCACCTAGATTATTTGTTAGAGATGTATTTGTCAATTATGGTAGCGAATCGTTAGCATATAATGTGCAAGGGGTTTCACATCAATTTCAGTTTATAGAGAATGAGTTTATGACCCTTGGCAGATTTCTTAATCAGCAAGATGGTGATGCAAAAGCCAAAGTTGCCATTATCAGTAACAAGATAAATAGGGAGGTATTTCATGAATTGGAAAGTCCTATCGGCGAGTATTTAGATTTGTCCGGTATTCCTTTTAAGATTGTTGGGGTATATGGTGATATTGGCGGGGAACGTGAAGAAGATAGAATATACATTCCCGTAAGTACTGCACAACAAGTTTTCAATGGGGCTGATCGTTTAAATAACCTTAGTTATACACTTCCACCAATGGAAGACTTTGAAGCGGCGGTACAACAATCCATCAAATTTAAGAACGACTTAAAGTCTTATTTGCAAAAAGTACATACGGTAGCTCCAGAAGATACTAGTGCAATACAAGTGTACAACCCTATGGAAGAGGCTAAACGTTTTTATGCCTTAATGGGGGGTATAAAATTCTTCTTTTGGTTTGTAGGGGTATGCACCATTATAGCTGGTATTGTTGGGGTAAGTAACATTATGCTGATAGTGGTTAAAGAACGCACTAGAGAGATAGGAATTCGAAAAGCGCTAGGTGCAAAACCATGGTCTATTGTAGGTATGATTCTGCACGAAGCCATTTTTATTACTGCAATTGCCGGTTTTACGGGACTTATTTTGAGTATGGGGTTACTGGAAATCGTAGGTCCGCATGTAGAAGTGGATTATGTTTTAAATCCGTCAGTGAATTTCAATGTGGCTTTAACAACAGTTTTTGTGCTGATCGTAGCAGGTGCTATTGCTGGGTTTTTTCCGGCTTGGCGGGCTGCCAAAATTCATGTGATCGAAGCGCTTCGTGATGAATAGTTTAAAAGAATTAGGTGTAATTAATAAGATATGACCAATGTTCAATAGAGACCGATGGAAGGAAATCTTGGAAGTTTTATCTAGCAATGTTTTTAGAACATTGGCTACCTCTTTTGGTGTGGGTTGGGGAATTTTTATTTTGATTATTCTACTGGCCGCTGGCAAAGGTCTTGAGAACGGTATTAGGGCAGATTTTGGAGATATAGCTACAAATACAATGTTCATGTGGTCAAGGAATACTACAATGCCCTACAAAGGATTGCCTAAAGGAAGGCGTTTTAGTTTTAAACTGGAAGATGTACAAGCTATCAAAGATAATGTACCCAATTTACGCTTTATATCTCCTCGTAATCAATTAGGCGGTTTTAGAGGGGCGAATAATGTGGTTCGCGGATTGCGTACAGGAGCGTTTAATGTATATGGAGATTATCCTGAAATTATAAAACAAGAACCTATGACCATAACCTCGGGTAGGTTCGTTAACCATAATGATATTAAAGATAAAAGAAAGGTTGCCGTTATAGGCGACGGAGTAAGAAATGATCTTTACGATAAAGGTGAAACGGTATTAGGTACTTATATAAAAATACAAGGTGTCAACTTTATGGTTGTGGGTACGTACCAAAAGAAAGATGATGGTGGAGGTGAAGAGGGTCAAAAAGAAATTTATGTGCCGTTCACTGCTTTTTCACAAGCTTTTAATACCAGTAATGATGTGGGTTGGATGGCCATTACGGCTAATGATGGTAGCTCTATATCTAACCTAAAGGAAAAAATAGTGGGTGTAGTGAAGGAGAAAAGAAAGGTTCACCCAGATGATAAGCGTGCGGTAGGGTACTTTGACCTATACGAACAGTTTAACCGAGTTGAAAGTTTGTTTGGCGCGCTACGTTGGGTAGCTTACTTTGTGGGTGTACTGGTTTTACTTTCAGGAATTATTGGGGTAAGTAATATTATGCTTATCGTCATAAAAGAACGAACGAAAGAAATAGGTATTCGTAGAGCATTGGGAGAAGCACCTTGGTCCATAAAAAAGCAGATTTTAATGGAATCTATATTTTTAACCATCATTTCAGGAATGATCGGTATTGTTTTCGGTGCGGCATTTATTTATGGGGTAAATGCTGTGTTAGATTCCGTAGGTCCGGTAGATATGTTTATTAACCCAAGTGTAAGTTTGGCCGTTGTGGTCAGTGCACTGATTATTTTAGTGTTTTCTGGTTTACTGGCAGGTTTCATACCTGCACAAAGTGCCATTAAGATCAGACCAATAGAAGCATTAAGAACAGAATAATTCATCAACAAAATTTAATCGATCATAAAATGAAAAAGTCAACAACTATTATTGTACTCTTGGTTATTGTTTTCGCCTTTGGCGGATCAATGTTTTACCTCTATTCAAAAAATGCGGAAGACCCTGTTGTCTATTTAACCGAAGAACCTACCAAGCAAACTATTATTAAGAAAACGATGGCAACAGGCAGTATTCTCCCTTTGGAAGAAGTGCTTATTAAACCAAATATTTCTGGAGTTATAGAAAAGATATTTGTGGAAGGGGGAGACTATGTGAAATCGGGTGATTTATTATGTACGATAAAGGTAGTCCCCAATTTAAGTGCCTTGAACGATGCTAGAAATAATATTGACGAGGCTAAAATTGATTTAGATGATCAATTACGGAATCTAGAACGACAAAAGGGTCTGTTCTCTAAAGGGGTAATTTCAAAGGTAGATCTAGAACGTGCCCAGGTAAGTTATGATCAATCTAAACAGTCTTATGCAGCAGCTAATAAAAGATATGATATCGTAAAAACAGGTACAACTTCAGGGTATGGTAATGCCGCCAATACACAGATTAGGGCTACGGTGAGCGGTATGGTCTTAGAAGTGCCGGTAGAGGTAGGTAACCAAGTTATTGAAAGCAATAATTTTAATGAGGGTACTACTATAGCCGCTATTGCAGATGTTGATAAAATGATTTTTGAAGGAAAGGTCGATGAGTCTGAAGTGGGTAAAATAAAAGAGGATCTACCGTTGGAAATAACGGTTGGTGCAATTGAGGATAAAATTTTTGATGCCGTATTGGATTATATCGCGCCAAAAGGAAATGAAGAAAACGGAGCCATACAATTTGAAATAAAGGGAACGCTCAAAAAACAAGATTCGGTATTTATTAGAGCGGGTCTAAGTGCCAATGCCTCTATAATTTTGGCACGTGCAGATAGTGTTCTGGCCGTAAAAGAGGCCTTGGTTCAATTTGATGATGAAACCAAAAAGCCCTTTGTTGAAATCGAATCTGGCGATCAGCAATTTGAAAGACGTGATATCGAATTGGGTATTAGCGATGGTATTCATGTACAGATCAATTCAGGTATTGAGGAAGGGGAGAAAATTAAGGTGTGGAACGAGATAAAGCCCGATGAGCTTGCCGAGAATTAATAAAATAAAAAATATAGTTTAATTGATGTAACAAATTTATGACTGCATAGTCTAATGAATAGACAATGTAAAAATTGTTCAAAACAACAACCAACATGATTCAAATTAAAGATCTTCACAAGTCCTATAAAATGGGCAAGAATTCACTTCACGTTCTAAAAGGCATAAATTTTAATGTAGAAGAAGGGGAGTTGGTAGCTATCATGGGTTCTTCTGGTTCTGGTAAATCAACTTTGCTAAACATACTGGGTATGTTAGATAGTTCTGATTCTGGAGAGTATATACTGGATAATGTTCCAATCAAAAATCTAAATGAAACCAAGGCAGCTAGATATAGAAACAAGTTTTTAGGCTTTGTTTTTCAATCCTTCAATCTCATCAATTATAAAAGTGCTGCAGAGAATGTTGCCTTGCCTTTATACTATCAAAAAGTACCAAGAAAAGAACGTCAAGAAAAATCTTTAAAATACTTGCAGCAGGTTGGGTTGAAAGAATGGGCAGGTCATTTGCCAAGTGAACTTTCTGGTGGTCAAAAACAACGTGTGGCTATAGCAAGGGCATTGGCGGCCGAACCCAAGGTATTACTTGCCGATGAGCCTACCGGGGCATTGGATAGTAAAACATCTTATGAGGTTATGGACTTGATACAGAAAATTAACGATGCTGGAAATACGATACTAATTGTTACGCACGAACCTGATATTGCCGATATGTGCAAGCGTATTGTTCATTTAAAGGATGGGATTATTATTGAGGATAAGAAAATAGAACAAGTAAGAGCCGAGCAGTATGTTTGATAGAGACATTTGGCAAGAAATATATCATAGTATAAGCAACAACAAGCTTAGAACTTTCCTGACCGGATTTTCTGTGGGCTGGGGTATATTTATTTTGGTACTGCTTTTAGCTTCTGTAAAAGGTATGCAGAATGGTTTTACCTTACAGTTCAACGATGATGCTACAAATTCAATTTTTGTTAGAACAGGAACGACCTCAATGGCATATGGAGGTTTTGAAGCGGGTAGAAGAGTTCAATTGACCAATGATGATATTGAATACATCAAAAGAAGTTTTCCAAATGATATAGAGTACATCAGCCCTCGAGTATATCAAAATACATCGGCACGTTATAAGAGCGAAACGGGTAGTTATAATATTCAGGCCGTTTACCCAGATCACCAGGCAATAGAAAAAACCATAGTTAATAAAGGACGATTCATCAATACCAATGACTTGCTTAATGCCTCAAAGGTTGCGGTGATTGGTAGAAAGGTAGAGGAGGACTTGTTCAAGAACGAAGATGCTATAGGTAAATTTGTAGAGTTCAACGGTCTCCCGTTTAGGGTCATCGGCACATTTACCGATGACGGTGATGATAATGCAGAACGTAACATCTATGCACCTACAAGTACTTACCAAAGAATGTACGGTCAAACAGATCATATTGATCAAATAGCATTGACCTATAACCCAAACTACGATCTAACCGAAGCACTTGCTTTTTCAGATAGATTGGAGAGTGTTTTTAAAAGAAGATTTAAAATAGCCCCACAAGACCAAGCGGGTATAAGAGTCTTTAATTACGCAGAGGTATTTGAGAATATCAGCAATTTTACTGGTGGGTTAGATGTTGCAGTAATTATCGTTGGTCTGTTGATTTTGTTATCGGGTATTGTTGGTATCGGTAATATCATGGTATTCATAATCAAGGAAAGAACAAAAGAAATAGGTGTACGTAAAGCTTTGGGAGCAGAGCCATGGTCAATTATAAAGCTTGTATTGTTCGAGTCTGTTTTTATAACGGCATTGTCAGGTTTTATTGGTTTGGGTATAGCAACAGGCTTATTGGCCGCCATTGGTCCAAATATTCAGACCGATGCTTTTGCAAATCCATCCGTAAGTATGTCTATGGTGGTAACAGCTACTATAATATTAGTAGTAGCAGGGGTGCTGGCAGGGTTGATTCCCGCAATGAAGGCAGCTAAAGTAAAACCGATCGTAGCATTAACCGATAAATAATATGTGGATACTAGATAGAGATTTATGGTCAGAGATTTTTGCCACATTAGGTAAAAACATGTTTCGGACATTTTTAACCATGTTAGGGGTTATTATTGCTATGGTCATATTAGTGCTTTTATTAGGTGGAGCCAACGGTATGAGTAATGGCTTTCAAAAAATATTCGCAGGTACGGCATCCAATAGTCTGTTCGTTTGGAGCCAAAGCACATCTGAACCCTATAAAGGATTTGAAAGAGGACGTAGAATTCAGTTTAAATTAGAAGATGCTACCATTCTTAAAAATCAAATACCTGAAATTGAAGTTCTGGCTCCCAGAATAGAATTAGGTAGTCATAGAGGTGTAGTTACGGTTTATAGAAAGGGACTTACCAGTGGTTCGGCGGTGTATGGAGATTATCCTAACATTGACGAAATCATGAAAAAGAAACTGGTTGAGGGTAGGTTTCTTAACGAGAATGATATGTCCGAGTCTAAAAAAGTATGTGTTATAGGTGAGGAAACTTATAAGTTACTTTTTGAAAAAGGAGAAAATGCCATTGGTGAAGATGTGCGTATCAACGGAGTGTTTTTCAATATCGTAGGGATATACAAACCAAATCAGAATATTAATATTGATGGTGAGAATTCAATTTATATTCCTTTTTCCACTTTTCAAAAAGCCTTTGGTTCGGGGGATAGAATGGGCTGGATGGCAATTTCGGTTGAGGCAGATTCTAAGGTGCCCGTTGTTGAAAGTAAAATCAAGCGATTATTAAAGAACAAATATGATATTAACCCTATTGATGAACGTGCTATCGGCAGTTTTGATATGTCTGAGGTTTTTAACAATGTATCTGCCTTTACCGGGGTGTTACAAGGGGTATCTTTTTTCGTAGGAATTTTAACGTTGCTTGCTGGGGTAATTGCCATAAGTAACATTCTCTTGATCACCGTAAAAGAACGTACAAAGGAAATAGGAATTAGACGTGCATTAGGGGCAACTCCAAAAGTGGTGAAAAGACAAATAGTTTTAGAATCTATTGTAATTACAGTATTTGCCGGTTTTGTTGGTTTCGCTATTGCCGTTGGTTTCTTGGCATTGGCAAATAATATGATAGGTGAAAATAGCGACATGCCATTTTATAACCTAATGATCAATATTCCGCAGTTCGTTGGTTCCTTTATTTTAATGGTAGGCTTAAGTGTTTTAATAGGATTGATTCCAGCAAACCGTGCCATCAGAATAAAACCGATTGACGCATTAAGAGAAGAGTAACAGACCAAATAAAAAAAGTAAATAACAATCAAATAGTTGAGCATGAACAAGTATGTAAAGTACACATTAATAGGGATATTGATTATAGGTATTCTGGCAGCAGTAGTCTATTTTCTAAAAAAGAATAGTACCCCTTTAAAAACATATGAAACTGAAACCGTAGAGAAAAGAGATATTACCAATAAGGTAGTTGTTACCGGTAAGGTTATACCTCAAGATGAAATTGAGATCAAACCTCAAATTTCAGGGATCATTCAAAAAGTATATTTAGAAGAAGGTGTACAGGTTAAGGCTGGAGATTTGATTGCAACAATTAAAGTTGTGCCTAACGAGCAGTCATTGAACCAGGCACGTGGTAGGGTAAATAATGCTAAAATTGCATTGAACAATACAAAGATCGAATATGATCGTAATAAATCTTTGTTCGATAAAGGTGTAATCTCCAGTCAAGATTTCAATGCATTGCAACTTCAATATGATCAGGCTACGCAAGAGTTACAAAATGCACAGGCAGATTATCAAATTATTAGAGTTGGTTCTGCGGGAGGTTCTTCGAGTGCCAATACCAATATTAGAGCGACAGTAACCGGTACTTTATTGGAGATACCTGTTGAAGTGGGTGATCAGGTTATTGAAAGTAACAATTTTAATGATGGTACCACAATTGCTTTTATCGCTGATATGTCAAAAATGATTTTTGAAGGTGAAGTAGATGAGGCAGAAGTTGGTAAGTTAAAAGTGGGCATGCCATTAGAGATTAGTATGGGTGCTTTGCAAGATGAGAAATTCGATGCAAAATTGAAATTCATAGCTCCTAAAGGTGTTGAAGAAGAAGGAGCCGTTCAATTTAGAATTGAAGGTGATCTTGCGGTTTCTGACAGTACAAATATAAGAGCGGGTTACAGTGCAAATGCGGCCATTGTTTTAGAAGAGAAAAAAGACGTTCTTTCTATTAAAGAAGCGTTGTTGCAGTTCGACAAGGAGACCAACAAACCTTATGTAGAAGTTGAAACGGGAGAGAACGAGTTTGAAAAAAGAGAGTTGGAACTTGGTGTTAGTGATGGTATTGACGTAGAAATACTTTCTGGTCTCGATGAAAACGCCAAGATAAAGGTCTGGAACAAATTAGAGGCTAAAAGCGACGGAGAGGGACCAAGGGAAGATTAAGAACAATCAATCAAATCAAAAAACGAATCGTTCAACCTATGTATAGGTTGGTTTAAAAATGAATCAAATGAAAGTAAAAATCACAGGATTACTACTATTATGTTCTGTAGTGATGGGTATGGCGCAACAAAAGAAGTGGACACTAGAAGAGTGCGTTCTTTATGCTGTTGAGAACAACCTTACCGTAGAACAATATGAATTGGATTTAGAGAACGCTAAAATTGACGAGTCTGATGCCATTGGCGCTCTTCTACCAAATTTAAACGGTTCAGTAAGTGCTTCGGCAAATACGGGACTTGCATTAGACCCAACGACAAATAACTTGGTGTCTGCCACAATTTTTTCTGCTTCGGGCAATATGACTTCATCGGTAACCTTGTTTGATGGTTTACGAAATTATAACCGTATCGAAAGAGCAAAATTGAATGGTATTGCCAATCAGTACCGTTTAGATGATATAAAGGATGATATAAAATTAAATGTAGCCAATGCATATTTACAGGTGTTGTCCAATAAAGAATCTTTAAAGGTTTTTAAAGCGCAATTAGCGGTTACGGAGCAAGATTTAAAACGTACCAAAGAATTGGTGGAATCTGGTGTAGTGGCTCGTGGTGATTTATTGGAAATTGAAGCAACGGCTGCAGGTCAAGAACAGCAAATAATAAATGCGCAAAATTTGATATTGATTTCCAAGCTTAACTTGGCACAGTTACTTAGTATAACCGATTACGAAAATTTTGATATTGCAGATGAAGAGTTCGATATTCCTCCATCTGATATTTTAAATAATTCTGCCAAAATCATTTTTGATACGGCATTGACATTTAGAAATGATATTAAAATGGCTTTGTCTGGGGTTGAACTTGCGCAAAAAGATCTAGAGATAGCAAAAGGAGCTAAGTACCCAACAATAGATGCGTTTATTAATTACAATACTAGATATTCAGATCAAAACAATGATCCTTTTACAGGCGAGAAAATTCCGTTTAAAGATCAGCTGTATATCAACGATGGTATTTCTTATGGCGCACAAATGAGCATTCCGATATTTAATGGGTGGAGCGTTAGAAATAATATTAAAAGATCACAGATAGGTGTTGATTTAGCTCAAATAGAGTATGAAAGAACAAAACTACAATTAGAGACCGATGTGAACCAGGCATACGTAGATGTAACCAGTTTTTATAAGGCATATGAAGCTGCTCAGAAAACGTTGGAAGCAAGAAGCCTTGCCTATCAATATTCAAAAGAGCGTTTTGATGTAGGTTTGATGAATGCATTTGATTTTAGTCAAGCGCAGGCACGAGTAGATAATGCCGAAGCAGAAGTTATTAGAACGAAGTACGACTATATTTTTAGATTAAAAATATTGGAATTCTATTTTGGTATTCCTATTTCCTTAGAATAAATACAATAGTTGGTGATAATTAAGCCTGTAACATTTTAATGTTACAGGCTTAATCATTTTATAGTATGTAATACCTTTGTATTATGGGAATATTATTAAACCTAGAGACATCATCTACCAATTGTTCTGTCTGTATAGCTAAAGACGGAGAAATACTTGCAATACAAGAATTAAATTCTGCTAACTACTCGCATGCAGAAAAGCTTCACCTATTTATTGAAGAAGTAGTACAAGAGGCTTCTCTGAAAATGGAAGATATAGTGGCTGTAGCGGTAAGTAAAGGTCCGGGTTCTTATACAGGACTCAGAATTGGAGTTTCCGCTGCAAAGGGCTTATGTTATGCGTTAGGCATCCCGTTAATATCTGTCTCAACTCTAAAAAGTATGGCATCGCAAATTAAAATCAAAGAAGATGAGGTTTTGATACCTGTTTTAGATGCGAGACGTATGGAGGTGTATTCTGCTATATTCGATGCTGACCTACACCAAATAAGGGAAACCAAAGCTGAAATTATAGATGAAAATTCCTTTGTGGAATACATCAACGATAAATCTGTTCATTTTTTAGGAAGCGGAGCAGAGAAAATAAAGGAGTTGTTTACTGATGCATCAATAAATTATCACTGTGACGTAGTTCCGTCCGCTAGAGAAATGGCTTCTATTTCAGCGGATAAATTTAATGCATCGGAATTTGAAGATGTAGCGTATTTTGAACCCTATTATCTTAAAGACTTTGTACTTCAAACCAAGAAGGTAAAATCGTAAAAATCCAATAAAAAAGGTCCTTGTTTAACAAGGACCTTTTTTTAAATAAAATTTCGAAATAACTTAAGCCTGTACTTGAGTAATAACTCTTTGAGGAAATGGAATTTCAATTCCTGCTTCGTCAAAACGTTTTTTTGTTTCTTCTCTTAGATAAAAGTGTGCTGGCCAAAACTTATCGTTACTTGCCCACCATCGTAATGAAATATCTACCGAGCTATCTCCTAAATTTCCAACATATACCTCTGGTGCCGGTGATTTTGCAATTTTATCATTTTCAGCACATATTTGAAGTAAAATTTCTTTCGCTTTTTTGATGTTGCTACTGTACCCAATACCAATTACAAAATTTTCACGTCTTGTGCCTTCTCCGTTATAGTTAACGATATTGTCATTTGATAATTTTCCGTTAGGTATAATCGCTATCTGGTTTTCAAAGGTATTTAGTTTTGTGGTGAAAATAGAAATCTCTTTAACAGATCCGCTAACACCTTGGGCAGAAATCCAATCTCCTATTTTAAATGGCTTGAACAATAAAATTAGTACGCCACCCGCAAAATTTGCTAAAGAACCCTGTAATGCCAAACCTATTGCTAAACCGGCAGAAGCCAATATAGCGACCAATGAAGAAGTTTGAACCCCTAATTGGGTAATAACCAATACAAATAAGATGATTTTTAAGCCTATACTGATGAAACTTTGCAGAAAAGATTCCAATGCTTGATCATAATCTTTTTTAGCAAAGAATTTACGAACTAGTTTATTAACTACTCTAATAATATAAATACCTATTAATAAAGTGAAAATTGCCCACAATAAATGCGGTAAAGCAGCCCAGATCCACTCTATTGCTTTGTCTGCATGTTCTTTAATGTTTGTAATCTCGTCCATAAAAATAAATGTTGTTTAAAGGGGTTAACTTAATTATACCTTTTTGACTAGATGTTACTTTTAGGTCGTTATTCTGTTAATCGATGGAACTAATAAGATCCAAGGCTTTTGATGGTTCTTCAACGGGCATTTGACAGCTACCGTGATTGCACACATATATAAGCGTCTTGTTCATAACATACCTATTCATTAATAGCGGTAAGTTACTAGTCTTAGCATTTGAAGCAGCAAAGATAGTGTTCGGTAGGTAGTTCTTCATAAGGTTTTTGCATATGAGTTCAAAGTTTTCACCAATAGCGACCACTTCAAAGAAATTCTCGCTCATAAGCTGCGCCAAGTGAAGCCAGTTAGCATGATTTTGTGGGTTTTTAGTAATTGCAGGCTTCATTGTTTTCATGATGGTATTCAGTAGAACATCTAAATTATCTTCTGGAAAATATTTAGATAACTTATGCAGATTATGAGCCATTATAGAGTTTGATGAGGGTATTACATTGTCTGCAACTTCAATTGTTTTTCGAATTAATTTGTCTTCTTTGTTAGATGTGAAAAAGAATAGTCCAGTTTCGGTATCGGAGAAATGATCGATAACATAGTTGGTTAACCGTAAGCTTTCGTTTAGCCAATTTTCATCAAAGGAAATTTCATATAACCCAATAAAAGCATCTATTATAGATGCGTAATCTTCTAGAAAGCCATGAATGGTGCTTTTACCGTTTTTATGATTATGATACAAACCTCCATCATTCATACTCATTTTGTCTAAGATGAAATCAGCATTTTTTAAAGCGAGTTCTTTATATTTTTCTTCTTCTAAATAACGGTGGGCATCTGTAAGACCTTTTAATGCAAGTCCGTTCCAAGAGGTTAGTATCTTATCATCTAATCTTGGTTTTTTGCGTTTTGCCCTTTCTTTTTTCAACAGGGCAAGAGAGTTTGATATGATTTCTTTCAATTCTATTTTAGTGATGGAATGCTTCATGGCAATATCCAAAGCTTCCCCATCTCTTATAAGCACATAGTTATCTTCTTCCCACAAGCCATAAGAGTTGATGTTGAAATAATCGGCAAAAATGGGGTAGTCACTCTTTAATATGTCTTTTAACTGACTTTCTTTCCAGACATAGTATGCGCCTTCAACTAGTTTGTTATCAGTAGTTAAACTGTCGGCATCTAACGAAGAATAAAATCCATGTTTTTTGTCTAGCAATTTTTCTTCAAGAAAAGTAACACTATCTTCTACGATACTTTTGTAAAGCTCATTTTTAGTAGCGGCATAGGCGTTGGAGTACAGACTAATCAATAGCCCGTTGTCATACAGCATTTTTTCAAAATGAGGAACATGCCATTTGGTATCAACGGAATATCGAGAAAAACCACCACCTACATGATCAAAAATTCCGCCCCATGCCATTCTGGTTAAAGTGGTATTTACGTATTCACGAATATTCCCATCTTCCTTAACGTGCGAATAATGCAGAAGAAAATTAAGGTTCACAGGCATCATAAACTTAGGTGCTCGCTTATATCCGCCTAAAAATGTATCGAAATAGTTAGACCAATCGGCGACCATATTATCTATTTCCTCACCTTGAATAAAATCTTGATTGTTTTCTGTAACTATTGCATTAATCTGCTTAAGGCCATGTGCCATATTTTCGGCATAGCCAATGATTTTTTTGGGATCTTCAATGTATAATTGTTGTAGTTGGTTCAGCACCTGAATCCAATCTTGTTTTTTTACGTAGGTAGCGCCCCAAAAAGGTCTGCCGTCGGGTAGCGCCAATATGTTTAATGGCCAGCCGCCACTACCGGTCATCATTTGGAGTGCATCCATATAAATATGGTCAATATCCGGCCGTTCTTCCCTGTCGACTTTTATATTGATGAAATGTGCATTCATGGTCTCTGCAACTTCTTCATCTTCAAAACACTCATGCTCCATTACATGGCACCAATGACACGCTGCATAACCTATGCTGATCAATATTAGTTTGTTCTCATCTTTTGCTTTTTGCAATGTGGCATCGTTCCAAGCTTCCCATTGCACGGGATTGTGGGCATGCTGCAATAAGTACGGACTACTTTCTTTTATAAGGTTATTGGTATGCTTCTGTGGAGTTGGCATAAAAAGGGTAATTAGTTTTAAGACAAAAAAAGCGCCGAAAGGCGCTTTTCTATATGCTTATTTTATATTATTTCACTTCAAAAGTGATTTTTACATTTACTCTGTAATTTTTGATTTTTCCATCTTCAACGGTTGCACTTTGCTCGTTGATATATACAGACTTGATGTTTTTAACGGATTTAGATGCTTCTGCAACTGCTTGCTTTGCTGCATCTTCCCATCCGTTGTCAGAATTTGCTAAAATTTCGATTACTTTTAAAACTGCCATAATTAATGATTTTTAGATTTTCTACAAGTTACAAAAATAGAAGGCAATCTTTAATTCATTTAAATCGATAATTAGCCGTTAAGCGCAACTACCTCGTTCACCTTATCTCCCATCATATTTTTCAGCATTGTTTCTATACCGTTTTTAAGGGTGAATGTGGAGGAAGGACAACCGCTACAGGCTCCCTGTAATATTACGTTTACCGTTTTACTTTCGATATCGTAAGATTGAAACATAATATTACCACCATCACTGGCAACGGCAGGCTTTACATATTCTTCTAAAATATCAACAATTTCTTGTGAGGTTTCATCAAGTTCTACCGTGCTTTCTGCGGTAACCGTTTCAGAAACTTGGGCTTCTGCTCCAATTGCTTTTGCATTATCTGCGACAATTTGCTTGCCGTCGGTAATAAAGTTTCTTATGACCTCGCGTAATTCTATAGTAATATCGTCCCACTCTGCAACTTCGTATTTAGAAACAGAAACGTAATTTTCGTCTATAAATACCTGTTTTACAAAAGGAAACTGAAATAGTTCGGTAGCCAATTTAGAATCTCTAGCTTCATCAATATTTTTGAACTCAAAAGCAGAACCTACAATTTTTTTACTGGCTACAAATTTCATTGTAGCTGGGTTAGGGGTTACCTCGGCATATACGGTTACTGGAATGGGTTTGTCCATGTCCTCTTCGATAACAATAGGTTCTCCTGCATTCAAATACTCAACTAACTGCTGGGCCACTTCATCTTTTACATCTTCCCATTGTACAATATCATAACGCTCCAGCCCAATAAAATCACCAGAAATGTAAACTGTTTTTATGAATGGAAGGTAAAATAATTGCTGTGCTAAAGGGCTATTTTTCGCTTCGTCAATATTTTTAAATTCGTAGTTTTTTCGCTGAACTAACAGATGGTTAGTTTCAAACTTTAATATATGTGGGTTGTTGGTCTTTACTACAGTAATTGAATACTCTTTCATCTCTCAAATAATTTATGCAAAAATACAAAGGAAATCTTAGTTTGCATCAACATAATAATGTTCAGGTTAACTCGTTATTAACTTTATATTACAGAAACTAAACCTTAGTTTTAAAGTCCCAAGATGAAATACCAAATTCTATTATTGTTTACCGTGCTTATGATCGGTCTTAAATCTAACGCACAAGAAGGTATTCCTGTATATTTCGATTATTTGTCCGATAACTACTATTTGGTTTTTCCATCTATGGCCGGTATTGGTGAAGGAGGTAAGATTAGAGCGACTGCTAGAAAGCAGTGGTTCGATGTTGATGATGCTCCAAGTTTACAGACTATAAATGCCCATTTTAGACTAGGTGATTCACCAAGTGGTATTGGTGCGATAATATTTAATGATGCCAATGGCTATCATTCACAGACCGGATTAAAGCTTACCTACGCTCACCATTTAAGAATGGGGGGCAGTGATGTAAGACAATTAAATCAACTATCTTTTGGTTTAAGTGCAACAATATTACAAAGCAGTTTAGATGAAACAGAATTTAGGTCTGTGACACCAGATCCCGCTGTTTCAGGTATAAAATTGAGTTCTTCTTATTCTAATGTTGATATTGGGGTTTCATATAATTATGGTGAATTTTACTCTCATTTTGCAGTAACAAATGCATTAACGGGTAGCAAAAGAAACTTGTATTATAGGGATAGAAATGACAACCCAGATGAGTTGGTTATTGACAATATTAGAAGGTTTTTAGTATCTGCTGGTTATATTTTTGGAAGAAGTGAATGGCAAGTAGAACCTTCTATGCTTTTTCAGTTGACCGAGTTTACAAAAGAAAAGACAATGGATATAAACGCCAAAGTTTATAAGGATGTTGATTTTGGACGTATTTGGGGCGGACTCTCCTATAGAAGAAGTTTTGATGGAGCACAGTATCAAACAAACGGTACTTTTGGAGAACAACGTTTACAATTAATTACCCCAATAGTAGGTGCCAACATTAAGAATTTCATGGTTTCTTACAATTATTCTTATCAGATGGGAGATATTCGTTTTGATAATGGCGGGTTTCACCAAATAACCTTAGGGTACGATTTTGGGCAAACAGAACGTAAATATGATTGTTACTGCCCTGCAGCCAATTAAAAGGCCTACTTGTTTTAAGTAGACCCTTGATCATTGCATACTTATTCCCAACTATAATTTTTTGATTCGGCTTGTTTTTTAATTGCCTTGATCATGGCATTCTCCAATTCACCCGATTTGTCTCCTTTTTGATGTTCGGCGATATATGATAATCGTTTCGAATTATATGCTTGTATTTCTTTTTGTATCTGTACTCTTTCGGTTTTTTTGGTCTCTATATATTTTTTTATTTCATCCTCATTTTTATTTTTTAAAACATCAGGTAAATCATCTTTTTCTAAAGCGCTAATTTCAAAAGCATCATCCTCATAGGCATCGACCAAATCCCATTTTTTGTTGTTATATAATCTAGAGCTTTTGCTAACAGCTCTTTTAACGGCAACTGCTTCTTCCATTTCTAAGGCATTTTCATCTTGAACAGATTGGGCTTTGTATTTGGTTCGACCTAAAGATCCATAGGAAATATAGGTAGTGTTCAATTTTGAATTTAATTTAATTATGATGTCATCATATGGGGTATTAATATGAACTATCTCTTTGTTGTGGTCTATGGCCATATATTCTCCACCGGTCATTGTAGCTCCCTTTTTCCAATCTGTATTAATGCCCAATTCGTAATTACCACAGAAAATGGTGTTAACCGTAACCCCTTTTTCATTTGCATTGGTAAGTGCTGTTGTATAGTTATATCTTCCTTGGTTGAAAGGCTCGTTACCGGCAATGAAAATCATACGTAACAAATCTGGGTTGTTGTTCCAAGGTAATTGTTGTAACGATGTCTGTAATACTTTACCACAGTACTCTTCACCGCCATTAGTAGTTAGTGAAAAGAGTTTTTCGGAAATTTCATCAAGATCACTGCTAAAACCTAAAACTTGCTGTATATATCCTTCGTTGGCAGAAAGATTGTCGTTACCATATTGGTAAATTGCAATCTGTAATTTCGGTCTGGCGTCATTTTCGCATTTGGCTAAACTGAATTCATTTACAATATCCCATAATTGAGATTTAGCTTGGCTTATTAAACCGTCCATGCTATTGCTGGTATCTAATAATAAAGCGATTTGAACAATGTTGTCTTTTTTTGGTTCTGATGTATTCGTTGCTTGTGCAATTAGTTCAATTGGTTTTTTGTTCTCATTGAAATTACATGCGTATACCGATGAAAGAGTCAATAATGCTATACTCATTAACCCAAATGGTTTTAAAATTTTCATAGTTTTCGTTTTTTAAATTCAGGTCCAAACTAAGAGCAAAGAATTTCTTAGAATAGTAGAAATGAGTGAAAGGTCCTTTTAGTTTAGTTAAGTGACCAAATGGGTTTGTTAACGCATAAATACAGTTAGAAAAAGTACATGATTTGCAAATGCTTCATTTTTTTGTGCCATAATAATCAGCTAAGTTTACCGTAGTAATAACAGATGAAAAATTATAGTATTTACATATTGATTTGTTTTGTATTTGGATGGAACATGCTTCTTTCCCAATCTCAAAATAATGCCTTGAAATTTAACCTGAAAGGAAGGGTTGAGGTTAGGGATACTGGACGCCCAATTTCTGGTGTATCCGTTTCAAACGATATGGGAGTTTTTGTCGTCACTAATGGCTTGGGCGAGTTTGAGATTACTACTAGAGTTGGAGACCAACTAATCATAGAGCATAATGATATTGAGACATTATGGTACGATGTGGAGAAAAAAGATGATGTACTTATTTTGGTGGAAGGCTTTGAGTCTTCGCCTACCAGTAGGTCAAATTCGTTGCCCGATATTGCTTCAAGGCATCAGCAATTATTAGACGCTGCAGAAACTTTTAAGGCAAAAGATATTGAAAAAAGTATTGACCTTGTGGCGCAATCCATTGCTATACTAGGCAAGAGAGGCAGAAAGAAAGAATTAGCACGGTCTCTTTCCAAACTTGGTGAAATCTATCAATATCATAAACAATTTGATTTAGCTATAGATAACTATGAAGATGCGTTAGAGAACAACAAGACGATTTCAACTTCATTATTATTGGGTAGGGCATACAATTTAACTTCAAGATTTAAAGAGTCTATTGATTTATTAAACCCATTATTAAAAGTAAAAACAATGGTGCCGAACCAGAGTGCCCAGCTTTATGAATTATTGGGCGATGCCAAAAAGGGGGAAGGTAAGACCAAAGAGGCTATAGATTTATATAATAGGGGGTTGTTGATTGCCGAGAAAAATCAGAATACCTCAAAAATGATCGACTTGAATTCTAAGATAGCTGATACGTATTCTATAGAGAACCAGTCAATGGAGGCTGAAGCCTATTACGGTAATTCATTACAACTAGCTACACAATCCGAGCCAAGACGGGCCTTGCAGGAGAAAGAAAAAGTGGCGGATTTCTACAATACTAAAAGTAGGTTCAATGAAGAAATCAATATGCGTAAAAGTAGTTTGCAAGAACTAAAAAAACTAAATGCGCCAAATGTCGGATTAAAAAAACTTGAACTTGGAGATACCATTACATCACAACGTATAAATTATAAAATTGCAAACGCATATATTTCTCAAGATAAATACAATGAGGCTATTCCCTTTTTGGAAAAAAGTATTGTTGAAGCGGACTCAGATGATGATCTAATCGTTCAGAAAGATGCAACCAGAAAGTTATCTGAAGTGTATAAAGTGAAAGGTGACTATACCAAAGCGCTAGACACATATCAAACGTATGTTGCATTGGTAGATTCTCTGTATGTACGCAAAGAACAAGAAATTTCAAGGGCAAATCGGTTTAATAGGGAAATTGCTAGTGCTCAAAACCGACTTACGGGACTGGAGCAGGAACGGGAGCTGTCTCAAAGTAAGTATGAACTCGCTTTAACAGAGCAAGAGTTGGTTAAAGAGAGTAACAAACGCCAACAATTGGTAATTTATTCTTTAATATTTGGTCTCTTGCTGACCTTATTGGCCGCGTTCTTCTTTTACCGAAGTAATCAACAACAGAAATTGGCGAATAACCTTTTGGCATTAAAATCGTTGAGATCGCAAATGAATCCGCATTTTATATTCAATGCATTGAATTCAGTTAATAATTTTATATCTAAGAGCGATGAGCGTAGTGCCAACAGATATCTTAGTGATTTTTCTACACTAATGCGCTCTGTACTTGAAAATTCTGAAGAAGATTTTATTCCGCTCGAAAAAGAACTACAACAATTAGAACTTTATATCAAATTAGAACATTCTCGCTTTGAAGATAAGTTCGATTATAAGATAAATATTGAAGAAAATGTACAGGTGGCCAAGTTTCAAATACCGCCTATGTTGTTACAGCCTTATATAGAAAATGCCATTTGGCACGGACTAAGGTATAGAGAGGAAAAAGGAGAACTGTTGGTTACAATAAAAGAAAACAGTACAGATTCTATAATAATAACTATAACAGATAATGGTATTGGAAGAAAGAAATCTGCCGAAATTAAAACCCAGAATCAGCGAAAGCAAAAATCTAAAGGGATGGGTATTATTCAAAAACGTGTCGCTATTTTAAATGATATGTATACTGATAAGGTAGATATTAAAATTTCCGATTTACAATCGGATGGTACAGGAACCAAAGTCCTGTTTATTTTAAAAAGAGAGAAATGAGCCTAAATGCGATTATTGTAGAAGATGAGGCAAATAGTAGGGAGATTCTACGAAATTATATTGCCAAATATTGTACTAGTATTAACTTATTGGGAGAGGCTTCTTCCATAAAAGAAGCTAAGATTTTAATTGAGGCTAATAAGCTTGATCTTGTTTTTTTAGATGTAGAGATGCCTTTTGGCAACGCATTTGATTTGCTTGACCAATTACCCGATAGAACTTTTGAGACCGTATTTGTCACCGCTTATGATCACTATGCAAAAGATGCTTTAAATAATCATGCTGCATATTATTTGACCAAACCGATCAATATAGATGAACTGATAAATGCTGTAGCCTATGTAGAAAATATTCGAGAAAAGGAAGCAAATTTAGAAGGGGTAGTACTCAGTACAAAATCAAATGGAGTGGAGGGGAAATTAACTTTGCCTCAACAAGACGGCTTTCAAGTACTGAATATCGCTGAAATTTTATATTGCAAAGCAGATGATAACTATACTGAAATTTATTTGTTGAACAAGAAAATATTGGTAAGTAAAACTTTAAAGTATTTTGAGGATGCCCTAAATGAGTATCCTTTTGCACGTGTACATAAATCTTTTTTGGTGAATGTTAATGAAGTAGTAAAATACAGAAAGGGTAAGGGTGGTAGTGTGGTTATGTCCAATGGAAAAGAGGTAATGGTTTCTGCATCCAAAAAGAAAGAATTTCTATCTTATTTTAATTAATTGACGAAAATGATAAAAGGCGTTAGAGGTAAAGAACCTAGTATAGGTGAAGATTGTTTTATTGCAGAAAATGCCACCATTGTTGGTGAGGTAAGTATGGGTAAACAATGTAGTGTTTGGTTCAATGCCGTACTTAGGGGTGATGTTCACTATATAAAAATGGGCGATAAGGTAAATGTTCAAGATGGAGCTGTAGTACATTGTACATATTTAAAATCTCCTACAACGATCGGTAATAATGTTTCTATAGGGCATAATGCCATTGTTCACGGTTGTACCATTCATGATAATGTTTTGGTCGGCATGGGGAGTATAATAATGGATGATTGCGTTGTAGAAAGCAACAGTATTATTGCAGCAGGTGCGGTTCTAACTAAAGGAACCCATGTACCATCTGGAAGTATTTTTGCCGGTATGCCAGCAAAGAAAATAAAAGATATTAGTCCTGAGCTAAGTTCTGGTGAAATTAATAGAATTGCAGAGGCTTATACTATGTATTCCGGTTGGTTTAAAGAATAATCGTTAACTCAAAAAAGTTTTGGGGTATGGCAATCTAGCTAAAATACGTACTTTTGATCCACCAAAACTAAAAGTTATGAACGCATATGTTTTTCCTGGGCAAGGTGCTCAATTTGTTGGAATGGGTTTAGATTTATACGAGAAATACCCTATTGCAAAAGAGTTGTTTCTTAAAGCCAATGATATTTTAGGCTTTGAAATTACAGAGGTAATGTTCAATGGTACTGCTGAAGGTTTAAAAGAGACCAAAGTAACCCAACCTGCAATCTTTTTACATTCTGTAATTCTAAGTAAAGTAATGGGAGATGCATTTAAGCCCGATATGGTTGCGGGTCATTCTTTAGGCGAATTTTCAGCATTGGTCGCTAACAATACCTTAAGTTTTGAAGACGGATTGAAATTGGTTTCTCAACGAGCTTTGGCAATGCAGAAGGCATGTGAGTTAAAGCCGTCGACAATGGCTGCCGTTTTAGGTTTGGAAGATGCCGTGGTAGAAAAAGTTTGCGAAGAAATATCAGGTATTGTGGTAGCTGCAAATTATAACTGTCCTGGGCAATTGGTAATTTCTGGTGAAGTGCCAGCTGTAGAAGAAGCTTGCGAACAATTAAAGGAAGCTGGTGCAAGACGTGCTTTGATGCTACCTGTGGGTGGTGCTTTTCATTCTCCGTTAATGGAACCTGCAAGAGAAGAATTGGCTGCCGCAATTGCAAATACGACGTTTTCAACGCCTAGTTGCCCTATATATCAAAATGTACCTACAACCGCGGTGAGCAGTGCAGAAGAGATCAAAAAGAATTTAATGCTACAATTAACGGCCCCGGTAAAATGGACACAAAGTGTGCAACAAATGGTTAAGGATGGTGCTACGGTGTTTACAGAGATAGGTCCGGGTAAAGTGTTGCAAGGTTTGGTAAGAAAAATTGAGTCTTCAGTAAGTACGCAGTCCCCACAGTTGGCAGAGTAGCTATTGTTTACTTAATATTACCATTTAACCCATAAATCCTTTTTTCAACTGTTTCTGAGCAGTTTACCTTGATTTTTTTGTAATATTGAGACCCTTGTTTTTGATTGTGGAATTTAGAACTTTCCCAATTATAGTGTAGGGTAAGATAAAGAATGCTATGAAAATAAGTATATATAATAGTCTTTTGAATTTTCAGAATACTAAACAGTTTAAGCAATTTCTCTTTGTTTTTGGAATACTGTTTTTGGGAGCTTTTTCTCATAATGTTTCAGCACAATTTGTTAGTCTAAATGTTTTAGATGCTGATGCTGGTGAGTTGGGGGGTAATCCTGGTTCTTTTAGAGTTAGTCTTTCATTTGCACGAAATGTTGATACTCAAATTGAAGTTTTGGTAGATCAATCTGTCTCTACCGCTACCGCTGGTGCTTCTGCCGCAAACGGTGATAGATCCTCTATCAACGGATCAGTTGTGATTCCAGCAAATGAATTAAGCTTTGTTATAAATGTTTCAGTTTTTAATGATAACTTGGTTGAGGGCAATGAAATTATCAAACTTGACTTGGTATCCTCCTCAGGCACTACATCAATCAATCCATTTGCAGATACTGCAACTTTAGTAATCGTAGATGATGATTTTGCTACATTAAGTATTGATGACACTTCTGCTGTTGAAGGGCAAGGATTGGTATTTAGTATAACCTCAGATGAGCCTGTACAATATGATTACGAAGTAGAGGTTGAATTTTCTGGAGGTGATGCCATAGGTGGGGGTTCCGGTATAAACCATCCTCAAGATTATAATAGTAATGCTCAAACTATTACTTTTCCAGCAGGTTCTACTTTGCAAACTTTTTCGGTACCAACCGGAAATGATAATGTTGTGGAAGGTGATGAGACATTTGGAGCTGAAATAACAGGTGGTAATAATGACAATGTTAATTTTGGAAATGCCTCAAACGGTACTATTATCAATGATGATTTTCCAGGGGTAAATGTAAGTGCAATTAGTGGTGATACAGGAGAAGATGGTTCTACGGCAACTTTCAATATTACTTTAGATTCACAACCTACCGAAGATGTGTCAATTGTATTGTCAAGTAATAATGAAGATGAGGGTACTGTACCTGCAAATGTAACAATAGCTGAGGAAGATTGGGATACTGGAACTCAGGTTATAGTGTCCGGTGTCGATGATGCTGTTGTTGATGGGGATATTTCTTATTCAATTATTACTGAAAATGTTACATCTGACGATGCTAATTATGACGCTTTAGTGGGTGGTGATGTTGCAGATGTGACTGTAGTAAATATTGATGATGATGTATATAGAGCCTCAATTGTTGCGACTGACGATACGGCAATAGAGGATGACCCAGTAACCAATACCGGTATTTTTACTGTTAGCTTAGACGATGTAAATGACTCTGGAAATGCTATTGTAGTAAATTATAACGTGGCAGGAACTGCAACCTCAGGTAATGATTTTGTTGCTTTAACCGGTTCTGTTAGTATTGCGAATGGTCAACAAGAAAATACCATAATTGTTACTCCGGTTGATGATGAAAGTGTTGAAATAGCTGAAACGGTGCAGGTAACACTTACCGCAGGGTCAGGTTATGATACCGGTAACCTAGCATCAAGACGAGATGTAGTTACAATAAATGATACCGATATTTTTGAAGCATCTATTGAGTCTACCGATGCCACTGCAAATGAGAGTCCACTTGCTGTTGGGGTGTTTACCGTAGATGTAGAGAAAGTAAACGCCACTGGAGACGATTTAGAAATTGATTACACAATTGGAGGAACTGCCGATGAAGGAGATGATTATGCTGATCTTACGGGTTCTGTGGTAATAGAAGAAGGAGAAAGCACGGGAACAATTACAATTACTCCTATAAATGATAGTGATATTGAAAGCAATGAAACAGTTGTTTTAACATTGGTGAATGGTTCGGGCTATACGGTTGGTGCTCCAAGTAGCGCTTCGGTTACTATAGTTAGTGATGATGATAATGTTGCCCAGATTACTGCTTCTGATGATACTTCAGCAGAAAGTAACGGGTCGGTTTCCCCGGGTGAATTTACAATTGGTTTAAGTGTTCCAAATAATACGGGTAGTGCCATAACTATTAATTATACTATTACAGGTACATCAGAAAATGGAACAGATTATACGGCAATAAATGATAATGCTGTAATTATTCCCGACGGAGATCAAACGGTAGAAATTGATATTTTACCAACCAATGATGTTATTCAAGAGGGGACGGAAACTATAATATTAACATTGGCGAACGGTACTGGATATGTTTTAGGTACAGCACCAACAAGAACTGCTACAGTTGAAATTGAAGATAATGATCAGGCTACATTAACGGTAGAAAATGAATCTATTAATGAAGATGATGCCTCTGGAGAACTTATTTTTGATGTTACCTTAGATTTGGAAGTTATTGGTGGTACATCTGTATCATATTCATTTTTTGATGATACCGCAGAAGGTGGTGGTGTAGACTATACTGGTAATAATGGATCGCTCACTTTTGACGGTGATGCGGGTGAAATTCAGCAAATTACGGTTCCTATCAATAATGACGCTGTTTTAGAGAATACTGAAACGTTTACACTTCAATTAGGTTTACCTACAAATAATGTACAACGTGCTGATGGCGGTACTGCCACTGGAACTATACAAGACGATGATAATTGTGTGGCAGCACCTATTTTAGATGAAACTGTTTCAAATATCTATTGTGTGGAGAATGCCGGTGATCCTTTTTCGGCAAATTTATTCGATTACACTTCTAGTACAGCACCCACAGGTACGGTTTTAACGTGGAGTAGAGTTTCCAATCCATTGAATACGAATTCTCATTTAACCGATTCCGAGGCGCAAAATGTTAGTTTACCTGCATCTTACTATGGTTTTTTCTACGATGAAGCTAATGATTGTGCAAGTGGAACAATAGAAGTGCAAATTGTACGTAATGTGTTGCCGCAGTTAAACGAAATAAATGATAATGAGCGTTGTGGTCCTGGTACACTTTTATTAAGTGTTGAACCTAGCGATGGCGCATCTGTCAATTGGTTTGATTCCTTAGATGCTGTTACTCCTATTGCTACTGGCGAGACTTTTACCACGCCCTCTTTGAATGCCACCGCAACTTATTATGTTGAGGCTACCGAAAATGGTTGTACCACAGAAAGACAGCCTGTGGTTGCTAGAATTGGTGTGCAGGCTTCGACCGGTACGGCAACAAACGGTTCTATTTGTAATGTAGCGGCAAACGGACTTACTGCTATAGATTTGGATTCAAGACTTTCTGGCGCTGATCCTGGGGTTTGGATTTTTGTATCTGGTCCAGAAACTAACGTGGATATCAGCTCTACTAATGTGGTGGAATTTGAAGGTGCTGCTTCTGGGGCTTATATTTTTAGCTATACCACTACTAATTCAACTGCACCTTGTGAAAATCCAACAGTTGAAGTTACTATCAATGTGAGCGACTGTGAAACCGATGATGATAATGACGGACTCCTAGGTGGTCAAGAAGTGGTTTTGGGAACTGATTCCAACGATCCTGATACCGATGGTGATGGTATTGAAGATGGTGAAGAGGTAGGTGATGATATTGATAATCCATTAGATGAAGATGGTGATGGTATCATTGATGCCTTGGATTCGAATACCGCAGATGCAGATAATGACGGAGTAAACGACCAACAGGATCCTGCAAATACCAATCCGTGTATACCTAATAGATTTAATGGCAGTTGCGATACAGATGGTGATGGTATTTCAGATTTAGATGAACAAACAAACGGTTCGGATCCAGATGATCCTTGTGATCCTGTGGCAACGCCAAATTGCGATGAGCCTATAGATTTGGAAGTTTTGAAATCTGTAGATAATATAGATGCTTTGGTAGGTGATACTGTAGTATTTACCATTTTGGTCACTAACTTATCTGATAGAACGGCCAGATCTATAGTAATTGGTGACTTATTGGAGCTTGGTTTTATATTTGTATCGGCAGATTCTCAAGATTATGATGAAATAACAGGTAGTTGGATTATTCCAGAACTTGAAGCGGGTATTTCTACCGAATTGAATATTACGGTAACCGTAGATGAGCAAGGTCCGTATACAAATACTGCTGAATTATTAGAATCTATTCCATCGGATAATAATTCCGAGAATGATGAATCCACAGTAGTTTTAAACACTGAAGCTCCAGAGGGAGTAGATTTAAGAATTTCTAAAGAAGCGAGACCAGATAAGGCTTTGGTTGGCGATGAAGTGGAATTTATTATTAGGGTAACTAATATTTCCGAATCTGATGTAGTAACGGATATTGTGGTTAATGATCAGATACTGGTTGAAAACGGATTTATGTTCGTTTCAGCAGAATCAGATTTTAATGGAGTCTATGATGAAGATACCGGTAATTGGAATGTTCCATCATTAGATAGGGAAGAGACGGCTACATTAAAGATCATAGCTATAGTGCCTTCATTAGGTACGTTTACAAATACGGCGAATATAGTAAGGTCATCTCCTAGAGATAGTAATACACTCAATAATGAAGCAACGGTTGAGGTTGAGGTAATCGAGAAAAGCATTGCGGATCCTGGTTTCTTGTTCAATCAATTCTCCCCAAATGGAAATAACCAAAATGAGGTATTACGAATCAATAGAACTTTGACAGATCCAGATACTGGTGCACAGGTTGAAGTGGATTTGCAATATAAAATTAAAATTTACGATCGTTACGGTAACCTTGTTTTTGAAACTGAAAAAGTAAATGATGCCGATGTTTGGGACGGTACCTATAAAGGAAAAGAAGTGCCAAAAGGAACGTATTTTTATATTATGAACTATAGTGTTAATAACGGACCTGAAACATTGGATAAAGGTTGGATACAGCTTATTAGATAAAATAAATTATGGATTATAACTTTTATAAACCGAGTTATACTGTTGCTCTTGTACTATTTTCTCTGTTAAGCTTTAACGCGTTTGCACAGAAAGAACCACAGTATACTCAGTACATGTACAATATTGGCAGCTTTAACCCTGCATATGTTGGTACGGTAGAAAACCCTGAATTTTCAGGCTTGTACAGGGCTCAATGGATTGATGTTCCTGGTGCACCACGTACATTTCGTTTTGGGGCTAACCTGCCTTTTCAAAATGAAAAAGTTGGCTTGGGTATTAATATTGTAAATGATGAATTAGGACCAACTACACAAACCTATGCAGATATCTCTTACTCATACCAGATTATGGTTACGGATGAGACAAAATTATCCTTTGGTATCGATGCTGGTGGTTCATTTTTAAATGTAGATTTTTCTAAAGGCACCTTCGAAAATCCTGGGGAAAATCTGAATGAAGAAATGTTGAGTAAATTTTACCCAACGGTAGGTGCCGGTGCTTTTTTGTATGCTGAAGATTGGTACTTAGGTGCTTCGGTTCCTAATTTTTTGACAGAAGGGGTATATAATGATGAGGTTGCATCAATTGTAGAAGACAAGCTTCAATTTAATTTTATTGGGGGATATGTGTTCGAGCTTTCTGATAATTTAAAATTTAAACCAGCCTTTTTGGTCAATACTATTTCGGGATCACCAGTAAACGTAAATTTATCGGGTAACTTCTTAATTGCAGATGTGTTTACCGCTGGTGCTTCCTATCGTTTAGATAATGCATTTAGTGGATTGGCAGGCTTTCAAATATCTAACCAATTATTTGCTGGTTATTCCTATGATTACAATACAAATTTGCTAGGAGAATTTAATAATGGTTCTCATGAAATAATATTAAAATTCTATCTAGGTAGAACAGGAGCTGCAAAATCTAAAGGAAGTGGTGATAAGAATGCTAAAGGAAAGCCTAAACAAGTAGATTCACCCAGATTCTTTTAAATAGAACTATAATGAAATTTAAATTTATCATATCATTTCTGGTTTTTATACCACTTTTGACTTTTGCCCAAAATAAAAAGTCTAAAGCTGATAATCTGTTTTATGGCTATCAATACCAACAGGCAATTACAGAGTATAAAAAGGAAATGGAGAAAAATCCATTGACCAACCATCAATTGTTGAACCTTGCAGATTCTTATTTCAGTACAGGTAGCTTTGATAATGCCTCAGAACTTTATTTAGAAGTCAATAAGAATGACACTATTATGTCTGTGAATAGGTTTAATAAAATGTTACAAAGCTTATCAAAGATTTCTGAACGAGATAGGGTAAAAACTTTTCTTAGGTCTAAAGCTGATAAATTATCTCCAGAACTTTTAGAAAACGCAGAGTTCAATTATAGTTTATTGGAAATCCCGAATAAAAATGATAACAATATTATTCGTGATTTAGGCATCAATAGTCCTCAAGGAGATTTCTCTCCGGCTTTTTACAAAAATGGTATTCTGTTTAGTAGTAGTAGGTCTAGAAATTCTAAAAACGTTTACGAACCTACTGGAGAATCGTATTTAGACATCTATTTTGCTAGAATAAATTCTTCAAATGCCTTGGTAGATGTTGAAGCTTTTAAAGAAATACCGGCTACTGAATTTCACAAATCTACACCGTATTACTCTTCTAAACTTTCTACATTTTTTTATATTCTTTCTAATACTGAAGATGGTGAATTACGATATGATGAGAATGGTAAAAATGCATTGGCAATTGGTACACTTTCAGAAAATGGTAGGTTTAGGTTTATCTTAAAAGATTTAAGTACGTCTTTTTACTATCCATTTTTTGACGATACGACCGAACGCTTATACTTTGCAGCCAATTTTGATGATAGTTATGGTGGTACGGATCTTTATTACGTTTACACTAATAACGGACAGATTATGTCCGCACCTATTAATTTAGGACCTAGGATCAATTCTCCCGGTAATGAGATAGCACCATATATTTTTGATGGTAGTCTTTATTTTTCTTCCGATGTATTTTATGGTCTTGGCGGAATGGATATCTATAAATCTAATATATTGGCTGATGAAGCCTATACCATACCGGTTAACTTAGGTGAGGGTATCAACTCTAAATCAGACGATTTTGGATTTATCATTGAAAGGTCTAAGGATGATGATGGATTATTAGGTTTTTTTGCTTCCAATAGAAAAGGAGGAAAGGGCGGAGATGATCTTTATGCGTTCGAGCTTGATGAAACACCAGGTTTGAAGACTTTTGCGCTTGGGGGCAAAGTGGTAAACCTAAGAAATAAAGCAGGATTACAAGGGGCTCAAGTCCGATTGTTAAATCAACAGGGAGATATTTTAAAAGAAGTGGTTTCTGGTACAGATGGAAGCTTTAGAATTGAAATTCCTTGGATGTCTCAAGTAACCATACAAGCAATGAGCGACGGTTATTCTATTTTCTCAACTACGTACTCAGAAGAGGGTATGAAAGAAATTCAGAATACGGCCTATAACATGGGCTTGGCAAAAATGGAAGATTTAATTACCGAAAAAGAAGAGAAAACTGTACTTAAGCTTAAGAAGTTTTACTTTGATAAAGGGAAATCTACTATGAATGCTCAGGTAGAAACAGAATTGAAAAAAGTAATTGATGCGGTAGAGCGTTTTCCACAAATTAGGTTAAGAATTGAATCTTACACAGATAGTAGAGGTAGTAGCTCGTATAATAAGAGATTGTCACAAGATAGAGCAAATACCATTAAGCAATATTTGTTGAGTAACGGTTTAAATTCGCATAACATCATTGAAGCTACCGGTTATGGGGAGGATAAAATAGTAAATAATTGTACTAACGGTGCATATTGCCTAGATTTCCTACATAAGCAGAATGAACGTACACTATTTGTGGTTGAATAAGATTTGCCTGCTGCTAGTTGCTATAGAATGATAATATAGAAATAGTAAAGAGCAAAACAGGTTAAAAATAATATTCCTGCATAGGTCAATAACTTTAGTTGTCTGTTAGGCCAAAATTGAGAATCTAAATCGTTACTGGTCACGTTTTTCAAATTCATATACCCGACTATTGGTGCTACAATGAACGAAACAAATGTTGCCAAAGCGACCAAATCTCCCATATTGGCACTGAAAGCAGCAATTACAACAAAATTAATAATTGTTAAAAGGAGTACTCCCGTGGCGTATGCATTCCTGGTGCCATACCATTTGGTTTGCGGTTTTAGTAAGGAGATAATGTCGAGGCTCACCCTTGCCAATGCATCATGTGCGGTCATGCATGTGCTGAACATCGTGGCAAAGGCAGATATAGCGATAAAGAGATATGCCCAAGTGCCTATATGCTCGGTAAATAAACGCACAACTTGATCCGCAAAACTAACGGCGTTATTGCTTAGGTGGGTGTTGGTGCCATATAAGGTATACCAACCTATAACCATAAAAAATATAGCTAAAATTGCCGTGATGATATAGCCTATATTAAATTCTTGTAATGACTCTTTTAAACTTGGCTTATCTTGAGTTTTCCATTTTTCTATACTCCATAAACTAATCCAACTAGAGGCTTCAACAGTGGTGGGCATCCAACCAATTAATCCTATTAAAAAAAGAATTCCGACATCATTAAAAATAGGTAGTGGTTTAAAATCGGCTATATGATCAACCGGTCCTTTTAAAAGAACTAACACGGTTGTAACCAGTAATGCAATAAACAGAATACTAATTACGAACTTTAGGCTAATTTCCAGAAATTTGTATTTCCCTAAAATTAGAAGTGCGCTTATAATTAAGAATAGACACAGCGCAACTATAGCTATAGAACTATGCCCTATATTGAATAGATTGATGAATAACCCTGCGGTTACGGTATATAATGCTGCTAAGATGGTAAATGTGGTAACAAATGTTATGATGGCATAAAACCATAAATAGCCTTTTCCTCTGTTGAGATAGCCTTCTATAAGTGTTTTGTTGGTAACATTGGTATACCTTACCCCAAACTCAAAAAAGGGATATTTTAAAACATTAGCCAATATGATAGGTATAATCATTAGCCAGCCATATTGGGCACCTGCTTTTGTGGACAAAACAAGGTGAGAGGTACCTATGGCCATGCTGGCAAACAAAATTCCGGGACCTAAATTTTTAAGTATAGTTTTAAAATTGAACATTGCAGATACGTTTGGTTGGTAACCTTAAATGTAATCTATTTTATTTCTACAGTAGTTCCGTAGAATTTGGGTTGGGTATTCAACAGCATATCAATAAATACTTTTACGCGCGCCAAATATTCTCTTAACTGCACTTTTAAACCTTGGCTGGTAGAAACATCTTGAGCATTGAAGCCAATGGCATTTAAACCTTTTTGTTTGGCAATATAAATGGCCCTTTCATTGTGGAACTTTTGAGAAATAACGGTTACATCATCTAAACCAAAAATAAACTTTGCCCTAAACATGGAATCTAAAGTTCTAAAACCTGCATAGTCCAAGAAAATTACATGTTCGGGAATACCGGCTTTAACCAGGTCTTTTTTAAAAGTATCTGGTTCATTATAGTAAATACTGCCATTGTCACCGCTAACCAGTATAAATTCAATTTTACCGGCATTGTATAACGCTTTGGTGGCATCTATACGATAAGTGTAGTAAGGGTTTGGTGAGCCATTGGTTAATTTGTTGGAAGTGCCTAAAACTAAACCTACCCTGTTCTCGGGTGTTGATGAAATGTCTGTAAATGTTTTTCCATCGGCGGTACTTGAAATAATGATGTTACATGCGAAAATGATCAGTACCAGCAGTATTAAAAGTAATCCGAATATTTTAAGAATCTTTTTTAGCATGTAGACTATTTCAATACTAAAGTTAGTAAATAACTTGTGACTTGAATTTGTAAAGTGAATAAAATAAAAAACCCCTGAAATCAATTGATTTCAGGGGTTTGTGGTACTCGAGGCGGGACTTGAACCCGCACGCCCCAAAGAGCACAGGATTTTAAGTCCGGCGTGTCTACCAATTCCACCACTCGAGCATACTTGGTTTTATAAAAAATGTTTTTAACTAACATTTTGCTGAGCGAAAAACGGGATTCGAACCCGCGACCTCCACCTTGGCAAGGTGGCGCTCTACCAGCTGAGCTATTTTCGCAAGTTAATGAACGTGCATCTGTTTCCAGATGCGGGTGCAAATTTAATACAATTCTGTAAATGTCAAAGTAAAAAAGTGTAAAAGAATTAAATATTTTAAGATGTCGCCTTTTTGTCCTTGGTTAACAGACGTTTAATCTCATTTAATTTCATTAAAGCCTCTACAGGGGTAAGTGTATCTATATCCAAATGTGTTATTTCCTCCTTTATTTCTTCTAACAACGGATCATCTAAATTGAAAAAACTTAGTTGCATTTCATCGGTATCGCTCATGAGTTTTTCTCCCACCTCTTCGCTAACATGTTTGTTTTCCAATTTTTTTAAAATCTTGTTTGCCTTTTGAATTACTTGTTGTGGCATGCCCGCCATTTTTGCTACGTGTATACCAAAGCTATGTTCGCTGCCGCCAGGTATTAGCTTTCTTAAGAAAAGTACGTTGTCTTTTAATTCTTTTATGGCTACGTTGAAATTCTTTATTCTATCAAAGGTATTGGTCATTTCATTTAGCTCATGGTAATGTGTGGCAAACATGGTTTTTGCCCTTGCCGGATGCTCATGTAAATATTCAGATATGGCCCACGCTATAGAAATACCGTCATAAGTACTGGTGCCACGACCAATTTCATCTAACAATACGAGGCTACGCTCAGACAAATTATTTAGAATAGATGCTGTTTCGTTCATTTCTACCATAAATGTAGATTCGCCCATTGAAATGTTATCACTAGCGCCCACACGGGTAAATATTTTATCTACAACACCAATTTTTGCCGTTTCGGCAGGAACAAAACTTCCCATTTGAGCCAATAGTACAATCAATGCCGTTTGCCTCAAAAGAGCAGATTTACCACTCATGTTTGGTCCTGTGATCATTATGAATTGTTGGTTAGACCTGTCAAGCTGTAAATCGTTTGCAATGTACTGCTCACCTAATGGCAATTGTTTTTCAATGACCGGGTGTCTACCTTCCGTAATTTCCAAATCTGTTGAGTCGTTCAATGCAGGGCAATTGTAAGTGTTCTCTTTTGCCAATTGCGCAAATCCGCAAAGGCAGTCTAACTGGGCAACTAAATGCGCGTTGTTTTGTACCGGTGTAATATATTCTTGCATCCACACCACTAATTGTGAGAAGAGTTGCTGTTCTAAGGTTAAGATACGGTCTTCTGCACCTAAAATCTTGGCTTCATACTCTTTGAGTTCATCAGTAATGTATCGCTCTGCATTTACTAAGGTTTGTTTACGTGTCCAGCTTTCTGGTACTTTGTCCTTATGCGTATTTCTTACTTCTATATAATACCCAAAAACATTGTTTGATGCTATTTTGAGCGAGGTTATGCCGGTTGCGGCCGTTTCCCTCTCCAGCATATCGTTTAGATAATTTTTGCCAGATGTTGCCAATCCTCGTAGCTCATCTAATTCTTCCGAAAAACCTTGTGCTATAGTGCTTCCTTTTAAAATATTTACAGGTGCTTCTTCACTGAGCATTTCCTTGATTTTTGCCCTTAAAAGATCGCAAGACTGTATTTGGTCACCTGTAAGAGCCAATGACTCATTTTTAGATGATGTGGCCAATTGCTTTATGGGAATTAAGGCTTCAAGTGAATTCTTTAATTGTACAACCTCTTTTGGGTTTACCTTGCCAGTAGCTACTTTAGAAATTAAACGTTCTATATCACCCATTTGTTTAATGTGGTGCTGAAACTTTTCTAAGGTAGTCTCATTTTGGTATAGATAAGAAACGATTTGTTGTCTCCTTTTAATTTTTTCTAAATTCTTAAGTGGTAGCGCCAACCATCTTTTGATCATTCTGCCACCCATTGGTGAAATGGTTTTGTCTATGACATCTAAAAGGGTAACGGCATTTACATTGGTAGAATGATAGAGTTCAAGGTTTTTAATGGTAAACCTGTCCATCCATATATAATCATCTTCGGCAATACGCTGTAATTTTGATATATGTTGTAATTGCCTGTGTTGGGTTTCGCCCAAATAATGTAAAACAACACCCGATGCAATAATTCCACAGCTTAAATGATCTACGCCAAAACCTTTTAAGGTATTTGTGTTAAAATGAGAGGTTAAATTCTCTAAGGCATAATCTTCTTGAAAAACCCAATCTTCTAAATAAAATAAATGGTGGTTTTTACCGAATACTTCTAAGAACTCTTTTTTATGAGCTTTTGAAATTAAGATTTCGTTTGGTGAAAAATTCTGTATTAACTTATCAATCTGTTCTTCGCTTCCTTCAGAGGTTAAAAATTCACCGGTTGAAATATCAACGAATGAAATCCCGATTTTTTTCCGTCCAAAATGAATGGCGCAAAGAAAATTATTGGTTTTTGAGTTTAAGATATCATCGTTCATTGCGACCCCGGGTGTAACCAATTCGGTTACCCCTCTTTTCACAATGGTTTTGGTCTGCTTTGGGTCTTCAAGTTGGTCGCAAATTGCAACTCGTTGCCCCGCTTTCACCAGTTTAGGTAAGTAAGTGTTCAGCGAATGGTGAGGAAAACCTGCCAATTCGGTGCGTTCTCCGCCATTATTTCTATTGGTTAGAATTATGCCCAGTATACGTGAAGCCTTTACCGCATCTTCACCAAAAGTTTCATAAAAATCACCTACTCTAAACAGCAATAATGCATCAGGATATTTAGTCTTGATGGTATTGTATTGCTTCATTAAAGGGGTTACCTTTTTTGTTTTGCTTTTTTCCGCCACTTTATCTTTATCTCATTAATTTTGCTCCTTCACGAAAATATGGTTTTATCACTGAAATTTTAATCATTGTTGATATTTGAGGATAAGTTTGTACCCATATTGTACTAATGAAATTGAATAAGGATTATGAGGAAATTAAGAAATGATGAACTGGGAAGAATAGATGTGGAAGGATATAAGCTCGCCGGTAAATCGCCAATTATTATTGTACTTGATAATATTAGAAGTTTAAATAATATTGGTTCTGTTTTTAGAACTGCGGATGCCTTTCTTGTAGAAAAGATTTATTTGTGCGGTATTACGGCTACTCCTCCTCATAAAGATATACATAAAACTGCTTTGGGTGCTACCGATAGTGTAGATTGGGAGCATGTTCCAGAAACGATTACATTGGTCGAAAGGCTAAAAAATGAAGGCTGCCATATTATTTCTGTGGAACAGGCAGAAAATGCTACCCAGCTAAATGACTATGCACCCATAAATGAAAAAAAGCAAGTACTTGTTTTTGGTAATGAGGTTAAGGGCGTAACGCAAAACGTTGTTTCTGCCAGTGATCAAGTTTTAGAGATACCTCAATTTGGTACTAAACATTCCTTGAATATTTCGGTCAGTGTCGGTATTGTGATTTGGGATTGTTGGAGTAAAATTAACGCATAAAAAAACCTGATCATAGACCAGGTTTTTAAGTATAGTTTGAGTTAGTTAGTCGCACGTATGCCTTCACAATAAAAGATTTTCTTTTCATTTACGCAAGAAATCGTGCAATTTATTATTGATATAAATTGGATAGGGCAAAGTCTTCGATCTTGGTTAAAACGGTTTCATAATCACTTTTTCTGCTCACGAAATCTAACTCGCTAACATCCATAATTAGTTGGTTCTCTTTGGGGTAAGTTCGCAAAAAGTCAAAGTAGCCTCTATTGATTTTCTCTAGATAGGTTAGCTCTATATTCTGCTCGTAATCTCTACCTCGTTGTTTAATTTGTTGTAATAACCGTTCTGTAGTTTGATATAGATAAACGTAAATTTTTGGCTTTTTAACTTCTTTGTACATAAAGTTGAACACTTTTCTATAAAGGTCAAATTCGTTTTGTTGAAGGGTAACTTTAGCAAAAATCAAAGATTTATAAATATCGTAATCACTGACCATAAAACTTTTAAAAAGGTCTAACTGGTTGGTGTCTTCTGTAAATTGTTGATAACGATCTGCTAAAAATGACATTTCTAAAGGAAAAGCATATCTAGATTGGTCGATATAAAAGTTTGGTAAAAACGGATTTTCGGCAAATCTTTCTAAAATCAATTTTGCATTGAAATCATCTGCAATTTTGGTGGCAAGGGTTGTTTTTCCTGCTCCAATGTTACCTTCAATTGCAACATATTGCAAACTGGCAAAAAAAGTATGTCTGTTTTTGAACAGTCTTTGTATTTGTTTGGTAATGCTGCTTTTATCTTTGCACTCCTGTAATAAGTTTCGCGTATCCTTGTTAAAAATAGGGTGGTAGAATTGCGGAGATATATCAGCAAGTGGTTTTAAGATAAATTTTCTCTCTTGCATTTTTGGGTGCGGTATGGTAAGCGCATCAGTATTTATAACCTCTTTGTCATAATAAATAATGTCAATGTCCAAAGTTCTACTCTGGTAACTTTCACTTTCGTTCCTTTCTCTTCCAAAGGCGGTTTCAATATCCAATAGTTCTTTTAGAAGGTCATTAGGTGACAGTAAGGTCTGTAGTTCTAAACACGCATTTAGGAAATCTTCGCCCTCAAAACCCCATGATGGGGTCTCATAAGTGGCAGATACTTGTCTAATTTCACCGGCAACTTTGCCTATTTCAAAAATGGCTTTTTGTAATAATAGTTGACGGTTGCCTAAATTGCTTCCTATAGATAATAATGCTGTTTTGTATACTCCCATAATCTTAGAACAAAATAACTAAAACATATTCACATTAGTTATCTTTGTTAACTATTTAAAATAAAGATTTAAATGAAATTTTTAAGAAATTTTCTAGCATCCATTTTAGGTTCCTTGTTTGCCTTCGGAATCATGTTCGTAATGTTTTTGATTTTCGTAAGCCTTGTTAGTAGTAGTGAAGACACTGTTTCTGTTAAGGATAACTCTATTCTTGAACTGCAACTTCAAAGACCTATTTCTGATTATACAGGTAGTAATGAGCTTGATCCATTTGCAGGTATATTCGATGAGTCGCAAGGATTGGATGAAATTATACATGCTATAGAGGTGGCCAAAAATGATGACCGTATAAAGGGTATTAGTATAAATAATAATTTCATTATTGCTGGTTTGGCACAAACTCAGGCAATTAGAAAATCACTTGAAGATTTTAAGGCAGAAGGGAAGTTCATTTATGCGTATGCAGATTTTTTTATGCAACGTGATTATTATTTGGCTAGTGTTGCCGATTCTGTATTTATAAATCCGGTTGGGGTATTAGATTTTAAAGGCTTGTCAACAGAGGTGCTTTACTATAAAGAACTCCAGGAGAAATCAGGTATTAAGATGGAGGTTATTCGCCATGGTAAATATAAAAGTGCGGTTGAGCCATATTTAGAGGATACTATGAGTGAAGCGAATAGAAGTCAATTGACTTCATTATTGCAATCTTTATGGAATTCAATGGTGACGGATATGTCTGAAACCAGATCTATTTCTGAATCTGACCTAAATGTAATTGCAGATACATTAGGCGGCAGAACTCCTAAGTTTGCAAAATTGTCCGGATTAATAGATGATGTTGTTTTTTATGATGAATATGAAAACAAATTGGCAAATGCACTACAATTAAAGAAAGATGAGAAAATTAATTATAGCACTTTAGATGACTACGTAAAGTACTCTAATAAAAAGACACTGAAATCCGGTGATGATAAAATTGCGGTAGTTTTTGCGCAGGGAGAAATATTTTACGGTGAAGGTGGTCCTAATATTATAGGTCAGGGTATCATTAACGAAGCTTTGATAAAAGCTCGTGAAGATGATAAGGTTAAAGCGATTGTATTGCGGGTTAACTCTCCTGGAGGTAGTGCATTAACTTCCGATATTATTTGGAGAGAAGTAGAATTGACAAAAAAGGAGAAACCAGTCATTGTTTCCATGGGAAATGTAGCTGCCTCTGGTGGGTATTATATTGCTGCCGGTGCTGATAAGATTTACGCCGAACCTACTACCATAACGGGTTCTATAGGTGTATTTGGTACAGTGCCCAATTTAACCGAGTTGGCAGATAATGTAGGTATAAATGCAGAACAGGTCGGCACTAATAAAAACGCTGTGGAATATTCTCTTTTTGAGCCAATGCAAGATAGTTTTAAAAATCAGGTTCAAGAGAGTATTGAAGAGACCTATGAGACTTTTCTGCAAAGGGTTTCACAAGGTAGAGGTATGACAATGGCACAGGTAGATAGTGTTGCTCAAGGTAGAGTTTGGAGTGGAACAGAGGCATTGGAGATTGGTCTGGTAGATGAATTGGGTAATTTAGATGATGCTATTGCCGCTGCTGCAGAAATGGCTGAGTTAAGTGCATATGGCGTTAAGAAATTTCCGAAGTATAAAAGCGGATTTGAGCGTTTTATGGAAGATCTTGAAGGTGCAAGTGTAAGGGTTAAAGAAAATCTGTTGAAAGATGAGATAGGGGAAGAGGCTTACCAAGTTCTTAAGGAACTTAAATCTCTAAAAAAGCAAAGTGGAATACAAGCTAAAATGCCGTTTGCTTTAGATATTAAATAAGTTTATGACCTTAAAAGATAGAAAATTAGCACACCGTATTTATCTGTATTTAGGGGCTTTGTTTATTACCTCCTTAGTTGTTTCTAATCTTATTTTTCAGAAATTTTTCTATTGGAATCCCTTCGGGGATTTCACCGTTTTTGGAGTATCCCTTTTTGAGGTTTCCGTAGGTATTTTGCCTTACCCGATCACTTTTTTAATTACTGATCTCATATCTGAAATTTACGGTAGAAAAATGGCGAACCAAATTGTTACCGCCGGTATATTTGCCTCTTTCTTTTCCATGGGAATCATTGTAGTTGCAGAAGTAGCCCCAGCTATACCTTCTTCACCCATAAATGATACAACTTTTACCCAAGTTTTTGCATTATCGCCAATAGCGGTATTGGCATCTATGATCGCGTATTTGTTGGCGCAATATGTAGATGTTGCCATATATCATTTTTGGAAAAAATTGACAAAAGGAAAGTATTTATGGTTACGTAACAATTTTTCAACATTTCTATCACAATTTCTAGATACGTTTACCGTTGTGGCATTGTTATGTGTCTTTAAAGTATTGCCGTGGGAGCTTTTTTTCGGACTGGTAGTCAGCGGATTTATTTTTAAGATTTTTATAGCATTTATAGACACCCCTTTTCTCTATTTCTTCGTATATATTATGAGAAAGCGTTTTAATCTAAAGCCAAATGAAGAATTGGACTTAGATATTATAGATTTAGAAAAACAAAATAGAACAGTATAAAAATTTACTATGGGTAAGAAAATATTGAAAATTGTAGGAGTACTTTTTTTATTGATACTAATCGTTTTAATCGCAGCACCTTTTTTCTTGGAAGCGAAAATTGGTGACATTATAAAGAATAACGTAAACAACAACGTCAATGCTACATTAGATTTTTCGGAGGCAAACTTGAGTTTGGTAAAAAGCTTCCCAAATGCCGAAGTAGGTTTCAAAGATGTGGTGTTGATCAACAAAGCGCCTTTTGAGGGCGATACGCTCTTCAAAGCCAATAATTTGGATTTGACCATGGGTATAATGCAGTTGTTTAAAAGTACTGGCGATGCAATTGCCATTAACGATATTAATTTGGACGGAGCCTTGGTGAATATTGTGGTGGATAAAGAAGAAAATGCTAACTATGATATTGCTTTGGCTTCTGAAGCTGCAACAACGGTTGAAGAGCCAAGTACTACCGATGGTTTTTCTTTTGACCTACAGTCTTATAAAATTACAGATTCAAGAATCTATTACACCGATAATTCTACCGGTATAGCTTTTAAATTAGACGATTTTCAACACAATGGAACGGGAGATTTGTCATTGGCTACTTCGGAGTTGGATACGCATACCAACGCTCTAATTTCTTTGGAAATGGACAGTGTAAACTATCTGAATAAAAACAAGATAAAATTAGATGCACTTATCGGTATAGATTTAAACGAGAATAAGTATTCATTTTTAAAAAACGAAGCGCTGATCAATCAGTTGCCATTAGTGTTCGATGGTTTTGTTAAATTGAATGAGACAAGTCAAGAAGTAGATTTGACTTTTAAGACCCCATCATCTGACTTTAAAAATTTCTTAGGTGTCATTCCCGAAGCGTATTCAAAAAATATTGAAGATGTAACTACAACAGGTAATTTTGCGGTAAATGGTAATTTTAACGGTGTTGTTGATGAAACCCATATTCCAAAATTTCATATCGAATTAAAATCTGATAATGCGTCTTTTAAATACCCAGATTTGCCAAAAGCGGTTAAGAATGTATTTTTAGATGTTCAGATCGATAATGAAACGGGTATTGTTGAAGATACTTACGTAAATGTCAACAAGGCATCGTTCATGATAGATGAAGATAAGTTTAACCTTACTTCTAATATCACGGAGCTTATGGGTAATACTAAGGTTAAGGCCCATATGGATGGTAATATGAATTTGGCAAATATTTCTAAAGCCTATCCTGTGCCAGCTGAATACAATTTAAAAGGAATGTTGAAAGCGGATATCTCAACTGCTTTTGATATGGCTTCGGTAGAGAGAGAACAATACGAAAAAACAAGTACTACCGGTGATTTGAGTTTGACCGATTTCGAATATAATTCAGACGAACTTGCCAATCCGGTTGCATTTAAATCTGCACGCTTAACTTTCAATCCAAAGACGGTGACATTAAATAGTTTAAATGGTACCACTGGTACTACAGACTTTGATGCTACGGGTACTATAAATAATTTGTTGGGTTTTATGTTTAACGATGAAAAGGTTGAAGGTAATTTCAACTTGAAATCCAACTCTTTTGCCCTTAACGATTTTATGGTTGCCGAAACGGAAACACCATCTACTACGGGTGAAAATGAAAGCGCAGGCGAAAATACGGAGGAAAAGATTAAGATTCCATCATTTCTGGATGCCACTATTAATGCCGATGCTAAAAAGGTAATTTACGATGATATTGTACTAAGCGATGTTACCGGGGTTCTGAAAATTAAAGATGAGACAGCTACACTTAGTAATATGTCTGCAGGTATGTTCGGTGGTAAAATTGGCTTTAATGGTCAGGTTTCTACTAAAACCGATACACCTACATTTAATATGAAATTAGATCTAAATCAGTTGGGTATTCAAGAGACGTTCGCTTCTGTAGATTTATTTAAGGCGGTGGCTCCAATTGCTCAAATGTTAAACGGTAAATTAACTTCAGATATTTCTCTATCAGGTAATTTGACAGATGATTTAATGCCGAACTTGTTATCGCTTAGTGGAGATTTGTTTGCAGATATCATGACAGAGGAAGTAAATACAGAATCTGCACCAGTACTAAATACGTTGGTTTCAAAATTAAACTTCATAGATGTTGATCAACTTAATTTAAAGGATATTAAAACATCATTATCATTTAAAGATGGTATTGTGGCGGTGAAACCTTTTACTTTTAATTATAAAGATATCGCCATCAATGTAGATGGTAGCCATTCTTTTGATCAAAAGTTGAATTACAAAGCATCATTACAAGTACCTGCAAAGTATCTAGGGTCAGATATTACTAAACTTATATCTAAAATTGATGATGCTTCATTAACAGACCTTACTATACCGGTTGTAGCAAATATTGGTGGGACTTATAGTAGTCCTACTGTAACAACAGATTTAACATCTGGTGTTAAGGAGTTAACAAGCACATTAGTTGAGATCGAAAAGCAAAAGCTCATCAACAAAGGTACTGACAAGGCTAAAGATTTGATTGGTGGTTTAATTACCGGTAATAAAGCGGCCCAAGATTCTGTGAGTAATGAAACCTCTACCACGAATACCAGTGCTAAAGATATTTTAGGCGGAATTTTAGGAACAAAAAAAGATACCGTAACATCGGCAACTTCCACAAAGATCGATTCTACACCAGCAAATACACAGAAAGAAGCTGTTAAAGAAAAGGCCAAGGATATCTTAGGTGGACTCTTCGGTAATAAGAAAAAAGATAGTACTAACTAATGGTTAGGCCAACATAGAAGCCTTCGCTACCTCTAACGTTGAATACCGTGTTGTCTTCAAATATTAGATACTGACCTTTTATGCCTTTCAATTTACCTTCAAATGTTGGTGTTTTGGTAAGGTTAAGGCTTTTTACCTTGGCAGGGTATTGCAACACCGGAAATTCCAATTCCGTCTCTTGGTTGGTTTCTAGGTAATACGGCAATGCTTCCTCTGGTATATATTGTTTGAGTTTTTCTCGCCATTCTTGTAGATTTTCATCTACGACATTATTGGTGAGCATGGTTCGCCAGTTGGTTTTGTCCCCTACATGATCTTTAAGTGCAACTTCGGTTATGCCTGCCAAATAGCGGTTTGGTACCTCTACGATTTCTATAGCTTCATGTGCACCTTGATCGATCCATCTTGTGGGTACTTGGGCTTTTCTAGTGACACCTACTTTTACATTGCTTGAGTTGGCTAAATAGACTACATGTGGTTGTAACTGTACTTTTTTCTCGTACGCCAGATCTCGGTCTTCTTGATCTAAATGGGCTTTGCTTAATTCTGGTCGCATGATCCAATCACCAGCAGAAGGAATTTCAAAAAAGCAGGTTCTGCAAAAACCTTGTCTATAAATAGGTCTGTCATTGCCACAGTTTAGACATTCGCATTTAATAAATTCTATTTTTAACGTTTTGTCAAGTACTTGGTTTACATTCAGAAAATCTGATTCGAACAACATAAAATATTGAATTGGACTTCCTATTTCTGTCTGCATTTTTCTTAGTACTCCTTCGTATTGCATGTTAATGTAGCTTATTGATTTGTAATTTGAAAATGATAATTAGATACCCTATTTTTAGCAGCACAAAGATACCCATAAATGCCAATTACCCTATTTAATTCTATTGCCTCTTGGTTGCTGAAAAAACGATTTCATCAAATAGAACTTTTTTTAAAATATCCAGAAGAAGTTCAAGAAGAGGTGCTGTTGCAATTGCTAGAATTTGCTGAAGATACCGAGGTGGGTAGAACGTATGATTTTGAGTCAATTGAGTCTTACAAAGATTTTAAGGAAAGGCTGCCTATTGTTTCTTATGAAGAAATTCAACCCATTATTGAACGTACTAGAAGAGGGGAGCAAAACTTATTTTGGCCTACCAAAGTAAAGTTGTTTGCCAAAAGCAGTGGTACCACCAATGCTAAAAGTAAATTTATTCCGGTTAGTGGAGAGGCCTTAGAAGATTGTCATTATAAATCCAGTAAAGACCTTTTGTGTCTTTATTTGAATAACAACGAAAATTCTCAACTATTTACAGGTAAGAGTCTACGTTTAGGTGGTAGTAAAGAGCTTTATGAAGATAATGGTTCTTTGTTCGGGGATTTATCTGCAATCTTAATCGATAATATGCCTTTATGGGCAGAATATAGTAGCACGCCTAGTAATAAGGTCTCTTTAATGAGCGATTGGGAAAGCAAGCTAATGGCTATTATTCATGAAAGCGTACAGGAAAACGTAACTAGTTTAGCAGGAGTACCTTCTTGGATGTTGGTATTAATGAATAAAGTTCTAGAAGAAACCGGTAAGGATAATCTATTTCAGGTTTGGGAAAACTTGGAGGTATACTTTCACGGTGGGGTAAATTTTAATCCGTATAAGGAACAATACAAAAAAATACTTCCAAAGAATAACTTTCAATACTATGAAATTTATAATGCATCTGAAGGTTTCTTTGCAATTCAAGATAGAAATGATGCAGACGATTTATTGTTGATGTTAGACTACGGGATATTTTATGAGTTTATTCCCATGGATGTCTATGGTGCTTTAAACGAAGAGGCTATACCATTATGGGATGTTGAATTAGGTAAGAACTATGCTATAGTTATAACTACAAATTCAGGCTTATGGAGGTATAAAATAGGGGATACGGTACGTTTTACTTCTAAAAGCCCTTATCGTATTAAAGTTACTGGTCGTACTAAACATCATATTAATGTTTTTGGGGAAGAACTTATAATTGAGAATGCAGAAGAAGCGTTAAAAATAGCTTGCGCTAAAACCGGTGCGGAAATTATGGACTATACCGCCGGACCCATTTTTATGGTCAATAAGGAAAAAGGGGCACATGAGTGGATCATGGAATTTAGAAGCATGCCCAAAGACTTTGGTGCTTTTGTTGAAATTTTTGACAATGCTTTAAAATCCCTTAATTCTGATTATGAGGCTAAGAGGCTTCATAACATTACATTAAATGCTCCTATTGTTCATGAGGCTCGTAAGAATCTTTTTTACGACTGGTTAAAGAAAAATGATAAACTTGGTGGGCAGCATAAAATTCCTAGACTATCTAATAAAAGGGATTATTTAGATGAGCTTTTACTAATGAACAAGTAATTTGCTCTATACACACCAAATATTGACCTAATCACAACATTATTTGATATTTTCATAATCATTGCCATACATTTGTTGAGGTTCATGTAGTTTTTGTCCTACAGGTATTAGGTTATTATTTCATATATCCTATTTTGAATAATAGGGTCTACATCGATAAATTTTAACCTGTAAACAATTAAATAGTGATTGGTAGGATAATTAATACAACTTGCTGGAGCAAAACTTAACCAAAACTATAAATACTATTATTATGGCAGAAAAATTAGTGATCGTTTCAGATATGTGGGGCGCTAAAAAAGGATTGTGGATTACTTCTTACTTAGGGTATCTGCAACAGTACTTTGATATTACTTTTTATGATAGCCAACAATTGGCGAATTTGGATATTTTAATTCAGACCGAAGAAAATGTACATAATGCCTTTTTAGAAGGTGGTACAGATACAGCTGTTTCTCATTTATTAAAGAAAGAAACAGAAGCTTGTTATTATTTAGCCTTTAGTACCGGTGCTACAATTGTTTGGGAGGCCGCTAAGAGAGGTTTACCTGTGAAGTCTTTATATGGTGTATCTCCAACCAGAATACGTAAAAAGAACGAGAGACCTAATATTCCTTATAGACTGGTTTATGGTGCTAATGATGAATTTAGACCAAGCGAAGAATGGGCAAATAAATTAGGTGTAGAAATGAATGTTTTACCTAACTATGGTCATACTTTATATACAGATGAAAAAATAATTAAAAAGGTCTGTATGGATTTATTGCAAGAAGTAACGCAGATTGCACCACAGGTTAAAAAGAAAGTGGTATAGTCTTTCAATTTAAGATTTAAGAATATAAAAAAAGCGAAGATGAAAATCTTCGCTTTTTTTATGCTTTGCTTTATAAAATAGTAGTTATGAAACTGCCTTCAATTTTTTAATGGTATCATGAGATAACATTTCTTCGGCATAGGGTTTTGTAACCTTAAAGTTTGTTTCGCCAGAACTTGGCATTTCAAACATTGCATCGGTAAAAATCGCTTCGCACAAAGAACGCAGACCTCTAGCTCCAAGCTTATACTCTATAGCTTTTTCTACAATGTAATCTAATGCTTGATCTGTGATGCTAAAAGTAATGTCATCCATAGCAAACAATTTTTCATATTGTTTGATGATTGCATTTTTTGGTTCCGTTAAAATAGCCCTAAGGGTTTTCTTATCTAGCGGATTCATATGTGTAAGCACCGGAAGTCTACCGATGATTTCAGGAATAAGACCAAAATCCTTTAAATCTTTTGGGATGATGTATTGTAATAAATTATCATCATCTAAAGAACTGTCAGATTTTGAAGCACTATAACCAACTGCTTGCATGTTCAATCTTTTGGTAATCGCACGTTCTATACCATCAAAAGCTCCTCCGGCAATAAACAGAATATTCTCTGTATTTACCTCAATGAATTTTTGATCAGGGTGTTTTCTTCCTCCTTTAGGCGGTACGTTAACCGTTGTGCCTTCCAAAAGTTTTAGAAGACCTTGTTGAACTCCTTCACCGGAAACATCTCTGGTGATAGATGGATTATCGCTCTTACGGGCAATTTTGTCAATTTCATCTATAAAAACGATACCTCTTTCTGCTTTCTCAAGATTGTAATCAGCTGCTTGCAAAAGACGGGTCAATATACTTTCTACATCTTCACCAACATAACCTGCCTCTGTTAATACGGTAGCATCTACAATAGCCAATGGTACGTTAAGCAATTTGGCAATGGTCTTTGCCATAAGCGTCTTACCGGTACCGGTTTGACCGACCATTACAATATTACTTTTTTGTATTTCTACATCATCTTCTTTTGATGATGGCTGTAATAATCTTTTATAGTGATTGTAAACAGCAACAGACATCACTTTTTTGGTACGTTCTTGACCAATAATAAAAGTGTCTAAAAATTCTTTGATCTCTTGCGGTTTTTTTAAAACAAGTTCAGAAGAAAGATCGTTGGTCTTTGTTTGTTTTGACTCTTCTGCTACAATTCCATGCGCTTGTTCAATACAACGGTCGCAAATATGTGCGTCTAGACCAGCAATCAACAAATTTGTTTCTGGTTTTTTTCTACCGCAAAATGAACATTCTAAATTTTCCTTTGCCATTATCTATCTTCTCAATTCTATTCCTTAACGATCTAAAATCGTTTTTGGTTTAAAAATCATCTATTAATTTGAATAAGTTAGTCGAATTTATTTCTTCTCCCTTACCAAAATTTCATCGATCATTCCGTATTTAAGTGCTTCATCAGCCTTCATCCAGTAGTCCCGGTCACTATCTTCACGTACTTTTTCGATGTCGGTACCAGAGTGTTCTGCAATGATCTGATAAAGTTCATCTTTCAACTTCAAGATTTCTCTAGCTGTAATTTCAATATCACTGGCCTGACCCTGTGCACCACCTAACGGTTGGTGTATCATAACACGAGAATGTTGCAAACCACTACGTTTTCCTTTCTCGCCGGCACATAGTAAAACAGCGCCCATTGAAGCTGCCATACCAGTACATATGGTGGCTACATCTGGAGAAATAAACTGCATTGTATCATATATACCTAAACCGGCATAAACACTACCTCCTGGAGAGTTAATGTAGATTTGAATATCCTTTTTGGCATCTACACTCGCCAAAAACAATAATTGTGCCTGTATAATGTTGGCAACCTGATCATTGATACCGGTTCCCATAAAAATGATGCGATCCATCATTAAACGCGAATAAACGTCCATTGCTACAACATTCATAGAACGTTCTTCTATAATGTTAGGCGTCATGTTCGTAGGGTACATGCTGCTCATTATAGTATCGTAGTATGTACTGCTGATCCCTTGGTCGTTTATAGCGAAATTCTTGAATTCTTTTCCGTAATCCATAAATTGTATGTCTATATTTTAGAGTAAAAAAAGGTGCCGAAAATTATATTTCCGGCACCGTAAAGATACTTAATTTATTGTTTGGAATTATCCGTAAACTTCTTTCACGAAATTTTCATAGGTAACCTCCTTAGTCTTAAGGTTTGCCTTTTCTTTGTAAAGATTCAATAATTTTTGACTCATCAATTGTTCTGATAGTCTTTTTACCTCATCTTGGTTACCTAAAACACGGGCAGCGATCGTATCCAATTCTTCCTCTTTTGGGTCTAACTGTCCAAATTGAGCCATTTGAGAACGAATAAATCCTTTTGAGAATTCTTTCAACTCGTCAAACTGAACTTGTAGTTCATTGTCACGAATTATTTTACCTTCAATAAGTTGGTAACGTAAGCCTTTTTCAGATTTAGCATACTCTTCAGCTGCTTGTTCTTCAGATAATGGCTCTTCACCTGTCATTTGAATCCACTTGGTCAAGAAACCGGTAGGTAGTTCAAACTTGGTATTTTCTATAAAGTATTCAGTAACGTCGTTCAATAATTTTTGATCGGCCTGTTGCTCAAATTGTTTTTCAGAATCTTCTTTGATACGTTCTTTTAATTCCTTTTCAGATTTTACACTATCAGGTCCAAAAAGTTTATCAAAAAGCTCTTGGTTTAATTCAGCTGCTTCTCTTTCGTTAATTTCAGAAATAGTAAAGGTTACCTCTATATCCAATGCTTCTGCTTTCTGTTGGTCTATACCTAAAGCACTAGAAAGCATATGGTCTTCTTTGAAAAGACCTTTGGTCTTTAGAGTAACTTCATCACCGACTTTTTTGCCTTTTAGGGCATCTAAAGCTTTTTTGCTTTTTAATTTATCGGTTTCGATCATAGTTTTACTATCGATCTCTTCAGCTTCATTAACGAAAGTACCACTTACTTCGTCGTTTTTGCTAACCTCATCTTTACTTACAAGCTTACCGTATTGTTTTTGAATACGCTCAACTTGTTCGTTCACCATTTTGTCGTCAGCTACAATCTTGTACTGTGTAATGGCTTTTTTTGTTTTCAAAGAAACTTCAAAATCCGGAGCAAGACCTAATTCAAACTCAAATGCCAATTCATCTTGATCCCAATCAAAATTATCCTGTTGTTTTGGTAAAGGGTTGCCAAGAACATCTAATTTTTCTTCGGTAAGATATTTGTTAAGATTGTCTTGTAATAATTTGTTGACCTCATCTACCAATACAGCTTTACCGTATTGCTTCTTTATAAGTCCCATAGGAACTTGGCCTTTTCTAAAACCAGGAATATTAGCTTGCTTCTTATAATCCTTTAAAATGGTGTCTACCTTATCTTGGTAATCTTCTTTTGTGATAGCAACTTTAACTACTGCATTTAAATCGTCTATCTGCTCTTTCGTAATATTCATTCCTTAATATCTATTTGCATGTGTAAAATGGGATGCAAAAATACTACATTTTACAAAGTCAACCAATTTTTTAAAGTATTGAATTTCAAATCACAAGCAACTATGACTTGTCTTCTTTCAACAGTGAAAAAAAGATTGATTGTAAAAAAGATAGCAAGAGGCTAAAAATCAATGCCCACCAAATATTTCCGACGGCAAAACCATCTATAAGGTTGTCTGCCAAAAGGATCATTAAAGCGTTTATGATCAGTAAAAAAAGACCAAAAGTTATTACCGTTACGGGTAATGTTAGTATTACCAGTATAGGTTTTACCAATAAATTTAGAATGCTCAGTACAACGGCAACTATAATTGCGGTCATGTAACCATCTACCGATACGTTGGGCAATACATTTGCTAAAATGATTACGGCAAGTGCGCTTAATAAAATTCTTAATATTAGTTTCATAGTGTTGGTTTTAGATGATAATAAGATAAGCGTTTAGTCTCTATTAAAAAAGTTGAGCGATTTTTTAAAGAATTGTTTTGGATTTTCAGCGTGCAACCAGTGCCCGGCATTATCGATAGTTTCTACGCTAGCCTTTGGAAAATGTCTGTGAATAATTTCAAAATCATTTTGAGTTACGTATTCAGATTTATCTCCTCTTAAAAATAGGGTAGGACCGTCAAAACTATCCGTACTGTTGATATTGTCGCCAATATCTTCCATTTTTTCACTTAACACCTCTAGGTTAAATTTAAAGCGCAGTTTTTTATTTTCATCCCTATCAAGGTTTTTTAATAAGAACTGACGTATTCCCGGGTTTGATAGATGTATTTTTAACTGCTCATCGGCATCTTTTCTTGATTTTAAATTGGTGGTGTCAATGGCATTTAGGCCATTGATGATGTCTTGATGATGAGGCGGGTAATATTTAGGTGCAATATCTGCAATCAGTAATTGATTTACACGCTTGGGATGACTGCAAGCAAATTGCATGGCGGTTTTGCCCCCCATGGAATGGCCAATTATAGTGGTGTTTTCAATATTATGTGCGTCTAAATAATTTAGAAAATCGTTGGCTAAAATGTCATAATTAAAATCTGGAGAATGAAAACTTTTACCATGATTTCTTTGGTCTATTAAGTGAACACAAAAACCATGTTCCGCATATTGTGCGCCTAAAGTTTTCCAATTATCCAACATACCTAAAAACCCGTGTAAAATACATAGTGGTTTTCCTTGCCCTAAAATTACCGAATGTAAGATCTGTTTCATTTTAATCGTTGTAAGTACATGTTTACCACATTGTCCAATCCTAAATAAAGAGCTTCACTAATTAATGCGTGACCAATGGAAACCTCTAGTAAGTTAGGTATGTTTTGAGCAAAATATTTAATATTGTCCAAGCTAAGGTCATGACCTGCATTGATGCCTAAACCTAGCTCGTTTGCTTTTTTTGCGGCCTCAATAAATGGTCGAATAGCTTTTTCCTTGTCATTTTCATAATCGGTGGCGTAGCTTTCGGTGTAAAGTTCAATACGATCGGTGCCTACAGCTTTAGCTCCTTCAATCATTTTAGTGTCTGGGTCTACAAAAATTGACGTTCTAATTCCGGCAGATTTAAAAGTTTTAATAACGTCGGTTAAAAATTCTTTATGTGCTATAGTGTCCCAGCCTGCATTTGAGGTTATTGCATCAACTGAATCTGGTACTAAGGTTACTTGTTCTGGTTTGACCTCTAATACCAAGTCGATAAATTTTGAAATAGGGTTGCCTTCTATGTTGAATTCCGTTTTAACGATTTTCTTCAAGTCCCTGGCATCTTGATACCTTATGTGCCTTTCATCGGGTCTTGGGTGTATGGTTATGCCTTGTCCTCCAAAACTTTCTATGTCAGTAGTTACCTTAAGTAAATTTGGAACATTACCACCGCGGGCATTTCTAAGTGTTGCAATTTTGTTAACGTTTACGCTAAGTTTTGTCATTATGTCTTATTTAGCTTTTAAGAGCCTCAAAAATACAAATAAGGCACACCTTTTGATATTATTAATTGTTATTTTGCGTTATAAATAGGCTTATGCATATTCAAGAACATATCATTACGAACTTACCGGTATTCGACATTAAGGATACTTCTGAAAAAATATTGGAATTTTTTCACGATACCACCTATTCCCATATTGCCATTTTAGAAGATGGACGATTTTTGGGGCTGTTCTCAGAGATTGATGCTGACGGACTTATGCCTGACTCGAAAATAGAGGATTTTAGGTATGAGCTTCAAAGTTTCTTTGCTCGTAGAGAGACCAATTGGTTAGATGTTTTAGAGGTTTTTGCACGTAATGAAGCTAATTTGTTGCCTATTTTAAACGAGAAAGAAGAGGTGGTAGGGTATTATTGTCTTACCGATATTGTTGCAGAGTTTATTGATACACCTTTTTTTACCGACCCAGGTAGTATACTAGTTGTAGCAACGGGCATTAAAGATTATTCCTTTAGTGAGATTGCACAGATTGTAGAAAGTAATAATGCAAAGCTAATTGGTGGTTTTATTACCGATACCCAAAATGATATAGTTCAAGTAACCTTAAAGATTACGGCGAATAATTATAATAAGGTAGTGCAAACTTTTAGACGTTACAATTATCATATTTTATTCGGTAATAGTGATGACGAGTTTCTTGAAGACCTAAAAAAACGATCGGACTACTTGGATAAATACCTTAATGTATAATATGAAAGTAGCTGTATACGGTCAAACTTATCAAGATAATGCTATTGAATACCTCATTGAACTGTTGGATGAGTTAAAAAAGGTATCTGCCAAAGTTTTTATAGAGAAAGATTTTTACGAACTCTACAACGCTAGGGATAACGCAGAGATATTTCCGGTTTTTACGTTGAACCACGGATTAGATTCCACTTTTGACATGTTCGTTAGTTTTGGTGGTGATGGTACTATATTAAGAGCTACAACTTTTGTTCGAGATTTAGGTATACCTATTGTAGGTGTAAATACCGGTAGACTAGGCTTTTTATCGACCTTTAAAAAAGAAGATGTCCGTAAGGTGGTGCAAGAGTTTAAACAAGGTGCCTATACCGTTGTTGAGCGTAGTTTGGTTCAGCTGAATACCGAGAAATTGGATGCGGAATTTGGTGATTTGAATTTTGCGTTAAACGAAATTACAGTAAGTAGAAAGGAAACGACTTCTATGATTACGGTTGAAACCTATTTAAATAATGAGTACCTTACTTCGTATTGGGCAGACGGACTTATAATTTCTACCCCAACTGGATCAACGGGTTATTCACTAAGTTGTGGGGGTCCGGTTATTGTTCCTACGGCAAAGTCATTGGTGTTGACACCTATAGCGCCACATAATTTAAATGCGAGGCCATTGGTTATCTCAGATGATACGGTAATTAGATTAAAAGTGTCGGGAAGAGAAGATAATCATTTGGTGTCGTTAGACTCAAGAATTGCTTCTTTGGAGAATGGAGAGGAGATTACCATTAGCAAGGCTCCCTACACTATAAAAATGATAGAATATACTTCAGAAAGTTTTTTAAAGACCTTAAGAAATAAGCTTCTTTGGGGTGAGGATAGGAGAAATTGAGTCCGCTTTTAAACAATAAATGACTTCAATCGCTGTTTATCCATTGAGAACACAAAAATTACTGTGCCGGTTTTAAAATCTTTGGTGCCGTTAATATAAAATCTATTCTATGCGTTATATAACGTTATTAATACTACTTTTTTCATTTTCCGGTTTGCAAGCGCAGACATATGAAGTGGGTATTTTTGCAGGTGGAGCCAATACTATTAGCGATGTGGGTAGAACTAACTATATTTTACCTTCTGATATTGCTTTTGGGGGATTGTTCAAATGGAATATTAGTAAAAGATATGCGTGGCGGGGTAGCCTAACTTATGGGCAGTTTACCGCAGATGACAACAAATCTAGCTCTACAGCAAGACAGCAAAGAGGGTATGTGGTCGATAATTCTATTTTAGAAGGCTCGGTAGGATTGGAATTTAATTTTGTTGAATATAATTTACATAAACTAGGTCCTGCATTTACACCATACTTATATACGGGTCTTACCTATTTTAGATATGATTACCAGTATTTTAACGGTGGGGTGTTACAAGAAATTAATCAAAAAGAAGGAAGCTTTGCCGTGCCAATGACGGTCGGTTTTAAGTATCGTATCAATCAGTTTCTTATTTTTGGTGGCGAAATAGGGGCTAGGTATACCTTTACGGATAACTTAGATGGTAGTAATCCAGAAGGTTCTAACTTTGAAGAATTCCAGTTTGGAAACATATTTAGTGATGACTGGTATGTTTTTTCGGGTTTAACCTTAACCTATACTTTTGGCAGAAAGCCTTGTATGGATTGTTTTGAGTAATTATAAAGATGAGCGATAGTAACGAAATTGATAAGTTGAATGTTCCAAAGCACCTTGCTATTATTATGGACGGTAATGGTAGATGGGCAAAGGAACGTGGAAAACTTAGGGTCTTTGGTCATGAGCATGGCGTAAAAACCGTTAGAATTGTTGTAGAACAATGCGCTCAATTAAAAATAGATTTTCTTACATTATATACTTTTTCAACTGAAAATTGGAACAGACCAAAGGTAGAGGTGCAAACACTTATGCGCCTTTTGGTTTCATCTTTAAAGAAAGAACTTAAAACTTTTAACAAAAATAACATACGTTTAAATACCATTGGTAATATAGATGCCTTGCCTGTAAAAGCTTATAAAGAGTTGGTTGATGTAATGGACCAGACTAAGCAAAACACAGGGATGACATTGACTCTTGCCCTTAGTTATGGGGCTCGCGAAGAGCTGCAATCTATGGTGAAAGAGATCAGTACCAAAGTTAAAAATAATATAATTTCAATTGAAAACATTGACCAAGACATTATAAATAGCCATCTTTACACGCATGATTTGCCAGACGTAGACTTACTTATCCGTACTAGTGGAGAACATCGGATTAGTAATTTTTTATTATGGCAGATAGCTTATGCGGAGTTATATTTTATTGATGTATATTGGCCTGATTTTAGAGAGCATCACTTAGTGGAGGCCATCAAGAACTACCAGAACAGAGAACGAAGATTTGGAAAAACTAGCGAACAACTCACTTAAAGATATGACTAGGTTCATATCCTTGAACCAATTTTTAACCACCCTTTTATTTTTAACCACCTTTATCGCCGCTGCACAGGATTCCTATGAAGATGGCAAAAGTTATATTTTGGGAGGGTTAGATGTAACTGGTCTTCAAAGTTATAACGAACAAACGGTTAAAACTTACACAGGTTTAAGAGTTGGGCAACCAATTACTTTACCAGGAGAACAAATTAGTGAGGTCATTAAAAAACTATGGGGTCTTGAACTTTTTAGTGAAATAGACATTTTTATTACTAATATTGAGGAGAATACTGTATTCTTGGAACTGAATATTATAGAAAGACCTACCCTTAGTAATGTTAAGTTTTATGGGGTTAAAAAAGGTAAGCTTGAAAGTCTTATTCAAGATACAGACCTTAAAAAAGGAAAAAAGATCACTGAAAGCTTAATTTCCAACTCTAAAAACTACATCACCAATAAGTATAAAAAACAAGGCTACTTAAATGCCGAAGTTAATATTGCCACTTCTAAAGATACCACAGGTACTAACACCCAATATATGGTTGTTAATGTTAAAAAGGGTGATAAAGTAAAAATTAGAAGTATTGATTTTGAGGGTAACGAACAATTATCCGACAAGAAATTACGCAAAGCATTAAAAAATACAAAGCAGAAGAAATTAGGTAGATTCTGGAAAAAATCGAAATATATTCAAGAGGACTATGAAGAGGATCTTGATTTGTTGATCGATAAATTTGCTGAAAACGGTTATCGCGATGCTCGTGTTATATCAGATTCTGTAATAAGGGTAGATGAAAATAATATCGATTTAAAGATAACAGTAGAGGAAGGTGATAAATACTACTTTGGTGATATTGATTTTGTTGGTAATACCGTATACACCGATCGTCAATTAAACCAAGTGCTTGGTATTAAAAAGGGCGATACATATAACGGTGTATTAATGCGTGAAAGAATTGCCGATAATTCTAAACCAGATCCTAATGATGTAACTAGTCTTTATCAAAACAACGGTTATTTATTCTCTACAATTAATCCGGTAGAAATTTCTGCTGCAAACGATACTATTGATTTTGAGATTAGAATTATTGAAGGGAAGGAAACATTTTTAAATCACGTAACTGTTTCCGGAAATGATAAAACCAATGACCACGTTATCTATCGTGAACTTCGTACAAGACCAGGTCAAAAATACAATAAGGCAGATATTATTAGAAGTATTCGTGAATTGGGTCAGTTAGGCTTTTTCGATGCGGAACAAATTACACCAGATGTATTGAACGCCAACCCAAATGAAGGTACTGTAGATTTAGCTTGGAGTCTGGTAGAATCTGGGTCAAGTCAAATTGAACTACAAGGTGGTTATGGTGGCGGTGGCTTCATTGGTACTTTGGGGCTGTCATTCAGTAACTTCTCTATTCAGAACTTATTTAATGGTGAAAAGTATAAACCGGTACCAATGGGTGACGGGCAAACGTTTGCACTACGTTTACAGGCGAGTCAAACTTACCGAGTTTATAGCTTAAACTTTGCAGAACCATGGTTAGGTGGTAAAAAGCCAGTTCGTTTTAACTTAAGTATGTCTAGAACACAGCAATTTGCAGCTTCATATGATAGCAGTGGTGATATTGATATTGATAAAGATCAACAGTTCTCTATTACCGGTATTACGGCAGGTTTGGCAAAACGTGTACAATGGCCAGATGATTTCTTCACCATTTCACATTCCTTAAGTTACCAGTTATATGATTTTAGGAACTATAATATTGGTTTGTTCAACTTTGGTGATGGTAAGGCAAATTCATTAGCGTATACTTTTGGTATCTCTAGAAGCTCACAAGGACCAAGTAGAATATTCCCTATGTCCGGATCAACATTTGAAATGTCCGCCAAATTTACACCACCATGGTCTTTATTCAGTGATAAGGATTATAGAGAATTGAAAGATAGATCAGATGAGTTAGAGGATCAAAAGAATTCTGTTGGTTTAACATCAGTTGAGCAAGCTGAATTAGAAGATTTAGATCAAGAGAGATTTAGATGGTTAGAATATTATAAGGTGAAATTTAAGGGAGACTGGTATACTACTTTGGTAGATAAATTAGTTCTTCGTAGTAATGCTGAATTCGGTTTCTTGGGTAACTATAATAGTGCCGTTGGTGATGTGCCTTTCGAAAGGTTTTACGTGGGTGGTGACGGTTTAGGTAACTTTACATTAGATGGTAGAGATGTTGTTCAATTAAGAGGTTACGACAACCAATCTATTACTCCGTATTCAGATGGAGCAACTTCACCCGATGGTGCATTAATTTATAATAAATTCTCTTTAGAGTTAAGATATCCGTTAACATTAAAACCTTCTGCATCTATTTATGGACTAGCATTTTTAGAAGGTGGTAATGCCTTCAACAATTTTCAAGAGTTTAATCCGTTTGAATTAAAACGATCGGCCGGTGTGGGGCTGCGTATCTTTATGCCAGCATTTGGTTTGTTGGGTATTGATTTTGGTTATGGGTTCGACGAGGATCTTGTACCAACTTCTGCAGGGCAAGGGCCAAGCGGATGGCAAACACACTTCATCATTGGTCAACAGTTTTAATTTTCATTGAATTATTACAATCGTTCAATATGCTAATCCTTTAATTTTAAAAGATTTAGTAATTTTGGCACGATATTTTCTATAGGATTAAACGACATTAACAATGAGTACAAAAACAAAAGTTCTATTATTGGTTTCGGTCATTTTTATGACACTACAAGGGTTGGCCCAAAGAGGGGTGAGAATGGCTTATGTAGACATGGAGTATATTTTAGAAAATGTCGAGGAATATAGAGATGCGACCGAGCAACTGGAAACTAAAGTACAGCGTTGGAAAATTGAAGTTGAGCAAAAACAAAGTATCGTTGAGCAAATGAAAAAGGATTTGATGGCTGAAAAAGTGTTGTTGACTCCAGAACTTATAGAAGAGCGTGAAGAAGAAATACAGATTTTGGAACGTGAAATGATCGAGTATCAACAAGATCGTTTCGGACCGCAAGGTGATTTAGTACTGCAAAAAAGAAGACTTATACAACCTATACAGGATCAAGTTTTCAATGAAGTACAAAAAATAGGAGCGAATAAAAAGTATGATTTTATTTTTGATAAATCTGCGGATGTTGTAATGTTGTATTCCGAAAAAAGGCACGACATTAGTGATTTAGTGCTTAGGGGTATTGCTAGAACAAGAAAAATTAGCAAACCTGCTAAAAAGTCAAATGATCGTAGTAGATTAGATGATTTTGAAGGTGAAGAAGAAGAGGTGGTAAGTGAAGCCTTACAAGAGCGATTAGATAAAGCTAATCAAGCAGCTGAAGCTAGAGAGAAAAGTGCTGCAGATGCTAAAGCAGAGCAGCTAAAATTACGTGAAGAGCGTAAGAAGGCTTATGAGGAAAGAAGAAAGAAATTGCTAGAGGAGCGTGAAGCTAAAAGGCAAGCGAAATTGAAAGAAAGAAACGAAAGTAAAGAAGAAGATAATAACGAAGAAGAAAATAGCGATACCGAAAAAGATGATAACGGTACTATTTAAATAGGTTTAACGACCGTACATTAACACTCAAAATTGAATTAAAATTACACTCATGAAACAAGTAAAACAAATTGTGGTAGCCTTATTGTTGTTTGTAGCAACGACAAGTTTTGTAAATGCCCAAAGTAAAGTAGCTCACATAGATGTTACTAAATTATTATCTGCAATGCCTGAGATGAAGGCAGCAGAAGCAGAGCTCAAAAAATTACAAGAGACTTATAATGCCGATATTGAAGGTTCAATGACAGAATTGCGTAACAAGTACACGCAGTACCAAAATGAAGCGGCATCTAAGTCTAAAGAAGAGAATGAAAAAAGAGCTATAGAATTACAAGGTTACGAAAAGAATATTGGTGAGGCTCAACAAAGAGCTCAACAAGAATTTCAAAAGAAACAAGCTGAGTTGTTTGCACCTATTTCAGAAAAGGCCAAAGCGGCTATTGAACAAGTAGCAGCTGCTCAAGGTTTTGATTATGTTATCGATGCGCAAGCTGGTGGTGGCTTAATCGTTGCAAAAGGTAAAGACCTTTTGGCAGATGTTAAAAAGCAATTAGGTTTCTAAATTGAAATCAAGAATATAAAAAAAGCCATCTGATCAGATGGCTTTTTTTATATCCCTATTTTTCTTCTAATATTTGTCCATCTTAGGTTTCTGATAAACTTACCTTCTTCTTCGGTAACCAAGTACTCATCTTGATTATGACTTGCATTCAGAAAGCCGGTCATGTTGTTCCAGAAAGATTTGATAGACTTGTTCTTCATGGCCATCTTCAAAGAGGCTATAGCGGTTATAATAAAGCCATATCGCATGCTGTACATCGCTTTGCCCTGTAGTCTTTTAGCTTTTGCGTTATAAGCCTTTCCTGTGGGGCGTAAATGTTTTACTTTAAGTCGGTCTTCAGTATGTGTGGTGTAGCCGTGAAACTTCGCTAAAAGCTCGTCTACGGTATCCCAGCCCATAGCGCTCTTTAATCCACCAATCTTTTTAAAGCAGTCTTTAGAATATGCTTTTATGGCTCCTCTTATATGGTCTTTGTCCATTGGGTGGTTGAGGATCCATACACCATGGCTATTCTGTTCATAAATGAATCCGCCGCAAATTCCTAAGAATTTATCATTTCTAAAATGAGATGATATCACTTCGAAATAATTTTTTGGTAAAATTAAATCGGCGTCAAGTTTAACTATAAAATCATAATTTTCATCAAGCAGTTCAAGTCCTTTGTTGAAGGCATTTACAACTTTGCTTCCGGGCATATGCTGAGTAGATGATATTGAATTTAGTTTTTTGAATACACTATTTTTAATGACGTATTCGTCTATAATGCTCTCGGTATTATCAGTTGAATTGTCATTGACAAGAATTACTTTTTTGGGTGCCAATGTTTGTTCCAGAATGGAGTCTAAGTTGTTTTTCAGAAAGTCCTCTTCATTGTGTATGGGAATAACTACGTAGTAATCCATATGCTTATAGATACATTATTTTCTGGTAGCGTATACAATATAATATCTTGGTGTAAACAATCTTAAAAACGGTCTAAATCCAAGTTTCTTTACAGGATTGGTCCATTTCATGGTGTCTTGAATTTCCCAACCGGCTTTTTCTAGAAGCCAATCAAACTGCCAATCTTCAAATTCATGGTAATGTCTATCCCACTTATCGGATTTACTTCTATATGCAGGGGAAAACCAGAGTTTTAAAGGAATACTGGCCACTAATTTTTCAGATTTTGTATTAGATAAAAGATGTAATGGGGCTAAAAGATGTTCAAATATTTCAAAGGCGGTTAGCACTTCTGCATCGGTAGAGGTAACAGCGCTGAAATCAAAATCTAAATCTTCACCTTTGGTATTGCTTACTTTATAACCGTCTTGTCGCATTATATCCGTAAACGGATTTTCTACTCCTAAATCTAAAATTGACTCAGAAGTATTTATATGTTTTCGTAAAAACTGAAGCGTATGTTTGTAGCGTTTGTTCGGAAAGCTGTTTTCGTACATGTTTAAATTCTGTATACCATTGCATTGACGTTCATTCCGGCGCCAACACTAGCAAAGATAACAACATCTCCCTTTTTAATTTCCTGATTTTCTAATTTACCTTCTTTTACCATGTCGAATAAAGTGGGTATAGTAGCAACCGAGCTATTGCCAAGCTTTGAAATACTCATGGGCATAATACCTTCTGGCATCTCCCTGTCATATATTTTGTAGAAGCGTTTTACAATGGCCTCGTCCATTTTTTCATTGGCTTGGTGAATGAATATCTTTTTCACCTCATCAATTTTTACTCCGCTGTTGTCAAGGCAAGATGCCATTGCTGATGGTACGTTGGTTACGGCAAATTCATAAATTTTTCTACCGAACATTTTTATGTAATAGGCTTTCTTTTCATCCTCTTTGTTATATGTATCGCCAAAGAATAGAAAGTTTGCTTCATCATTGGCAAAAGTGGCAGATTCGTGTGCAATAATTTCACCGCCATCATCAGATTTTTCAACTATGGTAGCTCCTGCACCATCAGCATAAATCATGGAGTCCCTATCATAGTCATCAACTATTCTAGATAATGTTTCGGCACCTATAACCAAACATTTTTTGGCAATACCACTTTTTATAAAAGCATTGGCCTGGATCATACCTTCTAGCCAACCTGGGCAACCAAAAATTAAATCATAAGCGACACATTTAGGGTTTTTGATCTGCAATTTATGTTTAACCCTTGTAGCTAAACTTGGCAGTGTGTCCCCTTGAATATAACCGTCTTTTAGGTCTCCAAAATTATGGGCTACGATAATATAGTCCAGGGTTTCTTTGTCTAACTGTGCATTGTCGATTGCTTTTTCTGCGGCAAAGTAAGCAAGGTCGGATGTGTTATACTCTTTGGGGGCATATCTTCTTTCTTCAATACCTGTTATGGCTTTGAATTTCTTTATAATAACCTCATTATCTTGCTTAAATGCAGTACCGTCAAGATTTAAAAAATGATGGTCGTTAAAATCTTTATTGGAAATTTTTAGTTCGGGAATATAGCTTCCTGTTCCTGTAATTGATATGCTCATTTTAAAAAATTGTATTGTAATCGAAATGTAGTGAAATTGAAAATTATTTTATATGCATGCATAATAAATTTTACGATGCTCAATACGGTTTTCTTTGAATTATTTGAAATAAAAAAGCCTTTTCAAAATGCTGAAAAGGCTTTGTAGTATGGGTTTATCCGGGTTATTCCGTTTCCATGTAAGCTTCAATTGGAGCGCATGTACAAATTAAATTACGGTCTCCATATGCATCGTCAACTCTTCTTACCGAAGGCCAAAATTTATTCTCGGCTACATAAGGTAATGGAAAAGATGCTTTTTGTCTTGAATAAGGAAAATTCCACTCATCTGTAGTGGTCATCTCTAAGGTGTGTGGAGCGTTCTTAAGCACATTGTTGGGTTCGTCTGCACTAGATTCATCTATTTCTGCACGAATGGACGCCATAGCTTCACAAAATCTATCTAATTCCGCAAGATTTTCACTTTCTGTAGGCTCTATCATCACTGTGCCTGCTACCGGAAAAGATACAGTTGGTGCGTGAAAACCATAATCCATAAGGCGCTTGGCAATATCTGTAACTTCTATGCCATTTTTCTTAAATGGTCTACAGTCTAAAATCATTTCATGTGCTGCACGCCCTTTTTCCCCCGTGTATAGAACATCGAACTTACCTTCAAGCCTATGTTTGATATAGTTGGCATTTAAAATTGCGATTTTTGTGGACTGGGTCAAGCCTTGTTCTCCTAGCATTTTAATATATCCGTATGAAATAAGGCAAACTAATGAGCTTCCCCAAGGTGCTGCTGAAATAGCCGTTATAGCATCTTCACCTCCGGTCTCTATCACCGGATTTGAAGGTAAAAAAGGAACTAATTGAGAAGCAACACATATAGGGCCAATGCCTGGACCGCCTCCACCGTGAGGTATGGCAAAAGTTTTATGTAGGTTTAGATGACAAACATCTGCCCCAATAGTTGCAGGATTGGTCAACCCAACCTGTGCATTCATATTTGCACCATCCATATAAACCTGACCACCATGGTCATGTATTATTTTGGTGATCTGTTTAATCGATGATTCAAAAACACCATGTGTTGATGGGTATGTAACCATTAACGCAGCTAACTTATCTGAATGTAGTTTTGCTTTTTCTTCTAGATCAGCAACGTCAATATTGCCTTTTTCATCGGTTTTTGTAACCACAACCTTCATACCTGCCATTACTGCAGAAGCAGGATTGGTGCCATGTGCAGATGAAGGTATCAAACAGATATTTCTTTCTGATTCTCCTCTAGATTCATGATAGGCTCTAATAACCATAAGCCCTGCATATTCTCCTTGAGCTCCTGAATTAGGTTGTAATGATGTGTCGGCAAAACCTGTAATTGTAGATAGGTCTTTGGCAAGCTCTTTCAATATTATTTGGTAGCCTTCCGCTTGGTCAACCGGTACAAAGGGATGAATATTGCCCCAATTAGCTGAGCTTAGCGGTAACATTTCACTAGCTGCATTCAATTTCATGGTACAGCTACCCAAAGAGATCATACTATGGTTCAGTGCCAAGTCCTTACGCTCTAATTTTTTAATGTAGCGCATTAATTCCGTTTCCGAGTGGTAAGAATTAAATACCTTGTTCTCCATAAATGAACTGGAACGTTCAATGTTTTCTGGTATAGAAGTGGTATTCAATAATTCCGTTACCTCAGATGATTTTTTGCCTAAAGCTTCGGCAAAGATTTCAATAATCTGGTTGAGGTCTTTAATAGAAGTTGCCTCATTTACCGCTATTGAAATGGTATCATTATCAACGTAGTAAAAATTGACCTCGTTTGCCTCGGCAATTGGTCGTACTTTTTTTGCATCTGCTTTTACAGTAATTGTATCAAAATAAGCAGTATTCAGTTGGTAAAGCCCCAAATTTTCAAGTGCATCTGTCAATGTAACGGCAGTAGCATTAATTTTAGAGGCGATATATTTAAGTCCTTTTGGACCGTGGTATACCCCATACATACCAGCCATTACCGCCAATAAAACTTGAGCGGTGCAAATGTTTGAGGTAGCCTTATCTCTTTTTATATGCTGTTCCCTGGTTTGTAGTGCCATTCTTAAAGCGGGCTTACCATCGGTATCTTTGGTAACACCAATAATTCTACCGGGAATATTTCTTTTAAATTGCTCTTTGGTTGCAAAGTAGGCTGCGTGAGGACCACCGTAACCTAATGGAATTCCGAAACGCTGCGTGGTTCCCACAACCACATCAACACCAAATTCCCCTGGTGGCGTCAACAAGACCAAACTCATAATATCGGCGGCAACCGCCACTTTAATGTCATTTTCCTTTGCTTTGGCAACGAAACCTGAATAATCGTAAACTTGTCCGAATTTGCCAGGATACTGTAATAGTGCACCATAAAACCCGGAGTCAAAATCAAACTCTTCATGGTTGCCAATTACCAATTCTATACCTAAAGGAAGTGAGCGTGTTTTAAGAAGGGATAATGTTTGTGGTAATATTTCTTCTGAAACAAAAAATTTGACCACTCCGTTTTTTTTCTGATCTCTACTTCTAACATCAAAAAGCATGGTCATAGCTTCTGCAGCAGCTGTACTTTCATCTAACAACGAAGCATTTGCCAGTTCCATCCCTGTTAAATCTGAAACTATGGTCTGAAAGTTTAGAAGTGCTTCTAATCTACCTTGTGCTATTTCTGCCTGATATGGCGTATATGCAGTATACCAACCTGGGTTTTCTAGAATATTTCTTTTGATCACTGAAGGAATCAAACTTTCATGATACCCTAAACCGATATAGGTTCTGAAAACCTTGTTCTTTTTTGACAACTCCTCCGTGTGGGCAAGAAACTTATGCTCACTCATGGCAGGATCAAGTTGTAGAGGCTCTTTTAAACGAATATGATCTGGTATGGTCTCAAAAATAAGTTGTTCCAAATTTTCAACACCTACCGTGTTGAGCATACTGTTTAAATCTTCTTCCCTTATGCCGATATGGCGTAGAGCAAACACGTCAGTCTTCATAGATACGATTGTTATATAAAGTGCAAAATTACCACTTTTATGTGTTTAATTTATGGTAGCCAAGGTACCTATTGATGAAAGTTTTTAACCAAAACAAGGGGTTATAAACACTTTACCTATTTTTGTTTAATGACCGTAGTCAAAAAGATTTTTGATTTTTACTTGGATGCCAGTATTCACGTGTCTTTAGGTATATTCAGTTTAGTGCACGTTACAGCGTTGACATTAAACATTAATGTATCAAAAGAGCTTTATTTTTTTATCTTTTTTGGGTCAATTGCCTGCTATAACTTCGTAAAGTTTGGGGTAGAGGCAGAGAAGTATTTTCTTGTTGCCAATACATATCAAAAGAATATTCAATTTTTTAGCTTGGGATGTTTGCTCGTTGCTGGTTACCAATTGCTGTTCTTGTCGGAAAGAGTATTTGTCGGCTTACTTATTTTAGCGGCAATTACTGGTTTGTACGCGCTTCCGGTTTTGCCTAAACACAAAAACTTTAGAAGTCTTAGCGGATTGAAAATTTTGATTGTAGCAGTCGTTTGGGCTGGCACTACAGTAATTTTACCTGTTCTTTCTGAGCTTGGCGCCATAACTTTGAACGTAAAGGTAGAAATGGTTCAGCGATTTCTTTTTGTACTAATACTTTTGGTGCCTTTTGAAATTAGGGATTTAAAATATGATAGTTTAATTCTTAAAACTTTACCACAAAGAGTGGGTGTAAAAGGTGCAAAAAATATAGGATATATATGGATTGGACTTTTCTATGCCGCAACGTTCTTAAAAACAGAGTTTAATACTCAGCATTTTATAGTAAAAACCTTGTTGAGCTTAATTTTAGTTATAGTGGTTTACTATACAAAAAAAGATCAAGGAAAATATTTCTCATCTTTTTGGGTAGAGGCGATACCTTTATTATGGTGGTTGATGTTCGTTATTAGTTTGAAATTAACTACTTAGCGTTGTTAAAAGTTTCTTTCATCTTTTTCTTTTCTTCATCAGACAGAACAGCTAGCCTGGCTTGATTACAAAGCGATGTTAATTTTGTATTGTCCTTACTGTGCTTTGCACAGGTTTTACAAATAAATAAATGAAACTTCAATTTTATCCTTTCCCCTAAAGAAGCTTCTTTGTACTGGGCTTTATCGCAAATTTTTGCAGCCTTCTCACATGAAATCATCATAATTAAAACCAATTTTGATTTAAACAACCCATTAAGCTAGTTCTAGCTCTATGTATCATTACCCAAAGGTTAGACGCATTAATTCCTAAAGCATTACAAATATCTTCAGTTTCCATTCCTTCAATTGTTTTCATAGTGAAAACTTGAGCTTGTTTTTTGGGTAATTTTGATATGCAGTTTTGAATTGCCAATCCTAATTCTTCATTTTCAATAGCGCTATTTTCGAAATTGCTATTAGGGTCTGCTATACGTTCTTCTAGCCAATCTCCTTCGGCATCGGTCTGTGAGCTATAGCTCATACGTACTTCTGCTTTTCCTTTTTTTGAATTTATTTTTCGGTAGTGATCAATGACTTTACGCTTAAGAATAGCGATCAACCATGTGCGCTCGGCAGCGTCGCCTTTAAAGTTTTTAGCAGATTTTAATCCTGCAATAAAGGTATCCTGTACAAGGTCTTTTGCAATTTCTGCATCACTTACCCTAGTTACGGCATAATTAAAAAGGTAATCTGCATACAGATCTACCCACTTGTCTGGATTGAGGTTTTGTATTTCCATTTTTTTTCTGCATTTCAAAAGTAATTTAATTTTAGGTATTATGTTTACTTTTGATAACAAACACTTTACTCATGAGGAATATACTGTTATTTGTTTTAATTATTAGCGGTCAGTTGGCGTTAGCTCAAATGGAGTCACAACCAATTACTGAATTTAAAGGATTTGATGATGCTAGTGAGCTATTATTGGATGTAAGAACTTCCGAAGAATATAATCAAGGTAGTATTGATGGGGCAATAAATATTGACTGGCTATCCAATGAGTTTAATGAAAAGGTAGCAAGGCTGGATAAGGATAAAAAAGTATATGTGTTTTGTAAGAAAGGTGGTAGAAGCTTAAAATCTCAAGCAAGATTAGCGGAGTTAGGTTTTGCTAATGTTGTTGACTTACAAGGAGGTTATGATGCTTATTCGAATAAGAATTAATCGGTTTTCATTTTAAACGAATTATCGGATTGCTTCTAAATTTCTAAAGTTCAGCAAGAATTTTGGTCAATTGGTTGTCTCTTATTGGTTTTACTATGTAATCTTTTACTTCGCTTATTTTCTTTGTTTTGTCAAAATCTACTAAATCTACCGATGATGATAAAATATATACGGTTATCTTTTTGACCATCTCAGGAATTAATTTTACGTATTGCTGCATAAACCCGTAACCGTCCATAACGGGCATATTTATGTCTAAGAAAATAATATCGGGCAATTCATTATCGTTATTGATATTGGCTTTTAAAAAGGTCATTGCTTCGGCTCCATCGGTAAACGGTATAATATTATTTACAGATTTATGAACTTGTAAGGTGTGTAGAATAGTGTATTGAAAAACATCATCGTCATCTATAATGCAAACATTAATATTGTTGTTCATCTTGTTTTAATTTAGGGTTACAAAAAATGTTGATCCTACGTTAACTTCACTTTCTACTGTTATCGATCCGCCCATGGCCAATATTTGCGCTTTTGTAATAAATAGCCCAATACCTTTAGCTTCTGGGTGTTTATGAAATACTTTGTTGAGCCCGAATAGCTTATGACCATGACTCTTTAAATCAATGCCCACCCCGTTATCTTTAAATTCTAATAGTGTTTTCTCATTTTCTAATTTTGAAGAAATGAAAATTTTCGGTATTCTATCGGGTGCTCTATATTTTATGGCATTACTAATTAAATTCAGAAATATACTCTCTAAATAAATAGGGTTGTAATTTACATTTTTTACTTGGGAAAAATCAAAATTAATTATAGCCTTTGTCTCTATTAATTCCGCAGCTAATGTTTGCTTTGTTTTTAGTAAAACATGTTCGAAATCTAAATGAGGTTTTATTTCAACACCATTTTTCTTTATCGTGATCATCTCAACCAAGGCGTTCAATGTTTCGTTAAGGTGTTTAATAACTATTTCAAACTTATCAAATATTTCTACTTTCTTATCCTCACAAGTAGCATTCTTATACATTTGAAGTAACGCATTTAAATTGCCTACTGGTGATCTTAAATTATGAGAGGTAATTTGATTGAACTCTGCTAATTGTTTGTTTTGAGATGTTAGTTTTTTGGTCGATTCCTCTAGGTTTTTATTGGTTTCTAAAATCTTTTGTTTTGATAGAATTTCTTCTGTAATATCTCTACTAGAACCAATAATTTTTGTGGCGTTTCCGTTTCTGTCGGTAATTACTTTACCGACAATTTCGCAGAAGCGTATATCACCATTTTCATGTAAAATGCGTTGGGTAAATTTATCGACCTTTTTGGTGATAATGGCGTTTTCTCTTTTGTGTAATAAAAATTCTCGATCGTCTGGATGCGTATGGGTGAGGAATAAATCAAAATTCATGGCAATACCGAGATCAAACCCATAAATTCGATACATATTATTAGACCAAATAAAAGAACCATTAGAGACATTTAATTGCCAATACCCTATCATTGCCAGCTCTTCGGCAAAATTTAGCATGTGGTTTTTCTCTAATATATCTTTTTCGATTTTTAATTTTTCGGTAATGTCTTGCGCTGTACCGGCTAATTCGATAACCTTTCCTAAATGATTTTTTTTGTATTCTGCCCGTGATTGTATAGAACGAATTGATTCATCGTCTAAAATGATACGAAAAGACAATGATTTTATACTGTCGTCCCCTTCAACTGATTTTTTAACTTGGGTTTTTACATTTTCGATATCACCAGGATGTATACGTGAGTAAAACTTATCCATATTGATAACAGAACCTACATTAAAACCAAAAATTTTATATAAGTTATCCGACCATTTTAAAATATCACTTTCTATGTCTAAATGCCACGACCCCATATTGGACATTTCTTCTGCGAAGGATAGAAGTTGGTTTTTTTCTTTAATTTCTTCGCGGGCTTTTACCTTTTCGGTTACGTCTTGAGTTGAGCCAATTAATTCTACAATATTTCCATTTTGATCTTCAATAACTTCAGCCAATAATTCTAATGACCTTATGCAACCGTTATTTTTTATAATGCGAAATGCTAATGTTTCATTACTTTTATGGGAGTCTAAGACATTTTTAATTTGATTATTTACACTTTCGACATCATCAGGGTGAACTTTAGATAAAAACACCTCAATAGTAATAGGAGTGTGTAATTCAATCCCATATATCTTATAAAGGTTATCTGACCAAGTTGAAACTCCGGTTCCAGGATTCCATTTCCAGGATCCCATCATCGCCATTTCTTCGGATACGGAAAGTAAGTGGTTTTTTTCGTTGATTTCTTGCTCGGTTTTGACTCGGCTGGTAATATCTTGAGTTGTTCCTGTAATTTCTAAATCGCCATCTTCATTAATACTAGTAATTCCTCTAACCTCTAATGTCTTAATAGTATCTTTGTCTAATTGAATGCGATAATTTAAATGGTTGTGTTCTATTCCTTCTACTATTTCACTTGAAACTTGTTTAACTTTTTCTAAATCTGGTGGATAAATCTTTGCCAAAGATTTTTCTAAGTCAATATGTTCCCCGGGTTCATAGCCATATATTCTGTAATGGTTATCAGACCATTTAAAAATTTCATTTTTGGGTTGCCATTGAAAAGAACCTAAATTGGCCATTTTTTCGGCTAAACTTAATTGATGGTTTTTGTGTATGAGCTCTAGTTCCCTATGTCTGGCTTCTGTGATATCTTGGCAAGTACCAGACATTTCAACAACTTCCCCTTTGCTGTTTCTTACAATTTTACCGATGGATTTTATTATCTTAATTGTACCGTCATCCAATTGAATTTTATACGTGGAACTAGGAAAATCACCCTCTTGCATTGCATTAGCGAGTTTTGTGGTAATTGTCTGGCGGTCGTCTTCGTGAATATAATTTATGTACGTCTCAAAAGTTAGCGGTTTGTTTTTGTCATGACCATATATGGCATGTAAATTGTCTGACCAAAAAACTTCATTGGTTGCGGTATTCCACTGCCAATAACCGATCATCGCCATTTTTTCGGCGCTGTTCAATTGATGGTTTTTTTGCTCAAGTTCTAACTCTTTGGTTTGGTTTTCGGTAATGTCTAAACAGGTGCCTAAAAGTTCTTGTAGACCATCCTCATTGTTATACGTGACCTTTCCGATAATTTGAATGATTTTTATAACATTGTTGTCCGTAATAATTCTGTGTGTAAAATTGAAGGGTTTGTGGTCGCTTCTAGATCGATCTATTTTTAATTTTGAGGCTTCCCTGTCTTCTGGGTGAATTTTTTGAAAGTAAGTGTCAAAAGTTACCTTTTTATTCTTTTGTTGGTCAAATATCACATATACGTTATCTGACCAAAAAACATCATCTGTGGCAGGTTTGTACCTCCAATACCCCATTGTGGTTAAATGTTCCGCAAAATTTAAAAGTTGATTTTTCTCCGTTAATTCTTTTTCAATATCCAGTTTTTTAGTAATATCTTGAGTAGTACCTATTAACTCAATAACGTTACCGTTTAAATCTGTTATAACATCGGAGACGACTCGTACCGTTTTAATAGTGTTATTTTCTAATAGGACGCGATGTGTAAAAGTGTGAGATTTCTTTTCTTTTATTCTTTCTTCAGGTTTTATAAGCTCAACATCTTCTGGATGGATGATTTTCTTATATTTTTCAAAATTCATTGGAATACCTACTTCTAGGTCGAAAATGTTATAAAGATTGTCTGACCATTTGAATTCTCCGCTCGCTAGTGATAATTGCCATGAACCTGCTTGATTAATGCTTTCGGATAATTCTAATTGTTGTTTTTTTTCAAACAGCTCTTGCTCTTTGGCTACTTGCTCTGTAATATCTTGGCAAGTTCCCATTAGTGAAACAATATCATCTTCATCATTAATAATAACCTTGCCCGAAGATCTAAGGGTTTTAATAGTGCCGTTGGATAATTGAATACGGTAAACGGATTCTGGAAATATTTTATCTTTTAATGCACGTTCAAATTTTGCGGCAATTTTTTCTTTATCCTCTTGGTGAACATAATTTAAATAAACTTCAAAAGAGATAGGGCTGTTTGGATCATGATCAAAAATGCTATAGAAATTATCGGACCATATTAATTTGTCGGTAATAATATTCCATTTCCATGATCCGGAGTTCGCCAAAATTTCGGCGGTATTTAATTGCTCTAGATGCTGTACTGTTTCAACCTTTGAATTGTTAAATTGCGAAACATCTATAGTGGTGCCATGTAGGCTAGTGCAACATTCATTTTTTAAAACAGGTTGCACTGTAGTTCTTACTATACGTTTTTCACCTTTTTGGGTTAGTATGTCGTATGTTAGCTCAAATGAAATACCTTCTTTTATTGCTTTTTTATGAGCTTTAGTAATTAAATCTTTCTGTTTTAGGTTGTCGCAATTGCCATATAAATCTTCTGTTCGAGGTGTGAAATTCAAAGGTGCTTGGTGAATTTCTTTTAAGTCGTTATTCCAATAAATATGGTTGGATTTGATATCTAGTTGAAATATACCAATGCATGGAACCTTATTGCTTGTTACTAATAGTTGATCATGATGTAAAAGAGTATTCCCTTTTTCCATAGTCAAAAGTGTTTAATGATTGACGCCAAAGGCAGAAAGAATAAACTACTAGTTGTAATGGTTTGTGCTGTAGTTATATTACTACAATATAATTAATAAATATTTGATTAGCAGAAGGTTTGTGAGTTAAATGAATTCTCAAGTCAGTTATTACAACGTTTATGCATTAAATCAACGTTGTACGTCAATGGACAATTCGAAGATGTTACCTTGGGTTTGTTGATGATTAGATTTTTATCCATTCTCCATTTGTTTTATGCCACCTAATTTTCAGTGCTTTAAGAATTTGTTTATGAAAATGGTCTTGATTGGTTACATCTATTACATGTAGTGCCTAATCATTTATATAGAGGCGAGTTAAAATTAATTCAAGAAAGATGATGAGCAGCCGTATAGAGATTGAAATTGTTATTTGCCACTTTATTTCTAAAAGGAATAAGTCCTGATAGTACGGTAATGGGGGTAGAGTTATAATATTATAATAAGTAAGTAGTTTCTTGAGCTTTGTACTAAATTAACCTGATATTGATTCTGAATCATATTCATAAATCAATATCAGGTTGTTTTTAATATTTATGTAGAGTTACTAGGTTTTTTTTGGAAATTGAACTAGTTCAATAATCCTGCTCTTTCCAATAAAGCCTCTACTTTAGGTTCAGCACCTCTAAATCTTTTATAAAGTACCATAGGATTTTCAGTGCCACCTTGTGAAAGGACGTTGTCCTTGAACTTGGTTGCTACTTCTTTATTGAAAATTCCTTTTTCTTTAAAATAAGCAAAGGCATCTGCATCCAACACTTCTGCCCATTTATAACTGTAGTACCCCGAAGAATAACCTCCTTGAAAGATATGTGAGAATGCCGTACTCATACAGGTTTCTGGAGTTTCTGGGTATAAACTTGTGTCTTTGAACGCTTCATCTTCATGGGCTTTTACATTGGTGATGCTCGTTGGGTCAATTCCGTGCCAAGACATATCCAATAATCCAAAACTCAACTGACGTAGCGTTTGCATTCCTTCTTGGAAAGTGGCGGATTCCTTTATCTTTTTAACCAATTCCATTGGTATGATTTCTCCGGTTTCGTAATGTTTGGCAAATAATTCTAACGCTTCTTTTTCATAACACCAGTTTTCTAAAACCTGACTAGGTAATTCTACGAAGTCCCAAAATACAGATGTGCCGGATAGGCTAGGGTAAGTGGTGTTTGCCAGCATACCGTGCAAACCGTGTCCAAATTCATGGAATAGGGTCGTAACTTCATTAAAAGTCAATAATGAAGGTTTACTCTTTGTAGAAGGAGTAAAGTTGCACACGTTTGATATATGCGGACGTACATTTTCTCCATTTCTTTTCCATTGACTTTTAAAAGAGGTCATCCAAGCACCACCACGCTTGCCTGCTCTTGGGTGAAAATCGGCATAGAATAATGAAATAAAGTTTTTATCAGCATCGTAAACTTTAAAGGTTTTTACCTCTTCATGATATTTTTCAATGTCATGAACCTCTTCAAATTGTAAATCGAATAAGTTTTCTGCTACTTTAAAAACTCCATTGATTACATTTTCAAGCTTGAAATATGGCTTCAGTTTCTCATCATCTAAATTAAATAACTCTTGCTTTAATTTTTCAGAATAGTAACTACTGTCCCATTTTTCTAAACGGTCAATATTATCTAGTTTTTTAGCGAAATCTTCTAATTGTTTAAACTCGCGTTCTGCAGCCGGCTTCGCTTTTTCAAGTAACTCGTTTAAGAAGGAATGTACTTTTTCAGGTGTTTCTGCCATGCGCTCTTCCAATACAAAATCGGCATGCGTTTTATAACCTAATAAGTTGGCTCTTTCAAAACGTAGTTTAGCAATTTCAAGAACATTTTCTTGATTGTCCAACTCATCATTATGAAACCCTTTGCTTCCAAAAGCCAATGAAAGCTTTTTTCGTAATGCTCTATTTTTAGCATACTTCATAAAGGGTATATAGCTTGGGTAATCTAAGGTAATCATCCAACCATCTTCTTTCCCTTTTGAAATCGCCAATTGTGCGGCAGCTTCTTTTTCACCTTCTGGTAACCCGTCTAAATCTGCTTCATCCGTAAGGTGTAGTTGAAATTTATTGGTTTCGGCAAGTACGTTTTCGCCAAATGTTAGTTTTAGCTTTGCCAGTTTAGCATCTATCTCACGTAATCGCTTCTTTTTCTCTTCGGATAAATTAGCGCCGTTTCTGCTAAAGCTCTTATATTTTTTATCTAAAAGGGTATTTTGCTCTACGGTAAGGTCTAAATCATCTTTTTGGTCATATACTGCTTTTACCCTTTTGAACAAATCTTCATTTAAGGTAATGTCATTACCGAATTCTGAAAGTAATGGAGAAATTTCTTGTGCAATTTTCTGAATCTCCTCATTGGTTTCGGCAGAATTCAAGTTAAAAAACACACTTGAAATTCGGTCTAATTGCTGACCTGAAAATTCTAATGCTTCTATGGTGTTTTCAAAAGTTGGAGCTTCCGTATTATTGGTAATTGCATCTATTTCGGCTCTTGCATCTTCTATAGATTGTAAAAAAGCGGGTTTAAAATGCTCGTTTTTAATTTGTGAAAATGGAGCAGTATCAAAAGGGGATAATAATGGATTCATATATCTAGTATTGAGAAATTAGATTTGAGAATTGAAATTTCTTGTAGATGATTATTTGCCATTTACAGCTTTAGCGCCATCGATAACTTTTTGCTTTAGACCTTCTTTATACAAAATCACCTTGTCTAAAACACATTTATCTGAGCTACCTATAATTTGAGCTGCCAATATCCCTGCGTTTTTTGCTCCGTTCAATGCTACAGTTGCTACTGGTACACCACCTGGCATTTGAAGTATAGAGAGTACAGAGTCCCATCCGTCAATAGAATTGCTGCTTTTTACAGGAACTCCAATAACGGGTAACGGAGACATTGATGCTACCATACCCGGCAAATGGGCTGCCCCACCGGCACCTGCTATAATGACTGAATAACCATTGGTGTGTGCATTTTTACTGAAATCAAAAAGTTTTTCAGGTGTTCTGTGGGCAGATACAATATCTACATCTACCTCTATGTCAAAACCTTTTAAAATATCTATGGCGTCTTGCATTACAGGCATATCACTAGTGCTACCCATTACTACGGCTACTTTACTCATGTTTATTATTTTGAAATCACTTGAATTTTTTCTTTTACTTTTTCGGCAATGGCTCTTGCCTTACCTAAGTCATCGTTAACTATGGTTACATGACCCATTTTACGAAATGGTCTTGTTTGAACTTTTCCGTAAATATGCGGAGTAACACCTTCCATCGCTAAAATTTTATTAATGTTCTTGTAGACGACATTACCTGTATGTCCTTCGGCACCCACCAAGTTTACCATTACACCGGCAACCTTGCTATCTGTTCTTCCTAAAGGTAATCCTAGAATACTACGTATGTGCTGTTCAAACTGGTTGGTGTAACTAGCTTCAATACTGTAGTGACCGCTATTGTGTGGTCTTGGCGCTACTTCGTTCACTAAAATTTGGTCGTCTTCGGTTTGGAACATTTCAACGGCTAACAACCCGGTCAGTCCTATTTTATTCGCTACTTTTAATGCGAGTGCTCTTGCTTTTTCAGCCACTTTATCATCAATACGAGCTGGGCAGATTACATATTCCACTTGGTTGGCTTCTGGGTGAAATTCCATTTCTACAACGGGGTAGGTCTTAATTTCTCCTTCCGCATTTCTAGAAACAATTACGGCTAATTCGTTCTTGAACGGAATCATGGTTTCTGCAATACATTCGCCGGTAGGTAACCCTTCTAAATCGGCTAAACTACGAACCACTTTAACGCCTTGTCCGTCATATCCAAATTGAGCTACTTTCCAAACAAAAGGAAATTTTAATCCTCCGTTTGCAACACTATCCTCAATTTCGCTCAAATAGGCAAACCGCTGAAAATCTGCGGTAGGTATATCGTTATCGACATAAAACAATTTTTGCTTTGCCTTATTTTGAATAATGCGTAGTGCTTTTGGCTGCGGATACACTTTTACCCCTTCGTCTTCTAATTTTTCTAACGCATCCAAATTTACATTTTCAATCTCTATCGTTAGTATGTCTACATCTTTACCAAAGTTATAGACCGTATCATAATCTAAAAGACTGCCCTGTACAAACTCGTTACATGACATGCTACTTGGTGCATCTGGTGATGCATCTAAAACCTTGGTGTAGACATCCCATTTTCGGGTTTCGTAAAGCATCATTTTGCCTAATTGACCACCTCCTAAGATGCCTAATTTAAAATCTGAAGAAAAATAATCCATATAATTGTTGCTTTTGGCAGTTGAAAAAATGCCTTAAGTGTTACAAAAATACGGTTAAATCTTAGAAACCAATTCCTTTCTATTCAAAAACACAAGGCAATACCTTATCTTTGCAAACCTTGATAATCCATGACAATTGATACAAATTCACGATAAGTTTTTTAAACCTTTTTTAAGCGAGTCTGAAATTCTACAGGCGGTAAAATCGGTTGCCGATAAAATAGCAGCAGACTATAAAGACGAGACACCTATTTTTGTTGGTGTGTTGAACGGGTCTTTTATGTTTGTTTCAGATTTGTTAAAAGCCTATCAGCACCCTTGCGAAGTGTCATTTGTAAGATTGAGTTCATACCAAGGCCTTACATCAACGGGCATTGTTGAAACCTTGTTGGATGTACCGGAAAATATTGAAGGGCGAAGTGTCATTATTCTAGAGGATATCATTGATACTGGGCGTACCTTGCAACAGCTAGTACATCTATTCTCAAAAACGAAGGTGAAGGAGTTTAAAATAGCCAGTCTTTTTTATAAGCCAGATGTTTACAAGGGGGAATATGCCATAGATTATTTTGGACTTGCAATACCCGATAATTTTATTGTGGGTTACGGACTTGATTACAACGAACAGGGAAGAAATTTAAAAGAAGTATACCAATTAAACCAAAAACATATGATCAATCTTGTACTCTTTGGTAAGCCAGGAGCCGGCAAGGGCACACAAGCACAATTCCTAAAGGAAAAATATAATTTAAAGCATATTTCTACCGGAGATGTCTTTAGATTCAACATCAAGAACGGTACGGAGCTAGGTACGCTAGCTAAGTCGTATATTGATAAAGGGGAGTTGGTTCCAGATGAGGTAACCATAAAAATGTTACAAGAAGAGGTGGAGAAGAATCCTGATGCGGACGGATTCATTTTTGACGGTTTTCCAAGAACGGCTGCACAGGCAGAAGCTCTAGATAATTTCTTGGAATCTAAGGATATGGGCGTTAATGCTACGATCGCTTTAGAGGCAAACGATGAAATTTTAATAGAACGTCTTTTGGAAAGAGGTAAAGTTAGTGGTAGAACAGATGATCAAGACGTAGCCAAAATCAGAAATCGTTTTGATGAGTACAATGAGAAAACTACTCCTGTTAAAGAATTTTATGAGGCTCAAAATAAGTTTTATAGTGTAAACGGTATCGGTACCATTGCCGAAATTACCGAACGCCTAACCGAAGTAATCGAAGGCTTAAAATAATATAAAGTTTGCTTCAACTAGTTTTGATGTAAATTTTTGAACTGAATAGAAAATAATGACCGAAGGGAATTTTGTAGACTACGTTAAGGTAAGTTTGGCTTCTGGTAAGGGAGGCAAGGGATCTGTGCATTTGCACCGTGAAAAATTTATTACCAAAGGTGGTCCTGATGGTGGAGATGGTGGTCGTGGAGGTCATATTATAGTTCGTGGTAATGAAAATCTGTGGACATTAGTAAACTTCAAATACAAGAAACATTTTAAGGCCGGTCATGGTGCGCACGGTAGTAAGAGCCGAAGTACCGGGGCAGATGGTGAAGATGTTTATTTAGATGTGCCGTTAGGTACCGTTGTAAAAGATTTTGAAACGAAAGAGGTTCTTTTTGAAATCACCGAACATGGTGAGGAAAAAATACTGCTTAAAGGTGGTATGGGCGGTAGAGGTAACTGGCATTTTAGAACGGCCACAAACCAAACACCACGGTACGCACAACCTGGTATGGACGGTCTGGAAGGAGAGTTTCTTTTAGAACTTAAAGTACTGGCAGATGTTGGTCTTGTAGGTTTTCCAAATGCAGGTAAGTCCACGTTGCTAAGTGTAATTACTTCTGCAAAACCTAAAATTGCCGATTATGAATTTACAACCTTAAAACCGAACTTAGGTATTGTAGAATACCGAGATTTTAAGAGTTTTGTGATGGCAGATATTCCTGGTATTATAGAAGGTGCTGCAGAAGGCAAAGGTTTAGGGCACTACTTCTTAAGACATATTGAGCGTAATGCCAATTTGTTGTTTTTAATTCCTGCGGATAGTAAGGATATCAGTAAAGAATATGAGATTTTGTTAGATGAGCTACGTCGTTATAACCCGGAATTGTTAGATAAGGAACGACTTATTTGTATATCAAAAAGTGATATGCTAGACGAGGAACTTATGGATGAAATGAAGACAGAGCTCAATAGTGAGTTTGGCGATACTCCGTTTATGTTCATATCTTCAGTTGCCCAAATGGGTATAGTAGAACTAAAAGATAAACTTTGGGCTATGCTAAACGCTTAGTCGAATACCTTTGTAAAAACATAGTTTACTCTTATATTTTCTTTAATTTTAAGAAAATACGTTGTTATGAGAACATTTTTAATTGGTGCTTTGTTGGTTGTATTGTCTTCTTGCGGTGTGGCAAGGGTCAATTATGATTATGATAGCAAAACCGATTTCTCTTCTTACTCCACTTTCAACTATTATGCCGATATGGAAACCGGTCTAAGTGAATTGGACGAGAAAAGACTTATGGATGCCCTAGATGCCACTCTTGGAGAGAAGGGATATATGTTTGCCGAAGAGCCCGATCTTTTCATTAATATTAAAAGCACGGTTTTTCAATCTCAAGGAGGTAATAATGTTGGAGTAGGACTCGGCGGTGGCGGAGGTAATGTTGGTGGCGGAGTATCAATTGGTATTCCTGTTGGCGGACCTAAATTGACCCGTGAACTCCAAATTGATTTTGTAGATGCCAATAAAGACATGCTTATATGGCAAGCCATAAGCGAAAGCCCATTTCGTGAAGGAGATACTCCACAAGAAAAAGCGGAAAAACTAAGAGCTGTAGTTGATAAGATTTTTAGCAAATACCCACCTGAATAGTTTTACTTTACTTTAATGACATAAGTGGCTATAAGATGGTCTTTGGTCGAAATGTGAACATCATAAAGTCCTTTTTTAGTAAACGTTTGCGCTAAGCTAATCTCGTTCTTTTTTCTACTATTTTTAGGAGTAACGATTTTTTGACCGCCTCCCTTATTCAGTAATAAATGAATATCATCATTGAATGTATAAGGGACTTTTAATTTGAACGTTACCGCAGTTCCTTTTGTAATTTGGTGATGCATGCGCTCAGGTGCTACAGGAACAATAGGCGCTAAAAATGCTTCCTTATAAACTACTGGTGCATTGATAAAAGTTTTAAATGCATCATCGTTAGCGCTGTGGGTGGTATCTTTCTCAATTGGAAAATGGTTTTTTGCAAATAGTGCAGGATCCGCAAGAAAATAGCCATCAAAGTAATCTGCATTGAACATGGGCTCACCGTTTAAGATGACAGTTTCTCCTGCAGACCAAGTTGCATCGCACCAGTACCAAGTATCGTTTATTTTTATTCTGTTCCAAGAATGATTGGGTGCACTATCTTCTTCTAAACGTAATGTAGGCGTTCGTCCATAACCATCTACAATATCACACTCGAATCCTGCTAAATTTATCATTTCCTTTACCAAGTAGGCATAGCCTGTACAAGCCGTTTTTTTATTTTCCAGTAAAGCTTTAAACACCTTCGGAGTTCTGGCTGTATTCCAATTTAAAAAAGTTTGCCGGTCTTTAGCAAGCCTTTTTCTTTTGTGGCTTATTTTTTGGTAAGACGAATAATCATTTTCAATGTTAGTGCCGATCCAAGTATAAATAGCCCTTATTTTTTCAACATCGGTTGGTAACGATGCTGTTAGATTATAGGTAAGCACAGGTAAGTTTGTTAGGCTTGCACCTGTATAATACTGTGCAATACTATCCGCTTTTTTAAAATCTATTTCAGGGAAATCTGATTGTTGGGCAAAACAGGAAATTGAAAGTAATAATGCTGCTAAGAGAACAGTTTTCATTTTTTAAAAATATCTGCGATCTTTTGAAAAATGTTTCTTTTGCTGGTGTAGGCTCCTCCAATTACAACTTCGCCCATTAACTCAACATCGTAAGTGTCAAAAGAAATATTGATATTAATGTTGGAATTTCCGCTTGCTTCTACCTTGTATGTTTTGGTTTCGTAACCAATAAAACTAAAGACTAAAATGTCATTTTCTGTCAATTGTTGGGGAAATTCAAACTTACCATCAAAATCGGTTTGGGTACCAACGGCTGTTCCTTTTAAAATAACATTTACACCGGGTAAGGGTTCGTTCGCCTCATCTACAATGCTACCTGATACAGTGTATTTTTCTTGAACGGTTTCAACATACGAGATATCGCCCATAATATTAGAAGAGGTTATCTCAATCGGTGTTTCAGTGCTTACTATTTCTTGTGCTGTTACATTAGTCGCGCAAAGTGCCAATAATGAAAAGCCCATCATTGCTATTCCTTTGTGTAGTATAGAATTGTTCATAGTGTGTAATGCGTTAGTTTCATACGTTTTAAGTTGTGATGCCTTAAACATGCCACATGTATTTTTATTAGAGCTCAAATGCTTTATAAGTTCAGGGTCAGATAACTTGGTGAAATCTATAACTTCCTTTTCACAGCTTTGGCAAAATCCTCCTTTTTCGGTTTTATTAAAATTACTAAATTTTTCTTTGCATGGTTCTTTTACGGCAAGGGTGAATGTACTTTTCATAATGTTTTGGTTTTATATCTATACCTCTAAAGTATGTTGGAACCGGGTCTTATAAAATGAAGAATGAGTAAAGGTGTGGTTTCAGTGAGTTAACAATACATAGTGCTGTTTTATTGATCAATCATTTTTGGTTCAAATGATTAAATATCAGAGGTTAAGGATGGTGGTAAATAGTGAAATAAATATGTTTAGAATAAAATCCTGTTATTTTTGTAACAAAACTCAAAACGAGCGTCGTATAGACCGACACGTTTAAAATTAACTCACAAATGAAAAAAGTTTATTTATTGGCTGCCGGTTTGGTAGCCTTGGCTTCATGTAAAGAAGAGGCTAAACCAACTGCCGAGGCAGAAAAAATTCCTGGTATCGTTCTCGCCAATATGGATACCACTCAAAACCCGAAATCAGATTTCTATAATTATGTGAATGGAAATTGGATGAAGTTTACAGAAATACCAGATGATAGAACCAGTTGGGGAGGTTTTAGCGTACTTCGTAAATCTACGGATGACGATGTATTGAAGATTTTAGCCACGGCAAAGGAAAGTGGAAATTACGCCGCAGATACCGATCAAGCCAAGGCATTGGCAATTTTTGATACGAAATTGGATACTGCTGCTAGAAATAAAGCTGGTGTTGCTCCGTTAGATGAGGCTTTTGAGGCTATCGCTTCTGTTAAAAATTTAAATGACCTACAAACTGTTATCGCTAAAAATGCTGCAGTTTCTACACCGTTTATAAGTATTGGTGCAGGTGCAGATTTAAATAACAGTAGCATGAACGCCGTGTATTTAGGAGCGAATGGATTAGGATTGCCAGATCGTGATTTCTACTTTGATGAAGATGAGAAATCTGTAGAAATTCGTGAAGAATACAAGAAGCACGTATCTAGAATGTTGCAGAAACTTGGAGATTCTGAAGTAGAGGCTACTAAGGCTGCCGATAAAATTCTTGCTTTGGAAACACAATTGGCAGAACCACGTTTAAACAAGGTTGAGCGTAGAGATGCTAGAAATTATAACAACCCAAGAACTATTGCCGAGGTTGATAAAATGTTGTCTACCATTGATATGAATAAGTTGATTTCTGACCTGGGAATCACTAAAAAATTCGATACGCTTTTGGTAACGCAATTGAGATATACGGAGTATTTGGACAAGTTCTTAAAAACGACTCCGATCGAGGATATTAAAACTTTGGTTAGATGGGATACGTTCAACAATGCTGCCGGTAGATTAACTACAGATATTGAAACTGCCAATTGGGAGTTTTATAGCAAGTTCTTAAGAGGTGCTAAAGAACAACGCCCAGCAGATGAGCGTGCGTTGGCTACGGTTAATGGTACTGTAGGTGAAGCACTTGGACAGCTGTATGTTGATGCCAAGTTTCCGCCAGAAGCAAAGGCAAAGGCAGAGCTGATGATCGCTAACGTTATAGATGCTTTTAAGGAACGTATTTCTGTTTTGGATTGGATGAGCGATTCTACCAAAACAAAAGCAATTGAAAAGTTAGATAAGTTTACCGTGAAAATTGCATATCCCGATAAATGGGAAGATTATTCTACTATGGAAGTATCTGGAGATAAGTCTTATTTTGAAAATATGACTGCAGTTAGTAAATGGGGCGAATTAAAGAACTATTCAGAAATAGGTGAGCCTGTTGATAAAACTAAATGGGGAATGTCTCCACAGACCGTAAATGCATATTTTAACCCATTGAACAATGAGATTGTTTTTCCTGCAGCAATTTTGCAACCTCCATTCTATAACTATACCGCTGATGAAGCTGTAAATTATGGAGGTATAGGTGCTGTTATCGGTCATGAAATTTCTCACGCTTTTGATGACAGTGGCTCTCGTTTCGATGCTGATGGAAATCTTAAAAACTGGTGGACAGAAGAAGATTTAAAAGCTTTTACAGAAAGAGCTGATGCATTAGCCGTACAATACGATAGTGTTATGGTATTGCCAGATGTTTACGTGAACGGTAAATTTACCTTAGGTGAGAATATTGGTGACTTAGGCGGATTGTTAGGTGCTTATGATGGGTTACAGAAATATTATGAAGAAAACGGTCGTCCGGAGGATATTGACGGTTTTACCGCAGAGCAGCGTTTCTTTATGTCTTGGGCTACGGTTTGGAGAACAAAAAGTAGAGATGAGGCTTTGAGAACACAGATTAAAACTGATCCGCATTCTCCTGGTATGGTAAGAGCAACACAGCCATTATTGAACATTCAAGCGTTTTACGATGCTTTTGATATCAAAGAAGGTGATGAAATGTACCTTGCTCCAGAAAAGAGAGTTCATATTTGGTAAACTATTTTTAGTATAATAGAAAAGGGCGCTACAATGTAGCGCCCTTTTTTTGTTTTAGTTCGTCATTGCGAGGAGTTTTTCGCGACGAAGCAATTTGTCTGTTCATGTTTGCGAGTTAATTTTAGTCCGTTAACAAACAGATTACTTCACTACGTTCGTAATGAGGTTAATTTTCTACAGAAACTCGTACTCCTTCACTATGACTGGTAAATTCTGGGGCGTACATGCTTTCAATTGTTGTAATACCGTTACTGAAATTACCTGCATTGTTTACCCGTACATCATATTCAAAGACATAGACGCCTTTTGGTAAATAGTCAAAAAAGAAATTGGTGCTGGCATCTTTCGTGCTTTCGTAATACCCCAATCCGTCTTGCCATTTATATCTAGAAATTACGTTAACGGGCTCAAAACCTGCCGCTCTCATATCCTTCATATGTATAAACTCCATATCTCTGTCCGATCGTAGCTCTATTCTTATTTTAACCAAATCTCCTACTTTTAAAGCAGTATTATCCGTTACTTCGGAAATCACTTCGCCAGTATCGGTATTCTTCTTCAAAAAGATTTTTTTCTTTAATTGTAGTGGAGTCTCGGCACTGGTTATTTTGTCCAAATCCTCAAAATATTGCCAGTACAATGCGCCCCAAGCTATACCGTTTCCTTTTTTGCTTATTTGTACTTCGCCCATTTTAGGGGTTATTTCGGCAGTATTCCACGAAGTTTTAAAATACCCTGTGCCTGCTTCAACTTTAACATCCTCTAATGTAGAAGGCTCCAATTGTTCCCCTCCAATTAAGACATCGACTGCATCGGTTACCGATAACCAATCGCTTCCTTGCAATAGCAATGCATATACCGCTTCGGTAGTTGCTTTGGTGGTGCTCCATTGGTTGGTCTGCTTATTTTTTAATAACCAGATTTTAAGATTATCTATAGTCTCAATATCGGTAGGTCGAATTTCAGAAAATGCTTCAATCAATAAAGCTTGTGTTTCTATAGGTGCTTGATACCAAAACCAAGAACTGGTATTACTTTTCCAGTACATGCCCAATTTATCGCTGGTAATGCTATTTTCTTCTAAAGCCTGAATTATTTTTGAAGCTGTTTTTGTATCATTCATTCTTTGTAATGTTAATGCTAACATTCCTTGGGCATACAAACCTCTTTTTGTCCAGTACTTTTGGGCTTGTTCAATATAGTATGCAATGATTTTGTCCACTTTTTTAGACGTTTCAATATCTTTAAAAAAGCTTCTCATGTATAAATAATGAACCTGATTTGCACTTAGGTGGTCATCATTTATATTAGAGGTATGTTTCTTCATCTCTTCATATTCCTTTACGAATTCGTTATCGAGATAGTCAATTGCTTTTTTAATCATTTCTGATTTAGAATTGAATGAAATTGACAAATTATCTGTATTGGTGTCTTCAGAGGTGGTTAATTTGTTCAAATGTCCCATGCCCGTAACGATATGTTGGGTAATATATCTGTTATCTGGTCCGCCGTTGAACCATGCCCAAGCTCCGTTTGAATTCTGATTCTGAATAAGCTTGTTCAAAGCCGATTGCTGCTCGTTTTTCATTTTGTTTATATTGAACAAAAAGCCTATTCTTTTCTTTTGCTCGCTTTCAGATTGTGCATCTCGTAACCAAGGTGTTTCTTGAATTAATAAAGACTTTAATTCTTCATTCTTTTCAAGATTGCTCAATAAGGCATCAGAACTTGCCCATTGATCGAACACTTCTTGTATTCTTGGGTTACTGTTGGCTATGTAACTTGCTAGTGAATTGGCATAGTATCTTGAGAACGTTTGCTCGTTGCAATCATAAGGGTACTCCATTAAGTAGGGCAAGGCTTGTACTGCATACCACGCAGGATTGGAAGTCATCTCCATAGTCAGTTTGTGATGTTTTAAAGACGCCGAATTCGTGTTCTTCAATTTATCAAGAGTGAACGTTTTGGTTTGATTACTACGAACCCACATGGGTAAGGTTTCGGTTACTAAAGTTCTGTTAGACAAAACGGGCAACATATTTTGTTCACCATCGGAGAAATCACCAGCTTTTGCAATAACTTTGTATTGAACGGTTTGCAATCCTTCAGGTATTTTAAGACTCCAAGAAACTTGGGTGTTTCCCATAGTGTCTACTTCAAAGGATTTTACTTCAAGAATATCTGACGATTCCATCAATTCTTTAGAAATATCTGTACCAGTTAGTCCATCGGTCAGTTCTAACTTTGCCTGACCGGATAATAATTGCTGTGTTAAATTGGAAATTTTGGTGCTAATGGTAATAGTGTCTCCTTCGCGTAAAAAGCGAGGAGCATTGGGTATGACCATTAACTCTTTCTGGGTAACGGTATTTAAGTTGGTAATGCTACTTTCCAGTTCTTTGGTATGCGCCAAAAGTTGTACGTTCCAACGGGTCAAAGCTTCAGGAGAAGTGAAGTTGAACGAAACATTTCCTTCTTTATCAGTCTTTAATTGTGGAAAGAAAAAAGCGGTTTCTTGAAGATTCTTTCTAATTTTTACTGATTCAAAATCTGTTTGTACTGTTTCTTCTGTTTCTGCTTCGGGATCCGTAATTTTAACCCCCGCAACTTTTCCGGATAACTCACTTTCAATATCATTAGCTCCATAACCAACAGTAACCACTTCTTCTAACATGGCATTATCCGTCATCATAGCTGTTGGTGCGGCTGTTTTATACAATCTTCGTGATTCATTGAAATATCCAAAACTCCCAAAATTTAGTCCGAACATATCGAAGGCATCAAATTGTATATTTGGGTAGTTATGGTTGGTATTTTGTGTAAATGACTGAAAGTCAATAGTGGAAAAACTTCTATTGGCATTAGCTCTTCTTTGCGTATAATAATTTGGCTTGCTCAAAGGATTAAAATACCAAGCGTGGGGTTTAAACTGGTCTAAAGAAGCATCGTACATACTTGCTAATAGTTCGGCACTTACTTTTTCACCTTCAGGTCCTTTTATTTTAAATGACCAAGTTTCTTCTGCACCAGGGGCAATTTTGTCCCTAAATGTCATGGTTTCTATTTGAAGATCGCTAGAAGGGTAGGGCACGGCAACCATATAATTACTCGCCTCAAAGTCATTGGCAAATGCATAGCTATAGGACACCAAGAATCCGCCTAAATCATTTTCTGTAACAGGTACAGTAATGGTTTGGGAATTATTGTTGAGTGTAATTACTTTCTCTTTATAAACCTTATGGTCTTTTTCTACCACAACGGTAATATTCAGGTTATCGGCACTGGAAAGAAAGGTTACCTGTGCCTTGTCTCCAACCTGGTATTGCTCCTTATCCGTTTTTATCTGGAACAATTGATTATCTGCCAGGGTATTTTCATTACCGGTAAAAGTAATGATGGCAACATCTTTCACTATTTGTCCAAATTTATCTTTTGAGGTCAGTTCTAGCTTGTATTTTCCAGACTCCCAATTTTTGGTTTTCCCGAAATTCATTTCTTTTGATTCGCCTGTATCAAATTTAGATGAATAGACCATTTTTCCTTTTTCCCACTGGTTAGGGCCGTCTTCGTTATTAAAAGCGTCATGTGGGTAAAGGGTACTGAACTCTTTTGGGGTAAAACCGGCATAGTCTGGTGCTGCCCAAGGTCTTTGGCGTAAAACCTGATCTGGAGCCTGTAGCTTGTATAAACTTACTTCGCCACTGGCTGGCACAAATTGTCCATTTAAATTTGTACTCTCAATGTTGAAGCCGGTATTTTTTAGTGTTTTGTCTATCGAATTGGCGACTATTACATCTACGTTCAAAGCATGATAACCTACGGCTACATTAGTAACGGTGCTTCGTGTTTCGCCATTGATATCGGTAATATCGGCGGTAACTTCGTAGTTAAAAGTGGGTAGGTGTTCTTTTTCGATACTACTGTCAGGTATCGCCTTAAAAGTGATTTCGTAATTACCGGATGCATCTGTAACGGTTTCCCCTTGTACAATTTCTTGAGAAGAACCATTAAAATATGGTCTGGACCAATAATACCAGCGAGGTAAATTCACCACACGTTTTACACGGTAAACTACTTTGGCATCTGAAATAACGCTACCTGCATATGCCGTTGCTTTACCTTTTACACTGATACTGTCGTTTACTTTGTACGTCTCTGTAATCGGCTCAAAATTCGTTTCAAATTTTGGTCGTTTATACTCTTCTATAGATATATTGGTATATCCGTTAACATTTAATTTCTCTGAATATGCGCGAATTGAAAACTGACCTGTTAGTCCGGAAGTTGGGAGCATGAATTCACCTGATACAGAACCAAATTCGTTGGTCTTTAAATGTAGTGTTTCAATTTCTTGACCGTTTACGTCACTCAATGTTACTTGAACACTGGTGTTTTCTAAAATATTGGATACCCCATCATCTTGACTAATGGCTATTCCTTTAAAAAATACGGGTTGACCTGGTCTATAAATACTGCGGTCGGTAAATAGAAAACAAGAATAATTTATGTTGGTTCTATTTTGTTCGTAGCTTCTTCTGATATAGTAATCGCCAAAAAATGCAGTGTTTTTATCTTTATTGACAATGATGTTTACGTTGTTCCAATTGTTATTCTTTTTTTCAATTGAAATAAATCCTGTTTTATCAGATACAAAAGATTCACTTTTTAATCCGTCTTGATAGTTTTTACGGTAGCTTAATTGTATGGCGGCATTGGCAATAGGTTTTCCATTGTTTCTATCGATTACCTGGTAATATTGATGTGTATTGGTTTGGGTTTCTACAATGGCGAAATCAGTTGTTTGTACCGTAGTGTAGCTAAAAACCGGTTTTTTCTCATTTGTAGATTCAGCTGCCAATATGTATACTCCGTTTTCTAGAGCAGGGAGCTTGATCTCTGTACTATGTAATTGGTAATCATGCGCTGTTTTTAAGTCTGCAGACCATGATTTGGATACCGGTAGTTTTTTGATAAAGGATTCCCTTTTGGCGTTGGGATACAACTCATTTAGTGTTTTAAGCTGTTTCTGTGTGATTTTATACGCATTTAAACTTAGGTTTTCAATATTCTTGTAATTGACCAAAAGCCTGCTGGTAGTTTGTGTTGGTATATGTTCTTCCGCTTTTAGATGTATTGATACTTCTTGAATTTGAGATTTTAAAGCCATACATTTTTCAGCTCCTAAACTTTTGGGAAAACGTGCAATGACGCCATCGCAAAGATCAACGGCTTCTTTAAGTTTCCATTGATGGTCCGTTTGGGTTAAAGGCTCATAAGTTTGCCCTATTTTTTGGTAGTATTTAGCAATTTCATAGGTGTATAACCCAGAAAGCGGACTATGCTTAATATTTTCTGCGGAGTTTTCAAGTACCTCTAAAAACAGGCTGTCCTTATTACCAAATGTTGCATTGCTATGAATGAAATTTAGCCTTTCAATATCAACGAATACTAAAGGATTCATATCTGGATTGCCAAAGTGAAATGCCACTAATGCTTGGTAAATATTTAATGCTTTTGCTTGTAGCGATAGTGTTTTCGTTTTATCAATTCTTAAAAAACTAGCGGTATATGCTTCACATAAAATCGCTTCGTCTTCAATTTCAAAAGCATCGGCAGCTTTGTTGATACTGTTTTCGCTAGTGGTATAAAATTCTAAAGCGGTATGTGCCAATAAATCATATAGAGTAGGTCTGTATAATCTGCTTTCTTCTTCGAGATATAGTATATCATCAAAATCTGAAATAGGTAAACTTTGGGTTTTCTCCGCATCATCTAACGATGCAGAAAAATGTACATCTATTTCCTTAAATAATGTATGTAGGTCCCAGGTTCTAAAATCTACGGAATCTACCTTGTTTTCTGTAGTTGTTCTATTGTAAAACCTATACCTGTTGTTTTGAAAATATTGCCAGTATAAATTAGCTAAATGACTGTGTAGAATTTGTTTGGTAGGCGAATCTGCAATTTCAATTTCAGATTTGAATTCATTGATGATATTTAATTTGGCATTCTCTTCAAGCGTCATGGCGTAGTTAGACTTGTGAAGTAAGGCCTTAATGGTCTGTACACTGTTGCTCTCTTCTTTTGCCTGGGTAAATATATTTTCTACCAGTTTTAAGGCAGATTTGGTTCTTTTTTCCTGCTCATGTGCATCAACTTGCTTCCAAAGTTGATCATAAGAATCATTTTGCTGGGCATTACCAAATTGTGAAAACATGAATACGGTTAAAATTAAATATAGTTTTTTCATCATAGTAAAATTACAATACAAAACTGTGCCAAGGTAATTTTATATACAATGAAAAATGAGTGTAATCTACTTTTCGGTTAGTGAGAACAGGTAAGTTTATGGTATACTTGCTGGTTTTTTGAAGAATTGAGTCAATGTCATATTTCATTTACGCATTATTTTCTATTTTGCATGGCTATGCGATTAATTTTAGTGTTTTGAAACATAATATATAATGCCTAAACCAATAGAAAAATTAGAAAATTTATTAAGTAAACCACATAGAATAGTTGTTGTTGCCGTTTTGATGGCAGTTCTTCTGTTTTTAATTTCTTCCTTCTTTTTTAAGGTTGCCAATTTTGGATACGGTTTAGGTATGTCTATAATATTACCCATTATCATATCTTATCCCATATCATTGGTTGTAATTGGTTACACGCAAAAAATTAAGAAACAAAAGCAAGAACTTGTTAAGTTGGATACAATCAATAAAAAGCTCTTCACTTTGATTTCTCATGATATAAGAAGTCCTATTGCAACATTGCAGAGTTTGGTATATTCTATGGCTTTCAATGATTTTGATAGAAAAACCGAAAAGGAATATTTAGGGCAGTTATCTAAACATATTGCCAATCTCGATATGTTTTTGACTGATTTACTACAGTGGTCTCAAGATCAAATTCAGAATAAACCGGTTAATTTCACCCTTTTTAAATGCAATGATATACTAACTCAAGTAGGAGGTTTGTTTGAAGGCTTGTTGATGGAAAAACAAATTGATTTTACTATTGGCGATTTGGACAGTGCTATATATGCCGATAAACAGAATTACGCCTTTGTAATTCGTAATCTTCTGCACAATGCAATTAAATTTACTCCTAAAAATGGAAAAATCCATATTTGTTTAAAAGTTAAGGGAAACGAGGTACATACAATTGTAAAAGATACCGGTGTGGGACTCAACAAGGAAGAAATAGATACCATATTTGAGGGAGAAAAACTTTTTACCCAATTAGGAACGTCCGACGAGAAAGGCACGGGGTTTGGCTTAAATGCTTGCATTGATTACTTGAAGAAAAACAACGGCAGGTTGAGTATAGAAAGTTCACCGGGCAAGGGTACTAAGTTTTCAGTGATTCTTCCTAATTCCTCCACGGCTTTTTAGGGCCGATTTTTATTATTTGGGATTAAAAAAGTAGTTGGTAAAATGTTTAAATTCAACGGAGTTTTACTATAAAGCCATTTCTTAGAATTTTTAAAATTATCAGATATAGTACACGAGTATAATTTATATCTTAAAAGCACAGACCAAAACGGTCTGTGCTTTTTGTTATATAACTTTTAACCAGGGAGAGATTAAAGGAAAGATTCCTTAATCTGTCGTACTAGTTTTGTGCCATCTGGATCTGCTTTTGTTTTTAGTTCACAAAACTTCTCTGCCCATTGAGAAGTACGTATACGTAAAGGCGGATTTTCATTTTTAGCGACGTCTATAACTACTTGAGCAACTTCTAGACCGGTTTGGTAAACAGATTCTTTGCTTTCATTTGCACGTTTTTGGTTGCCTGCCATATATCTTTCAAATATGGGTAGGTATTCTCCTGTTGCAAACTGACCTTCTACGGCTGTTTTTTCTATTGCTGAGGTCATGAATTCAGTAGATATTCCCCCGGGTTCTACACAACTAATTTTAATATTAAAGGCATCGCTTACATAGGCGGCAAGCCCTTCCATAAAGCCTTCTACTGCAAATTTGGCTCCGCAATACAATTCATTGAATGGTTGGCCAACTAGACCACCTACAGAGGTTATACTAATAATTTGTCCGCTCTTTTGCTTCCTCATATAAGGTAATACCGCTTGAGTACAAAAAACTACACCGTGGTAGTTTACTTCGGTTACCCACCTTATTTCTTCTTCACTGGCTTGTTCGGTGGTTTTTGCAAAACCTGCACCGGCATTGTTGACCAATACATCTAATTTTCCATCTTTTGCAATAATAGTCTCCACAGCAGATTTAATGGAATCTATTTTGGTAACATCTAGCGATAAAATCTCTATATCAGGGCTTTCTTGAGCTATTCTCTCTTTCAGTTTATTCGCTTTTTTAAGATTACGCATGGTAGCATATACCTTATAATTGTTGTTGGCGAATAAGATGGCACTTTCAAAGCCTACTCCTGTTGAGGTTCCGGTAATTAATACATTTTTTTTCATGATATCGAATTATTTTTTGGAGTGAATGTTCATTCCAATTTTTTAATAAATTTTTTTATTCTTTGATAGCATCCCAAACCATTTTCATTTGGTGATTTGGAGATGTGTTTTGCGACTGATTAAAATAATAACGTAAATAAGAAAGAATAGCTCCGCCAATGAACATTAGTAATTCTTCTACCTCAATGTCTTTTATAATGCGATCTTGCTTGCCTTTTTCTAAAAGTTCAACAACCTGTGCTATCGCAATTTTACCTACTTCTTTACTTTCGGCGGTAATTATAGGTGAAGCCTGTAATTGCTCCATAAATTGAAAATATGAGGGGTTTTGTACAAAAAAAGCAATGACTGAAGTAAAATAGTTTTCGAATTGAGTTTTGATAGGATTTCCCGATTCAAAATTCAAAAAGACATCTTTTTCATCGTTTTTAATTTTAGTGTAAATATCATTGATCAAAGCATCCTTGTTGGGAAAGTAGTTGTAAATAGTTCCCATTCCCGTACCCGAAGCTTTTGCAATGGCTGACATTGGCGTATTGTGTACTCCTTTTTCAGTTAGCAATTGTAAAGCTGATGATATGATAGATTCCTTTTTATTCACAATGCAAATGTACATTGATTGGAATGTTTATTCCAAATTTTGTTTGCATTATTTTATAAAGTTTCATTGTATTGAAAAAATCGAATTGACCACCAATTAAGTTAAGTGCTTGGGTAAAAAAAATGCCATGAATTACCATGGCATTTTTATTTTCAATCGATACTAGTTTATCAATTCTAGCAATATGAATTGATTTAACTGTGGTCCAAAGGCACTAAAGTTATTATCGGCCACTAAAACCAAAGAACGGTTTCCGTTTTCCAATACCGGGCCTAAGGTGATCCCTTCAATATTGTCAACAATACCTTCGGTCAGTTCTCCTCGAATAGATTCAAAATCGAATAGAAGTTCTTTTGTAGCCTTTATATATGTTTCTCCTTCCAAAGAATCCATATTCCTTACATTGGTAGCATTGGATGCGTCAACCTTATAAATCTTTACATTGTTTCCTCCATCTGTAAATCCGGTAGAGAATGATCTTTCTAAGAATAAGAATTGGTCTGTGCTGTATTCCAGTATTTCAACAACACCATTTATGGTAAATGCAGTTTCCGATGCTTTTCTTACTACTGGATCTAATTCATATACAAACTCCTTTCCAAATGTTCCGTTTTGAGAGAGGTATGAAATTCTTATGGGAGATTCGGTATCTTCAATAGTTGGCTCAACACCATCTTGTTTTAAGGGCAATTCCATATTGACCCAATATCCGTTGCTACCGTAAGCCTTGCATAATCCTTCAAAAGTTCCGTTGTGCACAGGTCCAACATTCTCATTTGTGTTGAACTTATACTTGGGGGCAACTAAAGCTTCAGATAGAAAATTACCTGCTTGGTCAGAAAATCTTATGAATGGATCTATACCGTTGTTAATATTGCCTTCGCTGGTCCATACAATGGTTCCATTAGCTGCTACACGTATTGCTTCGGGGTCAACAGTGTCTTCTGAAAAAGAATTGCCATTTTTATCTTTTAATTCAGTAACACCGTTGATAGATACATCTCTAAAGCCACTTTCGTTAAATTCAATATTAGCGGTATAAAAACGAATGGGTGCAGTGGGGTCATCACTTATTAAATACCACTTTCCGTTTTCATAGTCAATTCCAGATAAACCTCCGATCAAAGTATTTTCAAAGAGCGTTCCATCGGCAATTACGAATTCGTCAATAAAGGAAATTTCTTTTATTTGGTTGGGGTCGTTACCTATGTTGCCGCCTGTATATTCTTCTAAAAATTCACATGAGCAAAAGATTGCACATAGTAATAGACCTATCATTTTAATTGCATTTTTTTTCATCTTAACTAGTGTTTTTGGTTGAACTAGCAAGATGAAGCGTTTAATTTTTTACGGTATTAATCTACTGTTATTTATAGATTAATTCAATATCAAACTTATAAATTTGTGGTGGCACTTACTTACCTATATATCGTTTACCGTTGATGGCAATATGCGAATTTTTATCATTTAGAAAGCAGAATAATTCAATAAAAAAAGCACCCTGTCTTCCTAAGGTAGGGCGCTTTAAAAATAATCTTCAAATTACTTTTTAGTCTTGAAACTGAAGTTCTTTGTTTTCTGTGTTTAGATTAGCATGTTCTTTCTCTTCAATGATGTCTTTAATAAATTCATCGATTTGAGACTTGGTAACATTGGGCATACAGATTACGTGTGTAATATCATCTGTAGCCAATTGCCATTTCTCTTTGATTCGATTTGCGACCTTAGGTAAAACTACGGTGATAGCCCCAGGGTTAGTCCATGCTTTGATACCGATTTTTCGTAGTTCTGTTTTGCAGTATTCAGCGGTCTCCAAACTATGGCGGTATCGTTCCTCTAATCCTTTAACTCCCATTTTCTTAACGGCGTACCATAAAAATAGAGGACTATGGCCGTTTCTAGAACCGGTTATGGTGGTATCTAAAGAACCAATATAAGATATGCCTCGTGCAATTCTATCCCTTAAGGAACGCTTTGCAATAATTACTCCTGAAGGAAATGGCGACCCAATAAATTTGTGGCCGCTAATGGAAATACTATCTGCCCCGTCTTGAAAATCGAAGGGAATACGCGGTTCAATAAATGGTCCATAAGAACCTGCCAAGGCAGCATCACAATGAATATAGTGATTTTGAATAGCCAGTTTTTTTAAAATTCTTTTTACTACAGATACATCATCTTTTGCCTCTGTCATTGTAGTGCCAAATGTGGTCAATATAATAGCAGGTTTGTCTCTGTTTAATTGTAGGGTGTTCTCTAGGTCTTCATAATCTAGCTCTCCGTTTTCTTGGGCTCTTATGGTTATACTTGGTAGGTTAAGCAAGTGTATGTTTTTCTTTACGCTATAATGGGTAGATTCAGAAAAATAGACCATGGCTTTTGGGTGAGATTCTCTAGCTAGGTACAGACCATATAAATTACTCTCAGATCCACCATTGGTAACGTAGCCCCAAAAATCGGTAGGGTCTGCCCTATAAAGTTTTGCAAAAAAGTCAACTACTTCGCGCTCCATTTCATGGGTTTGTACCTTATATGTATTGTCTTCATAAGGGTCGCCAACATTATTTATAGGGTGCTTTAAAAACTCGTATAGTCTTGAATAATCAAAATCCTTCGCAACCGGATAACCAATAACTCTGTCTTTTTCCTGAATTAGTTTGGTTAGCAGCTCATCTATCTTTTCTTCGTTATTCATCATATTGTAATTTAAAAGGTATTTTTGAACTGTAAAATTACGATTAATGATAATTTTTTACTTTATTTTTGTGAATTACAGTATATAAATCTATTTTAATAGAAATATTGGTTCCATAATACTGTTTTATCTTTAATTGTCTAATAAATTAGAATAATAATCTACTATGGATGCAACTGACGGAAAAATTTTAATGCAATTGCAACGTAATGCCAAACAGAATACAAAGGAAATTGCAGCAAAAGTGGGGCTGAGTGTTACCCCAACTTATGAAAGGATCAGAAAATTAGAGCAGCAAAAAATTATAAGATCATATGTTGCCCTAGTCGATAGAACCAAAATAGGAAAAGAGCTTATTGCCTATTGTCAAGTAACGCTTTCGAAGCAACAAAAAAAGCTTGCCGACAATTTTAAAAAGGAGATAATGTTATTGCCAGATATTATGGAATGCCATCAGGTATCCGGTAATTTTGATTATTTATTAAAGATAGCGGTAAATGACATAGCAGGATTTCATGAGTTTATCAATGAAAAGCTATCTATTATTGATGGAATTTCTACCATACACAGCTCTTTTGTACTCGATTCTGTTAAAGATAGTACTGCATTTAACGTTTGATAAATGCGTTGAACTATTGAAAACGGCACACATAACAGATTTTTAAAGTCATTTAAATGATGTTTTGGGTTATCATGGTAATAGTCAATACCTACCTTTGTTCTTGAGTAAATTAACTCCGAAATTCTTTAGTTTTCGGATTTTTTTTGATGTTGTTCAAAACCCTGTTTCCTTTTTAAATCGTGCTATGTTTTAAGGGGAAATATATTCTAAAATTCAAACCTTACAGAGTGCTAACAAAACAAGTATACATGCGTTCATTAATATTGCTATCCTTTATTTTATGTTGTTATACCTATTCCTATTCACAATTGTCTGGGAATGAAAATTCTAAGACGAAAAAAGAGGTTTCGCATTCATTTTATATTACTTCAAATGTTGGTAATGTTCCTTTTGAAGATGCAAAAAAGATTATAGAACAAATGAATAGTGCTTCAGTAAATGATGCTGAGGCTACATTGTTATTGATCGGTAATGTGTTGAACAAAGAAGGGTTTTCTTCTAAAGATAAAAAGCAAGATAAGGTAAAGGATAATCTAAGACCATTGATGGAGCTATGGGACAATTTTAACGGCAACGTAATTTTGACCCCTGGAAAAAATGAGTGGCTTAAAGATGCACCGCAGAGCATAGATGATTTAGAGTCTTTTTTGCAAGATAACAGTAAAGCTAAATTTTGGCTCAATGATGGATGCCCCTTAGAACGGGAAACTATAAATGATGAGGTGGTACTTGAAATGGTTGACTCTCAATGGTTTTTAGAAGATTGGGACGATCATCCATATATTAATGAAAAATGTGAACACAAAACCAGGGATCAATTTTTGGCGGAATTTAAGGATGATTTAAAGGACAGCCAGGGGAAAACCGTTGTCGTTGCGGTCTACCAGCCTGTAATGAGTAATTCAAAAATTTCCGTAATTGATAAAATGGGCGGTTTTGAACCAGAATCGTATCAGAATAAACAGAATAGACAACTGCGCGGTAGAATGGAGACTATAGCTAGCCAATTCGAAGATGTCATTTTTGTGTCTGGCAAAGACCGAAATCTACAGTATTTAGAAGATGATGGAATTCCACAGATCATTAGTGGGTCAATTGGTAAAACAGAGAAAGCTAGAGCTCCAAAAGAAGAGCATTTTGAGAGTGAAAAACAAGGGTATGCAAAATTGACGGTCTTTAAAGACGGTAGTTCGCAAGTAGAATATTTTGAAGTGACGGGCAATGCTGCTGTGTCAATCTTTACTAAGACCATTAAAAGGGATCGACTATTTTTAGATGAGATATCCTATCCGAAGAAAACATATGGAGCTACTACTAAAGCGTCGATCTATACCGAGGAAGAAACAGATAAAACAGGTTTTTATAAATTCTTGTGGGGCGATCATTATAGAAGTCTTTACAGCAAAGAAATTACGGCTCCCGTTTTGGACATAGAGCAATTGCCCGGTAATGTAAAACCCATTTCAGAAGGTGGTGGTACGCAGTCTAGATCATTACGGTTGATCGATGATAATGAACATGAATATACGCTAAGGGCATTACGTAAAAGTGCAGTTCGTTTTCTGCAGACAAATGCGATAGATAACCATTATGTTGTAGATTATCTAAAAAATACCATTGCCGAGCGGTATTTACTCGATTTTTATACAACTGCACACCCATATGCACAATTTTCTATGAACGAGCTTTCTGAGTCATTGGGCGTGCTCCATGCAAATCCTAAAATATATTATGTGCCTAAACAAAAGGGATTGGGTATTTATAATGAAGATTACGGCGATGCACTTTTTATGCTAGAGGAACATGTGGGCGATGAAAATAAAAGTTTCGAAACTTTTGGGAGCCCCAACGATATTTTAAGTACTACCGACCTTCGTATGGAACTTAGGGAGTCTAAAGATGCATATGTTGACGAATCTAGTTTTATTCGTGCTCGATTATTTGATATGTTGGTGGGTAACTGGGATCGGCACCAAGATCAATGGCGCTGGGCAGAATTTAAAACGGCCGATGGTAAAAAAAGATATGAAGCTATACCGCGCGATTGGGATCAAGCTTTCCCAAAGTATGACGGACCAATAATCTCGTTATTAAAGTTTAGTTTTCCGCTACTTCGAAAGATGGAAAGCTATGATGCCGATATCAAAAATGTGAAATGGTTTAATTTTTCAGGATATCCGCTGGATAAAACCTTCATTAAAAAAGCAAATTGGGAAGATTGGAAGGCACAGGTAGATTTTATTCAAGAAAACCTATCTGATGCTGATATTGACTCGGCATTTGAATCTTTACCCAAAGAAGCTCAGGATAGCAGTATAGAAAAGATAAAAAAGAACCTGAGATTACGTCGTGACGGACTGGCATCTATTGCCAAATCATATTATGATTATTTGAACAATTTTGAGGTGGTTCTCGGTACTGAAGATGATGATGAGTTCTTGATCACCCGAAAGCCTAACGGCATTACCGAAATATTGATATCAAAAGATACGGTGGTTTTTGAAAATTCATATGACACCAAACAAACCGATGAAATTTGGATTTATGGGCTTGATGGTAATGATACGTTTACGGTAATGGGTAATGGTGATAAGCCTATAGATGTCAAAATAATGGGGGGTAAGAAAAATGATACCTATGATTTTAAGAATACTAAAAAGGTGAAACTCTATGATTATAAGAGTAAAAACAACACTATCGTAAATCCGAAATCTAGAAAGTGGCTTACCGACTCTTATGATGTCAATAATTATGATTATCAAAAAAGAAAATACCATGAAAACATTGTATTTCCGAGTATAGGGTATGATGCCGATACAGGGTTTAGATTCGGGTTAAAAAATCGTTTTACCACATATGGTTTGGTCAATAATCCTTTTGAGGCGCAGCATACCATAGGTGCCGAATACTTTTTTGCAACCAATGGTTTTGCAATCGATTATAATGCAGAATTTGGTCAAGTATTCTATAATTGGAACTTAGGTTTTGATCTACGCTATGCCAGTCCTAATTTTACAATGAATTATTTTGGTACGGGTAACGATTCTGAATATGATAGTGACCTTGATCGCGATTATAACAGGGTTCGCATACGCCAATGGAAATTTTCTCCTTATTTAGTACATAAGCATGCAGGTAATAGCGTCTATTTAAGAGCGGCGATTGAATCTTTTGATGTGTCAAATGACGATGATCGTTTTGTGGGGCAGGCATTTGCACCAGATAATGATGTTTACGAAGATCAACTGTACGCTACCGCTGAGTTAGGTTACAATTATAAAAATGAGAATGATCCTGCTTTTCCCAATAGGGCAATGGAAGCAGACTTGGTTGCTGGTTATAAATCGAATATTGATCGTTATGATAATTGTTTTGGTTACGTAAAACCCACTTTAAAATTTATATACCCACTTCACCCTAGTGGTATTGCTGTATTCGCTACCAAAATTGCTGGCGAAACGCTAATTGGTAATGATTATGAGTTTTATCATGGTGCAGTTTTGGGTGGTAACCAAAGTTTGCGAGCTTATAGAAATGAACGGTTTAATGGTAAGTCTGCCTTTTATCAAAGTACAGATTTAAGAGTGGGTATTACTAGATTCAAAACCAACTTTATTCCGCTGCAATTAGGTGTAAGTGCAGGCTTTGATTATGGTCGTGTGTGGACAGATAACGATAATTCTTCTCAATGGCATAATGATTATGGCGGTTCGGTTTGGGTGTCGGGCTTCAGCGCACTTACGGGTAACTTAGGTTTTTACCATGGGGAAGATGGTAACCGTGTCATTTTCAGTGTAGGATTCAATTTTTAAACACAGCATGTTTTTTAATTTTACATAGTAAAAGCATTAGTTTACAAGAACTTAATGCGTTCGTAATAATTATTTCCGCCACAGTTAACCCCAACTTTACATTCATTCTTTTGTTTTGGTACTTAAAACCAAACTGTATTAAAATGAAAAATGTATTACGACCTTTTTGTGTGTCAATTCTTGCGATTTCTATTCTGTTTACCTCTTGTGCCGATGATGGTATCGATGGTGTAGACGGAGTCGATGGTGTTGATGGTGTAGACGGTGCTGATGGTGCCGACGGGGCAGATGGAGCTGACGGTGCCGATGGCATGGATGCTGAATTCCCAATAACTATTGATCAGCTTAGCTTTTCTAAAATTGGATCTTTCACTAACGGTAATGATGAAGCCTTTGCTGAAATATCTGCCTTTGATGCGGTTACGAGCAAGTTGTTCATTGTTAACCCAGAAGAAGATGAAATTTCAGTTTTAGATATAACGGATGCGACCAACCCCGTAAAAGGATCTTCCATTGCTTTAACGGGAAGTCCGAATTCTGTAGCGGTACATAACGGTATTTTAGCTGTTGCCGTAGAAAATACCGATAAACAGGCAAATGGTACAATTGAGACTTTTGATACCGATACGCAAGTTTTGATCAAGTCTTATGTTGCGGGCGCTTTGCCAGATATGGTTGCCTTTTCTCCAGATGGCGAATATATTGTTTCTGCAAACGAAGGTGAGCCAAACGACGACTATACTGTTGATCCAGAAGGTTCCATAACGGTTATTGAAGTAGCTACGGAAACTGCAACGCAAATTTCCTTTACCGGTCAAATGGATCCTGGAAACGGATTCAGGGTATTTGGTAATGATGGTGCTTCTACTTTTGTACAAGATGTGGAACCGGAGTATGTTACCATATCAGATGATTCTAGCACGGCATATATTGGGTTGCAAGAAAATAATGGTATGGCGATAGTTGACTTGACTACTAAAACGATTACGGGTCTTGTTGGTCTTGGAACTAAAAACCATAACGTATCCGGTAACGAAATCGATGCGTCTAATGAAGACGGAATTGCCGGAAATCTAAAAAACTGGAATGTATTAGGGTTTTATATGCCCGATGCAATAGACTATTTCATGGCGAACGGAAGCGGTTATATCGTTTCTGCCAATGAAGGCGATTCAAGGGACTATGATGGGTATTCTGAAGAAGTACGGGTTAAGGATTTGGATTTAGACCCTACTTTTTATCCTGATTTTGAGGAATTGCAAGAAGATGACAATCTAGGTCGATTAAAAACGACAACGGCAAACGGAGACGAAGATAACGACGGATTCTATGAGCAAATCTATTCATACGGTGCTCGTTCTTTTTCTATTTGGGATACTAACGGACAATTGGTGTATGATTCCGGTTCTGAAATATCAAGAAGAACATTGGCACTGGCTCCATCTATTTTTAATCAAGATGAAGGTGAAGTAGATGGTAGGTCAGATGATAAAGGTGCTGAGCCAGAAGCTGTGAAAACATTAAAAATAGGTGATGAAACTTTGTTGTTCGTAGGATTGGAAAGAACAAGCGGAATTTTAGCTTATAATGTTACCAACCCGTATAACCCTGTTTTTGTTACTTGGATCTACGATGCTACCGATATTTCTCCAGAAGGTATTATCGTGGTCGATAAAGAGGATAGCCCTACAGGAAATTATTTAATGATCGCAACTCATGAAGTCTCTAGCACAATTGCTATTTATGAGATGAAATAAGTATTCATAAAATTATTTCAGAGCATATCTGAAAACGAAAACGCCAAATAGTCAATTTGGCGTTTTTTTATTTTATAGTAAATTACTTTGAGTTTATGTCGTCTTTAGTGCCTAGTTTACCATCCGGTCCTAACGATGTTATTAAAAAATTATTTCCATTTTCTATAATGATATAGGAATACGGTCTATTCCAACCATCTGTTTTCCATTTTTGTCTCAACGGATTATTGCGAATTAGATCATTTAATTCTTTAGGGTAATAACCAAGTGTCTCTTTATAATTCTCAACTCTTTCCCTTATTTCAAGAATTTCATTTTGTGTGTTCTTCGGAATAATTGTGGTGCTATGATAGGTGAAAAATAAAACTGAACTAATGCTAGTTACGAATATTAAAATATAGAATATTATTAGGCTTGGTTGAAATAGATATTTCTGAAAAGGGCGTTTTTTGCCATCATGTTCTTCTTTTTTACGTATTCTCTTTTTGTGTAAATAATCTTCTCGTAGTAAACCGAAATCTACTAAAATTGAAAGTATGGTTTCTATCATTAATTATACTTTTCAGTTGAAGTTATTGATGTAAACAACATACAGTAGTTAGGTGACTATTGGTATTATTTAATTTCTTTTAGAGAAGTTCTGTATTTGGCTATACGGTCAACATTTTCTTTAGCTCTGTAATGGTGCTATCTTTTTCTAGATTAAACCCTAAATGCGGTATTCCAAAAACTAGCAATAATAATCCGATAGGAACTAGAATAAAGTACGCTTCAATTTTTTGGTGTGACGCTAAATATATGGTGGCAAATAGTGCGCATATAATGAAGGCGTAAAATAAGATTAAGAATATGCTGACAAATGAGTCTATTTTTAAGGTTGTCGCTACTTTGGTACCTGTTGGCTCTTTATAAAATATACCGGTTACCTGAGGTAAAAATGAATTTCGTTGGTAGGTGAATTTTTTGCATTTGAAATGGCCTGGGAAGACCGTGCCTACAAAATACTTGTTTGATTTTTTTATTGATCCGATTTTATAACTCCTGTGTTTTTGAATGTCTTCCTTCAGGTGTTCTTCTAATTCTGCTACAGAAAAGGAGGTGGTCAATTCTAATTTTTCTGAAGGTATAAGTTTCATGGTAACGGTAATAATTTTGTTGTTCGTTTAAACAATAGTGAGCTCTACACCAAGTTCTATTAATCTTTCTTTTGTTTTCTCATCGATACCGGCATCGGTAATAATGTGGTCTACTTCATCTATTCCGCATATTCTGCCAAAACCTTTTTTGCTGAATTTAGATGAATCTGCCAATACAATTATTTTATGTGCAGCTTTGATCATTTGTTTGTTCAAAGAGGCTTCCATAGAACTGGTGGTTGTGAGTCCGAATTCAAGGTCAATGCCATCAACACCTAAAAACAATTTGGTAAAGGTGAATTCTGTAAGCATTTTTTCTGCGATAGGTCCTACTACAGACGAGGAGCTAGATCTTACATTTCCGCCCAATTGCATCACATCGATTTCGTTATGTTCCGCTAGAATAATGGCAGTATTCAATGACGCTGTTAAAACGGTAAGTCCTTCAATAGGTTTTATATGCCTTGCAAATTCAATGACAGAAGTACCTGAAGCAATGATAATGCAATCATGAGGTTCTAATGTGGCTGCTGCAGCAATGGCTATTTTGTTTTTTTCCTGCGGATGTATCTTCTCCTTAATGTTTACAGAATTCTCTGCGATATACGGATTTGCGGGAATGGCTTTTCCGTGAGATCTAAAAAGTAATTTTCGCTCTTCAAGTAATTTAAGGTCCTTTCTTATGGTGACCAACGAAACATTGAATTCCTGACTAAGTTCATTGACTTTTACAAAGCCTTCTTCTTCTAGCTTTTTTAAAATAAGCTTATGTCGATCTACAATATTCAACTTTTTGAGGTTTCGTTTCTACAAATATAGGAGATAAACCATCAATATGGGTGGTTTTTGGATTGTGTAATTATAATTCGTAATAAAACGAAACTGTAAAATTGATAATAATCTAATTATTACAATACCGCTAAAAGTTGAATATACCTGATGATCTCTAAATTATTCTATTTGTTTATTAAAGCCTATGTTAATTTTTTAAACCAAAAAGAAAGAAATAACAATATTTTGGTTTTGAAATGTTTCGATATTTTGTAGTTTTGATGAAAAATTTAGAAAAGCGTAATAAAAAGAAGCTTTTATGAAAAGAAAAGAAATGATCAGTAAGCTGAAGAATACTACTGAAGCTTATGACTTTATAATAATAGGTGGTGGTGCTACCGGTATCGGTATTGCTTTAGAAGCTTCTGCTAGAGGGTATTCCGTTGTTTTATTGGAAAAATCAGATTTTACGAAATCTACTTCCAGTAAGGCAACTAAATTGGTACATGGTGGGGTTAGATATTTAGCTCAAGGTAATGTAGGTTTGGTTCGTGAAGCAGTGGTAGAAAGAGGTCTGTTGTTGAAAAATGCTCCCCATATCACCAAAACCCAGTCATTTGTGATACCCACCCATGGTTTGTGGGACGAAATTCTATACACGGTAGGGTTAACGTTTTACGATCTGTTAGCGGGTAGACTAAGCTTGGGTAGGTCCAAAAGAATTTCAAAGGCAAAAACGCTAAAACGTATTTCTTTGATTAATCCTGATAAAATTTCTGCGGGTGTGGTGTATTATGACGGTCAGTTCGATGATTCGCGATTAGCTATCAACACCCTGCAAAGTTCAACTGAATTAGGAGCCGTAGTAGCCAACTATTGTACTGTAAAAGGATTATTGAAAGATAGCGACGGAAAAATAACCGGTGTTAAGGTCCATGATGAGGATGGAAATGAATCTTTTGAAATAAACGGTAAGCAAGTGGTTAATGCTACCGGCGTATTTGCAGATGATGTATTGCAGATGGATGCACCTGGTTCTAAAAAAACTATAGCGCCAAGCCAAGGTGTACACCTAATGCTTGATAAATCATTTCTACCCGGTGATGATGCCATTACGATACCAAAAACGGATGATGGTAGAGTGTTGTTTTTAGTGCCTTGGCATAATAAGGTTATTGTGGGTACTACAGATACTCCCGTAGAAAAAGAATCATTAGAACCTGTAGCCTTAGAGGAAGAAATAGGGTTTATTTTAAATACTGCAAGCAGGTATTTGACAAAAGCGCCCAAGAGAAGCGATGTGTTAAGTGTTTATGCTGGGTTACGGCCTTTGGCCGCACCAAGCGAAGATGGTAGTAAAACAAAAGAGATATCCCGTAGTCATAAAATCTATACTTCTGAATCTGGTTTATTGACTATCGTTGGCGGTAAATGGACCACTTTTAGAAAAATGGGTGAAGACTTGGTAAATAAAGCCGAGAAGAACAATGCTTGGAAACACATACCGACCCAAACCAAAAACTTGAAAATACATGGGTATAAGACGGATGTTGACCTTAGCGACACTCTATATTTTTATGGTAGCGATGAAGAGCCGTTGGTAAATCTATCCCAAGAAAATGGATGGAATACTTCAATAAGTGACTCTTTAGGTGTTATTGAAGGTCAGGTTGTATGGGCAGTTCGTAATGAAATGGCATTGAATGTGGAAGATTTTCTGGCTCGTAGAACCCGTTGTCAGTTATTGGATGCCAAAGAAAGTGTTCGTATGGCGCCAAAAGTAGCAGAAATTATGGCAACTGAGCTTGGTAAAGATGCTGTATGGCAGGCTGAACAAGTGGAAAATTATACTAAAGTCACCTCAAATTATATTTTATAGACAACAAATTTAATTGTCCTCAACAAGCAATTAAACTAACTTAAATCAACTACTCAATGAATTCAAAATTAATTTTAGCATTAGATCAGGGCACAACTTCTTCACGTGCCATTTTATTTAATCATAATGGAGAAATAGTAAGGGTTTCGCAAAAACCTTTCGAACAGATTTTTCCGAAGCCGGGTTGGGTAGAACATGATCCCAATGAAATTTGGTCTTCTCAAATATCGGTAGCGGCTGAGGTTATTGCTCAACAAGGCATTACAGGAGATAATGTAGCCGCAATTGGTATTACCAATCAACGCGAAACCGTGGTGGTTTGGGACCGTGAGACAAGTGAACCTATTTATAATGCAATCGTTTGGCAAGATAGAAGAACGGCTAAATATTGTGATGAGCTAAAGGATGCCGGACATATAGATGTAATAAAAAAGAAAACCGGCTTGGTTATCGATGCTTATTTTTCGGCGACCAAGCTAAAATGGATTCTTGACAATGTGGAAGGAGCTAGAGAAAAGGCAGAAGCCGGTAAACTGTGTTTTGGTACGGTAGATACTTGGCTAATTTGGAAACTTACCCGTGGTAAAATGTTTATTACCGATGTGTCTAACGCAAGTAGAACCATGTTGTATAATATTCACACCCTAGAATGGGATGACGAGTTGTTGAACTTGTTCAATATACCAAAAGCCCTACTGCCAGAAGTTAAAGAAAGCAGTGAAGTTTATGGTACTACGGCTACTACATTGTTTTCTACTAAAATCCCTATCGCAGGTATTGCAGGTGATCAGCAAGCAGCCCTGTTCGGGCAAATGTGTACCAAGCCAGGTATGGTCAAAAACACCTATGGTACGGGCTGTTTTCTGCTTATGAATACCGGAGATAAAGCGGTGTATTCCGAGAATAATCTTTTGACCACCATTGGATGGAAAATTAACGGAGAAATTACCTATGCCCTTGAGGGCAGCGTATTTGTAGGTGGAGCAGCCATACAATGGTTGCGCGACGGTGCTAAAATGGTGAAAACAGCACCGGGTATAAATCATTTGGCAGAAACGGTAGAAGATAACGGAGGTGTATACTTTGTTCCGGCATTGACCGGTTTGGGTGCTCCGCATTGGGATCAATATGCACGTGGTGCCATGTTGGGGATTACCCGTGGTACTACAGATGCCCATATTGCAAGAGCTACTATTGAAGGTGTTGCTTTTCAGGTGTACGATATTGTAAAAGCTATGGAAGCGGACGCTGGTGAAGAGAGCATTGAACTACGTGTAGACGGTGGTGCCAGTGCCAGTAATTTATTAATGCAAAAACAGTCTGATTTATTCGGATTTAAGATCATTAGACCTAAGACATTAGAGACTACGGCAATGGGTGCTGCTTACCTGGCAGGTTTGGCGGTTGGTTATTGGGACAGTATAGATGACATACAATCACAGTGGAGTATAGATAAAGAATTTTATCCAGAAGCTCCTAAAGAGAAAGTGGAAAATATGCTCTATTACTGGAACAAGGCGGTTAAATGCGCACAGCATTGGATCGAAGAATAACTAACTAACAACCAACTTAAATTATGTCAATTTTTATAGCAGAATTATTGGGCACCATGCTACTCATTCTTTTGGGTAATGGTGTCGTGGCCAATGTGGTCTTGAAAAATACCAAAGGAAACGGTTCGGGGTGGATCGTAATTACAACGGGCTGGGCCCTTGCAGTATTCGTAGGTGTAATAGTTGCAGGGCCGTATAGCGGGGCACATTTAAATCCGGCAGTTACAATTGCTTTGGCGGTCGCCAGTAAAATATCATGGGATATTGTGCCCGAATATTTGGCAGGAGAACTGATCGGTGCCATGCTTGGTGCGTTTTTGGTATGGTTGTTTTATAAAGATCATTTTAAAATTACCGATGATGAAGGGGGTAAGTTGGCTTGTTTTAGTACGGGGCCAGCAATAAAGAATACCTTTTCTAATTTGATCAGTGAAATTATAGGCACTTTCGTTCTGGTCTTTGTCATATTTTATTTCGCCGGTCCTGAGCTTGATATTGTTGGCGATGTAGATTCGCGGGCAATTATCGGTTTGGGGTCTATTGGTGCGTTACCCGTAGCATTTCTTGTATGGGTAATCGGCTTATCATTGGGTGGTACCACAGGTTATGCCATCAACCCCGCCCGAGATTTGGGACCACGGATCATGCACGCGCTACTTCCGGTAAAAGGTAATAGTGATTGGGGTTATGCTTGGATTCCTGTTGTGGGACCTATTATTGGGTGTCTATTGGCTGCTTCGTTGTATTTAGCTTTATTGTAATCTTGCTTGGTGGATAAATAAGGTTTGCTCGCTATTCTTTTACTTCGGTATACCCAGGTAATCCATGCAGGCATTTTATAATTTGGTTTCCACCTGGCTCACCGGCATGATAATGATACCCTCTAATATCATCGAAATGCCCGCCACATTCGTCTAAATCAGCAGGTATGTTTCCATTGTCATCTTTTAGGGCATAAATACCGAAACCATCTATTGCATAGCCTAAAATTGGTGAATGAGAATCTTTTTGGGCAACTTCTTTAGTTGATCCTGTAACGGCGTGGTAGTGATAACCACCATGAGGGTTTACGTGTCCTCCATGGTCATCTAATGGTGCAATGGTATGTGCGGCCAATATTGCGTGAGTTGGTGCTGGTGGGTCATAGTTTACGCCATTAAATGCCATTCCAATACCTCCATTTCCAAAATTTTGAACGGTTTTTAAATATTTGGGAGTTGCAGGAATAACAAAGGTCGTTACTTGTTCTTTAAAGTACTCTGGTAAGCATTCTACACAATAGTTGTGGTACTCTTCATCAACATCTGGTTTAGCGGCCGCTAAACAAGCCTCTTCTGTATCCGTATATTTTACAGTGCCATCTTCTCTGTATAGTTTCCATTGATCGTCACTGTAAAACTCATCTAAATTTGCTATAAAATGACCAGATACATCGTAAACTTTATCATCTTTAAACCAAATTCCAGCTTTTTCCATTCCGTCATCTATATGCCTTGGGCACCATGGTCCCATTTGATGTTCGGTTGCCTGTGAATGGGTTTTTATTACGTAGCATAGTGTTTCAACGCCATTTAGAACTATCATTTGCGCTTGTATGCCGTCAATAATATTTTCTTTAATAAAATAATCTGTATTTACAGGTACAACTTTTACAGATGTGTCTATTTCATTTGATAAATCTTTATTTGCGTCTGATTCTCGAGGGGGTCTTCCTTGTTGATTTTTACCAGCTTTATCGAGCTCTTCAAGGGTTAAATATTCGTCATTATTACTGTCAATGGCATCGAAATCATTAGCGATTCGTCCTTTTACTTCGTCCATGGAAAGTCTTTCATCATTATCCTCATCCATTTCAGATATTATTTGAGAAGATGTTGGTCTTTCCCCATTACGCTGAGGTGGGTCTTTTTTTTCTTGTTTTGTTTTGCAGGAAAACAAAAGTGCTACGATAATAATGGTAAATAATGCATTTTTCATTTTACTCGGTATGTTATAATTGTCTGTAATCCTCTTTTGGAATCTTAGTAGAATTTGCACCAATTCCTGAGTATTTACAGATACTTCTGGTTTTTACAATATGGCTATGTTCAGTGAGACTGGCGCACTCAAATGAAAGATAAGATATTTTGTATCAAAAGAGGTGGTGCACTATTATTTAATTGGGGACGATATATAATTAATGAAAAAGCCCAATTATAATTGAAAATATAATTCGGCTTTTTTACGTCTATAAATTAATTCTATAGCGAGTTTAATAACCCACCATCTATAGGAATATTGGTGCCCGTAATATAGGCTGCATTGTCTGAAGCTAAAAAAGCAGCTAGAAAGCCGTATTCTTCAGGTTCACCAATTCTTTTTACTGCTACCCTAGATTCCATTTCATTGAGGACTTCGCTTTGGTCTATGCCAAGTTGTTCAGCTTTCTTCGCATTTAATTGTGCTATACGGTTCGTATTAAAATATCCTGTTAATACACTATTTACCGTAATATTATGCTTACCGACATCTGTAGCTAAAGTTTTTGCCCAGGTTACTACTGCCGCTCGTATAGAATTGGATAAGGCCAGGTAAGCTAAAGGCTCTTTTACAGAAACCGATGCCACATTGATAATTCGCCCCCAATTATTTTCCATCATCGATTTTAACGCCAGTTCTGTTGTGAATACCACGGTCTTGAATAAAAGGTCAAATGCATTTTGGTAGTCGTCAATATTTTTTTCGGTGGCACTACCAGCAGCAGGTCCTTGGGTATTATTCACCAAAATATCAACTGAATTGTTTTCGAAATAGGCGCTGATTACTTTTTTGTAATCTTTGAAGTTACTGAAATCTACAGCCAAATATTGGTGTTGTTGCCCTTGATTTGTTGGTAGTTCATTAACGATATGATGTAGTTTCTCCTCACTATGGGACATTAAGGTAACGCTGGCTCCACTAGCTGCAAGTTGTTGGGCAATTGCTTTTCCGATACCACCGCTACTACCACCTACCAATGCTTTTCTATTTTTTAAAGATATATTCATTTCTTATGTTTTAAGATTAGGTAACTGTGCGTAGTTTTTGTTAACAACCATCCTCTACCTGTATTCTTCTCTTGTAGGGCTAAAAACATCTAATAATTTACATGGGGTCAAGGCAATGCCACTATGTTTTATATGCGGGGCAATGACCACAATGTCGCCCGGGTAGTATATTTGGGTGTCACCATCTAGGGTAAATTGAAATTCACCTTCCATAACATGCATGATCTGCTCGTTCATATGAGCGTGTTCAGGTACTTCGGCACCTTTTTCCACATCCCAAAATGCCATACTCATATGCTCGGAATGCACCAATTTACCGTGTAGCCCGGGCATTATTTCTTTTGAGGTAATAGTTGTAAGATTCAATTTCATAATACCTTTGGTTTAAAAACTAAAGATACTGGAAACACTTACAATTTTAAAAGGCTCTTTTAAAATATTAACTAGGGTGTAAAATCTGAATTTGTTGGTTATTTGCTCTCATAGTTCCAACCTACGACAACAAATTCACAACGTCGGTTCCACTCATGATCTTCTTCTGAACATGCATTTTCGGTTGGGCAAACAACTATTGGTTTAGATTCACCATATCCTTTTGAAACTATTCTGTCAGCATCAATGCCGTTTTTAATCAAATAGTCTTTCGCTGAATCTGCACGTTTTTGAGACAGTCCTTTGTTATAGCCGCTGTTACCTCTAATATCGGTATGTGTACCAATCTCTATGATCATACCAGGATTCTTTTTCATGACATCTATAACGGTCTGTAAACGTTCTCTAGATTCTCGACGTAAGTACCACAGGCTATAATCAAAGTGAATTTCTTCGGTTTTTATTATGGTTCGGTCAGTTTCTTTTACCAATGCTTCTTCGGTCTGTATGGCATCTTCCACTTTCTTTGCCAATGCTTTTTCAGATTCCGCTTTTTTGGCTATCCTCTCTTGCTCAATACGTTTCGCCTTTTCGGCAGATTGTTTTGCTGCAAGTGCTGCTGCTTTTTTGTCGGCTACCAATTTTTTAATGGCTTCTTGTTCTGCCTTAAGTTTTTCTGCTTCTTGTTTTTGTTGTAATACTAATGCCGCTGCTTTTTCCTTTTCTTCTACGGAATATAAGTTCATCGATGCATCATGTTCTGCACTCCTTTCTTTTGTACTACGAATAGATTTTGAATTGCCCTCATAACCATCTTTAGTCGCTTTCACTTTATAAAACGTTGCACAGTCAATATTAAAATCGAACGCTCCATTTTGTTTTGTAATGCAGGTAGATATCACCTCATTTTTTGGGTTTATTAAAGTTACCGTTGCATTTGCTAAGGGAAGGGTAGTGGTACGATCCGTAATAATTCCAGTAATGAATTGATGACAATTCTCTATTACTAATTCTTTTGTTTCTTTAAAACTGTAGATATCATCACTTCCTTTACCAGACGGTCTATTACTTGCAAAATAGCCAGATGTGTTATCGCTATTCAATACATATGAGAAGTCATCATATCCACTGTTTACGGGTAAACCTAAATTATCCGGTTGCTGAAATGTTCCGTTCTCTTTTTTAGAGATAAAGACATCTAAGAGCCCGAAACCCGGGTGACCGTTAGATGAAAAATAAAGAGAATTATCCGACGAGATAAAAGGGAACTGTTCCTTCTTATCCGTGTTTATGATACTACCTAAATTTACGGGTGTGCTAAATGTATTATCTGCCTGTATGTTCACTTCATAAATATCAAAAGAACCAAATCCGCCAGGTCTATCCGAAGAGAAATATAATTTTGTGCCATCTGCATTCAAAGCCGGGTGTTCATTGGAAAAATCATCACTGTTAAATGGCAGTTCTATAATGTTTTTCCATTCCCCATCTACCAAATTGGCACTGTAAATTTTTAAATTGGAAACTTTTTTATCGTCTGTTTTTCGTTTTCCGCTATTCGAGTTGTTACGTGTAAAGTACATGGTACTACCGTCAGCTGAAACTGTAAATGCTCCCTCATGTAGTTTTGTATTTATTTGTTTTGATAGACTAGTACTTAGACTGTCACCATATTGTTCTTTATCGATGGCATGGGTGTAAATATCTAAGTAATGCTGATTGTTCCATCTATAGGTTTTGGCGGTAGCGTTTTTGTGCGTTGCGGTATACCAAAGCGTATTGCGCACTTGCATTGCTCCAAATTCTGATGTTGTCGTATTCAGCTTGCTGTTTTCTATGGCAAAACGGTCACCGATAGCGCTTACATTTTCTAGATAAGTTATGTCCTTTCTTAGTTGCTGTAAACGGGAGACATTTTCCTCTTTCGTATAATAATCTATAAGTATATTATTTGCCTCTTCATACTCACCAATAGCTTTCAAAGATTGGTTCAGTCTAAAATAGTATAGCTCGTTAACCGTGTCGCCATAATTTGAAATTAAATAACGATACCAGCGAGCTGCAGATTTTAAGTCGAAGGTATGGTAGTAACTGTCTGCCAAATTTTTTATTACCTGACTACTTTTATTGCTAGGTAAGGCTGTTTCATATAAAGCTATGGCATCTGCATAGTAAGATTTTTCAAAAAGGTCGTTGGCACGCTTTAGATCTTGCTGTGTCCACCCTGTTTGAAATACACCGATGAATAAGATGAGATATAGTTGTAACTTTTTCATTTTAGTAGAATCTAGGAGATTTGTCATAACCTTTTTTAAGTCCCCAAAGGTCTAGGTCGAACAACACGAATATCTCGTGAGATCCATTATTGAAAGCACCCAAATTTGATAAGGTGTAATCATAGGCATAGCCAATTCGTAATGATGGTATCACCGCTATATTGAACATGGCATTTACCGAATCATCTAAGCGATAGGAAACACCGCCTTCAAATCGGTTATTGAATAGAGCATTAAAAGAAACGTCTGCCGTAATGGGTGCGCCAGAAACCATTTTTGTTAAAATGGAAGGTTTTAGTTTTAGATTGGAATTCACATCAAAAACATAGCCTGCCATACCGAAAAGATGAATTTCTTCTGATCCTATTCTGGTAATGCCGTCTTTATTATCCAAATGTTTTGAGGTTAATAAATTAGGAATGGATAACCCTGCATAAAATTTATCTCTGTTGTAAAATGCACCAATACCAATGTTAGGGTAGGTATTGTTCATATTCTCATTGAAAGCGGGGTCATCTTGAACCTCTGGAAGTCTGAATCCGTTAAAGTTGGTCTCAAACGTTGTGATACCTCCTTTTAGCCCCAAACTTAAATTGCTCTGTTCATTTAGTTTTAAAATATAGGCGAAGTCTACGTATATATTGTTTTCTTTCAAAGAACCGTCACCAATATCATCTGAAATGATAGATGCGCCCATTTCAATTTTTTCTGAAAGGGGAGTGTGGGCAAAAAAGGTTAGGGTCTTTGGTGCGCCCACGGCATTTTCCCATTGGGTTCTGTATAATGTACCAAAATTGAGCATGCCCGGTTCATTTGTGGTATACGCAGGGTTTACCACGTTCATGTTATACATGTACTGTGTATACTGCGGATCTTGTTGTCCTTGCAGTTTCATTAAGAACAAAAGCATAACTATGCAGATGCCCCAAGTTGTGTTTGTAATTTTTTTATGCATGGGTTATCTGTTTAAGTATAAGCGACCTTGAATAGGTTCTGCATTGTCCTTATTGTAATTTATGATATAGAAATAGACTCCGTTCGGTGCTGTGGCAGAACCATTTCTACCATTCCAAGCGGGGTTGTTTATGTCTCCTTTGAACAATGACGTACCGTACCTATTCAATATTTCTAATGTGAAATTTGGGAATATGGTTTCTATGTTCGGTATGAAAAATGTGTCGTTTCTGCCATCGTCATTCGGTGAGAACCCATCTGGAATAAAAAAGTCATAATTCTCGGGGTCGCAATCACTAAAATCAATGGTCACAGGGACCCTTGTAGCAGAAGAGCATCCGGTAAGCGGATTGTAATTTTCGGCGTAGTAAGTGGTATTCTGCACTAATAGAACATCATCTGTCAAGGCGGTACCGTCAGTTTCTGTTATAAACCAACGTACGTCGTTGTCGGTTTCATTTTCTAAAATACGAAGGGCCGCAATCGTAGGGTTATCCAGTCCGCAGACCTGTAACATATCCGATGATAACGATGTAGTAGCAACGGTAACTACTGTTGGTGTTACTTCTAAGCGATTTGTACTGGTACAACCATTGTTGTTAGTTGCTGCAAAATACGATTGATTGTCAACCAATACGGTTGATGTGCTCAATTCACTTCCGCCTGTAGCTGCATCGAACCAAGTAACCGAACTGCCAGTAGAAACTTTAATAGCTATATTCGCCAAAGTCGGAATCGCTTCGGCACAAAACTGCGGATTTACAGTACTCGCTGTAGGTGCATTAGGGTCACTAAAACTAACCGTAATTTGAACGCGATCGGTACCTTCACAATTTGTTAGTGGGTCGCTATTGGTTACAAAATAATCTTCACCATCGACCAATGCCGTCGAAATGGGCAAGATGTTGGATTCGGTTTCTGTATCGTAGAATAATAAATCGCCGTCAGCATTGACCTCAATGTCCATTAAGGTAGGTGAGCCCGGGTAGTTACTCAAACAAAATATTTGATTGGCATTTGCCTGTGGAGCTTCTGGCACACCGCCTCTGGAGAAATTTTCACTTTCTTCGAACTCAAAATCTAATCGGCAAGGGGTAGTGTCGTTTTGTATACTGCGTACGCTCGCCGTGTAATTACCGATCGGTAAGGCATCTACATCTATTTGATAAGCAGCGGTACCGCCCGTAAAGTTGATCGTATTTGTAGTTAATACGGTATTGGAACCTAATTCAGTTACGTCGTAGGTTATCGTGTATGTTCCGTTTGGCAAAATTGGCGCATCGACTAAAACATCAATTTGTGTAGCATCACAATTATTGTCCACAATGAGGTCTAATTGAATAGCATTGGGTAACGGTGTAACGTTAATCGTATTAGCTAATGGACAGTTTGTTGCAAACGTATCTGATATTGATGGGCGAACTTCATATTCCCCACCATCTAAAAAATTGCTACCAGGTATGAAAAACGTAGCATTACCGTTCGTGAACTCTAATTCGAAGGACGCTGAAGTTGTAGTACTGGCATCTGGTTGTGTTAGTTCATAAGTTGTTGTAAAATTACCGTTCGCTAAATTTCCGTCAGCATCAAGAATATCAATAACCTGCACCGTGGCTTCAGTCTGTACACAAATATCTTGTACTACCGTAGTTGAACTAGCCACTATAAAAGTGGTAGGAGGAACCACTACCGTAGGGCATACATCACGTATAGGCGTGACACCTGTTAATGCCGTTATTTCAAGAGTAACCGTTTCATTTAAAGGTACTAACTCAGGGTCAATGATAAAATTTCCGCTACCATCAGATAATGCTGTAGCTGAAACTCCATCAACACCATTAACGGTATACCCAATTAAAAATGAGCCATTATGTAAAAGGGTAGGGTCGTAAACCAAGTCAACCACATAATCTTGTCCAAAACAAATGTTATCTGCGGCAATGTCACCGTCTAAAACAGGTAAAATATCTATAACAACAGATACTTCTCTTTTTTCACAAACAGGATGAGATGGGTAAACAGTATAGGTAAACGTGAATGAATGGTACCCAAAATTGTCATATAATTCTTGAATATTGATAACAGAATCGTTGAGGTCACTTAGTTGGTTGGTGCCATCTTCTGTCCATGTTCCATTGGGGTCTTCACCTGTCAACTGTCCGTTAAGGTCAAAATTGGTATATGCTGAAAAATCGTCGTTTGCACAGAAAGTAACACTGTTAGCAAAACCGGCATTTGGTGGTGGGTGTACTTCTAAAACTACCGTAGCCGTTCTGCCTACACATGTATTTACATCGGGTACGGTGTATGTAAAAATATAAATTCCCGGTCCCGCGGCTTGAGCATCGAATATATTATCTTCTAATTGACCTGTAAATGTGCTTGGATCTTCTTCCCAAAGACCATTGAAATCTTGAACTTTTCCATCGACATTACTGCCAAGAAATCCGTGGAGGTTTACGTTACTATCATCACCACAGGCATTGGCACTACCATCTATATTATCTTCACCAGGATATCCACCAAGCTCAATGGTTATCGTAGCACTTTGGTTACAATCTGTGTTGGTATATACAAAAGAATGCGTACCGTAATTATTGATACGCCACAAATCTACGATACCTGTACTTTGGTTTAAAGCATAAAAATTTTCAGGATTTGTTGTGGCCCATGTACCACCTGTAATAGGTGATCCACCAAGTTGTGCAAATAGGTCGAAGTTTCGATATGCACTATCGGCATCTTTTTCACAAATTTCAATAGTTGCGTTTTCACCGGCACATTGTGCCTGAAGAAAGTTTGAAATACCGATTAAGAAAAACAAAAAGGTAAAGATCCTAAGTTTTGTATTATTCATTCATAGGGGGTTGGTTGCAATATGCATTTTGATACGGGCTAAGATATTTTTGTTAACATTTGTAAGAAATTATATGTTGTAAAAGCATTAAAATGTAAGGTGAATACTACTAAATTTGATAAGAACTGTTAAAATTTATCGTTTTTCATCGATAATAACGTTGGTTTTTAATGGCTTTATAGCTTTCTTACACGGTGTAAACTCAATTTTTTTAATTGGACAATACGTATCTTTGACACCTAAAATTTAGGAATGCGAATACATTTTATTGCGATAGGCGGAAGTGCCATGCACAATTTAGCCCTGGCATTGGAACATAAAGGTTATGCTATTACTGGTAGTGATGATGTTATTTTTGAACCTTCTAAATCTAGATTGGCGGCTAAAGGATTGTTACCTGATGAATTTGGCTGGTTCCCAGAAAAAATAACAAATGATCTTGATGCAATCGTACTAGGAATGCATGCTAAAGCAGATAATCCTGAATTATTAAAAGCGCAAGAACTAGGTATAGTTATTTATTCTTATCCTGAATTTTTATACGAACAATCTAAAAACAAAACTAGGGTTGTTATTGGCGGTAGTCACGGTAAAACGACTATTACCTCTATGATTTTACATGTACTCAACTTTCATGATATTGAAGTGGATTATATGGTAGGTGCCCAATTGGATGGATTTGATAGAATGGTTCATTTAACCGAGGACAACGATTTTATCGTATTAGAGGGCGATGAGTATTTGTCATCTCCAATAGATAGAAGACCTAAATTCCATTTATATCAACCTAACATTGCCTTGCTAAGTGGTATAGCTTGGGATCATATCAATGTATTTCCCACTTTTGAGAATTACGTAGAGCAGTTTAAAATATTTGTGGATAGCATAGTAAATGGTGGTTCTATCACCTATAACATTGAAGATACCGCAGTAAAGGAAGTAGTAGAAGCATCTGAAAATGCGATTAGAAAATTACCCTATTCTACTCCTGACTATACAGTAGAAGATGGGGAAACTTTGTTGGAGACCAATGAAGGACCGATGCCAATTGAAGTTTTTGGCAAGCATAACCTAAGCAATTTGGCAGGTGCAAAATGGATCTGTCAAAACATGGGTGTTGATGAAGATGATTTTTATGAGGCAATAGCCACTTTTAAAGGGGCATCTAAACGTTTAGAGAAAATAGCGGAAGGTACATCTAGTATAGCCTACAAAGATTTTGCGCACTCACCTAGTAAGGTAGCCGCAACAACAAAGGCGGTAAAAGAGCAATATCCTATTAGAAAGCTTATTGCTTGCTTAGAATTACATACTTATAGTAGTTTTAATCCTGAGTTTTTAAAGGAATACAAAGGTGCTTTAGATGCTGCCGATGAAGCGGTTATTTTCTTCTTGCCAGAATCTGTAGCTATTAAAAAGTTAGAAGCGGTTACTCCAAAGCAAATATCAGAAGCTTTTCAAAGAGACGATTTAAAAATATTTACAGACGCCGCTTCATTTCATGAGTATTTGGAAAGTCAGCCATATGATAACACCACATTGTTACTCATGAGTTCAGGAAATTATGGCGGATTCGATTTGAAAAAATTTCAAGAGTTGTTGAGTTAAAGTGGAAGTACACAGTATTAAGTGAAAAGTACTAGGTACAAAGTTGGAATAGAGAAAATAGATAATAGAGTAAAGAGTATTGAGTACAAAGTATCAAGTCTTTTTTGAACTTGATTCTTGAATTTGAACTTGAGTTTTTTTGCCAACAACAAAGTTAAACTCCAAATTGCTTTAAATGATGGTCTAGGTGCTTGTATTGAACTTGTCCCCATTGTTCTTTGGTAAATTGCCCAAAAGCTGGGTGTGGGTACCATTCTTCACGGTCTCTTACGGCATAAAAATCGTTCACCAAATTCTTTAGAAGCGTATGCTCGGTTTTAAAGTCCTTTTCTTCCTTGGCTTTTAATTGGGGAGCGGTAGGTAAATTTTTTCTCCACGGTTTATCATTGTACAATGATTTTTTAAAGAAAGTTTTTATGAACCAATTGCCTTTAGATGTATTGGGTTTGTTTTTAATGGCCAATTGTAATGGGTATTGACAATGCCAACACATTTGACCTACGCTCATTTTACCCCAACCTCTTTCTGAATTTTCGGTAAGTTGCTCAATTCTTTGATTGATTTCCTCGTAGGCTTCTTTTGTTAAAAGTGATTTCATGGTTTTTAATTGATGTATAAATTTAGCATAAAATAATTAGTTCTGTATCTTTAGCCAATGCAGGATAAATCGGTTTCGTTCTCCATAAAAAATTGGTCAGATGATGACAAGCCAAGGGAAAAGCTAGTAAATAAGGGGCGTTCGGTTCTGTCGGATGCTGAATTGATCGCTATTTTAATCGGTTCTGGTAGCAGGTCTGAAAGTGCTGTTGAACTTTCAAAACGTATTTTGGCATCGGTAGACAATAATTTGAATGAATTAGGGAGGTTGTCCATTAAACAGTTAATGGCATTTAAAGGTATTGGCGAAGCTAAAGCTGTAAGCATTGCCGCAGCTTTAGAGGTCGGTAGAAGAAGAAGGGGTGAAGATGCCCTTAAAATAGAGAAAATAGGGAGCAGTAAAGATGCGTACGATATTTTGCAACCTATGTTGGGTGAATTGGAGCATGAAGAGTTTTGGATTCTTTTTCTGAATAACTCTAACAAGGTTTTACATAAGGCACAATTAAGTAAAGGTGGTATAACAGGAACCTTGGTAGATGTAAGGATCGTTATGAAGCAGGCTTTAGAATTAGGAGCCGTTGCCATAATTTTGGCGCATAACCATCCTTCCGGCACCTTACGACCTAGCGGTGCAGATAAACAGATTACCCAAAAAATAAAGACGGCAAGCGAAACTTTAGATATTAAAGTATTGGATCATTTGATTATTACCCAAAAAAGTTACTATAGCTTTGCAGATGAAAATATGCTATAAATGTTATTGATCTATACACATAAAATAACTCCGCGCCTTACATATGTTATGAGGCATATCTTTGTGGGTATATTGGGTGTTGAAATAGATTTTACCACCAAGGTAGAAGACTTTATAAAACATACCGGAGCTAAAATCACATATACAAAACAACCCTTGCAGAACGAATTTTTTGTTCGTAGTAATGAATTGTTATTTGAGCAGGGTATTAATGATATTCAATTAAATATTGGGGATTGGGAAGGTACGCCTTGTTTTTTTCAGACAGGTGAGAAAAGTACGTTGCCTTTTGACATATTTGCTGCCAGCTTCTTTATGCTATCAAGGTACGAAGAGTATTTGCCCCACGTAAAGGATATTCATGGCAGGTTTTCTCCAAAAGATAGTATAGCATATCAAAACGGATTTTTGCAAAAGCCTGTAGTTGATATTTGGGCCTATAAATTGCTTGAAGCACTAAAAGAGCGTTTTGAAGATTTGGAATACAAGCACAAAACGTACGATTTTATTTCCGTAATCGATGTAGCTACTTCTCATTGTTATGCAAATCGTGGTGTTGTGCGTGGTTTGGTAGGCATGTTAATGGATTTGGGCACTTTTAAATTCAAACGGGTTTACGAACGTATTGCCGTAGGTTTGAACAAACAAAAAGATCCATATGATAATTATGGCGATCTAATAGATTTACATAAGAAGAATAAGATAAAATGTAATTTCTTTTTTCAGTTTGCAGATTATTCCAAATACGATAAAAACGTTTCTACAAATAGTATAAAATTTAAGTCGTTAATAAAGCATGTAGCTGATTATGTGCCAGTTTCCATGGCGGCGAGTTACAGTTCTTTTTCAGATTTAGAATTGTTAAAGAAGGAAAAGGCGAACTTAGAAGAAGTCATTAAACGACCTGTGAATAATTCTAAAATGCGCTATAATAGGGTAGATGTACCACAAACGTATCGGAATTTAATTGCTGCCGAATTTACAAATGATTATACCATGGGATATACTTTTGAACTTGGTTTTAGGGCAGGTACTTGCACTGCTTTTCAATTTTATGATATTCCCTTAGAAGTAAAGCAACCTATAAAAGTGCATCCGTTTGCCATACATGATATTTCATTATCGAAAATAAAAAAAGACGCTGATGTATTAAGGCAAGTAAAGGCTATTACCACTGAGGTTAAAAAAGTAAATGGTACGCTAATAGCTATGTTCTCAAATGAAGTTTTGGGAAATAAAGAAGATAGGGATTGGATGGCCGTTTACTCAGACATAATAAAACAGCAACATGTTTAAAAATAAGGTTACCGATGTTTTTTTTGATTTAGATCACACGTTATGGGATTTTGATAAAAACTCTGCCCATACGTTTCAAAAAATATTTATCGATCAAAAAATCAATGTTGAACTAAATGATTTTTTAAAGGTATACGTACCGGCAAACCTTAAATTCTGGAAGTTGTACCGTGAAGAGAAGATAACCAAAGAAGAATTGCGTTATCAACGGTTAAAATCTGTATTCGATGAAATGAAATATCCGGCTACAGATGATATAATTCACGTATTGTCAGAAGAATATATTAATCATTTATCTTCTTTTAATTCATTGTTTCCTAATACTATTGAAGTTTTAGATTATCTGCGGCCTAATTATAAATTGCATATTATTACCAATGGTTTTCAAGAGGTACAGGAAAAGAAACTGAGAAATTCTGGAATTCATGGTTTTTTTGATCAAATCATTGATTCTGAAATGGCTGGGGTCAAAAAGCCAAATCCTATCATTTTTAATTTGGCATTAAACAAGGCAGGTGCTAAACCAGAACGTTCTCTAATGATTGGTGATAGTTTAGAAGCAGATATACTAGGTGCAAAATCTTTAGGTTTTCACACTATACATTTTAATGCGCATAGAGAAAACAGCCATGATCTTGCACCAATTATTTATGATTTAGAAGAAATAAAATCGTTTTTATAGAGTTACTACTAGTACAGACAACTGTGTTATTTTAAAACATTGAAGGAACGATGAAAGGGTTACGCATTATATGTATGTTTTTGTTAGGCTTCCTAATGGTAATCTCTTGTTCTGAAAATCAAGACTTTGATCAAATAGATGATTTGGCGATTGTTCCAAGTTATGAAACCAGTATTTTTTATGTTAAGGCGCAAGAAACCTTGATCAATAGAGTAGCCGGACTCAACTTTTTTACCCAAGATTTTAATTTTGATGCATTTGAAGAGCCTTTTTTTACCGAAAGGGTAATATCTGGTGTATTGACCTATGAGCTGGAAAATACCACAAGCAAACCTATAGAGATCGTACTTGAATTCTTGGATACCAATGAAAATGTAATAGATACCGAAGTGTTTAGTATGGACCCAGCGCCCACTTCTGTTTTAAGTAGAGATGTAGCATATGGACCTACCGGTAAAAGTTTGGATATTATTAGAACAACATCAAAAATAAGACTGACAGCTGTAAATTTAGGAGATAACAGTAGCGAATCAAATATTCCCGACTCAGCTATAGAGCTTCGTTCTAGCGCGCAATTTACATTAGAATTGCAATGAGATTATCGCATTGCTTATTTATAATCAGCATGTTATTTGCTTTTGGGTTAAAAGCTCAAAACAAGCAAATACTCTACGATTTTAATGAAATTCCCCAATCATTGTCTTTGAATCCAGGTGTAGAATCAGATTTTAAATGGTTTGCAGGTGTACCACTATTATCTGGAGTTTATGGCAATTTTGGAACTAATGGTATTTCTGTTCATGATCTTTTTGCAGATGATGGTTTGGATATTAATGTGAAATTTAGGGAACGAGCCTTAAACGAACTATCGCCAAGAGATGAGTTTAGCTCTACGATTCAACTGGAGTATCTTACAGGAGGTTTTAGAGGTAGAAATCCAAATATGTTTTATTCATTTGGGGGTTATCTTGAATTTGATAATATTACCTATTGGCCACAAGACTATGCTTTTTTAATATTTGATGGAAATGCCGACCAATTAGGTAGACGGTATGATTTGGGTGATTTAAAAACCCGTGGTTCTTTAGTGAACGTTTTACACTTTGGCATAAATAAAAAAGTTGACCGTAACTTAACTATTGGTGCTAGAGGTAAAATTTATTCTGGTATCGTTGATTATAGTTCAACACGTAACAGTGGTTTTCTACGGAATGTAGAAGGGCAAAATAATAGAATTGCCTCCACTTTAAATGCAGATGTACTTTTGCAAACCTCTGGACTTCAAGATTTGGATGATGCCAATGATAATGATATGCTTACCAATGAAATTATAAGTAGGGCATTTTTTGGTGGAGATTTAGGTGTAGGTGCAGATGTTGGCTTTACGTACCACTTATCTGAAAGAACTACCATTACCGGTAGCTTATTGGATGTAGGTTTTATTTATCATACCAGTGACCCAAAAAGTTATAGTCTTGATGGGAATACTACGGTTGAAGGTATTGAGATAGACATTCTAGAAAATTTTGCCAGTCTTGACAGGGATTTTTGGCAAGACTTGGTAGATGAGGTGGAAACTGCCGTACCTTTTGATACGGATACCAAAAGCTATATTACGTTTAGGCCTACAAAGTTATATGCATCCATTAGAAATGATTTTGGTGAACCCGTAGGCAAGAGTAGTGGTATACAAAATTGTGATTGTACCGCAGGATCTTCGGGTGGGGGAGAATTAAGAACCAAATATAGAAATTCGTTTGGAGGGCAGGTTTATGTAATTAATAGGCCACGGGGTCCGCAAATGGCCTTAACCGGTTTTTACACGCGTAGATTTGGAAATGGTTTGGCATTAAAAGGTACTTATACCGTAGATAAATTTAGTTATACCAATGTTGGTCTGGGAATGAACCTACAAGCCGGACCGGTTAATTTTTACATCATGGCAGATAACTTATTGTCTTATAATAATATTGCCGATTCTCACTATGCTTCGCTTCAATTTGGCTTAAATATCATTTCTTGGGGGCGTAGAAAATAGTAAATCTTCTTACCTCAATTTTAAATTTTTGGCATGCTTTTTTCATATATTACCATGAATTTAAATTTTATATCGTTTTGAAAACTGTTATTACCATACTACTTACATTTATAGGATACGCAACTTTTGCCCAAGCAAACTTGAACGATTATAAATATATCATCGTTCCAAAAAAGTTTGATGCTTTCAAGAATATGAATGAACACCAAACAAGCACATTAATAAAATATCTTTTTACAGGTAAAGGTTTTACCACGGTATATGACGATCAATTACCCGAAGATTTAAAATTTAATAGATGTTTAGGGGTAATTGCCGATTTACAAGATGACAGTACTATGTTCTCAACTAAGACAATTATAAACCTAATTGATTGCAACGATAATATTGTGTATAGTAGTATGCAAGGTATTAGTAAAGAGAAACAGTACAAAGAGGCTTATAATGAAGCTATTAGAGAGTCTATGCGTACATTCAATGGTGTTAATTATACTTACAATGGTAAAGATGATAAGAAAGATGCAGTTACCGTTAGTTTTAAAAATGATGTAAAAAAGTTGGATGCTTCTAAAGCGGATAAAGTAGTGCAGGCGGAAAAGGAAATGGAAATTGAAGCTGCCACACCAATAAAAAAAGAACCAGCCGTTATCTCTAAAGAAACAGAAAAGACACAGTATTATAAAGATAATACTCCTGTAAAATCTAACATAGAAAAGGCAAAAGCTGAAAAACCTGCTTTTAAAAGCTTAGAAGTAAATATGTCTGCTATTAAGGATATTTGGTATGCGCAAGCCACCGAAACCGGGTATCAATTGGTAGATAGTTCACCAAAGGTTAGAATGAACTTAATGAAAAGTTCTGCCGATAATGTCTATATGGCCAAGACCGATACTAGAAATGGTATGGTATATCAAAAAGATGGTAACTGGATATTTGAATATTATGAAAATGATACTTTAGTTCAAGAAGAACTGAATATCAAATTTTAAAAATCATATTTTTCTTTCCACCTGTTTTTTAGAAAATCGCTAAGAGCTTTTTCCCTCGCATTGTTTCCAGGTTTATAGAAAGTAGTTCCGGTAAGTTCGTCCGGTAAAAATTCTGCATCTACAAAATTGTTTTGATAATCGTGGGCATATTTATATTCTTGTCCGTAACCAAGATCCTTCATTAGTTTAGTAGGCGCATTTCTTAAAGGTAGCGGTACAGATAAATTGCCCGTTTGCTTTACGGCTTGCTGGGCTTTCCCAATTGCCATGTAGCTGGCATTACTCTTTGCTGAGGTTGCCAAGTATATTGCGCATTGACTAAGCACTATTCTGGCTTCTGGATAGCCAATAGTCGTTACCGCTTGAAAAGTGGTATTGGCCATAACAAGTGCTGTAGGGTTTGCTAAGCCAATATCTTCAGAGGCTGATATAAGCATTCTACGTGCAATGAACTTTACATCTTCTCCACCTTCGATCATTCTAGCCAACCAATAAACGGCTCCGTTTGGGTCACTACCGCGTATAGATTTAATAAATGCAGAAACAATATCGTAATGTTGTTCCCCGGTTTTATCGTACAGTACTGTGTTCTTTTGAACTTTAGATAGTACTAAGTCATCGGTAATAACAACTGTGTCACTTTCTTCTGAATTTACGACCAGTTCAAAAACATTCAGTAGTTTTCTTCCATCACCCCCTGATATACGCAATAAAGCTTCCGTTTCTTTAAGGTCTATTTTTTTTGATTTAAGCAATGAATCCTTTTCCATTGCCCTTTTGATCAGGTTTTCTAAATCGGTTTTTCCGAACGCATTTAAAATATAGACCTGACAGCGTGAAAGTAGGGCCGGTATAACTTCAAAACTCGGATTTTCGGTGGTAGCACCGATCAAAGTGACCCATCCTTTTTCTACAGCTGCTAAGAGTGAATCTTGTTGAGATTTACTAAAACGGTGTATCTCATCTATAAATAATATGGGGTTTTTGGCCGTAAATAGACCTCCAGCTTGTTTTGCCTTATCAATAACTTCACGAATGTCTTTAACCCCACTATTAATTGCACTAAGTACGTAAAAAGGTCTCTTACTTTCTTCTGCAATAATATTGGCTAAGGTTGTTTTTCCGGTGCCAGGTGGTCCCCATAGTATTAAAGAGGGAATAATACCCTTTTTAATCTGATGCGTAAGCGAGCCCTTTTCGCCCACCAAATGATGTTGACTTATGTACTCGTCTAATGTTTTTGGTCGTACCCGTTCTGCTAAAGGTTCATTCATAATACAAAAGTATGATAATCTTAAAAGAGATAAGAAAAGTAAAATGCCAATTGAATGTTAAGTAAGGATTAGAGTGACAATATGACCAATTTGAATAGAATGGTAGTATAATTGTAATTGATAATATCAAAAGAAGCTCATGTCGGAAATAGGACATTTTAAGTTTTCTAATAAAGTTGTAGCTATACCTCTTTTAGCTATGATACTTATATGGGCGGTATATTGGTTAGAGCTTTCCTTAGGAATTAATTTTAATGAATTTGGCGTTATGCCAAGAACTGTTACAGGTTTACGTGGTATAATATTAAGTCCGTTTATTCATGGTTCTCTTGAGCATTTGTATAACAATACCATTCCTTTAGCAATTTTACTTTCAGCGTTGTGGTATTTTTATAGGGATGTCGCTTTAAAAGTTGTTGTTTATGGTGTTTTGTTATCTGGAATTATAACTTGGTTCATCGGTAGAACTTCGTATCATATTGGAGCTAGTGGCCTAATCTATGTTCTGGCTAGTTTCGTGTTCTTTAAGGGAGTTTTTAGCTCCTATTATAGATTGGTAGCGCTATCTTTAATAGTTGTATTTATCTACGGAAGTATGCTATGGTATATATTTCCAGTGAAAGAAGGTATGTCTTGGGAAGGTCATTTAGCTGGATTCATTGCCGGATTGGTTTTAGCGAAAATGGTGAAGGCGCGTATTCCCCAAACTAAAAAATATGATTGGGAAAAAGACGACTATAATGAAGAAGATGATCTTTTTTTAAGACATTTTGATGAAAACGGAAACTTTAGGGAATTACCCATTGAAGAAGATTTCGAGGAAGAAGAAAGTTTTAAATACAACTACATCTTCAAGAAAAGCTCTAAAAGTGATTCAGATGGATAAATTGTAATTACAAACGTTGGCGAACCGCTTCGTATAAGAAAACGGCACATGCAACAGAAACATTCAACGATTCAATCTCACCTAATAATGGAAGTTTAGCTCTATAGTCAGAAGCTTTTAAAATAGAAGGTGTAATACCACGATCTTCAGCACCCATAACAATTGCTATAGAATCTGTAAAAGGAACATCATAAACAGAATCATCTGTTTTTTCGGTAGCCGAAACTATTTTAATATCTGATGCCTGTAGGTAAAATACAGCATCTTTTAAGTGGTCTACTTTTGCTATTGGCACTCTATATGCGGCACCGGCACTGGTTTTTATAGTATCGGCCGTTACTGGAGCGGCACCTTTCTTTTGAACAATGATTCCGTCAACTCCGGTACATTCCGCAGTTCTAATGATTGCACCAAAATTACGTACATCTGAAAGTTGGTCCAATAATAAAAATAAAGCGGGACCTTCTTTCTCATTCGCTTTTTCCACTAAATCTTCAAGAGTATGAAATGCAATAGGGGAGATATTGGCAACGGCACCTTGATGATTGTTTTTTGTTAACCTGTTCAGTTTTTCAATAGGCACATAGACCATATTAATTTCATTGCGACGCAATAAACCCTCCAATTCTTTCATAAGATCTCCTTTAAGACCTTTTTGTAGAAATACCTTATCTATTTCCTCATTGGAGTTAACAGCTTCTATGATGGCTCTTAAGCCATAAATTTGAGTGGTTTTTTGCATGGAGCAAAGGTAAATAAAAACCGCCCAACTATTGTTGGGCGGCTATTAATCTTAAGATTTAAATTTTTAGCTGTTTAAATAATCAAACACTTTAATTAAATCTTGCTCGTTCTTAATGTTTAAGCTGTTCTCTTTTAAAAATACTTTTACATCCTCTCTTTTAGAGGCATCAAGTAACTTTAAAAGCTTTTTATTTTTTTGTGGAATCTGATCTATTCTGTTTACACCTTCTTTTTGAAAATAATATTCGGTAAATTTTGTAAATCTACTAGGTACTGCTGCAACAAATGAGTTTTGCGCAGGTTGACCTTCAGTAAATTTAACTAAGGTTCTTTGGTAAAGGTCGTATTTACTACCTTTATTGAGTAGAGTTAAATAACCATTGGTCGTTGTATTTTTTTCAGTTACGAAAGTTTTAAAACTTAATGGTTTTGAATTTATTAATAAACTAATCTCTTTATCCTTTACCAAAGCTTGATATGGTTCATCTTCAGAAGAGGTTTTCTTTATTTCAATTTCCTCATTTAAGGCATTGTATCGATAATAAATAGAGCCTACTACTTCATCTTCATATTTTAAAACAGTAGGGGCAAAGGTGTTTGAAGTATAAGGTGAACCTTGAAATTTATCTAAATCTATTTCTCTTCTTTTTTGATAAGCTTCGTTAACGGGACCCAAAAAATTTGCAATTGCTGCACCTGCCGCTGCATTTTGACTTGCACCGCCTAAATTGGATGGTACTTGTCCAGAATATTGTGCTTGTAAAGTTGTACTAGCTATAGCGGTAATAACTAACATTAAAATTTTTCTCATGGTGTGGTTGTTTAAGAGGTATAATTTAGAAATTTTTTTTAACCTGCTTATAGTCAGTATGTTTAATTTTTTGTTAATTCGAAAGTTCGCAGTTTATCATCGTTTATGCCTGCAACTAATAAAGTCTGGTCATTAAATTTTACGGATTCTGTACTTTTTACGTTGCCTTTAATGTAAAGTCCGGTTTTTTCCATCGATGCAGGTGTATACCCATCTTTTCCATTGGATATAAGTGCTAAACCAGAAACAGCATCGAGTCTAGGGGTTTCTACCTCGGTTTCATATATATTTCCAGAGATAACACAGTCTTCAAATCCGTCATTATTCAAATCAAAAACTGATATCGCTAAAATCGGAAATAATTGTGATTCACTAGGAAGCGTAATTTTTTCAAAGCTATTATTCCCTTTGTTCAATAGAAGAATGGAATTAAAATCGTTGACTTCGCCAGTATAGGATTCTTTTAATTTATCACCATAAATATCCTCCATAGTTGCCTGGGCAAAATCATTATAGGTAGAAAATTTCTCTTTAATAAACGGCATTTGCTGAGATGAGCATTCTCTACCTCTTACGGGTACATAGGTTTCATGATATTTCTTACTTAACACCACGTCGTTAATACCATTATCATCAAAATCGTTGGCGTATATTTTAAAAGGTTTTTCTTCGCTAGCGGTAAATTTTATATTTCTACCGACATTGCCAACAATGTAATCTTTATTTTCATCATTATTAATATCGGTCTCTTTCACCTTAAACCACCAGCCTTTAGTGTTAAGTACATTGCCTTCGACAGGTAGACGTTGGAATTTGCCATTTTTGTTTTCGAACATTCCAATTGGTGTCCATTCACCTACAGCTATAAAGTCTTGCCACCCATCATTATTAAAATCTGTTGTGATAATACTATTGATCAAACCAAAATTTTCCAATTCTGGTACAATGGTATTTGTAACATTTTTCAAAACACCGTTATCATTTTCATATAGTATGGATGCACTAAACTTCGGATAGTTATGAGGTATAATTCTATTACCTACTAATACATCGTTATCACCATCTTTGTCGAAATCTATTATTGTGACAGATTTACCACTTTTTGGAAAGGATTGTAAAATAGGAGTGTCTAATTTTTCAAAATTTCCCTTACCGTCATTTATGTACAATCTATCGGCATAATATGAAGAGCTTTCTCCATATTCATTTCCCCCGCTAACCACATATAGATCTAAATCATTATCATTGTCAAAATCAAAAAATACAGATTCAGCATCCTCTTTTTCTTTATCCAATTCAAAAGATTTTTGTGTGTTCTTAATAAATCCATTTGCAGTCTGAAGGAATAAAGCACCTGCTTGTCTTGAACCTCCGCCAACATACATGTCTTCTTTACCATCGCCATTTACATCGCCTTTAGCTAAAAATGGACCAGTGTTAGACTGTTTGTAAGGTAGTAGGATTTCTTGCTCAAAATCATCATAAGTTGTTTCTTGATGACGGTAATTTAAGCTAAGGTCTTTTGTGTTTTTTAAATTAAAAAAGGGAGTGCTTACCAATGTTGATTTTAATATCGGATCAACAGACTCTTCTTCTAAGAATTTTAATGAAGAGTTAGCCTCAACGTTTAATTTGTATGACACTTTTCCACTTAGCCATTCCACTTTTACTGTGTCAATAATTTTTGAACTGCCTATACCAAAGTGGGCGGAATTTTCTTGAGAAGACATGTAGCCTCTTATTCTTTTTATTTCTTGGTGCTGTGTTTTATTATTATAGGAAATTGTGATTTTGGCAAAAGATTCTGGTGTATTATCTAGGGTTGTAACTTTTAGAAAATTACCAAGGTTGTTGTCTACAGTTGTATTCTTATATAATAAAGCTTTTTGATCGATATTGTTAATGACCAAATCCAAGTCACCATCATTGTCAAAATCGCCTTGTGCCGCTCCATTGCTAAAAGTTAGTTCATTAAGCCCCCAGTCATTACTGATTTCTTGAAACTTTAAATCTCCTTTATTTCTAAACATTAAGTTGCTTAGACTTTCAGAAGGCATTTCATTATAAAGTTGTCGTTTTAAATTACTTGGTATATTGCCTTTATATTTAATTTTTGCATTATAAACTTTGTTCTGGAAATCATTGTCTAGGGCGTATTTGCGATATCCATTAGTAATAAACACATCTTTTTCTCCGTCATTATTATAGTCGGACATTAAGACAGACCAGCTCCAATCTGAGCTTGCCATTCCCGTAAGTTGTGCTATGTTTGAGAAATGATCGTTTCCTTGATTCAACTGTAGGGAGTTGAACATATATTGATATTGAAAGCCGGCTGTGTTTGTTAAGAAGTTAAATCTTTCTACACTCATAGATGCCATAAGGGTTTTTGCTCTAAAATGGTCATTTGATGCCATATCCAGTACAAATATATCTTGCAAGTTATCGTTGTTGATATCGGCAATATCCAAGCCCATACCATAAAATGAAATTTGTTGTGTTAATTCGTTAACGGAGTTGATAAATTGACCCTTCTGATTGTTAATGTATAGAGCATCTGGTAAATAATAGTCGCTGGACATATAAATATCTAGGTATCCATCAGAATTTATATCGGATACACAAAGACCTAAACCAAATATGGGGTTTTCTAAACCTACTTCTTTAGTGACGTCTATGTATTTTCCGTCTACATTTTTATAAAAATGACTACTGTTGAAGTATTTTGATTCGTTGGAAGTATTTACGGTTTTTAATAGGGAAATAGGATCCAGACCATAAAGTTCATTTTCATTCATAACTATGCAATCTAAATCACCATCTTTATCATAATCGAAAAATGCAGTTTGTGTAGAAATTCCTGGATCATCTAAACCATATTCATGTGCTTTTTCGGTAAAAGTTAAGTCTTGGTTATTAATATATAAGAGATTGTTTCTATTACTTCTATTATTTGGACCGCCTTGAGAAACATATATATCTTGCCAGCCATCATTGTTGATGTCTACGAAGGTAATGCCGTTGCACCATTTTTTATTAATGTTGATGCCTGCCGAAGAAGAGATATCCTCAAATCTAAAATTTCCTTTATTTAAGTACAGTTTATTCTCAACTTGATTACCAGAAAAGAAGATGTCCAATAAACCGTCATTATTAATATCTTCCACACCTACTCCGGCCCCATTGTAGAAATAATCAAAATTAAAAACGTTTTCATAAGTTTCAACATTCTCAATTAAGTTATTACTAAAGTCTATAGCACTATGTTCACTGGTGATTTTTTCAAAAATTTTTGTTGTTTCTTTTTTATTTACAGCAATTTCTTTTGAGTTGCTATTTGTTTGTTCAGAGCACGAGTGCATTATTAGGAGTAATGACAAAATTAGAATTTTCGTCATTTTCTTTATTCTATTGAACTCTAATACAAATTTCATAAGGGGAAGTTATATGTTGTTGTAAACAAAATAGCTGCCTTAATTTTTAAATAAGGCAGCTATATTAATGAATGAAATATTATTTAAGACTACCCTCCACAGATATTCAATGTTTGAACACCTACAGCTGGCGTTGGACCGTCAGAAAGGGCTAATTCTCCAGTTGGCGCAATAATTTCATAAGTAATTTCACCATCCCAGTCACCTGAAGAAAATGCTAAAGTAAATTCAGCTGTTCCCTCTGGTACTGTAAATGTTTGAGAACCGGCAGCACCACTATCAAGAGTGTAAGATGTTTCAACACCATCAATAACAACATCAATAGAAGCTCCGTTCCATCCATCACCATAACTATCTTCCATTTCAATAGTGTACTCACCTGCAACTGGTGCTGGAGGAATACATTTTATGATAGGTGCATAGAAATAAGGTGCATTAAAGAAAGAACCTGTGATTGTACCTGTACTATCATCATTGGTAAAGGTTCTTCCGTCAGTTAAAGTTAAAATTAAACGGAATTGAATAGCATCTCCACCGTCAAAATCACCTTCAACTAAACCTAGTTGAGAAAGTGCGTTAGCTAAAGTGGTTTCATAACTAGCTCTAGGTAAACCAAATTCACCATCGGTAAAATCAGCTGGTAAAAAAGTTTCGATTAAAATTTCATCGACTGTAGAATCACCATTTGCTTCGGTATTATCTTCGAAGCTGATGTATAAATCAACTTTTTCCAATAAATCGCCATCTTCGTAGTCTTGCTCTTCAAAAGTGAAGCCAAAAGTAGTAGAAGTGTCGAATCTATCGAATATACCGTCTGATTCGATGGTTCTTAAAACAGCACCTCTTGTAGTTTCTGCAAATACTTCATCAATAACTTTACCACCGTCATCATCACAAGATGTTATTAGTAGCGTAGAAACACCTAGAATAGCGCCTAATATTTTATTGTTTATTTTCATTTTCTTATTTTTTAGTTAGCAGATGGGAATGCTGGTCCGGCTGGATTTGTATCCCAAAATACTTGAGTTGATAAATCTGATTTCTGCGATACATTTGAGTTTGTAATAACCTCTGTCTGAGGATACAAAAATGATCTTGGGAAAGCACCTGGATTTAACTCCCAGTTTGGAGCCAATGTAGTAGGGAAGCCAGTTCTTCTATAATAGTTATATGCTTCAACACCACCACCGTAAAGTGCTATCCAGTATTGTTCAGATAAAATATTCATTTGATCATCTCCTGTTGCCGCTAGGTAATCAGCAACCGTATCTTCAATGTAAGTAGTTACTTCATCATCAGAAGGGGCTACAGATAAATCTGCACTAGAATCCAATGATCCAAAACTTTGAACTTTTGCTATAGACTTGGTCATTGCAGACTCTAAGAAAGTTGCTTTTTCAGCTGCAGATGAAGCCATTTCAGCTTGCCAGAAATCAACATAAGATGCTAAGATGATCGGCTCTATACCGCCACCTCCGCCACCAAGGCCAAGACCTACAACATCAAAGCTGTTATCGTCAAAACGACCTCCAGCAGGGTAAACACCTACAGCGGTTCTTTGGAAACCATCTGGAGGAGTACCTTCATTGTTACCATGAGATCTACCCCAGTATCCGTTAGGTACGGAACAATAGATGAAACCGTCATAATGTGCCGGTGGTGTAGCTAATGAACAAGCTAATAGCTCTTCATTGGCGGGTTCACCCGCTGCACCAGGAGTAGCGCTTTCTTGACGATAGAAATAATATCTGATTCTAGGATCGTTTTTCACCATCATATTATTCATCAACCAGTTATTTTGGTAAATGTTTGCACCACTAGTGGTGTAATCATCTTGATAATCTGGGTGACGTGTATCTGGTTGTAATTCTCTAGTTCCATATTGCCATTGAAAATCATCTGCAGAATCAGCAATATATTCACCTCCAGCAATTATAGAATTAAATGTACTTGTGTCACCGGTAGTAACAGCAGCTTTTAATCTAATGGTGTTAATTAATTTAATCCAATTTTCAGTATCACCACCGTAAAAGAAATCTTCTCCACCTTGGGTAGAAGGGTCAGCTGCAAATAATGCTTCTGCTTCGCTTAAAAGAGCTAACGCACCTGTATAAACATCTTGACCGTCATCTAACATAGGAGCAGGGAAATCTACTGGATTACCTGCTTCGCTCAATGTCGCTTTTCCAAGATAATCAACTAACAATAAAAGCATATGAGCTTTTAGCGTTTGACCTACGGCAATATGGAAAGAGTAATCAATATCACTTTCAGCATCTATAGTTTGCAAGTTGTCAACATTAGGGAAAATACCTAGGTCAACAGCAGTGCTAAAAACATCACCATTTCCATCTGTACTACTGTACAAACGTTCCCAGATGTCATCAAACGTATCACCAGGGTATGTGTTAAAGTAGTTACGACCAAGCATGTAATCAATTCTAGTTAATTCAGAACCAATATCATTTATTGTATACATGTTAGCAACATATGCTAATTGAATTGAATTCAATAATAGGTTAGGATCTGCTTGATCAGCAGCAAGATCATTAGGGCTAGTCCTAAGATCTAGATCTGTTGTTTCACAAGAGTTGAATAACACTCCAGCTGCAAAAACAACGGTTATATATTTAATTATTTTTTTCATAATATTTCTATTAATTAAGATTAGCAATTTTTAAAAGGTTGCTTTAATACTAACTCCATATCTTCTAGAACTTGGACCGTTGATAAAGTCAAAACCTTGAGAGTTACCAACACCAGCACCTTGAATGTTTGGATCGAAGTTAGCTCCATCTGGTGTGTTGTAAGCATCATACCATAGGTTGAAACCTTGGGCAGTGATTGTCAATGAACCAAAAGGAGTTCTTTCTAATGCTTTTGCAGGGAAAGTATATCCTAAAGAAAGTTCTTGTAAACGTACTACAGAAGCATCATATACTTTTAATTCTGTAGGACCGAATAAGATATTGTTGAAGTAGTAAGTAGAGTTGTTGATCTGCTTATTGTTTACTTCTCCAGTGCTCTGAGATACACCAGGTAAAATATATGTATTCTCTCTATCTAAAGTTTCAGTAATTAAACCTCTACCTAATAATGTACCAATTGTGTTAGAAACTATGTCACCACCTTTGGTATGACTGATCTGAAAACCTAAATTCCAATTCTTGTAAGAAAGAGAGTTTATGATATTCATGATATAATCAGGATTTGGATTACCAATAACAGGAACATTACCATCTGCATCTACTTCAGTAGTTACGTAATCACCACCATCATCAATTAAGAAATTACCATCAGCATCTCTTGCGATTGCATCACCTACAATAACACCTAATTGCTCACCTTTAATTGCGGCGTTACCACCTACTGATAAAGTTGAACTACCAGCATAAATAATGATATCTTGCTCTTGCTCAGTTACTATAAATTTGTTTTTAGTGAAATTCGCTCTTGTGTTCCAGTTGAAGTTGTCACCTCTTACCCAGTCAACACCTAAATCAATCTCAATACCATCACCTTCTATTTTACCTACATTACTTTGAGTAAACGTAAAACCTGTTGAAGGAGAAAGAGGTTCTCTTACAATCAAATCTTTTGTAGTTCTGTCAAAATATGTGAAATCTAAAGAAACTCTATTGCTAAAGAATTTAGATTCGAAACCAACTTCAAATTCAGAAAGAAGCTCAGGCTTTAAATCAGGATTAGCCTTGAAAGCTGCAACTTGGTTAGTTGTAACTTCTCCACCTTCACCATATACTTGAGTGTTCTGCTCGACAACACTTACTGTTGGATAAGCAGTTGGGAAAGTCGCGGACTGTCCTAAACCAGCTCTTAATTTTAAGAAGTTAAGACCCTTTTCAGATTTTATGCCCGGCCAAGCAGCAGTAGGCAAGAAAGATGCACTTGCACTTGGGTATGTTTGGCTGTTGTTCTCTGTAGTTAAGTTAGAAACCCAGTCAGTTCTAGTAGAAGCTGTAAGGAATAACATGTTGTCATAATCTAAGGTAACTTGACCTAATACACCAGCAATGTTTCTTTTTTCAGAATATTGTATTGGAGATTGATTAGAGTAGTTAAAGTGTCTTTGAATATCAAATACAATTTGACCTGTACTTGCAACACCTTGTTGGTCAAATGTTGTTGATCTTGTAGTGGCACCTGCGTTAAATGACAATCCTAATTTTTCAGATAAATCATAATTACCGTTAAGGGCTAAATAATGATCCCAAATAGTATTGTTGTTGTCATATGTATTTAAGAAACCAAAAATGGCGCTTGTAAAGGCAACACCACCTTTATTAGAGTATTGTTCGTTTCTTTCATTGTAATAATCTAAACCTGCTCTATAGGTCATGTTTAAGTTATCATTAATGTCATACTGTACAGAAGCGTTCCAAAAAACACGTGTAGTTAACTGAGAGTATTTAACGTTGTTTTCAGTCCAACGTGGGTTGATAATGTCATTACCATTTCTATAGTATACACTAGAACCATCGATTGGGTTTTGGTAAGGTAATCCTAATAAATCTACACTTCGTGGTGTAAAATATATATTACCAAAAATTGATAGACCAGTTGTACCATTACCTTCACTTGCCGCAATTGGAGGTGAACTATAGTCAGTTCTAGAGTAGTTCATAGCACCAGAAACAGTAAACCTGTTTGATAGTTTAGATCTACCTCCCAAAGAAATGTTGGCTCTTGTTAAACCGTTACCTGGAACGAAAGATTCATCGTCTAAATAACCAAAGTTAGCGTTGAAAGTTGTATTTCCATCTTCAGAAGCACCATTAATGTTAACAGAGGTAGAACTTACTGAACCTGGCTTAAAGTAATCTTCAACAGAATCGTAAGGTTTCCAATCATATCTTGTTCCTTGTAATTCAGGAAATGCTTCTCTAGTAGCAGCAACTGCTGTACTACTATAAGGATGTTCTAAAGTTCCATTTTCATCAATTGCAGATTGTCTTCCCCAACCTGAAAGGCCGCTTTCTTCAAAACTTGGTCCCCAATTACTAAAGAACCAACCAAATGCTTGATCAAAACCATTACCGTATTCATCTTGGTAATCAGGTAATGAAGCAAATTCGTTAACAAAGTAAGATTGGTTAACTGTAATTTCAGTTTTCTTCTTACCACCAACAGCGGAACCTGCTTTAGTTGTAATTAGAATTACACCATTTTTACCTTGAGAACCATAAAGTGTTGCAGCTGCAAGACCTTTTAAAACTTCGATTTTAGCAATGTTGTTTGGATCTAAATCCAAAAATCTTGAAGAACCAGTGTTACCGGTTAAAAAGTTAGAACCACCACCATTTGTATCCTGTGCGTTAGTATCACTACTAAAAGGTACACCATCAACAACAAAAAGAGCTTGGTTACTTCCACTAAAGGAACTTAAACCCCTTACTACAACATTTGTCGCAGAACCAGACATACCACCTGCAGCGGTAATCTGTACACCAGACGCTTTTCCCGAAAGTACACGGGCAACATCACCTTCAGAACGAGATTCCAAATCTTCTTCGTCTACAGATGATACCGCAAAACCTAAAGCTTTCTTCTCACGCTTAATACCTTGAGCGGTTACAACCACTTCTTCCAGTGCTTGTGCATCTTCTTCCATTTGCACATTTACTGTACTACCGGCACCAACCGATTGTCTCACGGCTTTCTGACCGATGTAAGTAAATAATAATGTTTCGCCTTGTGAGGCCATAATGGAATAGTTACCATCAAAATCTGTTTGAGTACCAGTAGTGGTACCTTCAACTACGATGTTAACCCCGGGCAAAGGAAGCCCTCCCTGATCAGTAACCGTACCGGAAACTGTTTTTTGCTGTGCAAAAGAAATATGCACAACTAACGCCAATAGTAGCGTTAACAATCCATTTAGTTTTGTTCTCATTTTTAAATTATTTGAATTAGCTAGCGACAAACTTCACAATAATGTGTTAATAATGCAAGATAATTTTAATAAAACTTTAAGAACTTGTTATAAAATTCGGAGTTACATATTAAACACGATCCATATTTAAAGTTATATAATTCAACACGGTTTTTTTTATCATATTCATAATTCTGCAGAAAAAGTCCAAAAAACCTGCATTTAATTTAAAGTGAAAATTGTATGGGAATTTACGTGTAGTTTTAAATAAATTAAGGTTGTCTTAACAGTGTATTTTGTGAGTAAATTTGGTGGGATTAAAAAAAAATAAAAATAAATTCATAATGATTTGAATTTTACCGAAATATGACTACATTTGCCGACCCTTAAAGTAGGGGTAATTTTTATATATTATTATAGTATGCCAACAATATCACAATTAGTACGAATAGGAAGAGAGACGATTACTAAGAAGAGTAAATCGGCTGCTTTGGATTCGTGTCCTCAAAGAAGAGGTGTTTGTACACGTGTTTATACTACCACGCCAAAGAAACCAAATTCAGCTATGAGAAAAGTAGCAAGGGTTAGGTTGACAAATGGTAAGGAGGTAAATGCTTACATACCTGGTGAGGGTCACAATTTGCAAGAGCACTCGATAGTATTAGTAAGAGGCGGAAGAGTTAAAGATTTACCAGGAGTTAGGTATCATATTGTACGTGGTGCATTGGACACAGCAGGTGTGGCCGGTAGAACACAACGTAGATCAAAATATGGTGCAAAGCGTCCTAAGAAGTAATTAAACTTGTTTAAAACGAAGTAATGAGAAAAAGACAGGCAAAGAAAAGACCACTTTTACCAGATCCAAGATTTAATGATCAATTGGTGACGCGTTTCGTCAATATGATGATGTGGGATGGTAAGAAATCAGTTGCTTTTGGTGTTTTTTACGATGCAATAGATATCGTAGATGCTAAAAAGACCGACGATGAAAAAACGGCTTTAGAGCTTTGGAAGGATGCATTAAGTAATGTTATGCCTCACGTTGAAGTTAGAAGTAGAAGAGTTGGTGGTGCAACATTTCAGATTCCAATGCAAATTAGACCAGACCGTAAAATATCAACAGCTATGAAGTGGTTGATCAGTTATGCTAGAAAGCGTAATGAAAAAGGTATGGCTCAAAAGTTGGCTGGAGAAATTTTAGCGGCGGCCAAAGAAGAAGGTGCAGCTGTTAAGAAAAGAGTCGATACGCACAAGATGGCTGAGGCAAACAAAGCATTTTCGCACTTTAGATTCTAAATAGACATGGCAAGAGATTTAAAATTTACAAGAAATATTGGTATTGCAGCACATATTGATGCTGGAAAAACTACTACTACTGAACGTATTCTTTTTTATACGGGTGTTAGTCATAAAATAGGTGAGGTACATGATGGTGCTGCGACTATGGACTGGATGGAGCAGGAGCAAGAAAGAGGTATTACAATTACTTCTGCTGCTACTACATGTACATGGAAGTTTCCTTTAGAGAATGCAAAAGAATTGCCCGATACAAAGGATTATCACTTTAATATTATTGATACTCCTGGACACGTTGATTTTACCGTTGAGGTGAATCGTTCTTTGCGTGTTTTGGATGGTTTGGTCTTTTTGTTTAGTGCTGTTGATGGTGTAGAGCCTCAATCTGAAACTAACTGGAGATTGGCTGATAATTATAAGGTTCCAAGAATTGGTTTCGTGAACAAAATGGACCGTCAAGGTTCTAATTTCCTTATGGTTTGTAAGCAAGTTAAGGAAATGTTGGGTTCAAATGCAGTTCCAATTGTTTTGCCTATTGGTGAAGAAGCTGATTTTAAAGGCATCGTTGATTTGGCAAAGAACAGAGCAATTGTATGGCACGATGAAGGTTTCGGTTCAACATTTGATGTTATCGACATTCCAGAAGATATGAAAGCAGAGGTTAAGGAGTATAGAGCTGCCTTGATCGAAGCTGTTGCGGAATATGATGAGGAGTTGATGGAGAAATTCTTCGAAGACGAGGATTCTATTACTGAAGAAGAAGTTCATGCTGCTTTAAGAGCTGCGGTTATGGATCGCGCGATTATTCCTATGATATGTGGTTCTTCATTTAAGAACAAGGGTGTTCAGTTTTTATTGGATGCTGTTTGTAGATATTTGCCTTCTCCAGTGGATAAGGATGATATTGAAGGTACAAACCCAGATACAGGTGCTGTTGAAAAGCGTAAGCCTAATGTAAAAGAGCCTTTTTCGGCTTTGGCATTTAAGATTGCTACCGATCCTTTTGTGGGTAGATTGGCGTTCTTTAGAACATATTCTGGTCGTTTAGATGCTGGTTCTTATATATTGAATAACCGTTCAGGTAAAAAAGAGCGTATTTCACGTATTTATCAAATGCACTCCAATAAACAAAATGCTATCGATTATATCGAAGCTGGTGATATTGGTGCTGCTGTAGGTTTTAAGGATATTAAAACAGGTGATACTATGTCTGACGAAAAACATCCTATCGTTTTAGAGAGTATGGATTTCCCAGAGCCGGTAATTGGTATTGCTGTAGAGCCTAAAACTAAGGCGGATGTAGATAAGTTAGGTATGGCCTTAGGTAAATTGGCCGAAGAGGATCCAACTTTTACGGTTAGAACCGATGAAGCATCAGGGCAGACTATTATATCTGGTATGGGTGAGCTTCACTTAGATATTATTGTTGATCGTCTTAAAAGAGAATTTAAAGTTGAGGTTAGCCAAGGTGAGCCACAAGTTGAATATAAAGAAGCATTAACAAAAACTGCATCACATAGAGAAACTTATAAAAAGCAGTCTGGTGGTCGTGGTAAATTCGGTGACATTGTTTTCGAAATGGGTCCTGCTGATGCGGATTTCGAAGGAGACGGGTTACAGTTTGTTGATGAGATTAAAGGTGGTCGTATTCCAAAAGAATTTATACCATCTGTAGAAAAAGGATTTACCGTTGCTATGCAAAACGGACCTTTGGCTGGATATGAAATGGATTCCATGAAAGTTGTTCTTAAGGATGGATCTTTCCACCCTGTGGATTCAGATGCTCTTTCTTTCGAATTAGCTGCTAAAATGGGGTATAAAGCTGCTGGTAAAGCTGCTGGTGCCGTAATTATGGAGCCTATTATGAAATTAGAGGTTATTACTCCTGAAGAAAACATGGGTGATATCGTTGGAGATTTAAATAGACGTAGAGGTACTATTGGTGATATGAGTGATAGAGCTGGGGCAAAAGTGGTTAAAGGTACTGTACCTTTATCTGAGATGTTCGGTTATGTTACTTCGTTGAGAACATTGTCTTCGGGTCGTGCAACTTCAACAATGGAATTTTCACATTATGCAGAAACTCCTTCTAATATTTCAGAAGAAGTGATCAAAGCAGCAAAAGGTATAACAGCATAAATTTAGGACATGAGTCAGAAAATTAGAATAAAACTAAAATCTTACGATCACAATTTGGTGGATAAGTCTGCTGAAAAGATTGTAAAAACGGTAAAAACTACCGGTGCTGTTGTAACAGGGCCAATTCCTTTACCAACGCATAAAAAGATATTTACGGTTTTACGTTCACCACACGTGAATAAAAAATCAAGAGAGCAATTTCAATTAAGTTCTTATAAGAGATTATTGGATATTTATAGCTCTTCATCTAAGACTATTGATGCGCTAATGAAGTTAGAGCTTCCAAGTGGTGTTGAAGTAGAGATCAAGGTGTAATTAACGTCCATCTCTATTAAAAGAGTTGGGCTACATGTCCTAAGCTGCGTGCGAGGGAAAAACGGAAAAATAATTTAGGGTTAAATTATTTTGACCCTATTTTTTTGAAAAGAATTTAATAAGTAATAATTAATATAAATAAGTATGTCTGGGTTAATAGGAAAGAAAGTAGGCATGACTAGTATTTTTGACGAGAACGGAAAGAACATTCCTTGTACCGTTATTGAGGCTGGACCATGTGTAGTTACCCAAGTCAGAACCGAAGAGGTAGACGGGTATAGTGCCCTTCAACTTGGTTTCGATGACAAGGCAGAAAGTCGTGCTAATAAGGCTGAATTAGGCCATTTTAAAAAAGCAGGTGCTTCTCCTAAGAAAAAAGTCGTTGAGTTTCAAGATTTTGAAGGTGATTTTAAATTAGGCGACACCGTAGGTGTTGATGTTTTCGAAGAAGGTCAGTTCGTAGATGTAATTGGTACATCTAAAGGAAAAGGTTTTCAAGGTGTTGTAAAGCGTCACGGTTTTGGTGGTGTTGGTCAAGCAACGCACGGTCAGCATAACAGACTTAGGGCTCCTGGTTCTATTGGTGCTGCGTCATATCCTGCAAGAGTATTCAAGGGTATGAAAATGGCCGGTAGAATGGGTACGGACCGTGTTACGGTTCAAAACCTTAGAGTTTTAAAAGTAGTTCCAGAAAAGAATCTTTTAGTAGTTAAAGGTTGTGTTCCGGGCCATAAGAATGCTTATGTAACTATACAAAGGTAGATGTAATGAAAGTAGCAGTTTTAGATATTAAAGGAAAAGACACAGGTAGAAAGGCAAACCTTTCTGATGATGTTTTCGCTATAGAGCCTAACGAGCATGCAGTTTACCTTGATGTTAAGCAGTATTTGGCTCATCAAAGACAAGGTACGCACAAAGCTAAGGAAAGGGCTGAAATAGCTGGTAGTACTAGAAAGATAAAGAAGCAAAAAGGTACAGGTACTGCAAGAGCAGGTAGTATTAAATCACCGGTTTTTAGAGGTGGTGGTAGAATATTCGGACCTAGACCTAAAGATTATAGCCAAAAGTTGAATAAAAACTTGAAGCGTTTGGCAAGAAAATCTGCATTGACATTAAAGTCAAAAGAAAATGCAATTTTAGTAGTTGAAGACTTTGATTTTGATACTCCAAAAACAAAAGATTTTGTTGGTGTTTTAAAGACATTAGGTCTTGAGAATAAAAAGTCTTTAATAGTGTTGGGTGATTCAAATAAAGGTGTATATTTGTCTTCGCGTAATTTTAAAGGGTCGGAAGTTATAACTAACTCAGAATTAAGTACTTACAAAATTCTTCATGCTAATAGTGTGGTGTTGTTAGAGAGCTCTTTAGAGGGAATTGAATCGAATTTAAATAAACAATAATATCATGAGTGTGTTGATAAAACCAATTATAACGGAAAAAATGACTGCTGATAGCGAGTTGAATAACCGTTATGGATTCGTAGTTGACCCTAAGGCTAACAAGTTGCAGATCAAAGATGCGGTTGAAGCTACTTATGGTGTTTCTGTGAAGAAGGTTCGTACAATGAATTACGGGCCTACAAGAAAATCCAGATATACAAAAACTGGTGTACAGCATGGTAAGACAAATGCAATTAAGAAGGCAATTGTTGATGTTGTAGAAGGTGATATTATCGATTTTTACAGTAATCTATAAAGACAAGAAATGTCAGTTAGAAAATTAAAACCAATCACTCCAGGGCAGCGTTTTAGAGTAGTAAATGGATTTGACGCCATTACTGCTGATAAGCCGGAAAAAAGCTTGCTTGCTCCGTTAAAAAAGTCCGGAGGTAGAAACAGTCAAGGAAAAATGACCATGCGCCAAAAAGGTGGAGGTCATAAAAGAAGGTATCGTGTAATAGATTTTAAAAGAGATAAGCAAGGTGTGCTTGCTACTGTTAAAACTATTGAGTACGATCCAAATAGAACTGCATTTATTGCTCTTTTGGAATATGCGGATGGTGAAAAGCGTTATGTTGTCGCTCAAAATGGATTACAGGTAGGTCAGCAGGTTTCTGCTGGTACTGATGTGGCTCCTGAGATCGGAAATGCTCTTCCTTTAAGTGAGATTCCATTGGGTACTATAATTTCATGTATTGAGCTTAGACCTGGGCAAGGTGCTGTTATGGCGCGTAGTGCTGGTACATTTGCTCAGTTAATGGCAAAGGATGGTAAGTTTGTTACTGTAAAAATGCCATCAGGTGAAACGAGATTAATTCTTTCTGGTTGTCTTGCAACAATTGGGGCTATTTCTAACTCTGACCATCAATTATTGGTATCAGGTAAAGCTGGTAGAAGTAGATGGTTAGGTAGAAGACCTAGAACTAGACCGGTAGCTATGAACCCTGTGGATCATCCAATGGGTGGTGGTGAAGGTAGAGCTTCAGGTGGTCATCCAAGATCGAGAAACGGTATACCTGCAAAAGGTTTTAGAACTCGTACGAAGACCAAGAGCACCAATAAGTATATAATAGAACGTAGAAAGAAATAAAAAAGTAGAAAGAAATGGCACGTTCACTAAAAAAAGGACCATACGTTCACTATAGTTTGGAGAAAAAAATCCAACAAAGTGTATCATCCGGTAAAAAATCGGTAATCAAAACATGGTCAAGAGCTTCTATGATTACTCCTGATTTTGTTGGGATGACGATAGCGGTTCATAACGGAAAACAATTTGTACCTGTTTTTGTAACAGAAAATATGGTAGGACATAAACTTGGGGAATTTTCACCTACTAGATCTTTTAGAGGTCACGCAGGTGCAAAAAACAAAGGAAAAAAGTAAGCTATGGGAGTTCGTAAAAAACAGATGGCCGAAAGAATTAAGGCTGAGAAGAAAAAAGTGGCTTTCGCTAAGTTGAACAACTGTCCTACTTCACCTAGAAAAATGCGCTTAGTTGCTGATTTAATTCGTGGTGTAAAAGTAGAGCAAGCATTAGCTATATTGAGGTTCAATCCGAAAGAGGCTTCTAGAAAATTAGAGAAGTTGTTACTTTCAGCTTTGGCTAATTGGCAAGCGAAAAACGAAGATGCAAATTTAGAAGATGCAGATTTGATTGTTGCTGAGATTAGAGTTGATAGCGGTGCTATGCTTAAGAGATTGCGTCCTGCTCCACAAGGTAGAGCGCACAGAATTAGAAAACGTTCAAACCATGTTACATTGGTTTTAGGGTCAAAAAATATAACAGAAAACTAGAATGGGACAGAAAACAAATCCAATAGGAAATCGTCTAGGAATCATCAGAGGTTGGGAGTCTAACTGGTATGGTGGAAACGATTACGGAGATAAATTGGCTGAGGATGATAAAATACGTAAGTATATTCATGCAAGACTTTCTAAGGCTAGTGTTTCAAGAGTTATAATAGAACGTACCTTAAAACTTATTACTGTAACGGTAACTACTGCAAGACCTGGTATCATTATTGGTAAAGGTGGTCAAGAAGTTGATAAGTTGAAGGAAGAGTTGAAAAAGATCACCAATAAGGAGGTTCAAATCAACATTTTTGAAATAAAGAGACCAGAACTTGACGCTAATTTGGTTGCGGCAAGTGTAGCTCGTCAAATTGAAAGTAGAATTTCTTTTAGAAGAGCAATTAAAATGGCAATCGCTGCAGCAATGCGTATGAATGCCGAAGGAATTAAGATTCAAATCTCTGGTAGATTGAATGGTGCTGAAATGGCACGTTCAGAATCGTATAAAGATGGTAGAATTCCATTATCGACCTTTAGAGCTGATATTGATTATGCTTTACAGGAAGCTCAAACTACATATGGTAAACTTGGTATTAAAGTTTGGATTATGAAAGGTGAGGTTTACGGTAAAAGAGAATTATCTCCATTAGTAGGAATGCAAAAGGATTCTTCTAAAGGTGGTAAGCAAGAAGGTGGAAGAAAACAACGTCGTAGAAAGTAATTTTTTAAAGAACTAAAGTAATGTTACAACCGAAAAGAACAAAGTTCCGTAAGATGCAGAAAGGCCGTATGAAAGGTCTTGCTGGAAGAGGACACCAACTTTCAAATGGTATGTTCGGTATAAAGAATGTTGATGATGCTGCATTTTTAACTTCACGTCAAATAGAAGCTGCGCGTATTGCTGCTACTAGATTTATGAAAAGGGAAGGTCAATTGTGGATTAAAATATTTCCGGACAAGCCGATTACCAAAAAACCATTAGAAGTACGTATGGGTAAAGGTAAGGGTGCACCAGAATATTTCGTAGCCGTGGTAAAGCCAGGTAGAATTATGTTCGAAGTGGCCGGAGTTCCTATGGAAGTAGCAAAAGAAGCTTTAAGATTGGCGGCTCAAAAACTTCCTGTTAAAACTAAATTTATTGTAGCTCGTGATTACGAGGCTGGAAATTAAACGTAAGGAATAATGAAAAAACAAGAGATTAAAGAAATGTCTGTGGAAGGACTTACGGAGAAATTAGCCGAGTACAAGAAGCAACATTCAGATTTGAAAATTGCGCATTTTGTAACTCCGTTAGAAAATCCACTTCAGATTAGAAAAGTAAGGAGAACGGTAGCAAGATTAGCGACTGAATTAACTAATAGGGAGAACCAATAATTGGTGGGCTTTATGGAGAAAAGAAACTTAAGAAAAGAAAGAGTAGGAGTTGTTACTAGTAATAAAATGGAGAAATCTATTGTAATTGCTGAAGTAAAAAGAGTAAAACATCCTATGTACGGTAAATTCGTTTTGAAGACAAAGAAGTATGTTGCACATGACGAAAAGAACGATTGTAACATTGGTGATACTGTAAAGATCATGGAGACTCGTCCTATGAGTAAAACCAAATGTTGGAGATTAGTAGAAATCTTAGAAAGAGCTAAATAAGTTATGTTACAGCAAGAATCTAGACTAAAAGTAGCGGATAACACCGGAGCAAAGGAAGTTTTAACTATCCGTGTTCTTGGTGGTACCAAAAGAAGATATGCTTCAATAGGTGATAAAATAGTTGTTACCGTTAAAGAAGCTACTCCGAACGGAGGTATCAAAAAAGGTGCAGTATCAACTGCTGTTGTAGTTCGTACAAAGAAAGAGGTTAGAAGACCTGATGGGTCTTATATCAGATTTGATGATAACGCTTGTGTGTTATTGAATCCTGCCGGAGAAATGAGAGGAACTCGTGTTTTTGGACCTGTAGCAAGAGAGCTTAGGGATAAGCAGTTCATGAAGATTGTATCATTGGCCCCAGAGGTATTATAATATAACGGACAAGATGAAAAAATTGAAAATCAAAACAGGAGATACGGTAAGAATTACTGCTGGTGACCATAAAGGTACCGAAGGTAAAGTAATGCGTGTGGATCTTGAGAAAAATAAAGCCATCGTAGAAGGTGCCAATATGGTATCTAAACATGAGAAGCCTAGTGCTAAAAACCCTCAAGGTGGTATTGTAAAAAAAGAAGCTTTAATCCATATTTCTAACCTAGCTTTAATCGACAGTAAATCTGGAGATGTGACTAGAGTGGGTTACGAAGTTAGAGATGGTAAAAAAGTTAGGGTTTCCAAAAAATCCAATGAAGTAATTTAGTTATGGCATACGTTGCAAGATTAAAGAAAGAGTATAAGGAGCGAATTATAGCTGCCCTTACCGAAGAGTTTGGTTACAGTAATGTAATGCAGGTTCCTAAGTTAGAAAAGATAGTAATGAGTAGAGGAGTTGGAGCTGCTGTTGCTGACAAGAAACTTATTGACCATGCAATAGATGAAATGACTATGATTACCGGTCAGAAAGCTGTTGCTACAATGTCTAAAAAAGATGTTGCTGCCTTTAAATTAAGAAAAGGTATGCCAATTGGTGCAAAAGTTACCTTAAGAGGTGAGCGTATGTACGAATTTTTAGATCGTTTGGTTACTTCTGCTTTACCGCGTGTAAGAGATTTTCAAGGTATTAAAGCTACTGGTTTTGATGGTCGTGGAAATTATAACTTAGGTATTACGGAACAGATTATATTTCCAGAAGTTAATATTGATAAAATCAATAGAATTAACGGTATGGATATTACATTTGTAACTTCTGCCAATACGGATAAAGAAGCGAAATCATTATTAACAGAATTAGGATTACCTTTTAAAAAGAATTAGTATGGCTAAGGAATCAATGAAAGCCCGTGAGAGAAAAAGGGAAAGAACTGTAGCAAAATATGCTGAGAAACGTAAAGCTTTGAAAGAAGCTGGGGATTATGAAGCGTTACAGAAATTACCTAAAAATGCTTCTCCGGTACGTTTGCACAATAGATGTAAATTAACTGGTAGACCAAAAGGTTACATGAGAACTTTTGGTATTTCTAGGGTAATGTTCAGAGAGATGGCTAACGCTGGATTAATTCCAGGAGTTAAGAAAGCTAGCTGGTAAGAAAAGAATTATTAATGGATTCAGGTTTGGCTTAATTGCTGAAAACCGTCTCCGAATTATATATACATGGTAACAGATACTATTGCAGATTACCTAACGAGAGTTAGAAACGCTAGTAGAGCGGGACATAGGGTTGTTGAAATCCCTGCGTCAAATCTAAAGAAAGAGATAACTAAAATATTATTCGATCAAGGGTATATTTTAAGTTATAAGTTTGAAGAAGACAAGGTTCAAGGTTCTATAAAGATAGCTTTGAAATATGATAAGCTTACAAAAGAGCCTGTTATCAAGAAAATACAGCGTATAAGTAAGCCTGGTCTTAGAAAATATGCTGGCAGTGAAGAATTGCCACGTGTATTAAATGGTTTAGGTATTGCAATTGTTTCTACATCACATGGTGTAATGACTAGCAAACAGGCCAAGGCAGAGAAAGTTGGTGGTGAAGTTTTGTGCTACGTTTATTAATTGATTAAAGATTTAGAAAATGTCTAGAATAGGTAATAATCCAGTCGCAATTCCAGAAGGAGTTACAATTGAAATCAATGACAATATTATTTCTGTTAAAGGAAAATTAGGTGAATTGACTCAAGAATTCTCTGGCGTAGCGATTAAAGTAGAAGATGGTCAGGCTTGGGTAACAAGACCTTCAGATTCTAAAGAGCATAAAGCTAAACACGGTTTGTATAGATCACTTATCACTAACATGGTAGAAGGTGTTTCTAAAGGATGGACCAAAGAATTGGAATTAGTTGGGGTTGGATATAGAGCAAGCAATCAAGGTCAAAAACTTGATTTGGCTTTAGGTTTCTCTCACAACATTGTTTTTGACTTGGCACCAGAGGTGAAGGTTGAAACTATATCAGAAAAGGGTAAGAATCCTATCGTAAAGCTGACTTCACATGACAAGCAGTTAGTTGGTCATATTGCAGCGAAAATAAGATCTTTCCGTAAGCCAGAGCCATACAAAGGGAAAGGTATCAAGTTTGTAGGTGAAATATTAAGAAGAAAAGCTGGTAAGTCAGCTTAATAATAGGATATTATGGGATTATCAAAAACACAAAGAAAATTAAGAATCCGTCGTAGAATTCGAAAGGTTTCTTCTGGAACTGCAGCAAGACCTAGGTTATCTGTATTTAGAAGTAATAGCGAAATTTACGCTCAAGTTATAGACGACGTTAAAGGAGTCACTTTAGTATCTGCTTCTTCAAGAGATAAGGATATTGCAAAAGTAAAAGGAAATAAAACCGAGATTGCTGCTTTGGTTGGTAAAACAATCGCTGAGAAATCTGTTAAAGCTGGTTTAGATAAAGTAGCTTTTGATAGAGGGGGTAATTTGTATCATGGTAGAGTTAAATCTCTAGCTGAAGGTGCAAGAGAAGCAGGTCTAAAATTCTAATATACTAGTATGTTCCAAAAATATAAAAACGTAGAAACTGTTAAGCCAGGTGGTTTAGATTTAAAAGATAAATTAGTTGGTATTCAACGTGTAACTAAGGTAACAAAAGGTGGTAGAGCATTCGGTTTTTCTGCAATTGTTGTTGTAGGTGATGAAAATGGTGTTGTAGGTCACGGTTTAGGTAAATCTAAAGAAGTTGCTACTGCAATTGCAAAAGCAATTGAAGATGGTAAAAAGAATTTAGTACGTATTCCTTTGAACAAGGGAACTTTACCTCATGAGCAAAAAGGTAAATTTGGTGGGGCTAGAGTGTATATTCAGCCTGCATCTCATGGTACCGGTGTTATTGCTGGGGGTGCTGTAAGATCAGTACTTGAATCTGTAGGTGTACATGATGTATTGTCAAAATCCCAAGGTTCTTCGAACCCACATAATGTTGTTAAAGCTACTTTCGATGCTTTATTGCAACTTAGGGATGCGAAAACCATTGCATCACAAAGAGGTGTTTCTTTAGAAAAAGTATTTAAAGGCTAAGAGGAAAATTATGGCAAAGATTAAAGTTACACAGGTAAAAAGCGGAATTAAGAAACCTCAAAATCAAAAAAGAACTTTAGAGGCTCTTGGTTTGAAGAGAATAGGACAGGTAGTTGAGCATGATGATACTCCTAACATTCTTGGAATGATAAATAAAGTTAAACATTTAGTTTCCACTGAGGAGGCTTAAATTAAGAATAAAATGGGTTTACATAGTCTACAGCCTGCAGAAGGTTCAGTAAATAGAGACGGAAAACGCCTTGGAAGAGGTCAGGGTTCTGGTAAAGGTGGAACTGCTGCAAGAGGGCATAAAGGAGCAAAGTCAAGATCTGGTTATTCTAAGAAAATTGGTTTTGAAGGTGGTCAAATGCCTTTGCAACGTCGTGTACCTAAATTTGGTTTTACGAACATTAACCGTAAAAATTACCAAGGTATCAACTTAGAAAAGTTACAAGAGCTTGTTGATAATAAGATCATAACTGATGAAGTGTCTTTAGACATCTTAATTGAAAATGGTTTAGTAGGAAAGAATGATTTAGTGAAAATTTTAGGAAATGGCGAATTAAAAGCTTCTCTTAAAGTTTCAGTACATAAATTTACAGCATCTGCCAAAGCAGCTATTGAGGCAGCAGGTGGTGAAGCAATAAGTTTGTAAGCATAAACGAGAGCATGAAGAATTTTATTGATACAATATCCAATATTTGGAAGATAGAAGAGCTAAGAAATAGAATTCTTATTACACTAGGTCTTTTGTTGGTTTATCGTTTTGGTTGTCAAATCGTACTTCCGGGTATAGATTCAACACAATTAGGTGGGTTAACAGATGGCACTGATCAAGGTATATTTGGTCTTTTAAATGCATTTACAGGAGGGGCTTTTGCCAACGCTTCTGTTTTTGCATTAGGTATAATGCCTTATATCTCTGCTTCCATTGTAGTTCAGTTGATGGGTATTGCAATTCCTTATCTTCAAAAATTACAGAAAGAAGGTGAAAGTGGTCGTAAGACAATCAATCAAATAACTAGATGGTTGACCATCGGTATTTGTATTGTTCAAGCGCCTGCTTACTTATATGGTTTAGAAGCCTTTGGTGTAAGGGATAGCGCATTTTTATTAGGAAAAGGACTTGATTTTATGGTTCCTGCTGTTATAATTTTAGTGACAGGTACTGTATTTGCAATGTGGTTAGGTGAGAAAATAACTGACAAGGGTATTGGTAATGGTATATCATTATTGATTATGATCGGTATTATCGCAACAATGCCTCAATCTTTTGTTCAAGAATTTATATCTAGAACAACTAATAATAATGGTGGACTAATGTTCATATTGATAGAAGTTATAATTTGGTTCTTGGTTATTTTGGCTTGTATACTTTTAGTGATGGCTACAAGACAAATTCCGGTTCAATATGCTAGACGTACCGCTTCTGGTGGCTACGAAAAGAATATAATGGGTTCTAGACAGTACATACCATTGAAGTTGAATGCTTCTGGTGTAATGCCAATTATATTCGCGCAAGCTATAATGTTCGTGCCTGGTATGATTGGTGGGGCTTTTGATGATACTTCATTTGGACAATGGATGCAAGTTCAGTTTAGCGACATTTTCGGATGGGCTTACAATTTACTTTTTGCAATATTGATTATAATCTTCACATATTTTTATACTGCTATTACGGTTCCTACCAATAAAATGGCAGATGACTTAAAAAGAAGTGGTGGTTTTATCCCAGGAATACGTCCTGGTAAAGAAACTGGAGATTATTTAGATAAGATTATGTCTTTAATAACGTTACCTGGATCTATTTTCTTAGCTTTGCTGGCTATTTTACCAGCGGTGGTGGTAAAGTTGATGGATGTTCAGGCTGGATGGGCGTTATTTTATGGTGGTACTTCCCTTTTAATTATGGTGGGTGTTGCTATAGATACAGTGCAACAGGTAAATTCGTATTTGTTGAACAGACATTATGATGGTTTAATGAAAACCGGTAAAAATAGAAAAGTAGCATAATTTATGGCTAAGCAGGCAGCAATAGAACAAGATGGATCTATCATTGAAGCATTATCAAATGCAATGTTTCGTGTAGAACTGGAGAATGGACATGTGGTAACAGCGCATATATCAGGTAAGATGCGTATGCACTATATAAAACTATTACCTGGAGATAAGGTGAAATTGGAGATGAGTCCGTATGACCTTACAAAAGCAAGAATTACATATAGATACTAAGATACAAGATGAAAGTAAGAGCATCAGTTAAGAAGAGAAGTGCCGACTGCAAGATTGTTCGCAGAAAAGGCAGGTTGTACGTAATCAACAAAAAGAATCCTAGATTTAAACAAAGACAAGGGTAATTATGGCAAGAATCGCAGGTATAGATATACCAAAACAAAAGAGAGGTGTTATCGCCTTAACCTACATTTTTGGAATTGGAAGAAGTAGGTCGCAAGAAATATTGAGTAAAGCCCAAGTTAGCGAAGATACTAAGGTTTCTGATTGGAATGATGATGAAATAGGACGTATCAGAGAAGCTGTTTCTCAATTTACGATTGAAGGTGAATTACGTTCTGAAACCCAGTTGAACATTAAGCGTTTAATGGATATTGGTTGTTATAGAGGAATTCGTCATAGATCAGGTTTACCTTTAAGAGGTCAGCGAACTAAGAACAACTCTAGAACTAGAAAAGGAAAGCGTAAAACAGTTGCTAACAAGAAGAAAGCGACTAAATAATAATTAGGTATGGCAAAGGCAAGTACTAAAGTTACCAAGAAACGTAAAGTTATAGTTGATTCTGTTGGTGAAGCACATATTAGCGCTTCTTTCAACAATATCATTATCTCTTTGACAAATAAAAAGGGAGATGTTATTTCTTGGTCATCTGCTGGTAAATTAGGTTTTAGAGGATCTAAGAAAAATACACCTTATGCTGCTCAAGTAGCTGCAGAGGATTGCTCAAAAGTTGCTCATGAAGCAGGTTTGAGAAAAGTAAAGGTTTATGTAAAAGGTCCTGGTAACGGAAGAGAATCTGCAATTAGATCTTTACATAATGCAGGTATAGAAGTAACTGAAATTATTGATGTTACTCCAATGCCTCACAATGGGTGTAGACCTCCAAAAAGAAGAAGAGTTTAATTAATTACAAATAATTTCACCGAAAGTGTAATTACGATTATCGAAGGATAAGCCTTAATTCATAATCTCACTTTCAAATTTTTAGAAAATGGCAAGATATACAGGACCAAAATCAAAGATCGCTCGTAAATTCGGCGAAGCAATTTTCGGAGACGATAAATCTTTCGAAAAGAAAAATTACCCTCCAGGACAACACGGTAACAACAGAAGAAGAGGTAAAAAATCTGAGTACTCTGTTCAATTAATGGAGAAACAAAAAGCTAAATATACTTACGGTATTTTAGAAAAGCAATTTAGAAACCTATTCCAGACTGCAAAGAGAAAAGAAGGTGTTGCTGGTGAAATCTTACTTCAATTATGTGAGTCTCGTTTAGATAACGTGGTTTACAGAATGGGTATTTCTCCAACTAGAAGCGGTGCAAGACAATTGGTTTCTCATAGACACATTACGGTTAATGGTGAGTTGGTTAATATTCCTTCTTATTCATTAAAAGCAGGAGATGTTGTTGGTGTTAGAGAGAAATCTAAGTCATTACAAAGTATACAAGATTCATTAGCTGCAAACAATGCGGTGTATGAGTGGATTTCTTGGAATAGCGAAAAGAAGGAAGGAACATATGTTTCAATTCCTGAAAGAATGCAAATTCCAGAAAATATCAAAGAACAATTAATTGTGGAGTTATACTCTAAATAAACAACAACGATCCAATTATGGCATTATTTAATTTTCAGAAACCCGATAAAGTAATAATGATCGATTCCTCTGATTTCGAAGGGAAGTTTGAATTTCGCCCTTTGGAACCTGGTTATGGATTAACTGTTGGGAATGCATTAAGACGAGTATTGCTGTCTTCATTAGAAGGGCATGCAATTACTTCGGTTAGGATAGATAAAGTAGAGCATGAGTTCTCTATGATTCCTGGCGTTGTTGAAGATGTAACAGAGATTATATTAAACTTGAAACAAGTACGTTTCAAGAAACAAATAGAAGATTCTGAAGCTGAAGTTGTTTCAATTTCTGTTAGTGGAAAGAATCAATTGACTGCCGGTGATTTTCAAAAATTCATTTCTGGATATCAAGTACTGAATCCAGATTTAGTTATCTGTAATATGGATGCTAAAGTGAGCATCAATATGGAGATTACTATTGAGAAAGGTAGAGGATATGTACCTGCTGAAGAGAACAGAAAATCTGGTGCTCCATTAGGTACTATAGCTGTTGATTCTATCTTTACACCTATAAAAAATGTAAAGTATAGTATCGAAAACTTTCGTGTAGAGCAAAAAACCGATTATGAAAAATTGGTTTTTGAAATCTCTTCTGATGGATCTATCCATCCTAAGGATGCTTTGACCGAGGCGGCAAAAGTTCTTATTCATCACTTCATGTTATTCTCAGATGAGCGTATCACTTTAGAAGCCGATGAAATTGCTCAAACAGAGACTTATGATGAAGAGTCTTTACATATGAGACAATTATTGAAAACTAAATTAGTAGATATGGACCTTTCTGTTCGTGCACTAAACTGTTTAAAAGCAGCTGAAGTAGATACTTTAGGTGATTTAGTTTCTTTCAATAAGAACGATTTAATGAAGTTTAGAAACTTCGGTAAAAAATCTTTAACGGAACTTGAAGAACTTGTTATAAACAAAGGTTTAAGTTTTGGTATGGATTTATCAAAATACAAATTAGATAAAGATTAAATAATCATATTTTGCTCCTCGTTCTATCGAGTTTGGTAGCAAGATGATAAAATAAAAACATGAGACACGGTAAAAAAGTTAACCACTTAGGTAGAAAAACTGCTCACAGAAAAGCAATGTTAGCAAACATGGCTTGTTCTTTAATCGAGCACAAAAGAATCAACACTACTGTTGCAAAAGCAAAAGCTTTAAAACAATTTGTTGAGCCTTTGATAACTAAATCAAAAGCAGAAAACAACGTTAGTGCTGAAAAAGGTACACACAACAGACGTATCGTTTTTAAAAACCTTCGTGATAAGAATGCAGTTACTGAATTATTCAGTGTTGTTTCTGAAAAAGTAGCAGACAGACCAGGAGGTTATACTAGAATTATCAAGTTAGGTAATCGTTTAGGTGATAACGCTGATATGGCAATGATAGAATTGGTTGACTTCAACGAATTGTACAATGCTGGTAAGCCTAAGAAAAAATCTACTAGAAGAAGTAGAAGGTCTGGTTCTACTAATACTGAAGCTACTTCTGCAGAGAAAGAAACTAAAGTAGTAGAAGAAGCAAAGCCTGAAGCTGAAGCGCAAACTGATACAGAAGCTAAGACAGATGATTCAAAGGAATAACATTGTCAATAAATATTAATAATGAAAAAGGATAAGCTTTCTAGCTTATCCTTTTTTTATGTTTTTTTGTTAACGAATAAATTATAAGTACAAAATGAAATATCAAGCAAAGAGAAAAGCACTAATATTACTTGCCGACGGAACTATCTTTTATGGTAAGTCAGTAGGGGATAAGGAAGGTACTGCTTTTGGTGAGGTATGTTTTAATACGGGCATGACCGGTTATCAAGAGATTTTTACAGATCCTTCTTATTTTGGTCAGATAATGGTTACTACCAATGCGCATATTGGTAATTATGGTGTAAACAAAGATGAAATAGAATCGGAATCCATAAAAATTTCTGGTTTGGTTTGTAGAAATTTTAGTTATGAATATTCTAGACCTTTGGCAGATGACAGTCTTCAAGGCTTTTTAGAACAAAACGGACTTTTTGCAATATCTGATGTAGATACACGTGCTTTGGTTGGTTATATTAGGGATAATGGAGCCATGAATGCGGTAATATCTACTGAGGTTGATAATGTAGAAGATTTAAAAAAGCGTTTAAGTGAAGTGCCAAGCATGGAAGGACTGGAGCTTGCTTCTAAAGTATCTACCAAAGAAGCCTATTTTGTAGGGGATGAAAATGCGACCTTTAAAATAGCTGCATTGGATATTGGAATCAAGAAAAATATTTTAAGAAATCTTGTAAAAAGAGGCGCTTACGTAAAAGTGTTTCCCTACAATAGTAGTTTTGAGGAGATGTCTTCTTGGAATCCTGATGCTTATTTCATATCTAATGGTCCTGGAGATCCAGAGCCCTTAGTTGATGCTATTACTGCTGTTAAGAAAATGATAGAAACAGATAAACCACTTTTTGGAATTTGTTTAGGACATCAAGTTTTAGCTTTGGCAAATGGTGTTTCAACCTATAAAATGCATAATGGTCATAGAGGAATTAATCATCCGATTTTAAATCTGATAACGGGTAAAGGAGAAATTACTTCACAAAATCACGGATTTGCAATTAACAGAGAGGAAACCGAAGCAAATACCAATTTAGAGATTACACATACGCATCTAAATGATAAAACGGTTGCCGGTATAAAAATGAAGAATAAGGATGTTTTTTCTGTGCAATATCACCCAGAAGCTAGTCCTGGTCCTCACGATGCCGATTATCTATTTGATGATTTTTTCAAATTGATCGAGAAAAGTTCAAAACATAACGAAATAGTTTAAATAAACATTATTTAATTGGGAAATCTTGGGTTCAAACAAACCCAATGATTTCCCTGTTTTGTATCTTTACTTTTTTACAAACAACAAATAAAAAGATTAAAAATGAGTATAATATTAAATGTTCACGCAAGACAAATTTTAGATTCTAGAGGAAACCCAACTGTAGAAGTAGATGTAGTTACTGAGAATGGTGTAATGGGTAGAGCTGCGGTACCTTCTGGGGCTTCTACTGGTGAACATGAAGCTGTTGAATTACGCGATGGTGGTGATTCTTTCATGGGTAAAGGTGTAAGTAAGGCTGTAGATAACGTAAATAGCATAATTGCAGAAGAGATATTGGGTATGAGTGTGTTTGATCAAAATCTTTTGGATCAAACAATGATCGATTTAGATGGTACGCCAAACAAATCTAAATTAGGCGCTAATGCAATTTTAGGTGTTTCCTTGGCTGCTGCTAAAGCTGCTGCTAATGAACTTGGTCTTTCACTATTTAGATATGTAGGTGGTGTTAGTGCTAATACACTTCCTGTACCAATGATGAACATTATTAATGGTGGTTCTCACTCAGATGCGCCTATTGCATTTCAAGAGTTTATGGTAATGCCTGTAAAAGCAAAAAGCTTTTCTCACGCAATGCAAATGGGTACTGAAATCTTTCATAATCTTAAAAAAGTATTACATGACCGTGGTCTTAGTACTGCAGTAGGTGATGAGGGTGGTTTTGCTCCGAACCTTGCAGGTGGTACAGAAGATGCCTTGGATACAATTGCTAAAGCTGTTGAGAAAGCTGGGTATACATTAGGTGATGATGTTATGATCGCTTTAGATTGTGCTGCTGCAGAATTCTTTGTAGATGGTAAATATGATTACACTAAGTTTGAAGGTGAATCTGGTGTAATTAGAACATCTGAAGAGCAGGCACAATATTTGGCAGATTTAAGTGCCAAATATCCTATTATCTCTATTGAGGATGGTATGGATGAGAATGACTGGGACGGCTGGAAAGCTTTAACTGAAAAAGTTGGAGATAAAGTACAATTGGTAGGTGACGATTTATTTGTAACCAATGTTGAACGTTTGTCTACAGGAATTGAAAAAGGTATCGCAAACTCAATTTTGATTAAGGTAAATCAGATCGGTACTTTGACAGAAACAATAGCTGCAGTGAATATGGCTAAAAATGCAGGTTATACTTCAGTAATGTCGCACCGTTCTGGTGAAACAGAAGATAATACTATTGCTGATTTAGCAGTAGCGTTGAATACGGGTCAAATTAAGACCGGTTCGGCTTCAAGATCTGATCGTATGGCTAAATATAACCAACTACTTCGTATAGAAGAAGAGTTAGGTAGCATGGCTTACTATCCACAAGAAAAAGCCTTTAAATTAGGTTAATTTAGATGCGAAATATATTATTAAGCCTTTCTTTCGAGAAAGGCTTTTTTTTTTGGCGTACTTCAAAACTTTAACTACCTTTTGAGAATAAACCAATAATGATACCCCTTTGTTAGCGTATGAATAATTTTCTTTTTGTTTCAGCAGAAAACGATGCTATTCCAGATTGTAAAGCGGGTGGAATGGGTGATGTTGTAAGAGATGTGCCTAGGGAGATTTCGAAACGAGAAGATAGGGTTCACGTGGTTGTGCCTTCTTACTCTAGATTGCATAAGAATGGAATTTTTAAAACCAAATTAGAGTTTAGCCTTCGTGGTGTTTCCTATACTGCAGAGTTGTACGAGGTTATTCCAAAAAGAGTAGATAAGAATATAACACATTATGTTATTCATCATCCAGAAATAGTAGAAGGTGGTATTGCACATATTTATCATGATGACCCTACAGAACCATTTTTTAATGATTTTGTAAAATTTGTCATTTTTTGTACCGCTACTGCAGAAGCTATTAAAATTGGTGCTTTTGGAGATTTAGATATAGTGCATTTACATGATTGGCATTCTGCGGCACTTTTGTTTATAAAAACTTATCATCCAAATTATAGTGATTTGAAAAAGATGAGATATGTCTACACCATACATAATTTGGCAATACAGGGTATCCGTCCTTTTTATAATAATTATGCCTCTGTGAACAATTGGTTTCCAGAAATACAGTTGGATCACAATGCCTTAATGGACTCTAGATATCATGATTGTATTAATTTAATGGCAGTTGGTATTCGTTTGGCAGATGCCGTGCATACGGTATCTCCTTCATATAAAGAAGATGTACTTTTACCTAGTAGAAGACCAGAGTTTATAGGTGGTGAAAGTTTAGAAAATGATTTGTTGAATGCGGATAATGAAGGTCGTCTCTTTGGTATTTTGAATGCTAGTAACTATGGTAATATAAGAGTTGCGGAAAAAGGTTTTCTTTATAGGAATACGGTTAAAGCGTTATTTAGATGGCTACAAGAAAACTCAAAGAAATATAAAGCAGATTTTTTAGCGCATACCGGGGAAAAGATTATGCAGTACGTAGGCAATAGACCTAAATTTATAGTGTCTAGTGTAGCAAGACTTACAGAGCAGAAATTTTATTTTTTAAAGCGCTCACCTGAAGCATTTGAAAAAATGTTGGTAAGGTTGAATGAGGTAGATGGTATATTTATGCTCTTAGGGACCGGAGACCCAGATTATGAGGAATTTTTTCGTCATATGAGTTACCATCATAAGAATTTCGTATTCACCAACGGGCAGTCGGAAGATTTGATCGATTCTATGTATTTGGAAACCGACCTCTATTTTATGCCAAGTTTGTTTGAACCTTGTGGAATAAGTCAAATGTTGGCGATGAGAAATGGAAATCCTTGCCTGGTGCATCATACAGGCGGATTAAAAGATACCGTAGATCACTTGAAAACAGGTTTCGCTTTTAGCGGAAATACCTATGATGAACAGATAAGTAACATGGTGAAAAGCTTCGATGAAGCATTGACCATTTGGGAGCATGATAAGGACACTTGGAAAAAGATAAAAGCGAACGCAAAAAAAGCTCGTTTTACTTGGGAAAAATCTTTAGATGCGTATTATGAGTCACTATATCTGTTGTAATGAAAGCTATTCATAGTACTTATTGTTAATTTTACCCAAAACAGATTTTTGAAATTGGTAGACCAATCCTGTTTTGTTAACTTTACGAGGAGTATTTAAAACGTAAAAATTAAAAATGTCAGACAAAGCTATTTTAGAATATAATGGTGAAAAATATGAGTTTCCGGTAATAAAGGGAACCGAAGATGAACTTGCAATAGATATCAAATCTTTGCGTTCTGCAACCAAAGGAATGATAACCATTGATCCGGGTTTTAAAAATACAGGATCATGTGAAAGTGCTATTACTTTTTTAGATGGCGAAAAAGGAATTTTACGTTACAGAGGATATTCAATTGAGGAGTTAGCTGAGAAGGCAGATTTCTTAGAAGTTGCATATGCTTTAATATTTGGAAACTTACCTAACAAAGAAGAACTGGCAAAGTTCCATAAGGATATAAAAGATGAGTCTCACGTAGATGAGGAGATGAAAAAGATTTTGGACGGTTTTCCAAAGTCTGCACACCCAATGGGTGTTTTATCATCTTTGACAAGTGCATTAATTGCATTTAACCCGTCTACAGTTGATGTAAGTTCAGATGAAGATATGTACCATGCAATTGTACGTATTCTTGCAAAATTCCCGGTTCTTGTAGCTTGGACTTTACGTAAAAAGAAAGGTCTTCCATTAGATTATGGAGATGATAGTTTAGGGTATGTTGAGAACATTCATAAAATGATGTTCAAGCGTCCTAATCAAGATTATAAAAAGAACAAGGTTGTTATTGAGGCATTAGACAAGTTATTGATCTTACATGCAGATCATGAACAAAACTGTTCTACGAGTACTGTTCGTATCGTAGGTTCTTCACATGCTGGTTTATTTGCATCTTTATCTGCTGGTATTTCAGCGCTTTGGGGACCACTTCATGGTGGTGCCAACCAAGCGGTTTTAGAAATGCTTGAAGCTATTGAAGCTGATGGTGGTGATACTAAAAAATACATGGCTAAAGCAAAAGATAAGTCTGATCCTTTCAGGCTAATGGGCTTTGGACATAGAGTTTATAAGAACTTCGACCCACGTGCCAAAATTATTAAAGTTGCAGCAGACGAGGTATTGGCAGACTTAGGCATTGATGATCCTATTCTTGATATTGCCAAAGGTTTAGAAAAAGAAGCACTTGAAGATCAGTACTTTGTTGATAGAAAATTATACCCTAATGTAGATTTCTATTCAGGTATTATTTACAGAGCTTTGGGTATACCAACAGAAATGTTTACGGTTATGTTCGCATTGGGTAGATTACCAGGGTGGATTGCACAATGGAGAGAAATGAGATTGAAAGGTGAACCAATTGGTAGACCAAGACAAGTATATACAGGTGAAAATTTAAGATCTTTTGTCGAACTTGACAAAAGGTAGATTGCTACCGTTAATAAAAAAACAAAAGCTCTTTTAATTTTTAAAGGAGCTTTTTTTTGTGCCATATTTTAATTCATATTTAAATAAAGACTTATGTTACAATTAAATATCAATGATGAAATTTCACCTTTAAAGGCGGTTGTGCTGGGTATCGCGAAAAGTTCGGGACCAACACCTACTTTAGAGGAAGCTTATGACCCAAAATCCAAAGAACATATTAAGGCGGGTACTTATCCGTTGGAAGCCGATATGATTGAAGAAATGGAAGCTTTTAAAAATGTCTTTGAAAAATATGATGTTAAGGTTTTTAGACCCGAGGTTCTTGAAGATTGTAATCAGATATTTACCCGAGATATAGCTTTTGTTATTGAAGATAAATTGATAAAAGCCAATATCTTGCCTGATCGAGAACAAGAGGTAGAGGCTATTTTACATGTTCTGGATAAAATAGACGATGATAATATTCTAACACCTCCAGATGATGTTCATGTAGAAGGTGGCGATGTAATGCCATGGAATGATCATATTTTTGTTGGTACGTATACCGCAGATGATTATCCTTCATATATTACGGCAAGAACAAATAAGGCTGCTGTTGAATATTTGACCAAGCAGTTTCCTCACAAAACGATCAAATCATTTGAGTTACGTAAATCCAATACCGTAGCTAAAGACAATGCCTTGCATTTAGATTGTTGTTTTCAACCCTTAGGTAAGGGGAAAGCTATCATTCATAAAAATGGTTTTCTGGTAGAAGAGGAGTACCAGTGGTTGGTAGACTTTTTTGGTAAAGAGAATGTTTTTGAAATCGATGCTGTGGAAATGTACCATATGTACAGTAACGTTTTTTCTATTTCACCAGACGTGGTTGTATCTGAACAAAACTTTACCCGACTTAACAATTGGTTGCGAGAACAGGGCTTTACGGTAGAAGAGATTCCGTATGCAGAGATATCAAAACAAGAGGGCTTACTTCGTTGTAGTACATTGCCCTTAATTAGAGATTAATTAATAATTCAAAAATAGTAACAACTTAATTAGTACCCCTATGCAAATTACAAATACAATACTCATGATTCGTCCTATTTCATTCAGAATGAATGAACAGACCGCTGTCAATAACTATTTTATGGAAGATATTGATATGAAGAATCAGGAAATTAATGGAAAAGCTCAAGAAGAGTTTGATGCATTTGTATCCGTATTAAAAAATAAAGGCGTTAATGTTATTGTTGTGCAGGATACCAAAGAGCCTGATACTCCAGATAGTGTTTTTCCAAATAATTGGATTTCTTTTCATGCAAACGGTACGGTAGGGGTATACCCAATGTTTGCGGAGAATAGAAGGGAAGAGCGTCGAGAAGATATTTTCGATACCTTAGAAGAGAACGGGTTCAAAATAAATGATGTTATCGATTATACTTCTGCCGAAGAAGAAGAATTGTTTCTTGAAGGTACCGGTAGTATTCTTATTGACAGGGTAAATAAAAAAGCGTATTGTGCACTTTCTGAACGCGCAGACGAGGAGTTGTTTATAGAGTTCTGTGAAGATTTTGATTTTTTTCCGGTAATATTTACAGCGAATCAATCTGTAGACGGTAAAAGGCTACCTATATATCATACTAATGTAATGATGGCATTGGCAGAAAATTTTGTTGTTATCTGTGCGGACTCCATCGATGATAAAAAGGAAAGAAAGAATGTATTGGACCATCTTAAGAAAGATGGTAAAGAAATCATTACCATTACAGAACAGCAAATGCATCATTTTGCTGGTAATATGTTGCAGGTTTTAGGTGGTAATGATAAAAGATATATGGTTATGAGTTCGGCGGCATATCATAGTTTGACTAAAGATCAGGTTACTCAAATAGAGAAACACTGTGGTATTCTACATAGTTCTTTGCATACTATTGAAACCTGTGGAGGTGGTAGTGCCCGTTGTATGATGGCTGAAGTTTTTCTTCCTAAAGCATAATAATACGTGTTGGCCTATTGAAATAATTAAATTTAATAGGCTAACATTTGTTAACGGTATTCGCTATCTTCATAGAGATTGAAAGTTTTATCTATCAAAGGTCTTTATGAGGTTAAATGCAATTTATATTTTTTCGATGTTTTTACTTTTAGGGTTGATATTCGTATTGGCGAATTCACCTAAGGTTTCTGGATATGAAATTGTAGAGAAAACAAAACTTCAAAATCAACAGGGTAATGAAGACTTCAACAAGATGATGGATGTGCTTACCCATCAACGATGTATGAATTGTCACCCTAGTGACCATATTCCAAAGCAAGGAGATGAGAGTCATCCGCACTATTTTGGTATGGCAAGAGGTGAAGATGACCATGGCTTTGAAGCTACTACTTGCAATACGTGTCATCAATCTGAAAATAATATGAATTCAGGGGTTCCCGGTGCACCACATTGGGCATTGGCGCCTGCCTCTATGGCTTGGGAAGGACTTACAAGAACCGAAATCGCAGAGCGTTTGTTGGACAAAAGTATGAACGGCAATAGAAGTCACGAAGATTTAATAAAACATATGACAGAAGATGACCTGGTGCTTTGGGCATGGGAACCTGGGGTAGACGCCGATGGAGAACAACGTACATTGCCACCGGTTTCAAAGGAAGATTTTAAAATAGCAGTTGAAAATTGGTTTGCTAACGGAGCGGTCATTCCTTCTAAATAATTAAACTTTATGAAAATTTCCATTACTGTAAACGGAGTAGTAAAAGCTCTTGAAATAGCAGATGAAAATACGCCCTTACTTTGGGTAATTCGAGATACGTTAAACTTAAAGGGTACAAAATTTGGCTGCGGAAAAGCGGCTTGTGGGGCTTGTACTTTGCATGTAGATGGTGAGGCTGTTCGGTCTTGTTCCTATCCCGTTAAATTTGCTGAAGGTAAAGAAGTAACTACTATTGAAGGGTTGGGAGACAGAGAAAACCCACATCCTGTTCAACAAGCTTGGATAGATGAGATTGTACCGCAATGTGGATATTGTCAACCTGGGTTTATGATGGCAACGGCCGCATTGTTGAATAAAGTCCCTACACCAACAGATGAGGATATAGATAAGAATATTATCAATGTATGTCGCTGTGGCACCTATTACAGAATGCGAAAGGCGATACATAAGGCGGTGGAATTGCAAGCGGAAAAGGTTATGAACGAATCTAAAACCTTGTAATCCATGGAGGATAAAAGTAAAAAGAAAGTTTCTAGGCGTAAGTTTCTAGTACGTGGTGGATTGGGAACCATTGGTGTTGTAGCTATTGGTGCATATATTTTTAGAAACCCCATACGCCGTCAGATTTTAGGAATGGTAAATTCTTTAGAGGCACCCTATACCGATAATACCGACAAGCCTATGGTTTGGTTCGAGGTTACATCTGATAATGCTATTCTTTTACATTCTCCTAAAATGGAAATGGGTCAAGGTACGTTTACCGGTATTGCCCAAATGGCGGCCGATGAGCTTTCTGTAACCATGAATCAGATAAAAGTGGTTCATGCAGCTTCTTCTACCGGTAATGTAGATAGTTTTGCTACTGGAGGTAGTACGTCTATTTCTGGATTATGGAAACCGCTCAGGGAGCTTGCTGCAATGTTACGGGTCATGCTCTTAAAAGAGGCTGCACTTAAACTAAATGTTGGAGTCGAGGAACTCTCGGTAACGGATGGAATAGTATCGGGTAACGGCAAAACGCTGACATATGCTCAGGCAGCGGAAGGAGTAGAACAATGGGAAGTGCCAGATGCACCTGTTTTAAAAGATATAAAGGACTATAAGTATATTGGTCAGCCTATTGCTAGAGTAGATTTGGATGCTAAGGTATATGGTGATCCTATTTTTGGTATGGATGCCGATATGCCGGGTATGCTCTATGGGGCAGTAGTTAGACCAACAAAAATTGGAGCTACCTTCGTTAGTGCAGATACGTCTGGAGCTGAAAATATGCCCGGGGTAATTAAAATAATCGTTGAAGATGACTTTGTAGGTGTTGTAGCCAATTCTATGATAGAGGCAGAGCATGCAAAAAATGCAATCAAGGTAACTTGGAATAGTATTGAGGATTTAGATACTACTGCCATAAGCAAAATGATGACGGTCGGTAATGGTAATTCTACTATAATACAACAAAATGGAGCTGCTTTTGATGAGGATGATGAATTTGCAACCTTAGAATTTAGAAGTCCTATTGGGGCACATGCGCAAATTGAACCAAATGGAGTCGTAGCCTCGGTGGAAGCGGATAACGCAATTATTAAAATTTCTACACAGGTAGTTAGCCTTACCAGAAAAGAAGTTGCCAAAAGGTTAGATTTAGATACCGAACAAGTGAATATTGTGCCTACGTATTTAGGGGGTGGTTTTGGTAGAAGGTTACATACACCCCATGCCGTACAGGCAGCAGTAATGTCTAAGGCTGTTGGTAAACCGGTAAAATACTTTTTTAGTAGAAAAGAAGAGTTTCAGCATGATATGTTTCGCCCGCCAACACATCATATTATTAAAGGTAAATTAAATGCGGATGGATTTTTAGATACGCTAGAGCATGAATTTGTAAGTGGTGATGTTGCTACAGATTCGGCATTGGTACCAAATGTACTTACAAATTTCCTTGGCGCTGATGTTGGTGCCATACGGGGCGGATTCATACAATATACGGCCATACCTAATTTCAAGTCGGTATATTGGCACGTTGAGTTGCCTTTTGCTACTAGTTGGTGGCGTAGCCTGGGTTTGTTGGCAAATACCTTTGCTATGGAAAGTTTTATTGATGAAATGGCGCTTAAAGGAAACAAAAATGCAGTCGATTTTAGGTTACAGCAAATCGGAGAGCAAGATATTGATGTTCGTTTAAAAAATGTTATTAAGGCAGCAGCTGAAAAAGCAAAATATTCGGAAGAGGTTGTAGAAGGTCGCGCAATGGGCTTTGCAGCGTCTATAGATGCAAATACACCTTGTGCCCAAGTGGCAGAAGTTTCTATTGTCGATAATGAAATTAAAGTTCATAAAGTAACGGTTGCCATGGATCCTGGTTTGGCTGTTAACCCCGATCAAATTCGAGCGCAGTGCGAGGGTTGTGTTATTATGGGCATGAGTGCTGTACTTTATGAGCAAATGTTCGTTGAGAATGGCGAGTTGACACCAACCATTTACGGTCCATATCAAATGGCATTGATGAAAAATGCCCCTAAAGAAATAGATGTAATATTACTGCAAGGAAAAGATACTCCAGGTGCTGTTGGCGAACCTCCATTGGGTCCTATTGGTGCGGCAATAGCAAATGCAGTTAGAAGATTAACGGGCGAACGCTTGACACAGTTGCCACTTAAACTTTCTACCGAATCATAATTTTAATAGGTAATCCCGTCACGCTTCCATCTTTTGTGAGTCCATAGATACAATTCAGGGTATTTTTCAATGACCTTTTCCAACTTATTGGCATATAATTCAATAATGTTCTGTTCGTTTAAAGTGGCTGCTTGGTTAACAATGTTCTCGAAGAAAAGCTCATAGGATCCGCGTTTTATTTTCTTTAGATAGGGAATGAATATTGCTGAATCTGTTTTCTTGGCTATTTTGGCAGCACCTGTAAAAAAGGAGGTTTGCTGATTAAAAAATATGGTTTGCTGCTTGCCGGATTTTTCTAACGGACTTTGATCGCCAATGACACAGTTCATGGAAACGATGTTGTTATTTTTTAAATGAAGTAAATGGCGGTATCCTTCATTACTAGGAATACAATGCACATTAAAACGTTCTCGCATCAATATGAACAAATCATTGAAATAGGTATTAGATAATGGTTTGTATAAAGTATTGCAGTTTACATTTAGAAATAAAGGTACTGTAGTAAGCCATTCCCAATTGCCTTGGTGTGCGGTGTACAGCATAATATTTTCATTATTTTTTAGGTGATTGGTCAATAGGGATAGGTTATTGATTTTAAACCTGTTTTGAACCTCATTTGGCTTAATGGTCAATAATTTAATCGCCTCAAAGAACATGTCGCAGAAATGCCTGTAAAATTTTTTTGCGATGCTGTTGATTTCTTTTTCTGTCTTGTCGGGGAACGCTACATGTAAATTTTTGCAGACTACTTTTTTTCGGTAACCAAGTACGTAGTACGTTAAGAAAAAGGTGATGTCAGATATGATGTATAATGCCCAAAAAGGTAAAATTGACAATACATAAAATGGAAAGAAACGTAAGTATTTCATCTTCAAAAAATTATGATAGTGATTGATGCTGCCTAAAAACGCTTACAATACTAGTCGTGAAAATAAAATGGATATTACTCTAAAGAATAAAAAAATAACTCTTTAGCTTAAAACTAATTTTGGTCGGTTTTAGCAATATTTCTGATCATGCCACCAAATATAAAATAGTGAAAAGGCACTATGCTATACCAATATAATCTACCGCGCAAACCACGTGGTCTAAAGGTAGCGGTTTGATGTAGTACGTTATTATCATCAATTTTAAATTCCAACCATGCTTCGCCAGGTAGTTTCATTTCGGCGAATAATAATAATCTTTTCGCTTTTTTGTCCGCAAGTAATACACGCCAAAAGTCAAGTGAATCACCCGCAAATATTTTGTCTGGATGTGTTCTGCCTCGCCTTAAACCAACACCGCCCCAAAGTTTATCTAAAAATCCCCTAATTTTCCATAGCCAATTTCCATAGTACCATCCGGTTTCACCGCCAATGCTCCATATACGCTCTAGTACTTCCTCTGGTTGAGTAACTTGAAGTTGCTGGTAGTCTTTCAATACTCCATATTTTGGGACTTGTATATGTTTTTCAAGGTTTTCAAGAAAACGACCACTGATCATACTGTCTTTCCAACTGCTGATCACTAAGTTTTGTTCTATCTTTTTAAATGCTAAATCAATAGCTTCTTTGTAGGTATGTGGTTCAATGTTAAGTATATCCTGTAATCTGGTATCTTTTGCTATAACTTCTATTTTCATGCTATCTACCAGATTCAATGCCAATTTATATGATGTTGAGGTTACAAAGTATAACCAATATGAAGATAGTTTTGGAGTCATTACAGGTACGGTCCAAATCCAATTTTTGAACCCTCTGACTTCGGCATATTTATGCAACATTTCTTTATAAGTGAGTACATTTGGTCCGGCAATATCAAATGAATCGTTATATGTTTTTTCGTTTCCTAAAACTCCGGTTAAAAATGCGATAACATCACGAATGGCAATAGGTTGCGTTTTGGTTAACACCCATTTAGGAGTAATCATAACAGGTAGTTTTTCACATAAATCGCGAATAATTTCAAATGAAGAACTGCCTGACCCAACTATGATTCCTGCTCTTAAAACAGTAAGGTTAAAATCACCTTGGTAAAGAATATCTTCTACATTTTTTCTAGATTGTAAATGTTTTGAAAGTAGCTCGTCATTTACAATTCCGCTTAAATAAATTACTTGTTCAATTTGAGTTTTAGAAACATACTTGTTGAAATTTTCTGCGGTTTTCGCCTCCATGTCATCAAAGTCTTGTGTAGAAGAACTCATGGAGTGAATTAGAAAGTATGCGGCATCAATATCTTGTGGAACTACTTTCTCTTTGGGGTCCTCTAGAAAATCAATTTCAATAACTTCAATTTGTCTTCTGGTTTCTTTATCTACTGAAAGTCTGGTTTCGTCGCGTACCGCACAAACTATTTCATGCCCCATTTCTAAAAGTTGAGGTAATAATCGCATACCTATATAACCATTGGCACCTGTGAGTAGTATTTTCATAAATCTTCTATTGATGTTGGTGCATTATCAGCTTTGTAATCCATTATTTTTTTAAGGAATTTTTGTACCGCTTTGGTGTCAGATTCCACTTTTATAAAATATTGGTCTTTGTAAATGGAGTACACAGAAGCCTGCCCTTTGTATATAGAGAGCTTGTAATAGGGTATCACCAAGGCATAAGATTCTAATAAAGATCTAAAGCCAACAATAATCCCTTTTGGTCTCATTTCTATATTGCAGGTATTTCTGTTATTATCTAAAATCAGTAAATTCCTAATATCGATACTGGTTTCTATAATAATAAGTTTTGGGGAGCCTATACCGCCCAATGCCCATCTTTCTTTTAAAGTAAATGGCTTGCCCACTTCAGCGTCAATTTTCTTCGAAACCGATTTGTTGTTATAAGATACGTTTACGAGCATGTATGTTTTCTTACACTGTTTTCATTAAAGTTAACGAAATGCCGAATGAATGCCGCATCTGTTCATCTTAAAGCATAAAAAATGATTAATTTTGCAGCCTTAATTAAACGTTTTGGTGAATATTCAAGAGGTACTATCAGATAAAGTAAAAGAAGCGGTAAAATCTATTTTTGACAAGGAATTGCCAAATGTAGAATTTCAGCCTACACGTAAAGATTTTGAAGGAGATATCACTATCGTGGTTTTCCCGATGTTGCGTGTAGTTAAGGGTAACCCTGTTCAAATTGGGGAGCAAATTGGTTCTTATTTACAAGAGCATGTAGAAGCTGTTGCCGGCTTTAACGTAATTAAAGGATTTTTGAATATTGTTATTGATGATAGTTATTATTTAAATTTCTTCAATGCAATTACCTCCATTGAACATTATGGTTATGTAAAAGAGTCCGATGATGCCGTTATGGTAGAATATTCTTCTCCAAATACCAATAAGCCTTTGCATTTAGGTCATATCCGAAATAATTTATTGGGCTATTCAGTTGCTGAAATTTTAAAGGCATCTGGTAAAAAAGTATATAAAACCCAAATCATCAATGACCGAGGAATTCATATTTGTAAAAGTATGGTAGCTTGGCAGAAATTCGGAAATGGAGAAACACCGGAGTCTACAGGATTAAAAGGCGATAAGCTAGTTGGTAACTATTACGTAGCTTTTGATAAGGCATATAAAAAACAAATAACAGAATTAGTAGCTAAGGGCACTGAACAAAAAGTTGCCGAAAAAGAGGCTCCTATTTTATTGGAAGCCCAAGAAATGTTGTTGAAATGGGAATCTGGAGATGAAGAGACAGTTTCGCTTTGGAAAACCATGAACGGTTGGGTGTATAAAGGTTTTGACGTTACTTATAAGAATTTAGGCGTTAATTTTGATACCCTTTATTATGAAAGTGATACCTACTTATTAGGAAAAGATGTCGTTGCGGAGGGATTGAAAAAAGGTGTTTTCTTTAAGAAGGACGACGGTAGTGTTTGGATAGATTTGACCGAGGACGGATTGGACGAAAAAATTGTACTTCGTTCAGATGGTACTGCGGTTTACATGACCCAAGATATTGGTACGGCTATACAACGTGTAAAAGACCACCCAGATGTAAATGGTATGGTATATACCGTGGGTAACGAGCAAGATTATCACTTTAAAGTATTGTTTTTAATACTACAAAAACTCGGGTTTTCATGGTCTAATAAACTACATCACCTAAGTTACGGAATGGTAGATTTACCTAGCGGAAAAATGAAGAGTAGAGAGGGTACAGTTGTAGATGCCGATGATCTTATGGCAGATATGACCCAAACTGCTGCAAATATTTCTGAGGAACTAGGTAAGCTAGAAGATTATAATGAAGAAGAAAAGCAATCGCTTTATAAAATGATCGGTTTAGGAGCTTTAAAATATTACATATTAAAAGTAGATCCTAAAAAACGAATTTTGTTTGACCCAGAAGAGTCGGTAGATTTTCAAGGAAATACGGGTCCGTTTATTCAATATACCTACGCACGTATTCAGTCTATTTTAAGAAAGGCAGAAAGTATGGGGATTGATATTTCTAACGATGCCAAGGTTTCGGAATTACACGCGAAAGAAAAGGAACTAATCAAACAACTTCAAATGTTCCCAGATACCATTCAATTGGCTGCAGATAATTTTAGTCCCGCTTTGATTGCCAATTATACATACGATTTGGTAAAGGAATTCAATTCTTTTTACCAACAGGTTTCCATATTAGGCGAGGCAGATGAGGCTAAAAAAGTTTTACGTGTTCAGTTGTCTAAAAAGGTTTCCGAAGTTATACAAGATGCTTTTAAGCTGTTGGGCGTAGAGGTGCCAGAGCGTATGTAATATTAAAAACGTATTCGTACACTGGCATTCGGTGTTATGCCTAGAGATAATCTCTCAATGGTTTCAATTGTATTATCATCTTGTAATCTGTAATAAGTGTTCAAGGTGTTGCGTCTGTTCGTAAAATTTAACACCGATGCTCCAAGTATTGCGTTTACGGTATCATTTATTTTAAGGGTGTAATTTGCAGAGGCATCTGCTCTAAAATACTCAGGTAGTCTGCTGCTGTTTGGTTCTTCATAATTGATTTGGGAAGGAAAAACAGTTTCATCTACTGGGTCGTTCTCATCTGGCTGGGTGAAAGGTTTTCCTGATTTATAATTTAAACCAACCCCTAATTTTAGATTTCCAATGGTGTAATTTCCTGCCACGGTTAACGAGTGCCTTACATCTAAATTATTTGGAAAAGTAGTTGGTGTCAAAATATCAAAAGTGTAGTCATTTTTATTGAAGGTGTAACTTAGCCAAGCGCTATAATCATTGTTCTTGGTATTAATTAAGAATTCGGCTCCCTTAACTACGTATGAGCCAATTTCGCCATCAAATTGATTCTGATTTTGGAAGCCTTGGGTGTAGACATTAATACCATTGACTTCTTTGTAAAAACCGTCAATACCTATGTACAGTGTATTGGTATCGTAATTAAAACCTATTGAGCCCTGTTTACTTTTTGTAATGGGCAGATCATTTCCGTCAGAAAGTATCCATCTTCTTTTTTCTATCCCTAAAAAGTTCTGTTCTAAATCTATAATCTGATTGGTAACCTGACTTTTATATTCCCCTAAAATTTCGGTTTTAAAATTTGGCATCAGTTCGTAACTGATGTTAATTCGTGGTTCAAAAACATACTCCTTAAATGTGTTTAGGTTTTCATAATAGTTAATTCTGCCACCTATGGTACCGTGTAATTTATCATTCTCTGAGGCATACTGTATTTCTGAAAATAATGCATGTTGGCGAATTACCCCTTTTATGTTACTGGCAAATGGTGGTTGATTAAGGTTGGTGGTGTTTTCTATACCGGTTTCGGTAAATTCATAACCATTTGTCCAGTTTAAATTATCCCTTAATTTGTACGTGGTAGCCAATTTAAGGTTCGATTCTTTTACCAAGTTGTTTTGGGTTAAACGTTGAGCGTCATTATTGGAAATAGTGAGGGCATCTAGGTCGTACTGCGTATAATAAGCACTTAGCACAGATGTGATTTTATTGGTCCACTCGCTTTGTAACTGTCCACCAATAGAGAAATTATCTTGATTTAAATTACTTCGGTTTGGTGCTGTAGCTTCATTTGTAGTTTCAAAATAATTTAAGTTATTGCTCATGGTGATCATGCTGGTGCTTAACTTATGATCAGGATTGATTTCATGTATGAACTTGGTAGAGAAATCATAGAAATAAAACTCACTTTGGTTGTCCACTTCAGAGTCTTGAAAGGCTTTTTCTGAAAACGTGGTATAGGTTGGTGTGTTCAAAAAATCAGTATACGACCTACGTGCCGAAACTTGGATTGCTGATTTTTCACCGAAGGGAATTTCACCAAAAATATCACCAGATATTAAATTAACGCCCGCTCCACCACTAAAGGTTAAAGGTAGATCTTCCATCGATTTCATGCTCAAGGTACCGCTAACTCCTCCGCCATACATAGCAGAGGTTCCGTTTTTAATTATAGATACGTTTTCGGTAACATATGGATTGAAAGCAGATATTAAGCCAAAAAAGTGTCCGGTTTGATACATTTTTATGCCATCCCAAAGAATAAGGTTTTGGTCATTGGTTCCGCCTCGAATGTTAATATCAGATACGGTTTCGTCGACACTTTTAATGCCTGGTAGCGCTTGTACCGTCTGTAAAATATCTGGTTCGCTAACACCTGGTAAAATGCCGAAGTTTGAAGGATTTAGTTCAAAGCTGGCATTATTAAGTTTGTTTAATCCTGTAGTTAAAAATTGAGTAACAATAACCTCTTCCAATTCTTGGTAGCTAAGTGCCATAGCCACGGTTTTGCATTTAGAAGTTTTAATGAACTCTTTTGCTTTTATAAAAATGGGCTTGTAGCCCAAATGTTTAATATGGATCAATGAGTTTATTGGTACGTTGTCAAAACTGAACGAGCCGTTCTCTGTTGTTATGCCAGATATTTCAGAATCATAAATTTCAATGGTTGCACCGGGTATCGTGTTCTCTTCAAAATTATCAAAAACAAAACCGCATATAAAAATGGTAGTTGCTTTGGTTAAAGTGTAATAACGATCATTTAGTTTTTTGATGGTTATACCAGTAGCATCACTAAGTTCCTTTAATATAATTTCAAGGGAATCTGAATTTGGCTTCGGTACTTGTATTGCATTTACATCACCATCTGCAAAAGAGAATTTTACATTGTAGGTTTTTTCCAGTTCGGTAAGAACATTGCGCAATAACATGGTGGTTTTAGGTTCGCTTTGGGCATAGTTGTTTCCACCGATAACCAGTAAAAACATAAAACCAATAAGAGTATTAAGGTGCTTTTTCTGCATAGAACAGCACTTTGTTCCCATCTAAGTTAAACTTAATTTGCAAAGGAACGCTTATACTTTTTAGGGCAAGTTCTAGATTTTCATTACTAAAAGTACCGGTAAAAAGTTGAGCGGTGTCAATATTTTCTGTTGTGATGTCAATATTATACTGCCTTTGAAGTTCATCTATTACATAGTGTAACGGTATGCTCTCAAAAGAACTTTCATTAGATAACCATGATGGCTCACCATTTACGGGAGCTTTGGACATGGTACTTGTTCCTGCGATGTTCAATATTGAATTGCCGGCAGGTAACTTGGTTTCTTCACCGTTGATAGTGACACTTACCAAACCTTCAAAACACGTAACTTCAAAATATTCTTTTCTGTTTTCTACATTAAATTGTGTACCTAAAACGGTAACTAGCCCTTGTGAAGTTTTTACGGTAAATTTTTCTCCCTTAGCGACTTTAAAATAAGCTTCGCCGTTTAAGTCTACATTTCTATTGGAATCCCATTTTTTCTCGCTAAAAGTTAATTCTGATTCCGCGTTAAGAATTACTTCAGAATTATCGGGTAGGGTTATGGATTTGTTTTCTGCATATGAGGTGGAGAAAGATTCGTTCAGCGTACTTAAATAAAAGAACGATGCTGTTAGTAATACGGCAATAACTGCGGCAACACGTAGAAACTTTTTAAATGGCGATAACACAAAAACCTTTGGTGTTTCTACAGTTTTATGTTGTTCTATACCATTCCAGGCTTTATCCATGTCAAAATCAGGTGACGCTAATTTTGACGAGGATTCCTTTATTTTTTTATATGTTTCGTAAGCCTCAGATTTCTTGAACTCCGCCAATTCGGCATCGGTCAATTCATCGTTTAGCCATTTTGCTAAGTAATTGTCTTGCATAATTTTAGCTTTCTATCAGTATAACAACTATGTATAGGAATACCCTACTTTTTTATTTTTGTAATAAGTATCAAGTAGTTGTGTTGTTTAATTGAAATGTATTTTTTTCACTCACTAACTCACTAACTCACTAACTCACTAACTCACTAACTCACTAACTCACTAACTCACTAACTCACTAACTCACCTATATCCCATCAATTTGCTCTCTTAAACTTTTTAATGCCAGATGCATCCTTTTTTCTATCGCTTTAACGCTTACACCTTCCATTTCGGCAATTTCTGCATATTTTTTTCCATCTATCCTATTCAATAAAAAAGTAGTACGTTGGTTTTCTGGTAAACTATTTAAGGCATTGTCCAATTTCTCCTTAAACTGATTTTCCTCCATAATAAATTCAGGAGATTCATTGGTAGTCTTTAATGTTGCATCCGCATACTTTAAACGTACTTTTTCTGCTTTGATAACATTTAAGTACAAATTATTGGCTACCGTGTATAAATAAGATTTGGCTTTTTCTGGGGTGACTTTTGCACAATTCTCCCATAGTTTTACAAATGCTTCTTGTACGGCATCATTTGCTTTTTCCTCATTACCAAATTTGTAATAAATATAATTGAAGATGGTTTTAGACGTTTCATTAAAAACCTTCTTATAGACCAACTCTTCGCAAACGTTTAAATGTTTTTCCGTTTTCAATTATTTGCTTTTTACCAAAGATATTTGAAAAAAATCAAAAAAGTAGGTAGGGTATTTTTAAAGTCGGTTGTTTTAGAAGCATAATAACAAACAATACCAAGTCATTATGAAAAAGATTTTTAATTATGCAATGTACGTTAGCCTACTAGCCATTGCATTTAGTTTTACCGCTTGTCAAGATGAGTTTGAAGAAATTAATACGGGCGAAGAGCCACAGGCAATAACTGCAAGTTCTGCAACGGCAGATCTAATACAGCGTACCAGTTCAAATGATGGTTCTGCTGATAATATTGTTGATGGTACCAGCTGCTTTGAAATTAATTTTCCATATACAGTTGAGGTTAACGGTATTGAATTGACCATTGATTCTGAAGAGGATATAGATCAGGTAGAAGAAATTTTTGATAGTATTGATGATGATGAAAATCTATTGGATATAATTTTCCCAATTACCGTTACAGCTGTTGATTTTACTGAGATTACCATTAATGGATTAGAAGATTTACGTGATTTGGCCGCAGACTGTAAAGAAGGTGGTGAAGATGATGATATAGAGTGTATAGATTTTGTGTACCCCATGACCATGTTCACTTTTAATGTAGACTTAGAACAGACTAGTTCTGTTGAGGTAACTAGTGATCGTGAGTTACGGTTGTTCTTTAAAGATTTAGGCGATGATAGTTTGGTGAGTTTCGATTTTCCGGTAACACTACAACTTTATGATGAGACAACTATTGTTGTTGAAAGTAATCAAGAATTGGCTATTGCTATTGAAAACGCAAAAGACACCTGTGATGAAGATGACGATGATGATTATAATGATGATGATTTTGACGAAGATGAGTTTAAGGAAGAACTTGTTGAATGTGTATGGTTCGTAACCGATATGATTAGAAATGATGTTGATCAGACGCCTCAATACGTAAATTATATATTAAACTTTAAGGAAGACGGTACCGTAGTAACCGGTTTTAGAGGAGCAACAACGGTTGAAGGTACTTGGACCAGTACGGTAGGTGATGATGGCGCTAAACTTACCATTGATTTTGAATCTAGTACAGATTTTAACCTAGAGTGGACTGTCTACGATTTAGGTGATGATCAAATTAAGTTGTACAACGATGCAAGCAACAGAATCATAATGAAACAATTCTGTGAAGAAGACTTGCAAGAATTGACTCTTGAAAATCTAAGAGAGACTTTAAATGACTGTTCTTGGGTTATAAAAAGGTTGAAGAATAACGGTGATCATATCAATAGATTGTTAGGTGGTGAGTTTGAGTTTCAAGCGGAGGGTGTAATTACACTTACAAACCAAACCACTGTAACCCAAGGTATTTGGGAAATAACAACAAATGCAGAAGGTCGTTTTGTAGTAGCCATTTCTATGGGTGATGAAGGTGCCGTGAGTTTTGAGTGGTTGTTGACAGATTTAAAAGATCGTATTATCAAATTCAACGTTGAAGGAACTTTTTATGAATTGGTAATTGTCAAAAAATGTATTGATGATGAAGATGAGGAAGAAGATATCACCTTCATTAAGAACATATTTGATAATACTGCTTGGGATGTAGCTTACTTCGCAGAAAATAATGATGAGTCTACAGTACTTTATGCAGATGTAAAGTTATACATGGAAAATGATGGAACCTTAGAAGTAAGAAACGTAAACGGAGATGTGTTCAGTACCGGAAATTGGTTCGTGTACAGAAACACCTTTACCGGTAACTTAGAAATGCTTGTTTCCTTTGAAACGGGTAGTAATTACCTGCCGTTGGCCAATGATTATCAGATTCTAGAGATAGATGAAATGAGAATAGAGCTGAAACATGAGAATGAAACAGGTTTATATGATCATTTGGTCTTAGAAAGATCGTAAGAATAGAACATCCAGAAATATACCGTCAACAGTAAAGAGTTGGGCCTCGTTGGCGGTATTGATGGAAGTTTTATAACAGGAATTTATGAAAATGTAATTCCTTTTTTGCCCCACAACTAAGTTAAGAGCATCCATTTTAGTATGGGTGCTCTTTTGTTTTGTATATTTTGTGGCACTTGCTACGGAATTAGCATTGATATTATTAAATTTGTAGCCCCTTAAAAAAGAAAAGAATGTTCGATAATTTAAGCGATAAGCTAGATAAGGCTTTACATGTACTAAAAGGTCATGGTCAAATTACAGAAATTAATGTTGCGGAGACTACTAAAGAAGTACGCCGTGCCTTATTGGATGCCGATGTTAACTTTAAAATTGCCAAGGAATTTACCAATAGGGTAAAAGAGAAGGCATTGGGGCAAAACGTATTAACGACCTTACAGCCAGGTCAGTTAATGGTGAAAATTGTAAAAGATGAACTTACCCAGTTAATGGGAGGTGAATCGGAGGGTGTTAATCTATCTGGTAATCCATCGGTAATATTAATGTCGGGTTTACAGGGTTCTGGTAAAACTACCTTTTCTGGTAAACTTGCCAATTTCCTAAAAACAAAAAAATCTAAAAAGCCATTATTGGTTGCTTGTGATGTATACCGTCCTGCTGCAATTGATCAATTGCACGTTGTTGGTGATCAGATAGGGGTTCCTGTTTATTCAGATAGAGATAATACTGATCCCGTAGCCATTGCAAAAGCTGGTATTGCCAAGGCTAAAGCAGACGGAAACAATGTTGTTATTATAGATACCGCAGGTCGTTTAGCGGTAGATGATAAGATGATGGCAGAGATATCTGAAATTCACAAGGCCATTGAACCTCAAGAGACCTTGTTCGTTGTAGATTCTATGACGGGACAAGATGCTGTTAATACGGCAAAAGCCTTCAACGATATCTTGAATTTTGACGGTGTTATCTTAACGAAATTGGATGGTGATACCCGTGGTGGTGCAGCTATTTCTATTAAATCTGTGGTAGATAAGCCAATTAAGTTTATTGGTACAGGTGAGAAGATGGAAGCTATAGATGTTTTTCATCCATCACGTATGGCAGACCGTATTTTGGGTATGGGTGATGTTATTTCACTTGTGGAAAGAGCCCAAGAGCAGTTTGATGAGGAAGAGGCTAGAAAGATCCAGAAGAAAATTGCCAAGAATAAATTCGGATTCGATGATTTCCTGAGCCAAATTCAGCAAATCAAGAAAATGGGTAATATGAAAGACCTTATGGGGATGATTCCTGGTGCAGGAAAAGCCTTAAAAGGTTTGGATATTGATGATGACGCCTTTAAACATATTGAAGCGATCATTTATTCAATGACCCCAGATGAGCGTTCAACACCATCTAAATTAAATGCCAGTAGAAAAAAACGTATTGCAAAAGGTTCTGGTAGAGAAGTTCAAGAAATCAATCAGTTGTTGAAGCAGTTTGATCAAATGAGCAAGATGATGAAAATGATGCAAGGCGGTGGCGGTAAGAAGATGATGCAGATGATGGGTGCCATGAAAGGAATGAAATAATAAGCGAACAACACAACTTAAAAAGAGACGGATATGGAATTATTGGATGGTAAAAAAGTATCCAATCAAATAAAGGAAGAAATCAAGGCAGAGGTTGCCAAGATGAAAGAACGTGGCGAAAAGGTGCCACATTTAGCTGCAATAATTGTTGGTAGTGACGGCGCTAGTTTAACCTACGTAGGTAGTAAAGTGCGTTCTTGCGAGCGTATTGGTTTTGAATCTACGTTGATTCAGATGCCAAGTACCACTTCTGAGCAAGAATTATTGAACAAGATCAAGGAATTGAACGTTGATGATGATATTGATGGTTTTATTGTTCAATTACCCTTACCTGAGCAGATAGATACCCAAAAGGTAATTATGGCCGTAGATCCAGATAAGGATGTTGACGGATTTCACCCTACCAATTTTGGTAAAATGGCTTTGGATATGAGTACGTTCATACCTGCTACTCCGTTCGGTATTCTTGAATTATTGGAGCGCTACAAAGTAGATACAAAAGGTAAACATACCGTAGTTATTGGTCGTAGCCATATTGTTGGTAGACCAATGAGTATTCTAATGGGTAGAAAAGGTTGGCCTGGTAACTCTACCGTTACACTTACCCATAGTCATACAAAAAACATTACACAGATCATTTCGCAGGCAGACATTGTTATTTCTGCATTGGGAGTTCCGAATTTCTTAAAAGCAGAAATGGTAAAAGATGACGCTGTAGTAATTGATGTGGGTATTACTAGAGTTCCAGATGAAACAAAAGAAAAAGGATACTACATTACCGGTGATGTTGATTTTGAAAACGTAAGTAAAAAAGCATCATACATTACTCCCGTTCCTGGTGGAGTTGGTCCTATGACCATTGCAATGCTATTGAAAAATACATTGTTGGCTCGTGAGAGACATAGAAGTAGAAACTAGTAATTATAAAATAGATTAAAAGCCTTGCAATAGTACTGTGAGGCTTTTTTTATGCCGGTATTTTTTTGATGGTTACTCCGGTTTCGGTAGTGTCGTTTGGCACTAAGATGTCTATGTCATTACTGTCATCATAATCACAGCTTGCTAGTACGGTAATAGAAATTACTGTCAAAAGGGCGTAAAATAGTTTTTTCATAGCATTAGATTTAGGTTGAATGAAAAATGGCGTGTATTTAAAACGTTGAAATTTTAGTCTTGGTATTTGATGTGATTAGAGAATGCTGTACCTTTTGTGAAACATTTGTCCTTATGAGAAAAATTCTATTCGTTCTAGTGGTCGTTGGTTTTATTATGGGTTGTGAAGAACCTAAGTTGGAGCATAAAACATCCATCAAAGTTAGTTATTCCGTTGAGGTGGATTCCTTGGTAAAAGATGGGCGTTTGCTACTTATGCTGTCTTCAGATGATAGTGACGAGCCAAGGTTTCAAATTAATGATGGACTCAACACACAACTTATCTTTGGTATGAACGTGGAGAATTGGTCAAAAGATTCGGTAGTCACTTTCAATGAATCTGTATTTGGTTATCCGTATGAAAGTTTAAAAGATGTGCCACCAGGGGAATATAATGTGCAAGCGCTTTTGCATGTGTATGAAACTTTTAATCTCTCAACCGGACATACAGTTAAATTGCCCATGGATAATGGAGAAGGACAACAATGGAATAAATCACCAGGCAATTTATATAGTAAACCATTTAAAATTAGGGTGGCCAGTAACGGATTTGAAAATGTATCGGTCAATTTAGATCAAGTGATTCCGCCAATTGAAGAGCCAAAAGATACCGAGTGGATAAAACATGTTAAGGTAAAATCTGAAAAATTATCCGAGTTCTGGGGAAGAGATATATATTTAGGAGCACATGTATTATTGCCAAAAGGGTTTGAAGAACATCCGGAAGCTAAATATCCTGTAATGATTTTTCACGGTCATTTTCCTTCAGATTTTGGCGGATTCAGAACTACACCTCCAGATCCAAACTTAAAACCAGAATATTCTGATCGATTTAGCTTAGATGGATATAATATTATTCAACAGCAAGAAGCCTACGATTTTTATAAACGATGGAACGAACCAGATTTTCCAAGATTTATTGTAATTCAAATTCAACATCCTACGCAATATTACGATGATTCTTATGCGGTGAATTCTGCAAGTCAAGGTCCCTATGGTGATGCTATAACCTATGAACTGATTCCGGAAATTGAAAAACAATTCAGAGGAATGGGAGAAGGTTGGTCTCGTTTTCTTTATGGCGGTTCAACCGGTGGTTGGGAAGCTTTGGCTGTTCAGGTAAAATACCCAGATGAATACAATGGTTGCTTTGCGGCATGCCCAGATCCAATAGATTTTAGGGCATATACCTTAACCAATATTTATGAGGATGAAAACGCATATTATTACCCAAGTGCCCATAAAAAATTAGAAGTACCGTCGCATAGAAATTACTTAGGTCAAATACAATCTACCTTAAGGCAAGGCAATCATTTAGAGTTGGTTTTGGGAGATAAATCTAGATCAGGTCAACAATGGGATATTTGGGAAGCTACGTATTCGCCACAAGGTGAGGATGGATACCCAGAAAGAATATGGGATAAAATGACCGGAGACATCGACCATGATGTTGCAGCATACTGGAAAGAGAACTATGATTTGCGGCATATTCTAGAGCGAGATTGGGATAAATTGGGGGAGAACTTAAAGGGGAAAATTCATATTTACTGCGGAGATATGGATAATTATTACTTGAATAACGCAGTATACCTAATGGAAGATTTCTTGGAAAGTACCACGGATCCGTATTATGAAGGTGAAGTAAAATATGGTGACAGAGATGAACATTGCTGGAACGGCGATCCAGATCAACCAAACGCTATTACTCGATTAAGGTACAATACTATGTACGTACCAAAAATTATGGAACGTATAGAGAAAAGTGCACCCAAAGGGGCTGATTTAACGAGTTGGAGGTATAGGTAATGTTAATTGTTTACTCAAAATATGAGTGTCACTTCGAGTGAATTTTGAGGCGCGAAAAATTAGTATCAAGAAGCATCTAAGTGCACAATGTTGCTTTTAAAAATTTATAATAATTATAGAATAAAGATTTAATGAAATACAGAAGATTTGGTCGAACAGACTGGCAGGTAAGTGAAGTAGGATACGGAATGTGGGGAATGGCAGGTTGGACAGCCAGTGACGATGCGCAGTCAGCAAAATCGTTGGACTTGGCAGTTGAAAACGGAGTCAATTTCTTTGATACCGCTTGGGGATATGGAGAAGGTCATAGTGAGGAGTTGTTAGGGGAGTTGGTAAAAAGACATCCTTCCAAAAAGCTGTATACGGTTAGTAAATTCCACCAAAAAACTTCCAATGGCCTGCAAAACCTGAATATGCTTTTGAGGATTCTTATCCTACAGAACATATTATGGAATACACCCATAAGACTTTAAAGAATTTAGGATTAGAGCAAATAGACCTTATGCAATTTCATACCTGGGATGACGGATGGAGCGGCAGAGAAGAATGGCAACGTGCTATCGAAGATTTGAAAACTTCGGGTAAAATAGCGGCAATGGGCATAAGTGTGAACCGTTGGGAACCTGAAAATGGTATAAAAGCTCTAAAAACAGGATTGTTGGATGCTGTACAAGTCATTTACAACATATTCGATCAAGCACCAATAGATAACTTGTTTCCGCTCTGTAAAGAGCTAGATATTGCAACCATAGCACGTGTACCTTTCGATGAAGGAACATTGACAGGTAATATCACCAAAGAAACCACATTCCCTGAAGGTGATTGGCGTGGGACTTACTTTGTACCGGAAAATTTAATTTCTTCGGTAGAACATGCCGATGCTTTAAGACTGCTAGTGCCTGAAGGTATTACCATGGCAGAGATGGCACTTCGTTTTATTTTGATGAACGATAATGTAAGTACTACCATACCCGGTATGCGTAAGCAACGAAATGTATTGGCTAATACTGCAACAAGTGACGGTAACGGTTTGCCTGCAGAACTATATGAAGAATTAAAAAAGCATCGTTGGGATAGGGAACCTACTTCTTGGTCTCAGTAAAAATAAGATTCAATGATTTTAAAACGAAACCCATCAATACTAATTTGTTATTGATGGGTTTTTGTTATTTATTTTTTAGTTGATCTATTTCGCAAACAACTGCCCCATATCTTTAAAAGCTTTAAACTCTAAAGCATTACCTGCCGGGTCATAGAAAAACATGGTAGCTTGTTCACCAACTTTACCTGCGAAACGGACATAAGGTTCAATGACGAATTTCACACCCTTAGATTTTAATTCTTCAGAAAAGCTTTGAAATGTATCCCAAGGTAAAACTACCCCATAATGCGGTACGGGTACATCATGACCATCAACGGGGTTGTGGTGTACACTTTCTGTATCGGATTTAGGTTTGTAATGAATCACTAATTGATGACCGAATAAGTTGAAATCTACCCAATGGTCGCTACTACGACCTTCTTCGCAATTCAAGATGTCTCTATAAAAAGTTCTGCATTCCTCTAAGTTATGAACGGGAATGGCAATGTGGAAAGGTGTTACGTTTTGCATAATCAGTTATTTCTTAAGGCTGAAATTAACTCTTTTTTGCTCATTTTCGAACGTCCTTCTATACCAATTTTCTTCGCTTGCTCGTAAAGCTCATCTTTTGTTCTGTCTTCATAAGTGGAAGCTTTACCACCTTTCTTGCCTGCATTGTCGGTATTTGCAATTCGAGCTGCCTTTTCTTTACTATAGCCCTTGTCTACCAATGCTTCGTATTGCTCTTCGTTTTTTATTTGGGGTATATCATTTGATTTTGCCATTTTTTATTTTAAAAATAAAAAATTAATAGCCTGGCAATGTGCTGTATACCTTTAGATATTACTCCGCTAAAAAAGAAATAATCTTGTTGTTGACCTCATCCTGGTGCATAGAGTGTCCAAATCCTTCAGTGCTAACGAGCTCACTTCCTTTCCAATGCTTATGTACATCTACAGAAGCGTGGTACGGAGCGATTTTATCAAACTTGTCATGAAAAAGCAATCCTTTTTTGTTGTTATGCTCAACGAACTTGGCACTTGAAAATTCTTCTGTTGTAAAGTTGAATTTTTCTTGAATAAACTGGTTAAGTGCAGAAATCACTTTGTTGTTTAAACCTAGTAAACTTTTGTAATGAGCCATTATCTCATGAAACTCAGATGGCGAACCTATAGTTACCATTTTTTCTAAGATATTATTGGGGTTTTTGTATTCATTGTACAAAATGGTCATACCTCCCATAGAATGGCCAATAGCTATCGTTGGTTTGTATTTTAATAGCATGGCTTGTACTTGTTTTGCATATAATGGTGCATGTAATATTTTACCCGTAGAATAGCCATGGGCAGGAGCATCAAAAGCAATAATATTGTAATCTTCTTTTTGTAATTTTTCAATGAGTTTATGCCATCTCCAAGTATTGCTTTCCCAACCATGTACCAACAAAACGGTCTCTTTAGCACCTGCCCAATTATATACTTGTATTTTATGCTCACCTACGGTAACGACTTCTAGCTTGGCAGGATCCAAATATTCTTTTTGATTGGGTAAAATCCAGCCTTTACGTACGGTCGCAAATACGATAAAAGCCTTGTAAGCTGCTTTTTTCGAAGAAAACCAAACAAGTATATTAAAATATAGACCGTATAATTTTGGTATAAGTTTTTGAAGAAATGCGGGCACGTAATAGTATTTAGAAAATTAGTAAGTAATTGGGGGTAGTAATTATAATCTCAACTGGGGTACTATTAATCCCAGCCGATCATCATATATTTTACTTTGGCATTATCAGGTATTTGAACCTCTTCTATATTATTGTTTGCATTGTATCTAAGACTTTCAGGTAGCTCTTTTTTGTCTATGGTAAAATAGAGGTCACTGTCTTTTAACAATACAACCACATTGTTAAGCGAGGTTATAATCTTTTTTATGGCGTAGTTCTCCCGTATTTCTTTAAATGTGCTCAGTTTAGAGATTCCCTTGTCCGTTACAAATCTATCATCATTAATAAGTACATTCTGTATGGTGGCAATGCTATCGTTGTTTGGTGTAAGGGTCAAGAGTAAAGCACCTCCTTTCTCGTAAATTTTGATTTTGCTGGCACCATTGCCAAAGTTCAGTTTTACGGTATCTTGTACAACGGAGTCTTTTTCAAATATCAGTTCTATATCTCTGGCAAGGCTCTCTTTTGATAGTTTGCCAACCTGATCGCCAGATATTTGAAAATCATTGCTCTGCTCATCAGTGCAACTTATCAATAGACCACAGCAAATCAATAAAATAAGGGTATATTTTAATTTCATAATTTATCTCATCACTTTTTTTAATACTCCCAATACACCTCTTATAAAAGTAGCGCTTGTTAAAACCTTAATAACAGGATTCTGTCTTGTGCTGGCCCTTCTGGTGGTTTTACGCGCAGCTGGTTTGTTCTTTTCTTTTTCCGCCAATTTTTCGGCAGTTTCTATTTTTTCGTTTAGTATTTCATAGGCACTTTCCCTGTCTATTACTTCACCATACTTCTTCACTAAAGATGATCTATCAACAACTTCATCCAATTCATTTTTAGTCAATACATCCATACGGCTCATTGGTGCGCGTAATAACGTTGCCGCTAGTGGTGTAGGTCTTCCTTTTTCATCTAGGGCAGATATCAATGCCTCGCCTATACCCAAAGAGGTAAGTACTTCTTTGGTATCGTAATAATCAGATTCAGGATAGTTCTCTGCCGTCAATTTAATGGCTTTTCTGTCCCTTGCCGTAAATGCTCTTAAGGCATGTTGTACTTTTAGACCTAATTGCGACAATACATCGTTTGGTACATCTGTTGGGTTTTGGGTTACAAAATACAACCCAATTCCTTTTGAACGAATCAGTTTAACAATACTTTCTATTTGATCTAACAAGGCTTTTGAAGCTTCCTTGAAAATTAGGTGGGCTTCATCTATAAATAGTATTAGTTCTGGTTTATCACTGTCACCTTGCTCAGGGAAGGTATCATATATTTCGGCTAACAAGCTCAACATAAAAGTTGAAAATAACTTAGGTCTGTCTTGAATATCGGTTAATCGTAAGATATTGATATACCCTTTTCCTTCTTCGTTTATGCGGGTGAGGTCATTGACATCAAAAGACTTTTCACCAAAGAACATTTCTGCACCTTGTTGTTCCAATTCAATAATTTTTCTAAGAATGGCACCTGTAGAACTTGTTGAAATTCTACCATATTCTTTAGTGAACTCAGCTTTGCCTGCGCCCGTAGCATATTGTAATACTTTTTTAAAATCCTTTAAATCTAAAAGAGGCATTTTTTGGTCGTCGCAATATTTGAATACGACCGACACTATACCTGATTGTGTTTCTGATAGGTCAAGAATTCTTGATAATAATACAGGACCAAATTCAGAAACCGTAGCTCTTAGCTTAACACCGTCTTGTTCAGATAGTGAAAGTATTTCTACCGGAAAGCTACTGGCCTCAAAAGGGAAGCCGATTTTTTCATGGCGCTCGTCTATTTTTGCATGCCCGGGACTAGGTTGTGCCAATCCGCTCAAATCACCTTTTAAATCCATCAACATTACCGGTATGCCCTTGTCAGATAAATTCTCTGCCAATACCTGCAATGTCTTTGTTTTACCTGTACCGGTAGCACCTGCAATAAGCCCGTGCCTGTTCAATGTTTTTAAAGGTATTTTTACGAAGGCATTTTTTACGGCTTCACCATGTAACATGGCCGCACCCATATTTATATAATCACCCTTGGTAGCATATCCTTTTTCTATATGTTCAAAAAACTCTTCGATACCGGCCATTTTCTATATTTTCGATAAAAATAGGGCATTTTTCACCAAACCAAAAAACTACATCACCCTTAAATATCACTACTTTTTAACATTTGATGTGCGAACTGTACTGGTCTGAGTACAGAATTTACCGATGCGTTCTTACTGTATAATTTGTGAACTAAAGCGTATCTTTGCCGAATGAAAAATGAGGAGGTACTGGAGAAAGTGAATAAAGGGGTGTATTTGCCTTTAATGGAAGAGTTCTATACCATACAGGGCGAAGGATTCCATAAGGGAACCGCAGCTTATTTTATTCGTGTTGGCGGGTGCGATGTAGGTTGCCATTGGTGCGATGTTAAGGAAAGCTGGAATGCTGAAACCCATCCGCCTACAGCAATTGAGCATATTGTGGATAATGCCGCTACATATTCAGATACCATAGTTATTACCGGTGGTGAGCCATTAATGTGGGATATGAACCCCATTACTAAAGCCTTAAAGGAAAAAGGACTAAAAACGCATATTGAAACTTCTGGTGCCTATACCTTATCTGGCGATTGGGATTGGATCTGCCTTTCACCTAAGAAAAACAAACTGCCAGAAGGTAGAATATATGACGAGGCACATGAGCTTAAAGTCATTGTATACAATAAACACGATTTAATATTTGCCGAAGAGCAAGCCGCAAAAACAAATTCAAATTGTATTTTGTACCTACAGCCCGAATGGAGCGTGAGAGACAAGGTGGTGCCTATGATCGTAGATTATGTAATGAACAACCCTAAGTGGAAAGTGTCATTGCAAACACATAAATACCTTAATATTCCATAAGAATTTCAGCTTATTGGCGACCGCCATTTGCACGTATATCCAACAAACATTCTGTGTCTAAACCAGCAGTTGCCGCACCTTTAGAGGTATTTTGCTGTAATAGGCTTAGCACCGTTGCACCAGATAATGTGCAACCCGATTTTATACCGGCTTCATATTGGGCAACAGAATTTGTATAAAGTGATTTGCCCGATGAGCCCCCAAACTGTAATTCTGCTCGCATTAGGCAGCCAGCTTGGTTACAATGATTATCATCTACTAATTGACCGTCTTCGTTTTCAGATTGCGATTGGTGGTCGTTGACCATATCCGTACCCAAATCTACCAACCCGAACAAATGCCCGAATTCATGGTTTAACGTGGTCGTCTCCACATCGCTCACATTGATGGATGCACTTAAACTGGCCAATTCCCTAACAGTAACCTCATGGATGATCATAGACGTATTGCGGTAAACCGCACCAAGGGTTACTAAACCTCCGTCAAGATCATCACCTTCAGCAGGTGCATCGGCAAAGTAAATGTATATCGCCAATGTACTGCCAGAATTAAAAACGGTTCTGTTCGAGGTTTCTAAATCTGCAATTTCCTGCAGTGTTAGTTCGTCTTCGGACGGACTAGGTAATTCGTTATAGACCAGTTCTATTTCTTCTTTGAACGTATGTTCTTTTAGATAATCTGTAAACTGGGTCATTGCAGCTTCGGTGGGCTGAAAACCGGTAACATATGCTATTTCTATTAAAAGCTTGTCGAAATTATCGTTTGAAAGTATATCATTGGCAGAATCTCCCGTTGCCAAAAGGTTGGCGCTTTTATCTACTTGTGCGGTAGTATTATCGGCATCATCATCAGAAGAACTTTTAGAGCAAGAAATACTACATATTAAAATGCCTAAAAATAAAAAACTTTTGAACTTGGTCATAATAGTATTTATATGAATAGGATAACGTAAAAAAAGACTGCCTATTATTTCATATGAGTTAATCTTGCTAAATAGTCGTAATGTTCCCCTTCCATTACAAGTTCACATGTTAAATTACTATAGTTAGCTGCTCTTTGTAAGGTGTTGTAGTCCACATAAAGCCAAGGAAATGAGGTACTTTTTTCGTTTTTGTATTCCATGCTAAAACTTACTTCGCCGTAGTACTCAACATGATCGGGAATCCAGTAGCCGCCATCTTCATCATTTTCAAACATATAAATGATATCGCTGGAGTCTAAAAGAATTTGACCGCCTTGTTCTAATAGCGATTTCAGCTTGGAGAAAAACGCTTCTAATCCGGCTAAGGTACCTGCTAGCCCTACACCGTTCATTAAAATTAATATCGTATCGAATTTTTCACCATCAAACGTTAAGAGTTCTGAGTGTACGGTATTGTTGAGTCCGCGTAATTTACTGACTTCGATAGCTCCTTTTGATGCATCTAATCCGGTTACGGTTAGTCCTTTTTCCTGTAAATACAGACCATGGCTGCCAGCACCGCAACCAACATCTAGAACCTTTCCTTTGCATAATTGCAGCGCCTTTTGCTCTATTTTGGGCATTTCTTTAAAATTCCGGAACATATATGGTATTGGTAAAACATCTTCTTCATCAAGAGAGGAATACGTAATGATGTCTTCGGAATAATTACCGTGTTGATAGTCTAAAAGAGCCGTGCCTAAAATGTCCTTATTCAAAATTCTAGTATTTCTAGTTACAAAAGTCTCGCTTTTTGGTACTACTTTCCTAGTTTTGAAGAATTAATTTTAGAGATGGAAGAGGTTTTGCGTCAATTGCCCAAAAAGGCAAGAGAGAAACATACTGAAAATAAAAAGTTCTTTGCCAAGTTAAGGAAAAAGCCGCCAAAAGATTTGGACTATTCCATGCAAGAACTTCATGAGGCGGAGTTTGAACGTACCGATTGCCTAACCTGTGCCAATTGTTGTAAAACAACAGGACCACTTTTTACAAATGCCGATGTAGAACGTATTTCAAAATCTTTCCGTATGAAGCCGCAAAAATTTATTGAAACCTATTTACGTATAGATGAGGAGAACGACTATGTCTTGCAACAAGTGCCGTGTACTTTCTTAGGTGCCGATAATTATTGCTCTATTTACGATGTGCGCCCCAAGGCATGCAGAGAGTTTCCACATACAGACCGAAAAAAGTTTCAGCAAATAAGTAATCTAACCCTTAAAAACGTAGCTATTTGTCCTGCAGCTTTTAATATAGTGGAGGAAATGAAGAAGCGGATAAAGTAAAAGCTATTATTTAAATATGCTCTTTATATGTTGGGAGTAGTTAGATAAACATAAAGAATTTCATATTGCAAAACGAAGTGAAATATCATAGAATAAAATGTTACACATGCATGAGACCGTCAAGTACTTGTGTCTGCAAGCATATTAGTCCTCTTAAGACTAAAACCCGTTTTATCATTTTAATGCATCCCAAAGAGTACAAAAAAGAAAGAAACGGTACGGGGCATATGACCCAACTGCAACTTGAAAATTCAGAGATTATAGTCGGTGTCGATTTTAGCGATAATGATCGTGTAAATGAAATATTGACCAAAAAAGAGCAAAGCTCTTTTTTGCTGTACCCCGGGAAAGACAATTTTAATCTATCTCAAAGAAATGGTTCTGAAATGAATACCTTTCTGGGTAAAAGCCCTTTTATTTTTATTCTAGATGGTACGTGGCCCTGTGCCCGTAAAATGCTAAAGCTAAGTACGAACTTGCAAAAATTGAAGAGACTTAGTTTTAATAACAGTATAGAATCAAAGTTCATTTTTAAGCAACAACCGAAATCGCTTTGTTTAAGTACTATTGAGTCGGTCTTTACGGTACTAAATTTACTAAAGAAAGGAGAAGTAGAAGAGTGTGATACGACGGATTTCTTAATTCCTTTTGAGAAAATGATTGCCCATCAACTCGATTATATTATAAATCCAAATAATAAAAACGACAGTTCTGCTCCGATCAAAGAGATTCTTCCCAAGAAAAAGTATAAAACCAATACTGAAAGAAATGTTGTTTTTGAGTTGGGATAGATGTGAGGTGAAATGTACATTAAAACTGGCAACACCTACCGTTTAATTATTATAATAGGACAACTTTGTTGATGTTGGTTTTTAGGGGTTCTGTTGTCATAAATTGAAATAAAAACTTATTCAAACAATAAAAGTTTATTATATTGATTGATTATTTGCGAATTTGTCATAATTTACATATTTAATTAATAATGCTTTAATTAGGTGATGTAATTCTATTTGCATGTAAATAACTTAAAATACACTTTTATTTTATGGAACAGATTATAACCTATTTTGAATCGATACCTGCCGCACACCGGTCTTTAATTTTGGTTGGTGGTATAACTTTTTTCTGGATATTAGAAGGTATTGTCCCCTTATTCAATGGTGCTTATAATAAATGGAAGCATTCGGTGCCTAATTTCTTTTTTACGCTGACCACTATAATTGTAAATTTTCCGTTGGCTTTCTTCCTCTTAAAAACATCGGATTGGGCAGTTGCCAATGATTTCGGTATCATTAATTGGTTACCAGAAATGCCTTTGTGGGCATATGTATTTTTAGGTGTTGCTTTGCTTGATTTAATCGGAGCTTATTTGGCGCATTTGGTAGAACACCGAGTAAAACCGTTGTGGATGGTGCATTTGGTACATCATACCGATCATAATGTAGATACGACCACAGCCAATAGACATCATCCGTTAGAAAGTATTATTCGTTATTTATTTACCTTACTCGGCGTTTTTATTGTTGGTGCCCCAATAGGAATCATAATGTTGTACCAAAGTCTTTCTGTAGTGTTGTCTCAATTTAACCATGCGAATATAAAATTGCCAACAGGTTTGGACAAAGCAATTAGTTGGGTAATTATTTCCCCAGATATGCACAAAGTACATCACCATTATGTATTGCCATATACGGATAGCAATTACGGAAATATTTTCTCTTGGTGGGATCGTTTATTCGGCACCTATATGCATTTGGATCGTGAAAAAATAATCTACGGTGTAGATACGTTCCCCGATGAGGTAGCGAACGGTAAAATTGGTCCGTTGTTAAAATATCCTTTTGTAGGATACAGAAAACCAACCACCGATGGTAGTAATTTGGCAGATATTGTCAATGAGCAGCATTTAGTAAAGTAGATACTTTGCCCTTATCTTTTTAAATTTTTCTATATCATCTTGCCAACTTGCTTTTATTTCGGCATTGGTGGCGCCGGCTTCAATTTGCTTTTGCAATCTGTCATTACCTGCGTGTTTGGTAAAACCACTAGTAAGAAAGAATTTACTTTTATCTACGGAATGTGTATAGGCATCTATAATGTATTCCATAGTCATCTGGTTCATTCGCTTGGTACTGGAAAGGTCTTTGCCATAACACAGTTTTCCTTCTTCTTTCGGGTATTTTGAACCAAAATTGGGTTTTGGTGTATAGGAGAAATCGTAAGCAGTGGAATCTAAAAATGAAGCTCCGTAGCGTTGAAATTGAAACTCCGTACCACGACCGGCATTGATGTTTGTGCCTTCAAACAGACCCAAGCTAGGGTAAAGGGTAATTGAGGTGTCGTTTGGTAAGTTCGGCGAAGGGCGAATAGGTAAGCTATAAAAGCGATCATGCGACCAGTGTTCTAGAGGAATTACGGTCAAATCTGCTTTTTTATCACCCTCTAACCACATTTCTCCATTGATCATGTTGGCATATTCGCCAATGGTCATACCATATACCAAGGGTATCTGGGTCATGCCAAGAAAAGAAGTATGTTCGGCTTCCATGGTAGGTCCGTCAATATAATGTCCGTTGGGGTTTGGGCGGTCCAATACCAAAACGGGTATTCCTTTTTCGGCACAGGCTTCCATAACCAATTGCAATGTAGAAATGTATGTGTAAAAGCGTACACCCACATCTTGTATATCGAACAATACCAGATCTAAGCCTTCTAATTGTTCTTGAGTCGGTTTTCTGTTCTTTCCGTGTAATGATATTAATTCTAGTCCCGTTTTGGTGTCGGTACTATTTTTTACATGCTCACCGGCATCGAAATTACCCCTAAACCCATGTTCTGGTGCAAAAACCTGTTTAATATCTACATCTAAAGAAAGAAGACTGTCTACCAAGTGGGTGTACCCATCGGGTTTAAAAATAACGCTTGTTTGGTTGGCGACAATGGCTATTTTTTTGTCTTTTAATAATGGTAAGTACGCTTTGGTTCGGTTGGCCGCCACCACAATTTCTTTGTCTTGTACTTCAATTTTTGGCTCGTCTTGGGTTGGTGAGTTGTTGGCTATTACTTTGGTATCGTTTCCACAGGTAGCCAATACCAAAAACCATAATAAAACTGTACTTTTGAAATTGGATAAAAATAACATCATTTGAATCTAGAATATTTTATCGCCAAACGGCTTATAAAGGGTAAGGAGCATAAAATTAGTATTTCCGCACCAATAATAAAAATAGCCATTGCCGCAATTGCCATTGGGGTGATCATGATGTTGATCGCTATTGCTACCGGTTTGGGTTTAAAAGAGAAAATACGTGAAAAAGTAACTGCTTTTAACGGTCACGTACAAATTTATAATTACGATAATAATAATTCTGAGGTATCTGTAGTTCCGGTAAGCACGCAACAAGAGTTCTATCCAGAATTTAAAATGGTAGACGGGGTACGTCATATTCAAGCAGTAGCTACCAAGGCCGGTATCATTAGAACTGAAGATACTTTTGAAGGTATTATAGCCAAAGGCGTAGGTAAAGATTATAACTGGGAACCATTCGATGAATTTCTGATCGATGGTGTGTTGCCTGATTATACGGGTGATTTGAATTCCGATGTGCTCATTTCTAAAATTATGGCGAACCGACTAAATTTTAAGGTGGGCGATTCGTTTTTTACTTTTTTTCTAAGGGATGATGCTCCGGATAAAATTCCAAACCAAAGAAAATTTACCATAACCGGCATTTTTGATAGTGGTTTTGAGGAGATAGACGGACTCTATATTTTTACCGACATTCGTCATATTCAACGCATGAACAAGTGGGAAGAAACAGAGGTTGGTAACTTTGAGATATTCTTGAACAGTTTTGATGATATTGACCAAAAAGCGAATGAAATCTATGGGCAAACAGTATCTAGTTTAGATACAAAATCTATAAAGGATAAATATTACAAGATTTTTGAATGGATAGGGTTGTTCGATTTTAACATTGCCCTTATTATAGGTATAATGATTATCGTTGGTGGTATTAATATGATTACGGCACTGTTGGTACTTATTTTAGAACGTACCCCAATGATCGGAATTTTGAAGGCTTTGGGTACTAATAATTGGAGTATTCGCAAAGTCTTTTTATATAATGCCGCTTACCTTATTGCCGTTGGCTTGTTCTGGGGTAATTTAATTGGTTTGGGCATAATTTTTCTTCAAGATCAGTTTCGTTGGTTCAAGTTTCCAAACCCTAAAGAATATTACATTGAATACATTCCGGTGAGTATAGATCTGTGGATTATTCTTCTTTTAAATGCAGGGGTATTGTTGTTATGTTTATTGATGTTGTTGATACCGTCGTATATAATTACGAGAATTACACCGGTGAAGGCCATTAGATTCGAGTAGTGTAATTTTCATAAGCTTATTGTGTAATTCACCTTTGATTACCCCTCTTTTTGGTAAATTTGATGTAAAACAGATCACATGCATCAAAAGTTACTTCTTACCCTATTTGCTGTGCTTTTATTGACGGGAGTCAATGCGCAGAAACTTTCAAAAAACGAGAAAAGGATTGTAAAATCCATTGAACAGAATAATGCCGAAGCTATTTCATTTTTAGAGAAAGTTGTAAATATCAATAGTGGTACTCTTAATCTAAAAGGTGTAGAAAAGGTGGGAAAGGAATTTGCTACAGCTTTTACTGATATTGGTTTTGAAAGTACTTGGATTCCTATGCCCGAAGAAATGAACAGGGCGGGTCATTTATTTGCCGAAGTGAAAGGAACTAAGGGTAAGAAATTATTGTTGATCGGTCATTTAGATACGGTGTTTGAAGAAGATAGTCCGTTCCAGACTTTTGAGATGGTGAACGATTCTATAGCACATGCGCCTGGTGGTAATGATATGAAAGGGGGTAATGTAATTGTACTCTATGCGTTAAAGGCTTTACAGCAAAACGGATTATTGGATGATGCCCAGATTATAGTTGCCTTTACAGGAGACGAAGAAAGTACGGGAAGCCCTTTAGAGAAAAGTAGACACGATTTAATAGAAGCGGCAAAAAGAAGTGATATTGGTTTGGGTTTTGAAAATTCAACAGGTTTCAACTATGCTACCGTTGCCCGTAGAGGTTCTTCTGGATGGAAGGTTGAGGTAGAGGGAAAAAGAGCCCATTCTTCAGGCATTTTTAGCGATGATACTGGTGCAGGTGCCATTTTTGAAATGTCTAGAATCTTGAACGGTTTTTATACCGATGTAAAAGGTGAAGATTTGTTGACCTTTAATCCCGGTACATTGGTCGGTGGTACTTTTGTGGAGTTCGATGAAATGAGCAGTAAAGGAACCGTGTTTGGAAAAACAAATGTGGTTGCACAAAAAGCGGAAGTGCGAGGTGGCTTACGTTTTATTTCCGAAGAACAAAAAGAACGTGCTCGCGAGAAAATGAGGGCGATAGTAGCCGATAATTTGCCGCAGACATCTGCAACGGTAACTTTTAAGGATAGTTACCCGGCAATGCAACCTACGGAAGGTAATAAGGCTTTACTTGAAAAATTAAATGAGGTGAGTTTAGATCTTAAACAAGGTGAGGTATTAGCATATGATCCTGGTAAAAGAGGTGCTGCAGATACGTCTTTTGTAGCTGAATATGTAGACTGTTTAGACGGATTGGGTACCATGGGAAATGCTGCACACACCCCTGAAGAAACGGTAAACTTGAATACTATTGAGGCATTGACAAAGAGAACGGCATTATTAATTTATAGATTGATAAATGAGTAATATGACAACATTAAAACATAAGGATCACGAAGTTAAAATCGAAATAGGTGAGTTGGTGGGCTATCGAGTAGACGGTCATGAGTTTATGCACCAAAAAGGAAACCCAGGTTGGCGTAGTGTAGATACTGAAATGTTCCCTTTGATCGGACCAACGAACGAAGCCGATTTTAAAGTAAAGACTCCAAAAGGATTCGCTGTTCAAGATCAGCATGGTCTATTGCGTGAAATGGAATATGAGTTAACGGAGCATACTGCTTCTAAAGCAGTGTTCTCAAAAAAATATACAGCCAATACCACGGTGTTAAACTCGAAATACCCTGCGAAGTCTACCGCTGAGAAATTAAGCTGGCCCTATGATTTTGAGTTTGTAAAAACCTTTGAATTGACCGGTGATGCTTTAGAGGTCACGTTTACTATTTCGGGTGAAGATGGTATGCCTTTTATGTTAGGCTATCACCCTGCATTTATGTTGCATTCTAAAAACGCCATTATTTCTACCACTAGCCAAGATATTACCATTCCTGAAGTTATGGCGGTAGGGAGTAGGGCGCTACAGGTGCCTAAGACAGATACGATTACCTTAAAGGATGAGAAATCCATTCAAATAACATCTGAAGGCTTTAGCCATTTTATGTTGTGGACAGAAGTGCCAAATATGGTGTGTATTGAGCCTATAACATTCTATCCATATGCCGTAGCACAAGAAAACCTAGCCGAAGGTTTTACGAGGCTTAAAAAGGAACCTGCAGTTTTTAAAGTGGTGTTGAAACCTATGTAGTTTTAAAATCACCAGTGTATGTGTTACGATGTAAAAACGAGTTTAGAGACACAATTAAAACGTGCTCAGCGAAACCAAGATTTAAAGGCAATAGAGGAAATTGTAGAAAAATTGGGACCGTTGACAGACTTGCCGCTTCATCATGCATCGGGGTTTTCGCATCCAGAGGTATTGATTTACACCAATGAAGATCCGTGGTATCCAATTGTGGCTACGTGGGGACTTATTCCCCATTGGGTGAACACGGTTGAGCAGCAAAAGAAAATTTGGAATAGTACATTGAATGCCCGGGTCGAAACCATTTTTGAAAAACCTGCGTTTAGAGATGCCGCACATGAAAAAAGATGTATTTTTTATGTGGACGGGTTTTATGAGCACCACCACTTTAACAATAACACCTATCCTTTTTTTATTCATCCAAAAAACAAAAAACCTTTGGCACTTGCAGCTTTGTGGTCTAAATGGCAACATCCAGAGCATGGTGGTACTATTAATTCATTTTCAATTGTAACCACATTAGGAAATGGTATGATGGCAAAAATTCACAACAACCCTAAATTAAAAGAGCCACGAATGCCTTTAATGTTATCCGAAGAAATGGAAGAAAGGTGGCTTTCATCAAACACAACTATTGAAAAGCAAATAGAGGAAGTATTAAATTCCACCAATGACATCGCATTAAAAGCCCATACCGTTGGTAAACTTCGCGGTAAGAATTATATGGGCAATACGGAGTCTATTTGTAATGAAGTTGAATACGCGGAGCTAGATCCCGAAAAACTAAATTTATAAAAATGGCTTATAGCGAGTATCTGGCAGATAGGGTAAGACCAAGGTTAAAAGGAAAAGGTCTGGTAGAAGAGAAGAAAATGATGGGCGGTCTCACATTTATGGTCAATGGTAAAATGTGTTTGGGTATCATGTTCGATAAGAAAACCGAAGAAGATAAATTAATGGTTAGGGTGGGTAAATTGAATTATGAAAAACTATTGCACAAACCCGGTAGTACCCCAATGGATTTTACAGGTAAACCTTTGCGAGGTTTTTTATTCATTGGTCCTGACGGCTTTGACCATGAAGACGATCTTGATTTTTGGGTAGTAAAAGCGTTGGAGTTTAACAAGCTTTTAAATGCATGAGCTATTGGTTTCAAAATACGCATTCGTGCCCTTTATAATGATTAAATTTACGGCGTGAAAAACATTTTTCCTTTTCTGGATTGGATTTCATCCTACAAAAAAGCCAACTTTATTAAAGATTTGTTGGCAGGTATTACCGTGGGTATCGTTTTGGTGCCCCAAGGGATGGCCTACGCAATGATTGCGGGTCTTCCTCCGGTTCATGGTTTATATGCATCGTTATTTCCTGTGCTCACCTATGCACTTTTAGGTACTTCAAGAAAAATTGCTGTTGGTCCTGTTGCGATGGATTCGTTATTGGTTGCGGTAGGTTTAGGTACCCTTGTTATTACAGGAGTCGAAAATTACATTAAAATGGTGGTGGTTCTTGCCTTTATGGTAGGGGCAATTCAATTTTTGTTAGGGGTGCTTCGTATGGGTTTCTTGGTCAACTTTCTTTCTAAACCCGTCATCAGTGGTTTTACTTCAGCTGCAGCCATTATCATTGTTTTCAGTCAAATGAAACATTTATTGGGTATTTCGGTGGTTGGCAGTAATAGAATTTATGAGACCATAATCAATATTTTTTATAAGCTAGGTGAGATAAATTATGTTGATTTCGGTATCGGCCTAGTTGGTATCGCATTATTACTTGGTTTTAAAAAATGGTCAAAAAACATACCCGGAATATTAATAATCGTAGTATTGGGTATTTTGACTGTTTACTCTTTTCAATTGGAATCTTTTGGTATAAAATTGGTGGGTAATGTGCCTAGGGGGTTGCCTTCTTTTATTATGCCATCATTGAATATCGATGATATAGAGCAATTGGCACCTATTGCCATTGCCTTGGCACTGGTGGGGTATTTAGAAGCCATTTCCATCGGTAAGGCAATAGAAGATAAAACGGGAGAAGATACCATTAAGGCCAACCAAGAATTAATTGCTCTAGGTTCTGCAAATATTGTCGGGTCTTTTTTTCAAGGGTATCCGGTAACGGCAAGTTTTTCTAGAACGGCTATTAGCTTTGATGCGGGTACAAAAACGAATTTAAGCGCAATTTTTAGTGTGATTTTGGTAGTGCTAACACTGTTGTTTTTAACTCCCCTGTTCCAATACCTCCCTAATGCTATATTGGCAAGTATCATAATGGTATCGGTAGTAAAACTTATCGATATCAAATACTTTAAATATTTATGGCAGAATAGAAAAGATGAATTTATTGTGATGTTGGTCACCTTTTTGATTACACTGTTCACTGGTATAACACAAGGTATATTAATAGGTGTTCTATGTTCTCTTTTATTAATGGTTTATAGAACCTCTAAACCACACTTTGTGGAAATTGGTAACATTGGCAATTCAGATTATTATAAAAACGTAATTCGTTTTGCAGATGAGGTCGTGGTGCGTAATGACCTCTTGATCGTAAGGTTTGATTCTCAGTTATATTTTGGTAATTCTGCCTATTTCAAAAAGCAGTTGTTAAAGCACATAAAAGCAAAAGGTCCGGAGTTAAAGGGAATTATCTTGAATGCGGAGTCAATAAATTATATTGATGCAACAGCAGCAGATATGTTGACAAAATTAATACATGATATTCGGGAACATGAGTTGCAGTTCTACATTGCTGGAGCTATAGGTCCTACAAGAGATATCATATTCAGTACCGGAATTATAAAGGAATTACAGCGTGAATTTTTATTCGTAAAAACAAAAGAGGCGGTTGATTTTTTCGATGACCCCAATGAGGTATCGTTACTGGCAGCAAAGGTGGCTTACGAAAATAGTAGAATGGCGAAAATGAATAATGTCAAAAAATAATATTTCTTGTACCTTAAGGGTGAAGAAGTAGATAGAAAATTTTAAAAATTAGGACATATGAACATAGAACAGATATATACAGGATGTTTGGCTCAGGGAGCATATTATATTGAGAGTGATGGTGAGGTAGCAATTATTGATCCATTGCGCGAGGTTACTCCGTATTTACAAAGGGCAGAGAACGATAATGCTAAGATCAAGTATATATTTGAAACTCATTTTCATGCCGATTTTGTGAGTGGGCACGTTACCCTTTCAAAAGAAACCGGGGCTCCAATAATTTATGGTCCTACGGCCAGCCCAAGTTTTGATGCAATAATAGCGGAAGACGGACAAGAATTTAAATTAGGAAAGCTGACTATTAAAGTATTACATACCCCTGGGCATACCATGGAAAGTACTACGTATTTATTACGCGATGAAAATGATAAGGATTATGCGATTTTCTCTGGTGATACTTTGTTCTTAGGAGATGTGGGCAGACCCGATCTTGCTCAGAAATCGGCTGATATGACGCAAGAGCAATTAGCAGGTACGTTGTTCGATAGCTTGCGTACTAAAATAATGCCCTTGTCAGACGATGTTATTGTATACCCTGCACATGGTGCCGGTTCTGCATGCGGTAAAAATATGATGAAGGAAACTGTAGACAGTTTGGGTAATCAAAAGAAAATGAATTATGCTTTAAGGGCTGATATGACCAAGGAAGAGTTCATAAAAGAGGTAACCGATGGTTTGTTGCCTCCACCTAAATATTTTCCTTTAAATGTAAAAATGAACAAGGAAGGTTACGAAGATATAGGCGAAGTGCTTAATCGTGGTAATGTTGAGCTTTCTCCAGATGAATTTGAAAAAGCCGCTAACGATACTGAAGCATTGGTATTAGATGTTAGACATCAAGACGAGTACGTTAAGGGGCATATTCCAAGGTCAATATTTATAGGGTTAAACGGTGATTTTGCTCCTTGGGTGGGAGACTTAATCGCCGATACCAAACAACCATTGTTATTGGTTGTACCAGAGGGTAAAGAAGAGGAAGCCATCACTAGATTATCGCGTGTAGGTTTTGATGCTGCAATAGGATATTTAAAAGGCGGAATTGATGCTTGGAAAGCAGCAGGAAAAGAAATAGATCAAATAAATTCGATCACGGCATCCGAGGCAAAAACTTTAATAGATAAAGGCAATGCGGTTTTTGATGTTCGTAAAGATGGGGAGTACCAAAGTGAGCATTTGGTAGGTGCCGTGCATACGCCTTTAAGCGAGTTGAATAAACATTTGGGTGAATTTCCTGAGAAAGGAGAATTCTTGGTGCACTGTGCTGGTGGTTATCGTTCGGTAATTGCATCTTCAATACTGAAAAGCAGAGGTATTCATAATTTAATCGATGTAAAAGGTGGATACGGAGCCTTAAAAAATGAAGATTTGGAGAAAACAGATTATGTTTGCCCAACGACTTTATAGTTGAAAAACGGCATTTGGATTTTTTCTTAAATAACTTTCTACAATACGCTGGGTTTCCAGCGTATTTTTTTGTGGTGTTATAAACATCTCTAGATCTTCCATTTGAGAAATGGGCAGTTCGTGAGGTGCAAATCCGTAACCGGCGTAGTTGTTTTCTTTGATGACTACAAATCCGTTTTCATCCATAGTTCTTCCCTTGGTCTTTATCACAAGCGTAGAAGCAACCTCTTTTATACTTTGAAGGGCATTATGAACGCGCTGGTTGTATTCCTCCACCATTTTCAAATCTGAGCAAATACCAATACACTGCTTAATTTTATAGTGGGAACATACAATCACATTTTCTTGTAAATGACAGTACTTTGGGCACAACTCAAAAGTGCTGCACAGGGTTTCCAAATATTGCCTGGCTTCGGTGGGACTATAGCAAATAGCAATAGGACTTGGAGTCATTTTTATTTTATTGAATGCAAGATGAATTATCCCGTTACGATCTACGTACGTAAATATGCCGTATTGCTGTATTGACCTTTTCTGCGCACTATTGTATTTAGGGTAGTAATGTTTAATCTCTGCCGATTCTTTTAAAAGAGCAATGAGCTCATTGCCGGTTTCTTCATAGTCTAAAGAAGCGGTTTCACCACAAAGCACCAATTCTTTGGTTTTTTTATCATAGAAATGACCTAGGACCCTTTTTTTAATATTCTTGGCTTTGCCTACATAAATTATTTTGCCCTTATGGTCTTTAAAATAATATACACCGGGAGTACTTGGTAATTTTAAGAATTCCTCTTTGGGTAAACCAGGTGGTAAAGTAGCTTCTTGAGATTTTGCGTTCAAGAATTGCTTAAAAACCGTTTCGGCATTTTCTGCCCTTAACAATTTATGGAACAAAAGTACGGTAGCGTGCGCATCGCCTCTAGCACGGTGTCTGTCGGTTAACGGTATGCCCAAAGCCGTGGTTAATTTTCCTAAGCTATATGAGTTATAGCCGGGTAATAGTTTTCGAGATAAGCGTACCGTACATAATTTCTTTCTAGAGAAATCATGACCGAGTAATTTAAACTCGTTTTTGATGACGTTGTAGTCAAAATTGACGCTATGGGCTACAAAAATGGTGTCTTTGGTAATGGCTTCGATTTGCGGTATAATTTCCTCTAGTAGCGGTGCATTTCGAACCATGTCATTGTCAATACCGGTAAGACCGGTTATGAATACGGGAATCTCGCATTCTGGGTTAACTAAAGAGGTAAATTCATCTACCACCTCAAGACCGTCATATTTAAAAATAGAAATTTCCGTAATTCTATTTCCTTTTATGCCGTTTCCGGTAGTTTCTATGTCAATTATCGTATACAAAAAGTGAGGAATAACTTATCCGTACAAAGTTAGTTCAAAATGAATTAGTAAGACTTGTTGTTTAGCAGCATAAAAGAGAAATTAGGTCTATTGGAATAGGAGTAATTCACTGCTGTAAAGCTGGGGTAATGTTATAAGGGGAGGTCAGTGGTAATATTGTGTAATGGGGACAGATAATTTTAGATGATTTACATCTAGTATTAACTGGAACTTTAAGGTAAGTTATACCTTATGATGTGTCGGTTATTTATTCTGGGAATTGATAACGGCTACATCTGTTTTTTGAGTATCTAAATTTTCATTTATTAAGTCGGTCTCAACATTTTCGCGTACTACGTAATCAGAAACTAGGTCGTAGTCTTTACCGCAAGAAGATAAACTTAATAAGAAAACAATGGCTGCAACAGGGACGAAAAAGGCTTTGGTCGGGTGGAATTTCATGTAAATCTTGGTAAAATTATCTCGCTATATTATTAACGCAATCCGAAAATATTTAAACTTTATGCATTAACGACGAAAAGTTGAATTTATTCGATGAAATGCACACAAAATGTTATTAACACTAATTGTTAATAATTCACAAGGGTTGGTTATAAGGATATAAGCTAATAATCAGTAATGCTAATCTTGGGTTTGGATTGGTGAATATAAAAACCAAGCCCTTCATTTTCGTTGCTTCTCTAGTTCCCCCGATTTCGATTGGCAATTTCCATGAAGGGCTTGGTCTAAAATATGTTCAAGGTTTTAGAGAAATCTAATCCTCTTCGATTTTTGTGTTTATAGTGAAGCTTTAATATTACCAAGAGCTCAAATTCGGTCAGTTCATAGTTTGCTTTTATAGATTTAATTTTTCGTTCACCTATTCTAGCTAAAATTTGAAGTTCTTCTTTTTGTCTTTGCATTTTTCTTGGTTTAAATCCGCCCTCTTGTGGGAAGGACGGATTTTTAACAACTAACAATTGATCGCTATATAATCTAGTTTGATCATAGGGTAAAACTATTTGAACTTAAAATATAGGACAATACCCAATTAAGGGTATTTTTTAACTTTAATAATTTTATTAAAATGAAGAGTTGTTACATTCACTAAGACTTCCTATTGGTAATTTTTTGATAGTTTAATAAGTTATAAGTATTTGAATTTTATGGTTGAATACTATATCAATTGTAAGGAGTAAAAACTGTCTTGCATTTTAAATCAATCAAGGTAAAATGAATTTAAAGTTTCCTTGATGTTTAGTTAAACTTGAACCTAATAAATGATTGCATATTTGCAGCGAGTTTAGAATAAGTTTGAGTTAGTTGAAAAAACCGGCATATCCTCATAATGTGTCGGTTTTTTTGTGCCCTAATTTTACTTCAGAAAGTAAAAAATCGATAGTCTTAGAATTATCGGTTTTTAAAAATGTACCTACTAATTTTATTGATTTCATACTTCTATGTCAATTCTAGAATATTAAATAGGTATTACAGATAAGGTGTCATAATTAATCTTAGCTTTAAGGTGAACGTTAGTATCTATCACCTTACGCATATTTAATGAAGATTACCGAAAAGCCTGCCATTTCTAAGAAAATTGGAGTTTTTGCCATTTGGGCAATTGGCGTTGGTATGGTGATTTCAGGTGAATCTTTCGGTTGGAATTTAGGTTGGGCCATTACCGGACCATTATGGTTTTTTGTTCCTGTAGCAGTTGCGGCCTTAATGTACTTCGGGCTAGTGCAAAATTTAATTGAATTGGCATGTGTATATCCTAATGCCAATGGTCCGCATTCTTATGTAGAAAAAGCTTTTGGTCAGAAATGGGGTTATTTTGTAGGGCTGGCTATTTTATTTGAATTTTTATTTGCCACTCCTGCAATTGCCAGTTCTCTCGGTGAATATTTAGGATTTTTAATAGATGATTTAACCATGTCTCCTTGGATAGCTACACTTTTTATATTGTTTTTCTCTATCATAAACCTCTTTGAAATGCATGTTGGGGTGCGTTTGTTAGTAATTTTGACCTTACTCGCAATTGCAGAATTATTTTTGTATCAAGGTTCTGTCATTAGCTCTTTTCAGGTGGAAAATCTTATGAATTCAGGAGTGGGGTCATTAGATGTTGAGCGTTTTGTTCAAGCTATTCCATATGCTATTTGGTTGTTTTTAGCCATTGAAGGAATATCGCTTATGACCAAATCAATAGATAGAAAGGGCTTTAGAAAAACGATCACCAAGGGGTATAATCTCGCTTTTTTTACCTTATTGACTTTGGCACTTTTGGTATTATTCCTTGCCGCTGGAGGTATAGATTGGACATTGCCAGAGAGTATGGATATACTGACTGAAAATCACCCAATGCCGGCATCTATGGCATTGATATTGGGCAAAGAGAATTTTTTGGTGCAACTATTTACATTTATTGGTCTATTTGGACTCATAGCTTCCTTGCAAGGAATTGCTTTTGCGGCAACTACGCAGCTAGAACCCTTACTACCAGATTTAAAAATCAAAAGGGTTTCTAAAAGAGACGTTGCTTCTGCGTTGGTTTTTATTATTAGCCTTGTCGCGATTTGGAGTAGCCAAACAGGTTTTTTAATTGAACTGTCGGTATTTGGAGCGGTATGTATGTATTTGGCGGTTAGTGCATCTTTGTTAGTTTTGAGAAAGAGGAAAGACTTGGTATCATCGGTAGCTGAGTTAGATTGGTATCGACATTCAGATTTTAATCCTATTTTCTCAACCGTTAGCGCTATGACTGCTGTAATTATTTCGCTAATTTGTGTATTGGCTTTTGCATACCTTCAATTTACGGCGTTTGTTATTTTTATTGCTTGTAGCTTGGTGTATGTATTTTTAATCCGGAAAAAGTAGCATGGCTTATCAATTTACATTGGGAAAACAGAATTATCTTTTCGATGATTTGAAATCTGTTTTGGCAAAAGCGAGTCCGTTAAGATCGGGCGATGCTTTGGCGGGTTTGGCAGCAGCTAGTAATACCGAAAGAATTGCGGCTCAGTATGTGTTGAGTGAATTGCCCCTAAAAGTTTTTTTAAATGAAGCTGTAGTTCCTTATGAACTAGATGAGGTTACTCGGTTAATAATCGATACCCATGATTTCAAAGCTTTTGATAATATTTCTCATTTTACGGTAGGTGACCTTAGGGATTGGTTGCTAGAATATACTACATCTGGGCAAAATATTTTAGAAGTTAGCAAGGCATTGACTCCCGAAATGGTTGCTGCCGTATGTAAGCTAATGCGTAATCAAGATTTGATTGCCGTCGCTTCCAAAATACAAGTAATTACCCGTTTTAGAAACACGGTCGGCTTAAAAGGTCATGTTTCGGTGAGGTTACAGCCCAATCATCCCACGGATGATATGAAAGGAATTTTAGCAAGTACGATAGACGGTTTGTTGTATGGTTGTGGAGATGCGGTTATTGGTATTAATCCCGCAACCGATAGTCCTAATGTGACTGTCAATCTATTGAAAATGCTTGATGATGTTCGTTTAAAATATGAAATACCTACCCAGAGTTGTGTGTTGTGCCATGTAACTACGGCTTTACAGATTATGGATAAAGCTCCGGTAGATTTGGTGTTTCAATCCATTACCGGTTCGCAAAAGGCCAACGGTTCTTTTGGTATCGATCTACAAGTTTTAAAGGAAGCTTATGATGCTACTTTAGCTTTGGCGAGAGGTACGGTTGGTAAACAATGTATGTATTTTGAAACCGGTCAAGGGTCCGCTTTATCTGCAAATGCCCATCATGGTGTTGACCAGCAAACAATGGAGGCAAGGGCTTATGCGGTCGCAAGACACTTTGATCCTTTTTTGGTGAACTCGGTGGTTGGTTTTATTGGTCCGGAATATTTGTTTGATGGAAAACAGATTACCCGTGCGGGATTGGAAGATCACTTTTGTGCCAAAGTTATGGGGTTGCCTATGGGTATGGATGTATGTTATACCAACCATGCAGATGCCGATCAAGATGATATGGATAATTTATTGACCTTATTAGGCGTAGCCGGATGCAATTTTTTTATGGGTGTACCCGGTACAGATGATATAATGCTAAACTACCAATCTACTTCTTTTCATGATGCATTGTATTTACGTAAAGTTCTTGGTAAAAAGCCAGCACCGGAGTTTGAAGCTTGGTTGTTGAAAATGGGTATTGTTGATGAGTTGGGAAATAAGCGTAGTGTGGGTGATACGAATAAATTGCTGTTGAATTTATGAGTAAGGATATATCCATAGCCAATAAATGGCAACAATTAAAAAATCATACTAAGGCAAGGGTAGCACTGGGCAATGTGGGTACTGGTTTGCCGTTGAGCGAAGTACTCGCATTAAAACATGCACATGCAATGGCAAAAGATGCTATTGTAACCAAGTTAGATGTTGAGGGGTTATCACAAAAATGTAAAGCCCAGGCAATACCTTATCAAATATTTAATAGTAGGGCAAGCAACAGGCTTGAGTATTTGAAAAGACCCGATCTTGGCAGGCAGTTATTGTTCAATACTAATTTAAAAAAGACTGAAAAGGTCGATATTGTTTTTGTCATTACTGACGGACTTTCAGCAAAAGCGGTAAATACCTATGCCTTTAAAGTTTTAAGTCACCTTTTGCCAAATATAAACGAAGACTATTCTTTCGCAATTGCACTTGTTCAACAAGGGAGAGTTGCTATAGGTGATGCTGTAGCGGAATTATACCGTGCAGATTTTGTAGCTGTGTGTATTGGTGAAAGACCGGGTTTGTCCTCCCCTGAAAGTATGGGTATTTACACCACGTATCATCCAAAAATAGGCTTTACCGATGAGCGTAGAAATTGTATTTCAAATATTCATGCGAACGGACTAAGTGGTAAACAAGGTGCTCAACTTCTGCAGTATTTAATTGAAAAATCTTTCGCTTTAAAAATTAGCGGAGTATCATTAAAGCTTGAAGTTGGTGAAATATTAAAGAGCTAGTTTTTAAAGCTTGACCTTTATTTCCTTTATTTTGAACGCTTGTGTTCTCAATAGATTTTGAAAAATACGAACTATTCTTTCCTGGTTTTCTTCAGGAATACGCCCTCCTATAATCCAATTTTTTTTGGCGTATTTAGTACTTTCCAAGTTGAATTCGCCCATTAAGCATTCTAATGCTTCCTCGCGAGTTTCGTCGTTCATTTTACTGAACATTTGTTTTATATTTTCGGTCATTGGTGGTTATGGTAGTTTTCAAAAATAAATAAAAAAGTCTTTCAGCTTGCCAAAAAAATAAAATAGATATGAGCATTTTCATAACATCTTAATGTTTACTTGACCTTAACTTAAAATAATAATGAAATTTTGACCTCATTTTTGCAATCTGTTAAATTTTCTTGAGGTATAACCACACCTTAAACTTATTGACCAAACTTCCATACTTATACAATAGACATATGAAATTTTTGAAATTACCAATAGCCTGCTTGTTGTTTATTAACATGTTTGTAGCTGTTGCCCAAGATTATAAAGTTCATTCCCATAACGATTATAAGCAAAATATTCCCTTTTGGAAAGCTTTTGGTGCAGAGGTGCAGTCAATTGAAGTAGATGTTTTTTATAAGAACGGAAAGTTAATGGTTGCCCATGAACAAGGAGAAATAGAAGAAAATAAAACATTAGAGAGGCTCTATTTAAATCCGTTGCAAGAAGCTTTAGATTTAAATTTGTCTGCCAATAGATCTTTGCAATTATTAATCGATGTAAAGACCGATGCCTATAAAACTTTAGATGCAATTGTAGCTAGTCTAAAAAAGTATCCGTCGATAATCAGCAATAAGCATGTAAAAATTGTCATCTCTGGTAACCGTCCGGCATTGGAAGAATATGTAGATTATCCAAATTATATTTATTTCGACTATCAAAGTCTACAACCGGTAACCGATACAGAAGTACTTGATAAAATTGCCTTGGTGAGTGTAAGTTTTAAGAACTATTCTGAATGGAACGGTAAAGGAAGGCTTACCTCACAAGACTATAATAAGGTAACAGAGGTCATAGCACAGGCACATCAATTAAAGAAGCCTTTTCGATTTTGGGCTACACCCGATTCTAAATCCGCCTGGAAAGCTTTTGTAAACATGGGTGTCGATTTTATTAATACCGATATGCCTAATGCGTGTGTAGCTTATGTTTCTTCTTTAAAGGATAGGGTGGTGCAAAATTCCGTTTTCTCTGAAGTTTACCATCCAAGTTTTAAGTCGGATAAAGCACAGCGCTCACCAAAGAATATTATTTTAATGATCGGTGATGGTAACGGGTTAACGCAAATATCATCTGCGGTTTTGGCAAATAACGGGGCGCTTTCTTTAACACAGATAAAAAGTATTGGGTTGATTAAGACACAATCTGCCGATGATTTTACTACAGATTCTGCCGGTGCTGGTACGGCTATAGCTACTGGTGAGAAAACAAATAACAGGGCGATAGGAACCAATATAGATGGAGAACCTATCCCCAATCTAACCGAAATTTTATCTAAAAAAGGCTTCAGTACAGGCATTATTACTACCGATGAGATTACCGGGGCAACACCTTCTTCTTTTTTTGCGCATAGAACAGATAGGGGAATGGCGGCAGAAATTGCATCGGATTTGCAAACTTCACAATTGAAACTGTTTATTTCTCGACCAACTGCAGCTGTAAAGAACATTGAAGATACCGGTTTTGTAATGAAAACGGATATCAATACCATTGCAGCGAGTACAGAACTAAAAATTGGAGCATGGTTCAATACCGATAAAAAGGACTTATCGGGGTATATTCAAAATTTGGCTTTGGCTACTAAAAATGGAATTTCGTATTTAAATAAAGAGAAACCTTTTTTCTTAATGGTTGAGGGCGCAAAAATCGATAGCTATGGTCATGCTAATGATATTGAAGGTGTAGTGACCGAAAGTATTTCTTTTGATAGAGCTGTTGCAGAAGCTATAAAGTTTGCAGATGCCGATCAAAATACTTTAGTAGTGATTACGGCAGATCATGAAACTGGCGGGTTGACCATACCCCAAGGTAATGTAGGGGTACATGAAATTGAGGCAGATTTCACTACCAATGACCATACAGGAGTTATGGTTCCTGTTTTTGCATACGGACCAATGTCACAAGAATTTCAAGGGGTGTACGAGAATAATGAAATTTTTGCAAAGCTATTAAGCGTGTTGGATATAACTACAAAGAAGTAGTTTTTAGCCACTATCTAGAGGTCGAGCTATAGAGATCATTTTACCTAATGTTTACAATGTTATAATATCACTTCAATTAATTTAAGGGAGATTTGTGAACTATGAAAAAGGAGGGCATGGATACTATTGAAATTGAAGACTTGGTTTTGCGTGTTAAGAAATCAGATCAAAAAGCATTCAATACATTGTTCAACGAATTATGGGAACCTATGTATTCCTATGCCTGTTCTATTCTTATGAATGACAGCCTTGCTAAGGATATCGTACAAGATATTTGGGTCGATTTTTGGCAAAGAAGACAAGATGTTGAAATCAAGTTTTTGAAGTCATATTTGTATAAATCCATTCGTTATAAGTGCTACAATCATTTAAGGGATCAAAAGTTCAATAAGATCCAATTGGAAGTTGCCAAATCTGTGTCGGTTGCATCAGAAGTAGATCAAAGTGATGATGTCATTGAATTATCTACCAGAATAAATAGTGTTATATCAAACCTTCCAAAAAGATGTCAGGTAATTTTTAGACTAAGTCGAGTAAACAATATTGACAATAAGGAGATTGCCAGTCAATTAGATATTTCCCAACGTTCTGTAGAGAATCAAATTTCTTATGCTTTACGTCAATTACGTAAAGAACTTGCTGTGGCAAAAACGTTGTTTTCCTTTCTTTAGTTTCTTTTTCATTACCTAAAAGTTAAGTGAACGGTTGCTTTGTTAAGTAACCATTAAGCCTGCTTTTTTGAGTGTGCGTACCCCGTCGGTTTCGGTACTTGTCATTGTAACGATAGTATAATGACCGAAAAAGAAGTAAAAATACTCATGACCAAGTTCCTTAATGGTACCATTACAGCCAATGAGGAAAAGCTATTAGAAAAGTTCGATGCTTCTTTAATTATTGAAAATGAAGATCGTGTTTTTAAAAGTGATGACAATAAAAAACAGCTAGGTCAAAAACTGTTGCATAGAATACACAGTAAGCAAAATAAGAAGTCGAAAAAACCGTGGCTAAAAGTAGCTGCAGCAATTGCAGTTATTATCAACCTTGGGGTTGTAGCCTACTTTGGTCTGAATGCGGATAATAAAGTTCCTGAAACCGTTTCACAAATAGTTGAAACCACAGATTGGGGTAAACGAAAAGATTTTGTGCTATCTGACGGAACTGAGATAAAATTGAATTCTGGAAGTACCATTTCATTTCCAGAAAAATTTATTGGCAATACTAGGGAGGTAACATTAATAGGAGAAGCTTTTTTTAATGTAGCCAAAAACCCTGATAAGCCTTTCATTATTAAATCTGGAGATTTATGTACTACGGTTTTAGGTACATCATTCAATATTAATGCCTACCCAAAAAGTGATGATATTTCAGTGACCGTGGCTACGGGTAAATTGCAAATAGGTGCTAAAAACAGTATGGTTTATCTCTTGCCAAATGAGCAGGGAGTGTTCCATAAAAAATCCGATAGTATATCAAAGAACAATGTTGATACAAACAGTTTAATTAATTGGCAAAAAGAACTACTAAAATTCAATGATATAACGGTTAAAGAAGCTCTAGGAATGTTAGAGAAGTGGTACGGAGTAACCTTTGTAATACATGATGATCAACCATTGGATTGCCATATTACAGCTTCATTTGATAATGAAACCCTATCTAATATTTTAGAAAGTATCACTTATGTGAAAAAAGACTTGTCTTTTAAGCCATTAAAAAACAATACCATTCTGATCAAAGGAAAATGCAGAGATAACAACCAATAAATTAAAAAACCAATCTATGATGTAAACTTAAAAAAGAAGACAGCCTGTAACACTTTGGCGAGCTAAAACAGACTGTCGATTATTCAACGATTATTTAAAAAAAAACAACCATTAAACATTATGTGAAATTATGAATTTGCTAACTAATAAACAATTTATCAAGTTGACATTCAATACGTTTTGTCTCCTTATAATCATGGCGATGCTGAATCCCATACTTGCAGCTGACCTTAGGGGCCAAAAATTAGAAAATTATAAAGTGGATATTGCCGTAAAAGGCGCATCGGTTTTAGATATTTTAGATGATATCGAAAATCAGACGAATTTTAATTTTGTCTACGATCGCAAAGTAGGTAGGCTTAAGAATACCTACAATATAGCTTATGAAAGCGTGTCTTTAAGATCGGTTTTAGAGCTAATGGCCAAAGATGCCAATTTAACCTTTAGAAGAATTAACAAAACCATCTCGATAACTGTAAAACCTAAGGTCTACAAAAGAGTGGTAGAAGTTGAGTTTCTCACTGTAAATGGTACGGTAACAGATCAAGGCGGTGTTCCTTTGGTAGGTGCAACGGTACTTGAAAAGGGAACTTTGAACGGAGTTACGACAGATTTTGATGGTAACTTCACCATAGACGTTAAGAGCGATGCTGTATTAGAAGTATCGTATTTGGGCTTTACAACTCAAGAAATAGCGCTACAGGGTCAAACTACGTTGACCGTTCAGTTAGCGGAAGATGCTACCCAGTTAGATGATGTTGTTGTCGTTGGTTACGGTACTCAAAAACGATCGGATGTTACCGGTTCTATTGCATCGGTAAAGAGCGAAAACTTTAATAAAGGGGTAGTTGCCAATCCTGGTCAGCTATTACAAGGTAAGGTTGCCGGTGTTAACATTACTTCGGTAAGTGGTGAGCCTGGTGCCTCCCAAAATATCATTATTCGTGGTATTGGTAGTTTTAGATCAGGTACTTCACCTTTGTTTGTTATTGATGGTTTTGTCATTGATAACACTTCTACGGGTGTAGCTTCCAATCCTTTAAATTTCATCAATCCGCAAGATATTGAATCTATGGATGTATTGAAAGATGCTTCTGCCGCTGCTATATATGGAGCACGTGCTGCAAACGGGGTAATTGTAATCACTACCAAAAAAGGAAAAACCGGTAAAACGGAAATGAATGTTTCGGTCTCAACTGCTTTTGCAACATTGGCAAATAAAATTGATGTGTTTTCTGCGGATGAGTTTAGAACGCAGGTGCCAGCTGTTGGTGGTACTTTAGTCGATGGCGGTGCAAATACCGATTGGCAAGATGAGCTTACACAAACAGGAATATCTAAAAATGTAAACTTTTCCATGAGCGGTGGTGCTTCAGATAAATTCAACTATTATGCTTCGGTAGGGGTTGATGATCAAGAAGGCACGTTTGCAAATAGTTCTTTAAAAAGATACTCTGGTCGTTTAAACTTAAATCAAAAAGCATTGGATGGTAAGTTGAACGTAGATTTTAATCTTTCCGCTACCAGAACATTGAACAATAGACCAGATGCAAGTGCTACGGTTACAGATATGTTAGAGTTGAATCCTACCGTTCCTTTATACACGAATGGAGAACCAACGATATTGGATGATAACAGATTAAACCCGTTGATACGTAACGAAATTTATGCAGACGAATCTAACAGCAATCGTATTCTAGCCAATATTTCTCCATCTGTAGAAATTGTAAAGGGACTAACGTATAAACTGAGCTTGGGTGTCGATTATTCTTCTACGAATAGGGATCAGCAACGTGCACCTTATGCTTTGTTAGAAGATTTAAATCAAGGGTATTTAAATACATGGATCACTACGAACCAAAATACACAGGTAGATAATACCTTGACCTATACTTTTGAAAAAGGTGATCATGGTGCAACGATTTTAGTTGGTCATTCATACCAAGAAGTGTTATTTCAACAAAAGAAATTTGAGTTGGAAAGTTTTGCCGATAATGACATCCAGCCAAGATATCAAGATCAGATCAGTAGTCAAGAGTATCCAACGAGCATGTACTCAACGGCTGAGAAAAATGAGTTGCAGTCTTTCTTTGGTAGGGTAAATTATGATTATCAAGACAAGTATTTGCTAACGGCGACCATGCGTGCAGATGGTTCTTCAAAATTTGGTGAGAACAATAAATACGGATATTTTCCTTCTGTTGCCTTAGGTTGGAATATTAGTAAAGAGAATTTCTTGGCAGAAAGTACAGTTGTTAACAACTTAAAGTTACGTGCTAGCTGGGGGCAAACGGGTAGTCAAGAAGGTATAGATAATAAAGTATCCTTGGCGAGTTATATTGATAGTAAGAGCGACAATGATACCTATCCTTTAGATGATAGTGCCACTACTTTAGATGGTTACCCTTTTGGTACGGTACCTGCAAGAACTGCCAATCCTAATTTAAAATGGGAGGTAGCTACACAGACCAATATAGGTCTTGATTATGGTTTCTTGAACAATAAGATTACAGGTACAATAGATTACTTTAATAAGGTAACTACAGATGTAGTTTTGTTCGCCAATAGAGTAGATCCAATTCAGCCGACCGAGAAAATATGGACCAATCTTGAAGATTTGGAAATACATAACTCTGGTCTTGAATTTGCATTGGATTTTAGAACAATGATCGGTGAAGATTTCTCATTAAATGTTGGTGGTAACGCTACTTTCATAAACAATGAAGTAACAGATTCTCCTTTTGCCATTATTACCACTGGTGCTGCGCAAGGTGGTGGTCAAACGGGTGCTACAATCAATGGTTATTTAAATAATGAAGCTATCGGTACTTTTTACATGAAAGAATTTATCGGTATTGGTGATGATGGTTTAAATCAATTTAGAGATGTTACTGGCGATGGTGAAATTTTAGACGATGATCGTATTGCTGCAGGTAGTGCCCTGCCAGATTTTACTTATGCCTTCTATTTGAATTTCGATTATAATAATTTTGATCTTGGTTTTAACTTCAATGGGGTTTCCGGCAATAAAATTTATAACCATACCGCAATGTCCTCTTTCTCAAAAGGGCAATTAAGCAGAAACTTGAATACTACAGAATTTGCTATTCAATTTCCAAACGAAGATGTTAGTAATTCCAATGAGGTTTCAACGAGATATTTGGAAGACGGTGCTTACCTAAAATTGAATAATGCTACTTTGGGGTATAACCTGTTGGCAAGTAAAATAGGCTTGGGCGATTATGTGAACGATATACGTTTTACACTTACAGGTCAGAATTTATTCATTATTACAGATTATACGGGTTACAGCCCAGAGGTAAATACAGGTAGTGCAATAGATGGTATTCAAACTTTTGGTATTGACCGGTATACTTACCCTAATTCAAGAACCATCTTGTTCGGTTTAAATGTATCCTTTTAACTTAAAAAAACTATCAAAATGAAAAATAAACTAATTATATCGTCATTGTTTCTTGTCGCTTTGTTGACATGGAGCTGTACGGATCTAGAAGAAGAATTATTAGATGAATCATTGACCGGTGCCCAGGCAGAAGTTATTAGTGGAGCTATTGCGCCTGCTTACGGCTATATTTCTTGGACTTGGAGGCATACCAACTATTATGGTTTACAGTTAATACCTTCAGATGAGGCAATACTGCCATATAGAGGAGGAACAGATTGGTTTGATGGTGGTAAGTTCTTGGCGGCACATAGCCATAATTTTACTCCTACAAATGATTTGGTTGCCAGTGGTTGGAATGAGCTTACTACCAATATTTCCAGAACCTTGGCAGCAATTGAAGTGCTGACTCCGTTAGCGGATGAAGGAGATGCGGAAGCTGCAGGGGCTTTGTATGAAATGAAAGCTTTAAGGGCTTATTTGAACATGTTGTTGTTAGATAGTTGGGGTATCGTGCTTAAAAAGGAATCATCTGAAGAACTTTCTGAGGTATTGAGAACCCAAGATGCCATTGATTATATAGAAAGTGAATTGTTATCTGTTGTTGATGTGATCAATGATGATAAAGGACCTGGTAGAATGACACGTTCTGCCGTTTACGGATTTTTGGCTAGATTAAATCTTAACGCTGCTGTATACCGTGACCCTTATGGTACGCCTAATTTTACGCAAGCCGATATGGATGCGGTAATAACATATACCAGCAATATCATAGACTCTGGAAGTTTTTCTTTATCTCCGGAGTACTTTGAACTGTTCAATGATGAAAATCATTCAAATCCCGAGTTAATATTTGCCTTAGATCAACGTGGGGTATTGACAAGGGAGCATAGCCGTTGGGCATATTGGTCTATTGCAGGATCAATGTTTCCAAGGCCGGAGTGGCCTAGTGCCGATGGTACTGACGGACCTGCGATTACTTCAGATTTTTATCAAACATGGGCAGATGCCTATGGCGATGTAGATCCTGCAGAAGCAGATGCGCGTTTCTATCAAAAAAATACCTTGGTGCCAGAGGTACAATTGGCAGACTTGGAAGGTCGTGAAAAACTGTTGGAGACAGAGACCGAAGATAGTTTTTACTGTGTGCAAGATGTTGCTTTTGAAATGGACAGAGGTATTCTTCGTGGTATACAGTGGGGACCAAGAAAAGGTGATGATGGTCAGTTTCTAACCTGTGAAGACGGTACGGTTAAAATATTACCTGTAAGACAGATAAAAGGAAACGGTCCTTCACGAGATATAGGGTATGTAGATCACACTTTAGAAATTGATTTCACTAATGAAGGGTCATTACATAATACAGGGTATAGAGTTTCTAAATATCAATTTAGCCGTACCTCACCTAACGGTAATGGTAACAGTAGTGTTGATTTGGTGTTGATGAGATTAGCTGAGGTATACTTAATGAGAGCGGAAGCTAAATTAAGAAATGGCGATACCGCTGGTGCTTTGGCAGATGTGAATATAGTAAGAACATCAAGAACCGCACGCCCAGAACAAACTCCCGCTCCATTATCTTCTATAGATGCGGATGACTTATTTCGTGAGCGTGGTTTTGAACTGTATTGGGAAGGGTTTAGACGAGGAGATCAAATACGTTTTGGAAAGTATGAAGATAGCTGGACAGAAAAAACGGATACAGATGTAAATCATAGATTATTCCCTATACCGCAAAGTGCCGTTGATGGTGCTTCTGGTATAGATGGTTTCTTGGATCAGAATCCAGGATATTAATCGAAAACTAATTTTAATTGGAAACGGTAAGAATGTAAATTCTTGCCGTTTTTATTTCCATAAATAATTTACGATGCGAAAAATTTTAATATTAATTGCTGCAATACTGTTACAATTGGCGTGTACTTCACAAACAGCCATAATTAAAGAAGAAACAAATGTGTCTGCCTCTAAAGAGGAAGCTCCGGTAAATATAATTCTCATGATCGGTGACGGTATGGGTGTTCCTCAAATTTCTACCGCTTTTTATTTTGAAGATCGAACTTCAAATTTTGAACGGTTCAAAAGTATCGGATTTCATAAATCGTCTTCTACCAGTCATTGGATTACCGATTCTGCTGCTGGTGCTACTGCATTTTCTATTGGAGAGAAAACTTATAAAAGGGCAATAGGTGTTTCGGCAGATACGGTTCCAAAAGAAACGATTTTAGAAAAATTACAGAATAAAGGCTATAAAACAGGACTTATTAGTCTAACATCTATAACCCATGCCACATCGGCTAGTTTTTATGCCCATGTGAAAGATAGAGATATGCACGAAGAGATAGCCGAGCAATTGGTGGTCTCTAATGTTGATTTTTTTGCAGGTGGTGGAAAGAAATATTTTAACCAGCGTAAGGATGCTAAAAACCTATTTTTAGAATTGGCAAATAGGCAGTATAATGTTGATACTTTGGCATTGTCAAAGCCCAATGCGTCTACTAAAAATGCATTTATTTTAACCGAGGAAGGGTTGCCGTCAAAAATAGATGGTCGTGGTGATTTTTTGAAAGAGGCTACAGAAAATGCACTGCATTACTTTGATCAGGCGAACCAGCCATTTTTTATGATGATAGAGGGGTCTTATATTGATTGGGGAGGTCATGCCGAAAATGCGGAAATGGTAATCTCTGAGGTAAGTGATTTTGATCGTACGCTGGGTGCGGTTTTAGATTTTGTAGAAAGTCATCCTAATACCTTATTAGTGGTCACAGCAGATCATGAAACTGGTGGAGTAAGTGTTGGTAAATTTTATGAAACAGATAAGGAAAGCGGTAAAAAAACGGAAGTGCCACAAAAGGTAGGTGTATATTTTAATACCGATCAACACTCCGGCGAATTAATTCCGGTATTTGCTAAAGGGAAAGGTGCTCATAACTTTCAAGGAATATATGAGAATAGTGAGATTTATCATCACATGATGAAAGTGATTTTGGAGAGTGAATAATAGTCAAGGAAACTAAAATAAATGGTAGGGTCTTTATTTTATTAAACTTTTGAGATTTTATTATTTGATATATAACAATCCCCTCAACAAACCAGAGGTTTAACTTATTCTACCACTTTTTATAACCATCTAATAACATTAAAAAAGTTACTAATAGTAAATAAATACTGAATTTTGAAGTAAATATTTACTATTAGTAAACAAATGTTGCGTGTTTAAAATTTCTAAAATAAATATGAACGTACTTCTGAACGGAGCTTTTGCTTCATTCGGACTCTACTTTTGTATGTATGCTTTTAGAAAGCCTTTCTCGGTAGCAACATTCGATGGTCAATTTTTATTCGGTATCGATTATAAGATTCTTCTCATTCTGGCTCAGGTAGTGGGATATATGCTTTCGAAATTTATTGGTATTCGGGTGGTTTCAAGTTTAAAAGCACAGCATAGAGTTGCCTACCTAACGGGTATGATACTATTTGCAGAGCTGACACTTGTTTTATTCGGACTTTTGCCAAAACCCTATAATTTCATCCTTTTTTTCTTCAACGGACTTTCCCTAGGGATGATTTGGGGAATTACCTTTTCTTATTTAGAAGGTAGAAAAATGACCGAAATTCTAAGTATTATTTTATGCTCAAGTTTTATAGTTTCTAGTGGAGCGGTGAAATCTGTTGGGTTGTGGCTAATGACCACTTATGCTATTTCCGAATTTTGGATGCCGGCTGTAACCGGTGCAATCTTTTTACTTCCGTTTTTTATATGCCTGTATTTTTTAAAGAAATTACCACCGCCAACGACCGAAGATACTAGTCTTAGAAAGAAGAGGAAACCAATGTGTGCGGCAGACCGCAAGCAGGTGTTCAAAAGATTTTCTTTTCCCATTATAATTTTAGTGGTCTTTTATACCGCACTTACGGCATTGCGAGATTTTAGGGATAATTTTTCTAGGGAATTATGGGACAGTGTAGGCTATGCCGGTGATGCTTCTATCTATACCTTGGCAGAACTGCCCATTGCATTTTTAGTCTTGTTGGTACTGGGGTTGTTCGGTTTGGTCAAAAATAATTTTAAGGCATTTATAGGTTTTCATTTCTTGTTGATATTGGCAAGTATACTTGTAGGTGTTTCTACCTTTTTATTTCAGCACGGTGCGATGTCTCCCGTATATTGGATGGTGCTCATAGGCTTCGGGCTGTATGCCTGCTATGTTCCTTTCAACTGTATATTTTTCGATAGAATGATAGCAACATTTAAAATTAAAGGTAACGCTGGCTACCTTATTTATATTGCTGATTCTTTCGGCTATTTGGGTAGTATGGCTGTGTTGCTCTATAAAAACTTTGGACAACCCAACAGTTCATGGCTTCAGTTTTTTGTAAACGCTACCTACTGTATTGCATTTTTGGGCGTTGGTGTTTCCTTAGTATCAATGTTCTATTTTCAAAAGAAATACAAGCAAGATAATTCTAGTTTCCATTTTAAAATACCTATGGTTAATGGCAGATATTGAGTATGATTTAGTTGTGGTTGGTGGTGGTGTATTAGGTACTTTTCATGCCTATCACGCTATGAAAAAAGGATTAAAAGTGGCTTTGCTCGAAAAAGATGCCATGCCCAAAGGGGCAACCGTTCGAAATTTTGGGCAGGTAGTGCCATCTGGCATGAATACCAAATGGCAGCAGTACGGGCGTAAAAGTTTAAAGATTTATAAGAAGATTCACGCCAAATTCGATATTTCGGTACGTCAAGAAGGTTCTATTTATTTGGCTTCCAACGATGAGGAAGTTCAGCTTATAGAAGAGTTAAAGGAAATTAATCGTGCCAATGATTACACCTCTATACTATTTACAAAGACGGAATGTCTTAGAAAATATCCCGGACTAAACGAACAATATGTAAAAGCGGGCTTATTTTTTCCGGAGGAAATTACCGTAGAACCCCGTACCATGATCGGTCGTGTACATAAGTATTTAAAGAAAAAGGGTGTCAGTATTTTTTACAAAGCCAAAGTCATTGAATGCAACGCTCTAAATAACGAGGTAAGTACACAATTGGCCAATGGTAGAATGCTGTTGTCTTCTAAAGTGATTATCTGTAATGGGAGTGATTTTAAAACTTTGTATCCAGAGATGTTCGCTACTAGCGATTTAGAAATTTCTAAGTTGCAAATGATGAAGACGAAATCACAGGGCGATTATAAAATTAGTGGTTCTATTTTAACGGGACTTTCCATTAGAAGATATGAGGCTTTTGCCGAATGCCCGTCATATTTAAAGATTAAATCCAAAGAACCATTGGATAGCTTAGAGAAAAAATGGGGTATACACATTTTGTTTAAACAAGCTATGGATGGCGGTGTAATTCTGGGGGATTCTCACGAATATGCCGATGCGGATAATATAGATGACCTTGGGTTTGACCTTAATATGGATATTGATAATCTAATGCTGTCAAAAGCCAAAGAAATTTTCAGCTTACCTACTTATGAAATAGAACAACGCTGGTTCGGTATGTATTCGCAATGTAAAAACGCCGATATTTATGAGCGTACCATTGACAGGAATATACATATCATAACGGGTATCGGCGGCAAGGGAATGACGGGCAGTGCCGGTTTTTCAAAACATAACATTCAACAACTTTTTAATATTTAACATGCATACAATTAAATTGGCCGTATTTGATATGGCAGGTACCGTTGTCAATGAAGACAATGTGGTATACAAGACCTTACAGAGAGCTATTAATGAAAGAGGATTTCAAGTGACTTTGGATTTTGTTTTGGAACACGGTGCCGGTAAAGAAAAACATCAAGCTATAAAAGATATAATTAAAGCGGATATTGGTAGTGTTGATGCAGATATGGCAGCTTCTATTTTTGAAGATTTTAAAGTATTGCTGGGTAAGGCTTACGAGCAATTGGAGGTTGATAGTTATGACGGGGTACAGGACTTGTTGCTGGCCTTAAAGGAGAACGGAATAAAAGTAGCTTTGAATACCGGTTATGATACCCAAACAGCCCAGTTGTTATTAGATAAAATGGATTGGGTCGAAGGTAAACAATATGATGTTTTAGTAACTGCGGATGATGTAGTTCTTGGTAGACCTAATCCAGATATGATCGTTGAGGCCATGATGAAACTTAACGTGCAACAAGAAGAGTTGGTGTTAAAAGCAGGTGATTCCATTATTGATATAGAAGAAGGTAAAAATGCCAACTGCGGCATAACTATAGGTGTAACTACCGGTGCACATACCAGACAACAGTTGCTCAGTGCAAACCCTACCCATGTTTTAGATAGCTTGACCGAATTAAAACAATTGTTATTGCCATCATAAAGAATAAAATGAAAATAAAAAAAGCCACTGATTGTGGCTTTTTTTATTTGAATTCTGTGGTTAACTATATAAAAAAATAGAGCACTAACATAGTTGCCGTGCTATGGCTTCTATTTTCGGGTACATGGGCAATTCTACCATCAAAGAAAATAGAATCCCCTTCTTTTATAAGTACTTCTTCTTCGTCTATAATGTAGTAACATTCTCCCGAGAGCATGTATTTGAATTCGTAGGCATCGGTTTTCACCTTATCTCTTTTAGAATTTGGATGCACGTGTAGCAATACGGCTTCAAACCCCAGGCTGTTCAGTTGTTTTCCGAAAATAAAGGAATACGAAAATCCTATGGCATCGTCTTCCTTTTCAATAAAAGTATTGTCCTCTTTTCGGGAAACAATAAAATTGGCACCGTTAGATTGTGGTAGCCCGCTAAAAAAATCAGTCACCTCTATATCCAAAGAGCTGATAATTTTTAAAAGCACAGGTAAAGAGGGTATGGTTCTTCCGTTTTCTATTCTAGAAATAAGTCCGGCAGTGACCCCTGCACGCATGGCAATTTCACTAATAGTCAAATTTCCATTTTTGCGAATTTCCTTTATTCGTTTTCCTATTCCAATAAGGTAATCATCCATTGATAAGTGTTCTCCTACAAACATAATGAAAAATAAAATGTATTGGTTTTTGGTGGGTGGTATGGCTGTTATCACCCATTATAAAGGGGCTTAACATAAAACTTACATTTTGCATATTTGTAAATAATGTTTAACTAACTTTTAGGTAACCTTAGCCTTGCAATGGTTGCAATTGCTTAATATATAATAGGCTTGTCATTGAATTTTCATTTAGATATTTGCTGAACTAACAAACCAAAGTTTACAAATACGAACAAAATGAAAAAAACATTATTAATTACAATGCTTGTTTTCTTAGCAAGTTTTGTAGCACATGCCCAAACTGTATTTACGGGTACTGTGTTAGATGAAAACCAAGTTCCTTTACCTGGTGCCACAGTGGTAGTGAAAGGAACAACGAACGGAGTTGCTACCGATTTTGATGGTAACTTCAGTATTGAACTAAACAGTTCAGATGACATTTTAGTGGTATCTTATATCGGGTACATTAAGCAGGAGTTTGAAACTGCGAACAAGCTTACAGGTACTATATCACTACAGCTAGATTCTCAACAACTAGACGAGGTTGTGGTTACTGCGTTGGGTATAGAAAGAGAGAAAAAATCGCTGGGTTATGCTTCACAAGAACTGGATAACGATGAAGTCGTTCAGGCAAGGGAACCCAATTTATTGAACAGCATGTCCGGTAAAGTTGCCGGTTTGCAAATTACCAACAGTCCAACTGGTTTGGGTGGTTCTGCAAGAGTTTCTATTCGTGGCGATGCTTCTTTGGATATTAATGGTAACTCGCCATTGTTCATTGTTGACGGTACACCTATTAGTAATGAAATTGTAGGGTCGAGCGGATCTGGTACACAAAGTGTAGATTATGGTAACGGCGCCGCAGAAATCAATCCGCAGGATATTGAATCGATCAACGTATTAAAAGGTCCTGCTGCAGCAGCACTTTACGGGTCAAGAGCTGCGAATGGTGCAATTATAATTACGACCAAGAAAGGAACATCTCAAAGCAGTAAACTGGGAGTGTCCTTTAATACCGGTATTACCATTGAAAATGTTTTGATGTTGCCAGATTGGCAAAATGAATATGGTCAAGGTAACAATCAACAGTTCTCTTTTGTGGACGGTAGCGGTTCTGGTATTGCCGATGGTGTTGATGAAAGTTGGGGACCTCGTTTAGATACCGGACTTATGATCGCACAATTTGATTCCCCAAGAACAGACGGTACTCGTGGTGGCGACACTTTTGTTAGTGATGCCGATATAATTCCAACGCCATGGGTGTCTCAACCGGATAATACTAGAGATTTCTTTGAAACGGGAATAACAAAGACCAATAGCATCGCTATTTCTAAAAGTGGAGAAATGGGGAACATGCGTTTGTCTTTTCAGAATTTAGATCAGGAAGGTACCTTACCGAATACGGATTTAAAGAGAAATACTTTGAGCTTTTCTGGTACCATGAACGTATCGGATAAGGTTAAGGTAAATGCCAATATGAACTATGTAAAAACTGACAGTGACAACAGACCTGCGGTTGGTTATGGCACGGAAAGTATTATGTACTTGTTTATCTGGTACGGTCGTCAATTGAATACCAATAATTTAAGAGATTACTGGCAGCCAGGTTTAGAGGGTACGCAGCAGTTCAATTACAACTACAACTACCACGATAACCCTTACTTTACCATGTATGAGAATACAAATGCGCAAGACAAAGATCGTATGTTCGGTAATGTGAGCCTTACTTATGATATCAGTGAAAACTGGAAATTGTTGTTACGTAGCGGTAGAGATTTCTATAGAGATTTTAGAGTTCGTAAAAGAGCTTTTAGTACGCAGCGTTTCCCATTTGGAACATACCAAGAGGATAATATTTTCTTCGAGGAAAGTAACTCAGATTTCTTATTGAGTTATGATAAGGATTTTGGTGAAAAATTCAATTTAAATGTTTCTGCAGGTGGAAACCAATTGCGCCAAAAGCAAGATTTCACAAAAAGTGTTGCACCACAATTAATTAACCCTGGGGTATATTCTTTTAACAATAGTAGACAGGCGGTACAGGTAAGTTCTAACAACAGTGAAAAACGCATCAATAGTTTATATGGGTATGCACGTTTTAGTTATGACAATGTATTGTTCATGGATATTACAGGTAGAAATGACTGGTCTAGTACTTTGCCAGAGGGGAATAACTCTTATTTCTACCCATCGGTGACATTAAGTGGTATTGCCAGTGATATGTTTAATATGCCAGACTGGGTAACGTTTGCGAAAGTAAGGGCTGCTTATGCTGAAGTTGGTAACGATACCGATGCATATAGATTACGTAGCTTTTATCAAAATGAGACTGCTTTTGACAGTTCTACACCCATATTAACGGAATCATCGTTGATACCGAATGCAGATTTAAAACCAGAGATTACAGGTTCTTACGAATTCGGTTTAGATCTACGTTTCTTGCAAAGCAGAATCAATTTAGATCTTACGTATTATGACAGTTCTACTAAGAATCAGATTATCAACATTAGTACAGATATCGCTAGTGGTTACAGTAGTCAATTGATCAATGCCGGTGAGGTTCGTAACTACGGTTTTGAAGCTATTGCGAACTTTGTTCCGGTACTTACAGATAACTTTAAGTGGAGCTCTACCTTCAACTTTGCTACTAACAAAAGTGAAGTGACCGATTTAGGCGATGACATCCAGTTCACCTTAACTTCAGCGAACGGGGCATATATTCAAGCTCGTGAAGGTGGTTCTATCAGTGCGATCTACGGTAGAGGTTTTCAAAGGGTAGAAGATGAGGACAGCGAGTATTTTGGTCAAATGATCATCAATAATCAAGGTATTCCAGAGCGTACAGATGATTTAGTTTACCAAGGCGATTATGCACCAGACTTTACTTTGGGCATGCAAAATACGTTTAAGTATAAGAATGTTGACCTAGGATTTTTAATCGACACCAGACAAGGTGGTATCGTAGTTTCTAGAACAAAAACCATTGGTAGTACTTCTGGTCAATTGCAAGAAACATTGGAAGGCAGAGAAACAGGTATCGTTGCAGAAGGTGTAGTTAATACTGGTACAGCCGAGAGTCCTAATTATGTGCCAAATACCGTAAATGTAGATGCTAGAACATTTAACAACAGATACTACGAAAGAGATAATGTTGAAGCTGCAAAGTATGATGCTTCTTACACTAAGCTTCGTGAGGTTTCTTTAGGGTATTCTTTTCCACAGAAAATGATCAACCAATTGCCTATTACCAATGCAAGAATTTCTGTAACAGGTAGAAACTTGATTTTATGGACAGATAATCCACATTTCGACCCTGAAACGGTTGGGGTATCGGGTGGTACGCTACAACCGGGTATAGAGAATATGTCTTACCCAAGTTCACGTTCGTTTACCTTCAATTTACAGGTTAATTTCTAAGAGTAGAAGAAACTATTAATTAAAGAAATCATGAAAAAAACACTATTAATTATATGTTCTTTAGTACTGGCGGTAAGCTGTACCGAAGATTTTGAAACGATCAATATAAACCCTAACTATCCTGCTTCTGCAGAGCCAGGTTTATTATTGCCGGGCGTACAAAGAGAGATGGCTTACAATTGGGGCGATCAAGGTTGGGAAGAAGGTTTTACCGTAGTACAATATGGGGCTAGACTACAGTTTACCAGTGGTGATACCTATAACTGGTCTCCTTCCGGTGATCCTTATGATAATGCTTATGCATCTTTAAGAGATGTGGAAAATATTATTAGGGATACCGAAGCTAACGAAGATGCCCAGAATTATTACGGCGTTGCCTTGGTGATGAAATCTTGGATCTATTCTTATGTTACCGATGCTTACGGAGATGTGCCTTACTCAGAAGCTACCATGGGTATTGAGAATGGTAATGTTACTCCTGCTTTTGATGCTCAAAGTGCTATATATGCCGGTATTTTGGCAGATTTAGAAACTGCGAATACGGTTTTAACAGATGCCGATAATATTTCAGGTGATATTTTTTACGATGGCGATATTGAAAAATGGAGAAAATTTGCCAATTCGTTAAGATTGCGTTTGTTAATGAGAATCAGTGATGTGGATAATGCAACCGCAGTAGCTGGTATGACTCAAATTACGAGTAATCCTTCTGCATACCCTATTTTTGAGAGTAATGAGGATATGACTTTCGTGGCATGGAATTCAGATAACCCACAGCCAAAATATGACACACGTAGTGGTAGTTTTGATGAGGTTCGTTTAAGCCAAACCTTAGAAACTCGTTTAAAGGATTTGAACGATAACAGATTGTATGTTTTCGCGCAGCCTACTACAGCTTCTGAAAAGGGAATTTTTTCTGAAGATTTTGATGATTATGTAGGTATGCCAAATGGTTTGGATGATGAGGCTGCATTAGGCTACAGTCCGTCTGGAAACCCAGATGAGTCCGGATCTAATTTTATTTCCAGATTAGGTATATTGTTAGGTTGTAGAGCATGTAACCCAGAGCAGGCATCTGCTACCGCTTCACAAACCATCATTATGAGCTATTCTGAACTACAGTTCATTTTGGCAGAGGCTGCGGAAAGAGGATTCATTTCTGCAGGTGATGCGGCAACGTACTATGAAAACGGAATTAGAGCTTCTTTTGAGTATTACACAGAAAGAGTTGCTGCTGGCGGATGGTCTGATATTGCAAACGCTATGCAAGCAACTGATCTTGATGCCTATGTAGCGCAAGATGCCGTAGCTCTTACGGGCGATACCGATGACAACTTGGCTAAAATAGCACTTCAAAAATGGATTTCTCTTTTCTATACCGGTTTTGAAGGCTGGTCCGATTGGAGAAGAACGGGAATGCCAGAGGTAATTCCTGGTCCCGATGCCGTGAACGATGGTATGGTACCGGTTCGTTTTCAATATCCTAATTCTGTAAAATCTACGAACAGCGAAAACTACAATGCCGCTGTACAAAGTATGGGTGCAGATGATATTAATACCAAACTTTGGTGGGATGTTGATTAAGCATAAGGTTAAAAAATACACTTCAATTATTGCACTGACCATAGGGATGACCTCCCTATGGTCTTGTGATTATGACAAGTTGGATAATATGGGTGAGGATAATACCCATGTTGTGGTCATAGGTTTTGATGGGTTGAGTCCCGACGGACTCCAGAATGCAGTTACGCCTACTTTCGATAAATTGATGCAAGAAGGTGCATCTACAATGCATGCTAGGGCAGTATTGCCAACAAGTTCAAGCACCAATTGGGCTTCTATGATTATGGGAGCAGGACCAGAGCAACACGGTATTACTTCCAATTCATGGGAGAAGGATAATTTAGTTTTACCGGCAGTTACGCAGAGCGAACCGTTTTTATTTCCTAGTATTTTTCATTTAATCCGTGAACAACGAAAATCGGAGAAAATCGGAGCCATTTATCATTGGGGCGGTTTTGGTCGCTTATTTGAAAAAAGTGCCGTTGATTTTGACGAAAATCCGGCTACGGAAGAAGAGACTGCCGTAAATGCTAGTAGTTATATTAAAGTAGAACAACCGTTATTTACGTTTATTCATTTTGACCATATTGACCACGCAGGTCATGAGTTTGGGCATGGTACAAAAGAGTATTATAAATCTGTTGAAAAGGGAGATTCATTATTGGCTGAGATTATGAAAGCCATAGCTGAATCTGATATGGCAGATAATACCATGGTCATCATTAGTTCCGATCACGGGGGTACAGGAAAAGGTCACGGTGGTGAATCTTTGGATGAAATAGAAATACCATTTATTCTTTGGGGAAAGGGTATTAAAAAGAACTACCAAATTAAATACCCGGTATATCAATACGACAATGCAGCAACCGTTGCTCATGCCTTGAATATAAAAACACCGCGCGCTTGGATAGGTAGACCTGTATTTGAGGCATTTGAGGGCGAAACAATAGAATATGATTATCCTGTTTTGGTACAATTGAAGAAACCGGAATTGTCTAATCCGGCAAAAGGCTATGCTGCTGAAGGCGGACTGTTCAATGATTCTGCTGAACTCATTTTAAAGAATCCCAATTCGGTAGGTGAAGTAAAGTATAAATTAGATGGGAATATGCCCAATAGTGATGCCGACACTTTTTCGTCACCCGTAGTGCTTACAGAAAACACGGTGGTTAAAAGTGCTGTTTTTGTAGACGGTACATTGAGTAGCGGGGTAAAAGAAGCGTATTTCAGAATTAAACCAGTGTCACTTAAAGCTCCTGTTTCTTATGAGGTTTTTCATTTGGATAATCTGTCGTTTATTCCATCCATCGGCAATAGAAAACCAGATGCTACAGGTGCCGTATTCGAATTTTCATCGGAAGAGGTGCGTCAACATATTCAATCGAATACGCTGTTCCGCTTTAAAAGTATACTTGAAATACCTACGAATGACAACTATAATTTTGCCATAAGATCAGATGATGGTAGTCAGTTGTTTATTGATGGTGATTTGGTGGTGGATAACGATGGTGACCACGGCGTAAGAACAAAAAACGGAAGCATTGAACTTGAAAAAGGGAAGCATTCCGTTGAGGTACATTGGTTTAATGGTGGAGGTGACGGTTGGTTAGATGTATATGTGAAAAGTAGTGAAATGCCCAATCAGATTTTGTCGACCAATCTTTTAAGAAACTAACATTGAAAAAGTACAAAAACCTCTTAATTATACAGATTCTTTTGGTATCGGCATTTTGTTATTCTCAAGGTGTCAATAAGCAATTACCCAGCTGGGAAGAGGGAATGATGGATATTCACCATATCAATACAGGTAGGGGAGATGCCGCTTTTGCCATTTTACCGGACGGTACTACTTTATTGATCGATGCTGGCGATATGTCTGAGACCCACCCGAGAACATTGTCGGCAAGAAATGCACCTAGATTGCCAAATACCAATAAAACAGCACCAGAGTGGATCGTTGATTACATACATCAATTTTTTCCGAAAGGATATAAAAAACAACTGGATTATGCGCTGATCACACACTATCATGATGATCATTTTGGTGAATTGGATAGTTTAAGGATAAAAGCCGCAAATGGTGATTATAGGCTCACCGGTATTACCGAAGTAGGCAATAAGTTTCCTATACATAAAGTGTTGGATAGAGGCTTTACATACCCCATTAATTTACGTAACCCCGAGATTCAAAATCAAGAAAGGTTTCAAAATGATGCCTATGGTATGGTGCCGACGCTTAAGAATTATTGGAAGTTTTTAGCGGCTGAACAAACTCGAAATGGTTTGGTACACGAGCAATTGATACCAGGGCAAAATAACCAGATCGCTTTGGTGAACACAGCGAAAAAGTATCACAATTTTAATATTCGCAATATTGCCGTAAACGGAACAGTTTGGACGGGGGTGGGTAATGATACATTGGCTCTCTTTTCAAAAGGGGAATACCCAGGTGAGAATAATTTGAGTACCTGTATTAAAATTAGCTATGGTAAGTTCGATTATTTCACCGGTGGAGATATAAGTGGAGTAAATGGTATAGGTGCTACCGATGATAATTCTGTGGAATCTCATATTGCACCCGTTATTGGAGCGGTAGATGTGGCAACCTTAAATCATCATGGCAATCGCGATTCGCAGAATGATGTCTACGTGCGCACATTGAGACCACGGGTATGGATTCAACAAAATTGGTCATCAGACCACCCAGGTGATGAAGTATTGAGAAGAATAACATCCAAAGAACTATATCCGGGAGAACGTGACATTTTTTCTAACGTCATGTTGCAGGCAAATAAAGATGTTATTGGTGGTAGACTGGATCAATACAAAAGTCAAAATGGTCATATAGTGCTACGCGTATATCCAAATGGAAATACCTACGCCGTTTTTGTACTTGATGATACCACCGACAAAAGAGAAATAACCGCAAAATTCGGACCGTATGAAGCAAGATAAACTACAGAACAAGCGTACCGAAGGCGATATAAACAATACCAAGGCAAGAAATGAGTGGATTGAAGGTATCACTGATCTTAAGACCTTAAAATTATTGGAAAAAGATGCGCGTTACTTTTTTCATCAAGCATTATCTACTCCGTGCTTAGACGTGCTTGGTAATTGTAACGGTGCACATATAGAAAATATATCTGGTAAGCGCTATCTTGATTTTCATGGTAATAATGTGCATCAATTAGGATTTTCACATCCTAAATTGGTAAAGCGTTTAACCGAGCAATTAAAGGGCTTATCTTTTTCTACCCGAAGATATACGAATGAGCCTGCTATAAAATTTGCAGAGAAGCTCGCCTCTTTACTTCCTTCAGATTTAAATCGGGTATTAATGACCCCAAATGGTAGTTCGGCAATCGGTATTGCCCTAAAACTCGCACGAGCCATTACGGGCAAGTTTAAGGTTGTCTCATTTTGGGATTCTTTTCATGGCGCATCTTTAGACGCTATCAGTGTTGGTGGCGAAGCGGTTTTTAGGGAGTATATGGGTCCCATGATGCCGGGAGTTGAACGCATTCCGCCACCGGTAACCTATCGCGGAATTTTTGAAGGTAATGAAGCCAAATGTTTGGAGCATTTAGAATATGTTTTCGCCAAAGAAGGTGATATTGGTGCCTTTGTTGCCGAAACCGTCAGAAATACCGATGTACAATTGCCATCTCTAGGGTTTTGGAAAGAGGCACGTGCCCTGTGCGATAAATATGGAGTGGTTCTTATTTTAGATGAAATTCCCATTGCCTTGGGCAGAACAGGGAAGATGTTTGCTTTTGAGCATTATGACATTGAACCCGATATTCTTTGTTTGGGTAAAGGATTGGGAGGCGGAATTTTTCCTCAGGCATGTATCGTTACCAGAGATAGGTATAACACGTTCCCAGATATTTCATTGGGTCATTATACCCATGAGAAAAGTCCGTTAGGTGCCATGGCAGCTTTAACTACCTTAGAAATTATTGAGGACGAAAAAATCTTGCATAAGGTTGCCGGTGACTCGTTGAACATGTGTACATCAATGACCATATTAAAAGAAAAGTATGAACTCATCGGTGATATACGTGGTCGCGGGCTACTGTGGGGTGTTGAATTGGTTACCGATAGGGAAACAAAAGAAAAGGCGGTACAGCAAGCAGAACAGGTAATGTACGAATGCCTTAAAAACGGATTGAGTTTTAAGGTGTCTGCCGGCAACGTACTACAGTTGGCGCCAGCTTTGACCATCTCAAGAAAAGAGCTAAAAGAAGCCTTGATAATTTTAGAAAATGCACTGGAAAGTGCGAGTAATTAGATACGTATGAAAACAATAAAATTTAATGTATTAGTTGTCCTTTTATGGGGAACTATTCTGAATGCCCAAGAAAAGGCAGCTTTTGTGGTTCAGCCTTATTTACAAGATGCGAACCCTACCGAAATTACCGTTAAGTGGGAGACTTCGTTAGGTGAAGAGAGTGTTGTAGAATATGGCACTTCACCAAAATTGGGGAAAAAGACAAACGGAAATGCTTATGATATTAACTTCAGTAATTCTCGTATTCATGAAGTGCACCTAACCGGACTCAAAAGGTTTACTACGTATTATTATCGAGTAAAGACCGGTAAGCTGGTATCCGATATTTATCAGTTTAAAACTCCTCCATTTGCTAGTGATGACGAATCGTTCAATCTTTTGGCGATGAGCGATATGCAAATAGACCATCAAAATCCAGATAAGTTCAATGAAATTGTAAATAAAGGGGTGCTTCCTTTTTTAAAGTCGGAATATAGTAACGACGTGCCAGATGATTTGGCAATGGTATTGATTCCCGGAGATTTAGTGGAGAACGGAGCAAAATATGAGCAATGGCAGAATGACTTTTTTAAGCCCGCGCAAAATCTATTTGCTGAAGTACCGGTGTATCCTGTATTGGGAAATCATGAACGAAACTCCAACTATTATTTCAAGTATTTCAGTCTACCTAAGAATGGTACGCCTGCCTATGCAGAACATTGGTGGTATAAAGATTATGGCAATACAAGAATCATAGGGCTGAATTCTAATGACGGTTATCGTGATAGTAGAGAACAATTTGCATGGTTAAAATCATTGCTTGAAGAGACGGCTATGAATGAGGAAATCGATTTTGTTTTCGCACAATTGCATCATCCGCATAAATCAGAATTATGGATTCCCGGTGAAGAAGAATCCTCAGGTAAAGTGGTAAAAATGTTAGAAGCGTTCACAACCGAAACCGGTAAACCCAGTTTGCACTTTTTTGGTCATACGCATGGCTATTCAAGAGGACAGTCTAAAGATCATAAACATCTTTGGATCAACGTAGCCTCGGCAGGAGGCGCAATAGATAATTGGGGAGAATTTGAAGGTAGGGATTATGATGAGTTTAGCGTTACCCAAGATGAGTATGGTTTTGTTATGGTTGAGGTAGACGCCAATAAGAACAACCCTAAGTTTACGATCAAAAGAATAAGCCGTGGTAACGAACTCAAGTTCAGGGAAAATGAAAAGACCGATGAAATCGTCATCTACGCAAATGAATATAAACCCAATACTCCAGAAGCTATTGCATTTAAAGGTAATGTGGAGTATACTGGCGGAATGTTAAAGGCACAACCTTTTCAAAGTACGTTGAAAGATGCCTACCATGCGGCTTCGCACTGGCAAATAGCCACCACCGAAGATTTCAGTAATTTAGTATTGGATAGTTGGAAGCAATCTGAAAACTGGTATTACGGGGAGAACAGACAAAAAAATGATGACTTAACCGATGAGCCTACCAAAAGGCTAAAACCAAATACCAATTATTATTGGCGTGTACGTTACAGAGACCAGCATTTAAATTGGAGCGATTGGTCAAAAACGCAGTCTTTTAAAACAAATAACTAATTGATTATGAAAGTACTATTAAGAATGTTTTTGGTGACAATGCTATTTGTTACCACACAGATAAACGCTCAAGAAGATAAAGATCCCAATGTGTTTTTAATTACGTTGGATGGCGTGCGCTGGCAAGATGTGTTCACAGGTATGGATACTGACCTGTTGAATAGTGAATTTACACAAAATAAAGATTTGCTGACCCGAAAATTTGTGGGTAAATCAACCGAAGAAAATAGGGAAATGGTCATGCCTTTTTTTTGGAATACCATTTCTAAAGAAGGACAATTGTATGGTAATAGAAATAAAGGGAGCAAGGTAGATTTAACCAATAAAATGCTGTTTTCCTACCCTGGGTATAATGAGATTTTAACGGGTAAGGCAGATGACGCCCATATTGATAGTAACGATAAAAATTATAATAAGAACGTAACGGTGTTAGAATTGGCAAACAGCCAAGATGAATATAAGAACAAAGTAGCGGCCTTCGCCAGTTGGGATGTGTTTCCGTACATCATCAACGATAAAAGAAGCGGTATACCTGTTAATGCGGGCTACATGAACGCAATTGGAGATACGAACGAAAAAGAACAATTTTTGAATGAGATTCAAGAGCAGGCTCCCGTAATTTGGGAAAGTGTTCGCTTAGATGTTTTTACACATCATTATGCAAAAGAGTACGTAAAAAAGAATCATCCAAAAGTGGTGTACATTTCTTATGGTGAAACAGATGATTTTGCACATGGCGGTCAGTTTGATTTTTATATGAAATCGTTACACAACACCGATGCTTTAATAGCAGATTTGTGGGATTATGTACAAAATGATGCATTTTACAAAGACAATACCTATTTCATAATCACTACAGATCATGGTAGGGGAGATGGTGTTCAAGAAGATTCTAAATGGACAAGTCATGGTACAGATGTAAAAGGAGCCGAGCACACTTGGATCGCTATTTTGGGACCAAATGTAAATCCTGTTGGTGAAGTGGGCAATGGTCAACTATTTGCAAATCAGATAGCACCAACGTTAGTTAAAATCCTAAGCTTAAAATCGGATGATAAGTCAATGTCGGCAAAGCCCATAAACTTAAAATAACATTGACAATTTCTTTAAATAAAAGATAGTGTTAATTGCCATTTTTACGGTGAGTTTAGAATAATTTAGAGTTGTTAAAAAGCCAATGCCAATTAATTTTGGTGTTGGTTTTTTTGTAACTAATTAAAAATTAAAAGGGCGGTTATATTTTTAATAACAGCCCTTTTAATAATTAAGAGATAAAGCTTCTAATTCATGTGGTATTCAACGTTGACCGTTAGTTGTTCTTGGTAGTCTGCATAAAAACTTGTCCAATCATCATTATAATTAGAACTACTGCTAATAGCTTTAATTTCACCTAAATTGGTGTGTATGGTTTTACATAGTTCAGTAGCATACGTTTGTGCATTTTCCAATGCAGCGTTTAATGCCATTTTATTATTCCCTGACGATACTATTTGTTTTACTTGAAATTGTAGTTGTACGCCTAATAAATTAGTTTTTAATAATTTCATGGCTAACTCTTTAGAGTCGGTCTCATAGTATAAGATAGTACCATCTCGTTGATATCCTAAAGAAAAATATTCCATTTCTTTTTCTTGAAAGATAGCCGTATCAATATTTAAATCTTTCAGTTCTTGAAAGTATTGTTTTTTTAACTGCTCTAGGTTTTCTACTCTGGTGTCTGCATAATATACTTGATCCATACTTAGTGTGGCTTTAACACGGTATTTTACAATTGTTTTTTCTAATGGCGCACTGGCGGTAACAGTTACGGTTTTTGCCTTTGTGTCGATCTGTGCCTGCATAGCGGTAATTCCAAAAAGGGTCAATAATAGGATGTAGCTAATTTTTCTCATTTGTGTTTGTGATTTTAAATTTTGAAAGTTTATTTATTAATTGTCTAAGAAGCATATTGTCAATTGTTTATGTGACAAGTAAGGCTTTAATTTTGAGGGGTATATATTTTTACATAATTCTTATTTTAGGGTCATTTTTTTATTATTTCAAATGATTGTAATTTGTTTCGTACTTTTATTGTGAATTTTAGACTGCATATTTTAAGGAATCACTAGTCAAATTCTTTGGTGTTCCCATTGGATATTGCATTTTGTATATAAATCATTAGTTATTTTCAAAATATATTTGTAAGTTAAATCCTGTTAATTTGAGAACTATATTTCCCCCCTGGGATTAACGAATGTAATTAGCTATGAAAAAAGATACAGTTTGTATTATAGATGACGACCCTATTTGTGTGTATGGTACTAAAATACTTTTGAACCATAACAATTTTATGAGTGCTGATATTCTTGTTTATGAGGATGGAGATGAAGCGCTAACCAATTTAACCGCCCAATTGAATAAAGGGCAGCAAATGCCAGATATTATATTACTGGATCTTAATATGCCCATAATGGACGGCTGGGGTTTTTTGGATGAATTTTCAAAATTGCCACTAAAGAACAAACCTCAGGTGTATATAGTAAGTTCAATGTACGGCGAAAATGAAATGAAAAGGGCAAAAGAGTATGAGTTGGTTCGTGATTTTATCACTAAACCATTGATCTCAAAAAATTTGAATGACATTATTACCATGAGTAAGACTACTGTTTAATAGTTGGCAGGTTTTAAAACGTCTGCAACTATTAAGTCTTCTGTATGATATTGAAAGTGTCAAAAGGTGCATTGTTGGTTTTATGCAACCTCCAGCTCATTCAAGATAAAATCAATATTGACCACATTTGCCTTGTGATAGCTAACTAGTCTATTAAAAGACATCATATACCCTAATCCGTCCAATGCTTTGTTATCTGTTTTCTTCAGGCAGATTTCTTGTAGGTTCTCAATGATTTCGTTCACTATCGAATCTACTGTGTTGCCCGGGTTTACTTCTAACGACCGCAATGTTTTGGCTACCAATTCTTCATTTTTAGTATTGGCGTTAATGTAGTCTTTAATGGCTTGTTGTCTATGCTCATCTAAAAAGCTAATGTCACAATTGTTGAAATAATGGTTTACCTGCTTGTTTATGGCATACAGGTTACTTAATTCTTTTCCCAATAATTCTTGCTTGTCCATCATTTTTAAATTTATAATTTCATCATAATATAGTTTTTAAGGTTAATGTTTATTAATGTTATTGCACAATATAATATCTCAAAAATGTGATGATTAGAAACCATTTAATACATCTTTGCTAGCAAGTTTAAACGGAGTTATTTTATCCTTATCATCCAAATACCTTTGAGGAATACACTTGCCTACAAGTGGCTCGTATAGTTCATACTTCATATTACTGCCCGAAAATTTAGAGGTCCAGTAAATCAATTTCTTTAAATTAAGATTTTTGAACTCTTCCGATATGCGCACTTGAAATTCACAACCGGTTATACTCAAAACTTCCAATTGGGTGAGCGTAGCCAATTCTTTGGGTAGCGTTCTTTGTTTAAAACCTTCTATTCCCAAAACACGAAGCGATTTCATAGTGCCTAACCATTGTGGTATTTCTCTTTTGCTGTTCTTTCCGTTTATTAAAAGTGTATCCAGATTTAAAGTGGTAATTGCTTCTGGGTAGGTTTTCATTTCTTTGGATATATGTTCTAACCAAAGATATTTTAAGGTTTTCCACTTTGTTATGGTCTCAACGGCTTTATATCCAAAGTCATCACAGAAATTAACTTTAAAGGCTTTTATTTTTGGAACTTCTAAGGCAGCTACGGTTTGAACATCACAGCTGTAGAGTTCTAGTATCTTAAGCTTATTTAAACTTACCTTTGGAAAATTTTGAATACCCTCACATTCTCTCAACTCCAGATGTTCAAGATTCGGAGTTTGCTCCAAAACCGATTGCAATGAGGCACTATCTCCTTTGTAATTATTGAGTTGTAGGGATTTTAATTTTAAGTTTTTATAACCAGAAAGTCCCGCGCAGAATTCTGGTTTGTCTTCGGGAAACTCAATAAAAAGACGTTCTAAATTCGGACAGGTTTTTAACAGCTCCGCGACATTTGAAGCGGGACCGGTATATTCGTACTTCTTAATGTTCTCTGGATTTTTAAGAAACCCGAATCCAGATTCACCTGCGATGTAGGAGTTGTTTTTACCTAAGTCCATCAGTTCGGCATCCATAACATTATAAAATGCTTTTAAATCGGATATAGGCGTATGTTCAACATACACCTGAGTTGCTGAACGTTTCGTTTTTCCAGGAACAATTTCTTTTAAGCCTTTTATGGTCAGCTGCTCTGTAAGTTTTGGCAGTGCATCCATATTTAATTCCAAATGATTCTCGAATTGAACGGTGAATTGTTTTAATTTTTCAATTTTAGAAATTGCGGCGGGTATAATAGCCGAACTAGGTGCTTCGTTCACTGGTGTGGCATACGAAGTGTTTTTATACAGGGTGATGCTTTCTATTGTTTCCGATTCATTTATTTTATCAAAAATCCAATCTAAGTTGGGTACTAGTTTAAAGGTTATGTTGGCTAGGTTTTTAAATGCTGCCATGGTGTTTGTATGCTTTGTTTCCGGAGCTTCGCAATCAATTGAAATGGTAGTCAATTCTGGAAAAAACTCCGCATTGTCCAACACATAATTTAGCAGTTTGGGTGTGTCTAAATTCAGTTCTTTTCGGCTTGATTTTTTGGTCATTGGGGCAATGTCTACATTACGATTGCCAATTTTTGTCACCAAATTCGGTTTCGATTCAAAACCAAAAAAGAAATCTGCAGAAATGGTTGTTATTTTAGGGGCTATAAGTTCAAACAGCTGTAACTCTGGCATTGCTTCAAACCCTGTTGGCAAGGTTTCTAAACTATCTGAAACTACTTTAAATTTTTCTAGTTTCGGCAGGTTTTTCATTTCCTTTGGTAATGCTGTAAGCTCATCTAGACCGAACAAATCTATCTTGTTCAAATTGGATGGGAATACAACTTCAGACAAATCTTCTACTCCTACATTTTGCAACTTTAGCACTTTTAAACTTGTGAGGTCTGAGAGCCAATTGAAATCTTTTAAATAGGTATTGTTATCATCGCCTCCAAAAGAGTAATCGCCTTTAAAGTTATATTCTTCTAGTGCTTTTAGTTTACGTATTGAAGCAGGTATTTGCTTTAAGTAAGGCATGTTCAGCTTCATTTGCTTCAAGTTGACAAGGTTGCCCAACTCATCTGGCAGTTGCTCAAAATCTGCCTTTATTTCCAGTTCTTTTAAACTCGTCAATTGCGGCAAATATTCTAGAATAGGATTATAGGCGTTTCCCTCATCTTTTAGAGATATTTCTAGTTTTTGAATCCCGCTAAATCTGCCTAATATATTCGGGTGTTCCACCAAACGGTCTAAAAAGTTTTTGGTGAAATTGAATAGCCCTAATTCGGGTTCTTTGAATAATAACGAGTGTAGTTTAAATAGGTCTAATTCATCAGAAAGTAATCCGTATTCCAACATCGCAACCAATCTGGAGTCTACGGATTTTACGCCTCCTTTTTGACTTATCTTTTTTCGGCTTTTAAATGCCACCTGTAAATTCTCCGGTGCTTGCTTTTTTATAATGTTGGTGCACTCCGTTCTAATTTCTTTGTTAGCCGTGGTTTTTGCTATAACAAAAATTTCATAGTAAAAATCTTCAGGGTAGCTGGCACTCTTTTTAATTGCTTCAAAAGATGCATCTATCTCAAAAAAATCGAATTGAGGAGTTTCGTTGGTATTCGGCATAACACACGTAATAGTTTAGATGTACAAAGTTTTCTAAATGCATGCGAATTTTTGTCACTGCATTCCGTGATATTAAGAACCAAAAAAATCCTGTAGTCGAAAAAATCCCCAAATTCCGTTAGAAGGAAAAGTTGAAATCCGGCTACCTTGCCATAATTAATTTGCGACTATAAAATAACATTTTGCCGCGATAGTTTATATGTAGGCAATAGTTGTCAAGTCGTTATTTCAGAATAAAAAAGCATAAAGAATAGCATCATATGATTCCAGCAGAAGAAGCTCATAAATATATAGGTCAACATCAAAAACCAGCAGTAGACCGTTTTGAATTTCGTTCCTTTTCTCAACCCTACAGAAGGCTTGGGCAAATTTTAGGGCGAATAAAGAGGGAGAAGTATGAGTATTATAATATTAACGACTTCATTAATGAGTTTGATGATCCTTTGACCATTAACCCTTGGGCAACGGAAGAAGGCATGCGCTTGGGTATGCAATTGTTCGGTGTGGTGGAGGCACCGTATTTAGCTGCCATGTGGGATTTTATTAACACCATGCCATACCAAAGAAGCTATGGTCGTAAAGCGTTTAGGTCTCAACCCAGTGAAGATATTTTACAGAATAAACTAACGATATTCAGTAATTTTTTAAGCGCTAGCCGTTCTGGTTTTTGCGGACTCACCTTGCAAGAACATTTTCAATACAGCACGTATTACCCACATTCTAACAGTGTTTTTTTAGCTATTGTTTTGCAGAATAGTGGTGATATGTTCAATGAATTATTGAACGATATTATTCAAGGCGAAGATGAAATTGGTGGTGTAAGTCAAGATATTATCAAAGCCTTATTACTGTCGGAAGATGAAAAGCATTGGGAGATGGTGGGTAAACTATTATTGGCTGCACAACGTCAAGAAGGTTTGCGACAGTCCATTTTGGAATCTATGGATGAAGCGGGACTCCAATCTTTAAAATACATGATCAATGTGGTATTGGAGAACGACCTTACCCGTTTCAGCAGTGTGGTACGGGCGGTAAACACTTGGTTCGGATTAAATTGGGACGCCCCAAAGAAATCGGTCATCAATCGTATTTTAGAATTGGCGCATTCGCTGATTTTAAACTTGAAGGAAGTAGATACGCTGCTGGAGAGCAAGGATAATATTGAGGTGTTGGTGGCATTATGGGCTATTGGTATTTTAGATGCGGATAAAGCCAATGCCAAAGCCTTGGATATCGTGTATTCTTCAGCAGATAGAAACAAAAAGATTTTAGCGCTCTACTTTATGAGTAAAACCGAGCGTACCAATGATTCTTTGGTACCTTATTTCATAAAGGAATTAGGGAAAGATTATGCGCTAGACCATTGGATGGCGGTTAACTTACCGGAAATGCAGTTGGATAATGATACGTTCGTAAAACTGTTCGAGGTTGCAAAAACAGTTGGGAATAAGGGAAAAACATATGAAAGCAAGATTTTTTCTTGGTGGAGTTTTACACCTAGCTCACAATATTTCTATCAGTTTTTATTGCATGAAGCTACGGAACAACAGCTGGAGCTAATGGCGAACGATTTAGATGAATTGCCATCGGAATTTAGGGAAACCTACATTCGTAAAGTTTTTCCAATACATTACAGTTATGCGTTTCACCACTATAAGACCGACGAGAAAAAAGTAAAGTTGGACTACGATAAATACTCGTGGCGTAGAGCATTGGCAAGAAAGGCGGTGTACAATAGAAATGAGTGCGTTATGGCAACGGGACTCAACATTTTCCGAAAGATGTATTTATATGATACAGATTTGGAGATTGCAGAAGATTTGCTGAAACGCAAAGGTAAAAGTATGCGTACCGCAGTAATTCAACTACTGGTCAGTTTGCCTAATGATGATGTAAAAACAAGCGCCACCAATTTAGTAACGGCAAAAAGTATAGACCAACGATTGGCAGGTTTGGAGATACTCACCATTTTAGATGCCGAGAACAGATATCCAGATTTTGTTGAAGCGCAAGTAGCTGCCTATAACGAGCGACCTAAAATCTCCAAAAACGAACAGGTACTTTTAAATAAGTTCGTTAAAAATAAGGATGAATACAATTTCAGTAACGGTTTTGGAGCTATCGATTATGATAATCTAAGTGCCGTGTATCAACCCCAACCGCGCTTTGAAGTTAAATCTAGTTTCTTGGATAAATTGGGTATAAAAGGCTCCATATCCTCGAATTTTAAGTTTAAGGATATTATCGATATCAATAAAATCATAGCCACCGTTAACAGCCTAATTGCTTTAGTGAACGAAAACGGAAAATATGAATACCAAATGGAGGGATACCAAGGTGAAACCGATACTACTTTCATTAACCGTGGGCTGCATGATATCAAAAGACTAGACGAGCATGCCACGGCAGAAGACCGTTTGCATAATTTGCCATTGTCAAATATTTGGGTGGCTTGGTACGAGAAAAGTCAGCTGAACGATTTTGAAATGAGTGCCGTCTTACGTTATCTAAATCATAAAAGTTATCCCTTTGGGCAGTATGAAGAACTGATACCTTTTATGAAACAGTTTTTTCCCGATTTAACAGGGCTACACCTTAATGACAATGAAAACTATTATACCAAAATAAGAACGTACAGTACCATTATTGGGCGTCTTTTTAAAGTGTACGCAGATAGAAGTACCGTTGTTTCGTATAAGTTGGATGTCTTTGAAGATATGGTCGCTACCTTTCCGGAAAGGTTACGAAATTTACAGTTTCAATTAAGTGGTTACCACCATTCCATTACGGCGAATTGGGCACATATTATAACTACGTTTGCAGGTAATTTAAGTGCAAATGAAATTGAATTACTTTCTAAAGATGACCTAAAAAGATATTGGGACCTTCATATGTATTTGGTAGCGCAAGACCTTGGTCATCCAGATGAGATAACCGAAATAAAGGAAATAACCAGGGAGAAACGAAATTCGGGCAACCTTAAGTTTCCAGATATTGAGGTGACCTTAAAATTATATAAAGAAGGATTGATCAATGACGATGACCTTCTCTTCCAAGCATTATATTCCAACGAGCTCATGTCCATCATTGATGGTGGTTCTAACTATAGATTCCGCAGGAGTACTATTGCAGAAAATCCCGTTCCCAAACATGTGTTTTTACCCTTAAAAACAAACTTGTTGGAAACCGAGCTGGAACGGGGCGATTTGGTAACTCCGGCAACGGAATTTATCTTTCCTATACATACCGTAGAAGGGGTAGACTATGTTTTTAAGGTATTGCAACGTTTGGGTAAAGAAACCTTTGAGCGTGGCTATAGTTATTATGGCAATAGTAAAAGGTCGCTTTTTAGCTCTATTTTAAAGAAAACAACCTTTAAGGAAACCGAGAGTTATGCCGATTTTGTAGCATTGGCTGACGAACATAAAATACCCAAAAAACGATTGATAGAAGTCGCTTGCTACGCTACACAATGGGCAGGCGTTATCGGTGAATATTTAGGATTGGAAAAACTGGAAGATGCCGTTTGGTGGTTTCAAGCCCACGCTTCTGATTATATGAGCAGCGAGAAAGAAACCATTATTTCTAGGTATTCCAACATTCCAAAATCCGACTTTTCATTGGGTGCCATAGATATCGATTGGTTCAATAAAGTGTACGGCAGTTTGGGTAAAGCCAACTGGAAAATACTGCACGATGCCGCCAAGTATATTACCGATGGTAATGCACATAGGTTGGTAAAATTATATTCTAGCGTAATGTTGGGCGAGGTGAAAATTACCGAGACCTTAAAGAAAATCAAGGATAAGCGAGATAAGGATTATGTGCGTGCCTTAGGGTTGATTCCGTTGAGCAAAACCGTACCTGAAAAAGATTTGTTGAAGCGGTACAACCTGTTGCAAGATTTCCTAAAAGAAAGCAAGCAGTTTGGGGCACAGCGCCAAGAAAGCGAAAAGGCTGCGGTAGAAATTGCCCTAGATAATTTATCTAGAAATGCCGGTTACCAAGACCGTGTACGTTTCAGTTGGGCAATGGAGGCGAAAGCAACCCAGACCATTATGGAAAATGCGGTATTGACTATTGAAGATACAGTGATTGCCTTGGTCATCAACGACCTGGGTAAAGCCGAAATCAAAGTTGCCAAAGGCGATAAATCCTTAAAATCGATTCCTGCGAAACTGAGGAAAGACAAGCAGGTAGTCGCGCTTAAGGAAAGCAAAACCTATTTATCTAGACAGTACAGCAGAACCCGATTATCGTTAGAAAATGCCATGGTAAACGAAGATAAGTTTACCGCTTTGGAGATTCATAACATGATGCTGCATCCTATCGTAAAAGTGATGTTGAGCAAGTTGGTGCTGTTCGCTCCCGAAAAAGAAATTTCCGGTTTTTATACCGATGGTAGCCTAACGGATGTTTCTGGCAAAAATCATAAATTACAAGAAGAAGATGTGTTGGTCATTGCCCACGCATCGCATTTATACACTGCGGTGGAGTGGGATGTATACCAGAAACACCTCTTTGCAGAGCGTTTGGTGCAGCCGTTCAAGCAAGTTTTCAGAGAACTGTATTTGCTCACTGCGGATGAGCGGGAGCACAGCAATAGGTCAGAACGTTACCAAGGGCACCAAATTCAGCCCAAGCAAACGGTGGCACTGTTAAGAGGTCGCGGCTGGACGGTGAGTAGGGAAGAAGGCTTGCAGAAAGTGTATCACAAACGCGGTTTCATCGCCACCATGTACGCCATGGCAGATTGGTATTCCCCCTCAGATGTAGAGGCGCCAACGCTAGAAGAAGTGTGTTTCCATTCCATTGAAACCCACGAACGCATTCCGCTGACCGATATTCCGCCCGTGGTTTTTAGCGAGATCATGAGAGATATGGACCTTGTGGTAAGTGTTGCCCACGTTGGCGGCGTAGACCCAGAGGCGAGCCACAGTACCATGCAAATGCGCGCAGCCCTAGCCGAAGAATCGGCAAAACTGTTCAAGCTCAGTAACATAACGGTCAAAGAGCGCCACATATTTATACAGGGCACGTTGGGCGAGTACAGCATACATTTGGGTAGCGGTCAGGTGAGTAAAAACGGCTTGTCGTTGTCCATCATTCCAGTGCACAGTCAGCATAGGGGTCGCATGTTTTTGCCCTTCGTGGACGACGACCCAAAATCTGCCGAGATCATTTCAAAAATGAAGTTGCTATCGGAAGACAATAAAATACAAGACCCAACAATTTTGGCACAGATAAACAGCTAAAAGTAAATGATAAGAGCGTTACCCCACTTAGGTGGGGTCGGGCTTTTGTTGCAAGTCCGCGTGCTATCGCACTGTGGGCTTTCCACGACAATCCCTAACGCAAAAACAAAATAGAGATCAATGGAAATCACATTACAGCTAAAAAGACTGGGCAAAAAAAAGGTAAAACAAGTGCCTTTTACCTTAGAAGAAACGCCAAAAAATTTGGAGGAACTTTTAATCGGTTGTGTTAAAAACCAAGTAACGGCGTTTAACAAGAAACGGATGGAAGTCAATGTGGTCGGTTTTTTGAGTCCCGCAGAAATTCAGGATCAGGCACAGAGCGGTAAAGTAGATTTTGGCGATTTGGCAAATAAAGACCTTGCCAACGAGCAAAAAGCGATAGAAAATGTGTTGCTCGCCTTCAAAGACGGACTCTTCGTTGTATTCTTGGATGACGATGAGGTAACCGATTTAAAAGCACCCATAGAACTCACTTCAGAAAGTGTTATCGCCTTTATACGAATGACATTTTTGGTGGGTACCTATTGGTAGTTACTTTAAATATCTGCGTAAAAAAACCATTTTAGAACACAAACAAACAACTTAAACACATACAATTTTGACATATTTAGACGAGAGCATCAATGATGAGGTACAGAATTTAATGATAGACGTTTTTGAAGCTATCAAAACATCACAAGAAGCAACGCTTAGCGCTACTGAGCTATTAGCTACGCAAAATATCTTTGAGAACATTTTTGAGAAAGTAAAGCATACCGGTTTTTACAATGAAGATGAAAATTTTAAACTGGTAAAAGCCATGAATATAGATACTGATGGTTCAACTGCCGAAGAAGCACTTTTCAACAGTTGGGGCAGTATGGTAAAGACGATAAACACAGCGGCATCGCAAGAAGAATTCAATGCTAAATTTGCTTTGTTCGTGCCTATTCTTTTAAAAAGAATGACAGCGGTCAATCAAGTTGCGGAATAATACGCGAATTGACTAAATACGGAGCTTGTACCCACATCGACGGATTTTCCTAAACTGAAATTGAAGGTGTAAAATCACTGAAAACGGGTACTAATTTCAACGCTATACGGTCCATCTTTACTGTATCAAATTAAAACAGAATTATGGATTTTAAGACAATACTGCAGCTACCTGTACTAGAAATTTCCCAGGTGCTCAAAACCCTTCAAGAAATAGCGGACGAAGAACGAAATAAAGAAAAACCCCAAATGCCCAACGTGTCTATCGGTACCAGTAGAGGTAATGTCTCTGGGTACTTCATTAATTATGACACGGAAAAAAGCATCGTTTTACTCGGTAATTGGTACGACCACAAACCAGATTTACAATACGTGGAATTGCATTCCATTGTTTCAATCTCGCTAGGGAATATTGAAAATTACCTATACCAATTTTCAGAAGGTAACATTCCTTTTACGCCGAATGCAGATGATGTACCGACTCTACTTCAACTTAAAAAGGAGATTAGAGATCTAGAGCAATCAGCAGAAAAGATGTTGGGGAAAGCAATAACGATCGGCTATGCGTACGAGGAAAAGCCAGACGATGTAGAGAAGTTCTATGCCAAGAAATCAATCTCAATTTTAGAGGGCACATTAGAATCCATAGCCACCGATACACTTGCCAAAGAAGCGTTCGTAAATGCGATTGCCAAAATCTCTTTTAAACTGGAGGAAGCGAATAACGTGAGCCTGGAAAATGAACTGCTTTCTATTTCCATAGATGTTTCAAAAGGGCTAAAGAGTGTCGCATCAAAAACTAAATTGCAAGATCGTATAGAAAAATGCTTGTAGCCTGTAAAGGTCAAAATTGCAGTAAACAAAAAAAGGAAAGCCAATTAGGCTTTCCTTTTTTACTAACAACATAGTCTTTACAGACCACTATTCTTAAAGATTGTTCTCCAAGAATTCTCTAATGACCAAATCGGAGAAATACCCGCTGTGGTGACCTCCCCAGCAAGCTGTAAGTGAGAATACACCATCTTCTATCTTCAGTTCTTTTTTGTCTTCTGCACCCTCATTGGCAATGCAATATACTTCAATCTTGTTAATGCTTTCCGCAATGGCTTCTTTACCTAAATCGTCGGTACAAACTTCTTTGAAAGCATCTGTAACACGCTGTAAACAAACGCTTGGTACAAATTTTATATAATCCATTTCAAAAGTATCCCAGTTAATGTTTATCGGTAATTCTTTACCTACTATTTCATTAATTTCGGTTTGGTAATCCCCTACATATTGTTCTTCAATTGCCTTAGCAGCTCTTTTTTCTTGTAATCCCATGATGAATATTTTAGATGTAATTTTGAATACTTCAAAGGTATTTTAAGATGTTAGTTTTGGAACACCCCTATTAAGTGAAAAGTAAAACTCACGGAATTCCGTGAGGTGTACGGCAGGCAATCGTTCTAACTTCACTTTATAAAATTTCAGGTATGAAAACATTGATTATAATAGGCGTTTTACTTGTGCTGTTTTTCATTTTCGTAAACAACTTTTCTCGCTTTATGGGTGGAATCTCAACCAACAAGGCTGCTGATAATTTGGAGCAATACTTAGAAAAAGAACACAACGGCGAGCTAGGTTTTAGGGAACTGAATCGGTTCTTTAATGCCGCTACCATGAACCCGAATATGTTTACCGTAGTTATTTTCCATAAAGAAATACCTGACATTGAATTCTACTGCCATGTGAACCCGAAAGAGCTGTTGCAGAACGATACCTTATCGTACTATGGAACAGAAAACTTGAAGATTGCGGACCTCTACGAAAGAGAACGCAAACGCTATGAAACGCGACAAAATGTAAAAGCCGATTTTATTAATGAAATTAAAGAAATCAATTTTGAGAACGATAGGTTTGAAATTTTTATTCCCGGGGAAATAAAAACAGTTGCTTTACATGATTTGATAGATAGGTTTGTCGCAAGGTTGAACAGCTCTTATGCGGAGTTGGATATTCCCTACACCATGTCTTTGTTCATTAAGACCGAAGCCCATCCCGAAGGATATATTGATATTCCGCTAGAGAATATTGAAAATCAATGGCATCTGCAAATGTTTATGCTTTCACCCAAAATGAGCGATTTTGATGCAATAGAAAATAAGATAAAAGAGCGTGTACAGTCCGATTTGGATACCTCATATCCCAATTATGAAATAGACGAATCTTATAGAAAAATTATTTTGGATAAAACGGCATTGTCAAAAATTGCATGGGTGCAATACCTGAACGATACAACGATAGATAATGACAAAAACGAGAAATGGCAAAACCCTTTAACCGGACTCTATGTTACCTATTACGATATAGATACGGGGCATTTATATTTTGGGGAAATGATATCTCAGGAAAACGATAAAATTAGCTATGATGAGACTTTAGAACTCATCAAATTACGGGTTGAAGCCGAAGGAATTCAAATGTAAAAGTGGCTGAGTTTAGTCGAACAAGCCAGATTCAATGGCGTATTTTACTGCTCCAGTCGTTGTTTTTGAGCCTGTTTTAAGAAGAATGTTTTTTCTGTGCGTTTCTACGGTATTGACCGATATAAAAAGCTTTTCCGATATTTCTTTGGAGGTCAGTTCGTCTGCTAACAGGCTAAGCACTTCTTTTTCTCTTGGGGATAGCTCAATATTCTTATACTTTTTACGCTCAAAAATACTTTCCATATAACGCTGCTTAATGACTTCGGAAAAGTATTGCTCGCCGTCTAAAACCGTGCGTACCGCTTTTTGCAATTCTTCTTTACTGGTGAATTTTGGTACGAATCCGTCCGCACCTTTTTGAATGACCTTATGTACCGTTCTATGATTGTCCAACATGCTCAACATGATAATCTTTACGGTACTGTGTTTCTTTTTTATCTCGGTCAACAATTCAATACCGTCCATTTTTGGCATATTGATATCGCTGATAATCAATCCTATTTCAAACTGGTTCAACAACCGCACCACCTGTTTTCCTTCTGTAGCGAGGTGTACTTCACCTATCTCGGGCATGTCGCCCAAAATGGTGTTGATGCCTTCAAGAAACATTAAATGATCGTCTGCAATAATGATGTTGATTTTCTTCACGATGTCTGTTTTAAAGGAATATCTATAGTTATGGATGTTCCGCTGCTGGCACTGCTGTCAATGTCTAAAGAACCTTTCATTTTCTGTAAACGCTCTTTAATATTTCGCAGCCCTATACCTTGTTTTTTATGTTCATGAAAGCCTTTTCCATTATCGTTTACCACAATATTCAAGTGGTCTTCGTGCTTGGTAAGCTGCACTTCTGCATTGGTAGCTTCGGCATGTTTAAGAATATTGTTGACCAATTCTTGTACCACACGGTAAACATCGGCAAGAAGGGCATCGGGCAATTGATTGATATCTTCCTCCGGATAAAAAAACGTTTGAAAATCTATGGTGGCGCTTTTGGAAATCTGGTCTATAAAATCGCTTAAGAAATTCGTAAAACCCAGTGCAGCAAAAGCCGGCGGATGCAATTGATGCGAGAGTCCGCGAACATCGGTACAGGCATTATTTATTGCCGTTAATATTCTTTTGGTCTGTGGTTTATCTTGTTGGTCTTCTATGTAATGCTCAAAAGCTATTTTAATTCCTGCCAAATCACTGCCTATACCATCGTGGATCTCTCGTGCCAGGCGTGCACGTTCTTCATCTTGCCCTTGTTGATATTTTTCTACCGCCGACAACCTGTAATCTTTGATCATCTGGTTTATTTTCTGGTCGGCATTTTCTTCGCGCTGCATGCTCAATTCTTGCTGGACTTTCAATCGCTTAAAATATTGGTGTCGCAGGATAAGCAGGGAAATCAGGACCAATACAAATCCGGCAATAAAAGCATTTCTAATAATACGCTGTCTCTTTACTGTTAGCTCTGCCTTTTGAAGTTCGGCTTCGCCCAGTTTTTGTTCTTTTTCAAGTAGGTCTATTCGTGTTTCTTTCAATTGTGTTTCATACCGCTCTTGCAGCTCGGCAACATATTTTTCTTTATCCAATGAGTTTTGCTGCGAAAGGGTACTCACTCCTTTTTCGTAAAATGCTAGCGCCTTTTCGTAATCACCTTCATCTTGGTATAGTTGAGAAAGGTTCTTGTAAATGTCCGATTTGTATTGTCTGATGGATTGTTCTTCGCCCATTTCCAAAGCTTGTTCAAAATAGGAAATGGCTTGTTTGGTATGCCCCAGTTTACTTTCGCACAAACCAAGGTCGTTCAGAATAATGACCATATCCGATTTAAATTCGACTTCTTTTAAAAGGGACAAGGTTTTCTTTAAAGAAATAACCGCTTCTTTATACTTGTTCTCTTTGACCAACATTTGAGAAAGATTCATGTTGATATACGCAATTACCGCTTTGTTCCCTTCTTTTTCACGATAGTCCAAAACGGTTTTAAAATGCTCGCGAGCGGCATCATATTTTCCTTGCTCTTTTAAGATACTCGCATAATTGAAGAGGGTTACCAATACTCCGTCATCATCGCCCAATTCTCGGTAGAGGTCAGCGGCACGGTCTAAATTTTCGGTCGCCTTTTTATATTCTTTTTGTAAAACGTAAAGGGTAGCTATATTTTGGTAGGCATTCGCTTCTTGCTGGGTGTCGTCCATTTTTTCGGCATACCGTAAACACTCCAAAAAGCTTTCCATTGCTTTGGGGTAATTGCCAAGATTTTTATAGCCCAATGCCAAAATATTATAGCTTGCCGCCAAGCCGTTTTTCATCTTTAGCTCTTTTAGCAGTTCAATGGTTTTTTGGGTTTCACTCACCGCCGTTTTATAATCGCCCGAAATATTGCCCAGATTCGCCAGTGCATAATGAGCCCTGATGGTATGTATTTTCAGCCCTAATTTTTCACTTTCTTCAAGCCATTTTTGTGCAGCTTCTTTTGCTAATATAGGTTGTGCATATACGTTTTTTTGATAAACGTATGAAAGCGAGTCCATTAGCTTGTTTTCTTCATTGTTTTGCGACCAACTATTCGTGTAAGCCCCTAAAAACAGGAAGACGATGAGAATTTTATGTAGTGTAATTAGCTTCATTTAAGAATGGGCAAAATTACCACCTTTAGGCGAAATGGGCAGCCTTAATACGCTTTTTCATTTCCTTTAATTCCTCTTGTTCCTCTGGGTGCATTTCAAAATTTAATCGTGCTAGGTTTTCCATGAGGTTGTGCTGTAGAAAAAGGTCTTCTTCGCTTTGCGATTTTGCCAATTCTTGCTGCTCCCTCAGTTGATTTTCGATAGGATTGTCCCTACTTAAAAGCATGGAAATATATTTGTTATACCCACCCATATCTTCCAATGCTTTGGCGTTGTTTTTTAAAGTGTGCAACAGGTTATTGAAATCTTTCGGGAATTCAAAAAACGCACGTTCCGGATAGCTTTTTAGCACATTTAAAAGGACGTCGTTGGCTTCTTGATGTCGCTGTTCATCATTTAAAATGTTGGCGTAGTTATAGTCCGTTTTGAACTCGCGTGCTTCAGGAACTTCTTTTTGTATGGTTTCGATAATAGTGAGGCAGAGTGAATTGTTAAAGCCCTCTTTGGCACAAGTCAACGCTAGTTTTAGATAAATTGCTTTATTGATGGCTTTTGATGCCGCTATCATTAACGATTCTGCTGCCGCCGTGTGGTCGTCTAACATCCAATAGATTAAACCGTTGTTTCTGAAATCTTCAAAGGTTTCCGGTTGTTGATTTATGTTTGCTTCCGTTACATCTTGTAAATCCTCTGGTTTCTCAAGTAGAAAATCATAAAAACAAATCCATTGAAAAATAGGATAAAGTTCCTCTGCCAGTTTCCCTTGTTCGTGATTGTAAATGGCGTACTTGTAACATTCCTCGTATTCGCCCTGTTCAAAAATGGTTTCAACGGCAAGGTTGGTCGTGTTGAAATAGTCGTCGTCCCCATCAACGTAGTAATTGATTTCTGCTTGTTGATCTATGAAATACTGGGTGTAGTTTCGTTTTCTTTTATTGATGATCATACGGTAGTGAAGCATCCACGGAGCATAGGAGCGGGAGTGTAAAGGAAAATCTTGAAGCGCTTCGTTCAGTACTACCAACGCCTCATCATCTCGGTGGAATTTAAACAAAGCCCTAGCCTTAAAAAACATGGATTTTAATGTGGGCGTATGTCTAATGTGAAATTGCTTTACGGTATCTAGAACGCCCTGGTAACTTTCAATTCTGTTGTTCAATTCAATTAAATACAACAAATAATTATCCATGGTGAGTCCGTTTCTAAACGCCTCATGGTAGATTGCCCCAGCTTCTTGATATTTATTTAGGCTTTTAAGGTACATTGCTTTCAGGTTTAATAACAACGGATTTTTCTCGTTGAGCGCCAAACCTTGTTTTAAGCAAATTTCTACCGCATTGCTGTTATTGGAATGAAAATACGCGGCATTCCCCAACAACAAATAATGATGCTGTGCCAGTTGCCAGCCGGAATTGACAAGTGCCTCCATAAAGACTTTGTATTCGGAAAAGTTGGTGAAATCGGTTTCCGGAAAATCTGGTTTCTGGGGAGCTTTTAATATTTGGGGAACTAGATCATACATCATAAATGCCTTGGCATAGTCTGCCAATACATAACGACTCTGGTCCGTGAGGTCTAGCGTTTTCCATTCGCTCTTCCAAAGCTCGATTACTTCAACCGACCTGTTCTCCCATATGGCAACTTGAATATAGGTGAGTAATTTAGTCTTCTTGTCTAAACGCGTGTCCAATTGTAGTCCCTTTAAGACTTGTAGATTATGGGTTGCAGAGGCTAAATCCAGCAATTGATAACAATCTGCTTCCTCGGTTGAGCTCACTAAATCGTCTAGTTGAGCCGATTGAATTTCCCATAGTAAAAATCGTGCTTCGGTAGTGGCTGGGTAACATTCCAGAATGTATTTCAGCACGGCAATAGCTTCGGTATACCGTTTTTCTACTTGTAATTTTAAAGCATAATGTATGTGAAGTGTTTCGTTATACGGATACTTTTGTAGCGCTTTTTCATAAACCGCTTCCGGACATGTTCGGTAATAGCTGCAGATGTATTCATAATCGGAAGCCAATACTTGACCAACCTGCTCAAGCGCTTCTACATATGAATGCATCACCTCTATATTCACTTTTTCAAAAGCACCCATATACAACATGAAAAAGCGGTAGTAACGAGCATTGTCCGACGGGTACGTATATCCCAAAACATCTAAATTATCTTGTATAGCCGTAATAACCGGGTTTAATTCGGCAAACTTTTTTTCGCTTAAAAGACTATGCGCTTGTTCTATATATTGTACGACCTCTTTTCTTGTTAAGCTCATATGTTCCATTCTTTAAACCTGTCGGCATGGTGAATATTCAATCGTTGGTAGCATTCCCAAAGTGTTTCGGTACCGGGGTATTTACTAATGTCAGGTTCTGAAGCCCCGCGTATAAACTCATCGCCAATACACACATTACGGTGAAATTCGCCCCAACTAGAAAATGTTTTTTTCATTCGAGCGTCCACGTCTTCTAAGCGCATGGCTATTTCTTCGGGCTTTATAAAACCGAGAGCGCCACCTATGCGCATTAGAAAAATGTAATAAGCAAACTCATAACCGTACAGCTTTTGATCTTTAAGGCTAAAACGGTATCTCCAAACCAGTTTATAGGCATTTTTGCTCGTAGGGTTTTTTATGGCATTGAACTTGGCTTCAAAAGTATTGGTAGTATCGTTACGCAACTCCATTGCCAGTTTTTCAAAAGGGTTAGATGCCATTTCACCTGTTTCGTAACGATGCAAACTGTTACGAAGATGTACGCCAGAAAGTATACCGTGTAGCTTGGCAATACGCTCTACATTTTTTAATTGTAGATGATCTTCAATATCAAATCCGTACCAACTATTTAGGTCCGCCTTTTTATAATTGTTCATCAAAACCAAGGCAGAAAGGTTGAGTTGGTCTTGCATTTTTGATGTTATTTCTGCTGTCATTCTCTAAGCTTTTAAGTCGTTGACCACTTGCAACAAAGCAGTTGTTAAGTTTTCTGGGTAGGCTCCGGAATTTGCCATCGCCTTTAGTCCCATCTCGTAAGAGCTTGCCATTTTACCACCTTTTGCCAGTTGTATGAACAAGCTTCTACATAAATTACCATAGGGTTCCAACGGGGTTTCAGGTGCTAGATCTTTATCTAGCAAGGTCATGTAAAGGGCTTGTATAAACTTTGCTTCAATGGTAGGTTCTTCTGCCAACCAGGTTTTAAATGCTGTTGTATTAATATCCAAAACCTCAAGCAGTTTGCTGTCGCAGGTACCTTCGGTTTTATAATTTTCTAGATTGTGTAATACCGCATTGGCATATTTGGGGTCGAACGCTACTTGTGAAAAATCAATTTCAGATGTCTGTAGCTGTTCAATAAGAACGGCTTTTTCAGATTTTGGCTCTTCTATTTTATGGTGGTCATGGAATTTGTTGATAGCCTCTTGTAATGTTTTGCGATGCGCAAAGTGCGATTTACTGTAGATGAACATATTGTCTGCTGTTTCTTTTGCAAGATTGTGTTCCATTAATTCTTTAAGGAAGTCTTCTAGATAGTTTTCAATATCCGTTTGGATGGACTGAAAGAACTCGTTGGATTCAGCTTTCTGCTTACTCTTTTTATGGAAATCAAAAAGATGCATTAAAGCCTTGTTCACGAAAGACGCTACGTTTTCATCCAATTCATTAAGGTAGGCGGCACTTCGTCTACCTTGTGTATTCAGCATATGTGGCACCCAAACCGACTCGCTACCCAAACTATAATAGTAGTCGCTTAAGAAATTATACCAGCTTTGTAGGAGACCCAAGAACAAAGGGCGATTTTCATTTACATACTGCAATTGCACATAATCATTACACAAGTTCAGTACACTATCGTCTATACTTTTTAATGCCCAAATTTTATTTACACGTGTAAAATTGTTGGTTTCTGCAAATAGCGTGGATAGGGTTTTAACGAGTAATGGAAGGTTCGCTTTTCTGATTTCTTCCGTTGCTTCTTTGGCGGAATATGCCATTTTTTCTAGATAACCGAATAGAACCTCTTGGTTTTCTGAATTGAAAAGTGTCGGTAAAGTTTCACGAGCATCATAAAATGCTAGAATCAAAAACTGATTTAGAGGGTCAGATATGTTCGATGATGCCAAGTTCGAAATCCAGTTAGTCAAGTTGTCGGTAATTTGAAATACTTCTGTAATAAGATGTTCACCCGTAAGCTGAACATTTTCATTACCTAAACGCACCACGGGAAGTTTTCCGTCTGAATTTACCTTTAGTAATCTAGAAAATAAACTGTTGTACAGTTCAATTTGGTCTGCTATACCTGTTTTACGATTACACTTTTCAAACCAAAACGGAATAAAGTCGACTGGAAGTACGGCGGAATTTTCTTCTGTTAGAATATGCTTTCCGAACTCTTGAAAAGCTTCTGTGTAAAAATTGCTACCTCTATCGGCTTTTAACCAATCTAAAAATCTTAGATAACATTGGTCCAGTTGTTCTAGAGGAATGTTTTTATCTCGGTTATTGAAAAGAAGTACGTCGCCAGCATCCCATTGTTTACTGCCCAAAGCGGTGATTAACGGAAAAATACTTTTAGAAGTCTGTAGGTTTAATAAGGCTAAACCTTCATCTTCTACAAATAAGAACCGTTCGTTCAAGGCATTATGCGCTGCATTTGCCAGTTCTGTATTTTCATAATAAAAGGCAGCTAGTTCTTCACTGAACCAAGCTTGCATTACATTGTAAGCGCCCGGCAGATATACTTTTCCAACCGGCAGCATTTGGTGCATAGTGCTTACCAATGCATCCCAATCTCCTTCGTAAAAATGCTGAACAAATTCATTGTTAATTCTGAAGGGATATTTTGAAAATGTTTTATCTGCATTTAAAACAGAATAGGTTCCAGCAAGAATCTCATGAGTAATGCAGTTCTGTATGATAAAATCTGAATTCACACAATCGCGAATATCAAGAGCGCGATGCATCAAAAAACGAGCAACGGGCAGCGAAGCGGCAGATTTGCTGTGCACTAATGTTTTTAAAACGCTAAAAATTTGTGTTAGCTCATCCTCTGAAATAGCTTCGCTTTGAAGAAAACCAAGATTAAAATACAGAAATGCAATCAGTTTTTCTGTGCTTTTTTTATCAGGATAAAACCCGTTTTCTAAAAGCGGAAGCCAAGAAATTACGAATGCTGCTCCCTCTTTTTCATCGGCATAAATTTCTGGATGATAAAAGATTTGTTGTGCCAAATCCTCCGTAAAAACAGTTTCAATGTTTTGATTGTCCACACTATTTTTTAATTGCTCAAATACTTCGGTGTTTTGGCAGTCTTGTAATTCTAAAACCTGTAGCAAAGCTTTTATATTAGGTGCTTCCAGCTCCTTGAGGTCTAACTTCGGAATTACTTTATTCTTGAAAATTTCTAACATGTAATTAGATGTTCTGGTAGGTTGTAAATTGATTTTGATGGTAGTTTATGGTTGGATTATTCACTTCTAAACCATTCATAGTCTTGAATATCGCCTTCGTCATCCATTAAACTCGCTAAAAATAAATCGAGACAATCAGCCTGTATGTAGCCAATTTCTTGATCCGCACCAAAACGGATGATTTGTCCCGCAGTACCTTTTTTGTCCGGTGCAAAATCGAACGCCAAAAAATTACCGTTCTGTAAATCGAAAAACGGAATCCAATAGGGCGTTGTGTACATTAGTAATGTTTTGCCTTCGTTGGTACTGTAGGTATCCAACAACTCCTTTTGCGTCCAATCGTTATAAATGCTTTGCCAATCTTTCCATTCTTTAAACATTTTCTCGGCACCCATAATCGCTGAGTTCTGTACGCCGTTATGTAGGGTTAAAAATTCTTTTATGATGGTCGGGAAAGGATATCCGGCAGCAGCCTCAAACTCCGCATAAATAGCATCATTGTTTTTAGGCGGAATAATAGTGAGTCCTTTCGTATGAACCAATTGCACAAATTGCTGCACTACTTTTTCAAAACGGCTTTCAGCGTCTAATTGAATAAACGGAGCTATAAAGTCCGCTTTTTCCTTCACTAATTTTTCCGCGATAAATTCATTGGGTATTTCATCCGAAATAAATACGCCGGTCTTATCAAACACCATGTTGCTTTTAAAGTTGGAAACAGGCTGACAACTAAAAGAGTTGGCACCAAAAAAATACACTTTTGAGGTGGTGATTTCGTTTCTACTCGTTCGTTCATCAACAACGGTGAACCATTCATTAAACAAAGACGTGTTTTCTATTTCAGCTGTAAAGATTTCCTTGCCTTCTAAATAAGCGATGCCGAAGTACTTAGAATTGGATATGTCTTCTGGAGTTATAAAGAGAAGTTTTAAAACCTCTTTACCTGTAGCCTCTTTAAATGCATCTAACAGCGCATCGCAAAATATAAAACTATTGTCAATATCCTCTGGGTCTTCTAACGGTGGTAAGGTGTTGACCGGCATCACATCAAAATGAAAATCTTCCCATTTCATTTGTTCCACATGCTCTGAAAACGCAATTCTGTTTCTCATCTTCACTTATTTATTGATGCTGCTAAGGTACCTGAGAATAATGGGGAGGCTATCCCCGAAAAGGGTGATTTTAATTTTTTAATCCGGAATTTAAGTGATGTCGGTATTGAAAATTTAAACAGGTAATTGCTTAATGAACTTACGCATAGGTCCGTAACTGCCGTAAACCGATGAGAAATTGGGAGCTAAGGTTTCAATTAAATCAGCAGGTGAAAAACTTGGTAGTTGATCTAGACAGGTAATCATCAAATTCTTCTCGATGAGTAGATCTTGATGATGAATAGCGTCACATTGCAGGGCATAATTTAGCAGTTCTGGATCCAAGCCTTTGGTTCTGAATTCACCTTGAAACTCATTGGTTTCATTCGCCTCGTTATCGTTGTTTTTAAGCGTAACCGATTGGGTTTCGGACATGGGTCCGTTGCCGTGCCGGGTTTGATAACAACGTGTTACATAGAAAATACGCACAGTAGCAGTGGGACCCAAATGGTCTTTAATAAGTTGAATGGCGTTTTTAGAAGTCGTGTAGCTCCAAGTGGTATGTGGGTGAAAACCATGTTGCGTATCTAAAAGAATACCTTGGCTGCCCTCAAAAATAAAATGTTCAAAGCGTGCCGCTATTTCTGGTAGCGTTGCTAATTGATAGAAGGGTTTTATAGCCGAACAGGTTTCTAAAAAGTAATCTTCGTCATAGGTGCTAAGTTCGTTGAAGTAGTATTCTTGAACGCTTTTGGGTTGGTGCAACAGCTTGGTTTCGTAGTACGTTCGTATACTTTTTAGTCGCTGCTTAACGACCCAGTTGAACCGTAAATCGTTGGTATAGAAATAAACCTCCTCTTTGTTTCTGGCGATTGTTGTGCCAAAACCTAGACCACAAGAACCGTGGTTTTGCTGTTTTTCCAAAGCCCTGTTATAGGCAATGTCATATATGGTAGTAATCATTGCCAACGGGTGAACATACAGTTGCGGCTTGTACTTTTTTAAAAAGTTACCTTCTTGTAAAATGGCAGGCGGAAATACCGTAGTATGCTCCGTGTAAAAGGTGGGAACGCCAACGAGGGTGCCCGAACCAAAATTGCTAAAGGTATGTGTAAGTGCATCCGTGGTTACAGTGTGCCCAATTTGGTGTCCGCCAGAAAACCGGACCAAGATACTTTTTTCAGGTTGTTGCGATGCTAGAAAATCGGTCGTTAACCCTTTACCGGCATCGCCAAAACCTAAATCTATAACTATACTACATTGCTGCATTTATAACATATCTTCAACTTCGGTATCGGAAATGCCGGAAGTAGTGTTGCCCGTAGCTGGTGTGTGGTGTTGAATCACTAATTCCGCAATCCGTTTTGCTACTTTTTTGTAATCGGGCATCACAATAAAATGCTCACCAAGTAATTCTTTCCAGTTGCCTTTTCTATTTGGGGATTTAGACCATTCGCTGTGCTCTAGGTGCATATGAAAAACATTGTATTTCTCTTGAGCTTCATTGATTATAGCCTCGGTTGTAGTGGTTTCAGCTTCCTCTGCGGCAGTGTATTTTTTTATAATCGCGGCGGGAATCGTAGGGAAAACCGGTTCATCGCCAATAGTGAACAAAAAGCCTTTCTGCTTTCTTTTTTCCCAGCAATCTATAGAAGTATGGCGTGCCGCGAATAAATGCGCCAGGTTGTAGCCTTCTTGATTGTTACCGCCACCGCCGCCTTCTAGATATACACGGGTTAACCAACGGTCTAGTAATTCGGCAGAAGATTCAAACTGCCCTACCTGTAACGGTGCATGGTCATAAACGAAATCTCCCAAACCTAGAAAAAGCACTTGTGGATGCTCTATACCGGCTTCCATTAACGAGCCGATTAAATCTGGCAAGGCTTCTTTTACAATGAGTTCTGGCACAAAGCCCATACTGCCCGTTACATCTAAACCTACAATGATGGAAACGGTTTCTGGATGCTCTTTTGAATCTCTAGACTCCCTAAAAATTACGTTGGCGGGGTCCATTTCGGGGTCTATTTGCGAAGCGGTAAATATCTCTTCCCTAGATTTGTTGCTGTAGCCTTTAGATGTTCTAAGTTTTGAATACGCTTCGTGACTAAATCTTCCTCCTCCCATAATTACAGTTCATTTATTTGTCCACCGAACAAATACGCGTAGCGCTTCTTTGCCAGTTCTAATTTAATTTCCAGATTTCTGATTTTTACCGACATCTCTAAGTCTTTGGCAACGTAGTCTTTCGCATCAAAATCTGAAGCCAATACCAAACTGTTCGCATCTGTCGGGCTCATATCTAACATATTTTCCTGCTCACGTTTCAATCGTTTTAAAGACAGCGCCAAGTCCTCCGTTTCACGTTTGTACATCAGTTGCGCATCTTCGGCAATGGCACTGGCACGGTCGTCTCTAATTTTTTCATTGTTCCGCTTTAGCGATTCTAAAAAAGCGGCATTCGTTATTTTGTCTTCCATGAAAATTTCTTTGGGACAAAGCTATGTTGAACCTTGATTTTCTATATCCCTGAAAAGGGTGATTTTAGTATTTAGCGTAGTAAAACGTTCTTTTCAATATCACGGAATACGGTTAGTAAAATTTAAAACCCTACACGCATCTTTGTAGTTCACATTTACATCTTATCAAATCAATTAAACAGTACTTATGAAATTGGAAATGAGCGATGTTTTCCAGCAAAGATTACCGCTGAAATACTTAAAATTTCTTCAGGAAAATCCAAAAGGTGCACCACTGAAAAATAATAGTAGATGGGATAAGCGCACTTGGAATCTAATGGGAACTGAGGCATTGCTAAAACGATGGGAAATGAAAGGAGTAGGTGAAGCAGCCAACTACGAATGTTTAAAACTGTACACACAAGTTCAAGAAGAAGTAGGGATGGAGCTCACGGCACCTTCAGCACATTTTCGCTCTGTAAAATTAGAGCGCGTAGCCAAAGGTTTTGTAATAGGTGAGGAGAATGGCGATTACCTATATTTAGACCCCGAATGCAAATTTACGGTTTGGGCATATTACCATGATGGGGGCGAAGTAGCCTTGATTTCAAAATCCTTTACCGAACTTTTAAGAACGCAGAAACCTTTATAATCTAACATATTTAAATCGCTTATGGTCAATATAGAATTTTCTTCGGATAGCTTTCAAATCAACTCCGTTGCGGTAGAATTCCCTATACCCCTTGAAACTTTAAAAACGTGTATTTCCCCTGATTGTAAAGAATATAAAGGAAAAAATAAGACACTTTTTGTTTGGGAAAATTTGGGGATTATCGGGTATTCATCCGATGGTGAAGCGGTAGATTCCTTGGGATTTGAATTGGAAATTTCAACCTATGATTTCAGTCCTAAAACTGTTTTTAGCGGAACATTCAATTACAATGGTGCAGATATTCTTCTATATTACAAAACCCATGAGGATGAACGGGTGACAACATTCAAAGGCGACGATTCCGGAGCCTTGGTGCAGAACGGATTAAGTGCTTGGTTTAGCGTAACGAAAGACGTTGTTCGCGCCATTGAAGTGAGCATTCACAAACCATACGTGCGAGGCGCGGGAATACCGGAAGACAAATACACCATTAAGCCGCTTGATGAAGAAGAAATTGAGTTTACGGATTTTGGTTTTAAACTTTCTATCATTGAAGAATTGATGTATATAAAAGGACTGTTGAAACCGAAATTTGACTTGTATGAGTTTGCAGATTGGTACAAGGGTCGTGAAATATATATTGACGAAGAAGGTTATGAGCCCATAGCCGAAGTAACCCAGTATTTTAAAGATTTGCCTATTCCCAAACGTTTGGCTCCGGAGATTACTGAAATCTATCAAGATGGCGGAAACGATATTTATATGAACCTATCACCTTTTTCTGGGGGAGCGGTAGAATATTGGGATATTGAACGTAGCGATGATGTGAAGCATTTTCCCAATTTGAAGAAAGCCACCCTGTGTTACGCCCAAGAACATATATGTGATGAATTCGTAATTCTTGGTATTGATGCCGAGTGGATTTAAATGGATTTTGTAACAATCAATAATGAAAAAAGTACGCTAATTAGGGCGTACTTTTTTCATTTAAAGCGAATCGTAAACAGTTACAATAGAAATCTAGGAGGTAAAGAATTCATTGGTTTCAGGGATATGGAAAAACCATGTTATGTATACATTTGATTTGTATAAAAAACAGATAAAATTATGGGGTTAGAAATTACAAGCAAAATGTTGGCCGAGTTTAAAGATAGGGAGCCTGAAGCCTATGAAACCTATAAAAAAATCTTTCAAAATATCAATGTTGTTCTTGCTGCTAATAATTTAGAACCACATAATGAACCGGAGGAGATGGAAAGTGAAGCGTTGCAGTTTGGTGGCTTTCCATATAGTTTTTTACACCATTTACGTCGGTTTTTAGCCCATGCGTGGGGAAATGAAGGCGACGAGAATTGGGAGCCTAAGCCTTTTTCTCCAAACGATGACCCTGGGGCAGATTCAATTTTAGAAGAGCACTATTCGTATATGGAAAGTCACTTGTTGACCCATTCTGATGCCGAAGGTTTTTACCTTCCCGTAGAAATGCCAGAAGTACTTTTTGATACCGAAGAAGCGCGTGTGCCCGGTGCTATGATCGGCTCATCATACAGCTTGCTAAAGGAGCTAAAAGGATTGACCAAGCCTTTAGGTATTCAACTAGATGAGCATGATGACATTACCAATATAGCGCAACTAAGTAAAATCATTGAGAATCAAGGTGATTTTTGGATAGAAATACTGGTATGCGCATCGCTATTAGATGCCGCCAAATTTAGTATCAAGAACAATACGGCTATTCTTTTTAATTAGAAAACCCATTCAAGGATCATTACTAAATAGATTAAAAAAATCAGATATGAATTTAAGAGAGAAGAATATAAAGGATATTAAAGCGGAATGGAATACAAAAGGTAGTAGATACGTTTCCGATATCAATAAAATGGTTGAATTTGGTGAAACCAACGGATGGGAAAATTGGAAAGGAAAAGAGCCCGAAGACAAAAGAGATCACTTGGCAGAAGCAGTATTTCAATTATTAAAAGATGCCAATAAGAATAATACGGTCGACGCTTTTAGAAATGATTTTCCGCCGTCGCACGCCCCAATGGTGCAGTTTATGAAAGCAAAGGCGCAAAGTATTCAGCAATTACATTTTATAGACGGTCAGAAGATAGTGTTCTTAGTGGGTACCGCGTATCAGAAAAGACAGGCATATCTGCTTAAAGATGATGAAATCATTGAATTGGATGCTTCTATTGACGCTATTGGAAAGTCAAAGAAAAATAATGTTTTTGCCATTGCATCGAACAACACCATTGTAACCAAGCAAGGTTGGGAAGGCGAAATTATTGCCACGTTCCATCTACATGATGCAAAGAACTTGGCAATAGCCGAGATGGTTCCTTTTAACGACGGACAAAAAGTGCTCTTGACTACTGCTATGGGTATTTTTATTATTTCCAACGATTCCGAGAAAATGATTCACCCATTGCCAGATCCTGAAGATGAGGAATGGGAACCTTATATGGACATGGAGAACGCCACCATTTCCAATGATAACAAACACATTGTTGTAGGCGACCAGTGTAGTGACCACAGAGTGTTGGGTGCCAACGGAACGCAGATAGGTGAGGTTGGTCCGCAATCATCTTACCCAGATTTTTGCCTTTTTTCAAAAGATGATAATCAGCTTATAACAAACTCCTGCCACTTTTATAACGGAGTTACTATAGGTGTAGCTTCCACCGAACTCGAAAACTTGAATATACCCGCCTACGAAGAAAGTGAGCAGTATACGGTTATAGATGAAGAAATGAGAGTCTATTGTGGTATAGCAACATCAAAATACTACATTCTTGGAGATGCCTTTGGTTATATAAGAGCTATTGACACTCAAGGTAATTCTCTTTGGAGATACTATTTAGGGTCTAGCCTTAGCGGAATTGCCATTTCAGATGATGAGAAAACTTTATGGGTAGGGTCCTCATCAGGTATGCTGCATAAACTACAGTTAGATAAAGGACTTAGAGACGACCAAACCATTGCAACAGGAAAGCATTATGAAGATTTCAGGTTGGTAATATGGAAAGATGAGCCAATTTTAAAGTGGTAATACGATAGTATGGATATCAGGGATTTTAATGAGATTATAATTGAAGGAAAATATGATTTGGACTTGAAAGAGGATTTTCTAAGGTCCGTCATGCTGCCAGCCATTATTATTGAGCAAGCAACGGTTTTTGATGGTAAGGGAATAAGCAAGTATGGTGGTAATCCACTTGTGCCCGGCAATTTTAAATGGCCCAAGCACGAATTCGGGGATTATAGATTTATAGCCCAATTTCATCTAAGTGAAATACCGCCTGGCGAGAATCAACTTCCAAAGAAAGGTTTGTTAAGCATTTTTACAGCGTATGACGAGGAAAATACCTTGGCTTGGACAGATGATAACTATGCGAAGGTTTTCTATTTTGAGGATGTTGAGAATTTAAAACCATATGACAATCCTAATTATCCAGATAAGTATTCGCTGGATGTGGTTTTTAAACAGGAAGTAGATATACCTTTTAAGCCGGAATTATACCCAGTAAAAGGACTCAACAAAAAGCAAATGAACTATGTCTGTACTAAAGTGCTAGAGCGGACGGATAAAAGATATGATAGTTATTTATTAGGCTACCCCTATTACAATTCATTAGATGCAGACCCAAGAGAAAACGAAAGTTGGACATCATTATTAACCTTACGTTGTCAATCTGGTTTTGGGTTATATTGGAACGACCGTGGTTATTTAATGCTATTTATAGAAAAAGAGAAATTGGCAAAAGGAGATTTCTCTAATATTAAATCTAATGCTGGGTAGGGAGAAAGTTTTGTTTAGTGGAGCCGGGTAGACTAGAACCTAGTTCTCAAATTGCTTGTATATTGGGGGGGGATGGCGTAGTTGATTTGTGATTACCGAATAGGTGACTTATCGAATATAAATGTTTAACCAGTAAGTAGAGTATAGTTGAAATATATTCCAATCGAGAAAAATCACACTTCACCGATTCGAAGGAAATTTCTTTATTTATTTTAGTTAAATTACCAACAAATATGAGTAATTCATATTCATTGTAACTAAACCAAACCAAATCAAACCGTCTTGACTAATCATAACCGTTCATTAGCCTATTATATATGTATTTTTTTGATTCTACTCACTCACTCACTTCATTCGCAAGAATTGGAATGGGCATTTTCTAATGGAGGTCATTTAGGGGAAGGCGCTTGGAATGTTGAAAAAGTTCCTGGTGGAGTAGTTTTTCTCTCAAGTGATGGTTTGGAAAAGAGAAGTGAAACTGGTGAACAATTGTGGAGGTTTGATTTCTTTGAACTTGATGCATTCCTTTACAGTTCAAGGCCTACGCTCAGAACAATTACCGTCGATGAAGTTGGTAATGTATATGCACAATTGACTTTTCCTTCGAACGGACCGGGGCCGACCACCATAGAGAATATCGACATCCCACATGGAGATTCACTAATAAAGATTAATCCTAATGGTGAATTGTTATGGTGTAAAAAGCTAACTGGATCAACTTCCCCAAAACTTATATTTCATGACGGATATGTTTATGTTTTAGGAGTGTTTAACGACACTATTAATATCTCAGATACTTATATTTTTGAGAATAGAGAAAATTCGGATTGTTCCGCTGGTAGCTCTGAAAATATGTACGCGCGTGATATCTTCATAGCCAAAATTAATTCAATTGGGCAAGTACAAAATGCAATTGTCTTTGGTGGTTTTGCACACGATGATTTGAAAGCAGTGACTAAAGATGCCAATGGTAATCTTTATTTAGCTATTAATTACGGTACATCAAATTGTACTACGGACGAAACTCAAATACACAAAGTAGATGCTGATTTGAGAACGGTTTGGTCGAAAACGATAAGTAAGGAATATGTAGAAGGAAATGGGTCTTCTGTTTTACAACCTTCAGATATCCATATTGGTGTAAATGGAAAATTATACCTTTGGGCCTATACTGCCCACACCGTTGTTTCAGATGACTATCGCTTTGTCAATACAAAATTTGGCTCTACCGCGGGACTTTTAGAATACAATTCGGATGACGGTTCGTTTCTCAATTATCGTTCCTTTGATGGTTTTAGCAGTGCTGGTTTAAGAGGTTACATGCAAGATTACAAAGGTCATTTAGTAATTGCAACTACGTTTCGAGAGACCCAGGAATTTGATAATGGTAGTTTGTCTACCCTTAATAACGGGGAAGAGCCTATTTTACTGAAAGTAGATTTAAATGATTTAAGTATTGAGCATTTTTTGCATCTTACTGGCATTCCACAACAGTATCATATTACAGTCAAGGATTGGTCTGCACCAATTTGCATGAATGGTGATCATTTATATTATTCGGGTAGTTTTTCTTCAGATACGTTAAATCTTAATACTAATGTCGCCCTTTACAACAATAGTTTTAATAATGCCCAAGATTATTTTCTAACTAAATACGACCTATCCGGCGTATATTTTGCAACCACTGATGAAGATGCCGATGGTGATGGTGTTTTCAATACAATAGATATTTGTCCTAATACACCTTCTGGAGAATCTGTTGATGAAAAAGGATGTAGTTCTGCACAAAAAGATTCGGACCTTGATGGCGTAACGGATAATTTAGACAAATGCCCTGATACTTCTCCGGGTATGGAAGTTGATGTTGATGGTTGTTCGCAAGACCAAATCGATATTGATTTAGATGGTGTTCCCGACATTAGGGATAATTGCGACGACACCAAATTGGGAGCAACCGTGAACGAGGAAGGTTGCGAGATAGTAATATTAGAATCTGATTTATTTCAAATTGAAGCAGTAGGTGAAGCTTGTAAAGATGCCGGTAATGGAAGAATTGAAATTCAAACAGAGGATACTTCTACGGTATACAGGGCGGTACTTAATGGTACTCAAGAAATTTCCTTTACAGGAGAAACTCAATTTGCAGATTTGACCCCAGGACAATATGAGCTGTGTATTCTAGCACATGAAGTAGATTCCGACATACTTTGCTATTCTCTGAGAATAGAAGAAGCCACAAATCTTGATTTAGATGGAAAAGTTGACCTTACTGCACGCATACTGAAATTGGAACTATCTGGTAGCAGCAATTACAAAATAGATTTCAATGGAGATAAATTTGAAACAAAAGAATCTTTCTTTGAGCTCAAATTGAAGAATGGTACCAATAAAGTGCTTGTTACAACAGACCATTTGTGTCAAGATTCAGTATCATATACAGTAGATCTAGATTTGCAAATTGCACCTAACCCATTTACTGATGAGATTGATTTGTCGCATATAAAAGGTAGTGGTTTAGTAAAGGTTACGATACATAACTTACAAGGTTTAGAGGTGTACCATGAAATTTTTCACCCAGATGAACCTGTGATTTTGAAAAACTTGACAATATTAAACTCAGGAATTTATCTTTTGAACTATTCCGAGGGTCAACAGCAATTTTCTCAAAAAATTATAAGAAAATGAAGCATGCTAAATATGTAATTTGGTTATTTCTGATTTTTACCGCTTGTTCTAAAAATGATGACAAGCCAGAACCCGAAACTCAAGTTGATCCAATTGTGGTTCAACTTGAGTTTCCATTGAAAAATTCTGAATGTACTGCGGGTGTTGATCAAAACAACGATAAAACTCTTGTTGAATTTCGATGGGCCGTAGCAGCGAATGATTCTTATGAACTGGTACTTGAAAACTTATCTACCAATCAAGTTACCCGAACAAGCACTTCAAACCACAGTGTTGAGATTGTTCTAGATAAAAACACACCTTATGAATGGCACATAATTTCCAGTTTGGTAACCTCTCAAGAAAAGGTCGAAAGTGAACGTTGGAAATTTTATGCAGCTGGGGAAGGGGTTTCTAATTATGCACCCTTTCCTGCAGATTTATTGAGCCCTGATGAAGATTTAATTTTCGATACCGGTACGCAACAGCTAAAACTGGAATGGCAAAGTTCTGATATTGATGATGTTTCGGTAACCTATGATGTTCTTGTTGGTAATGAGAACCCTCCTACAGAAGTTGTAGCTTCCGATCTTACGCAATCTAGTTTTGATATCTCTGTGAGCGCGGGTAATGCCATGTTTTGGAGAATAGCAACCAAAGATGGGAATGGCAATATTTCTTACTCTAAGGTTCGAGGTTTTACAATTGGGCGGGTTTCTAGTATATCTTCATTTACCATTAACCAAGATGGTGAAGACTATGCAGCTGAAGTTGATGCAGCTCAAAAAGTTATCCGTATTCAATTAGGCAATTTTGATTATAAAAAATTATCGCCTGAAATTAGTCTAAAGGAGGGATATAGTATCAATCCGAAAAGCGGTGAAGTTTTAAATTTTCACGACACCTTATTTTATACCATTACCGACCCGCATGGAAATGAAACTGTTTATGATGTGATTGTTGACAGTGGCCAACATGAGGTTTTGTCCTTTAGAGTGATTAATGGAAATGAAACCTATATAGGAGAAGTTGATTCTGAATCAGCAACCATTTTTATTCAAATGGGTAATTTCGATTACGGAGATGTTAACCCTGAAATTGAAATTTCAAATGAAGCATCGGTAGAACTAATACAGGTTTCTGGCATGGATTTGAAATCACCTGCTACGTTTACTGTTACTTCTGAAATTGGAACCACTAAGGAATTTACAGTCATGGCAGATATCGGTATGTATCGATTGAATTCATATTTTAGAAATCCTGGTTTTGAATTTTCAGATGCCGGGGAATTTCCAGACTATAAAGTCTTTGCAGGTTCGACGCAGACTATTTACGCGTTCAACATTCAAGATCATGGGGAGGTATCCCTTGAATTGGTAGATGAAGCTGGTGTCACATTTGATCTGCCATTTTCAAGGGAGCAGTATGATCACTATCATAGCTTTGAGACATCTTCGTCAAGTAATTATTTAACAAGTGTCATTCCCGATAATCTTCCTGGAGGAATCTATCGTTTAAAAATTTCGGAAGGACTTCGTAACAAAATATATCCTCAACGTTTTGAGGTAATAAATGATGCTAGAGTCATTAGAATTACAGAAATCAATAAAACTGATTTTAGTAGAGGTGACACCTTAATTATGAAAGGAGTAAATCTAAAAAGAAAATTTGCGGTGGCCTCTAATGGTAATATTTATTTATTCGATGAACGCAGCCGTGATTTAAGTATCAATGCTGATGGTACTGAAATGCAACTCATTTTTAGTACCAACACCTACGGAAATCTCAAATCTTGGACTGGCAATAACGAAAAGCCTTTAGCCATACAAACTGAAATTGATGAATACCCTCATCAATTGAATTCCAATATCATTTATTTCAATGTAAACTAAATTATGAATAATAATAGTTATACAAACAATTACCAAAAGAAGTGTTCCTTGATTTTATTTACATTTCTTATAGGAATGTTTTCATATGCTCAAACCTACATGGAAAACTTTTATAGTATAGGTGAAGATTGGGTAACAATGGGAACGGATTCATATTTTTTTGCTAACACTATTCAGGGAGAAAATGGACTTTGGAAAACTGATGGTACTCAAAAAGGAACCCAATTAGTTAAGGAAATCGTAACTCAGACTTATGAGGCAAGGAACTTGTTTGTTTATAATAACGAACTATACTTTGCTGCTTTCCAACAAGAAGTGGGAGTTGAGCTTTGGAAATCAGACGGCACCCCGACAGGAACCAATTTATTGATGGACATTAACACGGGGAGTGCGAGTTCATGGCCTTCCAATTTTACTATTTACGATGATAAACTTTATTTTACGGCATCGGACCAATATACGAGTGGGCGTAAAAAGCTATTTCGTACAGATGGGACTGTAGAGGGTACCGGTTTGGCCATGGAAATATTTGATGCCGATGCCTATGAACAAGTTTCAAGTTTGACAGTCGCTAATGGAAAATTATATTTCGTTAGGTCCGGAGTTTTATACGAGACCAATGGTACTCAGGCTGGTACTAAAAACACAGTCGTAGACGGTTTGAGTTATAATATCAATTCTTTTCATGCTTTTGCGGATGGTATTTATTTTACAACCGATAATTACAATAAAACGTACGTGCGACTTTATCGGTTGACCGATCTAGACAATTATACTATGCTTAAGGAATTTTCAACGGAATCCCATTATGGCGTGGAACTTTATGGTCTTACGGAAGTAGGTGATAAGATTATTTTTTCTTTGGTCTCTGGGGAGACGTATACAAACGTTCAAGATGCTTTATGGACTTCTGATGGCACCCCTGAGGGTACCATTGAATTAATGATCCAAGGTGGTGACAACGACCTTTGGTTTGAGCCACACTTTAGTGGATTTGTTGAGTATAATGGCGAAGTTTATTTTAACGCTGGACCAAAAACTAATGGAGCACTTTGGAAAACAAATGGGACTATACAAGGAACGACCGAAATTATTGCTGATGCCGCTATTAGAGATGAAGCTCCAATGATTATTCTAGATGATAAGTTGTACTATATGGGCGGAAATTCACTCTTCGAGTTTGACTTTCAAAAGAATGAAAACAGTTCAATATGGCCATTCCAACTTTATAGAAAATCTACTGGGGATAAGTTTTTTATTCAATCTGATGGACAATTCGTGTATGCAACGGTTAAGAATGAAAGACAAAAAGATACGTATAACATAGACTTGTTTCATACAGGCCCTAATCCTATTATAAATGTTAAGGTCCCGTGGAAAATATTAAATGGACAATCCCTAAGGTTAGACACAAAAATTGATAGCCTAGTAAGGAAAGAAATCAATATTCAAAATTTAGGTAATGCCTCATTGGCCTTTTCTCAGGTGTTTGTTAGCGGTGAAGGTTTTTATATTAATGACGATGTAGAAATTGATTGGTACCAACAAGAATCTCAAATTTCTTTTCCTCGGCAAATTGGTTCAACTGAGAGAGGAATCTTTGAAATTGGCTTTTTGCCAGGTATGGAAGGAGTGTACTCAGGTCACTTAATTATAAGAAGTAACGACACCTCTCAACCTGAATTTCGTATAAAGCTTGAAGGTTATGCTTCGGAAGTTTCTCCTGAATCTATAAATGGAACTTTCCCAATAGACAAAGAAATTAAATGGGATAATACAGGGTTGCAAATTCAATTAGACAACAGCTTCATTTCAGAAAATGCAACTATAGGAACAGTAGTCGGTGTTTTAACGACCAGTTCACCGGAGGAAAGTTTCACCTATCAAATGGTGCAAGGAGCAGGTAGTGATGATAATTCAATTTTTTCGATAAACAGCGACAAACTTATAATTGGTGGCAATTTCCAAGTGAATAATAAAAAAACCTATACTGTTCGTGTAAAAGCTACGGGCGATGGCGGTTCAACATTTGAGGAATCATTTGTTGTTGGCATAAATGAAGAAAGTTCGCCAGTTGAAATCGGTACTTGCGACAAGATTGCAATACCATTGACCAGCGATTTGATCGCTGTCGATTTTATAAACGATACTGACGCCATTGCTGTTGGTGCTAAGGGTGTGATACTTAAATCGGTGGATAAAGGGGCAAACTGGCAACATCTAAATGTAATCGAAAGAACCACACCTTCGGGTGGTCTTTATCCATATCCTGCACGTTTGACAGATGTTTACTTCGTTGATGATACAACCGGTTTTATAACGGGGGATAATGTGCTGTTACGAACAGATAATGCTGGTATTAGCTGGAAGCCATTGCAAATGGACAACATTCCCCTCTACAGTCAATATGGATTTATCGCATTAAATTCAGAAACCTTGTTTTTGTTTATAGATAATTACCTGTATAAAAGCACGGATGGGGGTAAGAGCTGGTTCAATCCTTTTTATATTGGACTTCATGATAGCAAATCAGTGTATTTTTATAATGACACCCTTGGCTTTGTAAGTGATACTTGGGGGGGGGTATGCTATAACCGAAGATGGCGGTTTAAGTTGGACTAAGTATGAGTTGACTCTTGAAGAATTGAGTTATGATGAGGATATAACAAGTTTTACATTTGTTGATGAATTGTTAGGCTATGCCGCTACTAGTAAAGGGAAAGTGTTGAAATCTGAGGATGGTGGTGAAAATTGGATTATTGTTAATTCCGAGTATAGAAATGGAGTAATTGAAATTCATTTTTTTGATGAAAACCGCGGTTACATGGTAAACGGAACTATGTTAGAAACTATAGATGGTGGGGTTACTTGGACTAGCGTGCAAACCAGCACTTGCAGTCATTTGGATGGTATAGCTACAAATGGGTTAGGTGACCGAATCGCTGTTGGTTCCGGTTGCTATTCAAATGGGCGTTCAATTTATATAGCTCCTTCAGGTGGTTCCTGGGTAGAGATAAGTTCTATTTACGGTACAGCTGATGTTAGAAATATTATTTTCAGTGATCAACAGGCTTATCTGTTTTCAAGTTCACAATCCAGAACATCTTATGATGGCGGAAATACATGGAAAGAATTGATTACTCCGATAGATGGGCAAATCACCTTTGCCGAAAAATTAGGTAATGCCGTACTAATTAAATACTCGAATGGACCTTTCTATAGAAGTACTGATAGTGGTCTGAACTGGGAGGTTTTAGGGGGAGGAACTTCTTTCGGAAAGTTCGATATTTTGGATCAAAACACCATAATAGCCTTCAATGCTGAAGGAAACCAACTGGCAAAATCAATAGATGGTGGTGTAAATTGGGATCCTATACTTGGCGAAACGCTATACCAGAACAATGTTGTAGAATTTGTTAATGAAACTACTGGATTTGTTGGTGGTTTTCCCAACATTTCAAGAACAACCGATGGTGGTGCCAGCTGGGAAGTTTTGACTTTTGATCCTAATGAAAGCCACTCTGTTTATGCTATAACATTTGTAACGGAACAAATAGGGGTTATATCAACAACTGATGGATACTACAAGACAATTGATGGTGGGGACTCATGGATTAAACTATCTTTACAAATAGGTCAGACCAATGAAATATTGGCGGTAAATGAGCTTGAATGGTATTTAGCCAGTGATCGCTACATTTATAGCACATATGATGGGGGTGCCACCTGGGAGCTTTATTTTTCAAATAACGATGAAATACTTGACTTTGATATCGTTGATGGTAAATTCTATATATCGGATGATGATGGTGCCGTTTCAAGAATTGATGATGACATACCTCCATTGAATGCAGGTTATATCAGTGGGGATTTATCTGTAAGAACGGGAACAGAGGAAATATATACAGTTTTAAAACATAGTGATAACAAATATGCTTGGGAAGTTACTGGTGGTCAGAATTTGATGTTTGAGGATAACTTTGCGAGGATTATATGGGATACACCTGGGGAGTATACGCTCAAAGTAATACCATATGCTACATGTCAAACGGGCAACGCTTCAGAAATAATAGTTTCGGTGTACGATAATATGTTACCTCCTGAAATTAACGGTCCAACTGAAGTTGTCGAAAATAGTCAAGGTGTAGTTTATTCTACCCCTGATGAAGACCAGGTACGCTATCTATGGTCGGTTACTGGCCAACAATCCTTTCAGGTAGATGGCAATTCCCTGATTGTGGATTGGGGTGGAATAGGCCAACAAGAAATAGGGCTAATTAAAATTGACCTAGAATCAGGAATACAGGTTTACAATAGTTTAGATATTAATGTTTTACCACAAGATCCATTTACTATATTACAAACGAATGCTAGTTGCCGTGAAACGGCTAATGGAAGTCTTCAGATAACTTCACGCATACCATCAATTTCTTATGGAGCTACATTGTTAGATAATGGAAATGAATCAAGTATCGAATTTACCGATGAAATACTTTTTGATAACTTGAGGGCAGGTATTTATGAACTATGCATTGAAGATATAGAAAGCGGAAAAGAATATTGTTATCAGTTTATGATTACCGAGCCAGAACCCTTTGAAGTTTCTGCTAAAACATCATCGGCTTCTTCAAAAGAAGTCAGCCTAAAATTTAACGGAGGTATCGCACCATATAAAGTCTTGATAAATGGCCGGCAAATTGTAGAAACTAGTCAAACAACGTTCACTTTCACAGCAGAAAATGGTGATGTTTTAGAGGTGTTATCCTCAGGTACTTGTGCATTTTCTCATTCAGAAGTGTTGAATTTTCTTGGTGATGTGAGTGTAAGCCCAAACCCAGTTGAAAGTTCTTTTATTGCCGTTTTGGGTGACGAATTCTCCGAAGAATCTGAAGCAATATCTATTCGTGTTTTTACAGTAACTGGGCGACAAGTTTTACAGTTTACAACATCAATTTCGAATCAATCGATAGAATGCGATGTGTCGACGCTCTCGCCTGGTCTATTTTTGGTGCAAGTAGGCGATTTTGAAAAAACCTCATTTAAGATAATTAAGAAATGAAAAGAGTAGTTTATTTATTAATATGCTTTTCAATAATGGCATGTTCTAAGAATGACGGAAATGATAAAACACTTCCACCATCAGATCCAGATACAAAAACAGACCCTGATACACCATCAGATTCAGATACAGCAGTTCTAGGTGTTCCAAATCTTGTATTTCCAGAGAAGGGTCAACTATGTCTTGATGCTAATCTTACCTTTAATTGGTCGGATGCTACAGATGCACTATCTTATCAAATTCAAATTTCTACAAATCGTGCTTTTACGGGAATAGTCGAAGATCAAATTGTTGACATTTCCAGTCTATCTTTGGTAATGGTAGGTGGGCAAGATTATTATTGGCGTGTACTTTCAATTGATGCAGACAATGTTAAGAGTGCATATAGTCCTGACCAAGCTTTCTATGTTAAAGGTGAAGTTACTAGTAACTACATTCCCTTTAACCCCAGCTTGACGTATCCTGAACAGGATAGTGAGGTAGCTCAAGCAAATGTTAATCTTCAATGGGAGGGTTCTGACTTGGACAACGATTTCCTGAGGTACGATATCTACTTAGGAACGGTCCAAAATCCCGAACTTTTTATTTCGGATCTCACAACAAACACTCTGGAGGTAAGTTTGGAACCAAATCAAACCTACCACTGGCAAGTACATGTATCCGATGGAACTTCAAAAAGTATCGGCGAGATTTGGAGCTTTAGAACGAATTAGATAATTTTTAATTGAACAAAAGAAAATAAATACATTTATCAAGTGGTTTTTATTATGGAATTATACAGAGCAGAACGTTTTAGCTTTTGAAGCGAGTTTTTACATGGTATAAGAGTAAATCATGAGTATAATATGCTAAAGCGATATTCATATTTTTTTATGATATTGAGTATAAAAAAAATAAAAGATTTCTTTTACTAGTATTAAGTCAGATTGACTAAAAAACCAGCAAGCAATAAAAAAGTTGAATGGAAATTTATTTTTGATACTACAGTAAACACTTTAAATAAAGTTTAAAAAGCATTTCATTTTGTGTTTAAAAAATAAAAAACCCTGTAAACAAAGGGTTTACAGGGTGTATTTTGTGGAGACGGAGGGTCTAGAACCTTTCTATTTAAACACCTATGCATAGGCGTTTAAAGTGCCTATAGTTTTTATACTCACCGAATAGGTGACTTTTTATCAACCTAACCAGATTTTTCGCTGTAAATGATTAAAAATTGAGACCAGATTTGCCACTATCCCAATTAAACTAATGATGCATTCTGGTACTTAAAATTATAAGAGTTGACAGTAATTGATTATGATATCTAGCATTCATAAACTTGTAATAAGGAAAATGTAGTAATTAAACAAACTGCACTTAAATAGATTTATCATCTCTGCCTAATAGGAACTTACGGTTACAATATTTTGAATTTTCACAAACATTTTGAGCCCCTTAAAACGTCAATTAACGAAACTACTAAAAGAGACCACAAATGGGACTCAGGGACAATAGTATTTTGAAATGGAAAATCGGTTCTAAAAAAGGTCCTATTTTGGAACTTTCCCTATTTCCTAAAATCAGTATCACTAGATGGGGGACTTTATAGGGTTATTTGTATGAAATAGTGCTAATTGTACTATACTGTTGTGGCAATAAAGCACTACAAAAAAATAGGGGTTTAACATATTAAATGAGTTCGTTGTCCTCTAAAGTCTTTTTGAGCTTAGAATGATTCTCCCAAAACCTGTCATTTATTTTTTGCATAGTTCCTTCATAGTCAGGATGGGTTTTCATGAGTTTGATTAGCGGATCTTTTTCCAAGAACAACAAAATCCAATATTGATAATGATCCTGTAATGCGAAAAGTTTGAGTTGCTCAATACCCTGGTCCACTTTTCCCTCATAGGCATACTTTACGGCTTTGCTAGCGCTCTTATAAATGGATTTGTCACTTTCTAAATATTCACTATATACCTCAAAAAATTCATTTGCCTGTTCTTCAAACCCCATTTTCTGATAGACCAATCCAATCTTTATATCCTCGTGGGGATATATACCCCAATTGAACTTTTTTCTAGCTTCTACGAATTTCTGATAATAGGTAAAAGCACCTTGATAGTCTTCCTCGATATAATATAATTTGCCTATATCCTGTAGAATATCCAAGCGGGTACTATCCTTTTCGAACTCTTTTTCTAAGGTTTTTTTGAGCTGTTCCAGATTTTCATCCATAGCATACTCAATGAACGCTTTTAAATGTGGGGCATATAAGTTATTCGGGTCGTAATCTAGCGACTTGTTGACGTATTTCATGGCCTCTAGGGTGAAACCACTTTGGGCAAAGGCATTGCTTAAATCCAAATAAATGAAACTCTGGCCTAGTGAGTCATTGGTTGCTACATCCAATTGTGCGCCTTTTAGGGCATTGGTTAGGTACTTTGCGGTATTGGGTATGTATATTGCATACAATCTAGAAAGCAATTGAACAACATTGGCCGAATTGGGATTGTATTCCAGTGCCTTCTCCAAATGAGGCAAAGCCAATCGATATTCTTCGGTATGCATATAATATAATGCTTTGGATATAAGGCTTACATCACTCTTTGAATCATAGAGCAGTGCCTTATCCGCATAATTGTTGATAAGGTCGGTATACCGTTTCTGTTTCTGGAAGATATCGAGATAATAATACGATATGGCGATGTTAGCATAAGCGAGGGCAAATTCCGAATCCTGTTCTATAGCTTTTTCGAATAATGAAATGGCCTTCTCCAAGCCTTCTTCCGAGCGAGAATAATAAGGATCTAATGCTTTTAGATAGTAATCATAGGCCAATAGGTTTTCAGTCGGTTTTTTTTCAATTTGCTCCAATTCGGCGGGTGTTATGACGGCTGTAATGGCGTCTGCTATTTTCTTGGCCACGTCGTTTTGCAATTCAAAAACGTCCTCTACTTCTCGACTGTACTGTTTTACCCAAATAGGGGTGTCCGTAGAAGTATTAATCAATTGTACGTTGAGCAAAACTTGATTGCCCACGCGTTGACCACTGCCTTCTACCAAGTAGTTTACATGCAGCTCCTCGGCAATCTCTCGAATACCCTTGTCCGTTTTTCTATATTTCTCTACCGAGGTTCTGCTGATTACCCTCAAGTCTTCAATCTTCTGAAGATTGTTCAATGCGGATTCCATCAAGCCGTTCACAAAATAAAGATTGGTGGAATCCGCACTCTCATTTTTAAAAGGCAATACGGCAATGGATTTTTCAATTTCTGGCTTTTCTACGGCATTTTCTAAAGCACCCTCTTTATTGAAAAGCAAGGAGAAAACTAGCAGAATTACTGCACATGAAGCAGCAATGATAGACCATCTGTATCGCTTTAAAGAGCTAGTATGATCCTTTTCCTCTTCAATAGCTGCCGTAACTTTTCCTACCTCCCCGGGAGGATATCCATAGTGTTCCCGAAAACATTTAATAAAATAGGAGGTACTTCCAAACCCTACTTGATACGAAATTTCTGAAACAGTCGAGGAGCCTTCCTTAAGTAAATCCATAGCTTCTTTAAGGCGAACTTGACGAATGAATTGGCTTGCTGAAAGTTTAGTTTGCTTCTTGATTTTCCGAAGCAAGTTGGACCGACTCATATTCGTGGCCTCGGCCAGCTCGGAAACACCAAATTGTTCATTGGCCAAATTCTCCAGAATCAGGGCTTCTGCTTGTTCAATAAAGGTTGATGTATTGACCGAAGGATTTGACATGTTGTTTTTTTAATGATTCTAATTTAGTGAAAATCTAGGTAATTACCAGTTATACCTAAGGTCGCTTATTAATCGGAAAAGAAATCTTTTGCGTCATAATTTATATACCTGCGCCATATTTTTTAAACCCTCCCGAAACTTAATATAGTTCGCTGCATAGCTCATAGGGCTTGCTTCAAGTTCCATGGCATCTTTGTACCAACAAAAATCGTAGCGAACATTTTAAAATAATAATTATGAAATCATCAATTACAAGAACGGCAACGGAAACAAGGACTGGACAGTACTTCTCATCATTCAGCAAGAACAAGAGAACCCAATGGGCGCAGTACAGAAACTTTAACCGCTGATTACGGTCAATAAGAAAAAATAAGAAACAGCACAGTCATGAAATCAAAGATTCACGAATACTTATAAAAATCAAATATCAAAGCCATGTGTAAAACATTCAACAGTCAATCGCCTATGGAATTTAGAAGGTTTACTTACTTCAGTCACATGAAGGACAGCAAGAGAATCCGTTTGGCAACACCAAAAGAATACCTTCATTAAGAAACACACCTTATAAGCTTAGAAAAAGGGGTACGCCCTAATCAAAGTCTATCCCTTCTCATAACAAAAATTATAGCAAACAATTAAAATTCAAAATCATGAAATCAAATGCTCACAACTATCTATTAAAATTAAATAATAAAGCCATGTCTAAAACATTTAAAATCAATTATTTGAGAACCTTGGTAAACATGTCTTTAGTACTCCTTTTACTTACGGCTGCATGCGGTCAGTCGAGTGAAAAGTTAAAAGATGATGCAACCAGTACTACCGAAATCAAGGCAGAAGTTATGAAACCCGAAATTGATATTCAAGCTGCAATACTATCCGATAATTTAGAAGCTGTTAAACAGCATATTTCGGCAGGAACAGATTTGAACAAAAAAGACCCTATGACCGGGGCCACGCCACTAATCACAGCAGCTAGCTTTGGAAAGAATAAAATTGCTCAAGCCCTTATTGATGCCGGTGCGGATTTATCGGCTAAAAATAACGATGGTGCAACAGCTTTGCATACGGCCGCATTCTTTTGTAGAGTCGAAGTCGTACAGTCACTTATTGATGCCAAAGCCGATAAGACCGCTAAAAACAACTTTGGTATGACACCAAGGGAAAGTGTAATAGGGCCATTTGGAGAAATAAAACCCATTTATGAAATGCTACAGCAACAATTAGGGCCGATAGGTTTGAAAATTGAGTTGACCGAAATCGAAAAAACCCGTCCGGTCATAGCAATGATGTTGCAATAAACGATTTTAAAATTAAACATGATGAAAACGGAAAGAAGATACGACATTGATTGGCTAAGGGTCATAGCAATAGGCTTGCTACTCATCTATCACATAGCCATCATATTCCAGCCTTGGGCCATGTTCATTGGTTTTATCAAGAGCGATGAATCCCTAGAGAGCCTATGGAAACCAATGACCATGCTCAACGTCTGGCGAATTCCGTTGTTATTTTATGTCTCCGGAATGGGGCTTTATTTCGCTATGCGTAAACGAAATTGGAGGCAATTACTTTTAGAGCGCACAAAGCGGATTCTCTTGCCTTTCCTATTTGGTATCGTTGTCATTACCACCCTGCACATGTTTATTTTTCAGGAATACTATAACATGCCTTTGGGGTATTTCCCCCATCAAGGTCATTTATGGTTCTTGGGAAATATCTTTGTGTACGTACTCTTGCTCTTGCCTTTTTTTTACTACTTAAAAAATAATGGAAACGGTAAAATTAAAAGAGTGTTATTGTGGCTAATGAGCCATCCTGGTGGGCCTTTATTGGTATCCCTATTTTTTGTCTTAGAGGTTCTGTTGGTAAAGCCCTCGCTGTTTGCATTATACGCCCAGACTTGGCATGGCTTTGTTAATGGATTTTTGGCCTTCTTTTTCGGCTTTCTTTTCGTGTACAGTGGTAAAACATTCTGGCGGACCGTTTTAAAATGGCGCTGGTTATATATTGGTTTGGCCGTCGTGCTGTTCGGTATAAGATATTTTAATTACGCGACGGAAGCACCCGGTCATCTTACGGCTATCGAATCCAATTGTTGGATTTTCGGCGTTTTTGGCCTCGGATATAAGTACTTGAACAAACCAAGTAAAATCCTGAGTTATTTGAGCCAAGCAGCGTATCCTGTTTATATTATACACATGTTTGTTTTGTACGCAGGGGCTATGTTCATATTGCCATTGGAAATACCTATCTTATTGAAATTCGTAGGTATTGTAGCTTTTACAGTTTTAGCCTGCTATCTCATTTATGAATTTATGATTAAAAGGATTGGATTCTTAAAGCCATTATTTGGACTTAAATGGAAATCCAATAATGCAAAAAAGCTCATGAAAATGTATAATCTAAAAATTAAGGACTCTTCAAATTAGTTCCAATTTAAAAAACCGAACGATTGGTCACACTTTTTAAGATACTTTCATGTTGCTTTTTTGATAGTCTTGAAAGTTGAAATGTAACAAGCCTAGGTTTATTAAGTCTTCTTTAAAAATATTAAAATGTCGAAAAAATTAAGCCATCTAAAACAAGTCTTGAAAACAATACTGTTGTTTTTGGGAATTTTAACCTTGCTAAGTGCTGTTTGCTACTATACAATACTGAGATTGAATCCGACAAGTATCTATGTCGGAGCTTTGATGATGTGCCCTACACTTTCGGCCTTCATTACATTGAAGCTAATGAAAAGACCGATTTCAAGTCTTTTTTGGGGTCTGAAAAGTTTGAAAAATTTACGTCTATCGTATTTGATTCCGGTAGCCTACATTATGATTTCTTATATATTAATCTGGGTTATCGGTTTTGGAGATGTGATCAATCAGGAAACTATCACCGAGTGGTCGCAAGAATTAGGCATGGAAGGTTTCAGTAGTACTATTATACTATTGACTATGATTGTTCTCTTATCTATTGTTGGTGTTGTAAAGAACATTGGTTCGACATTGGGCGAGGAAATAGGATGGCGGGGATTCTTCATCTACGAACTTCGGAAACTATTTTCCTTTGGCACTGTTTCTATAATTAGTGGCCTAATTTGGGCGATATGGCATTGGCCAATTATCTTTTTGATATACAAGGGAAGTGGAAACCTGTTGCTACACATTACAGCTTTTACCGTAATGATAGTTGCAATTTCGGTCATTTTGGCCTACTATACTTTTAAATCCAACAGCTTGTGGCCTGCGGTCCTATTTCATTCCGTACACAATATATTCATACAGAAGATTTTCACGCCGTTGACGATAACAAATGACCGCACTACTTTTTGGATAGATGAATACGGACTCATGCTACCGATAATTACGACGCTATTTGCCATCTATTTTTGGCGAAAGGCAAAAGTTGAGAACCTATAGGTTTTAAGACAATAAAATGAAACAAACAACCGTATTATGGCAAAGAAACAATCAAAACGAATACTCAAAATCATATTAATTATGGCAAGTATCAGCTCACTATTCTTTGTACCATGGATTTTGCTAAGATTACTGTTAACACCATTACCTGATACGGTTCAAGAACAGGTCAATGATGCTATTGGATACGGATTGGACGGCATGATTGTTTATGTAGACCAAACTGGTAAGCCACCTCAATTTTATGCCGCTGGTTGGCAGGATCGAAAGAATAAAATTCCTGCCAACCCAAAAGCTTTATTCCGGATTGCCAGCATTAGCAAGTTATATGTTGCTGTTGCCGTAGCAAAATTAGTTAATGACAATCAGTTGTCTTTAGACAAAACGCTCACTGATTATATGCCGGAACTAGTGGGACGAATTGAAAATGCGGATAAAATCACCTTGAGAATGATGGTGCAACATCGGAGTGGTATTCCGAATTACACCGACTCTCAAGATTTTTGGATAAACGACTATTCGAAAAATACCAAAGAATCGCTCGATTTGGTCCTCGATACTCCTGCCGATTTTAAACCGGATAAAAAATATAGGTACTCAAATACCAATTATCTGTTGATTGGCGATATTTTGGATAAAACATTGGGATATAGTCATCACCAATTTATTAAAAAAGAAATTTTAATGCCCCTCGGGCTCAACCATACCTACAGTTTGCTAAGTGAAGTGAATTTAGACGATGTAATGAGCGGATATGCCGTGGATTATGAGCCAGACCTAAAGCCTAATGATTTTGTAAGCCCTGCCGGCTCCATGGTGGCTACAGCACAGGACGTGGGTATATTCTTGAGGGCGTTGAACGACGGCTCATTGCTAAATGATAAGGAACAAGCTATCTATTCGTCAATCTATGTATATGAACATACTGGATTATTACCAGGTTACAGCAGTATTGCCAAATATCACAAAGATATTGATGCTGTGGTTGTTCAATTTGTAAATACCAGTGGCGGATACTCTTGGAACGTCTCAGAAAAAATTAATAATAGAATTGTAAAAATCCTGAAAAGGAGAAAGTAACCAATACCTTAAAATTAATATACTTGATAAAAAAAACAGATACTATGGAAACAAATGCATCAAACAATACCCCCAAGCTCATGAAAGCTAAATCTCATTCTTTTTGGCGCTGGTTCTGGCTCACTTTCCTTGTTGTTTCTCTTTGGTATGCATGGTATTCATTCTATGTGCCTTCAAATGATATGGTTTGGAATGATGACATGGTGTCTGCTCAAAAGCTTGCTGACAGTTCTGACAAAAATATAATGTTGTTTTTTACCGGGGAATGGTGTTCGCCTTGTCGCATTATGAAGCGTGAAATTTTTGGAGACAAAGAAGCTATGAATGCCATTAATGCGAAAGTTATACCCGTTGAGATTAATATAGATGACCCTAATGTTAAAGAACTCGCAAAGCACTATAACATTGGCGCTACCCCAACTACAGTTTTTATTGATTCTGAAGGAAATGTAATTGATTACGCTGTAGGAAAGGTTGGGAGAACAAAATTCCTTGAAATACTTAAAAATTTGAATTTGCCTTAATTCTAAGTAAGGTAGAAGCGCCTGATATAAAAAACGACATTATACATCTTGTAAATTACAAAAGACTAAAGACATTTCGCTTCCAAAAGCAGCCATAATAAAATTGGGTGATACTTTAGACGAAAGTTATGCAAATATCTTTTGGTTTGATGCTCAGATTATTGAAACGTTTAGGCTAAAACTAACTAGGATTCCTTCACAACGGTTAACCTAATAATAGTTTGTTGACATTTGATTTATAAGTCTGTCCTATGGGAACTTTATGATCTCCAATGTAAATTCTGTTGCCTTCTACACTACGTATATGCCTTTTTGCAACTGCAAAAGACTTATGAACTTGAAGAAAATCATTGTCTGAAAATAATTGTATCGTATCCGATATTTTTTCTCGAATGCTGATGATGCCATCAGTAGTAACAACTTTGGTATAGTTTCCAGAAGCTTCAATAAATTGTATGGAATCTATAGCTACCTGAACATGACTATTATTTTGCTTTAAAAAAATATGCTTTCCTTCAGGCTTTATATTCTGCTGCCTTCCCATACTTATTGTACTAATGGTCGAAGACGTTACTTTATTAATAGCACTCAAAAAACGTTCTAAACTAAAAGGTTTTAACAGGTAATCTACAACGTTTAATTCGTAGCCTTCAATTGCGAATTCACTATAGGCGGTCGTGACAATAACTTTAGGAGGTGATGATAAGGTTCTTAAAAATTCAAATCCTTTTAACTTGGGCATATTTATATCTAAAAAGATTAATTCAACTTGATGTGTATTCAAATACTCAAGCGCTTCCAAAGCACTATAACAGTTTTTCTGCAACTTCATATGCGGAAGCATTTCACAATATTCCATGATAATCTTATGGGCTATATGTTCATCATCTATGATTAGATATCTCATTATTTTAATTTTAGAGATAGTTTAACTGTATAATTAGTTGTGTTTACGTCAAAAGAAAGAGCATGCTTATTGGAGTAAACTAGCTCTAATCTTCTCTTTAAGTTTTTTAAACCAATACCTTCTGTATTGGGTGCTTGTTGTAATTCAAAATTATTTTCAATTATGAAATTTACGTTATTATCCTTTTCGGTTAAGTTAATATGGATATACGCGTCTTTTTCTAAATTTTCCAAGCCATGCTTAAAAGCATTCTCTACTAGAATAATAAATAGTAAAGGCATAATTTTAGCTTGCGGATTCTCAATTTCAGAATTAAATTGAACATCAGACTTTTTATGATAGCGTATTCCTTGAAGTTCAATATAGTTTTTTAAGTAATCTAATTCTTGTTTGAGGCTAACCCGATCTTTTTGGCCCTCATAAATACTATATCGCATCATATCAGAAAGTTTTAGTACCATTTCCCTTTCCTTAGAATCTTTTTCCATTAATCCGTACAAATTGTTGAGCGTATTGAAGAAAAAATGTGGGTTTACCTGACTTTTTAAATGCAGTAATTCTGTTTTTTCTTTTTCATTCTTTAATCGAATAATTGATTTGATCTGTTTAAAAACCCAGTGGGCAATTGTAATGATCAAGAGAATAAAGTACAATACAACAAACTCAGCAAACCCTTCTAATTTACCAAAAGTGTCATTAAAGATTACAATGACTAAACCTATAATTACAAGGGATATCTTATAAATCCTGTTTATAATTTTCTTTTTTCTATCTGAAATTTTCAACTTCATAAGTCAAGATTAATTAAATAAAATTCCTCCTACAAATTAGTTGACAAACAATAGATACACAGGGATAAACACCTACTTAGTTGGGATAAAGTACGTTTGTACCCTTCTTAAGGTGTTGTATCACGCCTAACATCAGATGTGTCACTTTTTGTTTTTTACAATTAAGGCCCACTATAAGTTTGCCTCAATCAATCGAAAAACGAACAATATGGAACTTAGAATTTACAATCTATCAAAAACGTATTCAAACGGGATTAAAGCTTTACAAAACATTTCACTAGATATACCAACAGGCATGTTTGGTCTATTAGGCCCAAATGGTGCTGGCAAGTCTACGTTAATGCGAACTATTGCAACACTGCAAGAAGCCGATGCTGGTTCCATTGTTCTTGGAGACATCGATGTATTGAAACAAAAAAATGAATTGCGGCAGGTATTAGGTTATTTGCCGCAACAATTTGGCTTGTACCCAAAAATATCGGCCGAGGTATTACTTAATCATTTTGCAGTGCTTAAAGGCATCACTAATAAAAATGAACGCAAAGAATTAGTGAAAGTGCTTTTGTATAAAACCAATTTATATGACGTACGACAACAAAACCTTAAAGGATTTTCTGGCGGGATGAAGCAACGTTTTGGTATTGCACAAGCCTTACTTAACAATCCGAAGTTACTTATTGTAGATGAACCCACTGCAGGATTGGATCCCGTAGAACGCAATCGATTTTACAACGTTCTAAGCGAGCTTGGGGAACATACCGTGGTTATTTTATCCACACACATTGTTGACGATGTCAAAGAGCTCTGCACAAATATGGCCATTATTAATCAAGGACAAGTATGCTTAAAAGGGCAGCCGTTGCAAATACTAGAAGGCCTAAAGGATAAAGTCTATAAAAAAACAATCGAGAAATCAGAATTGAACCTATATAAAGAAAATTATCAGGTCATCAGTGAACGATTATTTCTTGGAAAACCAACCATTCATATCGTAAGTGATACAAATCCAGGAGACGGTTTTTCGCTTATTAATGCCGAATTAGAGGACGTCTATTTTTCGGAAATATTCAATACTACTAACCTTAAATCTAATTAGCTATGTGGTATACTATTTTTAAGTTCGAAATACAATACCGAATTAAACGACCAGATACTTATGTGTTCTTCCTTTTTCTATTTCTATTTTCAATTGTTGGTGTTGACTTTATTTTTCAAGGTTCAGAATTGGGTTTTATGAAAAAAACTCACCCATAGTGATTACAAAAACAATGGGAGCCATTACCGGTATATTTATGATTTTAGCCTCAATGATAATGGGCGTCTCTGTACTAAGGGATTTTGAATACAATATAGAATCATTGCTATTTTCTGCACCAATCAACAAAAGAGATTATTTACTAGGTCGATTTTTAGGATCGTTTGCAGTTTTGCTATTTGTATTTGCAGGTATTTTATTTGGCATGATGCTAAGCGAATTTATGCCATGGCATAATCCAGAAGATCTATTAGGGTTTAATGCCATTGTTTATATAAAGACATTTTTAATGGTAACGTTACCAACGTTATTTTTTGGAGCTTCGTTATTTTTTGTTACAGGTGCTTTTAGCAGAAACCTGGTGGTAGTCTATACACAAGGTATTATTTTATTTGTGGTTTTTATGCTAACCAAAGCTATCACTAATGAATTTTGGCAAGCCATTCTAGATCCATTTTCGCTAACAACAACCACTTTTGCGACAAAGTCTTGGTCAGCTTTAGAAAAAAGCACACAAGAACTTCCTTTTATTGGAGCATTGCTATATAACAAACTATTTTGGATGTCTCTAGGAATACTCGCGCTAATCTATGGTTATAAAAAATTCAATTTTAATGTTGTTAAAGAAAAGCAATCAAAGAGAAAGCAAGTTGAAAAATTAGTTGGTAAAAGCACTAGTGTTGTTAGTGGTATAGAAATTCCTGAAGCTACAAAGCAATATGGATTACTTTCAAAATGGAATCAATTAAAACAATTTTCTTGGTTTTACTTTATCAGTATTTGCAAGCAAGCATCATTTTGGGGAATTATTATTTGTGGGATGATTATCATTCTCATTAATTCCGTAAATCTTGGAACTGTATATGGTGTTGATAGCTATCCAGCAACCTATTTTATTGTTGAAGAACTCAAAGAAACATCTATTTATTTCTTCATAATAATTTTAGTGTTTTATTCAGGTGAATTGGTATGGAAAGAGCGAGGTGCTAAATTAGATTTGATCTATGACGCAACACCAATATCTAGTTTTATCAAACTAATAGGTAAATACATTGGATTAAACGTAGTGTATGTAGTATTAATGCTCGCACTAATTGGTTCAGGTATTCTATTTCAAACATTAAGTGGGTATTACAAATATGAATTCCAAGTCTATTTTTATGGTTTCTTCTTAGAGATTTTACCGTTTTTAGCACTGTATACATGCATTGCATTTTTTATTCAATCTGTGGTAAACCATAAATTTGTAGGCATCATGTTGGTGATTATATTTTTTATAGCCAATGTTGCTTTAGGTTTATTCGGGTTTGATCACGATTTATATTTTTTCGGAGGAAGTGCTTTAGGAACGTATTCTGATATGAATGGTTATGGTCATTTTTTAAAGCCCTATCTGTTAATTAAATCATATTGGTTTCTTTTCGGAATACTATTACTAATTATTGGGTCTTTAGTAAATGTAAGAGGTACTGAAACCAATTTGATGCAACGCATAAGAGCTAGCAAAAATAGATTGAGCAAGCCGCTTTTTAAAGTTGGTTCTATGGTCTTTTTAGTATTTATACTCATGGGAAGTTTAATCTTTTACAATACGAATATTTTAAACACTTATTGGACCAATACTAAAGCAACTAAATTTAGAGTAGGTTATGAAAAGGAACTCAAACAGTTTGAATATATACCACAGCCCAAAATAGTAGATGTGAATTTAAAAGTGGAATTGTATCCTTTATCAAGAGATTATACTGCGGAAGGGTATTATATATTAAAAAACACCAACACGGAACCCATTAATGAGATTCATATTCAGAAACTAATCGAAGAGAATATCACATTAGATGCTGTCACTTTTGATGGAGGCGCAACAGAAAATAATACATACGCTACCTACGATTATACCATCTATAAGTTGTATAACCCTTTGAATCCTGGAGATTCAATTAAAATGAACTTTAAGCAATCATTCACTACGAATGGATTTGAAGCAGGTAATTCAAATGCTAATATTGTTGAAAATGGAACATTTTTTAACAACAAAGACTTTCCAACATTAGGATACAACAGAAAATATGAGCTAAGTGATAGCAAAGAACGTTCAGAATATAATTTACCTGAAAGAATAAATAGAGCTAATAGAAATGACGTGAAAGAATTAATGAATGCAAGATCTGGTAGTGATTCTGACGGTATTAATTTTGAAATGGTCATAGGAACCGAAATTGACCAAACAGCCTTAATTCCCGGGAATTTATTGAAGGAATGGACAGAAAATAATCGTAATTATTTTCATTATAAAATGGAAATTCCAATGATTGACTTTTATTCAATTGTTTCAGCAAGGTATGACATAAAAAAAGACAAATGGATTTCAAAATCTGATGCTTTTTCGAAACAAGTAGATCTGGAAATTTACTATCATAAAGGTCATGAGTACAACATAGATAGAATGATGACGGCTATGAAAGCCTCATTAGATTACTATAGCACAAATTTCAGTCCGTATCAATATGAACAGTTACGTATCATGGAGTTTCCGCGTTATGCGCAATTTGCACAATCATTTCCTGGCACTGTTCCATTCTCAGAATCTATAGGTTTTGTTTTAGATATTGATGATGAAACCGATGTAGATATGGCATTTTATGTAACTGCACACGAAATTGCCCACCAATGGTTTGCTATGCAAGTGGAAGCGGCAAATGTAAAAGGGCAATACTTTATTTTGGAAACACTTTCTCAATATGCAGCAATAATGGTTTTACAAAAGCACTATCCAATAGAAAAGGTTCAGCAGTTTTTGGAATTGCAATTAGAGAAATACGAAGAAGGGAAACTCAGAGAATCTGGGGCAGAACCATCACTAGCATTAGTAGATAATCAAGACTATATTTATTATGCCAAAGGTGCCATTAACATGTATCAATTTCAAAAGGCCATAGGCGAGGAGCAGGTCAATACATCTATAAGACGCTTTTTGGAAGATTGGAATACTACAAACGGTAAGCTAAAAATGAATACCAATCGCTATGCCACCAGTCAAGACTTGTTGGGCTATTTTAGAGCGGTTACACCAGATTCGTTACAGTATGTAATAGTTGATCTATTTGAAAGTGTTAAGCCTGTAGAATTGTAATGTCTTACTAGGTTACGGAATTAAGATTGAACATCTTATAAAATTAGAGTTTATTACGAGGGCCATGAATACCGAACTAAATAAGTAACTAGCAATGAATATGCTGAAGCGGAAGATCAGGTTATTACGGTTTATAAAAATAGTAATGACCTGAGTTAACAATAATTATACGTCTCAATCCGAATTGCTATCGGGGGGAGAGTAATAGACATGGGAGGAAACTTTATTTCGATTTACGTTTAAACCTTCAATCGTGCGTCTATGTATTTTTCCTTTCCGTATTTAAAATCAATGTGTTTCTTTGTAAATGAATGAATAGCAATACAAAAACACTCAAAAATAATACTACAAGGGCTCTTTATTGGAAGTGCCAATTATTAGGATGGTGTACGGTTTCAGTTTATTGGGCATACACGGTTTACACTAGGGATGACTATGGGGTATTTTACACTTTCTGTAATTATGTTTTGGATGTAGGCATCGGAATTTTCCTGACCCATATGTACAGAACATATGCTTTAAAGGCCAATTGGAGTCAATTACCCATCCAAAGGCTGCTTATTCGAGTAATTACCAGTATACTTTTATTGGCTTTTTTATATGTGCTTTTGAACAATTTAAAGTGGTATGGTTACTGGACCTTGATCGCAGAACAAGATAAGGATATATGGGTATCGCTTCTTTATTGGGACCCGATATTACTTACCGGTTTACGGTTAATGTCTATCTGGATTTTAGCGTATCATCTGTATCACTATTATCAAAAAGAAGTTGTAACTGCAAGAGAATATGCTCAACTTTCCTTAGTGGCAAAACAAGCACAATTAGATAATTTATCGGCTCAACTTAACCCACATTTTTTATTTAATTCCTTGAATTCCATAAAGTCCTTAATCGTTGAGAACCCTAATGTAGCCAGACGTGGGATAGACCTATTGTCCGACTTATTACGTTCCTCATTATATGAAAAAGAAAAAGACCTAATTTCAATAAAAAACGAATTAGCTTTAGTAAATGATTATATAGAGCTGGAAAAACTTCGTTTTGAAGAACGATTGACCATTGATATCACCATTGATAAAACGTTAGCCCATTTTAAAATTCCCACTTTGAGCATCCAATTGTTGATAGAAAATGCTATTAAACATGGAATTGACAAAGTTATTGAAGGTGGGCTAATAACTTTGAAAATTGGTAAGAACGGAGATCAAGTCTATATACAAGTTCAAAATCCAGGAAAATTAACTGATACTAAATCTGCAAAAGGTTTAGGTTTAATGAACTTAAAGAAGCGCCTGGAGCTTCAATATAATAAAGAGGCTTCTTTTACTTTAGAAGAAATAGCTAATAATGTAGTGCAAGCGACTATACTAGTACCCTATAAAACAAATGAAAACATATAAAGCGGTTATTATCGATGATGAACGTTTAGCGCGAGAAGAGGTAAAACGTGCTTTAAAAAAATATCCAGAATTTATAGTGGTTGGTGAGGCAAACAATGTGGATGCGGCCATAAAATTAATAGCGGACGAAGATCCAGACCTATTGTTTTTGGACATACATATGCCTGAAAAGTCAGGATTTGATTTATTAGAAGAATTAACCACCGTTCCAGAAGTTGTTTTTACCACTGCATTTGACCAATACGCTGTAAAAGCTTTCGAATTAAACGCATTAGACTATTTAGTTAAACCCTTACGGGAAGAACGTTTTGCAAAAACCATAGAAAAAGTAAAGCAGGAGTTGGCAGAGAAGGCAAAGGTGTCACAAGATGTTTTGCCCATGCACAAAAAGATATTTATTAAAGACGGCGAATCGTGTTACTTCATTCCAATCTCTGATATCTACTATATTGAATCGATGGATAATTATGCGCGCCTATATTTTGGTGGTAAAAAGGCTATGATCAAACGTTCATTAAATCTACTTGAAAAAAAGTTAGATACCACCGTGTTTTTTAGAGCCAATAGGAGTCAAATTATCAACACACATTTTATTAAAGAAATTCACCCGCATTTTAATAATAAGCTACACATCATTTTGATTTCTGGTGAAAAGATTGAAGTTTCAAGCCGACAGTCTGTTAAGTTTAAAAACTGGAATAGCTTATAATTGATTGGTTTGTAAATTAATTTTACGCTTATTTTCTTTTATTCACGTTCCTGTACTTTCCCTTTTCACATTTATATATTCATCATTTCTTTGCTTCATAGATAAAATTTTAATTAAAAAAATAGAACGATGTGTAACTTCAAAAATAATTATCACCTACCTGTAATTCTAATTGTTTTGATCATTATGGGACTATATTCATGCACCAATGACACCTTAAAAATCGCTGCGCAACCAACTTTATCCGATTACGCCGTTGGAGAAAAATGGATCTGGAAGTATAAAGGTGTAACCACCGAAGGCGAGGTACGCTCAAAAGGGGAAGATACACGAGAAGTAGTTATTGCGGATGGTGTTTTAGGGATGACTATGGGTAATGATACGATTCCGGTAACAGATATCGTAAAACCGGAAGAAAGCGAAACGCCAAAATATGATTGGCCTTTGGAAGTGGGTAAAAAGTGGAAATATGAAAAAAATTGGACCAGTCAAGATGGTACTACAGGAAAGCAAAGTCAAGATGTAGAGGTTTTATCCTTTAAGGAAGAAACAGTAGAAGCAGGAACATTCATGGCCTATACGATTCAATACAAAGGTGTAATTACAAATTCGAGAGGGTATAATGCCAAAACTGATGAAGTGTGGTTGTATGCTCCGGCTATAAAAAATTTCATAAAACTTATTCAAACTCAAGATGATTTTTTATACGAAGAGGAGTTAAAACTGTATTCAAACTAAAATGAAAATTGAGCATTTTCCAATTGCACTTTTAAAAAGGAAACAATGAAAAGAATATTGCTGATATTATTTCTAATTCATATTACTTCTTTTGGACAAGGATTTGAATTTAAAACGGTACCAAAGTCCAATGCTAAGGCGCTTGCCAATCAAATGCAAGCTTTGGCTGTATCCTATCCGCTAAAAGAATTGGCAGGATTGGACTTAATCAAGGTTCAAATCGTAAGTGAAAAATATGACGATGCCATAGCAACTATCGAGAAAGAAACTAAGGACAAGCCAAAAACGGAACAGATCTATTTAGATTTATATCACCAGTATGCCAAAGCAAAACTCACACCTAACTTTCAAGTGGCCTTTAAAGAATTATATAAATCCTATGTAACAAAGGCCGATGATTTTCAGGTACTTAATTTAGATGACACATTAATTGCCAGAGATGGTACGGACTATTTTATTTCTGATTTTGAACGTACTTATGAGGGTATGACTGCTGAAACCATTTCGAATGAAACCTCACAAAATTTAATCCACAAATATTTCTTAAAAACGGTTTATGAATCCACCAGAAATCTGTTTTTTGAAGCCATAAGACAAGACCATAAACGCAGATATAGAATAAATGACAGTATAATAGTGCCCATGAAAGATGGGGCAGAGGTTTCCGTAGTAGTGGTTGAAAGAAAAGAAAGTGATAAAGCGAAGAAACCGGCCATCTTAATTGCTTCTATTTACGCAGGTACCAATGAGACTGGGGCAATGTTATCCGCCTCAAAAGGCTATGTTGGAGTAATCGCCAATACAAGGGGGAAACGATTAAGCAAAGGACCGGTAAAGCCTCTAGAACACGAAAATACGGATGTCTATGAAGTGATCGATTGGATTAGTAAACAACCGTGGTCAAATCAAAAAGTAGGAATGTACGGTGGTAGTTATAACGGATTTACCCAATGGGCAACCATGAAATATAAAGTGCATTCAGCTTTAAAAACCATTGTTCCCATGGTAGCCATTGCACCAGGAATTGATTATCCAATGGAAAACAATATACTACATAATTATTCCTATTCATGGAATTTTTATGTAACCAATAATAAGTTTTTGGATTTTAAATCCTCCCAAGATTTTACTCGATGGAATACCTTAAAAAATACGTGGTATACCACTGGAGTTGCCTTTAATAGATTGGATAGCTTGGATGGTCAAGTCAATAGATTATGGAATTCCTATATGCAGCATCCTAGTTATGATGATTACTGGAAGAAAATGATTCCTTATAAACAAGAATTTTCAAAAATCAACATTCCAATTTTGACCATAACAGGCTATTATGACGATTCTCAAAGAGGAGCCCTATATTATTATGACCAACATACTAAGTATGTAAAAAATCCAAATCACTATGTATTGGTTGGACCTTACGATCATTGGACGGCACAAACCCAACCTCAGGAGTTCTTAAGGAATTATAAATTAGATAAAACCGCCTTAATTGACATTAGATATGACTTGGTTTATCAATGGTTCGATTACATCTTAAAAGGTAAAGAAAAACCAAGTATTCTAAAGGATAAAGTGAATTTTCAGGTAATGGGAACCAATAAATGGATGCATAAACCGAGTTTAAGTGCCATGACCAACGATACGTTGACTTTTCATTTCAGTGATGATAAAACGGATGATTTTTATGCGCTTAAATCGAAATCAAATACTTCTAAAATTGATTTAACTGTTGATTTTAAAGATAGAGAAAGCATGAATAACACAGGGTATTATCCTTGGCCTTTAGAAAATGAAAACATCAATATAAAGGATGGATTGCTTTTTAAATCGAAACCCTTAGAGGAGGATGTGATTATAAATGGATCCTTCCTCGGAAATCTTGAATTTACGATCAATAAAAAAGATGTTGATTATTCCGTTATCCTATATCACTTAACGCCAGAAGGTAACTACTTTCATTTAAGCTATTATATTGGTAGAGCGAGTTATGCTCAAGATAGGGAGTACAGACATTTATTGACACCGAATCAAAAAACGCAAGTATCCTTCAACAATTCTAAACTAATCAGTAAAAAACTACAAAAAGGAAGTAGGATGGTAGCTGTGGTCAATGTGAATAAAAACAATAATGCACAACTTAATTATGGAACGGGGAAGGATGTGAATGAAGAAAATATTAAAGATGCTGAAGTCCCATTAAAAATTATATTTTCAGGTAATAGTAGTATTTCTTTACCGGTTTGGTATTCCCTAAAGGAATAACCAAATTCTAATAAGTATATCTCATCAATCATTCATCTAATGAAACGGATAAGGGTGATAATCGAAAGAATCTTATGGCTACTGCTCTTAGGTATTTGGAAAACTTAATTTTTGAAAAATAATCTATTTTCAAAAATGTTTATGAAATCAGAAAAATTAAAATAGGATTTAATAAGAAGGCTGGTTTGCGTCATAATTTATAGAACTGCGTCATAATTTTCAATCTATCATCAAACTTTTTATATAAGGCTACATAAGTGTTTAGAGGCATATTGCTTCTTGATGGATCTTTGTAGAAACGAAAATCAAGTTTTTAATTATTATGAATTTAATCATTTATGTATTTGATGAACTAAGGAAAAATAAGTACTAACAAATGATTATAAGGTACAAATTCTGTCTGTAACTTATAAGAGGTAGTTTATCATTAACAAACATTCATATATCACATAAAGTTTAATTGATTAAAGACCTTTTTTAAGTTTACCCTAATCAAAAAAACAAACAATCAAAAAGTGAACAATTATGAATTCAATTAAAAGTAAAAAAGGAATTAGACTTGTAATAGGTATATTTTCAGGGGTATTAGTAGGCTTATTAACCTCAAACATAGCCTTGTGGCTTCCCATTGGAATTGCCATTGGTGCCGCGTTAGAATACTCAAAAAAATCTTAATGAAACAACTGGGATTACAAAATAAATCATCAATCAAAAAACGAACAATTATGAAATCAATTAAAATGAAAACAATCAAAAAACAAATGGTATCAAGAATGGCTTGTGTAGCCTTTGCATTGGTATCAAGTATAACATATGCACAAAACGCAGATTCTAAAACAACAACACAGCGAGATGGCTTTATTATTGAATTTTCAGTAGGTGGAGGTCTAATCAGTTTAGAAGATAGTGAAGGTATTCAAACGTTCGACACAACTCAAGGAACGTTTGTTTTTCCAGATCTAAAGTTGGGCTATATGTTGAATGAAAATCTTGCTGTTACTGCCGCTATGCCAGGAAACATATACGAATTTCAAGATAATGACAGGAACTTTGGAGGCTTTATTCCATCGCTACAATATTGGGTAAAAGACAACTGGTGGATTCATGGCGGAATTGGTTTAGCAATAGATTCGCCGGCACTATATGATATTAAAGACAATGTAAATGACGATTGGAATTTTGGTTGTGCAGTAATGGCAAGTACAGGTTACGAAATTTACAAAAAGAAAAACTTCGTACTTAATGTGCAATCTAAAGTAGTGCTTGGTCGTGCAAATTTAGATGGTGATTCGCATAGGGATGCAGTAATTTTTAATGTAGGGTTAGGGTTTAGTTGGTTATAAAAAATTATCTATTGCATATATTTTATTGTTACCAAACATATAAAGCAAACTATGAAAATTTTGACATTTGTAATTTTATATATTCTTCTTTCAGGAGTACAAACCACATTTGGACAGAATGAAACAGATATTATAGTAGGAAGTAAGTTCGTTATTAAATCTAATATTTTAGATGAAGAAAGAACCTGTTTAATAAGTTTTCCTGATTCATACAATAATTCATCTGAAGTTGATAAAAAATATCCAGTTATAATATTATTGGATGGATATACTCATTTTAAAACAGCATCTGGAATAGTACATTTTATGAGTTCTAATAGGAATCGAAACAATTTAATGCCTGAAAGTATTATTATAGCCATAGAGAATGTTGACCGAGAACGAGATTTTACAGTTACAAAAATAAAGACCAAACGACCGAATAATATGGGAGGTGGAAGGATTTTTTTGAATTTCATTAAGAAAGAGCTAGTACCTTATATTGATAAAAAGTATAAGACAGAACCGTTTAGAACTCTTGTTGGGCACTCTTTAGGAGGACTACTTACACTAAATTCCTATATGGATGAAAATAGCGTATTCAATGCTTACATTTCTATAGACCCAAGTATTTGGTGGAATGAGGAGATGATGAAAAACAAAGTTGATTCTATTTCCTCAATATCATTAAATAAAAAACTTTATATCGCTACTGCCAATCAAGGAGAGGCTAATTACGAAAGGAATAAACAAAGACACGACTCTCTTTATACTTTAATAACAAAGAAATCGGATAAACCTCTAAATATCGAAATAGAATATTTTGAAAAAGAAAACCATCGCTCTGTACCATTAGTAGCTTTATACGAAGGGTTAAAATATATTAATCAAGAGGAATGATTTCGAAGCTGGTAATATCAACAAATACGTTTGGTAACACCGTAAATAATTTATTGCTGGCTTTTTGCCTACTTGCGAAAGTCTTTGCGGACTTTCTTGGTCGGTAATTAGTTGCTTAAAACACGCAACAAACCATATACAAACACGTTGTGTGCCATTAGGGCAAAATTGTAACAATTACCCTTTTACAGAGTCAGAATTAGTATAAAATAATAAAAATAAATAATCTATGATTGCAAATACAGAACAGAAAAATTTAATTAAGACCGCTAGAATAACTGGCTTATGGTATTTAATGATGGCTATTACAGGAATTCTAGGGTTTATGGTCTTTCATTCTCAAATATTTGTGTCTGGTAATCCTGAACAAACGCTAACAAATTTAGTAGAATTAGAATCTACAGCAAGAATTAGGTTGCTATTAGAATTTGGCATAGTAATTTCTCAGGCTCTTACCGCAGTTTGGTTTTTCAAATTATTTAAAGATAATTATGAATGGGAAGCTTGGACTCTAGGTATATGGGGAATGGTAAATGCTTTAGCCATTATGATAAGTGCAATTTCAATCGCCTCAGCAATAGGTATTGCAAATTCTGAAATAAGTGCTATGGAAGACAAAGTTTTACTAATTCAGGTTTTTCAAAATATTATTTCGAATGCTTGGGGTATTGGTGGCCTATTTTTCGGGTTATGGCTATTTCCAATGGGATACATAGTTATCAAATCTAAAAGGTTGCCTGTCTGGTTAGGAAGAATAATTATTTTAGGTGGTATAGGCTATCTAATTTCTACAGTTATACACTACGCAGGAATTGATTTTAGCTTCAATAGATTTCTTACGCTACCTGCAACCATTGGAGAATTTTGGATGATAGGTTATTTACTAATTTTTGGCATAAGACCTAGCTATAAGTAATTGCTTTTCTCTCCTACTTCTGAAAATCCTCACGGATTTCAGTTTGGTTTATACTTGCAACGTTAAGTGCTTATCCACGAAACTACTCATAGCCGAAATCGTTGTGGGTAAGGAGAAAAATTGAACTTACTTGAATAAAATTAAACAAAAAATGATAAATAAAAGTTTTGAAAACGCAAAAGAGCAAAGCAAATCATTAGAAAATGATTTGTATAAGAATCCTCAAAAGTACCGCGTATTAACGGGAGATAGACCTACAGGTAATTTGCATCTTGGACACTATTTTGGCTCAATTATAAACCGATTAAAATTACAAAGCTTGGGAATTGAGACTAATATTTTAATTGCTGATTATCAAGTGTTGACAGATAGAAATGTTTTTAATGAAATTTCAAAATTCACCTATGAACTAACTTTGGACTATTTAGCCTGTGGATTAGACCCTGAAAATTATAAAACTCATATTTTTCCACATAGTCATATTCCTGAATTAAATCAACTAACTATTCCATTTCTGACATTAGTTTCCAGTTCAGAATTAAACAAAAATCCAACTGTTAAAGAAGAAATTACTGCTTCAGGACTGAGTAATATTAATGCAGGAATGTATATCTATCCAGTTCATCAAGCTGCTGACATTTTGTTTTGTAAAAGTAATGTGGTTCCTGTTGGAAAAGACCAATTACCTCATATAGAATTAACTCGGAAAATTGCAAAGCGCTTTAATACCAAATTCAATAAAAATATTTTTACAGAACCAGTTGCACTTTTTACTGATACCCCTACTATTCTTGGGTTAGACGGTATTCAAAAAATGAGTAAAAGTCGCAACAATTCAATTATGATAAAGTCAACAGCTGACGAAACAGCAAAACTAATTAAATCAGCCAAAACTGATTCAAATCGTTACATATCTTACGACCCCGAAAACAGACCAGAGGTTTCCAACTTACTTAAGTTAGCTTCCTTATGTTCAAATAAAAGTCCAACAGATATTGCTGATGAAATTGGCGACCAAGGTTCAGGAAAACTTAAACAGGTTACGGAAGAAGCCATAAACACATATTTTGAGCCTATTAGAAAAAAAAGAATAGAGCTTGAAAAAAATAAAGATTATGTCAGGGATATTTTGTTTAAAGGTATAAGTAAAGCGAGAGAAACAGCTATTGGAACGTTGAGTGAAGTCACTGAGGCAATGAATATGAAAATATAATAGCACTACATCCAGCAAAGAACTGAAATCGGACTTGATTCAATCTTTTTATTTTAAAGAATAGATTTGATTTTGAATGGAATCTCGAAGAACAAATAAAGCGAACGGAAGCATTTCAAAAAAACAAAATAACTAAAACTATTATTTAATTCTACTTTTTCAAGAAGGTAAACTTCATACAAATATCAATCAATCAATAATCATCATTAATCAAAAAAACATCATCATGAAAAAAACTTTAATTACCTTGACTTTGTGCGGACTAACATTAATCGCCAAAGCTCAAAACACAAGTGTAGAAAAATCAACATTCGGACTACAAACTGGAGTTCTAGGAATCTGGGCATATAATGAAGCAAAACTATCAAATGCCATTGCACTGAGAACAGAGATTGGTTTTGATTTTGGTATTTGGGAAACTACTTTTTACGATGAGTATGATTCTCCATTTCTACTAACACCTGTTATAGTTGTGGAGCCAAGATTTTATTATAACCTCGAAAAACGTTCAAAAAACTCAAAAAGAATTGATGGGAATAGTGGCAACTTTATTGCTTTAAAAATGGGTTATCATCCAGATTGGTTTGTCTTATTCAATACTGACGATGCTCCTGTGGTAAGTGATTTTTCCATTATACCCACTTTGGGAATTAGAAGAAATATAGGGAAACATTTTAATTATGAAGCAGGTCTTGGCGCAGGATTTAGTTACACATTTGCTAAACGCGCTGGTTATTTAAAGAACAAAAGTGAAATGGAATTAAATATGCACTTGCGAATAGGGTATAGGTTTTAGTAAAAATAATTCTCTGAGCTTTTGCTTAGTGCGCAGCCCGAAATTCCCTGAATTTCTGCGCCCGCACCACTCATAGTCAGAAGGTTAAATCCAATATAGACCAACATATGAAAACAAAAATCACAATCTTGCTATCAATACTAATTTTGATTTTGTCATGCCAGCCAACAATCGAAGAAACTGTTGATTTAAATGTTCAAAATTGGATTCATGGTTCTGAAAACTGTGAAGATAATATTGACCCACCGATTCAGGTCGTTAAGTACAATAGCAATACTTATATTTTACGTCAAAACAAATGTACAAATTACGAAGCACCTTTTATGTTTCTGTTTTTTGGTGAAAACAAAGCGCTATTAATGGATACTGGAGCTACTCAAGAGGATGATATTTTTCCAATTTATGAAACTGTAAATAGAATTATTAACGAATGGTCTAAAAAGAATGGAGAGGTCGAATTAATTGTCGCGCATACCCATAAGCATGGAGACCACTTTGCAGGCGATGTACAATTCAAAGGAAAACCGAAAACTTCTGTAATCGACCTTGAGGTTAAAGACGTACAAGATTTTTTTAAGATAGCGAACTGGCCCGAAGAAGTTGTAGATTATGATTTAGGAAATCGCATGATGAAGATAATACCAATCCCTGGACACCAAGCTTCTTCAATTGCGGTTTATGATACTTCGACGAAAATTCTCTTGACTGGAGACACCTTTTATCCTGGTAGACTATACATAAATGATTGGATTGCTTTTAAAATTAGTATTGAACGACTTGTAAAATTCACCGACAGTTATGAGGTTTCAACCATACTTGGAAATCACATTGAAATGACTCAAACAGCTGGAGTTGATTATCCCATGGGAAGTATCTACCAGCCTAAAGAACACCAACTTCCGTTAAGTGTGCTCACATTAAAAGAACTTTCACGAGCGCTTACAAAATTAGGAGATACACCGACAAAGAAAATACATGATAGCTTTATAATATATCCCGTCGATTAAAACATACTAAGAAATGAAAAACCTTAAAATTAAATTATCCGTATTGCTATCTGTAATATTTTTAAGTGCCTGTAAAACTGAGAATTCGAATGTAAAAGAAAATGATTCTTTGACCATAGAAAACCCATATCTTGGTCAAAAGCCACCAGAATTAAAGCCTATACCATTTGCTCCTGGTCTTGTGTCTACAGAAATTTATGAATATGATGGTGCATTCACCCCAGATATGAAAGCGTTTTATTTTATTAGAAGAGGAGAAGAAAATAAAAAATCAGCTTTTTACGAATACAAATACAACGAAATTGATGGGGAATGGAAAAAATCAGAAATAGCATCTCCATGGATAGGAAGACCCGTAATATCACCAGACGGACAAACCATGCATTTAGGTGACAACTATCTAAAAAGAACAGAAGCTGGATGGTCAGAATTACAAAAACTAGAACCTCCTACAGTAAGTAATGATTCTATGTATATTATGCGTCTTTCATCGTCTTCAAATGGTACGTATTATTTTGACACTTATAAAGAAAACGATTCAACGTTTCCGATTCGTTATTCGCGTTTAATTAATGGTAAATATGAAGAGCCAAAAGCCTTACCCAAAGCAATAAATACAGGAACCTTTTTGAGCCATCCTTTTATAGCACCAGATGAATCGTATTTATTATTTGATGCTAAAAGGGACGATGGTTTTGGAGAATCTGATATTTATATCAGTTTTAAACATAAAGATGGTACTTGGGGTGATGGGATTAATTTGGGAGATAAAATAAACACCAACGGTTGGGAAGCTTCTGCTAGCATAACACCAGACGGTAAATACCTTTTCTTTAGCAGAAATGTAGGGTCAGAAGATTTTGAAAATGTAGATATATTTTGGGTAGATGCAGAAGTTATCTTATCACTTAAAAATAACCATCAAAACATTAAATCAAGGCATTAAAAATCATTAATCAAATCAAAACAATTTTAAAGCAAACAATAATGTATTCAGTAAGAATTAACACGAGTAATTCGTCATAGTATTCTAGAATACATCAATCATTATCATCAATCAAAAAACGAACAGTACATGTTTTTCAAATCAAAAGAAGGAAAAGAAAAAATCTTATTCCTTTACAATCAAAAGTTAAATAAGCTGAATATTGAATATTCAGAAAAATTGATAGAAACAAAGTTTGGAGTCACTAATGTTATCATTACTGGCGACACTAAAAACCCTCCATTAGTACTTATTCATGGCACAGGAGGTTGTGCACCACAAATTTTAGATTCTTTCCCCAATCTAGCTTCAAAATATTGTGTCTATGCCATTGATGTCTTAGCGCAGCCCAATAAAAGTGCAGAGAATAGGTTGGACATGAAATCTTTAGATTATGGAAAATGGCTTATTGAAGTAATCATAAAACTAAGACTGAAAGACGTGACCCTAGTAGGTTTTTCTTTTGGTGGTTTCATTAGCTTAAAAGCACTGGAGTTTAACGAGACACCAATTAGACGGGTTTTCTTAATCGCTCCAGTCTATATGGTAAATGGCAATCCTCTTGTAGGTTTGTTTAAAATGTTTCTACCATTAAAAAAGTTCATAAGAACTAACAATCAAAAGCACATTAAAAAGGTAATGAACGTACTTTTTTCTGAATACGATGATTTTGCTTTGGAGTTTATGTCTACTACGTTTCAACACTGTAATATGGATTTTTCTCCTTTGCCACTACTATCTAAAATTGATGCAAATAGACTAAAAACACCGATTACCATTTTTGCCTGTGAAAAAGACATCATGTTTCCCGGAAAAAAAATGATTAAAAGAGCAAATCGAATATTTTCATCTATAGAAAAAGTTGTTTTGATTGAAGAGGCTAAACACGTACCAAATTCAAAGGATTTTAAAAAAATAGAAGATTTAATTATTGATAAAAACAGGCACTGAAATGATACAAGAAATTAAATCTTTAAAATTTCCCAAATCCAATATAATTTCAATAAATGGAATTGAGTTAGAAGTATTTGAAGCAGGTAAAGAAAATATTGGCAATCCGATTGTACTTTGTCATGGCTTTCCCGAACATGCCTTTTCTTGGCGTTATCAAAAACCAGCGCTTGCTAAAGCTGGTTATCATGTCATTGTTCCAAATCAAAGAGGATATGGCAATTCATCGTGCCCTAAAGAAGTAACGGCATATGATATAACCCATTTAACAGATGATTTAGTGGCCTTACTTGATTATTACAACTACAGAGATGCTGTTTTTGTGGGTCATGATTGGGGCGCAAATGTAGTATGGAACCTTGCACTATTGCATCCAGAACGCGTAAATAAAATACTAAATCTTGCATTGCCTTATCAAGAACGAGGTGAAAAACCATGGATTCAGTTTATGGAAGAGATTTTTGGTGAAGATTTCTATTTTGTTCATTTTAATAAAAAACCAGGAGTAGCAGATGCTTTGTTAGAGAACCATGCAGAAAACTTTCTTCGTAATTTATTTCGTAAGAATGTGCCTCTTACACCTCCAGAACCGGGAATGTTATTGATGAATCTTGCAAAAGCGGAAAAGCCTTTTGGTGAGCCTATTATGAACGACGTTGATTTGTCTGTATTTGTAAGTGCCTTTAGAAATTCAGGATTTAATGGAGCTATTAATTGGTATAGAAACCTTGACCGAAACTGGCACGTATTAGCAGAAATAGATCCAATCATCAAACAACCTACTCTTATGATCTATGGTAATCTAGATATGATTCCAAAATTTGAAAGGCTACAGGATTTTGTTCCAAATTTGGATGTGATTAGTTTAGAGTGTGGCCATCACATTCAACAAGAATTACCACAAGAAACAAATGAATCGATTTTAAAATGGTTAGCAAAATTTAATGGTTAAAAAAGGATTGGAATAAAGAATGGTATTTTATAGAGAAGGAGCAGAATTTGTTAGAGACTATAGACAAGCCTTAATCTTTAAATCCATTTAAGTAACAATAACAAGAAATACATATGAAAAATATATTTTTAATAATCGGCTTTATAAGCCTTAGTACTTCAATTTTTGCACAAACTGAAGTATCCAAAATAGAAAATACCATTTTAAACTATATAAACGGTACCTCCTACAACAAGTCTAAGCTCATAGAAAAGGCATTTTACCCCAGTGCAAATCTGTATTTAGAAAAAAAAGACAAAACACCTTGGACCGTTCCTGCCAAAGACTACGTAAGTTGGTATAAAAATAAAAAGGAAGGAGAGTTTACGGGAAGAATAGGAAATATTTTATCAATAGATAATTTTGAAGGTATAGCTACTGCAAAAGCCGAAATTATTATTCCTAAGGGTGGTGAGAGATACATTGATTTGTTTTTATTAAAAAAAATTAAAAACGAATGGAAAATTATTAGTAAAACTGCTATCAGTGAAAAAAGTAACCAAAATGGTAATAAAATATTATTTATAGTATCAAATGTCTCATTCCATGGAGCATCTCAATTTCCAACAGGGAATAGCTTTTCGGAAATTGTTAATGCGTATGATACGTTTAAAAAGGAAGGATTTACTGTAGACTTCGTTAGTCCAAAAGGAGGTAGTATTCCATTAGCTTATATTAATACATCTGACTCACTCCAGAAAAATCTGCTTTACAATGAAGACTTTATGTATGCTTTAAAACACACCAAAAAACCTAAAGAAATTAATGCAAAAGATTATAAAGCGGTTCATTATATCGGAGGTGGAAGTGCAATGTATGATGTGCCGAAGAATAAAGAAATTCAAAAAATTACAATGACCATTTTTGAAGAATATAATGGTATTGTCTCGTCGGTATGTCATGGAACGGCAGGTATCGTTAATTTAAAAACAAAAGATGGGAAGTACTTGGTAAATGATAGAATAATTAGTGGATACCCTGAAGCTTATGAAAAAGAGGATGCCGAATATTTTAAGCAATTCCCTTTTTTAATTCAAAAGACCATAGAAGAAAGAGGTGGAATATTTAAATATTCTCATAGAAACTCGGTACATGTAGAGGTACAAGGAAATGTAATTACAAGTCAAAATTATTTATCATCTAAAGATGTAGCATTAAAAATAATTGAAGATTTAAATAATCGAGAAATAAGCCAATAAGATGAAAAATTCAAAACAAATTTTACTAACCTATTTCTGCATATTATTTTTGATGGGTGTTACAGTCTCATGCTCAAATGATGATAATATTGGGGCTTTAAATCTTACTTATTTAAACATACCAGATTCAAGTTTTGAAGCGATACTTATAAAAACAGGTATAGATTCTGATGGTATTATAAATCAGCAAATGCTAAGCAGTGATGCTGAAGAAATAACTACCCTTGACTTAAGTAATCTAGAATATGGAGCTATTACTGATTTAACGGGAATAGAAGGCTTCACTAGTTTAACGAAATTAATTGCCATCCAGCATGATATAGCACAAATTGATTTAAGTGATAATTTAAATTTGGATACCTTAAATCTTGCGGGGAATAAATTGTTAAGTATTGATATTAGCAACAACAGTAAATTAGTTTTACTTGATTTGACTGCTAATGAAATGAATTCAGTAGTTGGATTATCAGAATTGGGTAAATTAAGGGACTTGGATTTGTCTTGGAATTATTTTGAAACTTTTAGTATTTCTAGTGAGTCGTTACAGGTTTTACATATGAGTAATAATGATTTGTATTCACTCGACATAAGTTCAGCTCCAAATCTAAAAAACCTACTTTTAACATCAAATAGATTGCAAGGTATAGAGGTGTTTTCAAATAAAAAGTTAGAAACATTACTGATTTCTGATAACGAGCTGCAAACTATAAATCTCTTAGAAAATCATAATTTAACGCATCTTTATATCACCAGTAATTCCTTGGATAGGTTAAACGTAAGTTTTAATCAAAACCTTATTGATTTGAAAGTAGATAGAAATCCAAATCTGTCATGTATTAAAGTTCTTGATGGACAAAATATTCCACAGATTTCTAAATCAGATCATCAAGAGCTAAATGATGATTGCAATTAAAAACGCCATTGCAGATAATTGCCAAAAAGGCTCACTAAATTGAATATTAGGTATTTACTACCCTCAATAAGATATAAAAATCATGAATAGAACATATGTTTTATTACTAATAGTACAAAATAACTTTATTGTAAATAACATTATATCAGTTGATTACAAAGAAATCCGTGAGTGTTTTTTTAATTAAAAAGTACTCACCGAATAGGTCACATAAAATACGGTTTCAAAACGCTTCAAATGAAACCATATAAAATGAAAAACCCTGTAAATCATACGATTACAGGGTTTTTGTACTGTTGTAAAATAATTTCAGTGGAGCCGGAGGGATTCGAACCCTCGTCCAAACAAGCAATTAAAATGCTTTCTACATGTTTAGGATCTGATTAATTTTCGATGTGTACCTGACCAGAAACCGCCTAATACACACTTATCTTCTTAAGATTTTGGTGGTGACGCCAAAGCGAGCGTACACCCTTATGTTGATTTTTCTGGTGCTCCTAAGTGAATCGCCATCAACAAGGGCTATTCAGGAACATCTCGCTTCCCTACCTTGTAGGGACGAGGCTAATCTTACTATGATTCAGATTAAGCGGCAAGAGCGTAATTATTTTCGCCAATTAAAAGTGTGAAAAATGAGATTAACGAGCTGTTTCCCAGCGCTCGACATGCTTACATTCCAACTGGTCTCGCTGTCAAAACCGGTCGGCCCCAATATGTAAATGAACTTCGAAGTCAAATTTTAGCTTTATGAATAAGCTAATAAATAACGGGCAGCAAAGCTAACAAAACTTTGGCAACTACTATAATTTTTATTTAGACCCAAGCCAAGTGTTTCTAATTGTATAATTTAGTGCAATATTTATACCAAACCCATATGAAGTTCGGAATCATTAGAGAACGTAAGAATCCGCCAGATAAGCGCGTAGTTCTATCACCTAAAGCATGTCAAAAAGTCTTGAATACGTATTCAAAGGCAGAAATTATCGTAGAGCCCTCCCCAATTAGAGCTTATGCCGATGCAGATTATCAAGATTTAGACATCACGGTTGCTAATGACATGGAATCTTGTGATGTGCTATTGGGTGTTAAAGAAGTGCCTATTGATGCGTTGATTCCGAATAAAAAATACTTCTTCTTTTCGCACACCATTAAAAAGCAACCTTATAATAGAGATTTACTTCGTGCGATTTTAGACAAGAATATTGAATTGTACGATCATGAGGTAATTACCAATAAACAGGAACAGCGAGTGGTTGCCTTTGGTAGATATGCAGGTATTGTTGGTGCCTATAATGGGTTTCGTGCATACGGACTCAAATATGACGCTTTTCAATTACCAAAAGCAAATGATTTGCCAAATCAGCAGGCTTTAATTGAAGAACTAAAAAAACTAAAATTACCTAATATGAAAGTACTGCTTACGGGTAGGGGTAGAGTAGGAAATGGTTCTAGAGAAATGTTGGATGGTATGGGTATGCGTAGGGTAAGTGTTACCGAGTATTTAGAAGATACTTTTAATGAACCGGTATATTGTCAAATAGATGCTGGTGAATACAACAAACGAAAAGACGGAGTTCGTGGTAATAAAGCCAATTTCTTCGCTCACCCAGAAGAGTATAAATCGAACTTTTTAAGATTTGCCAAGGTGACCGATTTCTATATAGCCGGCCATTTTTATGGTCAAGGTGCTCCTTATTTATTCACTAGGGAAGATGCTAAACATGAAGATTTCAATATAAAGGTTGTTGCCGATATCAGTTGTGATATTGACGGACCCGTTGCTTCTACTATTAAACCTTCTACTATTGCTGACCCCATTTATGGTTATGATCCAGCAACGGAATCTGAAGCTGATTTTAAAAATGAGAATGCCATTGCAGTTATGGCGGTAGATAATTTACCTTGTGAGTTACCTAGAGATGCAAGTGAAGGTTTTGGTGAAGCTTTCATGAAAAATGTGATTCCGGCTTTCTTTAACAATGATAAAGATGGCGTTCTTGAAAGGGCTAGAATGACCAAGGATGGAAAACTTACAGAGCGTTTTAGCTATTTGAAAGATTACATAGCTTAATTTTTCGTTCTTTCTTGCATTGTTTTTATAATGTTAATCAATTGTTAATTTTGTGTTATATTGTGGTCGGCAATAACTGATAAAGAAATGAATTTCAATTGGATATTAGGTGATAACGATGATAAATCATTTCATAAGTTATGCATTGATATTGAATATGAGCTTAGACCGAAAATTGTTAAGTTTCTAATTGCTAACAACGAATGTATAGAAGGTTGTACAGATTTTTCCTGTTTCCATTTTGATGTGGATTTTCAATCAAGAAGCATCTCTGTTTCTCAATTAACCCCTGCCAAATATAGAAATGCAATAAAAGCACGGTTGGAAAGGGAAATTACCTTTTAACTTCACTTTGAAGTGGTGCTTGAATTTGAATTTTCTTGTTATGCTCAAAGTGCGATAGGTATCAAATTTTTTTAAAAAAAATGGGTTTGTGTTATGGGCAAGTATTGATACGCTTAATGGATGCTCATGTCTTTTTTATAAAATACTATCAATCTGCTTTCGTCTTCTTTTCAGTCTCATTTAATTTACCCACAATAAGTAGCCCTAAAAGACTAAGTATAATCCAAAATATATCGATGAAAAGTATTTGATTATACCCATTTGCGTAGCTTACCCAGATCCAATTACCCGTACAGAAACCATTTACCAGCGGAATAGCCAAACCTATTAAACTGCCCAAAAGCAAGGTGTATTTGTTGGTGAAATAATTGTCCTTTTTAATAATGAAGAAGATGGTAATCAATAACCAACCAATAAAGTAAAATTTATACAATAAGCTCATCCCAGCGGGGTTAATTACCTGTACCAAAACAAATGAAAGTGCGGTTATTGGGTAAAGACTTAAACAAATGGCTAAATAATAACGTACAACCGCCTCATTGAATTTCTTTTTCTTGGGGGGTATGTTTTTTTTGTTTCGTGCTGTTAACCAAATAAGTACTCCGCTTAGTATAACAAAGCACCCTATTAAACCTAGTACAAAAGAGATAATTCGCAATCCGTAACCGCCATAATCACCTAAATGAAGCCTGTAGAAAATACCCTTAACAGCATCTAAATACGATGTTTTTTTAGTTGGGTCTTTAACACTGTAAATGCTATTCTCGGCAGCATTGAATATAGTGTAGCCGTATCCATTTATTTTATCTTTATAGTCTAAATTTCCACTTACCGATACATGCATGCCTGTATCTCCATAATTGAAAATATGTACCTCATTTACTTTAAACCCTTCCCAGTTGTCCTTCACCTGTTGTACCAAAGCATTTATACTAACAGGTTTCTCTAAAGGAGAATTTTGGAACTCAAATTCTGGATGAGTATATTCTAGATCTTCATATAGTTTGTTATCGTCACCATCATATAAAGCCAGTGCTGTTGGGGCGATTAAAAGCACTTTTAGCATAAAGAACGTACCGGTTACGGCATAAACGAATTGAAAGGGAAAACCGATAACGCCTAAAGCTGTATGCGCATCTGTCCATACCGTTTTCAATTTTGTCATTGGTCTGAATACATAGAAATTAGAAATAATTTTATCCCAGTGAACTATGATACCTGTAATTAGAGCGAAGAGAAAAAAGAAAGCAACAAATCCTGATAAATAATACCCGAAAGGGTGAGGTAGTTGTGCAAAAAAATGTAGTCTGTATAAAAACTCACCTAATGAATATGAGCTTACATAATTTGTGGTAGACTTGTCTTTGGTGTTTAGATAGTAAAAAGAACGAGCAGCTTTTTCTTTCGAAAGCAAAGTGTCTTTAGATGCGCTTAAACTAACTCCGATGTTCTGTTCGTTATAATAGTGTTTTAATTCAATATCTCTACTGAAAAGGCTTTTTTCGTTAGACATTTGTTTAAAAGTGTCATCAAAATCTAATTGAATTTCTTCTGCTACTTCAACGTTGTGCCCACGTTCCCAATTAACAATTTCATCTCTAAAGAATGCAAATGAACCGGTAAAGAAAATAACATAAAGAGCAACACTAATTACAATACCACTAACGGTATGCAAATGAAAGAGAATATTATAGGTTCTTTTGCTCATTATACTAAAGGATTTAATGCTTTGCCATAAAACATGATAATTGACAATATGATGGATGCCAATAGATATATTCCCCAAATTTTCCATCCGCTTTTCGCAAGAAAGGCGACTATCATTAAACCTACCCAAAGTATTAAAGAACTATAGGTACTGGTAATAATTACATTGACATGATTAAACCAACTGGCAATAGCTAAATGAAATAGTATAGATACCATAAAACCACCAAAAAGTGCGGCGGTTATTTTGGAGAATCGGGACCAAAAAGAAGGATTCAAATATTTTGTATTAGCAGGCATATTAAAGAATTGAGAGTTCCATTAGAAATAGGATCAAAATGGTTGGTAGTATTGTTTTATAGGTGATAAGGTGCAAGGGTTGTAAGAGTATAACAAGGCTTGCTATGGTCATTAAGATGATGGTAAAAGTAAAAATACCTGAACCCCAACCAAATTGATATATGGTTAGGGAGCAGGCAAACAGCAGCAAGACATAACCTAAAGAATTTGCTGCTTTACTTTTCTGTTGGCACCAGTTTTCAATATATAAGTGTACAGGTACTTTTTGTCTTTTTGTTGTGGCATAGCCCAAATAGAAACCTGTAAAGCTTAGTATTAGAATTAGGGTAATCATCTGTTTTATTTAATTGTTAATGCAATACGTAGCACAGTGCCAAACAAATTCATAGTCCTTACCATTGTAAGTACCTGGTACTCGTTCTTCATAAATTGTTTCCATAGTATACTTGGTGTTCCATGGCAATGAGAAGCTTAGTTCACCATTTTCATCGGTTTCAAGAGTCTTGCTCCATAGGTCAGAGACATAAATCTTAAACTCGTTTTTTGCGAGGGGTTTTCCTTTAAATAATACTTGCAGTTTAATTTCATCATCTTCGTTTGCCAATTCTTTTATAACTATTCCATCTTCATTTAAGGTTTTGGTTTCGCTAATTTTATTACCTACCTGAACTTTGGCGGTAGATTGGTAGTGTGTTTTGAAAATTCCGAAATCCCACTTGGTATAGTCTAAAACTTCTATGTTATCGTTATTCAGAGCAACAGTGTAGGTACCGTTAATTTTAGGAGTGAAATAGGCAACGTAGTAATTTTCCTTTGCGGTGGACTTAAGAGCTGTTTTTGTGCCATCTGGATGAATAAGCCACAAATTGAACTTTGAAACCGATGGGTAGTTTTCTCCTTTGACTTTTTCAATGACGCCGTGGGTGTATTCTCCAAAATATACACGAACCTCTTGTTTTTTGTTCAGGTTTCCGGTACGGTCGGTTTCAAGCCACAAATAATGTGCAAACAAGGGCGAAACGGTAAATAGCAATAAGCCTATTGTAATAATTATTCTTTTCATAATGTATTGTTTTAAGGTTAAGCCCTCAGTAGAACTGAGGGATAACCAATTTGAACTAACTCAACAAAAACTGTCTTAGTATTTTCTAAAAATTGTAGGTTACAGTTACCCTACCATTGATGCCAGGTTCTGACTGCCAGTATAAATATGTGGCATAATTAGAGCCAGAATAGAGGTATTCATCTAGTATGTTGTTTACGTTTAGTTGTACTCTAAATTTGTCATTGCTCCAAGACAACGCACCATCTAACCTAAAATAGTCTGGTAATTGAGATTCATTATCTGCACCCCAAGACCAAGTAGAACGATCAATTTGATATTGATAGCCTAATGAACCACCAAACCCATGTAATTTTGAATCGTTTGAGAATTTATAGTTAAGCCATCCGTTGGTTATGTGTTTGGCATGGCCGGCTACACGTTGACCAATGTTTTCTGGGTCGGTGTCTTCCGTAATTTCAACATTGGTATTGGCGTAGTTAAGAATAAGGTTTAACTCGGGAGTAATTTCGCCCTGCAAATCAAACTCGATACCTTTTGATTGTATTTCACCTAATTGTATAGAGAAATTAGGATTCTCTGGATCTGTCACCAATACGTTTTGTTTGGTAATCTGGTAGGCGCCCAAAGATGTTCTTAACCTACCATTGAAGAAACTCTTTTTTAAACCTCCTTCAATATCATTGGCATCAACTGGGTCAAATGCTTCACCACTAAAACTAACACCGCTTTGACCAATAAATGAACGATCATAAAGTGCGTATGCGGTTAAGGTTGGTAGTATATCTACACTTAAACCTATACGCGGGGTAACTTTTGAATCTGTTTCGTCTTTACCTCTTGTAAATAAATGTGTATATCTACCGGCAAGCGTTAATCGGGCTTTGTCATTAAAGAAGCCAATTTCATCTTGTAGGTAAACAGAACGGTTAATGCCACCGTAATTGTAGATGTTGTCCCTGTATTGTACAGGTATAGATTTTTCAAAAACAGGTAGTTCGGTATTACCGTAAACAGGGTTGTAAATATTAAAGCGCTGTTCGGTATCGGTAATGGCAAATTGATTGAAATCTGCCCAGTATTCTTTTTGGCTGTAATCAAATCCTCCAATTAGCTTATGGGTGATACCACCGGTTTTAAATGCTCCGGAAATATAACTTTGAACGTATTTTCCAACGGATAATGCATCCCAATTACTAATATATCTTACGGCGTCTCCGTTTTCTTCCATAGACCATACCCAAATTGAATTTCCTACTTGATCATAGCGTAATGAGCCGAACTTTGTTTCCCAGCTCCAATCTTTATTAAAATCATGTTTTATGGTACCAAAGAAAGTAACTTCTTGAATGTCGGATGCTGGGTAGTTGGTATCGGTAAATTTAAAATCTCTGTCTAAACTACCGTAACCATCGTCATTTGGAGCAAAAACATATGCGGCACCCATATAGCTTTCTGCCTGCTGTACATTTAGTTCTGCCGTAACGGATGTCTTTTTTGATAGGTTGTAGGTAAGGGCAGGGGCAAAGCCATAACGTTCGGCATCTTCATTACCTCTATGACTGTCGGATGTTTGGTACATGGCGTTAAAACGATACAATAATTTACCGTTTTCTGTTGCTTTACCACCAAGATCTAGCGTAGCACGGTAATTGTCAAAACTACCTGCCATAAAGGAAACTTGACGAATGGTTTTCTCGGTAGGTTTTTTAGTAACCACATTATAGAATCCGCCAGGTTCACCGGCAGACATCATAAAACCTGCAGGTCCTTTTACAAATTCTATCTGGTCTACAAATGCCATATCTTCAGATAAAGGTCCCCAAGAATCTTGTACATTAAATCCGTTTCTAAAGGCTGGTAACCTAAATCCTCTCATATTTACCCTGGCAAAGTTCCCCCAGTGTTCTAACATAGTAACACCGGATACGTTTCTAATTACCCCGTCCATTATACTAGTAGCTTGTTGGTCTTGTAGCAGTTCACTACTGATAATTTGAATGTTCTGTGGAAGTTTGGCAACTTCGGTTTTTAGCCTCAATGTTGACGATGGTGTGTTTACGGCATATTTATTATGATGGCCTTGTACCGTTACTTCGTTTAATTGTTCACTTTTTTCAGGTAATAAAACTGTTTGTATTCGTGTCACTTTATTGGCAATGACATTGGCAGAAATTTGCTCGGTGTCATGACCCATAATCGAGAATGTTAGGGTATACGAACCAGATGCCAGGTCGGTAATTTTGAATCTTCCATTAGCGTTCGTGATGGTACCTAAACTTGTATGAGATATTGAGATATTTACATTTGCCAGTGGTTTATTGTTTTGATCGACAACCAATCCGGCTAGTCCCCCAGATTGCGCGTATGTGCTTACTGAGCATATTAAAAAGGTTAGTATGGCGTAAAGATTCTTCATTTATTATTTGTTATTTTTAATTAGTCTAAATAAATTTGATGCGAATTTATAACCTAGTCTTGGATTAGGAATGACGTGAAATGGTAAAAAAAAGACGCAATTTTACAGATGTACAGATTGTAGACTTATCTAAGTCGAAAGAAATCTCATATAGTGAAATTGCCGATTGTGTTGAGGTAGGGCAAGACCATGATATTGACCATAGGGTATACAGCATAAAAGAGCAATTTGGTCAAGGTAGTATTGATGAAATTCAATTTGAAGATGTTAGTATTACTACACTGTTCTTAAGGCTGCATTCAGATATAGTTTTAAAACAAAAGTTGACAATAGATTTTGTGCAACTCACTTTTTTAATTGAAGGGGAGCGAGTAATATCTGTTGCCGATTGTGACGATATTTTTTTAACGAGCGGCGATTCGTATATGGCTAATATTAAATCGTTCAATGGTACTTCTAAAATAGCCGGAAATAAAACTTATAAAGAAATCAAAATAAGATTGTCTGCCGCATTCTTAAAGAAACATGGCTTTTTCAATGATATTAAGTTAAAAGAACTTATTGATGATAATTTAATAGTTCTCATTTCAAATGAAATGAGGAGTATTTTAGAATCTTTTGATAAATTGAATTTTGAAGGTACAGCTAGACTAATTTATTTAAAAGCGAAGGTTTTTGAAATGTTGGCCATACAAGTTTCTAATTACAAAAAAGAGCATTTTAAAAACAACTCCATTCAAAGTAGTCAAATGGTAAAGAAACTTTTATGTGTTCAGAAAAAAATCGATCAACATTTAGAAATCAATTTTTCGGTTGCAGAATTGTCTAAAGAGGTCGGTATGAACAAGACGGTATTGAATAGGGAATTTTTACGGGTTTTTGGGCAAACGGTTCATGAGTATAGTATCAATCAAAAAATAGAAAAGGCTAAATTATTATTGGTGAATACAGATTTACCTATTTATGAAATAGCGGAACAGATTGGTTATAAGAATGCGACCCATTTTTCTGCAGCTTTTAAGCGACAAGAGGGTACTAGCCCTAAAAAATATAAAACATCGGTTTTATAGCAAGTATAGTATTAAAACCGTTAATTGATCAACGAAACACCAATGCCTAACGTAGTTTGTCTGTGGTTATAGTCAATTAAAGTCTCTCCATAACCATCAAAGAATTGTACATGTCCATTAAAGTTTTTGTGTATTGGAAAAGACCAGTTCAATTGTAAGCTGCCCCTGCTTTTATCTCCTAAGTTTAGGGAGTGTCGGGCGATGGCTCTAAAGCGTTGTCTGCCCCAATCATACGTAATATCGGCTTCACCACGCCCTATGTAATCAGATATGTTTTCGTTATCGTCTATTTTACTGCCTATACGTAACCAAGGTTTAAGCATTACTTGCCAGTTGCCTTTTTCAAAACCGGCGTGTAAAGCAATACGGTTCCAACTTCGGGATATGGGATCAGACTGTCCGTTAGATTCATGTATTATTGATAGACCGACCATTTTTGCATCAAACCCTAGAATAGGAAATTTAATAGGGAAATTGGCAATAATTTCTGGCTTGTAATTGAGTTCACGAAAAGGTCTTGATCGCTCGGTATTATAAATTTGCCAATAGGCAGTTTGCGAGTAACCCATCCAAAGGTCCATATGACCGCCTAACATATTGTGGAAAATCTTTGTTTTTAAACTGATCTGAAATTTTGCCTCCACAGCATTTAAACTGTTGGGTTCGTCTAAAACTTTATCTGAATTTTCGGCTACTGGAAACTCGTTTGGGTTGGTGGAGTATTTGGCTAAGGTCATATAAATGGGCTTGTAAGAGGTAAGTATAAAGTTACCACGATGGTGCTCATCATCAAGTTCCCATAATTCGGTCAAGCTTTTACTATTGTTAAAATACCAATTGTCATCTTCACTATCTTGTGATAAACAAATAGTACAAGCAAAAATTAACAATGCGGTTAGTATTGAAGTTGTTTTTGTATTCATGATGAATTTTAATGTGGCAAAATTATATATTTGATTAGAATTCATAGTCGTAATTGTGCGATATCTTAATGCAATTGATATAGATATGAACCCAGCAGAGAACTACATTTTCAATCAACCGGAACCATACAAAGGTATATTAATGCATTTGCACATGATGATCGAAACAACCTTGCCAGACATTGAAATGAAATTTAAATGGAATATTCCGTGTTTCTACATTGGCAAATCGCCCATTTGTTATTTAAACGCAAATCATAAAAAGAAGTTTGTCGATATTGCTTTTTGGAATTCTGCCCACCTTACAAAACATTTGAACGAACTAATTTCTGAAAATAGAAAAGTAGTACGTTCATTGCGTTATAGTACACTTGAAGGTATTGATAACGATATTCTAATAGATGTATTAAAAGATGCTTACTCCGTTCGTAAGAACGGGTTTTATAAGCAGAAGGATTTGCTTTGATACTAAGTAACTGTATTAAGTGCAATTTGTTTAATTTAACTTCTTTAGTTTTTGAAGTCTGTTATTTAAATCTGTTGATAATTCTAACCGTAATTCTGAAGTCGGGATAAAAACAGTATCGAGTTTTCCTTCTTTATTTTGGATTATTTTTTTTGAATATTCTATTTCAAAATTCATTCGAGAATGCTGCGGGTCTTTGCTGGAAAATTCAACCTTATAAATTTTCCCTACCGATATACCATCTAGCCAACTTCCAATGGAACTTCCAAAATATTCCATTCCGTTATATTCAAATTTATACTTATAGCTATTTTTACTTGCTTTTTTATAAACAGAGGTTGAATAATATATTTCACCGTAAGATTCCGTGAAGTTTTGTTCAATATCTTTCTCTTTACTAAAATTCTTTAAAAGGGCCCATAAGGCAATAGGGATTAGGGCTATCCAATAATAATTCCTAATTACTTGTACAGTTTTTTCGAACGTCCCAAACCAATTCAAACTAGATTAAATTTATGATAATACATATAATTACTATCTAAAATTCATTAACAACAGCTCTCAACGCTACTAAATCTGTCAATAGTTTTTTCATTAATCCTAAATCCAGCATGTTGGCTCCATCACTCTTTGCATTGGCACAATCAAAATGAGTTTCTATAAAAAGTCCGTCAACTCCTGCTGCAACACCTGCACGTGCCATAGTACCGATCATTGCTGGTCTACCACCTGTAACACCGGAAGTTTGATTCGGTTGTTGTAACGAATGCGTTACATCTAAAACCACAGGGGCAAATTGTTTCATGGTGGGTACACCTCTAAAATCTACAATCATATCTTGGTAACCGAACATGGTGCCGCGGTCGGTGATGATAGCTTGCTCGTTTCCAGTTTCGGTAACTTTATTTACGGCATGCTTCATACTCTCGGGACTCATAAATTGCCCTTTCTTTATGTTGACCGTTTTTCCTGTTTGCGCGGCAGCAACAACTAAATCTGTCTGGCGGGCCAAAAATGCAGGTATTTGTAATACATCTACATATTCTGCAGCCATTGCAGCGTCTTGCTCTGTGTGTATATCGGTAACCGTAGGTACTTTAAAAGTTTCAGAAACCTTACGTAGAATCTTCAATGCTTTTTCATCGCCTATCCCGGTAAAGGAATCCAATCTGCTTCGATTTGCTTTCTTGAAACTTCCTTTGAATACATAAGGAATTTTAAGCTCGTCGGTTATGGTCACAATGTGTTCTGCAATGCGTAAGGCCATATCTTCACCTTCAATGGCACAAGGTCCTGAAAGAAGGAAAAAATTATTACTGTCCGTATGTTTTATTTGGGGTATAAGAGATAGGTTCATTCGTCGAATATTTTTAAACAAAGATACTATTTTAAGAAGCTTACTGTTCTATTAGGATAAGATTGTCGAAATCACATATAGGAATGAAAATTAAACAGTTTCTAATTTTAATATCGCTTGTTCTTCTAACGGGCAAAGCCCATGCTCAATTTGGTAAAAATTGCGAGTTAAGGCAGGTAAAGATCAATCTTATAAATCCTGGTTTAGAATATGAAATGGCATTGGGTGCCAATACCACTTTTGATATTAAAGCAGGTATTCAAGTTGCTTTAGATCCTCTGTTGCCAGACGTATATCATGAATTGGGCGTTTTTCCTGCGGTTGCCGCACAGTACCGGTATTATTACAATTTTGAAAAACGACAGCGCAATAGAAGACAGATCTATGGTAACTCTGCTAACTACATAGCACCCGCGGCAGCTGTGTTTTTTCCTAGCCCTAGAACTATAGAAAATGAAAATGTAAAAGGAGCCTTCGGTTATGCCGGTTTGGTAACCGGTTTACAGCGCAGTTATGATTCTGGATTCAACTTTTCGGTAGATGTAGGTGCGGCTTATTATGCTGGGCAGTTTGAAGGCGGTATTTATCCAGTGGCCAACTTAAGTATTGGTTTTATCATTAGTGAAAAACGCTGGTGCGTAGGTCGTTAACTACGTAAGTATTTTCTTAATATTTCTTTAAATCAAGTGATTACTTTTTTTAAATCATGTAGTTTTAGTTGCAACATCAATCAATCTACATGAAAAAATTTACACTTATTCTTCTGTTTTTATCGGTTACAACACAAGCTCAGATTAGGGATTTTTCTGAAAAAGGTAACGGACTCATTAATCTAGAAAGGCATCAATTTACCATCAACTTATTGGGTCCTGGTATTCGATATGAGTTGGGTCTTTTTAAAAACGTTAGTGCATCCACTAGTTTTACTCCGGCTTTCGCTAGATATCAAGAAGGCTATACTTTGGGTTATGCATGGCATACCAGAATTAGATATTACCATAATTTTCAAGAGCGATTAGATATCAATAAAAATGTGGTTGGTAACTCTGCAAATTACATTGGTCCTGCCCGTAGTGTATTTTGGGAACCTGTACAGTTTACCGATAATATCACTGACGGAAGTAGTGATTATGACTTTGCTTTCTATGGCGCAGTATATGGTATACAGCGTACCAATAGAAAAGGCTTTAATATAAATGCAGAGGTAGGGTACGGTTATTTTGATGGAAACGGCGTAGATAATGGGCATGGTTTCATGGTAAATTTCACTTTTGGTTGGGTGGCTACAAAACGAAAACCTAGGAAACCTACGTTCGATTAAACTGGTCTGATATTTGATATATTTCGCATAATCAAACCAAAACAATCATGAAAAAAATTATTTTCTTAACGGCATTTCTTATGTCCGCTGTTTGTGTAATCGCTCAGTCGAATAAACAAGTGGAAGACGGACTCTTCAAAATTAATTTACTAGCACCGGGTGTATCTTATGAAGTAGGGGTCGCAGATAAAACTACCTTGAATTTTGAGGCGTTTTTAGGTTTTGCACTTAATGGAGGGTCAGATAGGGAAACCAGTTTTGGTCTTTACCCTGGTCTTGAGGCGGATGTTAGGCAATATATTAATTTTAATAGAAGATTACAGAAAGGAAAGAACATATCGGGCAATACCGGTAATTACGTTGCATTTTTAAATCAGCTTCAATTTGGAACGCCAATTATAGGTGATTTGGAATATGCTTCTGACTACTTTTATAATGCGGCGATCGTTTATGGTATGCAGCGTACGTACGAAAAGGGATTTTATTGGGGATTGGCTTTTGGTCCAAGTATTTTTGCCGATGAGTTTTATGTAGATGCGGGCATTTTAATTGATATAAGACTAGGTTGGGTGATCGGTGGTAGAAAAAAGTAGTCTAATCCTATAGAACTATCTCAAAATCAATAAGATAAAAATAACATAAGTTTAAGTGTGGCTATTATTATTTAAAGTATCTTTGCACGCTTAAATAAGACCTTTTATGTCCACTACTACAAAAAATATTGCGATCATTGCGCACGTTGACCACGGTAAAACGACCTTGGTAGACAAAATAATGTACCACTGTAGCTTGTTTCGTGAAAACGAAAATACAGGTGATTTAATTTTGGATAATAACGACTTGGAAAGAGAACGTGGTATTACCATTACTTCTAAGAACGTTTCCGTTATATATAAGGACACGAAAATAAATATTATCGATACTCCTGGTCACGCCGATTTTGGTGGTGAAGTTGAGCGTGTATTGAATATGGCAGATGGTGTTTTGTTGTTGGTAGATGCTTTCGAGGGTCCTATGCCACAAACACGTTTTGTATTGCAAAAAGCGATCGACCTTGGTTTAAAACCTTGTTTGGTGATCAATAAAGTAGATAAAGAAAACTGTACTCCAGAAGAGGTACATGAAAAAGTTTTCGATTTGATGTTCGAACTAGGTGCCGAAGAGTGGCAGTTAGATTTCCCTACAGTATACGGATCTGCAAAGAACAACTGGATGAGTACCGATTGGCAAAATGAAACTGAAAACATTGAGCCTTTATTGGATATGGTTATTGAGCATATTCCAACTTTTGAACCAAAAGAAGGAAATACTCAAATGTTGATCACTTCTTTAGATTTCTCTTCATTTACAGGTAGAATTGCTATCGGTAGATTACAAAGAGGAACATTGAAAGAAAATCAGCAAATTTCTTTGGTAAAACGCGATGGTTCTATCGTGAAATCAAAAATTAAGGAATTATACGTTTTTGAAGGTCTAGGTCGTAAGAAAGTAGAAGAGGTTGAAACGGGTGATATTTGTGCTTTGGTTGGTGTTGAAGGTTTTGAAATTGGTGATACCGTTGCCGATATTGAAAACCCAGAAGCTTTGAAGACCATTGCAATCGATGAGCCTACAATGAGCATGTTGTTTACCATTAACGATAGTCCGTTCTTTGGTAAAGATGGTAAATTCGTTACTTCTCGTCATATCAACGATAGACTTCAAAAGGAATTGGAAAAGAACTTGGCGTTACGTGTAAACGAAACCGATAGTGCAGATAAATTTTTAGTATTCGGTCGTGGTGTATTGCACCTTTCAGTTTTAATTGAAACAATGCGTCGTGAAGGATACGAATTACAAATTGGTCAGCCACAAGTTATCATCAAAGAAATCGATGGTGTTAAATGTGAGCCTGTTGAGGCATTGACGATAGATTTACCAGAAGCTGTTTCAGGTAAAGCTGTTGAAATGGTTTCTATGCGTAAAGGTGAAATGACCAGTATGGAGGCTAAAGGTGAACGTATGGTTTGCGAGTTTATAATTCCTTCTAGAGGTATTATTGGTCTTCGTAACCAATTGTTGACCGCTACCGCTGGTGAGGCTATTATGGCACACCGTTTCTTAGAGTATCAACCAATGAAAGGAGATATTCCACAAAGACAAAATGGTTCTTTGGTTTCTATGGAAACAGGAAAAGCGATTCCTTATTCTATAGATAAATTACAAGATAGAGGTAAGTTCTTCGTTGATCCAGGTGAAGATATCTATGAAGGTCAAGTTATTGGTGAAAACTCTCGTGGAGATGATATGACCGTTAACATTACAAAGACTAAAAAATTATCTAACGTTCGTTCTTCTGGTGCTGATGATAAAGCTAAGATTGTTCCTGCAATTAAGTTTTCTTTAGAAGAAGCATTGGAATATATTCAGAAAGATGAGTATGTTGAGGTTACTCCTAAGTTTTTACGTCTTCGTAAAATCTACTTAACCGAGAATGACCGTAAGCGTAACAAAATAGCATAAGTAAAAAGTCTTTTTTAGGCAAAATTTTACTTTACAATGCAAAAGCCACCTTTATTAAGGTGGCTTTTTTTTGTTTTATGGTAATTAGAGAGATTTATTACATAGAACGTTTAGTGCTTACTTAGTTGTTTTGTTGGTGATTAACGGCTATTGACTAAGAAAAACGCAAAATTTTAAGATAGATTTTCCTACTTCCTTAATAATGCATTCATCCTGCAATTTTCTTCGTTTGTAGACCAATTTTTATATAATTTAAAGTGCAATTTAACTCAACTCAAACACTTATTAATATGCAACTAAAAGGTAAAAATGTACTCATTACCGGGGGTACTCGTGGTATTGGAAAATGTATGGTTCAACATCTTATTAAAAACGGTGTAACCAACGTAGCCGTAATAGCTCGTGACAAGGGTAATCTTAAGCAGTTATCGGAAGAATTTCCAGAGGTTAATTTTCTAAGAATTGCAGGTGATGTCGCAAATATTCAGGTGTTGCGCGATGCAGCTGCGCGAATTGAAGATAAATGGGGGCACCTTGATATTTTGATCAATAATGCTGGTATTGTTGCTGCAGGTCCTTTAGAAGATATACAAGATGAAGACTTGTACGATCAGGTAGCCGTTAACCTTACTGCGGTCATGTTATTGACAAAGTACTGTATTCCGTTATTGAAGTTTTCTGAAGACGCTTATATCTTGAATATCTCATCGGGATTAGGATTGATCGGTATGCCTTTCTATGCAGTTTACGGTAGTACGAAAGCGGCAGTACGTCAGTTTTCAGATTCTATGCGCCGCGAATTGGCTCCTTTTAAGGTATCGGTTACCTGTGCTTTTCCAACCGCTACGGATACCGAAATGATGCAGAAATTTAAGGGCAGACAAATGGATGCGCCCGAGTATGTTGCAGAGCGTTCATTAGAAGGTTTATTTAATAAAGAAATTCAGGTAATTTTTGGAGGAGAAGAACGACTCAAGGAAAATACCTTGAATTTTGAGGCACCGGAGGAATTGGATAAAAAGGTTGCCGAGAATTATGAGGAACGAAAAACTGCCAGTTTAGATCATAAAGCCGTGTGATATTGACTGGGAAATAAACAAACGGCACACAACTATGAAATTATTTTACAAATTATCTTTTTTATCGGTATTTGCAGTAGTTATTTCCTGTAAAGAAACTCCTAAATCGGTTAGTGAACCAGCTAAAGAAGTGGTGGCTGAAACGAATGTTATTTCTTATCCAGATTCTTGGGTGAATTCACGAGTTGAAAAAACAAAAGAAAGACTAAATGCATCTGAAGCAGGAAAAGTTATTTGGAATGCTATGGAAGCCCATGGTGGTTTAGATACTTGGTTTGCTAATGGTCCTATTTCATTTCGTTTTAATTACCAGCCTTTAAACGGTAAAACGGCAAGAGATAGTTACCAAACGGTAGACACGTGGAGTAACCGTGCCGTACATACTAGTACAACCGATGAAACTGCAAAATTTGGGTGGACAGGTGAAAAGGCTTGGGTAAAGGCAAAAGACAGTACCGCTTTTGCTTATGACACCAAATTTTGGGCGCTTACACCATTATGGTTTGTAGGGCATCCGTTTGTTTTAAGTGGCGAAGGGGTAAATCTAGAGTTGTTAGAACCCACTACTTTTAAAGACCAAGATTACAATGCGGTAAAAGTAACTTTTGATGCAGGTACAGGTGATGCACCAGACGATTATTATATTCTATATGTAAATAAGGAAACAAATAAAATTGCGGTTATGCGTTACATTGTCTCTTATCCTGAGTATTTTAAAGATGGTGGTCATGCTCCGGAAAAATTCACTGAATTTGTTGGTGAGCAAACTGTAGACGGAATTACCATGCCAGGCGGATTTAAAACGTATTGGACCGTTGATGGTGATCAGCCAGGAGAGTACATTACCAAAATTGATTTTACAGATGTTTCTTTTGAAAAAGAATTGCCAAAAGACTTTTTCGATGCTCCTGCAGACGCTAAGATTTTGAACTAATTTGTAGCTGAAATAAAAGCATAAAAAATCCCAAAGGTATCTTTGGGATTTTTTTTTATGTTATACTTTTATTTTTCTATTTAAGCTTTTTTCGCTTTGTATTGCGAAGCTACCGCTGCGCCTATAATACCTGCATGGTTCTGTAATTCTGCGGGAATAACTTTGGTATCTATTTTTATTTTTGATTTGAACTCCTTGAAATCTTTTGAAGCGCCACCGCCTAAAATAATTAAATCTGGAGACACGATCAATTCAACATACTTTAAGAAGGTATTGAATCTTTTGCCCCATTTTTTATAGGATAGTCCTTCGCGATCTTTGGCTGAGCCTGCTGCCCATTTTTCAATTTTTGAATATTTTTTATAAGGAATCTGACCTAGTTCAAAATTAGGAATCAATCTTCCATCTAAAAAAGCACCACTACCTAAACCGGTACCAATGGTAATCATAACCACAAAACCTTTTTCTCCTTTACCGATACCGTAGTTCATGGTAGCATAACCTGCTGCATCGGCATCATTGATTACGGTAAAATCAAGTCCGGTTTTCTTTTCCAATAATTCTTCTACATTTACACCCAACCAGCTTTTGTCAAGATTACCGGTAGCTTTACAGATACCGTTTTTAATAATGGTAGGGAAACCACATCCAACTTTACCTTTATAGTCAAAATGGGCTACAATTTTGGCGATAACATCGGTCATTGCCTCGGGAGTTCTAGGTATGGGAGTCGGTATTCTATAACGTTCAGAAATCATTTCTCCGGTTTCAGAATTAACTAAAGCTCCTTTAATTCCAGAACCACCTACATCAATACCAAGTAAAATCATTTTATGTTTTGTTATGAATTACAAAGAAACGAAAAAGTTTCGGCTCTTTGAAGTGAGATTATTTTGAGTCTATTTTGTGATATTTCATTCTAATTAGAAGGCATAAAAAAAGGACCTTTTAAGGTCCTTGATGTTTTTTATATTGGCATGAGCAAGCCGGTAATCGTGCTTACTTGTATTTCTTCGTCATCTTCGTCCAGCTCAAAATCTACCGTGAACGTGATAGAAAATTGCTTACCTACAAATTTTGTGCCCTTAAGGTCGTACTTGGCACTAACCTGGTTGCTTACATTGTTAAACTCAATACGTTCTCCTTCACCGTCAGTGAACACATACGCATCGTTGACAAAGCCTTCATAGGTGGCGTTCATAGTGCTTTCATCTTGAGCAAATGTCGTCAAGCTAGAAATGGAAACGAACAATACAATTAAAAGTGATTTCATTTTTTTCTTGTTAAGTTAATTATCGATTTTTTTGTCCGGTTTTCAGCACTTTTTTAAGGTGAGAAAAGTTGATACAAATGAAATCTAATTAGTTGAATAACGATGAATTTTATCATTTTATTATGATAGATTTTTTAATCGTAAATAACTGTAAGTCAGTCTGGCTTAAACCTCCTGCGATAATCTAGCCTTTTGTGCTGGGTTTGATGCTTGAGATTTATAGCAGTGTTAGATGGTGGTTACACATGGTTGTCTACAGAGATAACTCATAAAAATTAAAAACGATGATGTAGTGTGTTTTTAGTGTAAAACATTAAAAGCTTAGTTTAAGATTTAAACTTGGAATGTAACCCTTGTACAATAGATTCTACCTTTTTGTTTTTTGCAATTCGGTCAAGAACAATGGGTGAGTTTTGTCGTTCCTTACAGTTTTTAATGGCACAACGCTCGCAGGTAACTCCCACTTGTTGGGTTTTGATTTTGGTATCTTCTAAAAACTTTACCTTTCTAGAAAGCTGTTTGTTCATCAATAAGCCAATACTTATGCTTCTAAATTGATTGTCTTTAAAAGGGTCTTTTGTGGCAGATGATAAAACGATATAGCTATTGTCCTCACCATCATATTCTGAGATTTGTATATTGAATTCATGATCTTTTTGGCTTATTTTAATATCGTTCAGCACTTTTAAAGAAACCCAACGTCGACAATAATGTTCATTAGTTTCGTTGGCTCTGGGGGAGTGTTGGTGCGAAAGGTGCAATTCTTTTTTTAAATGATATTTTTTGCTGCCTAATTTGTGTGTAAAACGTAAGAAAAATAGGTTTTGAATGTTGAATGAATTCGGTAATATATTTGTTAGTCGTTGATAAACAGATTCTGGTGATGCATTAAAACTATTAATAAGGCTCAAGAACTTTTTAGTGTTAAAATGGTCTGTTTTGAATACTTCTTCAAGCTGCGGAACCAATTGAGTTTTAGGTATAACCAATGCACCTGCAAAATAAGATGCGTAGAAATTATTCAAGACCTGATCAAAATTTTCAAATTTTATCCAGGGAAAAGAATATAACCTATCTGTATAGGCCAAAAAATTATAACCTATTTCTTTTGCATATATGAATGCTCGTTGCGGCTCGTTAATATCGCCAGAGAGCAATAGAGTTTTTGTTTCGGGTACAAATAATGAGCGTAAGTTTTCCAACGCCTCATATTTCTCCAATTCACCATTGTTTATAGAATAGCCGTATTCTTCAATAAGTATTTCCTCTAAATCTTTTGAAGTGAGCGTTTTTGATAGGTCTAAATGATAAGCTTTGGCAAATTTTAATACTTGTTGCTCTAGATCATCAAAGTAATTGTTGTTGGCTTCTTGGTAGGATCGTAACGACGCCAAGAAAAAACTCTCCCTGCTAAAGCTATAATGCTGGGCTATTTCAATTATGGTACTAATAAATGCATTGACTTTTGCAGGTGCCGTTGCTACAATGTCTATAAGGTCACTTTCCTTTATTCCGAAAAGCTCTAGCGGAATCTCCTTTAAAATCTTGGAGCGAAGTAGATCGCCAATTGGGGCTAAATTTTTGTCTAGCTTTAAAGAGACCATTTGATCATATGGTACATCTAATTTTTCGGCAAGTAGAATTATTTTATCTGGCTTCGGATATTTCTTTCCTTTTTCAATCTCGTTCAAATAAGATTTTGAAAGTCCGCAAATTTTAGACAACCCAAATAAGGATAAATTCTTATCGGTTCGAATTTGCTTCAGTTTTAAGCCAAAGATGAGTTTAATGTATTCTTGTTCCATAATGAGATTTTAAAGATACTACATTTTGCGTACATCGTAAAAAAAGTGAATTTTATCAATTTAGCGAACGTTCGCTTGTTTTGTAAAAGATTTTGATCTATCATTGTGTCAACAAAAACTTTTTACAATGGAAAACACGATTTTAAAACATCCGAAAATTCAGTTCGCAAATCAGGTAGATCATTACTATCCTGAGATTCTAACAGACAGTGCTTTAGAGTTTCTTACAGCGTTGCATGAGAATTTCAACGACAAACGATTACGTCTACTTAAAAACCGTGAAGTCCAGCAAGAAGTCTTTGATAGTGGTCGGTATCCACAATTTCCAAAAGAAACTAAATCTATTCGTGAAGGTGTATGGATCGCAGGAAGTATTCCTGAGGATTTGCAAGATAGAAGGGTAGAAATTACCGGACCGGTAGATCGTAAAATGATTATCAATGCTTTGAATTCCGGTGCCAAAACGTTCATGGCAGATTTGGAGGATAGTAATTCGCCAAGTTGGAAAAATAGTATTGAAGGACAGCAAAATTTGATGGACGCCAATACAAAGACTATTAGTCTAACGGATACCAAGCGTGGTAAATCTTATGAATTGAATGAAAACACTTCAGTGTTGTTGGTAAGACCTAGAGGTTTGCATCTAAACGAAAGGCACTTATTGATCAATGATGAGGAGGCATCAGGTAGTTTGGTAGATTTTGGACTGTACGTTTTTCATAATACCAAAACAATGATGGAAAATGGAACTGCACCATATTTCTATTTACCAAAATTAGAGCATTACACAGAAGCGCGTTGGTGGAATGAGGTTTTTGAATTTGCCCAGGAGTATTTGAGTGTGCCAAAAGGTACTTTTAAAGCAACTGTTTTGGTAGAGACAATAACAGCAAGCTTTCAATTAGACGAAATTATTTTTGAATTGAAAGATCATATCGTTGGGTTGAACTGTGGCCGTTGGGATTATATTTTCTCTTATATCAAAAAGTTTAGAAATCACCCTGGGTTCGTGGTACCAAATAGAGATCAGGTGACTATGACCACACCCTTTATGGATGCCTATGCAAAACTGGTGGTTCAAAGGTGTCATAAACGTGGCATACTTGCTATTGGTGGTATGGCGGCTCAAATTCCGATAAAGAACGATGAGAAGGCTAATGCCGAAGCGTTGGAGAAAGTAAGAAAAGATAAAGAACGTGAAGTTCAAAACGGTCATGATGGTACTTGGGTGGCTCACCCAGCTTTGGTAGAAGTTGCTATGGTCGAATTTAATAAACATATGCCTACGCCAAATCAAATGCATGTGTTGCGAGAAGATGTACATGTAACGGAACAAGATCTGGTTGAAATACCTAGAGGAACTATTACGGAAGCCGGAATTAGAAAAAACATCAATGTAGGTATTCTGTATACCGAAGCATGGTTAAGAGGACATGGTGCGGTGGCATTATATAATTTAATGGAAGATGCCGCTACGGCAGAAATATCTAGAACCCAAGTATGGCAGTGGTTGAAGAATGAAGTCATTTTAGCCGATGGGCGCCAATTGAATAAAGGTCTGTACATGGAAATTTTCGATAACGAGGTGGAAAAATTGATTACCGAAGTGGGAGAAGAAAACCTGAAGAACAGCAAGTTTGAATTGGCAATACAACTGTTCGATAAATTGGTGGTGACAGATGATTTCGAGGAATTTTTAACCTTACCCGCCTATAAATTCATATAAATAAAAACGATCCTGCCATTGCGGCAACAATGTGCAGGATCTCATTATCAATAATAAATAACGTATTTCAAAATTATGAAAAATTTAGAACAAAGCAAGTACAGTTCGGCATTGGAGACCGTAAGAAACCTAAAGCAAAAGTATGGTTCAACTTGGAACGATATTAACCCCGAGAATGCTGCAAGAATGGTCGCTCAGAACAAATTTAAAACTGGTTTGGACATTGCCAGATATACTGCGGGAATTATTAGAAAAGATATGGCGGAGTATGATGCAGATCCGTCTAAATACACACAATCATTGGGCTGCTGGCACGGATTTGTGGCACAGCAAAAAATGATTGCCGTTAAAAAACACCACAAAACGACCAATAAAAAATACTTATACCTTTCTGGGTGGATGGTGGCTGCTTTACGATCAGAATTTGGACCGTTACCTGATCAATCCATGCATGAAAAAACTGCCGTACCTAGTTTAATTGAAGAAATCTATGACTTTTTGCGTCAGGCAGATGCTATTGAATTGAACGATCTGTTCAGAAGATTGGAAAATGGTGAAGACGTACAAGATGAAATCGATAATTATGAAACCCATATTGTACCGATCATTGCTGATATTGATGCCGGTTTTGGCAATGAGGAAGCTACCTATTTATTAGCCAAGAAAATGATACAAGCTGGGGCATGTGCCATTCAGATAGAAAATCAGGTTTCAGATGCCAAACAATGTGGCCACCAAGACGGTAAGGTGACCGTACCTCATGAAGATTTCATTGCCAAGCTAAATGCAGTACGATATGCGTTTATTGAGTTGGGAATTGACGATGGGGTGATTGTTGCAAGAACAGATTCTGAAGGAGCCGGACTTACCCAAAAATTGCCTGTAAGTCAAGAACCTGGCGATTTGGCGTCGCAGTATCTTGCCTTTGTTGAAGCTGAAGAAATTGATATTACCGATGCACGCGAAGATGATGTTCTTTTAAAAAGAGACGGTAAATTGGTGCGCCCAATTCGTTTGCCTAACGGATTGTATAAATTTAGAAACGGTACCAATATAGATAGGGTAGTGTTAGATTGTATTACCAGTTTGCAAAATGGTGCAGACTTACTTTGGATCGAGACGCCTACACCTAATGTAAAGCAAATTGCCCATATGGTAAATAGAATTAGAGCGGTAGTACCTAATGCAAAATTGGTATATAATAATTCCCCTTCATTTAATTGGACCTTGAATTTCCGTGGGCAGGCGTATGATGAAATGCTTGCAGAAGGTGAAAATATGACGGAATACGATAGAAATAATTTAATGTCAGAAGCATATGATACATCAGAATTGTCGTACCGAGCTGATATGAAAATTAGAAGTTTTCAAGTTGATGGTGCTAGGGACGCCGGTATTTTTCACCACCTAATTACATTACCTACATATCATACTACTGCATTGCATATGAGTGATCTTACTGAAGGTTATTTTGGTGAAGAAAGTATGCTGGCGTATGTAAAAGGTGTTCAAAGACAAGAAATACGTAAAGGTGTGGCTTGTGTAAAACACCAGAGAATGGCGGGGTCTGATCTTGGAGATGATCATAAATCGTTTTTTGCTGGTGATAAGGCATTAAAAGCAGGTGGAGCCAAGAATACGTCAAACCAATTTGACGCGGTATCCAACACAAAGAAAGTTGAAAAAGAAGTAGAAGTGTTGACCTAAAAAACTGTTTTGCTTACTTTCCTTAAATGGGTCAACCTACGGGTTGGCTCATTTTTTTATGCTTTACCTCTGTTATTTGCTAAATATTGGTTAAAAACTTTTTTATAACAAAGCACTTGCTTAGTTTTGTATTGGAATTAGAAATAATGGCAAGAAAAAAACAATATAACGAAGCTGAGGTCATAGAAAAGGCAATGCGTTTGTTTTGGCGTAATGGCTATGAAAGTACCTCTGTTCGTATGTTGGAAAAGGAAATGGGTATCAACCAGTTCTCAATATATGCCAGTTTTAAAAATAAGGAAGGTGTATTCTTAGAGAGTATTAAATTGTATAATGCTCAAATTAAATCCATCACCAATACCTTGGAAAATTCCAATAACGGAGTAGAGGGAATCAAAAATTATTTTTACGATTTTTTAGACTTCTCAAGAGAAGGTGCAATTTTTAAGGGCTGCCTGGTTACCAATACGGTAAACGAAATAAAAGAAGATTCCAACCCCATTATTATGGCGGCATTAAAACGCTTTTCTTTAAATATTAGAGAATTGTTTGTAAGGAATCTTAAACAAGACGACGAAAGGGATGTAAAAGAAATAGAAGCACACGCCGACTATTTAATGAACGCTCTTTTAGGACTGTCTATTTCATCTAAAGTGTTCAATGAAGCAACGCTTAAAGATATTATTAGAATGACGTTCTTACACTTGTAGCTTTTTTTTTAATCTATAACTAAGCAGTTGCTTAGATTTAACATAAATATGATAATTATTAAAATCAGAAACATTATGACAACTTTAAAAGTACACGACATTGAATCTGCACCAGAAGGTAGCAAGCCATTATTGGAAAACTCTCTAAAAGCATTTGGCATGGTACCAGGTCTTCACGGGGTACTTGCATCAGCACCAAAAGCTTTGGAAGGTTACCAAGTATTACATCAATTATTTACTGAAACTTCGTTCAATAACGATGAGTTGACCGTAGTATGGCAAACGATCAATGTTGAGCATGCATGTCACTATTGTGTACCTGCACATACCGGTATTGCAAATATGATGAAGGTTGATGAAGCTATTACTGAAGCTTTACGTAATGAAACTCCTTTGGCTGATGAAAAATTAGAAGCTTTACGCACGTTCACATTAAGTGTTGTTCGTAACAGAGGTAACGTAACGCAAGAAGATTTAGATGCTTTTTACGCTGTAGGTTACAGTGAACAACAAGTATTGGAAATTATTTTAGGCTTGGCGCAAAAAACGATTAGTAATTATACTAACCACATTGCACATACGCCGGTAGACGATGCTTTCAAAAAATTTGAATGGTCTAAATAAATTGGTTTCGTAATTCCCCCTAAGAAACCATGGGTTGATTGTTGTAAACCTTCTGCTTATGGGCAGAAGGTTTATTAATTAACAAAACCCTAATATAATAGAATCGTCTTGTAGTAAAGTAATAAGTAAGTTAGGGTAGTCTATATATCGATTTCTTAGTTACGCTATTAAGAAATTTTAATCTGTAACACTTAAAAAAACGAGAAAATGAAAAAAGTAGCAATTAACGGAATGGGACGTATAGGAAGAGCCTCTTTAAAGGTGATTTTAGATACGCCAGAATTAGAATTGGTAGCGGTAAACGATATTGTATCCATAGAAAATATTGCTTATTTACTAAAGTATGATTCTGTGTATGGTATTTATGAAAAAGAGGTTTCTCATGATGAGAACAACTTGATCGTAGATGGTAAAAAAATTGAATACAACTCGCAACGCAATCCTGAAGATTTACCTTGGGCATCACATGAAATTGATGTCGTAATTGAAAGTACCGGTTTCTTTACCAAGAGTGAAGATGCCAAAAAACATATTAAAGCGGGAGCCAAATCGGTTATAATTTCCGCTCCTACAAAAAGTGAAGATATACCAACAGTAGTACACGGTGTTAATACCGATGCCGGGGAAACCAATATTTTCTCTTGTGCAAGTTGTACCACCAACAATATTAGTCCGGTAGTTGAAGTATTGGGTCGTAGAGTTGGTATTAAAAAAGCGATCATGACAACGGTACATGCCTATACCGCTTCTCAAGGTATTGTAGATGCGCCTTCACAAAAGAACATGAGAATGGGACGTGCCGGTGCCGCCAATATTGTACCGACATTAACGGGTGCGGCTATAGCAACTACCAAAGCGTTACCTGAATTTGCCGGTAAGTTCGATGGTGTTGCCCTACGTGTACCAATTCCGGTCGGGTCGATGTCAGATTTAACCTTTGTGACCGAACGCGAAGTAACTCCTGAAGAAATAAATGCAATCTTTAAGGAAGAAGCAGCTACCGAAAGGTATAAGAATATTTTGGACACCACAGATCAGCCTTTGGTCTCTTCCGATATTGTAAAGAATCCGCATGCTTCTACGGTAGATTTGGGAATGACAAGGGTAGTAGATGGCGATTTATTAAAAGTGATGACCTGGTACGATAACGAATGGGGCTTTACCAATCAAATGATCCGTCAAATATTAGCAGAAATCAAATAAAACAAAGCAGTAGGTATTTCTGGTCTTCAGGAATACCTACTTTCTTTTAACTATATAAATATAAAATGTGATTAAAGTATCTGTAATGTATCCGAATAGCGAAGGCGTAAAGTTCGATACTGATTATTATAAAAATACACACTTGCCCATGGTTCAAAAACTAGTGGGCAGTGCATTGAAAGGATTGGAATTGGACCTTGGTGTTGGCGGAAGAGCGCCAGGCGAAGCTGCACCCTATGTAGCCATTGCTCATTTAAAGTTTGATGACGTTGCTTCTTTTCAAGCAGCTTTTGGTCCGCATGCGGCTACATTTGCAGATGATGTAAAGAACTATAGCAATGTGCAAGGAGAAATTCAGATCAGTGATCTGGTATCTTTCTAAACCAATTGTTAATCAGAACAATTAGTTGCCTAGTGGTTGGTAAATGGTTTTAATAATCGGTTGAATAAAAGCATATGGAAAATACAGATGTATCTATTGAGAAATTGGCGCAACAATGTTTCCATGCGGTTTTTAGAACAGATACCGATAAACCTGGTTTTCATCATTTTGATTTAGGTAAGAATAATACACCGTTAGAGTTTAGAACGATCATGACAACACTAAAAAAGGAACTGTCCCTTTTGAGTGAAACCCATTTTTCTAAAAAATTAAGTTATCATTGGTTGGTGCGTTTCGATCAGCAGGTAAATACTCCTTTTCATGTAGATAATGCAGGCGATCAATCTTTTCTGTTTTTAGGTTATGAACCTAGCGAGGTGGAAAGTGAGTTGCACATTGCAGATTATCATGCCTTTGCAAAAGCAAATGATCAAGAGCATATAGCCAATTTCACTCCCGTGTTTAAAGATGATGAATCTCTATTGGTACCTTTTACAACGAAATTAAAATCGTTCGATAAGGAAGCATATCATATTGTGATTTTGAATAATAGCAATGCTAAGCTTCCGGCAGAAACGCTAGGTGTATATCATAAGGCGGTTATTGTGAAGCAGGATTTTAGTAAAAGTAGGGTAGTAAATTCTATGGTGTTGAATATGACATCCGAAGATAGAAGTATTGAAGATCGCCAAATGGAGGAAAAATACTTGAATACAACTGCCATTAGTAAATAGTAACGGTCAACTAACTTAGAAAAGTAATACGTTTGTTGACTTTTAAGAATGAGATTATGAGTGAAAAATTAAAAATAGATATTGTATCGGATGTAGTATGCCCATGGTGTGCTATAGGATACAAAAGGTTGGAAAAAGCAATTACCGAGCTAGGTTTTGAAGATAAGGTATCGATTGAATGGCAGCCGTTTGAACTCAACCCGGGCATGCCTCCAGAAGGCCAAGACCTTACGGAACATATTGCCGAAAAATATGGTTCTACTTTAGAGCAACAACAAGCATCGCAACAGAACATGACCGATATAGGGGAAGAACTTGGATTTAAGTTCGACTATTTTGAAGGTATGCGTATGGCAAACACTTTTGATGCTCACGTATTATTGGAGTATGCCAAAGATTTTGGTAAACAGACCCAGCTTAAACTGCGACTAATGAATTCCTTTTTTAATGAAAGGCAAGATGTGTCCGATAGAGCAGTGCTAAAACAGGCTTTGTTAGATGTTGATTTAAATGCCGATGAAGCATTGGCAAAATTAGATAACGAAGAAGTCAGATACGAGGTAAGGAATAAACAGGGACAATGGAAAAATATGGGTGTAAATTCCGTGCCTACTATTGTTTTTAATATGAAAAGTGCCGTAACCGGGGCACAACCTGTAGATACGTTTAAACAGGTGCTTACTGATTTGGTAGGGTAGTAGACGAACAATAAACAAAAGCTATGAACAAGATTATTTATTACGTTGCCACGGGAATATTCACCTTGGTAATGCTGTTTTCCGCTGGCATGTACTTTTTTAATCATGAGTATGTAAAAACGGCCTTTACCAGTTTGGGTTACCCAACTTATTTAATTTATCCATACGCAACCGCAAAATTACTGGGGTTGTTCGCTATATGGAATCCTAAATTTCATTTGATCAAAGAATGGGCATATGCCGCGTTTTTCTTTGCGGTGCTATTAGCATTTTTTGCACATATTATGGTAGGGGATGGGGAACAAATGGCAGCGGCCATAGCCTTGGTTGCATTGATTGTTTCTTATATCTTTAGTAAGAAGGTGTAACGAAGTTTTATAAAACAACATAATATGGATTTAGAAAAAAGCAACCCATCAGTTAAAGGTATTAGACCAAAGGTTTTGTTTTTTGATGTCAATGAAACCCTTTTAGATCTTTCTTCGGTCAAAGAAGAAGTGGGTAAGGCACTTGGTGGTAGAGAAGATTTGCTCTCCCTTTGGTTTACAACAATGTTGCAATATTCATTAGTAACTTCAGCTAGCGGTCAATACAAACCATTTGGGCATATAGGTGCTGCCGCATTACAAATGGTAGCTGCAAACGTTGATATTTCTCTAACGGAAGAAGAGGCGCGTACCATTGTTTCTGAGGCTATGGGCAATTTACCTGCCCACCCAGAAGTAAAGGAGGCACTTACCCAATTAAAAAACGCGGGATACAAATTAGTCGCATTCACCAATTCATCTAAAGATGGATTAAAAAAGCAATTTGAAAATGCCGGATTGACCGAGTATTTTGATGAAATGCTAAGTGTAGAACCAACAGGAAAATTCAAACCCTTTACTGATACGTACGCATGGGGAGCAAAACAAATGGGCTTGGAACTCGAAGAGTGTATGCTCATAGCAGCCCATGGCTGGGATGTTGCTGGAGCACTTTGGGCAGGCTGGCGAGCAGCCTTTGTAAGTAGACCTGGGCAACAACCTTTCCCTTTGGCGGTCCAAACAGAAATTTTTGAACCAGATGTATTGCAGGTAGCCAAGGTTTTAACGGAGTATATGTAGTGTGTATAAAATCTGATAATCTACCTGTAATCAGAATTTCAACTTGATCTTAGCGGTAAGCATTTTCGATTTAATATTATTCAAATGGGATTTTTGAAAATTGTAGACAGTTTTGCCGTATTTTAATCTCTAGTGTATCGTTACTACAGTTATCTACCACGGTATCGTCAATATGAAGTTTTTTATTGATACACTTCATTTTCAATGCTTGTACTCGTATGGTTTTTGCAAATGTTTCTATATTATTTTTTGATTTTGATCCATTTGATAGTGCCTTTAGATAATGTAAAAATTCAGCACGTTTTTCTTCCGTTATTAGAACAAGCTCAAAATATCCGTCACCGGGATCGGCGTTGGGTGCTAAATGTAAGTTGGGCCCTAAATATTTAATATTCATAAGCTCTATCAGAATAAAGGAACTTTCCAGTGTTAATCCGTCTACCTCAATACTGGTTTCAATGGCTTCGAAGTTCTGTACAATGCCGATCAGTTCATCTAACGATCGTTTCAGTTTCTTTGAAGGATTATCAGATGTATTTAGTTGTTTCATTAGAGTTATTAATTCTGGAAAAACTCCGATACCTAAACTTTCAAAGAAAAACTTTGTGGGTCCGCCCTCAATTACTCCGCAATCAAAATTTTTAGTCTTTTTTTCATCTTTGATAGAATGTTGTTCAATAATGGTTGTTGTTTGAAGCGTTTTGGCAATATTGTTAGCGGTTCCGTGTGGTAATACATGTAACAATACTTTTTGGTCGGGTATTTCGCTCAATAATTTTTCCATTATTTTAGTGACAGTACCATCTCCTCCGGCAACAAATATATTTTCCATTTCCCCAAATTGAAATTTTTGCCAAGAGGCGTCATCTTTTGTAGATACATATGCTGCCTTAAAACCGTTGTTTTCAACCTGGGCCACTACTTCCTCTTTGGTATGACTACCATCTCCTGATGATGGGTTATGAACTATTTGTGCTTTTTTCATTTTTTAGGTCTAATTAGTAACTGTGATATACAACCTAACTCTTTAGTGGAGAGGATGCTATCCTACATAGAAATTTCCGTATTGTTCAGTTCAGTTATTGCTTCATTTAAAGGAAATGTTGATGCAATTCAGGTTGGTGAAATGTAAAAAGTATATTATTTGGTAAATTGAAATGTAGGTTTTTGAAGGATTCCAATTAACAAATTTTAAATATTAGAATATGAAGATATTGGTAACAAATGATGATGGTATTTATAGCCCAGGACTCTCTAGTCTTGCAAAGGTTGCTTCACAATATGGGGAGGTAATCGTAATGGCGCCAGATATAGAACAGTCTTCTATGGGGCAGGCCATAACTTCGGGTAAACCCATAACGTATAAAAAATCGCCCATCCATTTTGAAGGTATAGAGGCGTACAGGGTAGCAGGTACCCCTGCGGATTGTGTGGCACTTGGGCTGCATTTATTCGAAGGTATAGACCTTGTACTTTCCGGCATTAATATTGGTGCGAATTTAGGTAATTCCGCATGGCATTCAGGTACGCTTTCAGCGGCTAGGCAGGCTGTACTTTTTGGCGTTCGGGGTATTGCTTTAAGTATTTCTATAGGTAAAGATGAACCAGATTTTAAAATGTTGGAACCCTTTACTAAAAATGCATTGGATGAGGTTGTACATGAAAATGAATTAAAATTGTTGAATATCAATTTCCCTCAGTATCCAGATGGTGAAATATTATGGACAAGCCAATCTGTTCGGCAATATGACGGTAAAATATTGGCGAACAAAGACCCAATGGGAAGAGAGCATTTTTGGTTTACGGTCACTCCCCTAGAACCCGAGGAAAAAGAATCTGATCGGTGGGCTGTAAAGCAAGGTAAAACAAGTATAACCCCAATGGTATTGAATCTTACCGATCAAAAATTTTTAAATCAAAAATGTCAAAATCAAGAGTAGTAACTACCCTAATTTGAGCAAGTGGCCGTGGTACGAGTTGTATATGCCAATAAATAAAAAGGGAACAGATTATGTATATTTGCCCCACCATTAACTAAAGCGTATACATATGTTTAAAAAAACACTACTCATTGCCTTTGTAGCATTATCATTGACTTCTTGTTGGAAAGATAAAAGTCCAGAAGACCTTATTCGTTTAAAAGATAAATTTAAATCGCAGGTCAATTCCTTTGAGAATAAAAAGGAAACAGCGAACAAAAATGTCAATAAAGGGCTAGAATCCTTAAACGCATTAAAGAGTGCCTTAGAGGATACTAAAAATGAAGATAAGGAATTTGCCAAAGTGTACGGCGACTGGGAAAAAGTAGACCGCAGGGTAAAAAACCTTACCAAAGAGTATGAAGATCTTAAGGAAAAGGCTTCAAATCTATTTACGGCTATGGAAACCCAAACCAATAGTCTAAGTGACGAAAAAAGTAAGAAAACCTTGTTGGGCGCTATTGAAAAGGCACGTACAAAGTATAACGGCACTTTAGCCAACACCTCTAAGGCAATAGATAAACTAAGGTTATTACATGGCGATGCCGTTGAGGTCGTAAAGGCTTTAGAAGTAGCTGCGGCATTGAATTCTTTCGATAATATCAACGATCAAATGAAAAGTATTGAAGGTCGTGTAGACGGTATCATGCAAGAATTGAACGTTGCCGTTGTAGAAAGTAAAAAGCTCTACGAGAAAAAAATTACCGAGTTGGGAGCGGAATAGGGAATACTTCTTAAATAATTATAGAAAGCCGGTATTTTAAATACCGGCTTTTTTTGTGCCGTTTTTTCTGCTCAATACTTTTACATTTCTTACAGCTATTGATTTTCAAAGTTTATAGTATCTTTCTTACTTATTAGCTATTTCACAGATTTGTGTAGCACTTATTTAAGAAATATTGGAAAATTTTAAAACCTTAATGACTTTCATGTTCCCTACAGAACTGGCAGTGGTTAAGTCCAAACTAGAATCAGAAGGAATTGATTGTAGAGTCCTCGACGAAAATATTGTTCAGGCACATAATTTTCTTTCACAAGCAATTGGTGGAGTTCGACTTCAAGTAAAGGAATCTAATTTAGAAAGAGCTAGAAAAATTCTTGAGGAAAGTGGACTTGCGGAAAAAGAGAAAGAGCCTGAACAAAGTAAAATTGAAAAAACAATCGACAACCCAATATTTCAAAAAAGAATCAAATTTTTACTTTTTTCATTGGTCACCATTACTATAGTATTAGCCTCAACTTTATTTGTTTATCGATATTTAAATCGTCCGACTGATTTAGAACTGTTAACCAAGAGAAATTGGTGTGTGGATTATATAGTCTATCAAAACCAAGAATATATTCCATATACCTTATCGGACCAAATACAAATACGCCTGGTTGGTACATGTTTAGAGAAAATAAACTTTGAAACTACTGGACATATAAATTTTCCTGGTTTTAATTCACCTAGAATTAATGGTAAATGGAAACTAGTAAATAATGTTATAAAGATATCGGAAATTGACACTTTGGACTTTCTTCTTGAAAGAAAATATGAATATGAGATTAACCAAAAAGAACTAATTATGAGTTCTGACTCATTAACTATTTATTGTTCAAATCTAATGAGCAGATACTATTGATGAAAGAATTAAAATGCCCAAATTGTGGCTCAACGGAAGTTTCAAAACCAAAACCATCGAGAGGATCCATTGCTACAGCTATACTTCTTATTGGAATTCCCTTTCCATTCCTATCAAAAAAAAGCTATTGTTTTGACTGTCAAACCAATTTTAAACCATAAAAACATATGTTATCTCGGATATTAAGTGGTGTTAGATTTTCCTAAACGGCAATTCATGCAATCAATTATCTTTATAGTCAAGTGGATATTTTCTGTGTGAAAAGTAAAACTAATCATACGCTAAGTGGTGCATACAAATTGAGTAACCATCAAAAACCGAGTATTTATTCCAAATTATGGAAAACGAATTAAAACCTTTTTGGAGTAAGGTTTTCAAATTTGATTGGAAATTTGGACTTTTTCTTATTCTAATACTATGTATTCCACGCTTTATTTTGGTTCTGAACGCCAACGAAACAGCGAACTACGGCTACATAGGACTAATCATGGTCATTTCTGCGATTTTACCATTTGTATTTTTAAGCAAGTTGGGTAGGAGAAAAATTGGGATTATAAAGCCAACTAATTATCGTTGGCTAATTATAGCCTTCGTAATTGGATTCGTATTTAGCATTTTACTCTACTTCTTAGGAGAAATATTTTATGGGAAATCTTATGAAAATTGGTACTATTATATTGGTGAATCCTATAACATTCCAAATGAAATTGACCAGCAAAATAAGCTAATAATGTTTGGCATAATGGCACTGACCGGAATGATATTTAGTCCCATTGGAGAAGAACTCTTTTTTCGTGGAATTGTACATTCAAGTTTTGCCAATTCTGTTGGGGACAACAAGGCATCGATTATTGATAGTGCGGTATTTGCACTTGTCCACATTTCTCATTTCGGACTAATTTTTATAAACAAAAAATGGCAATTCTTGATGCTGCCTACTATAATTTGGGTGATAAGTATGTTTTTCGTTAGTATATTGTTCTACCGATGTAGAAAAAAATCTCATTCGATTTTAGGAGCGATTCTTTGTCATTCAGCATTTAATTTAGGCATGATTTATTGCATTTTCTATCAATTAGGTTAAATAGTAACTGCACACAACTATGCCAAACCGAATGAGAACTCTAGGGTAAAACCGAAAGGTCTTAGTATATTTATAAAGTCGCAAATCTTCATAGCTATTGGGAATTAAGGTTTTTGAATAAGAGAAAAATACAAACAAATAAAAAGCTTTGGCGAATCGCTTTTTATTCAAATAATAACCAAAGCCGAATCGGTAGCAAAAATTAAAACCAAGCAAAATGAGTAAATTAATACTAACAGCATTAAGCATAATTTTTGCTTGTAATTCTATTTTCGGGCAAACTGGCCAAGATAAATATGCGAAAGATGTAAAATCTATAGCTACAATAATTAATGCATATTATGATGTTGTATCAGGATTAAGTAGCGAGCCATGGGAATTTGAAAGAGATAAATATATTCATTCAGAAAATGCTGTAATCACAAGACTGGATGAAAATGGAAATGCAGAATCACATACTCTTGAAGCGGAATACATACCAATAGGATTATCACCGAAAGGAGATTTTTTCGAAAAGGAACTTAAAAGAAAGGTTAGCAAATACGGAAATATTGCACAAGTTTGGAGTGCATTTGAAATACGAACTGACCCAAATACGGAATCTGATATTAGGGGACTGAATAGTGTTCAACTTCATTATGAAAACGGAAGATGGTGGATCGATAGTTGGACTTGCGAAATGGAATCTGAAAAAAGTGCTGTGGTGACTGATTTTATGGAGAATGAATAAAATTTTTGCTAACACAACAGTGCCTACATATCTGCAAGAAAGTAGGGCTAAAAAGTGGTGCATATAATATACCAACTAACCAAAAATAAATGGGTTTCGAAATTCTGAACACAAAAATTCAATTAGAAAACGAAAGAGTTTTACTTCTCCCCTTTGAGAATAAAAGGAACCAAGAACTCAAAGAAATAATTTTCGAAAATGAGATTTGGAAGTATATGGGCATGCACATGCGAAACGAAATGGAATTCAATAATTATGTTTCAAAGACCATTGAAGATAAAGCCAATGGAATTTGTTATCCCTTCATTATTATTGATAAAGTAAATAACCGAATTGCAGGAAGTACTAGATATGGCTATTTGAATCGAGGAAGTCAAAAATGCGAAATTGGCTGGACTTGGTACGGAAAGGAGTTTCAAGGAACCGGACTAAATAAAGCTTGTAAGTTTGAATTATTAAAATTCGGTTTTGAAAAGATCGGATTTCGACGCATACAATTTAGCGCAGATGAAGAGAATATAAGATCTCAAAAAGCTATCGAAAAACTTGGTGCACGAAAAGAAGGTCTGTTCAGAAATAATTACATCGCTCCAAATGGAGAAAGTAGAAATGATGTTTATTTCAGTATCATAAAGGAGGATTGGGAATCTCTAAAATCTAAAAATTTTTCTGAATTTAGTACAAGCTAAAATGGTAGAACTGTAAAGCGAATTACAGCATGATAAAAAAAGTGTAGTTTAATCGCAGAAATGAAAGTAAGTATATAAAAATGGTTTGTATGTAAGCGAAAAGTAAGTATGTGAAAATCTGTAACTATACTTATACTACATTATTTAATATAATTGATTTGAAGACTTTAGAAACACAAAGAAATGAGTTTGTCATTTCAACTAATAAGGATAAATTAGATGTTTTAAGCATCCACAAATTTCTATCTAATGAAACGGATTGGGCTTACGGAATTCCAATTCATACTTTAAAAACTTCTATTGAAAACTCCTTAAATTTTGGGCTTTATCACGAAAACAAACAAATTGGTTTTGCCAGAATAATTTCTGACTTTGCTACTATTGCCTATTTAGGAGATGTTTATATTCTAAAGGAATATAGAGGAAAGGGATTAAGTAAATGGCTGATAAATGAAATAATGGAGCACCCTAATTTACAAGGATTAAGACGTTGGATCTTATTGACCAATACTGCAGAATGGCTATATAAAAAGTACGGTTTTACCGAGATAGCTAATCCTGAATTTTATATGGAAAAGCATGACCCGAATGTGTATAAAGTAAAAGATAAAAATTAAGTTCTCCATTATGGACATGATCAAGGTAGTAGCTAGTTTATTACGTTTTATTTTTCTGTGAAAATTACTATCGAATAAATTGCTGTTTACTCTAATACTTGACCGTGATCAATATTAATAAAAACTTTTAAAATGACTATAACAGACCTTTTTAGAGTTGTAATTAAAATTATTGGAATATATAGTTTATCAAAAGCAATGAATCGTTTGCTACCACGTTTTTCGGTATTGGATGGGGCAAATACTTTTACTTTAATTTTTGATGTGATTTACATGTCTCTTTTGGCATTGATCGTTTTTATTTTCTTATTTCAAACGAATAGGGTAATTAAATTTTTTAGAATTGATAGAGGATTTGATTCTAAAGTCATCAATTTGAAAAATCTAAATGAGGTGGGATTATTCAAAATTGGTATACTATTAATTGGACTTTTATTGATTACTGACAATTGTGCTTCCTTTTTAACCTTCTGTTATTTAGAATTAAAAAAACAAATTTCAGTGAATGGTCTTGATTTAATTCCTGGTGCTATAGTTCCATATATTCATTATGATACGTGGGCTATTTCTGGGATTAATATTTTAATTGGTGTTTTAATGTTAACCTTTAATACTAGAATTTTACAGGTATTCATTAAAACAAATAATAAAGATGGCTAACATGATTAATACCAAGACCTCTAAGTATGTATAGTACATACCTTAAGAAAAAGTAGAAAGCTGAATGGATAAAGAGAAACCCAGACCTGCAAGATTGACAATGTTAAAGACCACATTACGTTCTTATATTTATAAAATAGAACATCATGACCATTATAGGTAAGACTATGGGTGTCATGATGCTTTAATTGATTAACTAAATTCCTAGAAAAACCTCTATTCACCTCATTTTTATTAAATTAGTTAGCTGTATATGAGATTGTAGAGCTCGCCATTATGCCTGCTCATTGAGCTGAAGGAATACTAATAGCATTAATAGGATAACAAATGAAAGTTACTGCAGAGAAAAATGAAAAAGTTGCAAATATGATATTTGCCTCTATTTATCCGCTCTACTTAAACAGATTAGTGAAAAATGGGCGAACAAAAGAAGAACTCAACCAGGTGTTAGAATGGTTTACCGGTTTTAATGAAGATACATTACAAAAACTTATTGATGAGAAGGTAACGTTTAGAAAGTTTTTTGAAAAAGCTAAAATTCACCCCAATGAATATTTGGTCAAAGGTGTTGTTTGTGGTTATCGCATTGAAGAAATAGAGGAGGAGTTTGAGGTATACAAACGGTGCAGGCAAATGGAAAAGCTTATTGATGAATTGGCGAAAGGTCGTAAAATGGAGAAGATTTTACGAGTAGAAAAGAAATAATTCCAGCTTCAAATGCATGTAAAAATTCTTTTTAGAACTTGGCAGAAGATGCAGCTAATTTTTACTCCAAAATGAAGACATAACCTTAAAAGAATTAATCTTCACTACATAAGATAATCGGACTGAATCTTAAGGTCTAATAGTGATAAACGCTGCTCATAATTTTAATGAAGTTTATGCATTTATTACTTGGAAGTTTAGTTATTTTCACCCATCAATAGCGCATGTTTTTTGATGCGGAATAGAATATACCAATTTATGAAAAGTCCCGTTCAGCTCTTATTTATTGTAGTTTCCCTACTTGTTTTTCAGTCTGGCCATACACAAGAAAATATAAAGGATACCCATATTGTAACCACGGTATTTAAAGCATTTAAAGAGCAGAACAAAAATGTACTTTTAAAAAGTTTGGCTACAAAAGAAGAGATAGATTATCTCATACCAAAAATTAAGGAATCGCATCCAGATGAGAACGTTCCGGAAGCTGATGAAATAATTGAAGTTTTCAAGACAAGCGCTACCAAGAACTTTAAGGAAATCATAAAAAGAGGAAGTTCTTTTGGCGTAACGTGGGAAAATATAGTTTTGGAAAAAGCGGAATTTGAACCTAATCCACATGCTAAATTAGGCATAGAAAGAGGGAACATTACGTTGGTATGTGCTAGCAATGACAAAAAATTTCTGATAATTTTAAAGAAGTCCTATAAAATTCAAGATACGTGGCGTTTAATGGACAGAATGAAGTTTACCTTACTATAACACACTTCTGTACACTATTTTTTACAGCACATAAAATCTATAATGTATTGATGTACTTGCTATATATTGGTGAGATCAAGAATGAAACTTATTTAAGTTTAATAGATTTGTCTTAAAATAATAGGCATGTCGGTTTATCAGAAAATTTCTCAAATTGGTTCTAAGTTCTTTCCACAAAGTAAGCTCTTTAAGTATGGTTTCAACTTATCGCCAATGTATAAAAGAAGTACGGCGAAAATCACCGACGTCTCAGAGGACCTATTGAATATTACAATAAAGCTACCGATCAGCTGGAAAAACAAGAATTATGTAAATTCTATATTCGGTGGTAGTATGTTTGCGGCGGTTGATCCTATACCTATGGTGCAGTTAATGAATTTAATCGGTAGTGATTATGTTGTTTGGGATAAATCTGCCGAAATAAAATTCAAAAGACCGGCAAGGGAAGATTTGTATGCGGAATTTATATTTTCGAAGAACGAGCTCGAAGAAATAAAGACGAAGGTAGCCGAACACAAAGAATGGGAGATTTTGAAAACCACCCTTCTTACCAATAAAGAAAAGACTCAGGTTTTCTGCGAGGTACACAAAACAATTTATGTAGCCGATAAAGAGTTTTATAAGGCGAAACGTAAAAAAGCTAAATCTAAAAAGGAGTAGTTTAGAGGTAGAGGTAGAGGTGGAGCAATTTTAATTTTTATAATATAAAATGATATCCATAAGCACAATTAATCATATATTTAATTTAATGCTGTTAAAATATTAAACTTTACATATTGGGCTTAAAAGACTTGTTTAATAAAAAGGAAGAATTAACCAATGAACAGAAAGCGGAAAAATTTTGGAATTGGTTTGGTCAAAAACAGAATAAATTTCTCTTCTTATCTGAAGTTTCTGAAATAGAAAAAGAGAATTTGTTAGATGAATTTTTAAAAGAACTACATAATTATCACGATGAAATTTATTTTGAAATAGGGGGTCATCCAGATGATGAAAAAGTTGAACTAATTATTTCTGCTGAGGGTTTTCTGAAAAATTTTCCCGCAGTAGAAATGCTGGTTGAATGTGCACCAATCTATAAAAATTGGGATGTTATAGCATTTAAACCGCCTATGGGAAAAGGGTTTAAACTAAATTTTGGAGGAAAGGTATTTGATCCTGAAAAAATTATTTATATTCCTTTGTCCGCTAAAGAAAATCCTAAAGCTGTAGGTGTTAATGTTTGCTATTCAGATTTTGAGGAATCTGAAAGGGAAGTTTTTATTAATGGAACATATCTGATTTTAGATACGATTTTAGGTGAAAAATCGACAACTTTAGATATTGATCATTTAGAGGTTATAAAAACTCCTGAAAATATTTCTGATTATGATTTTAGGCATTTATCTGAAATAGCAACTTACATTGCAGAAATAAAAGGGTCAAATTAATTATTCTTATCTAAATTCAATGTTTTACTACGATTTTTTTAAAGAGTAAATGTCCGATACTATATCACTATATAAGAAAACATATCCAGCTTATTGATGATTGTTGGATAACGGCTCTAAGAAATATTAAGCCATTCATGAACAACAATCTCAACTTAACTTTTATAGACAGCTCGAATATTTTTTGAGTTAAAAATCATTTGAACTTTTCGGTATTAATTTGATATTGTAGTGTTAAAATGAGCTATATTCATTGATTAAAATTTTATTAGTCGGTAATACCCCCGTTTAAACTGATGTTAAAAATGACAACCTTATTCTCAAAAGAGACCATGATGAAGTTGAAAGCCCTGATCGCTTCTGCAAAAACATATGTTGTACTGTTAATTTTGGCAATAGGGCTTTTGTTGTATACGGTGAGCGTAGGTTACAAGCAGGTAAATAGACTTCATGAAACCGGAGATATGGTTGCGCATACATTAGAGGTGCAGCGTACTATTGTAGAGCTTTCAGCTAAATTTCAAGAGCTGGAGTCCATACAGCTAAAGGTACTTTTAAAAGAGGATAGTAGTAACTTAAGTGGTATTGTAGTTTCAGAAATGGGACAGACTTTAGAGAGGTTAAAGCTGCTAACTTCAGATAACCAAGCCCAACAAGAACGAGTAAAGGTCTTGGAGCAATTGCGCGATAAAATTAGTAGCGAGGTAGATACGGTCGAGTCCACAGATAGTGTTGCTGTCATTGATAGTTTAGAAGCTAAGGATAGTGTGGTAATCAATTTGGCAAGTAAAAGGTATCAGCGTATTGGTAGAATCTCTAAAATTGTAGAGGAATCTCAGATTCTTAAGGAGAGAATGCTATCCGAAGAGAATTATTTAATGGTGGCCCGTAAGGAAGAATACACTTCTCAATCATTTTTAACGCCCATGTCATCATTATTGGTGGCACTTACGGCATTGATTATTTTCTTAATAGGTTTTATTAGCATCTACAAACAAAAGGGGGAAATAGAAGAAGTAAATAGTCAGGTTTTTATTCAGAATAAAAAACTACAGGAGACTGAAGAGTTTTTAAAAGGTGTATATAAGAGTTCAAATAATGTGATAAGTCATTTTGAACCCATATTTGATACAGATAATAATATTGTCGATTTTCAATTTAAATATACTTCAGACGCCATTGAAAAAGTAACAGGGTCCGAACAAGAAGATATTATCGGTGGCTCACTTTTAGAGACATATCCAATGGTATTGGAGAACGGACTTTTTGAAATCATGAAAGAGTGTTTTTTAAGTGGCAAAACCCAAGAACATGAGAGTATCTACACTTTTGAAGGTCAAAACAAATATATATTCAACACCATTGTAAAATCAGCCAACGGTATTACCAATACGGCATGGGACACCACTAAGGTTAAAGAGGCCGAAAAGAATCTGCAAAAGCTCAATGAAGATCTAAGCCTTCAAAACACCATTTTTAAAGAAGCTGAACATGTTGCCGGGGTAGGTAGCTTTATATGGTATCTTGATGATGGTAGCGCTACGGTTTCAGATAACTTTTATAGAATTCTTGGGGTAAAGCCCAATAGTTTCGAGGTTACTTTTGATGCTTACAAGAAATATGTACACGCAGATGATATCTCCATATTTGAGTCTTTGGGAGGTACCACGGCAGAAAAGGATAAATCAACCAGTTTTACCTATAGAATTTACAATAAAAAGAAAGGGGTTAGATATTTAGATTTAAAAGGAAGAAATATAGAGATTGATAACCGACCGGTTTCGGTAGGTATTGTTCAAGATATTACAAGCAGGGTAGAAAAAGATAGGGAACTTATTGAAAGTTATGAAAAGCTTCAACTAAGTAATGAAGAACTTGAATCTTTTAATAGGGTAGCGAGCCATGATCTTCAAGAACCGCTGAGAAAAATTCAAATGTTCATTTCTCGAATAGAGGATGATGGAGATAATAGCATGCCTAATTCGGGTTCTGCTTACTTTAATAAAATTAAGTCTGCCACCTTTAGAATGAGGGAGTTGATCCAAAATTTACTGTCGTACTCAAGAATAGATAAGATAAATTCTAATTTTGAGCAGATAGATTTAAACCTTACAATTGGCAAGGTAGAAGAAGAACTTTCTCAATTGGTAAAAGACACTAAAACTGTTATTACCTATAAAAAGCTACCGTTAATTCATGGTATTCCGTTTAAAATAGAACAATTGTTTATCAACTTGATCAGCAACTCCATCAAGTACAGTAAAAAGGATGTTGCGCCTGTAATTACAATTGTTTCGGAGAAAATAAAAAGTCATGCAGTTTCTGAGAATTTCGTTAAGAATTCAGAGTATTATTATAAGATATCGATAACGGATAATGGTATCGGTTTTGATCCGGAATTTGCAAGTAATATTTTTGAGGTTTTTCAAAGACTGCATTCAAAGAATGAATATTCTGGTACGGGAATCGGACTATCTATCTGTAAAAAAATAGTTGAGAAGCATAACGGCTATATACATGCCATTAGTAAAAAAGAGGAAGGTGCCACTTTTATTATTTACCTACCGGTAGATTTTACTAGCTAATTAAGAACATTCATCTCACTCGCATTAAGATATTATTCTCGACCATAGTTGTGGTAACTCTTTGATAGGTATTTCTCAAGTTTATTTAAAGCTCCAAATTAAATGGTATTTTTAAAAATATACTAGAATATGGTAATGCTATGGAAAAACTGGTAATACAAACCCAAAGGTTAACATTACGACCAATTACCCTTAATGATTTAGACGAAATACACCGGCTTCATATTTTGCCCGAAACCGATGAATTCAATGCACTTGGTATTCCTAAAGATTTAGATGAGACCAAAGGAGTTATTACACCTTGGGTAACTGCGAATAATCAAAAAGAAGTAAGTAATTACACTTTTGCCATTCTGCATCAAAAAACTGGTGGGTTTATGGGGTTATTCGGTCTACGGCTGGGTGCACAAAAATATAAACGAGCTGAAATTTGGTATAAGCTTCATAAAAATGAGTGGGGTAACGGCTATGCTACCGAAGCAGTAAAAGCAGTATTGAATTATGGTTTTAACACGCTTAAACTCCACAGAATTGAGGCTGGTTGTGCCGTTGATAATATAGGGTCTGCAAAAGTTTTGGAAAAATCGGGTATGATCAAAGAAGGGGTTAAAAGGCAGATTTTACCTTTAAAAACAGGTTGGTCAGACAGTTTTGAATACGCCATTTTGAAAAGCGATAAACGATATTGAAACTAGTATGAATTTAAATCAAGTTACCGTTCCATCACGAAATGTTGCCAATGCAATTCTTTTTTATGAAAAATTAGGATTGAAATTAATAGTAAAATCACTGCCCAATTATGCAAGATTTGAATGTCCGGATGGGAATTCCACTTTCTCTATTCATCTCACCGAAAAATTACCAAAGGGAGATGGCGTATATGTTTATTTTGAGTGCCAAGATTTAGATGAACATGTAGCAACGCTAAAGGAGAAAGGCATACAATTTGAAAAGGAACCTACTAATGAACGATGGTTATGGAGAGAAGCAAGGTTAAAAGATCTTGATGGTAATCAACTTATATTATTCTATGGCGGTGAAAATAGATTAAACCCGCCATGGCGAATCAAGTAGGTTTTGAGTTGGATGGACTTGGAATATTCCAATTAGACCAATATAACAACACTTATATTTAAATTCGTAACAAAGAGTTATAAATGTAAATTCAGTTTTGCGAAGTTCGATTATGAAGATAATAGTATATACAAGTTGTTTTTAACAAGTTGCTATCGATTTGACCTTAATTGTAAAGATTGAACAATACTATTCATTTGATGTCTACGTTAATCATTCAAATGATATAACAAGTAGTATTTTAGAACCTAATTCAACTATTTAATTTATATCCAAAGAATTAGAAAAATAGTAAAATAGAAAAAACCCTATGAATTATAAGAACGCCGAGGAACAAAGATTAGCCGTAGCGGACAATTATAAAAATTGGAAAAGGTGGGGTCCTTATTTAGCTGAACGTCAATGGGGTACCGTAAGGGAAGATTATAGTCCGCAAGGGCATGCATGGAGTTTTGTTGGTCATGATAAAGCCCGTAGTAATGCCTATAGATGGGGAGAAGAAGGTATTGGTGGTTTTTGCGATTCTAGAGAAATTCTATGTTTGGCACCCGCTTTCTGGAACGGAAAAGACCCTATTTTAAAGGAGCGTTTATTCGGACTTACCAATGATGAGGGTAATCATGGGGAAGATGTAAAGGAACTTTATTTTCATCAGGTTTCTACGCCAACCCACTCTTACGCCAAATACTTATATAAATATCCACATAAAAAATTTCCGTACGCAGAGCTTGTACGTAAAAACAAACATAGAAATAGAGAGCAATCTGAATTTGAGATTTTAGACACAAAGGCATTTGCGAACAATACATATTTTGATTGCTTTATAGAATATGCCAAAGAAGATGTTGGCGATATTTTAATGAAGGTTACCGTAATCAATAGAGGACCAAGGGCAGCAACTATTCATGTACTGCCACATTTATGGTTTCGTAATTTTTGGAAGCATAACCGTAGGTTCGAGCGGCCCGAAATGAAAGCTGTTTCCAATAACGCCGTACAATCACGTAGTACAAGAAACGGTCGTTATTACTTTTATCATGAAGAAGGTGAGCAACTTTTTTGTGAGAACGAGACCAATAATGAACGTATTTACAATGTGCCCAATGAGGTCGCTTATGTAAAGGACGGAATAAACAACCATGTGGTTGAAGGTAAAGAAACGGTCAACCCCGATAAAAAAGGATCTAAGTTTGCCGTATGGCACAAAATGCGTTTAAAATCGGGTGAAGAAAAGACCATAAAAGTACGTTTAAGCAAGAAAAAGCTTGAAGACCCTTGGGGAAGTTATGATGCTATCTTTGATAAAAGAATTAAGGAGTGCGAAGAATTCTATGGTGATATCTTAAAAAAAGAACTACCGGTAGGGCAACAGGAAATTGCCAGAAAAGCATTTTCAGGATTATTATGGACCAAGCAGTTTTATTACTATGATGTATATAAATGGCTTTTTGGTGGTCCGGGAGAACCCAAACCCTATAGAACAGATACCCGTAATACGCGTTGGGAACATCTTACCAATAGACATGTGATTTCCATGCCCGATAAATGGGAGTACCCTTGGTATGCCGCTTGGGATCTTGCTTTTCACATGGCATCGTTTGTAGAAATAGACCCATACTTTGCTAAGGAACAATTGCTATTGGTTCTTAAGGAAAGCTATATGCACCCTAACGGACAAATACCTGCCTATGAATGGAATTTTAGCGATGTAAATCCGCCAGTACATTCTTGGGCCGTTTGGACCGTGTATGAAAAAGATAAAAAACGAACGGGTAAAGGCGATACCAATTTTCTGGAAAAAGCTTATCAAAAATTATTGGTCAATTTTACTTGGTGGGTAAACCAAAAGGATAAAAGCGGAACCAACCTTTTTGAAGGCGGATTCTTAGGATTGGATAACATTGGGGTATTTGATCGTAACCACATGCCAGAAGGTATTACACGTATGCAACAGGCAGATGCTACCAGTTGGATGGCCATGTTTACTTTGAACATGTTGCGTATGTCTTTAGAATTGGCGTCAATGAACCCAAACTATGAAGATAGTGTTGCCAAATTTTTTAGACACTTTTTGAATATCGCCTGGGCAATGCACCACATTGGTCAAAAGGATATTTCCCTTTGGGATGATGAGGATAATTTTTATTACGATGTAGTAGAAATGTCCGACGGTAGAACAGATCGTTTAAAAGTAAGGTCTTTAGTAGGTATTATACCCATGTTCGCAGTAGAGATTATACACAAAGATTTGTTCGACGAACTAAAGCATTTTAAAGTTAGGGCTGCAGAAATTGTAAGAACCAGACCAGATTTGGCTTCTTTGATTTCTAATATTGAGGAGTTCAACTCTGATGGTAACTACCTGTTCTCCATCATGCGAGGGTTTAGATTAGAGAAATTACTCTGTAGATTATTAGATGAAAATGAGTTTTTATCTGACTATGGTATTCGCTCACTTTCAAAATATCACGAAGAGCACCCCTATGTTTTTCAACATAACGGGCATCACCAAATTCAATATGAACCAGGTGAAAGCAGATCTAATATGTTTGGAGGAAATTCTAACTGGAGAGGTCCTATTTGGTTACCACTTAACTATATGATCGTTCAATCTTTACGAAAATACTATTCGTATTATGGTGATCAATATGTTTATGAGTTTCCAACGGGATCGGGCGTAAAACTGAACTTGAACGAGATTGCAAATGAGATTTCCAAAAGATTGATCAAACTGTTCGAGCCTAATGAAGATGGTAAGTTTGTATACCACTCAGAAGATGCCAATAATGTGTTCACCAATAATGAACACTTTAAGAACGAACATTTCTTTTACGAGTTTTTTGATGGTGACTCCGGTAAAGGGTTGGGCGCATCGCACCAAACGGGGTGGACGGCCTTAATTGCAAACCTAATAATGGAATTAGAACAGCATTCGTAGTTTTAATTCGTTTAAAATATTGTATATTAGATAATTGGCTATGTGTTTTTACATAGCCTTTTTTAATTAAATAACATTTTCTGATGAAAAACGATACTATCCACATATCGAAAATAATCAAAAATGTTCCCCATACTATTAATGATGCTGACTATACCGTCTGCTGGATAAAAGATGAAATTAAAGGTATAGAGATAGATGGTGTTCTTTATGGCAATATTTCAAACTCCATTTTTTTTCTTGATAATAAGATGCAGTGGAAATTGTATGTAAAAGAAGGAGCTCAAATACGGGGTATCTGTTACAGTTGTCTCAAGAGGTATTAAGTCACCCCTTATTAAGTAAGTTGCATATCAATAAAGTTCGCCTGTTCAATTCGGGCACGGTGCCCTTGTTTAAATTGAGTCCCGGTATAGAGAAACGTACCCAAGCCATTCTAGAAATGATCGATGAGCTATTGGGTTCGCATTTAAACCACAAGGAAGATGCCCTTATATCTTTATTAAATACCTTTTTTGTGTATTGCGATGGTCAATGTAATATTAAGTCGATTATTGAAAAGAACCACACAAAGGCAAACATTGTGTATTCCTTTAAGCAACTGGTAGATCAGAATATTGAGGATTCCCATGAGGTAGGCTTCTACGCTTCCCGCCTTAATATATCTACAAAATATTTGAATGAATGTGTGCAAGAGGTGCTTAATGTGAGTTCAAAAAGTATCATTATAGAACAGTTGTTGATTCGTTCGCGGCACGCATTAAAATTTTCAAATAAAACGATTAAGGAAATTAGCTATGAACTTGGTTTTTCTACACCAGATTATTTCAGCTATTTCTTTAAAACACAGACGGGCACCAAGCCTTCTTTGTTGAGAAGATCGGTAGGTTCTTAAATTCAAGGTTTATACCGTGATTTTCACATTTTTACGACTATGGTTTATACCTAATTTGGTATAAAAATAAAATCATGGATAGACAAAGTTTTATAAAAAAATCAGGAGCAGGTATTAGTTATGCTTTATTTTCCGGACTCATTTTCTGCAAAAAGCAAGATGATGAGGTCGTTTCTACAAATAGTAACGACCCTAAGATCATGCGCGATGCAGACGGTGAGGTATTCAATGTTATAGGGGATATCCAGACCCATAAATTAATGGGAGACGAAACTAATAATCAGATTTTTGAATGGGTAGATAATGTAGAACCAGGTGTTGGTATTCCACCCCATGTTCATACTAAGGAAGATGAAATTTTTAGGGTGGTTGAAGGTGAAGTGGAAATTACTATCGACGGTGAAAGTACGGTTTTAAAAGCCGGGGATATTGCTTTTGCACCGAAAGGTGTGCCCCATACTTGGCAGGTGGTAGGAACCGAAAAAGCTAAAATGATAACTTCTGCACTACCTGCGGGTATTGAATTTATGTTTCAAGAATTATCTGAGTTACCTGCCGGACCGCCAGATTTTGAAAAAGTAGCTCAAATTTGTGCAAAACAAGGCATTACATTTGTTTAATTCTTATTTCGTTTGTACGTCAGCAACTGTAACGTAAATGTTAATTTTTAATTTGACTTGTCATCGGCAACTGCCGTAAATAGCTTGCTGCAAAAATCACTTCCGATTTTGTGTTAATTTTTAAAATCAATTCTAATTTTATACTACCTATGCATCTCTTTTTATGAGCAAATGGGTTAAAAATTTACGCCTAACTTCAATTAAATAACCGTATCTTAAAAATGGAATTTATATGGACTTATGAATCTTAAAGACGGTGTTAAAACTGCTGAGAATAAAGTGTCGACAGAGGCGCGTAGACTCAGCGATATGGTTAAAGATAAAAACAAATCTTTAGTGGACCGTTTAGAGTGTTTTGAGGATATCATAAGTTTAGAAGTAGGAGATACCGGTCTGCATAGGGCAAAAACTTTGGAACGTGAGTTTGATGTTCGCCAGCTTTACCTAAAATATGAAGGTGATAACCCTACCGGTACCCAGAAAGATCGTATTGCATTTGCTCAGTTGTATGATGCACTCCGTCGCGAATTTGAAGTGGTGAGTTTGGCTACTTGCGGCAATTATGGTGTTGCCATGGCATTGGCATCAGATTTGGCAGGTGTTGCCTGTAAAATTTATATTCCCGAAAGTTATCATACCGATCGTGTTGTAGAGATGCAAACCTTGGGAGCGGAGATTATTCGTTTTCCCGGTAGTTACGAAGATGTAGTGACGGCAAGTTCTCGTTTAGCGGAAGAACATGGCTGGTACGATGCCAACCCAGGTGGTGCCAATACGCCACTACAAATTTCAGCCTATGCGCAAATTGCACAGGAAATCATTGAGGATTTAGGGGATGCACCTAAATATTGTGCCGTTCCGGTTTCAAACGGAACATTGTTCGCCGGTATTTACAGGGGATTTGTAAATCTGTATAAAAGAGGAAAAACATCACGAATTCCTAAAATGATTGCGGCTTCTTCTTCTCATAAAAATCCCATTGTTGAATCGTTTTTACAAAATTTAGATCATTGTAAAGATTTGAATCCAGCAGCAATTAAAGAAACAAAATACAACGAACCATTGATCAATTGGCATAGTTTTGATGGGGAAGAGGCGCTGTATGCTTTAAAGGTGTCTGAAGGCGAAGCTTTTAATATTAGTGACAAAAAATTGAAAGAGATGACTTCTCTTTTACATAAAAAAGAAGGATTCCGAATTTTACCTGCTTCAACGGCGGGTTTGATCGGACTTTTAGAATTGGACGAAAAAATGAATTTTGAGCCTGATCGGTTTGTGGCGGTGCTCACTGCAAAAAATTAAAAAATAGATGAAAAAAGTTATTGATGGTAAGGCTTTGGTGTATTGTGAAGGAGCATTTAATACTCCTAACGGTAAAACGGCACATGGGCTGGTTCGCTTTACCGAACGGTATGAGGTTGTAGGTGTTTTAGATGCAAAATATGCAGGTAGTGATGCCGGTGATGTTTTGGATGGTAAACCTAACGGAATTCCGGTTTTTAAAGATCTGGAAGCTGCGATTATAGCTCTTGCAGCTAACGAGAACTTGCCAAGTTATTTGGTGATAGGTCTTGCGCCAGATGGTGGTAGACTACCACAAGTGGCAAAGGCAACTATTAAAAATGCATTGCTTAAAGGTTGGAACGTTGATAGTGGTTTGCACGATTTCTTGACCAATGACCCTGAACTTGTGGCATTGGCAAAAGAAAAAAATGTAAAAATTAGAGATATAAGAAAGACCCCTGACCGTGATCAACTACACTTTTTTACTGGTGATATTGAGAAAGTTGATTGTTTAAAGTTGGCTGTTTTGGGTACGGACTCCGCATTGGGGAAACGTACAACTGCTTGGTTATTGGTACATGCATTTCGTAAAGCGGGTAAAAAGGCGGAAATGATCGGAACGGGGCAAACCGGTTGGATGCAGGGAGCAAAATATAGTATGGTAATGGATAGCTGTATCAACGATTTCGTCTCTGGTGAAATAGAACATGCCGTGGTGAGTGCCTATAACAATGAAGATCCAGATGTTATTGTAATTGAAGGGCAGGGGAGTTTAATGAACCCTGCATACCCTGGCGGATTTGAAATTCTGGCTGCAGGCAGACCCGATTACGTTATTCTGCAACACGCACCAAAACGATTGGAGTATGACGGATTTCCTGGATATAAAATGCATTCGTTGGAAGAGCAGATACATGCCATTCAAGTAATTTCGGGTAAAGAGGTTATTGCGATTACGGTGAATCATGAAGGCATGGAGAAAAGCGAAATTCTAGATGTTTGTAAGGCCATCACCCTTGAAACAAAATTACCAGCTTTTGATGTGTTGGAGTATGGTGCAGACGATTTAATTGCGCTTTTAATGACGAAAGTAAAATGAAAATAACCCGTATTTCTTTTGAGCGTTTAGACTTGAAATTGTCTGATCCGTATACGATTGCCTATGAAACTATTGACCGTACCAGTAATTTTATTTTAAAGCTTGAAACCGATGGTAAAATTGTGGGTTATGGCTGTGCCGCACCTGATCCCGTGGTTACCAATGAATCACCAAATGATGTTACCGACGCGATTAAAAACACCATCATTCCCTATTTACTCGGCAAAGACCCATTTACTTATGCACTGCTTTTATTGGAACTGAAAGTGTTATTGGGCAAAAGATCGTCTGCTTTGGCAATGGTAGATTTGGCGTTGTTCGATATTATGTCTAAAAAAGCCGAGGTGCCTTTGTATCAATTTTTAGGAGGTTATCGTAATCACATCGCTACTAGTATTACTATTGGAATTATGGGTGTTGAAGATACGTTAGTAAAGGCAAGTGAATTTGTAGAACAAGGCTTTTCAATTTTAAAGATTAAAGGAGGTTCTAATTTAGAAGAAGACATTGCCAAAATGCGATTGATTCATGAAACATATCCGAATATTGAGTTGCGTTTTGATGGTAACCAAGGCTATTCGGTAAAAGAATCTATTGCCTTTGTCAAAGCTACAGCGGCTATTGGGGTTGAAATTTTTGAACAACCTACCATAGTTGAGTCAGAAGAACGCTTGGGCGAAGTAATGGATCAGGTAAATGTGCCTATTATGGCAGATGAAAGTCTAAAAACCTTGACCGATGCATTTCGTTTGGCACAAAACGAGCGTGTAGATATGGTAAATATCAAACTACAAAAGGTTGGTGGTATATGGGCAGGTATGCATATCAACTCGGTAGCTAAAGCTGCAAAACTAGATGCGATGGTGGGGTGTATCGATGAATGCGGATTAGGTATTTCTGCCGGATTACACTTTGCCCTATCTAGACCTAATATTAAATATGCGGATTTAGACGGACATTTAGATATTATCGATGATCCTTTTCATTCTATTTTTAAACTGGAGAAGGGAATTTTATATCCGACCGAAAAATATGGATTAGGTTTTTCTGAGTCGAAATTATAATTAATCTTGCTCTAGCTGCTCAATAAGATTTGCGACCAGTGCCGTCCACCCGGTTTGATGCGATGCTCCCAGACCACGACCGTTTTCTCCATGAAAATATTCGTAGAATAATACCAAGTCCTTAAAATGAGGGTCTTGGTAATATTTTTCGTAGTTCTTGTTGATTGCCCTATTGCCTTTTACATCTTTCTCGAACATGTGGATCAGGCGTTTGCTCAATTCATCGCTCACTTGTTTCAGGTTCAATAGCTTGTTGCTGCCTGTGGGGTATTCGAACAAAAAGTCGTTTCCGCTATACCATTGATATTCACGTAATGCTTGAATAAAAAGATAGTTCATAGGCATCCAAATAGGTCCGCGCCAATTAGAATTTCCACCGAATAATGGAACGGTAGATTCTGCAGGTTCATAATCGATGCTGTATTCTACCCCGGCAATTTTTATCTGATAAGCTTTCTCGTGTATTTTAGATAAGGATCTAATACCATATTCGCTCAAAAACTCATTTTCATCTAGTAAGGTAGTCACCAATTTTTGCATGCGATCTTTTGGAACAAGTGAAAGTAGTAGGTCACCATCAGCCTCATATTGCTGAATTACCTCATACTTTAAGTTTTCCGCACGATATTTTTGAAACCAAAGTATACTGGCCTTAAACTTGGGGAACTTGTCCAATACACTTTTTTTAATAGTAAGTACAGCTGCGAGTGATAACATACCGGCAATTGATCTTACTTTAATGGTTGTCGATTGTCCGTCAGGTAAGGTCAGTCGGTCGTAGAAAAAGCCTTCAATATCATCCCAAACATTTGCCTTATCGGTATCCATCTTGTTCAATGCTTCCGCAATGAAAACAAAATGCCCAAAGTATTTGGTCGCCATGTCTTCATAAGAATCATCGTGTTCGGCTATGCGCAGGCTCATCTCTAACATATTCAAACTATACAACGCCATCCAAGCGGTACCGTCTACTTGATCTAGAAATCCGCCACCTGGCACACCATGGCTACGGTCAAAAACTCCAATATTGTCCAAGCCCAAGAATCCACCTTGAAAAACATTGTTGTCATTTCTGTCCAAACGATTTACCCACCAGTTGAAGTTCAACGATAGTTTGTTGAACATACGTTTTAGAAACTTAATATCTGGCTCACCCGTAATTTTCTTATCCGTACTATAGATTTGTAAAGTTGCCCAAGCCTGTACCGGTGGGTTTACATCACTAAAATTCCATTCGTAGGCAGGTATTTGTCCGTTGGGCGACATATACCATTCTTTCGTGAACAACAAGAGTTGTTCTTTGGCAAATTCAGGATCAATAGAGGCGAACGATGCACAATGAAAGGCAGAATCCCACGCTGCATACCAAGGGTATTCCCAAGCATCTGGCATTGAAAGTACATCGTGGTTACGCAGAGTTTTCCATGTACTATTTCTACCATTTTTACGCTGTTGCGGTGGTGGTGTGGTTTTAGAATCGCCTTCTAGCCATCTTTCCACTTCGTAATTATAATACTGTTTTGTCCACAGTAACCCTGCAAAGGCTTGTTTTAAAATGTTCTTTTGGTCTTCGCTGGCTTTGGGGGCAATGATGTTGTAGAAGAGTTCGCACTCTTTTTGTCGCGCTTCGAAAATGGAATCGAAATCTGAAAATGGAGATTCAAGTGTTTCTTCGGTCAGACGAAGTTGAAACGTTTTTGATTCGCCCCCAGATATTATCTCTTGATACAGCGGAGCAAATTTAGTACCAGAACTATTTTTGGTAGCCAAACTAAAATCGTTGGTACAGACCGCATCATTGAACACATCTTTTTTATACGGATGGTCGTTTTTATCTTGATATAACTTCTCTCTGTTGGTTTCGTTTTCGGTAAAAAATAAATGTGCCGCTTTTTGAAAATAGAGATTGTATTTGCCCACATAAGGGTGGTCGATCTTCACGAACGGATTGGATTTTAATCCCTTTTTAGAAATAACGGGTTTTCTCGACATTTCTTTGAACGACCAATGATTACGCATTACCATTTGTGGCAATAAAGTTATAGGAGCTGCTTGGGTGCTTCTATTGGTAATCGTAATTTTTATAAGAACATCGGTTTCATCTCCTTTTGCATATTCTGTACAGACATCAAAATAGGTGTTGTCGTCAAAAATACCGGTATCTAAAAGTTCGTATTCCAGTTCTTTTCTATTCCGTTTTTGGTTCTCTTCAATAAGTTGGTTGTACGGGTATGCTTTTTGCGAATATTTGTACAAATACTTCATGTACGAATGAGACGGAGAATTCTCAAGGTAGTAATACAGTTCTTTTACATCTTCTCCATGATTACCTTGCGGACCCGTTAACCCGAAAAGACGCTCTTTTATAATAGGGTCTTTACCGTTCCATAAACCGATGCTGAAACACATATTACAGTAGCGATCGCTTATACCTGCAATACCATCTTCTCCCCAACGAAAAGCGCGACTTCTGGCATGGTCATGTGGAAAATAGTTCCAAGCATCGCCGCCGGCACTATAATCTTCACGTACCGTTCCCCATTGACGTTCACTTAAATAAGGACCCCATTTTAACCAATCTTTTTCTTCTTTTTGTTGTTGGGACAAGCGATCTTTTTCAGGGTTTTTCATAAGTCAATGTAATGCGTTTAATTAGTCTGCAAAGATTTCAAAGTGTGTTACTTTTTCGGGAAAATCGATAAGATAGTTTTTGTCTTCAGGATAGTATTTTGCTATTTCATAATCTTCGCCAGCAAAATTTTTAATGACTTCTAAATTCTCCCAAACGGTGATAAGTTTGAAATAGGCAAATTGATTATCTGTATTTTTTAAGAACATTAGTTTTATAAAACCGTCTGTGCTACTATAGTCAGGTATAGCACGAACCTTCATAAATTCCTCATACTCGTTGAGGTGTTCTACTTTTGTTCTTCCTTCCCAAATTCGTGCAACCATACTATATGTTTATTCGTTTCCAATAATTTGCTTCCACTTTTCAGATTCCGCAAAAGATTTAATGGTGGAGTTTCGTTTTTTTAGAAAATTAGTCATGTATTTTTTTAGAAATAATCCATCCGCAATTTTACCCAAAAATCCCATAGGAGAGGTGTAATCAAAATAGTCTGTCATCAATGTGCCATTTTGGTAATTTTCAAAAACATGTTGGTGTTTAAAATTTTTGAAAGCTCCATTTACCATTTCATCGGTAAAAGAATTTGGGTATTCATAAGCCGTTATTTTGGTGGTAAGGTTTTGATGAACACCAAAATGTTTTGCCCGCCAAGTAACCCATTCGTTTAAACCTATTAATCCGTTAGTTACGCCAGCAATTGCCTCTTCATTAGTATGTTCCGTAGAAATTTTGTGCAGGTCAATACTTCGAGAAAGGTCAAAGACAATTTCCTTTTTTGCGTTGATTTTGGTTTTAAGAATAATCCTTGGCATATATGAATATGTCTACACCGCTCTCTGCACTACCTCAAATACCTTATTGGCGTCGCACTTAATAGTTTTCGACGGGAATTTTAGTATCAATGCATAATCGTGGGTGGCCATTAAAATGGTTCTGCCAGATTTGTTGATTTCCTGTAAAACCTTCATCACCTCTACACTGGTTTGTGGATCCAAGTTTCCGGTAGGCTCATCGGCAATTATCAACTCAGGGTCGTTCAATAATGCTCTTGCAATGGCAATACGTTGTTGCTCGCCACCAGAAAGCTCGTGAGGAAATTTAAAACCCTTTGTTTTCATGCCCACTTTTTCAAGAACGTTGGCCACTCTTGCATCCATCTCGGCTTTATCCGTCCAACCGGTCGCTTTCAAAACAAAGAACATGTTCTGGTTGATATTACGGTCTGGCAATAGTTTAAAATCTTGAAAAACAATACCCAACTTTCTGCGTAGAAAAGGAATATCCTTTTCTTTTAGCGTCTTAAGATCGAACTCCACGATATGGCCTTCCCCTTTTTGAAGTGGTAAATCGCCATACAAGGTTTTCATGAAGCTACTTTTACCGCTACCGGTCTTACCTATCAGGTAAACAAATTCACCTTTAGCGATCTTTAAACTTACTTCACTTAGTACCAAGCTCTCTTTTTGAAAAATAGCAGCATCTTTAAGTTCTAAAACAATCTCTTCCATAACGCAAATGTTGATATAAAAGTAATAAGTTCCATTTGATATTAGAGAACCCTTATTCAAATTCTTTTCTTTTGTATGGGTAATGTACATACTTAGGTACAATTTTTGCCGTTATCACATGTGATAACGGTAATACTAAATAGTAACAGAACACTATGCTTAAAAAATTCACCGCTTTTATTCCTATGGTATTAGGTTTGGTAGCTTTGGGCACTGCTCAAGAGACCAAAATCTATACCCACGAACAGAAAGCTTTTCAAGACGCACTAGCGCTATACAACAATGAACAATACCAAGCTGCACAGACTATTTTTGATAAGGTCAAAGTATCAACGGATGATGAGGAGACAGCTGCCAACAGTGCCTACTATTCCGCCAATGCGGCAGTAAGGTTGAACCAGATCGGTGCAGACCGGTTAATGGAAGACTTTGTAGAAAAATATCCTACGTCTACCAAACGTAATTCTGCCTATGCAGATGTGGCAGAGTATTATTTTCAGACCGGGAAATATCCGTACGCCTTAAAATGGTACAACAAGGTTGATCAAAGTTCACTTTCCCGAGGAGAAATGGACAAGTTCAACTTCAATTATGGCTACTCGTTATTCTCATCACGCAAAACAAAAGAGGCAGAAAAATACCTTGAGAAAGTGACCACTTCGCAGGTTTACGGTTCTCAGGCAAAATATTATTTGGGTTATATTTCATACCAACAAGACGATTACGAAACGGCAAATCAGCGTTTTGATCAAATTACGGATCAAGATGTGTTGGAAGAGAAACTTAGCTATTATCAGGCGGATATGAATTTTAAGCTTGGTAAATTTGAAGAAGCCATTGCTCTGGCAAAAAAACAATTGCCAAAATCTGACCGACGTGAGGTGTCTGAATTGAACAAGATTATAGGGGAGAGTTATTTCAATTTAAACCAATATGAGAACGCCATCCCTTACTTAACGGAGTATAAAGGTAAAGGTGGTAAATGGAGCAATACCGATTACTACTATTTGGGCTATGCCTATTATAAAGGTGGTGATTATGCCAATGCCATTGCCCAGTTCAACAAAATTATTGGTGGTACCAATAGTGTGGCACAAAACGCATACTACCACTTGGCAGAATGTTATTTGAAATTGGACAAAAAGCAAGAGGCGTTGAACGCTTTCCGTAATGCATCTCAAATGGACTATAGTGCAGAGATTCAAAAAGACGCCTTTTTAAATTATGCCCGTTTGAGTTATGAGGTAGGGAATGCTTATGAGCCGGTGCCACAGGTTATCACGAATTATTTAAAAACCTATCCTAAAGACGAGCATCAAGAAGAGATGCAGACCTTGTTGGTAGATTCATACATCACTTCAAAGAATTTTGAAGGTGCAATGCAGTTGCTAGAGGAGAATAAAAATTACGCCAGTAAATCGGTCTATCAAAAAGTAGCCTACTACAGAGGTATAGAGCTTTTTATGGAAGGCAATTATAATGCGGCTTCAGAGAATTTTGCAAAATCATTGGGTAGTGCAGAAGATATGCTTTTTAAAGCACGTGCCGATTATTGGAAGGCGGAATCCGATTATTTGTCTAACCGTTTTGAAGATGCGGTAGAAGGCTATACTGCTTTTAAAAACAATCCGTCATCAACGAATACGGAAATGATTACAGATGTCGATTACAATTTGGCATATGGTTATTTTAAGCAGAAAGATTACAACAATGCCATTACTTATTTCAACGCATTTACATCTAACGGAAATGCCGATGTAGAGAAATTAAACGATGGCTATTTACGATTAGGTGACAGTTATTATGCCACCAGTAAATACTGGCCTGCAATAGAAACGTATAACAAGGCATTGGCTTTGACCGGACCTGAGAAAGATTATGCTTTTTACCAAAAAGCAATGAGCTACGGTTATGTGGATAGAGGGGCAAGTAAAATAGAGAATTTGGAGGATTTTGTAAATCAGTTTCCGAGATCAAGCTTTAGGGATGATGCTTTATTTGAACTAGGTAATACCTACGTTGCACAAGGTCAAGAGAGCAAAGGCTTAGAAGCTTATGACCGCATGATCAGCGAGTACAGAGGTAGCTCTTTGGTGCCACAGGCGTTAATGAGACAAGGTTTGGTTAATTATAATGCCAGTAGAAACGAAGCTGCTTTGGCAAAATTTAAAACCGTTGTAAGAGATTTTCCTAAAACTCAAGAAGCCATACAGGCGGTTGCCACTGCTAAATTGGTGTATGTTGATATGGGGCAGGTAAACGAGTATGCCGAGTGGGTACGCGGACTCGATTTTGTTGAGATTACCGATGCCGAATTGGATAATGCTACTTTCGATGCGGCACAAAAACAGAATTTAGAAGGTAATATTGACGCTGCCATTAAAGGTTACAAGAACTACATTCAGCAATTCCCTACCGGATTACATGCCGTTGATGCCAACTTTAGCTTAGCACAATTGTATTTTGGCAAAGGCGATAAAGAAGCCGCCTTGCCCTATTATAAGTATGTAGCCGATAGAAGTACGAGCGAATATGCAGAACAGGCGTTAACCCGTGTTTGTGAAGTCTATATTTCTAAAGATGATTATCAAATTGCCTTACCATATTTATTGAAGTTGGAGAGCCAAGCAAATATTCAGCAGAACAGAACTTTTGCACGTTCTAACTTAATGAAAGGGTATTACAAACAGAAGAATTACCCAAAAACATTGGAATATGCAGATAAGGTCTTATCGACCCCAAGCATTGACAATAGAATTAAGAGTGATGCGCATATTATGATCGCAAGATCGGCCATAGCAACCAATGATGAGGCAAAAGCTAAATCTGCCTATGCAGAGGTATTAAAGATTGCATCTGGTGCAACCGCAGCTGAAGCATTATACTATGATGCCTATTTTGAACATAAAGATGGCGCTTATGAGAACTCAAATGTGGCAGTTCAAAAATTAGCGAAAGATTATGCGGCTTACAAAGAATGGGGCGGCAAAGGCTTGGTACTTATGGCTAAGAACTATTATGCCCTAAATGACGCCTACCAGGCAACTTATATTTTAGAGAGCGTAATAACCAACTTTACGCAATACCCAGAAATTGTTGCTGAAGCAAGAGCAGAATTGGCGATCATAAAATCTAAGGAAGCTAAGAGTAATTCATCTGTAGATCCTAATTAAAAAAAACACGTACACCAGTAAAAGAACACCTATGTACAATAAACATATATTTACGCTTATATTTTTAACGCTTGGCTTTCAAATTGGTTTTGCTCAAGAAGAAGAGGAGGAAAAAGATTTGGGTACGGAAACCGTAACGGTGACCAAAGCCTACACGCCAACCGTTTCAGATGCTTTCAAAATTAAGTCGGTTCCTAATATGAACGATTCTATCGTGCTTCAGAAAAAACCGATAACATACAACATTTTCTCAGTGCCAGTGGCATCTACTTTTACGCCTTCTAAAGGAACCGCTTCTAAAGTGGAAAAGTTACCGCCGCCGGTGTTATATAATTCATATGCTTCATTGGGCGCGGGATTGTATGGCAATGTTCTGGGCGAATTTTATACGAGTAGAACTATCAATAGAGATGAGAATTTTGATATTGGTTTCAACCATTTGTCTTCTCGTGGTGGAATCAACGGTGTGGAGCTTAACGATACCTTTTATGATACAAGGTTAGATGCATCGTATGCAAAACGAGATAGAGATCTAGATTGGGGTGCGGCTATTGGCTTACAACATCAATTATATAATTGGTACGGTATTGAACCTGGCGTTTTCAGCGCAACAGAGCTTGATGGTATTGATGAGCGTCAAAATTATTACATGGGTGAGGTAAGCGGTCACATTAATGTTGAAGATGCTTATTTTAAAAGAGCCGATTTAAAATATAGAAGATTTTTTGATGCCGTAAGTTCAGGTGAAAACAGGGCTATTTTCAACACCGGATTTGAGTTTCCAATGAACGAGGAAATTTTAAATGCCAAAGTAAAGGTAGATTATGTAGGTGGTACATTTGAAAATGCAGATGTAAACAGCACTACGAACGATAGCGGTATATCCTATGGAAATTTACAGGTAGGCGTAAATCCGTCTTTAACCATGTTACGCGATGATCTCTCATTGAATTTAGGGGTCAATTTGGTGTACGGTATGGATTTGGAGAATAGTGAAAGCAATTTTTACATCTACCCTGCGGTAACGGCATCATACAGATTGTTAGATGAATCCGTTATTGCTTATGGAGGGGTTACGGGTGAATTAAAGCAGAATTCATATTATGATTTTGTAGAGGGTAATACCTTTGTGTCTCCTACTTTGACCATTGCTCCAACAGATAGTCAGTACAACGCATATGTTGGTTTTAAAGGTCAGTTATTACCTAATTTAAGTTATAATGTTAAAGGATCTTATTCGGCAGAAAACAATAAGCCGTTGTATACGTTGAACCCTGTAAATAGTTTTAGGTCAGATGAGAAAGGGTACTATTACGGTAATTCTTTCGGTCTGTTCTATGATGATATAAAGACACTAGGAATTTTTGGAGAATTGAATGTAGACGTAAACCGTAACTTCACCGCAGGTGTAAATGTTGAGGTGTACGATTATAATACTGAAACCGGAAATCCGGCATGGAATCTGCCAAATTTACAAGCCTCTTTGTTTATGGATTATCAGATTGGTGAGAAATGTTATGCCGGTGCCAATTTGTTCTATGTTGGCGAGCGTGATGATTTTATATCTACAGTAATAGAAGATGCCCAACCAAGTGAATTTCCTGCCACGCTTATCACTTTAGACGGTTATTTTGATGCCAATGCACATGTAGGTTATCGCTACACTGATCAATGGTCGTTCTTTATTAAAGGAGCCAATCTTTCTAATAACAACTATCAACGTTGGTCAAATTTTCAAGTACAAGGTATTCAAATTTTAGCAGGGGCAACATATAAGTTCGACTTCTAAAAAACCTTTGCTTAATAAAAAATAGACACCTAAGAATCAGAACTTTCTGATTCTTAGGTGTTTTTGGTTTTAGCATATTTTTAACAACTAAAACCAAACCTCAAATAGGTCGCTTCGTAAATATGGGCAGAACAACTTTTAAACCTATATATAATTATGAAAAAATCTATTTTTTATTTAGCAATGCTTATGGGCGCTTTGTTTATGGCCTCTTGCAGTGATGATGATGACGGTATGGTAGATGTTACACCAGATGCCACCTGTGATGACGGAATTATGAACGGAGATGAAACAGGAGTCGATTGCGGCGGCTTTATGTGCGAGCCTTGTGGTGACGGAATGACGGTATTGGGACGTAGAACAGATTTATTTGTAACCAATAACGATAACGGAAATATCTCAAGATATAGTGTAACAGGAGATTCTTTGGTGACATTGATGACGACCACTACAGCAGCAGAAGGTATTTATTACGATGCTTCGGCAGATGTAGTGTATCAAGCATCTAGAAGTGCCTTGCAATTAGAGGCTTTTGCCGATGTGAGTACTTTGATGGATGGTGATGCAATTACGGCTTCATACACAGGTGCTACGGATTTGGAGAGCCCGAGGGAATTAGCGGTCAACGGAAGTTCTTTTGTGGTTGCCGATAACGGTTCTAATACATTTTTTGTGTATGAAAATACAGGAAGCGGATTTACATTAACAAGTACTGTTGAGGTACCTTTCCCAGTTTGGGGTATCACTTTTAAAGGGGATGATTTATATGCCGTTGTTGATACGACAGGAGATTTAGCAGTGTATTATGATTTTCTTTCTAACGCTACTAATGGAGTTTTAAACCCATCGAAAAGAGTAACAATTGAAGGTATTGTAAGAACACACGGTATTACTTATGATGGTACGGATGATGTTATGGTTTTGACCGATATTGGAGATGCAACAGATGCAAATACAGATGGTGGTTTTCATATAATTTCTGATTTCTCCTCTAAATTCGATGCACTATCGGATGGCGAATTATTACCGGTAGGTATGCAAGTACGAGTAGCCGGTTCTTCAACATTAATGGGTAACCCAATTGATGTTGCTTACGATTCTGAAACAGATGCGGTGTACGTTTCTGAAATAGGTAACGGTAAGGTATTAGGATTTACTTCTATTGGTTCTGGTGGAGATTTGTCTCCGTCATTCAATAAAGATTTAGCAATGGCTTCATCTATTCAGTTTAGTAGTGATGAGACCGACGGTAGTACAGGTGATTCTAGCGCAGCTAGGGCAACAAGATTGTATGCTACAAGTACGGCAAACGGAGATGTTAGTATTTATGATGGTTCAGGTATGTTGACAAAAACGGTTTACACTGGGTCTGATGCTACAGAAGGTATTTATTATGACGCTTTTAATGATGCTATAGTTCAGGCATCTAGATCAGGATTGGCGTTGGAGTATTATGGAAGCTTCTCGGCTGTTACGAACCTAGCAAACATTACTGCTGATTTTTCCGGTAGTGCCGAATTGGCAAGTCCGCGAGAGATTGCTGTTTTTGGAAATAAAGTAGTGGTTTCCAGTAACTCTGAGAACAAGTTTTACGTGTATGAATATAGTGGTTCTAATTTTACTTTGTTGAATACTTTCGATGCAGGTTTTGATACTTGGGGAATCACGTTTATGGGGAACACTTTATTAGCAGTTGTAGATAATACAAGTGACCTAGCGGTTTATGATAATTTCTTGACTACGTTTACCGCAGATGGAGCAATAGCCCCAACAAAAAGAATTACCATCGATGGTATCGTAAGAACACATGGTATCGATTATAGCGAAGCTGATGATGTATTGGTAATGACAGATATAGGCGAAGCTTCAGATGCAAATACAGATGGTGGTTTTCAAATAGCCCAAGATTTTACGGCTAAATTGGCAGCTATCAATGATGGTGGTACTTTGGCTTTATCTGAGCAAACCAGAGTTGCCGGTTCGTTAACGGAAATGGGTAATCCTATAGATGTAGCTTACGATCATAAAACTCAAACAGTATTTGTTGCAGAGATTGGCAACGGCAAGGTTCTAGCCTTTTCAAATGCATTGAATGCAAATGGTAATATTGCACCGGCAGTTAGTAACGATTTAATGTCGGCAGCTTCCATTTATCTGTACAACAATTAAGGATTGAAGTAAGGTTTGGTTTTTATTGTTAGTTGGCCTCTCTTAATCTATAAGAGGGGCTTTTTTTGTTCGAATACTAGGTAGAAAAGACCATTTTTTTACTTTTCTGTATTTTAGGGAATCTATTTGAAATGCATGCACCTTACTAGACTACATTCAGATTTTCTGTTTTTGCTTGCATTTTGCGCACCCTACTTCTTGATAGGTCAGAATTTGGTGCTGAACCCCAGTTTTGAATCGTATGCCAATTGCCCCGTAACATTGGGCAATCTTGAGAAAGATGTAATTGATTGGAATATGCCGACCAAAGGGTCTACAGATTATTTTAATGGTTGTAGTGTTGCAATGGGCACACCCGAAAATTTTAATGGTAAGCAACCAGCTGATTTTGGTACGGGCTATGTGGGTTTATATATGTACGCCCCAAATGATTATCGTGAGTATATACAGGCGAAATTACGCTCTACTTTGGTGAAGGGTGAGCAGTATTCCATATCTTTTTACGTAAGCTTGGCTGAACGGTCTGATTTTGCTGTGAAGGAATTTGGCATCCGGTTTACTGAACTGCCAGTAGCGGTGGAAACGAGCAAAGTGTTATCTGGCTTTCAATTTTCTAAATTAAAGGGAGATAAATCCGCAGCATTAGAAATATCCTATTCCAATTACTATTCCGATGAAATAAAATGGGTCAAATTGACCACAACTTATGAAGCCAACGGAACTGAAAATTATATGACAATAGGTAACTTTAAAAACAATAAACGAACCCAGAAATATCAGACAAAAAGAGAGATTACCAAAGGTTCTTATTACTATCTAGATATGGTTTCTGTAAGTAATGTAAATTCGAAACCAAAAAATATTGGAATCCCACAGGTCAAAGAATTTACGTTGGACAGTGTGCATGTATTTAAAGATGTGTACTTCGATTTCAATAAGGCTAAAATTAGGGGTGATCACCAGCAAGAAATGAAACGGTTACTTTCTTATTTGACGTTGAACACAACGATTCTTATAAAAATTTTAGGGCATACCGATAATAAGGGTTCCAATAGCTTTAACCAAAAGCTGTCGGTTAAGCGAGCAGAGGCAATAGTCGCTTATTTAGTAAAAAACGGAATAGAAAAAAGCAGGATAAGCTCCGCAGGTTATGGCAGTTCAAAACCTATAGCTACCAATAAAACAGAAGCCGGTAGATTTCTCAACCGGCGTGTAGAATTTGTACTTAGCAAACCAAATTAATAATCTGAGTATTCGGTTGGGTATAAGAGGTAAATATCTGCATGACTGACCGTATTCTGGTATTTATCCATCACCGAGATTTCTTTCCATTTATCAGATGATCCAAAATCATCCCAAAGGGCATCCCTTTTTTCCATGTTTTCAAAGGTGGTCATGTACATTAAATTGGGCATTTTATCTCCCGAAATAACATCCGCATAAAAAACGGCGTTAAAACCTAAACTTTCAAAAAGTTCCACTTCGCCACCTTCATTGAACATATCTACTTTTCTGCGATACATAGCCTCTGTGGGACCTTCGTAGCTTCTTAGCTCATATACTCTATCAGTTCGTTCACCCTTAACTTGGCTAGGTTTCATTTTTGGCATATCTGGAAATGCACGAAGCAATACCGAACTAATTCTTTCATATGGTTTTTTGTCATGTGTAGCATGTATATAATCTACCCCAGCGGAAAGGTGCGTTTTATCTACCGCTAACATTGCTTCTAGGTTCTCAAAAGTTGCTAGAGATTGAAAGGGTATCAATACATAAATTTTATCGCTGACTTTAAATTTATCTGGTCGTACCTTAAAAACACCTATGTTTTTAATACCCATTCTTTTTAACGCGGGTAAGTAGGCATTTTTCAAGTAATTGTCTACCATGCTTTCTTGGGTGTCGTTCTTTATGGTGTACGTTTTTAGCTGATAGTATTCCTGCTCTTGGGCATAACCTACAAAAGAGTTGCCCAGTATGAAAATGAAAATAAATAGTAAATAGTGGAACCTGTATTTCATGAATTCTGAATTTGTTTTTAAAACAACAAGTTAATGATAAAATGAACGAAAGCTATACTGTATTTTTGTGCCAGTATCACTTCTATGGCCAACATATTTCAAAAACCGCTAATTGATCCAGCTAAAAGTCCTGTTTTCTACGGCTACGTTATTCTTGTTATAGGTACCATCGGTATTTACTGCAGTATTCCAGGTCAGACTATTGGGGTTTCGGTCTTTACAGATCCTGTTAAAGATGCATTGGGGCTAACCCGTAATCAATTCAGTAATGCTTATATGATCGGTACCATTGTAAGTTCTTTGGTCATTGGCAGGGCAGGTGTTTGGTTTGATACGTACGGCGCGCGTTATGTTGCTTTCTTTGCGGCCATAACCCTAGGGGTCACCTTATTCTTGTGCTCATGGTCTGCGGTAATGAGTTCGTATATAAAGGAAATATTATCGGTTGATACCTGGATGGTGCCTTTTGCATTAATGACCGTTTTATTTTTTATGCTTCGTTTTGCAGGGCAAGGGGTGTTGACCATGGCCTCTAGAAACGTGATCATGATCTGGTTCGATAACAACAGGGGTAAGGTCAATTCTTTTAGTAGTGTGGCGCTTTCTTTCGGATTTTCGTCTTCTCCGCTTTGGGTTAATGCCCTTATTGAAGGCTACGGATGGGAAAGTACTTGGCAATTTTTAGCTATTGGGTTATTAGTTTTCAGTGTTTTTATTTACACGTTCTATAAAATTTCACCAGAAAAACATGGTTTGCTGCCCGATGGTGTAAAATCGTTATCAACCGAAGAAGATAAGAAAAAAGTGCTCACAAAACAGTTCACCCTTGCAGAGGCTAAAAAGGAAAGAGCTTTTTGGATGTACGGACTAACACTTGCTTTCAATAGCTTTTTTATTACGGGGCTCACTTTTCATGTCGTATCTATTTTTACCCACGAAGGCTTTGCAAAAGAAGATGCCATTTCCATTTTCTTGCCGGGTTCGGTGGTAGCGGTAACCGTATCGACGGTATTTAATTTCTTAAGCGATTATCTTCCTTTAAAATTGTATTTGTACCTAATGTTATTAGGCGGGTTTTTGGCATCTTTAGGATTTTTACTGCTTTCTACTGTAGCCGGTGTACCTATGCTAATTGCCGGGTTTGGCATATTGGGCGGATTCTTTGCTGTTTTGAACGCCGTGGCGTGGCCAAGATTTTTTGGAAGAAAACATTTGGGTGGCATCACAGGAAAAATAATGAGCTTTTTGATATTGGCAAGTGCATTGGCGCCAAGTATTTTTAGTCTGTGTCTATCTACCTTTGGATCGTATCAAATGGTCGGTTATTTAGGCTTGGCTTTTTTGGTATTTCTTACAATTGGATCCATTAAGGCAAATAACCCGCAGTAAAAAAATCATTTTTAACTTTATCGACCGACATTTTGTTGTTCAAGTAGAAATCAATCTATCTTTACAAAAACACTACGAATGGACTTGAATTTAGCAGTATTGATAGACGGTGACAATATACCGTCTGCCTATGTAAAAGAAATGATGGAAGAGATCGCCAAATATGGCAACCCTACCATTAAACGTATTTATGGCGATTGGACCAACCCGCGTTTGGGAAAATGGAAAAATGTACTGTTAGAAAATGCCATTACGCCTATTCAACAATATGGTTATACCCAAGGTAAGAACGCTACAGATTCTGCCATGATCATTGATGCCATGGATATTTTATATTCGGGTAAGGTGAACGGATTTTGTTTAGTAAGTAGTGATAGTGATTTTACGCGTTTGGCAACAAGATTGCGCGAGGCGGGTATGCAGGTTTTTGGTATTGGTGAACGTAAAACGCCTAATCCGTTTATAGTGGCCTGTGATAAGTTCATTTATATTGAAATTCTTAAAAGTAGAAGTGAGGAAGAAGAAGCTGTTGACAATAATAAAGCAGCCACAGAAAAGAATACCGTAGATAAAATTACCCCAAAGGCATTACGATTTATTGCAACTACCATTGATGATGTTGCTGACGATGACGGATGGGCTTTTTTAGGTGATGTGGGTAGTTTGCTACAGAAAAAGCAACCTAATTTTGATTCCCGTAATTATGGTTTTCAAAAGTTAACGCCGCTTATAAATTCCATTCCACACTTTGAAATTGAAAGACGCGAAGACTCTAAAGGGCGTAAAAAATTAATTTTCGTTAAAATCAAAGAGAAAAATACCTCAAAGGCTAAAAAGTAAAGTGATATTGTATGGCAATGTTTTAAGCCATTATTTTAGTTTGTATTTTTCTGTCTAAATTTTATGCTATGTATCGTACGCTCTGGTTTTTGGCTTTTATTTTCGTTTTTAATTCCTGTAAAGAAACCCCAAAACAAGACGAGGGTAAGTTAACAAGACCAATTTCTGAGGTATTTGCCGAGTTTTATGATTTTAAAAAGGGAATTAATCCTATTGAGGCTACCAAAGCTGGTTACCATGACTATAATGATACCATTGCCAACTACATTTCAGACGACTATATTTTACATTTAAAAGATCGCTATACGTATTTCTTGGAAGAGATAGGTAAATATGATTCAACACAAATAAGTGCTGCAGACTATATGAGTATGCGCGTTATGGAGTGGGATTGTACCGTAAAACTTGAGGGTGTAATGAACCCCATGGTCACAGTGGCATCACCTATATATGATCTGCCTAGCTTTGAGCTTATGCCGCTTTTTCAAATTCAATCTTTGCATCTATACGTAGCACAATTGGCTGGCGGTACCAGTGTACAGCCTTTTAAAAGTATTGAAGATTATAATAATTGGTTGAGCCGGCTAGAAGACTACATAACATTTATAGATACGGCCATAGAGAAAATGAAAGTGGGTATGGATAGCGGAGTGGTGCTTCCAAAAGTGTTGACCTTAAAAATGCTGCCTCAAGTACGTTCGTTTATAGATGTGCCTTTAGAAGAAAATTTATTTTTTCAACCTGTTATGAATTTTCCCGACGGCATTTCTGATGTGGATATGGATATTCTAAAGAGTAATTACGAAGACTTCATTCAAGAAAAATTAAGTCCTAAATACAAAGAGCTGAATGCATTTTTAACGGATGAATATTTACCTGCATGCAGAGATACCGATGGCTTGTTAGACCTGCCCAACGGAAATGAAACCTATCAATACTTAATTAAATTACATACCACCACCAACATGAACGCAGATGAGATCCATGAATTGGGTTTGTCTGAAGTGGCTCGTATTTCTAAGGAAATGGAAGCGATAAAAAATGAGATAGGGTTTACGGGAAATCTTAAATCGTTCTTTAATTCCCTAAGAAACAATAAAGAGTTAATACCTTTTTCTAAACCTGAAGAAGTTATAGAGCACTTTAATAATATTAACGACCGTATTGCATTAAGTATAGATTCCTTATTCAACTTGACCCCTAAGGCAGGTTTTAACGTACGCAGAACAGAAGCGTTTAGAGAGGCATCTGCCAGTGCAGAATATGTTCCCGGCTCAAAAGACGGTTCTAGAGCAGGAATATTTTATGTGCCTATACCAGATGCAAAATCATACAATATGCTGCATGATGAGGCTTTATTTTTGCATGAGGCTATACCAGGGCACCATTTTCAGCTAAGCTTACAGCAGGAGAATACTAGTCTTCCGGAGTTTTTACACCCAGAAAGTATGGGTGTTTTTGTAGAAGGTTGGGCATTGTATGCAGAGTCCTTAGGAAAAGAATTGGGAATTTATACAGATCCATATCAATATTTTGGTATGTTAAGTATGGAAATGCATAGAGCTATAAGGCTTGTGGTAGATACAGGTATTCATGCAAAGGGCTGGAGTAGGGAAAAGGCAATAGCATATTCTTTGGAGAACGAGGCAGAATCCGAAGAGAGCATCATAGCGGAAATTGAGCGGTATATGGCAACACCCGGGCAGGCTTTGTCTTATAAAATTGGTCAGTTAAAAATTAGACAACTACGTACTAAGGCAGAGAAAGCGCTGGGAGATAATTTTAATATTAGGGATTTTCATAGTCAAATTTTAAATTCTGGTAGCTTGCCATTGATCTTGTTGGAAGAAAAGATTGATAATTGGATTGTTCAACAGGAAATGTAAAGTATTAAAAGACTAACAATTAGGTGAAATATTCAATAAGAATCAACGTTAAGAGTTTATAGATTAACACAGCCATTAATGAAAACCGTTAAATTTTTAGTTTTAGGAATAGTGCTTATCATGGCCTTTAGTTCCTTTTCATCTACCCAAATAAATTCGAACAGACATCACGTTTCAGAAAATAGTATAGCTCCAATAAGTTCAGATACTGTTTTGGGTGTATGGAAGTATAAAATGACAAATGTAGATGCACCATATGAAAAAGGGGTATTCTTTATAACGAAAAAGGGTGATTCTTATGACGTAGCCGTTAAATTGACTACGGGAATGCTTACAGGCCAAGATGTATTGGTGAAAGGTAATGGAATAAACTTTAATGTAAATTTTGAGGGTTTAAAACGCGTTTCATTTGTACTGGTCGTGGAGGACGATAAGATTATGGGTGAAAGTTATTCTGCAATAGGTAATAGCGAAATTTTTGGTGTACGCCAATTACCTGAACAATAAATATATAGAACTTTAGGAAAAAATACTTAGTTTTCAATTTTAATTAGAAGCAGACATTGTTATGCTTGCTTTTTTTGTTGTTAACTAACGCTATTGTTTTGAAAAAACTACTTCCTATTCTACTCGTATTTTTAACTGGTTGCGAACTCATGAAAGAGAAAGTCGACCTAGTTGTTGTCAATGCCAAGGTCTACACCGTAGATGATTCCTTTTCAGAAGCTCAAGCTTTTGCCGTACAAGATGGCAAATTTATTGCAGTGGGTACAATAGATGAAATTAGGGATGTATATACTTCAGATCAATTAATAGATGCCGATGGTAGGGCAATTACTCCGGGTTTAATAGATGCCCATTGTCATTTTTACGGATTAGGACTCAATCAACAAATTGTAAATTTAGTCGGTACCAAAAGTTTTGAAGAGGTACTTGAGCGTGTAAAAGAATTCCATGCCGCAAATCCTAAATCTTTTTTAAGAGGCAGGGGTTGGGATCAGAATGACTGGGAGGTTAAAGAGTTTCCTACGAAAACGGAATTGGATACTATTTTTCCAGATATACCTGTAGCCCTAGAACGTATAGACGGTCATGCTTACCTCGTAAACCAAAAAGCCTTGGATATGGCAGGTATTGATTGGAGTACCAAAGTTGAAGGAGGTGAAATTGTAAAGAAATGGGCTAATGGCTATTCTGGTATTACCGGAGTTTTAGTGGATAATCCAATGACACTTATAGATAGCATTATGCCATCGCCAACGCTAGAAGATAAAATTAGGGCATTGAAAGATGCAGAAAGAATAAGCCTGAACCACGGGTTAACCACAGTGAATGATGCGGGGTTAGATAGAAGTACCATTGAACTTATAGACAGTTTGCAGCAAGCAGGTGAATTGTCAATTAAGATATATGCCATGGTAAGTAATACTAAAGAAGATGTGGATTACTTCATTAACAAAGGTCCTGTTAAAACCGACAGATTAAATGTGCGATCGGTAAAAGTATATGGAGATGGTGCATTGGGTTCTAGAGGGGCTGCTTTAAAAGAAGAATATAGTGATATGCCCAAACATTTCGGAGCGATGATTACCCCCGTTGACGAAATTGAGGCTTTAGCGAAAAAATTGGCTTCATCAGAATACCAAATGAATACCCATGCAATTGGAGACTCGGCGAATATTGCGGTGTTAAGGGCATATAAAAAAGTGTTGCAAGGCAAAGGTGATAGACGCTGGAAAATTGAACATGCACAAGTGTTGACAGAAGGTGATTTCGATTATTTTGAAGATGGTATTATACCATCAGTACAACCTACACATGCCACTAGTGATATGTATTGGGCAGAAGAGCGCTTGGGAGATAGGGTTAGTGGAGCTTACGCTTACAAAACTTTATTGAACAAGGCTGGTATTATTGCTTTGGGAACAGATTTTCCTGTAGAAGATGTTAGTCCGTTTTTAACCTTCTATGCGGCGGTGGCGAGACAAGATACAAGTGGATATCCAAAAGGTGGCTTTCAAATGGAAGAAGCCTTAACTAGGGAAGAAACTTTAAAGGGAATGACCATTTGGGCTGCCTACTCTAATTTTGAAGAAGGGGAGAAAGGTAGTATAGAACCGGGAAAATCTGCTGATTTTGTGATCTATGATAAAGATATGATGACTGTTCCGGTAGAAGAAATACCGACAATAAGGGCAGAACAAACATTTATAGATGGTATTGTTCGCTAGGCGTACAAATAAAAAAACCTCGGTCATTGACCGAGGTTTTTAATATTATCAAATTGTTGTAGTTACATTGTAATTGGTACGGCAACTCTCGTTTTGTCCCATCCCATAACTAAAGAAGTTCCATTTTTCGCATCTTTAAAAGCGATAGAAAATTCTTCTAATGACGCGCTATCAGAACCGTTAGGTACAGTTACACGGGCAACGTCTGCAGACTCATCATAAAAGTAAGAACCCCATTGGTTTAAGTTCTTGTTCAAAATTATTGTCCATTCCTCTTCACCAGGAATTGTAAACAATGAATAAGTACCGGCTTTAATATCCTTACCACCAAAATTTACATCTTTATAGAATGTAATTTCAGGAGCTTCGTTAGCACCTGTTCTCCATACTTTTCCAGTTGGAGCCAATTCTTCCATAGAACGACCTTTCAATTGTGGTCTTCCATAAATGATACGAACCGCTTTTTCAGAAACTTTGTAATCTGTAGGGTAGGCAGCCATATCCATAGGACTTTTGTCAATTCCCGAGAAATCTTGAGCAGATACCGAAGTGGTCATCACAACAGCTAACAATAAAGTTGCGAGTGTAAATACTTTTTTCATAATAATTGTTTAGTTTTTTACTAGGTCATAAAACTAAGCAGTTCCTTACAGTGATATTAATAAAAAGAAGTTAAAATTTACAAAGTTACATTTCGCCATATTTAGAACAGTAATTTCTTTAAAACCCTATCATATAGAATATAAAATTCATTTTATGATTACAATATGTAAGTATAATTGGATTATATGTTTGTTATTTGAAACTATAAATAGATATTTGTATTCGAATTGATATAATAATTAGATTATGTGTGGAATAGTATGTGCATTTGACGTTAAGGAAAGTACCGATGTACTTAGGCCTCAACTTTTAGAAATGTCAAAAAAGATTAGACATAGAGGTCCGGATTGGAGTGGTATCTATGCAGATGATAAGGCCATTTTGGCGCATGAGCGTTTGGCGATTGTAGACCCAGCTTCTGGAAAACAACCATTATTGAGTCCTAATGGTAAATTGATACTTGCTGCCAATGGTGAAATATACAACCACAGAGAACTTAGAAAGCAGTTTGAAGGAAAATACGATTTTAAGACCGAGTCTGATTGTGAAGTTATATTGGCACTTTACCAAGAAAAAAGTGTTGACTTCATTGATGAAATGAACGGTATTTTCGGTTTCACTATTTATGATGCTGAAAAAGATGAATATTTTGTTGCTCGTGATCATATGGGTATTATTCCTTTATACATGGGTTGGGACAAAAATGGTACGTTCTATGTAGCTTCAGAATTGAAGGCTTTAGAAGGTACTTGTACCAAAATCGAGTTGTTTCCTCCAGGGCATTATTTACATAGTTCTGACGGGGAATTAAAAAAATGGTACTCCAGAGATTGGATGGAGTATGATGCCGTAAAGGAAAACGAAACCAGCATTCAAGAAATTAAAGAAGCATTAGAAGCTGCCGTTCACAGACAGCTAATGTCTGATGTGCCTTATGGTGTATTATTGTCCGGTGGGTTGGATTCTTCGGTTACTTCGGCAATTGCTAAAAAGTATGCTCAAAAGCGTATAGAGAGTGGAGATACGGCAGATGCCTGGTATCCACAATTACATTCATTTTCTGTTGGTTTAGAGGGGTCTCCAGATTTGGCTGCTGCACAAAAAGTGGCTGATCACATTGGTACCGTACACCATGAAATTAAATTTACCATTCAAGAAGGTTTAGATGCTATTAAAGATGTAGTGTATAACCTAGAGACATATGATATTACCACAATTAGAGCTTCTACGCCTATGTATTTAATGGCACGTGTTATTAAATCTATGGGGATAAAGATGGTATTGTCAGGTGAAGGTGCAGATGAATTATTTGGAGGTTATCTATACTTTCATAAAGCGCCTAACGCACAAGAATTCCATGAAGAGACGGTACGTAAATTGAGCAAGCTTCATATGTACGATTGCCTACGTGCCAACAAATCATTGGCATCTTGGGGTATAGAAGGTCGTGTACCGTTCTTGGATAAAGAATTTATGGATGTTGCTATGCGTATTAACCCGCAAGATAAAATGATCAACGGTGAGCGTATGGAAAAATGGGTGGTTCGTAAAGCTTTTGAAGATATGTTGCCAGAAAGTGTGGCATGGAGACAGAAAGAACAGTTTTCTGACGGAGTGGGATATAGCTGGATCGATACATTGAAAGAGGTTGTAAATACAGAGGTGTCAGACGAGCAATTGGCAAACGCTAAGTTTAGGTTCCCATTACAGACACCTACATCAAAAGAAGAATTTTACTATCGTTCTATATTCGAAGAGCATTTCCCTTCAGACGCTGCTGCGTTATGTGTGCCACAAGAAGCTTCTGTAGCTTGTAGTACCCAAATAGCTCTAGAATGGGATGAAGCGTTCAAAAACATGAACGATCCGTCTGGTAGAGCTGTAGCTAACGTACACGATGATGCTTACGTAACGCAATAGGGTTTGAATTAGTCATTAATACTTATTGTAAAAAACCCGTCTAATTATTTAGACGGGTTTACTTTTTTAAACGACTTTCAACAACGTTTAGATGTCTTTGATCATCTGTTCTAACTTTTCTTTCGACTCACCGGTCTTTTCTTGAATTCTTCCAAGTAATTCATCAGATTTTCCTTCGGCATATGTTAGATCATCATCTGTAAGGTCACCATATTGCTGTTTAAGTTTCCCTTTTGCTATATTCCACTTGCCTTTAAATTGTTCTTCATTCATGATATATTGTTTTTAAGTTATATCACTAAGTTAATCGCTACATGTAAAGGAAATCTTAATAATAGGCGATAGGGCAAACATTGGTTTTAATACCGTTAATTTTGGAGTGTCTTTATGAAAATCAGCATCAGATAAGGTAATCTTAAAGAATATTCTGGTGTTTTAAGGTTGTAGGAAGGGGAGTGAGCATAGTGTTTTGTTATCCGCTTTCCAATGGCACTTTACAACGATACTATTGTTGGTTCTGTTTTTTAGGGTAAAACCTCTAATTTTCCACAATAATTGTTGATAACTTACCTTTGCCCAATAACTAGAAAGGCTATATTTCATGGGGTATTGCGTATATTTGTAAGATTGCAAAATTTGAAGTAAAACAACCTTAATTTTATGAGCGAAGAAGCAAATAAGAAAAATTATTCGGCAGATAGTATTCAGGCCTTGGAGGGAATGGAGCACGTACGTATGCGTCCATCCATGTATATAGGTGATGTTGGGGTCCGTGGTTTGCACCATTTGGTATATGAAGTAGTTGATAACTCTATTGATGAGGCTATGGGTGGTCATTGTGACAGCATTAGCGTGATCATAAATGAAGATAATTCCATAACCACTAGAGATAATGGTAGGGGTATTCCTGTTGATTTGCACAAAAAAGAAGGTGTATCTGCATTAGAGGTTGTTATGACCAAGATCGGTGCCGGTGGTAAGTTCGATAAAGATTCTTATAAAGTATCGGGTGGTCTTCACGGTGTTGGTGTATCTTGTGTAAATGCTCTTTCTGATCATTTGACCGCTACGGTTTTTAGAGACGGAGTAATATGGCAGCAAGAATATGAGCGTGGTAAGGCTTTATACCCGGTAAAAAGAATAGGGGAGACTGAAGATAGGGGTACAGAGGTTACTTTTCACCCTGATAATACCATTTTCACACAAACTATAGAATATAGCTACGAAACTTTGGCGAATAGAATGCGTGAGCTTTCTTTCTTGAATAAAGGAGTAACTATCAGTATTACGGATAAGCGCCAGAAAGATGAAAAAGGGGAGTACGTTGGCGAAACGTTCTTTTCTAATGAAGGTCTTAAGGAGTTTGTTAAGTTTTTAGATGGTAACCGTGAGTCTTTGATACAAGGGGTTATTGCTATGGAAGGGGAAAAGAATGATATTCCTGTAGAAGTAGCCATGATATATAACACTAGTTATACAGAGAATCTTCACTCTTACGTAAACAATATTAATACGCACGAAGGTGGTACGCATTTATCTGGATTTAGAAGAGGATTAACTTCTACTCTAAAGAAATATGCCGATGCTTCTGGAATGTTGGATAAGTTAAAGTTTGAAATTCAGGGAGATGATTTCCGTGAAGGTTTAACGGCAATCGTATCCGTAAAAGTTTCTGAACCTCAATTTGAAGGTCAGACAAAAACAAAATTAGGTAACAGAGAGGTTTCGGCAGCAGTAAGTCAAGCAGTGTCTGAAATGTTGACGGATTATCTAGAGGAGCATCCAGATGATGCAAAGACCATCGTACAAAAAGTAATTCTTGCGGCACAAGCAAGGCATGCAGCTTCTAAAGCGCGTGAAATGGTGCAGCGTAAGAATGTAATGAGCGGTGGTGGTTTACCTGGTAAACTATCAGATTGTTCTGAACAAGATCCTGAAAAATGTGAGATTTTCCTTGTTGAGGGAGATTCGGCGGGCGGTACCGCAAAAATGGGCCGTGATCGTAATTTTCAGGCTATCCTTCCATTAAGAGGTAAGATTTTGAACGTTGAAAAAGCTATGCAGCATAAGGTTTTTGAAAACGAGGAAATCAAAAATATGTATACAGCCCTTGGTGTAACCATTGGTACTGAAGAGGATAGTAAAGCACTGAATCTTGATAAATTAAGATACCATAAGGTAGTCATCATGTGTGATGCCGATGTAGATGGTAGCCATATTGAAACCTTAATTTTAACTTTCTTCTTCCGTTATATGAGAGAGTTGGTAGAGAATGGGCATATTTACATCGCTACTCCGCCGCTATATTTGGTTAAAAAAGGTCAGAAAAAGAGATATGCTTGGAGTGATAAAGAACGTGATGAAATTGCAGATAGCTATAGTGGCGGTGTAAGTATTCAACGTTATAAGGGTCTTGGTGAAATGAATGCCGAGCAATTGTGGGATACAACCATGAACCCTGAGTTTAGAACATTACGTCAAATTACCATAGATAATGCGACCGAAACAGATCGTGTTTTCTCAATGCTTATGGGCGATGAAGTACCGCCAAGAAGAGAATTCATTGAGAAAAATGCTGTTTATGCAAACATTGACACATAGAAAATACCCATTACACAACAAAAACCTGCGTCTACGGCGCAGGTTTTTTAGTTTTAGGTAAAATTAGAAATATGAAAAGTCTACTTACTTGTGTTTTTATAGGTACATGCTTAACTGCAACAGCTCAGGCCGATTTTAATAATGTGCTTTCGGCAGGTGTTGAAGATGCAGAGCGTTTTACTACTTCGTACATGGAACCATTATCTGAAAGTGTAGTCTATGGTATGTCAACAGGATGGTATAATACTGCAGATGCAAAACCTCTTGGCGGATTTGAAATTTCAATTATAGGAAATATTACAGGATTTAAAAACAAAGAGGATAAAAAGACTTTTATACTTGATCCTAGCGAATATGAAAACTTGGACTTTGTTGAGAACCCCGGGGTGGCTAGAGAAGTATCGACCGCTTTAGGTGATATTTCTGGTACACAGGTTTATGTTGAAGGAGAGGTACTTGGAGTAACCGTTAGGGAAACCTTTGAATTGCCTTCTGGTTTGGCAGGTGAAAATATAGATTTTGTTCCTTCGGGTTATATTCAAGCTAGTGTAGGTTTAATAAAAGGAACCGAAATAAAAGCGCGTTTTTTACCTAAAATGGAATATGAAGATGCGTCTGTAGGCCTATTTGGTGTAGGTATACAGCATGATTTCACGAAATTATTGCCAGCCGATAAAATATTACCTGTGGCAATTTCAGCCGTGATAGGATATACTAATATAAGTGGAGATTATGATTTGACCAATGCAAAATTAATCGATGGTGAAGATCAACGGATAGAGGCTGAGATAGGGAGTTGGGCATTTGGTGCGGTAGTTTCTACTAAATTACCGATCATTAATTTTTATGGAGGTGTTAATTATATTACCGGCAAATCGGTTACCGACGTGTTAGGAACGTATAGAGTTACCAGCGGTCCATTTGCATCTGAAACCTATGTAGATCCTTTTTCTATCACCAAAAAAGTAAATGGTGTAACCGGTACTTTAGGTACAAAACTCAAGTTGGGCTTCTTTAGATTAAATGCAGAATATAATTTAGGAGAGTTCAATACCGCTACGGTAGGAGTTAACTTCGGGTTTAGATAGTAAAAGCTTATAATATAAAAGGCTCTTAAATAGCATGTGAATGCTTTGTTGAACCTATTTTTTGTGCTAGACGTGAAAAGTTAGTACAAAGTATTAAGTACATAGTAGAGCGTAAAAGTGTTTAGTACAGAGTAATGTGGTTAAATCATCTTGTTTTTGAAAGTATGAAATAGGATTTATAAGAGTTTAAGTTTGAGTCTGAATTTGAGTTTATCTTTTGTTTTTAAATTTATTTTCTTTAACCAACAACCAAAAAATAGCCAACACATAGGAATAAAAAAGACTGCCCAGATCTCTCCGGACAGCCTTTTTCCCATGGCCCTGTTAAAATCGTTTATTCCCTAATTGCCAAGGTGGCACCATCTTTCTCCTGAAGGTAAAAACTATCATCGGTAGATTTTATGGTGATTATATTGTTGGGTTTTCCGTCTAGACCTTTATACTCAACTGTATAAATATCGTCTTGTTTAGACCAATTGAAATCTGTTTTTATGGTAATGGTAGAACCTTCTATTTCATGATATCTACCAAGATAGACATCGTTGAAAATCCATTCTTTACGTACGGTTTGCTTAGCGGAATTTTCGGTTACGATTAAATCGGACTGAGACCAAATTCCAATAATGGGATCGGTGTTTTGCTCTATGCGAGAACAGTTCGCAAGAAACACTATGGCACAAATGGCCAACAAAGAGAGGAACTTCTTAGTCATAAGTAGGTTAATTTAATTTTGGATTTGGGATCCATAGTATTTAACGTGACTAGTTTGGGCTTATTATTATAATTCGATGTATGGTAACTATTTGACGATTTCTTCGTTAAAGCGCAATTTTTTTTAACAAAATGTGCATTTTGTCGATGTTTTTAACCACTTTTTCAGCTAATTAAATCAAGCTGCGAGTAGCATAATTCGTCAATAAATACCTATTTTTGAGGTGAAAATTCAATACACATAAGGTGGGTATTCCATTTTATATATAATAATTCATAAAATTAAAATAAATGAAAGTTACAGTAGTTGGTGCTGGTGCAGTAGGTGCTAGTTGTGCAGAATACATTGCCATTAAAGATTTTGCATCAGAAGTGGTTATTTTGGACATTAAAGAAGGCTATGCAGAAGGTAAAGCTATGGATTTGATGCAAACTGCATCATTAAACGGTTTTGATACCAAAATAACAGGAAGTACAAATGATTATTCAAAAACTGCAGATAGCCATATTGCAGTAATTACATCTGGTATTCCAAGAAAACCGGGTATGACTAGAGAAGAATTGATCGGTATTAATGCAGGTATCGTAAAAACGGTATCTAGCAGCCTTTTAGAGCATTCACCTAATGTTATTATAATTGTAGTAAGTAATCCAATGGATACTATGACTTACTTGGTACATAAAACTACTGGTTTACCTAAGAATAGAATTATTGGTATGGGCGGTGCTTTAGATAGTGCACGTTTTAAATATCGTTTGGCTGAAGCTATGGAAGCTCCTATTTCTGATATTGACGGTATGGTAATTGGTGGGCATAGTGATAAAGGTATGGTACCTTTAACTTCTCATGCAACTAGAAACAGTATTCGCGTTTCAGAATTTTTGTCTGATGAAAGATTAGAGCAAGTTGCTGCCGATACTAAGGTTGGTGGTGCTACTTTAACCGGATTGTTAGGTACAAGTGCTTGGTACGCACCAGGTGCAGCAGTTTCTGCTTTGGTACAGGCTATCGCATGTGATCAAAAGAAAATGTTCCCTTGTTCTACAATGTTAGAAGGGGAGTATGGTTTAAATGATATTTGTATTGGTGTGCCTATAATCTTAGGAAAAAATGGAATTGAAAAAATTGTTGATATTCCTTTAAGTGATGCTGAAAAAGCAAAAATGCAGGAAAGTGCAGAAGGTGTAACCAAAACCAATGGACTTTTAGAGTTGTAGTTTTTTAACTCCTAAACATAACAGAAACCCTTTATAGTTCAACTATAAAGGGTTTCTTGGTATAAGAAGATAGGCTTCAGGTACATATATTGTAAAAAATATACTACCTAGCATATTTTTCTTTTTATATTTGCCGCATGAATTCAAAATGGTGCGTAAGTACTTTATTTATTATTCTAGCCCTACTTGGGTTAAGTCAAGAGCAGAAGAAAACTTCTAATCAACAGATTTCACTTGAATTTGCTGATGTGGAAAGGTCTTCAAATTCCGCTCATGATGAGATTTTGGCTGTAATAACCAAAAAGCTCGAAGTTCTTGGTGTTGATGCTATCGAAGTGATAGAGAATGACGAAAGACAACTAAGCATTCGTTATTACAGTGATGTTGATGCTGAGAGTGTCAAAAAATTTCTTTCTGAAGAAGGTCAGTTTACAATAGGGTTTGATGGTGAAAAGCCTGTTGATAATCAAGATGAGCAATTGCCTGGTCAATATAATTTGGTCGTATTAGATCTTCATCAACAAATCGATAATGGGTTTCAGTTAAAAGCGACTCTAGTTACCGCTCAAGATTATAAGTTTGAGATTACGTACAATTCATTTACACTGCCCGTAAACAACGAAATTGCCATTGATCATGATGTCATAGATGAGTTGGCTATAAAGATCAATAGAGATGTTGCAATTACCGTAAATAATACTTCACATAATATTCCCGAGGTTAGGGCAGGTCCCCAAGGGAATAGAAATAGCTAAACTTCAGTATCTATGTAAGACGTAATTACTTTGCGACAAAGTAATATGCCTAGATTTTTAAATTACTTAATACGTATAATCAACATAAATTAAATATATAAAAATGCAAAATAAGGGACTTATAAAGCTATTTGCTTTATTATTCGGGTTAGTTAGTATATACCAGCTATCCTATACTTTTGTTACAAGCAAAGTAGAAAAAGAAGCGAACACCTTCGCGGCCAGCCGTGTGTCTGAGTCAGAAGAAGGTTATGTAGCAAAGAGAGAAACGGTAGCGGCTAACTATCTAGACTCTATCGGTAATAATACCGTTTTTGGCTATACCAATTATAATGAAGCCAAAAAGAAAGAATTAAACAAGGGACTTGACCTTAAAGGTGGTATCAATGTAACCCTTCAAATTTCTGTGAAGGATATTCTTAAAGGACTGGCAAATAATACTAAAAGCCCAGTTTTCAATAAGGCTTTAGCTGATGCAGATGCCGCATCTAAAAATAGTGACGATACTTACATTGAACTTTTCTTTGAGGCTTTTGACGCTATAAAAGGAGATACTAAACTGGCTTCACCTGATATTTTCGCTAACAAAGGTCTTAGTGATGAAATTAACTTTCAAATGTCAGATGATGAGGTTAAGCCTATCATCCGTAGAAAAATCGATGAATCTATTGTATCGGCTTTTGAGGTATTGAGAGAACGTATCGATGGTTTTGGTGTTACACAGCCAAACATTCAAAGAGAAGGTAATTCTGGTCGTATTTTGGTTGAATTGCCAGGTGCTAGAGATATAGCACGTGCACAAGACCTTTTATCTAGTACGGCTCAATTAGAGTTTTGGGAAACGTACAAGCAAAGTAATACAAGCTTCAGCACATTCTTAATTCAAGCAAATGAGAAGCTAAAAGAAATTGTTGAGGTAAAAGAGCCTGAGCAAGTTAAAGAAGAGTCGGAGTTAGATTCTTTGTTATCTGATGTTTCTGCTGATTCTTTAGATTTGGCAACACAGGTGAATCCTTTATATGAGCTATTGATACCTGCTAATCCAGGTTCAAATGCAATGTTCCGTGCCGCTGTAAAAGATACGGCTACTATTGGGTCTTATTTAAGAATGCCGGAAATTAGAAGGTTATTACCTGCTGATATTCAGTTCACCAAGTTTGTATGGGAAAGACCTGCTACCGAAGATACTGAGGTTATTGATTTATATGCCTTAAAATCTAATCGCGAAGGTACGCCTAGAATTAGTGGTGATGTAGTAAGTGATGCTAGAGCGGATTTTGATCAGTTCAGTAAGCCTGCTGTTTCTATGACCATGAATACAAAAGGTGCTAAAGAATGGGAAAAATTAACTGGAGATGCTTACACTAACCAGACTGGTATAGCAATTGTTTTAGATAATAAAGTTTATACTGCACCTGGTGTTTCTTCTGGTCCTATCTCTGGTGGTCGTTCAGAAATTACGGGTGACTTTACAGTAAACGAAACAAAAGATATCTCTAACGTACTTAGAGCTGGTAAACTTCCTGCTTCTGCTGAAATTATTCAGTCTGAAATTGTTGGTCCTTCTTTAGGTCAAGAAGCTATTGATAGTGGTTTTATGTCTTTCTTGATCGCAATGGCAATCGTTCTTTTATGGATGATCGCTTACTACGGTAAAGCCGGTGCTTTTGCAGATGTTGCTTTACTATTGAACATATTATTGATCTTTGGTGTGTTAACTAGCTTAAATGCGGTATTAACATTGCCTGGAATTGCTGGTATCGTATTAACAATTGGTATGTCGGTTGATGCCAACGTACTTATTTTTGAGCGTATTAAAGAAGAATTGGCAAAAGGTAAGGGCAAGAGCCAAGCCGTTGCAGATGGTTTTGGTAATGCATTGTCATCAATTTTAGATGCGAACATTACTACAGGTTTAACGGCAATTATCTTATTTGTTTTCGGTTCAGGACCAATTAAAGGTTTTGCAACTACATTATTGATCGGTATTATAACTTCTTTGTTCACTGCAATATTTATTACCCGTTTGTTAGTTGACTGGTATATTGGAGGAAAAGGTAGAAGTTTAGATTTCTCTACTAGTATTACAAAGAACTTGTTCAAAGGGATCAATATCGACTTCTTGGTGAAAAGAAAAATAGCTTATGTTATTTCTGGAATATTGGTTGCAATTGGTTTGTCATCTCTATTCTTTGGTCCAGGATTACAGCAAGGTGTAGATTTCGTTGGTGGTCGTTCTTATACAGTTCGTTTTGAGCAACCTGTTAATCCATCGGAAATAGCATCAGAATTAAATACTGTTTTTGGTAGTGGTACTAATGTAAAAACATACGGAGAGTCTAACCAAGTAAAAATAACTACCCCTTATAAAGTAGATGTTGAAGGAATTGAAGTTGACACTGAAATTCAAGATAAGCTATTTACTTCTTTACAGAAGTACTTGCCAGACGGTATTAGCAAAGATGCATTTGTTTTGGGTGGTGTTGATGATGAAGCAGTTGGGATCTTACAATCTGTAAAAGTAGGGCCTACTATTGCAGATGATATTAAAAACAATGCTTTCTTGGCAATTCTAGGATCATTGGCAGTAGTGTTCTTATATATCTTATTAAGATTTAGAAGATGGCAATTCTCATTGGGAGCTGTTGTTGCGGTATTCCATGATGTATTGATCGTACTAGGTGTATTCTCTATTTTCGGTAAATTGATGCCATTTAACATGGAAATCGATCAAGCGTTTATTGCGGCAATATTGACTGTAATTGGTTATTCGTTAAATGATACCGTGGTTGTATTTGACCGTATTCGTGAGACATTGGCAGAGCGAGGCTGGAATGGCGGTGCTAACATTAACTATGCTATAAACAGTACATTAAGCAGAACATTGAATACGTCATTGACTACCTTGGTAGTGTTATTGGCAATCTTCATATTTGGTGGTGAATCATTAAGAGGATTTATGTTCGCAATGATAGTTGGTGTTGTTATAGGTACATATTCATCTGTATTTATTGCAACTCCTGTAATGTTCGATGCACTAAGCAAGAAAATTACATCTGGTAAAGAGTAATAAATTTTAACTAGCTTAAAATAAGAAAGCCGTTCAGAAATGAACGGCTTTTTGTTTTTATAAAAATGCTACCTATTGAATGAGGCCTGTTGAACCTTGCTCAGAAGGCATAAGGTTTAAGGTTCGTTTGGGATTTAAATCTTTTTCTTTTCTATGGGATACAAAAATGATAGCGGTATCTGTTTCTACTGCAAATTTATTGACCAAGGCAACCAATAACGCAGCCGATTCGTCGTCCATGCCTGCCGTTGGTTCATCTAAAATTAATAAAGGTGGTTGTTTTACCATGGCACGCGCAGTCATGATCAGTCGTTGTTTACCTGTTGATAGTTTATTGAAATAAGTATTTTTTATTGATGTTAAGTCCAATAATGCCAACCATTGCTTTATTATTCTCTGTTGAAACTCCGTTGGGCGCGTATATAAACCTACAGAGTCGTTTAACCCAGAGATAAGCATGTTTTCTATAGAATGCCTTCCGCTGAATTTATCGGTCATTGCCGGGGCATAATAGCCGATCTTTTTCTTGATATCCCATACACTTTCGCCGCTTCCTTTTTTGCTGCCAAAGAGGTAAATTTCTTGACCATATGCCTTTGGGTTGTCACCAAATATCATTGAAAGTATAGTGGATTTACCACTGCCGTTGGTGCCAGATAATTGCCAGAAATCTCCTTTGTTTATTGACCAATTGATATTGTTAAGAATTTTATTCTCTCCGTATGAAATACTTACGTTTTTAAAATCAACCAATGTATCTGGTAAATTAGCGAATTCAATACCAGATTTAGGTATGCTAATGGTGGTAAAGCTGTTGGGTATCTTGTTTTCGTTAGATGGAGAGGAATCCATAACTGAAAACTTGTCTTTTTCAATAAGCCCGTAATTATTGATAAATGAAAGGGTGTCGGATTTTCTACTTGCTAATTGTATAAAGGAAATAGATTCGGAATGTGCTTCAAGTATGATTTTTAGTTTTTTTTGAAATGCCACATCAAGATTATCAAAAGGGTTGTCCAATATAATATAATCAGGATTCTCGTTTAACAAGTGATGGAGTAATGCTCTTTTTTGTTCTCCACTTGACATAGTTTTTAGTGCCTGGCCTTCATTGCTTATAATTTTTATGTCATGCTTGTCTTCCTCGTCTATTAGCTTTTCTAAGGTAAAATGCGAAAATAGCTTTCCGTTTTTTAAAGCAAACTCCTTAAGGGCGGTGGGTATTTTTCCGTGTTGAAAATCTTTAATGAAGCCTTTCTTGTTAGAGTCGTTGTTTAGATATATTGCCCAGTGATTCATTTATGCATTAATTCTATAAATATGAACTTGATTATTGTGGTAGGTGGTCGTGAAATCTAAAAACATGCCGTTTTTTATTGCTGTTTTTTGCGATGGCACATTATCTACCTGTATGATAGATATAAGACTGTTTGCCCATTTTTTGTTGAAGGCCACTTTTTTACATTTTTCAGCAGCCTCAAATGCATAGCCTAGTCTCCAATAGTTTGGTAAAATGGAATAACCAATTTCAAATTCTTGTTTGCCATCAACTTCTTGTATTAATATGCCGCATAAACCGACAAGAGTATTGCTGCCTTTTAAAAAAAGCGCATTCATACCGCCTAAGTTTTTATGGTAACGTTCAAAGATTCTTTCAAACTGTTCTTTGCAGGCGGTTATTGGGTCACTTGGTAAGCCAAACCAATATTGACTGCTTAAAGGTTCCTCATGAAAGGGTAGCCAATCTTCAAAATCAGAATTTTTTACCTCTTTAAAAAGTAGGCGTTCAGATTCTTCATTGAATAATACATATGCCGGCATTATATTGTTTTAAAAGGTACGTAAGTAAACAATATTTAGTTTCTACTAAAACTAATGCTGTCACCAATAGAAAGCCCTAGTTCTTGCGCTAGCCCACCATTTATTTCTAGTACGTACTTTATTGGAACTTGAGATGAGAGGCCTGTCTCGTTAAGTGGTTGAGCATTCTCTTGAAAACTGGCAATTGTTAAATTCTCTTTTATGTAAATGATATCTAATGGAAATTCTGTATTCTTCATGTAAAAAGAATGCATTCTTTCATCAGGAAATATGAATAACATACCTTGATTTTTTTCCATGCCCTTGCGGTACATAAGTCCGGTTTGGGTTTCGTAATCGGTCTCTGCAAATTCAATGTTGAACGTAGTCTTAACCGTATCACTTGCATTTAGAAAAATGGTTAAATCTCCTTCATGGGTGAAATCTATGCTTTGTGTGGCAATGGTCTTTTTTTGCTCTTCTTTACAAGAAAAAACCAATATTGCTGCTACAATTAAAACAACCCAACTTTTAAGTATGTTTTTCAATGTTATGTAGTTTTAGTTTTTCTGAACATGAAATAGAAACCGACTAAGATAAAAGGGATACTTAACCATTGGCCAGTAGAAAGCAGTCCTAATGATTCTTCAAAACCTCCTTGGCTTTTCTTTACGAATTCCGCAAAGAAACGCACCGTCCAAAGTAGAACAAAGAACAAACCGAACAAGTAACCTGTTTTGTTTTTTTTGTCGGTTTTCCAATATAGAAAGTACAGTAAAATGAATATAAATATATAGCCTATTCCTTCATACAATTGTGCAGGATGACGGTATGGTATCTCTGCTAAATACTGAGAAAATTGCGGATTGTTCTCAATAGCGGAATAAGCTGCATTCAAGGTTTTTTCTTGAGTAATCCCTAATGCTTTTGATGGATGTAGGTCGTCTGAGTCCCTTATGAATTTAGTGGCGAATATGAAATTTTCATCAACCACCTTACCATTGATCTCCGAGTTGAAGAAATTTCCTAAACGAACACAGAATGCACCTATGGAAACTGGTATTACCATTCGGTCAAATATCCAAAGCATATTGAATTCAGGATATTTTCTAGTGTACAAGTAAGTTCCAATGATAATACCTATGGTGGCTCCGTGACTTGCTAAACCAGTGAAACCGGTAAATTCATAACCATCTATTAGTCCAAACAGTAAACTGCCCGAATCACTTTCTCGAACAGGAATTAAAATCTCTATAAGGTGATTAGAGTAATATGCCCAATCATAAAAAAACACATGACCTAGTCTAGCACCCAACATGGTGCTTAAAACCGTGTAAATAAAAAGGGAATCTAACTGTTCTACAGATTTTTTCTCGTTGAGGAAAATCTTTTTCATTAGAAACCAACCTAGGGCAAAGGCGGTTATCCAAAGTAGATTGTAGTACTTTATTTGAATGAAGCCGATATTGAAAAGTGTCTCATTCGGATTCCAAGTAATTCCTAAGAAATGCATGTGTTGAATTTAGAAAGGCTAAGATAATAAAATAGAAATCTACGTAGGCTTAAGAATGGGGAAATTGGTTTTGTTATAGGTTAAAAGAGCGTTAAGAATTTTGAAAATAGAGCAAAGAATATAGAATAGAGAAAAGTGAAAATAGATAATTGAAAAAAATATTTAATTTGTGAAACTACGTTAGCAGTTTATGACCTACTGTATTTAGTTTGAATTGCCTAGTTTTTATTCTTGAGCTTGTATTTTGAACTTAAACTTTTTAAGGAACTGGGTCGTAGCCTTTACCGCCCAAAGGGTTGCAGCTAAAAATTCGTTTTGTGGCAAGCCATCCCCCTTTAAAAAGCCCATGTTTTTTTAATGCTTCTAAGGTGTATTGCGAGCAAGTGGGAGAATATCTACAAGTAGCAGGAGTGTAAGGTGATATGGCTAGTTGATAAAAACGAACCAACAAAACAAAAGGAGCAATGAGAATTTTTTTTAGTGTGATTTTCAAATCGATAAATTGATACTGCAAATTTACTACAAAACTGTAGAATGTAATTAAATAATAAGTCCGGATGGGTTGCATCCGGACTTATGACATTTAAATGGTTTTTGTTTAGGCACCTATTCTTATGGGTTCTAAATGAGATGCTTCTTCTTCGGTATATAATCTAGATCGAATCAAAAACCGAAGACCTAAAGGAATTTCCAATGAAAAACTAGAGCCAATACCCTGGGTAACATCAACTGTTAACTGCGTATGTTTCCAATATTCAAACTGATCTTTAGACATATGAAAGTCACAACCTTCAATTGAGCCCAAGCACACATCATTATGATCAAGCATTAAATCACCCTTTTCAAAACACATGGGGGAAGAACCATCACAGCACCCACCACTTTGGTGAAACATAAGTTCTCCATGTTTTTCTTTTAATTGGGCAATTACCTCTGCTGCTTTATCGGTTACCAGAACTCTTTTTGTCTTCATTGTATTAGGTTTTTTAAAAGAATCCCATTTTTTTCTTATCGTAAGAGATAAGCATGTTTTTGGTTTGACGATAGTGCGACAACATCATTTTGTGATTTTCTCTACCAATACCTGACTTTTTATACCCACCGAAAGGAGCATGTGCAGGGTATAGGTGATAACAGTTTACCCAAATTCTACCTGCCTTTATGGCTCTTGAGATTTGATATGCTTGGTGTGTGTCGCGTGTCCAAACTCCGGCACCTAATCCGTATAAAGTATCGTTTGCAATCTCTATGGCCTCCGCTTCATCCTTGAAGGTGGTTACACAAAGAACGGGACCAAAAATTTCTTCTTGGAAAACGCGCATCTTGTTATTTCCTTTTAAGATTGTTGGTTCAATGTAATAGCCGCCTTCTAAACCTTCGTTGTACGCTTGAGAACCTCCGGTAAGCACTTCACAACCTTCTTCTTTTCCTATTTGAATATAGCTGAGAATTTTTTCGAACTGATCGTTAGAGGCTTGCGCACCCATCATTGTATTAGGATCAAGAGGGTGCCCCATTTTAATTGCTTTGGTACGCTCTATGACACGTTCAATAAATTTGTCGAATATGCTTTCTTGAACCAACATTCTAGACGGACATGTACAAACTTCACCTTGGTTTAAAGCGAACATGTTGGCACCTTCTAAACATTTATCAAAGAATTCATCATCGGCGTCCATAATACTCTCAAAGAATATATTCGGAGATTTACCGCCCAATTCTAAGGTAACCGGAGTTATGTTTTTAGATGCGTACTGCATGATTAATTGTCCGGTAGTGGTTTCACCTGTGAAAGCTATTTTGTCAATTCTTGGGCTGGATGCCAATGGTTTTCCTGCCTCAGCACCGAATCCGTTTACTATATTAAGAACTCCGTCAGGTAAAATTCCTTCTATGATTTCCATTAGAACTAAGATTCCTACAGGAGTTTGTTCTGCTGGTTTTAACACTACACAGTTTCCAGCAGCTAAAGCCGGTGCTAATTTCCAAGTTGCCATTAATAAAGGAAAATTCCAAGGAATAATTTGACCGACGACCCCTAAAGGTTCAGTAACATTTAAAGCCACGGTATTTGAATCTAATTCACTTACAGAACCTTCTTCGGCTCTTATAACACCTGCAAAATATCTAAAATGATCTACGGCTAATGGTAAATCTGCTGCACGGGTTTCACGAATTGCTTTACCATTGTCCCAAGTTTCTGCTCTTGCCAAAACTTCAAGATTCTGCTCTATTTTGTCTGCAATCTTTAAAAGCATATTGCTTCTCTCGGTAGCTGAAGATGAGTTCCATGATGGAGCTGCTTTCCATGCAGCATCTATTGCCTTTTCAATATCTTCGGATGTTGATCTCGGTATTTTTGTAAATGATTTACCATCTACAGGTGAAATATTGTCAAAATACTCTCCCTTACTCGGTGCTACCCATTTGCCGCCAATATAGTTTTCATATTGATTTTTGAATTTGGGTTTTTGAAGTACATCTTTTTCTACAGTTGCTGTTGTGCTCATAATATATGATTTAAGTTAATACTGGAAGTAAGTGTATTGAGTGTGCATCAATACAATACTCTAAATGTACTTCTCATAATAACAATTTGTCTGACGCATTCTACGAATAATGTGAACTATTCTATCAATAATTGATTTTATGATTTTTTTAAGTATATAATTTTGTAAATTCCTTAAAATTAAATCAATATAATTGTGATTCAGTTATCTGACAGTTTTTTAAAAGGAAGACGTTTGGAGACCATGGTCGAGAACCAAACATCGTACACGATGAACAATGCGACCATGCATGTTTTTGAAACCCATGAGCAGGCAGCAAGTGTTCTCCTAAAATTTGAACAGCCTGTTTTGGCAAGTATGATTCAAGGAAAGAAGATAATGCACTTGCGCGATTATGAGGCATTTGACTTTTTGCCCGGTGAATCTTTGGTGTTGCCCGCCAATGAAAGCATGTGTATCGATTTTCCTGAGGCCATGGCAAAGAACCCGACCAGGTGTTTGGCAATGGCAATATCTGAAGAAAAGATTAATAAGGTATTGCAGTTTATGAACGAGAACATGCCTAAAAGTAATAAAGAGGCATGGGGACTAATGGATTATAATTTTCATTTTGTGAATGATAGGGGAATCTATCAAATTATACAGCGCTTATTGTTTCTTTTTTCAGAAGATCACCCATCAAAGGATATATTCGTTGATAATATGTTACGCGAGCTGATCATACGAATTCTGCAGACCAATGAACGTAAAATATATAGTAATGCAACATTGGCCATTAAGAAAGAGAGTAGGTTGACCGAGGTTATACGATATATAAGAAATAACGTTCACAAATCTTTAAGCGTAGATTTTCTCAGTAAAATGGCTTGTATGAGTCCGTCACACTTTTATAGAACGTTTAAGCAAGAGTTAGGTATATCACCAGTAGAGTTCATAAATAATGAACGAATAAAACTAGCGGTAGGTTTATTGCAAGATCCCAATAGAAGTATAAAAGATGTGTATCTTGATTGCGGATTTGAAAGTAGATCGTACTTCAATAGAGTTTTTAAAACAAGGCAGCATTTAGCACCCGGTGAATACCAGTCTAAAATTCAAAAATCCAGATATTTAGATTAAAGGCTGTAAGTTGTACCGTCTTTACCGTCTTTTAATTGAATGCCCAATTCGGCCAATTGATCACGTATTTTATCTGAGGTAGAAAAATCTTTATTTTCCCTTGCAGCTTTACGTAGCTCTATTAGCAATTCGACTACACCACCTAGTTTTTCTGTATCTGCGTCTGAACTACTTTTATTTTCAAGACCTAAAACATCGAATACAAAACTGTGCAATGTAGCTTCTAATTCTTGCTTGTCTACTTCGGTAATAGATTCAGTACCCTCTTTGATCAGGTTAATGTGTTTAACGGCATCAAAAAGTTTTGCTATTAAAATAGGTGTATTGAAATCATCGTTCATTGCGGCATAGCAAGACGATTTCCAACTTTTAACGTCAAAATCGGTGGATTTGCCCGTTTTTAAGGATTTCAAAGAATTGAAGGCTTCCATTAACTTGTTAAACCCTTTTTCAGACGCCAGTAGCGCATCATTGCTCATATCTAAAATACTGGTATAATGAGCCTGCATCATAAAAAACCTTACCATTGATGGGGAAAAGGGCTTACTAAAAATATCATTCTCACCAGAAAAAATCTCACCAGGAAGAATACTGTTTCCTGTAGATTTCGCCATTTTTCTTCCGTTCAAGGTCAGCATATTGGCATGTAACCAATAATTTACCGGACTTTGACCGTTGCAAGCTTCAGCTTGGGCAATTTCGCATTCATGATGTGGAAATTTTAAATCCATTCCGCCACCATGAATATCAAATGTTTCACCTAGGTATTTAGTGCTCATGGCCGTACACTCTAAGTGCCACCCTGGAAAACCATCTCCCCATGGTGATGGCCACCTCATAATATGTTGTGGTTCTGCTTTTTTCCACAATGCGAAATCTTGCGGATTGTGCTTGTCGTCTTGAGCAGCAAGATCACGTGTATTGGCAATCATGTCTTCAAGCTTGCGCCCACTTAACTTACCATACTCGTGCTCTTTATTGAATTTTGCTACATCAAAATATACAGAACCATTGGTTTCGTAAGCAAATCCTTTTTCAAGTATATCCTTAATTATTTCAATCTGCTCTATAATATGACCTGTTGCGGTAGGCTCAATACTCGGTGGTAAGAAATTAAATTTCTCTAAAATATTATGGAAATCTACAGTGTAACGCTGTACAACTTCCATAGGTTCCAATTTTTCTAAACGTGCCTTTTTTGCAATTTTATCTTCACCGTCTTCTGCGTCATCTACCAAATGACCGGCATCGGTAATATTACGAACGTAGCGTACTTTATAACCCAAGTGTTTAAAGTATCTGAAAATCATGTCAAAGGACATAAAAGTTCTACAGTTTCCTAAATGAACATTGCTGTACACTGTTGGTCCACAAACATACATGCCGATATGACCTGTATTTATGGGTTTGAAAACTTCTTTTTTTCCTGTTAAGGAATTATATACTTTAATTTCTTGACTTTCGTACAATTGCATGAAGCTATATGCTATTAAAAATGGGTATCTAAATTTAAGTAGTTCAAAAACTCACGGCGTACCAATTCTTCTTTGAATTTTCCACCATATTCAGCTGTAACCGTACTACTGTCTATGTCGCGTATGCCTCGAGAATTTACACAAAGGTGTTTTGCATCTATTACACAAGCAACATCTTCGGTACCCAACGCTTTTTGTAATTCTCTTACGATTTGAATATTCAAGCGTTCTTGTACCTGAGGTCTCTTGGCATAATAATCGACTATACGGTTCATTTTTGAAAGCCCAACTACAGTACCGTTCGAGATGTAGGCAACATGTGCACGACCAACTATAGGTAGCAAATGATGCTCGCAAGTAGAGTATAGTGTAATGTTTTTTTCAACTAACATTTCACCATACTTGTACTTATTGTCAAAAGTAGAAGCCTTAGGTTTTCTGCTAGGATTTAATCCGCCAAAAATTTCGTTCACATACATTTTAGCAACTCTGTTAGGAGTTCCTTTTAAGCTATCGTCGGTTAAATCTAGACCCAATGTTAGCATGATCTCGCGTACGTTATTGCGAATACGTTCAATCTTTTCGGCATCGTCCAAATCAAAAGCGTCTGAACGTAATGGAGTATCTTCTGACGTAGAAATATGATCGTTTCCTATTTCGTCAAATTGATTTTCCAGTGTATCCTCAATTTTCATTTTATCTTTCTTTTACAAGCTGCAAAGATATACAATATGTGCCACTTTATAACTAATTGCGGGCATTACACAACATAAATTAGCCATAACGTTAAGGTCTCGTTAATTTTATTTTTCCAAATCACATGGCTCCTATGACCAAGTATGGTATCTCCATTTTTTTAATTTGCTTTTTTGGTGTCTTCACATGTTTTGCTCAAGTGTCTTCAGACTGTGCCAATGCAGTACCTATTTGTTATAATACACCTGTTAATGGAGGAACTAATGGATACGGAATAGATGATTATAACGGCGCTTCTATTTCTGGTTGTATTACCCAGGGTAGCGGTACCATAGAAACCAATTCTGCATGGTATACCTTTAAAACAGGTGAAACAGGGCAATTAGGTTTTAATATAGGATTTGATTCTAGTGAAGATTGGGATTTTGCCCTTTACAGAACCAATGATTGTAGCGCATTGGGAGATCCAGTGAGATGTAATTATTTTGATAACTCAGATAATAGTAGTTATATAGGAGTGGGTGAGGACCCGACTGGTATTGATAATATACAGTATGATGAGTGGTTAACGGTAGAACTTGGTGAGGAATACCTGTTAATGATCAATAATTTCAGTAACAATAACTCCGGATTTTCCATTCAATTTTCAGGAAACATCTTTGTAGAGTTTCCTAATTCCGCTTTAGATTGTGATATTATCGACAATTTATTGGGGCCGCCAATTATCGCTTGTGATAATGAAAAGGTAGTTTTAGATGCTACAACCACTGATGCTTTAGATTATGAATGGTATCTTGATTCTGGGGTGGGCTATCAGCAGATTCCCGGAGAAAACGACCCTTTGTTATCTGTCGCAGTTTCTGGTATGTATCGCGTTTTGGTGGTAAGACCTTTAGGGAATAATTTAATTAGTGAAACACAAGTAGCTTATGCGCCATCGCCCGAAACTTTTGAATTGGAAGATGAAACCGCATGTTTAGATGGTACGGCAATTGATTTTAATCAAAAGGATACCGAAGCATTGGGAGGACAAAGTCCGATGGATTTTCGTGTCTCTTATCATGAAAGTTTTGCAGATGCATTTGATGGAGCCAACGCACTTTCAAAAGAATATATACCTACACAAATTTCGCAAACCATATATGTTAGAACTACTTCAATAGAGAATTCAATGTGTTTTGATGCCTCTGAATCTTTTGAGGTAAACGGTATTGAATTGCCGGTGTTAGATTTTGAAACAGAAGTTTATATCTGTGGCGATGAGCCAGTTGTGACTATTGGTCAACGAGTACCCGACGCTAATTTTACGTACGAATGGAGTTCGGGTCAAACTTCTTCTTTAATAACGGTAGCTGAACCAGGTGTATATACGTTGTCTGTAACCAATACTCAAGGGTTGATACAGTGTATTACCGTTAGATCGGTTACAGTGGTTTTTTCTAGTCCGCCGGTAATATCAGATATTACCATTGAATATGAAGATGATGCTTCTAATATTGTCAATGTCTATTTGGAGGAAGATGGTGATTTTGAATTTCAAGTAGATGATGAAACGCCACAAAGTAGCGGACTTTTTAATAATCTATTCCCTGGCGAGCATACTATTACTGTTCGAGATATAAATGGTTGTGGGTCAAATACCAGAGATATAGTGGTTGTAGGGTTTCCAAAGTTTTTTACTCCAAACGGAGATAATGTTAATGATACATGGACGGTAAATGGTTTGTCTGCATTGGAAAACCCCGTGATAACTATTTATGACCGTTATGGTAAATTATTGCATCAGATCTTTGAAGGTTCTAGTGGTTGGAACGGTTCGTTCAATGGAAGCCTGTTACCAGAATCAGATTATTGGTTTAAACTTTCCTACACCAATTCCTTAGGTGAAAATACCAATGCATCTTATATTAATAATCACTTTACTTTAAAGCGCTAGGGTTAATTTTTAGTGTCTAAAAGTGTATTTTATCGATTAAATGCCATAATCTTCGCTGTAAGATACTAAAGCAGGTCATGTGTAGTTATAATATACATCACGTATACTAAATAGCTACACATTTTATGAGAACACTCATTTGTTCTATTTGCTGCATGTTTCTTTTTTGTTGGAATGTTGCTGCACAGAATTCAGCCGATTGTAGAACGGCTATTCCTGTTTGTGCCGATCAACCTATAATGGGTATTGCAGGTGGTTCTGGTGATGTTGATGATTTTGATCCAGAAGTTATCAGGGAAACGGGCTGCTTGGAAAAAGGTAGTTTAACCTCGGCAAATATAGAGTTCAATACATCATGGTTCGTTTTTAGAGCGGGTACGGGTGGTCAAGTCGGTTTCGATATTGAAGCGCTGCCATCTTCGGGATCAACACCTACGGCAGAATGGGATTTTGCCGTTTATGGACCAGATGTTGATTGTGCCGATATTAGTAATGGTACGGCTCAGCCAATTCGTTGTAATTACGAAGTGAACGATACAAATTTTACCGGGCTCGGTGTTAATCCAGATAGTGGTCAAGAAGGTCAGGCTTCTTTAACGGGCAATCAAAACACATATGATGAGTATTTAGATGTACTGCCAGGGGAAATTTATTATATACTGATCAACAACTTTGCTGATAATTTTACAGGTGACCCAGAGCCCTTTATGCTGACTTTTACGGGTAGTTCTGTAAGTGCTGACCAAAATACGGCACTAGACTGTACGCTAAGAGATGAATTTTTAGGATTGGATATTGTGGCTTGTGAAGGTGATGATCCAATAACCATTAGTGCTATGAACTCGCCTGCAGGTGCAGATATTGCTAGTGTAGAATGGACAGTTGACTATGAAGATGACGGTATTATTGATGATACATTAACGGGATCGGGAGATTTTGGAGCTGAATTGGTTATTGTTAGCCCTAATACAGGACGTTACTTTGCTACAATTACAACTGCATCTGGTTCTCCTCCAACAGTAAGTGATGATAGTGGGGTTATGGTGACCTTTTATGGTACACCGATTTTAGACCGTGTAGAAACATTGGACACCAATCTTTCTATTGATCCAGATCAAAATAATATTGAATTTTTTGTAGAAGGTGATGGCGATTATGAATATGCTATTAATGGTGGTCTATTTCAAGATAGTCCGATCTTTATGAATGTGCCTCCAGGAATTAATACGGTTATTATTAACGATAAAAATGGCTGTGGTATAACCGACCCTTTGGAATTTTTAGTGGTAGGCTACCCTAAGTTCTTTACGCCAAATGGTGATGGAACAAATGATGACTGGAATGTAAAAGGTATTGAAACATTAAATAACCCTGTTGTATTTATTTTTGATAGATACGGTAAGTTGTTGAAGCAATTAGGACCCACAGATGGATGGGATGGTAATTTTAACGGACAGCAAATGCCATCTACTGATTATTGGTTTCGCTTTGAATATGGCGAGCAAGAAGATGGCTTATTGGTTGCCAAAACCCGAAAAACTCATTTTTCATTAAAAAGGTAAAACCCTCAGGACAGGCTCATGAGGCATTTAAAGTAAACAAACTTTTAAATTCTAGGCAAGCCTCGGGGTACTATACCCTTTGGCGGTGCTAATAAAATAAAAAAGGGGAGCAATTTGCTCCCCTTTTTTATTGAGTTCCATTTCCTCTAAAAGTTTATCGTATAACTTAAGGTTGCATTGGTTATACCTCTATCAATCATTGCAGGTGTAGTAATTCCTGCATTGAAAAGTCTTTCGCTAACATCTTGTTGAGAACGGCTTAAAGAAAAATCTAATTTACTTCCTCCGAAATTATAACCAATTCCGCCAGAAATAGCATTTAAATCTCCAATAGTATTGCCATTTGCGTAAGGACTTTGTTCAAAACGATAACCTGCTCTTAGGCTAACTTGTTGAATTCTGTATTCGCCACCAAGTCTAAATGTGGAAACAGCACCTAAATCACTTGCTATTTGTGAATTCACCGTTTGAAAACTTGGGTCGCTAGTAGGTCGTAGTTCCGATTGTGAAAAATCTTGGTAACCGTAATCGAAGCTTAATAGTCCGTCTTTTGCGAAAATAACAGCCAAACTACCTGTAAGTTTACTTGGCGTTTTAACAGTATACTTTTCAAAAAGGTTTACAATGTTGAAGTTGATGAAATTAATCTCTTCGTCAGCTAAATCAGAATTAATGCGTTGAGACGTATTATCTTCTAAACGGTACCAAGTTGGAGATTGGTAGCTACCGCCTAAACGCACATTATCATTTAATTTTGCAATAGCACCTAAGCTAAAAGAGAAACCATTTCCTTCTGTTTCCAAATAATTATCAAAAGTGGTTCTTGTAATTTCAGAATTGGGTTCATATCCTCCTTCTGTAAATTCATCATATTGTGTGTATAGAACACTGTGAAAATTTAACGAGGCGCCTAAGTAGATATCTTCTTTATATTGAGAAGCGACATTTACTGTAAATTTACTATTGTAGCCCGTAGTTCTTCTTATGAAATCTTGATCAACAAAATCGTAAAGTGTATTGCTTACATAATTAGTGTTGGTGTCATCTTCGGTTTCCGGATCAAGTATACCACCATAATATCCTAAAAATGCCTGTTGGTCACTATATCCTTGAAATGCGCCAATATCAAGATAGGCTTCTTCCAAGAATTCACCATCTTGTACAAGAATGGAACCAAATGGCGTGCCCTGTGCATATTCTGAGAAATAGGTGTCAATACCTTGATTACTACTGCCCGAAACATAATATTCGTTATCGAAATTATTTACTAAATCGTAGTTAAAGGCAAGTGTAAATTTTTGCCAATCGGAATTTGGGTTCGTATTTCTAAACACGAATACCCCACCTAATTGGTTCATTTCAAAATTATTGTCTTTTGTAATATTGGCATCACCAAAATAACGGGCATCATTATTTATATGATAATTAGATCCCGAAATTGTAAAAAGGCTATTGCTGAAAACCGCTGATCCGGCAGGGTTTATGTTTAAGGATGATAAGTCGCCGCCAAGTGCTCCAAAAGCACCTCCCATGGCTTGAAAGCGAGCAGTACCTTGAAGGTTTTCAGTGCCGTAACGTAAGGCTTCATTTATATTTTGTGCACTACCAATGGCGCATGCCATTAGTATTACGAAAGTTAAATATCTTTTCATAGCAATATTTCGATTTTGATAAGTGATTGATTTTAGTTTCTTCTGCCGCTGCTACTTCTTGAAGATCCAGAAGATCTAGATGATCCGCTACTTGAACTTCTAGTGCTGCTTCCGCTGCTGTAGGATCTGCTACTAGAACTACTTCTGCCAGAGCTATAACTGCTACTGCTTCTTGAACTGCTGCCGGTGCTTCGGTAAGAACGACTCGAACTACCAGAGCTTCTACCTGATGAATAACTTCTTGAGCTACTTCCAGAGTTTCTGTAAGTGGAAGTTCTTGGTACCGCAACCCTGCTACTGCTAGATCTAGTTGAACTGGAACTATAGGTTCTAGGACTGCTACTATATCTGCTGCTGTAGTTTCTTGAAGAGCTACTATATCTAGGTGTAGCTCTTGTACTTCTACTTGTTCTGTAGGCTCTATTTTGATCTACACCGACTGTTCTTCTAGTAGTTGAATTTCCTGAATAGGTTCTTGAACTACGAGTGTTTGCAGAACTTCTTGCCGTAGTGGCGCGTGTAGAAGTACTTCTATATCTTGGCGAGTTGCCTCTGGTGTTTACATTAGAACGACCTCTTGCCGCTGTTGAAGAAAGTCCGCTGTTATTGGTACTTGTTCTTGTATAATTTCCTCTTCTTGAATTGTTGACCGCATAGCTTCTGTTGGTATATCCACGATAACGGTTGTTGTATCTATTTCCGTAGCCGTATCCATAAGCATATCCATAATAAGGACGGTTCCATCCAAATCCGAAACCTGCATAGCCAAATCCAAATCCGGTATAACCCCAGTTATTCCATCTATTCCATCCCCAAGGTCTGTTCCAGCCATATCCGTAGTATCCGCCATAACCCCAGTTGTTCCATCCCCAATTGTTCCAACCCCAAAATGGGTCGTTCCAACCATAAAAACCTCCATAACCCCAGTTGTTCCAACCATTATTATGTATATAAATACTTACATCGGCATTGTTGCTACCCCAGCTACCATAACCTTCATAGTCATTTGCATCGGCGTAATAATCCGTTAACTGCTCATCGGTAATTGTGTCATTTACAATATTGCTTGAATAAGAATCTACATCGGTAAATATTTCACTATCCAATATTTGGTCATATTGATCGGCTTTATCGCCAAAATATGCTGAATAGGTGTCGTCTTGAGCGGAGTTTTGGTTGTAATTTCTTTGTTCCGGTCTTCTTTCTACTGTTCTGGTAACATCATCTGAATAGATGCCGTCATTGTCGTAATATGAAGATTGCTGGTAGGTACCGCAAGAAGCTGTAAATATAGCAAGGGTTACCAACATTGAGATGTTGCGAAGTTTGTTGTGGGGTAAGGAATATATCATCGGATCAAAATTATATTGTTGAACATATTAAAAATAACTAGTTTTACCCAATTATTACATACTAAGAATCACAAAATTTGTGCCAAAGTCCAGATAATGAGTAAAAAGTTGACAAAGAGAAGCGAGGATTATTCCAAGTGGTATAATGAATTGGTAGTTAAAGCTGATTTAGCCGAAAACTCCGGCGTAAGAGGTTGTATGGTCATTAAACCATATGGTTTTGGTATTTGGGAGAAAATGCAAGCTGGTTTGGATAAGATGTTTAAAGAGACGGGACATGAAAATGCCTATTTTCCTTTATTTATTCCAAAATCATATTTGAGTAAAGAGGCTAGCCATGTGGAAGGTTTTGCTAAAGAATGTGCAGTTGTTACACATTATAGATTAAAAAATGCAGAGGATGGTAGCGGAATTATAGTTGATCCCGATGCTAAACTAGAAGAAGAGTTGATTGTTAGACCAACTTCTGAGACCATTATTTGGGATACCTATAGAAAATGGATCCAATCTTATAGAGATTTACCATTATTGATCAACCAATGGGCAAATGTGGTTCGTTGGGAAATGCGTACGAGATTATTCTTGAGAACGGCAGAATTTTTATGGCAAGAAGGCCATACAGCACATGCTACTGAAAAGGAAGCTATTGAAGAGGCTGAGCAAATGATGAACGTTTATGCTGATTTTGTTGAAAACCATATGGCAGTACCCGTAATAAAAGGTACAAAGACAGAAAGTGAACGTTTTGCCGGTGCTATTGAAACCTATTGTATTGAAGCTTTAATGCAAGATGGTAAAGCTTTACAAGCTGGTACATCTCACTTTTTAGGGCAGAATTTTGCAAAAGCCTTTGATGTTAAGTTTGCTACCAAAGAAGGTGGTAAAGAGCACGTTTGGGCAACTTCTTGGGGAGTTTCAACTAGATTAATGGGTGCGTTGGTTATGACACATAGTGATGATAACGGATTGGTGATACCGCCAAAATTAGCACCAATACAAGTTGTAATCGTTCCTATTTATAAGGGTATAGATCAATTGGATCAAATTTCGGAAACAGTCAATCCTTTGGTAAAAGAGTTGAGGTCAAAAGGTATTTCGGTGAAATTCGATAATAGGGATACGCACAAACCAGGATTCAAGTTTAATGAATACGAAATGAGGGGCGTACCTGTTAGATTGGCCATAGGACCAAGGGATATGGTAAACGGAACTTATGAAGTTGCTAGAAGAGATACACTGCAAAAAGAAACGGTGAATGCGGAAGATGTAGTTGCTAAAATTGAGTTTTTAATGGATGATATTCAAAAGAATATGTATCAAAAAGCACTTGATTATAGAACGGAACATATTACCGAGGTGGATTCTTATGATGAATTTAAAAAAGTTTTAGAAGAAAAAGGCGGATTTATTTCTGCCCATTGGGATGGTAGTAAAGAAACCGAAGAACGTGTAAAGGAAGAGACAAAAGCCACTATACGTTGCATTCCCATTGATGCCAAGAGCGAAGAAGGTGTCTGTATGGTTACCGGAAAACCATCTCATAAAAGGGTGTTATTTGCAAAAGCATATTAATTTTTTTAAAAAAATATATTCAGGTGTTGCGATAGTGAAAAATATTTGTATTTTTGCATCCGCAATTGCGCAAAGTATGGTCCGTTCGTCTAGGGGTTAGGACGCCAGGTTTTCATCCTGGTAACAGGGGTTCGATTCCCCTACGGACTACAAATTAAATTTTTTGGGGGTATCTCCAAAGTAAGTGACATAATGGTCCGTTCGTCTAGGGGTTAGGACGCCAGGTTTTCATCCTGGTAACAGGGGTTCGATTCCCCTACGGACTACAAAATTAGAATGGATGAAAGTCCAATGAAATTATAACGAAGAATAAAATGGCAAATCACAAGTCGGCATTAAAGAGAATTAGAAGAAACGAAGCAGTTCGTTTACGTAACAGATATCAGCATAAAACTACACGTAATGCTATAAAAAGATTACGTGCAGAAGAATCTAAGAAAGATGCAGAGGCTCTTTTTCCAAGTGTTGTTAGTATGATCGATCGTTTAGCAAAACGTAATATCATTCATGATAACAAGGCTGCTAACTTAAAAAGTAAATTAGCGAAGCACGTTGCCGCTTTGTAAGAGATTGCCTTAAGAAATTAAAAGCCTTCCATTTTTTGGAAGGCTTTTTTTATTGGTTAAATTTTATTCAACCTGGTTCACAGGCAGTCTAAGTCTTCTCATTGATAAAAACCCTATAATAAAACAGAGGTACATAGTGGCTATAGAGATATAGTGATACTTTGAAAGGTTGTATGTGGTGTACAACGGATAATCAAAAGACAATATGTACATTAATATAGGGTAGCAGATGTAAAACACAAGTAAGCCTAAGGTAATCCAAAACAGTAAGTTTTTTCTAGGTATAAACTTCTGTTCTTCAGAAAATATCTTGTACAAATAAGTTAGGCACGCAAATACTAATATAATTGCTCCAACAATAATGGCATAGTTTTGCGGTTCTGTGTAGAAGTCTTGCAAAAACAAATTGACTATACAGGTCAATAAAAATAAGGCACTACCATATTTTATAAAATCCCTACTTCTTTTTTTATCTATTAATTGATAGAAAATGTAGAAGAAATATAGATAAAACACAATGTCAAAAATGTTGAAAATTATAGTGTTGTAATTATAATATTCAGGTATATAGACTAGCTGTATGTCATCTACATCCCTAACGATTGCGCCTAAAATTTCTGACAGTAAAACATAGCTAAGAATTATGGGCAGATATTTTAAAACGGTATCATAGTACAGTCTATATTTGGTAATGGATAAAACCAGCGCTATAAAATAGAGAGAGATATAATAATTATTTAAAAGATACTCCAACATAATCAATGAGCGGTTTTACTGTGAAATATTTACTGGTTTTTTGGTGGTGGTACTCCAGTGCCTCTATTTAATGTTAAACTTTCTTCGCCTTGTAGTGTTGCCGGTGCAGCTTTCGTTGGGTTGGTAGTCGGTGCAAACGAAGCATACGCTTTTGTATTGGTGTCGTTATTATGACCATATTCTACTTTAATAGGTTCAAAGCTGTTGTTCATAGGTACAGCTTCTTTGCCTTCAGCACCTTGTGCTATATAAAAAAGATAATCTCGTTTACCATCATTGTAAGTAGGGGATAGCATGATGCTGTTCTGTCTAGGATGTTTGATTGAATCTTTAGTTTTTGGGAAAAATTCCTCATTTGGGTAATTGGAGTAATAGAGTCGCAAAGTCGAAATTTCAACACCGGCATCGGCAGCTTCTTGCTCAATGTATTCTAAATATTGTTTGATGGTTTTATAGTCGTAGTAAACAAATCTACCAACATGGAACTCTTTGTCATTTTTAGTAACCTTATTTATTGAATCTTCATAGCGTTGAATTAAGGGTACTCGCCTTTTTTCATACGAATCGTACATGTTTTTTGCTTGTGATATCGGTACTATCTCTTGTGGTGCTAGAACAACTGGTTTTTCCGGTTTCTTTGGGTCTTGCTCTTTGGGTTGTTCATTGCAACTGATAGATGCAGAGATGATAATTGCACATAAGAATTTGCCGATAAGGATAGATGGTCTTTTCATTTTCTGATATTTAAGTGGTTATTAAAGAAAAATGCTAAAAGACTGGGGGATAGTTCTTTCTGATGTATAAAGATATTAAAAAAATAGCAGGAATAATTTTTAAGATTATTTCCTTTTCAATTTGCGAAGGAAAGAATTTCAGCGAATAAAAAATCCCGATTTCATGACAAAATCGGGATTGTAATTTATACTCAAAAAGAATTCTATTGATTCATTGTCATTAAGAACTCTTCGTTGTTTTTAGTTTGTTTAAAGCGTTGTTCGATAAATTCCATTGCTTCAACCGGGTTCATGTCAGCAAGGTACTTACGCATTATCCACATACGCTGTAACGTGTTTTCGTCTAACAACATGTCATCTCTACGTGTACTTGAAGAAGTAAGGTCAATAGCAGGGAAAATTCTTCTATTGGCAATCTTACGATCCAATTGAAGCTCCATGTTACCGGTACCTTTAAATTCCTCAAAGATTACCTCGTCCATCTTAGATCCGGTTTCCGTTAGAGCAGTAGCAATTATAGATAGTGATCCTCCACCTTCGATATTACGTGCTGCACCAAAGAATCTCTTAGGCTTATGTAACGCATTCGCATCAACACCACCACTTAATACTTTACCCGATGCCGGTTGAACGGTGTTGTATGCTCTTGCCAAACGTGTAATAGAATCTAAAAGAATTACTACATCATGACCGCATTCTACCAATCTCTTTGCTTTTTCTAAAACAATATTGGCTACACGTACATGTTCTGTTGGTTCTTTGTCGAAGGTAGAAGCTACGACCTCGCCACGTACGTTACGTTGCATGTCAGTAACCTCTTCAGGACGTTCATCGATAAGTAGTATTATTTGATAAACCTCTGGGTGGTTCGCTGCAATACCATTTGCAATATCCTTTAAAAGCATGGTTTTACCAGACTTAGGTTGCGATACGATCATACCTCTTTGTCCTTTACCAATTGGTGAGAACAAATCAATAATTCGAGTAGATATTGTACTTTGGCGTTCAGCTAAATTAAATTTTTCTTGAGGAAATAACGGGGTCAAATGTTCAAAAGACACACGGTCGCGAACTATTTGAGGGTCTATACCGTTAATTTTATTCACCTTAATAAGTGGAAAATATTTTTCCCCTTCTTTTGGTGGTCTTACGTTACCCAAAACAGTGTCTCCGGTCTTAAGTCCGAAAAGACGAATTTGTGATTGAGAAACATAAATATCATCGGGAGATGATAGGTAATTATAATCGGAGGAACGTAAAAATCCGTATCCATCCTGCATAATATCCAATACACCTTCACTGGCTATAATAGAATCAAACTCATATTCAGGTTCTTTGTACCTGTTTTTAAGATCCTTGTCAAAATTGCTTTTGTCGTGGGGAGTCCTTGGGTTTGGTTTCTTCTTGTGATTGTTATTCTGCTGCGAATTTTTGTTGTTATTGTTGTTCGACTGATTGGCAGACTTAGGTCTCGGCCTAGGTCTTTTTTGCTCAGTAGTTTCTTTGGCCTCGTTTTCTTGCGGAGTTTCCTTTTTTACGGGAGCAGCTTTTTCCGCATCTGGTTTAGGGGCAGTGCTAGATTCTTTGCTCGTGTTTTGAACAACACGTTTTCTAGGTCTTGGTTTTGGTTTCGGCTTTTCTTCCTTAGGCTTACTTGCTTCTTCTGTAGGGGTAGGAGCAATAGCGGCAGCAACTTTAGGGTTGGCAGCTTGTAAGTCCAAAATTTGATAAACTAAGTCTAGTTTTTTCAAGGTTTTGAATTTAGGAACCTTAAGTCCTTTAGCAATTTCCTGAAGCTCAGGTAGCTTTTTCGATTTTAAATCTGAAATCTCAAACATTAAGTAATAGAATAAATTATATAAGTAGTTTGTATTGTAAGAAGTAAATAATTTTATTTGGATAATCTCTAAGGAAGGTTATTCCTTAATTGGTAGGTGTTATGACGTGATAACGTAGCAATATTACAAATTATTTTGAATAAAATGGCTATATTTTTTGAAAAGACCTGTATTTTTGCATCGTAAAGCGATAATAGATATATGATTCAGAGAATTCAGAGCCTTTATTTAGTAATTGTGGCAATACTTACAGGTATTCTACCGTTCTTCTTTAATCTATGGATTGATGTAGATGGTACCGAGGTATATGCAAACAATGAAATACTCATTTCTATTGTGTTTTACGCAAGTGCCGTTTTAGCAATTTGGTCTATGGTACAATTTAAAAATAGAAAATCTCAGTTTGTTATTAACAGGCTGAACATGATATTGAACGTTTTTTTATTAGGATTTTTCGTTTACCGATCACTAAACTTATCCGGAGAAGCTTCGGTTTCTGAGAAGGGTATTGGGATGCTGATTCCAGTATTTTCTATCATTTTTTTAGTTCTTGCAAATAGGGCTATAAAAAAGGATGAAGATCTTGTAAAATCTGTCGATCGCTTGCGTTAAACCTATAATCTTAGTAGTATTAGTGCGTTAAAACCCGGGGTAGTTACCGGGTTTTTTTATGTCTTCGCTTTTTTAAATATCACAGAAATATTGCAAGATTTCCTTAGCATGTGATAAACTGTTTACTTTTTCTTGAATTCTTCGTGATACCACAATTCTATGTTTGTATCAAGAAACAGGAAGGCTAACGATAGTCGTTAGTTACGCTGTTTTAAAAAATATAAACAATTTAAAAATTACGATTATGAAAAACAGAAAATTTACTCTTGTATTGTTGGCTAGCGCATTAACAACTTTCTTCGTTAGCTGTTCAGATGATGACGCAGAAGTTGTAACGGTAACAGAAACAGTTGTGGAAACAGAAACAGTTGAAGTAGATTCTTCAATGCCGGTAGGTGATTTAATGGTGACCCTAAGTGGAAATCTGGTTGCAGAAAGCGGTACGCCTACGCAAGGTCTAGTAGAGGTAGGTGTAGATTCTGAAAGTACAAACTTTGTTCGTTTTGGAGATGATTTTACTACTGAATTGGGTACAGGTACCGTAGGGATATTTTTATCTACTTCAGATACATTTACGGCTGATCCGGCGAACGGAAATCCAGATTTAATGTTGATCGGTAATGTTGCAGGTAATGGTGAAATGTTCATAAAACTAGATGCTACACCAGATGCTAAGTATACGCATATAATATTATGGTGTGCCACTGCCAATATTCCTTTTGGTAATGTAGCCCTTAACTAGAAAAATTTGATGGCCTTTGGGAATAGAGACACCTGATTCTGTTTTTCTATGTCTCCCAAAGGCTTTTTTTATGGGTTTTCATTGTTGCAGACCTATAACCGGAAATAACAGAATTATGGAAAAAAATAAAATTTTTTTAGGTATCTGCTGTTGCTTATTCGTATTAGGATTACAAGCACAAAGTGGATGGACAAGGGAAGCAAAGGGATTTTATCTTCAAGCGTCGGCATCGTATTTTTCTTCTAACGATTATTTTACTACCGAAGGCAGATTGGCCGATCAAGGTAGCGAATTTAGAACCGGGGGGCTATTGCTTTATGGTGAATACGGAATTTCAAATAGACTTACCGCCATAGTAGATCTACCTGTAGTCAAATTTAATAGTTTCAGCACAACTGAAACTGTTGCTGGTGTGGGTAATATACAGTTGGGAGTAAAATATAAACTTCTTAAAAATTTCCCGCTGTCCTTACAGGTGGCATTAGACATACCCAGTAATGATGGTACTAACTTTGCACAATCTAAAAACGCAAATGCTTTTGGTGAGTTTGATGAGATTAATCTGCCTTTGTCCGATGGTGAATTTAATATCTGGACAACCTTGGCAGCGTCACATGGTTTCAAGAATGGCAAAACATATGCTTCTGCTTTCTCCAGCATAAATTTTAGAACAGAAGAATTTAGTAATCAATTTCAAGCAGGTGTTGAAGTAGGACATTTGTTCTTTGATAAATTATATCTCATAGGAAAATTGAAAGTACAAGAAAGGTTGTCATCTGAAAATAATGTACAAAGTGGCTCTTTCTTATTCGGAGAAGGAACAACATTCACTAATTATGGTGTAACATCAATGTATAAAGTGTCCGATCATTTCAATTTGGTGGCACAGTATTCAGATTATGCTGGTTTTTTGGTAGATAGAAAAAATATCTATGATGGTGGAACCGTCTCTTTAGGTGTATCTTTTGAATATTAATTAGCTTAATACAGGGTGAGGAAAACTAAAAATTGCCCTGTATTATCTTTTGCCAAGTTCAATTACTTCAAGGTCTTTAATATTATCCCCATCAATTATAAAGCGTAGCATGGTACGTAACTGATGAAAACCATGTTTTCCGCATGCACCAGGATTCATATGTAAGACGCCCAGTTTTTTATCCATCATAACTTTAAGAATATGAGAATGACCGCAGATAAATAGTTTTGGCGGATTTTCTTTAATAATATCTCGAGTTTTAATGTTGTATTTTGGTGGATAACCTCCTATATGGGTAATAAGTACATCTACCCCTTCACAGAAAAATCTGTTATTTTCGGGGAATTCTTTTTGAATAATGTGGTCGTCAATATTTCCGTATACTCCTTTTAATGGTTTTAATTTAGAAATTGCATCCGTAACTTTTAAAGACCCAATATCTCCTGCGTGCCATACTTCGTCTGCCCAGCCCACATGCTTTAAAATAGCATTATCTATATATGAATGTGTATCGGAAAGTAGAAGAATTTTGGTCATTTGTGTATTGTAATTACATGTTTGCTCATTGCGTCCTCTTGCAGAATAGCAAGTGATAACAATTTTTATTATTTGAGTGTTTGTCCAAGAATGTTAAAACGTATCGTTTTTAATATCTTTGCGAGATACAAAACTAGCATATCCTTTTGAGATTCTTCATTCAATTTTCATACTTCGGTAAAGCATATCATGGCTGGCAAAATCAACCGAATGCCATTACCGTGCAAGAGGTTTTGGAAAAAGGTATGTCTAAACTTTTAAACAGCCCTGTCTCATTGATGGGAGCTGGGCGAACAGATACCGGGGTACATGCAAAAATGATGTATGCCCATTTTGATGTTGATGCGTTGGAAGATATTCAAGATTATATATTTAGACTAAACTCATTTTTACCCAATGATATAGCGGTTGAGCGTATTTTTGAGGTAAAGGATAATGCGCATGCCCGTTTTCACGCCACGGCAAGAACCTATGAATATCATATTGCAAAAAGCAAAGACCCTTTTACTACGGACTTGGCATATTTTGTGAAAAAAGAGCTAGATGTTGAGCAAATGAACATTGCAGCAAATCTTCTTTTGGGAAAGAAAGATTTTGAATGTTTTTCAAAATCGAATACCGATGTATTTACTAATATCTGTGACCTTCGAGAAGCACAATGGTCGATAAATGAGAACAATTTGATTTTCACTATAACGGCAGATAGGTTTCTTAGAAATATGGTTAGAGCTATAGTAGGCACGCTCATTAATGTTGGTTTGGGCAAATATTCACCAGACTATGTTAATACCATATTAAAAAGTAAGGATAGAACCAAAGCAGGGGTTTCTGTTCCTGCAAAAGGACTATATTTGACTTCTATTGTTTACCCCAATACTATTTTAAAGAATGGATAAGGATTCTGGCAAAGCATTTGACACTCGTCTTTTTAAACGCTTACTTGCCTACACAAAACCGTACCGAATTACATTTTATGGCGTGGCAATGTCCGCTATATTGTTGTCCGGATTCGCTATTCTTACCCCGTTGATCGTAAAAAAAATTATTGATGAGGCTATAAAAGGTAGTAATCAAGAATTGCTTTTGAACTTAACGGTTGCAATGCTTGTGGTGTTACTGGGGCAGGTAATTTTTCAGTTGGCTTTCAACTACTACGCAAACTGGTTAGGTGAATCTGTTATCAAAGACATTAGGATCAATTTGTTTAAGAAAATGCTCTCTTTTAAAATGACGTATTTTGATAATTCGTCGTTAGGTGTACTGGTTACTCGAGCAGTTGCCGATATGCAGAGAATTGGAGAAATTTTTAGTCAAGGTTTCTTTGTTATTGTTGCCGATTTATTGAAGATGGTGGTAGCAGCAATTGTAATGCTTTTTATAAACTGGAAGCTTTCGTTAATCGTTTTTGCCCTTTTGCCTATAATTATTTATGCCACTAGGTGGTTTCAAAAAGCAATGAAAGTTGCCTTTACCGAGGTTAGGGCAGAGGTTTCTAATTTAAATTCTTTTGTACAAGAGCGTATTACAGGTATGAAGATCGTACGGTTGTTTACAAGAGAAAAAATTGAGAGCGATAAATTCAGGGAAATTAATGAGAAGCATAAAAAGGCATGGTTAAGAACGGTGTGGTACAACTCGATCTTTTTTCCAATTGCTGAAATTGTTTCATCTTTAACGGTAGGGTTGATCGTTTGGTACGGTGGCTTACAGAATGTAGCCAATATTACAACAGATATAGCCGGTACTCTTTTTGCTTTTATTATGTTGATCGATTTACTGTTTAGACCATTACGTCAAATTGCAGATAAGTTCAACACCTTGCAAATGGGTATGGTTGCTGCCAATAGGGTTTTTAAGATTTTAGATACCGATAGTCATATACAGAATGTAGGTACTTATGAGAAAGAAGTTGTAAATGGCGATATCTCTTTTGAAAATGTTCATTTTGGTTATTTGGAGGATGAAGAAGTTCTACACGGTATATCTTTTGAAGTCAAAGCCGGGGAAACAGTCGCTATCGTTGGTGCTACCGGAGCGGGAAAAAGTACTATAATCAATTTATTGAATAGATTTTATGAAATCAACTCAGGGTCTATTAAAGTGGACGGAGTAGATATACAGGATTATAAATTATCTTCTTTAAGGGCGCATATTGCAGTGGTTTTACAAGATGTATTCTTGTTTGCCGATACCATAGCCAATAATATTTCTTTAAAAGATTCAAATGTTTCTGTCGATGATATAGAGAAGGCTGCCCAAGCTATTGGAGTAGATGAATTTATATCTAGTTTGCCCGGCGGATATCACTATAATGTAAAAGAACGTGGAACCATGCTCTCTAGTGGTCAACGACAATTAATTGCCTTTTTAAGAGCCTATGTAAGTAACCCGAGTATTTTAATTTTAGATGAGGCTACCTCTTCAGTAGATACTTATTCTGAGCAGCTGATACAATTGGCTACGGATAAGATTACTCAAGGGAGAACTTCTATCGTTATTGCACATCGCCTGGCTACAATTAAAAAAGCAGATAAGATTATTGTAATGGATGCCGGTAACATCGTTGAAACCGGTACACACAAACAGTTGCTTAAAAAAGGAGGTTACTATAGTAATCTTTATGAAGCTCAGTTCTTAGCTGAGGAGGTTGCTTAATTAGGCTGCCATTTTCTGAAAAGTATCAGTAAAAAGGGCTATATATACTATCGCAATTAACATTATTACAAAGCATATCGTAGCGAATAAAACAAGAAATAGTAAAAGTTTCAATATGGTCTGCTTTATAGTCAAATTAAAGAGCTTGTAAAATACCCAAGTAAAGAACCCAATTTGAAATACCAAATTGACCATTGAAACGTAATAAAGTAATTTGGAGTTCCATAAAACTAACATGTAAACGGTATTGATAATTATGGACAGGTGTGAATATGCGTAGATGTTTATTACAAAATGCTCACTAAGGTTAAATTGTTTTTTATTGATAAAAACTATTCTTGACATTAAAGCAAGAAAAGGTAGCATAGCAATATAGAAGAGACTTTGGTATTTAAAAAGGTACGTATTCCATGTCTTTTGGAAATCTTGCCCTAAATTTTCTGCTTCAGTTAAAGATGAAGAATTTTCATATCTAAAATCAAAATCTAAAGCATTGGGGAAGAACTCCGTACAGACATAAACAAAAAGTCCGCCAAAAGTAATTGCAATGGTGAGGTAGCTTATAGGATTTAAATACTTTTTTCTAACACCGTTAATGTATCCTCCTATAACTTCATCAGGTTTGGTGAAAAGGTGTTTGAATGTTACTAGAATAGTGTTATCTATATTGAAAAATCTCTCGGTTGCATCATACCATAAGTTCTTCACCGTAAGTCTATTGCGAATTACCTTAGCGCCACAATCGGGACAATAGCTAAAATCCGTTCTTAAGTTGTTTTCGCAGTTCTTACAATTCATTGCACCAAATCTTGCTTCAGCATATTACTTAATTGGGTAATCGAATCGTACAGCACAAATTCCCCATTTTTAATGTAGGAAATGAGTCCGGTTTCCTCACTGACCACTAGACTAAGTGCATCGGTTTTTTCACTAATTCCAACGGCAGCTCTATGTCGCAAGCCAAAACGAAGGGGAATGTTACGTTCGTTAGAAACTGGTAAGATTACACGGGTAGCTACAATGTAATTTCCAACAATAACCGCAGCACCATCATGTAATGTGCTGTTTTTATAAAATATACTCTCTAGAATTGGCTGGTTTATTTCAATATTCATACGGTCTCCCGTATTTTTAATAAAATCTAGGGAGTTGTTACGCTCTATAACTAAAATAGCCCCTGTTTTAGTGCTGGCCATTTTTTCGCATGCCTTTATAATGGAATCTACATCGGTATCGGTAGAAATGCCTTCTTGTTTTAAAAATTTAAAATGCTTTACAAAATTTCTTTTGTTCGCAAAATTGGTAGAACCGATCATTAATAGAAATTTTCGTATCTCCTGTTGAAATACTATGATCAATGCAATTAACCCAACTTGCATAAAGGCACCTACCATACTACTGATCATTTGCATGTCTAGCAATTCGGTAAGCTTCCAGAAAGCCCAAACAATAACAATTCCGATAAAAATGTTGATGGCTACCGAGCCTCTTACCAGCTTATAAATGTAGTATAGCAGCACGGCAACAAAAATGATGTCTAAAACATCTGTAATCTTAAAGTCAATAAAATTTAAAAAATCCAAGCAGTACCGTTTTAGTAAAATTAAGAAATTAGATAACAAGAAATCAATATAAACTTAGGCATTTAATTGTTCATATAGTTTAACACATTCAAAAGCTTCTTTGACATCATGAACGCGCAAAATTTTTGCTCCCTTTTGTAAGCACACCATGTGTAGGGCTGTTGTGCCATTCAATGCCTGTTCAGCGGAAGTACCCAAGATTTTGTAGATCATAGATTTTCTACTGATACCAGCAAGTAAAGGTAGGTCTGTAAAACCCATGAGTTCCATTTTGTTTAAAAGTTCATAGTTCTGTTCAAGGTTTTTTGCAAAACCAAAACCAGGGTCTATAATAATATCTTTAATGCCCAATGCTTTGGCAGCAGAAAGTCTTTCGGAAAAATAAAAAAGTACCTCTTTTAAAATATCATCAAAACTGGTTTGTTGTTGCATATTTTGAGGCGTACCTCGCATATGCATCATAATATATGGTACGTTTAATTGAGCTACCTTGCTTAGCATTTTATCATCTTGTAATCCTGCAGTGATATCGTTAATAATGGCGGCACCGTTTTCTATGCATACTTTTGCGACATTGCTTCTAAAAGTATCAATGGATAGAATGGTTTCAGGGAATTTCTTTAATATAAGGCTGACAATTGGTTCTATCCGTTTCAGTTCAGTGGTTTCATCAACCTCTAAAGCGCCGGGTCTACTGCTATAGGCACCAACATCTATAAAAGTGGCACCTTCATTGAGCATTTTCTCTACCTGTTGTAATATACTTGACTCATCCTTGTATTTTCCACCATCAAAAAAAGAATCTGGAGTAACATTTAAAATACCCATTATTTTGGGTTGTTCAAGAGATATAAGTTTACCGCTGCAGTTTATGGTCATTGTTAATATTTGAAAGGATTTTGTGGCATTTTTCAAGTTTAAACCATCTATCTTGATGGTTACAATTTTTTAAGCGAAATTTACACAAATTAGATAGAATTACATGCTAGATACGGCAAAGGAATACGATGAGGTAATTCAGGTTTGTATAAATCTGTACCAGAAAAAAATGTCAGATTACGGTAGTGCATGGCGAATTTTAAGATTGCCGTCGCTAACAGATCAAATATTCATAAAAGCACAGCGTATACGCAGTCTTCAGGAAAACGCCGTACGTAAGGTCGATGAAGGTGAACGATCGGAGTTTATCGGTATCATTAATTATTCTGTGATGGCATTAATTCAGTTGGAACTTGGTGTAGCGGATCAACCGGACCTAAGTACTGAAAAAGCGGTTGAATTATACACAAAGCATATTAAAATCACTAAGGAACTAATGCTGAACAAAAACCATGATTATGGTGAAGCTTGGAGAGATATGAGAGTTAGTTCACTTACAGATTTAATATTGCAAAAATTACTTCGCGTAAAACAAATAGAAGATAATAAAGGTAAAACTTTGGTAAGTGAAGGTATTGATGCCAATTATCAAGATATGATCAATTATGCGGTATTCGCATTAATACATTTAGGTTCTGAATCAGAAAAATAAAAAATAGGAATGAAGTATTTAGTAGGTGTCGTTAGAATTTTTGTTGGAATACTTTTTATTATCAGCGGATTTATAAAATTGAATGATCCTGTTGGTTTTTCTTTTAAGTTAGAAGAATATTTTAGTCAAGGGGTATTGGATTTACCCTTTTTAACTCCATTTGCACTTGCCATCTCAATTTTGGTAGTTATTGTTGAGGTAATGGTAGGGGTTATGCTAATTCTTGGTTATAAGCGTAAACTCACGCTTTGGACATTGTTGGCAATGATAATTTTCTTCACTTTCCTAACTTTTTACTCTGCATACTTTAATAAAGTGACCGATTGTGGTTGTTTTGGTGATGCCATAAAATTGACACCTTGGCAATCTTTTTCAAAAGATGTGGTGCTGTTGATACTCATATTGATCATTTATGCCGGTAGAAAGTATATAACTCCTTTGGTCAGTTCAAAAACATTGATGCCAGTATTGTATATCTCTTTCATTGCTTGTGTTGGCTATGTGTATTATGTATTAAATCATTTGCCTGTTATTGATTTTAGACCTTATGAAATAGGTAAGAATATAGAGGAAGGTATGAGCACGCCAGAAGATGCTCCCAAGGCTATTTTTGAATACAGATGGAAGTTCAATGTGAATGGAAACGAGGAAATACATGTATCTAATGGCGACTACCCATCAGTAAACGGGGAGTTTATTGATGTTGAAACAGAAGAAATTCAAGCAGGATATGAACCACCGGTTCATGATTTTACAATTGAACAGGAAGGAGAGGATTTTGCCGGCTCGTTGTTGCAAGAACCAAAATTGGTAATGGTGATAGCGTATGATTTACGAAAGTCTAACCTTGAGGTTTTCAAAGAAATAAAAACGGTTGCCGATAAAGCGAAAGCCAAAGGCTACAAAGTAATTGGCATGTCTGCATCCGGACCTGATCAAACAGATGCTTTGAAGAAAGAATATAGCTTGGGGTTTGATTTTTATTTTACAGACGAGACTACATTAAAAACTATTGTAAGATCTAACCCTGGTGTATTGGTATTGGAGAAAGGTACCATCAAACAAAAAGTTCATTACAACGATTTAGAGAATTTAATTTTTGAATAAGATTTTAAACTGAAACAGAACAACTAGAAACATAAATATGAGAGCAAAGATAGTAGCAGGTAACTGGAAAATGAACAAGAATTTGGCAGAAACCGAAACACTTTTGGCAGAATTGTCGGCAAAATTACCCGATACAAATGCAGAAGTTATGGTAGCACCAACATATGTAAATCTTTCAAGTGCGGTACGTGCTTTAGATAATTCTAAAATAGAGGTTATTGCACAGAATATGCACTATGCGGAAAGTGGAGCATTTACTGGTGAAATTTCTGCAGATATGTTATTGAATATAGGAATTGACACGGCAATTATAGGGCACTCGGAAAGAAGAGCTTACTTTGGTGAAAGTGATGCCATATTATCTAAAAAGGTAATTACCGCTTTACAAAAAGGCATTCGTGTAATGTTCTGCTTTGGTGAGGAATTGGAAGATCGTAAATCTGGTAACCATTTTAAATTAGTGGAAAGCCAGTTGAAGAACGTACTTTTTAATTTAGAACCTTCAGCTTGGTCAAATATTGTTTTGGCGTATGAGCCTGTTTGGGCCATAGGTACCGGTGAAACGGCTTCTCCAGATCAGGCTCAGGAAATGCATGCGTTTATTCGTAAAACTATTTCTGAAGCTTTTGACGCTACTATTGCAAATAACGTTACCATACTTTATGGTGGTAGTGTAAAGCCTGGTAATGCAGAAGAAATTTTCTCTAAGCCAGATGTTGATGGTGGTTTAATTGGTGGCGCATCTTTGGTTGCCGATGATTTTATCGCAATCATAAACGCTATTTAAGTTCAGAAAACTATAATGAGCGATATCGTATATATTGAATACCGTTTTACGGTAAAACCTAAAGAACCGGCTTCAGACATTCTCATTGCAGAATTGGGTGAAGCCGGTTTTGAAAGTTTTGTAGAAGAAGATGATGATGTTTTGGCGTACATTCAAAAAACAGATTGGTCTACAGCTATTTTAGATGATATTTATATTCTACAAAATTCCAATTTTGAGATTACATATGAATATAAAGAAATAGCGCAGCAAAATTGGAATGCCACTTGGGAGCAAAACTTTCAGCCCATTATTGTAGATGATATATGCATGATCAGAGCGCCTTTTCATGAGAAGATAAAGGTAGATTATGATATTGTTATTGAACCTAAAATGAGTTTTGGTACTGGGCATCATGAAACTACACATATGATGCTGCAGCATATTTTGCAATTAGATGTAAAAGATAAAACTGTTTTAGATATGGGTAGTGGTACCGGGGTTTTAGCGATTCTGGCGGGTATGCGTGGCGCTACATCCATAGATGCAATTGATATTGATAATTGGTGTTATTTAAACGCTAAAGAAAACGTTGCTCGAAATAATATGGATTTTATATCTGTGTATGAAGGTGATGTTGCTTTATTGGAAGGAAAGAAGTACGATTTGATCATAGCGAATATCAATAGAAATATTTTATTGGCAGATTTACCTAGCTATGCGAAATCTTTAAACGAAGGGGGTATTTTATTGTTAAGTGGTTTTTATACCCAAGATTTGGAAATGATTTCACAAAAATGCACTGAATTAGAGTTAAAATTTGAAAAAAACCTTGAACGAAATAATTGGGTTGCAGCAAAATATGTAAATTAGTTAGTATTAATTGAGATTCATATGAGCACAAAAGAAGAAATTTACGAAGAACTACTCCTTGAAGAAGAGACGGTTCAGCAAAATGAAATCGTTCTTTTTAATGATGAGGTGAATACATTTGATCATGTAATAAATACATTGATTTCGGTTTGTGAACATTCACCGGAACAGGCAGAGCAATGTTCTTTAATTGTACATTACAAAGGTAAATGCACGGTTAAAACCGGAGAGTATGAAGAGCTTAAGCCGCAATGCTCAAAATTATTACAAGCGGGACTCAGTGCAGAGATAACCTGAGTTTTTTAGATTATAAATATTAAATTGTTAAACATAAAAAGACCCCTTATTTCTATAAGGGGTCTTTTTATTGATTAATCTAAAAAATAAATAAAATATAAGTTTAGAGAGAAATTATACCAATGGCACGCCATTCAATCTTTTTTCAATCTTCTTCTTTTTCTCGGTTAATCTTTTCATTACGTCCATTAAACTAGGATCCTTAGTTTCTTTATAAACTTCGTTGATGCTTAAGATAAGTGCTTTTGCCTCTCTCGATGCTTCTACTCGGTCACTAGTTGACATATTGCTCATTTTTCGACTCTCAAATTCCTGAGCTTTTTCAAGTAACTCCATGTGATGCTTTTTTTTCAAAGTTAACATAATATTCAAATTACGCAATTCTTTGTCGATTGTATATAGTTATGAGGCTATTAGATAATAGTATTTATGAACAATTTAACGAAATAGGGTCGTTTAAAGCCTTTTTAGCGAGATCAATTCACATTTTATTCGATTAAAATTTTTCCTAAACCATATATCGAACCAAATTAGTTGGCGAAATAAGAATTTTCTAGGGTAATTATAGGTATAATTAGGAATTATACAAAAAGAACTATGCTTAAAAATTCTTATCTTATTTTTAAATGAATTTATTTGCCAAATCTTTAAAAAAAGATATATTTGTGTAATCGATTGCATTAATATTGTTATTCATCATTTTTGAAGGTTTATAATGCAATGTTTTCTAAAAAAAATAGAATCTAATTAAATAGTTAACTAGGGTTTAATTTTCTTTTTAGGAAAGGAAATCGAATAAAAATAATTACAGAAATAAGTATGTCAGTGGTAGCTAATAAGACCTTTATACGAGAAGACTTTTTATTGGAAAATAAATTTTCTCAAAGACTTTTTCATGATTTTGCATCGCATATGCCGATTATAGATTATCACTGTCATTTACCTCCAAACGATATCGCCAATAATCGTCAGTTTGAGAACTTGACCAAAATTTGGTTAGACGGTGATCATTATAAGTGGCGTGCTATGCGAACTTTTGGCATAGAAGAGAGGTATATCACAGGTGACGCCACCGGTAAAGAAAAATTTCAACAATGGGGTAAAACCGTTCCTTATACTTTAAGAAATCCGTTATATCATTGGACACATTTGGAGCTGTTGCGCTATTTTGATATTGATACATTATTGAATGCGGAAACCGCTAATGATATTTATGATGAGGCTACTGCTAAGTTGCAAACGCCAGATTATAATTGTCATAATCTAATAACCAAAATGAATGTTGAGGTTATTTGCACTACTGAAGATCCGATCGATAGTCTAGATCATCATGTCAAAATAAAGAATAGTGGTTTTAACGTAAAAGTGTCTACTGCTTTTAGACCGGATAAAGCGATTGTCATATCAAACGATACCTATTTAGAATATTTAGATAAACTAACTGAGGTAAGTAATGTGACCATTGATTCATATACATCCTTATGCGATGCGTTGAGTGTACGTTTAGATTATTTTGAAGCAAATGGTTGTATGCTGTCCGATCATGGTCTAAGTTATGTTCCTTTTAGAAATTTTACAGATGCGGAAATAGAAGGTATTTTTCAGAAGAGAAGAGCTAAAAAACAATTAACCTTAGAGGAAGATGAAAAGTTTCAGACTTCCATTTTGTTGTTTTTATGTGAACAATATCATTCTCGTGGGTGGATCCAACAATTTCACCTTGGCGCATTGCGTAATAACAATGCAAGAATGACGCGGCTTTTAGGTCCTGATACAGGTTGGGATTCCATTGGTGATTACTCGCAAGCTGAGACACTATCTAAATTTTTGAATAGGCTAGACGCTAAAGATAAGTTGACAAAAACTATTTTATATAACCTAAACCCTGCTGATAATGAAGTGCTTGCTACCATGATCGGTAATTATAATGATGGTAAGGTAAAAGGTAAAATGCAATTTGGTTCTGGATGGTGGTTCTTAGATCAAAAAGACGGAATGACCAAACAGCTCAATGCATTATCCAATATGGGACTAATTAGTTGTTTTATTGGTATGTTGACAGATTCTAGAAGTTTTCTTTCCTATCCCAGACACGAGTATTTTAGAAGAATAGTGTGTAATCTATTTGGACAAGAAATGCAAAGGGGAGAACTACCACAAGATTTTGAGTTGGTAGGCAAAATTATACAAGATATCAGTTATAATAATGCCAAAGAGTATTTCAAATTTTAATTACTAATGTTTCGGTTCCGTAATATCTATTAAACCAATACTATGAAAAGTGCAAAAATACTATCGTTTCTTGTTTTGATCTTTACCTGTTTAGGTTGTGAAATACAAAATGAAGTAAAGACTATTCGATTAGGACATGGTTTAGATGTCAGTCATTCGGTACATAAGGCAATGGTAAAAATGGGTGAAGATTTGTTAGAGCGTTCGGGTGGTAAGCTCAAACTTGAAATATACCCTAGCCAACAACTGGGAACGGAGCGGGAGTGTTTAGAGCTTTTGCAGATCGGTAGCTTAGACATGACGAAAGTTTCTGTGGGAGTATTGGAAAATTTTGCACCAAAAATGAAAGTACTCGGTCTTCCTTTTCTTTTTAGAGATCGTCAACATTCTTTCAATGTTTTAGACGGACCTATTGGTAAACAATTACTGAACGAAGGCGAGCAGTATTGGTTAAAAGGTCTAGGATATTATGATGCAGGTAGCCGTAGTTTTTACACGATGAACAAACCTATTGAAAAACCAGAGGATCTTGTGGGAGAAAAAATACGGGTTATGGAAAGTGCAACGGCCGTTAATATGGTAAAAGCATTAGGGGGTTCACCAACTCCTATTTCATGGGGTGAACTATATACATCTTTACAACAAGGTGTAGTGGACGGTGCAGAGAACAACCCACCTAGTTTTTATTTGTCAAGACATTATGAAGTATGTAAGTATTATTCTTTAGATGAGCATACCGTTCTACCAGATGTACTATTAATTGGTACGTATGTTTGGAATAAGTTAAATGAGCAAGAGCAAGAATGGTTGCATGCTTCGGTAAAAGAATCTGTAAAGTACCAGCGTGTCTTATGGGCTGAGGCAGAGGAGGAAGCGCTACGTGAAGTTCAAAAGGCGGGCGTTGAGGTCATTCGACCAGATAAATCATTATTCGCAGAAAAGGTGAAAGGTATATACGAAGGATATAAAGATGATACAGAAATTTATCCGCTTATCAAACAAATTCAAGAAACTAAATAATATACTATGCGAAACAAAATAGACGCCGTTTTAGGCAAGACATTGGTGCTTATTATGTCCGTTATGGTTATTAACGTACTATGGCAAGTTTTTACCAGATATGTAACCGGAAACCCAAGTTCCTTTACCGATGAGTTGGCACGTTATTTAATGATATGGATCGGAGTACTAGGTGCGGCTTACGTTTCTGGTCGCAATCTTCATGTAGCCATTGATATTTTACCGCTTAGGCAGAATTTAAAGACACAGAAAAAACTGAAGATTATTGTTACCGTATTAATCATTCTTTTCGTTTTATTCGCCTTTGTAATCGGTGGTACGCGTTTGGTGTATATTTCTTATGTGCTGGGGCAGCAGTCACCGTCATTACAACTTCCCTTGGCATTCGTATACGTTATTATACCTATTAGCGGTTTGCTGATTATGTATTATAAAATTTCTGACCTAAAAAATATAAACTCATGATGGAGTATTTACCAATTCTAGTTTTAGTAATAAGCTTCATATGTTTATTGTCCATTGGTACGCCGGTGGCATGGAGTATAGCAATTTCATCTTTGTTGACCATGTTGGTCAGTATACCTGCAATGCCTGCGTTTACAACGGTATCTCAGCGAATGGCGACCGGTCTGGACAGTTTTGCCCTCTTGGCCATTCCTTTCTTTGTACTATCTGGCGAACTCATGAACAAGGGAGGTATCGCACACCGGCTTATTGCATTCGCTAAAACCTTGGTGGGATCCTTTCCTGGCGGTTTGGCATTGATCAATGTGATAGCGGCCATGTTAATGGGAGCTATAGCTGGATCGGCAATGGCATCTGCATCGGCAATGGGTAGTATACTAGGTCCTGAAATGGAAAAAGAAGGATACTCCAAAGAGTTTGGGGCTGCCGTAAATATCACGTCAGCAACTACGGGTTTAATAATACCACCTAGTAACGTATTGATTGTTTACTCATTGGCCAGTGGAGGTGCATCTATTGCAGCCTTGTTCTTGGCAGGATATATTCCTGGTATCATGACAGGATTGTTCTTGATGATCGTTGCGGCTTTTTGGGCTAAAAAGAAAAAATACAAAGTTGGTAAACGAAGTAGTTTAAAACAGGTCGGTAAAACTTTTATAGATGCTTTACCAAGTCTTTTTATGCTCGTAGTGGTTATTGGTGGTATAGTATCTGGTGTTTTTACAGCTACCGAAGCTTCTGCTATAGCGGTTCTATATAGTTTGGTTTTAGGTTTTATATATAAGGAGATAACCTTGCCTAAATTACCACAGATTTTGTTAGATTCTTCTGCAACTACTGCAATTGTAATGTTACTTATCGGGTCATCTATGTGTATGTCGTGGGCCTTGTCGTATGAGAACATACCGCAAGACATTAGTTCTGGGCTATTAAGTCTTAGTGAGAACAAAATTGTGATTCTATTAATTATTAATTTGTTGTTACTGTTTGTAGGGATTTTTATGGATATGACTCCCGCTGTCCTGATTTTTACACCGATATTTTTACCCGTTGTAACCAAATTAGGTCTTGATCCCGTTCACTTCGGTATTATCATGGTATTGAACCTTTGTATAGGTTTATGTACTCCTCCCGTTGGTTCCGTCTTATTTGTTGGGGTAGGTGTGGCTAAAACGACAATAGAAAAGGTGTTTAAACCCTTGTTGCCCTTGTTCATAGCAATGATTATTGCGTTGTTCTTGGTGACTTATATTCCGCAGTTAAGTTTATGGTTGCCTAGTTTGTTTGATTTGTAGTAGTTAAAAAATCTGCTATTTGCTTGACGATTTTCTAACAACCAATTTTGCTGGCAAGACCACATTGCTTTGTACTTTATCCGTAGAATCGTTTTCAATTTGTTCTAAAAAAACTTGTGCTGCCATTTTGCCCATTTCTAATGGAGATTGATCTACGGAACTAATAGAGGGTTCCATAAATTGGGTAAAAGGCTCATTACTAAACCCAACCACTCTTAAATCTTCGGGAATACGAACAGATTGGCTCTGCAGATACTTTACAGCGCCCAATAAACCATTATCGGTAGAAGAAAATATGGCATCTGGTGGTATCGGTAAGTTCATTAGTTTTTCGGCGGCATCCTTACCCGCTTCCATATTACTTTTTAACGAGATTACATATTCATGCCTGTACGGTAAATTGTATTTTGCCAAAGCATCTTTGTATCCCTTAAAACGATGTTTATAAAGTTCAATGCTTTGGTCAACATCAAAATGGGCAATTCTTTTACAACCTTGTAAAATTAAATGTTCGGTAGCTTTAAATCCGCCTTGGTAATCGTCTATGGTTACGGTGCTAATTTCCTTAAATCTCAATACTCTGTCAAAAAGAATAAAAGGGGTGTTCTTTTTCAAAGACTCTCTAAATTCCTCCTTGTTTTGTTCTGTAAATGCGGTTGATAAAAGAATACCGTCTACTTGGGCATTAAGCAGGTTCTGTATTATTTTCTTTTCGCGTGTGGTATCCTCATAAGTTTGAGAAATAATTACATGAAACCCTTTTGGGTACAGCTCGTCTTCAATACCACGTATAACCGATGCAAAGAAATTTTTGTTGATAAAAGGTACAACGACACCCACATTTTTACTTTTACCACTTTTTAAAGCTAAGGCAAGTCGGTTTTGTTTGTAGTTTAATTTAGTGGCGGTCGCTAAAACGAGTTCGCGTGTTTTTTCGCTTATTTTAGGATTATTGTTTAAAGCCCTCGATACCGTTGCAGCAGTAATGTTCAATTCTTTTGCAATATCGTAAATGGTAGCTTTCTTGCTCATAGAATAATGTATGGCAAATTTACGAATATTGTGTTATATAAGATTGATAGAATCTACGTTTGACTTAAATTTTAAAGCTAAATCCTTTCTCCACTTTTTTATGATATTTCTCTTCGTCGAATTCAAATAGAAAAGCACCTTTTTTCGAAGAACTCATGTCTTTTTCTTTCAATTTGTTCAAAAGGTCAAAAGAGTTGAATTTATTGATGAAGTTTCTTTTGTCAAGTTCGGTATCCAAAATAGCTTCATATAACTTTTGGAGCTGTCGCATGGTGAATTTTTCGGGTAAAAGTTCAAACCCTACCGGTTTATTACTTGCTCTATTGCGCAATAGCAGAAGAGCATCTTTTACCATAGCATTATGATCAAAAATAAGTTCGGGAACATCTTTTATATCGAACCATTTAATCGGATTTTCCCTTAAAATTTCTTTACAATGATGAGCAATGTTAATCAGTGCAAAGTATGCTACAGAAATGGTTCTTTCAGCAGGATCTCGGTCTAACTTAGAATAGCAATGAACCTGTTCCATATAAACATTGCTCAGACCCGTTAAATTTTTTAATACCCGGGCGGCAGCTTCATCGAGGTTTTCTTTATTTTTAAGAAACCCACCAATAAGTGACCATTCCCCTTTTGCAGGTTCGAAGTCTCTTTTAACGAGTAAAATTTTCAATTCTTCTTGATAAAATCCGAAAATAATACAATCTATAGCAAGAAGAACTTTGTCCTCTTTGCGATAATTATTCAAAACCATTACTAATTTTTTGCGGACCTAAATTAGTGAGTTTCATTTTAACAGCACCATTTTTAGAGTAGAAATGGCACATAATTTTTTTGTTTAGTAGTCTATTATTAAACGTGTTAGTGGTTAAAAAGGGGTTTATATTTAGACTAAAAAGATTCGTTTTTATTTTAATAAAATTCCCGCAGCAAGTGAAAAACGCAGGGCGGTCATTTTTTTTGCATAACTTTAAAAGTGCTAATCTATTTTTTAAAATGGTACAATTGTAGATAGCAAAAAAAATTTTTTTATTACGGAAAATTGGGTGCTCATTTTAAAATTTCAGATAAATTTTAAAATGAAGTATTAAATTCTATTAATCACAAATTGTTATGAAATTGATGAATATATCTTTGTTTTCAGGGATGATTTTTGCTTTTTTGATAATATATTTAGGAAGTAAAGAGAATACGGTAAACTATAGGGTTCAAAATGAAAAAAGTGTAATGGGAATTGAAAGAAGTAGTTATGGTGTTACGGAAAATGATGAAAAAATAGATGTATTTAAACTATATAACTTGAAAGGTATTCAAGTTTCTATCATTACCTATGGCGGTAGAATAACAGCTGTTGAAACTCCTGATAAAAATGGAATTAAAGAGAATGTTGTTTTAGGTTTCAAAAACTTGGAACAGTATGAAAAACCAAACCCATATTTTGGAGCTCTTGTTGGTCGATATGGAAATCGTATTGCTAAAGGGAAATTCACTTTAAACAATATCGAGTATCAACTAGCAAAAAATAATGGAGAAAACAGCCTACATGGTGGTTTGGTGGGTTTTGATAAAGTTGTTTGGAAGGTGGCAGAAATTGAGGAGAATGAAACTTCGGTGGTTTTAAAACTTAGCTACCTTAGTAAAGATATGGAAGAAGGTTTTCCTGGAAATTTGAAGACAACGGTAACCTATACTTTGAATTATGACAATAGTCTAGATGTTTTATACGAAGCAACTACAGATAAAACTACCATAGTAAATCTTACACAACATTCATATTTTAATCTTTCGGGTGATTTCTCGCAAACAATTCTAGATCATGTAGTAGAAATTAATGCGGATAAATTTGTACCTGTAGATAACACTTTGATACCCACCGGCAATTTAGCTTCGGTTGACGATACTCCGTTTGATTTTAGAGCACCAACCTTAGTGGGTAAAGATATAAATTCGAAGAATGAGCAAGTTGCCTTAGGCGGTGGTTACGATCATTGTTGGGTTTTTAACAATCAGGGCAAAGGCTACCGTTCGGTCGCAAAAGCATACCATCCGGATTCTGGTAGAACTATGGAAGTGCTTACTGATCAACCGGGTATGCAGTTCTATACCGGTAATTTTTTAGATGGTACCTTACCTACACCTAATGGTGGGGTTTTTGGCAAAAGAAGCGGATTTTGTTTTGAAACACAACATTATCCTGATTCGCCAAATCAACCTCAATTTCCTAGTACAGTATTAGAGCCAGGTGAAAAATATGAAACTAAAACAACCTTTAAGTTCTCTGTTAATTAATTAAAATCAACCAACTCAACCAACCTCATGCAACAATTAGACAGTCTCGACTGGATCAGTATCTCATTTTATTTTTTACTTCTGGTAGGGGTAGCCATATGGGTAATTCGAAAAAAAGAAGACAATACCGAAGATTACTTTTTAGCCGGTAGAAATGTCGGTTGGTTTGTAGTAGGCGCCTCAATATTTGCCTCTAATATAGGTTCTGAACACGTAGTTGGTTTAGCCGGTACCGGTGCCAGTAATAAGTTGCCCTTGCTTATCTATGAAATACATGCATGGGTAGTTTTAATGCTAGGTTGGGTATTTCTTCCGTTTTATGCCCGAAGCGGAGTATTTACAATGCCCGAATTTTTAGAAAAACGTTTTGATGCTAGGTCAAGATGGGTATTGTCCGTTTTTTCGATTGTGGCCTATGTGCTAACCAAAATCTCGGTAACCATTTACGCTGGTGGTGTAGTGGTATCTGCATTATTGGGGATCGATTTTTGGACGGGCGCAATTGCTACGGTGGTATTGACGGGACTATATACGGTTTTGGGAGGAATGCGAGCTGTGGTGTATACAGAAACCTTACAGGCTATTTTATTAGTAGTGGGGGCAGCGGTTTTAACATTTATAGGACTGGATAAAGTTGGGGGATGGGGAAGTATGGTAGATACCCTCGGGCCTGAATATTTTAATATGTGGAGACCGGCAACAGATCCAGATTTTCCATGGCCATCGTTGTTCATTACAAGTACTATAGTGGGTATTTGGTATTGGTGTACAGACCAATATATTGTTCAGCGTACATTAACGGCTAAAAATATTAAGGAAGGCAGACGAGGTACCATATTTGGTGCTTTGCTAAAGTTATTGCCGGTTTTTTTGTTTTTAATTCCTGGTGTTATTGCATTGACATTAAAAATGAGGGGGAATTACATTGGGAGAGTGCAGATGAAGCATTTCCCGTTTTAATGAGTAATTTATTGCCATCCGGACTTAGGGGTCTTGTGGCTGCAGGATTATTGGCTGCTTTAATGAGTTCCTTAGCTTCGGTATTTAATTCTTGTTCCACTTTGTTTACGGTCGACGTATATAAAAAACTACGCCCTAATACCCCTGAGAAAGAATTGGTAAAAACAGGTCAAATTGCAACTGTTTTTGTTGTGATCATCGGAATTATCTGGATTCCGATTATGGCAAACATTTCGGGCGTATTATATGAGTATTTACAGAGTGTTCAATCATATATCGCACCACCAATTACTGCAGTTTTTTTATTGGGAATCTTCTACAAGCGAATAAATGCTACAGGTGCTTTTGCTACGTTGATAATGGGCATAATAGTTGCCTTTTTTAGAATTGCGTTAGAGTTGCTAAAAGAGAATTTTGATTCAGATGGTGTATTGTATTATTTAGGAGATATGAATTTCTTGACATTTGGCGCCTGGTTCTTTTTTTTCTGTTTAACATTTATGGTTGTAGTAAGTTTATTGACAGAGGTTCCGGATAAAAATCAAATAGCCAACCTTACTTTCGGTACCATATCCGAAGAAGAAAAGATTAAAAATAAGAGTAGTTATAATTGGGTAGATGTTAGTGTATCTATAGGTATTGTGCTAATCGTAATAGGTATCATGGTTTTTTTCAATGGAAAATAAAGAACTAGATTAAATTTAAAAAAGTGCCATCTAACTTAAGGTGGCACTTTTTTTATACCAACACGGTAAAATTATTCATGCATTATAAATATTTGTTTTTGAGGCAAGTAATACATGATTAGAAAGTTACTTTTAAACAACTAAAAAATACTAGACATGCAAAAACCAAATAAAAGATTAGAAGGGCAAACGTGTATTATAACCGGTTCTAGTGATGGTATCGGTGAAGCAGTGGCCAAGGCAATGGGAATGGAAGGTGCCAATATTGTCGTGAATTATCATAGTAGTAAGGAGGAAGCGGAAGAAGTTGCGCATTGGATTAACAAAAACTCAAGTTGTGGAGATGCAATTGTCATAAAATGCGATGTTAGTAAAGAGGATGATGTGAAAGATATGTTCAAAAAAACAGTTTCGGAATTTGGAACGGTAGACGTTTGCGTAGCAAATGCAGGTCTGCAATTGGATCATTCGTTACACGAAATGCCTTTATCAGATTGGCAACGGGTTATTGATGTCAATCTTACCGGTCAATTTCTATGTACCAAAGAGGCCATTATAGAATTTAAGAGAAGGGGAATGCGTCCAGAGATTTCCAAGTCACTAGGAAAGTTAATTCATATGAGTTCGGTGCACGAAGTTATACCTTGGGCTGGTCATGCCAATTATGCTGCATCTAAAGGAGGCTTGGTAATGTTGATGCAAACCATTTGCCAAGAATACGGCCCCGATAAAGTACGTTGTAATTCCATAGCTCCTGGAGCTATTAAAACAGACATCAATAAAGATGTTTGGAGTACGCAAGAGGGTAGGGATGGAATGTTGAAATTAATACCCTACAACCAAATAGGCGTGCCAGATGATATAGGTAGTGTGGCAAGTTGGTTAGCGTCAGATGAATCTGAATATATTAACGGAACTACAATTTTTGTAGATGGAGGAATGACGTGCTACCCAGGGTTTACCGCCAATGGGTAATTGGAAATAGATAATAATACTAAATGCCATGAAGGTTTAATCTGCATGGCATTTTGTAATATAATTTTTTAAAGATGCTTTATTCCCAATTTGGCATATAGCCATTTGTAAATAATGTTTCATTTTCTATAATATCGACAACATCTAACTGCTTGCGAACAATGCTTTTTTCTGAAATTCCATCGTTGGAAGTATATGTGAAAACGACATAGCCTCCATTGGGTGCATATTTTGCATCTAGATTATTGAATCCGGTTGGTTTTTGTGTATCAATTTCGGTTGATGTATTGGTGCTTAGATCATACTCAAAAATTCTGGTATCTAACTGGCGGTATTGGGCATTTTCTGTATTGGATACATCTCTAGTATATAAAACCTTGTTTCCATCCAATGAAAAATCGATTCCGCCTAAAGCACCGGTAACCCCTGTTATAATGGTTTGGGTACCTAAGCTTGAATCAGGATTAACTATTCTTAGCTGCGCATTATAACCTTCAGCATTATTGAGTTTAATAACTACTTGTTCATTTGCAGGGTTGGTTGCTACTTCGGTTATAAATTCTTCGTTTAAGGCTTCATATACCAATCTATTTCCAGAACCGTCAATATTTATAGTATAAAGTTTATTAAAGTTAGAATAGTAAATAGACCCGCCATTATTGTGCCATGCATACTCAATTTCATCTTGTCTAAAACCGGCAATCGATATTTCTTGAGTCAATTGCTTTTGATCGGTTCCATCTAAATTCATGGTAAATAAATGCGATTCACCACCGATTGTTCGTATAAATGCTATTTTTTCAGCTAATCTATTTGTTTTAGGTCTGTAAGAATTCAAGTTGTCAGTTGTTAACTGTACCTCGTTCTGATTTATTTCTTGACTATTGCTACCTACAGGCTCTCCTCCTGAAAATATCACATTATTTCCATTTATATTTCTAACAAATAGAAATCGATTGGTTTCTATTCCTTCTAACTGAAAGTTGCTTATTTTACTTTGAACGGGATCGGTAATATTATCACTTGCGGTTACTTGCCAAAAATAAGTAGCGCCAATAGCCAAATTTTCTACAGTAAAGGTTGTATCTGCTACCGTAGTGAACAGCTGCGTTTCACCTGTGTTTCCATTTCTAAGTTCAAGGGTATATTCAATATCATCTTCGTCACTGGCAGCAGAAGACCACAAAAATTCTACGGGACTTGTAACCTTTATTTGTTTATCTGCAGGGAAATATAATACTGGCGTTAATGGTTGAAGATTTGAAGCAGAGGTACTATCCATCTCAAAAATTACGGTAGTTGATTTATCAATAAAAATACTTGCAGCTTCAAATGAAGTTTCATAGTTGTCTTTATCTGCCTGTATTGAATAGTCTCCTGTTAGAATATCTTGAATAGTAAAATTACCATCAATATCGGTGAAGACCGTAGTAGAAGCAGGGTTAGTTGTAATTTTTACATTTTCAAGAGGTAAGTTATCACCATTGGTAACCACTTTACCTTCAAGTGAGCCAAATGATTGGTCACCAAGGGTTTCTTCTTCACATGACAAAAACAACAAAGAGAAACAAAGTGCTGCAAAGTAGGATATGTTTTTAAAATGAGTCATTTCGTAGTACAATTAGATTATTAAAGTTTATTTCCAATTCTAAATTCCATTCCTATGCTAAAGTTATAATAGAAGTCATCACGTTTACCATTAACTACATCATCTATGGCATCACTTGTTGTGTGGTTATTTTCTGCACTTAGAAAAAAGGAAAGTTTAGGATTAAGATTATATTTTAAGGCAAGACCGTATTGTAAATTTATACCAGAACTATCTTCTGTAAGATCAGGATCTGGAGTTCTTATGTCAAAAATACCACCAGCGCCGGCATATACATATGGTGTTAGCCTGTCTAGAGGAAGAAAAGTGTATCCCAGGGTTATGTTTCCGGTCATATATTCTTTATAAAAATCTTGACCACCTTTAAAATAGAAATAATCACCATTAAGACCAATGTCAAATTTAGGGGATAGGTAAAGGCTATATTTGAATCCGCCTCCATAACCAAATGATTTATTGGTGAAATCTCCATTAAATATGGGAGCGTTACCTTTTACTGATATTCCTGATCTTAAAACCTCACTTGCCTGGGTTCTGTTATATAGAAGAGTAGACTCTTCTTCGGCTTTTCTTAAATTATATGTAGAAACTAAAGAATCGTTCTTAACCGTTCCTTCGGCAGTGCTCCAAAGATTATCTTCTACACCCTCTACTATTAAAGATTCCACAGCGTTTTCAATAGCATTTTGTATGGCTAATTGAATAGGTTCATTTTTTGTAATACCAGTTTCCACTTCTAATAACCTTTGAAACTTTACATATTTAAAGAGACTTGCATCAATAGCTTGCGATAATATCGTTTTAGAAACATAAACCGTCTTTAAAATTTTACCATTAGATGTGGATACAGCTCTCAAATAAATAGTAATTCTATCTTGGCGATATTGAGTGGAGCCACCAACACCAAAATAACGTGCTCCATAACCACCAGTAATAATATTAGTGTCGTAAGAGATTATACCACCCTCTAATAATATTCCGGCATAAAGTAATGGTGGCAAGTTGGGCTTATTACTTTGATCACCAGTATATTCTTGCCTGGTTGACCGAATGATATTTCTCTCATTTAATAAATTTGAGAGGTTTTCCCTTTCTATGGGTGTAAACCACTTAGAATCTTCTAATGCCTTAATAAGCATAGTTGTCGCACCTTGTGGAACAGCAGTGCTAAAAGTGCTCGCATTTTCTACACTTTTATATTGACCAGTTTGATCTTTAAAATTATATACACCAACCACTATGGGTTCACTGGGTAAAGGCAGGTTTTTTAATGATGCAGATTCTGTAGTTGTTTCACCAATTCTTGATGTGCTTGGGGCAACTGGTTGGTTGTAATATGCTCCGCAACTGTTAAGTAAAGTCAGCAAAGCTATTATATAGATTTTTCGAAGTAATGTCATGAAGGTTTGCTTAGTTGGGTACAATAATTTGAGTTTGTTCACCTGTTGAAGTATCTAAAATGTTTATGACAAGACCTTCGCCAGATTCAAAAACTTCTAATAATAAACTACCTACATTGAAGGTGCCAGGCTCAAGTCCGTCACCAAGTTCAGAATCAAATACTGATCGGGTTAACTCACTAAGTAATTGTCTGTTCAAACTTTCTTGAAAATCTTCAAGTTCAGAAGAATCGTTATCAAAACTGTTATCTGCGGTAAATGAATTTTGTGCATTCGCTGAACTCAGTAACCATTGATAATTAAAGGTATCTCCTCCAAAATTTGGATTTTTAGGGGTATAGACAAATTGTTGAGAATGGCAATAACCTGTTACACCTAATAAAAGAAATAGAAGTATGGTTTTTTTCATAATTAATATTGAATTGTATTTTGCCTAATGGCTTTATTTTGCTGAAAGTAGTAGTTAACTCTTGCGATTGACTGATCTACCATTTCTTTGATATATGAACTTCTTGGATTTAAAAAGAACTGAACAACTAAGTCGTCACCGGCAAAAATTTGAATCTGTGTATTACCACCAATCGCTAATACTTCATCGACTTTTACCATTTTATTTCCTTTAATATTATTATTGTTATATGCTAAATAAAACATTTGGTAAAAATCCCTACCTGGTTTAGTTTTAGTGTTCTCAAAAACTAAACTGGTAAGTAAATCAATATCTTGTGCTTGTTGGCTTTTTTGTTGGGAGGTAGGTTTTTTATTGGTAATTACCTTGGGCTTCATTTCATCTTCTCCTTCAAACCCATTGATTACCATACGGTCTTTACCTATAACTTTTTCATCTTCATAAATTAAAATAAAGATGATTGTTCGTTCACCTTTACTAAGGTCTAAAGTAGCGGTGCTAATATTTTTTTGTTGCCCAGATTCAATAACAAAGTATTGTTGGTCTTCAAATTGAGTGATTGATGAGTTTATTTTTTCGTTCTTGGTAATTAAGGCTTTATAGCTTAAACTCTTATTTAAAGTAGTTTTATTATAGGCGGAGAAGGTAATGTTCGTAAGTATATTTTTGGTCTCCATAGTTATTTGCGCTTCAACCTCACTATTAAATTGAGCTAGTAGTGCAAGAGGATAGGCAAATAATGCCAATATGAATATGAGGGGAGTTCTAATCAATTGTTTGATTAATTTTTAATAGCCTCTTTAGCTGTTATCACTTTGTGTTGCTGCGCTATTTGGATGTTTTTTGAATTGAAGAGGGTTAATATGACTTTAGTTTGATCTTTAGGGTTGAAATTTATGGTTGTGGTAGAGAGTGTAGTTTTCTGATTAGGTTCTACAGTAAAAGTTCCACTTTGTTTGTTGTTACTAGTATTACCGGATTTACTTATTTTTTGAACATCTAAGGTGTAATTCAAATTTTGGATTTGTAAGGAGTTATTACTGCACACTCCGCTAATTGAAACCAAATTGTTTTCTTGTGGTGTTAGTAATATATCTGACGTTATAGCATTCTTTTCTTGGGAAATGCCAGAAAATACTGAAATGAATACTAGCAGTAATATGTAGGTTTTTTTGGTCATTTAGGATGAGGTTAAAAGATTAGTTTACAGTTCTGATTATTAAACTTTGGGATCCATTATCCATAGTAATTCTCATTTTATCGACTATGCTATTGCTACCTTCTATAACTAGATTTTGCCCGTTACCGTTTTGTTCTATAGTTCTTTCTAAAATTTGTTTATCGTTGAAATTATTGTATTCTATAAGTGTGTTATTGTTCCCATTCTGAGTGACAGAATAATCTATAATCTCTGCTTTTAACTTTAAATCTATATTATTGTTATTACCAAATTGATTTAACTGAACATCGGTTACAGTGGATGCCGTAGTAATATTAGAATAATTATTGTTGCCGATTTGTTGAATGAAAATTCCGGTATTGGTTACGTTAATTTCTGAAGATAATAGCGCTACGTTTGACTGTAGAGAAAAATAGTTTAACTGTTCAAGGTTTGTACTAATGTTGGTATAAACATCATTATCATTATTGGTTATAATGCCTTGAGCACTTATCGTAACGATCGGAAATAAAAAGAAGAAAACAAATAGTTTATTCATTTTGCTATTATTCGTTAATTATATAAATAGTGCGAAGTGAGAACTTCGCACTATATGAACTATTTATAAGTTTAATTTCTTGTTTGATTTACTACTACTGAAGACATGCTTGATGTAGTTTGATCAACATCACTGATGTTTCCATTTCCATTCTGTGTAACCATAATAGTCGTACTTGTGGTTCCTATTTGGTTAGCAATACTTGAATTCCAATTACCGTTTCTTTGTAAAATTGTTATATCACTATTTGAAGTATCACCGTCTTGTGATGCCCAGCTTAAGTTGTTGTTACCATTATTTTGAGTAGTACTCATTGTATTCATTTCACCATCTTGAACTGATGAAGCAAAATTAGAAATACCATTTTGTCTAACATTTATAGTATTGCTGTTGCCGGTTTGATTTATATCTGAATCATTTTGCCCACCATTTTGATTAACAATCGCAGTTAAATTTTCTATAGGTAATGCAGTAGTACTAGTACGGTTTTGACTTATATCAGAGTTGTTAGTAATACCAACTTGGTCAACATCTACTAAACCAAATGACCCCGTTTGACTAACTGTGGATATATTTCCGCCATTATTTGCATTAAAACCAGATTGAGTTATGAATACTTCATTTTTATGCCAGCTTTGCCATATAGTAGATTGATTATCGTCATCATTTTGTCTAACCGTTATTTCGTTGCTAGAACCTCCTTGAACATCTACATGGGAAATATTATCATCTCCTTGTTGTTTAATGTCCGAATCGTTTAATGTACCTCCTTGCTTTAGAAGTGATTCATTGCCATTTCCAATTTGATTGACTTTTAAGACTATTCCATTACCTACAGCAGAATTATTCCAAATGTCCCCTTGATCAACAGTAGACGAATTTCCATTACCGTTTTGCTTAACATCGGCGCTAGTACTAGTGCTATTATGAGTTTGTACTCTATTTTGATTTAAGGTTGATGTATTTAAATTTCCTGATTGGTTCACATTAACCGAAGAGCCGGCGGCGGCATTAGTTTGATCAACCGTACTACTGTTCTGCGCCATTACAAATGACCCCATTGCTAGTGCCAAGGCACTTAAAACTACTTTTTTCATAAAATTTGATTTAAATATTAATTATTGGTTAAACTCTTTGTGGGTATTTCTAACTAGTAGAAATAAGAATTAAACAAAAACTAAAAAAGGAGTGGGGGTAGACCTTATTAGCAGAAACTAAAAATCATTAGAAAATTATAAAATGTACGGGGGGTGCAATAAAAAAATAATCTAATTACTTTTTATATTTCAGTTGCTTATCAATTCTGAGAACAAGTTTATTTGTTTATACGGTCTTTTATTAAATTATTCGACAAAGTGCATTTTTAACAGATAAACAACATTAGGCTTTATATTTTGATTTAAAAGCATTTTTTTAACTAAAAAATGAATTATAGGTACATGTTAAGAAATATTTAAATAATCCTTATCTGTTACTAAATTCTTTTAATATGTTTTTCGTACAAAAAAATAGCCACCCAATTGAGTGGCTATTAGTTACTTTAATGTGAATTAATTACTGCATCAAAGGAGTGTAATCAAATTTTTGACCACCAACAGATGCATCTGCCATCAATCCTGCTTTTGGTAAAGCAAATACGGCAACACCATCTCTATATTTTGCATTAACTGCAACTCCAGATTTAATAGCTACTGCAGAGGCTTCAGCAGAAAATTCAAAATCTCCTTCTTTAAACTCTTCTAAATCTTCGTTAGTTTCAAAAAAGATTATTTCTGTAATAGCTTGTCCACCAGCTTGTAGACCTACACTTAACTTTTTAAGATCAGCCATACCTACCTTGGTGCCATCTTCATAAACTACACCGTTACCCGATGCACCACCTATGATAAATCCTCCTTTACCTACATTTGGAAATACCACGTATCCTGCAGAGTTTTGGAAAAATTGGTCCAATCCAACTTCCATTGTCATTAATTTTTCTTTTGCTTTATCGGCATCCTTCATCACCTTTTTATCTTTATCACTTTGGGCATTTACACCAACGGCTAAAAATAATAAGGCAGCGAATGTTATTGATTTTAAAATTTTCATGTGTTCTAAATTTTTATGTATTAGTAATAATTTCTCTACTTCAAATGTAGAATTAACTAGAAGTATTCGTTGTTGTTATAACATATAATTTTGATTCAAAAACATGTTAAATATTTGTGAATCAGTTAATTGTAAGTTAAAAATATAATATGCAAAATTAGTGAAGATGCTAAATGCTTTATTTTAAGCATTTTAAGTTATTATTTGATTTCTTAAAAATTTGTTAATTAATTGTTTTCGTATTATATTCATATCATAATTATAAGGTAGGGTTTATGGATAAGCAAGAAAATTTTTTTGATTCTAAAATGATAGCAAACCTTTTAATTGCGCTAGCGTTACTTTTATCGGCGGTCTATTATATAAAGAATTCCAATGAAATAGAAGATGAAGTAAATAGTGTACTCGTATCTTCCTTACAGGATGTTAGTAATAGCTTAGCAGAACAAGAGACTACAAATAAATAACTACAATTTCTGACCATTACCACGGCTGCAGGTGAATAATCTGCGGCTTTTTTTTGTAATTATTTTTTTCCAACGATTACATTGGTAATTAAAGCCGCGACTATCATTAGTATTCCGATAAGGCTCCAAAGGGAATATATATCACCAAACCAAAATATGCCCACCATTATTGTGAATATCACTTCAATATATTTTAATGGAGCCACTAAATTGGTCTGTGCAATTTGAAAGGCTTTAGTCATAAACACTTGACCAAAGAAACCAAAAATACCAAGACTTAAAAGTAAAAGCCAATCTATTCCAACCGGGGTTATCCAATTACTTATACTTAAAATACCACCTATTAACGTACCCGTAAACATAAAATAATTAACTATGACCATAGGGTGGTCGTTATTTCCAATTTTTCTAATTAGTACATATACCAAACCACTAAATACAGATGCCGCTAAAACCAATAGTAAACCTGTAGTATTGATATTATCGTCAAATCCTTTAAGAACCAAAACACCGGCAAAAGCAAATAAAAATAACAGCCACTGTATGGGTTTTAGTTTTTCTTTCAACAACAAGACAGCAAAAATTGCAGCGTAGATAGGAGCTAAATATCGTAAGGAAACTGCCGTGCCTACTGGCAGGTATTGTAATGACATAAAAAATAAGCTCATTGCCGTTAATCCCGCAAGGGCTCTAAATATCATGAACCTTCTATTATTACCCAGTATAGGAATTTTATTGATCAAAATATAGGATGTACCTAAAACTAATGATCCAATAGTTCTGAAGAATACAATTTCGAATGTAGGAAAGTGGCTTAAATATTTAACGAACGAGTTCATTAGACTAAACGAAAACGTACTAATGATCATAAATAAAATTGCCTTCTTCACAGTCCAAAATTGTCCTTGCAAAGTTAAAGGGGCGCTATAGAAATCCCCGAGTAAATTTGTGATAATTGTGGGTTATTCTTAAGTTTTATCATTCTGATAATATTAGCTAATAAAAGGTTGTTTTATAATGGTGTAATTGAAGTTTATTCATCATACTAAAAATAAAGAGAGTCATTTTTTGACATTTATGAGACTTAAATTCTAATTGTATCTCCAAAATAGTGTGTCAATTATATTTATGGTTAATAATACCGAAGGTAAAAGTTATAATAGAGGTAAGGTTAGAGATAGTTTTTCATAATTCTCTTAACTTGGCATCACAATATAAATCGTCTAATCAAATAGCGAGTTATTATTTTTTAAATTATAATTACAACTAAATAAATACATAATAAATGAACGAATTATTATCCTTGAAAGATAAAAATTATGCCCTTTCTGGCGGAACAGGAACCTTAGGTGGTTCTATTGCCAAATATTTGGTAGAGAATGGTGCTAAGGTTTTATTGCTAGGTAGGTCGGAAGATAAGTTAAAGGATAAACAGAATGAATTGAATGCACTTGTGGAAAACAGTACGTTCATTTTCAAAGTCGATGTCATGGACGAAAATGAGCTTATTGATTTAAAGAATAAAATCAAAGAAGACTTCAATCATCTAGACGGACTAGTAAATCTTGCGGGTGGCAATATACCTGGGGCAACCGTAAAACCAGACCAGACTGTTAGAGACATTGCTATGAGCGATACTAGAAAAGTAGTGGATATTAATTTATTCGGCACTGTTATCCCAACGGTTATTTTAAGTGAATTAATGGTAGAACAAGGTTATGGGTCTATTGTAAATATTTCTTCAATGGCTGCAAAACAAACTATATCTAGAGTTCTTGGATATTCGATGGCAAAAAGTGCTGTTGATATTTTTACAAAATGGATGGCTAATGAGTTAGCTTCTAAACATGGTGATAAAATTAGGGTGAACGCAGTGGCGCCTGGGTTTTTTATAGGAAATCAAAATAGACGTTTGCTTACCAACGAAGATGGTTCTTTTACCGAAAGAGGAAACAGTATCATTAAAAATACACCTATGGGTCGTTTTGGAGATGCGTCAGAATTGAACGGTATGGTTCACTATCTTCTTAGTGATGCATCTAGTTTTGTTACGGGTAGTATCTTTGATGTTGATGGTGGTTTCACATCTTTTTCCGGTGTATAATAGAATTTATTTTTATTGCAAAAAACAGCTATTTTCATCTTGTTTTAACTGTTTTTTGTAATCGATTACCTAACTTTAAAACTGATTTTAGTGGTTGAATTTTACCTGTTTTTTTGTGTAAATTTTTTCTATCTAAATCAGAGTTCCCTATTTACATAATTAGTTTTCATGCGTACTATTCATATTGGTTTTCTAATCACTTTCTGTCTTTTAATTTCTTGTCAAACCAGCTTTAAAGAAACTCAAGTTTCTTTAGAACCCTATACTGTAGAGGAAGGTTTTAATTTAAAAGTATTGGCGGCAGAACCATTATTAAAAGCTCCCGTTGCTATAGATTTTGATGCAAAGGGTAGAATTTGGGTTGCTCAAATGCCCGGTTATATGAACGATTTACAAGGTTCTGGTGAAGAAGATCCAACCGGTAGTATTGTAATTCTTGAAGATTTGGATGAAGACGGAATTGCGGATCATTCAAAAATTTTTATGGATAGCTTGGTGATGCCTCGTGCATTAGCGCACGTTTATGGTGGTTTGCTATATGCTGAGCCTCCGTATTTATGGTTTGTTGAGATAGAAGACGATAAACCGGTAAATAAAGTTATGGTCGATTCTATTTATGCGGTTGAAGGAAACCCAGAGCATCAACCTAACGGATTGGAATTGAATATTGATAACTGGATTTACAATGCTAAGTCCAATTTTAGGTATAGAAGAATTGACGGGGAATGGAAAAAAGAGCCTACCACCTTTAGAGGGCAATGGGGTATTACCCATGATAATTTTGGAAGACTATATTACAATGACAATTCCAGAATTTTGTTGGGAGATTATGTGTTGCCCAATACCGTAATAGAAAATAAGTATTTTACCCCTAACGCCAGTGTTGATAAACTTCTTACCAATGATCAAAGAGTGTATCCTGCTTTTGCAGGATCTGTAAATAGGGGGTACGCAAAGGGAGTGTTAAATGCAGATAGTATTTTAGTTAATGCTACTGCTGCTTGTAGTCCGTTGGTTTATAGAGGTGGCAAGTTTACCGAGTCATATGAGGAAAATGTTTTTGTCTGTATTCCTGAAGGGAATTTAATTAAGCGTGTTCTTTTAAATTTTACTGGAGACTCTACCATTGCTCAACAAGCTTGGCAAAAGAAAGAATTTATTACGTCTACAGATGAAGGCTTTAGACCGGTAAGCTTAAAAAATGGACCTGATGGTAATATGTATGTTGTTGATATGCATAGAGGTATGATAGGTCATCATGCTTATATGAGTCCGTATTTAAGGGATAATGCGAAAGCAAAAGAATTGGATACTATTGTGAATTTTGGAAGAATCTTAAAAGTATCCCGTGAAAATATTGAAGAGAATGTTACACCAGACTTTAATAGTTTGAACGGTAGTGAATTGGTAAAGTTGTTATTGAACGATAATGGTTGGGTTCGCGACCGTGCCCAGCATTATTTAATCTTTAAAAAATTTAATGCTGTAATTGATGAAGTAAAAGAGCTTGCATTGAATACAAAAAAGCCATTAAGTCAAATTCATGCATTGTATGTGCTTGAAGGTTGGAATGCATTGTCCTTCGATTTTCTTGCCGATGTTGGTAATAAAAGTGAACCTCAGGTTGCTTCACATGCCCTAGTATTGTCAAAAGATTTTATAAGTGTGAATTCTATTGACCAGGCAAACAACTTCTTTACTGAAGTTTTAAACAGAAATGATGTAGGTTTAGATGTGTATTTGGCAAATGCTCTTGGTCACTGGATAGCACTCGATAAAGAAAAATTTAAGCCATTGCTTATTAAAGTTCTAAAACGAAGGGAGCAAAATACTACGGTTACCGATGCCGTTTTAAGTAGTATAGCCATAACTGATTCCATTTTGTTGAATGATGGTAACATTAGGCAAAATTTTGAAAACACCCCTTTTATTGAAAAGCTGGAAAAAACACTGGCCAATAAAAAAGAAGACAGAATGAACGCTATCTATACGCGCGAAGTAATTCTTGAAGATACACGTACTAGCGGGTCTAAAATGTTCTTTCAGATCTGCGCATCGTGCCATGGAGCAGATGGAAAGGGTATAGATGGGCTGGCACCACCACTTATGGGGTCGGAACACGTAAAAAATACAGAACGTTTGGCGTTAATTATTTTACACGGCTTAGAAGGTCCTGTTCATGTAAACGGAAAACGCTATGATATAAATTTGGCAATGCCCGGACTTATTAGAAATGAAACAATAAGCGATCAAGATATTGCCAATATTATATCATACGTTACCAATGCTTTTTCTGATCGATCCAAAAGATTAAGCGAAGAACGAATTGGTGAATTAAGGAATGTAAAGTCAGCTACGGGAATGGAATTCACCGAACCTGAATTGCAAGCGTTAGATGAGAAATAAAGATAGCGCTATTTCAAACTTTTTCTGATCCCCATTTCCAAGCCCCTTAATTCGGCTAAACCTCTTAGTCTACCAATACCGGAATACCCTGGGTTGGTTTTTTTTCTAAGGTCATCTAACATTTTGTGTCCGTGATCAGGGCGTAAAGGCATTCTGGTATCTTTACGGCCAGAGGCTTTTCTTTTATCCTGCTCTTTGATCAAAGCTTTCATTACACCATACATGTCAACATCTCCCTCTAAATGGTTGGCCTCATGAAAATTTCCATCAGCATCACGTTGTGTGCTACGTAAATGGATAAAATGAATTCGATTTCCCAGACGTTCTACCATTCCAGGTAAATCATTATCTGGTCGAACACCAAATGAACCTGTACAGAAAGTTAATCCGTTGTTTGGGCTATCCACTGCTTTATAAAGGTCAACAATGTCTTGCTCCGTACTTACAACGCGTGGTAAGCCTAAAATAGGGAAAGGTGGATCATCTGGATGAATACACATACGTATACCTGAATTTTCTGCAACCGGAATAATTTCCGATAAAAACTCGAATAAATTATGCTTCAATTCATTCGGTCCGATTTTATCATAGGTAGCTAAAATGGTATTGAATTCTTCTAATGTATATCCTTCTTCAGCCCCAGGTAACCCTGCAATGATATTGCTTATTAATTTCTTTTTTCCTTCTTCGGTAAGTTGATCAAAATATAATTTAGCGGCAGATTTCTGAGCGTCTGTATAAGTGTTTTCTGCACCTGGTCTTTTTAGTAAATACAATTCAAAGGCTGCAAATGCATCGGCTTCAAATCTAAGTGCTGTAGAACCGTCTTCTATTTCATAATCTAAATTCGTTCTGGTCCAATCCAGTACAGGCATAAAGTTATAGCAAACCGTATCTATACCGCATTTGCCTAAATTGGATAGTGTTTGTTTGTAATTTTCATAGTAAGTCTTATAATCACCATTTTGGGTCTTGATCTGCTCGTGGATAGGAACACTCTCTACAACAGACCAAGTTAAACCCGCTGCTTCAATAATATTTTTACGCTCCATTATTTCTTCTACAGACCATACAACGCCATTGGGAATATGGTGTAGTGCGCTTACAATACCTGTTGCACCTGCTTGTTTTATATCTGATAATGATACCGGATCATTTGGTCCGTACCAACGCCATGTTTGTTCCATTTTATTCTTTCTAATTTTTTATTATACTCCGCTAAAAGCACTAAAACCTCCATCAATCGGTACTACCACTCCTGTTACAAATTTAGATGCATCGGCACATAAATAGTGAATGGTACCGTTTAACTCATTGGTTTCTCCAAATCGTTTCATTGGTGTGTTTCTAATAATGGTATCTCCACGTTCGGTAAATTTACCGGTTTCTTGATCAACTAATAAATTTCTATTTTGGTTGCCTATAAAAAAACCAGGGGCTATAGCGTTTACACGAATACCGTCACCAAATTTGGTAGCTAATTCTACGGAAAGCCACTTTGTAAAATTATCTATTGCAGCTTTAGATGCCGAGTATCCTACCACTCTGGTAATTGCGCTTTGTGCCGTCATAGAAGAGATATTGATGATGACACCTTTGTTGTTTTTGACCATTTCCTTGCCAAATACCAAAGCTGGTAGAATACTGCCAAAAAGGTTTAAGTCTACCACTTTTTTAAAATGATCAAGGTTGACATCAAAAATGGTTTGGTCTTCACCAATAGTAGCCCCGGGCATGTTACCGCCGGCTGCATTAATTAAGATGTCAATTTTACCGTGCTTTGCTATAATTTTGTTTGAAATCTCAACCAAGCTTTCTTTATCTAATGCACTGCACACAAAGCCTGTTACCTTGTCGCCAATCTTTTTTAATTTTGCTATGGCTGTGTTTACAATATCTTCTTTGTAGTCTAAAATAACTACGTTAGCACCGTTGGCAAGTAAGTAATTTGCCATTTCTCCACCAAGTATTCCACCACCACCGGTGATAAGAATTACTTTGTCTTCTATACTGAATAAGTTCATTTTGTTGCTGGTTATTGTTTTAAGTCAATTGAATGAACCCCACTTTTAAGGATTATTATTTTTTGACTTGGTTTTATTTTTTTTCCATTGTGCCTGCCTTTTAGATTATTAGGGGGAACTGTAAATTCAGCGGACATGTTATCAGGTATTTCTATGGTATAATGACTGTTATTTTTGTCTTTTTTAAAATTTGCGATAATAGCACCGTGTTTAGTAGGTACTTTAATATTGGAATACATTAAGTTGGCTAGTTGAGGTTGTATTTCTGCTACTTTAAACCCTGGTGTTTTAGGTTTTATGCCCCACATGTAACGTGTAGTAATGTTTAAGGGTGGCGTACCCCAAGCATGGTTCCAGTCAGCATTTGGTTTGTATTTTACATCCCACGCTTCCATAGTCATGGTGGCGCCAACTTGTATCATATTCCACCAGGTTCTATCGCCTTTGGTTTCTGTAATGAGGTCTAATGCATATTGTGCTTCGTTACTTAGATATAAACCTTCAAGCAAATATTGGGCCCCGTACACGCTACAGGCCATACCTCTGGTTTTTATAAAATCAGTAACCGATGTAATATGTTCTTTTGGTACAAGACCAAAAGCCAAGGGCATTATATTGGCATGGAGAGAAGAATGAGCGGAACCCTCGCCGTCAATATAATATCCTTTTTCTTTATTAAAGAGTTTTGTATTTATGGTTTCTTTTACGGTATTGGCTTTCTTTTTAAATAGAATTGCATCCTCATTTTTATCAAGAAAACCGGCAATTTCTGCCATAAGTTTTAGATTGTAATAGTAGAATGAATTTACGACTGTATTTACCGGAACAATTTCGTATCCATCTCTTTCACCTTCTGCCGTTGCCAATTTCCAACCTGTATCCTTTTGTGCAGGTGGCCAGTCAATAATATCTTTTATTTTAGTGTCAGGTTTTTTAAACCCTAGTTTTTCAATTAACTCTTTATTCAGGTGGGGTGAAGAAGAACTAATGAGTCCGTCTGCACGTTCTAAATCCATCAATGTTTTTAATTTCAGATTTTCATAATGATCTTGTAAGGGTTTCAAATCGCCCGTATACATATAATCCGTGTAAAACATGGGTACGGTATGTAGTAACCACTCCGTTGGCCAAGTAGGATTTTCAATAAAGTATGCATTGGTTCTTCTAGCCATATTGTATAGACTATCTACACTGTAATGGCTTAATTGATTTATGTAGGCATCTGCTTCATATGGAATTCTTTCACGATCACCGTCAACATATAAACCTGTAAAACTTGTAGCCTTAATCGTGTGTTTGCAAAGCTGCCAAATAGAGTCTAATATTTTGTTCGATGAAGAAAATGAACTGGCATTGTCATTAAACTTATTGTGCAATGCTCTTTGACGTATTGATAATTCTTTAAACGGAATTTTTAAGTTTTCTATTTCACAATATCTAAATGGCATTACCACACCTATACTATCAGGCAATAAAATTGCAGCTCCGGTTGAATTTCGTTTATCAGGCGTTAGCTTTACCTTAATTTTTTGGTTAGCGGGTAAATTTGTTAAGACCACTTTTTGATATCTAATTGTGCCTCCAGGATCTCTGTCTATTCTATTTTCATCATTTAGTTTTTCGCCCAAATGTATAACCAGTGAATCTACTTGCCCTCTAGTACTACTTAATTGGACTGTGCCAAAGAATGCTTTTCCGAAATCTATTAAGTAACTTTCATTATCTAATTTATCGACCTTGGTAGGTTTAACATCAGTTGTTCTCAAGTCAATATTCTTAAGGCTATTTTGAGCTTGAGATATTGATATAGACAGTAATGCAAGACATATGTAAATATGCTTTTTCATAGTGTTTTCGGTAAGTTGGTAATGATAATTAGAACCAGATACTATGCTAGTTCAACATAGTACCTAGTCTAATAACTAATAAGTAGAATTACTAGCACATAATTTTTCCAGATAAAAAGAATAATTATGTACTAGCTTATTTATTTTTAGAAGGGCGAATTATACATCTTTAATTTCCCAACCTGGCTCATACTCCCTAGACCATAATTTCATGGCTTCTCTATTAAAAATGCGGCCTGTAGTCTCATCAACTTCAAAAGAATCATCAATTCTTGATGCAATATTGGCATAATGTGTTAGCATTTGGCTAATAGCACCCTCATCTATTGGTGAGGTTAACTCAGCTTTTCCTCTAATGGCATCAAAGAAATTGACAGTGTGTAATGTAGACATATCCCCACCGCCACCAAGTGCCGTACCTGCTTCTTTACCAGAAGATAGGTTTTCTTTTATGAAGTTACCTTTTTGATCAAATAACTTATATCCTCCACGATCAATGTAGGCAGTACCTTTAGAACCGGCAACTATAGTTCCTCTACCATATTTATTACCATACTTATGATAGCCCGTTCTACTATTGCCATCCCACTTTATCGTTTTATTTCCTGCAAATTTAAAAGTTGCCTCCATGGTATCGTACATTTCCCAGCCGTCATCTTTGTAATGAAATTTACCGGCATCAACAGAAACATATTCAGGGTAAGTAACTCCCAATGCCCAACGGGCAATATCGAGTTCATGGGTAGCATTATTCCCCATTTCTGCAGTACCATAATCCCAACCGTACCAATGCCAGTTGTAATCCCACGTATTATCTGTATACGCTCTTCTAGGAGCAGGACCTTGAAATAGGTCCCAATCTAAACCTTCTGGTGGGTTTGCTTTGGTTTGGTGAGGAACGCGACCTCTACCGCTAATGTAGAAAGCGGTTGCCTTGTACACATCGCCTATTACACCGTTATGTATGTCCCTTATTATTTCTTGAGATTCAAGGGCAGACCTTTGTTGATTACCCATTTGAACTACTTTATCGAATTTTTTCTGATAAGCTACCACTAATTCCCCTTCACGTGGGTTATGGCTACATGGCTTTTCTAAATACACATGTTTGCCGGCTTGCATTGCCATACAAGCACCTGGTGCATGCCAATGATCGGGAGTTGACATAAATACGGCATCAACATTTTTATCATCCAATACTTTACGAATGTCATTTTCCAAAGTTGGTTTGTTACCAATTTTAGACGCTACTTCAGAGGCGGCCTTATCGCGCTGACTTTTCATGACATCACATAGGTAAGATAGCTCAACATTGTTTTTCTTGTGTGCTATGGCAGGTATGTAGGCGCCATATCTTCTTCCTAAACCTTGAATAGCAACATGAATTCTATCGTTTGCACCTATTATTTTAGAATAGCTCTTTGCAGACATAGCGTTAGCGGTAGTACTTGCTATAGTAGCGCCTACTGCTCCAAGGGCCGTTTTCTTAATAAAATTTCTTCTGTTTGAACTCATTGTATTTATTCTTTTGTATTACTGATTTCACGAATTTTTACATTTTTGAAGGATACTAGGTCTCCATGATCTTGAAGTAGAATCTGGCCCTTGTCCAATTCTCCGAAATTGGGCCACTTGGCATATTTGCTTTCAGATACTAATTTTCTGTAGGCATCGCTCTTTCTTTCATACTCAAGAACTTTAGTACCGTTTAACCAATGCTCAACATGATTGTCTTTAGAAATAATATAGGCTGTATTCCACTCTCCAATTGGTTTAATAGGTTTGTTAACATCAGCTTTGATCAAATCATACAAAGAACTAACGGTTCTGCTACCTTCATGGTTTCCTTTTTTGGCATCGGGGTGTAAATTGTCATCCAGTATTTGGTATTCCAAACCTATCGAAGATCCTTCACCCTTATTGATTTCGGTATCTACATAATATTTAATACCGCTGTTGGCTCCTGGTGTTAATTTAAAATCGACCTTCAGTTCAAAATCTTCATATAGATCTGTGGTTACTATATCGCCACCGGCAGCAGATTCAGCTCCTCCAGAAGAAAGTACACTTAAAACACCATCTTCAATTTTCCATCCTTTCTCTGGGAATTCTTCTAATTTGGCACCTCGCCAACCATTCGTTGTCTTACCGTCCCATAGTAATTTCCATCCATTTTTCTTTTCATCAATGGTCAATTGATTTTTAGTGATAATAGGTTTTAAAGGAGAAGTTCTTGAATATTTAGAAACGCTATCAGTAATGATTTTTACGTTCTTCCAAATGATTTCGGTGCCTGCTTTTTGGTCTTCATGAATGCTGTGAACCTGTAAGCAGATAAATCCTTTTGATGTTTTGTCATCTATTAAATAGGCGGCAGGTACATCATTTACCCATGTTTTGATGGTGTCTCCAATGGCTTCAATGCGATAGTGGTTCCATTCGTTTTGCTTAAAAGCTTTTTGAGCTTCTGGATTATCGGTCATTGGGTTAAGCCAACCACGTCTAGATTCGTCATATATTCCACCACTCCATGCTCTTTCAGAGGGGTCTATTTCAACTTGGTAGCCATGTACCCTACCATCTCTATATGTAGGTAGGCTGTTACTTCTTATTTGTATACCGGAATTCATGGTAGAATCTACCTTATAATCTAATTCTAAAATAAAGTCGGTATACATTTCATCAGTAGTTAAAAATGTATTGGGCGTATTGTGTGTAGTGGTGCCCACTATAGCACCGTCTTTTACAGCATAGCTGGCATCACCGCCCAATTTATGCCATCCGTTTAAAGTTTCTCCGTCAAAAAGATCCACCCAAGGGGCATCGTCTTTAGGTGTTTCGGCGCAACTAAATAGTAAGACGGTAGTTGCTACAAGTAATAGTTTACTTTTTAATGGGTAATTTTTCATTGTTGTTATATTGATTAAATAAGGCTTTACAAAGTAGAAGTTATATAATTTTTTGAGATGGACATTTTAGTACAAAGCATGGATTTTGCGTTCTAATCAAAAATTTGGTCATTTCTTTGAAAAATGAAAATATGAAATTTCGAATCTACTAACTATGTGAATTTCGTAATTATTTAAGCTGTATTTTATGAAATTAGTACCGTGAAAATAAATGATTTTTTTGCCGCTGTCCATATTTTCGATGAATATGTCCATCCATTAACTTGTTCTTAACAATACATTAGTAGTCAATTAACTTAATGATAACAAAAATGAAAAAACTAAAACTTTTAATGGTATTCCTTTTATTGGGCATGTCATCGGTACTATTGGCGCAGAACAGCGTTAGTGGTACGGTGACAGATGATCAGGGTATGCCTATTCCGGGAGCATCTATTGTAGTAAAAGGAACATCAAACGGAACGGTATCTGATTTTGATGGAAATTTTAGTATTGCCGTAGAAGACGGAAATGTGTTAAGTGTATCTTACTTGGGTTATAAACCTATAGAAGTAACCTATTCTGGTCAATCTAATCTATCTGTTACCATGACAGAGGATACTGCTCAACTTGATGAAGTTGTGGTAATTGGTTATGGATCTGTAAAGAAAAGTGACCTAACCGGTGCTGTGGCTTCGGTAGATAGCGAAACACTTACAGAGCAGAGAAAGACAGATGTAGGTCAGGCAATACAAGGTCGTATCGCCGGGGTAGATGTAAGAACCCTCAATTCAAAACCAGGTGCACCCTTATCAATTAAGATTCGTGGTAATACTGTAATTACCGCTAACCAAGGTAATGAGAGAGATGGTGTTAGTGATAATCTCGAAGATGATCCTTCTAAACCTCTTTTTGTGGTAGATGGAATATTCTTCGATGACATCAGTGTTTTAAACCCTTCCGATATAGAGCAGATGGATATTTTAAAAGACGCATCGGCAACTGCTATTTACGGATCTAGAGGTGCGAACGGTGTAGTAATCATTACTACTAAAAGCGGTATTGAAGGCAAAACTGTTTTTACTTATGATTCTTCTTTTGGTTTACGATCGGCAACTAACATACCAGAACTCTACACAGGTCCTGAATATGTAGAATTTGTTGATGACGTACTAAGGGCAAGAGCTTGGCAGGGTACGGACAGGACCGTTGCGTCTTATAATAATATAGTAGTTGACCGTTCTACCGAAATTCAATCATCTAACGAAGAAGCATCAAATGTGGCTAATGGTAGATATACTGATTGGATGGATCTATTTAGAAAAACTGGTTTGCAAACGAGCCATACCGTTGGTATGTCTGGTGGTAATAATGGTTTGGTATATAATGGATCAATTGGTTATCTGCATGATGAAGGTGTTATGGGTATAGAAGAGTTTGAAAGATATAACCTAAGTGCTTCATTATCTAAAAAAGTGTCAGATAAGGTAACTGTTGGTATCAAATCATACTTAGCCTTATCAGAAAGGGAGCAAGGTAGTAGAGAGTTGTTTAGAAGTACGCTACGTTTAGCCCCTACGGTGAATCCGTTTGATGAAAATGGAGAACCAATTTTATTTCCAGATGATCAAGATTTAAGATTTGTAAATCCTATTTATGATGCAGAGGGTGCTTGGAGAATAAATACCAAAACCCTTGATGTTATCGCCAATGTGTTCTTCAATTATAAACCAAACGATTGGATTAACTTTAAAACACAGTTTTCACCTAATATTAGTACACAACGTTTTGGGGAATATAGAGGTTTGTTAACGAAATCATCTAGAAATGACCCAACTAGAATTCAGTCTCATTATCAATCGGACTTTAAAACCTCTTATACTTGGGATAATATTCTTGATTTTAACTTCGATATTGCCGAGGGGCACAATCTTAAAACGACTTTGATCAATTCACTGTACTATTCTAACCCTGAGGGAAGCGATATACAAGTACGCGATTTTGATACCGATGCTTACTTATTCTTTAATACTGAAGGTGGAGCGGAAGTACCAAGAGATTACGGTAGTTTTTATGAAAAGGAGACTTTAGCTTCTTTTGCAGGTCGTATAAATTATAGTATTAAAGATAAATACCTTTTCACATTCACTGGTAGATATGACGGTTCTTCAAAACTAGCGGTAGGTAATAAATGGGCGTTCTTTCCGTCAGCAGCCTTTGCTTGGAGAGCTAGTGAAGAACCTTTTTTACAGAATGTTGATTGGTTAAGTAATTTAAAACTACGTTTAAGTTACGGTGAGTCTGGTAATGATAAAACAGTAAATCCATACAGCTCTTTAGCATTTTTAGCACAGGACAGTTATTTGTTCGGAGATGATTTTAATGTGGGTAAATCTGTTGAGGGGCTTTCAAATGCCGATTTAACTTGGGAGATTTCTAAAGAATATAACCTTGGTTTAGACTTTGGTATACTGAATAGTAGAGTAAATTTTGGTTTTGAATATTATAACAAAGAAACAGAGGGTAGTATTCTTGCCCGTCAATTATCGTTTGTAACAGGCTTTGGAGATTCTGGTACCATAGGTAATTTTGGTTCCGTAAGAAATAGAGGTGTTGAACTTACCTTAAATACCGTAAATGTACGCACAGACAATTTTACATGGCGAACCAACATCAACTACACCAACAATGACAACGAAATACTTGAGCTATACGATGGTATAGAACAAATATTAGTTGGCTCAGATTCAAGGTTGAACGGAGTCTTACAAGTAGGTGCGCCCATTGATGCAACATTTGATTATGAGGTAGATGGTATTTGGCAAATAGATGAGGCCGCTGAAGCGGAGTCTTTTGGGCTTTTACCTGGCCAGTATAAGTATGTTGATCAAAATGGTGATGGAGTTATTAATCAAGAAGATAAAAGGGTTATTGGTTCTCAATCTCCAGATTGGATCGCAGGTATGACAAATACCTTTAATTATAAAAATCTTGAAATGAACGTTCAGGTGAATACAAGACAAGGTGTATTCGGACATTCAGAATTTCATCAGAATTTTGCATCGTTCAATGGTGATGCAGCGGTCTTTAATAGTTTGAAACAAGATTATTGGACTCCTAATAATCCCGATGCTAGATATCCTTCGCCAGAATATGGAGAATCTTCTTATCCATGGTTCTATGAAGATATGTCTTTTGTGAGAATAGGTAATATTGGTCTTGCATATTCTTTTCCTCAAGACCTTTTAGACAAGTGGAAAATGTCTACGCTACGTTTGTCACTTGATGTTCAAAATCCATTCACTTTTACCGATTTTGCTGGTCCGGATCCAGAAACAGGTTTACAGAATTCCTATAACATGGGGTATTCGGTTAAAACAGTTTTATTCGGATTAAAATTATCGTACTAATTTTTAAACTATAAAAAGATGAAACTATTAAAATATATAAAGATTATAACGGTCTTCTTGGTTATGCTTTCGCTGAGCTATGCTTGCGATGATTATTTAGAAGAAGAAATATATTCAGATATCACATCTGAAAATTTTATTACACAAGACAATGCAGATCAGTTGGTCATTGGGGTATATAGCAGTTTAAGAGATGTCTACAAAGAATATACTTTTCAATATTTAGGTACGGATATCTTTACCAGTAAAAGTGAAATTTTCTCTTTTTCACCTACCAATGATTATTTTAATTTAAATTCTGGTGAAGGTTTGGCAGTGTGGTCTAATAACTATAGTGTTATCGGTAAGGCTAATAGTGTAATTAGCAGATTTGAAAATCAGATAAATTGGAGCGATGCTAATTTAGGAGCTAGGGATTATGGTATTGCACAGGCAAAAGCACTTAGAGGTTTGGCTTATTTTAATTTGGTACAACAGTACGGTGGGGTAGTTATTGAGCTTGAAGAAGCACAGACTATTCGTACAGATTATGCTAGATCCACCGAAGCAGAAACCTACTCACAAATAATTTCAGATTTAGAAGAGGCTATTCCATTATTATTAGATGACCCTAGTACAGGAAGAATATCTAAACGTGCTGCACAACATTTGTTGGCAGAAGTATATTTGACCAGAGCGTATACGTCTGAAGGTAGTTCTACTGATTTTGACACTGCTGCAGCTTTAGCTGAGCAGGCTATAGGCGATTATGATATTCGCAGCCAATCTTTTGCTGAAGTTTTTGATTATAGTAATCAAGAAAATGATGAAATATTGTTTGCAATTCAATATGGTAACAGTGGTTTGGCCGACGATAAAAGCAATAATAAGCACTCTTTATTTATGAATCAGGTATTTAATTATCCTGGCGTAAATAGAACTACAACTCCGTACGGGGTAAGCGGATTTGGCGCAATGCCTACGCCTTTCTTTTATTCTTTGTTCGCCGATAACGATACAAGAGAAGATGCTACGATTCACCGTGCCATTATTGCCGATAGTGATGAGCCAGATGGTCCAGATAATATTGTTGCAGGTGATACCATTGTGTACTATCCTAAAAATGCATTAGACGCAGATGAGCTTGCAGAGCGTTTAGATCGTTATTGGGTATATCAGCCAGACCAGTATCTTTTTGGGTTACCTGAAGATGTGCCGGGCGTAAATTATTTATACTCATTGAATATTGAAAGAACCAATTTCCCAATATTTAAAAAGTTTGACGATCAAGATTTTAACGAAGATACTGATGGTGCAAGAGATACATTTGTATTTAGGGTTGCGGCAACGCATTTAATAGCCGCTGAAGCTTATTTGGGTGCCGGTAATACTGCATCTGCACTTAATCATTTAAATATTGTTCGTGAAAGAGCAACTGGTGTAGCAAATGAATATACCTCTATAACTATTGATGATATTTTAAACGAAAGGGCAGTAGAGCTTGCAGGCGAAGAGAATAGATGGGCGGTATTAAAACGTACCGGTAAGTTAGAAGAACGTATAGATCTCTATAACCCGCATGTTATTGATCATGGTTCTTTTGATGCCGGTGTGCATTTATTAAGACCTATACCAGCTAATGAACTTCAATTGTCAGATGGTTCTTTAGAACAAAACCCTGGTTATTAAGAATTGAGGAACTACAATAATAGATAAGAAGTTAGTTTTATTTCTTTGTGTTGATATAGGCAGGTTTTACACCTGCCTGTATTTTACAATAGCACGAAAATAGATGAATTTAGTAGTATGGTATTTCATTCTTAACTATATAGTATTCATGATTTAATACTACTGTTGAACTTATTACAGAGATTAGCCTTCCTTTTCCAGTTCCTAAATTCTTAATCAAATTATAGTTGAAAATGCCTTTTAAGATACTTAGTCTTAAATGAACGTGATTAAAATACCCAAAACTTCTATTTAATAGAAAGACCTAAACGAATGATTAAAAAATATAGTAAAATACAATACTTCTTATTACTGTTTGTCAGTATTGCATTATGCATGGGGTGTAATGGCAAAGCTGAAAATGTTTCGGCGGTATACTTAATTGAGGGTGATAATGCCAATAAAATAGAAACGTCAACGATTCAAGATTTAAAAAAAGATTTAGAGAAAGTTTTAGTTGAAGAAGTGATCGTTGTTAAAGAGAATTCTAAGATGCCAAAAAATGCCCTGGTATTTATTTTGGGAACTCCCGATAATAATACCGTTGTGGAAAACATGGTTTCTGAAGGTAAAATAGAAATATCAAGATTAAAACCAGGTGCTGGTATTTGGGCTAAAAATACTTATGGTGAAAATGATGCCATTGTTATTATTGGATCTGATGTACAAGGTTTTCAATACGCGATATATGATTTCTCTAAGGATATATTGGGCGTAGACCCTTTAGAATATTGGACCGGAAAATTACCTGAGAATAAAAGTGTTGAAGATGTATTGAATTTTTTACCGAAAACCATAGCGGCACCAAAAGTACCTATTCTTACATATTTTGAGAATGATGTAGATGAGCTTGCCAATTATAGAGGCGAACTATTGAAATATGACTGGGAAAGTTATACAGAAATGATCAACTCATTGGTACGTCTTCGTTACAATTCTATTCAATTGTTCGATATGTTGGGCAGACCAGAGTTTTTTATAAGACCAGAATACAAGACCCTAAAACCAGATTATCAAATAGACATTGACTATGTGGATAAAATGTTTGACTATGCACATGAAAAGGGTATGAAAGTAGCGGTAGATTTTGCCCTAGGTTATCAAATTCATCCTATGGATGCTGATAAGGCAGATTGCTGGAAAGAATATAAAGCAGATTGGCTAAAAGCTTGGCGCTACTATTTTGAACATACTCCATTAGCAAAAACCGACATTTTTATTCTAAGGCCACGCCACCAAGTATGGGACTGGGAATACGAGAGTACCTGTGGTGAAAGCAAAATTGAAGTGTTCAATGAAGTTTACGAAGCTTTTGGAGCATTGGTAGATGAGTATAAACCCAATTCTAACAAGGTTTTAGTGTGCTATTCTGATGGAATGGAAATGTGGAACAACGGCTTTAGACCTCCTAAAGACTGGACAGTTCTTTGGTCTGATCATGGCTTTGGTGAATTTGAACATTTGCCAAATACCACTGATGGGTATGATTTTGGTACGTACATGCATGCTGGTTATTGGCTGAACCATACTGTTCACAATCCATATCCCGAGAAGGTTGAATCTGTGATGAAAGAAATGTTTCAGAATTATGATGCGGATAATTATTGCTTGGTCAATGGGCAAAACTTTAGACCGTTTCTGTTGAACCTAGTTGCGTATAGTGAAATTTGTTATAATCCAGATGCTTTTCATGCCGATACCTTTTATAAAGATTGGACAGAACAATATTTTACACCGAAAGCAGCATTACATGCTGTTAAGTCTATGAAACTCCTAAATGAAGCACAAGAAGGAAGAAAAGGATATGTAGAACATTTATGGGAAATAAGGGAAGCGGTATCTTACCTATCTAACGCTCCAATTAAAAGACCAGGAAAAACTCCCGTTCCTTACGACTATGATCGCGTCATCAGTGATGTGGAGAATGTGAAAAGGGTAAATGCAGTATTGCAAAAATCTCTTTCAGAAGCGGAATTGGGGTATGAAATTTTAGATAAGAACGACAATTTTTATCACTCATATATTCTACTTCCTGCGCAGCTGTATTCAGATTTAATAGGTTTTGAAATAGAGCTGCATAAAATGGCGATGCTTAAAAAGGAATTTGAAACAACCAAAGATATTCAATACCTAAATGAGGCTATTTCATTATTGCCAACAGCAAAAAAGAAACTAGATATCATCTTAGACCGCAGAAGTTCTGGTGATATCGATGATAAATGGAAAAATTGGTATGCTATTGCGAATAGAAGGCAAAATAATGGTTTTCCTACCTATGAAATGCTTAGTGCAATTAAAGCTAATCTTAATAAAATGACACTTTAAAATTGAAACGAATGACATTTGCTAACATATTAAAAAACAATGTTGTTTTACTAAGCATTTCAATATTCCTTATAGGTGCATGTAAAGAACAGCGTAAAGAATCTAAAAAGGTCAGTGCGCAAAAAATTGATTATACCGAAAAGGTGTATCCGCTTTTAGATTCAGAAAATTCTAGATGGTTTTATTTTTCTTCGGCCAGTAGACCTTTTGGTATGGTCAACCTAAGTCCAGATACACAAATTGGTGGCGCTTGGGGCAGTGGTTATAGATATAAAACAGATACTATAAAAGGATTTAGCCATATTCACGCATGGCAAATGTCCGGTATTTCGGTAATGCCCGTTACCACCAATAAGGATAGTCAAGGTGCCATTTTTAAAAATTTCTACTCAAAATTTAAACATGATAATGAAATTGTTGCACCGGGTTACCATAAGGTCCGGTTAGATAGGTATGAAATTGACGCTCAGTTGACAAGTACAACACGAGTTGGCTTGCATCATTATAAATACCCTAATAATTCGGAGGAAAAAGCGATCCTTTTTAATTTAAATACTTTGTTGGGACCTAGTAGCAATACCGATGGGGTTTTAGTGCAAAACTCAGAAAATGAACTTTCCGGCAGTGTTATTATGGCGCCTACGCATAGACGTCCAAAACCAATAACGGTTTACTTTAAAGTAAAATTAGACACTAAAATAGCTTCCCTTGAAAAGGATGATGAAACAGGTAATTTTCTCATAATACTAGATGATAAACAGAAGGATGTCTTAATGAAGGTAGGTATCTCTTACACCTCTGTTGCCAACTCAGAACTTAATATAACTACAGAATTACCACATTGGCAGTTTGATAATGTTAAGGGCGAGGCTAAAGAGCAATGGAACGGTTTGCTTGGTAGAATTGACGTTAAAGGCGGGTCTGAAAAAGATCAAAGAAGGTTTTATACAGATTTGTGGCACGCATTACAAGGTAGAAGAATTATCAATGATGTCAACGGGGCTTATCCAGATAATACGGGCGATTCTTTTAGGGTAGGGCAATTACCTTTAAATACTGAAGGCAAGCCTATGTTCAATCATTTTAATTCAGATTCTTTTTGGGGAGCACAATGGACATTAAACACCCTTTGGGGATTAGTGTATCCTGAAATAATGCATGATTTTTCAAATTCATTAATGCAGTATTATAAAGATGGCGGACTCATACCTCGTGGACCATCAGGTGGTAATTATACTTATGTGATGACCGGTGCAAGTGCAACGCCTTTTTTGGTAACGGCTATACAAAAAGGCGTAATAGTAGATGAATTGGAAAGTATATATCAAGCTTTAAAGAAAAATCACTTAGCTGGTGGTATAATGGAAAAAGCCGGGTATGAGCATACTACAAATTTTGGAGGTGGTTTTAAATACTACATGAAACAAGGGTATGTTCCTTATCCGATTCCAGAAGGTAAATTTGGAGGTCATCAAGATGGGGCAAGTTTAACAATGGAATATGCTTACCAAGACTGGACTTTGGCGCAATTAGCCAAAAAAATGGGTCATGAAGATGACTATAATTATTTCCTGAAAAGATCTGCCAATTATAAAAATGTATTTGATACAGAGATTGGTTGGATGAGACCCAAAAATGTAGATGGAGTTTGGAAAGCCGACTATGACCCATATCATTTAGAAGATGGTTTCATAGAATCTAATGGAGCGCAGTCAACTTGGTTTGTACCGCATGATTTAAACGGTCTGGCAAAATTAATGGGTGGTAAAGATATTGCTGTTCAAAAGTTGAACGAACAATTTAAAACTGCTGAAGATTTAGGTTTTACGGCAGGTACTTCTCATGCGTTAGAACTACATCCGGAGTATAGTAGAATACCTATCAATTTTGGTAACCAACCTTCAATTCAAACAGCTTTTGTGTTTCATCAATTAGAAAGACCGGATTTAACACAATATTGGTCGCGAAAAGTTGTAAAAAAAGTGTTTGGCGGCTTATCACCTTCAACTGGGTATAACGGCGATGAAGATCAAGGTTTAATGGGCAGCTTGGCAGTACTTATGAAAATCGGCCTTTTTCAAATGAACGGTGGTACAGAAGCGAATCCGGAATATCAAATAGGGAGTCCTATTTTTAACGAAATCAATATACAGTTAAATCCTGAATATTACCCAGGGGGAACCTTTACCATAAAAGCCGATAACAACAATGATGAAAATGTATTTGTATCTAAAGGTGAGTTTAATGGAGAGCTATTAAAAGGCAGTAGTATTAAACATGATGATGTTGTTAAAGGAGGAGAATTAGTTTTAAAAATGACTAATAAAAAGTAGCGGATGGTAAAATTTAGGTTCATATTTATTCTAGTATTTACAGCGTCATCTGTCTTTTCGCAATTAAAGAACAATAATCAACTTCAAGAGGACTTCATGGATATGGGGTTCGGAATCTTTGTGCATTGGAGCATTGATTCTCAATTGGGTAGTGTTATAAGTCATTCCTTGGTTGGGGCTTCGGATGAATATGTTAATAGGTATTTTAATGAATTGCCAAAAACTTTTTATCCAGATAAATTTGATGCTGATGAATGGGCAAGACTGTTTAAGATTTCTGGCGCCGAATATGTTGTTTTCACTACTAAACATCATAATGGTTTTTGTATGTGGGATACAGATACGACAGATTTTAATATCATGAATACCCCATATGGTAAGGATATTACCAAAGAACTTTTTGATGCTTTACGTAAACACGGTCTCAAAGTAGGTGTCTATTTTTCTCCAGAAGACTTTAATTTTCTTAATAAACAAGGCAATCTTATATCTCGTAAAAGAGAAATGAGCCAGATTACAGAAAACTCACAATTACTGGACTACGATAAAAAACAGGTTAAGGAGCTTGTGGAGAAGTTTAGTCCCATAGATGTTATCTTTTTTGATGCTTTTGAAACAGAACCAATTGTTCAATATGTACATGCATTGGATCCCAATATTGTTGTTACTAGAGGGGAAATGGAAACTCCAGAGCAAAACATTCCTAATGCCGCCTTACCAGGTCCATGGGAAACTTGTATGACTATGGGTACGCAGTGGCAATATAAACCTACAAATGAGACATATAAAAGCGGAACAGAGCTTATTGAAAAGTTGGTGGAAATTAGGGCTAAGGGCGGAAATTTTTTAATGAATATTGGTCCTAAGCCAAATGGCGAAATACCCATAGAGCAAGAAGAACGATTAAGAGAAATAGGCTTGTGGATGTTTGTTAACAATGAAAGTATAAAGAACGTTAGAACAGTGCCAACTAGTATAAAAGATGGCGATATGTGGTTTACCAAAGATAAAGATGATAATACAGCATATGTTTTAATATCAGGTCAAAAAGATTGGTTTAAAGGTTTTAGGAGGAGTTTTTTGCTCAAAAACATAAAAGCCACTAAAAATACCGCTGTATCTGTTCTGGGGCAGAATGATTCAGTAGTAGAATACTGGCCGGAAAACACACCTACATCAAGGTATATTCAACATAAAGACTTATTGGAAATTTCAATAAGTAGAGCGCAACGTCTCTATAACGATAAAGTTTGGCCAAACCCTATAGTGGTTAAAATAACGAATGTAGAATTTATAAATAACTGAGAGCTAATAGAAGTATGATTTATCAAAAAAACTGCTTGGCTATATGTATTTTCTTTTGCATAGTTAGCTGTAAAAGCCAGCAAACTACCTTAAACGATATTCAAGTAATAGGTAGTCATAACTCATATAAATTGGCAATAGAATCCTCTTTGTTCGATTATTTGCATACCGTGCAACCTAATAAAATGGAAGGATTGCAATATACTCACATTCCTTTGGAAGAGCAGTTGGAATTAGGATTGCGCAATTTAGAATTAGATGTGTTCTATGATCCAGAGGGTGGTCATTTTTCTAACCCTAAAGGGTTGGAAATAGTAAAATCTCTAGATCAAGAACCTTTGGCTTTTGATGTGGAGAGGAAACTAAATGAACCGGGTCTTAAATTGTTTCATATACAAGATATTGACTTTAGAAGTCATTACCTTTTGTTCAAAGATGCATTGACCGCTTTAAAAAATTGGTCGGATAATAATGCAGGTCATACGACTATAATTATACTAATAAATACCAAAGATCAAAAGGTAGCCCAAACAAGAGAACCTTTGTCATTTGATAAAAATGCTTTAAACACACTAGATGATGAAATAAAAAGTGTGCTACCTGCAAGTAAGCTAATTGTACCTGACGATGTTAGAGGTGATTTTGAAACTCTAGAGCAGGCTATACTAATGGAAGGATGGCCTAACATCAATAGCACAAAAGGAAAGTTTTTATTTGTGTTGGATGAAAAAGAAAATCGAATACAAGACTATTTGGTAGGTCACGAATCTTTAAATGGAAGAGTTCTATTTGTGAATAGTAAAGAAGGTAACCCTGAAGCTGGTTTTAGAATAGTTAATAATCCTATCAGTGATTTTGAATATATAAAAGAATTGGTATCCAAAGGGTATATGGTACGTACTAGAGCAGATGCCGGTACTAAAGAAGCTAGAACTAATGATTATGAAAAGTTTGAAAAGGCAAAAGCTTCTGGAGCACAAGTAATTTCTACCGATTATTATAAACCTTCTACATTATTTGATTCTGATTATAAAGTGATTTTTGAAGATGGAACATATGAGAGAATTAAGAAAAAATAACTTTTGTAAAATAGTAACGCTATTATTTGTTGGCTTTCAAGTGTTTTTAATAAATGCACAAGAGCAGTCAAAATCAGATTTTACAATTGTTGGTAAGAATAGTAAAGTATCCATATTAATCGATAAAAAAGATGCTACAGTAGTTAGTATAGTATCTAACATATTAGCGACTGATATTGAGAAGATTACCGGTAAAATTCCTGTGGTATCAAACACCAATAAAGTTTCAGGTAATACCATTATTGCGGGTACCATTGGTAGTAACAAATGGATCGACAAAATGATTGCCAGTGGTAAAATCAGTGTTTCGGAAATAGAACAGGGATGGGAACGGTATCAACTTCAGATTGTTGAAAACCCCGTTCCAGGAGTTGAGAAAGCTTTGGTTATAGTGGGTAGTGATCGCAGGGGAACGGCGTACGGTATTTTAGAAATATCCAGAAAAATTGGTATATCTCCATGGGAATGGTGGGCAGATGTTACACCTACAAAAAAAGAGTCACTCTCAATTTCTATCGCAAAAGAAGTATCAAAATCTCCTTCCGTAAAATATCGAGGGGTTTTCTTGAATGATGAAGATTGGGGGTTACAACGTTGGGCCGCATTAAATTATGAGCCAGAAACGGGTGATATTGGCCCTAAGACCTATGCGAAGGTTTTTGAACTTTTATTGCGTTTAAGGGCAAATACCATTTGGCCGGCAATGCACTCAAGCACGAAACCTTTTTATTCTTATCCAGAGAATAAATTCGTAGCAGATGATTATGCCATTGTTATAGGAACATCGCATGCAGAGCCGATGCTGAGCAATATCAATACTGAATGGAAGCATGATGTAATGGGTGAGTATCGGTACGACACTAATGCTACGGTCATTAAAAACCTCTTTACAAAAAGAGCAAAGGAAACCGCAAAATTCGAGAGTATTTACACTACGGGTATGCGTGGAGAACACGATTCGCCCATGATTGTTGGAGAAGACGATACAGATGCACAGGTAAGCTTATTGGAGCGTGTAATAACAGATCAGCGAGCTATTTTAGAAAAAGAAATTAAAATAGACCCTAAAACTATTCCGCAAGCTTTTGTACCCTATAAAGAGGTGTTGAACTACTACCAAAGCGGACTGAAATTACCTGAAGATATAAGCCTTGTCTGGACCGATGATAATTATGGGTATATACGTCAATTAAGCAATCCGAAAGAACAAAAAAGGTCTGGTGGTGCTGGGGTATATTATCACACTTCTTATTGGGGAAGACCACATGATTATCTCTGGTTAAATTCAACCAACCCGGTTTTAATGTGGGAAGAAATGTCTAAAGCATACGAGTTTCAATCTCGTGATATATGGATTTTGAACTGTGGTGATATTAAACCGCACGAATATAATATTGAACTGTTTTTAGATATGGCTTGGAATATAGATGATTTTAAAGAAAGTTCATCTGTAAAAAAACATACCCAGAATTGGGTTTCAAGAGAGTTTACAGATATTGCGGCATCTACAATTACCAATTTGTTATTTGAAAATAATCGCTTGTCATATATAAGAAGACCAGAATTTATGGCATGGAGTCAGGTGGAACCGGTAACCAAAGAAGGAGAAACAGAATTAACACAATATCATTATGGCGATGAGGTTACAAATCGCATAGAAAGCTATCAAAAATTGATAGATACTACCGAAGAAGTGTACAAAGAAATACCGGCGCATAGAAAAGATGCTTTTTATCAATTGGTGTATTATCCGGTTATCGGCGCATCTAAATTGAATCAAAAATGGCTTTATAATTATAAGAATAAATTTACGGCGAAACAGGGAAGGCAAAGTGCTAATAGATACGGAGAGTTATCTAATGAAGCCTTTGATCGGATTGTAAAAGAGACAGATTATTATAACAAAACGCTACGAAATGGCAAGTGGAATCATATCATGACCATGGCTCCACGTTTTCTTCCGGTTTTTGCAAAGCCAGCCATGTCCACTATTGTTAATGAGCGAAAAGCCAGTATTGGTTTGGCATTAGAAGGCTACCAAATGGAAGTTAATGATGAAATCATTAACAGCTATGCAGATGTTCTACCAGTGTTTAATAGCTATATCAATAGCACTTATTTTATAGATGTTTTTAAAAAGGGTAAAGGAGCTATTAATTGGGAAGCAAAACCAAGGGCAGATTATATAAGACTATCAGAAAGTAACGGAACCTTAGATGATGAACATTTCGAAAAGCGAATATGGGTCAGTATCGATTGGAGTAAAGTACCAAAGGGTGAAAACAAAAAAGAAGCCCCTTTAGGTCATGATTTTCAATTGATTCCACCAAGTTATAAGGTGAACAGTGCTATAGATTTTAAGGCTGATGATGAAACCATTACAATAGGCGTATCTGCTTATAATCCTAAATTTGACGAATTGGAGCGTTACAAAGGTTTTGTGGAGGACAAAGGTTATGTTTCTATTTATGCTGAGAACTATACCCGTAAAAAAGATGGTAAAGAAGCTAACTGGGAGCTCATTGAAGGTATGGGATATACTAATAAGGTAATTACCGCTTTACCTAGAACAGCCAAACCTTTGGTTGATTTGGAAGAAATTAAAATGAATAGTCCGGTTTTAGAATATGATTTTCATACTTTTAATTTTGGTGAGGCAAGTGTAAATTTACGGGCAGTGCCTACCCACGCTCCCTATGCCGGTATTGGTGTTAGATGCGCAGTATCCATTGATGATGCGCTACCTGTTTTGGTAGATTTTGAAACCAAAGGACGCAGTGATGAATGGAAGCGTAACGTGCTAAAAAATGCCTCGGTACAGTCGGTGAAACAAATTGTTGATAAAGCCGGAAAGCACACTTTAAAAATATGGATGGTAGACCCAGGGGTAATGATAGATCAGGTTTTAATAGATTTGGGAGGATGGAAAAAAAGCTATGCTTTTCCAAAGGAAACAGTGAAAAAATAAGGTGTTAGGTATGAAGCTTCCTTCTATATTTCTATTTGTTGTGCTTCTGTTTATGATACTTTCTTGTGATGTTAAAAAGGAAAAGGAATCTGTGGAGGTGAAAATTGCTTTCATTGCAGATGCACACTTTCAAGACATTTACGCGCATTTTGAAGATGCAAATTACAAAGGCATTGAAAACCCCAAAACGGGCGACTTTGTAAATATAAGAACCATGAGTGCACAATTGCAGTCTACCAGAATATTCAATGAAAACTATTTTGCCTTTATTGAAGCTTTAGATGATATTGTAGCCAAGGGTATAAAATTTGTAGCCTTACCCGGTGATTTTAGTGATGATGGTCAACCTATTCATGTAAAGGGATTGCGTAAGATTTTGAAACAATATGCCGACGATTACGGAATTTTATTTTTTGCTACCACAGGTAATCATGATCCGGTGAAGCCATTTGCACATGATGCAGGTAAGACCGATTTTTTGGGTGTTGGTGGTAAAGAACAGATTATAACCAGTGTAACTAATAATAGTAATGATTCAGTTGCAGGGCAACTCATGCCAATAATTACCAATGGAATAAAGAAGTGGGGATACAAAGATATTCTAAATGAAATGTCTGCATTTGGGTTTTATCCGCAGAAGGAATATGTGTACTGGGAAACTCCTTTTTCTACTTATTCTTATGCTGATTATACTTTAGATGAAGCGAAAAAGGCTTCCGTTTTAGAAAATAGAACCTATTCTATTGATAAGTATAACCAACACCCAGACGCTAGTTATTTAGTAGAACCTATTGACGGTGTTTGGCTTATGGCAATTGATGCCAATGTTTATTTGCCTAAAAAAGAGTTGACGAATATAACTGAAAACGCCAATAATTTTGAAGGGGCAAGTGTTGGCTATAATAATGTGCTTTTACAAAAACGGCATTTAATTGATTGGGTAAAAAGGGTGTCGGATAAAGCCAAAAATTTGAATAAGGTTTTAATCGCCTTTAGCCATTACCCTCTGGTAGATTTCAATGATGGTGCATCTAATGAAATGATGCAGTTTTTTGGAAGTAACAAAATGCAGCTACATCGGGTGCCAAAAGAAGAAGTGGCCGAAGTTTTTGCTGATGCCGGTATTCAAGTTCATTTTGGGGGTCATATGCATATCAATGATACAGGTGTGTACAAAAGTGCAAAGGGAAATTCATTATTTAATATACAAACCCCTTCGCTTGCTGCATACGCACCGGCATATAAAGTGTTGACCATACAAACTAAAACTAACTTTGATATTGAAACAGTAGTTATTGAGAAAGCTAAAAATTTTAAAACCTTGTTTTCATTATATGAGCAAGAACATGATTATTTAAAAAGTATTACTGCAACTCATATTTGGAACAAAGACATTCTATCTTCTGAAAATTATAGAAAGTTTACACAGTGGCATTTAAAAGAATTGGTCAGGTTAAGATTTTTGCCAGATGATTGGTCGCAAGAATTTGTGGACGACTTTATACACCAAACAGGAGAAGAGCTTTTATTAGAACAGTTAGAGCAACAAGAAATTAACGATGCTGTATTGGATAGTATTAATCTAAAGAAAACAGATTTTAAAACTTGGACAGGTTTTGATATGGTTTATGATTTCTATAGATTAAGAAGTGCAGATGAATTGGCTTTTACAGATATTGGTGATGCTCGCTTACAACAGTATAAAGTGCTATGTAACCAAATGCTTACATCTAAAAAAGAGGCTTATCGTAATTGGGCAATAATATTTGATAAAAGCTTAAATGGCAAACCCGCTGATCATTTTAAAATTGATTTAATTGAAGGGTCGATAGAAAGAGTGTTACCTTGAGAATTGAAAATTGTATTTTTCAAGACCTTTGAATTAAAACAACCAAACTAACTAACTGAATCATTAAATAGCTTACATGCGACAATTTTTATGCATAATTATAAGTGTTATTTTGCTAGTTGCAAGTGTAACTGCACAAGACATAAAATTTGAGCATTATAATGATGATAGTGGCTTGTCTCATAATGCCGTTAGGCACATTGTACAAGATAAACACGGGTTTTTATGGCTAGGCACCTTCGCCGGTTTAAACAGGTTTGATGGTTATGAATTCAAATCTTACTTAAGTTCTAGCGATACAACTAATCTGCATAATGATGATATTACAGCGTTAGTTCTAGATGAAGAATTAAATAATTTATGGATCGGTACAAGAGACGGACTTTCATTATACAATACAGATACGCACACTTTCAACACCTATTTGCCAGATGAGAATAATAAACAAAGTCTTCCCGAGGGGGAAATAAGGTCTGTTTTTGTAGATAAGTTTAAGAGAGTTTGGGTTGGTACAAAGAATAGTGGACTTTATATATTAAATGTCGAAACCAGTAACTTTAAAAAGGTCGAAATTGAAAATTTCAATTATATAAAGGCTATTGTTGAAGATAAAAATGGTGATATATGGATCGGTAGTTATGAATCTGGCGGTGTTGCCAAATTAATTCTTGATGCTGAAGGTGAAATCTCCCAAAAACTAATTTATACGCTTTCAATTCCAAATTCAACTGAAAAGAATCCGTATTTAAATTTCATCTACGAAGATGCAAAATCCGATATTTTTATAGGTACTAGAGAGGGCCTGTATAAGTTGAACAAAACTTCTAATGAATTTTTAAATCTAGAAATAGAGGATACAGAAATTAAGGATGGTCTGGGGCCTTACTTTCTTTCGGTTACCCAGGCAGATGATGGCAAGTATTGGATAGGTACTTTAGGCGGACTTTTAGTTTGCAATCAATTGGAAGATATTCAAAAAGGTGATTATAAGTGGTATTATTCAGTACTTACAGATGATACCTCTTTGGTAGATAATCAGGTGTCGGCATTGTTCTTTGATTCGTCTGGTGTGTTGTGGATCGGTACTGAAGATGGTTTGGATAAGTACGATCCGTTTGAGAATCAATTTAATAGTAATAAGGATATCTCTTTACATATAGATAATCAAGTGCCTAGAATTAGAGGTTTTAGTAAAACTTATGATGATAAAGTTATTGTGGCTACTAGACACAACGGACTTTTTATATCAAACGAAGATGCTTTTTTACCACTTTATAACAACCAAAAAGATATCGCCAGTATTTATTCTATAGATGGCGTTACATTTTATTGTGGTCTATGGAATGGTAAACTACTGGTATATAATTATAGGGAAAATTCCTCTAAAGTAATTTCGGTGGGATTTGAACAGTCACCAATTTTTGCTTTTGAAACCTTTTCAGAAAATCAACTTTTAATAGGATCTTTTGGTGAAGGGGTAATGATTTTAAATACAACAAGCCTTAAGAATGAAACTGAAACAGACCAGTTTTTAAAAGGATATCAAATAAATGAAATTGTAAAGCAAAATGATTCTAGTATTTGGTTTGCTACAGAGACAGGTGTGGTGAATTATCTTAAGGATAAAAATGTTTTTGAATACTATTCATCAACTTCAACACCAGATATTGGACTGCCTCATGATAATGTAAGCGATATCATGTTCGATAATGAAGGGCGTTTATGGGCAGCCACAAGAAAAGGTCTTAGTCTATTTGATTTTGATATTAAAAGGTTTAAGCCTCTGCAGGAACCAGCAGAACTTAGTGATAAGTGGATAACAGATATGCTTACCTACGCCAATGGTGATATCTGGTTTAATATGAACAGTAACAATGTTGCCAGATTAAAATCCGATTTAAAAAGTCATAACGTTTACGACGTTGAAAGTGGCAATAGATTAGATGTTTTCAGTTCCAGTGGTTTTTACAATTTCAATGATTCAAATATATTTTTAGGGGGTAAAAACGGTATTATATATTTTTCGCCTCACGCCATTAGCGAAAATAAAATTGCTAAAACCCCTATGATTACTGAGTTTAAAATTCAGAATGAGGAAATTGAACCAGGGGTTGAGATTAACGGTCAAATTCCATTGATAAAAGATATAAATGATACTAAGAATATCACTTTAGGATATAAAAACAGAAATTTTTCGCTTCAGTTCTCGGCTCCTTCTTATGTAAAGGAAAAGCTGAATAGGTTTGAGTATATGTTAGAGGGTTTTGATGAAGATTGGATTTCAACAACCAGTAATTCCCGAACGGTACAGTACACAAATTTATTTCCTGGTGATTATACCTTTAAAATAAAATCAAGTAATAGCGACGGTTTTTGGAGTGATGTAAATGCTTATTATATCACTATAAAACCTCCTTTTTGGTTAACCTATCAAGCATTATTCTTATTTCTTGCCCTTTTAATTTTGATTATATACTTCATTAGAAAAGAAATGAAGAATAGACTTCGGTTGAAGCAAGAATTGGTTACTGAAAAAGTAAATAGAGAGCGCGATATTAAACTAAATAACGAAAAACTTCGCTTTTTTACCAATATATCACATGAGTTAAGAACGCCTTTGACATTGATCTTGGGACCGGCAAAACAGCTTTTGGAAGAAAGTAATGATAATAGTAGCGAATATCAGAAAAGCAGGTTCAATTTAATTCATCAAAATGCCAGTAGACTTTTAAACTTGGTAAATCAAGTTTTAGATTTTAGAAAGGCACAAACTGGGGAGCTTAAGCTAAAGGTGTCCAAAACAGATATATTATTGTTCACCACCAATACATTTGATTCCTTCAAGGAGTTTGCCTTTAACAAGCAAATTGATTTAAATATTATCAGTGAAGTGGAAAATTTAATTGGCTGGATAGACCGAGATAAGTTCGATAAGATTTTATATAATTTATTGTCTAATGCCATTAAGTTCACCAACAAATATGGTCACATAGATCTTTTTATTAAGCTTAAGGAAAACGATAAAAATACGTTGGTTATTGAAGTAAGTGATGATGGTATCGGTATACCCCTTAAAAGTCAAGAAAAGATTTTTACCAGGTTTTATCAGGCTACAAATAGTAAAGAAAACAATACAGGTTCGGGTATTGGTCTTTCACTTGTAAAATCTTTGGTTGAATTACATAAAGGTACTATTGTCGTTAAAAGTAAACCTAATGAGGGAAGTACGTTTACAGTTGAAATTCCTATCGACCGAGAAAGCTATACCAAGAAAGAAGTATTTGAATTTATTTCAAATAAAGAGGTAAATGAGCCAGAAATATTTGTTCCTGCAAAAAGAAAGACTACAAATACAGAGATCAAGGATAAAATTTTGGTCATTGAAGATAATATTGAACTAAGAAAATATCTTATTGACTACTTGTCTGCCTACTATAAGGTTTATGAGGCAGAAAATGGAAAAGAAGGTTTACAGCTTTGTAGAAAAATTAAACCCATGTTATGTGTTGCAGATGTAATGATGCCAGTAATGGACGGACTCGAATTTTGCAACGAACTAAAGAACGATGAATTTATAAGCCATATACCGGTTATTCTTCTAACAGCTTTATCTGAAAATGAAGATAAAGTCAAAGGTTATGATGTTGGTGCAGATTCATATCTAGTTAAGCCTTTTGATCCTTCGTTATTAAAATCGGTTATTGTAAATACCATTAAAACCCGTTTAGAACTTAAGGCAAAATTTTCAGATGAGGTAGAAAGTGAAGTGGGTTTACTTACGCATTCACCAATAGACAGAGAACTTATGGATCAAGTCACCAATATCATAGAAGAGCATATTGATGATGTTGATTTGTCCACTAATTATTTATGTCAAGAATTAGGTATGAGCTCTTCAAAGTTATACCGAAAAATAAAGGAACTTACCGATCTGGCACCTAATGAATTTATACGCACAATTAGACTTAAGAAATCTGCCAAATTGCTAAAAACAAAAAAATATAACGTGTCTGAAGTTACCGATTTAGTTGGGTTTAATGATCCACTATATTTTAGTAGGTGTTTTAAGAAGCAATTTGGTTTTCCTCCTAGTAAATTATTGAAGTAGAATAGTTTATGTTATTGTAGTTAGCTGTTAAATCCATATTTATGGTTGTTTTATCCATCAAATTATAATATTTATACTATAAATTGCATGTAGATAGTTCAACTGTCAAAACAACAACAACAACAACAACAAATCAACTTATTCAAAACTTTAATATCAACTTCTATGAAAAAAGCGTTGAACAACAATCAGGATCATCCTATGGATAACATTGATGATTGGGAAGATAATTTATTGGAGAGATACCCTGATCCAGAAGAGCCAACAAAAGAAAAAGAAGAGTTTAGAAATTATGTAGACTCAGAAAGGTTAGATACGGTCAAAGAATTTTATAAAATAAATCACGAATTTCAAACGTATGACTTTGTAGTTGAAAAGGAAAAGGAATTTCTACAATTTAATAAGAGAGAAATGTCTATTTGGGAAGCCGTTGATTTTCTAAACACATTGGTAGACGATAGTGACCCGGATATTGATTTAGATCAATTACAACATTTATTGCAGACTTCAGAGGCTATAAGGGCCGACGGTCACCCAGATTGGTTTGTGCTAACAGGTTTTATTCATGATCTAGGAAAAATTCTCTGCCTGTTCGGTGAGCCTCAATGGGCTGTTGTAGGCGATACCTTCCCTGTTGGCTGTGCCTTTTCCGATAAAATCGTATATCCGGAATTTTTTAGCGCAAATCCTGATGCCACAGACAGTAGATATAATACCAAATATGGTATCTACGAGCCAAACTGCGGACTGGACAACGTGAAAATGAGCTGGGGACATGATGAATATCTATACCAAATAATGAAAGATTATTTGCCCGAACCTGCGCTATATATGATTAGATATCATTCTTTTTATTCGCAACATAGAGAAAATGATTATACACATTTAATGACGGCAAAAGACATTGAAATGTTCGAGTGGGTCAAGAAATTCAACCCTTATGATCTATACTCTAAAGCACCTATACCGCCAGATGCGAAAAAATTACTTCCATATTATAAAAAACTGGTAGCGAAATACCTACCTGAAAAGTTGAGTTTTTAATTTTTATTTGAGTTTGGCAATGCTCTAGCATTTTTACTAGGGCATTTTTTTTGCCTTCATCTATTTATTAAACCAACTAACGATATGTATACAGCTATTACATTTATTGCTTTTACCGCTTTTGTGGCACTTTACTCATGGTATAAACTGAGAAAAGAAAAACTGGATTCAAAAGACGGTTATTTTCTTGGTGGAAGAAGTTTAACAGGCGTTGTTATTGCCGGGTCAATGTTGTTGACAAACATTTCAACCGAACATTTAATAGGTATGAACGGCTCGTCTTACAAAAACGGATTTATTATTATTGCCTGGGAAGTTACTTCGGCTTTGGCATTGGTAGTTGCCGCAATCTATTTTGTGCCAAAGTATTTAAAAATGGGGCTGACCACAATACCTGAGTATCTAGAAACTAGGTTTGACAGTACTACCAGAACGTTGGTAGCATTATTTTTAATGGTATCATTTGTAGTAACGTTATTACCAATTGTACTTTATACCGGAGCCATAAATATTGAGAGTATATTTAATATTTCTGAAGTTCTAGATGTTACCAAAGAAGAAGGCCTTTGGGTAACAGTAGTTTGTATTGGAGTTTTAGGATCTGTTTATGCCATATTTGGAGGTTTAAAAGCTGTAGCTATTTCAGATACGATTAACGGGTATGGATTATTGATCGGTGGTTTGGCAATACCTATAATCGCACTGGTAGGTATTGGTGATGGCAATCCTTTTGAAGGTTTGTCTAAAGTATTTAATCACAGTCCAGAAAAATTTAATGTCATTGGGGCTAAGGATTCCGTTTTGCCATTTGAAGTACTTTTTACGGGTTTGATCATAAATCAATTATATTTCTGGAGTATGAATCAAACAATTATTCAACGTGCATTAGGTGCGAAGAACTTGGTTGAAGCGCAAAAAGGACTGCTTTATACAGGAGTTTTAAAAATACTGGTACCGATAATAATAATTTTGCCAGGGGTAATTGCTTTCTATTATTTTGGAGATTCTATGTATGATAATCAAGATATGATTTATCCCGAATTAGTAAAAAAAGTATTGCCCATTGGTTTTGTTGGGGTATTTGCAGCCATAATTATGGGTGCTGTGCTAAGTACTTTTAATAGTGTTTTAAATAGTGCTGCCACCATATTTAGTATAGATGTTTTTAAAAGACATTTTGGTAAAAATGCAAGCGATAAAAAGTTGGTGAGAATAGGCAAATTGACATCAACTATACTTGCGGTATTTGCCATTTTGGTAGCGCCAATGGTAGCCAATGCTCCAGACGGTCTTTATCAGTTGTTACAGCAGCTCAATGGTATTTTCTTTATACCCATAGCATCAATAATGTTGGCAGGGTTCTTTTTAAAAAAGATATCGGCCATGGCAGCTAAAGTAGCCTTGCTCATAGGTTTGTTATTCTATATTTTGACAACCTTTATATTTAAAGTAGACATTCACTTTGTGCATATATGGGGAATAGAATTTGTATTGAACATGTTGGTAATGTTTGCAGTTTCTTATTTCTACCCGAACAAGAAAGCTATTAAAGAAGAAGCACATGATTTTGTAGAGATGAAAGAATGGAAGTACACAAAACCGATGGCAATAATTTTGTGTATTATTACAATTGTAATTTATGTGCTATTGGGCACGAATTAAGACTTTGCTATGGGTAAATTATGGGTAAAAGGCTTTGGTGTATTCTTTATTTTAGCCCTGCTTTCTTGTAAAGAGAATACCAACAAAAAAGAAATTGCAAAAATTCTTCCGGTAGATTCGCTATTGCAAATTCGGTATCAGAAGATTTTAGATTACCCTGTAGATTCTGTGTCTATACCAAGAAGTTTTGACCCCAAGATAAATAAGATATTTAAAGTAGCACCTAAAGATTGGACGAGCGGATTTTACCCAGGTAACCTTTGGCAGTTATACAAGTTAACAGAAAATGAAGCTTTTAAGTCAAAAGCAAGAGATGTAACAGCTTATATTGAAAAAGAAAAGTTCAATTATGGTACCCATGATATGGGCTTTAAAATATATAGCAGTTTTGGTGAGGGGTTTGAAGTTACCAAAAATGAACATTATGAAAATGTGATTATCGAGAGTGCAGGTACGTTGGCAACCAGATTTAACGAAACGGTAGGCAGTATACGTTCATGGGACTTTAATAAAGATATTTGGGAATATCCGGTCATTATAGATAACATGATGAACCTTGAGCTTTTATTTGAGGCTACTAAAATATCGGGAGATAGTGCTTTTCATAAAATTGCTGTACAACATGCCAATACAACCCTAATAAATCATTTTAGGGATAATAACAGTAGTTTTCATGTAATAGTATATGATACTATCTCTGGTAATGTAATTGATAAAGTTACGCACCAAGGTTATAATGATAGTTCTTCATGGGCTAGAGGACAGGCTTGGGGTATTTACGGGTTTACTATGTGTTATAGATATACTAACAACCCTGTTTATTTGGAACAAGCGGAAAAATCTGCTGAATTTTATTTGAAACATAAAAACTTGCCAGATGATGGAATTCCTTTTTGGGATTTTGATGATCCAAGCTTACCCAATGCGCTAAAAGATGTTTCTGCTGCTACTGTCGTAGCTTCAGCATTGGTTGAATTAGCATCTTTTACGAACAAGAGTTTGTATTCAGATTATTCAAAGCTTGTATTGAGAACGTTAAAGAGCAATGAATATATTTTATCGCCTGAAATAGAAGCTCCTTTTATTTTAAAACATAGTACTGGCAATTGGCCTAAAAAGGATGAGATGGATGTGTCAATTAACTATGCTGACTTCTATTTTTTAGAATTGATGCTAAGGTTAGAAAATAGCACGCATAAAAAAACCCCATAATCATATGGGGTTTTTGTTGTGACCTCGACAGGATTCAAACCTATTTTTGAAAATGCCTGAATACAGAGGGTTCTGCGAAATTTTATTTTTACTGTTGTCGATTTGTTATCTACTTATCTTAAGGTAGTATTTGAAATTACTTCATCTTTTAATTAAAGATACAAAAATGTTAGTTTCATTTTTTGTTAAATGGTCAAATTATCATTGGCACCTAACCCCTTAACTAAAAATAAAAACCCTATTCGTAGTGCTCAATTACGAAACAGGGTTTTTAAAACTAACTCAACACGAACTTCATTTTAATTATTTGGACTCGGGTAAGGTTGGTTTCTTACCGGATCACTTAAACTATGTCCAATACCATTATTAAATACATAATTATAGTTTCTTAGTCTTTCGTTATTACCGCCTCCTGTCGCTGTACTTGGTAATGGTGCTGGAGATCTATTTACATCAATTCTTAATTGACTGTCTCTTCTAAGAATAATTTTACCAGCTTCACCTGGAATTAGTGTTTGGAATTCATAATTAACATCACGCACTAAAAGAGGGTCGTTTTGGGTTATATAAGTGGTAATGATGTGATATTGTAATATTAAGCGTAATACATCAATATCTGCCCTTGCCATTACTTCTGAAGGTGTTTCACCTTCTTCAATATCGGCTGAACCAGTAACTAAAGCTATAATGTCGCCATTGCCTTCAAATGCATTGTTATTAAGCATTAAGAAGGTTCTGCCATCATTAGGGGTGTTGTATTCGTCTACCATTCCAGCCGCCTCGATTGCGGCTTTAAAATAATTTAGACCGTCACCGTTTAATGTACCATCTTCACTTAGTTTTAATGCTTGAGAAGTGTTGAAAAACTGCCAAGCTGTAATTTCACTATATGGGTCTGTTAAATCAACTTCAGGTTCAAAAACAAACCGCTCTTGCAAATCAATATCGCATCCTATAAATGCAAGCATTAAAAGAAGAGTTCCACAAAATTTTATTGCTTTTATTCTTTTCATTTTGGTGTATATTTTAAAATATTATTTTCTAGTACCCTGGTGTTTGTTCCAATAAAGGGTTCTCAACTATATGTTCATCAAATATTGGGAAAAGCAGTCTTTCATCTGTTAGGGTTCTACCGCCAGTAAGTGTATCTAAAATTGGGTTTAATATTTCTAAAGCTCTACCCGTTCTTCTCAAATCCCACCAACGTTGACCTTCACCTAATAGTTCTAATTGACGTTCATCTAAAATGAAAAGTTCACGTTCTTGTTGTGTTGCTCCAAATTCATCAGCATCAACTAAAGGTAGTTGCCTTGCGGTTCTAAACTCATTTATAATCTCCATTGCTCTTATATTGTTGCCAAGTCTATTCTCTACTTCTGCGAGATAAAGAACTATATTAGCGTAACGGTAAAGCACCATGTCGCTATCATCTAAGGTTTGATTGAAATTAACTTTATTATATTTTGCCATTCTAGCGTTACCGACACCCTTTAGCTCAAGATTGGTGATACCTTCTCTTGATAGATAGTATCTATAATCACCGTAAACAAACTCTTCTTCACCTTCTTCATTTGTTGTTGTAAGTACCGGATCTGTGTCTGGATATTTTGTTACCCATTCAAGAGAATCTATAGGGAATTTTTCACGCCATTTCTGCTCTAAGGCCGGTGAAAGGGTAAACGAAGGAATCCCTGCAAAAAATAAGTTGAAAATTCCTGCTCTATTTCTATTACCACTACCTGGTTCTTCATTTAAACTGAAACCAATGGACATTATTAGCTCTGGACCTTGTTGTATTTTAAGCGGTCCGTTACTAGTAGGATTTGCTGAAAAAGGGTCTATGTCATCATTTAAAAATAGATTTTGCCAATCTCTTGCACTTGTAACTAAGCTAAACTCGTTACTTTCTACAATTTTCAAAAGAGCTTCTTTTGTTTTTACGTCATCGCCTAAAAAGCCATATACTTCAGCTTGTAGCGCCCATATACTTGTTTGAGAAAATCTATATGGTCTACTTAAAATACCCATGTTTTCCTCTGCAGCAAGCATATCTGGAATAATGACTTCATTGATTACTGTATTAGCATCTGTTCTTGGTCTTTGCAAGTCTGGACTTGCCCCAATAACTGGCTCAGTAAACAAGGGGACATCGCCCCATACTCTAACTGCTTGAAAGTAAGCGTATGCTCTCATAGCTTGAGCTTCAGCCAATAAATCTGTGTCAAAACCACTAATGTTCGGTACATTGGCTATCACTAAATTTGCTCTGTTGATCAAATCGTAATAATCATTCCATCTCAACACACCTGAATTACCAGAGGTAACGTCATTTGTGGTAAGTTCAATGTTGTTTGCATTTGCGCCATCATTTCCATTAATATAACTGTCTCCTCTAAATTCGCCCCAGTAATAATGCTTTAAACGAAATGCAGGTTGCATTCCATCATACATACCAATCACTGATGCTAGGGCATCATTATTATTTCTGAAAAAGTTATCTGGTGAAATTTCACTTATTGGCGACTCATCTACCAAATCTTCACATGATGATATAGATATAGCACTCAATAAAAGGGCCACACTGCTTATTATATATTTATTTATTTTCTTTAGTTCCATTATAGTATTTTTTAAAATTTAAGATTAAGGCCTAAAATTACTTCACGGTCATTTGGAAATCTTAAGTTGTCTACCCCAGGTTGTAGTGGATTGCCTCTTGTTCCTAATTCTGGGTTAAAGCCCGGATAATTGGTCCAAGTAAGCAAGTTGTTACCAGATATATAAAAAGAACACTTTTTAACAAAACCTAATTGTTCTAAAGCTTTTTTGGGGACATCATAACCTAATCTGACAAAGCGCAACTTTATAAAACTACCATCTGTTACGAAAAAACTATTAGGGCGATCCCTGTTTTGTGGTACCCTTGTCAATCTCGGATATACTGTTATATCGCCTGGATTTGACCAAGCACCCTCTATACGGTTAGGGCCCGGTGTTTCACCACCTGAATTTAAATCGTTTCTAGCTTCGTCCCAACGTCTCCAAGTGTCGTTACCCAATGTAAAGTCGAATAAAAAGCTAAGGCTTATGTCTTTATATTTAAAATCATTTGAAAATCCACCAAATGACTTTGGCAGTCCATTACCAATGGTTTGTCTGTCTTCATTTGTTATTACAAAATCACCATCTACATCATCCCAAATGATATCGCCACCTTCAGCTACACGACCATCATTTCGTATTTGGTTAACATCGCCAGTAAACTCAGATCCGTTTAAAGTATAATTAACGAATTCTCCAGAATTATTAAAATTTGGTGTAAGCTGGACTCCATCGTTCGTAAAAGCATTTGACTCGTCATATTGAAAAACACCTAGGTTTTTAAATCCATAAATATTACCAATAGGCTGCCCTTCTTCAATTAAATAGTCACCAGATTGAAATGATGTACCTCCAAATAGCTGTGTAACTTCATTTTCTTGAAAACTAATATTGAAATTACTGTTCCAACTAAAATTCTTTGATTGTATAATGCCACCTCCTATATTTATGTCTATACCTTGGTTTCTTACGGCGCCTACATTTTGTCTTATACCTGAGAAACCAGATTCTTCCGGTAGAGGTACATTTGCCAATAAATCTTCTGTGTCTTTTCTCCAAGCATCAACATTTAAGGTTAATCTGTTTTTGAACATTCCTAAGTCAAAACCAAAGTTCGTTGCTACAGTACTCTCCCAACTCAGTTCCGGATTACCTAATCTAGTTGGTGAAACACCACTAATACCATCGTAAACGGCACCAGGTGTAAAGGCAGATGTAAATTCATAATCTCCAATACGATCATTACCGGTTTCACCATAACTGGCTCTTAGTAAAAGGTTGTTTATCTTACTATTGCTATTTTTAAAGAAGGGCTCGTTACTTATTCTCCATCCAATAGAACCAGATGGGAAATAACCAAACTCTTTATTGTCACCAAATCTTGATGAACCATCTCTTCTAAGTGTAGCGCTTATAAGATATCTATTGTCGAAATCGTAGTTAAATCCTCCAAAGAGAGAGTAAAGATTACTTCTTGTATTAAAAGTTTGATCTCCATTAATACCAATGCCGTTAGGATCAACGTTATTAAATGTCTGTACGTCTTCTGAAACAAAAAGGGCGTTTGAAATCCCAAAATTTTCCTCTACTCTTTTAAGTATTTGCATACCGGCAAAAGAAGAGACACTATGTTTACCAAAATCCTTATTGTAGTTAACAAAATTTTCTTGCTGAATATCATAATCTATTCTATCTCTTATGCTTCCTAATGGATTAGTATTATTTGGATTTAAGACCAATAGTGGTTGAAAATCATTATTTCGTCTTAATCTAAAGTTGATACCTAACGTAGATTTAATTGAGAAAGATGGGGTTATTTTATATTGTATTGAGTTGAAACTTTGTGCTCTCCATGTTCTTAATTTTAACTCTCTAAGTGAAGCTTCAGCTATTGGGTTTTGTCTACCACCAAATTCTGGAGTAAAACTTCCGTCGGGTTCAAATACAGGGTAATATGCTATACGTTCCACAAGTTGTTGAAAAACTTGATTCTCGTTCAAACCACTAAACTCCTCAAACGATGCATTGAAACTTGTACTCAATGTTAATTTTGAATTAGGTGTAAAGTCTAATTTAAAACGACTATTTATTCTTTTAAAACTGCTGTTAATCACAATACCTTCTTCGTTAAGAAAACCGTTGTTCCAGTAGGCTTTTAATTTCTCGCCACCACCGCTAACAGCAACATTTACTTGGTTTCGAATACCAGCTTTTGTAATGAGTTCTTGAAGATCAAAAGAGTTACGGGTTCTAAGGCTCAAAGAATCTCTCTGTAGACCTGTTGGATTTAGACGTTGCGTTTCATTACGTCTTACATCTTCGTAAAACAAACGTTGTCTTGTATTTGCAACTGGTATTGCTCCGTTTAAGGTGTTAATACCACTTACTACATTTACGTCTATACTAACATCACCTCTTTTACCAGATTTTGTAGTTATCAAAACAACACCATTTGCACCTCTTGTACCATAAATGGCTGTTGTAGCACCATCTTTAAGAACTTCAAGAGAAGCTATGTCGTTAGGGTCTATGTTATCGATATTGTCTAATTGCTGACCATCTACAACATATAAAGGACCAGTGCCACCGGCACTAAAAGTAGAAGTACCACGTACCCTAATATCAAAACCTGCTCCGGGTCCGCCATTGCTTGCAATTTGTACACCGGCTAATCTACCTTGTACACCTTCAAAAGCATTTGAGGGTGTTACTTCAGCAATTTTTTCAGATTTTACGGTACTTAAAGCACCTAGTACTTTTTCTCTAGATACTGTTGCGTAACCTATTACAACAACTTCCTCTAGTGCCTCCGTATCCTCTTCTAAACTTACGTTTATATTAGAAGCATTAACTGTTACCTCCTTGGTATTAAAACCTATATAAGAGAAGGTCAGTACTCTAGAACCCGGTACTAGGTTGATGGAGTAATTACCATCAAAATCACTGGACATTCCATTGTTTGTTCCTTTTTGTACTACGTTAACGCCGGGTAAAGGTTCTCCATTAACGTCGGTAATAGTCCCGCTTACGGTACTTACCTGTGCAAAAGCTGATGTAATGGCCGTCATGAACATAATCATGGTAGCCAATACAGAGAAGGTAGCAATACGCGAACGTTTGTTACACTTTTTTTTCATTTTGAGTTGAGTTTTGTTAATATTAAAATTGACTAAATCTTATTATTAGAGTTGTTTATTAAGTATTAAATAATAAATAGACCTAATAATTAGTAGATTCTTAACAATTATATCAACAAGAAGTTGTGAAGGCATCCTGTACTGTACTGTAAGGATGGTAATGTATAATTACAGATATACTTATAATATACAAGTTAAATATCTGAAAATTAGATATTTAAATATTTTTTTTTTAAAGCGATTTTTAGGTCATTATTACTTTTAAAAAAAATCACAAATGATAACGGCAAATGTTAAAGTAGTTGATAATTAGTTGTTTTTATGCTTGCAAGAATTAAACAGAATGTCTATCAATAAAATTAAAATCGTTTTTTATTTCTACTCTTTTGTTATCGACAATCATTTTGGCGGCTTCTTCTCCCATTTTTTTAAAGTCAGTACTGATAACAGTTATGCCAAGTAGTTCTTTTAATGGGGTGTCATTATACGAGATAATTCCAATATCTTCTCCTAATTTATAATGCCTGTCCCTACTCTGTTTAACCAGGTTGACCAGGTCAGATTCTTCTATGATAATGTATAGATCGCTAAGTTGTAATTCCATACTGTCGTAGATTTCATCTAATATTTCATAGTCCATGTCATGCTGTATGCAAAATCTTTTAAAACCGGTTACTATTCCTTTAGGATATGGATAAACACCTTTGTTCGGGTATACGAGTATTACTTTTTTATACTTGGATAGTTTTTCTAGACCTTCTGTAAGAGCGTTGTAAATATCTTCGGTAAAATCTTGATATACCCTTCCGGCTTCTTTAGATAAACTCTTTAAATTTCGATCCATAATGATAAGTTTGCCGTTTGGGATAGCATGGATAGCCTTAAGTATATCGTCTGTACACCCCATGTGTTGAAGATTTTCATTTTTAAAATGAGGCATTATAACATAGTAATCGTATAAGTTTTTCTTATTGTCAAGTATATTGCTGAATACTAAAGGTTCACAGTGATAAATATCTAGATCAACATGAGTGTTTGGGTCTAAACTATTTACAAATGAATTAAATATTCTCATTTTATAAGTACTAAGTTTATTGATGAGAAAAAGCACTTTTGCCTTAACGGTAAGGTCGGTTTTGGCGATATAATACCCTTTGCCTTTAACCGAGATGATTATATTTTGTTCTTTTAATAAACCATAGGCTTTTTCTACGGTATCTCTAGAAAGCAAATATTCTTCACTAACTTCATTGATTGACGGTATTTTTTCACCCATACCCAAAATGCCTTTATGAATACTATTAATAATAGAATCCATAACTTGTTTGTATTTGGGAATTCGAGATTCGGTGTCAACGGATATATACTCAAGTCTTTTCAATTTGCAATGTTTAAGTTATGTGACCTAAAATAGGTTATTAAGTAGTTTTATCATATTCAAACTTATGTAATTTTTTTGCTATATATTTTTTTTAGAAGAAATTAACTAACAGCATAGTACAGGATGCGTTGTTTTTGATCATGCTCTATTTTCGTTGACAACCATAATTAAAAAAAACAGATTAATGCAGGTTAAAACATATAAGCACGTAGATTATCTTTGGGACGATTCAAAAGCGTCTGAACTAGGGGACAACCAGGTAGAGTTGTTTCTTTACAGGTCAAATATATTAGGAGCAGACCTTCGTATAACCAATTTTGGTGGTGGTAACACTAGTTGTAAAACCATTGAAAAAGATCCCCTTACAAATGAAGAGGTTGAGGTAATGTGGATCAAAGGTTCAGGTGGTGATATAGGGACTCTTACAAAAGCTGGTATAGCAGGACTTTATACAGAGCGACTTAGAAATTTGAAGAATGTTTATGGTGGTCTAGAAGATGAAGACCGTATGGTGGGTCTGTTTAATCATTGTATTTATGATTTGGACAGCAAAGCTCCTTCAATTGATACTCCTTTACACGGTTTACTTCCATTTAAACATATAGATCATTTACATCCAGATGCTTTGATTGCAGTTGCTGCAGCCAAAGATAGTGAGAAGGTTACCAAAGAAATTTGGGGAGATACTATGGGGTGGGTGCCATGGCAAAGACCAGGTTTTGATTTAGGCCTACAACTTGAAAAGTGCTTAAACGATAACCCTGGTATTAGAGGAATTGTACTTGGCAGCCATGGTTTGTTTACTTGGGGAGATACGTCTTACGAATGTTATCTTAATAGTTTAGAAGTTATTGAGATGGCTTCGGAATATATTGAAAATAAGATTAAAGAAAACGGTAGTGTTTTTGGTGGGCAAAAAGTGAAAAGCTTGCCTCAAGAAGAACGTAAAGATAAAGCTGCAAAATTAATGCCTTTGTTAAGAGGGCTTTGTTCTTCTGAAAATCAAATGATAGGTCATTTTACCGATACTGATGTGGTGTTGGAATATATCAATAGTAATGACTTAGAAAGACTTGCACCTATGGGTACTTCTTGTCCGGATCATTTTTTAAGAACGAAGATTCAACCATTGGTTCTTACCTTGGGTACAGGTGAAGATCTTTCCGATAGTGAAAAAGTTCTGGAAAAACTTACTCCTGCATTTGAAAATTATAGAAAGGAATACGCCGAATATTACGAAAATTGTAAAAGGGATAATAGCCCAGGTATGAGAGATCCTAATCCGGTAATCATCATTTATCCTGGGGTAGGTATGTTCAGTTTTGCAAAGAATAAGCAAACTACAAGAGTGGCGAGCGAGTTCTATATCAATGCCATAAATGTAATGCGTGGGGCAGAGGCCATAACCGAGTATACATCGTTGCCAAGACAAGAGGCATTTGATATTGAATATTGGTTGTTGGAGGAAGCTAAATTGCAACGTATGCCAAAAGAAAAGCCGTTATCTAGAAAAGTAGCCTTGGTTACTGGTGCCGGTGGCGGTATTGGTAAGGCTATTGCTGACAAGCTTGCGGAAGAAGGTGCCAATATAGTACTTACAGATATTGTTGAAGATAGATTAAAAGAGGGTATGGCTACATATAAAAGAGATGTAGCAAGCTATGCCGTATGTGATGTTACAAATACGGAGTCTATAGCTAATGCCTTTAAAAAAGCATGTTTAGAATTCGGAGGGGTTGATATTGTAGTGCATAGCGCTGGTTTGGCAATTTCTAAGCCATTGGAAGAAACCACGGATAAAGACTGGAATTTGTTGCAAAACGTACTTGTTAAAGGTCAATTCGATCTAGCAAAACAAGGAGTTGCCGTTATGAGAGATCAAGGTTTAGGTGGAAACTTTATTAGTATAGCGAGTAAAAACGGACTGGTTTCAGGTCCTAACAATGTAGGGTATGGTACATCTAAAGCCGCACAGCAACACATGAGCCGCCTGTTGGCAGCCGAACTAGGTAAAGATAAGATTAGAGTCAACGTTGTTAATCCTGATGGGGTTATAGTTGGTAGTAAAATATGGGAAGGAGACTGGGCAGAAGGCCGTGCTAAAGCTTATGGAATAACTGTAGATGAGTTGCCGGCACATTACGCCAAAAGAAATTTATTAAATGAAATTATTTATCCTGAGGATATTGCAAACGGTGTTTTTGCATGTGTAGGAATTTTGGATAAATCAACTGGTAATATTATTAATGTTGATGGCGGTATGGCCAACGCATTTGTAAGGTAGTTGTTTGTAGTTTTTTTAAAAGCTTTTATAGGTGAAAATCTATAGAAGCTTATTTTTAATGGGAAATTAGTACTTATGAGAGTAGACGAAAATCAATTAGAAGGAATAAATAAAGAACATCTGTCCTTACATGATGATACATATAATTTTTTAGGCAATATATTGTCTAAGCAAGGAAAAGATGTGGATGGTATATTAAAGAAACTTGCAGACTTTCAAGTGGCTATTCCTAGTTGGGCATTAGGTGCAGGTGGTACCAGATTTGGTCGCTTTGGTTTTCAAGGTGAGCCTAGCACGTTAGAACAAAAAATAGATGATGTAGGTATAATTCACAAGTTAACACAGACCGCTGGGGCAATTTCCTTACATATTCCTTGGGATGTACCAAGTGATTATAAGGCAATAAAAGAAGTAGCGGCCTCTCATGATATCATATTCGATGCTGTTAACTCCAATACCTTTCAAGATCAAACGAATGCTAAAGAGAGCTATAAGTTTGGGTCATTGTCCAATATTAATAGGGCGTCTAGAGACCAAGCTATTGCACATAATATAGATGTTATAAACATTGGTAATAAACTAGGTTCCAAAAGCTTGACCATTTGGTTGGCAGATGGTTCTAATTTTCCTGGTCAGAGTAATTTTCAACATGTACTTCAAAATACTGAAGATAGTGTTAAGCAAATATACAAGGCACTACCCGAAGACTGGAAAATGTTTATTGAATATAAACCCTACGAACCTAATTTTTACAGTACTGTAATTCAAGACTGGGGAACTTCTTTTATGTTGGCCAATGCATGTGGAGACAAAGCATACAGTTTGGTAGACCTGGGTCATCACTTGCCCAATACTAATATAGAGCAAATCGTATCAACTTTAATGATGAAGGGTAAATTAGGTGGTTTTCATTTTAACGATAGTAAATATGGTGATGATGATGTTACCGTTGGTAGTATCAAACCCTATTCATTGTTCTTGATTTTCAATTCTTTGGTATATGGTATGGAAAACAATCCTCAAAATCCATATCCGGCTTGGATGATCGATGCCAGTCACAATATTAAAGATCCATTAGAAGATCTAATTCAATCTCTGGAAGCAATTCAGGAAGCCTACGCAAAGGCATTGTTAATAGATCAGAATGAATTAGCGGCAGCTCAGAAAGATAATGATGTTGTAAAATGTCAAGAAATTCTTCAGAATGCATATCGTACAGATGTGCGACCTTTAATAGAAAAAGCCAGACTTTCTAGAGGAGGAGCAATCAATCCTATAGAAACTTATAGAGCATTAAAAGTAAGAGAAGGTTTAATAAAAGAAAGAGGAGTAAACTCGGTAGCATCGGGATTATAGTTGAAGATTATGAAAACTAATGTAACCGCAGTATTTGATATAGGTAAGACTAATAAAAAGTTTTTTCTGTTTGATGAAGATCATCAAGAGATATATCGAGAATATACCCGTTTTGAACCTATCGTAGATGAAGATGGACATCCAACGGAAGATTTACATTCTTTACAGGTTTGGTTAAAAGAGGTTTTCGATAGAATTCTTAATGCAAAGGAACATAATATTACGGCCATAAACTTTTCTACGTACGGTGCCAGTTTTGTTCACCTTGACGAAAATGGTAAAGTGCTTACTCCGTTGTATAATTATACAAAACCAATGGATGAAAAGGTTTTGGACGATTTTTACGAAAAGTACGGTCCTAAAAATGAATTTGTAAAAGCTACAGGTTCTTCTGATTCGGGCATGTTGAATTCTGGAATGCAATTGTTTTGGATTAAACATACAAAACCTGAAATCTATGAGAAAATCGCATTTTCATTACATCTGCCACAATACTTAAGTTATGTTTTTACGGGTATACCGTTAAGTGAATACACAAGTATTGGTTGTCATACAGGCTTGTGGAATTATGCAGATAAAGATTATCATTCCTGGGTCTATAAAGAAGGTATACATCGAATACTGCCACCTATTGTTTCGACTGAAACAAGTATAAACATGAACTACAATGGTAAGCGTATTAAAATTGGTGTTGGTATACATGATAGTTCTGCGGCATTGCTACCCTATGTAAGAAGTATTAAACAAAAATTTATTTTGGTTTCTACCGGTACATGGAGTATTGCATTGAACCCTTTCTCACAAGAGCATTTGACAGAAAAGGATATCGAAAAGAACTGTATAAACTATATGCGAATTAACGGTAAGCCCGCTAAAGCAAGTCGTATATTTTTAGGTAATGAATATAGTCTACAAGTAAAAAAGTTGACCAAGTATTTCAATGTGCCTAAAGATTATCATAAATCGGTCGCTTTTAGTTACGATACGTTTTTTGCAATAATGAAAGATTTCAATTATTGTTTTAAATGGGAAGGTATAGAAGATAAAAACATGCCAATGGAAACCAAATTCAATTTTGATCAATTTGAGCATGCTTACCACCAGTTGATGGTTGAATTGGTGCTATTACAGGTTGATAGTATTAAAACTGCGGCAGGCGATGATGTAATAGAGAAATTATATATCGATGGAGGTTTTAGCGATAACGATGTCTATATAAAGTTAGTTTCACATTATCTACGTAATATGGAACTAAGAACCACAGACTCATCTTTGGGTTCTGCTTTGGGTGCTGCTATTGCTATATCGGATACCAAGCTTAATTCAAAATTCTTAAAAAAGAACTACGCGTTGAAAAAACACGTGCCTTTTATTATAAAATAAGTAAAACTATATGGCAAAGGAATTCAATTCAGATTACCCATCTGTAGATGATTTACGATTAAAGGCAATGAGGAGAATTCCAAGATTTGCATTTGAATATTTGGATGGCGGCTGTAATGAAGACGTTAGTATCTCTAGAAATACCTCAGAAATTCGTGAGGTTCAGCTACAACCTAGATACCTAAGAAATTATGGAATAAGTTCTATTAAGACAAAGGTTATGGGAATGGAGTTCGATGCTCCTTTTGGTATAGCACCAGTAGGTTTACAAGGCCTAATGTGGCCAAATACGCCTGCTATTTTGGCAAAATCGGCATTTAAGCACAATATACCATTTATACTTAGTACGGTAACCACAATGGATATAGAAAAGGCAAGCGAACTTACAGAAGGTAATGCTTGGTTTCAATTATATAACCCGGTAGACGATACTATTCGCGATAGTATTATTGATAGGGCCGAAGCTGCAGGTTGCCCGGTTTTAGTATTACTTTGCGATGTACCTACTTTTGGTTATAGACCCAGAGATTTTAGAAATGGATTGGCACTGCCGCCTAAAATGACGGCAACTAACATTATGCAGATTTTAGGTAAACCAACTTGGGCGTATAATACATTGAAATATGGGCAGCCTACTTTCGAAACGTTAAAACCATATACCCCTGAAGGACTTAATCTAAAGCAATTAGGAGCCTTTATGGACAAAACATTCTCAGGAAGATTAAATGAAGAGAAAATAAAACCTATAAGAGATAAATGGAAAGGAAAATTGGTTTTAAAAGGTGTCGCCTCTGAACAAGATACCCAAGATGCAATTCGTATGGGTTTTGACGGAATTATTGTTTCCAACCATGGCGGAAGACAATTAGATGCAGCGCAATCAACCATTAATTCGTTACAGGAAATTGCTGCCAAATACAGTGATCAAATTGAAGTTATGATGGATAGTGGCTTACGTTCAGGTCCAGATATTGCTAGAGCCATGGCAAGTGGTGCAAAATTCACCTTTATGGGGCGCTCTTTCGTCTATGGTACTGGAGCCTTGGGAAATAAAGGAGGCGATCACACCATTAGCATGTTGAAGACACAGTTTAAGCAAGTAATGGACCAACTTTGTTGTGAGCGCGTTGAAGATTTACCAAACCACCTTATTAAATAAAAAGCAACCAAAATTATGAGCCAAAACCATCACGAAGAAGATATAGTTGAAGAAATAGCTGGCGGTGAATTTGAAAGAGAACCTGTTCCACAATCGAAACTAAAAAGTTGGAAAAGCTTTTTAGGTATGTACGCTGGTGAACATGCCGCAGGAACCGAGTTTGTTATTGGTCCTTTATTTTTAACTACCGGTGTTAGTGCCTTTGATTTACTAATAGGTCTATTACTTGGAAATCTAATGGCAGTATTGAGTTGGCGTTTTCTAACTTCGGAAATCGCGGTTAAAAGAAGACTGACACTGTATTATCAACTGGAAAAAATTTGTGGTAAGAAACTGGTCATTGGTTATAATTTGGCTAACGGTATTTTATTCTGTTTTTTGGCTGGTGCAATGATCACCGTTTCGGCTACTGCCGTTGGTATTCCATTTAATATGGAGATGCCAAAACTTACAGATACTTTACCAAATGGACCTACTTGGATTATTATAGTATTGGTTATTGGTGCCGTAATATCATTAATAGCATCCAAAGGTTATGATACAGTCTCAAAAGCCGCTAACTGGATGTCGCCAATAATAGTTTTGGCCTTTGTTGCTTGTGGTTTTGTTGCACTACAGCAATTAGGCGTTGGTAGTTTTCAAGATTTTTGGAATATTTGGGGTGAAGGTGGCGAACCTTTTCCTGGTCAAATTAAATATACGTTTTGGCATGTTTTCTTTTGGTCATGGTTTGCTAACGGGGCCATGCATATTGGTATGTCAGACCTTTCCGTTTTTCGTTTTGCAAATAAAGCAAGCTCTGGGTGGACAACTGCTGCAGGTATGTATGTGGGGCATTATATGGCCTGGATCGCAGCTGCTTTGTTATATGCCGTTTACGTACAATCGCCAGAAGCTCAGGCATTATTGAGTCAAGGTCAGGCACCTAATGTAGCTCCAGGTCCTTTGGCCTATAACGCTATAGGGGTATTCGGTATTCTTGCGGTAGTATTGGCAGGTTGGACAACCGCTAATCCTACAATTTATAGGGCTGGTTTGGCCTTTCAGGCAATAATGCCAAAAACATCGACTTTTTGGGTGACGATATTAGCAGGTTCTATTGCTACCGTTGCTGGTCTTTTTCCAGCTTTCGCCATGAAACTATTGGATTTTGTAGCATTATATGGTTTCATTCTAGCTCCTGTAGGTGCCGTAATCGTATTCGAACATTTCTTTCATAAGCAAGCAGGTATTGTAAAGAATTACGCAGAAGTATCTGGTGATAAATTTAGTAAATCGGTATTGTTGGCTTGGGGTATAAGTTTTGGTCTTTTCTATTTTATATCTATTCAATTTGAAGTCTTTTTATCTTTTGTTACATTACCCGCATGGTTGCTATGTGGTGTATTGTTTTTAATGTTTAGCAAAAAGTTTCAAAAGAAAATTTAGGTTTACTGTAGTTGAAAAGCCGATTTTTATTTGAATTGTTTTTAACTATAACAACTTATATGAATGTAATAAAATGGGGTATAATTGGTTGTGGAGACGTTGCTGAAGTAAAAAGCGGTCCGGCTTTTAGTAGAATCGATAATTCTAAATTAATAGGCGTCATGCGACGTAACGGTGCAAAAGCAAAAGATTTTGCTGATAGACATAATGTACCCTACTGGACAGATGATGCCGATGAGTTATTGAACAATAATGAAATCAACTCCATATACATTGCTACACCACCCTCTACACATTTAGAGTATGCATTAAAGGCTTTAAGCTTACATAAAAATGTTTACCTAGAAAAGCCGATGGCTTTAACTTCTTTAGAAGCAGAGAAAATTGGTAGTGCCGTAAAACAGTCAAGAGGTAAATTGTGTGTAGCCCATTATAGAAGAAAACTACCGGCTTTTCTTAAAGTGAAAGAGCTAATCGAATCTAATGCCATAGGCCAGATATTGATTGCCGATATACAAATTCTACAGCCGAGGAAATCTAAAATAGTAGCACAGTCTGAGGAAAATTGGCGTTTAAACCCCCATGTTTCCGGTGGTGGGTTGTTCTTTGATCTTGCACCGCATCAAATTGATTTAATGTATCATTATTTTGGGGCATTTAAGAGTGTTACAGGGGCATCCACTCAAAGTGCTACAGAAAAGGTAGAAGATACTGTAAACGGCATTATAGAGTTTAAAAGTGGAGTCCAGTTTCGAGGAGTTTGGAGCTTTGTAGGCGCTGAAACTTATAGTAAAGAACAATGCGTCATTTATGGTACTTTAGGTAGTGTTCGTTTTTCTTTTTATGGGGATAGTATTCTAATTAGAACCAATGATAAAGAAGAGGTTTTTAAATTTACCAACCCTAAACATATACAGGAGCCAATGATTACCTCTGTAGTATCTTATTTTCTTGGCATATCAGAAAATCCTTGTACGGCAGACGAAGGTATTATAGTTATGAAAGCTATGGAAAAACTTAGCGGCAGGCACCAGTAAATAATTTTCAACTTATTTACTGGCTTATCCGCATAGTATAAGTAATCGGTAAATCTATTAAAGATTACGTTTCTTTAACTCTTCAACAGCGTGGTTCGCTGCTCTAGCAGTTAATGCCATATATGTTAATGATGGATTTTGATTTGCAGATGATGTCATGCAGGCCCCATCGGTTACATAAACATTTTTTACTTCATGTAACTGATTATGTTTATTAAGTACAGATGTTTTTGGATCGTGGCCCATTCTAGCAGTTCCCATTTCATGAATACCACCACCCATATGAGATTCTCTTTTACTTTCTCTGACATTTTTAAATCCAGAATTTTCAAGCATTTCTTGGGCTTGGATTACCCAGTCTTTTTTCATTAATTTTTCATTTTCCTTGAATTCTGCGTCAAAAACTATGGTAGGCAAACCGTACTGATCTAGTTTGTCATAATTAAGCCACATATGATTTTCATGGTAAGGTAATACTTCTCCAAACCCCCCAAGATTAATTCTCCAACCGCCCGGTTCTAGCATAGCTTCTTTAAATTTTGCACCATAATTATATTCAGGAATTATGGTTCCGTAATCGCTACGGCTTGCTCCTCCTTGATATCCGTAACCTCTTATAAAGTCTGTTTTCTCAGATTTGGAATTAATATTTCTGAATCTAGGAATATAAAAACCATTAGGTCTTCTGCCTTTATAATACTTGTCATCATAACCATCAATCTTTGCGGAAGCTCCGCCACCCAATTGGTGATCCATTATATTATGGCCTAGTTCACCACTAGCATTACCCATACCGTTAGGAAAAGTTTCAGATTTTGACTGCATTAATATTGCAGTTGAAGCCATAGAAGAAGCACATAAAAAAATAACGTTTGCTTTAAATTCTAATAACTCTTTTGTATTTCTATCGATTACACGAACACCAGTGGCCTTCTTTTTATCTTTATTGTATAATACCTCAGAAACAATGGAATTTGGTCTTAATGTCATGTTACCTGTTGCCTCTGCCATAGGTAGCGTTGATGAATTTGAGCTAAAGTAAGCTCCATAGGGACACCCACGTTTGCATCTATTTCTGTATTGGCATGTTCCTCTACCAGCACCTGGTTTGGAACCTTCGGTAATATGGGCAACACGGCCAATGGTTAGTACTCTGTCGCTATAATTTTTTGCAATACCCTCTTTTAGATGCTTTTCTACACAATTTAATTCCATTGGTTTTAAAAAAATACTGTCGGGCAATTGTGGTAAGCCCAAAGCTTCACCACTAATGCCTACATGTTTTTCTACATATTCGTACCAAGGTTCTATGTCTTTATAACGAATGGGCCAATCAACCCCAACACCATCTTTTGCATTTGCCTCAAAATCTAAATCTGACCATCGGTAGGTTTGCTTGCCCCATATTAATGAACGCCCACCAACTTGAGTACCCCTAATCCAATCAAAACGTTTGGCTTCATCATAATCATATTCAGAATCATCATTGAAAAAATGTCTAGTAGTCTCATCTATTTTCCAACGAGATTGTTTTGGATATTTGGCTTTTGTTTTAGCGGTCATGGTTCCCGCATGTGGCAAATCCCAAGGGTCTAGGTGCATGTGTGGGTAGTCTATAACATGGTTAACCATTCTTCCACGTTCCAAAACAAGAGTTTTTAAACCTTTTTCACATAATTCTTTTGCAGCCCAACCACCACTGATACCAGTACCTACTACTATCGCATCATAGGTTTCGTTTATTGCATTTTCTGACATTTTAAATTCTTAGAGTTCATTTAAATTTACTGTTTTGAAGAACATACAGTATCCTGTACTATGTGGTAAATTTTAAATAGCTAAAAAATAGTTTACTGTTTTACTGTAACTTTTAGTGGATTTCTAAGTCGATCTGAAAACAAATTTAAATAGCTGTTCCACGCTTCTTGCGACTTAAATTGATTGCTTTTTTTCCAACCAAAACCTGCGTAATAAATGACCTTGTTATTTGTAACTTTTATGTGTGTATAGAGGTTGCTTTCATCTTTTTTGGAAATTAAATAATGCTCATATCCGGTCATGTTATCAGGCACTATAATTGCTGTACCCAACTCAGAATCTTCATGTGGCTCCCAATAACTAATCCAACCGTTTTGCTCGTTCACCGCAATATCTCCGTCCTTATCATGAAGTGTAAGTCCTGCTGAAATAGTATCGGTGCCTTTTATTGTAATCTCAAATTTTGAGAGGTTACTGCCATAATCAAGTGAGATTTTCTTTTCCTCGGAAATCATATTCCCATTTGCATCCCAATTTTCGTAGGACAAAACAAAACTTGTTCTAATTGGACCAGTTGTAATGGTTTTCCATGCGGTGAAATTTTTGGAGAAATAATAAATTGAATCGACCTTCTTTGCTATACCGCCAACACCTCGGCTAACACCTACATGAAAATTATCTAGACCTTCACCATTATCTTTATGATAACTACCTTCGGTATTTAGTTCTTTATAGTACCATTTATTGATTATAGGATAATCTACCCTTTTTAACCAAGCGTCTATGCCACTAGATAGCGTACCACCTTTAATACCATCTTCTTTCATTTTTTGTGCAACCGGACCATAAGTTCTAAAAGCTACTCTATTATTTTCCCATGCATAATCATCTGTTCTTTCAGGTACAAACCTTGAATAGCATGTTGGGATACTATCTGTTTCTTTAGACTTTTCTTTAAAGATAACTTCAAATGTCTTTTTGCTTCTTGCCGGTATTTCGGGTTGAAACAGAAGATGATCCATCCTTTTATCCCCATCATTGTCTACAACTTGTGATGTTACTTCCTCTTTTGAATCAAAATCTCGAATTACAATGGTCTGATCTAAATTTTCAATTACAAAATTATCCAACTCAATAGAAACAGTTTCTAATGAACGATCTGCTTCGGTAGTATTTTCAATAATTATTTGAGGATAGGATTTGCTTTGTTCTTTACAAGCAAATAATAGAAATAAAAAAGAGAAGCTAAATAAAAAGATGGATTTTCTCATAGTTTTTGGGTTTAATCTTCGTTACTCGGTTTGCCGATAGTGGCTAAAATTCCGCCATCAACATAAACTACGTGACCATTAACAAAATCACTTGCCTTAGAAGCCAAAAAAATTGCGGCTCCTGCCAAATCATCTGGGTCACCCCATTTTGCAGCCGGTGTTCTGTTGACGATAAAATCATTAAATGGGTGACCATCTACCCTAATAGGCGCAGTTTGTGAAGTAGCAAAATACCCCGGACCGATACCATTGGTCTGAATGTTGTGTTTAGCCCATTCGGTCGCCATATTTTGTGTAAGCATTTTTAATCCGCCTTTTGCAGCAGCATATGCCCCAACCGTATTACGACCAAGCTCACTCATCATAGAACAAATATTTATGATTTTACCTTGCTTTCTAGCAATCATGTCTTTGACCACATGTTTAGATACTATGAAAGGACTAACCAAATCAATATCAATGACCTGCTTAAAATCTGCTACTTCCATTTCTTCTAATGGTGTTCTCTTTATAATACCTGCATTGTTCACCAATATATCAATTGGGCCAATTTCGTTTTGAATAGCATTTATGGCATTGATTACTTGAGTTTCATCTGCTACGTTAAATTTGTAGCCAACCGCATTAATGCCTTCATTTTTGTAATGGGCTACAGCATCATCAATTTTTTGTTGAGATGAATTTCCGTTGACTACAATGGTTGCACCAGCTTTACCTAAACCTTTGGCCATGGCCATACCAAGACCATGGGTACTACCGGTTACTAAAGCAATCTTTCCTTTTAGATTAAAAAGTTCTATACTCATATATTTATCTTAACTCAGTTATTTTGGCTACATCCATATCCCCGTAATCTAAATTCTCACCGGCCATGCCCCAGATAAATGTATAGTTAGATGTGCCTGAACCACAGTGAATTGACCATGGTGGAGAAATAACGGCTTCGTGGTTTTGCATCCATATATGACGTGTTTCTTGTGGTTGCCCCATGAAATGACATACAGACTGTTCTTCTGGTACATCTAAATAGAAGTAAACCTCCATTCTTCTGTCATGTACGTGAGCAGGCATGGTATTCCATACACTACCGGTTTTTAACTCTGTCATTCCCATTTGTAACTGACAAGTAGTTACTACACCGCCAATAATCATTTGGCTAACCGTTCTATGATTAGCTGTTTCTAAAGAGCCAAGTTCTAGTTTGTTAGCATCGGCAAGACTTACTTTCTTAGTAGGGTATGATGTATGAGCTGGTGCGGAGTTCAAATAAAACTTTGCTACATTCTTTACGTCATCACTTTTGAAAGTTACTTCTTTAGCCCCCATACCAATGTAAAGCGCATCTTTATGGTTTAAATTATATATGGTGCCATCCACTTCTACAGTACCTGAGCCGCCTACGTTTATGATACCTAGTTCTCTACGATCAAGAAAATATTCGGATTTTAATGGGTCTATGGCCTCTAATTTTAGAGGTTCAACAGGTACGGCCGATCCGGCAATATATCTGTCATAATGTGTATAGGTAAGATTGATTTTACCGTCTTGCATTAAGTTGTTGATCAAAAACTCTTCGCGTAGTTCAGTAGTGTCGTATTTTTTTACAGCTTCTGGATTAGAAGCATATCTAGTTTCGTATGATATTGACATTTTTCTAATTTTAAATATTAGTTTAGTATTGATTTTCTTATTCCTAATTCAAGCCCACGTAATTCTGCTAAACCCCTTAATCTACCAATACCAGAATAACCCGGGTTGGTCTTTTTGGTCAAGTCGTCCAACATTTTATGACCATGATCTGGTCTCATAGGCATTCTTATATCTTTTCTGCCTACTTTTTTTCTTTTTTCCTGTTCTAGAATCAACGCTTTCATTACAGCGTACATATCTACATCACCTTCAAGATGGTTAGCTTCATGAAAATTTCCTTCACTATCTCGTTTGGTGCTTCTTAAATGAATAAAATGTATTCTATCAGCTAAACGTTTAACCATTTCAGGAAGATCGTTATTCTCTAATACACCAAAAGAGCCTGTGCAAAATGTGAGGCCACAGTTGGGGCTGTCTATAGCCCTATATAATTCAAGTATATCTTGTTGTGTACTTACAACTCTAGGTAATCCAAGTATTGGGTAAGGCGGGTCATCTGGATGTATACACATCAAAATCTTTGCTTTTTCTGCCGTAGAAATAATATGTCCTAAAAATTCATATAAATGCTTTTTTAGGTCTAATGGCGTAATATCATTGTAGTTTGCTAGAATACTATTGAATTCGTCTAAAGTATAACCCTCCTCTGCACCAGGAAGACCGGCGATTATATTTTTGGTCAGTTTCTCTTTATCATCATCGCTAAGTGAATCAAAATAGCTTTTAGCTGTGGAAATTTCCTGTTTTGTATAACTCTTTTCCGCACCTGGTCTTTTAAGTAAAAAAAGCTCAAATGCCGCAAAGGCCTTTGCCTCAAAACGTAATGCTGTAGAGCCGTCTTCCATTTCAAACTCTAAGTCTGTACGGGTCCAATCTAATACGGGCATGAAATTGTAACACACGATATCTATACCACATGAACCTAAATTAGTTAAAGTTTCTTTGTAGTTTTCTACATAGGTCATATAACCTTCTGCTTGAGTTTTGATGGATTCATGTATGGGTACACTTTCTACTACGGACCAAGTAAGCCCGGCTGCTTCAATACGCTCTTTTCTCTTTTGTATTTCTGAAACTAGCCATACCTCTCCATTGGGTATGTGATGCAGTGCTGAAACTACGCCTGTAGCTCCGGCCTGTTTAATATCTAAAAGAGAAACTGGGTCTTTGGGCCCATACCATCTCCAAGTTTGTTCTAACATACTTTTATTCTTTGTTATTATACTCCGCTAAAAGCGCTAAACCCACCATCTATTGGTACAACTATACCTGTTACAAAGGCAGCGTAATCTCCACATAACCATAATGTAGTTCCCACTAAGTCATCTGGTTCTCCAAAACGCCCCATAGGTGTTTGCTCAATAATAGTATTTCCTCTTGCCGTTAAAGAGCCGTCATTTTGGGTTAACAATGATCTGTTTTGATCGGTTAGAAAAAAACCGGGAGCTAAAGCATTAACTCGAATGCCTACTTTAGAAAAATGTACTGCAAGCCATTGTGTAAAATTTGAAACAGCAGCCTTTGCACCACTATATGCAGGTATTTTTGTTAAAGGTGTAAAAGCGTTCATAGATGATATGTTAAGTATGCTACATCCTTTACGACCGATCATGTCTTGGGCAAATACCTGTGTAGGCAATAATGTACCTATAAAATTAAGATTGAATGTAAACTCTATGCCCGTGGTTTCTAGATTAAAGAAAGTTTTAAAACCTTCGGTAGTATTGTTTAAATCTTCCTCTTCTAGATAAGACTTACTGGTTGTACCTAATGGATGATTTCCACCAGCACCATTAATCAAAATATCACAAGCGCCTAATGTGTTGTTCACTTCTTTTTTTGCGTTCTCCAATGAACCTTTATCAAGAACGTTGGCTACTACACCTATAGCTTCGCCACCTGTTTTATTGATATCTTCTGCTACTTTTTGTGCAGCATCTTTACTAAGGTCCAATACAGCAATTTTATAATTTTCTTTAGAAAGAGCTTTTGCCAAAGTGCTACATAGAACTCCGCCTGCACCTGTTAATACTACTACCTTTTTAATCATTACGCTTTGTTATTTTGTTTTTGTAAGTGCTGTTTTAGTAATATTGACACTTTTCTCAAATTTTAAAATTTTAATTTAAACGAACTAGTGACTTACTTGAACAATAGTACATTTTAAGGGGTTCATTCGTTCATTTTGAATATTACAAGACTACACGATACTTTTATTTTATGCATCCTGTAGTATCTTGTTTAATACAGATAACATTACATTCTTTTACATTTAAAATGAATATTTGTTTTTATATAAATTTGAGGAAAAGGATATGTGAGTTTTTAATAAAAAGATTAAGATTAAATTTTAGTTTATTAAATTAATAAGCCAAATTTTTAAAAGGATGCCAATAATTACTAAGTATCCTAAAACTTGTTCTTTAAACATAAATTCTAAATTGAGTGTACATTTTTAGTAATATGATGGATAAGATTTTTAAATGGTTCTTTTTTTTGTTGCCTTGTTTATGTATTGCCCAATTAGAAAAAAACACATATCAGTTCAAACACTTAACTACCTCTGATGGTTTATCACAAAGTTCTGTAATAGCAATAGAACAAGATAAATTAGGGCGTATGTGGTTAGGTACTAGAGATGGCCTTAATCTTTATGATGGTAATGAATTTAAAATATATAGAAATGTTGCTTATGATAGTACCTCTATTAGCAATAGTGATATACTTGCAATAAAAGAAGATAGTGATGGGTACATATGGGTAGGTACTTATAACGGTTTAAATAGATATGATCCTGTTAAAGATTCATTTAAACGATTTTATCATTTCAATGATAAAACATCACTTAGTAATAATACGATATGGGACATAGAAGAACTTTCTGATGGTAAAATTTGGATAGGTACATCAAATGGAGTTTCTATTTATGACAAATTCAATGATAGATTTACTAATATTTATGCAGAAAATTCCAAGAATAGTAGTGGGTTGCCTTCTAATTATGTTCTAAGTATAATAGAGGCGAAGAACGGAACAGTATGGCTAGGTACTTCAAAAGGGTTATGTGAAGTAAGGGCATCAAAAGACCATAAATTTGAGTTTACCGTTTTTAGACCACCTGGTAATGATAAAGATCCTTTTGTTCAAGATATTTCAGCTTGCGATGAAAATACTATTTGTATTGCCACAAAAAATATGGGCTTGTTAAAATTTGATTTGATTTCAGAACGTTTTTTAACTAGTAAAACAATTTATGAAAACAAGGATGTAAGAGCTGTTAGATCTGGTGATAATGGAATGCTATGGGTAGGAAGTTCTAATGGAATAACAATTTTCGATAAAGATGATAATGCTAAGTCCATTACATATGAACCATCTGATAAAAATAGTTTAAGCCATAATTATATTAAATCCATTTATAAAGATAGAAAGGGTTCTATTTGGGTAGGTTCTTATTATGGCGGCGTAGATATTTGGGATATTTCTAATGCCAATTTTATTAATTACACTGAAAATTTTGGAAAAAAACGACTAGGACATAAAGTTGTCAGCTCTATAGTAAATGACAATAATGGGAATTTGTATTTTGGTACTGAAGGTGGTGGGCTAACTATTTTTAATGAAAAACGTAACCAAACAGATTATATAAATACTGTAAGTTCAAATATGTTGCAGAGTGATAATATAAAATCACTAATGCTAGATGAAACAGATTTGTGGATAGGAACCTTTAATAAAGGAATTAAAACCTATAATATAAAAACCAAAAGATTTAAGAACAATTTGGTTTCAGACCAGTTGAATAAATTACTTGATCAAGCAGGTGTATACGCCATTAAAACAGGTATTAATAATGATGTTTGGTTAGGTACATTTGGGCAGGGTGTAATCAAGTACAACACCAAAAGTAAATCTATAGATGAATTTGTACATTTTTCTGGTGAAAAAAATAGTTTATCCAGTGATCGGGTCAGAAGTTTATTGGTAGATAAAAATTCAAATATTTGGATTGGTACCCAAAGCGGTCTTAATCTTTTACCTCTTTCTGAACAAGGTTATTCCAATGCCAATGTTACTAGGTTTTTTTACGATCCAGAAACCGATTCGGGCGATGATATTCTTTTTGTTTTTCAAGATAGTAATGGTGTCATATGGGTTGGTATCAGGGCCAAGGGGCTTTACCGATATGATGGTAGAAAATTTAAAAATATAAAGCTTGATTTCAATAATCAAATAACTTCAATTTATTCTATTCTAGAAGGTACCGATAATTCCTTATTAATGAGTAGTAACCAAGGAATATTAAAGTATAATGTGCCAGAAGATACTTTTGTGGTCTACACTAAGAAGGATGGCCTTGTTGGTAATGAGTTTAGTAGTGGTGCTGCTTTAAAGATTGATAAAACAAAATTTTATTTTGGAGGGGCAGAAGGTGTATCTTATTTTGATGCAAGTAAATTAGCCAGAAATAATTACGCTCCGCAAGTTATTTTGACAGATTTAAAGGTTAAAAATAATTCTATTTCTGTAGATGAGGAAAATGGGGTTTTAACTCAAAGCATGCCTTATACAAAAGAGATAGTTCTTGAATACGACAAAGCAAATTTTTCCATAGACTATTCTATACCCAATTTTATAAATCCAGATAGTAATCAATACCAATACCGTTTGGTAGGTTTAGACGATAATTGGGTAATTACCGATCGTACCAGGGCTAACTATACCATACAAAAACCGGGTAAATATATTTTTGAGGTAAAAGGCGCTAATAATGACAGACTATGGAATGTTACGCCAACATCATTGGTTATTTTGGTAAAACCGGCGCCATGGTTAAGTAGTTGGGCGCTTTTTCTTTATACCTTACTTATAGTTATGGGGCTGTTTGGGCTCTATAATATTATTAGATCAAAAACCAAGCTTAAGCATAAATTACAACTAGAGCATTTAGAAAACGAAAGAAACCAAGAGGTCAACGATGCCAAACTGCGATTTTTTACAAATATATCGCATGAATTTAGAACTCCTTTAACCCTAATTACAGGTCCATTACAGCAGTTGCTAGAAAATTATAAGGGTAGTAGAGTTGTTTACAAAAAACTTCTGGTCATTGAAAGTAATGCGAATCATTTATTACAGTTGATCAATAGATTAATGGATTTTAGAAAGCTAGAACATAAAAATTTTACGCTTGAAGCGGCAGAAGGTAATTTAGTAAAATTCTTAAGGGAAATATACTTGTCATTCTCAGAATTCGCAAAAGTTAATAATTACCAATATTCTTTTGAAACAAGTAATGATGAGATATTGGTTTACTATGATAGGTCTAAGCTAGAGCAGGTATTTTATAATCTTATTTCAAATGCATTTAAATACACTCCGGTCAATGGTTCTATAAAAATAGTTGTTAAAAAAGAAAAACAATCGGTAATAATTAAGGTAATTGATTCGGGTCCGGGTATACCTAAAAAGTATAAAAGTAAAGTTTTTGAACGCTTTTTTGAAGTGCCAGAATATGTTTCTGCCGATTCTGTTCAAGGCACAGGTACCGGTATAGGGCTATCTATAGCAAAAAGTATTGTCGAACTTCATAAGGGTTATATTTCTGTCCATAATGGAAAAAATAGCGGTAGTGTTTTTGTTGTAGAACTTAAATTAGGAAGTGCCCATATTCTTGATGAAGAAATAATTCAAGATTTTAAGTTTAGTGATGATGTAGGTCTGTATACTTCGCAATTGACAGATACTTTATTGAAGAAGTCTTTTCTTAATACAGAAACAATAGTCTTTGATAAGGAGCGTGATGTTGTACTCGTGGTAGAAGACAATGTACCACTTAGAAGGTTTATTAAAGACTTATTGAAAGATTCTTATAATATTCTTGAAGCAAATAATGGTAAAGAAGCTATGGTCACCGCATTGAAATATGTACCCTCATTAATTATTTCAGACGTAATCATGCCAGAAATGGTAGGTACAGAACTATGTGCTAAAATTAAGGAAAACATAAAGACCAGTCATATTCCAGTAGTGTTATTAACCTCTAGAACCTCTTTGTTATATAAATATGAAGGTCTGGAAAGTGGGGCAGATGATTATATAAGTAAACCTTTTAATGTTAAAGAATTTAAATTAAGGGTAAAAAATTTAATTGATTCTTCAAGTAGAATGAGATCTAAATTTGCTGCGGATCAGAATTTTGCACCCAATGATATTGCCATTTCTACTTTAGATGAGCAATTACTTAAGAAAGCTCTTTTTATTGTCGAAGAGAATATTTCAAACGATCAATTTGATATCATAACCTTTAGTACCGAACTTGGTATTAGTAGAACCTTATTATTTACAAAAATAAAAGCTTGGACTAATTTCACGCCCAATGAATTCATTCAAGAAATTAGAATGAAACGTGCTGCTCAGTTATTGGAGAAAGGAAGTTTAAATATATCTGAAATAAGTTATATGGTCGGATTTAAAAATCCAAAATACTTTAGTAAGTGCTTCCAAAAAAAATACGGTTTAAGTCCTTCTGCATATATTGCTAAATTCTCAGAAAATTTATTTGATTTAGATTAAATACTAGTATTTACAGGGGTTTTTTGATTGAATATGTATTTTTGACCCCCTTATTTTGGATTATTTTCATCAGATATATACATAGTTTTGAAAACAAGAAGATATTCTATTTCAATAATTAGTATTCCATTTTATTAATGTTATTGAAACAAGAAATCTGATGAATTAATTATCAACAAAACTCAAAAAATTAAACTTATGTTAACACATGAAAAAACAAAATGGATCAAAATGCTACTTTTGAGTAGTTTCTTGATCATAACTAGCTTAGGTTTCGCCCAAGACAGTTATAATTTATCCGGTACGGTAACAGATGAACAAAATTTTCCCGTACCTGGAGCCAGCGTTGTAATTAAAAATACAACTACCGGAACTTCTACCGATTTTGACGGTAATTATTCAATAACTGTTAAAAAGGGTGATGTTTTAGAGTTCTCATCTATAGGTTATGCAAAAAAAGCAATTACATTAAATGGTGAAAAAGTAATAAATGTAATTCTTGTTGAAGATGCCAGTCAACTAGAAGAAGTGGTAGTGGTTGGTTATGGATCACAAAAGAAAAGTGATATTACCGGTTCGGTTTCTTCGGTTAAAGCAGAAGAACTTGCAGCTTTCCCCGTATTAAATGCAGAACAAGCGTTGCAAGGAAGGGCTGCCGGGGTAGCGGTTCAGTCAAACAATGGTGGTGAACCAGGTGCGCCCATTAATGTAAGTATTAGAGGAAATACCTCAATTGGTGCAAGTAGTGCGGCGCTTGTGGTTGTAGATGGTTTTGTAGGAGGTTCTTTGCCACAACCTACTGATATAGAGTCTATAGAGGTTCTGAAAGATGCTTCTGCAACGGCTATTTATGGATCTAGGGGTGCTAACGGAGTTATATTGGTAACCACTAAGAAGGGGCGTAGCGGAAAAATGCAGATAGAATTGAATAGTAGTTACTCATCACAAAGTGTTTCCAGCCAATTAGACTTGTTAAATGCATCGCAATTCGGTGCTTACCGTCAAGTAATTAACCCTGCATATGTACAAGGTAATGCCGAGACAGATTGGCAAGATTTAATATATAGAACTGGTACAGTTGCAAATCATCAACTTTCGTTCTCTGGTGGCTCTGAAAAAATCAACTATTATGTATCTGGTAATTATTTCAGTCAAAAGGGGGTTGTAATCAATTCTGGATTCGAACGTTTTTCATTTTTAAGTAATATTGATGTACAGGCTACTGAAAAGTTAAAACTTGGTTTTAACGCTTATGCCAATAGAGGTACAAAAGATGGTGTTCAAAGCCAGGCAGGTAGCGGCGGTAGTGGGGGTGGAGATGTGATTTCTACAGCTTATCGTTTTGCACCAGATACACCGGTGCAAAATGAAAACGGTGTTAACACCACAAATCCGGTTGGTGATCAGTTCGATAACCCTTTTGCGATAGCTACAGAATCCATTGATGAAACTAAAACCGATGATTACAGAGCTAATTTCTATGCTGATTATACTATTTTAGATGGTCTGTCTTTTAAAACGACTTTTGGGTTTAGTTCTGAGAATAGAACAAGAGGTAGATTTTTACCTTCTACCTTAATAGGGCAGGCAAGTGTTCAAGGTGGTATTGGTAGTGTAGAGTCTTTAAAAGGTACTAATATTCTTTCTGAAAACTACCTAACGTATACCAAAGAGATCGGTAAAGGCAATTTGACGGCATTGTTAGGGTATTCATATCAAAAGTCTAGAAGTGAATCTTATGGGGCAGCGGCACAAAATTTTATCAGTAATAGTTTAAGCTATTTTAATTTAGGTGCTGGCTCAGATATACAAACTCCGTTTTCTTCTTTGACAGAACAAGAGATCATTTCTCAGTTCGGTAGGTTTAATTATGAATATGATGATCGTTATTTAGTGACTTTTACAGCTAGACGAGACGGTGCTTCTAATTTTTCAAAAAATAATAAATATGCTTTTTTCCCTTCAGGAGCTCTTGGTTGGAGAATTTCTAACGAGCAGTTTTTAAAGGATAGTGAATCAATTTCTAATTTAAAGTTGCGTGCTAGTTATGGTGTAACCGGTAACCCGGCTATTTCACCTTACCAATCCTTGGCAAATTTTGAAAGTATTTACTCTAATGTTGGCGATCAGGTCGTAAATGCTGTGGTTCCTGAGCAATTGGCGAATCCTAATTTAAAATGGGAAACATCATATCAAACCAACCTGGGGTTAGATTTAGGTCTAATTAACGATAGAATTGGGCTAACCTTAGATTACTATACCATAGATACAAAAGATTTGATATTGGGAGATTCCTCTGCTCCAGAATATATAGGTTTTGCAAATTTAACCTCTTTACGCAATATTGGTGAAATCAATAACAAAGGTTTTGAAATTACTTTGAATACCAAAAATATCGTAAAAGAGAATTTTTCTTGGTCTACAGATTTTAATTGGTCGCGCAATAGAAACGAAGTTGTAGCTTTAGTTGATGGTCAAGACATATTTTTAGATTCTTCGCCAGGATCATTCTTGCAAGATGAAACGCACCTATTAAGAGAAGGAGAACCTGTAGGCGTATTTTGGGGCTATGAGTATAGAGGAGTAAATCAAGGTACGCCTGAGGCAGGTACGGCCGGATATCCAAACGCTGTTGCCGGTGACGAATTGTTTTCAGATTTAAATGATGATGGTGTAATTGATGGTGATGATCGTAAAATTATTGGCGACCCCAACCCAGACTGGCAGGCAGGTCTTAACAATAGCTTTAGGTATAAAGACTTTGATTTAAATGTTTTCTTTCAGGCTTCGGTAGGCGGTGACATTTTTAGTTATACTTTCTTAGAGCTGGCTTCTGGCGAGTCAAATGCAACCACAGATGTTTTAAATGCATGGACGCCGTCTAATACCAATACTAATATTCCTTCTGCGGCAGTTCGAGAAAAACGTATCACAGATCGTTTTGTTTACGATGGTAGTTATGTACGATTAAAAAATCTGTCACTTGGATATAATATTCCGTTTGATGTCGCTAATAAAATTGGAATGAATGGTATTAGACTAAGTCTTAGTGGACAAAATTTGCTAACGTTTACAGACTTTCCAGGTACGGATCCCGAAGCTAGTTATAGAAGTAGCGGTAACCAAAACAGTAATACGAATAGAGGGTTCGATTATGGTAGTTACCCAAACATAAAATCTTATACGATATCAGTAAACTTAAAATTCTAAAGAAAAAAATTATGAAAAATATTAAATATTTAGGACTACTCTTAGTTGCCATATTTATAAGTTGTTCAGATTTGGAAGAAGTACCTGTAGGTAGACTTTCACCAGACGGCCTCGTAAATTCTCCACAAGATATACAGACTTTAATAAATGGTGCTATTGGCAACATGGCTACAGAAGCATATTGGGGACGAAAATTATCATTACCTATTATGTTACGAAGCGATATGGCCACAATAGGCGACGCTGGTACCCCTGGGCGTAGACAAGAAGTGGATAACTTTTCTATGGGACCTGATAACGGTATGGTAACAGCCCTTTGGCCAAAGGCATATCAAGTAATTGCAGGTACTAATGAAGCCATTTCCGGTGCAGCTTTAATTGACGCTGAACCTGATCAAATAGACCCAATAACCGGTCAAGCATACTTTTTTAGAGCCTATACATATTATCACTTGGTTAGACTGTTTGGTGCAATACCTTATTTGGACACACCTGTCAATGATATTGAAGAAGCGAAACAACTAACTAAATCTTCTGTTGATGAGGTATATGCAAACATTATTAAAGATTTAGAGCAAGCATTATCAACGCTACCGGAAACACAGGCTTCATCTGCGTACCCTACAAAGGCAACTGCAGCAGGCTTTTTGGCTTCAGTTTACCTAACATTGGGTGAATACCAAAAATCGTATGATCAAGCAAAATTTGTAATAGATAATGAAGCGAAGTTTCAAATAGGTTTAGCTGCCGATTTTCAAGATCTTTTTGATCATAGCAAGCAATCAAGTACTAATGAATTTTTATTGAGTTTAGATTTTAATGGATTTAGTAATGGAGATACAGGTAGAGATTACGCTCCTGCGTTAACAGGCATTAGGGGTAATGAAAGAGGTGATATTGGTGGTGGTTGGTCTGTGGCCGTACCTTCTATAGAAGTATACAATACTTGGGATGGCAGAGATTACCGTAAAGCCGTTAGTTTAGATACAACAGGTATTTTTGGAGGTGTAATTGAACCTTTTACAAAATTTCCTGAATTTGATTCCAGAAATATACCAAGCGCCTACATTGCTAAGTATACACGGGCTATAGGTCCTACAGGAACAGGTAATGGTAGAGCTTCCAGCTTAAATTATGGTCTAATGCGTTATGCAGAGGTACTTTTAATAGCTGCAGAGGCTTTAAATGAAGTTAGCCCAGGTTCAGCGGAAGCTGCGGGCTATGTAAATCGCGTACGTGAAAGAGCAAGGTCTGGTAATGGCTCTGAATATCCAGAGAATATTACAGGAAGTATTTCACAAACAGATTTTAGGGATCTGGTACTTGAAGAAAGAAAATGGGAGCTTGCTTTTGAGTTCAAAAGATGGTACGATATTAAAAGAAGACAAATTGGACCTGAGGTTTTTGGAGCAAGCGGTTTAGAGCCTCAACCTAACTTTGACCCCAATAGAGATTACCTGTTTCCACTACCTTTTGATGAGTTGGACAGAAATCCAAATTTAGCACCTAATAATCCAGGATATTAAATACTATCAAAACTCCTTTGAAATTCATTTTTAATTAATTGAGGTTATCAAAGGAGTTTGTTTAAAAATAGATAAATGAATAGAATTAGATATACTATCTTAATTTTTAGTTTTTTTTCCGTCCTAGGTGCATGTAAACCAAATAGTGGAGATAAAAAAGAAACTACTACGGTGCCAATTGACTCCTTATTGCAGCTACGCTATACCAAATTGTTAGCGTATCCTTTAGATTCTGTAGGTTTTCCTAGAAACTATAATTTAAAGACTAAAAAGGTTCGCAAAGTGCCATCTAAAGATTGGACTAGTGGGTTTTTTCCAGGTAATTTATGGCATTTGTATCAACTTACCAATAATTCAGAATACATGAAAAAGGCAAAAGCTTGGACGGTATTTATGGAAAAAGAGAAATTAAATGGGGGTACACATGACATGGGTTTCAAAATTTTTTCAAGTTTTGGCGAAGGTCTTAAAGTAGCACCCAATGCACATTATGAGCAAGTAATCATTGACGCTGCAAACACTTTAAGTTCTAGATTCAATAAAAATGTTGGTAGTTTACGTTCTTGGGATTTTAACCGGGATATATGGGAATTTCCAGTAATTATAGACAATATGATGAATTTGGAGTTGATGTTTGAAGCTACTAAAATTTCTGGTGATAGTACCTATCATAAAATTGCGGTTTCCCATGCAAATACAGCATTAGAAAATCATTTTAGAGAAGATGGAAGTAGTTATCATGTAGTGGTATATGATACCATTACAGGAAATACAAAAGATAAGGTTACACATCAAGGTTATAATGCAAATTCTGCTTGGGCTAGGGGACAGGCCTGGGGTATTTATGGCTATACTATGTGTTATAGATACACCAAGGACATAAAGTACTTAGAGCAGGCAAAAGCTAGTGCCTCATTTTACTTAAATCATCCACACTTAAGGAGTGATGGTATTCCGTATTGGGATTTTAATGATCCGGCAATACCAAATGCGGTTAGAGATGTTTCTGCAGCAACAATAGTTACATCCGCATTTTATGAATTATACAATTATGATAATGACCCAAAATATTTGGCTTATGCTGATAAAGTTTTAAATAATCTTCAAACAGAAGAGTATATACTTAATGCATCGATTGATGCGCCATTTATTTTAAAACATAGTACTGGTAATTGGCCAAAAAATGACGAAATGGATGAGCCTATCGTATATGGGGATTACTATTTTTTAGAGGCGATGTTGAGGAAAAAAAAAGAATAAAATAAGAGGAAGAGTTGATTTTAGATTTTTGTAAAAATCACTAAACCTGAAGTGGTTCAGCCAAATAAAAACCATTAAAACATAATTATTTTAAATGGTAAAATTATGGCGTACTACAATTAATAGCTAGAAAATGAAATTTAATTATAACCTTTTTTTATGCTTAGTTCTATTTATAAGCTGTACTCCAAAAGAGGATAAAATCAGTTTAAGAACAAAACAGAACATTAATGAAAATTGGTCTTACTTAGAATATTCCACGGAGGAAATTGATATTGCCAATGCTCAATTAAATTGGGAGTCAATAGACTTACCACATACTTGGAACAGCGCAGATGTGCTAGATAGTGAACCTGGTTACCGGCGAGCAATAAGTTGGTATAAAAAAGACATTGTTTTAGATGATAAAATTAAAAATGAAACATATCTACTTTATTTTGAAGGTTCGAATATTAGTACAACAGTTTACGTAAACGGTGAGGAAGCCGGTGCCCATATAGGTGGCTATCTAGGTTTTGAAATTGATATTACACCTTATGTTCAATTGGGTAAAAATGAATTAATGGTAAAGGTCGATAATGGCTATGAACCTGATATTATTCCTTCTCAAAAAAGCGATTTTTTTATTTACGGCGGTATTACAAGAGACGTTTGGTTAATAACTAGGTCAGAGCAATCTATTGGTAAAATAAAGTTGACCACACCTACGGTTTCTAAAGAATCGGCATCCTTGCTAGTAGATGTGCCTTTAATTATACATGAAGATTTGACCGATTTAATGTTACATGTTTTTTTGAGAAACCCTGAAGGCAAAATAATAAGTTCAGAATTAGAAAAAGTTACGGACAATTCTATGACCGTCAGCTTTAACACCATTCAAAAACCCAAACTTTGGGATATTGATTCACCATATTTATATACTGTTGATGTTTATTTAAAGAGCGGTGATGAAGAATTGGATAAAGTTTCTGAAAGAGTAGGTTTTAGATGGTTTGAATTTGAGGAGAATGGTCCCTTTTACTTAAACGGCAAAAGGGTTCTGTTACGTGGTACGCATAGACATGAAGAACATGCAGGTGTTGGGGCGGCAATGTCTAATGAGCTTCATAGAAAAGATATGGAGCTCATAAAGGAAATGGGTGCAAATTTTGTTCGCTTGGCACATTACCCTCAAGATCCAGAAATATATAAAGCTTGTGATGAGCTAGGTCTGTTGGTTTGGGATGAGTTGCCGTGGTGTCGTGGCGGTTTAGGTGGAGAGGTTTGGCAAAAGAACACTAAAAATATGTTACAAGAAATGATCGATCAAAATTATAACCACCCAAGTATCATCATTTGGTCTTTAGGTAATGAAATGTATTGGTTACCCGATTTTGAAAAAGGCGATAATACTAAAAACATGAACAAGTTTTTAACTGAACTCAATACCATTGCTCATAATATGGATCCAACTAGAAAAACTGCCATACGCAAGTACTATGAAGGTGCAAATATTGTAGATGTATTTTCTCCTTCTATTTGGTCTGGGTGGTATTCGGGTAGCTATAAAAGTTATCAAAAGGCAATAGATACTTACAAGCCTCAGTACAAAAGTTTTTTGCATGCAGAATATGGTGGTTCAAGTCATATAGGTCGGCATACAGAAAACCCCATTACTGGCGAAGGCGTAATAAATTCAGACGGATGGGAAGAGGCCATTGTGCAGACCAAAGCGGCTAATATTGCTCAAATAGGAGACTGGAGCGAGAATTATATTGTGGATCTTTTTGATTGGCATTTACGAATTTCTGAGACAGATTCTACTTTTGTAGGGAACGCGCAATGGGCTTTTAAAGATTTTGGCACACCATTACGACCAGAGAATGATATTCCGTACATGAACCAAAAAGGTTTAGTTGACCGTTCAGGCAACCCTAAAGATGCATTTTATGTATTTAAAAGTTATTGGGCAAAAAAACCATTTGCATATATAGAATCGCATAGTTGGACAGATAGGCAGGGTCCAAAAGGTAAGTCAAGAGAAATAAGCGTTTTTAGCAATTGTAAAGAAGTCACTCTGTTTCATAATGGAAAATCTCTTGGTACAAGAGTAAAGGATATCAATAAATTTCCTGCATCAGGTTTAACCTGGAATGTAGAATTTTTAGAAGGAGATAATAAACTCATGGTAGTAGCCAAGCATGAAAATGGAACTGTTGTGGAAGATGCCGTTGAAGTAAACTATAGATATATCAAAAACAACGTGGCCGTTGGATTGAATTTAACGGCCGAAAAACTAGATGATGGAAATTACATGGTCACCGCAATTGCCGTTGATGAAAACGGTTTAAGATGTTTAGATTATGAAGAGAAGGTTTATTTTCAAACTTTAGAAGGTGGTTGCAGTATAAAAAATCAAGGTACACCCACAGGAAGTGAAATAATTGGTATGGCCAATGGTAAAGCGTCTTTAGAAATAAAACCTGATGATACAAAAACTACTTTAAAAGTAATGGTAATGAATCAGAATTTTAAAGGAACTTATTTAAGTATTGTAAAATAATGATTATTTGTGTAGTTAGTTAAATGCCGTGTTCTACTAATGGAACATGGCATTTTTATACTTTAAAAACTAAATATTTCTATCTTTTCGTTTGTACATGTCAATGCCTTTAAAGAAATTGAAAATAGATACACTATTTAACCCACAATTAAATTTATGAGATATATAAAGTATTTAATATTGATACTAATTTTAAGTAATTCTTGTACAAATGAACCAACTAATACCTTATTATTCGTTGGTAGTTTTACAGAAGGGATAGCAAGTACTGGTATTTATATTTATGAATTGGATACAAAAACAGGAGAGCTAAGTCTATTGAATTCAGAACAAAATCTCATCAACCCTTCTTTTTTGAAAATTGCGCCAAACGGTAAGTATTTGTACTCCGTTTTAGAAAGTCAATTGCCTAATAACGGTAAGGTAGCGGCCTTTACTATTGATTCATTAAGTGGTAAATTACAGTTAATAAATACACAAGATTCCGGAGGACGTAACCCTGCTCATTTAACAATTTATCAAAATGAAAAATTTTTGATAAATTCTAATTATACCGATGCTAGTTTCTCTGTTTACAATATAAAGAAGGATGGGGGGCTGGCTCCATTACATCAAATCGTTACATTCAAAGACAGTAGTATAGTAGAAGGAAGACAAGATGAAGCCCATATACACTCTACTAATTTTTCTCCAGATGGAAAGTATGTATTTGCACAAGATTTAGGATCGGATAAAATTTGGAATTTCAAGGTTAAGAAAGAAAGTGGTACTAAATTGAATTTAGTGTCCAATGGTTTTGTAAAGGTAAGACCAGGTAGCGGTCCTAGACATTTTACCTTTCATCCTAACGGTTCTTTTGCTTACGGTATAGCAGAATTAAGTGGTAGCGTTACCGCATATTCTTATGAAAATGGTAATTTAAATTTTATAGAAAATTATTTAACATATAGGAGTGATCAAGAAATTTACAGGGCTGCAGATATACATATTTCACCAGACGGTAAATTTTTGTATGCTTCTAATAGAGGTCCAAATGAAGATTCTATAGCTATTTATTCTATTGATGAGAAAACTGGTAAGTTAGAGTTAAAAGGTCATCAAGATACTTATGGTGAGCACCCAAGAAATTTTGCAATAGATCCTTCTGGAAAATTTCTTTTAGTGGCCAATCAATTTACAGATAATGTTGTTATTTTTCGTCGCGATATTGAAACAGGAATACTTACAAAACTACCTCATGAGTTGACCGTTCCAAATGCATCAAGCTTACAGCTTAGAACTTACCTTCGCTAGTCATCATTATCAAAGTATGTCATTATTCCATATAAAATACCTCGTCCAAAGGTTTTGAAATAGGGGAGTTATCATCATTGGTTTCCATAATGTCAGCCATAAATGCCCACCATTTCTTTACAATCGGGTTTTGGCTTAGATCCTGTGAACCACCATCGCCTGAAACTTTTTGAAAGGCAAAAAGTGTGTTCGTATCTTCATCTAAAAAGATGGAGTATTCACTTACGCCAGCTTTCTTTAGCAGTTCTTTTAGTTCTGGCCATATTTCATTGTGCCTTTTTGTGTATTCTTCTTTACCACCTGCCTTTAATTTCATTTTAAATGACAATCGTTTCATCTTAATAATTGTTATGGTTTGTAATATTATATTAACGATTACAAGGGTATAGCAGTAAATCTAAATGGTCTATTTCCTTAATGTCAAAACCAAGTTTACAATACTCGTTTATACTTAACATGCTGCCTGTGTTTCTAAACATTTGTTTTAGTCTTTTAACAGCGTTATCCATGCTGCCCAATTGCTCAAAAGGCCATTGATTTTGGGTTTTTAAAAAGGGTAATAGGTATTGGTAAGCTTTTTGTATATCGCCGGTATTTGATCGGTAGTTCCATATATCTATTTGAATACTATCTTTTCTACCAAAAAAGGCAAGTTTTGTTAACCCTGTTAAATTTAATATACTGTATGTTAATGATTTTGTTCGTTGAAGTTCATGAGGTTGCTTGCCATCTGCTTCAATTTGAGTTTCAACTCGTTTGTCAACTACTGATGTTAAAACATTTTTTGCTTCTTCAGTTTTGTCTAGAAATAGGAGTATGGCTACCACTTGCACATCATAAAGAGTGGCATGATTATTTTTTCTCGAATTTTCCAAATGCCCAAGTTCACTTGTTTGTAACCAATTTAGATAACTGTTCAACCAGGCCTTAAGCTCATTACCTAAACTTGATTCTAATGAATTGTCTAATTCTAAAATTTCAATGGCGGTAATGATATGTGTAATTCCCGAGAATTCTATTATTCCAAAGCATCTTCCGGTACTAGAACCGGGTACTCCTTGGGCATAATTCAGATTAGGATTCATTCTAGTCTCCTTGTTTACGAACCATACTTTAAGTAACTCTTTGGTTTTTTCAGCATAGGTATTATCTCCTGAAAAAAAATACGCCAAAGAAAGAATTTTGACGTTATTTATCATTTTATCCTTCACGGGTTCATCAACATTTCGACCTCTTGTCAGTGGATTGATTTCACCATCTTTTCTGACCCAAGGTAAACCATCATCTTTACTAGGGTCTGGCCACCAATAGGGTGCTAAACTTAAATAATCGTGCTTATCACCGCTAACTGCAACCTGCTTTTTGGTCATCACCGAAAAACTACCTTCGTTCAACGCTTTATCTGCAGCTTTGATGAGAGCTTTATAAGCAGGTAGAAAATCGTCATCTTTTTCTTTAATTGCTAGTTTTACTTGAGAGAGCAGTTTGTAGTCGTAAACCGTCAGCTTATTATCAACAATATAAGAATTGGACGTAGTGGAATAAATAGTAGGTACATCGTCTTGTAATGCACCTACCTTTTTTTCTTTTTTTTGACCAGAAGCATTAATGATGATGAACACTACTAAAAGTAAAGTAGCTTTTAAAGTGTTTTTGTTCATCTAAATCACTTATTTAAGTTTTAAGATTTCACTACCTGCTAATAAAAATGCCCCGGTACCATAATTTTGCCAGCTATCTGCAGTTGCTGGTTGAGGATCAGCACCTATGTCTTGTACCCAGCCTACCATGCCATTTTCATGTTGGCAAGCAGCTAATGCTTGCCATGCTTTGGTTACTGCAGGCGTATATTCTGCTTTATTCAAAAGCCCCTTATTTATACCCCATGTCAACGCAAAGGTGTAAAACCCACTGGCGCTAACTTCACCATGATCAAAAGATTCGGGTGATAGCAAACTAGTACGCCATAGACCATCTTCTTGTTGTAGTTCTTTGATTCTGGCCGCCATCTTTTTATATAGGTTTACATAAAAATCTCGGTGTTCATAATCTTCAGGCATATCAGATAGTATTAAAGCTAATCCGCCAAGTACCCAACCATTTCCTCTGGCCCAGAATATTTTCTTTCCATTAGGTTCTTTCAAATCTTTCTTATTTACACCCCATTGATAACGGGTATCCCTTGCAAACAAATGTTCTTCTTCGTCATACAGTTTATTATAGGTTTCCGTGTAGTATTTATGCATGGCATCTAAATATTTTTGTTCACCTGTTTGTTTTGTATATAGAGTAATTACCGGAGGTGCCATAAATAAAGCATCACACCACCACCATAGTATTTTTTTTTCTGCATGTTTATCTGTACCGTCCTTCCAAGCATTTGGTTTAAAGAGGTGTATGTCTAAAAATTCTTTGGTGGGAGATAAGTCTACAAGATTTTTTCTAGTGGAGTTTGCATAAAGGTAAGCATATGAAATAGCGACATCATCTGCATGATGGGTACGGTACAATGGTTTCCAGTCATTAGTATATCCCATTGTTTTTAGGGCGGCTAAAAAGATAGGGTTATTTGTTGTTTGGTGCGCACGTGTAACGCCAATATAATAAGCACCGTTTGTCCAGTCTGTTGGTGCCAAAGCAAATATTGGGTGTGCCTCTTGCCATTCTAAGGCCTTCACCATAGCTTGTTCTATGTTGGTTTTGTCTAAATTTTTTTGTGCAGATATTGTTACACTGTAAAAGATAGAGAGTACTATTACTGCAGTAATTTTTCTAATTTGTTTGTTCTTCATTATAAGTTATTTAAATAGAATTAATAGCTTTTTAGTTATAAGTTTTTACGCTGTTGTCACGACTTTTAAGTGTTATACTGCTTTTGGCTTTTACGTTAATATCATCATTTCTAAAATCAATGAATACTGCCGTAGGTTGACCTGAGTTTGTTTCTAAAATGGTATTCTTAAACTTTAAGTAAGAACCTTCACCAATGTATATGGTACGTAAATTATTATTTTCATCTACTGTTATAACTGCATAACTACCGGTAAAAATGACATCTTTGTTGGTGAAAGTGGCCTTGTTTGAGTCTTGAATAAGAATTAATTGTTTTATATCTTCTTTATCCACAGTACTGTAAACCTCAACCCCTTTAAATATGTCTTCTTGTTCAATCTTTTTGACATCGGTAATACTACCATTATTCCCTTTAATGGGTTCGTATATAACTGCAAAAGGATTTTGCCAAGCTTCTTTGTTTTTACGTATTACTAGAGTAGGGGTTTTCTTTGATCTATAAGGTTTAGGTCCTTCTGTACTTGGTGGAGCCATAACAGATGAATATTCCCTATTTTCTGCTCCCAGGATAAAAGCTTTCATTTTAATAGGGTCTGTATCGAGTTTTTTGGCCGTAAAAATTGCGACTATATTTTCTGAAGTTTGTTCTGATGTTTGGATAGATTCAAAGTAATGCCAGCCCGGGTGTTTTGCATTTTTATTGTTCGTCCATGGTTTATTTTTTGAATTCGAATATCTCTTTTGATCAGGAAATAGTGGTAATGGTCTTTCGTTTGATGTTATATTTAGAGATTCTCCAATATTGTGATATATATAGTCATGATATTGGTTTGGAAGCGCAGATTTAGACCTGAAGACATCAATATAATATCCTGTAGTAGGTGAAGTTCTTATAATACCTAAAGTTCTTTCTTGTATTGCTTTGGCATGATTTCCCTTATCATCTTTAAAGCGTGTTCTAGAGAAGGAGTTATATGGTGAAACAGGATCTGTTTTTGGATCTGGATCAATGGCTATTTTTTCAACCGTATTGATTTCCAGACCTGCCCAACCGCCTTTCCCTTCAGATGATCCATTAACAACAACGGTGTTATTAGAAGCAAATAATCTATAGTAGTTTTCATGTATTTCGGTACGATATTGGGTTCTGCCAGATTTGCCGCCTAAAACAAAACCTTTTCCGTACAACTCCATAAACATACCTGTAGCATGCCCATGAACATAATGTCCACCACCTACAAAACCCATAAGGTCGTCTTCGGTATTTTGACTTTTACTTAAGTTACGTTGCAAAAAAATTCCGGCAAAAGGTAATTCATCGGTAACGGGTAAGGGGTAGTCTTTAACGTCACCCTCAATTTTGGGTTCGAACCAGAGTAATTTTGTAGGTTCATTATAGAACCTAGCACCATAACTTCGGTTACCTAATTGAAATCTCTTATAATTACCTTGGGCGATATTGCTATTTAAAAGTGAACCATAGATATTTATAAATTCTTTTTGGTTTTCTAGTTTTGCCAAATAGTAGGCAGTCTCATAGGCATGATATTTAGGGCTATAATTACGATGACCATCACCAAAGAGTAAAGTTTCTTTTTTGTTAGGATAGGTCAGATAATATGCTTTGGGTAATGCTTCTAGAATTTGTGGATACTTTAGCCCTAAATGTAGAGACGAATCATACTTGGTCAATAAGGTCATCAAATATGTAAGAAATGTGTTCACCCCGTTTGAATAGTTTATACTCTCGGGCCAATCACCATTATACTCCAAATAATGATTTGCTATTTTTTGTAATGCATCTTGATGTTTAGTGTTGATCGTCAAAAAATAGGGTAAGAGTTTATTGCGTTCCTGTTCATCATCCAACGCTAAAATATTTCCTACAAGGCTAGGAGATTCTAAAATGGGCCAGTTGCAATTAATAATACCGCGTTCAAGAGCTAGCTTTACATAGGTTCTGAATACTTGTTGACCATCTTCAAAATTAAAGGGCACCATTGAATTTTGTCCCAAGTCATATACTTTGCCATTATTTTTTAAATATTGATAAACAAAATCATAAATAATAGGTAGTTGAGCACCTATTTCGCGTGCTTCCCTTAAGTGATCTTTTGTATATAACCAGCCTGCGTTATGACTTTCTTTTGGCTCCGGAAGCGCTAATAGCCCTTTTGAGATATTAAATAAAATGGATCCTGCATATTCAGCATATAACTTATCATCGGTCAAAAAATAAAGAACTCCGCAATCAATTGCTGTTTGCAAATAATGCATTATGGTATTTTGTTCTTCTCTTGCCCTACCATTAAAACTGGTATAAGTATGTAATGGCGGAAATTTCTTTGTTTTTATACCAGTGTAGTTCCATGGTAGCTTTTTTATATAACTCTCTTTATCGCTTTGGTATGCGATAAGATCATTTTCTACCCTTTCAGTAAAATTTTTATAATAATCGCTAATCTCAGTATTGGTCTTGATCTTGTGAAGAATGGTTGGCTTGTCAGCTTCTTTAACCCAGATAGAAGGACGTTCGGTGACCTGAGAAAATAGGGGTGTATAATAACATAAAAAAACAACTAGTATCAGTAGACCGATACGAGTTTGTTTTTCTATAAATAGGTTTATTATACTGCTTTTATGCATTCTTATTTTTCTAATCTAAACTTTGCCATTTTTACTTCTTTAGAAGAGGTACCGATCATAATAGTATAATCACCTGTCTCCAATATCTTATCCATAGTTAAACCGGTAAATTCCAACATTCTTGGAGTTATGGTAAAACTTACTTTCTTTGATTCACCTGGTGAGAGTTCTATTTTTTCAAAACCTTTCAATTCTTTATCTGGGCGGGTAACAGAACCAATATCATCTTTAAGATACATTTGAACCACTTCTTTAGCTTTCATTTTGCCAATGTTGGTTACGGTTGTACTAACTATAAGTTCGGTATTGGGTGTAATCGTATCATTAGAGATTTTGAGATCGGTATACTCGAATTGGCTATAACTTAAACCATGACCAAATGGATAAAGCGGACCGTCTTCAAGAAATAGATATCCTTTTTTATAATTTATTTCCTTCATACTATAGTGAAAGGGAATTTGACCAATAGATCGTGGTACGGTAACGGGAGATTTTCCTGAAGGGGAAACTTCACCAAATATTATTTTTGCCAATGAAGAATCGCCAAGTTCACTTAAATCCCATCCGTCTAAAATCGCATCGGCTTTATCGGCTATAGTATTTATAGAAAGCGTTCTTCTGTGCTTTAAAACAACTATTACCGGTTTACCTAAACTTTTGATTTTTATTAATAATTCATCTTGGACCCCAACAGGATCGATTGTTGCGCGGTCTCCTAACGCATTGTTGAAAAAGGCTTCTTTTGAAGTAAATTCGTCCCCTCCCAAAAATAGAATAGTTACGTCGGCTTCTTTTGCCATGCCTACCATTTTATCAATGGTACTATCACTTGTTTCTAAAAGTTGAGGTACGCCTTTATTTTGGTCAGTTAGTTCAAAACCTCTATCTGCAATGAATTTTACATTGCTACCTGCTACAGACTCAAAAGCTGCTTTTGTACTTTTGTTCAATAGCGGACCAAGTAATGCTATTTTTTGTGTATTTTTTTGAAGAGGTAAAGTGTTTGCTTCATTCTTTAAAAGAATAATAGATTCTAAATCTGCTTCTTGTGCCAATGACAAAGAAGCTTGTGAACGAACTTCTTTTTCAACTTTTTTGATATCTACATAGGGGTTATCAAAAAGACCTAAAATCATTTTAGTTCTTAGTACTCTTTTTACAGAACGATCGATCATTTTTTCGATACTAGGGTCTTTTTTTACCATTTCCGGTAAATATGCATATGAATCTTCTGCATAAAGATCTATATCTATACCTGCCGTTAAACCAAGTAAGGCTGCTGCTTCTGGAGACTCAGCTACTTTCATAAAATAGTATAAACGAGCTATGTCATTAGAGTCAGAAACTACATAGCCATCAAAACCCCATTGGTCTCTAAGTATTCCTGTAAGTAATTCTGGGTTGCCGTGACTTGCAATTCCGTTTAAATCTCCATGAGATGCCATTATGCCCAATGTTCGGGCTTCTTTTACCGCTGCTTCAAAAGGAGGATAGATTTCATCTATCAATGTACGTGGAGATATTTCTATTGCCGCAAAATTAGATCCACCTAGAACTTGACCATAACCAGCAAAGTGTTTTGCAACAGCACCAATATGTGTTCCATTACCCAACCCTTCATAGTTACCTTGTACACCTTTAATGGCGTTCACGACCATTTGTGTAGTTAAGTAGGTGTCTTCTCCAAAGGCTTCCGACATTCTTCCAAAACGAGGATCCCTTACCAAATCCGCCTCGGGTGAATGGCACATATGCATACCTCTTAGTCTTGCCTCTTTTCCAACAACGTCCCAAACACGACGTACCAAATCTGGGTTAAATGATGCTGCTGAAGTAATAGGTCTACCAAATTTAGTACAACCTTCTGCATCTACTCCATTATATGATTCTGTCACGAACAATGCCGGTATTCCCCAACGATTACTTTCAATAATATATTTTTGAAGTTCGTTGTTTAGTTTAGCGGCTGCTAAGGGTGATATATGTTCACCGGGATTTTTTATTCCCGCAATTCCAAGCTTTAATTTTTCGATTACCCGCTCAGATAGCTCCATATTTCCTTTCTCGTCTGATTTAACACCAATATTGGCATGGAAAATTCGCATTTGGGCTACTTTTTCCTCTAAAGACATTCTTGGTAATAGGTCATTTACCCTTTCCTCAATAGTAAGAGATGCGTCTTTGTAAGGCATTTTATTTTTTTGCGCCGATACACCTAAAGTTATTAGGAAAAGGAAAAATAAGATGTGATATTTCATTGGTTTCATTAGTGTTGGATTTCTATTAACTAAAATATTTTAAGGTGCTATTTAATTTTTTAAGGTCTTACAATTGTACTTCTTTCTGCATTTTGTGCTTCTGTCAATGTTTTTCCTTCTAAGAACAAAACAAAACGGTCTAAAGCATGAAATTTAGAACGACCGGAAACTTCCATGGTATAAAGGCCCGGCTCATCAAATTTTATAAAAATATTGTGCGGGTCATTGTCGCTGGTATTTGACCGCCATAACCATTCGCCTAAACGGTTCATATAAATTTTTAGCCAACCGTTTGAGCTGCTGCCCTCGACAACCGGTGTTTTTTCAACTCCTTTCGGGTATACTATACTACCTTCGCGTTGTCCAAAAAAGTCTGCCGCGTCTTGAAAGCGAAGCCATGAGTCATTTCCTTCAGATTGTATATCGCCTTCAGAAATTCTTGAACGCCAAACAAACTGATAGGTTCCTGGTGTTGTAATATTCAATGTGTAGACCAAAGTACCTATGCCGGGCGTATTAAAATTATCTTCCTTATTCCATCGTAGATAACCACTGCCTTCAAAATCATTTAATTTATTTCCACGTTCCCATTCTAAATCTCCCTCTACTGATTCAAATTCAACGCTAATAATGCCATTATTTTCCGTATAGCTAATGACATCTATTTCGGTGTTAGTTGTGTTGGGCTCATCTGTTTCATCTTCGTCTGTGTTAACATTATCCTCTTGTATTTCCTGCATGGGCTCATTTATCACGGAATCTGAACTACAAGAGAACTGTAATGTCAAAAAACTGAATAGCAACATTATTTTAATAAAGAAGTTCTTTATCATTTCTTGTAGCTTATTTTGTAAGTTCCCGAGCCTAATCTAACCTCATTGTTACTGATCGGTTCTTGTTGAAAAGTTTGCCAATCTGTACCATTGATCTTTAAACTGATTTTTTCATTTTCGTTCAATGGTAATAGAGCGGTGGTGTTGAACGGTACGGATAATTCCATATCAAAATTTCCATTTTCTAAAGACCATTTAGAATCAATTGCACCATAAGGTGTAGGTACAGATACTTCGGTATGGCTAACTTGTTTTGGGAATTTTGGGTCTACAATGAATTCTTTATAGCCCGGTTTGTCCTTAGATGATTTTATACCTCCTAAAGATTCGTAGAAATATGCTGCGAAACCACTGTGCATTGGGTGATTTAGTGAATTTGTAGGTCCTTCCATTTTCTCCCATTCAAATTGACGTTCTGGCCATGTTGTAAAGCCGGAATTCATAACATACGTTTGACTAGGAAATTCTGGTGTTGTTAAAATGTCATATGCTAAATCTTCTTTACCGTACTTGGTCAAAACAGTATAGATATATCTGTTACCATGAATACCTGTGGCATGGTGACCGCCCTTTACCTCGGTAATGTTATATGCTAAGCCGTTCACCACTTTTTGTATATCGTTTTCTGGTACCATACCAAACTGCAAAGCTTGTACGGTTGCGGTCTGACTTTGATACCACTTATGCTCAGTGTTTGGAATATTTTTAAGATATGCCTTGTTGAACGCATTTTTTAAAGAATCTTTTTCTTCTTTCATCTGTGCTTCAAAAGCTGCATCATCGTTCATTTTAGCAAAAGTTTCCATAATTCCCAATACATCATAAAAATAGGCGTTAGCGGATATGATGGGGTCGGTTTCCATGGCGCTCGGATTTAATCTTCTGTCCCACAACGGCGGACACCAATCGCCCATACCGTCTTGCATGATTCCGTTTTCATCTTTAAATGATAGATAGAAGTTAGTTAACTCTTTCATCTCCTCGTAGTATTCCTTAACTATGGTTTCATCTCCATAATACCTATAACTGTACCATGGTAAGTACATGGTGGCAACGCCCCAGTCTATTTTAGCGTAAGTGGATGTTCGTTTACCGGGAGCAATCATTGTTGGTACTTGAAATTTAATATCTGGATTATTATGCCCTTTTGTTGGTCGCATTTGGGTGCGTATATCTTCCATGTATTTACTATAAAAAGCATGCATGTCATAATTATAAAGTGCATATTCTGCAAATGCATGAGAATCGCCCAGCCAACCACATTTTTCTCGGTGTGGACAATCTTCAGGAATACCATGTAAATTATCAACTATTGTCCACTTGCTAATGCTATGCATCTTATTGAATAATTCATCTGAACTAGTGAAACTGCCTGTTTCATTTATGTCGGTAGCTACTAGTACAGCTTTTATCATATCTGCATTTGGTTTTGAAGATATCCCCTTTACCTTCGCATATCTAAAACCATGATAGCTAAATTTAGGTTCCCAAGATTCGGGTTCGTTACCTTTACAAATGTATTCGTACACCTGTGGCATACCATTTGCCCCACCGCCCGTAGAACCTTTAAATATATCTGAATCGTCTGTTAAAAGTGCCTCGGTAGTAATTACTTGAACTAATTGCCCTTCTTTTTCTTGTACATTTAGCTTGACCCAACCTGCTATGTTTTGACCGAAATCAACGATCCATTCCCCATCGGCTCCTTTAAAAACCTCTTTTGGTTCTAATTCTTTAAGCTTTTTGATGGCAGGTATTTGCTGCGCACTAATTGTTCTTAATTCGGGTGTGGCTATTTTCGGGTTGCTCCAATCTTGATCATTAAAACCTACGGTGTTCCAACCAGTTATTTCATACCGTGCATCATAAGTATCGCCGCCGTAAATATTGTTGAATACAATTGGGCCCGTAGACTCTTTCCAAGTATCATCGGTATAAAATTCAGCTTCTTGACCATCGGTATAGGTAACCTTTATCAAAAGTTTTACTGAAGGTTGGCCATAGGATAAATCTTTTTCAGATTCAGGATCGTTTTTCCATGAGATATTTTGACCATAAAATCCGTTTCCTAGTATAATGCCTAAGGCGTTGGTGCCTGGTTCTAGAATATCTGTAAGGTCGTAGTCTACATAATATGCTTGCTTGTCATAATTAGAGGGTGCAGGGTCTAAGACATGATCTCCAACTTTACTGCCATTTAAGTATAGTTCGTAATAACCCAAACCACAGATATACGCTTTGGCACTTTCTATTTCTTTAGTTACATCAATTTCATTTCTAAAATAACTGGCAGCGAAACCTTTAACGGCAGTAGGTTTACTCATTTTACCGGTTTTGTAATCTCTGTATTGGTGTGGAGATGTTCTTTTGTCTTCGTTTAATGTTATCCATGCAGAAGAACCCCAATTTTTCATGTCTATTAGACCCATATTGAATTGTTGAATAGAAGACCATTTTGATAGGTTTTCATGTTCGTCCCAAATAAGAACTTTCCAATAATAGGTATGTAAGGCCTCTAACGGCTCTCCATTATATTTTACAAATGAAGATGTAGATTTTAATATTTTTCCCGAATTCCATTTATCTGCATCTTCCTCATTCAACTTTTCTTTTGAAGATGCGACCAGTATATGAAATGCAGATTGAGATTTATTAAATTCCTCTGAATCTAACTGCCAAGAAAACAACGGATGTTGATCCTCAATAGCGGTAGGGTTTTCTTTATAGTTACAAGTTAGTTTTGTGAAAATTAAAGAATCATTGCTTTTTGGCTCACTGCAAGAACAGTAAAGTACTGTAATGGCAATAATTATTATGGCTTTCAGAAAATTTTGTTTGTAAATTTTTATCATAATATTATTATAGAGTATAAGTGATATTTTAAAAGATGCAGATTGTAACCACGAAAATGTGGCTACTTAGTCGATCTATAATTATTAAACGTGAATCACTTAGTATTGATCTAAAATAATTTAAAACCCCTGTTTTAGTATCCTGTACTATAGGGCAAGTAAGCGTATTTAATTGGTTTGTAGATTTTAAATGTACTATTAAAATTCGAAGACAATTTTAACATGTTCTTGCTCAGTAGTAAAGAGTTGTCATTATATAGTTTTAGATGAAATGACTTATAGCTGTCAAAACCTCAAATTAGATTATTATATAATTTGAGGTACTATTTTTTTGAAGTAAGCAAAAGTTAAACTCTTTCTAATTTCATAGGATAAGCATTATTTGCATTCCATTGGCATACATATAAATTTTCATCATTATCAACACATACATCATGGCAATGTTTGAAAATTTCATCCTTTTGAACCATCCTTTGTAATTGTCCATTTTTATAATGAGGTTCAACACCGCCTGGGTTTGAAACTACCTTGCCGTTTTTATCTAAAATGGTAACAAAACCAGATTTTGGACTTGTTCGTGTTGGGTGTGTATTCATATCACCTTCTTCAAAATCTGTCTCAGAAGACCAACATACACCGGCATATAAATTGCTATTATGAATTACAGGTCTACATACAAAAGCACCGGGTAAATCTATTTGCTCAATAAAAATACCGTCAAGTGTAAAACGCTTAAAACAGTTTGCCGCCCTAGAAGTTATCAATAAAGTAGGCAGTCCTTTTCCTCTATAATCTATACAGACGCCATGTGCTGTTTGAAACTGATTTTTACCAGTACCACGCCCTTCTCCAATTTTACGTATAAACTCACCTTCTTTTGTAAATTGTAAAATGTAGTTCGATCCATAACCATCTGCAATGTAGATGTCCCCGTTAGGGGCAATGGCGCTCTCGGTAGGTTTAAAGGTATCACTCTTATCATATGCACCATATTCAGATGGATGTTCAATAATCATTAATTCTCTGCCGTCTGTAGTGGTTTTGATTAGGCTTTCTCCTTTAGAATCACATATAAACAAAAAGTCTTCTGAGCCATCGTTCCATAAAGTTAAACCATGACCGCCGTTATAGCGAATACCCCAAGCATCTAAAAGTTTACCAGATTTATCATAAATTAAAATATTATTATGGGTATCATCACCGACCATTATGAGTCGACCTTTTGAATCCATAACCATTTCATGACAGTTTTTTACAGGCGTAAGGCTTCTGTCTAAATTCCCCCAATCTTTATGAACTCGGTATTTGAAATCACCGTGGCCAATAACTGTTTCATATAATTTAGGTTTCGATTTTATGATATTAAAATGCGGAGCCAATACCACACCTATACCGGCCTTTGCAGACTTGTTTAAAAAAATTCTTCTTTTCATTGTTGTTTTCGCCATGCCGATTATAATTTAAGCGTGTTCTTTTGTGCTTAATGTTTTACCGAATAAATCTAAAATTGGTTTCCCTTTTCCATCTGGTGTGGTATAAAAAGGTCTGCTTTCTATTTCGTAATGGGTTTGTGAATCTATGCCCAGGGCGTGATAAATAGACTGATGTACCTGATCAATAATTACTGGTTTTTCAATAGAGACACAAGGTCTTTCATCTGCTGTTCTACCATATACCAAGCCTTTCTCTATGCCACCTCCCCACATTAATATGGAACCACCGTCGGTAAAATGTCGGTGCATACCATAATGTTTCACTTCTTGAATTATATCTGGTTGGTTTCTAGCTTGGTCTTTAACCTCTTCCCCAGGTCTACCTTCCATAATGGCATCTCTACTAAACTCACTGGCCAATATGATAAGTGTTCTATCTAAATGACCAGATTCATCTAAATCTTTGATTAATTGACTAACGGGTTTGTCGATCAAGGCCTTCATTTGTTTTGCCCTCGTATGGCCGTTGGCATGGGTGTCCCACCCTAAAAAGGGTTCGTACTCGGTAGAAATACTAATAAATCTGCTGCCATTCATGGCTAAGCGTTTTGCTAATAGACAACCTAGGCCAAAACGACCCGTATTATAGGTTTCATAGACTTCCTTTGGTTCCTTAGATAGGTCAAATACTTCAGCTTCTGGTGAATTTAGTAACCTGTAAGATTGTTCCATTGATCTCATTAAAGATTCACGTTGGTAATCACTGGCCTGCTCCATAATTTTACTTTTATTGGCAAGTTCTTTATATAGTTTATACCTAGCCTCAAACCGTTTAAGAGACATACCTTGCGGAGGCCGTACACTATCTAAACCCTCAGAAGGATCAGGTATTAAAAATGGTCCGAATTCATTTCCAAGAAATCCAGCGGTATGAAAAGCTTTTAATTCTTCTGCTTCGCCCATGGTGAAGCGCTGTCCTATGGAAATAAAAGGAGGGATTACAGGATTTATAGGTCCAAGCTCTTTTGCTATCCAAGCGCCTATATGTGGTGCTTGTACAGATTGTGGTGGTTCATAACACGTATGCCAATGAAATTGATGTCTGGTATGTAAAATGTGCCCTAAATCTGCTGCTTTATAAGACTTGATAATGGCACCTTTATCCATTACGCTACCTATCGACTGCAAACCTTCTGAGAATTCTAAACCGTCTACCGAAGTAGGGTGCTTATCAAAGGTGCTCAATACTTTGTTAATACTTAAGCCTTTCTCAAATGGGACATAAGATTTTGGGTCAAACGTTTCGGTGTGTGCCATGCCACCGGCCATCCAAAGTAAAATAACGCTATCAGCGGTAGCAGCTATTTTTTGAACATCTTTTGAGCATGAACTTAAAAAACTTGCTAATGGAATGGTCGTTGCAGATGCGGCCATACTTGCGGCAGACATTTTTTTTATAAACTCTCTTCTAGAATTCTGTGCATCAGAGCTATTCTTCATTGTAATAAAGTTTATATCTATTAATTTATAAATTGAAATTCTGGAGATATAAGAACCGACCAAAATATATCTTGAAGGTTTTCTGATCTTGGTCGTTTTCCTAAAGCATTTAGTAAAATATCTTTCTCATCACTTGAAGGCAACCTTCCTAATAGTTTTAGGTATACATTATCAGCAATTAAGTTACTATTGTGCTTATAATAGCTCAACCATTTTTTTGATCCTTGTTCTAGTTTTTTGTTAAAAAAAGATCCATTTGTAAGCTCTAAGGCTTGTAGTAAAGTAGCTTGTTCTTCCCTCTTTGAAATTACAATTTCTCTACTTGGTCTACCCAAGGCTTTCATAAATGGGTGCTGTTTTACCAAACTTGCCCTTGCAAATGTTTGGTTATGATCATTAAATGTAAAATCCAATAATTTACCCCAGTTGTTGGTTCCGTAGTTATGAACTTGGTCCCAATCACTATCGTTAAAATGTGTACTTGTCCAGTTTTGTGATGGTTCTATATTAGTGCTTACCCAAGATTTGTCTGAAAACAATTTTACGGATGTATCATCTTTAAAATCAATTTTCATTGCGAACAAAAGACTCGCAGGGTTATCAATTTTACCCTTATTGACACCCTTAACGGCTATACTGTTCTTACCTGTTTTTAGGTGAGATTTTATATTAAAATTACCCACCTCGGTCCATTCATCTCCTTCACCTATTTTAACGCCATTAATAAATAGTTCATAGGCATCATCAACGGAAAGTAATACAGAGGCTTTGGTAATTTGTTTGGACGTTAATTTAAAGTTTTTTCTGAAGTATCTTGTTCCCGGTAGTGGTAACACGGTATTGGTCAAGTCTTTTTCATGATGCCAAACCCTTAAGGCAGACATTTTCTCTTCATTAGGGTTATATTCTACCGCGGCATATACTGGGGTAACTACCTGGCTTATAGCATCTGAAAATTGCTCAGCACTTAAACGCCTTAATACTGGACCTTTAAACACGTAATCATTTTTAATGTTCGCTACATTATTATAACTAACAGTAGGTAATTGATATGCCTTGGACGTCATAATTTGTTTGATCAGATGCTTTAAATTTGCACCAGAATCAATGAAGTCTGCGGCAAGCCAATCTAACAATTCTCCGCTCCATGGTGTGTTGTCCATTTCATCAATAGGTTCAATGATACCGCGCCCCATTAATCTGTCCCATATGCGGTTCGTTATAGTTCTATATAGCCTACCGTTATCTCGGCTGATCATAACTTCAGATAATTTCAGCAATCTATCATCTAACGTTTCACCATCAACATTTCCTAACTCCGGATAAAGAAAATTGACTTCTGCTATTTTGCCAATTGGTTTATCGCATCTATTCAATTCTAAAGGTTGTTCTGAAAAAATTGAGGCGAAGCCATATACTTGATCTAAGGTTAAATTACTGACAAAACTATTGTGGCAAGAAGCGCATTTTACATTTGTGCCCATTAAAGATTGCCCAATATTTTGTGCTGCCTGCATTTCTGTTGTTTGGCTGGCATTGACAAGACCTCGCCATTGTATTCCTTTAATAAACCCTTCAGAATCTTTGTTCGGATTCATTAGCTCACTAACCATTACATCATATGATTTATTGTTTTTTAAAGCATCGTACAACCATCCTGTAATCTGTGATCGCCCCTGTGTTATAAACCCTGTACCACTATAGTCATTTCTCAATAGATCATTCCAAAAGCTCAACCAATGCTGTGTATAGTTATCAGAATCTTTCAATAATTCATCTATTAAAAGCTCTCTTTTTTTAGGGTCGGTATTTTCAATAAAAGTATTTATGACATCTGGTTCTGGCAATAGCCCTATAATATCTAAATAGGCACGCTTTATAAAAGTTCTGTCGTTCACCAATTCAGACCAGTCTACATTTTCTTTGGTAAAATAAGTAGAAACCAATTTATCTACTGGGTGATTTACATCTGCAACGGTCGGTAAATTTGGCTTGTGTAATGCAAGTTCAGCTTCAGGAAAAATTTTCACCTCTTGGTCAGACCAATGAGCACCATCATCTATCCAAAACTTTATAAGTTCAATTTCATCAGAAGATAACAGTTTACCTTTTGTTGGCATAACATCCTTATGACCAGCCGGAAGAATGATTCGTTTATAGATTTCACTGTCTTTTGCATTGCCGGGTATCACGGCCAAGCCAGTTTCACCACCTTTAAAAATTCCTGCTTTATTTTCAAGAACTAGGTCACCTTTCTTTTTATTCTCACCGTGACATTGGTAGCATTTATGAGCAAAAATACCCCTGACCTCTAGATTTAATTTATCTTTTTGCAATATAGATAACGTATCTGCAGATTTAAGGTCTTGTAGTAAAGCAACCGTGTTTTCATTATCGTATGTTACTTGGTTGCCAGGTAAAACAGCTGTTAAATAGTCTGCGCCATGTGTTAGGTTTGCACCTAAATGACCAGCAACACTAAGTAAAATTACGGTAGTTGCCAGCATGGTTCTGTATGCCGTAAGTTTAATCGGAGATTTTTTTAAACTATTTTTTAATATAAAAGCTGTAACCACCGCTAAAACCGCTGTTGCAAGCCCGGTATATTGGTGATTATCTACCAGTTCACCCGTATAGTCTTCCTTCGTTTTTAACAACCAACCGAAAAGGGCCGATAGAACAGCAAAAATAGCACCAATATATACCATGTATGTGATACCTTTTCTAAGTCCCTGTCGTTTTTTGTTAAAAGTTAAAAGCTCAAAAATAAAAGCAACAATGAGTAGCCCTATAGGAAAATGCACCATAAGTGGGTGCAGGCGACCTAAGAGTTGAAGGATCCAATTTGCAGTTTCCATTAGATAAGTTTATACGCAGGTTTGATATGTAATAAACTTATTGATATTTTTTACTTTATCTATCCTGTAGTATCTGTCTTATAGTATTTATACATATACGCCGGCTTTAAAGTGAATGTTGAACTATTTTTGTTCAAGTATTTTAACTGTTGAACTAATTATTTGAACAGGACCTATTAAGCCTGATGTACGTAACTCTAAATTTTTGTCATAATGATTCCATGAAGGAAATGTGCTTCTTCCAGATATACGTTCGGTTTTATTTTTCAACCAACTGGGTATATTCTTTAATTGTTGGTCATTTCGTTCAATATCCAATGGCAATAACTCATCACCGATCAATCTATTTGACCAGAGATTGGTCACTTTCACCTCAATTGTGTTTTTTCCTTTTTTTACAAAACCGTCAATAACCGTTCTATAAGGAGCTTTCCATAAAGTGTTTACTTTTTTACCATTTACAAATACTTCTGCTATGACCGCTACACTTCCTAAGTCGAGTTCTAAGCTTTTATCTGATTCAAGATATTGGGCAGTTAATTCAAACTCTTTCTTGTAAGATGCCGTTCCTGAAAAGTATTTTGTTTTATCATCTTCATTAGTAGACCAAGAAATTAAGTGATTATATTTATTATGTATATTGGCACCAGATAATAACGGAAATTCTACATTCCATGAATTCGATAAATCAATTGCATCTGGAATAAACTTTACATCAATCGTTTTAGTTTTGTCCATTTTAGTTGTGTAGGTAACCTTACCTGTATATGGTGTTACCAAAGTGATGGCATTATCTTTATAAATAAATTTTGGTTTAATTATTTCTTTTGAAAGGTTTACTGTTTGACCTTTAGGTATAAAAAGAGTACGTTCTTCACCTTCTGTAATAAAGGTGATCTTTAGGGTTGTTTTATTGCCTTCAGGAATTTTATTTTCGATTAATTTGTTGGTAACAGGTATGTTATAATTGCCAGATAGTACTTGCTTCTGTATCTCTTGGGTAACATCATACGTTTTATAATGTTGCGGAATACCTTTGGTTTCACCTTTAAACTTACCGAATACGGCGCTGAGTACCTTTAATTTTTGATTGCCTGCATTAATTTTAATATGCTCACGTTCTTCGGCATATAAGTGCTTTCTTGTGTCACCAAATTGATATTCCATTCGAAACTCTTTTTTGTAGCCCATTGCTGGGTCGCAATCGCAAAAAGCACGCGACATAGTAAATTCTAATGTTCCGTTTTTTATAGCATCATTAACTTTATCGGTTATGTCAATTAACCCTTCTTGTAAAAATGTACCGTATTCTGCTTTTATAATTTTAAGATTAGGTAGTGGTTGTGCTTTGGGTTTATCTAAATCCAATTTAGTTGCTACTAAATGGTTGTTAATTATCGATTTTTTAAAGACGATAAATACTGCTTCTTCTGAACCTAATTGTAATGGAATAGTGGTAGTGCCATCTTCATTCTCTTTAAAAACAACGATATCTTCTATAGTTCCTTTTTCTGAATTCCAAAGTTCGGGTTGTTTTCCTGTAACTCTAAAACTGGTCGTTATAGCTCTTGCTTCTTTTCTGGCATTGGCTACAAAGTAAATATCTGCTTCTTCTGTTTTTCTGTGGATGAAACCCAAGTCAGATTCATCTCCCAATATGATCTTAAAATCTGGCGTATTTTTTTTTAAGACAGTTTCTATAGCAATATCTTTTACCAAACCAGAACTCCATAATTCTTCAATTTGTTTTTTAATATCATTATCACAATCAGGATAATTGGTTAAACTTGGCGATTGCATTGGTTTTTTACCAATTACCATTGCACCACCTTCTACCAATTCTATTACTTTTTCTAAAGTTTCAGGTTTTATAAAATCAGACTCTGGTAATACTAACACCGTATAAGTATTACCAACAGATGAATAGATGATCCCGTCTTTTACAGATAGGTCTTTTAACTTATTGGCTCCAATTAAATCATAATCGAAACCCATTTCTTTGATTTGGGGTATTATGAATCCGATATTCGGAGAAGATTCTCCTGTAAATACCAATACATCTGCAACATTTTCACCTTGCTGTAACAAGTATTGGGAACGTGCCAAATAATCCATATAGGCTTTACTTTGCGACCACCATGTATTTAATCTGTTAAAATCAAAACCATGATAACTTAATGCTAATCCTGGTGCAACATCCCAAGGTTGATGCACATAGGTATGAAAAATAAAGCGCGTTATACCCTCTGTCCAAGCGCGATCTCCAATAGATTTTAAGTCAGCTGGGTGTTTGTCCCAACCACCGATACCCGTAAAGGACTCTGCACCTACAATAGAGCTGCCGTTTAAATGTGCTATAGATGACACAAACTTGGCAGAATCAAAAAATGGATAACCACCGCTCCAGAATTCGCACATTACGATATCGCCGGTCGCACCCACTTGCATATTGTCAAAAGGGCCCCAATAGGGTTCTACAGAAAATTGCATGCCGTTTTTATGACATAGATCTGCAAAATGCTCATAGTAGTTTTCGGCAATCAAATCGCCTATGGTTCTTCTAAAATCCCAAAGAAAACGTTCTGAAATTTCGCCGCTTTCAACATAATAGCCAGCCAATGTTGGTAGATAAGAAATTAAATCATAACCTCGTAAGTTTTTAAATTGTGTTTCAAAACCACTTGTCCAATTAGTGGTTTCTACTTCGTAACTATCAATTAGGCAATTGTTAACAGTAGTCCCTATTAAATTGCCTAGCTTATCAATTATAGGTTGCACGCCGCCTTTCCAATAAGCATCTACTGCGCTTTTACTCATTTTATCTACTTCTAAGCCTTTCGCTTCTGGTGGTGCAGGACGATTAGTTGTACCTATAGGTGTATGCCCGAATCTTAAAATAATCCATTCGCCTTTTGGTGCGTTCCATTCCAAAAGTCCATCTTTTGAGACTTTAGAAGTAACATCTAAAACACTTTCTTTTAAAATAATAGACGCGTTAGAAATAGATGTAGTATCAGGTAACAAATGATTACGAATACGCTCAGATAGTATTTTATAATCTAATCCGTCTATTTTCTTGAATTCCTTTGGCTTTGGAAATGCCAATATAGCGATGTCTTGATAATACTCAAATTTGGTTTTAGGTTTTGGTAGTAGTTCTTTTATGGTGTTTCCGCCTGCAACTTCAAGTTCACTATAAACTACCGTTTGCATTGCGTTTTCTTCTGTCACCCAAGGACCACCAGAAGATGACCAGCCCGGACTATTATGAAATGCCAATTCTAAACCTAAACGCTTTGCTTCTTCGGCAGAGAATTTAAATAAGTCTAGCCAGTCTTCGCTTAAATATTTTATAGGACCCTTTGGGAAACCTAAGTGTACATTGAACAATTGTGCTTCTTGAATGCCAACTGCTTTCATGGCCTCTAAATCTTTTGTAATGCCAGATTTAGAAACGTTGCCACTGATCCAGTGCCACCAAGTTCTTGCCTTTGCTTCGTTTGGTGGATTTTTAAAACCTTGTTCTAAAGACTTTAATTCTTGTGAATAAAAATTGCTGACACTAATAAAAGCAAGAAATAAAATTAATTTTTTCATTTATGAATAATTGATATAAATCTACTTTTAAGGTTTATATATATCATCCTGTAATGTCATGCTCAATTGAATTTCTAAAAGATTTTTTGAAGTTTCATTTACTCAAAGGATTATATTTCGATAAATTTTATGGCTAGGAAGCTCGTAAGTTATATGACATCGATATATAATGAACAGATATTTCTTAGTCGTTTCTCATCTAGTATTAAACCAAAACCGGGTGCAGGGTCTAAAGAATAGTACCCGTTAGATTGTTTTTTTGTAGGTGATTGAAGTACACATTCCAAATACTCTTTTGAATCTTCTTTTTTCTCAATAGCTTCTACCCATTCGGCACCTGCTCCAATCGCTATTTGTTGCCAAGCAGAACATGCAGGACCAACTAAACTGTCGTCACCAATCATGATTTTTCCACCAAAGTCTTTTATTTTTTTAGCTAAAAAGGCAGTTTGTTTAAAGCTGCCCATGGTTGATGGATGTAAGTTATAAATACGACCCATACCAGGTGATATGGTCTTGAGGCCTTTCCAAGAAGGTCTTAATGGCTTGTCTGGTATTAACGATAGATTACCTACCAATTTTTGAAGTTCTGTCCACTGTTTATTCGTTAGCTCGGCAGGGTCTTCAATTGCATTTAATCCATTAGATTTAAAGATTTTCAATGTGACTGCCAACTCCTCTATAGTGTTCCAGTTTTTATAGCCACCATTAACATCAGAAATGACTTGTGCCTCATCACCTAGTACCGTTCGTATGGTTTTTAGCAGATTTAAATCTAGCTTTTTATCGCCATACATTTTAAATTTTAGATGGTGAGCCAAATTTTGTTCTATACTTTTTTCAGCTTCTTTTCTAACTTCTTTTACATCTTTGTAAAGTATACAATAAAGACCGGGTACTTCTGCTCTGTGGGGTAGGTTTAGTAACTCAATCGCGGGTTTTTTTTGTATTTTTCCTATGATATCCAATAGGGCTACGTCCATAAACTCCATCTCTTTTAAGCTTGTGTCGCTTTCTGATATTTGTTGAGATATCAATAACTTTTGAGCGTTCTCTATAGTTAGCCCTTTAAATTGTTTTACATAATTTACCCAAGTAATAGGGTTTAGGTTTGGAGTATTGCGAGAAGCCGGTATCTCTGACCAACCATAGTAGTCTCCGGCAGAAACCTTCATAAACAAATGTTGGCGGTTGTACCATGTGCCAAACGAAAAATACCTTGGGATATTTATATCGTATCTATACAACTCAATTTTTGTAATTTTTTCACTTTTAAGGGTGTTGGATTTATGGTCAAGAAAAGATGTTAATAGGGGGTAGGTAGTACTTGCAAAACCAAAAAGTGAAATGTTTTTCACAAAATTTCTTCGTTGATTTTTCATCTGTTATTTAATAGGTTTTGGAGATTGAACTACGCCTATACCTTCATCAAATTTCCAAAATGGAATTGCCTTTCTGTCCATAGAGAATTTATAATTCCACTTCTTCATGTAGTAATCTCTATCTTTAAATTCGTCTCCAATAGCATTTAAAGACACAACAAGTTTTTGGTCCAGCTCTTGTTGCACTTCTTCAAATTCTTCAGAATTCAATAAATTATTCATTTGGTGCGGATCTTTTAAGTTATCATATAGATTACTTGCTCCGTTTGGTGTTTTCACATAGGTATATCGCTTAGTTTTAATGGCTCTATATGGTTCGTCGTTATAATTAGACCCAAAAGGTGTAGCATTCATTACCAAAGCTGCCCGGTCTATATTTGGGTCTGGATTTTTTATTAATTTAGACAAATCTTCTCCTTCAATACCTTCAGGGATTTTTATTTTTGACAAGCCTAATAGAGAAGGTAAAATATCAGGAGTTGTTATCGGGGCATTAATAATACTCCCTTTATTATTATCAATTGAAGGGTATCTAATTAAAAATGGCACTCTTAAAGATTCATCCCAAGCCAATTGTTTTACAAATGGTTTTATACCATGTGCACCCATCATTTCTCCATGATCAGATGAGAATACTACTATAGTATTCTCTAAGAGTTTTAATTCTTTAATTTTATTTATTACGGTACCTATGGCCTCATCTGTAGCTGTTGCATGCGCATAATAACCTTGTAGTTCTTTTCTAGCTCTTTCTTCAAATTCACTAGATATATTAGGAGCTAATTCTAATTTTTCTGGCGCGTACATGTCCATATATTTTTTTGGAGCACTGCCATGTGGGTAGTGTGGCGTGCCTATGGACAAAACCAATAAAAAGGGTTCTTCTTCTTTGGCATGTCTGGTAATATATTCATTTGCATCTTGTGTAATAGCAAAAGGTGAATATTCAGACCAATGCTTTAGAATGGTATCATTATTATTATAGTAGGGCATTTTTGTATAGTTATGAGAACATTCCAGCGCTTTCCAATACTCAAAACCTTGTCTTCTTTCTTCAGGAATATAGGTTGAACGGCCGTGGCCATCTAAGTGCCATTTACCCACGTACCCCGTTTTATAACCTTCTGCTTTGAAAATTTCGGCCATTGTCAATTCCTCTTCTGGTAAATAAATGTCGTTTAAGACCATGCCTGTAGTAGTTGGAAATTTACCTGTTAAAAGTGCTGCGCGATGAGGGGTACAAACTGGGGTTACGGATACGGCATTGGTGAAGTTTACAGATTCTTGCGAGAAGGCATCGAGATTTGGTGTTCTTACGTTAGGATCACCAGCATAGCCTAAAGCATCTCCGCGCCACTGATCGGTTAAAATATATACAATGTTTGGTTTTTTATGCTGTTCAACAGCTTTTGTCTTTACTTCATTATTACAACTTACAAAAGCTGCATAAAAGAAGGTTAGAATAAGGGCTTGATTTATTGTTTTCATTTTCTATTGATTTGATATCCAAAATGTTGAGCTAACCGGTTTTAACGTTAGTGTAGCTTTTGTAAACACTTGATTGTTGAATTTTGTATGAGTAAGGTTTTTTATTTGTTGAATGTCTCCATTATACGGGTTTGCATTAAATAGGTAATGTTGACCTTGTATCGTTACCTCAGTAGTAATGGTGTCGTCGCTAGAATTAGAAAAGAAATAGAAATTCTTTCCATCTTTTATTTTATGTATATAATTAAATTTGCCCTTGTTCGTAGACAGTTTTGGAGTTGGGTTGAATGCAACATCTGTTACCATATTTTCTTTTATAGCTTCAGATAAGGTATGTTCATTTGGCTCGGAAATATAAATAGCTTTTCCGCCATTAGAATTACCATTAATTTTAATTTCAGAAACTTGGGTGTCTTCAGGGTTTATATTGAAAATTTCAAATATTAATTCCTTAATTTTTTCATCTTGGCCCATTTCTGAAGATTTAAATGGTAGTTGTCCGGTAGAAATTACCAAACCACCTTGGTCAAAATAGCTCTTTACTTTTCGTAATGTTTTTAATGAAATAATTTTACATCCAGTAATTATAAGGGCTTTGTACTTTTGATTGTTAGTAACATTGTTTAATTGTACCGTTCCTTGCTCTATTTCATATTTGTTATCTAAGAAATATTCTGGATGAATAAATGTAAAGTCTTGTCGAATATCATTTGTCAATAGACCACTAATTTCTTGGTAGTTGGTTTCTGGCGATACGTAGAAACCTTGTCGAGGATTGTCTGGCGCCTCAAAATGATACCAACCAGCCAATTCTTCGAACGGATACAACACTGCAATATTGGCTACTCGTTTACCTCCTTGCAATAACATACAAGATCTACCAACAAAGTTAGAATAATTGGGTAGGGCAGTAGCCAATTTTTTACTATCAGAAGAGACTAAAGGTGAAATGTATACCTGATCTGGGTTGTACCACATACCATGGGGTACAACAAAATTGACACCACGAGAAAAAAGATCCATTGCAGCGCGGTAAAGCATCAATGAATCAAAAGTTTTCTCTTTATACGCACCATAAATTTCTGTGGATACAATAGGTTTGTCATAATAATCTGCAGCTGAACTTATAAGTTTATGACCGTTTTGACCAAATTGATATTCTATTATGGCATCGGTTAGCGGAATTTCTGTATGACGGAAAAACTTAAAGATATCTCCGTTCATGTCTATTGGGGTAGGATCATAATTACCTGGCGGATGCCCTGTGTCTTTAAGTCCGTTTTCTTTGGTCCATTGCCCAACTAGTTTTGGAAAACCTTCGGCAAGCAGCTCTGCTCGGGTATTGAAAAATGCATGCCTAACGGCTTCGGTTTCAGGACCGATATCATACCACAAAGCCGGATACCAAGGTTTAGGGTCAAAACCATTAAGCTCTGTAAATTTTTCATTGAAAAGACCGGTCCAGGTTCTTGGATGTTTAAAAAAACCAACATCGTCAAAAAATGTCATTTTTATGGTATTCCCAAAGTACGGTTCAAAATTTTCTTTGTAAACATCATAGGTTAAACGTATCATTTCCCTTACCGCAGTAGTGTCCATATAATCTACCACCGGAAATGCTTTGTGGTAACTATCTGTGACCATAACAAAGAACATTATTTTCCATGATCCTTGGGGTACCTGCCATTGTAAACTTCCATTTTCAATATACCCACTTAGCTCTATACGTTGCAATGTGGTTGCATTCATTGCTACAACCGAAATTAGTTTGCCTTCTGGAACTTTGTGTACAATTTTTTGAGGGCCTTTAATAAGCTTTTCTACCTTATCTAAACGTTTCATGGTATGCTGAGGAAAAAGTTCACCTATTTTTCCGCCGGCCATTCCGCTAGGAAAATCATTGTCGTCATATAGAATTACCTGCATGTCTAAATCTTCAGCTGTATTTAAGACGTCTTGATAACGTTCTAGGTATTTTTTCGAAAGAAATTTTGGTGTTGTACCAGGTCTTCCATTTTTTTTAGGAGCTAACGGTAATACGCTAATACCACTGAAACCTGCTTTCTCTTTCGCATCTTTCATTTGTTCTTTTATGCCGGTGGTAGTTAATTCACCGTTTATATGCCAAAAAGGCATAGGCTTGTACTGTTTTGGAGGATTCTTAAAATTTTGTACTAAATCCTCAGGCAGTTTTTCCTTCTCTTTTTTACATGAAATACCGGTGATCAGTAATGCAATTAAAAGTAGATTTGAAATTTTACATTTTATAGATTTTAAATACATATTACTCTTTTGTTAATTGACTTCCCCACCAATTCGTATTAGGCTTGAAATCTGGATCTAATATTTTTAATCTTTCAATTTCTAAATCCCTTAATTTTTCGGTAGTGATTTTGTTGAGGTAATTTTGCTCTAACTCAGAATTGTAGTTCGGGTCTTTTACGGGGTATTTTGCACCAACATTATTCAAATATTTGAACAATTCTGTAGTTAAAACGTTGGTTAGCATCTTGTTTTTTGCAGAAATATCATTTCTTTCAGCTTCGTCCTGTTCTAAGTTATAAAGCTCATTTCTTTCGTCTTCGTAATAGTGAATCAATTTCCATTTTCCTTTTCTTATCATAGATGAAGGTTTACCACCTTGATTACCGTAATGTGGATAGTGCCAAATTAAAGGTCTCTCTGGTAAATTTTCTCCTTGTAAAACCGATTTTAAACTTAAACCATCTATATGTTGCTCGTACATTAGCTGTGCATCTACTAAATCTAAAATGGTAGGGTAGAGGTCGGTACCGGTAACAGGTATATTTGTTTCTTTAATCGTGTTTTTGATCCAGGGTGCTTTTATAAAATAGGGTTCTTTGATACCTCCTTCAAACTGGTATCCTTTGCCTCCACGTAGGGGTAAGTTTGACGTTGAATAATTATCTCCTGATGCTACGCCGCCGTTATCAGAAGTAAAGACGATTAAGGTATTCTTTTCTAAACCCATTTCTTTGATTGCGTTTAAAACTCGCCCTACCGCATCGTCCATATTTTCAACCAACCCACCATAAATAGGATTATCTTGTACTTGGCGTATGGGTAAAAAGTGCCCCATTTTAAAGCCATTTTTTTCAATACCATTTTTTTTGGCTTTTTCTCTGTATTTCTGCCATTTATGCTGTGTAGTCTGTATAGGGCCGTGAACGGCATAGAAAGATAAGAAGGCAAAAAACGGTTTCTCTTTATTATTCTTAATAAACTTTACGGTTTCATCTGCTAACCGCGTACTTAGGTTTTCACCCTTGATATTATCTTTTAATTTAGGATTATTAAATGGTGAAAAATAGCCTCCCCTAGGGCTTCCCGCTTCTAAACCGGCAATATTAATGTCAAAACCATGATCTTCTGGCCAAGAACCTTCTTCTCCCAAATGCCATTTTCCGGCAAAAAAGGTATTGTAGCCATTTTGTTTTAAGGCTTCTGCCAAGGTGATATTTTCTGTAGGCAAATTTTTAGTGTATTCGGGTGGTAATAGTTTACTGAACCTTCCTTTTTTTCGCCATTCTTTTCCCGTTGGTGCACCTATCCAATCGGTTATACCATGTCTAGCGGTAAACTTGCCTGTCATGATACTTGCTCTTGAGGGGCTACAGACCCTAGAATTTGCATATCCTTCATTAAATACGGTACTTTCTTGGGCAAGTAGGTCAATATTCGGAGTCTCATAGAAACTACTGTTTCTAAAACTCATGTCATTATATCCAAAATCGTCTACTAGTATGAAGAGAATATTTTTCTTTTGAGCTGCTGTTTTACATCCAAAAAGAAGGATTGAAGCAATTAAAATGGTTAACTTATAATGTAACTTCATAGAGCTTGAGAATTAAAGTGTATTACATCATATGTTTTATGCCTTGGCTCTAATACTTTATCGTCAAATTTTAGTTTTTTACCATCACCTATATACAGGGTAATGTCTGTCTTGTCATCAATTTTAGTAGTTCGTACTATGGCGAAACGACCATGAAAACCAAGTTTCAATTTTTTGTTCTCATAGAAAGCATCGTTATTATCTTGGCAAATAATATAATCGGTAATTAAGGTGTTTCCGATTTTTGAAATGACAACAGCCCCAACGGTTTTATCCTTTTCTTTTAAAGTTTTTACTTGTTGAACACTAGATTTTTTGTTTGTTGAAGGTTCAAATATTGAAATGAAAGGATTTTTCCAAGCTTCACCATTTTGTCGAATTACCAAAACTTGGGTTTTTTTATCTACGTAGCCGTTTTTTGCTTCACGCGTAGGTGGTGCCAATGCAGTAGTAAATGCACGTTTCGTTTCTTTAGGTATTATCATGTGCATATACCTTTTGTTAAAATCTATATCAAACCTTACCTGAATACCATCGTTAATGTTTTTCGTTGTTTCGGTATTTTCAAAATATCGCCAACCTGGCGATTTAACTGTATCGCCAATGTCATTTTTATAACAATCGGTCTGTCTTTTAGTTATTTCTTTACCCTTTGCATCGGTAAGCAATTGTCTATCTCCTATATTATGATAGATGTAATCATGATAGTTGTTGGATAACTTGGATTTTGATCTGAACATATCAAAGTAATATGCGGTAGTTGCGCTTGTACGTATCGTTGCTAAGGATCGTTCTTGTAAGGCGTCATTAACTGTGTCGTTTAAAAACTGGGTGGCAAAACTGAAATCTTTAGATATTGGGTTTTCTAAATGTTTAGGCTCTGATGCTATATTGATAGTTTTATTTTGCCATACATTTGCTTTCCTTTTCCAAGAACCTTTGTCTAAGCCGTGCGAACTTCCATTTACCACAACGGTATTATTACCCGCATATAATCTAAAATAATGCTCGTGAAGAGGTATTTTGCGTTCAGAAACAGTTGGTGGTAGACCAGCGTTGGGAGCCATTATATAACCTGAACCATATAATTCCATGCTTATACCTGTAAGATGAGAGTGAACATAGTGTGCGCCACCAATTATACCACATAAACCATATTTTTGGTTCTCTTTTTTTACATAATTACGTTGAAGGGCTATACCTGCATGATCTACAATTACAGTTGGTTTATTAAGGTCTACTGTTTCATCTATTTTTGTAGGTAAAGAAATGCCCCAAAACAATTGTAAGGCACTATAGTTGTTAAAAATATCGCCCGCTCCAAGTTTAGGGTGGTAACCACCTTGAGATTGATAAGATTGTTGAATTGCAACTTCAGCTTTTTTCTTTAAAGATGTATAGCCTCTACGGTCTGCAATATTTAGGGTGTAACGGTATAATGGTGCTGTTTGATCATTATATCGTTTAGAGTCGCCGTAGCGAACAAAAGTTCTATTCGGGTTTCTTAAGTAGTCGAACAGAAAATTTCCTTCAAAAATATGTTGGTTGTTTTTTGTTACATTCATCTCTGGCTTTACCCTATCTACAATATTCAATACCATGGTTATAATTGGCATAAAGCTATAACTTAGCGATTCTGGCCAAATTCCTTGTTTTGAGAACATTGGTAAAATAGTATGCTTAAATGAGTTTTGATTGGCAGTGCCGGTTTCCCAAAAAACAGAAAACAAACGTTCGCGTTCAGCATCATCTTCTATACATAAAATACCGAACAAAGCTCCTGGAGCCGTAAGAATTGGGTGATTTGATATAACTTGACCATGTCTATCAGGTTTACCATATTCTTGTAGCACATTGCCCACTATATTCTTTAAGGCTTTTTGTGCTTTATTGTTGTCAAAGACGGTAGATATCCCTTTTTTTAGATTATAAACTTTAGCGTTTGGCTTTTTTAGATAGTCATATATAAAGTCGTAAGCAATTGCAATTTGGTCATATGTTGTTCTAGGGTCAAAAAAAGCGTAACCACAAATTGTGGTGGTCTCTGGGGTGAGCTGCGAAATATGGTCAAAATAAACATTAAGAATGTCTGCAGAAAGTTGTGCATATTTTTCCTCCTCCGTTAGGTAAAACAACATCCCGGCATTAGCGGCCATTTTTAGAACTTTATTATGGGCAGCTGCAACCGGTCCGGCTTTTTTCTCTTTGTTTTGATGATCACTTGTCGCAAATTTTGGTATTCTATTTAATAGAAGTTCAGGGTTGCTAAGATGTTCTGTTAGGGTACTATCAACTTGACCGTGTAATTGATTTACCAAGCTTTTTGCCCATCTGTATTTTTCAATATTATCTAGTATTTTTATTTTTTCACCTTTAGTGGTCATTATTACCGGGTGCTCTAAAGATTGTGCATTTGCAAAGCCAATAATAATCAGAAAACAGATAAAGGAGATATAATTAGTTATATGTTGATTTTTTTTTGATTTCATAAATGGATATACCTGTTAATTTTTGCAGCTAAAGCAGCATCTAATTTTATCATTTTTTATTTAGTTGAAAGGGACGTCTAGTAGCTTTTGATTCTGTTGGAAAATCATCTGGTATGGGCTGTGTAACTTTTCCTGTTGCAGCCCATTCCGTACCTCGTAAAATGGAAACAATAAAACCTACGTTTTCAAAAGCATCTAAATCATGACCTAGTGTATTATGAAAAACCCTTCCCTTACCATAGTTAATTGCCATTAGCATGGGTTCATGACGATCAGTTGGGGCTTTTGCACTCTGGTCTTTGCCTGTTGCCAATATGGTCATGTTCTTTGCAGGGCCACGTAATTTGGCATAACACTCATCAATACCTGTTAGCCACATTTTGGGCATTCCCTTGGTTATAGGGTGTTCTGTATTTCTTACGGTAATAGGAAACCTGTGTCTTTCCCCATGAAAGCCAGCTGGTCCTTTTGATGAATCAATAACCAATTTGTTGGTATTATCGTAATACATGTACGGTCCATCTTTTTCTGATCGGTCTCCCCAGCCGCCTAATCCAATCATTTGATTATAGTCATCCCATTGTGGAAAAGAATTGTCCGCGGCATGTATGCTTACAAAGCCACCACCTTTTTTAATAAATCTTTCAAAAGATTTCTGTGTTTTTTTTGACCATGGTGCGGCCTTCCAACCAAAATTAGATATGACTACATCATAATTATGGAACTTGGGTCTAAAATTTGGGTCGGTTATAGGTTGTTCTACTTGTTGCTGTTTTTGATCGGTCGCAAGCTTTAAATAATCTTGTTCTCGTTCGGCTTTCCATATAAATTGAGTTCGTGATATATCGACTTTGAACAAACCAGTTTCTTCTAAATACTGTTTCATCATTATGGTCGATTTTGGCCATATCTGATGATTGTTTTGACCATCTACAATTAGTACTTTTATTTTTTCTTGTGCCGCGCCGCTTATACCTAATGCCAAGAATAGGCTTATGATAAAGTTTTTCATAGTTCTTAAATTACTTTCAATTAACTGCGTTTAATTTCTATTGATGTTCTATATAGTCCAGTAGTAATTTTTGAACATCGCTTACAGTACCTAATTCTAAACCACCATTAGTAGCACCGGTTAACCAATAGAGTACCATACCTGCATCAGAACAATCCCATTTCCCTTTTTGAAACTTTACTACATCGTCCACTTCGGCAATTTTACCTTGAAGCCATACCCATTGTATTCTCGGGTCGGTATGGTTTTTAGCCCAATCCCACTCCGCCAAGGTCACTTTTAAATGTGTATTTTGATCGGGTATTCTTATTTCCTCCACCCCAAAATCCAATATGTCTTGCCAGCTAAAGAAATCGCCTGCGTCATCATTTGCCGGGTGATGTGTAACTACTTTTACATACTTATGTTTAGATTTTTTTGATGCCTGTAAAGCGTACCCGATGATATCCGGTTCACCAGCCTCAACAATCCATAAAGGATCATTTTGAGATGAAGCGTTTATGGCATCTCTTAAGTCATTCACGGTAAGCTCTTGTTGCCATTTGGCATCAAAAAAGGTAATATCATCAAATCCTCCCCAACGCCTTGCCGTTACATCACAAACAGTTTGCATCATTGCGTGTCTTTCTTTTTCTGCTCGTTCAGATATTCGTTCTACTCGGATTAGATCACAGCTATGGGAGTAATGCACAAGTCTATTTTCAAACCCTGTCGCCTTTAAAAGAGCCAATGAAACTGCAGTACCTCCAAGATCATCGGGGTCAGGAGAATTTCCATCGGCTATAATGGCAATACGACCTTTTGGTGGTTTCACCTTTGGCATGCTATTAACAGCTGAGTTTTTTAGTATACCATCGGCTTTTTTTACTTTTTCGCCTTTACCAACTGGTGTAAAAATTAGACCGGACCATCTTGCCCTAGCCCATTCTTTACCGTCGGTACTTCCTATGGTAGATTTGACCGTGATTTTGTCTCCTTTTTTAAGAGAGATATTTTGCCATAACCCATTAAAATCTTCTCCTTCATCAAACATTTTAGAGGTTAATGATGGTGTGAAGGTTCCTAGTTCCTTATCGTTTAGTAAAATAGTAAACTTAGATTGCCCATCATTTTCACCAACACCAACAAATACAACGTCATAAACTCCATCTTTAAAATTAAAGTCTGTAGTAGTACTTGCTTCTTTATTCTTATTTGGGTTTATGGCAAACCATTGGCCACCGGCATCTTTGTAATAACCAGTATTCTCCATTGGAAAATCTGCTACAGGTAAGGTTTTGTTATCTATATCCGATAAAGAAATTGACTGATAATACGTAGGCTCCGGCCATTTTATTATTGCCGGTTTATCTTTGCTTTCCGGTTGGTAATCCTTGTCCTTTGTTAAAATGAATTTATCGAATTTAAAGCCATCTTCACGCATGCTAAATTGAATATCATGAATACCACTTTTTTTGATATCTAGATAAATTTCATGAGGAACTCCGCAATGTTCTTCTTTCGTTCTTTGCTTATTTGACCACGACCATTCATTTTTACCATCGCACCATTGCATACGTTGACCATGTTCTGGCCATTGTCCATTTAAACCAATATGTATACTATTATCTTCACTACCGGTACTATATGCTCTAACCCAAACATAATAACGACCTGGTTCGTTTATTTTAATTTTATAATTTAAAATAGCAAGTTCACCTGGTTTGTTAGAGAAGTTCTCACCTGGTAAAAGTTCATCAGTGTGGGTAATTCTAGTGTCTGGTAAAATTTGTACGTAACTACTGTTGCCTGCACCAATACGATGGTTCTCAATTATGTCGTCTGTTGTATTTGCGCTTTTATGTTTGGTGAATCTGTACCACTGTCGTAAGTCGCTTTTAGATTGTTCATAAAAATATTCAGCTTCAACAGCGACATGGTTGTTTTGTGTTTGAAAGAAGTTGTTTTCATTTATAATTGGCGCTGTTAAATTAGAAACTTGAGCAATTGAATAATAACTAGAACTAAAAATTAGTATTAATGGTACTATAATATATTGAACAGCAATTTTCATTTATGATTTTTTGAATTATAGCAATTTAAGGTTTTGACATCTTTATGCTATCCTGTAGTGTTAGGCTTTAATTTTAAGGTTGTGATATTGTGAATTATATAATTAAAGGGTAGGTATATGCATGTAAGCACAGGATAGTTCTTAGCGTATTTGAGCTAACTTTAAGCACTAAGTAAATTATATTTTAAACCTAAATTAGAATGAAAAAAAAAATTAAAGGAATTTATTATGCCTTGTTTTTTGCCTTTCTGTCAAGTTGTACGGCTGAGAATAAAAACCATTTAACACCTATTTTTAACGGAAAGGATTTAAAAGGTTGGCATATTATTGGGGGTGATGCTACCTACAGAGTAGATAACGGGGAAATAATTGGAACAACCGTGGCAAACACACCAAATACTTTTTTGGCCACAGACTCCACATATACCGATTTTATACTTGAACTCGATTTTAAAACAGATTCGGTTTCAAATTCTGGTGTTCAAATTAGAAGTAATAGTTTTCCCTGGTATAGAGATGGTATTGTTCACGGTTACCAAATTGAGATTGATCCTTCAAGAAGATCTTGGAGTGGTGGTATTTATGATGAAAAAAGAAGAAAATGGCTAAATCCACTAGAAGACAATAAACCAGCGCAAAAAGTATATAAACCAAATGAATGGAACCATTTTAGAATAGAAGCTATTGGCGATACCCTAAAAACATGGGTCAATGACATACCTGCCGCTCATTTAATAGATGATATGACACAAGAGGGTTTTATTGCCCTACAAGTACATAGTATTGGCAAAAAAGGGAATCCAGGTGTAGAAATCAAATGGAAAAATGTGGAGCTTATTACTGAGAACTTAGAGGAATATAGTAAGTCATCTCCCTTAGAACCAATTATCACTAAAAACCAACTTACTTTTCAAGAGAAAAAAGATGGTTGGCAAATGCTTTGGGACGGTAAAACGACCAAGGGCTGGCGCGGTGCGAAGCTAGATTCTTTTCCTAAAAAAGGATGGAAAATTGAAAATGGAATTTTAAGTGTACTGGCAACAGGTGGCGGTGAATCTACTGCCGGTGGCGATATTGTAACAGAAAAAATGTATGCTGATTTTGAGATGAAAACCGATTTCAAAATTACAGAAGGTGCAAATAGCGGTATCAAATATTACGTTGATACCGAGCTTAATAAAGGAGAAGGGTCATCAATTGGTCTTGAGTTTCAAATTTTAGACGATCAACGGCACCCAGATGCTAAGTTAGGTAGTCATGAGGGAAGCAGAACAGTTGGGTCTCTTTATGATCTAATTGAAGCAGATACGGCAAAACATATGAACCCAATAGGGGAGTGGAATACTGCACATATCGTTTCAAAGAACAATAAAGTAGAACATTGGCTCAATGGTGTCAAAGTATTAGAATATAATCGCGGAAGCGAAGAGTTTCTGAAACTTGTTAGTGAAAGTAAATATAAAGATTGGCCAAATTTTGGGCTATTGCAAAAAGGCAATATTCTGTTACAAGACCATGGTGATTTGGTGTCATTTAAAAACATTAAAATTAAAACTTATGAGTAAGAACAATAGTAGAAGAATTTTTGTTAAAAAATCTACATTAGCTGGTCTAGGTTTGGCAAGTGCATCTTCAATGAGTATGAGTGCAAAAAGTTATAATAGTATTGTTGGAGCCAATGATCGCCTTCATGTTGCCGTTGCAGGCTTAGGTCGTAGATTGGGAGCATTTTACGAGCCAATTGCCCATAAAAAGAGTAATGTTAAATTGGTATACTTATGTGACGCAATGCAATCACAAATGACTAAGGCAGCTGCTAATTTTGAAAAACATATTACTTATAGCCCCAAACTTGAACAAGATATTTTTAAAGTTTTAGATGACGATAAGGTAGATGTACTTATTAATGCTATGCCAGACCATTGGCATACGCCTGGGGCAATTATGGCAATGAAAAATGGTAAACATGTTTATGTTGAAAAACCTAGCAGTTGTACCATGGAAGAAAATGAACTTTTAGTGGAAGCTACTAAAAAATATGGAAAAATAGTGCAAATGGGTAATCAGCAACGGTCTTCTGCACACACTCAGCAAGTAATTAAGAAAATACATGATGGTGCAATAGGGGAAGCTTATAAGGCCTTAGCATTCTACAATAATGGCAGAGGTGAGGTGCCACACCAGAAAAAAGCTGCTGTTCCCGAAGGTCTAAACTGGAACAATTGGCAGGGACCAGCAGTTCACAGGGAATATACCTCGGAAACTTGGAACTATAACTGGCACTGGTACGGATGGAATTACGGTACTGCTGAAATGGGAAATAACGCAACCCATGAATTGGATGTGGCACGTTGGGCCTTAAATGTTGATTTACCACAAAGAGTAGAAGTAGATGCTACCAAAAGGCACTTTATAGATGATGGATGGGAAATGTATGATACCATGATGGCTAAATTTACATTTGAGGGGAATAAGCAGATCGAATGGGACGGAAAAAGTAGAAACGCATATAATACTTACGGTAGCGGTCGTGGTGTTATCATCTACGGAACCGAAGGTACCGTTTTTGTAAACCGCGGTCATTATAAATTGTTCGATAGAAAAGGAAAGCTCATAGAAGAAGTTTCAAGCGGTGGTCAAGAAGGTGGTGTTGCTCTTGGTGGAGGTGGTGATATGTCTACCATTCATGTTATGAACTTTTTTGAAGCTATTAGAGGAAATGAATCTTTACAAGCGCCTATTGATGATGCAAACGTTTCAATGGCCATGGTACATTACGCAAATGTAGCATCGCGTATAGATCAAAATTTTGATATTGATAGTATAAAAGGTACCATGTTCAATAGAGAAGCCATGCAGCATTGGGGTAAACCCTATGAGGAATCTTGGAAATCTAAGTTTATGTTATAAAAAAGAAAAGTACATTACTCCATAAATTTTTAATCAATGGGGCAAGTAGTCATAGCTATTTGTCCCATTGTTTATTTATGAAGAGAATATTTCATCAGTATTTGAGAAGGCTTTAAATTCTATTGGATTTCCACTATGATCGAAAACGAACATGGTAAGCTGCTCTCCTGTTTTTCCTTCGTATCTTTTTTGAGGTTTAATGACAAACTCGATTTTATTTTCTTCAAATTTCCTTTCTATTTCTTTAAAAGAATCGATATCTATAATACATCCAAAATGTGGTATGGGAACGCTAATACCATCAACTTTTCCGCAATAGTCGAGTTTTGGAAATTCAGAACTAACATGAGCAGATAATTGATTATCGAAGAAATTAAAATCTATCCACGTATCGGTAGATCTACCTTCTTCACAACCAAGTAGGTTGATATAGAAATCTTTTGTTGATTGAATATCTTTAACCTTAAATGCGTAATGAAATGAACTCATAATTCAAAATTTAGTAAATAGGTTATAAACAAAAATGAGGTTTTTTTAAATTAAAAACCTCATTGTCAAAAAAAATAAAAATGTTATATTTTGATTTCAATTATAGTCAATAGCTAGTATTTAGAAAGAATTGATTTTTAATTGAATGGTATGCTTACCTGGTGACAGTCTAATAGATTCAAATGCAGATGGTACCTTTTCACCGTTATGGATAAAATCTTTACCATCTAAATTATTTAAGCTAAACTCAGCTACCATATTTGCAGGTATTTCTATTTCATAAGTTTGTAACCTAGGCCCGTTGTATGTGTATGTACCCTTAATGGTACCACGTACAGTTGGTACCTCAATTGTACTAGACTTAAGTTTGCTCATTTGAGGTTTAATAGTGGCTATACCAAACCCTGGTGTTTTGGGTTTAATTCCCCATAATCCTCTTGGTATAATATTAGCAGGTACAGCACCCCACGCATGGTTCCAATCCAAATTGTTTTTATACTTATTGTCCCAAGCTTCTAATGTTATGGTAGAACCTATTTTTATCATATTGTACCAACTTCTGTCACTAGTATCCGTAAGTAGGTCTAAGGCATAATCTTGTTCTCCGGCATTATAGAGTCCGTCCATTAAAAATTGTGATCCGTACACGCTACATGCCATACCTCTAGATTTAACATAATCAACAACGGTTTGGTAATGCTCTTCTGGCACCAAACCAAATGCCAACGGCATCATGTTAGCGTGTAAAGATGCATGTTCTGTACCAATACCATCAATGTAGATGCCTCTTTCGTTATCGAACATTTGTTCGTTCAATGATTTTTTAACCTTTGCGGCTCTGTATTCAAAGTCTAAGGCTTCTTGAGTTTTTCCTAATATTTTTGCAAACTCTGCCATAATTTTCATGTTCTCATAGAAGAAAGCATTGATTACCGTACTATAAGGTTGAAACACAAATCCATCTCTTTCTCCAGGTGTTTTGCTACCATTGAAATTGGCAGGAGGCCAATCAACAATATCTGTTAATGGCTTTCTATATCCGTCAGGAAAACCAAGTTTGCGCATAAACTCTTTATCGACTTTGGTAGAGGTTATTAGACCGTCTTCATTAGAAAGTTCAAATAATGATTTATGTTTAAGTGCTTCATAATACCTTTCAATTAATTCGGCATTTCCCGTATACATGTAATCCGCATGAATTAAAAGCGGCACATGCTGCTGCCATTCTGTTGGCCAAGTAGGGTTTTTCATGAAATACTCTATAGTACGTCTTGCCATAGCAAACTCGCGATCTGTAGTGTAATGGCTTAATTGATTCAGGTAAGCATCTGCTTCATAAGGTATTCTTTCTCTATCTCCATCCACATAAAGCCCATTAAATGTCGTTGCTTTAATAGAGTATTTACATAGGTCCCAAACTTTATTAAGTATATCGTCATTACTTTCAAAACTACTGGCATCTTCATCCCAATAGGTGTGAAAAGCTAGCTGCTGAAAATTTTCTTTAGAAACCTTTGATTGCGCTCCTTCTACTTCGGCATACCTAAAAGGAAGAAGTGGGGGGAACTCCTTAGGTAAAGCTACAGCTTGGTTAGGTCTAGTGTTTCTTTCATTTTTTTGTACTTCGATCTGATATTTCGTTTGTCCTGGTTTTACATTAACCTGTATCTCTTGATAACGAATGTTACTTTTTACAGGTGGTGTTCTATTAACATTGCCTTCTTCATCTACCATTTCACCTATTCTAAAGGTTAAGGTGTGTGGTTTCTTCGCATTATAGTTAAAATCGATAGTTGCGAAGGCTGCTTTACCAAAATCCATAAAATACACATCACCTCTTTTTTCGAATACAACCGGATCTACTTTTGTAGTCACAAACTTATTTTCGGTAGAGATGATATAACTATCACTTTGCCCTGTGGTGAATTTTTGTGTGTCTGAATAATCAACCAAACGATTGTCTTCATCCCAAATTCTTACTTTCCAATAATACGTTTTCCCTGTTTCTAAGGGTTTACCTTTATATTCTACATTTGTTGATAGGCTAGACGCTACTCGTTGGCTATCCCAAACATTGCCATTATTGGCATCGATAGTTGATTTATCCGTAGCTACTAAAATTTGATACGCAGATTGAAATTTGGATGCTGAAGGTACCGTCCACCCAAATTCTGGTTGTAGGTCAAAAATTTCAACCTCTGTTTCTGGTGCTCTGATCAATTCAACCGTTAAATCTGTAGGAGCAGCTCTATATTCGTTACTATTCTTTTTTATAAGTTCATCTAGTTTAGATCGTAACTTGTTTGCCGTTTCAACATATTTTTTCTTACCGATTAAGTTGTTGATTTCTAGAGGGTCTTTTTTAAGGTTGTATAATTCTTCTATTGTTTTGTCATTTACGTATCTAAAATATTTCCATTCGTTGGTACGCACACCTTCACTGGGGGCAATGCTTTCAAAATCCCAAATATGTTCTATTAAAACGGTATCTCTGTCTATGGATTTTTTTTCTTGATTTACAAGTGGCATAAGACTTTTTCCTTGCCATGTGTTAGGTATTTCTACATTAGCCAGATCTGCAATTGTAGAAGTAACATCTATATTTAGAACCATGTCATTGATATCTTGATGTTTGTTTACTCGTGGGTCAAAAATTATCAATGGTACACGTATAGAATTATCATACATTAACCATTTTCCAGCAAGTTGGCGCTCACCTAAAAAGTAGCCATTATCGCCCATAACTATTATGACCGTGTTGTCTTCAATGCCTTTCTCCTTCAGTTTTTTTCTAATTTGCTTAATCTCTAAGTCAATTCCGGAAATCATTCTGTAATAGCCTTTTAAACTATGTTGATATTTTTCTGGGGTGTCATATCTCCATGTCCAGCGCAATCTATTAAAGCCTTGTCTAACTATTTCAGGTTGCGCATTAAAATATTTATCATCTGATAGGGCAGGTTCGGGTATGGTAATATTAGTCAATAAACTATTTGTACTATTCTGCCAAAAGTATTGATCCTCTGCGGGGTCATGAGCATGAGGAGCGCTAAAACTTAAGGATAGGCAAAACGGCTCATTGCCAGATGCGTTACTGTCAATGAAATCTAAGGCTTTTTGCCCTGTATATCTAGTTAAATGAACAGTATCATTATCAATTGTCTTGTAATAATATCCTCTTCGGTCTTTATATCGGTTGTTTCTATCATAAGATTCAAATTCGTCGAATTGCTTCTCTAAATCATCGTATCTAACACCGTACTTCCCGTAAAAACCTGTGTAATAACCGTTGTTTTTTAATAGTGTAGGATAGGAGTTTTCCATATACTCTTCGCGAACATTACCGGTTTGAAAATTGAAATTATGTGCTCTCTCATGTAGACCGGTTATAATACTAGCTCTACTAGCTGCACAAATGGGCGTGGTAACAATTGCTTTATTAAAATAAGTACCTGCTTTTGCCAAAGCATCCATTTCTGGAGTTTCTACAAATTTATTTCCGGCATAACCTATAGCATCAAATCTCTGGTCATCTGTTAAAATGAATATGATATTAGGTTTCTCGCTTTTTTGTTCTTTGTTTTGACCATATGATAAGCTTCCTATTAAACAAAATAAGAATACAGCTAAACGTCTTATTATCTTAAGCATACGTTGATTTTAGTTTTATTGTTTTTGTTGTTCGGTCTTTTTTTTGGACCGCATTACCAAACTTAAGTTTCAAGGTCATAGTATCCATCCTGTGCTGTCCTGAATATATTAAGGGTAATGTAATTTAAATGTTTGTTTAAAAATAATGGAATTATGTTTATTGGTTTTATAGCCTACACACCAGTATGGTTATTCTTTTGGAGAAGACTAATTTTAGCTTATACCATATACTCTAACATTAAATTATGAAATATATAGCGTCTAGCTTTTCAAGGGTTGTAACCTTCTGTCTTATTTTATTGATGATAAGCTGTAATGATAACAATAAAAAAAAGGAGGCTGTTGAAATGTCTACGAAGGTAAGCCTACCAGAACGACCAAATATTCTATGGTTGGTTACAGAAGATATGAGCGCTTATTTACCTCCGTTTGGAGACTCTACAAATGTGACTCCCAATTTAAGTAGGTTGGCAAAAGAAGGCGTTATTTATCCAAATCTGTTTTCTACATCTGGTGTTTGTGCCCCTAGTAGGGCGGCTATTACAACGGGTATGTATCCATCAAGCATAGGAGCCAATCATATGAGAACTACATCTTATACAGAGGTAACCGGTTTACCGGCATATGGCGCGGTACCTCCACCAGAAGTTAAAATGATCAGTGAATTGCTGCGTAGAGAAGGGTATTACTGTACCAACAATTATAAAACAGATTATCAGTTCAAGGCACCTAAAACGGCTTGGAATGAAAGTGGTCCTTATGCGCATTGGCGTAATAGGGGTGAGGATCAGCCTTTTTTTTCAGTCGTTAATTTTACCGAAACACATGAATCTGGATTATTTGAACCTTACGGACATCGGTATATAGAGCAAAGACATTATAAGCTTGGGGATAGAAGTTTTAAGTGGAAAGAGGGTAGAATGACCGAAGAAGAAACACCAAAGCATATTTCCAAAGACACAAAGTTTAATATACCTCCTTATCTGCCCGATACTGAAATTGTGCAGAGAGATATGTGGAAAATGTATAATAATATCGCAGAAATGGATAGCCAGCTGGGCGCGGTTCTAAAGCAATTGGAAGATGATGAACTATTAGAAAATACAATTATCTTTTTTTACGGAGATCACGGTGGAACAATGCCTAGACAAAAACGATTAATTTATGACTCGGGCTTGAATACCCCAATGATAGTTAGATTCCCACATAAAGCAAATGCAGGTTCTAAAGATGATCGCTTAATTAGTTTTGTGGATTTTGCACCAACATTACTTTCATTAATTAACACCGAACCAAGAAAATATATGCAAGGACAAGCTTTTTTAGGCGAATTTAAAGCTAAAAATGAGAGAGAATATATCTATGCTGCCGCTGATCGCTTTGATGGGTTTACCGATGCCATTAGAGCAGTAAGAAACAATCGTTTTAAATATATTAGAAATTATAGACCGGAACAAGGTTATTATTTACCAATAGATTACAGAGAAAATATACCGACCATGCAAGAGTTATTACGTTTAAGAGATGCAGGTAAATTAGATTCAGTACAAGCTTTATGGTTCGGTACTACAAAGCCCGTACATGAACTTTATGATTGTGAAATTGATCCTCACGAAATAAATAACTTGGCAGAAAACCCAGATTATGCCGACACTTTAGAGGAATTGAGTAGCGAGTTAAATAATTGGATAACAAAAATTGGTGATCAACCAAACTTACCTGAAGGTGAGCTGTTAAAACAATTATGGAAAGGTGAAAAAGTACAGCCCGTTACCTTAAAGCCTAGTGTTGATATTAATAAGTCTTCAGTATCTATTGCGTGTAATACGGAAGGTGCTTCTATTGGTTATAAAGTAACTATGAACAATAAAAAGGAACCGGCGGAGTGGCAAGTTTATACCGGTCCTTTTGAATTACAGGATAATAGTACTCTTAAAGTACAAGCCCACAGAATTGGTTTTAAACCAAGTGACATTGTAAAAGTCAATAAATAATCTAGTATTTGATATTTTCGTAGTGCCTTCAATTCAAAGATTATAGATAATATTATGATTTTTGAATTGAGAGTACATTATACTTGTTTTTAATTTGACCCTACAGTATAATTTCTAATACCGGGTACTATTTTAATTTGAAGTTCAGTTTTATTGTCAGGCCATTGTAATATGGTAAGTTTTTGGGTGAAGGAATTCCAAATAAATTTTTTTGGTTGCATGCTTTTTGGGCATTTAAATACCTCTAGACCTTTATTTTTAATCGGGTCGTGGTACATGATAAAATCATCGTCTATAAGAATTGAGAACCCATCTGGATAATGTCTGTTGGCACCAATGAAGATTTCTGAAGATCCTTTTTTACTATCTGGGTTTATCGTTAAGTCTAGAGTGCGTGTGGCATGGTTGAACAAAAATGATTTAATGTCACCGGCAATGGTTTGTGGATAAGGTCTGGCAATGATATCTGTAATGTATTTTCTTTCTACAGTACCTGCAGCTTTTTTATCACTGAAAATTGCCCATGTTGACGGACCACCGGGTAAAAAATTCTGCATACTTCGATTACCCAAAAACCAAGCTTTTATACTGCCAACTCCCATTTTGTCAAAAACTTCTGCTGTTTTAATGTAAAGCTCTCGATATTCTAATTGACCTAGTTTACCCGAAATTAGAGTATCGGTTACTGAAAATGTTGGAAAACCCCATTCACCGATAAGTATGGGAGCAGCCAAAAAATCAGATTCTTTATCAAAACGATCCATTACCGGTTTAATGTATTCTATTTTATTTTGATAAATATGTGGTGCAAAAATGATATGCTCTCTATCTACTTTGGTAGTAATTTCAGCATATTGATTATTATCGATAGCTTCACCTTTGTTCATGAAAATAGATTGTAATAAAATTTTTTTCTCAGGGTTTATGCTATTACTGGCATCTATTATTTTTTGATATAGCGGAATTAAGTATTTTTTGGTAAGTTCATTATAGGAAATGTTCATTTTCAACTTTCTAGGTTCGTTAACAATGTCATAGCCTAAAACCGAAGATTCTTTGGCATATCTTTTCCATATTACTTGCCAAGCTTCTATATAGGTATTGTTTTCATTATTTTTATTTAGCCAAAAATCTTCCCAAATAAAACTATCTATACCATAGACGGTCATTTTAAATATGGTTTTGAACCCGGCATGTCTACCTAGTTCAACCAAAGAATCTAATTTTATTAAATAGTTGTCGTCTAATTTTCCGCCAGGAAAACTACTAAGCTTGCCCAGCTCTAATCTTATTACCTGTGTATTACTGCCCATGCGAACCATACGAGTATAGTCATCAGAATTAAAGAAGACTTCTCCTTTATGATCGTTGGTATTGATTACGAAACCTCTTGGTATAATGTGTCTTCCTTGGCTATCTCGTAGACCATGTTTAATTTGAGCTGAACAGGTTATATTACCGGCAAAAACTAAAAGGAAAATTAAGAGTGTTTTTTTCATGATATAATTTTTTTAAAAGTTGGAATTGACACATTGTTTGAGTTTCTGTAATTAATGATACATATTAAAAAGAGAGTGGGACAAAAACATGTTTTGTCCCACTCTACCAACTAACTTCAAACAACTAATATGAATTACCAGTTTTGGTAACTATCTTATAATAATATCATTTTTTATCTATACCCATTATTTGTAGGGTCAGATTCTAATAAGGCAGGATTTTGTTCCAGTTCTTGTAACGGAATAGGAAGTTTAACATGCCATGGTCTAATATTTAAATTCGGTTCCCAAAAACGATATTCTAAGTTTGTAACAACATCTAATAAGATACCCCAACGTATTAGGTCATATCTTCTATGAGCTTCACCTGCAAGCTCCCACTTTCGTTCATCATAGATAGCCTCTCTAAAGCCTTGTTGGGTAAGACCTTCTAGTTTCCATTCTTCTTCAGTTTCAAAAGCACGCTTTCTAATTGGCTCAATATATTGATAAGCATTACCAGGACCATTAGCCTCGTTTTCACATTCTGCCGCCATTAAATAGACATCTGCTAAACGAAATACCATTCTATTGTCCGAGTGATTGAAACGAGGAGAGCTTTCTAAATCTAAATTCCAGAATTTAGCCATGTATGGGAAATTTAATTCGAAACCTAAATAATTATCTACAATGTTCAATTCTCTTCTTAAATCATTTAATGGAAATTTTTCAGCAAAATCTTTAGAAGCAACTTGTAAGCCTGTACCATTAAATGCTTCGCCTCTTTCTGAGAGGGCATCTCCTAAAGCAGATCTTTCATCTGCATTTTTTGGCTCATCTCTTAAGCGAGGGTTGAACATGCTTGGTCTCCAGCTGTTGTTACCGGCAAATGATCTACCCGGAAAGGCAGGGTCGAAAATTCCTTCGATATCCCTAGCGAAATCTAAAGACCAAATAATTTCTGGGTTATATTCATTAGCTGGATCAAAAACCTCATTATAGGTTGGTAATAGTGCATGTGGAGATTCATCTATAATTTCCAGACATTTACCTAAACCAACGGTCCACTCTTGTTGCTTCATATAAATTTTAGCCTCAATAATGGCAGCTACCCATTTCGTGGCACGGCCTCTTTGATCATCTGGGTACGTAGAGGGTAAAATAGACTGGGCAAATTGTAAATCGTCTATTACACCAGCGATAATAGTGGACTCATCTGTTCTTGGTAATGAACTTACTTCTTCTAATGTAAGTACTTCATTGTAATATGGGGCATCTCCCCAAAGATTGGTAATGTGCCAATAGCATAGTGCTCTTAAAAAACGGGCCTCTGCGATAATTTCTGTTCGTGAGCCTTCTAAAATACCCTCATTGTCTTGTACCCTATCTATAATTATGTTTGTATTGAATATAACTTTATAAAGGTCTTTCCATGTATCTGAAACACTCATTTTTTGGACCGATACATCTGCAAGAGCCTCGTTCATTGAATAATTACCAATTGGTTCTACAAAATTTGCAGCACGATTAGGTTCGATAATATCAGCACCATTATCATAAAAATGATCTAGGCCTACTTGACCATAGATAGAATTGTTTTTTAATATGGCGTAGGTACCATTAATAGCTTGTCTTGCATCACTTTCAGATGCAAAAAAGGTTTCGGGAGCCACAATGGCTCTTGGGTCTTCTTCTAAAAACTTCTCACATCCAATGGCGGAGAATATAATGAAGATATATAAAAAAATGTTCTTTGTTTTCATAGTTGTTTTTTTAAAAAGTTACGTTTACACCAAGTGTTATAACACGTGGGTTAGGATAATTGGCATCTAAATATCCTTGTGCAATATTACCCAAGCCAGTTCTACCAAAATTACTGGCCTCTGGTTCTATTAATCTAGTATTAGAAAACAATAATAAGTTAGCTCCTGATAAATAAATGGTAGCTTTTTTAAGACCGTCAAGTCCTATTTTATCAGTAGGGAAATTATATGCCAATCTTACTGTCTTTAAACGCAGGTGGGAACCATCTTCTACATATTCCGAATTACTAGGTGTATTCGTCACCGTATCGGCTCCTGCTCTAGGAATATCTGAGGTTGGGTTGTTTACGGTCCATCTGTCTCGTAAGTCGCCAAATTTTACTGTCTCACCTCTGTTGAAATAATGATTACGCATTCTTAGGTTATACACCTCATTACCTATGGTGCCTTGAAAGAAAAATGAAAAGTCTAAATTCTTATAAGTAATAGAGTTTTCAATACCAAAAATTAAATCAGGAATTGGGCTACCTAAGATAACATTGTCCTCTGTAGAGGCAATGCCATCACCATTAATATCCTCAAAGTGTGATCCACCAACAACTTGAGGGTCGGTTCTGCCAGATGCATCAATTTCTTCTTGGCTCTTCCAAGTACCTAAGTAGTTTAGACCTGTGTATACTGGAACCGACTCACCTACGATAAGTCTTGTGTTTCCAGAACCAATAATAGGATCTACGACAACATCTATAAACTCTTGTCCCCCTAAATCTAAAATCTCGTTGTCGTTAGAAGATAACGCTACTGAAGAATTCCAGCTAAAATCTGGTTTGGATATGTTGGTAGATGTTAATAAAAGCTCCCAACCCTTGTTTGAAAGTGAACCTACATTTTGTAGTTGACTTGTGAAGCCTGTTTGTCTTGGTATGGTAACATCTAAAAGTAAATCATTAGTTTCTTTTTGGTAGTAGTTAAACTCCGCAAAAAGTCTACCATTGAACATTGATGCTTCTAGAGCGATATCTAAAGAAGTTGTGGTTTCCCATTGTAGATTTGGATTTGCAGGCCTACCTAATGTTAAGCCAGGAACCTCTGATCCATTCAAGGTTGTGTTAGCCTCAGTAAGTACACCCAATGTTCTATATGGACCAATCGCCTGATTACCTGAACGACCCCAGCTAGCTCTTAATTTTAAATCTTTGAACAAAGTCTGGTCTTGCATGAATTCTTCTTCACTAATTTTCCAAGCACCGGCTATTGAAGGATAAAATTCATACTTGTTACCCGGGGCAAATACAGAACTACCATCTGATCTACCTACCAATGTTAAAAGATATTTGTCTTTATAGTCGTAATTTATCCTTCCAAAAAATGAAGCAATTTGAAACCCAGTATAATCACTGCTTACAATAGACCTGATAGGATCAGAATTTCCTAGATTATTAAAACCTGTTGCATCACTTGTAATACCCGCTGCCTCGGCTTGTGTTATTTCAGTTTCTACTTTTTGAAATGATGCACCGCCTAGTACTGTTAAACTATGGTTTTCGCCAATATCTGTGGTATACTGTACCGTATTTTCGTTGTTCCAACCCGTACTTGCTAAAGTACGTACACTAGCGGTACCACCATCTTGCACCCCTATAGCAAGGTTACCTGGCAATTGACTTGAATTAAAGCGGTTTTGTTTTGTATTGTTAAATTCTGGACTGAATGTAGAACGTATAAACCAACCAGGAGCTGGACGATATTCTAAATAAGCAGTTGCCAATAGATTATTGGTGAACGTTTCATTAGTGTTCAGTGCAAAATTTGCCAGAGGGTTATTAAATGGTGCCCCAATTACTTCGTCAAAACCGTTAAAAGTACCATCATCATTTAATACGGGTTGCGTACGTAAGGTTCCAAAAGCATTTCCGCCAAAAGAGGTTAGACCATTTTCATTTTTAATTCTAGAATAATTGATACGAAAGCCTGCCTTTACTTTATCACTTAATTTTAAATCCAAATTTGACCTAAATATGAATTTTTCGATACCGGTGCTTTTTACGATACCTTCTTGATTAAAGTAATTGATGGAATTATAATAGTTTACATTTTCAGAAGAACCTGATAGGCTTATATCTGCATTATAAATTGGTGCAGGACCTGTTGTTAAATCTATCCAATCATTATTTGGGTAGGTAGACGGGTCATTTGGAAAGGGTGCAGATACGTTTCTAAAATCGGCACTTTCGTTTGTAAATGCAATTTGTTCTTCTTGACTTAGTAAATCTGGTAATTCAGGTAGCATTTGCATACTTGTAAAAACATTTACGCTAATTTCAGGTTTTCCAGTACCTACGCCTAAACCATTTTTAGTTGTTACCAGAACTACCCCATTGGCACCCCTAGAGCCATATATGGCAATAGATGAAGCATCTTTAAGAATTTCAATAGATTTAATATCACTTGCGTTAATATTATTCAGGTTGAAATTTGTACCAACAACAATGCCGTCAATTACCCATAAAGGTTCATTACTACCGGTAATAGAGTTACCACCTCTTACACGAATAGCGGTTCCAGCACCAGGTGCCCCACTTGTTTGTGTTACTTGAACTCCTGCAGCCCTACCTTGTAAAACCTGATCTACCCTTGCTGAGGGTACTTGTGTAATTTCTTCAGAACTCACAGACGCTACAGAACCCGTTAAATCTGATTTTTTGGTAGTACCATAACCAATTACAACAACTTCGTCAAGCTTATTGCCTGCTTTAAGAATTATATTTAATTGAGTTTGGTCGCCAATGGCAACACTTTGTGGTTCATAACCAATGTAAGAAACCTGTAGTGCATCTTCAGAGTTTGCTTCAATGGTAAAATTACCATCAAAATCGGTAGTAGTACCTCTAGTTGTTCCTTGAACAATTACCGATGCTCCAGGTAAAGGTCCTTCTTCGTCCGATACGTTACCACTCACGGTTTGTTGAGACCATGATGATAATGTAACTAAGGCAAACAGTACAGTAAATACCTTAGTTTTAGTTTTAAATAGTGTTAGTTTAGTTTTCATAGAATTGTCTCATAAAGTTGAAAATTTCATTTTGATTATGTTAAACTATCGTTAAGGTTTTTTTTAATCATCCTGTACTGTACTGTAGTGGTAAACTAATTTTATAGTGAAATAGCGGGTATATAGAATGTTTACTGGTTTTCTTAATAAAAAATTAAATTCATAAAAAATGTCATTTCAATTTTTAAATTGATTATTAAATGGGCTTTAGAATTTAAAAATGATAATTCTTGCTGTATGTGGGTAGTGGAAAAAATGAGCTTGTTTACAGATTCAGAAAAAACATTAAGCATTCAAGACTATTGCAATTAATAGGAAAAATAAAACCCCTTTAAAAATTAAAGGGGTCTTGAATAACTTTTGTGAAAACTGATTACCGATCTGCACCAATTATTTTTGGAGGGTTATAATTTGTACTACTAGTTCTTTGTTTCTGCTCTACATAATACGGCTGAAAACTATAAGACGAACTTTCATCCCAATTGGAATTAATTTTCGGCAATTTTTCTCTCATTGAAGCGATTTGAGATTTGTACTTCGAATTTTTTGCTTGGTTTGTCCATTCATTGGGATCTGTACTATGGTCATAAAACTCTTCAGTGCCATCTTCATATCGAATATATCTATATCCGTTTGTTTTAATAGTATGGTTGTTCATGCCAAAAGTAGTAATGGCGTGTGCATCTTCTAACCCTTCATTATTTTTCATCATATTCACTAAGCTAAGCCCTTCGTTTTTTGAATATTTAGGTAGTCCACTTAATTCTAAAAGTGTAGGATAAATTGAAAGCATTTCAACAGGAGCATCAATTTTCTTTCCTTTAGGTAAATTCGGTGCCGAAAATATTAAAGGCGCCTTAGTGGCAGTTTCCCATAATGCGTGTTTAGCAAATGTTCCTTTTTCTCCTAGGCGATATCCGTGATCAGACCACAATACAATTATCGTATTGTTGCCATATTCACTATTCTCCAAGGCATCTAGAACACGACCTAATTCATTGTCTACATAACTAATACAGGCTAAATATGCTTGGACTATTTTTTTCCACTCTCCACTTTCTTTTGCCCATTCTGTAGTAGGCATCATAGGTAAATCGTTTATTTGAAGTCCTACAGTTGGTATGTCTTCTAAATCGTCTACTTTGTATGGCGGTGTCTTAATATTTTCTATAGGATATAGATCAAACCATTTTTGTGGCACATATAAAGGTACATGTACTCTTAAAAATCCTAGACCCATAAAAAATGGTTTTTCATATTTCTTATGTAACCGATCAATAACCCAATCAACGGATTTGTGGTCTGGCATTAGTGTGTCATTCTCAGGAAAAGCGCCCCAATCTGTGCTTGTTCTTCCATATTTTTTTCTGTTTGCCGTACCAAACCCATCCCAAACAAATCTTTTTTCTGGATATGGTCCAAATCCTTTTACCCTACCTCCAGATTCATTAAAAGTACTATCTGGGGCATGTATGTGAAATAATTTGCCAATTCCCATTGTATGGTAGCCGTTGTTTTCAAAGTACTCTTGTAGAAATGTAATATCTTTTGTGGTAGGATTTCCTTCTCGTCGAATTTCATTATCCGGTGTCATTCCGTAAATTCCTGTGGTAGAAGGTCTTAGTCCCGTCATTAATGATGCTCTTGATGGACCGCATAATGGTGCTTGACAATGAGCATCTGTAAAAGAAACACCCATAGATGCTAGTCTATCAATATTTGGAGTTTTGGCTGGGCCATCAAAACTGCCGATCATTGTATTGAGGTCATCTACGGCTATAAAGAGAACATTCGGTTTGCTCTGTTCATTTTTTTCAATAGGTTTTTCTTTCTCTTTACAGGAACTGATCAGTATAAGAGCAACTACTAAAAAGTTAAGCTTATTATATTTCATTTGTTTTGATTATAAGGTGTTAAAAAGTTGTATGTGCCGGGTTGAACCATTATTTCAATAAAATCATCACTAGTGCTCAATAATCTAATTTCTTTAATTGCTGTTAGTTCTTGTTCATTTACTACGAGTTCTTCAGTACCTATTTTAGGAATGATAATTTTAGCTGTAGTGTTTGGTGGTATTTGAGTTTCCATTTTAAATTGATCATTGGAAATTTTCCACGAATTTGATACCGTACCAAATGGAGTTTGTAAAGAAGCGGAAGCATTTGTTAGGTAATGAGTATTAGGTACAGGTGCTATTTTAATGACTTTATAACCAGCTTTCAGTGGTGATATGCCAGCGATTCTTTCATACATCCATTCACCAATGGCGCCGTACGCGTAGTGGTTTAAACTGTTCATGTTCTGTGGGTTGAAACCTTCTTCTTTGCTATAGCTGTTCCAACGTTCCCAAATAGTGGTAGCACCTTGATTAATAGAGTAAAACCATGACGGATATGTTTCATTGAACAACAATTTATACATCATATCTGTTTCGCCGGTTTTATCTAAAACTTCAGATAATAATGGGGTGCCTAGAAATCCTGTGCGTAAATGGTCATCAGCTTTAGAGATTTCTTCCATTAAATGCTTTTTGGCATTTCTTTTTTTGTTTTCGGATAGCAAATCAAAAGCCAAGGCCAACAAATAAGAAGTTTGTGTAGACGATACGCCCTTAATTTTGCCGCTTTCGTCAAAAAAGGTATCTTCAAAGGACTTGGCTACTGTTTTAAATATCTCTTCATATTTTTTTTGTTCTTCAACTCTCCCCAATACGGCAGCACTTTGCGAAGTAAGTTTTGCCGAATGTGCATAAAATGCAGTGCCAATAAGATGAAGTGAAGTGTCTCCTCTATTGTCTCCATTTTCTGGGTAGGGCTGTAACCAATCTGAAAAAGACATCATATTGGAAATATTGTCTTTCGATTTTAGTTTATGATATTTCACCCATTCTTCCATCATTTCAAAATTATCTTCCAAAATGCTCTTGTCACCTGTACGCATATAAATTTTCCAAGGTATGATGGTACAAACATCGCCCCAACCAGAACTGCCTATTTTGTTGCCACGTGCATCTGGCACCGTCCATGGAATACCTCCATTTTCAAATTGCGCTTCTTTAACACTTTGTAACCAACTTGCCCAAAATTTATACACATCTGCATTGAACATAGATGTTGGCCCAAAAACCTGCGCATCACCTGTCCACCCTAAACGTTCATCACGCTGTGGGCAATCTGTGGGTATATCAAAGAAATTACCTCTCAATCCCCAGACAATATTACTTTGTAGTTGGTTCAATTTATCATTTGAAGATGTAAACGTACCGTTGTTATTAAAATCTGAATACTGTACAATACCAGTTACCCAATCATTTGTAGGCTCTTTAGTAGTATCGAAACCGCTTAATTCAATATATCTGAAACCGTGGAATGTAAATTTGGGCGCATAAGCGATATTACCATCTTCAGCGGCAATGTAATAATCGGTAGATTTCGCCGATCGGTAATTTTTGGTGTAGAAAGACCCGTCTGGTGATAACATCTCTGCGAACCTAATTTTTAAGGTATCTCCTTTCTTCATAGGGACTTTAACTTTAGGTACGCCAACCATATTCTGCTTTAGATCGAAGATTACTGTATTATCAATTTTTGTTATTTGTTTCGGGTTCAGCTCTATTTTTGCTTTTACCGTTGTGTGCCTTTTTGGTGTTAAAGCAATGTGATCGTCGAGATTGGTGGTTTCTACATTATGCCATTTATGATCATCAAATTCACCGGTAGACCATTTGGGCATTTCTAAAGCGGCATTGTAAATTTCACCATCATAAATTTCGGAAAATTGAATGGGTCCGTTGGTAGTTCCTTTCCAACTATCATCTGAAGTAATAATTTCTTTAGAGCCATCTTTCATGAGTATTTCTAATTGGCATAATATTTTGGGTGAAATAGTATTGTCCCATGGTGTTTTTCCCCAAAGTAACCTTCCGGAATACCAGCCAGATGCTAATTCAACACCAATAGTATTTTGATCAGATTTGATTAAATCGGTAACGTCATAGGTTAAAGTTTCAATTCTTTTATCATAAGTAGTAAACCCTGGCGACATTACATCATTGCTTACGTTTTTGCCGTTTATAGAAACATCAAACACACCTTTAGCTGTAATGTATAGCCTGGCAGAAGAAATTGTTTTGGACAGCTTAAATTCCTTTCTTAAATATTGTGGTTTATGAATAAGTATGTTACCGCGACCACGAATACTGTCTTTTGCAGTATTAAGACCTACCCATTTTGCTTTCCAATCACTGTTTTTAAGTAATCCTAATTCGAAGTTTTGTAAAGTACTCCATTCTGAAGCTTCGCCATTCTGATCCCAATATCTTATTTGCCAGTATACTTTTTGGCGAGATTTTAATGTAGACCCTTTGTATTTTATCCAAGTAGATTGGTCTGTGTTTTGCTTTTTTGAGTCCCATAAATCAGGTTGGTCCGGCAATAAATCTTGATTGGTTGCAGCAACTATTTGATAAGCGGACTGGGCTGTGACCGTTGATTTAACGGGGAGTTTCCAAGAAAAAGTTGGTTCGTGATCATAAAATCCAATTGGATTCTTAAACCCTTCAGAAACATTTAATTCCTTAGCGGCTGCTAATGTTTTTTTATGATTACAAGATAATTGGCTTAGAATAGTGATGCCTATTATTGTTCTCAGTAAAAAATTTGTTGTTTTTGGCATCATTTTAATGAGTTTTGGTATGAAAATTATAGCTGCCTGGCTGAGCCATAATCTTAATAGCATTCTTTTCTATGTTTATTATTTTCAAGTTTGAATTTTCTTTGAACGTATTTCCGTTTTCTAATAGACTATCTATAGTATTATATGGTATATGTATCTCTGCCGTTGTATTTGCAGGTATAACTGTATTAAGATAGAAATTGTTATTTTCTATCTTCCATGAAGAAGAGGCTTTGCCATAAGGCGTATCTAAACTGGCGGAAGCCATATTTATAAACTGGGTATTGGGTATTGGTGCAATTTTTATTTTTTTATAGCCAGGTTCTAAAGATGAAAGACCGGCAATTCGTTCATACATCCATTGCCCAACAGCCCCGTATGCATAATGGTTAAGACTATTCATACTTTGCGGATTATAACCATCTTCTTTGCTAAAACTATTCCAACGTTCCCACATAGTTGTTGCTCCTTGATTTATAGAATAAAACCAAGACGGATACGTTTCCTTGAAAAGGATTTTATACATTAAATCTATTTCGCCCATATTATCTAAAACTTTGGGTAAAATAGGAGTACCTAAAAAACCGGTACCTAAATGGTAGTCTGCTTTTTTGATTTCTTGCAATAAATGCTGTTGCGCTTTTATTTTCGTTTCGGGTTTTAATAAATCAAAATAGATAGCGAGTAAATAACTAGTTTGAGTTTGCTTTTTACTTTTAAATTTTCCGTTGATATCAAAAAAATTATTTTCAAAAGCAGAAGCAATGTTTTTATATAAATCTTTGTATTTTTTTTCATCATCAGTTTTACCCAATACACTAGCTATTTTAGAAACTAAATGTGACGAATGTGCAAAATATGCCGTGTTTACAAAAAGCCTTGGTGTATCGCCTCTATTACCTATTTTTCCTGTTTTTTCGGGGTAAGGCTGTAACCAGTCGGCAAAAGAATGTATGGTCGGGATAAAATTTTGAGATTTAGATTCGTAATACCCTACCCATTTTTTTGCCATTTCATAATTCTCTTCAAGTACTTTTTTGTCGCCTGTAATGTTATAAATATCCCAAGGAATAATAACAGCTGCATCGCCCCAACCTGAACTAGCTTTATTATTTTGTAACACATCTGGAATAATAAATGGGACTAACCCATCACTATGTTCAGATTGTGTTTCGCGCATGCTTTGCAACCAAGCCGTCCAAAATGCATGAGTGTCAAAATTAAACATAGCAGTTGGTGAAATTACCTGTGCATCTCCCGTCCACCCCAAGCGCTCATCACGTTGCGGACAGTCTGTAGGTACATCTAAAAGGTTATCACGTAAGCCCCAGGTAATATTACTTTGAAGTTGGTTTAATTTTTCATGTGAAGATGTAAATGAACCAATTTTTTTAATATTTGAATGTTGTACCATGCCTTTTATCCAATTTGTAGTTGGTTCTACAGATTTATCATATCCTGATAATTCAACAAATTGAAATCCATGAAACGTAAATTTTGGAGACCATTCTATTACGCCATTTTTTGCCGCGATATAATAGTCGGTAGATTTGGCAGAACGGTAATTTTCTGTATAAAATGTACCGTCTGATAACAACATTTCGGAAAATCGTATGGTTAGCGTATCACCTTTTTTCATAGGTACTTTTACTTTTGGAACGCCCAGCATATTCTGTTTCATATTAAATACAACCGAAGATTTTGTAGTTGATACAATTTCTACATCTTCTAAAACCTCAGTTGTTTTAACTGTTTCATGACGTTTTGGTCGTAGATTAACACTATCTGAAATAGCTGCATTTTGGGTAGTTTCCCAAGTTGAAGCATCAAAAGTAGCTTTTGTCCAACCTTTAATTTCTAAATTAGCATCATATACTTCTCCATCATAAAGACTTGCAAATCTTCTAGGACCGTTTGTGGTACCTTTCCAAGATTCATCGGAAACTATTATTTTTTTAGAACCATCTTTTAGTGTTATTTCTAACTGACATAAGATTTTAGGCGAGGCAAAGTTATTATATACTGACTTGCCTCTGCTAATTCTTCCTGAATGCCATCCAGATGCCAACTCTACAGCAAGAATGTTTTTGCCAGCTGTTACTAGTTCGGTCACATCATAAGTAAGTGTTTCTATGCGTTTATTGTATGGTGTCCAACCTGGAGAAAGCACATCATTACTAACATTTTTTCCATTTAAATAGACATCAAAAACACCTTTGGCCGTTATATATAGGCGTGCAGATTTAACAACTGTTGATAACTCAAAGTTTTTTCTTAAATATTGGGGTCTGTGCATTAAAAAATTCCGTACTCCTTTAATGCTGTCTTTTGCAGTATCTAATCCTGTCCATTTTGCTTTCCAATCACTATTCTTTAGAAGACCTAATTCGAAATTTGCCGTTAGACTCCATTTAGAAGGTTGGTTTTTTTCATCCCAAAACTTTATTTGCCAATATACTTTTTGCCTCGATACCAATTTAGGACCTTTATAGTCTACGAAAGTAGATTTGTCCGAATTGATTTTCTCGCTTTTCCATATATCAGGATTATTAGGAAGCAGCTTTGGTGAACTTGCCGCAATAATTGAATATGCCGTTTGTGATTTTACCTCTGGAGGAAGCTTCCAAGAAAAAGTTGGAGACGCATCATAAAACCCTACAGGATTTTTAAATCCTTCACTAACTGTTAAGTTTGTTGCTACTAAATTTACTTCTTTTTGAGAATAGGAAATTACCGGCAGATAAATAAATAATAATATGCTTAATGGTAATATTAGTTTTTGTGAAATTGTATTCATTGGTTGAATTAGCGGCTATGATATCTGTATAGAGATGTTTAGTTCATTGGAGTTTACATCAAAATATGCCATTATTGGAATTGCTTCTGCCCCTGGGACCATATTGAAAATTCGTTTTTTCGAAGTCTTTTTTATTTTAAGAGGTACACTAGAAGTTATAGTTACAAGACCCTCTGGTTTGCGCACTGTAATTTGATTGTTGCTTACTTGCGTGACAACTTCATTAGAAGGTGATATTATTGGTAAAACGAAAGCCGTATCTATAGTAATTTTTTGATTGGTCTTCGCAATAATACGAATCTCGTTTTTCGAAGCTTTATATAAGACATCAAATTCTGAAGCAGTTTTTTCTACAGAAATATTGTTGTGGTCTTTTAATGTACATTGAGCATCTATTCGTATTTCTCCATCAGCGTCATCAGAAGAAATAATTGCCGTACGGTCAAAAATGTTTGAATATAATTGACCATTTGCTATGGTTTCTACTCTTGAAGTGAAGGGAAAATCTTCACCTGGGTTAGGTTGTTGATTTAACGATTCTACCAGTTTGTATTCTGCCATACTTGCAGCTAATAATAGACCAACTTTATTATGGTATAATAGGGACATTGCCCCACCTGTAGCTTGGCGGTAATGACCGTCTTTGTATATTGCGTCATATGCGGTTACGGTACCTCTCCAATCTCCACGAGCAAACAAACTGGTGTCTATTTCTTTATAGTGCTTTACACCATCGGCTATACTTCTAGGTAACGGGGTTGAAGTATCTATTTTTGGGAGTTCATCCCAATTGTCCAATAAATGGGCTAATGGCTTTGTGTGAGCAAATGTGTGGTGTATACAAGGTTTAATACCGTATGAAACATAGTGTATGCCACCATGTAACAAACCGTTATTTGTACATCTTTTTAGTAACTCGGTATATTTAACCGCTGCCGTACCTAATGCAGGGTTTCTATCGGCCATTAAAACCAAAGCAGGTTGGCTACCGTCACAAGTTCGGCTTCCCCAATACGTCCATTTAAACATGCGGGTTCCCCAGCCATTATCCCATCCACCGTCAGGTAACATAAATTCTAAATGCGTGCTTAATGATTTTTCTAAAAGTTCTAAAAGTTCTTGATCGTCTTCATGAACTGCATATAATACAATATTGTTTAAAGACTCTTCTACATTATAACCTAAATCAATACCCGGTAATTTTTTAGCACTTAATTTGTGGGCACTTGGCTTTATTTCTCCATATAGAAAGTGGTTAGGGTCTGTGAAATAGGGTTTTATTGCGTGCGCGAGTTCTTTGCTTTTAGTAATGTATTCTTGTTTATGGAGCATCTTGCCAATTAGGTTCAATGCATATATTGTAGTTGCTCCATAATTTACATTGGTGGCATCGATTGAAGGGAACTTTTTGTATACGAAATCTGCGGCTTTCGATAATCTATCTGTCCATTGTTTTCTTCGATTATCATCTAATAAATCACCATGATAATGTAAGGCTTCTGCAAGAGAAATGGCTCCAAAAACCGTGATTCCGTTCCATGATTTTGGATTTAAATCATTAGACCACCCACCACTTGGTAATGTTACATTTTTTGCCCACTCCATTACAGCAATACCTGATTGAAGATATTTTTTGTCGCCTGTATATTTTGCCATTGCAAGAAGTGGGTAGACAGCATCCATCATTCTACCATGAACTTTGTTACAGGCCGGGCAAATAAACATACCCTGTTTAGCTGGATCTTTTGAATCCAACACCTGAGTTTGAATTAGGCCATCGCACCAATCTTTTAATAAATCGAATGTTAATTTTTTGAATTCTGGTGAATGTGGTTCTGTGGTAACTTTATTGTTACAGGAATTTAGTAAGCTAGATAGAGGGACTGTTAACCCTAAGCTACCAAATGCAGAGAGTTCAATGAATTCTTTTCTTTTCATTCGAATTATGTTATAGAATTATGATGATGCCCTAAAAAAACAATTATGGCCTATCACAAGTATATAAGAGTTTAACCGAATAAGCATCCTGTACTGTACTGAGATGAAAAAATGTTGTTTTTTACTAAACATGATCATCAATTTCTGAATTATTTCTTTACGAAAGAATAAGAAAATATTGTTGTGCATGAATTATATACTTCAAAAAGGCACTCTGGAGAACTAGAGATTTTGTGGTCTAGAATTTTAGAGGAAAGTATAAAAGAAAATCTTTAATGTATTTTCTTGATGAGGGAATTAATAATTTTACTTTCGATTATGAGCATAGAAAATAATCTTAAAGACAACAACTAATACCTTTACACAGCTATGTCGTCATTTATGGTTGTATGTTCTTTTTCGACAATTGATTTCGACCAAATTGCAAGACCAAATGTAAGAACACCCAATCGCCCAATAAACATTAAGAGAATAATTGTAATCTTACCAACTGCGCTTAAATCGCCTGTTATACCCATGCTTATACCTACTGTGCCAAGAGCCGAGGCTACTTCGAAAATTATTTTTTCTAAATCGAAATCTTCTGAAAATGTGAGAATAAAAATTCCTAAAAAAATTAGTGAGGTATAAAATATGAAAGAGGAGGTTGCAATGTATAAACGTTCTAGTGGGATAACTCTACCAAAAAATGTTATTTGTTGCCTACCTCTTAGACGACTTTTTATTATTGAAAATACCGCTGTTAAAGTTGTTATTTTAAGTCCGCCCGCTGTACCAGATGGAGATGCTCCTATATACATTAAAAAGACTGTAGCTATTAAAATAGGAGTGGTAAATGTTCCAAAATCTAAGGTATTAAAGCCGACGGTAGTCATAGCGGACATCGCTTGAAAAAAGGCAGCATAAGCCCTTGTTGAACCATCTAGGTTAGTGATTGATGGTTCGTAAAAATAAAAGAATAAGAACGCAATACTTAATAAAATTGAAAGACCTATTAAAATTATTTTAGTGGTGAAACTAACTTTGTGCGACTTGTGTTTAAACCAAAGTACAAAGTCGGTCACTACAATAAAGCCAAGTGAGCCACCAATGGCCAAGAAAGAGATTATAAAGTTTACGAAACCATTGCCTACATAATCGGTAAAACCAGAATTGAATAAACTAAAACCGGCGGTGCAAAAGGCACTAATGCTATGAAAAATAGCATTCCATATGGCGTGTAAATTATCCATGCCATCCATTTTAAATGCAATGAAAAATAATATAGCTCCTATGACTTCCATAATTACGGTAAAAATAATTACCGATTTTAAAAAGTCTTTGATTTTTATGGTGACGGGTAGTGTAAATTCTGAATTTAGAATAGCCTTGTGCCATCTTGTAATTCTCTTGGTAGTTGAAAGTAACATAAAAGTAGTAAAGGTGAGGTAGCCTATGCCCCCTAATTGAAATAACAGCATAATTATAAATTGACCACCAAAATTATAGCTGTCAAAGATACTAATGGTAACTAGACCGGTTGTAGAAACTGCAGATGTTGCTGTAAATAGATGGTCTAATAGTGGTGCAGCTGTTTTTTGAAAAATAGGCAGCGAAAGTAAAATAAACCCTACTACTATATATGTTAGAAAACCGTAAAATAAGTTTTGTTGCGGAGAATGTCTTAATTTAAGTTTTAAGTATTTGCTATTCCACTTCTTTAAGTATCCCATGTTATTTAAGCTTATGGCTAGTAATTTAATTAATTCGTGTTACACGTTTTAAAAAACAGTTCGATTAATTGGTTTTACAAGCGAGGACTTTGTAGTTAATTACTTGAAAAATCACAAAATAAAATCAAGAAACCCTGCAAAATATAATATTTGCAGGGTTCTTTCTGTTGTGACCTCGACAGGATTCAAACCTGTAACCTTCTGAGCCGTAATCAGATGCGCTATTCAGTTGCGCCACGAGGCCATTTTTAATTTTTCCTTAGCGGGGTGCAAATATATTTCTTTTTACTTTTACCACAAAATTAAGAACACAATATTAAATGGATTTTAAAAGCTTTATTAGAGATGTGCCTAATTTTCCAAAGGAAGGAGTCATTTTTAAGGATATAACCCTCTTGTTGCAAAACCCAGAAATGCTGAAACAAACTGCAGAGGCATTAGCGCAATTATTGAACGATCAAAAGATTGATAAAGTGGTCGGTATGGAGAGTAGGGGTTTTATTTTTGGTCCTATATTGGCAAGCAAGTTAAATGCAGGTTTTGTGCCTATTCGTAAGCCCGGTAAATTACCATCTACAACCTTAAGTGAAACTTATGATTTGGAATACGGTACCGATACTTTAGAAATCCATACAGATAGTATTACTAAAGGAGACCGAGTATTGATTCATGATGATGTTTTGGCAACAGGTGGTACGGCAAGTGCAGCTTGCAAATTGGTAGAAAAACTAGGTGGTACTATTGTACAGTGTAACTTTTTAATAGAATTATCTTTTCTTGAAGGCGTTTCTAAAATAGCAGATTATCAGGTGAAATCTTTATTGACTTATTAATCGAGTGCTTTAGTGGTTATAAAATAGCGCCATCCTATTATAGCCATTTGTAGCTTACTTGCTTTAGAAAGGTCTAATTGTTTTTTACTGTATGAAGGTAATAGTGCTTTGTTAAGCTTGGCGATAAATTTGTAGAACTTCTTTTTCAATGTATTGATTTTTACAAAAATACATAATTATCAGAGGTATTGTTCATGTCGCCCTATGGTAATGGCAAAAGAATTAAATCTTACCTGATTAAAGTACCAAGGTTGTTATTAAACTGAAAATGAAAACAATTATAAGTTTAATTAAGGCTATCATAAATGTGGTTTTAGTTGTTGTTATTGATTGTTCACACAAGGTATTATAGTCTACATGTTCAGGCAAGAAATTTGCGTTATTTTATTGTAATTGACTATGAATTTATAAGTAAAATGATGAATTCAATTTAAATAAGAAATTTGTACTCTATAAAATTGTTTTAATTTGTAGTTAAAAACGTGTATTCGATTCTTAAGTGAAGGAATTCAAGGGGTATTTTAATTGAAAAAACAATTTTGTAGAAGACAAATGGTTTAATATCGTAAGTTTTGTTCATTTTCGTCATTTAAAGCAAAATCCGAAGTAGACATTACTTCGGATTTCATTCGAAAACAGTAGCTATTTTTAGATATTATTTTTTCAAAGTAATTTCAATAACTCCGTTTTTACCTTCGTCGCCATATTTAGCTTTAGCGCCTTCACCTTTTAATACATTCATGGATTCAATTGTACTTGAATCTAAATTAGAAACTGCTTTTGAATCCCATTTTTTACCGTCTACATAAAATAACGGCTCTTTGTCCTCGTCATTTGTTGTGAACTTAAAGTCTTCTTCCGTCTCTTTAGAAATTTTGAAATCGTAATCCCCAGATGATGAGGTTGCTATCGATATCTGTTCTTTATTGTTTTTGACATCGCTTTTAGAAGAGGAGACCTTATGTTTTATATCTGCATTGTTTATGGAAATACTATTTTGTTTAGTGTCTAAGAATATATAGATGTTATCAATGGTATCGTTATCCGAAGCTGAATTAAAACGGCTACTTACTTCGCCTTTACTTTTACTTCCTCCAGTTATTTCCAATGAAATATTCTGTATTTCCATCTTTTTATTTCTAACCGTGGTATATGAAAAATCGAAATTTTCTTTGGCTAGATCTTTTTTGATTTTTATTAGTTCGGCATCTGTGGTGTTTTTATCTATTAGAATTTCAATAGTATTTTTTGATAGGTTAGCACCCTCCGCTACATAAACTTTGTTGGTATTGAAGCTAATAAGAAACAATGCTAATAATGGAACTATTAATAAGCTTTTAAACAGATTTACTTTTTTTGACTTTTGTTGATTGATCATAACTATTCGTTTTTTGATTAATGAATTAAAAAATGGATTAATGATTGATAAATTTTGTTGGCCAGTTGCCTGTTTTAGTAATACATATTGGTATTCTTTTTTATTTTGTTTAATCTCTTTGTTGTCTGTATCTGCTAGAAATTCAAGATTTTGTTTTATAGCCGTTCTATAGAGCCATGCAATAGGATTAAACCATTGTAGTGCTGTAAAAATCTCTATTAAAAGTACATCGTATGAATGTTTTTGTAGTACGTGTACTTCTTCATGTGAAATAATGGTACCTAACTCTTTTTGACTATGTAATTTGGGGTTATATATGATTGTTGAAAAGAATGAAAAAGGAGTTACTTTGTCTGTGGTGATCACATATTTAAAACCTGCATCATCTTTACGGATTGCGGATTTAATGATTCTTTTTAATGTAATTAGTTGGAATAGAAATCTGGTCAGAAAAAAACTTGCTCCCAAAACATAGAAAGCTAGTATAATGGTAAATGGAGATATAGTATCAAAACCGTCCTGTTCATTTAGTAAATCAATACTATTTGCGTTACCAGAAATATCTTGAGTAGGTAGCTCTACAGTGTTTGTAATATAAATTAAAGGCAAGAGCACAGCGCTGAATAAACCTAACAGTAGAAAGAACCTATTGAATTTAAAAAATGTTTCCTTTCTTAATAGTAGGTAGTAAATAATGTAAAAAAGACTTAAAACAAAGCTGGACTTTAGTAGGTAATAGCAAAAATCTTCCATTTATTTTCCGTTTTCAATGAGGTTGATTATTTCCTTCAATTCATCCACAGATATTTTTTCTTCTTTGGCAAAAAAAGAAACTATATTTTTATAAGAATTGTCAAAGTACCCCACCATTTCCTTATTTACGTAGGCTTTATAATAATCCTCTTTTTTTATCAGTGGAAAGTATTGATGTGTTTTTCCATAAGCTGTAAAGCCTACAAATTTCTTGTCTTCTAAATTTCTTACTATGGTAGAAAGTGTATTGTAGTGCGGTTTGTTTTCCGTTATTTCTTCCATAATGTCTTTGACAAACGCTTTATTTAAGCGCCAGAGAATTTTCATGATTTCTTCCTCTTTGTTCGTAAGTTTTTCCATATTCAAAATATTGACAAATCTAATATAAACTATTTTCGTAGTTATAAAACTATAAAAATAGTTATTTAACGAAATTTTTAGTTTTCATTAGGTGTCAAATATCATATGTCCGCAAAAATGTTCTATCTATATTTGTTAAAATTTTTTACATGCAAGATTTTTTATTCATTGTTTGCGGACTAGCTTTATTGATAGCAGGTGGAAACTGGTTATTGAAAGCTGCGGTCGATTTATCATTGAAACTTAAGATTCCAAAAATAGTAATAGGTATGACCGTTGTATCTTTTGCAACATCGGCACCAGAATTAATTGTTAGTGTAAATGCTGCATTAGATGGTTTTCCAGATTTGGCCTTAGGTAATGTGGTGGGTTCTAATATTGCAAATTTAGGTTTGGTACTTGCTGTTACTATATTATTGAGTCCTATAGAAGTGAGTAAGAGTTTTTATACTACGGATTGGCCGGTAATGATGCTTGCTTCATTACTTTTCTTCTTCTTTATATATTTTGATGGAGTGCTTCAGCAATATGAAGGTATTGTAATGGTGGTATTTTTATTTCTTTTCTTGGTGTATTTGCTGCGTTTTCAAAAGCCAGCGGTGGTGGATCCTGAAGACGAGCCAGATGTTATGATGCCAACGTATAAGACAGCCCTATCTTTAGGCCTAGGTGGTACGGCGCTATGGGGAGGTTCTGAGCTGTTAATAAACGGAGCGGTTGGTCTTGCTACTTTATTTGGAGTAAGTGAGCGTGTAATTGCAATAACCATTGTTTCGGTAGGTACTAGTATACCCGAGTTAGCGGCATCAATTATTGCTATTTTAAAGAAAGAAAAAGCAATCTCTTTAGGAAATTTAATTGGTTCCAATATTTTTAATCTTTTAGCGGTATTAGGTATTACTTCTATAATTACTCCTATTTCTGTGATGGATGAAGGGCTTTTAACAAATGATATCTTTTGGATGTTAGGTATTTCCTTTCTTGTTCTCCCCTTGGTTTTTATACCTAAAGGATTACGATTAGGTTGGAGAGATGGAGTGGTACTTTTAGGGATGTATTTTGCTTTTATTTATATAACCATAAGGTAATTGGAATATGGTTAAGGGTAAGGAATAAAAAAACGCCCTGGAAAAAATCCAAGGCGTTTTTAATATAATCTACAATTAATTTGGTATTATACTTTAGCAGATTTAACCGTTTTAACGATAACACCTGCAATCTTGTAAGGATCACCGTTAGAAGCTGGTCTTCTATCTTCCAACCATCCTTTCCAACCACTTTCAACAGTTGCGATAGGAATACGTATAGATGCACCTCTATCAGAAATACCGAAGCTGAAATCTGTAATAGCAGCAGTTTCGTGATCACCTGTTAATCGCTGGTCGTTAAACTCTCCGTAAACAGCAATATGTTCTTTGACAACCGGTCTAAATGCCTCACATATTTTTTCATAAGTTGCTTGGTCTCCACAAGTTCTTAACGTAGTGTTAGAGAAGTTTGCGTGCATACCAGAACCGTTCCAATCCATGTCTTTTCCTAATGGTTTTGGGTGGTATTCAATATAGTATCCGTAAGATTCAGTAAGTCTGTCCAATAAGTAACGAGCTACCCACAATTCGTCACCAGCTAATTTTGCGCCTTTAGCGAATAATTGAAACTCCCATTGTCCACAAGCAACTTCTTGATTAATACCTTCAAAGTTAAGACCTGCAGCAATACATAAATCAGCATGCTCTTCTACAATGTGTCTGCCGTGAGTGTTTTTACCACCAACAGAACAGTAGTACATACCTTGTGGTGCTGGGTAACCACCTCTTGGGAAACCTAAAGGTAATTCAGTAGCCGTATCCATAATGAAATACTCTTGCTCGAAACCGAACCAGAAATCATTATCATCATCATCAATAGAAGCTCTACCATTAGATTCGTGCGGAGTACCGTCTGCATTAAGTACTTCAGTCATTACTAAATATCCATCCTTTCTTGCAGGATCCGGAAAAATAGCAACTGGTTTAAGCAAACAGTCAGAAGAACCACCTTCGGCCTGGCGTGTTGAACTTCCATCAAAAGACCACATTGGGCAATCTTCTAATTTACCACCAAAGTCATTAACCACTTTGGTCTTGCTTCTCATGTTTTGGGTTGGAAAATATCCATCTAACCAGATGTATTCTAATTTTGTTTTGCTCATAATGTGCTCGTTATAATTTAAAATAAGTTACCAACAAAAATATGTTTTTTATCAATCTGTATGAATTTTTAAGGGGGTAAATCTGTAAAAATTAAATTTATTTCTATACACCCCTAATTTTTGTCGGGTATTTTATCATATTTATATTTATACAGTGTAATTTTGTCAAATTAATAATGAATTTAGATATGATGTCATCGAGATTTAAGGCAATTGCAGAAAGTCAAAATAGAAATATTATTGCTATAGAAGAGAAGGGTAGAAGGTCGGACTTGTTCGGTATCAATGTGTTCAACGAAAAAAAGATGCTGCAATACCTTACCAAAGATGCCTTTGAAGGATTAAAAGGGGCTATGGATTCCGGTTCCAAAATAGATAGAAAAATAGCCGATCAAGTAGCAGAGGCAATTAAGGGTTGGGCCATTACAATGGGGGCTACTCATTATACACACTGGTTTCAACCTTTAACGGGTTCTACGGCCGAGAAACATGATGCTTTTTTTGACCTTATGCCAGATGGTACGGCCTTAGAGAAATTTGGTGGCGGCCAATTGGTTCAACAAGAACCAGATGCTTCTAGCTTTCCAAGTGGTGGAATTAGAAATACATTTGAAGCAAGGGGTTATACCGCTTGGGATCCATCTTCTCCTGCCTTTATTTATGGTACTACATTGTGTATACCTACTATTTTTGTTTCTTATACTGGTGAAGCTTTAGATAATAAAGCGCCATTGTTAAGAGCTTTGGGAGCGGTAGACGAAGCAGCAACCGCAGTTGCTAAGTATTTTGATAAAACCGTTACAAAGGTCAATGCAACATTGGGTTGGGAACAGGAATACTTTTTAATAGATAAAGCTCTTGCACATTCTAGACCCGATATTATGATGACCGGTCGCACTTTGGTAGGGGAAACTCCTGCAAAAGGCCAGCAATTAGATGATCATTATTTTGGTGTTATACCTAGTCGTGTATTGAGCTTTATGAGCGATTTGGAACAGGAATGTACAAAATTGGGTATACCGGTAAAGACTAGACATAATGAAGTTGCGCCAAATCAGTTTGAATTGGCACCGGTATTTGAAGAAGCGAACTTGGCAATTGACCACAACCTTCTTCTTATGGATGTGATGGATAAAATAGCCGATAAGCACCATTTTAAAGTGCTGTTCCATGAAAAGCCGTTTGCTGGGATCAATGGGTCTGGTAAGCATAATAATTGGTCATTGCAGACCAATACTGGTGTTAATCTGCTTAGTCCTGGTTCTACACCAATGAAGAACCTGCAATTTTTAACCTTCTTTATCAATACGATTAAAGCCGTTGATACTTATGAGGAGCTTTTAAGGTCGTCTATTGCATCTGCCAGCAATGATCATAGGCTGGGTGCCAATGAAGCGCCACCTGCTATTTTTTCAATATTTGTAGGTTCACAGCTTAGTAATGTCTTAGATGAGTTAGAAGGGGTATCTAAAGGTAAATTATCTCCCGAGGAAAAAACGGAACTTAAGTTGAATGTAGTAGGTAAAATTCCAGAAATTTTAATGGATAATACCGATCGTAACAGAACTTCTCCTTTTGCATTCACCGGAAATAAGTTTGAAATGCGTGGCGTTGGGTCTAAAACAAATTGTGCCAAACCTATGACCATTTTAAATACAATAGTTGCAAAGCAATTAAGGGATTTTAAAAAGGAAGTAGATGCGCTTGTCGACAAGAAAAACCTTAAAAAAGATGAAGCTGTTTTTAATGTGCTTCGTGAATATATAAAAACATCTAAACGAATTCGTTTTGATGGTGATGGCTATAGTATTGATTGGGAAAATGAGGCTAAAAGAAGAAAATTAAGCAATAATAAAAATACTCCCGAAGCTCTTGAGGTGTTGACCTCAAAAGATAGTCTTGCCCTTTTTGGCTCTATGAACGTAATGAGCGAGGTAGAGGTTAACGCCCGCCATGAAGTGGATCTTGAAAATTACATTATGCACGTACAAATAGAAGGTAGGGTGTATAATGAGTTGGTCTACGGTTTTATTGTGCCGGCCGCATTGGAATATCAAAATAAGTTGATAAAAAATGTATCGGGATTAAAAGAAATTTATGGAGCTGCACATAAAAAATTCTCCGAAGGGCAATTGACCATGATAGAAGAAATTGCCGAGCATGTAGTAAGTATCAAGAAAATGGTGGACGCTATGGCAGATGCTAGAAGAAAGGCTAACGCATTAAAAGATACCAAAAAGAAGGCTCAGGCATATTGCTATAATGTAAAACCCTATTTTTCAGATATTAGAACCCATAGTGATAAATTGGAAAAATTGATGGATAATAACATATGGCCATTAACCAAGTATAGAGAATTGCTATTTATAGAGTAAGTCTTATTCATAATTTTTAAAAATGAGGGAATATTAAGCTGAACAGAGGTTACAGTTTTAATGATTCCCTTATTTTTGCCACAAATTTATATTATGTCTACATCAAGCAGCGAAAGATATCAGCAACGTGGGGTCTCTGCCTCTAAAGAGGACGTACACAACGCGATAAAAAATATTGACAAAGGTCTTTTTCCTAAGGCTTTTTGTAAAATAGTACCTGATCACTTAACGGGAGATGAAGACTATTGCTTGATCATGCATGCAGATGGTGCCGGTACCAAGTCTTCTTTGGCATATATGTATTGGAAAGAAACAGGAGATATTTCTGTCTGGAAAGGTATAGCTCAAGATGCGTTGATTATGAATATTGATGATTTGATATGTGTTGGTGCTACAGACAATATTATGCTTTCATCAACTATAGGTAGAAATAAAAATAAAATTCCGGGTGAAGTTCTTTCTGCAATTATTAACGGAACTGAGGAATTGATCGGTGATTTAGCTGAATTTGGTATTACCATACATTCTACAGGAGGCGAAACTGCCGATGTGGGCGATTTGGTTAGAACCATTATTGTTGATTCTACGGTTACTGCTAGACTTAAAAGAAGTGATGTTGTTGATAATGCCAATATTAAGGCAGGTGATGTAATTGTTGGGCTAGAATCTTTCGGTCAGGCAAATTATGAAAAAGAATATAATGGCGGTATGGGGAGTAACGGACTTACTTCTGCTAGACATGATGTTTTTTCAAATTACTTAGCTGAAAAATTCCCTGAGAGTTTTGATGCCGAAGTACCTGAAGATTTAGTGTATTCCGGTGATGTTAAATTGACAGATGCTGTTGAGAACTCTCCCATCGATGCCGGTAAATTAGTTTTATCACCTACGCGAACATACGCACCAATTGTCAAAAAGATACTTTCAAAATATAGTGCGGATCAAATACACGGAATGATTCACTGTAGTGGTGGGGCGCAGACCAAGATTCTTCATTTTGTAGATGATCTTCATGTAATTAAGGATAATTTATTTGATGTGCCACCGCTCTTTCAATTAATTCAAGAACAGTCTGGTACAGACTGGAAAGAGATGTACAAGGTGTTCAATTGTGGGCATAGATTAGAATTATACCTTCCGGAAGAGATTGCCAACGATATTATTGAGATATCTAAAAGTTTTGGGGTAAATGCACAGATTGTTGGTAGGGTAGAGGCATCAGATTCAAAAAAACTGACAATTTCAAGCAAGTACGGCACCTTTGTGTACTAGCACATACGATTAGAGCAAATAAATCGTTCTTTTTGTATAAACCTATCTTGCTATGGAAAGAAAAGAATTTTTAAGAACCCTAGGCGCGGGTGCTGCATTTGCCATAACGTTTCCTTGTTTGGGCAGTTGTTCTAAAGACAATGAAGTTGAGGGAGATATTGTTGCGCAACCTACAGATGTAGATTTTACTATTGATCTTACTTCAGATGAAGCTTCCAATCTAGCTGAAAATGGCGGATTTATTTTAAAGAACCTGGTAGTCGTTGTTAGAAATTTAGAAGGTGAATTTGTTGCCGCTACTCAAATATGTAGCCACGAGCAGTACGACCAAGTTAGATTTATAGATCAAGAAGGTGGTATTTTTTATTGCGATGTGCATGGATCTAAGTTTTCACAAACGGGCTCGCCATTAAATGAAATTCCTAATAGCACATCAAAAGCATTAAAAATATATAATACCTCACTTGAAGGTGATATTCTACGTGTCTTTGAATAATCTATTAAACTACCCTATTTAAACCAATAACTCCAACCTAACTTATTATTCTTTAATGATTAACATGACCCCCAAGTAGAGAAAGTAAGTGAAATATATTTGTGCTTTATTAATAGTTTTGATGACCTGCTTTACGTACGGTCAAGATAAAAAGTACGTTACGGTAAAAAAGTCGTACGAAGTTATGGGCGGCGATTTCGATATTACTGTAATTTCCGTTGATGAGGAGCTGGGGTATATTTACATACAAGAGGCTTTGGCAGAAGTTCAAAGAATAGAAAAACTTATTTCATCTTGGGATGCGGAATCTGAAACTAGTTTGATCAATAAAAATGCGGGTATCAAACCTGTTCCGGTAAGTTGGGAACTTTTTAAATTAATAGAGCGATCCATACAAATCTCTGAGATTACAAATGGGGCTTTTGATATCACTTTTACGCCCTTGAATGATTTATGGAAGTTAGATGGTTCTATGGAGTCCATGCCAACAACTGCAAACGTAAAGGCTAGACAGGCTAGAATAGGATACAGGAATATTGTTTTAAATAGTAAAGACCAAACCGTATTTCTACGTAAGAAGGGAATGCGAATCTCCTTTGGAGGTATAGGCAAAGGTTTTGCTGCAGATAAGGCAAAAGCCTTATTGGTGTCGAAAGATGTTAAAGCCGGTATTATCAATTTAGATGGCGATATTACTAGCTGGGGTACAAAAGTAACCGGTGATAAATGGTTGATAGGGGTGGTAAATCCCGATTTGAAAGGAGGTATTGCCTCATGGATTCCTATTCTTGAATCTTCTGTTGCAACTACATCTAGTGATGGAAACTTTATTATGTCAGGTAATAAGAAATATACCCATATTTTAAATCCGAAAACAGGATTTCCTGCTACTGGTATCAATAGTGTTTCTGTATTTGCAAAAAGTGCGGAATTATCAGATGCTTTGGCAACTTCTATTTTTGTAATGGGGCTAGATGCTGGTCTGGCGCTTATTAATCAACTTGGGGATACAGAGGTAATTATAGTTGATAGTGCTAATAAAATGTATAAGAGCAATGGCATTCTGCTCAACTGAGTAAAATACATTCAAAGAATACATTCTTTATTTTATTTCTAAGGTCGATAATCACTTTAGCGTGTCCGTAATTTTATTGTAAATTTGCCGTACAAGTGAAGTAAGCATATGATAGACAAATTAAACATAGTAAAACAACGGTTTGATGAGGTTTCAGACCTTATTATCCAACCTAACATAATATCTGACCAAGATAAATATGTAAAGCTTACTAAAGAATATAAAGACCTTAAAGATTTAATGGATAAGCGAGATGAATATCTAGAGCTTACCAATAATATTGCCGAAGCTGAGGAAATTATTGCCGATGGCAGTGATGAAGAAATGCTGGAAATGGCGAAGATGCAGATGGAAGAGGCTAAGGGTTCGCTTCCAAAGCTAGAAGAGGAAATCAAATTGATGTTGATACCAAAAGACCCTGAAGATGCAAAGGATGTGGTAGTTGAGATCAGAGCTGGAACGGGTGGTGATGAAGCCAGTATTTTTGCTGGTGACCTTTTTAGAATGTATACCAAGTATTGCGAAGGCAGAGGATGGAAAACCAATGTGATCGATCTTAGTGAAGGTACTAGTGGTGGATATAAAGAAATACAATTTGAAGTATCGGGTACCGATGTATATGGAACCTTAAAGTTCGAAGCTGGTGTTCATCGTGTGCAAAGAGTACCACAGACCGAAACCCAAGGTAGGGTACATACAAGTGCCGCAACGGTTATGGTTTTACCAGAAGCTGAAGATTTTGATGTACAAATAGACCCTAAAGATGTTCGTATAGATTTTTTCTGTTCGTCTGGTCCTGGTGGGCAATCTGTAAACACTACATATTCTGCAGTACGTTTAACGCATATTCCAACAGGCTTGGTTGCGCAGTGCCAAGATCAGAAGTCTCAACATAAAAATAAGGACAAAGCATTTAGAGTACTTCGTTCTAGATTGTATGATCTGGAATTGGCGAAGAAACAAGAAGAAGATGCTGCCAAACGAAACTCTCAAGTGAGCAGTGGTGACCGTTCTGCAAAAATTAGAACGTATAACTATCCACAGGGTAGGGTAACCGATCATCGTATAGGTCTTACTTTATATGACTTATCTAATATTATTGATGGGGATATCCAGAAGATAATCGATGAGTTGAGTTTTGTTGAAAATACCGAAAAATTGAGGGAAGCCTCCGAGATATTTTAAGATATGACTACCCAAGAATTGGTTGCCCAAATACATAAAAAACAATCGTTTTTATGTATAGGCTTGGATACGGACTTAGAAAAAATTCCTGCTTTTTTATTAGAGGAAGAAGATTCCATTTTTGAGTTTAATAAAGCAATTATAGATGCCACACACGATTTATGTGTGGCATATAAGCCCAATATAGCCTTTTATGAAGCCTATGGCGTACAAGGGTGGTCTGCATTGCGCAAAACAATTAAATACCTCAATAAGAACTATCCTGAAATTTTTACCATTGCTGATGCCAAACGTGGTGATATTGGGAATACTTCAACCAGATATGCAAAGGCATTTTTTGAGGATTTAAATTTTGATTCCATCACAATTGCCCCGTATATGGGAAAAGATTCCGTTGAACCATTTTTACAGTTCAAGGATAAACATACTATTTTACTTGCCTTAACTTCAAATGAAGGTGCCTTTGATTTTCAAACCAAAAAAATCGATAATAAAGAGTTGTATAAAGAAGTATTGTCTGTCTCTACGACCTACAAAGGCTCTGAAAATTTAATGTACGTGGTTGGTGCCACTAAAGCAGAGTATCTCAAAGAAATTCGAAAAATAGTACCAAACAGCTTTTTGTTGGTGCCTGGTGTAGGCGCACAAGGTGGTAGCTTGGTAGATGTTTGCGAATATGGTATGACAAAAGATATCGGACTACTTATAAATTCTTCGCGCGGAATTATCTATGCGTCTGACCAGGAGGATTTTGCAGATACCGCTAGAGAAAAGGCAAAAGAATTACAAGAGGCGATGAAAAGAGAATTAGATAAACTAAACTAAGTCTTCTAAAGTTTTTTTGATTTTCTGTGCTTTCGATTCAAAAAATTCGCCCAATTGCGTATTTGATTGAATGGTGGATGCTTTCTCTAAAAACATTTGATATTGATACTCTAATAGGCTTATCATGTCTGTATTTGCTTCTAAAGGTGTTACTGTTCCTACTTTACAATATTGCTTTTCCATAATCCTGGTTTTAGTTTCTTACAAATATACGTTCAGATTCAGGTTTTGGATGTGTGTATGTGCAGCGGTACACCTAATTTATAGGTAATATGTCTTTTTTTTAACAAATACCGATAGAATAATTTAATTGAATGGGCATACTTGCTGAATTTTTATATTCTTAAACAGATTGTGAAAAAGAATATATACATTGTACATTACAACTTATTTTAAATGATAACCTGTGCTCCACTACATAACTTACCATTATAAAACCGCTACTGAGTGGGTTACATTTGTACACGGTGCAGGTGGTAGTTCTTCTATATGGTATAAGCAGATACGAGAATTTAAAAAGCATTTTAATGTTTTACTGTTAGATTTAAGAGGGCATGGTAATTCTAAACCTAGTTTAAAGAATGTATTCGATGAAAAGTATACGTTTAATGTTATAACCAATGATATTGTTGAGGTAATAGATTTTGAGAATATTCAAAAATCTCATTTTATAGGAATTTCATTGGGTACTATTTTAATAAGAAATTTAGCGGAGAATCACCCTGAACGCGTAGAAAGTATGGTGATGGGCGGTGCTATAATGAAATTGAACTTAAGGTCTCAGATTTTAATGAAACTAGGTATCATTTTTAAAACGATTATACCTTACTTATGGCTGTATAAGTTCTTTGCAATTATCATTATGCCCAATAAGAATCATAGGGAATCTAGATTGCTTTTTGTTCGTGAAGCAAAAAAGTTATATCAAAAAGAATTTATTAGATGGTTTAAGCTGACGTCGGAGATAAATCCGTTGTTGCGATTTTTTCGGTCGGCAGACATCAATATCCCCACATTATACGTAATGGGAGAAGAAGATTATTTGTTTTTACCTAGTATTCGCAAAATAGTAGGCTTGCATAAAAGTTCACAATTGGTAGTGGTTGAAAATTGTGGTCATGTGGTAAATGTTGAACAGCCCAGATTTTTCAACGAAAAAGTAATAGACTATTTAAGTGGGCAACGCTCAATTTAGTTTCTAAATAATGTACTCGTCATTGCTGTGCTTACAAGAGTATAAAATAAAAAAAAACCGATGCTCCCACCGGTTTTTACTAACTAACTAACTCAAAAAATAACTAACTCAAAAAATTGAAAATGAATGCTTTAATACTGTTCTGTTAAGTTTTAACGCATAACTTTTTAAGTTATTGTAGCTCAGTATAAAAAACTACTTTTTATCTTGAAGAGCGAATACTTTTTTAAGTACATCTGTAGTTCTTGAAGAAAATTGTGTTCTAATTTGTTCCTCTTCTACAGCGATCATTTTATATACACCAGATAATGCTTCTTGCGTAACATAATCCGTTAAATCAGGATTAATATTGTTGGTCAATGGTATAGCGTTGTATTTGGTGATTATGGAACTCCAAATTTTATCAGCTCCTACTTTTTTGAAAGAATCACTGATTACAGGGTTGAATTTGGCATATAATTCAGTATTCGTTTTGGTTTCTAAATAGGTTGTTGCAGCATCATTATCTCCTAGAAGAATATTTTTAGCGTCTGCAAAAGACATATCCTTTACGGCATTTACGAAAATAGGGGTAGCTTCGGACACTGCATCTTCAGCGGCACGGTTTAACACCTTTAAGCCTTCATCTGCTAAACTGCCTAAACCAATATCTCGTAAGGTCTTATCTACCTTTTGTAAATCTTCGGGCAGTAAAATTTTAACCAATTCGTTTTTATAGAATCCGTCAGTTGCGGTTAATTTGCTTACTTGCTTTTCTATCCCTTGGTCTAAAGCTTCTTTTAAGCCATTGGCAATGGTTTCGTTGCTAAGTACGGTATCTGTAGATGTTGGTAGTTGATTTACAACTTGCTGTAATTCATTACACGATACTGCTAATAGCATGCAAAGTGCCAAACTGATTTTTTTAATCATTATTGTATTATTTAAATAGGGTTTACTTTAGTATTTACGAGAATATCACTGTTTTATTGTTGTACACCATTGTTTTGCGTGCAATATGGAGTTTTACTCCTCTGGACAGTACAATTTTTTCTAAGTCTCTACCCTTGGTAATAAAATCTTCAATAGAGTGAGAATGGGTTACAGTGGTAACATCTTGTTCAATTATTGGACCGGCATCTAGTTCTTCAGTTACATAATGGCTAGTTGCACCAATGATTTTCACACCTCTTTTAAATGCCGCATGATACGGTTTTGCTCCTGCAAATGCTGGTAAAAAAGAATGGTGGATATTTATTATTTTGTTAGGGTATTTGTCGATAAGTGTACCGCTCACAATTTGCATATATCTTGCTAAAACAATAAAATCTACATTATACTTTTCAAGAATCGCTATTTGTTCTTGTTCGGCAGCTACCTTATTTGCTTTGGTAAAGGGAACATGAAAAAACGGAATGTCAAACTGATCGGCTATGTACTTTAAGTCATTATGGTTGCTAAGAATAAACGGAATTTCTACAGCCAGTTCGCCAGATTGGTATCTACTTAATAAATCATAAAGGCAATGATTATATTTCGAGACAAATATTGCCATTTTAGGTAATTTGTCATCGGTGTGCAAGCTCCATTCCATATTATATGGTGTAGCCAACTCCTTTTGAAACAAAGTTTTAAAATGCTCTAGATCAGATAGGTCATCTTCGAATTCAACAACGGTACGCATAAAGAATACGTTGGCAGGTTTGTCTACATGCTGATCAAGATATACAATGTTACCCTGGTTTCTATGAATAAATCCGGTTACGGTGCTTATAATACCCGCTTGATCCGGACAATGAACTAGTATAGTTGTTTTCAATTGTAAGGTATTTTTGAAGTCAAAAATAGCCTATAATCCTTTAAATACTTGTTATAATACGTTGTTATGTAATATTTTTTGGATAATTATGAATGTTCCGCTTTCCAAGCCTTGTAAGATTTTCTAAAGCTTTTGATCTCTTTTCTTAACAGGTTGATGTATTCGGTTTCCTTTACTCCATGTTTTTCAAGACCCATGCAGTAAGAGTTAATGTTTCTTATAATAATATTGATGTACGAAATGGTTTCTTTGCGCTCATTAGTACAGTTGGAGTATTCTACTTGAGCGATTTTTTGAGGTATAAGAATAGAATCCGTCAAAATGGAATTGGCCATTATATCCCTAAGACTTTTTGATTCGCATAGGCGCATTAAATCTTTATTGAATGTAACGTACGAGGCAATCTCTCTGCTCATTGTGCAGAGTTCCAGTGCTTTTCTGTAAATAGGCAGATGTTTTAAACTTCTATATGCCATTGTGTGGGGTATTGTTAGTGTCATATAAAATTACGTTAGTTATTTGATAATTTTCTATTGAATGTAAACGTAATTTGTATTTTTACCTTTGATAACAAATAATTAAACAAATATACTTTTGAATCCAAAGATAGATGAGCTTAATTGGAAAATACTGAAACAATTGCAGGATAATGCAAGGGAATCTTTTGCTAATATTGGTCGTTCTGTAGGGCTTACGGCACCTGCTGTAGCCGAGCGTGTAAAGAAAATGGAAGACCTGGGTATTATACATGGTTACAAGGCAGAAGTGTCTCATGCATTAACAGGTCATCAGTTGAAAGCGATTATTACGTTAAGGGCGTTTATGGGAAAATTAAAACCCTTTTTAGCTGTAGTGCCAAGCTTGCAAGAAGTCATAAACTGTTATAGAATTACTGGTAATGAGAATATTGTAATGGAGGTGGTACTTAAAGATCAATTTCATCTTGAAAAATTTATTGATCAGCTTATTCAATATGGTGAAACTAGAACCCATATTGTTCTTTCTCAGGTGATTTCCAATGCCCCAATGCATAAAATTAAATGATTTTAATCTTAAACGCTTATTGAAGCTTGGGATAAAATCATGAATGGAAAATGAAGGTTAGCTAATAATTAGACCTTGGTAAATGCTTGTAGATAATTTTGGCTAGATTTTTGATAGAAATTAAATAATGAAAAAAATACTACTTCTCACTTTCGTTTTAACCTCTACGGCAATATTTTCTCAAGAATTGAGGCTTTTAAGAGGTGCTATTTCAGAAAATATAATTGTTAACGATACGGTAAACGAAACTTACTCTCTTTATTTACCTACTAACTTTGAGGTCAATAAGGTTTGGCCTGTTGCTTTTGTAATGGACCTTAAGGGTAAGGGTAAGGCTGCAATGTCAATGTTGGTCAATGCCGCCGAGCAAGAGGGATATGTTTTGGCTAGTTCAGATAATATGAGCGATTCACTATCTATCTCAGAAAATGTTCTAATAGCCAACAGAATGTTCAACTCCGTTTTTAGTACTATACCAACTGAAAAAAACCGTGCTTATACGGTAGGTTTTGGTAGCGGTGCAATGTTCGCTTCCATTCTGCCGACTTTTATAGGTAAACTAGATGGTGTAATTTCTATTGGAGCAGCTATTGGGAATGTGGAAATTTTGAACCCAAAGAAGCCTTTTCAATTTGTTGGGCTGGTAAATAGGTCCGATTATAATTTTACCGAGATGAATAATAGTAAGGATCTGCTGAATAAATTAAAATTCCCCAATGAACTTATTGTTTTTGATGGTGAACGTTTGTTACCGGAAAGTGACTTAATCGTAAATGCATTTAGAATGTTGACTTTAACAAGTATGGCTAAAGGTCATATAGTAAAAAATGATAGTTTGGTGACTTCGTCATATAATCGGTTTTTAACCTTGGCCAATAATCATCTAACTGACCAAAAACCACTTTTGGCAAGGTATCAGCTATTGGATATGGAAAAAATCTTCAATCCTTTTATGGAATTAGATTCTTTGAAAGCTACGCAAAAAACATTGAAAAGAAGTACTGTTTATAGACAAGCCAATAGAAGTCAGAACAGTTACTTTTTAAAGGAATCTTTTACTAAAGAAGATTATAGCTATTATTTAGAAGAAGATGTTATCTCTTATAATTATGCAAATTTAGGTTGGTGGAATTTTCAAATGCAAGAGTTAGATAAATTAGATAAGAGCGCCAACCTTTATGAGCGACAAATGTCTAGTAGGTTACGAGGTTATATCAATGCTTTGGTGTCAGATAATATTGATTTTGTTTCCGCCCAGGAAAATGTAGATTTCGAAGCCCTTAATTTACTGTATATGATGAAGACTATTACTTCGCCCAAAGGGTTTGATGCATATTTGAAGGTAATTTCCATTAGTTCTAGAATGGAAGATTATGGTACTGCTCTTTTTTATTTAGAAGAGTTGCTTAAAAATGGCTATACAGATAAAAATTCGTTGTATTCGCTAGAGCACACAGCTCTATTTAGAATTATGCCGGAGTTCAACGAAATGGTTGAAAAATATCTAAAAAGTGCCAGGTATGATGTTATTGAACGGTAAGGTGTGGTACATTTTCTAGATTCCAGTCTATTACCAAACCTTTAGCTAACGACTTTGCAATTTCTTTTCCGTAAAGAACTTCACATAAATACAAGGCTGCTTCAAAACTTTTTGCCCCTCCGGCTGAAGTAATATATTTTCCATCATGTACAAAAAGAACATTGTCCTTGATGTTAAGATGAGGAAACATAGCTCTGTAATTTTCAACATCACTTGGAAAAGTAGTGGATGCAACAGTGTCTAAAATTCCTGCTTTAGCTAAAGGAAAAGCGCCATCGCAATGACTGGTAACGTACAATGCATTTTTATCAACCTGTTTAATAAAGTTGATCATTGCTTCATCTTTTAAATCGTTATCCATGCTATGTTCTGCACTCGGTACAACCAAAATGTCAATTGTGGGCAGGTCATCTTTTGTATAATCATAGTCTGGTAAAATGCGTACGCCCTCAAAAGTGGTAATGGGTTCTAGCGTATTTGCTACGGTAAAGGTATTCATCGCCTTTATGCCGTCTCTAAATTTTGTATGTTGAAATATATCGAACGGTGCAGTAAATTCTGTGTTGAAAGTGCCGTTCATTATAAGAAATGCAACGTTGTAATTTTCGGGGTTTAGTTCGGGCAGTGTTCTAACTACTTCATTGGTAATAGCTTTTTCGTTTTCGTTTTTTTGTTGGTTACAACTAATTAGTATAATCGGTAATAGAGATAAGAGGTATATAGATTTCATATGGATATATTTCGACTTCTAAAGTACAATGATAAGTGAAAAACTTACAATGATTATATTGTATTTTTGATGTGTAAAAGTAGAGAAATGAGAATAAGTATAATAGGATTATTGTTGTGTATAGTTGTTTCATGCGGACAAGAGAAAAAGTATCATGATGCAAAACCCGATATAAAATCAATAACTAAGTCAGATAAATTAGCGGATATTTTACTTTTTCAGGAAGAGCTGAACGCTGAATTCAAAAACCCTGAGACTTCTCCTTTAGCAGATAGGTTTAGAATTGATTTTGAAACATTGAATTTCTTTGCCCCTGATACTAATTATATTGTTGAGGCAAAGTTGATAAGAACTCCGGATGCACTGCCGTTTTCTATGCCAACTACCACAGGGCGAGAGTCAACAGAAGTTGTATATGGTATTGCCAAGTTTACTTTAAATGGTAAAGAACATGAATTGGAAATTTATCAATCTCCAGAGTTAATTACCCAAGACAAATATGAAGATTATTTGTTTTTACCTTTTACCGATAAAACCAATGGGGAAGAAACTTATGGTGGTGGAAGGTATTTAGATTTAAGAATACCGAATGGCAGTACAATTGTTTTAGATTTTAATAAAGCCTATAATCCGTATTGTGCCTACAACAAAAAGTTTAGTTGCCCAATTGTACCCAAGGTGAATCATTTAGATACTGAAATTAGGGTAGGGGTAAAAGCTTTTGAACATTAATCGATGAAAATAAAAAACCTCGGCAGGTATTGCCGAGGTTTTAAAACTTAAACTATAAAATCAACCATTAATTATATCAACAATTAGAAAGAGTAGATAGCTGCTACTAAGAAAGAAGATAAGCTTTTAGAAGCTGCACCGTCTGCATCAAAGTAAGGCTCTACATCGCTACCCCAAGAATCTAATCTAATTTCTGGCTTAATAATCAAGTTGTCTACTGAGTAGCTACCTGTTAATGTTAACGCAAGTACACTTGGGTCGTCATCTACTAAATCAGACATTACTGTGAAATACTCACCTCTTAAACCAATAGAAAAGTCATCTGATGTTGCGTATTGTGGGTATAGAGCTACACCAGAAAAGCCTTCGCCATCATTGTCTGCATAAGCAGCATTTATTCCTAAGAAGAACTCATCAGAAAGATCAAAACCACCTGTATAGTCAATTTCGAATCCTAATGCCTCTCCACCATCATAGTAAAGGTTTAAGTACTGACCTGCATAACCTAATTGAGCTCCTGCAGAGTAAGCACCGGTTAAGTTGTTGTTCGTGTCAGTTACGTTCATAATAGCCAACATTAAGCTGAAATCATCAGAAAGTGCGAAATCTGCTTTTAAACCAACATGAGAAAAAGGTCCACTAGAGAACAAGTAAGATGTGCTGTAGTTAAAGTTACCTACAGGAGAAATTACTTCGTACCCTAAGTATGTATTGAATCTACCCATTGTTAAAGTAGTAGCATCAGATACGTTCCAGTAAGCATATAATTGATTAAGGTTGTAACCACCAACTGCATCATCGCCTCTAGGTCCAAAAACAACATCTGCAACTACACCTGTTGATTCTCCTTCGTAAGCGGCAATAATATTTGCCATACCTAGTGCGAAACCTAGTTCATTTGCAAATGAACTACCAAATGATTGAGGTGTAGCATCTGAAGCGCTTAAATTTGTTTGGTAGTATGCATCTACAGAACCGCTAATGCTTACTTTTTTCTCTTCTTCATCTTCTTGAGCTACCACCCCGGCAGCTGCAAAAAGCATAAGACCTGTTGCAAAAATATTTTTTACGTATTTTGTATTTATAATCGTTTTCATAAGTTTTGATTTAATCCCAACTGGGATGAATTAATTTTGAGAAATTTATTTATTGAAAAGGTTATGTAACGGAGCGTTCTGCAAAACGCTCCGTATTTTTTTTAGTGTTGGTTCATTCTGAAATCGGCATAAGCATCCATTCCGTGCTCATGAAGATCTAAACCTTCAACTTCTTCTTCTTTAGAAACTCTAAGACCTATAGTAGCTTTAAGTACGCCTAAGATGATACCAGAAGTAACAATACAGAACCCACCTACGATCAATACACCGTATAATTGCGTCATGAACTGAGCTCCACTAGCCATGCTACCGAAGATACCTACAACCAATGTTCCCCAGATACCACAGATTAAGTGAACCGCTACTGCACCAACAGGGTCATCTAATTTTAATTTATCAACTAAAGCAACACCACCTACTATAATGATACCTGCTATGAAACCAATGATAACAGCTTCGTTAGGAGACATTAAATCAGCTCCTGCAGTAATACCTACTAAGCCACCAAGAATACCGTTTAAGAACATTGTCAAATCTAAGTTCTTATAAAGAATAGTAGAGGTGATCATTGCTCCAAAACCACCTGCTGCGGCAGCTAAACTAGTTGTAACCAATACTAAAGATGTTAATTCTGGATCGGCAGATAATACTGAACCACCGTTAAAACCGAACCAGCCTAACCATAGTATTAATACACCTGCAGTTGCCATTGGTATACTATGACCTGGTATTGCGTTTGGCTTACCGTCTTTACCGAATTTGCCAATTCTTGAACCTAAAAGGTATATTGCTACCAAAGCAGCCCATCCACCAACAGAGTGTACTAATGTAGAACCTGCAAAATCATAGAATCCCCAAGAATCCAAGAATCCGCCACCCCATTTCCAAGCACCTACTATAGGGTATACCAAACCAACATAGATTACGGTGAATATCATGAAAGCTCCAATTTTCATACGTTCTGCTACCGCACCAGATACAATTGTAGCTGCTGTTGCCGCAAACATTCCTTGAAAAAGGAAATCTGTCCACCATGTATAACCACCATCTGCATAATCAGGTGTCATACCGCCTTCAGGGGCACCAATACCAAAACCTGCAAATTTTAATAAGCCCATATCTCCATCTTCAAAACCTGGGTACATTAAGTTGAAACCCCATGCATAATAAAGAAGTAGACCACCGGTAATAATGAATATGTTTTTAAATAATATGTTTATTGTATTTTTTTGTCTTGTTAAGCCAATTTCTAAAAAGGCAAAACCTGTATGCATGAAGAATACCAATGCGGTAGCCAACATCATCCATACGTTATTTGCTGTAAATAATCCTGCGTCCATTTCGTTTAGTTTTTAGTTAGTTATTTTTTATTTAGTTAATACCGGCTAAACCGTCTTCCTTAGTTCTAATTCTGTATGCTTGAAGGACTTCAGAAACAAATATTTTACCATCTCCAACATTTCCAGAGTATGCGGCTTCAAGAATTTTGCTCACTGTTTTTTCAAGAAAGTCATCAGATACTACTATTGTTAAGTATCTACGCTGAATATCAGTAGTACTATAAGATATACCACGGTATACGTGACCTTCTTTTTCGTTACCAACACCTGTTACATCCCAGTAACTGAAGAAATTAACTTCAATACTGTGCAACGCTTCTTTGACTTCGTCAAATTTTGATTTTCTAATAATTGCCTCGATTTTTTTCATTTGAATAAGTTTTTGATATTGCCAAATATATGTTAAAAACATTCACACCCTAAAAATATTAGGGGATCATCGCTAATTTTTATCAGTATCTTAAATTATACCCCCTAATTTTTAGGGTTATGCTATTTATGATTGAATATTTTGATGATATCGAGAATTGGAAAAGACGATTTTAGGTTTATCGTCGAATAATCGGCAGGAAAATGCATAATTATCTAACGATTGTTTAATAAATCGGTAAATACCTGAAAAAATGTATAAAAATAAAATAGTGTATGTTGAATGTTAGTTCTATAACATTCTGCAGATCCAAAGACCTAAAGAGATCGCTAAAATTCCAATTGCCACACTCATACCCATGTATAGTGACATTTGTAGAAGAGAAGATTCTTTAAAAAGTATATTGCTTTCCAAAGCAAAAGTGGAGAAAGTAGTAAAGCCTCCGCAAAATCCGGTGGTCAATAATAATGTTTGATTTTCTGAAATGTAATTGTTCTTTAAAGAGAGACCTATAAGGATACCAATAATTAAACAACCGATAATATTAACGAGAAATGTACCTAAGTAGAAATTTGAATAGTAGGCGTTAAGGTTTTTTGATATTAAATATCTTAATATGCTACCTAAACCTCCTCCTAAGAAAACCAGTAAAATTTGTTTCATACCTTATAAAGGTAAAAACTAAACTGCTTTCTTGTAGCTGGTAGTAAGTAAATCTAATGGATAGATAACAGAAGTTGGTTTTTTAGATAGCTTTTGAGCAGATGTTTTCGATTTTTGAGAAACACTTATTAAGCTAACTGCGACCAATGCAACGTTGATACCTACTAGTACTAAAAAAATTGTAAGAAATGTCATCATAATTTATTGCACCTTTATAGATGAATAACGCAAAATTACGGTATTTGGTATATTAAACGAGGATATTGGCCGTTTTGTTGTGAAAACGTTAATTTTTGTGGTGTAGGAAAAAAATTAACTATTCTTTTAGGAAAAACTTTATAAAGAGCAACAAAATCAAGAAAAGTGCAAAGGAAATACCGATCCATTTAACACCCTTAAAGTTTTTGCGATGAAATTCTAGATCTTTTCTGTAAGAAATGATGATTATGATGGCAAAAACCACTGCAAATAGGATTGCAAAAATGATTTGTCCGGTGCTAAACATATTTTAATATTTTTACGCAAAGCTAACCTAAAACGATAAAATAAAGATGAAAAACAAAATCAATGCGGTTAAGGAATTTCATAATTCTTTTGGTCTAGGTGTTTCTGAACAAATGATTGCAGATTTGGGTGCAGCAAAAAATATGTTGCGTTTTAATCTAATGGATGAAGAAAACAAGGAATATTTAGAGGCTGCCCAGAATAATGATTTGGTTGAAGTGGCAGATGCCCTTGGCGATATGTTATATATATTGTGTGGAACTATATTAGAACATGGTATGCAATATAAGATTGAAGAGGTGTTCAATGAAATACAACGTAGTAATATGAGTAAGCTGGGCGAAGATGGTAAGCCTATTTATCGTGAAGACGGTAAGGTTTTAAAAGGTCCTAATTACTTTAAACCTAATATAGATGAGATTTTAAGTAAATAAAAAGGGGGCAATTTGCCCCCTTAATTGTTTTTGTTAAGATTTTACTTGGTAGCGCCATCCAAACTTGTCTTCAGATTTATTGTACTGAATATCTGTAATGATTTTCTTTAGGCGTTCACCAAAACTGTTTTCAAGTTCTGGTAAGTCATAATCAGTGTCTCTATAGCCAAAGCCGGCAATAGGTGAAATAACGGCAGCGGTACCTGCGCCGAACATTTCTTTTAGAGAACCGTCTTTTGCAGCGGCAACAACTTCTTTTACCGTAATTTTTCTAACCTCGGTCTTAATGCCTTGGTCTTTGGCAATTTCCAAAATACTCTTTCTGGTGATACCGTCTAATATACGGTCACTGGTTGGGCCGGTTAATAGTGTGTCATTAATTCTTATGAAAATGTTCATTGCACCAGCTTCTTCTATATACTCATGGCTGGTGTCATCTGTCCATATTACTTGATTATATCCTTTTTCAATGGCTAATTGGGTAGGGTAAAACTGACCTGCATAATTACCACCTGCCTTAGCATAACCCACACCGCCATTGGCAGATCTAGAATATTTTTCTTCGATAAGAACCTTTACCTTGCCAGAGAAGTAAGCGCCAGAGGGCGCACAAGCAATGATGAATTTATATTCATTGGCAGGCGAGGCATGAAATCCATTCCCTGAAGCGAACATAAACGGTCTAATATAAAGTGATCCCCCATCTTTGGTAGGTATAAAATCCTTGTCTAAATTTAGCAGTGTTGTTAAACCTTCCATAAAGTAATCTTCTGGAATTTGTGGTATGCACATTCTTGCTGCAGAAATGTTTAAACGCTTATGGTTGTCTAACGGTCTAAATAAAAAGACGTCATTGTTCTTGTCTTTATAAGCTTTCATTCCTTCAAAAATTGATTGTCCGTAATGGAAAATCTTAGCTGAAGGATCTAGTGTAATGGGTTGGTATGGTGTAATTGTTGGAGTTTCCCATGCTCCATTTTTATATGTACAGACCAACATATGATCGGTAAATACAGACCCAAAGGCTAAATTGTCAAAATCTACTTGGTCAATTTTTGAATTTTTAACCTTTTCTATTATAATATCTTTCGTTGCAATACTCATGAAATACGTAACTTTAGTTGAATAAAATTAAACAAATATCCCTACTAGGCCTTCTTTTTTAGTTGAAAAATGATCAGTTTTGCAGGTATATCAACATTTTTGAGATTTATGAAAGGATTTAACATATTACTTGTCTTTTTGTTTGGCTTTTTTTCATGCTTTGCACAGCAAAATACTAATGTCAATTCGTCACAATTCTATGGTGATGAGTTCGAAATCACTTCTTTAAGTGATAAGAAAGAGGTAATGAAACAATTTGCGGGCATGCCGGTTTCAGATTCTTTGAACCTTCAGTTTAAAACTAAAGTGAAAGAAGTTTGTAAGGTAAAGGGCTGTTGGATGATTGTTGAATTGCCAGAAGGTAATCAAGCGATGGTACGTTTTAAGGATTACGGTTTTTTTATGCCTGCCGATATTCTGGAGAAAGAAGTTGTTTTGAACGGATTGGCCTATGTTGAAGAAATGAGTGTAGATGATCAAAGACATTATGCTAAAGATGGTGGTAAAACGGCCCAAGAGATAGCACAGATAACAACTCCAAAAAGAACTTATAGTTTTGAGGCTTCTGGAGTTTTAGTACCCAATTAATTGGAAAGGGAAATTATTACAACGGCCGATGGTTCTACAACCATCCAGATTAAAGATTGGCAAGAGCAGTACCATTCAAAACATGGTGCTATTCAAGAGGCTTATCATGTCTTTATTCACTCAGGTTTAGATTTGTACAAAAATCAAACTATAGATATTCTTGAAATTGGTTTTGGTACCGGCTTAAATGCGTTGATTACTTTAATCGAGTTCCAGAAAAGAAACTTAAAGGTTAATTATACTGGGGTAGAGGCTTATCCAGTTTCTAACGATGAGCTGGCTCAATTAAACTATTTGGAACAACTCAATGCACAAGCGCTAGAAAATCATTTTAAGGTTATGCATGCATCCCCATGGGAAGAAGTTGTTGCTCTAACTCCAGATTTTAATCTTAAAAAAGAGCAAAAGTTATTTAAGGACATCGATGTGATAAATGCTTTTGATTTGGTCTATTTTGATGCATTTGGTGCACGGGTGCAACCCGAACTATGGACGGTTGAAATTTTTCAAATTATGTTCAACGCTGTAAAAAGTGGTGGCTATTTGGTTACTTATGCAGCAAAAGGCAGTGTTAGAAGAGCTATGCTTGAGGTTGGGTTTTTGGTAGAACGATTACCAGGTCCCCCAGGAAAAAGAGAAATGCTTCGAGCAAAAAAACCGTAGCTATTTAAGCATTAATATAACTTTAACGCCTTGCAGGTCAATAAGATTGGCGACAATGTTAAATCCAAATTAAATTGCATATCTACGAGCATCAAAAGCAATATCTTTATTCCATGAAAGTATTGATAACAGGTGCAACGGGTTTAGTAGGTAGCGAGTTGGTATCTCAATGCCATGAAAAGGGTTATGCTGTTAATTACCTTACTACAAGAAAAAATAAAATTGTTTCAGAAGTAAACCATAAAGGTTACTATTGGAATCCATCAAAAGGAGAAATAGATCCTAAGTGTTTAGATGGTGTTTCTGTCATAATAAATTTAGCTGGTTCAAGTATTTCCAAAAGATGGACGAGTAGTTATAAAAAAGAAATTATTGATAGTAGGGTCAATACCCTTGATCTACTTAAAAAGACACTTCTAAAGATTGAGGGGCATACCGTTAAATCTTTGGTGTCTGCCTCTGCTATTGGTGTTTATCCAGATTCCTTAAGTAATTATTATACGGAGGAAGAAACCAAGGTCGATGATAGTTTTTTAGGCGAAGTTGTAAACCTTTGGGAGAAAAAAGCCAATGAATTTAAATCTTTAGGGTTAACCGTTGCCAAAGTTAGAATAGGTTTGGTAATGTCTAAAGAAGGTGGTGCGTTGCCAGAAATGGCAAAACCGATTAAATATTATGTTGGTTCTCCGTTTGGTACTGGAGAACAATGGCAATCTTGGATTCACGTATTAGATTTGGCAAGAATATTTGTTCATATCGCCCAGTATAAATTAAAAGGAGTGTATAATGGCGTGGCTCCAAACCCGGTTACCAATGCCAAAATGGTCAAAGAGATAGCAAAGGCATTAGAGCAGCCTTTGTTTATGCCAAATGTTCCAAAATTTGTAATGTATACCGTGTTGGGTAAAATGGCTTATATTTTATTTGCCAGCCAGCGGGTTAGTAGTAAGAAAATAGAAGAAGAAGGCTTTGTATTTAAATATGTGAATATTTGCCAGGCTCTTGGTAATATATATGATACGAGTACAAAATGCGTTGATGACAAAAGTAATGTGACAAAACAATTTGTTTCATAAATAAAATAGATTCTTACCTAGATAAATTATCCGCTTTTGGCGGATTTTTTTTTATTCTTTTGTGACATTTTGACATTTTTAAAGAATTGGCAGTACTTTTGCCTGCTTTTAAACAGCGATTTAAATTACAATTAATTATGAGTGATAAAGAAAACACTTTAGACGAAGAATTCTTGGAAGACGAGCTTTTGGACGGCGATGCACAAGATCAGAATATAGAGGCTGAAAAGGAAGATGTGGAGGAAGAAAAATCTGTAGAAGAGAGGCTAAGTGAAGAGCTTGCAAAAGAGAAAGATAAATTTTTAAGATTATTTGCCGAATTTGAAAACTATAAAAAGCGTACTTCTAAAGAACGTATGGAGCTTTTTAAAACGGCAGGTCAAGAGGTTATAGTTTCATTATTGCCCGTTTTGGATGATTTTGACAGAGCAATGAAAGAATTGGCTAAATCTGATGATAAGGAGGTTTTTAAAGGAGTTGAGTTGATCAACGTTAAGTTTAGAGAGACTTTAAAGGCTAAAGGCTTAGAAATGGTAGAGGTTAATGCAGGTGATGTTTTTGATGCAGAAATACATGAGGCCATTACTCAAATACCTGCACCCGATAAAAAAATGAAAGGTAAGGTCATAGATGTTATCGAAAAAGGATTTAAGTTGGGAGACCGTATCATTAGGCATCCAAAAGTAGTAGTAGGAAATTAAATAATTGGAATGAAGGAAGATTATTATGAAGTATTGGGCATTAGTAAAAACGCTACTGCTGCAGAGATAAAGAAGGCTTACCGTAAGAAAGCATTACAATTTCACCCAGATAAAAACCCTGGTGACAGTACTGCTGAAGAGAAGTTTAAAAAATCTGCCGAAGCATATGAGGTGCTTAGCGATCCAGACAAGAAAGCTCGTTATGATCAATTTGGTCATGCTGCTTTTGAAGGCGGTGCCGGTGGTTTCGGTGGCGGCGGTATGAATATGGATGATATCTTCAGCCAATTTGGTGATATTTTTGGCGGTGCTTTCGGCGGCGGCGGCTTTGGTGGTTTTGGCGGCGGTGGCGGTCAAAGAAGGGTGAAAGGAAGTAACCTGCGCATTAGGGTTTCCTTGACCTTGGAAGAAGTTGCCAACGGTGTTGAGAAAAAAGTCAAAGTAAAAAGAAAAGTACAGGCAGAGGGCGTTACCTATAAAACGTGTACTACGTGTAACGGAAGAGGACAGGTTACCAAAATTCAGAATACTATTTTAGGTAGAATGCAAACCGCAGCGGTTTGTAGTACTTGTGGAGGTAGTGGTCAAATTTTAGATGGTAAACCTGGTGATGCAGATGCACAGGGGTTAAAGGTTGCAGAAGAGACTGTTTCTATTAATATACCTGCCGGTGTAGAGGAAGGTATGCAGTTAAAAGTGCCGAATAAAGGTAACGATGCTCCTGGTAACGGAGTACCGGGCGATTTGTTGGTAGCCATTGAAACACAAGAGCATAGTACCTTAAAAAGAGAAGGTGACAATTTACACTATGATCTTTATATAAGTATTTCAGATGCCGTATTGGGTACATCCAAAGAAATAGATGCTGTGGGTGGCAAGGTGCGCATTAAGTTAGAACCTGGTATACAATCTGGTAAGATATTAAGATTAAGAGGTAAAGGTATTACCAGCTTAAACGGTTACGGTGCCGGTGATATTTTGGTACATGTAAATGTTTGGACACCTAAAGAATTGAATAAAGAGCAAAAAGAATTCTTTGAGAAAATGCAGGGTAATGATAATTTTGAGCCTAGACCAGAGAAATCGGATAAGTCCTTTTTTGAAAAAGTTAAAGATATGTTCTCTTAATTGCGAATTATTTGGTTATTAAATAAAAAACGTATATTTGAGATAATATTGGGCAACCAATATTAATTTTCTTTTTCATAGCAATTTTTTTCCCATCCTTGATTTATCGAGGGTGGGTTTTGCTTTTTTAGGTACCTAGTTTTTTCTCTATTTACCGTAGAATTGTTTTTGGTATAATCATAAAGAGTACAGCAGGTCAAAACATTTCAATATCTTTGTAGAAATTGAGTACATGAGTCACATTTTGGTCGCTAATGATGTCACCAAACAGTTTGGGAGCCATACGGCATTAAAGAACGTTTCCCTAGAAATTCCTAAAAATAGTATATACGGTTTATTGGGGCCGAACGGTGCAGGTAAGACTACATTGATCCGTATCATAAATCAAATAACTTTTCCTGATCAAGGTTCTGTGTATTTTGATGGTGAACTCTTAAAGACCGAACATATTGCCCAAATTGGGTATTTACCAGAAGAACGCGGTCTTTATAAAAGTATGAAGGTTGGTGAGCAAGCACTGTATCTTGCGCAACTAAAAGGTCTTTCTAAAGCAGAAGCGAAAAAGCGTTTAAAGTATTGGTTTGAAAGGTTGGAGATCGGCGACTGGTGGAACAAAAAAATACAAGAACTTTCTAAGGGCATGGCTCAAAAAATACAGTTTGTGGTAACGGTACTTCACGAACCAAAATTGTTGATTTTTGATGAGCCGTTTAGTGGTTTTGATCCTATAAATGCCAACATTATCAAAGAGCAGATCTTAAGCTTAAAAGATAAGGGAACTTCGATCATATTTTCAACACACAGAATGGAATCGGTAGAAGAATTGTGCGAGCATATTGCGTTAATTCACAAATCGGAAAAAATATTGGACGGTAAACTGTCCGATATTAAAAAAGCCTATAAAAACAATATTTTTAAAATAGGTTTAGAAACCGATAATCAAGAACTATTGATAAATGAAATGAAAGATAAATTTCAGATTCTTACCCAACATTATGATGATTTGGAAAATCAGTTGAATTTAGAGGTACAATTGCCTTCCAATGAGTCAAGGGAAATTTTATCATTTCTAGGTACAAGAGCAAACGTTAATGAGTTTAAAGAAACTATACCTTCTGCAAACGATATTTTTATAAAAACTATTCAGAACAAAAATATCGATCATGAATAAATTGCCACTAATTATTAAAAGAGAATACATAGCCAAAGTACGTAATAAGTCTTTTGTGGTTATGACCTTTTTGAGTCCCTTTTTAATGGTGGGTATGATATTGTTGATTGCATATCTAACCCAATTGAACGACAATGACAAAAAGGTAATTGGGGTATTAAATGAGAGTGGATACTTTGCCAACGAATTTGTAACATCTGAAGCTACTTCTTACATTAATTTTTCTGACATTTCATTAGAAGAGGCAAAGGATTCTACCTTGAGTTTGGGCTTTTACGGACTTATTTATTTGCCTAAAGAATCGAACCTAGAGAAAGTAGCGAAAAGAGCTTTTTTCTATAGCCAAGATGCTCCTAGCTCTACAGTACTTGATAAATTGGAGTCTTCTATTAATAGTAGGCTACGGCAAGAAAGATTGCGTGAGTTGGGTGTGTCTCCAAAGGAATATGCAGAAATGGATCGTGATTACGCCATTAATATAGAAACGTTCGATGGTACACAGAATGTAAAGGGCATCAATGAAATAAAAGCTATCATAGGCGGGGCATTTGGCTATCTTATAATGATGTTCATTATTATTTATGGCGGATTTGTCATGAGGAGTGTCATTGAAGAAAAAACCAGTAGAATAATTGAAGTCATTATTTCATCGGTTAAGCCTTTCCATTTAATGATGGGTAAAATTATTGGTACCTCATTGGCAGGTATAACTCAATTTGGAATATGGATTATTTCTGGTGGGATTTTACTGGTAGTTGGTTTGGCAATTTTTGATATTGATCCGGCTAGTTTAACCAAAGGCGGAGCAGTAGCGCCGGGTATGGTAGGTGGTACAAATGTAAATGTTGATTCGCTAACTCAAAATGTGCAGTTATATGCACAAGAAATATTTGAGATTCCCATTATAGCTATGTTGGTATTTTTTATTATTTATTTCGTTCTGGGGTATTTAATTTATAGCTCTATTTACGCGGCTATTGGAGCTGCCGTAGATAATGAGACAGATACCCAGCAATTTATCTTTCCAGTAATACTTCCGTTGATGTTGGCTATTTATGTAGGATTCTTTTCTGTATTTAGTAATCCTAACGGACCTATTGCAGTAGCTTTTTCGCTATTTCCGCTAACCTCACCAATAGTTATGTTAATGCGTTTGCCTTGGGGTATTGGTGAAGGTGGCGTACCATTATGGCAATTGATTACATCTATTTTAATTTTAATAGGTACTTTTATAGGTATAGTATGGGTAGCGGCAAAAATCTACCGAGTAGGAATATTAATGTACGGTAAAAAACCTAGCTATAAAGAATTGTATAAGTGGCTTAAATATTCGTCATAATGCAGGAAGGTACAGAAAAAATTAAGGAGATAATTGAAGATGATGTCTGGGGTACAATAAAGAAATTTTTAGACCTGGGTTATCATTTTGGTGAAGGAGAAAAATCAATTCATATCACCGTAGGTTTATTGCTATTGCTTACGGTAGCCTTCTTGCTTACTAGTACCATATTACAAGCAATACGTAGATTTTTTACCAGAAAAATGGAAGTAGATGATAAGCTTAAGTTTATCAGTATTTTCAAATTTATTAAGTATTTGGTCTATGTAGTGGTTATACTTTTTACCATGAGTGCCGCCGGTATAGATATTACTATTCTTATAACGGCATCGGCTGCATTGTTTGTAGGTCTGGGGCTGGCTTTACAAGAAATTTTTCAAGACATTATTGGAGGTATTTTTATCATTGTAGACAAGTCTTTAAGAGTTGGCGATATCATTGAAATTGATAATAAAGTAGGTAAGGTTTTTGAAATTAAATTACGTACAACAAGAGCGATCACTAGAGATGATAAAGTGATAATTATACCTAATCATAAATTTATTAGCGATATAGTTTATAATTATACTCAAAACCATAAAACCACCAGAGAATTGGTTCGTATTGGTGTAGCTTACGGTAGTGACGTTGACCTTGTGACTAAAATATTATTAGATGTGGTAAAGTCACAAAGAAGTATATTAAAAAGCCCTAAGCCCTTTGTTATTTTTGAGGACTTTGGGGATTCTGCACTTGTTTTTGCCGTCAATTTTTACATATCAGATAGTTTTACCGACCCTAAAATAAAAAGTGAAATAAGGTATAAGATAGATGCTGAGTTTAGAAAGCATAACATTTCTATTCCTTTTCCACAAAGAGATGTTCATTTGTACCAACAGGTACCTTTTCAACATAGCAATGTATTAAATACGGACAGTAATGAAAAAGCATAAGAATGCTTTCCTTCCGTTTCTGTGTGTAATGATGTTGATTGTAGAATCAATTTTTTCTCAAACACCAGATGTCTTTAGAATGGAGTACATGCTAATGCCAGAAAATAGTGGCGAGGTTGAAACTTCTCGTATAAAGTTAGTTCTCAATGTTCCAATAGCAGTCCGTGATAAAAAGGATTACGTTGTTGTGGGGGCAGAGTATAATAGGTACAATTTTGAGGTGCCCGATGATTTGTTTCCAGATTCTGGGGATTTGAGTAAATTTCATGTTTTAGATGTCAACTTCGCTTATTTATATAAGTTAAGTGAAAAATGGAATCTTATAGGAGTTGTAACGCCACGTTGGTCTTCAAATTTTGTTGAGGAATTACAAGAAGATGATTTTAACATGAACTACACGGTTGGTGCGTATAAAAATGTAAAAGATATAGAAAAACCTTATATGCTTGTAATGGGTATATCATATAATGGCACATCTCCTATAGATGTTCCATTGCCATTTGTTTACTTTGAAAAACGATTTCACCCCAAGTGGTCTTATGTATTGGGTGCTCCAAAATCAGGTATGAAGTTTTTTACCAAAAAGGGACACTTTTTTCAAACGGAGATTTTTTTAGATGGATATTATGTCAATATTCAAAATGATATATTGTTACCTGGTAATAATTTGTCTACAGATGTATCGTCTACGGCATTATTATTGACATTAGGTTATCAGTATAAAATAACTAAGGATATGTCCGTTTACTTTATAGGTGGTAGATCTATTTATCAGAATAGCGCATTAAGAAACATAGAAAGAGAAGACATTTTTACGTTGAACGATGCAGCGGGACTTTATTTTAGAACAGGAATTAGAATAGGAATTTAAAAAGCAGTTATGTCAAAAATATTAGTAATAGAAGATGAAGCGGCAATTAGAAGGGTATTGGTCAAAATTTTGTCTGAAGAAAGTGAGTCCTATTCAGTAGAGGAAGCAGAAGACGGATTAAAGGGTATAGAAACCATAAAGAACAATGACTATGATTTAGTGCTTTGTGATATTAAAATGCCAAAAATGGATGGTGTGGAAGTATTGGAGGCCGCTAGAAAAATAAAGCCAGAAATTCCGTTCATCATGATATCTGGTCATGGAGATTTAGACACTGCTGTAAATACAATGCGATTAGGTGCTTTCGATTACATATCAAAACCACCAGATTTAAATAGGTTGCTTACCACCGTTAGAAATGCCTTAGACCGAAAAGTCTTGGTAGTCGAGAACAAAAAACTGAAGAAAAAGGTGAGTAAGAATTATGAGATGATCGGTGAAAGTGGTGAAATAAACACCATAAAAGAAATGATCGAAAAAGTTGCACCAACAGATGCACGTGTTCTAATCACTGGTTCTAATGGTACGGGTAAAGAATTAGTAGCGCATTGGTTACATGAAAAAAGCGCTAGAAGTTCGGCACCTTTTATTGAAGTGAATTGTGCGGCTATACCTTCTGAGCTAATAGAAAGTGAGCTTTTTGGACATGTAAAAGGGGCTTTTACATCTGCCGTGAAAGATAGGGCAGGTAAGTTTGAAGCTGCAAATAAAGGTACCATCTTTTTAGATGAGATAGGCGATATGAGTCTGTCTGCACAGGCAAAAGTATTGAGGGCGTTACAAGAAAGTAAAATCTCTCGCGTAGGAACAGATAAGGACATTAAAGTAGATGTGCGTGTAGTAGCGGCAACCAATAAAGACTTAAAAAAGGAGATAGAAGAAGGTAATTTCAGGGAAGATTTATATCATAGACTAGCGGTTATTCTTATACAAGTGCCAAGTTTAAATGATAGAAGAGACGATATACCTTTATTAATTGAGCACTTCACCAAGAAAATAGCGGAAGAGCAAGGCATGGCGGGCAGGAGCTTTTCAAGCAAAGCGATTGATTTATTAAAAGCTTATGATTGGACAGGAAATATACGTGAACTTAGAAACGTAGTTGAACGTCTTATAATTTTAGGGGGTCAAGAGGTTTCAGAAGATGATGTAAAATTGTTTGCTAGTAAATAAGGTTCTATTTAGTGGCAGAACAGTTTCCAATTTTGTTTAAAGCTTCTTGGGTAATTTCCTTGGTGCGTAAATTGTAATATTTGCTTCCTTCGGTAATATTAGGGTTTAATAATTGTGCTTCGCATTCTTCATAAATTTTAGTTGCAAAGGCAGTGGCCTCTTTACAGTCTACACTTTCAACAACCCTATCAAGTGAAATTCTATATTTCTCAAGTGAGCTGTCTATGGTTTCAAAAAGGCTTTTGCCTTTTTTTGCCATCTTATCGGTATGGGTACTTGTAGATGATGTAGTTGTATTAATAGATAGGGCATCATCTGAATAAGCACTATGGTGAGTATCATGAGACTCCAGTACCGTAATGGTATTGTTGGTAAGTGTTATAGATTCGTTTAAGTAACTAATGGTACCTTCTAATGTTGTTGACCTTGTGGCAAGAGTTAAAATCTCAATATTCTCATATAAAGTTGTTTTTGCAGACTTACAGCCACAATTGTTTAATTGCGCTTTAGACTTTTCTAAGGCATTCAAAGCTTTATAAGCATAAAACCTTGCTTGGTTAATATCTTGTGTTTGTAATGCTGCGGTAAGCTGAGATTTTGCATAACCCATATTAGAGTTGGCATATTCGCATTCCACATTTGTAGCAAACGAGGATAAAGAAAATAGCACAACAGTGCAGAAAAAACAGATATTTTTCTTCATAAGTAGGTTTTTTAGGTATAAGGTTTGGGACCTTACAGGGTTAAATTTAAACGCTTTACCCTGTTGAAAATATTATTTTCGATACAATACCATTCAATCAGGTTAAACGGAATGTCCTAAAATTAGATTTTATCAGTTTTCTTAATTATTAGTATTCGTTGCTATAATATTTTATATTTCAGTATGAATAATATAAACATAGAAAAATATAGAGCTACTAAAGATTTTAAAATATCTGAAAATGAGACCTTTGAAGATTTTAATAAATCGGATAAAGAACTGAAAAAAGATTTATCAAAAATTAGGAGAGAGCTTGGTGAGTTTCAAGATACTATTTATGCCCACGGTAAATATAGTATTTTGGTTTGTTTACAGGGTATGGATACCGCTGGAAAGGATAGTCTTATTCGTGAAGTATTCAAAGATTTTAATGTTAGTGGGGTAGAGGTGCATAGTTTTAAAGTACCGACAGAATTGGAATTGAGTCACAACTATCTTTGGCGTCATTATTTGGTCTTGCCCGCTAAAGGTAAATTTGGAGTTTTCAATAGAACGCATTATGAAAATGTTCTTGTAACTCGGGTGCATCCAGAGTACATTTTAAATGAACATATTCCGGGTATACATTCGGTAGATGATATTGATCAAAAATTTTGGGACAAAAGGTTTGAGCAGATCAATGATTTTGAAAGGCATTTAGCCGAAAACGGAACACTGATTTTTAAGTTTTTTTTAAACTTATCAAAAGAAGAACAGAGACAACGTTTATTGAGAAGACTAGCTATTAAAGAAAAACATTGGAAATTTTCTCCTGGCGATTTAAAAGAACGAAAATTATGGTCGGTGTATCAAGATTGTTATGAAGAGGCGATCAGTAAAACTACTCATGATCATGCACCTTGGTTTGCGATACCCGCAGATAATAAAAAGGCAACACGTGTAATCGTTGCATCTATTTTATTACAATCGTTAAAAAAATACAAAGATATTAGGGAGCCAATGTTAAGCGAAAAAATAATGGCTAATTTAGACAGCTATGAAGAACAACTACAAAGTGAGCAATAAACTAGCGGTATTATTTATAATCGCTTGTTTGTCTGTGGGCATGTCACAGAGTAAAGATGAGGTTCAAATCAAAAAGATGTACGATTTGGCGCTAACCGAAGGAAAAGGCTATGATTGGTTAAATTATTTATCCAATCAAATTGGCGGTAGATTATCTGGTTCGGTACAAGCGCAACAAGCTGTTGATTATACAAAAGCCCAGTTAGATTCTTTAGGTGTGGACAAAGTATGGTTACAACCGGTAATGGTACCTAAGTGGGTTAGGGGAACTCCTGAGTTTGCTTATTTTGAGACGACACCTGGTAGTACCACTAATGTAGCAATATGTGCATTGGGTGGATCTGTTGCAACGCCTTCCACTGGTGTAAAAGCTAAAATTATTGAAGTTGATGGAATTGAGCAGTTGTCTACATTGGGCAAAGCTCAAATAGAAGGAAAAATTGTTTTTTTCAATAGACCGATGGATGCTACTCAAATTAATACATTTACCGCATATTCAGGTTGCGTCGATCAACGATATGCCGGGGCATTGGAAGCTTCTAAATATGGTGCTTTAGGTGTAATCGTGCGTTCAATGAATCTAAGATTGGATAATTATCCGCATACGGGATCTATGACTTATGGTGATCAACCAGAATCTGAAAGAATTCCTGCAGCTGCTATAAGTACAAATGGAGCCGAATTGTTGAGTACTTCCTTAAAATTGAATCCTGATATAAATTTCTACTTTAAGCAGAATTGTAAACTGTTTAAGGACGTGGAATCTTATAATGTTATTGCTGAAATTAAAGGTTCTGAAAAACCCGATGAAATTATTGTTGTTGGCGGACACCTAGATTCATGGGATCTTGGTGATGGCTCTCACGATGATGGTGCGGGCTGTGTACAAAGTATGGAGGTGCTCAATCTTTTCAAAAAAACGGGCTACAAGCCTAAACGTACTGTTAGGGTTGTTCTTTTTATGAATGAAGAAAACGGACTGCGAGGTGGCAATAAATATGCAGAGGTTGCTATCTCAAATAAAGAGAAGCACATATTTGCATTAGAAAGTGATTCGGGCGGTTTTACTCCTAGGGGCTTTACTTTTGATAGTTCGCAAGAGGATTTTGAAAAAGTGTTGGCTTGGAAAAATTTGTTCAAACCATACTTGGTTCACTATTTTGAAAAAGGCTTTGCAGGTGCAGACATTGGTCCGCTGAAAAAAGATGGAATGGTAATGGCGGGCTTAAGACCAGATTCTCAGCGTTATTTTGACCATCACCATGCAGAAAATGACACGTTTGAACATGTGAACAGAAGAGAACTGCAATTAGGTGCCGCTACTATGGCAAGTTTAGTTTATTTGGTAGATTCTAACGGATTTTAGTATCTGGTTACAGAAGGTGTTCGTCGGTTAATGAATTGATTTCAATACGGTTTGTGAAATGTACAAACCGTTAAATTTCTTTACCTTTGCGGCTTACTAAAAAATACAATAATGGAAGAAGGAATTTACGCCAAGTTCAATACAAGTAAAGGCGAAATACTAGTTAAATTAACTCATGATAAAACACCTGGTACAGTAGGTAATTTTGTTGCCTTGGCAGAAGGTGATAAAGAAAATAGTGCCAAAGCTAAAGGTGAGCCGTATTACAACGGTTTAAAATTTCATAGAGTTATTCCAGATTTTATGGTTCAAGGAGGTTGTCCTCAAGGAACCGGTACAGGTGATGCAGGCTATAAGTTTGACGATGAATTTCATCCAGAGTTAAAGCATGATACTCCAGGTGTTCTTTCTATGGCAAATGCGGGTCCTGGTACTAACGGAAGTCAATTTTTTATTACTCATGTACCAACACCTTGGTTAGATAACAAGCATACTGTTTTTGGTCATGTAGAGGCTGGTCAAGAAGTAGTGGATGCAATAGCTCAAAACGATGTTATTGAGTCTTTAGAAATTGTTAGAGTTGGTGAAGCTGCAGAAAAATGGGATGCTTTAAAGGCATTTGAAGATTTCAATGCGTCTGGTGAAGCTAGATTGGCAGAAGAAAAAGCTAAACAAGAAGCTGAATTGGAAAAGGTTGCCGCTGGTTTTGAATCTACCGCATCTGGACTTCGTTATAAAATGATTCAAAAAGGAGATGGTGCCAAGGCAGAAAAAGGACAAAAAGTTTCTGTTCATTATGAAGGTTCCCTTCTAAATGGTCAAGTTTTTGATTCTTCATACAAACGTAATTCTCCAATTGATTTTCAATTAGGAATTGGTCAAGTAATACCCGGGTGGGACGAAGGTATCTCTTTATTGCAGGTAGGTGATAAGGCACGCTTTGTTATCCCATCAGACCTTGCATATGGTTCTGCCGGTGCTGGCGGTGTTATACCACCAAATGCTACATTGATATTTGATGTAGAGCTAATGAAAGTAGGGTAATAACCTTACGTTCATATAAAATAATCCAACACCTATAATTTTATATTATGGGTGTTTTTTTATGTAACAATTTTACTTTTTTCGAGTAACGAAACTACCTAAAAGTAAAATGATGTTGATTAGCATTAACACTAAAAATACGGTCAAAAATGTGGTCATAAATACAGGTATTAGGTTGGGGAACCTATTTTGTTTATTCAATAGATATGTATTTATGTAAAAGGTTGCGTAAAGGTTGAACAAAATTTAAAAAAAAATAAGGCATAAAAAAACCCGAACTAATTAGCTCGGGTTTCATACTATAAAAAAGTTAAATCTTTACCTAGTCAATTACTTTCACATTAACGGCGTTTAATCCTTTTTTACCTTGTTGTAGTTCAAATTCCACAACATCACCTTCTCGAACTTCATCGATTAAGCCAGAAATGTGTACAAAATGATCTTCGTTTGAACCATCTTCAGTGATAAATCCGTAACCTTTGGAATCATTGAAGAATTTTACTGTTCCTTTACTCATAATAGAAAAATTAAATATTAATTAAAGTGCGAAGATAGTTTTTTTTTGTTTAACTACTTAAATTCTTATAGGTTATCTTAAGGTTAATAATCAACGTCTAATGTATTGAGAATGAACTGGTTTTTATGACTATGCAGTAGGGTCTGGAGTCATTCTTAAATAAGGTTTTACCTCTGTTACCCCCTTAGAAAACATGTCTTTTGCATCTGCAGTTGATATAGCCGGACTAACGACTACTTCCTTGCCTTGTTCCCAATTTGCAGGTGTTGCAACTTTATGATATGCTGTAAGTTGTAAGGAATCTATTACTCTTAACAATTCGTAAAAATTTCTTCCTGTTGATGCAGGGTACGTCAAAGTTAGCTTAACCGTTTTATCCGGCGCTATTATAAATACAGAACGAACAGTTAGATTGTTATCTGCATTTGGGTGAATCATATCATACAAATCGGAAACTTTTTTGTCTTCATCGGCAATTATCGGAAAATTGACTACAGTGTTCTGTACTTCATTGATGTCTTTGATCCATTCTGCATGAGAAGCGGCACCATCAACGCTAAGCGCAATCATTTTTACGTTTCTTTTGTCAAATTCATCCTTAAAATTGGCAGCAGTTCCAAGTTCTGTGGTACAAACAGGGGTGAAATCTGCTGGGTGAGAAAATAATATTCCCCAGCTATCCCCAAGATAATCATATAAATTAATTGTTCCCATTGAACTATCTGCAGTAAAATCAGGAGCTTTGTCTCCTAAGCGTATTGTTGCCATAATGCTATATATTTAGATGTTTTAATTTTATCCTATAAAATTAGTAGATTAAAAGGCTATGGCTAAAGTTTTAGGGTTAAAAGTCTATTAAATTTTTTTACTTTTATTCAATGGAAGAACTGGAAAAATTGAAATACCCAATTGGTCACTTTAAGTGTCCGGAGAATATTACCAACGATAATGTACTTAATTGGATAGAGGTTTTGGAAACCTTACCAAAGCGCCTATCGGATCTTGTGGAAAATTTTTCTGATTCTCAATTGAACACTCCTTATCGTGAAGGTGGCTGGACGGTTCGTCAAGTAGTGCACCATATGGCAGATAGTCATCATCATAGCTACACACGCTTTAAATGGGCTCTTACCGAAAATAGACCTTTGATCAAAGTGTACCAAGAAAAAGAATGGAGTAATTTGATCGATGCAAGATCAGCGCCTATTGATTTGTCACTTTCTTACTTAACCGCTTTACACGCTAAATTGGTGTACCTTTTAAAAAGACTAACTCCAGAAGATTTAGAAAATAGCTACATTCATCCAGATGGTAATGTAAATGTTTCTGTAGCAGAAAATATAGGTAAATATGCGTGGCATAGTAACCACCATTTTGCGCACATTAAAACCTTAGCGGATAGGGAAGGTTGGTAGGTCTTTATAGAGTCCTTTTCAAAAGATACATCGGCTTTTCTTCTTCAATGACATTGCTAAACGGTACTGTGCTTTCATTAACAATTTTAAAATTATTGGCTAGGTAAAACGGCAATGCCGGTCCTTTTTGCATAGATTCTAAAAAAATTGCTTTTTTAGAAAGGTTCTGGGCTATACTTTCCACAAACTTCAAACTTGCGCCACCAATGCCGTTGCCCGCATATTCCTTTAGAATATAAATTTTATCTAAATAAAGCGCATCGTTTTGATCATAGTCCATTAGACTTTTGTGCAAAGTGACTTTTAAAAGACCAACATATTCAGTATTTAATTTTATTAAGAAAAGAACGGTGTTTAGGTCTTTTTCCTCTTCTTCTAATATTTTCTTCGTAAAACTATGTTGAATATAGGTTATAGTATTACCCTTGGGCCATAAGTGGCGATAATGCTGATTGTAAGATTTTATACCTATTTCAATGTATACATCATGTAGCGTGGATGTAAGTTCTTGAAATTGAATGTTTTTTTGCATTGATTATAAAAGAGTATAAACTTAATGGATTGTTTTCCACTTTATGTTACAGCCTATGCTTGGCTTTTGGGTAGGATTTACTTGTTTTCCCGCAATGAGATTTTCTATGGCGGTTCTTAAATCTTTACCGTCTAAGGGTAGTCCATTGCCCGGTCTTGAATCATCTAGTTGACCTCTGTAAACTAATTTTAATTCTTTGTCAAAAAGGAAGAAATCTGGTGTACAAGCGGCATCGTAAGCTTTTGCAACTGTTTGATATTCATCATATAAATATGGAAACGTATAATTCTCCGCCTTTGCCTTGATTCTCATAAAATGCGGAGCATCTTCAGGGTATTTCTCAACATCATTACTTGATATCGCAATAAACTGAATACCTTTCTTTTGATATTCAATTGCCATTTTTGTGATTTCGGGGTTGACATGAATAACAAATGGGCAATGATTGCATATGAACATGATTACAGTACCTTTCTCACCATTGAGGCTATGAAGGTTCATGGTTTTTTCACTTACCGTATCCAATAAACTAAATTCTGGCGCTACCGTACCTAGTGCCAACATTTTACTTTCTGTTCTTGCCATACCAACTAAAATTTTAATGTACTAAGTTAACAAATTAATGGTGCTTACATTTACTTTACGGTATTCATAAATTGTTTAAATCAAATATCATGGAAAAGTCATACGTATCATTATCCGTTGCAATTAAAGCTTTACAAGCCGAAGGTTATACCGAAGATTTTAATCTTTGCGATGCAGGAATAGAGAATAAGAGTAAAAAAAACATTCATAAAGCTACAGAATTGGAAGTGGTGAAATTTTATCGTTTTGAGGGTATGAGTAACCCAGATGATAATACTATCTTGTATGTTATAGAAACCAGTACTGGTGAAAAAGGACTTTTGGTAGATGCTTATGGAATGTATTCTGGTAATGTACCCAAAGATTTGATAGAAAAACTTAGATTAACATAATGAACAATACAATTTCTTGGGACGATTTTAGTAAAATAGATATGCGAACAGGAACCGTCATTGCTGTATATGACTTTCCGGAAGCGAGAAACCATTCGTATAAGCTAGATATTGATTTTGGACCAGAAATTGGTGTCAAAAAAACATCTGCTCAAATCACCGAGAAATATAAAAAAGAAGAGATAATTGGTCTTCAGGTAATTGCCGTTGTCAACTTTCCAAAAAAGCAAATTGCCAATTTTATGAGCGAATGTCTTATATTGGGGGCTGTAGAAAACAGTTCGGTAGTATTGCTTCAACCACAAATGGAAGTACCTAACGGATTAAAAATTTCCTGATTTTTTGACTGAAAGTATTTTAGATAATGTTCATATTAATTTTGATTCAGGCTCCCTTTGGGTAATGAACCTTGTGTTGGGATTGGTTATGTTCGGTGTGGCGTTAGAAATATCCATTTCAGATTTTAAACCTTTATGGTTAAAACCCAAAGCATTGATAGCTGGGCTGGTTAGTCAATTTATTGCATTACCTGCCATAACTTTTTTGTTGGTTTATGCAACAGACCCTTTGCCCAGTATTGCACTGGGTATGTTTATGGTTGCGGCATGCCCCGGTGGTAATATTTCTAATTTCATATCTTATCTTTCTAATGCCAATACTGCCTTATCTGTTAGTTTAACGGCTATGGCAACCATACTGGCCATTGTTATGACTCCGCTAAATTTTCACTTTTGGTCTATGTTGTACACTCCAAGTTCTAGCCTTATTAATGAAATTTCTATTTCTTCTATAGAAATGTTTAAATTGGTTTTTTTGTTATTGGGATTACCACTTTTGCTTGGTATGCTTATCAATTATAAAATACCTGAGTTGGCGTTGAAAATTGCCAAAAAACTCAAGATAGTTTCTTTGGTTTTCTTTATTTGCTTGGTTTTTATTGCCTTATACAACAACAGGGTTATTTTTATGGATTATATTTTATATGTATTTTGGATTGTTTTAGTGCATAATCTTATAGCATTTTCTACAGGATATAGTATAGGAAGATTATTTGGATTGGCGGAAACTAGTGTGCGCTCTATTACCATTGAAACGGGTATTCAAAATTCTGGTCTTGGACTTTTATTGATATTCACATTTTTTGACGGATTGGGCGGTATGGCGCTTCTTGCTGCGTTTTGGGGCATTTGGCATATAATTTCTGGATTAATATTAGCTGCTTTTTGGAATAGAAAATCAGTTGTAAAAGAGACTATAGCTTGAGCGGATTCACATATTCATTGGTAAAATCGATTATAAAAACAGGACTTTACGGATACCATAAAAAAATTATGGTAAGCGGATTAGGGAATATTCCTAAAGATAAACCGGTAATGTTTTTACCTAATCATCAAAGTGCGTTGATCGATGTGTTGCTAATAGCCACCGACTGCAATAGAAAACCATTTTTCTTAACCCGGTCAGACGTATTTAAAGGTAAATTATTAAAGCGTATTTTTTCCTATTTTCAAATGCTCCCTATTTATAGAATGCGCGATGGTAGAGATACCCTGTCTAACAACGATGCTATTTTTAATTCGTGTGCAGATATTCTAAATAGAGGAGAAGCATTGCTCTTGTTTCCAGAAGCAAATCATAATTTGAGACGTAGGGTAAGACCGTTAAGTAAAGGTTTTACGAGAATTTTGATAAGAACTTTTGAGCGTTATCCAGATTTAGATGTAACGTTGATCCCTGTAGGTTTAAATTATAAGCATGCCGATCAGTTTCCAGACGAAGTAGCGATCATTTACGGTAAGCCTATATCTGCTAAAAGTATGTACAATGCGAGTGATTTAAATATGACAAGCCGTACCATTAAGAATTGGGTTTCTTTAAATTTAAAACAATTAACGACCCATATACCAACCGTAGATAATTATGAACACATCATAAATCGTCTTACTAGCGATAAGGTAGATTTTCTAAATCCTGTAGCGGTAAACAAAAAAGTTGAACTTTATGCTGATGAAGTAGCTGATGATTTCAAATCAATTAACGAGATAAATAATCGTAATGGGTTAAGATGGATGTTTACTTTATTGAACTTCCCGTTTATTATGGTATGGCGTAAATGGTTGAAGCCAAAAGTTCCAGAGAATGAGTTTATGGGAACATTTAGATTTGCCTATACCTTACTAATATATCCTATTTATCTATTGTTACTTTTTGTTGTGCTGTCCATTTTTCTTTCATCAAAAGTAGCTTTATTAGTATCGGTAATTTTAATAATATTGAACGTATGGTTTGTAAAAAAAGGTTTGCGATAATTTTTATAAATAATTCAAAATAAAAGCGGCCCTTAGTTCTAAGGGCCGCTTTTATTTTGATTGTCGTTCTTTGCTAGATATCTTCAAAACTAACATCTGTAAAACTAGAAGTGCTGCTCGTGGTCTTTTCCACTGATTCAACAATTTCTTCTTTCTTGAAATCTTTTTGATGTCTTTCTGAAATCACTTCCGATCCTTTTTCGTTGATGATGAAATCCATCATTTCTTCAACGTTTTCTTTGAAAGCTTCAAAGTCTTCTTTGTATAAATAAATCTTATGCTTTTTGTAATGGAACGAACCATCGTCATGCGTAAATTTCTTACTTTCTGTAATAGTCAAATAGTAATCTCCAGCCTTTGTACTTCTTACATCGAAAAAGTACGTTCTTCTACCTGCGCGTAAAACTTTGGAGTGAATTTCTTCCTGATCTGATAAATCTCTTTCGCTCATTTCTAATGTTTAGTGTCGTTATACTATCAAAAATGAAAAAAAAAACGCTATCCGACAACAATTTTCTAACTTTCTTTCTCTGAGAGCTGTTTGTGGTAGAGGTCTTTATAGTAACCTTCTTGAGTATTTAATTCGTCATGCGTACCCTCTTGAATAAGTCTACCGTCATCTAAAACTAGAATTTTATCCGCGTTTTTGGCAGAAGAAACTCTATGACTTACAATTAATGTAGTTCTATTCTGAGAAGCTTTTTTAAGGTTGTTCAATATTTCTTCTTCGGTTTCGGTATCAACGGCAGAGAGGCAATCATCGAATAAATAGATCTGTGGTTTTTTGATCAAAGCCCTCGCAATAGAAACTCTTTGTTTCTGTCCGCCACTTAAAGTGATTCCTCTTTCACCTAAAATAGTATCATATTTTTTAGAGAAACCCATTATGTTTTCATGTACCACGGCATCTTTGGCAATGTCTATAATTTCTTGGTCTGTAGCATCTTCCTTCCCGAATTTAATATTGTTCTTTATACTATCTGAAAACAAAAAGGCATCTTGGGGTACGGCACCTATAGATTCGCGTAGGCTTGTGAGGTCAACATTTTTAATAGGTTCGTCATCAATTAAAATTTCTCCCGATGAAGTGTCGTACAAACGGGCTACCAAATCTAGAATTGTAGATTTACCTGATCCTGTTTTGCCTATAATAGCGGTTGTTTCGCCTTCATTAATGGTAAAGGACAGGTCTTTAATAGCATTGATGTTGGTGTCTTGGTAAGTGAAATCAACATTTTTAAATTCAATTTTACCTTTCACATTGAGTTTGTGCGATTCGGTATTCTTTATTTCAGACTCTTGATCCAAGAATTCATTTATTCTCTTTTGACTTGCAGCTGCCCTTTGTACTATAGAAGTTAACCAACCTACTATGGCCACTGGCCAGGTTAGCATATTTACATATAAAATAAATTCGGCAATAAGACCAACTTCTATTTCTCCTGCCAAGTACTGCTTGCCACCTATATATATGACCAAAATATTACTGATACCTATTAAAAGAATCATTAACGGAAAAAACCAAGCGTTTACTTTGGCAAGACTTACACTTTTTTCTTTGCCCTCAATGGCAAGCTTTTGTAAGTCGCTATTGGTTTGTGGTTCCAGTGCATAGGCCTTTATTACTGAAACACCAGAAAATATTTCTTGTGTAAATGTAGATAAGGTAGAAAGGTATTGTTGAACAATAGTACTTCTCTTGTGTATTACTTTACTTATTTGATAAATTAATACAGATAAAAATGGTAGTGGCAATAATGTATAAGCCGCTAAAGTGGGTGCCTTAATAAACATTAACGGTATTAAACAGGCAAAGAGGGTTAAAGTCTGTATGCCGTACATAATTGCTGGTCCTGCATACATACGTACTTCGTTGACATCTTCACTAATTCTGTTCATTAAATCTCCTGTTCTATTCTTTTTATAAAAGTTGAGACTTAGTTTTTGGTAATGATCGAATATTTCATTTTTAAGGTCATACTCAATATATCTAGAGATATTAATGATCAATTGGCGCATTAAAAAAGTAAAAAAGCCAGATAGTATTGCAGCACCTATAATAATGAGTATATACTCCATTAACAGTTCTTGTGCGGTAGATTTTTCTATTTCTGCTTGTATGTATTGTTCAACTACGGTAATAGAGTTGTTTACATATGATGGCATAATTAGCTGAAAGAGCCTGGCTATAATGGTAATGATAATTCCTAGAAAAAGCTTAAACCAGTATTTTTTAAAGTATTTATTAAGGTGTTTAAGTTCTTTCATAGAATGGAAAAAAAAGAATATTACGGTTTTCTTTGGTCAAAGATAGTTTTTTGCCCTAAAACCATATGTTATAAATAAGCTAAGATAAATACGATTGCTATTGTGACCCTTTAAATAGATACTTACCTTTGCGGCTTTAAATATTAATTTATTAAAAAAGTTCTTTAAAATGCTTACAAGAAGGCACATTAGAGTTAAGGTAATGCAGAGCATATACGCGCTCATACAATCTAAAGATGATTCATTACAAAAACAAGAGAAGTTTTTAAAAGTAAGCATAGAGAATACCTATACGCTCTACTTGTTATGGTTAAGCCTTTTTGTAGAAATACAAAAAAGAGCCGAAGAACAAATCTCTCTTTCCGCTAAAAAATACATTAGCGACAAAAAAGAAGAGTTTCCCAATCCGAAGAAATTTGTTCAAAACAGATTGTTATTACAAATTGTCGAAAACAAAACGCTAGAAGAGGAGATTTCTCATAGAAAGTTAGACAATTGGTACCTAAATGAAGAGTATGTAAAACTTATTTACAAGGATATCATTGAAAGTGATGTGTACAACAATTACATGTCAACCCCAGAAAGTGATTACGCTGCTGACAAAGAGTTGATATTGACCTTGTTTAAAAGCATCATTGCTCCTAACGAGAAAATTTACGATTACTTCGAGGATGATAAATTAACTTGGGTAGATGATATTCCTATTGTGAATACCTTTATTTTAAAGCATTTAAAGAAGGTAAAACAAGTACATCCAGAATCGTACTTTTTGCCAAGTCTTTTAAAAGATGATGAGGATATGACCTATGCAATGCAGTTATTGTCCAGAACATTATTAAAGAATGATGCCTTGGAAAAGGAGATAGACGGTAAAACCCCAAATTGGGATAAAGACCGTATTGCAGGTATAGATAGTATACTTTTAAAAATGGCTATTTGCGAGTTGCTACATTTCCCCTCAATACCAGAGAGAGTGACCATCAATGAATATTTAGAAATTGCCAAAGAATATTCTACACCAAAAAGTAGCATTTTTATAAACGGTATTCTTGATAAGCTTACTAAAGAATACAAATCTGAAGGAAAGCTTAATAAAATGGGTAGGGGTCTATTATAAAAATATTTTATAATTTTACATTTAATTGATAAATCTAATATAGTATGAAAAAAATAGTTCTAATTGTTGGTCTTGTATCAATGGTAGCTTTTACTTCTTGCAAAGACAATGCTTCAAGTAAAATTAAATCTGATAATGTAGCTGAAGCGGCGGTAAGAGATGAGGCAGCTAAAGCAGTACCGGTGATGTCTTTTGAGAAAGCAGAGCATGATTTTGGTACAATTGAACAAGGTACTCCACAAGAGACCGTTTTTAAATTTACTAATACAGGTAATGCACCGTTAATTATTACCGATGCTAAAAGTAGCTGTGGATGTACGGTACCTAACCCTCCAAAAGACCCTATTGCTCCAGGTGAATCTGGTGAGTTAAAAGTAAACTTTAACGGTTCTGGTCAAAACCAGGTAACAAAGACCATTACGGTAACGGCAAATACGGAAAAAGGTTCTGAGCTTTTAAGAATTAAAGCTTTTGTTAACCCAAAAGGAGCAGCTCCATTAGGACCTGTTAAATAATTATAAATTACAGATATACCAAAGATGGGTGATATAGGGCAGTTTCTTCCAATGATTTTAATTTTTGTGGTCGCATATTTTTTTATGATCAGACCTCAAATGAAAAGACAGAAGGATGAAAAGAAGTTTTCGGCAGAATTAAAACGTGGTGATCGTGTTATTACCAAAAGTGGGCTGCACGGAAAAGTAGTAGATTTAAATGATAAAGATTTCTCTTGTGTTTTGGAAACAATGGCCGGGAAATTAAAATTTGATAGATCTGCCATATCCATGGAAATGAGCAATAAATTAAATGCTCCGGAAAAAAAGTAATTTTTTTCTAAATTCATAAAAAAACACCGATGGAAACATCGGTGTTTTTTTTGTTCAAATGTTGGTATATTTAAGTACACTTAAAACAACAACATGTTACACAACAGAAGAGATTTTATTAGAAAGGGAACCGCGGGTCTGGTCATGACGGGGGCTTCATTTATGTTTCCCATGGAATTATTATTGATGATGCGAAAAAGGGTAGGTCCTAATGACACCATAAATGTGGGGTTAATTGGCTGTAAGGGAATGGGTTTTTCAGACCTAAGTTCTTTTTTGAAAATGAGCGAAATCAACGTAATAGCTTTATGTGACGTTGATGAGAATGTTCTTCGTGAACGTACAGAAGATTTAAAGAAAGCAGGAATAAAAAAGCCTAAATGGTATGGTGATTATAGAAAGCTTTTAGAAAATAAAGATATCGATGTAGTTATTATAGGCACACCTGATCATTGGCATTGTCTACAATTAACCGACGCTTTGCAGGCAGGTAAAGATGTGTACTGTGAAAAGCCTATTGCCAATTCTGTACAGGAGGCCAATATCATGTTAGATTTTGTGGAGTCTAGAGATAGAATGGTGCAAATTGGACAATGGCAGCGTAGTCAGCCACACTTTGTAGATGCTATTAAGTATGTACATTCTGGTGCTCTGGGCGAAATACGTTTAGCAAAAGCTTGGGCATACCAAGGTTGGATGAAACCTGTGCCGGTAGTAGCGGATTCTCCGGTTCCTAAAGGGGTTGATTATAAAATGTGGCTTGGTCCGGCTCCAGATAGGGCTTTCAATAAAAACAGGTTCCATTTCGATTTTAGATGGTTTTGGGATTATGCAGGCGGATTAATGACAGATTGGGGCGTACACCTAATGGATTATGCTTTATACGGTATGAAAGCCGGTACACCAAAGTCGGTTATGGCATTGGGTGGAAAATTCGCTTACCCAAATGATGCATCTGAAACTCCGGATACCTTACAAACTGTTTACGAGTATGACGGATTCTCAATTCTATGGGAGCACGCTACTGGTATTGATGGTGGCAATTATGGTAGAAACCATGGTATTGCTTTTATTGGTAATAATGGAACTTTGGTTGTGGATCGTAATGGTTGGGAAGTTATACCCGAAACCGAATTTCAAGGTTGGGGAAAAGACGGAATTCCTAAAATAGAGGCGGTTTCTCATGGTAAGGGCGATTTTAGGGGGCTAGACCTTCATACCCAGAATTTTATTGAGGCGGTAAAAAGCAGAGATGGTTCTATGTTGAATGCACCTATAAAAGTAGGGTATGACGCTGCATTGGTTTCCCACATGGGTAATGTTGCCTTTAAAACTGGTGACAGAATTTATTGGGATGAAACTTCGGGTAAATTTAAAAAAGAAGAAGCAAATCAATTCTTAAAGGCTGCCTATCATAATGGTTGGGAGCTACCTTCATTATAAAATAACTATTTACGATAAATGTCATTTAGACCTTTACCGTTCAATATTAACGGAACTATCTTTTCTAATCGAGATAGTTTCGTTTTTTCTTGTTTGGCAGTTGCAATATAGTCGGCGTAATCTTTTTGTTTGGAATAGGTTAATTTTTTGAAAGCTACTTTTAAGTCTTCATTGTTGTCAAAAACAATTGATAAATGCTCAGGTATTACAATTTTGGTTTTTGACTTTTTTGAAACCTTAAGTTGCAAGCCTTTTTTCTGGTTTTCCATGGCTTCTAAAATGTAGGCTGTAACAGTTTGCTCTTCTATGTCTGATGTTTTGTGAAACTTCCAATGTCGCATAGCTTTAGTTTTACCTTCTTGTGCATTTTCTAAAACTTTTTTAGGGTCGTTTAAAAATACGCCGTTGAAAAACCAAATTCCAAAATGGGACTTGAATTTACAAATGGCAATAATATTTTTATTGTCAACTGTATATGTAGGGAAACTCCATTTGTAGGTTTCTGTCATTCCACAAGCCAAAGCAAGTTTTCTCAAAGTTGCCACACCACTTTTGAATTGATGATCTTCATTATAGAAATTATCTAATTTTACTTGCTTTTCCATAGTATTATTGGTTTGCAGTAAGCTCACAAATTCGAACAATTACTTCTACGGCTTTTTGCATACTTTCTACCGGTACGTACTCATATTTTCCATGAAAGTTATGCCCGCCAGCAAAAATATTCGGGCAAGGCAAGCCCATATAGCTTAATTGAGAACCATCGGTACCACCACGAATGGGTTTGATTATGGGTTCAATGCCAATATCTTCCATGGCTTTTTTTGCCGTTTCAACGATATGAAAAACAGGTTCAACCTTTTCCTTCATATTAAAATATTGATCGGTTAATTCTAGTTCAATGCAATTATCGTATTCATTATTGTATTTTTTAATAATGTCCTGTACCAATTCTTTACGTTCGTTAAAACGCTTTATATCATGATCTCTAATAATAAGCTCCACTGTGGCATTTTCAATTTCTCCATTGATATGGTGTACATGAAAAAAACCATCTCTACCATCGGTTTCTTCCGGTATTTCATGTTTTGGAAATTCACTTACGATCTTATTGGCAATTAAAACAGCATTGACCATTTTGCCTTTTGCATACCCGGGGTGTACACTTCTACCTTTAACCGTAATTTTGGCTCCTGCAGCATTGAAATTTTCATATTCCAATTCACCGATTTGGCTACCATCCATAGTATAGGCCCATTCTGCATTAAATTTTTCGACATCAAATTTATGTGCACCCCTGCCAATTTCCTCATCTGGCGTAAATCCAATTCTTATAGGGCCATGTTTTATTTCCGGGTTATTGATTAAATACTCCATTGCAGTTACTATTTCTGTAATTCCCGCCTTGTCATCTGCACCTAAAAGGGTAGTGCCATCCGTAGTAATAATGGTCTGCCCAATGTATTGTAAAAGGTCATCAAAATACGATGAAGAAAGAATAATGTCTTTTTCTTTATTAAGCACGATATCCTTACCATCATAATTTTCAATAATCTGTGGTTTTACGTTTGTGCCTGAGAAATCTGGTGATGTATCAAAGTGCGAAATAAACCCAATGGTAGGTACATCGTGAGTTACATTTGAAGGCAAAGTTGCCATAATGTATGCATTGTTATCGATGGTAACATTGGTCATGCCAATAGCTTTTAACTCAGCTACTAATTTGTTGGCTAAATTCCATTGTTTTTCTGTACTGGGTGTAGTGTCGGAAGAGGCATCGCTTTGCGTGTCTATAGTAACATAGCGGATAAAACGGTCAATAATATGCTGCATCGTAATTGGCTTTTATCAAAAATAAGCTTATAAATTGTAAATTGGTAAGCGTAAGATTCTATTAGTGTAACATGAAAAAATATAAATTTCTAATTTGGTCGGCATTTATTTTGGTGAGTGTTAGGGTTAATTCGCAGGCGGATTGTGTTTTAGGAGTAGGTATAACCAACGATTCTATTATTTCTGAAATATTTCAGTTAAATGAAATGCAAAAAGAAAAACTGACAAGTTTTAGTGCAGAGCTGAAATATAGAAATGATGTTTTGAATAATGAACTGCGAAATGTAAAAGAGAGGCATCCGCAGGGCAGTGAAACAGAACTACGACAGCTAGCGGAAAAATATAAAAACGTAATGGATAGTATGGGTAAGTTACAGACTATGATAGATAAACGAATGCTCACATTATTCAACCCTAAACAGTATGAATTATATCAGTCTTTATGCAAAGAAGCTTATAGGTCTCCATATATTATTGTGCCAACTGTATATACAGATAGTATTGTTGACAAAAACTGATAACCTTATGCTTAACTTTCTCATTTACAGTTTGTATTTTTGCAGCTTCTAAAATATATACATGTACAGGCTTATTATCAGACCTATTTTGTTTCTGTTAGACCCAGAAAAAGTTCATTACCTCAGTTTTTCAAGTATCAAGTTTTTTTCTAAAATAGGACTTTCAGGTCTTATTAAATCAATGTTTGCTGTAGAAGATAAGCGATTGGAGCGTGAACTTTTTGGTTTAAAATTTAAGAATCCGGTTGGTTTGGCTGCTGGTTTTGATAAAAATGCCGTTTTATATAATGAGTTGTCCGATTTCGGGTTCGGTTTTGTAGAAATTGGAACGCTTACACCTAAACCCCAAGATGGTAATCCAAAGAAAAGACTTTTCCGTTTAAAGGAAGATAAGGCAATCATTAACCGAATGGGCTTCAATAATCACGGAGTTTTTGAGGCGGTAGAAAATTTAAAAAAGAACCATAAAGTTTTGATCGGCGGCAACATTGGTAAGAACAAAGTAACTCCGAATAATGAAGCTATTAAAGACTATCTTATTTGTTTTGATGCCTTGTTTGATCATGTTGATTATTTTGTGGTAAATGTAAGTTCGCCCAATACACCAGGTTTGCGAGAATTACAGGATAAAGAGCCTTTAACGGCATTACTAAATGAGCTACAATTGGAAAATGCGAAACACAGCCAGCGTAAAGATACTGTTCGTAAGCCAATTTTATTAAAAATAGCACCAGACCTAACTGATAGTCAATTGCTAGATATCATTGATATTGTTAGCGATACTTCAATTGATGGTGTAATTGCAACCAACACTACTATATCTAGGGATAATTTAAAGTCGCATGCCTTAATAACCGAAGAAGCTGGAGGTTTAAGTGGTGCTCCTTTAAAAGATAGAAGTACAGAAGTTATTCGCTTTCTAGCGGAAAAAAGTAACAAGGCATTTCCTATTATAGGCGTTGGTGGTATACATTCTGCGGAAGATGCATTGGAAAAATTAGAAGCTGGGGCAGACTTAATTCAATTATGGACAGGTTTTGTATATGAGGGCCCTGTCTTGGTAAAAGAAATAAATAAAGCCCTTTTAGAAAAAGCGGTCAGTGCTTAAAATAAATAGTAAAAAACAAAAGCCCTTGTATCGAGATACAAGGGCTTTTGTTTTGGGAATCCGATTTTTATTCTTGGGTCCAATAATCTACCACAAAAACATCTTCTAAATACGGCGTCAATACGGCTCCAAATGCTTTATGGTCTGGGTGCGGTAAATAAATGGCACGATCTTCTTCGCTCTTAAAAGTTAAAAAGAAAGCGTGTGTGAAACCTTTATTCAATCCTTCAGGGCTATTGTTCAACCCCCATTCGTACCCTTTGATCTGCTCAATTTTTGAAGGTAATGCGCTAAAGGCATCTTCTACCTTTTTTATTTGTTCTGGGGTTGTACCCTCTTTAAATTTAAAAAAAACGGTATGCCTTAATAGACTATCTGTTTTTATCATTTTTGTCGCGGTTAAGTGTTCGTTGGTGCTAGCAAATGCATTTGACGTGAACGCAATACTAAGGAGAAATACGAGTACTTTAATTTTCATAAGGTTGTTAATTTTAAACAAGATATCAAAAATAGGTGTAAATCATGCTATTTCGTATTTTTCGTGTTGAACTAAGATTTACATAAGTGAACTACGAAATTCTAATAGCCTTTACAATGGCGACCTTTCTTTTGGCTCTTTCTCCAGGTCCAGATAATATATTTGTACTTATACAGAGTATCAGTAACGGTAAAAAATCTGGATTGGCCGTAGTTGCCGGACTCATGAGTGGTTGTTTGGTGCATACATCCTTATTGGCTTTTGGGGTTTCTGCAGTTATCAAAAATAATCCCACCATTTTTACATGTATTAAAGTGTTCGGTGCCGCTTATTTAATTTACTTGGCCGTCATGGTTTATAAAGGGGGAGATGCTATCTCAATTAAAGGAGAAGGATATAAAAAAAGTATGTTTTCTTTATATAGGCAAGGTTTTATAATGAATGTGCTAAACCCGAAAGTGACGATTTTCTTTTTAGCTTTCTTTCCTGGATTTCTTTTTTCTGAAAGTCTTAGTAGTGTAGCACAATTTTATATTCTAGGCTTTCTTTTTATTTTGGTTTCCTCTATGGTGTTTGGCGCAATAGCAATATTGGCAGGGCAAATAACCAGTTTCTTGATAAATAATAAACGAACTGGCTTTGTATTAAAGTGGATCCAGGTAATAGTGTTTGTAGGTATTGCGATTTATTTAGTTTTAGGTTAGTTTTATTAAAATATTAGTAGCATTTACTTGTTTAGAGTTCGTATTTTTACATAATGTTTAATTCAGGTGTTAAAATAGTTGAGTGTCCAAGAGATGCCATGCAAGGCATTAAGCATTTTATACCTACCAATGAAAAGGTAAGGTATCTACAATCTTTGTTAGGCTGTGGTTTTGATACCCTAGATTTTGGAAGCTTCGTATCACCAAAGGCGATACCTCAAATGGTAGATACTGCTGAGGTATTATCTAAATTAGACCTGTCTAAAACCAGCTCTAAATTACTATCTATTGTCGCCAATGTTCGTGGTGCACAAGATGCAGCTAGTCACCCTGAAATCGATTATTTAGGGTTTCCATTTTCCATTTCCGAGAATTTTCAAATGCGAAATACCCATAAAACCATTGCTCAATCGGTTGAAACCCTTCAAGAAATTTTCAATATTGCCGATGCGGCGAACAAAGAGGTGGTAACCTATATTTCTATGGGTTTTGGAAATCCATATGGAGACCCATGGAATGTGGAAATAGTTGGGGAATGGACCGAAAGGCTGGCGAAAATGGGAGCCAAAATATTATCGTTGTCAGATACCGTGGGGTCATCTGATCCAGAAACTATTTCTTATTTATTTTCCAATCTAATCCCTAAGTATCCAACTATTGAATTCGGTGCGCACTTGCATACTACGCCTACCAAATGGCATGAGAAAGTGGCTGCTGCATACGAATCTGGGTGTAGACGTTTTGATGGTGCTATACAGGGTTTCGGTGGTTGCCCAATGGCTAAAGACGATCTAACCGGTAACATGCCTACCGAAAAAATGTTATCATACTTTACTTCTCATAAAATATATTCCGGCGTAAATGCCATGACTTTTGAAGCAGCTTATAATAAAGCTACCGAGCTGTTCACACAATACCACTGATCCGCTGTTGTATTCCTCTTAATCATATTATTATTTTGTTAAGTTTATTTAGATTTAATCTACTTAACGTTGTGAAATGTTAAAATATGTTATAGTTTTGAGCATTATTTAAAATAAGTCTTAATAAAAAAGAAAATGAAAAAGAACCTATTCGTATTATCTTCTATTGCCAGTTTACTATTTATTTCATGTAGTGATGATGATAGTTTAGAACTGACTACATGTGAAGATGGTGATTGTGATCCTGTTGAAACAACAATTGATAATCCAGATTCATATGTATTTACTAGAGATAATGAAAGCACCGTTAGCTTTGACGGCCAGACTACAAGATTAAAAATGGGTGCCGAAATTTTAAGCGCATTCACAGATGTAACATCAACATCAGATCAAATTTTAAGTATGTATGCTCATGAAGAAGGAGCCAATGATTTTGAAGAAACAGAGTTAAATGCGTCTGATAAAAGTGTAAAAAGTAAAACAGCTGCATCGGCAGATTTCTTTTCTACCAATGCAACCGAACAAACATTGATCAGAGCAGATTTTGATGGTTTTATCACGGCACAAGTAAATGAGGTGTTCCCAAATTGGGAAGTTGCCGCATCTGCAGGTGTAGCGGGTCAAATTGCCGATGGTAGTTCAACGAGATATGTAAATGCACAAGGTTTGGAGTACAACCAAGCTTTTAACAAAGGTTTAATTGGGGCGCTTACTCTTGATCAAATAGTCAACAATTATTTAAGTACTGCGGTTTTAGATGAAGGTGATAATAGGGCAGATAATGATGCTAATGTTGTAGCGGAAGGTGAAATCTACACAAATATGGAGCATAAGTGGGATGAAGCTTATGGATATGTTTATGGTTTAAATGCAGATGCTGCAAACCCAAATGATGATTTAGGTGCAGATAGCTTTTTGAATAAATATGTTGGTAGAGTAGAAGGGGATGATGATTTTGCCGGAATTGCCGATGAAATTTTTCAAGCCTTTAAATTGGGGAGAGCTGCGATTGTAGCGAAGCAATATGATGTTAGAGATGCGCAGGCAGAAATTATTAAAGAGAAACTATCTGAAGTTATAGGCATTAGAGCGGTATATTATTTGCAACAAGGAAAGAATAGTTTGAATCAAGAAACTCCAGATTTTGGTGGTGCTTTTCACGATTTATCCGAAGGTTACGGTTTTGTTTACAGTTTACAGTTTACAAGAAAAACCAATTCCACAGAACCTTACTTTACCAAAGAAGAAGTTGATGCTTTCTTGGCAGATTTAATGGATGACGGAGAAAACGGACTTTGGGATGTTGAAGCGGCTACATTAGATGCTATTTCTGCTGACATCGCGGCTAGGTTTAGTTTTACTTTAGAGCAAGCTGCCGAATAAATTGGCTGAAAGTCAGGAAAAAAGCAATTCTATCGAATAAGATTGAATTGCTTTTTTTATTTTTGCATTTAATTAGAATAAATAAAAATAATAGATGAAAAAGATTATTGGGATTTTGTGTGTTTTGGCCTTGGTTTGGGCTTGTTCCAATGATAGTGAAACTGATGATGGCGTAATCGTTGACCCAGTAGATGAGGTTTCTTTTGAACGTAGCGCTATGTTGATCAACTGGGCAGATAATATTATTATTCCCTCATATGAAGCATTTACAGGTGACTTAGAAACTTTGTTGAATTCTTTTGATACGTTTAAGGCAGAGGTTAATGAAAGTAATTTGATAGCCTTGCGGGCATCATGGTTGAACGCCTATAAAACTTGGCAACATGTTGAAATGTTTGAAATTGGTCCTGCGGAATCGGTAGGTTTTCAGTTGAACATGAATATATATCCAACGGATAATGAGAAAATCGATGGGTTTATTGTGGATGGAAGTTATGACTTATCCTTATCCTCTAACAGAAGCGCTAAAGGTTTTCCTGCGTTAGATTACCTGTTAAACGGTTTGGGCAATAACGACACAGAAATTCTAGCCTTCTACAACGGTGATAACAAAGAAGCTTATCTAAAATATACAGAAGATGTTTTGTTAGACATGCAGGCATTAACGGAAACTGTTGTGTCTGATTGGACAAATGGTTACAGAGATACTTTTGTAGCCAATGATGGATCCTCATCTACGGCATCTGTAGATCGTATGGTAAACGATTATATTTTCTATTATGAGAAATATTTACGAGCAGGTAAAATGGGAATTCCTTTAGGCGTTTTCTCCGGAAGTACTTTGCCAAGAAATGTTGAAGCGTATTTTGACGGAAGTATATCCAATGATTTATTTCTAGAAGGTTTAGCTGCTGTTCAAGATTTTTTTAATGGCAAGCATTTTAATTCTAGTACGCAGGGAGAAAGTTTGGCATCTTATTTAGATGCATTGAATACAGTTAAAAATGAAGAAGATTTATCTACCTTGATCAACGATCAAATGAATACGGCAAAAAGTATGGTGATCGATCTTTCTGCATTTAGAGCAGAGATTGAAGATAATAACCCACCTACCAATATGCTTTTAGCTTATGATGAGGTACAAAAAGCAGTACCTATGCTAAAGGTAGATATGGTTTCGGCAATGAGTATTAGTATTGATTTTGTTGATGCCGATGGTGATTAATGGAATCGGTAATAAATAAATATTTTAAAGCTCCAACAGAGACCGCCCCTTTGGCGGTCTTTCGTATTTTATTTGGTCTAATGATGTTTTTTAGCATTGTTCGATTTTGGAGCTATGGTTGGATCGATAAACTTTATATACAGCCAAAATTCTTTTTTTCTTACTATGGGTTCGAGTGGGTAAAGCCATTGGGAGTATATACTTATCTCATCTTTATAATTTGTGGTTTTGCTTCACTACTGGTGGCTCTGGGCTATCGGTACAAATTAAGTATTGTTATATTCTTTTTGAGCTTTACGTATATAGAACTAATGGATAAGACTACATACTTAAACCATTATTACTTTATAAGCTTACTTAGTTTTTTAATGATCTTTTTGCCGGCAAATGCATCATATTCTTTAGACGCCTATCTCAATCCCAAAAAAAGTTTTGAATATGTACCAAGCTGGACAGTCAATAGCATTAAGCTACTTTTAAGCATCGTATATTTTTACGCAGGACTGGCGAAATTAAATTCAGATTGGTTGCTAAAGGCAATGCCTTTGAAAATTTGGTTGCCTTCAAAATTCGATACTCCGTTTATAGGTGGTTTACTTGGCGAAGAATGGGTGCAATATTTGTTTAGTTGGTCTGGCGCTATTTATGATCTTACCATTCCCTTTTTATTGCTATACAAAAAAACAAGACGGTATGCATTTGTAATGGTGGTAGTTTTTCATGTATTGACCAGGGTTCTTTTTCCTATAGGTATGTTCCCGTATGTGATGATTGTTTCTGCTCTCATATTTTTTGACGCAAGCTTTCACGAAAAAATCTTTAAATACATTTCTAAAGTATTTAAAATAGATAATTCTAGATTTTATAATCAAGCTGTTTTCGAAGAACGACCTTCATTTAAGGTTAGTTTTAAACATATTGTCATTACCCTATTTTTTTGCTTGCAACTAACCATACCATTTAGGTACTTATTGTATCCTGGTGAGTTATTCTGGACGGAAGAAGGATACCGATTTTCTTGGCGGGTTATGCTCATAGAAAAATCTGGTTACGCACAGTTTAAAATAGTAGATGGAGAATCTGGCAGATGGTTTTATGTGGATAATACAGATTTTATCACTCCGTTTCAAGAAAAACAAATGGCATTTCAGCCAGATTTTATTTTAGAATATGCTCATTTTTTAAAAAATCATTTTGAAAAAGACGGTCACAAGAAAGTACAGGTATTTGTTGATTGTCAAGTGAGTTTGAACGGACGATTAAGCACAGAATATATTGACCCCACTATTGATTTAGCGAAAAAAAAAGAGTCTTTTTTACATAAGAATTGGATAACACCATTTAAAGATGAAATTAAAGGAATTTAGTTATTTACTTTTAGTATTAGTATCATTTCCATTATTTGGACAACTTCAAATTTCTGGTCAAGTTACCGATGAACAGGGAAATCCTATTCCGGATGCTGAACTATACATTAAAGAATTAGAACGCTTAGAAACTACAGATTCTGAAGGCTCTTTCTTAGTGGAGAACATCGTATTGGGCACCTATACAATTGTAGTTTTTGCTTACGAATTTGAAATCCTAGAACAGGATATTGTCATTAACGGTAACACAACCTTTAATGTACAGTTACAGCGTTTAAAGGTTAATGCGCTTTCAGAGGTGGTTTTGACACAGAAACGAGAAGAGGTTTTTGCTTTAAAGCAATTGAAAAAAGTAGAAGGTACAGCCATCTATGCCGGAAAAAAAAGTGAGGTAGTTTTACTTGAAAGTATTACCGGAAATCTAGCTGCTAACAACCCAAGACAGATATATAGCCAAGTAGTAGGACTCAATATTTATGATAACGGCGATGCAGGGTTACAATTAAATATTGGTGGTAGAGGTTTAGATCCCAATAGAACGGCAAATTTCAACACCAGACAGAATGGGTATGATATAAGCGCAGATGTTTTGGGCTACCCAGAAAGTTATTACACTCCGCCTGCCGAAGCTTTGGAAGAAATTCAAGTAGTTAGGGGCGCGGCATCATTACAATACGGAACACAGTTTGGCGGATTGGTGAATTTTAAATTCAAACAGCCCAACCCTAACAAGAAGATCGAATGGGTTAGTAGGCAGACAGTGGGGTCTTATGATTTAAAAACCTCGTTCAATAGCATTAGTGGTACGGTAGGTAAAATAAGTTATTATACATATTTCAATTATAAAGAGGGTAGTGGTTTTAGACCAAATTCCGACTATAATAGTAGAAATTATTTTGCGCACATAGGGTATCAGGTTTCTGATAAAACGAAACTTACGCTAGAGACTACATTTCTTAATTATTTGGCTCAACAACCTGGTGGTCTTACCGATGCACAATTTATTGAAGATCCTACTTTTAGTAATAGGGAGCGTAATTGGTTTGATGTGGATTGGAAATTATTTTCATTGCGTTTGGATCATAAATTCTCAACAAAAACCGATTTTAGTTTAAATATTTTTGGTTTAGATGCTTCAAGAAGTGCTCTTGGTTTTCGTACTAATAGGGTATCGCAACCAGATGACCTTGAAGAACCAAGAGAATTGTTGATAGATAATTTTCAAAACTGGGGAGCAGAGGCAAGGTTGTTGACAAGATATCAATTAGGAGATACGGAATCTGCATTGTTGATCGGTTCAAAAATTTATAGGACGGACAATGATCAAAGACAAGGTCCGGGAACGACGGCATCAAATGCTGATTTTAACTTTGCAGATGATGAATTTCCAAATTATGAGAGACAATCTCAATTTAATTTCCCTAATTCTAACTTGGCATTTTTTGGAGAAAATATCTTTAACATAAGTCCAAAACTAACCCTAACACCTGGTTTTAGATTAGAGCATATTAAAACAGAAAGTATTGGAAGTTATAAGAATATTGTACTTGATCTGGCAGGTAATCCACTTTTAAATGAAGAGGTGGAAGATAATAGGGAGTTCGATAGAACATTTTTGTTATTAGGGGTTGGGGCTACATATAAGTTAAATTCCAGTATTGAGTTTTACGGTAATTTTTCTCAGAATTATAGGTCGGTTACTTTTAGTGATATACGAGTGGTGAATCCTTCTTTTCAAGTGGATGAAAATATATCTGATGAAGATGGCTTTACGGCAGATATTGGATTTCGAGGTAGATATAACAACGTATTATCTTACGATGTTAGTGCCTTTAGCTTGTTGTATGATAATAGATTAGGTGAAATTTTAAAAAGTGAAACACAGACCAATGCTTTAGGTGAAGAAGTGGAAACAGGAAGTATAGTGCGTTTTAGGGGAAATATAGGTACTGCTTTTATGTACGGTATTGAAAGTTTTGCTAATTGGAGTATCAAAGAAACTTTTCTTTCTGCTAGTGATAAGCTGAAACTGAATTATTTTGTGAACTTGGCGGTGACCAATTCTGAATATTTATCTTCAGAAGAAACCAATGTAGAAGGTAATAAAGTGGAATTTATACCAGATGTAAATTTGAAAACCGGACTCAATTTTGGCTATGGTAATGTATTGGGTAGTTTACAGTATACCTATTTATCCAGTCAATTTACAGATGCTACCAATGCACCACAAGATGTTAATGATAATCAACGTGGTATAGAGGGTGAGATACCTGCGTATGATATTTTAGATTTCTCATTGTCTTATACTTATAGAAATTGGAAGTTGGAAACCGGTATCAATAATGTCATGGACAATAGCTACTTTACCAGAAGGGCAACAGGATATCCAGGACCAGGCATTATACCTTCAGAATCTAGAACTTATTATGCTACTCTGCAGTTTAAGCTGTAGCATATTCCAACGACTATGGGTTTTTGTCAAAATGTTTCAGAATATGAAAGCGCTTTAAATATGAAGTGATCGTTAAGGTATCGTGTAAAATAGATTTACCAACTTTATTCACTATATTTGCACGCAATTAAATCCTTAATTGCTATGCAAGCCCACCAAAATAAAATTCTAGGAGAAGGTCTAACTTACGATGACGTATTATTAGTACCTGCTTATTCTGAAGTGCTTCCAAGAGAAGTAAGTATTCAGACAAAATTCACAAAAAATATTACGATAAATGTGCCGATTATATCCGCTGCGATGGATACGGTTACCGAGTCTAGAATGGCAATTGCCATGGCTCAAGAAGGTGGTATTGGTGTTCTGCACAAAAATATGACCATAGAGCAGCAAGCAATGAAGGTTAGAAAAGTGAAGAGAGCTGAGAGCGGAATGATCTTAGATCCCGTTACGCTACCTTTAAATTCTCAGGTAAAAGATGCTAAGGCTAGTATGAAGGAGTTTAGCATTGGTGGTATACCAATAGTTGATGCTGAAGGAAAGCTTTTGGGTATTGTTACCAATAGGGATTTACGTTTCGAAAAAAATAATGAAAGACCAATTGCTGAGGTGATGACTTCTGAAAATTTGGTCACTGCTGATGAAGGTACTTCACTATCTGAAGCGGAAGATATCTTACAACAGCATAAAATTGAGAAGTTGCCAGTGGTATCTAAAGATAACACCCTGTTGGGTTTAATTACATTTAGAGATATTACAAAGTTGACACAGAAACCAATTGCCAATAAAGACCAATATGGTCGTTTGCGCGTTGCTGCTGCACTAGGTGTTACCGGCGATGCAGTTGATAGGGCAGAAGCTTTGGTAAATGCAGGTGTAGATGCGGTAATTATAGATACGGCACATGGTCATACCAAAGGAGTGGTTGCTGTTTTAAAAGCGGTAAAACAAAAATTTCCAGAGTTGGATGTTATCGTTGGTAACATTGCAACTGGCGAGGCGGCAAAGTACTTGGTTGAAGCCGGTGCAGATGCAGTTAAAGTTGGTATTGGTCCGGGTTCCATATGTACAACAAGAGTAGTTGCGGGAGTTGGTTTTCCTCAATTTTCTGCAGTTCTAGAGGTTTCTGCAGCTATAAAAGGTTCGGGTATTCCGGTAATTGCAGATGGTGGTATTCGTTACACCGGTGATATTCCAAAGGCTATTGCAGCCGGAGCGGATACGGTGATGTTGGGGTCGCTTTTAGCAGGTACTAAAGAATCTCCAGGAGAAACGATTATTTATGAAGGTAGAAAGTTTAAATCTTACCGAGGTATGGGGTCTGTAGAGGCAATGAAGCAAGGTAGTAAGGATCGTTACTTTCAAGATGTTGAAGATGACATCAAGAAATTAGTACCTGAAGGTATTGTAGGTCGTGTGCCTTATAAAGGTGAATTATACGAAAGCATTCACCAGTTTGTAGGTGGTTTGCGTGCAGGTATGGGGTATTGTGGTGCTAAAGACATTGCAACACTACAAGAAAATGGTAGATTCGTAAAGATAACATCTAGTGGAATCAATGAAAGCCACCCTCATGATGTTACTATTACAAAAGAGAGTCCTAATTATAGTAGATAGTCATTTCTTTTAAATATGAATAAAAAGAGGTCATTTAGACCTCTTTTTTTATGCTTAGATATTTCTATAGCGAGTTTTCTAATTTTTTCCCAGAAGTTGAACTCTTCTTAAATCATCTGAGGCTTGTAGTACTTTAGATTTTAATGAAGGTTTTAAATCAGGATTTTCATCTAAGAAATTCTGTAAAATGTCATTTGCTTCTGATGAAGTATAATTGCCAACGGTACTGCTTAACCACCGTTTTGGGAAGAAAATATCTCCCGTTTGGTGAATTTCATCTAATAAGTCAAGGCTGGACCTTAAATATACTATAGATTCCTTTTGATGTAACGGGTGGTTTAAGTTGTTCAAGGCAGCTGTAACCCATGATTCTTTTGCTCTGTTTTTTTCTTGTTGAAGCGATTCAAAAAATTCCTTTTTGGTTTCAGAATTATTGGAGAGGGAAGGAATTAAAAATTTAAATCTATCAAGTTTGTCGTTGTTGGTAATTGCCTGTTCTGCTGTTTTAAGAATTTGCTCACTTTCTGAGTGATTGTACAACGCTAAATCCATTGCTAATTCTGTATAATTATCAGCGTTGAGCTTTAGATTTTTGATGGCTAATTCTTTGTTCCAAATTTTAAATAAATTTTCTAGGGACTCATCGGTATAACCTAGAGATACATAGGTTGAGTACAGGGTCTTTTTAATGCTGGTAGGTAATTCTTTATGTAATCTAGTCCATATATGACCCGTAATTCTCTCTTGATAAAAAATGCGTTGTTCTTCTGTAAGATACTTCCAGAATACAGATGTGGTATATCTAGAAATTAGATTAATTAGTAACTCATTTTTTTCGGTGTTCAATCCTTCAATAAATAGTTTGGCTGCAGCGGTAGGGGTAATGGTACCGTTGAGCATATTTTCGTAAGCATTAATATATGCGTAACCACGGGCAACTTGGTCTTCTAATTTAGGTGTGATTTCAATGTCTTTCTCTTTCAACGGAAAAACACCATAACCTTCGGCATTTGAGTTGTAGATAATCGAAATTGGCTTTGCCAAACCTATAGCTTCCTTTAAATGAAAAGTTGCATCGATCATTTGTACGGTAAATGTTTTAGAGTTATCAGGATATATAAAGGATACATCAAAAGTTTGTGACCATACATGTTCAGAATTATCTTCTGCAGTCTGAGTCAGTTTGAACGAATTTATCTTTTCATTGTTATCGTAAGTAATCTCATCTTTGAAAATTGGTCTACTTGAATTATTCACCCAAATATTACTCCAGGCTACCATATCTGTTGACGATTTTTTATTAAGAATTTCAATTAGGTCGCCCCATTCGGCATTTTTAAAGGCAAAGGTTTCTATATACTCCTGTATACCTTCTTTAAAAGCATTTTTGCCTAAAACGGCTTCTAATTGGCGCATCATTATTGGTGCTTTATTATAGATGATACTTCCATAAAGAGAGCCAGCATTGTTCAAGTTTTCTAATTTTTGCCGAATAGGGTTAGTGCCTAAAGTTCTGTCTTCACCATATGCATTTGGGTAATGGGTAATCATAAAAGCCAATTGATGGTCTATATTCGGAAAAGCGGGATTCATAATTTTATCAGCCATAAAATTTGCAAATACCTCTTTCATCCATACATCATCAAACCAGTTCATGGTAACCAGATCTCCAAACCACATATGAGATGTCTCATGGGCTATTAACTTTGCTCGACCAAGTATTTTATTGACTGTGGCACTTTCATCTAAGAACAACGAACTTTCCCTGTATTGTATAGCACCAACATGTTCCATTCCACCATATTGAAATCCGGGTATGGCGGCATAATCCATCTTTTGAAAAGGAAATGGGTGTGAGGTGTATTTTTCTAAAAATGATAACGATTGTTGATGTAGGTCAAAAATAGAGTCCAGACTGTAATTAATTTTAGTGATATCGGTTTCTCTATACAACATGGTCATTTCCATATTGCCCGGTTTTTGACTCGCCGATTTAAATTTACCTGCTACGAACGAGAATAAATATGTGCTCATTTTATCTGAAGCATTAAAGTTATGCTCAATAAAATCGCCTTTTTGATAACGGCTAATTTCTTCTGTACCACATAACACCTTCCAATCTTTCGGAGCGGTAATATGTAGGGTGTATCTACCTTTTATATTAGGTTGGTCAAAACATGGAAATAATGTTCTAGCGCGATCTGGTACAAGAAGCGTATATAAATAATCCTCGTTTCTGTTCAAAGAAAGTTCACCTGCTATAAAGCCTATGGTAACAGTATTTTTGCCAAGTGTTAAATGCTCTTTTGGTAGTATAATGTGTTCTTGCTCATGAAGAATGGTTGCACTACCACCATTAATGGAGACTGATTTAATTTTAGAAGTTTCCTCTTTAAAATCTAAGTAAACGGGTTCTTGAAGTTGTGCTAAGTCGAAATCTAAGACGAGTTGAGAGGGAATAGGGTCTTGTTGGTTAAGGGGGATGTCAAAACTTAAGTTGTAATGAACATTAGAAACTTGCGATGCCCTGTATTTAGCCATCTTCTCTGGAACTCCCGAATCTAGAGTCTTTGAAACGTGATGCTCAGTAGTGCATGAACAGATTAATGTGGCTAAAAAGCAAAAATAAATTAAGGTCCTCATGTAATAGCGTTATTGTTATTGTGAAGTTACTTGAATGGAAAATGCTTTCCAATTTTTGAACAACGTATAACGCTATTTGAGATTTGTATTATGAACTAAAATACGTGCAATTAGGGCGCATTGAATATAATTAGACCAAAGTGCAGGAAATTATTTTCCGGCTTCACCGGCATAAGCTTTCCAGTCTTTTTCTTTATAGATATCATCACCAAAGTAACGCGCTATTTCCATAAAAGGATCTGGTTTTTGATATCCAGGAACCGGAGAAAGCATATTTAATTCTTCGTCCAAGAAAATAGTTGTTGGGTAACTAAGGCGACCTTGCATCAAAGCAGCGGCAAACTCATGATATCCTTTTCTGCCAGATGGAACAAATTTGTATGTTTTTCCTTTATACTCAATGGGTTCTTTTCCTTCTCCATCAAACTTTACCATGTAGTAGTTTTCAGCCATATAAGCGGCTACTTCTGGGTTTTGAAAGGTGTCTTTGTCCATTTTCTTGCACCATCCGCACCAATCAGTATATACATCAATGAATACTTTCTTAGGGTTTTCTTCTGTTGCGGTTAATTGTGCAGCTTCATTCCAAGTAATCCATTTAACCTCTTGCGCACTACTTAAGGTGGTAACAAAAAGTACCGCTATGAATAAAATCGATTTGGTGGAAAATAAAGAATACGCTTTCATGAGTTTTTTATGGATTAGTCCAACTATTATACCAAAACTAACGTATTTTTAATTGCTTTATTTCACTTTTGCCGTTTCTTTAACAGCGAACAAATTTTTAACATCTACTTGGTTGCGAATTAAATCGTCAAAAGTTTCTCTTTCACGTATAAGAATTGCTTTGCCGTTGTGCCATAGAACCTCTGGCGGTCTAAATCTTGAATTGTAGTTACTTGCCATGGTAAAGCAATATGCACCTGCATTTCTAAAGCACAGAATATCACCTTCTGTAATTTCGTTTATTCTCTTATTACTGGCAAATGTATCTGTCTCACAGATATAACCAACAACAGAGTAGTAACGCTCTCTACCACTTGGGTTAGAAATGTTTTTTATAGTGTGCGTAGCGCCATAAAGCATAGGTCTGATCAAATGATTAAACCCTGTGTTTATACTGGCAAATACCGTAGATGTTGTTTGTTTAACGACATTCACTTTTGTAAGGAATACACCAGCTTCACTCACTAAGAATTTACCAGGCTCAAAGGCAAGGGTTAAATCTTTACCGTATTCTTTACAGAATTCGTTGAAGCGTTTGCTTAATTTTTTACCAAGTTCTTCAACATTGGTCTCTATGTCACCTTCTTTATAAGGTACTTTGAATCCGCTACCGAAATCAATGAAATCTAAATTTTTGAAATTACGTGCGGTTTCAAATAGAATTTCAGAAGCATATAAGAATACATCGATATCTAAAATATCGCTACCGGTATGCATATGTATACCGTTAATATTCATTTTTGTCAATTCAACGATACGAAGCAAGTGCGGAATTTGATGAATACTGATTCCGAATTTAGAATCTATATGTCCTACAGATATATTAGAATTACCACCTGCCATAACATGCGGATTAATTCTAATACAAACAGGGATGTTTGGATGCTTACTACCAAATTGCTCTAATATAGACAGGTTGTCAATATTTATTCTAACGCCTAATTTGGCGGCTTCCTCAATCTCTTCTAAAGAAACTCCGTTTGGGGTAAATATGATACTTTCCGGTTTAAAACCAGCCAACAGACCTAATTGTACCTCTTGTATAGATACAGTGTCCAAGCCACTGCCAAGACTGTTCATTAATCTAAGAACAGTAATATTAGAAAGTGCTTTGGCTGCGTAATTAAGTTTCAATTTCTTTACTGAACCAAAAGCATTGGTCAATCTATTAAACTGTGAAACTATTTTTTCCGAGTCATAAACATACACCGGATCACCGTAGGTTTTTGCAATCTGCAATAAATCCTCATTTCTCATATGAACAATTTTTATGCGAATTTACTTTTCTAAATGTATAAGTACAAAAAATAATAACAAAAATTATGAAAAATAACAAATTGTGATATTTGAAACATTGTTATCGAATCATATTTTTTGGCACAACGTTAATACCTTTGTACTTTTAGTCATATGAAACTACCATTATTACCATTACAGTCTATATTTTTTCCGGGTGAAACCGTGCCGCTACATATCTTTGAAGAGCGTTATAAGCAATTGATAAATGATTGCAGAAACGAGGCTATTACATTTGGCATACCTGTGTTCATAAACAATAAAATGGAGTATGGTGTAGAAGTGCAGTTGGTAGAAGTGGTAACTACTTATGAAACTGGAGAAATGGATGTAGTATGCGTGGCACGGCAAGTTTTTAAACTACTGGCATTTGATAATATTATGGAAAACAAATTGTATGCCGGCGGTATTGTAAAGTTGATGGAATACGATTATGAAGCATCCGAAGAAAAAAAGCAAACAATTATAAATGGTATAGAACAGTTGTACGCTATTATGGAGGTGCCATATACCAAATTGAACGTAAAAGAGTTCAATAGTTTTACTTTGGCCCATAAGATCGGACTATCGTTTGAGCAAGAGTACCAACTACTACAGATACCTACAGAAAATGATCGATTAAATTTTATAGGGTTACATTTAACTTCTACAATTACGGTTTTATCTGAAGTAGAACGTACCAAAAAGATTATTGAGCTTAATGGACACTTTAAAAATTTCGACCCTTTAGATTTTAAGGATATTGAAATTTAAAGTGATGAACGAAAGAAAAATTCAATTCATTTTTAAGTGTTTTGTGTTTTTATAAGGTTAATTATAATAGTTATCTTAATTAATCCTCAGTATTTTTAGATTATTACTTCCTGTTTCCTATTTTTGCTTAACAATTAAAATTCACCGAATATATGAACCTTCACGAATATCAAGGAAAAGAGATATTAGCAAGTTTTGGGGTGCGCATCCAAAGAGGAATAGTTGCCCAAAATGCAAAAGAGGCTGTTGAGGCTGCAAAGCAATTAACTGCTGAAACCGGAACTGGATGGCACGTTATTAAAGCACAAGTACACGCAGGTGGTCGTGGTAAAGGTGGTGGTGTAAAATTAGCCAAAAACCTTAAAGAGGTAGAAGAAATAGCAAACCAAATTATTGGTATGAACTTGATTACACCGCAAACTTCTGCGGAAGGTAAAAAAGTACACCAAGTATTGGTTGCCGAAGATGTATACTACCCAGGCGAAAGTGAAACTAGTGAGTTTTACATGTCCGTTCTATTAAATAGAGCTACAGGTAAGAATATGATTATGTACTCCACAGAAGGAGGTATGGATATTGAAGAGGTTGCAGAAAGTACACCACATTTAATATTTACGGAAGAAATTGATCCAGCAACAGGACTTTTAGGTTTTCAGGCAAGAAAAATTGCTTTTAACCTTGGTCTATCTGGTACTGCATTCAAAGAAATGACAAAATTTGTTGCTTCTTTATATAAAGCATACGTTGAAAGTGATTCAAGTATGTTCGAAATTAATCCTGTGTTAAAAACGTCTGATGATTTGATCATGGCTGTTGATGCTAAGGTTTCTATTGATGATAATGCATTATACCGTAGAAAGCAGTATGCTGAAATGCGCGACCTTAGAGAAGAGAACGCTATTGAAGTTGAGGCGAGAGAAGTTGGTCTTAACTATGTAGATCTTGATGGCAATGTTGGTTGTATGGTAAACGGTGCAGGTCTTGCAATGGCAACTATGGATTTGATTAAGATGGCAGGTGGTGAGCCAGCTAATTTCTTAGATGTTGGTGGTACCGCAGATGCAAAAAGAGTAGAAGAGGCTTTTAGAATTATTCTTAAAGACCCTAATGTGAAAGCAATTCTTATTAACATTTTCGGTGGTATCGTTCGTTGTGATCGTGTTGCACAAGGTGTTGTAGATGCTTATAAGAATATGGGCGATGCTATGCAGGTGCCAATTATAGTTAGATTACAAGGTACTAATGCTGAAATGGCAAAAGAGATAATAGACAATTCTGGATTGGCAGTAGAATCAGCTGTACAGTTCCAAGAAGCTGCAGATAAGGTAAAAGCTGTTTTGGCTTAATACACCTTTATTATAAGTTTAAAGACCATTTCATTTGAATGGTCTTTTTTTTATGCGTTATTTTCAGTCAAACGTTTTTGATAAAAACATACTAACAGCGCCATATAGATGAATATTTTATTAAATTAATATTAAATAGATGTTAAAATTATTATATTCATAATTATTATGGTTAATTTTATTATATGTTTAATAAATCTTATTTAAGTCAAATTTTTAAAAATATATAATATGAAAAATTTAAAACTATTATTGGTTTTTGTTTTTGCTCTTGGAATAGGTACTGTTACGGCTCATGAAAAGGTGAACAATGAAGACAAAGGCGCTAAATGGATCACTACTCAGATTTATGAGATGTTGGCCGATGAAGAAATTCCCGATCAAATTAGAGGAGCAAGGGCCGAGATTAAAATTGCTTTGGCAGATGATGGTGTATATAGATTATTATCTGTTAAAACCAACAATAAACATTTAAAGGATTTTATCAAGACAGGAATTGATTTTGAAAATCTTGAACCGGGAGATAAGGATTTAGTGTATGTTGTTCCTATTGAAATAGCGGAGTAATACTACACATTTATCTAGACTTAAAGAAAGAACGCTTATATGGCGTTCTTTTTTTGTGGATTTAGGTATCCTTATTTTATCGATATGATATTTATTGTATGCTTAAATTTAAATAAACGTAATCTAATCTATGTTTAATCTGTGGTTAATGTTACTTGATTGAAATAAAGGTTAAGACTTTAATTTCTTGTTTTTTGAACGATTTGAATTTCTAATTTTGAGGTGTAAATTGAGGAATTAATATTAAAGAGATGTTAAAAGTAAATCAAATTGTAACATTATCATTTTTCAGTCGTCTTTTTAGTAATTCATCATCAATCAATTATTAATCATGCTTCAGATAATCTGAAGTAAAAAACAAAAAGTCATGAGAAAATTAAGTTTAGTAGTCGTAGCTGCAATGCTACTTGCAACAGGTAATGTATTAGCAAATGATGTAGCAGGTGAAAACCCTACAAAAAAATTATCTGTACAGATTTCAGAAATGTTATCAGAGAATAATTTTTCTGAAGAACATAACGATTTAACGGCCCAAGTACGTTTTACTTTGAATACAGATGGGGAAATCGTTGTATTGTCTGTACACACAGAGTTTGATAAAATGGAAAGTTTTGTCAAAGCTAAATTAAACTATCAAAAGGTTAATTTGGCAAATGTAGAGGAGGGTAAAGTGTATACTATTCCTGTGCGTGTTAAGGCATAACCAAATTTTGGAAATGCTTTTTAAAAAATCTTGATACATAGAGATGTATCAAGATTTTTTTTTGTTTTTATATTTTACAGAATCAATAGCAGTATCAACCTTTTTCATCTGTTTTGCTTTAAAATCGTTCTTTTCAGAATTTCTTGTCGCTGGTTTTGAGGTTGACTTTGCCATGGCTAATAAAACCTCACCTGGTATTTTAGGGTTATCTCTAGTGCCTCGTAAGTGAATAACCAAACCGTTTAAGAAATTACGCAATACTTGATCACCGCACTCCATATAATTAGGGTGGTCTTCTTTTCTGAAAAATGCACCTAACTCACTTTTAGAAATTTTAAAATCTACAAGTTGTAGAATATCTACAATATCATCATCCCTAAATTTTAGGGCTACTCTTAATTTTTTAAAAATATCATTATTGGTCATATCGCAATTTTATGCCTGCAAGGTATTATAAAAATATGAGGTGTTATCAATCATTCATATTATTCATGTGCGAGCAGCTGTTGTCTTTTTAAGTATGCTGTGAATTGAATGTATAAATATATATCTGGTTTTGGTAATCAAAAAAAACGTCACATCCATATGTTAACTTGGTCTATGGTATACTTTAGTCATAAAAATAAAGTTATAATATTATTATATAATTTATTTGAATATTCATATGCCTACTGAAAAAGAGAAGCTTAGTATTTTGTCGGAAATGATTTCGTTTGCTAAAGTAAACAACGAAATTAAGGATTCTGAATATGATTTCTTGTTTTCTGTGGCACAGCAATTACGGGTGACCAAGAAAACCTTTGACCGTCTTTTTACTACAAATGTGGAGCATATAATACCCAAAACTCAATCAGATAGGCTTTTACAATTTCATAGGTTGGTTCTTTTAATGAACGTAGATAATGTGCAAGAGGATGAAGAAGTGAATAAAATTTATGACATTGGTTTAAATATGGGGTTGCCGCCAGGAGCCATTCAGCAAGTTTTGACTATTATGCATAAGTATCCTGATAAGATAGTGCCACCTGAAATTTTGATTGCAATCTTCAAGGCACATTACAATTAAGACCACGAGAAGTAATCGGTTTCTAATTGTTCATAATCTCTTTTATTCATAATATTAGCTTTAGCATCTTGTCTCAATTGAGTGATTTCTTTATTAATAATGTTCAATTGGTCTGAGTGTATAACATGTAATTTTAAAGTTTTAAGCATGTGCATTAACTTACGCATTACCGTAATATCATGCTTGCAGTACTGTCTATAAGTAGCCATAACATTATAAAGAATTTCTGAAAACGTTGGGCATTTTTGACTTACCCAATTAAGCGAATCTTTATCCGTTAAATATTCGATGTCCTTTTTCTGCATAAGGTCAATAAATAATGAGCATAGGTAATCAATTGTGTTTAGGGCTGTTCCAGGGTCATTTATACCTGGTGACATTGCTTTAATGCCAATTTCTGAAATTTGCCTAAAGCCATATATGTAATTCTCTCCAATGAGCTCTATATGACTAAAGAGCATTGTTTTTTCTAGTTTGTGTTTTAGATTGTTATCTATTGGTTTTTCAGCAAAAAAGCTTGTTGTTCCATCAATGATAAATTGTCCTTTGTGAAGAGGTATTTGAATTTTTAAAGCATTTTTTTCGCATAGTTCTAATAGGTCATCTTTTAATAATCCATAGTAATACCCTTCTTGGTTAATTTTATGTGCTTCCCAGTGTTCGGTTGATGGAAAGTCTAAATTTTTATTTTTTTGGTTTTCTATAATTGTGGCTAATTCAGATTTAGTTCTGGCATGTATTGCTGTAAGTATGTTGCCAACTTGTATTGATTGGGAGATATGGTGAATAAAATAAATAAATGCTGCCAGGCAAAGAACTGTTAGTATTATGCCTATAAGAACTGAAAACCCTGGCGTTTGATATTCATTCTCGGTAGGTTCTATAGAAATCAATATGAAAATATTGTATAAAATGGTCGCAATATATAGCCCTAATACAATTTGATGTTTTTGGTCTGAAATAATACCTGGTAGCACTCTAGGTGAAAAATTGCTTGAAGCTTGATTAAGTAATACCATTACCATTGAAAAACTGAATACGGTTAATGATATCAATCCGCCAATTAAAGTGCTTAGAATCGTTTTGGCCGTATCTGTGTCATCGATTACCAGAAAAGGAGCGACATCAATTAGAAAAGAGGAAATGTTGATGGATTCTAAATAGATCAGCAAAAAGGCCAATGCCAATCCTCCCAATGCAATTATGGAGGGAAAGAACGCAATCTTAGATCGTATTTGTTTAAAAAAGTTTATAAGTCTATCCATGGATGAAAGTATGTCTTAAAACTAGTTTAAATGTCAGCCTTATTTGGACTGATTTGCGTTAATAACAAGCTCTTTTAGGTGTAAATTGCCATTTTGACAGTGTTTTAGATATTAAAAATGCCAAAATGGCACTAAAATTCGTGTGGTACGTATTTTGTCCATTACTAATCGAATTTGTAAATAAAATAATTTAAAAAATATAGTTATGAGTTTAGTAAAAAGAAATGACGTGTTGTTTCCGGCTTTAATGAATGAAATATTTAAGCCAGACTGGTTTGGCGGTATTGAAAACAATAGAGGTTCTGTACCGGCAGTAAATATTAGAGAAAGTGAAAAAGAGTATCACTTAGAACTTTTTGTACCAGGTAGAAGTAAAGAAGATTTTACCATTGAAATAGATGAAGCTGTTTTAACTATTTCATCTGAAGTTAAAAGTGAGAACGAAGAGGTGAATGATAACTATACTAGAAAAGAGTTTAGCATTTCATCTTTCACACGATCATTTACTTTACCGGAAACAATTGCAACCGATAAAATCGATGCAACGTATGAAGGAGGAATTTTAAAATTCAATCTTCCTAAAAAAGAAGAGGCTTTGCCTAAGCCAAAAAGAATGATCGAATTAAAGTAGTTTTTTAGGTTGGTTTGAGTTGTTTAGTTAAGTGCTTTGAGAAATCAAAGCACTTTTTTATCGTTAGATTCTTTCGCTAAATCTCCTATCCATCTAAGATTAAAAAGATTTAAACATTATAATTTCTAGGTCTGTTATAAATGCTGATTAACTCATTTGGGGTTTTTAAAGCGGCAATTTTAATTCTTAGTATTGACTAAATTTAGGATTACAATCGGTGCGATAATTCATTGCGTTTTAAGGTTAGGGCAGGAGCTGTTTTTAGATTTTTAAACGTACTTATGAAAATTATTTGTTGGAAATAAACGCAAAATAAACTTTGAAAATATTTAATGGAAATTGAGGAATTTACTTGAGTTTCATAGTTTAAAAAATTAACGTAAATTCGTAATCATAGCACTAGTGTTTCTACTTAATGGTTAAGCTACAGTTTGATAACTATATTGAATTTCTACAAAGTTGAATTCTTCGCTATATTTCTTCTAAAATCACCTGTTTAATTCAATTATACTTGTTTTAGTCTTGTCTAAAAAAATATGGTAAAAAACTAATTACCAGTTTTTTAATTGTATTTGAGTAAAGCTTTAATTTGTATTTTAAATATTTTATCTAAAAATTGATAGATACAATTTATTCTTGCTCTTGAAGCGCTTTAATTTCATCCCTAAGCTTTGCTGCTTGCATAAAATCGAGCTCTTTCGCTGCCTTTTCCATTGCCTTTCTTTTATCTTTAATCAGCCTTTCAATTTGTTCTTTTGTAAGATAATCCATGTCCGGTTCGGCGGCTCTCAATTCCTCTTTTATAAAGTGATATGTGGATACCGAATTCTTTGAAAGAACATTGTCCAAACTTTTATTTAAAGCTTTAGGCGTAACGTTATTTTCTGTGTTATAATTTATTTGTTTTTCTCTTCGGTAGGCAGTTTCGTCAATTGTTTTTTGCATACTCTCAGTTATCTTATCTGCGTACATGATCGCTTTGCCATTTAAGTTTCTTGCTGCTCTACCAACGGTCTGTGTAAGTGATCTGTTGCTACGTAAAAAACCTTCTTTGTCTGCATCTAAAATAACTACTAAAGAAACCTCAGGTAGGTCCAATCCTTCACGTAATAAATTCACTCCGATCAGTACGTCAAAAATACCTTTTCGTAAATCTTGCATGATTTCTACTCGCTCCAGAGTATCAACATCACTATGTATATATCTACACCTAATATTAATTCTATCTAGATATTTAGCCAACTCTTCTGCCATTCTTTTGGTCAGTGTAGTCACCAATGTTCTTTCATCTTTTTCTACCCTAACCTGTATCTCTTCCACCAAATCATCAATCTGGTTTAAGCTTGGTCGCACTTCTATTATCGGATCTAAAAGTCCGGTTGGTCTAATAACTTGTTCAACATATACGCCTTGACTTAACTGTAATTCATAATCCGCAGGCGTGGCACTTACATATAATACCTGATTCTGTAATGCTTCAAACTCTTCAAACTTCAAGGGTCTGTTGTCCATAGCTGCTGGTAAACGAAAACCATACTCTACTAGATTGACCTTTCTTGAGCGGTCACCACCATACATGGCATGCACTTGCGGAATAGTAACGTGGCTTTCATCGATTACCATTAAATAGTCATCTGGAAAATAATCCAACAAACAGAAAGGTCTTGTGCCCGGTTCTCGTCCGTCTAAATATCTGGAGTAATTCTCAATTCCCGAACAGTAACCAAGCTCGCGTATCATTTCCAAATCAAAATTGGTGCGTTCTTCTAATCGTTTCGCTTCGAGTGGTTTTGCAATATCCTTAAAGTAGTCTATTTGCTTCACTAAGTCATCTTGAATATTATGGATTGCATTTTGTAACACATCTTTTGATGTTACAAACATGTTGGCAGGATAAATATTTAGATTCTCATACACCTCGATAATATTATTATTGAAAGGATCAAAGGCTTCTATTTCCTCAATTTCATCTCCAAAAAAGTGTATTCTATAGGCATGGTCGGCATAACTTGGAAAAACATCCACAACATCTCCCTTAACTCTAAAGTTGCCATTTTTAAAATCGGCCATAGTCCTAGAATATAGCGATTGCACCAATTGATGCATTAGCTTTGTTCTGGCAATTACCTGATCCTTTTTAATAGAAATGACATTTTTTTGAAATTCAATAGGGTTACCAATACCGTATAAGCAGGAAACAGAGGCAATGACAACAACATCTCTTCTGCCAGAGAGTAAAGAAGAAGTGGCACTCAATCTTAACTTTTCAATATCCTCGTTTATAGAGAGATCCTTTTCAATATAAACTCCACTAGTAGGTATATAGGCTTCTGGCTGGTAGTAGTCGTAGTAAGAGACAAAATATTCAACGGCATTATCTGGAAAAAACTGCTTAAACTCAGAATATAGCTGAGCCGCCAACGTTTTGTTATGAGCCAAAATCAAGGTCGGTTTCTGAACTTTTTCAATAACATTGGCCACCGTAAAGGTTTTACCCGACCCCGTAACACCCAACAAGGTTTGGTATTTTTCATTTTCATTTAGACCTTTTACCAATTCATTTATGGCATTTGGTTGATCTCCAGTGGGTTTGAACTCTGATACTACTTTGAATTTCATGCTATAAAATTACGAAAGAAGCACCATTTAAAAGGGTTCGATAAAAAGAATCGTTACAACTATCGCTTTAAGGTAAAATGACCGGTGATTTCTTGTTCATTTAATAGTCTGGCTCTAAACCAATACTCAGATTCTGGCAGTTGATTGCCGTTTAAATTTCCGTTCCAACCATCTGTATTCGGATTTATTTGAGCTAAAAGAGCACCAAACCTATCAAAAATGTGAATTACTAAAATGTTATTTTCCTTCATTTCGGTTGGGGTAATAAATTGCCAGTAATCATTAATACCATCTCCATTTGGTGTGAAAAAATTAGGGAAGCCGTTTACGGTAAAATCTTGCTGAACCAAATAATCTGATATGCCACAACCTCCTTTGTCGCGCACAAATACAGTATGATTTTCAAGTGAGATATTGGCAAACCTATTGGAATCTTGATATAGACCATCCTCGTCATCCAATGCATATTCATAATTTCCATTTGTAGTAGTTCTAATGGTATAGTCTAATGAGTTTGCGTTTATTTGTACTTCAACATCTTCTATTTTGGGTGCTTGAGAGATTATTACGTTAAAAGTTTTTGATGAGGCACATTCAACTATTCGCCCAGAGTCCTCAATATTTATATAGGCTTCGTACAAATATTCACCTTCTTCATCTATCACTACTTCTTCAGTAGTTGCAAGTAACATTTCATTACCTCTATCGTCTAGTTTATACCATCTATACCCATCTGCCTCATCGGTTGCCGCTATACGATTTGAACTATTTCCTTCGCAAATGGAAATTGAATCCGGCAACGTTAATTCAGGATTTAAAACTACCAAATCTCCACTTGTTGGGTCATAATAGGGTCCGCAACCCAGTAATGTTGAAAATGTTTCTTGAGTACAGCCTATCGCTTCTCCTGCTTCATTGAATGGAACAATGGAGATAAAGAACGTTCTATTTGGTTCAAAATCGATGACCACTGCCGAAGTATTGAATAATATGGCATCTTCTAAAATATTGTTTTCAAAAGGTGAAGTGCCTATAGACACTTTATAACCAGTAGCATTTGGTACGGCATTCCACTCAAGTGTGGGACTCAAAGGTACATTGGTTTCTCCATCAAAAGGAGAAATCATGCTGGTGCATATCGGTAGAACAGCTGCAGCCGCAGTAGTGAATGAAACTGTGCTACAACCTATTGCCATACCTATTCTGTTGTAAGGTATTATAGTTATATAAATATCCGTTTCTAACGGTAAATCGGTTAGTGGGTTATATGAAAGTGCATTGCCAATATCGGTACTTGCTAGTAGTTCACTACCGTTCAGAGTAGTACCAATCGATAAAAAATACCCTGTAGCATTGGTAGCTGCATTCCAAGAAATGTTGGTGCCGGTATTGACATCTATTGCATTATTTGCAGGTATGCTCGCTGGTACACAGTCAGGCACATCGGTTAAACTTGCCGTGGTAAAGCTTTGACTATCACAGATTATATTGGGTTGGTTAAAGAAGAAAAGGGTAATCGTAACAAATATTTCTGTATTCTCAGGTAGTCCTGTAGTTGGAGTGAACATGGTAGCTGCACCAACATTTCTCTCATTTAAAATGTCATTACCACCTTCGGTCGTTCCCAATGAGATGATATAACCCGGCACTCCTGCTACCGCTTCCCAGCTAATGGGGGAGCCTACCGGTACCATAGTAGCACCATTTGTAGGACTAAGCAATGGCGGACACTCTTGGGAAAAAGAAGTAAAGTTGTTACATAGAAACACAATGAAAAGTAAAGGCAGAGCCATTACCTTGGGAAAATTTTTGTTCCAATTTTCTTTCATAGTAATTACGTGAACAATACAATATACTACAAAATGAAAATTTACGATATGTTAGACCTGATAAATAGGTCCATGTGTTTTTTCTAATTGATGAATTAAAGGTCGCGTCTCTTCAATATAGCATAAGAACCATAGATAAAAATTGCCGTCCAAATTAAGACTATAAGTACCTCGTACCAATGAACGTTATAGTTTAAAGCTAATTTTTCTCCCATTTGGTTGGCTACCGATTGTACGGCGCCTAACCTAGAAAATGGTTCTTTAATTAGGTTGAACATTGACTGTAAGGGGAAAAAGTTCATGATGAAATCAGTGGTTTCCCCGTCAAATAATTTCCAACGGATGATACCTCTAAAAATACCCTCAAGCACTTGCCATAGAATTAAAAAACCTAATGCAAATGCTGATCTTTTTACTAACACCCCTAGAAATAAACAGAACGAAAAGAACCCCGTTAATTTTACAAAAAAAGCAAAAAGAAACTCTAAATCGGTTAGAATGATTGATATTTCATTGAAATCGGAGTAAAATAGCCCTAAAATCAGTGAAACAATAAATACGAATATTGTTGATACCAGTGAAAAGGAAATAACGGTCAAAAACTTAGAAAGTATAAATTCCTTTTTAGAAAGACCATCTATTAAATTTTGTTTAATTGTCTTGTTACTATATTCATTTGACATCATTGATACGATGACAATCGCCAAAAATAGTTTGAAAAATGCGGTGATAAAGGTGTTAAAATGCCAGATATACGGAAAGTTGAAAATACCTTGGTCTGCCAAATGAAACTTAATTGGTCCTATGTCAAATTTTATAGCGGCAACCAAAGCGATAGAAGTCAACAGAGCGAAGTAAGATATGATTAACACCTTACTGGCACGGTTGTTCCATAATTTTATAAATTCTATTTGAAGTAATCTTATCATGATGTAAGGGTATTAAGATTTGACATTTTTGGTTAGTGCTAAGAACTGCTCTTCTAAACTTTCTTTTCTTTTTACTAAATGCGAAACAATGATGCCATTATCAAAAAGTAATTTATTTAATGTTTGTGCATCTAATTCAGTATTTAAAAAAGCTGTGACCAAACCATTTTCTTCTTTTATTTCACCAAAATGTTCATTGCTGTTTAGGTAAGAGAATAGTTTATCGGTATCGGAACACTTTAGTTCAAAAAAGCCAAAACTGGCTTGTAAACTATCTACCCTGCCAGAATATAATTTTTCTCCTTTTCTTAAAATGACTACGTGAGAGCATACTTTTTCTACTTCGTCCAATAAATGCGATGCTAATAAAATGGTTGTACCCTTTGCCGCAATAGTCTTAATAATTTCCCTTATTTGATGAATTCCTTGCGGATCTAAACCGTTAGTAGGTTCATCTAAAATTAAAATTTCGGGGTCGTTGAGTAGGGCAGAGGCAATTGCCAAACGCTGCTTCATTCCCAAGGAATACGTTTTGAATTTGCTATTTTTTCTATCCAATAAACCTACGAGCTCAAGCTTTTCCTCAATTTTTTCTTCTGACACCTCTTTTATTTTACAGACCAATTTTAGGTTTTGTAAAGCTGTCATGTACGGATAGAAATTTGGGCGCTCAATTATAGCCCCAACTTTTTTCAAGGCTTCATGTGTAGAAGTGCCGCCACCGAACCAAGCAAAATCGCCACTGGTTTTGTTGACTACATTTAATACAATGCCCAATGTTGTGGATTTTCCGCTACCGTTGGGCCCTAAAATTCCGTAAACGTTCCCTTTCTCAATAGTGAACGAAAGGTCTTTTACCGCAGTAAGGTATCCGAATTTTTTGGTAAGATGATTGACTGATAGAATAGTACTCACGTCAAGTGTTTTTTGATTGATTATGCTTACTTGACGACTAAAATGGTAGAATGTTACAAAAATTATTACATTCTTGTTGCTCTGAAGGTAATTCTTCTATTGGTAATGACGGTTGTAGGGGTTTTAAAATTGACCGTTACACTTTCGGAAGGGTCGTCTGTTGTAATATTACTATCCGTCTGGTCTTGAGAATTACTAATGTTATTTGTGTATGTAGCCGTAGAAGTATTTACATCTGGCAGCGTAACTCGTGTTACCAAGGTTAAAGTTTCAAGATCGCCACTTGCCATATCGCCAATTGACCAATTTGGATAAGAGAAACTTCCCTTGGAAATAGATGATGATACAAAAGAGATTCCGTCGGGTAGAACATCGGTTATAACAACATTTGTAATTGGGTCAACACCTAGACTCTCTACAGTGATGGTAAAAGTGACCTCATCACCATCGACCACAGTATTTGTATCCGCAACCTTTTTAATGACTACATCAGAAAAACAATAATATGCTGCTATGGGTTGGGAATCATAGGTACAACCACCTTTGGTTACCCGAACAAAATAATCGCCAGCTTCGGTAGGGTTATAGCTTGAAAATATTGCACCAGGAACTATAGATCCGTTCTGGTACCATTGATAAGCATCAAAATTTGCATCGACTACAGTAATGATCGCTCCTGGTAAACATCCTCCACCATTAACTTCGAGATCAACTTCGGGCACAGTGTCAAATCCGGAGAAATATCCTGCAATACCACGGTTGGAGTTTACACCGAAAAAACCTACGGCAATAGGACCTGTGGACTGCACACTTACATTACCTGTTAAGTTTGAAATATAAAAAGTTTTCCAATCCGTTGATCCGGTAACGGGTATTGAAGCAGGTAATGTTACGGCACCTGAGCCATCGTTTACCGAAATATTTTCGTCTGGGGTAGAAGTGGAGGCAATTATGGTTATACCTCCGGTAAGAGTCGTACCGGCAGAATTCGTAATATCTGAAATGTTATCTAAGTTATCTGGTAATAAACAATTGACAGGAGCAACAAAGTTTAAGCCAACGGTCTGCACCCCAGAACTACCCGCTAAGTTTTGATACGCATAAGCATCTTTTGAGGTAGTGACCAGCATGTTTGCACCTGCCGAACCGCCAGAATAATTTGTACCCGGAACCATAAAATAGTCTCCGTTATTGATCGTTGCTATTGGGGTAGTGGAACCGTTTACGAATATTTCGGTATTATTTTGAGTACCGATGATAATTGGAAATTCTGTGCTATCCCTACCATTTCCCCTAATAAATACATACTCTTTACCAATTTTATTTATTGGCACAGGTTGATCTATACCGGCATCTCTACTTCCTGTTGAGGTGGTAACTACACCATAATTTAATCCTCCATTGCTAATGGCAATATCTTTAGTTGAAACGATAGATGCGCCTAACCATCCATCTATATTTGCCGAAACTTCATTTGTATAGGCTTCTAATACAAAACTTTCATTTTTGTTTAAAGTAATTTGGATATTATCACTAGTAATACCATCTCTATCGTTTTGTAATCTAAACTCACAATTTGGGTCGTATCCGGTAATATCAACAACGGTATTGTCTTCTGTTGCCATAATACCAAGTGAGGTAGAAATATCTGAGGTTGTGGCATAATTGGGAGCGCCACCCCATTTAAAATTTGTACCCAAAGCCTGTCTACCTTTTGAGGTTAATGATGTTGCCTGTGAGCCAGAGGTACCTCTATAATTTACATAAAATTTTTCTCCGCCAGGCGATTCAAACCGGAGTCCGCTACTGTTTATTACAACCCCTGTATTTGCACTTTTTACCATAGTAACATCGTTGTCACCATTGGCAAGGTTGTAAACACCTGGTGCTATGTTTGATATTGAAAAAGTTGCAGCGGGCGTAGTTGCGGTACCTATATAAGCATTTACAGTAAAGGCAGTCGTTTCTGGAGTAGAAAGATAAATGGCTTGCTGCTTTACCGATGAGTTGTTACTACCTTGTTTTAAAGGTGGTAAATAGTGAAGATCGCTTAACTGGGAAAATCCAGCTGCAGAGACCATCATGAATACTATAAATAAAATTAACTTTTGCCTCATTGTATGTTTGGAGTGCGGGAAAACAAAGAAACTCACAATACCTTTAAATCACAATTAATAGTTGTCAAACACCAGTAATCTGTGGTATTCGTATAAAATAGTAGAGGTGGTAAAAAATTACCGCCTCTACTTTTTAATTATCTGTAAAGTGTGAAGTTGCCCACCATTTCTCTAGTGTCTGCTTCACCGTTTAACTTAATTATATACCAATAATCTCCAGTTGGCAGTTCATTGTTTTGATAAAAGCCGTCCCAACCATCTTCATTGTCTTTAAAGGTATAAACGGTTCTACCATATCTGTCATAGATCGATATGAATATTTCAGGATATATTTCAATATTATCCGGCATCCATAAATCATTTTCCCCATCACCGTTCGGCGTAAAGAAATTAGGAATTTCAATATCGATGAACTCTATGAATATACTAGCAGTAGACTCACAACCATTCTCATCGACTACGGTTACATCATAGGTATTGGTCTCGGTAATATAGAATACATTATCTGAGCCCATATCCCTGTCACCTAAATAGAAAGTATAGTTTTCTCTACCGCCTGTAACAGTTGCGGTTATCTGATTTATGTTGCTTTCTTCAACTGTTATCTCAAGAGGTTCAAAAGCCTCTATTTCTATGTCATAAGTAGTTAAACATCCGTTTGCATGCGAAATACTTATGTAATGAGTACCTGGTGTCAACTCTCTGAACATTGGAGTCAATTGCATTTCTAAAGGATCAACGGTATCCAGACCAAATAAGACATCGTTTTCTATGTTAGGGTCGTTAAGAACAATATTAACATAGTTACTAGGTATATTACCATTACAACCGTATATAGGTTCAACAGTTGCACTAAGATCAACACCTGGGTCTATTGTAACTATAATGGTTTCATCACAACCTTGGGCGTCTTCAATAAAAATGATATAATCACCTGCTGCCAAGTCTGTAAAGCTCAATCTGTCTTGTACAAAGTCCGTTTCGCTTTCTAGGCGAGTGCTGTAAGGAGCAGTACCACCAATTATGGTTAAATCTATGGTTCCATCTTCTTCGCCTACACAGATTTCCGGAGTGCTTTCAATGGTCACTTCAAGAATTTCTGGTTCGGTAATAGTCGCTTCTATCAATTCAAAACAACCGTTAGAATCTTGAGCGATTATGGTGTAATCACCAGGAGCTAATTCATCAAAAGTGTTATCATCACTAAAGCGATCCAAGTTTGGTGATATTGCATATTGATACACACCTGATCCACCAAGCATATTAACAGTTATACTACCATCATTGGCACCGTTACAAGTAACATCAACAAAAGTAGTGTTATTCGTATCGATCAAAAGTGGTGCAGGTTCGGTAATATTGATCATCGCCGACGATACTTCACAATCATCGCTCTGAACTCTTACGTAATAGGTACCTGCAAACAGGTCCGTAAATAGACCGGAAGATTGGTTAGCACGTACCTCTGCGGTAAAACCGGCATCCGAGAATAGTGCATATTGGTAATTACCTAATCCGCCTTGGGCTTCTGCATTAATAACACCGCTATCATCACCATTACAACTAATGGTAGGGTTGTCATTGTCCAATTCGACTATTAACGGCTCAATAGGATTTACAGTTATGCTGTTGCTTATGACGGAAACACATCCTAAACTATCTATTATATAATATTCATATGTTCCTGGTTGAATACCAGTGAATAAATGAGTGTTTTGTCCGTTGGTTTCATTCATAGCATTAAAGGTAGATGTACCATCTGTATTCCACATATATGGTCCTGAACCACCAGAAGCGGTTAATAACAGTTCCGTATCATTTAAACATGTGGCTCTTTGTGCAGTGACCAACTGACCTTTAACCTCAACAGGCTCAACAATTTCAACAATTGCAGTTTCGTCTGAGCAATTCAAATCATCTAAAACGGTAACACTGTAATATCCTGATCTTAAATTGCTAAATGTAGCAGAGGTTTGTGTACTTGTTGATTCCAACAGGGTGGCACCTGTACCATTGCCATCATAGGTATTAAGAATGTACCTATAATTTGTGGAAACTGACCTTGGTGTAAACCCAGCTGTAATTTCTCCATCAGTATCACCTTCACATTCTAAACCTTGAACGGACTGAATATTAGCTACAATCGGTTCTGGAGGAGTAAGGGTGAACGCATTGGTAAAGGTTTCAGTACAACCTAAACTGTCGGTTACCTCTACTGTGTATTGACCATCACTTAAACCGGTAAATAAATTACTGTTCACTTGGTTAGCTGTGTAAGTTGTTGTGGAACTAACATGTCTTAATACAATATCAAAAGGACCTTCACCTCCATTAGGTGTAATATTTGCAGTACCCATGTCATTACTACAACCTACATCTGTGGTAGCTATTGTTGCCAATGTTATTGCAGCACTTGGTGATGTAATCGTAAATGATCTTTCTTGAATACATTCGGGAGTTCCAACTTGTGAAGCTCTTAAAATATAGCTACCTGCAGCTACAGGTATAGAAGCCGTAGTTCCCGTTCCAGTATATATGCCTTCATCATCGGTACGCGTAGTATCGGTACCATCGGCATTTACTACTTCCCAATTGAAATCACCGGTATAAGTAGCATCTGTAAATGTTACTTCTATAGCCCCATCTGTTCCAAAACACACTACATCTGCAAGTTTGTTCACTTCGATTTCAAATGTATTTGGATCTTCGACAATATGGGTTCTTGTAATTTCACAACCGGTTGTTACATTTCTAATACCAATAGTATAGGTGCCAATTGCCAAGTTGGTAAATACATTGTTACCTGTTTGGTATGTAGCAGATGGCAATATTCTAAATTCATAGTTAGCAAGATTTGCCGTGGAATTGGTAACTGTACTAGTTACATCTATTGTTATATTTTCACCACTGTTAACACAATCTAGATCTCTATCAACATTTACTGTTGCATCAATAAATGTGTCATAAGGGTCTATGGTAACTATATGTTCTGCAGAACACCCAGCGTCATCATAAACACGAACAATGATATCACCACCGGCAGCATCTGTATGGGTATAGGTTAAACTACTTCCATTTTGTAACACAGTAGACGTTGCGTCATCAATGAATTCAAATCGATTGTACGTTCCACTACCACCACTAAATGTTGAAGCATCTATGGTAATTGTGGCATTATTAGTGTCGTTACCGTTAGCACAACCAAATTGGTCAGGAACGGGAGCTGTAAATGTTACGGCCGTGTTTTCGTCAACAACCACTGTTTGTACCGTTGTACAGTTATTTGGTCCTGTTGCTGTTACATCATAAGTGCCACCTGGTAAATCTATAAAAGATTGTGTGCTTGCATCCCATGATGCACCAGCAGGCATTGGAGTTAAAGCATAATCAAGTGGGTTGTTTCCATTGTTAACTTGAACCATTTCTATGCTGCCATCATCTGCACCATTACAGCTAACAGGGTTAGGAGTAGGGGTGAAATCTGGTTGAATGGCATCTGGCACAACAACAGTAAAACTTCTAAAACATTCTGGTGTTGTTGTATCTGTATCAAAAACATTTACGGTGTACGTACCTGCAACATCTATCAGTACATTATGTAAGGTAGTACTTGGTGTTGTTAGTGCTTGACGAGCAACTTTTACTGTACCATCACTATTTAATATACTAAACTCATAATTTCCAGAACCAGAAATACCTTCTATAGCTATTTCTGCCTCATATCCTGCACCGCAACCTAATTGCTTATCTAATGTTGCCGAAGCTTGTAGAGTAGGGTGTACATCTATATTAATTGTATCGGTACAACCAGTTTCATCTTTAATATACACATCATAATTACCGGCAGATACAGAATTGAAAGTATCATCAGTTTGATACGTGTTGCCGCCATCGATAGAATAAAGAATTGTACCTGTTCCACTTGCTGTGACGGTAACAGTAGCAGTTGTACTACAATTGGCAATAGCAATATTGTCAATAGTCGGTGCAGCCGTAAAGCTCATGGTAACATCATTAAGCGGGTAAGAGCAACCATATTGATCTTCTACAGTAACAGTATAAATGCCTGCTGGAGAACCTGCAGCAATCTCAATAGGGTTGTCACCTGTTGCCGTAATTGAGGTAAAAGGACTAGGGCCAGAAATGGTATAGAAGTAATCACCTCCACCGCCTTGTACGTTGTCAATTAAAATTAATCCGGGGTTTTCACACGAAATATCTTGAATAGATTGGGTGTCTCCTGTAATCTCATCCAACATTTCTAGAATCTCATTTTCACTTGCACTTATACATTGTGGAGCTCCACCATTATATTGTTGTACCTCAATATAATACTCATCTTCTGGTAAGCTTGTAACATTTATCGTACTAGAATAGCTAACAATGCCGCCACTATCTCTAATAACATTGCCGTCTATATCATATAAGAACCATTCCATATCAGGTTCTGTGGAACCATCTGAATCTGTAATAGTATACTCTATTGATCCATTACTTGAGCCTTCACATGCAGGAGTAATAACTGATGTAATCACCATTGGGTTCGTGATGATGTCATTTACGTTAACACTACTCTGTCTAACACAACCAACAGCATCTCGTACATAGAATGCATAAGTTCTGCCTGGTACTAGATTATTGAATGAATGTGTAATACCTGCAGCATAAGGCGTTGTCCATCCGTTTACTGGTGTAACTATATTGAAATTGGCAGGGTCTTCCGAATAAGTATATTCATAAGGTGCAGTACCATTTTGGCCACGAACACTTACTTGTAGTTCATTACAGTTTACAATGATTGGTAGTATAGTTATGTCTAGATCATCTAAAGGAAAAGGAATAATTAATCGTGGTAAATCTGTCTTACAGATAGTGTTACCACTACCATCTACCGTTCTTATAGATGGTTCAACTTCTTGACCAGAGGTGTATCCTCTAAATTGATCAGATGTTTGCCAAGTTGTACCACCGTCATCACTAAATTCTAATGTGCCTAAAGTAGTTGGGTAATTAAGAATGTCAAACCCAAAATCATTGGGGTCACCTGTACATGCAATTGGTGTTCTTCCTTCTGCATCTGCCGTAAGTTCATCTGGTGCAGTGATTGTAACTGTTTCTGTTTCAGAACATCCGCCTTCATCTGTAATAATTACATCATACTCACCTGGTGCTAGGTTATAATATGTTTTAGTAGTTCCCACTACATTAGTTTGTACTTGATCAGGTGTGCCATTGGTTTTATCTACCAACCTGTAATCGAAAGGAGATAGTCCGTCATTGATAGTAACAGCAATATTGCCAGTGCCATCATGACAATCTGGGTCGGTTGCTACTGCGGAAATATCCAATACTGGGTTTGCTGAAATAGTTTCGGTTACCATAGCTTGGCAAGCATCTGTACCATTTGCTTTATCCCTTACATAAATATCATAAGCTCCAATATCTGCCAAGGTAATTGTTGTAGAATTACTAGCTGAGAAATCGGCATTGGTAACTGCATCGCCAGATGGAACAAAAGCATACATGAAATTATTGTCACCACCTGATGCCGTTGCAGTCAAGCTACCGTCGGCACATAAACTTGCATTTACGGGTACTACACTTAGAGAAATTGTAGGTGCAATGGTAATGGATTGTACGGATGTAACACAACCATATTCATCATTTACCTCTACATCATAAGTACCTTCAGATAAGTTGCTGAATGTATATGTTACGTCTGTTACAGTAGCAGGTGTTTGCCATGCTCCTCCATTGATTCTAAATGAGTAATTACCATTACCATCAGTAACCGTTGCTGTAACGGTTCCATTATTTTGACCATCATAACATTGTGTTGCCGTTAAATCAAAAGCAATTGTCTCCGGTTGAGTTACGGTTACGGTAGCAGTTGAAACTGCTTCACAATTATTATCATCCCTTACTCTTACATGGTAGGTACCTGCCGGTACGTTCAAGAACTGTGTAGAGTTAGCGTAGGTTCTTATTACCGTATTATCTGTTAATTCTAATTGATATTCATAACCTGGCGTGCCTTCATTTGCAGATGCTTGTAAAGTTGCCCCGGTATTAAAGCAAGTAAATTCAGCTGTTTGTTGAAGATCTGCCGTTAATGCATTTGGCGAAGTCAACGTTGCAGATGTTGCTGAGGTTGCGGTACATGAATTGTCATCTACTTTTTCTACCATTACAGTATACGTACCATCTGCCAATGTTGCAGGGGTTGTAATCGGTGATGTGGTTTCCGTTGTCCATGTTGTTCCACCGTCAACAGAATATTGATACCCGACAGTAGGGTCGAAGTTAGAAACCTCAAAACGGATACTACCATTATTGCTACCGTTACAAGTAGGATCTGTACTCCCTAAAATGGCAACTTCAAAAGTTTTTCCTGTTTCTACTATTACCGTAATGTCTTCTGTTTGCTCACATAATTCAGGAGTCTGTGAAGCCTGAATATCATCTAATACCAAGAAATTACCGTTATCACTATCTAGGTTGGTACGTAAAACTACTCCTACCGCAGTATTGGCTCCTGGATTAAATGTAACCGTTCTTAAGTACCAATCATCTGCATTGTTATTTTGTGGGATGGCTGCCGTAGCCTGACTGCTAATTACATTACCAGATCCATCTACCAACTCTATCAATACCTCTGGGTCGTTACCTGAAGCATTATCAACTAAAATGTTGTAAGCATAGAATGATATCGTAATATCTTGGTTGGCAAGTGCTTCCAATCCGGTTCTTGACCATAAAACATTGTTGTTCCCTGCAGAGGTACTTACGCCAATTGCCATAAACCTACCATCGGTTATACCTGTATGGTCATTAGGGCTTCTCCAAGATGTGTTAGGGTTGGTAATTTGGTTCGTTACTGCATATTCCGCATTTACAAGTATTCCTGCAGGACCTAAATTACAGTCCGTTTCAGTACCATCTTGTGGCTCGTAGCAATATCCTGGTCCTATTTCCGCTATCTGTGTAGTTACGCCTGCACCAAAATCCTCTAAAAATAATGTGCTTTGCTCTGCAGAAATAGTACTGGTATACCCTACAGTTATCGTTTGGGTACCAGAAACCACATTATTAAAAATGTTATTATCTACTGGTGTGTTATCTGTACCGTTTAGTTTGTAGGTATAGGTAAAATCAGTAGTGTTAGAAGGTGTAATTGTCACTACTCCGTCACCATCACATTCATAGGTGATATCATTGGTGAAAGTTGGGTCTATTACCGAACTAGGCACTGTGATTTCTAAAGGTGTTTCGCAACCTAAAGCATCTTTAATTGCCAATTGATAAGTACCGGGAGCTAAACGTTGCTCATCTACGCCGGTAAATGAATTGCCACCATCAAAACTATATGTATAAGGTGATTGTCCGCCACTAGCATTTAGTATTTTAACCAAAGCCGTAGGATTGGTGGCGCCAGATGTATCACATGAAGCATCTTCAATTATTGAAGGTGATGCTGTTAACCTAAAAGGCTGAGTAACTTCATATTCAATAGTCTCAGTACAAGCGTTTCCAGGATTACTGTTGGAGTCCATTACAGTAATGGTGTAATTACCGGCAGAAATATTATTGAAAAAGTTTTCCGTTTGGTAAGTGATACCACCATCAAGACTGTATTTATATGGAGCATTTCCACCTGTTGCATTGATCGTTAATACGGCTGTAGATGAATCTGCACAAGTAATATCTGAATTTGAAGCAGTAATTGATATAGAACCTAAATCTTCCATAGAAACTATATTCGAGAATCCATAACATCCGTTATCATCTCTAATTACAAATACATAATCACCATCTTCATTTGGAACATAAGTAGAAGGTGTACCTTCATATCCAAATAAGAAAGATGGATTAGATGTGAATTCAGCATCTGGAATAGTAGTCTCGTCGGCATATGGAGCAACACCATCTTTACTATAGATAGCATACTCATATCCTGTTGTACCACCAGTGGCGGTTAAATTAATTATACCAGAAGTACATGTAATATTTTCTTGGTTTGTAGCTGTTAATCGTAGTTCAGGTATTTCATCTACCGTAATAGTACTCTCATCGCTACAACCATCTACAGTGGTAGTTACTATAACATAATCGTCTGCTGCAAGACCAGTAAACGTATGGGTATTATCTGTGGTAACTAATTTGTTTGCTACTAACGCACCACGGCCACCACTGCCATTGTCGAAATATAGTTCATAGCTATATTCTGGTGATACATTCAAGGCCTGTATTGCTATGGTTCCTGCATCGGTACAATCAAACGGAGTGGAACTGGCGGTTACCTCAAAAACCCTGTCTGAAATACCTATTTCTTCTGTTTCAAAAACACAACTGTTGGCTATTGGAGAACCTGTTGAAGGGTCTAATTGTGTAATTTGAACTTTATAAGTTCCGCTCGTAGCTATATCAAAGTTAGGACCCTGACCTGCGCTGAAAGGTACTGCTATATTGTTGTTTTCTACATCGAATAACTGGTAACCATAACCACTACCTAAATCAATAACTCTAATAGAACCGTCTGTATCACAAATGATATCAGATGAATCTGGCTCAGGAATGTCCAGTGTATTTTGGTATGCATTGAAATAGAACCTACTGAAACATCCACCTTCATATCCAATAACTACTCGGTATTTACCACTTTGCGTAATGGTAAAATTATTCTCGTCAGATTCTTCTTCCCATGTCCAGTTACCGTCTGTATTGGCACAGTTGTCGCTTACATCTCCACAAGTGGCATTATCACAACTTGTTTCGTCAAGTTTTTCCCAGGTAATACTTAATGCATCGGTAATGCCCAGTTGTATAAATGCACTATCCAGATCACCACAAAGAAATATATGTGGCATTGAACTGTTATCGTTAGAACATGTTACTGTTTCTCCTTGGATATCGTTATCAGGATTACTATCACTATTTACTTGATTTAAATAACTGATAATTGGGTTGGTCTGTGTTTCACCATATCGTTCTACAGTAATCAATTCTGTATGGTTCGCACAACCAGATGTTGAAGTTTTTTCTACTATATAGTTACCTATGTTGGTTACCGTTAAGGTGTTTGACGTACCGTCATCTAAAATAGTATCTCCGGAATCAATAACACCATTATTGTTGTTGTCTAGCGCCCAAGTGTAGGTGTCAAAACCTAAGCCAGCAGAAAGTGTTCCACTAGCCCCACAAAGTTGTACTGAACGAGCCACGTTACAATTTGCCAAAGCATCTGAAACATTGTTTGTTGCAACTTCTAGAGTTGTGGTACAAGCACCTGCAGGATTGCTACCGTCTTCGTCTGAAAAAGTATTTGTATTTAATGTACCTGTATATGTAGCATAAGCATGATTTTCCAATTGAGAAGCACATGCCGCAACAAATTCAGAACAGTCCCCATCAACTGAAACCGTAATTTCTATTTTATATTCAGGATCGTCTATTTGAACCAATCCGTCCGGTACGGTAAAAATTATAGTTCTCGTGCTCTCATCATAAGTATTCGTTACTCCGGGAGCATCGTCAACACTAATATTATCTAATGTCACATTTTCAGGTAAAACATTTTTAATGGTGAAATTTGTGGCATCATCATCTCCGGTATTCTGAAAACGTAATACATAATTGTAAGTATCGCCTAAATCAACATCTTCGCCATTTATATCTGTACCACTCAATGTTTCTGAGGTATTGCCTAAAACAATTACTGGGGCAAATACTTGAGTATAAGATGCCGCGTTTACGGTACCATCGGTAGGGTCGACTGCAGGCACACCTGTACCATATTCACCACCATCGCCACCGTCAGTAGCATCATCTTTATAATATTCGTTGGCATCGCTACAGCCATCACCATCGCTATCTAAGTCCAAATGATCTGGATACCCATCCATATCCGTATCTAGATTCGCACAAAATCCAGAAAAGGAAGCTGTATTATAGGATAAAAAGGCAACATCTGCATTAGAACTTAATTGTAGTCGTAGGTATGCCACGTCTGCCAAATTAGCTGTGGGTATACCGAATTCTGACAATTCTACTGTTGCTAATCGGTAATCTCTCGTGGTGTTATTATAGAAAATACTTCCGTTTGCGTGATAAATATCTAATCTGTACGAACCAACAATACTGGCCAGTGCTCCACCACTATAGGCTTGCACACGTACGGCATTTCCTAGAGGAGCACCTGATGCATCATAAAGACTTACAACGTGACCAACACCACTTGGGTCTGCAACTTGAGTTAATAATATATCTGGTATACCATCACCAACGTTGGTAGCTACGATAGGGTCTATTTCATAAGTCCATGTATCGCCGATGTTAACAATACCGGAACCAAGGTCCAATCCATTTTGACCGTGGGTCAATAAAGGATTCAATGGATCTGTGGTAGGATCGTTAATAATCGTTAAGCCTAATGCGTTGTCATTATTGCCATCATTTAAATTAGATTCAAAGGTTGCCTCGCCATAAATATTGTTAGAAGGTGTCAATGCCATCCAGCTAGATTCTGTAGCAGAAATATCCGCAATTCCATCATTATTGGAATCTATGCCGTCTGATAAACCATTACCGTTAGCGTCATAAAGGTTATCGTCTGCAACCCCAGTGGTAAACGTGGTTCCACCGGTGGTGAATGCCAATAATTCATGTGATAAGTTTGGCAATACGGGATTATTTGACGAGGTAGAACTTCTCCAAAAACCAGAGAAATTGGAGAAAATTTCTGTTACCGCAGTACCACCTTGTACAGTGCTAGACGGTGAAGTGAAATTTACATCACTAGATATAATACACATTTGTTCAACAGCATCATAAATACCATCATTATCATCATCTAAATCAACGCTATCTACAACACCGTCATTATCGAAATCGTTATGGACTATAATTCGTGCAGAGGGCTCATCTCTTGTAAGATTTGCATCCGTTTGGTCTTGAGTATTAGTTGCGATATTTACTAGGTTTAGTAAAGGCAAAATATCTATTTCATCTGCCGTTACTTCTAAAGTTAAAAAGGCAACTTCACCGGGAGCCAACGTTCCAATATTCCAAACACTACCATTAAATGTACCTGTTATTGTTGTTGCTTGTACTAAGGATAGACCAGCGGGAATATTATCTGTAACCTGTAAATTAGTAATGTCATTATAGTATAAATTCTCTGCTCTAATGGTAAATGTGGCAGTTTCCCCTTCAACTATTTCAGGTTTGTCTACAGTTTTTTCTATAAGAACATCCGGTTCGCAATAAAAGATTTTTATGGTTTGAGAATCATAGGTACATGGTCCTTTGGTACCTCTAACATAATAATCACCTGCTATGGTCGCTGCATATTCAAATGAATTTGCACCAGGAATGATTTCACCATCAAAGTACCATTGGTAAGCATCGAAGTTATCATCAGAAGCTTCAAAAATACTTGAACCGGAAAAACACTCTCCTTCAACACCACCATTAATTTTTAAAACAACTTCTGGTACGGTATCAAATCCTGAAAAGTATCCTGCAACCCCTTGAGCTCCATTATAGCCAAAAAAACCAATGGCCATTGGTCCAGTTGAGGTAACACTTATGTCGCCATCTAGATTTGGTATGTAAAAAGTTTTCCAATCATCTGATCCGGCAACGGGATTAGAAGCCGGTTTTGAAATTTCTACTCCGTCTTCAAATACCTTTACATTAGCATCAGGAGTGTTTACTGAAGCAATAATGGTCAATCCGCCTGTAACCGTAGTTCCTGCGATATTTCTAATATCTGGTATGTTGTCCATTACATCTGGTAAAAGACAGTTGACCGGCGCAACGAAATTTAAACCTTGCGTATATAAATTACTAGATCCCGCCATAGATTGGTAGGCATAGACATCTTTTGAAGTTTGAACGAACATATTCGCCCCCACTGTATTTGAAGAATAATAGCTACTAGGTATTTTGAAATACTCTCCATTGTCAATAGTAGCAATGGCAGTTGTGCTTCCGTTTACATATATATGTGTATTGTCTGCAGTAGCAATTACCAACGGGAATTCTGTAAGACCATTTGTATTTCCGTTTCCTCTAATAAAAACATATTCTTTACCAAGCTTATTGATCGGTACAGGTTGATCTATACCTGCATCTCTATGACTTTGTCCATCTTGACTACCAAAGTTTATAGAACCATTACTTATCACAATATCTTTTGTAGAAACAATCGATGCCCCGATCCATCCATCTTCGTGAGCTTGTGTATGGGTGTTACCAATGTAGGTTTCATACACAAACGATTCATTGGCGTTCAGTGTAATTGTATGTGAATCAGCAGTAATACCAGCTCTGTTACCACCAACCCTAAATTCACAACCGGGATCATAGCCAGATAATACAACAGTGGTATTATCTTCGGTAGCCATTATACCCAAGGTGTTAGATTTTGATGAGTGAGTACCTTTGTTTGGAACACCGCCCCATTTAAAATTAGTACCCATTGCTTGTCTACCCTTAGCGGTTAAAGAAGCAGCTTGAGAACCAGATTTTCCTCTGTAGTTGACATAAAATTTCTCTCCATTTGCCGATATAAAACGCAAACCGCTATTGGTCAACACTACTCCGGTATTATTATTGTCAACAAGCGTAATGTTATTGTCTCCATTACCTAATGTCCATACACCTGGGTTCAGGTTATCTATGGTCATTGTTCTTTCAATAGTATTGGATGTACCTCTGTAGACGTAAACGTCAAATGGTGTAGTCTCAGGTGTTGATAAATATATTGCTTGGTTTTGAATACCTGCGTTATTTTGACCCTGCTTCATTGGTGGTAAATAATGCAAGTCGCTTAATTGTGCAGTTCCAAAAAAGGAACTAAAGGCAAGCAGAAAAAACAATAGGGATTTAATACTGGTTTTATTCTTAGTAATCATCGGTATGGTTTCAAGTAGTACTTAAAACAAATAAAGAGACCTTTTGTCTCCTATCTAAAAAAATGTTGTATAACCGCGTATTATGTGAATGTAAACGCAAATTCCATATGCTTGGGAAAAATAATTATCCCGAAATGTTTATTTTGTTAGTAAATTCGTTTTATGTCAGAAGAAAAACTAATGTCAAAAAAAAAGCCGGCTTATCCAGTAAGTGAGGCTTTAGATGGCTACTTGGATCACTATAGTAGAAAAATTGAAATCCCTATATTTTACGACGATTTGCTTAGGTTTTCTGGATCTGTTGTAGTGTACGATAAAAATGATGAAGATACCTTATGGGTAAGAGCATATTATTCTGAATTTGATAGAAAGGAAATAGACGATAGTTTAAAGAAAGTTTATTCTATTTTGCTTTCTGATGGTAGTGATAATATTCATCAATACTTAAATGTTGATGCTGTAGATTTCTGTACGTTCGGAAATTCGAAACCTTTTCGGGTGAAAATCCGTAATGTTTTAAACGATAATTTTACGTATTTCTACATTAAAAAAACCGATGCCTCTCGTATTTATGGGTTAGAATTGGAACATATGCTTTCCCCGTACAACCTTAACTTTTTGGTGTATAAAGACACTTTAATTGAAGAGCATATTGCCGGTATACCGGGTGATGAATTCATAAAACATAACTTGCCAAAATGTACACCTCGTGAAAAAGCCCAACTGGCAAAGGAGTTCGTAAAGTTCAATGAACGTTGTATGATTCGTCTTTTAGGAGATATGCGTTCATATAATTATGTTATTGTACCAACGCATGATTTTGACCATGTGGTGTACAAAATTAGGGCAATAGATTTTGATCAACAGTGTTTTGAAGGTAAGTTAAAAGTATATAGGCCACAGTTTTTTAAGGAAAACTATCAAATGGTCGAGTTGGTACGCAGTAAATTAACACACGATTCGGTTGATCAATATAAGCTAGAAGAGCGTTCTATGGTAGCCAAAAGAATACTAAGTTCTGGTAATAGAATAAAGAAGTTACGTGCAATTTGCAAAACAGATGAAATCTCTACTCCAGAGAATATAGCAATGCTTAGAGAACAAATTGAGGAGCTTACCTTGGATATGGATTTCCAAAACTGCAATACGATGGGAGAGGTGCTAGATTTAGCGTTGAATTTTGTTAGAAGAAATTACGAAGATGTAAGTGTAAGGCAAATTATTGAGCATAGAATTAAAGCACATAATTAGGGAGTACTAATTTATGTAAGTAAAAAGTCCAATTTTCATATGTGAAAATTGGACTTTTTAATATAAAATATGCTGTAAATGTTAGCTTTTCTGTTCTTTGTTGAAGTATACCAGATAGTAATACATTTGTCTTTCTTCATCCCATCCTTTTTCCACAAATTTCTCGGCAGATTCAGGGTTTATGAAATCCATTTTTATTTGAATATTCGTGTCTAAATTAATGACGTTCTTTATTTTTTTACGAGCATCCGATACCGCTTTGTTCGCAATATCAAAATTAGATACATCTTCAATGCTAAATTTAGGTCCTTTTTCTGTTTTGTAATGTTTAAACTCAGGAATCAATTCTGGGTTTTCCATTACTTCATTTAAAAAGGTGGTCTCCTCAAAAGCGTCATTTTTTGCGAAATGATTTACGGCACGGTTCATAAACAACACCTCTTGTTGTTTATCTTCTGCAGGTAAAACCACATCTTTTGCAAAATTCTGACAAAGTTTTAAGTAGTTTTTCGTTTTAAAGTTATCATCTGAAAGTGGATCAACCCCTAAGAAATTTTCTAACCAGTACTTGGTATCGTACTTATTACTGTCAACAGATAGAACTTTATAACCTTCCTCTTTATCTACATTGAATATTAAGCAACCTTTATCTAGCTTATTAATATTGATACCTTGCTGAATTACGATATCTAAGTTGCTACCTTTTTCTTCAAACTGAATAAAATCGTGTTTTAGCTCACTTTTAAAGATACCTATAGCATCTACCTTATTATTGTCTAACAAAAGACCGGATAGATATGCTACATACACCTCTCCACTCTTTATATGTGGGTGGTTAGATTGCTCAAATAACAATGAAGCCACTTTTTTAGAGTTTAAGTGTGCCTTAGAAGGATCCTCGAATACTTCACTTACAATTTTAAACAATTCATTGAATTCTACGTCAACTTCATTAGCGAGTTTATAATAGTTTTCTTCCTTTTCCCTAAAGGGTTTAAAGAAATATTCTTTTAATAAACCGGTGGTTTCATCGTTAAGTCTAAAAGGTTCTTCAGAAAGAAAAATGCCTTCATTCTTATTTTTGTTACCAACTCTGTGTATAGAGATACTTTCTATTTGGGTAGCATATAGGTTGATCATAAAATGTTCTAAATTAAATGGTTATATGTAAATTTTGATTGAGATGAAATTGCTGGTTTAGTTCCAGTTTTCGTCAAAATCCAAATCGTCATAGTTATCAAAGGTATCATCAAAATCAAACGCACTGTTCTCTGCCTCAAAATTTTTCTCTGGCGGAGTTTCAGGTAATTCACCAAAAGTAAATAAAACATTAGGGTAGGCACGGCCATCTTCTTTTGGCTGTATATCCGCAAGTTCCACAAAGAATGTCCACATATTCATGAAATCGTAAACATAGATCAACTTTGGGTTGTTTTCTGTCATGACATCCTCTAAGAACGTTTCGTTCATTAGCCTAACATCTGATCCAGATTCACTCATGTCAAAAAGTGCAATTTCTTCGTCTTGTTTCCACTCTTCATCACATGTATAAAAAGATGCCATTTCATTGCCTAAAAACCCAAATGCTTGAGTAATAGCGTTATGAAAGTCTTCTAGGGAATTGTGAGCTTCTATCTCCAAATCTCTAAAAATATCTTCTTCGGCGTCTAGAATTACACGAATTTTATAAATCATACCTTATTTTTTGCGGGAGGGCAAAGTTACGAAGTTTTAGTGTTTTTCCTAGGCTTTAATGCATCTAAAAGTATGTAGAATTGAACTCCAAACAGAATTGACGCCAACACCAAGTGTAAGGGCTGACTGGCAAAGGGGAAATCTAAATAGTTCATGGCAATACCCGTAATTACTTCTACAACCAATAAAAACAAGACCCAGTAAATTTTAAAGTGACCTAAATTCAACCTGCTAATTCTGTATACTAGATAGAAATTGACTAAAAGCACTATGATAGAAAATGATCGGTGCACGTAAAATAAAGCTTCAGGATTCTGCAACCATAAACTTTTGGCATCATAGCCGAAAATATCTATTTGCTCGTCAACAAATTGACGAACTTGCGTACCCATAGCAATTTGTATAAGGGTCAATACCAGTGCCATTACACTAAAGTTTAAAACAGTTTTGTCATACTTTATTCGTTTATTCTCATTATTGGCTAAATAGATTACATATAATAGCATTGCAACAATGACCAATGCCATGAGCATATGTATGGTTATTTTAGCGGGTTCTAAAACGGAATATACTACTGTAGCGCCTAACCAAGCTTGAAAAACCATACCTATTACAACTAGCCAAGATAAGATAGGAATACGTTTTTTCTTCTTCCAATATTTAATTGATATTATGGCAAGAACTAGGGTAGCCAAACCTGCTAGGGCACCAAATAGTCTATTAATGTATTCGATCCAAGTGTGCCAAGGGTTAAACTCGGCATAGTCGTGCTTTGTATACATCTCCCAGTTTTCTGCGTTAAAAGAATCTGCGGTAGTGAACGTTTCTTTTGATACTTGTAGTGTTTCTTTCCAAATGATTACCTGACCTTTTTCAAAGGGTCTATTGGCCTGCCATTGAATTTCGGTAACTTCTGTTGGTGGTATATAATAGCCGAAACATTTAGGCCAATCTGGACAACCCATACCACTGCCGGTCATTCTAACCACTGCGCCTGCAACAATAACCAGGTAAACTAAGACTAACGATATTTTGGCAATTTTTCTAAATGTTATGTCCATACGTATGCGTTCTATTTAGCAACTTGTAAACCTAATTCAGCACCTTTTAGGTACATGAATTCTTGTGCTGCTTTATATTCATTTGGAATTTCTCCCTCCAAAATAGCCTCTTTAATGGCTTCTTTTATAATACCGATTTCTTTAGATGGTTTTAAGGAGAAAGTCTCCATAATTTCTTCCCCGGAAATTGGTGGTTGAAAATTTCTTATTTGGTCACGAGCTTCTACCTCTTCAATTTTCTGACGTACAATTTTAAAGTTTTGATGATATCTACGCTGTTTTTTAGGGTTCTTGGTAGTAATGTCGGCTTCGCACAAGGTCATTAAGTCTTCTACATGGTCTCCTGCATCAAAAATTAGTCTTCTTACAGCAGAATCCGTCACAAAATCCTCCGATAATACTATAGGTCTTGAGCTCATTAAAACGAGCTTTTGTACATACTTCATTTTATCGTTCAATGGCATGCGTAGTCGCTTAAATAATTTGTAGACCATTTTAGACCCAACAAATTCGTGGCCATGAAATGTCCAGCCAATTTTTTTATGGAATCGTTTGGTAGGTGCCTTTCCGATATCATGTAGCAATGCGGCCCAACGTAGCCAAAGGTTATCGGTAGCTTCAGAAATATTATCGACCACTTCTAGCGTATGCCAAAAATTGTCTTTGTGTTTTTGACCTTCTATTTCTTCAATTCCTTGTAAAGCCGTAAGTTCTGGAAGAATTAACTCCAATAACTCCGTTTTGTGCAGTAGTGAAAAGCCGATAGAAGGTTTTGGGCATAGCATTATCTTATTGAGCTCATCTAAAATACGTTCGTTGCTTACAATCTTTAAACGGTCTTTATTTTCTGTTATCGCCTGCAAAGAGGGTAGTGCAATTTGAAAGTTTAATTGAGTTGCAAATCGTATCGCCCTCATCATACGTAATGGATCGTCTGAGTAGGTAATGCCCGGCTCTAAAGGAGTTTTTATAATTTTATTCCCTAGATCCTCAATACCGTTGAAAGGGTCTAACAGTTCTCCGAAATTAGAGGTATTCAATGAAAGAGCTAAAGCATTTATAGTAAAATCCCTTCTTTTCTGATCATCTTCTAAAGTACCGTTTTCGACTATGGGTTTGCGACTATCTCTGGTATAACTTTCTTTACGGGCACCTACGAATTCTAGCTCTATGCCTTCACTTTTGATCATGGCGGTGCCAAAATTTTTAAAGACGGAAACTTGTGGTTTTCCTTTTAATTTAGAGGCTACTTTTTCGGCTAGTGCTATACCGCTGCCAATAGCAACGACATCTATATCTTTAGGTATTGTTCTTTTTAAAAAATAATCTCTTACAAAACCACCGATAACATAGCAGTCTACAGAAAGTTCTTCTGCAGCTTCTGAAATAGTTTTGAAAATAGGGTTGTTTAAAGCGTCTATATGGCTCTCTTGCATGTTCTTATTCTCGAATAATCTTCACCGTATTGTTATTAGAAAGTCTAATAATAGATGAGGCGGAGCTATTCTGTTTCTCTCTGTGCAAATTTACCACATAGTCTACACCTTTTAAAATGGCTTGATCTATATTTTGGAAAGATTTTGGAGTGCTGTTTCCCGAAACGTTCGCAGATGTGGATACTATAGGTTTTTTAAACTTGCCAATTAAATATCGACAGAATTTATCGGAAGCTACCCTAACTGCCAAAGTGTTATCGCCCGCAATAAGATTTTTGGCAATACCGCGCGGATTGTCATATATTATCGTTGTTGGCTTTGTGGAGAGGTCCATTAGGTCGTAAGCAAGCTCAGGAACTTTTTCTATATGCTTTTCGAGCATAGCGTCATTTGCCACCAAACAAATAAGTGCCTTACTATCATCTCGTTGTTTCAGTTGAAAAACTTTCTTAACAGCTTCTTCGTTTGTTGCATCACAACCAATACCCCAAACAGTATCGGTAGGGTAGAGTATTAGTCCGCCATTTTCTAAAACTTCTATGCAACTGTTGATTTCGTTATTCATCTTTTTATAAGGTATAATTATAGAAAAGTCTCTGGTTTTATTTTGTAATGTTCCGTTATAGCTTTCCATTGGGTTTTGTTTTTGTCACCTCCGATATTGGTTTTTTTCAAAGAATGTTTTTGAGAACCAATTATTGGTATAGGAGTTTTTGCTCTTTTACTAGCTAAAATAGCCGTTGTGTCCTTTAATAGAGACATAGCTTTAAACCACAAATCATCGGCTTTTGGAGCTAATTCTAAAAACAAATTATAATCTGTGACCTCATTGTACAAACTATTTGGTGGGTAAAGTACGCCTTCAGCACCAATGGGAATAACGGCGGCCTCATTGATTATTTCTTCGCTGACCCAATTTTTGTAAGAAAGTAAATCTCCATTCGGAGAATATTTTATGTACCTCGTTTGATTGGCAATTATGTTTTTTGGGTTTGCCTTATGTTCTTCATATAACAAACTGAGCCAGTTAGCTCTATACATCATATCATCGTCACATGTTATGATTGTATCATTGGGATAAAGTTCCAAACTGTGAATTAATTTTCTATGTGAACAAGTTAAATCGGAATATAAAATAGAAAACAAGTCAGATTCCAAGGATGCCAATTTGTTCGGAATTTCATTTTTCAATGAGTGATGAAGCCATAATACTATTTTTTTTGGTCTTACATTTTGATTGAGCACACTTCTTATGGTTAAATGTAACTTTTGCAACCTCGATGGAATGGAAGTCAAAGATACAATTACGGGAATTTCTTCTTTAACTTCTTTAGTCATGCTTTTGGAAGATTTTGATAAAAGTTTAGCAGAACTATATATTGAAACCGGTATTTCCTTTAACTTCATTTTCAATGTAGTAATTTGATCTACATAAAATAGACCATCTTTTCTTACTCAAAGATAGATAAGAGTTTTATATTTTTGCAGTAATTTGAAACCTAGCATGGAGATTCCTAAAATAAGTATCATAGTAAGTACGTATAATGCCGAAGAGTGGTTAAAAAAGGTGCTTTGGGGCTTTGAGCAACAGATTTTTAAAGACTTTGAGGTAGTTATTGCTGATGACGGTTCTAAAGAGACTACCAAAATACTTCTTGAGGAAATGGCGAAAAATGTTCATTACCCAATTGTTCATGTTTGGCAAGAAGATGACGGATTTCAAAAATCTAGAATACTCAATAAAGCGGTTACTGCTTGTTCTGCAGATTATATTATAATGACCGATGGGGATTGTATTCCGAGGGAAGATTTTGTTCAGGTGCATTATATAAACAAAGAACCTGGTTATTTTATATCTGGAGGATACTATATGCTCCCAATGAATATATCTAAATTGATAACCCTAGATGATATAGAAAAACAACGTTGCTTCAACATTCAATGGTTGAAAGAGAAAGGAATTCCGCAGACCTTTAAAAATAATAAGTTGACAGCACGTGGTATTATTTCTAAGATTCTAAATTGGGTAACACCTACCAATGCTAGCTGGAACGGTCATAATTCTTCTGGTTGGAAAAAAGATATAGAAAATGTAAACGGTTTTGATGAGCGCATGCAATACGGTGGTCAAGATAGAGAGCTGGGGGAACGTTTGTTCAATTTCGGCATAAAATCTAAACAATTACGCTATAGTGCCGTATGTGTTCATTTAGATCATAAAAGAGGGTATAAAACACCAGAATCCATTGCAAAAAATGTTGGGATAAGAAATGCTACCAAAAAAGAGAAAAGTGTGTGGACACACTATGGCATAACCAAGTAATAGGCAAGCTCATTTTTTTGCTCTAATCTTTTAAGTTCTCTGTAACGTTCCAATACACCCAAAGAATTTAAATAACAGATGGTAAAACCTTTTTTACCGTCAAGAATACCAAGTCGTAATATGTAATGATTAAAAAACTTCCAGCTTGTCTTTAGCCCCATCATTACATAACTAAACTTCTTTTCTTTATAAAATGATTCAATAGCCTTTAAGCGACCGTACTTCAGCATTTTTCCTTTGTAATCTTCGTAGTTTTTGTAACAGTAATGCGTGAGTTTTTCTTTAAGAATTCCAGATGTTCCATCAACGTCTAAAGTTTCATGAACGATTTTACAATCAGAAAAAACTGCTTTACTTTTTCTAAAAAGTCTGTAATTTTTATCTGTTTGCCATCCGCTGAAATTCAACTTTTCATTTTTGAACATGAACTGTCTATAAAACCAAAATGCAGCAATATCTGTATCACTGGATATGGTTTCCGTTATTTCATTTTGCAAAACATCAGAAACAATTTCATCAGCATCTAAAAACAAAACCCAATCATTTTTAGCTTGTTTTAAAGCAAACGATTTTTGAGCGGTAAAATTTTCAAACGGATTTTGAATAACCTTTACTTTTGAATGCTGTTTTAGGTATTCATAAGTTCCATCGGTACTATAAGAATCAACCACAATAATTTCGTCAGCAAATGAAACGGATTCTATACACTTTTCAATGTAGCCAATTTCATTATAAGTAATGACTAATGCGGTAAGTTGTTCTTTTTTGGTACTCATACAATCCAATTTGGTAGGTTTGCTCTCATTGGAGCGAACAAAGTTATAACAAAAAAAGAATTAAAAAATTGTGTTAAGAAGTAAAATTCTTACATAATTGAATGCTAGCCATATAGACTTAATCTTTTTTATAAGAGAGTGCATTTTATTTTGGTTGCGTTTAAATACTGAAAAGTTTTTATCTTTTATAGTTAATAAACTAATCATGTAATTTTTTTGCCTAGTATTCAGAAAAAACAGGATTAAAGTATTGTGTTGATAATTATAAAATGCTATAATATTTGTGTTTCGATATATGAAATGACCTGCTCATTAAATAGAGATGGAATAAATTCTTGATATAAGTATTCTACATTTTCTTTTCTCTCTTTCTTTGACTTATCTTGAATTAGCGCCGGTTTGAAATCTTTAAGGTGTACAGCCCAATTCTTTGGATTTTGATGATAGGTAAACCAAGCTTCCTTGGAAATCCAAGGGGAGAATATTGCAAAATTTGGAACATCTAATGCTTTAGACATGTTTGAGGCACCACCTTCATTACCCAGATAACCGTCACATTGTTTTAGTAAGGCTAAAAAACTCCTAAGTGAATTACAAAAAACCTCTTCATGAATACAACTTTTAGACTTTTCAGAACAATAATTAAGAAACTCTTTTACTTTAGGTTTTTGTTCAGGAGTATAATTAAGAAGTATGTTAATACTTGTTGCTTTGGTAATCTCATTTATTAATTCTGCTAAATATGCCAAAGGGTAAGTTTTGCTATTGCTACTGCCCATAAGACCAACCATCAATAAAGGTTTGGATAAATCCAAGTTAGATTTAAATAGAAGCTCTTTAGCTTGGGAAAGCTCTTTTTCCTTTAAGAATATTTTAGGTGCTAGGTTCTTCTTCTTTAAATTTTGGATTAGTGGGCTCAGTAGAAGTAATCTATTTTCAACAGCTAAGCCTAATTCGCTATTGGTAGAATTTGAATACCTAAAGAGATCTGTGTAAATAAATTTTGAGTACCATTTTTCGTAAGAAATCTTTGTTTTCGACTTGGCGAAGTAACTTATTAGGTTGCTTTCTGTTTTGCAATATACATCGATTACAGCGGCATATTCTTCCTGTTTAAAATCCTTGAGGAATTTATAAAATTTGATTTTACTTCTTTTGTACTCTTTTTTAAAAAGTATTATTTTATCAATGTGAGGATTACCTTCTACAACGGGTAACGTGTGTTCGTTGATTACATAATGTACTGTGGCATCGGGGAAATGAATTTTTAGATGTTCACAAATTAGCGTACTATTTAGTACATCACCAATCATTTTTTGTTGAATCACTAAAAATTTATTTCCCGCCACAAATAATACTTTATTAAAATGGATATAAATGTAACTGTTATTTAAACCGCTACATCATACTCTCTAAGTGCATCGTTCAATGATGTCTTTTTGTTCGTGCTTTCTTTTCTTTTTCCAATTATTAATGCGCACGGTACTTGAAATTCACCAGCTGGGAATTTTTTAGTGTAACTACCAGGTATTACAACTGAACGCGCTGGTACAACACCTTTGGTTTCAACCGGAGTTTCTCCTGTTACATCAATGATTTTAGTACTCATGGTCAAAACTACATTAGCACCTAAAACAGCTTCTTTTTCAACTCTAACACCTTCAACAACAATACAACGAGAACCAATAAATGCACCGTCTTCTATAATAACAGGTGAAGCTTGTAACGGTTCTAGAACTCCGCCGATGCCAACACCGCCACTTAAGTGAACGTTTTTACCTATTTGTGCACAACTACCAACAGTTGCCCAAGTATCTACCATGGTACCTTCATCAACATATGCGCCTATGTTTACATAACTAGGCATTAATATTGTACCCGCAGAAATAAATGCACCATGTCTTGCTACGGCATTAGGTACTACTCTAATTCCTTTTTCTTTATATCCTTTTTTCAATGGCATTTTGTCGTGGTACTCAAAAATACCAGCTTCTAAGGTTTCCATTTTTTGAATAGGGAAATACATAACAACTGCTTTCTTTACCCATTCGTTGATCTGCCACCCGTTTTCTGTAGGTTCGGCACATCTTAATTTTCCTAAATCTAAAAGGTTTACGACCTCTCTAATGCTATCTTGGGTTGCAGACTCTTTTAAAAGGTCTCTATTTTCCCAGGCTTTTTCTATTTGAGCTCTTAATTCTGTCATTTTCATAAAATTTCCTCAAATATAAGTTGAAGTACAGTAATTACCCATGTGCAAAAGCACATATAACAAATTATCCTTTATTTTTGCCAAAAATTTAGTTTGGGAAAGATTCTTGCAATTGATTACGGAGAAAAACGTATTGGGCTGGCAGTTACCGATGATATGAAAATGATAGCGTTTGGTTTAACTACCGTAGCTACTGCCAACATATTTGAATATTTGGCAGACTATATTCCAAAAGAAAATGTAGATACAATTGTTGTTGGTGAGCCTAAACAGATGAATAATACCGCTTCTGAATCTGAAGTGCATATTGCACCATTTTTAGTGAAATTGGCAGATAAATTTCCGGGCATAGCTATTAAAAGGCACGATGAGCGTTTTACATCAAAAATGGCATTTCAGACCATGTTGGATAGCGGATTAAAGAAGAAACAAAGAAAGAACAAGGCATTGATCGATGAGATCAGTGCAACGATTATTTTACAAGATTTTTTAAAAACAGTTTAAATGATATTACCCATTATTGCTTACGGTGATCCCGTATTAAGAAAAGTTGCGGATGATATAGATAAAGATTATCCAAAACTGAATGAATTGATTGCCAACATGTGGGAAACTATGTATAATGCTAGTGGCGTAGGTCTTGCAGCTCCTCAAATAGGGCTGCCAATTAGAATTTTTTTGGTAGATACTACTCCGTTCAGCGGTGATGAGGATTTAACACCGGAAGAACAGAAACAGTTAGACGGGTTTAAACGTGTATTCATTAATGCTACCATTGAGGAGGAATCTGGCGAAGAATGGGCTTTTAATGAAGGTTGTTTGAGTATACCCGATGTTCGTGAAGATGTTCGTAGAAAAGAAAGAATTAAAATTAGTTATTTGGACGAGAATTTTAAAGAGCATGTTGAAACGTATGACGGACTATTGGCACGCGTAATTCAGCATGAATATGATCATATAGAAGGGGTGTTGTTTACCGATAAGTTATCTGCCTTAAAGAAAAGAATGCTTAAAGGTAGGTTGACCAATATTTCTAAAGGAAAGATTGGTGTTGAATACCGTATGAAATTTCCGTCCATGAAAAAAGGACGTTAAAATCGCATCATTATTAATAGAAAAGTATAATATTTGTCGACTAAAATTTTAAAAGAGTATATGGGTTTAGAGAAAATTTTATCCGTTGCAGGAAAACCAGGTTTATATAAATTAATTACCCAGACTAGGACAAGATTTGTGGCAGAGTCTTTATTGGATGGAAAAAGAATTACGGTAAGCTTGCGCAGCAGTGTAAGTGTGTTATCTGAAATTGCCATTTACACACTTGAAGAGGAGGTTCCTTTAAGAGATGTGTTCAAGAAGATACAGGAAAAGGAAAATGGTGGCAAAACATCTATTGGTCATAAAGAGGAAAAAATCAAATTAGAGGAGTATTTCTTTGAAGTACTGCCTAATTATGATGAGGATCGTGTTTATGTAAGTGACATTAAAAAAGTTATTCAGTGGTATAACATATTGGTAGATAATGATATCACCGATTTTTCTAGTGAAGAGGTAGAGAATGAAGAAGCTACAGAGGAAGAATAATATTCCTTAGTTGATAAAAAAAAGCCTTGATGAATATTCATCAAGGCTTTTTTTATAGGTTTACTTTTTTAATCTTTTTCTATGGTTTCGTAAGTGTACTCGCTTTTTTTCCAATCTATTAAGGCAGAAGGATAGTACTTTACATCCATACGGTCTAAAAATGGAGCTTGGTCTGCCAATCTTACCTTGTAATCTTCCCAATTTCTGTTTTCTTTTATACTCCAACTTAATTCTGAGTAGCCAATAATTCTAGGGAAAGCCAAGTATTCCAATTCATCTATATTGCTAATAGTTTCTGACCATAAAGGCGCTTCAACACCTAAAATGTTCTCCAATGGAATACCATATTCTTCCGGGGTCCAAATATATGCGGTATCTACAGGTATGTATGCCGCCCAGTGTAAGCCAAACTTGGAAAGTGTATCGTACTCCATATCCAAATAAGCCTTTTTTGCAGGAGAAACAATAATTTGCATGCCTTTATCCACTGCTTTTTTAGCGTTCTCTTCACTGGCCCACCATTGGGAAATGGAAGTGGAATCTACATCTGCAATGGCAACTTCATCCCAACCGATCATTCGTTTACCGTGCTTCTGTACTATTTTTTCAACTTTATTGATAAAATGGATATAGTCATTCTTTTTGGTAACATGGCTTTCGTCTCCACCAACATGAAAATATGGACCAGGAGTAATTGCAGAGATTTCGCGAACTACATCGTCAATAAAAGCATATACGGTATCTTTTCTAGTATCAAAAGTGCTAAAGCCAACGCGCATACCTTCGTAAAGTTTAGGTGTTTTACCATTTCCATTTAAGAAAGGATAAGAAACAGAGGCAGCATTGGTATGACCGGGCATATCGATTTCTGGGATAATAGTCATGTATCTTTCAGCTGCATAACGTATAATTTCTTTGTAATCTTCTTGGGTGTAGTATCCGCCAGCTTCTCCACCAACTTCTGTGCTACCACCAATTTCCGTCAATTTGGGCCACGATTTTATTTCAATTCTCCAACCTTGGTCATCACTTAAATGTAAATGGAGCACATTAATTTTATAATAGGACAATAGGTCAATATATTTTTTAACATCATCAACACTAAAGAAATGTCTTGCAACATCTAACATAGAACCTCTATAGGCAAAATTAGGATTGTCAACAATTTTACCGGATGGTACAGGCCATATTTTTTGAAGCGCCAAAGTGTCGTTGCTCTTTAACGGTACTAATTGTCTCAATGTTTGTATGCCTCTAAACGCTCCTTCAGCGGTGTTTGAGTTGATGATAATGGAATCTTGATTAATATATAGCTGATATGCTTCTGGTGTTTTTAAATCGGTGCTATCGCTTTGGTTAATATAGATTACACGCTCAACACTGTTAGAGCCTTCGCTATTTACAGGTATGGTTAAGTTGATTTTATCCTTTAACTTTTCCGCCAAAAAAGTGCCGACCTCTTCAAAACCTGTCGCATTTTTAGAGGTGTATATTGCCGTAAATTGGTCTAATGCAAAAGCGGAATTTGTAGGTATGGTTTTTAATGGCTTTGGTATTAAACTAACTTTTGATAAATCTGTAGTAGGCATTGCTATTCGCTCTTTCTTCTTTTCGGCACAAGCAATTACTAATAAGGTTAAACTTGCAAAAAATAGACTTCGAATACAAAGGGTTTTCATTTTGTTGTGTAATTAGGGTTGGTTTACTAAATCTTTCATGGTTTCATACCAAATATCATAACCTTTTTGGTTCATGTGCAACCCGTCTTCGATAAAAATATCGGTCTTTAGTTTATATTTGTTCAGCATGGGTTTCCATACATCTACAAAGAATAAATTTGGATCGTTCTGAGTAAAACGCTCCATTTTTCTATTTAACCTTTTATATTTTCTACGAATTTTCCATCGGCTAATACTTGGTTTTGCCGAGATCAATATAACTTGTGTAGCGGTGTTTTTTGCTTTTATTCGACGGATGATATCTGCAGTGGTATCAAGAACATCAGAAGGTCTTTTCTTGGCCCATAAGTCGTTGTCGCCCTCATAGATAAAAACTTTTTTGGGGTTGTACGATAAAATTAATTCATCTACAAAATACAGAAGGTCAGATGCTTGTGAACCCCCAAATCCACTATTGATTATTTGGTGGTCTGGAAACTCTTCTTGCAATTTTCTCCATAAACGAACGCTTGAACTACCTGTAAAAACAATAGTTTCTTTGCTAGCGTCCCAGATGCTGTCATATTTAGCTGTAATGCTATTTACTTCTTGGGTAAACATATTTTCTTCTTGTCCAAAACTGGTTATGGCTAGAAGAAAAGTGAACGCGGTTAATAAGCTGGTTTTTTGTAAGTTTTTAAAAATGGGAAGTGGGTAGCACATGCTAATTTATTTATTGATAGTTTCTGTAAGTTTTTCTGTAATAGCCCATTCGTAAAATTGCGATATCCAATTATCTGAGGCAAGGTTTTGGGTTTTCATTCCAAATCCATGACCGCCTTTTGAATACATGTGCATACCGGTATTTTTACCATTTGTTAGCCAAGCCGAATATAAATCGGTACTTGGTTTTGCCAAACCTAAAGGGTCATCAGAAGCACAAATAACCAACATAGGTGGTGCATCTTTTGGTACGGTATACTCTCCGATTACCGTCATCCAAGGGTAAACCGGCACAATAAAATTTGGTTTGTTGTTTTCTGTGGCATTAAATGTCACCCCCATAGTTACCGCACCACCTGCAGAGAAGCCCATAAACCCTATTTTATTGGGGTCTAATTGCATGTTAGAGGCATTTGTTCTTACATAGGTAATAGCAGCAAGACCATCTGCAATAGATAGTGGTAAGACTGGGGCTACTCTTTCCCCGATCTTTGCAGGGTTGGTTGCACCTTCATCAGTAATTTCTTTGATGCCATCTACACCTGTAGGTACTAATCTATATTTCAAAACAAATGCTGTGATTCCTTTTTCATTCAACCACTTGGCAACTGCTCTACCTTCACTTTCAATACTGAGTCCGTAAAGTCCGCCACCAGGCGCAACAATTATGCTAGTACCATTAGGTTGGTCTGCTTCAAAAACTTCTAACCTTGGTATGGCAACATTGGTTACTACTTCATTTTCCCAGATATCAGAGTAATATTCTCTTTCAGCCGTTGACCAAGTTACAGCGGCATTTTCTTCATAGGGCAATTCTACCATTTTCTGTGCAAGTACATTCATGGAGATAAAAATACAGGTAAGTAAAATAATTTTCTTCATATTCTTTTTTTTTATTGCATTGTTTCTATAAGCATATATACTAAGGCAGCTAATACTCCACCAATAATAGGGCCTACAATTGGCACCCAGGCATAACCCCAGTCACTTTTACCTTTGTTTCTAATTGGCAGTATGGCATGCAGCAATCTGGGACCAAAATCTCGGGCAGGATTAATAGCATAACCTGTAGGACCTCCCAACCCAAAACCTATACCCATTACTAATAATGCAACAGGTAGAGCATCTAAAGAGCCTAATGAAACTGGACTATCGCCCACAGTACCACCGGCAATATAAAAGACACCGAACACAAGGGCAAAAGCACCGATGATTTCAGTGACCATATTCCAAAACGGACTTCTAATAGCTGGCGATGTACAAAAGGTAGCTAAAATAGCACCAGTATCTTCCGTTGCTTCATATTGTTTTTTATAGTTGAGCCAAACAAGAAAATTTCCCATCATGGCACCTAGGATCTGAGCTACAATATAACCTGGTGCCAATGACCAAGAGAATTTGCCGGCTACGGCCAAGCCAATGGTTACCGCTGGGTTCAAATGTGCACCACTGGTATCGGCTGAAATGAAAACACCGATAAATACCGCAATACCCCAAGCAAGTGAAATGCCGGTCCAGCCCGAATCACTCCCTTTTGTGCCTTTTAGAACTAAGTTGGCAACTATACCGTTTCCTATTAAAATCAGCATTGCAGTGCCAATAAATTCAAAAATAAATGTCATCATAGTTTGGTGGGATTTTAAGGTGTTTAAGATAATTAAAATCGAGGAATTATGAATAATTAAACAAGTTTGTTGTGGTATTGATAATTATACAGGTCGAATTGTATGAATATCAGCACTTAGAAGCTTTATGCTTCTTGGTAAAAAAGGAACAAAGTTTTATTTATAGCCCTGCCTGAATTAAACACCATTCGAATTCATAATGTACTTAACTAGTACCTTACCCCGTTGACATTCATTTTTAAAGTGTAGATTGCTCCCATTGCTGTAATGAATAAAACATCTTGATCTTTACCGCCAAAAGTGATATTGGCGGTCCAGTTTTCATCAATGGGAATATGATGAATTTGTTCTCCTTTTGTGTTGAATACCGTTACACCTTCACCAGTTAAATATATGTTGCCTAGGTTGTCAATGGTCATACCATCCGAACCCATTTTTGTAAATAACTTTCGATTGGTTAAGGTGCCATCTTTATTAATTGTAAATGTGTAAGTTTTCTTGTCTCCTATATCTGCAACATAAAGTGTTTTGCCATCGGGTGTGCCGATTATACCATTAGGTTGAACTAGGTCTGATGCTACAACAGAAACTTTTTTTGTGTCCGGAGCTATGTAGTACACGTTTTTATCCTCAAGTTCAGCTGCGGTTCTTGACCAATAATCCCTTTGGTAGTATGGGTCGGTAAAATAAATACCTCCTTTGGGATCAACCCAAATATCATTAGGTCCGTTAAGTTTTTTACCGTTATAGTTTGTGAGTAAAGTATCAACGTTTCCATCTTTATCCATTCGCCAAAGTTCATTTTTTTCATCGGCAGCGGCTAGTAAATTTCCGTTGTGGTCAAAATATAGACCGTTAGCTCTACCTGCCGGTTCTTTGAATACACTTAAAGAGTTGTCTTCTGCATTCCATTTAATGATCTTATCGTTAGGCTGATCGGTAAAATAGACATTACCTGCCTTATCTGAAGCAGGACCTTCGGTAAAGCTGTAAGCATTAGATACTTTAACCAATTCTGCCCCATTTTTGACAATAGATGTTTGCTGGGCTTTGCAAGATAAAACAACGATTGTCAGAGCAATTGTGCTTAAAAAAGAATAAGTAGTTTTCATAGGTGCAGCTTATAGATTTCGTAAATAATTCATGTTGTGCTGCATACTTTCAAACGGAGTGCTAGCATATTCTTCTTGTTCAATATAAATATGTTGAACTCCCGAAAGTTCTTTTAATTCAAGCATTAATGGTACATCAAGTACTCCTTTGCCAAATTCGGTACTTTCTTTTTCATGCATATCAATATCCTTTAAATGCCATAAAGGAAACCTGCCCGGGTATTTTTTAAAATAGTGAAGCGGTTCTTTCCCGGCAACAACTACCCATCCTAAATCTAATTCCATATGTACCAATTCTTTTTCGGTATTATCCATTAGAACATCATAAAGTACCTCTCCATTTTCAGTTTCAAACTCATACTCATGATTGTGATAGCCAAATTTTAAACCATGCTGTCTACAGGCTTCTCCGGCTTTATTGAATTGTTCGGCTACTTTTTTGTAGTTATCTATAGTCTGACCTTCAGTCGGCAAGGATGAACAAATTAAGTACTCTTGACCAGAAGCTACCGCATCTGCCATTGTTTTTTCAAATTTGTCATCTAAATGCACATGACCACTGGTGAGTGACATACCTAATGCTTGACACGTTTTTGCCATTTCAGCAGGAGATAACCCATAATAGTAGCCTTTGTTAGAACCTGCGCTTTCAATTTCTTTAAAGCCCAAGCTGGCAATCATTTCTAAAGTTTTCTTCGGATTTTTTAGCATACCATCTCTAAATGAATAGAGCTGTACGCCATACTTTGAATTTTTAGCGGATGCCATGCTTAATTGTGGCATTATTAAGGTAGCGGCACTTAATAGACCTGCATGTTTGATAAAATTTCTACGTGTTTTCATTGGTGTTGTTGAGTAGCTGTAAAAGTTGTTGTTTTTAATTATCTATAACTGTATAAAAAATTAACGCTACAGATAATTAATCTTAAATGTACGAAAACAAAACAGCATTTTTAGCGAGACAATTTAGGGTTGTGTACTTTTGTTAAAACACCATTTATGAACAGCAGAAAGGAACAATTAGAGGCGATAGATAGATTGTTGACCATAATGGACGAATTACGTGAGCAGTGCCCATGGGATAAGAAACAAACCATGCAGTCACTTAGGCATTTGACTATTGAGGAAACCTATGAATTGGGAGATGCAATTTTAGATAATGACCTTAATGAAATTAAAATGGAGTTGGGCGATGTACTGTTACATATAATCTTCTATTCAAAAATTGGTTCTGAAACCAATGATTTTGACATTGCAGATGTTGCCAATGCCATTTGTGATAAATTGGTGAATAGGCACCCACATATATACGGAGATGTTAAGGTGTTAAATGAAGAAGATGTAAAAAGAAATTGGGAACAGATCAAGTTAAAGGAAGGCAAGAAAAGTGTTTTGGAAGGTGTGCCAAGAAGTTTGCCCGCATTAGTGAAAGCAAATAGAATTCAAGATAAAGTAGCGGGAGTAGGGTTCGATTGGGAAGAGCCACAACAAGTATTTGAAAAAGTTCAGGAAGAATTAGAAGAGCTGCAAGTAGAGGTTCAAAAAGGGGATAGTGAAAAAATAGAAGCGGAATTTGGAGATGTTCTTTTCTCTATGATCAATTACGCGAGGTTCTTAGGTGTAAATCCTGAAAATGCACTTGAGCGAACAAACAAAAAATTCATAAAGCGTTTTCAATTTCTGGAAAACAGTGCTAAGGAAATGGGTAAGGATATGAAAGATATGACTTTAGAAGAAATGGACGTTTATTGGAACAAAGCTAAAACTTATGAATAAGTGTTAATTATTAAATTCAATGTTCATAATTTTTTCTAAGTCTCTATGCTTAATGGGTTTAATGAAGTAATTTGAAATTTCTGGAAATGACTTGGCTATTTCAACATCTTCAGCATTAATAGAGGAGGTTAACATTACTATTTTAATATCCTTTTCTATCTGCGAAGCTACTTTTTGAAAATCCTTTATAAAGTCGAAACCATTTAAAATTGGCATGTGTAAATCCAAGAAAATAATATCTGGTAATTCATCTGTTGAACGAACATTATCCTGAATAAATTTTAAGGGTTGCAATGAGTCGGGGAAATCAATAATCCTAGTCACGGATAATTGATTTAGATAACGCTTCATTACATATTTGGATATATCGTCATCGTCGATAATCCAAACCAAAGGATCTTGGTACATATTTTATGGTTAATGGTGTGTTAGGTTGATATAACGACATCCTTTTGCATAATAGTATTGATCTAATCCTATAGATTGAAAATTTAACAGTTTTTGGAGTGTACTTTATTACTTATGAGATTAACTGTTTGTGTGTTATTTATCTGATTTTCAGTAGCTTATTTGTTATTTTTATACTGGTTTTACATATCATCCAGAGGTTAATTTAGTGTAAAGTTAAAGTGTTTTTTTATTTACTTTGACTATCTTTTTTAATCATAATTAATTAAAAAAATCAACGATTTTAACCACCTTTAGGTTAATAAAAGTTATTCGATTAACCCTACCTTTGACAAAATTTTAGATTAGGTTTTGTTAAAGAAGTATACCAAAGAATTTCGTTATAATATTAAGCTTTCCGTTCCGGTAATTTTAGGAATGTTAGGGCATACATTTGTTCAATTGGCAGATAATATAATGGTAGGTCAGTTGGGTACTGCAGAATTAGCAGCGGTATCTTTGGGCAATAGTTTTGTTTTTATAGCCATGTCTTTGGGTATAGGTTTTTCAACGGCAATTACGCCTTTAGTAGCCGAAGCTGATGGTGCCGGTAATAAAGAAAGTGCCAAAAGCGCACTTAAACACGGTCTGGTATTATGTACTGTTTTAGGGCTAACGCTGTTTGGTCTTATTCTTTTGTCTAAGCCTATAATGTATACCATGAAACAACCCTTAGAAGTGGTTGAACTGGCTTTACCTTACCTTGATTTGGTCGCATTTTCTTTGGTTCCACTTATAATTTTTCAAGCTTTTAAGCAGTTTTCTGAAGGTCTTTCACAGACCAAGTACCCCATGTATGCTACAATAGTCGCTAATGTCATCAACATTATTTTAAACTACCTGTTAATATTCGGTAATTTCGGATTTCCTGAGATGGGTATCGTAGGTGCGGCTATAGGTACCTTGGTGTCAAGATTTTTTATGGTATTATACCTTTGGTTTATTCTTAAAACCAAAGAAAAGTTCAAATATTATGTTACAAAATTCAATTTTGCCAATTTAGAGCAAACGGTCATAAAGAAAATTGTAGAATTGGGTTTTCCCTCTTCTTTACAGATGTTTTTTGAGGTTGGTATTTTTACCTCGGCAGTTTGGTTAAGTGGTGTACTAGGTAAAAATGCCCAAGCGGCAAACCAGATTGCATTGAATTTGAGTAGTATGACCTTTATGTTCGGTATGGGATTAGGGGTTACCGCTATGATCAGAGTGGGTAATCAAAAAGGCTTGGCCAACTTTAAAGAATTGCGCCGTATTGCCCAATCTATTTTCTTACTGACCTTTTTGTTGGAAATCGTTTTTGCCGCTTTGTTTTTAATAGGTAGGCATTGGTTTCCTTCATTATATTTGGATATTGATGATATGACGAATTTTGCCGATAATACCGAGGTTTTGGTAATTGCGGCCGAATTACTGTTGGTAGCAGCTTTCTTTCAGATTTCAGATGGGGTACAAGTTGTAGTTTTGGGAGCTTTGCGTGGTTTGCAAGATGTGAAAATACCAACCTTGATTACCTTTATATCTTATTGGATCATAGGTTTCCCAGTAAGTTATTATCTATGTCTTCATACAGATTTAAGAAGTACTGGAATATGGATCGGTCTACTTACAGGGTTAACGGCATCTGCTATTATGTTGTATCTTCGATTTAATTATTTAACCAAAAAATTAATTGCTGCTTAAACAGCAGTGGTTTCAATTCAATTATAGACTAGATTTTTATGGAATTTCCAAAATTTTTATTGGGCGATAATACTGATTATCCAACGGCAATATTTGTAGTACATACCGAGTTTCCAAGGTTTATAATCAACCTGGAAAATGATGAGGTAGAGTGGCTTGAAGAATTTTCTAAGGAAGATGAAAAAGAATTGGAAGAAGAGGCTGAAAATTTAATTGAGGCGGCAACCGCTTTTTACGATCGCGAAGTTTCTAGGTACGAAGATTAACTACTATGCTTGAAGAGCTATTACAGTTAGATAAGGACTTTTTTTTATATCTTAATGGATTAGGTACGCCACAATGGGATAATTTTTTTCAATTTGTTTCACATAAGTTCAGTGCTATACCATTGTATCTTTTTTTACTAATTCTGTCTTATCAGAAATATGGTGGTAAAAGAACTTTCGTGCTTTTAATTACCGTAGCCCTTTTAATTACGGTTACCGATCAGTTAGGTAATTTTTTCAAGTATGGAGTTGCAAGGTTACGGCCATGTCATGATCCAGAAGTTGAGCCATATATGCGTTTGGTAAAGAGTTACTGTGGCGGTAAGTTCGGTTATTTCTCTGCACATGCTTCTAATTCTTTTGCCCTAGCAGTTTTTTTTGGTAGCATTCTAAAAGCTAGCATCAAATACTTAGGCTTCTTTCTGGTTCTTTGGGCCGCATTGGTAGCATATAGTCGTGTATACATAGGTGTTCATTTTCCGCTGGATATTATTACGGGGGCTTTAATAGGCTCATTGTTCGGCTGGTTGTTTGTAAAGTTATTTATATTTGCACTTCGCAAATTCTCCCTATGATATCTAATCTAAGGTACTGGTTTTTAATAGTTTTAATTTTTTTGGTATACGTTGCTGGTATGTTCGTAACGTTATTTGAAAATGATTCTGCACAGTTTTCTGTAATGGCCATGCGAATGGTGCAGGAGAATGATTTTTTCAGCCTCTTTAAAGGACCCGAAGAGTATCTAGATAAACCGCACATGCATTACTGGTTGGCAGCGTTATCTTATAAAATTTTCGGAATTACCGAATGGTCATACCGTATTCCTGGAGTGCTGGCTACCTTATTGGCAGCATATAGTTGTTATGGTTTGGGCAGTTTGCTGTATAATAAAAATGTAGGTAAACTTTCCGCTTTGATATTTATGACGGCACAGACCATTGTTCTTGGGGCAATCGATGTTCGTACCGATGCGGTTTTAACGGGTTTCAGTATTCTGGCTATATGGCAACTAGCCGCATATATTGAAAAAGGTAGTGCAAAAGCTATTGCTGTTGGGGCGTTTGCAGCGGGTATAGCCTTCTCGACCAAGGGGCAAATAGCATTGCTGGTTATAGGTCTACCCATCCTATGTCATTTGTTCTACACGGGAAAATGGAAAGCTTTTATAAGTTGGAAGGTGTTATTGGCACTTGTAATCTTTGCAGTGACCATAACCCCTATGTTATATGCTTATTATCTTCAGTTCGATATGCACCCAGAGAAAGTTATTCGTGGTAAGGCAAATCGCAGCGGCATATTCTTTATTTTTTGGGAACAGAGTTTTGAACGGTTGAGCGGTGAAGGTATTGGTAAAAATAGTAGTGATTACTTTTTCTTTTTTCACACATTTCTATGGGTCTTTCTCCCATGGACCATATTAGGAATTATAGCATTCTATAATCAGATTAGAGCATTCATAGGTCAAAAATTCAAGTTTAAACAAGGGAAGGAATTTTTAACCGTTGGCGGTATTACCTTAATTTTTATAATTATAAGTTTTGCCCAGTTTAAACTTCCACACTATCTAAATATCACAATTCCTTTATTTGCCGTTATCACTGCAGCCTATATAAATAAGTTGTACACTGCGAATAATAAAAAAACCGTAAAGTCTTTAATGATAGGGCAATACTTTGTACTGAGTATCGTCTTTATTGCTTCAGCCTTAATATGCTTTTATGTGTTTAAACTGCGTAGTTTTGTGGCATACTTCTTTTTATTGGTTGCGGCAGTCATAATAGTTTATTATGCTCTAAAAAGGGAAGGCGTGTTTATGAAATTGGTTACTATTTCGGTTTGTGCTTCTTTATTATTGAATGCTGTCTTGAACTTACATTTTTATCCTAACCTCTTAGACTATCAAGGAGGGTCGTCTATGTCAAAAATTATAACGGAGAAAAATATTCCGGTAGACCGTATTTATAAGGTAGGGAGTGACCATACTTGGTCATTAGATTTTTATAACCAATATCCCGTGCAAATAACTACGCCACAGGTTTTAAAAAATAAAAAAGATGTTTGGGTATATGTGAACGATGCTGAAATGGCTATGCTAGAGGAAAAGGGCTTTGATTGGGATGATCAGCTTTCGGTTGATCAATTTAGAATTACAAGATTACAAGGAAAATTCCTGAATCCTAATACGCGCAAAAAGGTAACACGTAAAATGCATTTGTTACATCTTTACTAAGATAACTCCTTAGGGTTATTTACTAGTTCTAGCTTAATTTTCTTAAAGTGAAAAAACACTCCTACTAAAGAAACCATAGCTGTTATTAAAAAGAACAGCACACTAGCACCTACAGATATATTTTGGTCTAGACCTAAGAATTTTGCACCGTAGAAAAAAGTTACTTCACGACTTCCAATACCTCCCAAGGTCAATGGAACTACGGCTACAATTGATGATATCAAGAAAATAATGAGGTATGAAATTTGATTGGTATCAATATGTAAGGCAAGTAGAATACACCAAACACTGACCAATTGAGCCAATTGAACCAATGCAGATAATCCAATCGATTTCCAAAAAATCGGTAGTACGTAACCAAAAAACCGTTTATTCAATAACCAGAAAACCAATACTGATAATGGTATGGCCAATAAGAACATCCAACGAAAATCATGTATTAATTCGTTATTTAAAAATCCTATTAGTGTACAGGAATAAATGAACAATAGTAGTAAGCCGGCAAGGCGGTCTAAGACAAGAACACTTACCATTTTTTTGGTTTTGACCTCAAAGGTTTTCTTTAAAATGTAGCCCTTGTATGCATCTCCACCAATACCACCGGGTAAGAATAGGTTGTAGAACATACCCAGCAAATAAAGCTTAAAGTTGCTTTTTTGGGTAAGCATAATTTGAAGCGTATGAAAGTATAGATTTAAACGAACTGCCCCTATAAGTTTAGAGATGATGAAGAATAGTGCAGCCAATAGCAAGTAAACTAAATCACTCTTGATCAGTATGCTCTTTATTTCGCTTACATTGATTTTAGTAAAGATGAAATAAATTAAAACGGCACTGATCAGTACTTTTAATACGGTAGTTACTTTTTTATTTAACTTCGCCACCTACACTTACTTTTTTAATGCGGTACGGTCTTTTGTTCTGAGATTCATAATAGGTTCTGATCAACAATTCCATAACAATACCTATTGTAAATAATTGAATACCGGCAAAAATGAACATCATACCTACTGTCAATAAAGGTCTTGTACCGATATCTTCGCCCAAGCCGAACTTAACGATCAATAGATATATGTTGATAAAAACACCTATAATAATCATTAAAGAACCGGAAATTCCGAATAGGTGAATAGGGCGTTGAAAGTATTTGCGAATAAATAGTAACAGCATCATATCTGCAACTACTTTAAATACACGTTCTAATCCATATTTAGAAACCCCTGCATTACGTGCATGGTGTTTTACGGGTACCTGCTTTATCTGTCCTCCTTCAAGAAATGCCAATAGGGTTATAAACCTGTGCATTTCTCCATACAGGTTTAAATCTTTGGCAATATCTCTTGTAAAAACCTTTAAGGCACAACCATTGTCCTTAATGTCTAATTTGGTAACACGACGAACTAAGAAATTGGCAATTTTAGAGGGTATTTTTTTAACTAGGGAATCTTTCCTTTTTTGACGGATACCGGTTACCACATCATATTCACCACTTACGGCATAGGTAAGCATTTGTGGAATATCGGAAGGGTCATTTTGTAAATCCCCATCCATAGTAATGATGTAATCACCCTCGGCATAGTCAAGACCAGCCGCCAATGCTAAACTCTGTCCGTAATTTTTCTTAAGTTCGATAAGGTGAACCTTATCGTCTTTTAGATCCTTAATTACTTTTTTGGTTTTGTCTTTTGAAAAGTCATCTACATATATGATTTGGTAATCATATCCTACCAAGTTTTCATGAATTTTTTGGGTCAACAGAGTAACGTTGTCTTCCTCGTTATATAGGGGAACAACGACAGAAAGTAGAGAATTGGTAACAGGTTGCATTGGGTTGTTTTTGAAATCGGTGCAAAGTTATGTTTTTTAAACTAAAGGAGGTCTACTTGAATGGTAGTAACGTTCTGGGGTGTTTAGGTAGATTTTAGAGCTTTTAGTAGTTTTTCCGCTGCTAAGAAAGGCGATGATTTGCCGTTGATAACCTCCTTTTTTAATTGTGGTAATAGCTCTTTCGTTTTCGGGTGCCGATAAAATTCTGATAGCAATTCTTGTTCTACATATTGAATGAGCCAATTTTCATTTTGTTGTTGCCTATGGCTATCAAAATAACCGGTCGCCTTCATGTTTTTACAATAAGAATCGATCAACTCCCAGAAATCAGTAAGTCCTTTGTTTTCTAATGCAGAACAGGTTAAAACTTCTGGTGACCAACCATTTTCTTTAGGAGGGAACATATGTAGCGCTCTGGTAAATTCCATTTTGGCAAAATTGGCACGCTGCACATTATCTCCATCGGCTTTTGTTATAGCAATAGCATCTGCCATTTCAATAATACCTCTTTTAATACCTTGTAGCTCATCACCGGCTCCGGCCAACTTCAATAATAAAAAGAAATCTACCATGTCATGCACTGCAGTTTCGCTTTGCCCAACGCCAATAGTTTCTATTAAAATACTGTCAAAACCGGCGGCTTCGAGTATAACAATGCTTTCCCTTGTTTTTCTGGTTACACCACCTAAAGAAGTACCAGATGCCGATGGTCTAATATATGCGTTAGGATTTTTTACCAATTCTTGCATTCTCGTTTTATCGCCCAGAATACTACCTTTTGTTCTTCTACTTGAAGGGTCTACGGTTAAAACGGCTACTTTTTTTCCCAAATCGGTAAGCAGATTTCCAAACTGTTCTATAAAAGTACTTTTTCCGGCACCTGGTACTCCCGTAATGCCAATTCTGATTGCATCATTTTTTCTTGAAATACAAGCAGCAATAATATCATTGGCGATTAGGCGGTGCTCCGGCTTTGTACTTTCTATAAGGGTAATAGCTTTACTTACTATTGCAACGTTATTTGAATAGATGCCCTCAATAATTTCTGATGTAGTAAGATTAGCTAAATTCATGGTCATTACTTAAACCTGTAATAGTGATACAAAGATACTATTTATTGATGCTAGCCTTTAATTAACCGTATCATGCTATAGTTAGTCTTTAGACGCAATATCAAATTTAAAGATAGAAATGTTGTTGTACAGATCGCCCGGTCTTAAAACACTCTTTGGAAAATCTGGTTGATTGGGCGCATCAGGGTAATTTTGGGTCTCAAAACATATTCCGGGGAAATCATCGGGAGTATAGACGACCAATGCAGGTTGATTGGTATACACCTTCATTGTAATACCCGAAGTTTTAGAATGTAGTTCTGCCACCTTTTCATTACCTATATCTTTAACATAAATAGCGTCAAACCTTTGTAAACCTATTTTTTTAGGCAAAAGAAAGTCATACTCAGTTTTACGAACCGGCATAATATTTCCGGTGGGCAATAAATTTTCTTGAGTTTCCAATCTATAGGGACAGTTTAGCTGTAACTCATAATCATCTATATAGGGGTTCTTATCTAGCTTAAAATAAGAATGGTTGGTAAGGTTGATTACCGTACTACGGTCTGTCATTGCCTCATAAATTACCTGTAATGCGTTACCCATTAGTTTATAGGTGACACTTACGGTTAAATTGCCTGGGTAACCTTCTTCTAAATGTTTGCTATTGTATGTAAGTTTAATGAATGGTTTATCGCTATTGTCAACTTCGTCTATTGTCCAATATTTTTGATGAAAACCTTCTTTTCCTCCATGTAAATGAACGCCATCCTCTTGATAGAGGTCATATCTAGCTCGGTCTATTACAAAACCACCATTTGAAATTCTGCCGGCATATCGCCCAACACTGGCGCCTAGTACATTGTCATCTAAGCGATATCTGCTTGGGTGATTGTAACCAACAACTACGTTTGTATAATTACCGTCTTCTCCTTTAACAAGTAATTTTTGAATGGTTGCGCCATAATCTAAAACCATTAGGGTTAAATAGGCATTGGAAATTGTAACTTGTTTCAAAGGAAATTTTTAATAGTGTAGTGTAAAAATAAAAATTTTTGCAACATTCTATTTTTTATATCGTCCTTAATGTAACAACAACCAAAAACCAATCTAATTAACCGATGTTTCAAAGCAATGTCGTAGAGAAATGTAAGGCAAACGACCGCACTGCCCAGTTACAATTATATAGAAAATATTGTGACGGTATGTTTGTGGTAGCAAACCGCTTTGTAAAAAATGCAGACGATGCGGAAGATGTTTTACAGGAATCTTTTATTAAGGCATTTCAAAAAATTCATCAATATAAAGGAGATGTCACTTTTGGAGCTTGGTTAAAGAGAATAGTGGTAAATAAGAGTATAGATTTTTTAAAATCTAAAAAAGATAAAATATCTATTGATGAGCATGACATGCAGGTTGTTGCAGAAGATGATAATTGGAACGTGCCTTCTGTAATTAGTATTGATGAGGTAAGGTTGGCCATAGACCAATTGCAAGAAAAATATAAATACGTGGTACTTATGTTTTTGGTAGAAGGATATGATCACCAAGAAATTGCAGAAGTTTTAAATATTACATCATCTGCATGTAGAACAAGATTGTCTCGTGGAAAAGGTCAATTAAAAGAATTATTAAAAGAAAAGAATTATGGAACAGGATCTTAGGGAAATGTTCAGGAAAGATAGAGAGCAGCAAAAGCATGCCATTAAACCAGGTCATGAAGAGCGCTTTTTAAATAAACTTGAAGAAGCCTTACCGGTAAATAAAAAATATAATTGGGGTTGGTTAAAGATTGCAGCATCTGTAGCAATAATTGTAAGTATAGGCTTAGGCGTGGTATACTTTAATGGAGAAAACAGTCAGAATAGCACCACTGTGGTTGATAACACCACCACTGAAGAACAAAAAAATGAATTTACGTTCGGTGATCTGTCGCCAGATCTTAAAAAAGTAGAGAATTTCTATGTAGCGAACATTAATATGGAATTGGCTAAACTAGAGGTTTCGCCAGATACGAAAGGGTTAATAGATAGTTTTATGGAGCAGCTAAATAACTTGAACCTAGAATATAAAACTTTAAATAAAGAACTAAAAGAATTAGGTCCAAATGATCAAACTATTACCGCACTCATAGAGAATTTACAATTACGATTACAATTATTACAGAAATTAAAAAGAAAGTTAAACGAATTAAAATTATCAAAAAATGAACAGATCAATGACACTAGTATCTAAGCAACTCATCATTGCATTAGGTCTTTTAACTTCAGCTGGCGTTTTTTCGCAAGCGGAAAGTAAAACTTTTCAAGAACGATATATTGTAGCAGATGATGCTGTGGTAAATATCAATACCAGCTATGCTGATATTGAGTTTGAAACTTGGGATAAGGATGAGGTGGCCATTACGGCCACCATTTCCCTAGAAGGTGCTACCAAAGAAGAAGCAAAGGAGTATTTTGAAAATAGTCCCATCGAAATCTTAGGCAATAGCAAGGAGATTAAAATTTCTTCGAAGTCTAAAAACAATGATTTTTTTGAAAGATTTGATTCGAATACCTTCTTTGATGATAACGAAATGCACATTGAGGTACCCGAAATAGCTTCGTTCGTAGTTAGTGTACCTCAGATTGCACCTTTTCCAGAGATGCCGCCCTTACCACAAACCGAAGCCTTTATATTCGACTATGAAGCATACCAAGAAGATGGTGAAAAATACATGAAGAAATGGCAAAAGAACTTTGAGAAAAGCTTTGATAAAAAACATCAAAAAAGATTGGAAGAGTGGGCTGAGCGTATGGAAGAGAAAGGTGAGGCAATCGAAAAAAGAATGGAGGAGTACAATGAAAGACGAGAGGAATTGATGGAAAAGAGAGAGGAAGCCATGCAAGAAAGACAAGAAAAAATGGAGGAGAGGCGAGAAAAAATGCACGAGGAAAGAGAGGAACGTAGAATGTTGATCAATTCTGGAGAAGGCTCTCCGAATATCTTCTATTATTCATCTGAAGGGAAACAAAAGAATTTTAAGATCAAAAAAACCATTAAGATCAGTTTACCAAAGTCTACCAGAATAAAAATGGATGTAAGACATGGTGAGGTTAAATTGGCAGAGAATACCAAAAACTTGAATGCGAACCTTTCGCATTCAAGCCTTTGGGCAGTAACTATTGATGGCGAAGAAACCATAGTTTCGGCAGCCTATACACCGGTGAACGTTCAAAAATGGAATTATGGGCAATTAAGCACATCTTATTCTGAAGAAATATCTTTGGCTGAGGTGGTGCAACTACAATTGCAAGCAACTTCATCAGACGTTACCATAGATAAGTTATTTAAAAACGCTTTTGTAAAAAATAATTTTGGTGCGGTACACATTCTTGAAATGGGAAGCGATTTTGAAGAGTTGGATATTAGTGTTAAAAACGGAGAGTTGAATGTGAATTTACCAAAGGTAGCAAGCAATATTTATGTGAAGGGAAATTCATCATCTTTGAAATTGCCGCCCAATTTAAAAGTAGTGGAAACCAAAAACGGTAGTACCTCTATACATAAAGGGTATCATTTAAACGGTAACAGTAACCGATCTGTAATAATAACATCAGATTATAGTGAAGTGGTATTGCAATAGTTATTTCAGTAATTCCAATGTCCCAAATACATTGGCATCTATCCAACCTGCATTTTTATTCTCTCCGGGTACAAAGACAGACCCAATTAGATTTTCTCTTTCTTTACTCTTATCATTATCGGCATAGGCAATTGCAAAACCGATTCTTTTGCCCTCGCTCAATACAACCGGCTTTACCGTAGGCTTATCGTTAAAAATACTTGGGTATACTTTTACGTGCATTTCCCAATACGTTGTGTTGCCTTCAGTTTGGTGTTTAGAGATGATATGATCATTATATAATGTCGGTTTTTCATTTACACCCAAGTCTACAACATTACCATCTAGGGCAACGTGATAGGTGAATGCATTATGGTTAAATCTATGTTGACCACCAGAATTGTCTTCATCAACATATACGATTACACAATCGTCGTTCCACCAAAGTTTTAAAGGGTCTTCTGTTTGTTCAAAAAGGGTGTCGTCAACAATTTCAAGCAGTATATAAAGACCATCTTCATTCCAGGCCATTTTATATTTACCGTTATAGTCCTCATGATCAAATGGTCCTCCTATCCAATTTTGGTCTATAGGCTGCCATTCTAACAGGTTCCAGTAATTTTCAATAGGTCTGCCATCAAGTGTTGGTGTCTCTTTTATGTATGAAACGGGAGTTATGTGGGTATTTTTTTTGCTTTTAGAATTAGTACACGAAGTAACGCATACTACAAGTAAAAAATAAATAGTCCATTTCATAATACTAGTTTGGAATCTATAATTTAAACACACTATTCCCTTAAATATTGTAAGATTTATAGTACTTAGGTATTTAAAACAAGATATGGTAAAAATAAAGGGTGATGGTAATTTTAATGTTAACTAATACATTATTAGTGATTTATTGGAGGATATGAATAAAAAAGCGCCCCATAGGGGCGCTGGTCTTTAGCAGTAAAGTACTAAATTTCTTAATGTGCATTCTTTTTCAAATATTCGCCAAAGTTTGCTTTAAATCTATTTAACCGTGGCACTGAAACATTTCTTATATAAGAATTGTTAGGATTGTTTTTTTCATAATCTTGATGATACGATTCTGCTTCATAAAATACCGTGTATGGCGTTACCTCTGTTGTAATAGGGTCTGCGTCATAAACTTTATTATCTTTTAAAGCTTGAATATAATTTTCGATAATTTTCTTCTCTTCATCATTTTTGTAAAAAGCAATAGAGCGATATTGTCTACCGCGGTCTGGCCCCTGTCTATTCAATTGAGTTGGATCATGAGAACCAAAGAATACTTGTACCAATTCGGTAAACGAAATAACCTTGGGGTCGTAATATACCTCTACAGCTTCGGCATGGTCTGTTTTCCCATAACCAACTTCTTCGTATGTTGGGTTCTTTTGTTTACCGCCTGCGTAACCTGAAATAACTTCTTTTACACCTTTAACACTTTCAAAAATTGCTTCAACACACCAAAAACAACCACTAGCAAAATATGCTGTTTCATATTTGCTTAATTGTTGCCGACTCAACTTTACTTCCTCATACACTTCTTCTTGCCCCGCCTCTATAGCCGATGTGGTTTCAGAAACAGTATTTTTTTTGTTCTTTGATTGGCAACTAGTAGCAATTAAGCTGGCAGTGGCCAATAAAGCAATTTGTAATAATTTCATATTTCTTTTTCTTTTTGCAATTTGTAGGATAATTTACAAAGTACTTACGAGGAAAACGGTTAAAATATGTTAAGGAGATACTAAGATGATATATTTTTGAAAAATGAACGAACTGGAACGGTTGCTTTTATCATATTCTGAACAACCCATTTGTATATTGGATTCTACTATATCAATCGATAAATATATTCCTCTAGATTTATCTAAAGATAATAAGGAATTGGTTGATGTAGATATTACAAATCATATAACTTGTCAATCCTACATAGATAAAGTATTACAAAAGGAGAATGGTCAAATAGCATATGGTGGTTATTTAGAGAAACGAAACTTGTATTCAGATAAAGTAGGTTTTACCCCGTTGAACAAACCTAAAAGAAATATTCATTTGGGAACGGATTTTTGGTGCAAAGCGGGGACTAAGGTTATTGTTCCTTTAGATGGTAAAGTGCATAGTTTTAATAACAATAGTAGTATTGGAGATTATGGACCAACAATAGTATTGGAACATTCTTTTAATAATATTACTTTTTATACTCTCTATGGCCATTTAACGCTAGATGCAATATCAGGTCTTGTTAAGGGAAAGTCGTTTTCCGCAGAAGATACCTTGGCGAAATTGGGAACGCCTGATATTAACGTAAACTATGCACCACATCTTCATTTTCAAATAATAAAGGATTTAGAGGGTAATGAAGGTGATTATCCTGGGGTCTGTGCAAAGGAAGACTTGCCATTCTATAAAACCAATTGTCCGGATCCTGATTTTCTTTTAAAGGTAACACAAGCGGTTAAATTTCCATAGGTCTATAAAAGCAACATTTTATTGAAATTTGTAGTCCACCTATTAGAATAATTTAATTTTTTATAGGAAAATACCTATTAACTCGATGAAATGCACAATTTAGGGGTTTAGCGGGAGTAAATTTTGTAGGAAAACGGACTACAAAAATTGGTAATACATCGAAAAAGTGTCTTTTCATCGTGAAAATGATACCGCTTATCGATTCGAAAATACGTTTACTTAAGGGTAGGGGGTTATCTATAAACCAAATTTACCTACTTTATTATGCGTACAATTATTTTTTTATTCCTTGTTATCTGTTTGGGAACTCAGTCCCAAGCACAAGAGAAGTCACCAGACTTAAAAGTGCAGACCATTGTTATGCCCATGGCAGATGTAACAATTAAGTCTCACGTAAACGCTCAGGGTTTTCAAACAGCTGCAAGGTTTTTTAAAGTGAAGAATGCCAGAGTAAAACAAGCATTACTTTTTAAGCCAAGGGTGAGAACATTATTTTTTGCCTAGTTCAATTCTTCCACTAAGTCCTTTTCAGTTACCTCTGTTCCCCTTACAGGTAACACAATAGTCTTTAAAATTTCCCAAACATTATTTGTAACTATACGTTGCCCTTCGGCAGTTGGGTGAATACCATCTTCTAGATTTAGTTCTGGTATGCCCGCAACTCCCTCTAGTAAAAAAGGGATTAAATATGTATTGTTTGATTGTGCCAATGCAGGATACATGGCTTTAAATTGAGATGCATAGTCAGCGCCCATATTTGGTGGTATCTGCATACCTGCCAATATAATCTTGGTATCAGGATTTTTGTCTTTCACCATATCGATCATTTCCTGTAAATTATTCATGGTTTCGGAAATAGGAATGCCGCGCAAGCCATCATTGGCCCCCAATTCCAAGACAAAAATATCAACAGGCTGGTTCAATACCCAATCTAATCTATTTAACCCGCCAGATGTAGTTTCACCACTTAATCCCGAGTTAATCACCTTGTAATCTAAACCTAATGAATCAATGCGTTGTTGAATTCTGTTTGGAAATCCTTCTTTTACATCTAAACCATATGCTGCGGTAAGACTGTTGCCGTAAAACAATATGACCTTATCATCTGTAGAAATATCATCCTTTTTAACAGCGTTTTCTACCTCTGTTGGTGTTTCCGTTTGTTTTTTCTCGGTTTTCTCTCCGCATCCAATGAACAACAGCGCTATCAAAAAATAACGAAACTTTAATACTTTCAACATAGTCTTAACTTATTAGATTCCAAATCATTTGTTTATTTTGTTGTCTTGTACCAAAATGATTTATGACAAAGATATTAAACGTACGTAATCTAAAGAAAACGTATACGAGCGGATCAAAGAATTTGACGGTAATCGATGATATTTCTTTTTCAATTGAAGAAGGAGATACATTTGCAATTGTAGGGCCGTCGGGAAGTGGTAAAACAACCTTATTAGGACTCTGTGCCGGTTTGGATGAGATAAACGAAGGAACCATTGAACTTTGTGGGGAAGATTTAAGTGCCTTGAACGAAGATCAACGTGCACTTTTAAGAAATGAGAAAGTAGGATTTATTTTTCAAGATTTTCAACTACTGCCTACGCTGACCGCTTTAGAGAATGTAAGTGTACCTTTAGAATTACAAGGGGCGCCCAATGCTAAAAAAGTTGCAATGGAACTTTTGAATAAGGTTGGTTTGGGTGACCGTTATGACCATTACCCATCACAATTATCGGGCGGTGAACAACAGCGTGTTGCTTTGGCAAGAGCTTTTTCGAATAAACCTTCTATTTTGTTTGCAGATGAACCTACAGGTAATTTAGATGAAGAAACCGGCGAAAAGGTGATTAAACTTTTGTTCGACCTTAATAAGGAGATGGGCACTACCTTGGTCATTGTTACTCACGATTTAGAATTGGCGAACTTAAATAAGCATGTATTACGACTTAAAGGTGGTAAAATAGTAATCAACGAAACTACAGCACTATCTTGAGCGAAATACAAAGAACATCAAAAGCAGGTTTTAATTGGTTGTTAAAAATGGCATGGCGAGATGGCAAAGCTAGTGGTAAACGGTTGCTTTTGTTCATGGCGTCTATTATTTTGGGTATTGCCGCAGTAGTATCCATTCAATCTTTTAGCGATAACCTTAAGGATAATATCGGTTTACAGTCCAAGGCATTAATGGGAGCCGATTTTTTAATCGATAGCAATCAGCCGGCAAATGAAAGGGTGTCCGAAATAATAGATTCTTTGGGTGGTTACGATGCACGTGAAGTAAATTTTGCTTCTATGGCAGCATTTCCTAAAAGCCTTTCTACAAAATTGGTTCAAGTACGTGCCATTGAAGGCAATTTTCCCTTTTACGGTGAGCTAGAGACTGAACCTGCCAGTGCGGCAATAGCGTACCAAGAAAAAGGAGGAGCATTAGTAGATGCTACCGCAATGCTACAATACAATTTAAAACCAGGTGATAGTGTAAAGTTGGGAAATACCACTTTTCCTATTACCGGTTCGTTGATCACTGCTCCTGGTAGTACGGGTATTGGAGCAACCGCAGCACCGCCAATTGTAGTGCCGTTTCGCTTTATGGAAGGTAGCGGCTTGTTAGATCGTGGTAGTCGATTAGGATACAATTATTACTTCAATAATGACAAAGCGGATCTAGAAGTTTTGAGTAAGGATGTTGATCCTCTATTAGATGCGGAAAATGCGGATATGGATACCCATACAGATACTAGTGAGCGCTTAGGGCGTAGGTATGAAAATGTGGGTAGGTTCTTGAATTTAGTGGCTTTCATAGCGCTTTTATTAGGTTGCGTTGGTATCGCTAGTTCTGTGCATATTTATATTAAGGAAAAATTGAAAGCAGTAGCCGTTCTAAAATGTTTGGGAGCTACCCGCAAGCAAACATTCTACATTTATCTTATTCAAATTGCAGGAATGGGATTCTTGGGCGGACTCATAGGAACCGTTATCGGATTGGTGTTACAACAGACCTTTCCAATTATTTTACAAGAGTTCTTACCTTTTCAAGTTGAGATAACAACTTCTTTTCAAGCAATATTTGTGGGCTTAATTTTAGGGGTTTGCATGTCCGTTCTGTTTGCTTTGTCCCCATTGGTGAATACATGGTTTGTATCGCCGCTGCAAGTTTTAAGGGTACAGGAAAACACAGGTAAAAAAGCAAGGTCTTTGCAAATTTGGGTTGTAGTTGCCATTGTAGTTTTTGTTTTGTTGTTCGCTTATTATTTGTTGGGAAGGTGGACGTTCGCGTTTAGTTTCGTTGCAGGTATTTTGGTGACATTCTCAATTTTAGCAGGGGTCTCCATTGGTTTTATGAGATTGATAAAACGTAATTTTCCTAAGTCATGGAGTTTTGCCGCTCGTCAAAGTCTTTTAAATTTATACAGACCTAACAATCAAACTGTGGTATTGATATTGGCCATCGGTATCGGTACATTTTTAATCAGCACATTATATTTTACCAAAGACTTTCTTCTCGCTAAAACTTCGTTTGAGGCAAGTGCCGATAGTCCTAATTTAATACTCTTCGATGTACAGACGGCACAACGAGATGCTGTAGCAAATACCATCACCCCAAAAGGATTGCCGGTAATAGATAATATACCTATCGTTACCATGCGTTTGGAACGCATTAAGGATCGCAATGTCAATGATATTCGTTTAGACACCACTACACGCATCAATAAATGGATATTGAATCATGAATTTAGAACTACATATAGAGATTCAATGATAGCATCTGAAAAATTGTTGGAAGGGGAGTGGATACCGTCCGTTTCTCCAAACTCGGAAGTTATACCCATTTCATTGTCAGATAATGTGGCTAACGATGCATTGGTGACTTTGGGCGATACTTTACTCTTTAACGTACAGGGTAAATTGATGACTACGGTTGTTGGTAATATTCGCCAAGTAGATTGGGCTCGTATGCAATTAAATTTTTCAATTGTATTTCCAAATGGGGTTTTAGAGAAAGCTCCCCAGTTTCATGTAGTGACCACAAATGCACCTGATAAAAAATCCTCTGCAGATTTACAACGAGAATTGGTGAAAAAATTCCCCAATGTTTCTATAATCGATTTAAGACAGGTAGTTACCTTGGTCGAAAATATTTTAGATAAAATATCTTGGGTAATCACCTTTATGGCATTCTTTAGTATTCTCACAGGTATAATTGTGCTAATCGGTTCTGTTCGTAATAGCAAATACCAGCGCATTCGAGAAAGTGTCTTGTTAAGAACCATTGGAGCACAGAGTAAACAGATTTTAAAAATAAACGCTTTAGAGTATTTGTTTTTAGGTGTTTTAGGAAGTGGTGTGGGAGTTTTACTGTCTTTGGTCAGTAGTTTTTTATTGGCTTACTTTATTTTCGATACTCCATTTATTCCTTCATGGGTACCATTTCTGGTGGTTTTGCCGGGTATTGCATTACTAGTCTTGACTATTGGATTAATGAATAGTAGGGGAGTATTAAATAGTCCGCCTTTACAGGTATTGCGAAATGAAGGGTGATATTTATTTCAATTGCAATTTTGAAGCTCACTTCCCTATTGTTGTGAAGTGGGCTTTCCAATATATGTATACAAAATGTAATCTGTATTTGGATCTAAGAATCTATATAGCTGTTCTCTTATTGTTGGTAGTTGAAAATCAGCTTCATTATAAACATCTAAAAATAATTTTGCATGGTCTGAACGAGATAAATTCTTTTTTTCGGCATAGATCTGCGAAGCTTTATTATTGAATACTACACTTTTTATTTCTGCATTTTTTTTGAAAAAAATCATTGGTGCGGCTTTCATTATATTGAGGTGATCATAATTCACTTGTTTAGAAAGTTGTCTCAAAGTATCTCCAATTGCATAATCACTAAAAATTTCGAAGGTGCTATCTTTACTTATTGCTGATAAAACTTGAACATATTGTTTATAGGTACCCGTTTTTATTACTCCTTTAGAAATAAGTTCCTGCTGAAAATCGTCCAATAGTCTCCCTAGTTCTTTGTAATATTCAGGATATTGATGTGCAATCTCTTTATTTATGGCTTCCTCATAAGTAATGGAAGATTCTTGAGATGCCAAACGAGTAATGAAAAGTAGAATGATTATTGGTAAAATAAGACTAGCGGACTTCATAAAATATAATTACTTGTTTTTTTAAAAATAGTATTCATAATACTGTTTTTTTTTTTTTTTTATAACTTTAAATACGATTCAATTATAAAGAAATCAATTGGTTATGGAAAACTTCGGTATCTCTTTTTCAATTACGTTATTGTCATGGCAAACACTTTTGTTAGTGGTACTTTTAGTATGGACCTATTGTTTGATAGATATTATACGTCATAAGTTTAGAAATGATGGAAAAATAACTTGGTTTCTAATTGTCTTTTTTCTACCAATTTTAGGTTCGGCACTTTATCTTTCATCAGGAAAAACACGACGTGTCATCTTTAATTGATTTCGATTTTCTATTTCATTTTTCGGTAATTTAGATTTTTAATTATTCTTATTTAAATACTTTATCTAGAAATGAGTAAGCAGCATACCTACTTAACTACAGTAGAATGGACAGGGAATAACGGTTCAGGTACTTCTAACTATCGGGATTTTGAAAGGAGTCATGTGGTATCTGTAACGAACAAACCCGATATCTTATGTTCGTCTGATCCTGCTTTTCGGGGAGATGCTAACAAGTATAATCCAGAAGAGATGTTGGTATCTTCATTATCTTCTTGCCATATGCTATGGTATTTACATTTATGCTCAGAGGCAAAGGTAGTTGTGGTCGCATATGTTGATAACGCTACAGGTGTAATGGAAGAAACTTCTAGCGGTAGTGGTCATTTTAGAGAAGTAAGGTTAAACCCAGTGGTAACCGTAAAAGATGCTTCTATGGTTGAAAGGGCACAAACCTTACATGAAAAGGCTAATGATTATTGTTTCATTGCCAATTCTGTAAATTTTGAAGTCAAGCATCAAGCTACTTGTAAAGTGTTGGGTCAATAAGTTGTTTCCTACTTGAATATGATTTTAGAATGATTTTTTTTGAACTTTTAATAGGTTCCGTCCCATATTAAATACGATAAGTTCTTCACTATACATGATTTGTCAACTAATCAGCCTAGCTTTGCACCTGAAATACAAAAGTGAATGTTATGCCATTGTTTACCGATTTAAAAATATCTAGAAACTTAGAAAAAGCACTTGAGGATTTAGGTTTTGAAAATACTACCCCTATTCAGGAGAAGGCTTTTCCTATTGTTATGAGTGGTAGCGATGTAGTTGGTATTGCACAAACAGGTACAGGTAAAACATTCGCATATTTACTTCCTATTTTAAATACCTTAAAGTTTTCAAAGGAAATTCATCCAAAAGTTATTGTTTTAGTGCCCACTCGGGAGTTGGTAGTGCAAGTTGTGGAAGAAGCAGAAAAATTGGCCAAGTATTCAGGTACACGTGTTCTTGGAGTATTTGGAGGAAAAAGTATGCTGAAACAAAAAGAGGCCTTGGCATTGGGTACAGATGTGCTGGTGGCCACGCCTGCACGTTTATATGATTTGATATTAACAAAAGCTGTTCAACTAAAACAAGTTAAGAAACTTGTAATTGATGAGGTCGATGTTATGTTAGATCTAGGCTTTAGGTTTCAGTTGGTAAATATATTTGAGTTATTACCTCAGAGAAGACAGAATATAATGTTCTCTGCCACCATGACAGATGATATTGAACTGTTCATTACCGATTTTTTCACCGGTGTTCAAAAGATAGCTGTTACGGTAAGTGGTACACCATTGGAGAATATTGCTCAATTTGCCTATGCTACACCTAATTTTTATACCAAAGTGAACCTTGTAGTGAAGTTATTGCAAGATGAAGCGGTGTATAATAAGGTCTTGGTCTTTGTTTCTAGTAAACGAAGTGCTGACCTACTGTTCAAAGAGTTATCTGAATTTTTTAGTGAAGAGATATGCATTATACACTCCAATAAAACACAAAACTACAGATTACGTTCTATAAATCAATTCGATGAGGGCAAGAACCGTATACTTGTAACTACAGATGTTATGGCACGTGGGTTGGACTTGCAAGAGATATCGCATGTTATAAACTTTGACACACCTACTTATCCTGAAAATTACATGCACCGAATTGGAAGAACGGGCAGGGCAGAGAAAGAAGGTACATCAATCTTGCTTTTTACATCAAAGGAGGAAGATGCAAAAAATGCTATTGAAGACTTAATGTCATACAAGGTTAACTTATTACCATTGCCAGAAGATGTGGAAATTGCCACACAACTTACTTTCGACGAGCAGCCAAAGCATAGAGAGCGTGAAAACCCGTTAAATATTAATGAAGAGGAACGTGGTGAAAGTTTTCATGAGAAATCTGAAAAGAACAGGAAAGAAAATCAAGGAGGGTCGTATAAGCGTATCATTAAAAAGAAATACTCTAAACCAAAGACGCGTGGAGATAAAAACTACGGAAAACGTGGTAGAAACAAAAAATAATTTGATGCTTTTCCTATCACATTCTTAATTGTTTTTGCACATTTTGTGAAACAGAATATCGATGAAATGCACACCGTTTCGATATGCTGTGTTTAGGGCAAAAACCGTTCGTCGACACTTTATGTCTATTCATCATAAATATCTACACTAGCCGAAAATTATAGCAGTTTAGCGAGGTGAACGGGCATGTTTACTAAGCTGAGGGTACTTTTATAATGTTCAATAATACGATATGAAAGCATTTTTCACCCTACTAGTTTTAATTTTTGCCGGAGCAATTGCGTTGGCCCAAACACCCCAAACAGATGATAAAGTTCACACTACTGAAATGGGTATTGTTATGGTTGATAGCCTTAATGATTTTAAGCCTAAGAAAAAGATTGATATCACTGAAGAAACATCTGTAGCCCGTTTATACAGATACAAGAACGCAAGGGTTAACAAAGAATTGGCATTTATTACCAACAAGAGTTATGGTAAATTGGCATAATCTTTGCCATATATTAAAAGGTGCAACGAAGCACCTTATAAATTTAAAATTATGATGTTACTTACACTTTTAGTACCGGCTTTGATAATAGTAGTAGCGGTTGCAGTTTCTTCAAATGACAAGAAAAAATTACGTCCAATAAAAGTACCTGTGAACAAACGTAAGTTTTAATTTTTTACACCGGGCTGCTTAATGGTATAATTACTTTTTGCTTTTGCCTCATCTACTTGTCGTTTAACGTCTGCCAGTAAAGCTTTGGAATCGTAAATGATACCATCTTTAACGGTATATTTAACCCCACCAACACGAACCACCTCATTGTCTTCGGTAAGCTTTATCGCTCCCGTACCGTATAATACTTTGAAATTTTGAAGAGGATTTTCTTCAAGGATTACAAAATCTGCCAGTTTGCCAATGCTAACTGTGCCAATTTGGTCATCCATACCTAGAGCTTCAGCTCCGTTTAAGGTTGCCGATTGTATAATTTCCAATGGGTGAAAACCCGCTTCGCGTAATAATTCCATTTCCCTTATATATGCAAAACCGTACAGTTGAAATATAAAACCAGAATCTGAACCTGTAGTTACTCTACCGCCTCTGTTTTTATATTCGTTGATAAAGGTCATCCAAAGTTTGTAATTATGCTTCCAGGCAACTTCTTGCTCTGTACCCCAATCGTGCCAGTATGATCCATGTGAGACCTTGCTTGGTTGATAAAACTCCCATAAAGAAGGTAAGGTATAGTCTTCATGCCATTCTGCTCTTCTAGCACGTTGTAAGTCTCTACTTGCTTCATAAATATTGAACGTAGGGTCTAAAGTGAAATCCAGTTCAAGTAATTCGTTCATCACATTATTCCAATGTTCAGAATAGGGTTTTGCTGCTTGCGCCCATAATTTTCCGGCGTTCTCAAAGCGGTCTTGTTCGTTTTGGTAATTATAATCCAGTGGAAAATCCTGTACTGTACGATCATCAAAAAGAGCTTCAGGCAAACCGTACCAATGCTCCATAGATGTTAGTCCTGCCCTTGCCGAATGTAATACATTCCATCGGGCTACGCTCATTTGTGCATGATGGCAGGCGGAACCTAATCCTAATTTTTTATTCTCGTCTAATGCAGCTGCCATAATCTCTGGTTCGGCACCGAAGAATTTAATACCGTCTGCACCTTTTTTTGCATTTGCACGTACCCATTCTCGAGCTTGCTCTGGGGTTGAAATGGGAACATCGTTTAAAGGGTTAAAAGATGCACTAGTTTGTCCAAATGCCGTATATGATATAATACGCGGGGCAATAATTTCGTTTTTCTCGCTTTTACGTTTTAGGTCTAGGGAGTAATCAATACCTCTACCGGCAACTTCACGGGCAGTAGTTACGCCATGTGCCATCCATAGTTTAAATACATAGTCTGGGTCTGCACCTTGTGCATCACCTCCAATATGCGTATGCATATCTATAAACCCGGGCATTAGGTACATACCGGTACAGTCTAACTCTTTACCGCCGGGTTTTAATTGTGGTCTTTTTGAATCGTTGATAGCAACTCCCGGGTAACCCACGACCTTTATATCTTTAATGATGTTATTTTCTACAACAATATCAATAGGGCCTTGTGGTGGAGCTCCATTTCCGTTTATGAGCATTACACCTCTAATGATCATTTGATTGTGCGGGCCATCACCTTCAAGTGATTGGGCGTTAACAGAGAATATAACGGATAAGAGTATTGCTGCAACAAGCAGTTCTTTGCAAAACATAAGGTGGTAGTTTGAGTTAGTTACTTTAAATATAAAGAAAGCAACAGAAAGAACGGTCAACGCAACTCAACTTTACCAATAAAAAACAGATTTGATATTTATGACCTATTCTAATTAAGCAACGGGAGATAATTGCTGCTTTATTTCATGGAATCTGATAATATAATTAGTTCCTTTTTTAGTCATGTCTCTGGTAATGGTTCCTTTTAACTGACGTGTTAGGTTGTGAATTAGTTTTAACCCTAACGATTTTGTTGTTTTGTAGTTCACCGTCTCTGGGAAACCAACACCATTATCACCAATTTCTAAAATATAGCAATTTTTCTGTTCGGTATCTTCTTGTAGTTTAATACTGATGATACCTTCTTTATCACCTTCAATACCATATTTTAAAGCATTGGTCAAAGCTTCATTGATTAAAAGACCTAAAGGTATGGCGGTATCTATACCTAACTTAATATCTGGAATGTCTATTTTAAAATCTACATGGTTATCATTGCCTTTTATGGATCTTATAAGGTATTCTCCTAGTTCTTGTACATAAGATTTGTATTCAATATGGCTAATGTCATTACGCATATATAACATTTCATGAACCATGGCCATGGCGATAACCCTGTTTTGTGTGCCCTTTAAAAGTCCTTTCATAGGGCCGTTATCTATATTTCTGGATTGTAAGCTTAGTAGACTGGAAACCGTTTGTAAATTATTCTTTACCCTATGGTGTACTTCTTTTAATAGGTTTTCTTTTTCATGGACCTGTAAATACAACGCTTTTTTAGAACTATACATAGCGTTATAGGTCTTTAATAAAGTTTTGCCCAAAGTGTTACCTAATATAAAAACAGAAAATAAAACGGATACCAAGCTAAATATTGGTCTTGATGCTTCCGGTACATAATTTTCCGTAATACGTAATTCTGGAATTGTCTGTGTGAAAATTAAAAAAATCAGTAAAATGATGATATTGAGGTAAATTCTTCCATAACGCGTACTGTAGATAAATCCGCCAAAGGCAATTAATGGAATCATGAATATGAACGGACTATTAATTCCGCCACTATAAACGGTAATTACTACTGCGGCAATAAGACCGATAATAGAAGAGAAATTGAATGTAGGTAAAATAATTTTATGAACCCTAAAATATAAAAGATTGATAAGATTCAATGCAGCAAAGGCAAGAAATACAAAAGGGATTACTTGGGTAATATTTAAAAAGAAATAGCACAATGCTCCAAATAATAAGGAGATAATGCTTGTGGTATAATTTACCCTTAAAAATAGTTTGGTTTTATCCTGTAGACGTTCTTTGTCAATGGTAAATCCGGGCATAGATATTATTTATGTACTAGAAAACATACGAATTACGTAATGTAAATCTAATTATGTTTTTATCATTATACTAGTAATTTCTGCTTTAGTATAGTTAAAACCACGAATATTTTTCTGAATTACATATTTTTTTTGTCTAAATAATGGTTAAAAATATGAAATAAACTGTTAATGGTTCATTTCACTTCTAATTCGAAAAAATCTAAAGTAAAACTGAATTCTTTATATGTGGTTTATTTTAAGTAAGTTAAACTGTAAAATAAAAAAGGCATCCAAATCTGGATGCCTTTTTGAAATTATAATTCTTAACTCGTTTAGTCTTGAGTTAAAACCCACGACCCATTTTGTAAAAGTGGCTCGGCTTGTTTAAATTTTACCGTTTTACTTTCTCCACTCATTACATTTTTAATGGTAACTCGCTCGTTTCTTCCAATTTTTGGTTGTTCCCTTGTAATTGTTTCAGTAACGGCAGGACGCTGAGTTTGGTTTTGACTAACTGCTCTACTGCGTGCCGCTAACTCATCGCTATTAGGAATTTCTTCTTTCGTAGTCTGTAGATTTTCCTTTTTTCTGATGTTTCTTTCTTCTTGAATGGCACTTGCATTTTCAGAAGGTAATTCTCCTTTAAAAAGGAAAGAAACCACTTCTTTGTTTACCTTTTCGATCATTGATTTAAAAAGTTCGAATGCTTCGAACTTATAGATCAATAAAGGATCTTTTTGTTCGTGAACGGCCAATTGAACAGATTGTTTCAATTCATCCATCTTACGAAGATGTGTTTTCCAAGAATCATCGATAATCGCCAATGAAATATTCTTTTCAAAATCGGTGATCAACTGCTTACCGTTACTATCGTATGCTTCTTGAAGGTTGGTAACAACATTCAAACTTTTGATACCATCGGTAAATGGTACTACAATACGCTCAAAATTATTGGCATTGTCTTCATGCACTTTTTTAATAACTGGGAAAGCTGCAGCTGCATTGCGCTCCATTTTATCGTTGTAATGCTCGTAAGCCGCCTTGTATATTTTTCCGGTAATTTCTTGTGCAGATAATTTATTGAATTCCGTTTCTTCTACCGGAGCCGTCATTGAAAAATACTTGATCAATTCAAACTCTAAGTTTTTATAGTCATTGGCTGCCTTGTTGCTTTCAACAATTACTTCACAGGTATCATATACCATGTTGGCGATATCCAATTTTAAACGTTCACCTTGTAAGGCATGGCGTCTTCTTTTATACACAACTTCACGTTGTGCGTTCATAACATCATCATATTCTAACAGACGCTTACGTACACCAAAGTTGTTTTCTTCAACTTTTTTCTGTGCTCTCTCAATAGATTTGGTCATCATGCTATGCTGAATAACTTCACCATCTTCCAAGCCCATTTTATCCATCATTTTGGCAACCCTGTCAGAACCGAACAAACGCATTAGGTTATCTTCCAATGAAACGTAGAATTGAGAGCTACCTGGATCACCTTGACGACCAGAACGACCACGTAACTGTCTGTCAACTCGACGAGAGTCATGTCTTTCTGTACCGATAATTGCCAAACCGCCTGCTTTTTTGACTTCGTCGGACAATTTAATATCGGTACCACGACCAGCCATGTTCGTTGCAATGGTTACTACACCAGCATTACCTGCCTCTGCAACAACATCTGCTTCTTTTTTATGCAGTTTTGCGTTCAATACATTGTGAGGTACTTTACGTACGCTCAATAGTTTTGATAATAATTCTGATATTTCAACCGAAGTTGTACCGATCAATACCGGTCTGCCCGCTTTACTGATTTTGGTTACCTCTTCAATAATGGCGTTGTATTTTTCCCTTTTGGTCTTATAAATAAGGTCATTTTTATCTTCCCTTGCTATTGGTCTGTTGGTTGGAATTTCCATAACATCCAACTTATAGATTTCCCAGAATTCACCAGCTTCTGTAACAGCAGTACCCGTCATACCAGATAATTTGCTGTACATTCTAAAGTAGTTCTGTAAGGTAACCGTTGCAAAAGTTTGTGTCAATGCTTCGATTTTTACATTCTCTTTTGCCTCAATAGCTTGGTGCAATCCGTCAGAGTATCTACGGCCATCCATAATACGACCGGTCTGTTCATCTACGATCATCACCTTATTGTCCATAACCACATACTCCGTATCTTTTTCAAATAGGGTATAAGCCTTTAATAATTGGCTCATGGTATGTATACGCTCACTTTTTACGGTAAAATCTTTGAAAAGCTCTTCTTTTAACTCGGCCTCTTTTTCTATTTCTAGATTTAGATTTTCGATTTTCGCGATTTCTGCACCTATATCGGGCATTACAAAGAAGTCTTTATCTTGCTCACCAGAAATGTAATTAACACCTTTGTCCGTTAATTCTATCTGATTGTTCTTTTCGTCTATTACAAAAAGTAGGTCTTCATCAACAACAGGCATTTCCCTGTTATTATCTTGCATGTAGAAATTCTCTGTTTTTTGAAGTAATTGTTTTACTCCTTCTTCACTTAAGAATTTTATTAAAGCTTTATTTTTTGGTAGACCACGATAAACTCTTAATAATAAGAAACCACCTTCTTTAGTGTCACCTTCGGCAATCAACTTTTTAGCCTCTGCCAATACACCGGTTAAGTGTTGACGTTGTTTTCTTACAATCTCGTCAACCTTAGGTTTAAGTTCATTGAATTCATGGCGATCACCTTCTGGTACCGGACCAGATATGATCAATGGTGTACGTGCATCATCGACCAAAACAGAATCGACCTCATCGACGATGGCATAATTATGTGGGCGTTGAACCAAATCTTTTGGTGTGTGCGCCATGTTGTCCCGTAGGTAATCGAAACCAAATTCGTTATTGGTACCATAGGTAATATCTGCATTATAGGCTGCGCGTCTACCATCAGAATTTGGTCTGTGGTAATCTATACAGTCTACAGATAGTCCGTGAAATTGAAAAATAGGAGCCATCCAAGCACTATCCCTTTTTGCTAAATAATCGTTTACGGTTACCAAATGTGCACCGTTTCCACTTAAAGCATTTAAGTATAGAGGTAATGTAGCTACAAGGGTTTTACCTTCACCTGTTTGCATCTCTGCAATTTTTCCTTGGTGCATGGCAATACCACCAATTAATTGTACATCATAATGTACCATGTCCCAAGTAACTTCTTTACCGGCAGCGTCCCAAGAATTTTTCCAAATGGCATCTGTACCGTCAAGGGTTACATAGTCTTTTGAGCCTGACAACGTTCTGTCATATTCAGAAGCAGTTACCTTTATTGTTTCATTATTGGCAAAACGTTTTGCGGTTTCTTTAACCACGGCAAAAGCTTCGGGTAATATATTATTAAGGGTTTCTTCAGAAATAGTGTAAGCTTCTGCTTTTAACTTATCTATTTCTGTATAGATATCTTCGTTCTTGTCAATATCGGTCGAGTTTTTTACCTCTTCCTCTAAAGTGCTAATTTGATCTGTCTTTTCTTTGATAGCATCTTGTATAGCTCTTTTAAACTCTATGGTTTTTTGCCTTAGTTCATCGTGGCTAAGCTGTTCAAGCTGCGATTCAAATGATTTTATTTTTTCTACTAAAGGCTGCAATTCCTTTACGTCTTTCTGTGATTTGTCACCAACAAAAGCCTTTAGGATGGAATTAATGAAACTCATATTTTTTATACTATTAGAATTGAAACTTTCTACACTGTTATATGGTAAGAATAAATTTCAAAATATTTTAGAGCCGATAAATATTTTCGACGCTATAAAAGAGCAAAAGGTATTCCAGTCTTGATTTTTCGACCGAATTACCCAAAAACATGTCAAAATTACATAAAAAAAAAGCCTCCAAGGAGACTTTTTAGTAGTAATTATGATATCGAATATTAATATTCGTCCTCGTTCCAGAGGTAGTCTTCTTCCGTAGGATAGTCCGGCCAAATTTCTTCGATAGATTCATATATCTCGCCACCTTCTTCTTCCATAGACTGTAAATTTTCTACGACTTCTAATGGGGCTCCAGTTCTGATGGAGTAATCTATTAACTCATCTTTACTTGCCGGCCAAGGTGCATCACTCAAATAAGATGCTAATTCTAATGTCCAATACATAGTAATTGTTTGATTTTAATTTTTTGCAAAAGTAATTTTTAAATCGAGACAGCAAAGAAATTAAGTGTAAATTTCAAGTTATCGTGATATTTTTTTTGCATTTGTTTATTGATAACGAATAAATTACGGAATTATTAGTCCTTTTTTTTAGGGATCCATTTTATTTCATTCGCATGTAGATTATACGACAATTTTCGTGCCAATACAAATAGATAATCAGAAAGTCTATTTAAGAACATTATAACGTTCGTATCAAATGGTTCAGATTCGTATAATAAAGTTGCTATTCTTTCTGCTCTTCTACAAACAGTTCTTGCTATATGACAGTATGACACTGTGGTGTGGCCCCCAGGAAGAATAAAATGTGTCATTTGTGGAAGTTCACCATCCATTTCATCAATAGCCTGTTCTAAAAACTTAATTTCAGAAAGACCAACTTTCGTGATTTTTAATCTTTCTTCACCATTTTTAAGAATTTCTTTTTCTGGATCTGTGGCTAAAATAGCGCCTACCGTAAACAAGTGTTCTTGAATAACAATCAATTGTTGTTGGTGGATTTCATTTATCTTTTGATCTCTAATAAGACCAAGCCAAGAATTTAATTCATCTACCGTTCCATAACTATCAATACGTATATGATGCTTGGGCACGCGCGTGCCTCCAAAAAGACCTGTTGTACCGTCATCACCTGTTTTGGTATATACTTTCATTTTAAATTTTCTGGAGTTAAGCTATAAACGAGGTTATTTGATAATCGTAAGATGGGCAGTGGTAAGAATACTTCTATTCTTCATTTTTGGATTTACGCTTGTAATCTTCCATGAACTTTCTAGATTTACGAGCGTTAGATTTACCCTTGTTTGTTATTCGTATGGCTATGTAAATAGCGAATACAACCCCTAATACAATATATATAGTATTATTCTGCATTGTAAATTACTTTAGTTTAAAATTACTGGTTTAAATCCGTATTTTAAAATGTTCCTTTTCTTGTTCTTTTCTAAAGAAAACGAGACCACAATAAAAGAGATCAATGGTGACACGAACATGCTTTAATTCTTTCAGTTGCATCCATTTTTCGAAATTCTGTCGATTTTTATGAATTCCGTTAAAAAGAAGCATCGAATCATTTGATGATTTATTCACATTAAATTCGGTCTCATCTAAATCGGACATCTTACCAAAAACAACATCGGCGTGGCTATCAACGATGGATATACTTGGGCAATTCTTTTTTATTTTTTCTTCGGATGTTTTATCGGACTTCAATAACTGAAGCGTGTTATATTCAAAATAAGTAAGACTCTTAACAAGTATTTTTAAAGATATTGGAAGCTTAATTTTCGTTTTTCTGTAAAGGCATTTGGTGACATAGTTATATACGAAAGGTGAATGTACACCGTGTTGGTTGGTGGCAGAAAAAAGAAATTTTAAATAAGAAATTAAGCGGTACACGTTTTACTTTTTCAATTTTGCCAAAAGTAAGAATAGTGATGCAACTAATATATTATAGGGAACGATTATTATTTGTAATTAGTAAGTACGGGTAAGAAATGGGGCAGGTGAAGATCGGGGGCGAAAAGGAAATTTGATAATTTTATTAAGAAAGTTTAGCTCTGTTCAATTTAGTAGCGAACTTTAAAGCCTTGATTACTCTGTTGTTTTTGTTCTTGTATAATCTTGCAACTTCGATCGTGTTTTCGTTTTCGATAGTTGGAACAACGATATCATTACTTTCAATAGTTTTAACCATCTCTACTTGTACAGTTTCGATCTCTAAAGAAACATTCTCTTCGTTAGCCTGTGCCTGAGCGAAGAAACATGTGAAGAAAAGAGCGGTTAAAAGAATAATTGATTTCATAATATTTGTTTTACACTGCTAAAGTACAGGCAAGACCAAACATATTTTGTCGCTCGTCGTCGGTTACCATTTAAGTATAGACGAATGGTAATTAGGGTTCGATTATTAATTTGAGCGAACTGTGAATTTCTAATATATCAGCATAAGAAAACAAGCGTATCGGCTGTAGGCATTGATGTTGTTTGCGTTTTGATAAAGCTAACTATAGAATGAAGTACGATGCCCGGCCGAACTATCATGGCATCTTGAGATTGAGTTTGATTTCTGAACTTGAACTTGATTTCTGAACTTGAACTTGATTTTTGAACTTGAACTTGAGTTTTGAACTTGAATTTAAAAGTAGGTTACGGTAAGAAATGGGGCAGGTGAAGATCGGGGGCGAAAAGGAAATTTAATAATTGTATTAAGAAAGTTTAGCTCTGTTCAATTTAGTAGCGAACTTTAAAGCCTTGATTATTCTGTTGTTTTTGTTCTTGTACAACCTTGCAACTTCAATCTTGTTTTCATTTTCGATAGTCGGAACAACGATATCATTACTTTCAATAGTCTGAACCATATCTACTTGTACAGTTTCGATCTCTAAAGAAACATTCTCTTCGTTAGCCTGTGCCTGAGCGAAGAAACATGTGAATAAAAGAGCGGTTAAAAGAATAATTGATTTCATAATATTTATTTTACACTGCTAAAGTACAGGCAAGACCAAACATATTTTGCCGCTCGTCGTCGGTTACCATTTAACTATAGACGAATGGTAATTAGGGTTCGATTATTAATTTGAGCGAACTGTGAATTTCTAGTATATCAGCATAAGAAAACAAGCGTATCGGCTGTAGGCATTGATGTTGTTTGAGTTTTGATAAAGCTAACTATAGAATGAAGTACGATGCCCGGCCGAACTGTCATTGCATCTTGAGATTGAGTTTGATTTCTGAACTTGAACTTGAGTTTTGAACTTAAATGTAAAGTTGGTTACGGTAAGAAATGGGGTAGGTGAAGATCGGGGGCGAAAAGGAAATTTAATAATGGTATTAAGAAAGTTTAGCTCTGTTCAATTTCGTAGCGAACTTTAAAGCCTTGATAACTCTGTTGTTTTTGTTCTTGTACAACCTTGCAACTTCGATCGTGTTTTCGGTTTCGATAGTCGGAACAACGATATCATTACTTTCAATAGTTTTAACCATCTCTACTTGAACAGTTTCGATCTCTAAAGAAACATTCTCTTCGTTAGCCTGTGCCTGAGCGAATAAACATGTGAATAAAAGAGCGGTTAAAAGAATAATTGATTTCATAATATTTGTTTTACACTGCTAAAGTACAGGCAAGACCAAACATATTTTGCCGCTCATAGTTGGGCGACATTTAACTATAGACGAATGGTAAATACCATTCGTCTACTATTTTAATCAAGTATTGAAAATGTAATTTTGGGAGATGTAAAATTATTTATCCCTCCATAAGGGCAGAGAGTTCAAACCACCTTTCGGTTTTGCGATCTATTGTATCGGTAATGTCGTTCAACTCAATAGATAGATTCTTAATTTCATCACCACTTAACGAACCATCGGTGAATTTTTCTTGTAGCGCAACTTTAGATTTCTCCAGTTTTTGAATCTCTCTTTCCAACTTTTTAAATTCTTGTTGCTCTGCGTATGAGATTTTGGTAGTGGTGTCAGCTTCTTTCCAATTGGTCTTATTGCTAGATTGAGATTCTTTCTGCTCTCTTTTTTCTTGAATCTGGCTGTCTTCATAAGCACGATAGTCAGAATAATTACCAGGAAAATCCTCTACCACCGCATCGCCCCTAAATACAAATAGGTGATCTACAATCTTATCCATAAAGTAACGATCATGAGATACTACCATTAAACATCCTTGAAAATCCATTAAGAAGCTTTCTAGAACATTTAAGGTAACAATATCCAAATCGTTGGTAGGTTCATCTAATATCAAGAAATTAGGATTCTGTATCAATATGGTACACAGATAAAGTCTTTTACGCTCTCCACCACTTAATTTGTCCACAAAATCGTATTGCTTTTTTCTATCGAATAGAAAACGTTCCAATAACTGTTGTGCAGATATTTGTCTCCCTTTCATTAAAGGAATATAATCACCAAATTCGCGAATTACGTCAATAACCTTTTGACCTTCCTTTATTTTGATGCCTTTCTGGGTATAGTACCCAAATTTTATGGTGTCACCAACAATTACCTTACCGCTGTCTGGTTGGTCGCGTCCGCTTAGTATATTTAAAAATGTAGATTTACCTGTACCGTTCTTACCTATAATTCCAATACGCTCCCCTTTTTGAAAAACATATTCAAACTTGTCTAGAATAGGTTTGTTTGGAAAAGACTTCGATATTTTATGGAGCTCAAGAATTTTACTTCCCATACGCTCCATATTCAATTCTAGCTGAACTTGATGGTCTTTTCTACGTTGGCTTGCCTTGTCTTTTATTACAGCAAAATCATCTATTCTAGATTTAGATTTGGTAGTACGAGCTTTTGGTTGCCTGCGCATCCACGCCAGTTCTTTTTTAAAAAGAAGTTCTGTTTTATGATGTTCTACGGCTTCTTGCTCTATACGGGCTTCTTTCTTCTCTAAGTAATAAGAGTAGTTGCCTTTATATGGATATAATTTACCGTTTTCGAGTTCTATGATTTCGTTGCATACGCGTTCCAAAAAGTATCTGTCGTGCGTAACCATGAACAAGGTCATGTTCTCTTTAGCAAAAAATTCTTCTAACCATTCGATCATTTCTAGGTCTAAATGGTTTGTAGGCTCATCCAACACCAATAAATCTGGTTTGTTTATTAGGGCATTGGCCAATGCCAAACGCTTTTTCTGTCCGCCGGATAATTTATCTACTTTGGCGGTTAGATCATCTAACTTTAACTTAGAAAGAATTTGTTTGTACTGGGTCTCAAAATCCCATGCTTGAAAACGATCCATAGCTTCAAATGCCTTTTGATATGCATCTGCATCTTCTGGATTTTGAAGGGCTTTCTCGTAATTTTTAATAACCTCAAGAACTTCATTGTCAGAAGCAAAAATAGTTTCCTCAACGGTCAACTTTGGATCCATCTTAGGTTCTTGGGCAAGAAAAGATACCCGGGTAGATTTACGATAGTTTACCTGACCGCTGTCTGGGGTATCGGCACCGGAAAGTATATTAAGTATCGATGTTTTTCCTGTACCGTTTTTAGCGATCAAGGCTATTTTTTGGTCTTTGTTGATGCCAAAAGAAAGGTTGTCAAAAAGTACCCTTTCGCCATAGGATTTTGAAATATTTTCAACGGTAAGTAAATTCATATAGGGATCGCTAAATTTTATTTTTTGATTGAGATTTGTTTTCTAAAATGATGTATTAGGAACAAGTAGCGCATAGCTAAAGCTAACAATACTAAGATTAATAATATTGAAAACACTTGAATTTTAAATATCCATAATACACATGTAATACCTAATAAGATGGTTAGAAAAATGGTGTAGGTAAGCATCCATTTGGGTATTGTTTTCTTTACTAGTATAAATGCAATAACAAGGTTAGGTGCAAAAGCCCAAAGCGCATTAAAATTTGCCTTGGTCGCTAAGTGATCGGTCGCAAACCATAAAAAGGCAATTAAAACACCTGCTATTCCGGTGATAAAAAAGAGAGCAAAATCTAACCACTTATTTCGTTCTCTGTTATTATAGTCCTTAAAGGTGATATAGCCAACTAGTAGTACCAATAGTCCCAACCAAAAGGCAGGGCTTAAATAAAACGGAGAATCATCTACTTGTTCAGGAATATCGACCAAAACGGTTTCTTTGTTGACTATTGGTTTACCGTTTAAAGTAGTATGCTTCATTTGTTCATAAACATAAATAGGAAGAAACAAATGCTCGTACGGACTCGCCTTACGGTCAATTACAGAACCCAATGCCAGGTCTATGCCGAAGTTGGACCACGTGTTGGGGTTTAATTTTAGGCGAATTAATTCTCTAAACGTAAGATGTTCTTTTAAGTAACTATAATCAAAATCAAAGTCACTACCCAAGGTCTTTTCAAAAACCATTGGTATACGGGTAGCACAATTATCAAAAAGAAAATCGTATTTGTATTTTTTATTTTCCGGCAACAAATTGTGCTCTAAAAATGTAACAATAGCATTGCGTTGCTCTAAGGTTAAATCTAAACTTTGCTCTCGTACCCACCTTTTTTCCTGTTGATACCCATATTTAAAATATTTAAACGGTATACGTGAAATGGTATAGGAAAGCTTACCACGGGTAAAATTCAAATAGAAGTTGGGGTCCTCAAAGTCATAGGTGCCATAACCGTAAACTTCATCAATACCTAGCGTCGGGTCTTGTAAACGAATTGCACTATGCCCAAATTTTGCAGCCAATTCTTCACCTGTACCTACCGTTAAAAGACTTATTTTAGATAACGGAGATAGCTGGGCATTTTGAGAGTACCCACAAAATGCGGAGATAAGTAATAGGAATAAGAAAGTGATTTTTTTGAACATAACCATACTAGTCCATAGCAGGTACAAAGATGCGAATAATAACAGACTTCGCTGATATTGGTTTTTTATAATTTTTTGTAAAAGGCATTTACTTGTGTTTATAAATCTGTTTAAATGAAAAAGCCACCTAAATTAGGTGGCTTTTAAAATATAATACTAAATAAGATTATTATGAAATAGTTACCACCAAATCATCTTGCTTTACCATACTGCCTTCCTTTAAGCTAATGGATTGTACGGTGCCCGACTTATATGCTGTAACCGTTGTTTCCATTTTCATGGCTTCAATAACGAATAACGGATCGTTTTCTTTTACGTCTTGACCTTTTTTGACTAAAACTTTATACAATGAACCTTGTAAAGGAGCACCGATTTGATCGGTATTAGCCGAATCTATTTTTTCATTTTCCTCAATTTTTAAATTCAAGGAAGTGTCCAAAACATCAACGAATCTATTTTCCCCGTTTACTTGAAAGAATACGGTTCTCATACCTAGCTCATTCGGTATACCTACAGATAGTAATCTTATTATTACTGTTTTACCAGGTTCTAACTCTATTAAGGTTTCTTCACGTAATTTCATGCCGTAGAAGAAATGTTTGGTAGGTACCAGTGCTAAGTTGCCGTAAAGCTTATAATTCTCATGAGCTTTCTTGAATACCTTTGGGTAAAGGGTGTATGAAAGAAAATCTTCCATTTCAATGGCACGTGTAAACCCTTTTTGAAACTTCTTTTTAAAGGCTTTGAATTCCTTGTCAAAATCAGTTGGAGCCAAATGGGCATTAGGTCTGTTCTTATATGGTTTTTTATTTTTAAGAATTATTTTTTGAAGCTTTTTAGGAAATCCGCCAACGGGTTGACCTAAATCTCCCATAAAGAAACTTATAACAGATTCTGGAAACGAAATTTCTTCACCACGTGTCATTACATCTTCGGTAGTAAGTTCATTTGTTACCAAGAAAATAGCCATATCGCCAACTACTTTTGAACTCGGTGTTACTTTGATCAGGTTTCCAAAAAGTTTATTGACATCGGCGTACATTTTCTTTACTTCATCAAATCTATCGCCAAGACCTAATGCTGTTGCTTGCGGGCGTAAGTTAGAATATTGCCCGCCAGGTATTTCATGACCATATACTTCTGCTGTACCGGATTTTAATCCCGATTCAAACGGGTAGTATAATTCTCTAGTATCTTCCCAGAAATTAGAGAACTGATTCAGCTTCGGCATATCAAACTCATGTGACCTTGGCTGACCCTTCATCATTTCTACGACAGAGTTGAAATTAGGCTGTGATGTTAATCCAGATAATCCGCCTAGCGCTACATCGACCACATCAACACCTGCTTCGATAGCCTTTAAATACATAGCCGTTTGTAAAGATGAGGTGTCATGCGTATGTAAATGAATAGGTAACTTTACCGTGTCCTTTAATGCGGTCACCAGTTCTGTGGCAGCATAGGGTTTTAATAGACCCGCCATGTCTTTAATAGCGATCATATGTGCACCGGCATTTTCTAGGTCTTTTGCTAGTTGCGTATAATATTTAAGGTTGTACTTGGTTTCGTTTACATCTAGAATATCACCCGTATAACTTAAAGCTGCTTCTGCAATTCCACCTGTTTTATTACGTACATAATTAATGCTAGGCTCCATGGCTTTTACCCAGTTGAGCGAATCAAAAATTCTGAATATATCTACGCCGTTCTCCCAAGATTTCTCAACGAATTTTTCAATTAAATTATCTGGGTATGCTTTATAACCTACTCCGTTTGATCCGCGTAATAACATTTGGAACAATATGTTAGGTACAGCTTTACGAAGTTCACGTAGTCGTGTCCACGGACTTTCATGTAAGAATCGCATACAAACATCAAAAGTTGCTCCTCCCCAAACTTCCATACTAAAAGTGTTCGGATGATTTTTAGCATAACTCTCCGCTACTCGCAACATATCATACGTACGCATTCTTGTTGCCAATAAAGATTGATGGGCATCTCGCATGGTGGTGTCCGTGAAATGAATCTTCTTTTCATCCATTAACCAAGCACAAAATTTCTCCGGACCCATTTCGGTCAGCATATCTTTTGTTCCTTTCGGATGTGCTTCTAATGGATTGAATTTTGGAACCTTCGCATTTCTAAAAACCTTGTTTTCGTCTATATACTTAACATCGGAATTACCGTTTACAATAACTTCCGCTAAGAAATTAACTACCTTAGATGTTCTGTCTTGGGGTAGTTTAATATCAAATAGGGCAGGCGTATTTTGAATAAAATTAACTGTTACCTTGCCATCTTTGAATGTTGGGTGCTGAATAACATTCTGTAAAAAGTGAATGTTGGTTTTTACACCTCTAATTCTAAACTCCTTTAATGCACGTACCATTTTACGGGTAGCGCCATCTAATGTTCTACCGTGAGACGAAACCTTGACCAGCATAGAATCAAAAAAAGGACTCACCTGATAGCCCTGATAAATACTACCCGCATCTAAACGAATACCCATACCGGAAGCACTTCTATATGTAGTTACGGTACCGTAATCTGGGGTAAAGTTATTTGCTGGGTCTTCTGTTGTTAATCTGCATTGTAAAGCAAAGCCGTAGGTGGCAATGGTTTCTTGTCCGTATATTTTAATTTGCTGACTGTCTAGCTTGTAATTTCCGGCGACAAAGATTTGTGTTTTTACCAAATCTATTCCAGTAACCATTTCCGTTACCGTATGTTCTACTTGAATTCTAGGGTTAACTTCAATGAAATAGATGTTGTCGTCCCTATCTACCAAAAACTCTACGGTACCTATATTATTATAGTTGACCTCTTTGGCAATATCAACGGCATATTTGTACAAGTTCTGTTTAACCTCTTCATTTAAATTGTGCGAAGGTGCAATCTCAACCACTTTTTGATGACGGCGTTGTACAGAGCAGTCGCGTTCGTGCAAGTGACGAATATTACCATGGTTATCGGCAACGATCTGTACTTCTATATGCTTGGGTTCTTCAACATATTTTTCAAGAAACATGGTATCATCGCCAAAAGCATTTAGGGCTTCATTTCGGGCAGAGTCAAAATTCATTTCTAGATCTTCATCTTTTCTAATGATTCTCATTCCTCTTCCTCCACCACCAGATGCAGCTTTCAGCATTATTGGGTATCCAATTTTTGCTGCTTCTGCCAAAGCAACTTTTACAGAGGTCAATTTCTTTTTATTGCTCTCAATAATGGGTACGTTACATTTTACCGCAACTTTCTTTGCCGTAATCTTATCTCCTAAGGCATCCATTACTTTTGGATCCGGACCTATGAAAATGATATCATTGGCGGCACATTGCCTGGCAAATTCAGAGTTTTCAGATAAAAAGCCGTACCCTGGGTGAATGGCGTCTACATTCTTCGCTTTTGCCAAGGCAATAATTTGTGGAATATCTAAATATGGTTTTAATGGCTGATTGTCTTCACCTATTTGGTAAGACTCATCTGCTTTGTTTCGGTGTTGAGAATAACGGTCTTCATAAGTGTAAATGGCAACCGTCTTAATATTTAATTCGGTGCAGGCTCGTAATACACGTATAGCAATCTCACTTCGGTTAGCTACTAAAACCTTTTTAATCTTCATTTCTTGACAACTTTTTAATGGTTAGTGTTATTTAATTTTGTTACAAAATTTCATTTATTAGTGTGTATTGTTACAAAGGCTATAATTTAATTCTAATATATTAACTAAACAATGCTATGCATGCATAATATTTTTCATATCCTATTTATTTTGTGATATGTTGCTGTAAAAGTTAGGTTTTAATTTAAAGAAATCCACATAACTCCTAGTAAATCTGTAGATTATATCGATGTTTTTGGATTAAGTTATCATTAATGGTCGTAAAGCATGCCTGTTGCCTAGTGGTATTTTTCTTGCGAATATCTTTGCCACCGTTTAATTATATTATTTTTAGAGCAAATATTTTAGAATAGACCCAAAAGCAGGTTTGTTTTATACTTTACTTTAATGATTATGAAAAAACATATTCCAAATTTTATAACTCTTTTAAATGTTTTTTGCGGTTGTGTAGCTGCTGTTTTTGCCGTGTTGAACAAATTGGAAATTGCCGCTATTTTTGTAGCGTTAGGTATTTTCTTTGATTTTTTTGATGGATTGGCGGCACGTGCCCTTGATGTTAAAAGTGAATTGGGTTTGCAGTTAGATTCGCTTGCGGACATGATTACGAGCGGACTAGTTCCCGGTATTGTTATGTTTCAATTATTGGCAATGTCTCAAACCAGTGGATGGGGAGATGGTTCTCACTTTTTTTTAGAAAGTAGTTCTCTCCAATTTAAAAATTTATTACCGTTTTTTGGGTTTGTAATTACGATGGCATCTGGCTGTAGATTGGCTAAATTTAATATTGATGAAAATCAGACCTCTTCTTTTATAGGGTTACCAACACCGGCAAATGCCTTATTGATACTTTCCTTGCCACTTATATTGATGTATCAGAATAATGAATTTCTAAATACAATGATTCTTAACCAATGGTTCTTGATTGTTTTGACTATCCTAAGTGCTTATTTGTTAAATGCCAATATACCATTGTTCGCCTTAAAGTTTAAAAATACAAGCTTTAAGGATAATGCTATGCGATACATATTTATAATCATCAGTCTTGTGCTTATTATTACCATGAAATTCATGGCTATTCCTTTAATTATTCTGTTTTATGTAGTAAGTTCTGTTATACAAGAGAGACTTTAATAATACATTAAATAGGAAGAAGCATTATGGAAAATGAAGAATATGAATATTGGTTAAGCGGTCCTATACCCAATGTACCTAATTTATTGCAACCAGCCACACATGCTTTATTACAGAGCGAGCGAGAGTTAAAGAAATACACTGCAGATTTTCCGAAAGAATTATTATGGGCGAAAACCGCCGGTAGGGCTTCCGTTGGTTTCCATATGAATCATATAACTGGGGTATTGGATAGAATGATCACCTATGCAAAAGGCGAATCTCTTACCGAAGAACAATTTCAATTTTTAAAAAAAGAAGGTGCCTTTGATATGAACACAGAGGTTACTCATTTGCAAGAGCAATTTTCTGCAAAAGTAGCTGAAGCGCTAGCATATTTTCAAACCATTCCTGAAAGTACACTTACCGAAAAAAGAACGGTGGGTAGAAAGAAATTACCGTCTACCGTAATCGGACTGCTTTTTCACGCAGCGGAGCATAGCCAAAGGCATATTGGTCAGTTATTGGTGACCGTTAGCGTACTGCAATCAAAGATTTCATAAAACTTTTTAATTAGTATTAGGTTAGAGTATGGATACATCGGTAATAATCATCGGCGCAGGATTAACGGGTTTATTGACGGCATATCGTTTGCAAGAATTGGGTTTTGATGTTAAAGTATTAGAGGCACGAGATAGAATTGGTGGAAGAATACACACTTTACAATCGGGGAATACTAAAGTTGAAATGGGTGCTACATGGTTTAATGATAGTCATTTTCATTTATTGGACGTTGTAGAAGAATTCAAGGTTCCCTATTTTGAACAATTTATGACCGGTACATCTTATTTTCAGACCTTTTCAAATGTACCACCACAAGAAATAGCGGTGCCGAATGATAGTCCTAGTTATCGGTTTAAGAACGGAACTATTGATTTACTCAATTCAATAGCTGCTAAACTGAAACCAAATACTATCTTTTTAAATGAAGAGGTTAATGAGGTTAATGTTTCAGAAAATAGCGCTGAGGTGAAAACAGTTGCTCGTACTTTAAATACAGATATCGTTATTACCACATTGCCACCAGCAGCATTAATAGATCAAATAAAATTTACACCTCACTTACCTAATGAATTGGTTTCTTTAGCAGAACAAACCCACACTTGGATGCAAGATTCCATTAAAGTTGCCCTAACCTATAAAAAGCCGTTTTGGAGATCGCAAGGTAAGTCGGGTACGATATTTAGTAATGTGGGACCTTTGACCGAATTCTACGATCAATCTAATCTAGAAAATGAGTCGTATGCCTTAGTTGGTTTTGCTTCGGGAAGCTGTGCTCGTTTCACTAAAGAACAGCGAATTGAAAAAATCGAGGCACAATTGAAATTGGTTTTTGGTGATGATTCCCTAAATTATGAATCGTATCATGAAACTGCATGGTATCAAGAAGAATTCACCAAATCTCATAGACAGGCAGATAATTTGTTTCCACATCAAAATGGAGGACATTCATTGTATCAAGAACCTTTATTTGATAATAAATTGTTTATTTCTGGTGCAGAAACATCAAAACATCACTCTGGTTACATGGAAGGCGCTATTTTTGCAGCTGAATCTGTTGTTGCAAAACTGAAAGGTTTGCACATAACACAGTCATAAATACATGTCAGTTACCTTATTGTCGTCTCCATTACAGGGCTTTACCGATTTTAGATTCCGAAATGCTTTCCATAAATATTTTGGAGGTATCGATACTTTCTATGCGCCATACATTCGTTTAAACGGTAAAATGGTGATTAAAAATTCGTATCAAAAAGATCTTCAGCCAGAAAACAATACCACCTTAGAAGTAATACCACAGGTAATGACCGGTGATGCCGATGAATTCCTATTTGTGGTAAAATATATTCAGAGTTTAGGGTATAAAGAACTAAACTGGAATTTGGGTTGTCCATATCCTATGGTTACAAAACAAGGTATGGGTAGCGGACTCATTTGTAATCCGGAGAAAATTGACCATATTTTAAAACGCGCTCATGAAGAAACCGATGTGGTGATATCCATGAAAATGCGAATGGGTTATGAAAATGCAGAAGAGATTTTAGACGTTTTTCCTATTCTAGATAAATATCCGTTAAAGAATATAGCTATCCACGCACGTATAGGCAAGCAACTGTATAAAGGCGGAGTAGATTTAGATGCTTTTCAGAAATGTACGGAAAGTACCAAACATACATTATACTATAATGGTGATATTACCACTGTAGCTAAGTTCATAGAAATGAAAGAGCGTTTTCCTAGTATTGACCATTTTATGATGGGAAGAGGGTTAATTGCCGACCCGTTTCTACCAAGCATGATTAAGAACAATACCACCGAATACCCAAAAGACCGTTGGAAGATTTTTTCAGAATTTCATGATACGATATACCAGCAATATGATGAAGCTTTATCTGGACCAACACCGATAAAAATGAAAATGAGAGGATTTTGGGAGTATTTTGCACTGTCAACATCTAATCCGCACAAAGCATTCAAGAAAATAAAAAAGGCTAATAATCCCAGAGCATATCAGCAGGCCGTGCGTGAGATATTGAATAATGAATGAGGTAACTGTTATCTTTGCAGCATTGTTCTAAAATAACTTTGTGAAAGACCTTCTTTTAATAACACCACCTTTTACCCAATTAAATACTCCGTATCCGGCAACGGCATACATTAAAGGTTTTTTGAATACAAAGAGTATTTCTTCTTTTCAGTCAGATTTAGGTATTGAGGTGATTCTAGCACTCTTCAATAAAAATACATTTCAGCAACTTTTTAATATGGCTTTTTCTTCGGATGCCATAGTGACTGAAAATTGTCAAAGAATTTATGCCCTTCGTAATGATTACCTAAAAACCATAGATGCTGTAATTCTTTTTTTACAAGGAAAAAATGACACCTTGGCTAGGCAATTATGTACCGATAATTTTTTGCCACAAGCTTCTCGTTTCGAGCAGTTAGATGATTTAGAATGGGCTTTTGGCACTATGGGTATGCAAGATAAAGCCAAGCATTTGGCAACCTTGTATCTTGAAGATCTTTCAGATTTTATTGTAGAATGCATTGACCCAAATTTCGGATTCAGTAGGTATGCAGAACGTTTAGGACGCAGTGCCAATTCATTCGATGAGCTTTATAAACATCTAAACGAAGAGCTCACTTTTATTGATGAGTTAACGCTAAAGATTTTAAAAGAACAATTAGAAGAAGTACAACCTAAATTGGTGTGCTTTTCGGTTCCTTTTCCTGGTAATTTATATAGTGCTTTTCGTTGTGCCCAATTTATAAAAGCAAATTATCCTGATGTAAAAATTGCCATGGGTGGCGGCTTTCCCAATACAGAACTTCGTAGTCTTACCGATGTTCGTGTGTTTGAATTCTTTGATTTTATTTCGTTGGATGATGGTGAACTTCCGTTAGAGCTTGTTCATCAATATGTAAGTGATGGTGAAGGGGAGTTAAAACGGACATTTATTTTAGAGGATAATAAAGTTGTTTATAAAAATGATAGTAAACAGCCAGATTATAAGCAGCAAGAGGTTGGTACGCCAGATTATTCGGATTTGTTATTGGATCAGTATGTTTCGGTCATTGAAATTGCCAACCCCATGCACAGTTTATGGAGTGATGGTCGTTGGAACAAATTAACCATGGCACATGGTTGCTATTGGGGGAAATGTACTTTCTGCGATATCTCTTTAGATTATATTAAAATTTACGAGCCGGTTGCAGCTAGTATGTTGGTAGATCGCGTAGAAGCTTTGATCGAACAAACCGGTGAATCTGGGTTTCATTTTGTTGATGAAGCGGCACCACCTTCTTTAATGAAAGCTTTTGCTTTGGAGGTACTTAAAAGAAACCTGACCATTACTTGGTGGACGAATATTCGTTTTGAGAAAAACTTTACCCAAGATCTTTGCTACCTCTTAAAAGCATCGGGCTGTATTGCGGTTTCCGGTGGGTTGGAAGTAGCCTCTGACCGACTTCTTAAACTAATAGATAAAGGCGTTACTGTAGCTCAAGTGGCGCAAGTAACACGAAATTTTACCGAAGCGAATATCATGGTGCATTCGTATTTGATGTACGGCTACCCAACACAAACTGTTCAAGAAACGGTTGATAGTTTAGAAATGGTACGTCAGTTGTTTGAATTAGGTATTATACAATCCGGTTTTTGGCATCAGTTTGCATTGACCGCTCATAGTCCGGTAGGTTTGCATCCGGAAGAATACGGAGTACTGCCCGATTTGAAAAACATCAGCTTTGCAAACAATGATATTGATTTTAAAGATGAAACGGGCATCGACCATAGTATTTTTAGCTTTGGGTTAAAAAAATCGCTCTTCAATTTTATGCACGGTATCGGTTTTGATATGGGTCTGCAAGAATGGTTCGATTTCGATATTCCGCAGTCTACCATATCACCCGATTATATCTATGATTGCTTGCAACAGGAAGTTGTCTTAAAAACAAGACCTACGGCAAAAGTTATCTTTATAGGTCAATTGCCATTAGTACAAGAGCACGAAAAAAAGAAAAAAGGGATGATATGGAAACAATTGCAAATGTATTTTCATTCCACTTCAGATGCCTATGAAATTACGGTAGATAGAGAACAAGGACAATGGCTGCTAGAAAGTTTAGAAAAACTGCGTCTGGAAAACAAATCGACCACATACGCACAATTAAAGAAAGATTTTGAGGCGCAATTTGAAGATTTTGAATTGTTCTGGTATTCAAAACAAGTATTAGGATTACGAGAACACGGACTATTAATTCTATAAAAAAGCTGCATTGAATTTTCAATGCAGCCTCAAAATATAAGTTATGGTTTGGTTTATGAATAGGTAAGGGAGTACCCAACTTCAGTACTATACGACTCTGAAAGAATTGAGTCTACAAAAATCCATTCAGAAGTTACTTCTGTCGTGGTAAAAGTGGTCATCATAAAACCTCTTCTAGAAGCATCAAAATAATTAAGGTCATCAACTAAGGCTATCATGGCATCTTGAAAACCTGCAATTAATTCAGCATTGACATTAGCGCCAAGGTAGGTTTCAAAACCTGGTGAACTAACAGAAGATGTTGCCAATTCTATTCCCACTTCTGATCCATCTGCAGCGGTTAGTGTATTTTGCCAAGCGTTATGGGTATCTCCGGCAAGTGTTACGATCTTTTTGCCGTTCAATGCACCGTATATTATTTCGCGGTCTATTGGGTAGCCATCCCAGGCATCTAAATTATATGGAATAACAGAGGTCACCCGGGCAGTTTCTTCTGCTGTTAATGTTGGGTCGTTGTTTAGTAATCTAAGTTTTATGGTTACCAGTTCTGTAAGTATGGCAGCAAAATTAGGAGTGCCAAATGCAGTTAATAATTCTGCCGGTACATTCATCTTGCCCATTAATACCTGTTGCCCCAATACTTGCCATTTAGCTGAACTGCTGGTTATTTCAGAAATTACCCAATCTCGCTGTGTCGTACCTAAAATAGAACGTGTGGGATCCGTTAATGCAATTTGGAAGGCTTCGGCATCAAAACCTGTAGCGGTGAAATAATCGGTAATGTTCAATTGTTTGTCCCTCCCGATCAAGCGGGTATCCATCAGTACAAGATTAACTAGGTTCCCAATATTTACGGATCTGTAAATTACGCTGTTATCATCTGCTGAAATTCTTGAGAACGGTAAAAATTCGCTATATGCTTGCAGTGCATTCTGTTTTCTGGCCTCAAAACTACCTTCTGTAGCTTCATCATGGTTTTCTGCGCCTTCTTTATAGGTGTCGTTTGCAATTTCATGATCGTCCCAAACACATATAAACGGCTTTTTTTGATGTGCCAATTGTAAGGAAGCATCTGATCTATATTGTTTGTAACGGGTTCTGTAGTCATCCAAAGAAATAATTTCTCCCGTAGGTTCATGAAAACGGTTCAAGAAAGCATTTTCTTCCGTAGAGCCATACCCGCCGGCGCCATATTCATAAAAATAATCCCCTAAATGAACAATGATGTCAGCATCAGAATTTGCCATGGCATCGTAAACATTGAACAAACCTGCTTGGTAGTTAGAACATGAGCACACTGCTAATTTTGCTTGAGTAGCATCTGTTGGTAGGGTAATGGTTTCCCCAACAACAGAAATAGAATTATCCGAAGTGCTTATAAACCTATAATATAATTTTTGATCGGCTTCCAGCTCCGTCAATTCAATAGCAAGTGTGTTATCTCTAGAGCTTTCGGTGGTTATTTTCCCCGTTCTTAGAATGCTGCTAAAATCGTTTTGGGTCGAAACTTCCCAAATGATTTCAACATCTGCAGCCATGTAGCGTGTCCAAATTATTACACCGGAATTACTTGGGTCAAAACTGGCAACCCCATAGGTAAAGTTCTGTACCGTTAACTGAGATTCGTCATAATCAACTTGTAAATCGTCATCATCACTGCAGCTTATAAAGTTAGGAGCTAAAATGATACCCCCTGATGCCATTAAGGTTTTTTGAATAAAATTTCTTCTGGTGTTTTTCGTAGTTTTCATTTGGTTCATAGTTTCTTCAAAATTGTTCCAATTCTAATGAATGCATGTTAGTTCAACTTTATCTTTAGGTTATTGAAATTATTGGTGATAAGAATTGATAATTGGGGTTGGTCAATTTTCTAGATTCTGAATGATTTCCTTAAGTTTGATAATTAGCATGAATAATATGACCCCGAAAATCGTTCCTCTTAAAAAGAAAAAATTGGTCGGATTATCTACCGAGATGAGTTTGGTGGATAATAGAACTTCTGAACTTTGGAAAAACTTTAGGCAACGAAGCTCGGAAATTGTCAATAGATCGTCCGATGATTTTATCTCCTTGCAAGAATATCCTGCTAACTATTTTCAGGAATTTTCTCCTATTGCAAAGTATGTGAAGTGGGCTTGCGTTGAGGTTGAAGATTTTAATTCTGTTCCTGAAGGAATGAATAGACTTATTTTGGATGGCGGACTATTTGCCGTATTCAATTACAAGGGGAGTGCACAAAATGTAGCTTCGTTTTTTCAATATATTTATGGGGAATGGATTCCTAATTCCGATTATAACTTAGATAACAGACCGCATTTTGAAGTCTTGGGAGCAAAATACAAAAACAACGATCCAAACTCAGAAGAAGAGGTGTGGATTCCGATTCAAGACAAATGAAACAACCCGAAAAAGCTCCATGGTATTACCTGCTATTACTGATTTTAGCAGGGGAGAGTGTCTTTATTTTGCCCTTTGTTTTACAACGTGTTTTTAGACCTACAGTTTTAAAGGTATTTGAACTTGATAATGTTTCGTTGGGTTTATGCTTTTCCGTGTATGGCTTTGTTGCTTTGGTTTCCTATTTATTGGGCGGACCTTTGGCGGATAAATTTCAGCCAAGAAAATTAATTGCTATAGCACTTTGGATGACCGCTTTGGGCGGATTGGTCTTTTCTACATTCCCTAGTTATTTTGTATTACAGGTATTATATGGCTTTTGGGGGTTCACCACAATTTTCTTGTTCTGGTCACCTATGATCAAGGCTACACGGGTTTGGGGAGGAAAAGGGTCTCAAGGTAAGGCATTTGGGTTGCTAGATGGCGGTAGAGGGCTGGTAGGAGCCTTATTTGGTACCTTAGGGGTGCTTGTGTTTTCCTTCTTTATGACGGCTAATTTGGAAGTCGCCACTTTAGAAGAAAGTAGGTTTGCTTTTCGCTATGTGATATTGACTTCGTCTGGTATAGTTTCTGTTGTAGGAGTTTTGGTCTGGTTTTTTATGCGACTTCCCGAAAGCCTAGAAAAAGAAATTATTGTTGAAAAAATTACCGTTTCCCAAATTAAAGAAGTACTTCGTCTACCTTCGGTTTTACTATTAATGATTATTATTTTATGTGCTTATGTAGGGTATAAAATCACCGATATTTTTTCACTTTACGCACAAGATGTTATGCTGTTAGATGAAGTAGCTTCGGCAGAAGTGGGTACTATTTTACTGTTTGCAAGACCGGTAGTGGGGGTTCTGATCGGTGTGGTAGCGGACCGTTCAAGACCAAGTTTATTCTTATTTTTAGGTTTTATCATTGCTTTGGTAGGTTCTTTGGTTTTTGCATCAGGAATGGTTGCAAATGTTTCCTATTTCTTTTTCTTATTTTCAATATTGATAGTAGCCTTGGGTGTTTACGCCATTCGTTCGTTATATTTTGCGGTGATGCAAAGCGGTAGAATACCTTTGGTACTTACCGGTACAGCTGTGGGTATAATATCATTAATAGGCTATACTCCAGATATATTTGCAGGTCCCGCAATGGGGTACTTGTTAGATGCATCCCCGGGTTTGAAAGGGCATCAACATGTATTTTATATGCTTGCTGCATTTTCTTTTATCGGTGGAATAGCGGCATTTAGATATTTTCAACTATATGGCAAACCGTTCAATGAAAATTCCAAAACATCTTAATCTTCTATTTTCTGGTATAATAGTGATAATTGCCGGGATTGTATACGGTGGTCATCCAACATTTGTAATGCCTAAGCTTTTAGGTTTTCAGGTAGTTGATTTAGAACTGAAGAATATGCTGCGTGCCCTAATGGGTATTTATATAGGGGTTGGCGTGTATTGGCTACTAGGTGCTTTTAAAACGAAATTTTGGTACGGGGCAACGGTCTGCAATGTGCTTTTTATGGGAGGAATCTCTTTTGGCAGAATCGTGAGTACCATTTTTGATGGTGTATCACCATTATTTACTCCCGCATTAATTCTAGAGCTTTTGTTCTTCGCTTGGGGATTGTATAATCTAAAAAAATATAAGGAGTAGCATTCTAACTGTGCGATATTAAAAATCGAGCTTCTTTTTTCGTAGCTCAAAGTTTTGACCAAGGTAGACTTTACGCACCATTTCATCGGCAGCTAAATCTTCAGGAATACCAGATTTTAAAATTCCGCCTTCGAACATTAGGTAAGAACGTTCTGTAATGGCAAGTGTTTCCTGCACGTTATGGTCGGTAATTAGAATACCAATGTTCTTATTCTTTAACTGCGCTACAATACGTTGAATATCTTCAACGGCTACCGGATCTACACCTGCAAAAGGTTCATCCAATAAAATAAATTTTGGATCGGTTGCCAAGGCTCTTGCGATCTCCGTTCTTCTTCGCTCACCACCAGAAAGTAGGTCGCCACGGTTTTTACGAATATGCCCTAAACCAAATTCTTCTATGAGCGATTCCATTTTCATGTGCTGCTCTTTCTTGCTTAATTTGGTCAATTGAAGAACACTGAGAATATTCTTCTCAATACTTAACTTTCTAAATACCGATGCTTCTTGTGCCAAATAACCAATACCGTTTTGGGCCCTTTTGTACATGGGGAATTTGGTAATCTCCATGTCATCTAAATAGATGCTGCCACCATTTGGTTTTATAAGGCCAACAATCATATAAAAAGATGTGGTTTTACCGGCACCATTTGGTCCAAGCAACCCTACAATTTCTCCTTGGTTTACTTCAAGGGAAATTCCTTTTACCACCCTACGTCCTCTGTAGGATTTCATAATATTGTCGGCACGTAACTTCATGTTTTCAAATCTATTGGTTATTGGTCTGTTAGAAAAGTAATTAGGGATTTTTTAACCTATTGGTTTTCTAATTCTTCCCAATATTCATAGGCTCTTCTTAAATGTGGAATTACAATGGTACCACCTACTAGTGTGGCAATACTCAAGGTTTCCATAACCTCTTCTTTAGAGACGCCTTCTTTGTAAGAGCTTTCCAAATGATATTTTACACAATCATCGCAACGAAGAACAGTTGACGCCACTAGACCCAGTAATTCTTTGGTTTTGACATCTAATGCGCCTGCTGCAAAGGCATTGGTGTCTAAATTAAATATGCGTTTTACAATTTTATTGTTGTCAGCCAATAACTTATCGTTCATCTTAGAACGGTAAGCATTAAATTCTTCAATTTGATTTGACATTTCTATTTGCTTTTTTTTCTTTTTCAGCTTTTTTTCTCTCTTTTCTTAATACCATGGCAGAAATATATATACTAACTTGGTATAAGATCAATACCGGTATTGCTACTATTATTTGACTGGCAACATCTGGCGGGGTAATAACCGCGGATAAGATCAACACCACTACCAATGCTATTTTTCTATACTTTCTCATGATCTCTGGTGTAACCAAACCTATTTTGGTCAAAAAGAAAATTATGATCGGTAGCTCAAATAAAACACCACAGGCAATTACAGACGCCCTAACGGTAGATATGTAAGAAGCCAAGTCAAACTCGTTGGTTACCTCTGAACTTACTTGGTAGGTGCCTAAAAAGTTAATGGATAATGGTGAAACCACATAGTACCCGAACAGTACACCTAAAAAGAATAAGAAAGAAGCTATAAAAATAAAGCCTCTAGAGTTTCTACGTTCTTTTTCATACAAACCTGGACTTATAAATTTCCACATTTCATATAGCACATAAGGGAAGCCTATTATGAATCCTGCCCAAATTGATGTCCAAATGTGTGCAGAAAATTGTCCGGACATTAATCTACTTTGAATAGTAAACGGAAGTTTATCGGCACAAAAGGCAGAATCGAATCCAAAATAGGTGGCTATATCACAAAATAGCTTGTACGTAGGGAAATCCATTTTCTTAGGACCAAAAATGACCGTGTCGAAAATGAAATCCTTCATTAAAAAGGCAATACTTCCAATAATGACAACTGCCAAAACTGATCTAATTAAATGCCATCTTAATTCTTCTAAATGGTCTAGAAATGACATCTCGTTTGGTGGCGTGGTAGCTTTGGAACTCATTATAAAATACCTTCGTTTATTAAATTATGTAAATGAATAACACCAACATAGGTGTCTTCTTCCATGGCCAACAATTGTGAAATTCCCTTTTTTTGCATATGCTCTAAAGCCTTAATAGCCAGAGTATTTGAAGAGATTGTTTTAGGGTTGGTGGTCATGATATCTTTTGCGGTCAATCCTTTTATATTGTCATGCTTGTTAAGCATTCTTCTAATGTCACCATCGGTAACGATACCAACTACTTTTTCGCCATCCAATACGGCAGTGACACCTAGCATTTTTTTAGAAATCTCAACAATAACACTTTTTACTTCCTCATCTTTTTGAACGCTAGGTACTTGGTTTTTGCTAACTAGGTCCGATACTCTTAAATAAAGTCTTTTTCCTAATGAACCACCTGGGTGGTATTTGGCAAAGTCAGAACTGCTGAATCCTTTAATTTCTAAAAGTACAATAGCTAAGGCATCGCCCATAACCAATTGCGCAGTGGTGCTTGTGGTAGGGGCCAATCCGTTAGGGCAAGCTTCCTTTTCTACATGGGTGTTTAAAATAAAATCTGCTTGCTTTGCTAAAAAAGAGTCCGTATTACCTGTCATGGCAATTAATGTATTGGTACCTCTTTTAATTAGCGGAACCAACATCTTAATTTCGGGAGTGTTTCCGCTGTTAGAAATACAAATTACCACATCATTATCTTGCACGGTTCCCAGATCACCATGAATGGCATCGCCGGCATGCATAAAAATAGCCGGAGTACCGGTAGAATTCAGGGTTGCCACTATTTTAGTTGCTATGATGGCACTCTTGCCGATACCTGAAATTATAACGCGTCCTTTTGCCTCAATAATGCAGTTGACAATACTGGCAAAATCGACAGTTAAAAGAGATGAAAGTTGTGCTATAGCATCACGCTCAGTTTCAATGGTTTTTTTCGCTAAGCCAATAATGGTGTCCGTTGCAATCAATCTATTATTCAAATTATGGATTGTATTCCTAAAAGAATGTATTATCTTTAAGATGACAAAATTAAACAAACTTAATTTTAAATGCCGATTATCGCATAATAATTTAGAAACGCCAAGCTAGGCAAAAGTTTAATTTTGTTCGCTTATAGATTTTTAAAGTAAGTAGTGTCCCCTTAAATGTAAAATGTGACAGACAGTAAAGAATTTGACAATATCGATTTACATTCCTCATTAAAAAAATATTTTGGGTTTTCTCAGTTTAAAGGACTTCAAGAAGAGGTAATTAAAAATGTTTTAAGACAGAATAATACGTTCGTGATCATGCCCACGGGCGGTGGTAAATCGCTTTGCTACCAATTGCCCGCGTTAATGCAAGAAGGTACGGCTATTATAGTATCTCCGTTAATTGCTTTGATGAAGAATCAAGTAGACGCCATTCGCGGAGTATCTTCTGAAAACGGAATTGCCCATGTGCTTAATTCCTCTTTGAACAAAGGGGAAATAAAACAGGTGAAGCAAGATATAACAGATGGTGTTACCAAGCTTTTGTATGTGGCGCCCGAGTCATTGACAAAAGAAGAGAATGTGGAGTTTTTACGCTCGGTCACTATTTCTTTTGTAGCAGTTGATGAAGCACATTGTATTTCTGAATGGGGTCATGATTTTAGACCGGAATACAGAAATTTAAAATCTATTGTGGAGCGTTTGGGCGAAAATATTCCGATTATAGGACTTACCGCTACAGCTACCCCAAAGGTTCAGGAAGATATTATAAAGAATTTGGGAATTGGTGGAGCTACCTTGTTTAAAGCTTCTTTTAATCGCCCAAATTTATTTTATGAGGTGCGTACGAAAACAGAGAATATTGAAGCCGATATTATTCGTTTTGTAAAACAAAATTCGGGTAAATCTGGCATTATATATTGCTTGAGCCGCAAAAAGGTAGAAGAATTGGCACAAGTATTACAGGTAAACGGAGTTAGTGCCGTGCCTTACCATGCTGGGTTCGATGCCAAAACTAGATCAAAATACCAAGATATGTTCTTGATGGAAGATGTTGATGTCGTTGTGGCCACTATTGCCTTTGGTATGGGTATCGACAAACCAGATGTTCGTTTCGTAATTCACCATGATATTCCAAAAAGTATTGAAAGTTACTACCAAGAAACGGGTAGGGCAGGTCGTGATGGTGGCGAAGGCCATTGTTTGGCTTATTACTCTTATAAGGATATAGAGAAGTTAGAAAAGTTTATGTCTGGTAAACCGGTTGCGGAACAAGAAATAGGAAACGCACTTTTACAAGAGGTAGTGGCCTATGCCGAAACTTCTATGTCTAGACGTAAATTTATGCTTCATTATTTTGGGGAGGAATTCGATGAGATCAATGGAGAAGGTGCTGATATGGATGACAATACCAGAAATCCTAAGGAGAAAGAAGAGGCAAAAGATGGCGTGGAGAAGCTTCTAAAAGTGGTTACTGGAACAAGTGAAAAATTTAAATCTAAAGAGATAGTCAATACCTTAAGAGGAAAAACAAATGCAATTATTTCATCTCATAAAACTAATGAGAAGGAGTTCTTTGGTATTGGCTCTGATAAGGATAAGGGCTATTGGATGGCTTTAATTCGCCAAACATTGGTTGCCGGACTTTTACGGAAAGAAATTGAACAGTACGGTGTGCTGCACGTAACGGATAATGGTAAAGAGTTTTTGAAAAATCCATCTTCGTTCATGATGACCAAAGATCACGTATATAATGCCGAGAACGATAATGCCATAGTTGGTGCTGCCAAATCTGGCGGAATTGCGGATGAAAAATTATTGAAGCAATTAAAAGATCTCAGAAAAGCACAAGCAAAGAAATTGGGAGTTCCGCCATTTGTGGTATTTCAAGACCCTTCTTTAGAAGATATGGCCTTAAAATACCCGATTTCACATGAAGAACTATTAAATGTTCACGGTGTAGGGGAAGGAAAGGCTAAAAAATATGGAAAACCTTTTATTGCCTTTATAAATGAATACGTAACCGATAATGAAATTATTAGACCAGATGATCTTGTTGTAAAAAGTACCGGGGCAAATTCTGCTTTAAAGCTTTATGTAATACAGAATGTGGATAGAAAACTACCATTGTCTGATATTGCATCGGCGAAAGGATTAGAGATACCAGAGCTTATTAAGGAAATGGAGCAAATTGTTTATAGCGGTACAAAGTTGAATCTAAATTATTGGATCGATGAGATTTTAGACGAGGATCAACAGGAAGAAATGCATGAATACTTCTTAGAGGCCGATAGTGATAACCTTGAAGAGGCTATGACCGAATTTGATGGGGAATACGAAGAGGAAGAACTTCGTTTGTACAGACTTAAATTTATTAGCGAGGTGGCCAACTAATTAGGTTTGGTATCATAAAATTAAAATTCCCTTTGTTTTTCTGATGAAGAAAACCAAAGGGAATTTTTTTCAAAACCCACTTGAAATAAGTTTAACGGGCAGCGGCACCATTATCTAACTTGCCTCTACGTAATTGTCGTTGTATTTTTTTAATGGCAGATTCTATTGATTTTTCCGGTTCTATAATATTGTATTCTCCCCAAAAATCTGGATCGGCAAAACCTATTGCTTCGTCGCTTAAAATGATAGAAGATTTCATTCTATCTTTTGTTCTAGGTATACTGTTGCTCAGATTTTGTTCCCAATCGGTTACGGCCATTTCACAACTCATACTATATACTGAGTTGAATAATTTTTTGTCCCAATTGACCTTAAATTCTAACAGTACATTACTGTAACCGTAATACCATTTTCCGTTCTTTTCTCTATAATCTACACGATAAGATACTTCGGTAGGCCATACTTCGGCATTTTTAGGTTTTTTACGAACAAACATTTGAGAAGCTAAATGTTTATCGGTAATATTCAACGAATAAATAGCACTGGTTAAAATCTTATTCTCAGCATCTATATATAGTTTTCCCTTGTATAAAGGGTCAATGATTTCGGGTTTTTGTTTGAAGTCTACCACATAAATCAATTGTTCATTTACACGGGTGGAAGTATCAAAGGAAAAATCATAGTAGTTTAAGGTTTCCGCTGTGAAAATATATTTAGGGTATTTTACCATATCAACGAACAAAGTGTTGAACGGACCTCCTTGTAACTTTAAGGCTACGGTATCAAGTTTATTATAATCTGTGCTCTTACGCGCCTTGTATAGTTCTAATGCATCGGACTTGTTAGAGGTGTATGATGCTTTATATACATTGACCACGGCTTCAGAGAGGCTTACGTTTGTTCTTCTCTTTTTGATAGTTTCTCTATAAAAGGCGGTCATTACCGCATTTTCGTTCAAATAGTTGCTTCCCTTTTTGTCCAAAATTTCTTTTACTAAGGCTTCAGCGTTGTTTGGGGCGTCTATTTGTGCTTCTGATAGAGCCATAACAAATTCTTCCATAAAGATTTTGTTCTTTTCTAATTGTAGTTCCGCAATATTGATTTGTTTGGTCTTATAACCCAAAAAAGCAATGGTCAAACTATTTTCTTTATACTCGTTTGGCACTTTTAAAGAAAATTGACCTTCTGAATTGGTTATGGTTGTAACATTTGTGTTATCTACCGTTAAGGTAGCAAATACCAAAGCTTTTTTGCTGTCAGCATCTAATACTTCGCCTGTGTATTCGGTGAAATTAGAAGTTTGGGCAATCATAGCATGAACTCCCAATCCAAAATAACATATCAGGGTTAAAACATAGAAGATGCTAAGAGACTTTTTTGTTGTGTAGTTGAAAGTTGACATAGTGCAAATTTTTTACTTAAAATAATGATTTTTAATGAATTAAGCTAATTATTTAAGGTTTATTCACTCTAGTGCTATCAAAAGATGAAGAGTAAAAGAAGAGTCTCTATTTTTTTCCGTCGAATGTTTTGGAAGAGGTGCTTACAAGTCTATTGATTTCTTTTAGTTCCTCATCGGTTAAATCTCTCCATTTGCCAACGGGTACATCAAGTTGTACGTTCATAATTCTAATTCGTTTCAGCTTTTTTACACGATAATCTAAATACTCGCACATACGTCTAATTTGTCTGTTGAGTCCTTGGGTCAATATAATTCTGAACTGGTATCTGCTTACTTCATACACCTCGCATTCTCTTGTTACTTGATCTAGAATGGGAATACCTTTTCGCATTCTGTTCAAGAAATCAATGGTGATAGGTTTATCTACCGTTACCAAATACTCTTTTTCGTGATTGTTTCTAGCTCGCAAAATTTTGTTTACGATATCACCATCATCTGTAAGAAATATGAGTCCTTCACTAGGTTTGTCCAATCTTCCTATCGGAAAAATACGCTTCGGGTAATTAATGAAATCAATAATATTGTCCTTCTCAACTCCCGTATCTGTTGTGCATACAATGCCCACCGGCTTGTTAAATGCTAGGTATGTAGATTTTCCTTTAGGTTCTTTGATCAGCTCACCATCGACCTTAACAATATCACCGGCTGAAATTTTGGTACCCATTTCTGGTACTTTGCCATTAATGGTAACTCTACCTTGATCTATAAGTTTGTCCGCAGCCCTTCGTGAGCAATAACCTGCTTCACTTAAGTATTTGTTTATTCTGGTTTTACCGGCATTGTCTTGCATAGTCGACTTCCTGTTTCTAATGATTGTTTCGTTGTAATTCTTGCTGATATATTTCTCGACCTAATTGGGCTAAAAAAGGAATGCCTATTTCGTCGTACTCATAGACATCATCGTTGAATATACCATCTTTATTTACCAATATGGTAGCGGTCAAAAGAAAATCTATATTCTTTTTGGTATCCTTAATATATGCGCAATCAGTTAATGTGCCATAGGCAAATCCTACCTTATTGTATATTTCTATATGTTCTGGAATATCATCTTTAGAGTCTCCAAAAATGAAAAATTTACAGTAGCTGTCATAATATTCATTTTTGTTATATCCCATTTTTCTTGGCACTGTATGCATTGCCTTTAATACATGATCACGCTGTTCGTTACTTATATTGAACTGTTCGCTACTTGAAAATTTTTCCGGGAAAATTACTCTTTTTAACACATTGTGCTGTGCAGATATAGGGTAATAATTTTTCTCCTTAAAGCTGAATGGTTCATTTATGAATTCTTCATTTTCGTAATAACCTTTTCCCTTTTCTATATCTATAAGCTCTAAAGCTTTTGGCGTTTTGTTTAAAATGGATTGAGTTATGCCGGTAGTGGAATCATTAATGTAGATAATGATCGGTTTGGTTCGTAGATCATCTGAATGAAAACCTAAACGGTGCGACAACCTTACAGGAGATATGCCTTTATTGGTTAGTTGTTGGTTGATGGCTTCAAAGCCAAGAAACTCGACCAACCTGTTGTTGGCTAAATTATCGCTAACCGCAAAAATCTCATTTACATCATTTGCAACAGTACTTTCAATAGTATCTCCTTCTATATAGTATTTGGTACGCATGGTAAGGCTATCGGTCTGGTTGATTTTTTCCAAGGCTAAAATAGCAGTTGGGAATTTTACCGTGCTAGCGGGGTAGAAGTACGTGCTCTCATGTACTTGAAAATCGTAATCGGTAAAGAAAACACTATCGTTTCTTCTGTCAATTTGGGTGTATCTTATTTGAACCTTATACTTTTCAAGACTATCCATTACCCTTTTGATCTTTGGGTTTTTTGAAGCCAACGCCGTTTCAAGAAAATTTGAGCTTTGCTTTTCCGTAGAGCAAGAAACTATAATGGCGCAGCAAATGAAAAGTATACAATGTTTCATATGATATTGTTTCATTTAAGGAGTGTATACTTCACCTCTGTGCGGCTTTAATAGGTCTCTTACTTTGATCATTTCATTTTCTTCGACCACCATAAATGCAGTACTGTACATATCATTAATTTCATTGTAACCGGTTATATTAAGAGCGGTTTTTTCCAATGCTATAAATTCATTGAGATGCTTTACGTGGTGCTCGGCCGTTTTTAGGGCGGTAGGACCTCTAAAGTCCCAAATTAGTTTTATTTGTCGGTTCAAAAAAGTAGATATTTAATTAAAAAAATAAGTAGACAAATTTACCTAAAAAACCTTAGTTCGCTTACAATTTTAAAGGCGATTACATTTTTTGAGAAAGCTATATTTATTGATTATTAGGTATTTGATTATATTGTAAGCCTCAAAAAAAGGTGTTAAGTAAATCATTAAGCACTTGCACACGATTTGGTAATTGCTATTTTTGCTCGATGTTTTCTAAGAAATCTAAATTATTACTCAACAAGTTCTACATTTTACTTTGTGTAGGGCTTATTGCCATTGGCTATACCTCATGTGAGGGTATGTTTAAAAAAGATGAGGAGCGAGAGGCGGTCGCTAGAGTGGGAGAGTCATTTTTGTATAAGGAGGATTTGGCTCCTCTAATTACAGAAAATATGAGCAAGGCCGATAGTGCGTCATTTGCCACCAATTACATAAATAACTGGGCTTCTAAACAATTGTTATTATCTAAAGCAAAGATCAACTTATCTGAAGAAAAACTTGCGGAATATAATGCGCTGGTAGATGATTATAGAACCGAATTGTATACCAGTGTTTATAAAGAAGCTTTGGTGTCACAAGCTACTGACACGTTAATAACAGCAGAGCAATTGCAGGCGTTTTACGAACGAGCTAAGGAAAATTTTAAACTTAAAGAACCAATTGCCAGAATTAGATTTGTTGCCTTGCCAAAGGGTTTTTTGGACAAAGACGAAGTGGGTAGGCGCTTAAAAAGGTTCAAAGAAGATGATTTACGTTATTTGGATTCTATTGGTGTTCAGTTCAGTAAACTGAATTTTAATGATTCAATTTGGGTAAGAAACACTAGAATTTATGAAGAAATACCACCAATTACCGCCGAGAATGCCAATAGGTACTTAAAAAATTCACAATTTTTTGAATTAGAGGATTCAATCGGGGTATATTTGGGGAAAATAGTAGAGACAAAGGATGTTAATGAAATTGCACCATTGTCATTTATTAAACCTACCATAGAACAAGTTTTATTAAGTCGTAGAAAGATGGACTACCTACGCAAACTAGAAACTGAATTATTAGATGAAGCAATCAAGGATAAAGATTTTGAAGTTTTCGATAACAAAAAATAGTATTTACTTAGGGGCATTACTGCTTTCTGGTTTAGTTACCGCACAAGACTCTATACCAGACGAAACACAGTCAATGGAGGCGGTTGCAGAGGAGAATACTGTTGAAAAAGACTCTACAAACAATTTTAAGAGAATTAAATTAGACGGTATTGCAGCTGTTGTTGGTGACTATGTAATATTGGATTCTGATATTGAAAAAACATTGATCGACCTTAAAAGTCAGGGTGCATCTACAGAAGATATCACCCATTGCGGACTACTAGGTAAATTGATGGAGGATAGGTTGTATGCCAATCAAGCCGTTCAGGATAGTATTTTGGTTTCAGATGATGAGGTCAATGCCACAGGTGATCGTCAGTTGCAATCGTTAGTACAACAGATCGGTTCTATGGATAAAGTTTTGAAGTACTACAAGAAAACCGATGAAGCGAGTTTTAGAGAAGAGCTTTATAAGATTAATAAGCTAAGAATGCTATCTGAGCGTATGCAGCAAGATATTATTAAGGATATTGAAATTACACCTGAAGAGGTTCGTCAATTCTTTAATAAGATTCCAGAAGATGAACGCCCTGTTTTTGGTGCTGAGTTAGAAATTGCTCAAATTACCAAAGAGCCAGAGCCTTCTGAAGAAGAAAAGCAAAAGGTAGTAGATAAATTAAATCAAATTAAGGCAGATGTAGAGGATAACGATGCTAGCTTTAGTGTTAAAGCTATTCTGTACTCTCAAGATCCTGGGTCTAATACTAAAGGTGGTTTTTACAGTATTACCAAAGACACTGGTTTTGACAAGAAGTTTAAAGATGTAGCTTTTAGTTTAAGGGAAGGTGAGGTATCTGAACCTTTTGAAACGATTTTTGGTTATCATATCATCTATATCGAAAAAATTAGAGGACAGGAATTGGATCTTAGACACATTTTAATTCAACCAGAAATATCTCAAGATGTTTTGGATGAAGCTAAAGCGGAGTTGGATACTATTCGTAAAAAAATTATGAATGGCGAATTTACTTTTGCCGAGGCTGCGTTAAATTTCTCAGATGAGAAAGAAACCAAGTTTGATGGTGGTTTGTTACGTAATCCTGTAAATTTCGACTCTAAATTTGAGTTGACAAAAATGGATCCTACGTTGTACAATCAAGTTCAAAACTTAAAGGACAATGAAATTACCTACCCGGTTTTAGAAGAAGACCCAAGAGGTGGTGCGCCTAAATATAAAATCTTAAAGATTACCAATAGGTTCGATGAGCATGTGGCAGATTTTTCTAAAGATTACACCAAAATACAAGAGTTGGCGTTAACCGAGAAAAAATACAACGCCATAAAAAAATGGATGGATGAGCATATTAAAGATACCTACATAAGCGTTAACGATGAGAACAAAGATTGTGATTTCGCTAATAATTGGGTAAAAGAATAAAATATGTCAGACGTTGCAGCAATTGAACGCCTAGTAGTAAAACATGCTGAGCTTAAAAAAGAAATAGCCAAGATCATTATTGGTCAAGATGAGGTTATTGAACAAATATTGCTTTCAATTTACACAGGTGGGCATTCATTGCTGATAGGGGTTCCTGGTTTGGCCAAAACGTTAATGGTAAATACCATTGCCCAAGCTTTGGGGTTAGACTTTAAAAGAATACAGTTTACGCCAGATTTAATGCCTAGTGATATTCTTGGTAGTGAGGTTTTAGATCAGAATAGAAGTTTTAAATTTCTAAAAGGACCTATTTTCTCCAATATTATCTTAGCGGATGAAATTAATAGAACTCCGCCAAAGACACAGGCAGCTCTTCTAGAAGCTATGCAAGAGAGAGCTGTTACCATTGCCGGTCATCAACACAAATTAGAACTCCCTTATTTTGTTTTGGCAACACAGAACCCCATTGAGCAAGAAGGTACGTATCCGTTACCAGAAGCACAATTGGATCGTTTTATGTTTGCTATTGAATTGAAATATCCTTCAATTGCAGAAGAGATCATGGTGGTTAAGAATACTACTTCAGATGTTAAGCAAGTAGTTAATGCACTTTTTAACGCTAAAGATATCATTGCCATTCAAGAGTTGGTACGTAGAATTCCTGTAGCCGATAATGTAGTGGAATATGCGGTGAAGTTGGTGAACAGTACACGACCAAATTTAGACACGGCATCAGATTATGTAAAGCAATACTTAGATTGGGGTGCAGGGCCAAGAGCTTCTCAAAACCTTATTCTTGGAGCCAAGGCCAATGCGGCAATACATGGTAAATTTTCTCCAGATATTGAAGATGTGCATGCAGTAGTAAAAGGAATTCTTCGCCATCGTATCATAAAAAACTACAAAGCAGAGGCAGAAGGCATCAGTGAAGAGGATATCATTGATAAATTACTTTAATAAAGTACACACTTTTTTACGTTTATTTAAAGGGTTGAGCAATTTTGATATTAAAATTGTTTGATAACTATCTACTTTTTAATTGATTTGAGAAAAAGTCGCTAATCATACTTATTTAGTTTTAAATGCGTTCTTTATTACGTAATTTTACGAAATTGCGTTAACTTAAATGAATTAACAGATGACATTTGATTTTGATACTAGTAAAGAACTATGCATTGTTCTAATTGAATAAATGATATTCAATAATCAATTAAATCTGTCAATTTGTAGTAATAGTGAATTTCATTTCCACAAATCTTCAGAGAGAAATTTTTAATCACTATTCAACTTTTATATCCAATCTAAAATACAAATCACTTAATTAATGAGCATTTATAAAGATTACCTAAAGGAGATCGAAGAGCGTAAAAGTCAAGGTCTTCACCCAAAACCAATTGATGGTGCTGATTTACTTAGCAAAATTATTGAGCAAATAAAAGATGTAGATAACGAGTATAGAGAAGAGTCTCTAAACTTTTTTATTTATAACGTTCTGCCCGGTACAACTAGTGCTGCTGGCGTAAAGGCAAAATTTCTTAAAGAAATTATTGTTGGAGAATCTGTAGTGAAAGAAATTACTCCTGCTTTTGCCTTAGAACAGTTGTCTCACATGAAAGGAGGTCCATCGATTAAAGTATTGTTGGATATCGCTTTGGGTGATGATAAAGAATTGGCATTGCAAGCTGCAAAGGTCTTAAAAACACAGGTGTTTTTATATGAAGCCGATACTCTTCGTTTAGAAGAGGCTTTTAAGAACGGAAGCGAAATTGCTAAAGATATTATTGAAAGTTACGCTCAAGCTGAATTTTTCACCAAACTACCAGAGGTTGAAGAGGAAATAGAAGTGGTAACCTATATTGCCGGTGTTGGTGATATTTCAACAGATTTACTTTCTCCTGGTGGCGATGCACACTCACGTTCAGACCGTGAACTTCATGGTCAATGTATGTTTGAGCATAATAAAGAAATGCAAGCTGAATTATTAGCTTTAAAAGAGCAACACCCGGATAAGCGTGTAATGCTAATTGCAGAAAAAGGAACCATGGGCGTTGGGTCTTCTAGAATGTCTGGTGTTAACAACGTTGCGTTATGGACAGGTATTCCTTCCAGTCCTTATGTGCCATTCATTAACATAGCTCCGGTAATTGCCGGAACCAATGGTATAGCCCCAATTTTCTTGACCACAGTTGGTGTAACGGGTGGTATTGGTCTGGACCTAAAAAACTGGGTTCAGCAAAAAGATGAAAATGGAAAAACCATTGTTGATGAAGATGGTGAACCGGTGTTAAAGCAAATGTATTCTGTAGCTACAGGAACTGTTTTAACGATTAATACTAAAGAGAAAAAATTGTACCATGGTAAGGTTGAGCTAAAAGATATTTCTGCAGCATTTACTCCGCAAAAAATGGAGTTTATGAAAGCAGGCGGTTCATATGCTGTGGTTTTTGGAAAGAAATTGCAAACATTTGCTTGTAAGGTCTTGGGTATAGATGTGCCTCAAGTTTATGCACCTTCAAAAGAAGTTTCAATTGAAGGTCAAGGATTAACAGCAGTAGAGAAAATATTCAATAGAAATGCCGTTGGTACTTCAGGTGCTACTTTACATGCAGGTTCTTATGTTCGTGCAGAAGTAAATATCGTAGGGTCTCAAGATACTACAGGGTTAATGACATCACAAGAATTGGAAATGATGGCCGCAACGGTTATTTCTCCGATTGTTGATGGTGCTTATCAATCAGGTTGTCATACGGCATCTGTTTGGGATGATAAATCCAAAGCCAATATACCGAGGTTAATGCAGTTTATGAACGACTTCGGTTTAATTACAGGTCGTGATCCAAAAGGAGTGTATTTTCCAATGACCGATGTGATCCATAAAGTATTGAATGATATTACCGTGGGTGATTGGGATATTATTATCGGTGGTGATTCTCATACACGTATGTCTAAAGGTGTTGCTTTTGGTGCAGATTCAGGTACCGTTGCACTTGCATTGGCTACTGGTGAAGCTTCTATGCCAATTCCGGAATCGGTAAAGGTGACCTTTAAAGGGCAAATGAAATCGTACATGGATTTTCGTGATGTTGTACATGCCACACAACAACAAATGTTAAAGCAGTTTGGAGGCGAAAACGTTTTCCAAGGTCGCGTAATAGAAGTGCATATTGGTACGTTAACTGCTGATCAAGCCTTTACGTTTACCGATTGGACCGCAGAAATGAAAGCAAAAGCATCTATCTGTATTTCTGAAGATGAAACATTGATAGAATCTCTTGAGATAGCTAAAGGTCGTATACAAATTATGATCGATAAAGGTATGGACAACGAAAAGCAAGTGCTTAAGGGGCTTGTTGAAAAGGCAGAAACAAGAATTACCGAACTTAAAACTGGTATTAGACCATCTTTAAGACCGGATGCAAACGCTAAATACCATGCTGAAGTAATTATTGATTTGGATGAAATTGCCGAGCCAATGATTGCTGATCCAGATGTAAATAACGAAGATGTTTCTAAGCGTTATACACATGATACTATTCGTCCCTTATCATATTACGGCGGTACCAAAAAGGTAGATTTAGGTTTTGTGGGGTCTTGTATGGTGCATAAAGGCGACATGAAAATATTAGCTCAAATGTTGAAAAATATTGAGGCGCAACAAGGCAAGGTAGATTTTAAAGCTCCTTTGGTTGTAGCTCCGCCAACATACAATATTGTAGACGAGTTAAAGGAAGAAGGTGACTGGGAAGTACTTCAAAAATATTCGGGATTTGAATTTGACGATAGTGCACCTAAAGGATTGGCACGTACCAAATACGAAAATATGCTTTATCTAGAAAGGCCAGGCTGTAACCTTTGTATGGGTAATCAAGAAAAAGCTGAGCCGGGAGATACGGTAATGGCAACATCTACACGTTTATTTCAAGGTAGGGTAGTAAAAGATTCAGATGAGAAAAAAGGTGAATCATTATTATCTTCAACTCCAGTTGTAGTCTTGTCTACAATTCTTGGAAGAACACCTACAATGGAAGAATATGAAGCTGCTGTTGATGGTATTGTATTAACGAAGTTCAAGCCTTCTACGAAGGAATTAGTGAGATAAAAGTTCATTAATAATAATATATGGAAAGCCTGAGTATAACTGCTCGGGCTTTTTTATTTCCGTTTTTTATAATCATTCTTAATTTCATATGCGCACTTAAAATCAGTGTACATTTCGTATCTTGTACGGATAAGATAGATTAACAATTTTATAAATAGATTTTATGGCTTTTGACATAGATATGATTAAGAAAGTTTATGCTTCCATGGCGGAACGTGTAGACAAAGCAAGAGAGGTTGTGGGTAAGCCACTTACTCTTTCAGAAAAGATTTTGTATTCTCATTTATGGGATGGTAGCCCTACTGAAGCATTTACCAGAGGAAAGGACTATGTAGATTTTGCACCTGATCGTATTGCTTGTCAAGATGCTACTGCCCAAATGGCATTATTGCAATTTATGCAGGCAGGTAAGCCAAAAGTTGCAGTGCCAACTACAGTTCATTGTGATCACTTGATCCAAGCTAAGAGTGGTGCTACGGCAGATTTAAAATCGGCTAACACGACAAGTGCCGAGGTTTTTGACTTTCTTGAGTCTGTTTCAAATAAATACGGAATAGGTTTTTGGAAGCCAGGTGCAGGTATTATTCACCAAGTTGTTTTAGAAAATTATGCTTTTCCTGGTGGAATGATGATCGGTACCGATTCTCATACCGTAAATGCAGGTGGTTTAGGCATGGTCGCTATTGGTGTTGGTGGTGCAGATGCAGTAGATGTTATGGCCGGTATGGCCTGGGAACTTAAATTCCCAAAATTGATAGGTGTTAAGTTGACCGGTAATATTTCTGGATGGACTGCTCCTAAAGACGTTATTTTAAAAGTAGCCGAAATACTTACTGTAAAAGGAGGTACCGGTGCTATTGTTGAATATTTTGGTGAAGGTGCCAAAAATCTTTCATGTACTGGTAAAGGTACCATTTGTAATATGGGGGCTGAAATAGGGGCAACGACCTCTACTTTTGGTTACGATGAGTCTATGGAGCGCTATTTAAGAGCTACGGATAGAGCTGATATTGCAGATGCGGCAAATAAAGTGAAAGAACATTTAACTGCAGATGCTGAGGTGTATGCAAATCCTGAGCAGTATTTTGATGAGGTAATAGAAATTAACCTGTCTGAATTGACTCCGTTATTAAACGGTCCTTTTACTCCTGATCTTTCAACCAAGGTAGGTAGCGATATGACCGAGAAGGCAACATCAAACGAATGGCCGTTAGTTGTTGAATGGGGTCTAATAGGTTCTTGTACTAACTCTTCTTATGAGGATTTGTCAAGAGCATCTTCAATCGCACAACAGGCAATCGATAAAGGATTGAAAATGAAGGCGGAATTGGGTATTAATCCTGGTTCTGAGCAAGTTAGATATACTGCGGATCGTGATGGTATACTTGGAATTTTCGAGAAGTTAGATGCTAAAATTTTTACGAATGCATGTGGACCATGTATTGGTCAGTGGGCACGTTATAGCGATCCTAAAAATGCACCTAAGAACAGTATAGTTCACTCGTTTAATAGAAACTTTGCGAAAAGAGCCGATGGTAACCCTAATACACATGCCTTTGTTGCATCACCTGAGGTTACTGCTGCTATTGCAATTTCCGGTAGACTGGATTTTAACCCGATGACGGATAAATTAATAAACGAAAAAGGTGAAGAGGTAATGTTCGACGAACCTACGGGATGGGAACTGCCACCTAAAGGTTTTGAGGTTGAAGATGCAGGTTATCTTGCTCCAAGGGAAGATGGTTCTGGAGTAGAAGTGAAAGTAGCATCTGATTCTGAAAGATTACAATTGTTAGAGCCGTTTACTCCAATTAAAGATGAAAGTTTAATAGGAGCCAAATTATTGATCAAAGCATTTGGTAAATGTACAACGGATCATATCTCTATGGCCGGACCGTGGTTACGTTTCCGTGGTCATTTAGATAATATATCCAATAACTGTTTAATTGGAGCCGTTAATGCATTTGGTAAGAAAACAAATATGGTCAAAAATCAATTGACCGGCGAATATGGAGGGGTTCCTGATACTGCACGTGCATACAAAGCGGCAGGTGTTAGAAGTATTGTAGTGGGTGATCATAACTATGGGGAAGGTTCTTCACGTGAGCACGCTGCTATGGAACCTCGTCATTTAGGGGTTGCTGCGGTAATAGTGAAGTCTTTTGCACGTATTCATGAAACAAACTTGAAAAAGCAAGGTATGTTGGGCTTAACTTTTGCCAACGAGAACGACTATGACTTAATTCAAGAAGACGATACTTTCAATTTTATTAATATAGCGGAATTTGCACCAGATAAACCTTTAACGGTAGAAGTGGTACATGCCGATGGTAGTAAAGACATAATTAAAGTGAACCATACATATAATGCCGCCCAGATTGGATGGTATAGAGAAGGTTCTGCTTTAAATGTAATTAAGAGGGAAAATGCTTCTTAAGGCAACCTTTTAAAATTTATAAGGAAAACTCCTGATATTATTCAGGAGTTTTTTAGTTTTGACGCCTAGCTAACTTTTATGAAGAGACAAACGGTTTTTACCTTATTGATCATTGCTTTTGTACTTTCTTTTTTTGTTACCCCATTGGGTGATTATAGCAAAATTATGCTCAACAGGTTCTTTGCCACTTCACCAACTATCATTAAACCAGAAAAAAGGGGTAAGATTACCGATTACGATTGGAAGTTGAAAGATGCAAATTGGAAGTTCTTTAATTTTGATGAGGCAAAGGGAAAAGTTGCTTTTATCACTTTTTGGACATCTTGGCACATGCCTTCTCAAGCGCAATTAAAAGACGTGCAGTATTTGTACGATACCTATGGCGATAAGATGAAATTTTATGTCATTACCAATGAGGATAGAGCGCCTGTAGAACTTTTTATGGAAGAGCAGGGGTATAGCTTTCCCGTAACTTACCAGATAATAGGGGAACCAAGTCCTATAACATTGCTAAAACCACCAGGGTCATATCTTATAGACAAGAATGGGGCAATAGTAATTCATCAAAACGCGATTGCAGATTGGGACAATGATAAAATAGACGAGCTAATCAGCAAATTAATAGCGGAATAAATAATTATTTTTTGAAGTACTTAAAAGGTACGAAAAGCATTCCAAAACATTCTCCATCGCCTTTGCCTAAATGTTTATGATGCATTTTGTGTGCTCTTCGCACACCTCTGCTATACCAATTATTAGCATTTCTAAACAATTTAAAACGCTGATGAATAAAAATATCATGCACTAAAAAATAAGCAATGCCATAGGCAAGAATGCCAAAGCCCAATGGGTAGCCATACCAAAAACCGGTAGTACCTGCATAAAATAATGACATACTTACAATGGCGTAGAAAATGAAGAAAAGATCATTTCTCTCAAACCAAGAATCATGGTCTTTTTTATGATGGTCTTTATGTAAACTCCAAAGAAATCCGTGCATTACATATTTGTGCGTAAACCACGCCATGAATTCCATAAATAGAAAAGTGCCTAGAAAAATAAGTATCCAAATTACTATATCCATTATACTAAGTTCATTTTAAATTTAACATACGAACGGGCCAATAGTCCAAATTTTTGGTAGTTTGGCACCCTAATACGCGCGTTCTTAATTTCTAAAGACGGTGTGCCCTGTAATTTTTTAAGGAGCTTAAAATAATACTTGTAGGCAGTGTAAACACCAAATTTAGCTTCGGCAGGTAAACCTACAATACCTTGGTAACCCAACTTGAAATCTTCTTTAATTTCTTCAACGATTCTCTTCTTAGAAGCTTCGTCCAATTCTTTTAAATTGGTGTTTGGAAAATAAGATCTGTTCAATTCTTCGAAGTCTGCTTTTACGTCTCTTAAGAAATTCACTTTTTGAAAAGCAGAACCTAAGGCCATGGCAGATTCCTTTAACTTATTGTAAGCTTCAACATCGCCCTTTACAAAAACTTGTAGACACATTAAGCCTACAACATCTGCCGAACCATAAATATATTCTTTATATTCTGCATCGGTTCTGTACACGTTTTTAAAGAGGTCCATACGCATACTTTTCATAAATGAATCTACCAAATGTTTGGGTATATTGTATGTATGGTATGTATGTTGAAATGAGTTTAAGATGGGGTTTAAACTTATTCGGTCTTTTAAAGAAGCTTCTAACTCTTGTTCAAATTTGTTAAAAAGTATTTCTTTATCGTAGTCATGAAAAGTGTCCACAATTTCGTCTGCAAAGCGTACAAAACCATAAATATTGTAGATGTGGCTACGTATAGATGGATGCAACATCTTTGTAGCAAGTGCGAATGAAGTACTGTATCGTTTGGTAACGATTTTACTACATTGATACGAAACTTGGTCAAAAGTATCTTTCATAAACTACTAATTATCTTTTATAATTAATTCTGACACTAGTTTGCCGGAGATCAATGCTGGTGGTACTCCTGGACCAGGTACAGTCAGTTGTCCTGTAAAATATAAATTCGCAACTTTTTTACTTCTAAGATTTGGTCTTAGAAAGGCTGTTTGCGTTAGGGTATTTGCCATTCCATAGGCATTACCTTTGTATGAGTTGTATTGTTCTACAAAATCGTTGACACAGAATGTTTCCTTGAATATAATATTATTTCTGATGTTTTGACCTGTCCTTTTTTCAAAACGGTCCATAATTAAATCAAAATATTGATTCCTAAGTTCTTCGGTGTCTTCAAGGGCGGTGGCTATGGGAACCAAGAAAAATCCTGTTTCACATCCATCTGGGGCCATAGTAGCATCGGTCACAGATGGAAAATTAGCATAGAATAAAGGATTGGTAGGCCATTTTGGCTGGTCGTAAATTTCTTGTGCGTGAAGCTCAAAATCGGTATCAAAAAACAAATTATGATGTTCTATGTTGTCTAATTTGGTGTCAAATCCTATATAGAATAGTAAAGAAGACGGTGCAAAAACCTTTTTCTCCCAATAGCTCTTGCTATACTGCCGATGTTTTTCTTCGAGTAAACTCTCTGAATGTTGATAATCTGCCCCACTAAGTACTTTATCAGCAAGGTGTTTTTCACCATTACGCATAATACCTATGGCCTTTCCATCGGATACCAATATTTGGTCTACTGCAGCGTTGGTATGAATTTCTACACCTAGTTCTTTAGCAAGGTTTTCCATTGCTTTAATAACCTCGTACATTCCTCCTTTTGGGTGCCAAGTACCTAATCCAAAATCTGCAAAATTCATAAAATTGTAGAATGATGGCGTATTACTTGGTTTAGCTCCAAGAAACAACACAGGAAATTCTAAAGTTGATACCAATTTCGGGTTTTTAAAAGACTTACGTACTTGCGAGCTAATAGTTTTAAAAAATTGGTCAACTTTTAAAATGGTTTCTTTCGTAACCAATTCTAAAGGTGAAAGACCTGGTCTTAAAACTACTTTATTAATGGCAATGTCATAATTTTCTTGTGCTTTATCAATAAACTTTTTTAATGCCTTTGAACTGCCTGGCTCTATTCTTTCAAACTCTTTGCAGATTTTTTCCATGCTGTCACCTATAGTGATAACATCATCGCTAAAGAATATTTTATAAGCGGGACTAAGTTTGTCCAATTGATAATAATCGGAAGTTTGTTTATTAAAATCGGCAAAAAATTTATCAAAAATATCTGGCATCCAATACCAACTTGGACCCATATCAAATGTGAATCCGTTTTTTATAAATTGTGAAGCTCTACCGCCAACAGATTCATTTTTCTCAAATATGGTTACCTGCCAGCCATTTTTTGCCAAATAACATGCAGCAGATAAAGAAGAAAACCCCGAACCTATAACTATACAACTTTTGCTCATTTACTGCTACTGCTTATAAATTACTTACTAAACTATCTATAGAAGAGAATGTTCGACAATACTTAGGTTTAGTAGCATCTGCAATAAAATTGATCTGTCTGCCCAGAATCCAAAAATTAGGATTTTGGTAGTCTGCAACCAATTCACTGAAATCTTCTAAATATTTGTTTACGCGATCTTTTTCAGGAAAAACGGTAAAGTACGAGACAAAATATATGTCGTCAAAGTACTTGAGAACGTCTTCTAAATTCTCTAAAGGAATAGTAGGTCCTAAATAGATACATTTGTATCCTTTTAATATGATTTCATAATTGATATATAGTAGTCCTATATCATGAATCTCGTTCTCGGGCAAGAATGCAACAAACACCTTATCGGTCTTTGTAGGTTCTAAATGTTGCAGCTTTTCAATATTTAGCAGTATTTTTTGCTTTATAAGACTGCTCATAAAATGTTCATGTGCCGGACTTATAGTATCTGTCTGCCATAATAGACCTAGCTCATTCAGTAAAGGAACAAAGGTTTCCTTAAATATTTCCCTAAATGAATTTTCACTCAAGAGGGCATTGTATGTATTAAAGAACATAGTCTGGTCAAAATTGACCATTGCTAATTTAAAAGCGTTTATTGCTTGGCTTTTATGGCTATGCTTGGCTACGATTTCACGAACTACATATGGAATATCCTTATCAGAAATTTTTGCAATCTTAGATATCTTGTGACCATTGTTGTAAAGCAATGTTACATTAAGTAATTTTTGTAAGCTTGCCAGACTATACGTTCTAATGTTAGTATCTGTTCGTTCTGGAGATAAAAGATTATATCTTTTTTCCCAAATTCTAATGGTGTGTGCTTTAATACCAGAGAGGTTTTCAAGGTCTCTAATACTAAACTGCTTTTTTACATTGTTCATGTTTTTTGAAAAAGTATTAAACAAATCTACAATTTATTAAAATGCAGTGGAGTACCAAAAAGTTAAAATTATCAAAATAAAAAAAAGGTTAGACCTAAATCTAACCTTTTGTGCCCACGACTAGATTCGAACTAGCACGTCCTTGCGAACACTACCCCCTCAAGGTAGCGTGTCTACCAATTTCACCACGTGGGCTTATGTGAAGTTTACTGGATGGCAAATATAGAAACCTATCTTTCAATTTAAAATATTATGATGATAATAAATGGCCTAATATTTATTAAAGTACGAGCGACTGCTGGTATTGTGTTGGGGTAACTCCTTTTATCTTCTTGAACTTTTTATTAAAATTTGAAATAGAATTAAATCCAGATAAATCTGCTACTATATTGATGTTCAATTCTTTGTTCTGGTTTAAAAGTTGGCAGGCATGTGCAACCCTTAACTCTATTAAAAATTGAAAAAAGGTTTTATTGGTTCGTTGTTTGAAAAAACGGCAAAAGGCATTTGGTGTCATAAAAGCCATCTTGGCAATTTTTTCCAATGAAATAGGTTTTTGAAAATTTTTAAATACAAATTCAAAAACAAGCTGTAAACGTTCACCTTCATTTGTGCTCAGCGATTTTGCATAAACAAACTTGCTTAATGCTTGAGTATTTGCTTGCCTTAATTCCTCTAACAGTTCAAGAAAAGAAACTAAGCGTTTTAATTTATGCTGAGACTCTAGTTTTAAAAGCTGATGTATAATTTTCTTTTTGTTGGACGTAACTTTAAAACCTGCATTGATGTTTATAAAGAACGACTCAAAATCATTAAAATATGGGAGTTTAAAAAAATCAGTGCCAAATGATTGTGAGGTAAAGAAAACGGTAATCATATGGGCATCTTTTTCACCTGGTACGCTTTTGAATACGTGAGGTAAATTACTGCCAATTACAAAAATATCACCTTTAGTAAATTGGTGTATACTGTCTCCTACTAATAATTTTCCGCTTCCATTGATAATATGGCTTATTTGGATTTCTTCATGTTGATGTAACCTATTGTAAAATACAGGCTCCTTATCCACTTGAATAATTAAATGTTCGTTAGTGGGTTTCGGTATTTTAAAGGGATACACTTTCATATGCATCTAAGTTATCATAATTAATTTAATAATATGATAATATCTGGTAATATAGTACCATGTCTGGATAATATAAAAACACTTGGCTAGTGAAATCAAGCTTAAATTTGAATATCATCAAAAGAAATAAAAATGAGTATATCATGGACAGGCGTTATGCCAGCAGTAACAACAAAATTTACCGATAAGGATGAACTGGATTTAGATATGTTCTCCATCAATATAAAAGCCCAATTAGATGCCGGGGTAAGTGGCATAATTTTAGGAGGCACCCTTGGTGAAGCCAGTACACTTACCTATGAAGAAAAAAGGGTTTTAATGAAAGAAACGGTAAATCTGGTAGAAGGTAAAATACCTGTTATTATCAATATTGCCGAGCAAACTACTAAAGGAGCTATTCATGCAGCTGAGGTTGCTAAAGAATGTGGTGCTACAGGATTAATGATGTTACCGCCAATGCGCTATAAGGCAAATGACCATGAAACGGTTACTTATTTTAAGGAAACAGCTAGTAGTACAGATTTACCGATCATGATTTATAATAACCCTATAGATTATGGTATTATGGTGACTCTTGATATGTTAGATGAGTTAATGGTTTGCGAGAATATACAGGCAGTAAAAGAATCTACTAGAGATATATCCAATATCACCCGTATCAAAACAAGGTTCGGAGATAGACTCAACGTTTTAACCGGTGTTGATACACTAGGGTTAGAAAGTACATTAATGGGTGCCGATGGTTGGGTTGCCGGCTTGGTATGTGCTTTTCCAGCAGAAACCTGTGCTGTTTTTGAACTGGCTAGGGCAGGAAGAATTAAAGAAGCTTTAGAAATTTATCGATGGTTCTTGCCATTATTAGAATTGGATATTAGTCCGCAATTGGTACAGAACATAAAAATGGCAGAAGTTGCCACTGGTATTGGAACTGAAAATGTTAGGGCGCCAAGATTACCATTAATAGGTAAGGAGCGAGAAAGAGTGGCTGCAATTATCAAACAAGGTATAGCCACAAGACCTACCCTGCCAGATTACAAAAATTTGACATAATTTTTTAAAAACCATTACATAATATGTTGTACCTGAAACTTTAATGAAATGTAGTTATGGTGCAGATAATTGTTACAGGTACTTTCTTTACTTTTGAGTAATACGATAAAAATTTAAAATGATCAGCGGTACAAATTCAATAGGAAATAAAGCTTCAAAACAAGGGAAGAAAACTTTTAAGACTTTCGATCCAAAACAAAATAAAGATACGGAATGGATTTTTTATGAAGCATCTTCAAGCGAAATTGATGAAGCTGTTGCTTTGGCAACCGAAGCTTTTAAAGTGTATAAAGATTGTTCGGGTGAAAAAAAAGCTGAGTATTTAGAAGCTATTGCAGATGAAATAGAAGCCTTAGGAGAAGAGCTGATAGATACCTATTGTAAAGAATCGGGTTTGCCACAAGGTAGAGCAATGGGCGAACGTGGTAGAACTATGGGTCAGTTGCGTGCCTTTGCCAAAGTATTAAAAGAAGGTTCTTGGCTAGAAGCCGTAATAGAAAAAGCCCAGCCCAATAGGGAGCCAATGCCTAAATCAGATATACGTAAAATGCTATTTCCTTTAGGACCGGTAGTTGTATTTGGTGCAAGTAATTTTCCGTTGGCATTTTCTACAGCTGGGGGAGATACGGCAAGTGCTCTTGCGGCAGGCTGTCCTGTAATTGTAAAAAGTCACCCAATGCATGCTGGTACTGGTGAATTGGTATCATCTGCTATTATCAAGGCAGCTGAGAAAACGGGTATGCCAAATGGGGTCTTTTCAAATTTGAACAGTAGCGGTATAGAAGTAGGGCAGCAGTTGGTGAAACACCCAAAAGTAAAAGCCGTTGGCTTTACGGGCAGTATAAAAGGTGGTACGTCATTATATAAATTGGCAAACGAAAGAGATGAGCCTATTCCTGTATTTGCAGAAATGGGAAGTATTAATCCGGTGGTTGTTTTACCGTCGGCTTTAGAAAACGATAGTGATGCTTGGGCAACTAAATATGCTTCTTCAATTACTTTAGGTGCTGGTCAGTTTTGCACTAACCCTGGTTTGGTATTGGCAGTTAAGGGTGAAAAGTTAGATGGATTTATAAAAACATTATCAGAAGAAATATTAAAACTGGAGCCTACCTGCATGCTTCATCCAAACATCTATGCAAAGTATAATGAAGGTAAAAAGGAATTATCGGCACAGAGCGGAGTAACTATTACCGCAGATTATAAGAAGGATACTAATGCGAATACTGCCAAACCTTCTATTTTAAAAGTTAGCGGAGCAGATTTTTTAGCGAATACAAAATTACATACAGAAGTATTTGGTCCATTTTCAGTGGTGGTAATCTGTGAGGATACTGCTGAAATGGAAAATATTTTGAATCATTTAGAAGGACAATTAACAGGAACTATTTTAGGCTCTGAAGAAGATTTAGAGAATAATTCTGGGGTTGTAGATGCTTTGCAGAGCAGGGTAGGTCGTATTTTGTTCAATGGAGTACCAACCGGGGTAGAGGTAAATTCTTCTATGGTACATGGCGGTCCGTTCCCTGCAACTACAGATCCTCGTTTTACCTCTGTAGGTACATCGGCTATAAAAAGATGGGTGCGCCCCGTTTCTTTTCAAGATTGGCCAAATAAATTATTACCATTGGCTTTGCAAAATGAAAACCCTCTTAAAATCACCCGACTGGTAGAAGGCGAATACACTAAAAACTGAAAAAAATAACATACTCTTACTATGGCCAGTAGCACTTTTGTTTGTATCGATGCTCATACCTGTGGAAACCCTGTTAGGGTTATAAAACAAGGTGGTCCAGATTTGGTCGGTGCTACAATGAGTGAAAAGCGTCAGCATTTTCTAAGGGAGTATGATTGGATACGGAAAGGATTGATGTTTGAACCACGTGGTCATGATATGATGAGCGGTAGTATATTTTATCCGCCAAGTGACCCTAGTAATGATTTTGGTATCCTGTTTATAGAAACCAGCGGCTGTTTACCTATGTGCGGTCACGGAACTATAGGAGCCATAACCATTGGTATTGAAGAGGGGATGATACGGTCTAAAACTCCTGGTGAAGTTCGTATGGAAACTCCGGCAGGCTTGGTGAACATAACATATCAGCAAACAGGCAAAAAGGTAGATTGGGTAAAACTAACCAATGTTAAATCTTATTTAGCAGCTAGTGACCTAACTATAGAATCTTCGTATTTAGGCAAACTAACTTTTGATGTTAGCTATGGAGGTAATTTTTATGCTATAGTAGACACACAAAAGAATTTCAAAGGCATACAAGAGTATTCAGCCAGTCAATTGATTCAATTCAGTCAAGAATTAAGGGAAAAAATTAATGCGAAATATCCTGATTTATTTATTCACCCAGAAAATTCTACGATAAGAAATGTTAGCCATATGCTTTGGACAGGAAATACTATTTCAGAAAAAGCGACTGCTAGAAATGCCGTGTTCTATGGCGATAAAGCCATTGATAGATCACCTTGTGGTACGGGAACGTCCGCCCGAATGGCACAATGGTTTGCCAAGGGAAAACTTAAAATAGCAGAAGAATTTATACATGAAAGTTATATTGGGTCTCAATTTATTGGTAGGGTAGAAGAAGAAGCTACTTTGGCTGGTAGACCGGCAATTATACCAAGTATACAGGGTTGGGCCAAAATTTACGGTCAAAATACCATCACCATAGATGATGATGACCCTTATGCTCATGGGTTTCAAGTAATTTAATTATAACAAAATCGTAAATGAAAAATGTAGTTGTTATTGGAGGCGGTATAGTTGGTTTAAGTACAGCATATTATTTACACAAAGAAGGTTGTGAGGTTACGGTTATAGATAAGAGCGATATTACTACAGGTGCATCATTTGTTAACGCAGGTTATATTACACCAAGCCATATTATTCCATTGGCTTCTCCTGGTATGATAGCAAAGGGAATTAAAATGATGTTCAATTCGGCAAGTCCGTTTTACATGAAGCCAAGGTTTGATCTTGATTTTATAAAGTGGTCTTGGTATTTTCATAAATCATCCACAGCCGCAAAGGTGGAGAAAGCAATTTCTGTAATAAAGGAAATAAATCTTTTGAGTAGGGAGTTGTTTACCGATATAAAAAAATCTGGAGATCTTGGTGATTTTCAATTAGAGCGAAAAGGTCTTTTAATGTTATATAAAACAGATGAAACTTATCTTCATGAAAAAAAAATTGCAGAAAGGGTTCAAGATGAGGGTCTTGAAGTTGCCGAATTAAACAAGATCGAATTACAGCAGTTAGAGCCTAATGTACGAATTGAGGCAGAAGGTGCTATCCACTACCAATGCGATGCTCATACTACACCAAATGAGATTATGCCCAAATTGTTGTCATATTTAAATAAAAATGGGGTGCATATTAAAACCCATGAAGAAGTGATTGACCTAAAAAATACTGGAAACACTATTAACGAAGTTATTACCAACAAGAATAATTATAAACCAGATGAGGTAGTTTTGGCAGCTGGTTCATGGAGTGGTGAGCTAGCGAAATTGCTACATTTAAAATTACCTCTTCAAGGGGGCAAAGGCTATAGTATTAATGTAGCTAGAGAAACGGGTATTACCATTCCCGCAATTTTAATGGAATCTAAAATGGCAGTTACGCCAATGAACGGTTTTACCAGATTTGCCGGTACTATGGAGTTTTCTGGTAATAATAATGTCATTCGAAAAGAAAGGGTTCTGGCTATCGCCAATGGCGCTAGTTCTTTTTATCCCGATGTTGAAATCAATACAACTGAAATTAAAAATGTAAAAACAGGATTGCGACCGGTGTCACCAGATGGATTACCTTATATTGGTAGATCCACAACTATTAAAAACTTATTAATAGGAACAGGGCACGCCATGATGGGTTGGAGTTTAGGACCGGCAACAGGCAAGTTAATTTCAGAGTTATTGACTGATAATAAGACGTCTATGAACGTATCTTCCTTTGATCCCAACCGAAATTTTCAATAAATTTGTTAAAAGCTTAACGTAACTTAAATACCACTCACCGACAGTTAAACGTCATTCGTCTACAGTGATCAATTTATTTGTGACTTATATCTGACATTTGTAGTATCAAAATGAACAACAATGGATATTTTACTAATAGAAGACGATTTAATAGAAGTAATGAAGTTGAAGCGTACAGTTTCTAAACTTGATCTTAAGCATTCGATCGTTGAGGCAAAAAACGGAGAATCAGCATTAACATATTTACGTTCTGGTGAAAAGTTACCTGATATTATATTGTTAGATTTAAATATGCCAAGAATGAACGGTATAGAATTTCTATCGATATTGAAGGAAGATGAGCAGTTGAGATACTTACCTACAATTATTTTAACTACTTCTGAAAATAGAGCAGATTTATTAAAATGTTATGAAGTGGGCATTGCAGGTTACGTGATAAAACCACTAAAATATGAGGATTACGAGTACAAACTAAACGCTGTTTTAGAGTACTGGAGTGTTAACCAACTAGTGAAAGGCTAACAAAAAAGCTCATTTCACAACATTTTCCTGCATTTTCGTATTAATTTTCCTACGTTTGGGAAACGTTATTAAAATATTGAAATGAAGGGAATAGTATTTACTGAGTTTTTAGAAATGGTCGAATCTGAATTTGGATTAGAGACCGTTGATAATATTATAGAAAAAGCAGATTTGCCTTCTCAGGGCATTTATACCTCTGTAGCCACCTACGAATTTAATGAAATGGTGGCGTTGGTCACCCAATTGAGTGAAGAGGTAGATTTACCTGCTGGTGACCTTATTTACGCATTTGGACTTTATCTTTTCTCAAGTCTAAAAAATGCACATCCTGAAGTTATACAAAGTTATTTGTCACCAATAGGTCTTTTATATTCAATAGAAGACCATATTCATGTACACGTTAAAAAATTATATCCGGAAGCGGAACTGCCTACTTTCAAAATTCTTGAAAAGACAGATAATTCCATATCTATGATATATAGTTCTTCTAGAGGGCTATATAGATTGGCACATGGTTTAATTGAAAAAGCATTTGAACATTTTAATGGTAAGGCAGATATTACTTATGAACTTCTAAAGGATGATGGTACCGAAGTAAAATTTGACGTTGTACAACATGGATAGTAAAGAAGTTGTTCTTTTAAAAAAAGCCCTCGAAAGACAAAAAAGAGCACGACAGCAAGCTGAAAAGATATTGGAGGAAAAATCTCATGAACTTTATGAGGTGGCCAGCCATTTAAGGGAATCTAATGCTAAGCTGGAAAATTTATTGAGCGAAAAAACGTCTGAGTTAGATGGCGTTTTTATAAATATCATTGACCCTTATGTGGTGATGGACTTATCATTTAACGTGGTAAGTATGAATTTATCTGCAAAAAACTTTTTGGGTTATGATAATAATATCGAAGAGGTAAACCTTTGGAAAATGGTACATAAAGATTATATGGAATATACCATAGAATCTTTTAGTAGTTTAAAAGAGGTAGGCAAGCTTAAAAACTATAGAGCAAAAATATTGGTTAAAGGCGGAGTCGAAAAATGGGTGGAGATTAATGCCAGCTTAGTTTACAATAAAGAAAAACAACCTGTTGCCGCCCAAGGTATTGTAAGGGATATTACCCAAGAAATGGAAGTAAGGGAGTTGCTGTCTAAACAAAAAAGACAATTAGATGTAATTGTAAACAGCTCACCCTTAGGTATTATACTTGCCGATGCCAACATAATACTTAAGGTAAATTATACAATGACCTCTTTATTGGGCTATTCTTTGAACAGCTTTATGAAAATGAACGTTGAGGACTTTACCGATAAGGAAAGTTTAGAACTAGCCAAAGAATACTCATCTAAAATGAATAATGGTGAAATAGACAATTATACTATTAAACAGAAATTCATAAAGAGTGATGGAGAAAAATTACAAGTAAAACTATCTGTCAATGCGGTAAGGAATATTTATAAAGAAGTCAACTATATCGTAATGATGGTTGAAGACATTACCCAACAGTTAGAAGCTGAAGAACGTTTAAAGTCTGAAAGGGAAAAGTATAGTGGAATAATTGCCAATATGAACTTAGGGCTTTTAGAGGCAAATAGAGAAGGCGTTATTCAAATGGTCAATCAAAGTTTTTGTGATATGATCGGCTTTGAAGAAAGTGAATTGCTTAATACAGATGCCAAGGATTTTGTAAGCCTAGAAGATAAAAATAAAGTAGCCGATAAGATCAAAACCCGTGCAAACGGAAATTCAGATTCGTATGAAGTACATGTTATTACCAAGTCTGGAGAAAAAAGGCATTGGTTAATAAGTGTTGCTCCTCGTTATAATAAAAATCATGAGGTAATTGGTTCAATTGGTATTACACTTGATATTACTGAGCAAAAAGAACTGGAATTACAGAAAGAGAAATTGGTTAAAGACCTTGAAAATAGTAATCAAGGTTTACAAGAATATGCACATATTGTTTCTCACGACCTTAAATCACCTTTAAGAAGTATCAGTGCTCTTGCCACTTGGTTAAGTGATGACTATAAAGATGTTTTGGATGAAGGCGGTAAGCAGAATTTAGAGCTAATGCAAGAAAAGGTGGCTTCTATGGATAAGTTAATTCATGGTATACTCGAGTATTCAACCGCAAACAGTTCTGCCTTAGATAATTCTAAAGTAGATTTAAATAGTGTAATTGCCGATATAGGTGAGACTATTTTTATTCCTGAGCACGTTAAATTAGAAGTGCCAAAAGTACTGCCGATCATTATGGCCGATAGAATTAAAGTACATCAGGTATTTCAGAATATTATAGGTAATGCAGTAGTGCATATAGAAAGAGAAGTTGGTCTAGTAGAAGTACTTTATAAAGATAATGGTGATTTTTGGCAATTTACGATCAGTGATAATGGAGTAGGAATACCGGAAGAATATCATAAGAAAATCTTCGACATCTTCCAGTCTATTGGTAACAATGAAAGATCAACAGGTATTGGTTTATCCATCGTAAAAAAAATAATTGATCGTTACCAAGGTAAGGTTTGGGTAGATAGTGTAGTAGGTGAGGGAACTCAATTTCACTTTACAATTAAAAAAGACCATAACGAATAACATAGATATGAAAATAGTTCAAGCAATTAAAAAGGGAAATAAGCCAATTGTACTTCAAAACCCAAGTCATTTAAAGGAACCTTTGGTTTTGGTGTTTGGTAACAGGTATATGCTTGAGGATGATGGTTTGTATAATGAAATCAGAGCACTTTTTCCAGAAGGTCATATCGTATTTGGTACCACATCTGGCGAAATAATAGATGATAATGTTTTAGAAGGCACAGTGGTATTGACCGCCATTGAATTTGAAAAAAGTAAAATTTTAGTAAAAAGATGTAATGTAAAAGATTACAAACATGATGATAAAAAATTAGGAGCTAATTTAGCCGCACAGTTTCCAAAGGATAATTTAAAACACCTATTCGTTATTTCAGAAGGTAGTAAGGTAAACGGTAGTGCTTTAATTGAAGGAATTGAGCATTTAAATAGTAACAACTTTGGTCTTTCTGGAGGTTTATGTGGTGATGATGACCGTTTTGAACGCACTTTAGCCTCGTATAATGAAAACCCTAAAGAAGGGGAAATCGTTGCCATTGGTTTTTATGGAGATACACTAGAGATTTCAAGTGCAAACTATGGAGGGTGGACTACTTTTGGTCCTGAAAGAATCATTACAAAATCTAAAGGCAACATTTTATTTGAATTGGATGGTAAACCAGCTTTAGATCTTTATAAAACCTATTTAGGCGAAAAAGCCAATGAACTACCAAAATCTGCATTGCTTTATCCGCTAAGTGTAAAGGCAACAGAAGATGCCGAACCTTTGGTACGCACAATTATAAATATAGATGAGGTTGAAAATACAATGACCCTAGCCGGTGATATACCTGAAGGGTCTAGGGTACAGCTAATGATGTCTTCTGTAGATGATATTGCCAATGGGGCTTTTCATGCAGCAGAACTGGCTATGCGGAACAGAAAAGCAGCGCCAGAATTGGCTTTGTTGATCAGTTGTGTTGGTAGAAAATTAGTAATGGATCAACGTACCGAAGAAGAAATAGAAGAAGTAAAGGCGGTAATTGGTGATAGTACCGTAATCAGCGGGTTTTACTCTTATGGAGAAATGGCACCCTTTGGTGGTCAAGATAGTTGTAAATTGCACAATCAGACCATGACACTAACTTTATTCAGTGAATAATGCATTCTCTTTTAAAAAGACAAATACGAAAGTACTTACCGGCCGATTTAAGGGCGCATTCAGAAATGGATAGCTTTTTAGAAGCTATAGAAAAGTCTTATGAAAATTTTGAAGATAAATTTTCTATGTTGCATAGGGCTTCTACCATAAGTTCTGATGAACTTTTTGAAGCGAACAAAAAATTACAGAAAGAGGCGTTGCAGCAAAAAAATATTCTTGTTTCATTAGAAAAGGCTATTCATAGTTTAAGAGAGAATTTAAATGATGAGCAGGAATTCGAATTTAATATCGAGAATGAATTCAACGCAGAACATCTAGCTTCGTACATAAGCAGTTTGGCATCTAAGGTTTCTAATATGACCACTGAAAAAGATAAACTGGTTGCTAATTTAGAAAACCAGAACGAATCTTTAAATAATTATGCACACATGGTATCTCATGATTTAAGATCGCCCATTAGAAACATCAGTGCATTGATGAATTGGATCATGGAAGATGAAAAAGATAAATTTTCACAGATCAGTAAAGATAATTGCTCATTAGTATCTGAAAATTTAATTAAGATGGATAAGCTGGTTACCGGTATTTTAAACCATGCAACAATGGGTGAAACTAAAGAACAAAGGGTAATGTTCAGTTTAGAGGAAAGCCTAAAGGATATTGAGAAAACTATTTACGTTCCAGAAAATGTAACCTTTAAATATCAAAAAGATCTTCCAAAAATGGAGTTCGAAAAAGAGAGGTTAGAACAATTGTTCATGAACCTATTCTTAAATGCCATTACGGCAACTGAACATTTGGAGAACGGAGTAATTGAAATTGGTTATGAACCAGATGATACCTATTGGAAATTTAGTGTTTCTGATAATGGGAAAGGTATTCCTGTAAAGCACCAAGAAGGTATATTTCAAATGTTCAAAAAATTAGAGACTTCCATTAACGCTACTGGTATTGGACTTGCAATTGTTAAGAAAATTACAGTTCTTTATGAAGGTAGTGTTTGGTTAGAGTCAGAAGAAAATGTAGGTACTACATTTTTTATAACTTTAAAAAAGAATACATGATAGAGCAACCAAACCTAGATTATGTCGATCAACTTGCTGGCGATGATATTGCTTTTAGAGGTCAGTTCATAGAAATAATTAAAACGGAGTTTCCATTAGAGAAAGAAGAGTATTTTGGTCATGTTACCAATAACAGATTTAAGGAAACCGCAGAAATAGTACACAAATTAAAACACAAGTTCAATATTTTAGGGATGCAAGATTCATACAAACTTGCGGTAACCTATGAAATGGAGTTGTTAAAAGGTAACCAAGATAGTAAGTCAAAATTCATAAAAGTTCTCCAAACTATTGATGAATATATTAAAACAATATAAATGAACTGTATTATAATTGATGACGAGGCTATGGCAAGGGCAATTGTTAAGCAATTGTGTTCCAAAATTCCTAACCTAGATGTCATTGAAGAGTTTGACAATGCTATATCGGCTATAAAATTCTTAAATCAGCAGACTATAGATGTCATTTTCTTAGATATTCATATGCCTGGTTTTAGTGGTGTAGACTTTGTACAGACCTTAAAGGATCCGCCAAAGATTGTTTTGACCACCTCAGACACTGATTTTGCTATTGCTGCCTACGAATACGAGAGTATTGTAGATTATTTGGTAAAGCCAATTACACAAGAAAGGTTTGAGAAATGTATTGATAAAATATCAAGTTTACCAGCTCACAAACCAGTGCAGCCAGCAGCTACAGGTAATGAAAAAGAAGAAGGCGAAGATCTTTATATCAATATTGACAGAAGGCTTATTAAATTAAAGTTGAATGAGATCTTAGTCATAGAGGCTAAAGGTGATTATATTGACGTTAAAACGGAGAAAGAAGATTATAGGGTGCACACCACATTAAAGAAGATTAAGGAAAAACTGCCAGAACGGTTGTTTTTACAAATACATCGTTCTTATATCATAAACTTTACTAAAATCATTGATATTGAAGATAATAGTGTGTTAATTGCAAAGAACGTTGTACCTATTAGCCGCTCTAACCGCCCAGAGCTAATGAGAAGGTTGAATTTATTGTAGAAGTGTGTAATGTTTTACCAATTTTCTTGGTATATCTTTTTAAATATTTCCGATAATTGAATTTTATTAACCGGTTTTACCACATAGCCGGTAAGTTCTTCAAAGTTAGATGCTCTTTTTATATCACTATCTCGCATAGATGAGCTTACCATATAGATATTGATGTTATTTATAATTTTTGGTTTAAGTTTTTTAAACTCATTTAAAAAGCCCCAACCATCTAAAAATGGCATATTGATGTCCAAGAATATTACCTCGGGCAGATCTAGATTCTGCTTTGTGCATTCTGCAATATATTCAACAGCTTGTTCCCCGTCTGTAAAAGTAGAGACTACTAATTCTTTTGATAGTTGGTGAATGGTCTTTTCCATTAAATATAAATAAAGCTCATCATCGTCTACTAACAAAATATTCGGCTTTGTATTCATAATCTAAAATTTAATTTTGAACGTTGTTCCTACTCCTTCTTCACTATCAATTGATATGGTAGCGTTTAAAGCTTCTAATTGTGATTTTATTAAAAATAGGCCCATACCCTTACCAGATATGTTTCTATGAAACCTCTTATATAATTTAAATACGTTGTCGCCATGCCTATTAAGGTTTAGCCCTATACCGTTGTCACGCACATATAAAACCTTGCGTTTGTCTTCTATGGCCGATTCAAATAGAATATAAGAATCAACATGTGCTCTTTTATATTTAATGGCATTGGAAACGAAATTTTGTATTATACTTTGCAGGTAAAATTTTGAAAAAGTTATTTGGTTCCAGGCATCTAGCTTTAACAAAACTTCAAAATCACTGTCATCTAACAATGTTTCGGTGAATTCATGTTTTACTTCTTCAATTAAATCCGTAAGATTAATGTTAGACAGTTTAATTTCTTTATTATCCAAAATGGATACATACTCATTAATATCTTTGGTTAAATTGGTAATGCTATTTGCAACTTGATCTAGTTTGGGCAATAACTGATTTAGTATTTCTGGATTTTTCTCTTTTCGTATCATTTCTACAACAACCGACATGCTGGTTACCGGAGAACGGAGGTTGTGGGAAATTAAATAATTGAAGTCGCTAAGCTGTTTGTTTCTTATTTCTAAACTATTATTTATTTTTTTGACCTCAATATTGTTTTCTTCTAATTGCTCTTTACTTCTGGTCAACAAAATATTTTTACTCTCTAACTCTTTGTAAAAATGTTCTTTCTCTAATTTCTTTTTTTGGTAAGTATGAGAAAACACGAATAAGCCAATAATTGAAATAATATTAAAGGTTAACAAACTTTCAAATACAGGCTGTAATTCGGCTTCTACTAATTTTGAAGGTATTTCCAAAGCCATAATCCAATTTGAGGGGGTTACTATTTCTGTTGGTAAGTTAGATATAGAACCAAAAGTAAATGTTGCTCCATTTAAATTGATAGATTGTTGTGACCAAATATGACCATTTTCAACAAAAGCGCTATCTCGATTATGGGTTATAGCTTTGGTGTTTAAAATACCGTCTATAGTACTATTTTTATTTCCAGATTCATAGGGCAAATCTTCTTTTATAGTATTAGAACTTATAACTCTAAAATCCTCATCTAACAAGTAAACATTTTTGTCTTCAACTATGGATTTTATTTGGTCCAGAATTTTTTTCATTTTAAAATTGATGACCACTAATCCTAATTGATTTTGCTCATTATCAAAAATAGGCGCAACAGTTCTAATTACTGGCTTGTGCGGTTTTTCTATTTCTCCATTTTCTTTATTTAAGCTTATTTGAGAAAGATATATTTGATTTCTTTTCAATTGTAACCCTGCTTTTACATAAGGTTGGTGATTTTTATTTTGTAAAACGCTAATTTTAATAGAATCGTTTTCAACCCGTTCGGCTCTAAAAAATTCCTTTCCTTCTAAATCTATAAAGCGAAATTGATCGTAAAAAGTAATATCCTCTATAAGTTCTAGATATGACCTTAAGAATGAGGAATGCTCTATTAAAGGGTCAAAATTCTTTGGATATTTTAAAGTAGCCCAATAATGGGTATTACGTAAAAAAGAATGGCATTCTTCTTCAAAGGAAACTTTCTTCATCGTGTTTGCACGAATCTGACGCTCCATAATAGTTTCAATTTGTTTTGCCTTTTGGGAGTAATATAAAAAAAGGTTAAGCGCAAAAAGTGGCACATAGAGGCCAATAAACATTTTCAAAACTCTTTTCCACATAAAAAATTAATTAGAGCTTCATTTTATTCGTATTTCTAGTTTGTGGAAGTGTTATTAAAACCTACGCTAAAATAAGTAAATTTCCTACAATTATGATAAATTAATTGGAGTAATTTAAAGATATAGTTTATTTATACAAAGTGTGATGAACTAATTTGTAGGAAAGATAAAGTGTGGTAAGAGACTAATTATATAAACTGATATGGTGGTAAACCTATGAGAAAAATAAATTTTCTCCGGAAAAGATAAATTTTAAGGTAATACTAATCTAGTTTCAATTTTTTGTAGAATAATGGTTTCTTTAAAAATAACCATTTAGCCTTAAGGCCTACTTCGGTAAACTCAAACCCTGCAGCTGTGGCAGAAGCAATATTACTGTACTTGCCATATATACTTAAGCTAAAGCGTTTAGAGAATTGATGTAATACAGACGCTTCGGCCCTAAATATATTGGTGTTCGGGTCATCTTCTACTTGTTGTATACCTGTTGCTGCGCTTATTGCATAGCTTGTTTTTTCTGATATTTTACCGCGAAGGTCTGCAAAAAGCTCCACCGCTTGATACTTTTCTGGACTAAAATATATAGTAGGCACTTGATCTTTAAAGGTTATATATTGATAATTTAGCCCCATTTTTAAGGCTGGTTTTCGCAGTATATTATAGTATAAAGAAGTAAATAAAAGGTTTCTTACATTTTCATCACTTTGTTGTGTATGCATTAATTGGGTGTACCACCCAAAATTAACGTTGGTACCTAAATTATAATTTAAACCGTAGTGGTTTTGTACAATTTCACGCTCTATTAATTCGGCATTAAAACTTTGTACTTCTCTTTGGTAACCCAAGGTTAAGTTTTGAAGCTTAAAAGGTTGTAAATCTAATTTTATATCAAGAACAGGCTGTGTATATGCTTCATCTAAAAACCTAGAGTTGTTAAAACCCAATACCGTTTTTAAAACAGTCTTAGGGAATAGTTTATATTGTAAACCCATTAATGCTACATGAGAGGTGGCTTTGTTATCTGTCACCGTATTTTCGGTAGATCTAAAGAAATAAGAAAAGGTGGTTCTAAATTTGGTAGAAAAAGGCACATCGACCGTAGTATTGGTATAGAAGGCGGTATTATTACCATTATCAAAAGTATAAGCGGCATGCTCTTCTATAGTAGGGGTATGCATTAAGTTCAATTTTTCTATAAACCCTTTGGCATCTTTTTGATTCTTATAAAACTTTAGTGTCTGGTTGGCCATTTTGTACGCAGGTACAATTCGATCTGAAGCAAAAAGTGCATTTGCCTTACCAAGATTACCATCAAAAGAAGCACTGTCATTTACCAATATTCTGTCATAGCTTTTAACGCTTGATTTTGCATCGCCCGTATATAGCCCTAAAGTTGCCCTTAACGCATGTATCCAGTTTCTATTTTTATAATGTACTTCTAAACTATCTATCTTTTTTTTCGCAGTTATAAATTTTCTATTCCAGATCAATGCTTGTACATATCTATCATATGTATTTTCGGTAAGAGCCACATCATCTATTTTGTCCACTTTATTCGTAGCGCTCTTCGATGTAAGTAATGCTTCTTTATCATCCTCGTCAATATGCTGTGCCAATGCTATACCGTTTAAGGCAGTAATGGAATCTTTTTGATTTGTGGCATAACGAGCATACATACTTTTTGCTTTATCTGCCTGTTTGGTAATTAAATAGAGATTGGCAAGGTTAATAAGTACATCTTTGTCATTAGGGAAATCTTCAAATATTTTTTTTAATGTTTGCTCTCCTTTCTTATACTGCTGGTCATTTACAAAACTATTGGCATAACCTAGTCGCATAAACTTTCGTGAAATTTTAGCACTTTCATTTTCTGGTTGAAGAGCTATTGCTTTTTTTACCCAACTTAAAGCAAGTTTATATTCTTTAAGGTTGCTTAACGTATTTGCATAGCCTAGCACAGCACCAAATTTATCTGGAAATTTTTCAACCAAATCTGCATATAAAGGCTTCGCCTGTTCGTATTCTTTTGCCCATAAAAAAGATTCATTGTAATTGATCAATATTTCAAAATCTCCTGGGTATTCCTTTAATAGGTCCGCAAACAAGTTAGTTGCTTTTTTAGGCTCGCCACTTAGCCCTACAGCCCTGCCATAGCAAAGTTTTGCAGTTTTGTTAGTAGGGTCGTTTGTAAGGTATTCAGCAAAAAAATCTTCTGCTGCTTGAAAATTACCTTGCTCTAATAAACCAAAGCCTTTGGTCATATCAGATTGCGCATTTAGCAATGATGTGGTTACTAGAAAAAGGAATAATATTTTACGAATCATTTTAAGGTAAGATTAATACTACAAATACCTAACGGTAATTATTGAAATTTATTAGTCGCGATTAACAATGTAAAGGTAAATGCCCCTTCATAATTCCCGAAGTAAGATAATTGCCATTGGCCTACAGTAATGTGCAAGCCACCTAAACCACTCTAAAATAAATGGCGATTGTACTGAAATTTGGCTTGAATGAAAATATTATTTAAGGCACTTAACATAATAGTTATGACAACAAATAAAAGAATACTTACAAGCTTCTCACCAGAGCAATTGCTAATGACAAGTATTGCGGTTCTTATCATTGGAGGTAATTATATAGCAAACCAATTTTTAAGCAGGGTATTTACCGGTACATCTAATGGTACGGCTTTCTTGTTGACCAGTTTTGTAATATTATTGGGGTTAATTGGAATTGCGTATCATCATATAATAACAAGGGATTCTACTATGTATAATACCAATTATGACTTGGCATACCAAAGAGTCAAAAAATTTATTGTATGGATAGCATGTTATGAGTTGATACATATAACCATTAGTTATATGCAGCTATTTTTTATAAAGCATTATATGGGTGTTTTGGAAGCAGAATTATATGCATCAATAACCTTAATAGGGCATTTTGTCTACTTTATTTTTTGGGTGGTTTCGGTAATTCTCATATCTCATATAGTTGAAAGAGGTGAACAAGGTAAGATGGCTAACTCTAGAATTTTAAAATATACTATTATGGGCTTATTGGTTGCCATTTTAGTTGCTTTTTGTTGTGCATTATTTTCAGAACCTATACTACAGAAAATATATAAGAATACCTATAGCACCGTATCAACATTGCTATGGCAATTTATTCTGGCTTCAATTTTATTTGCCATTTCAAGCGTGATAACCTTTTACTATTTATCATTGAAAAAATATACGCCTGTAATCATTTCTGCTGCTGTAGGAATTTCTCAAATTCTAATAATCACCTTCTTGCATAATAGCTTGTCGATTATTGTACAAGTGCATATTATAGCAATGGTTGCGCTTCTATTGGCTCATCTACTTTACATCACCCATAATAGTATACTTAGTAAATTCAGTTAATGGCTAACCAGCTAAATATGTAGAGCGCTGTATTTGTCGATGCTAATGGGTCTAGCGCTATACCATGTTTAATTAATAACATAAAATTATTTAAATGATTGATTATGTGATTCTTATGTAGTTTGTTTTTTGTTTAACTAGTGATTTTTCCCATTCGTCTATAGTAATCGTTCACCCACCTAAAAGCAGACAAAAAACCATTGTCTTAGTTAGATATTTGTATCAGAATAACCAAATAGAATTTAAAACTTAACCTTATGAAACTTGCAATTGTAACCGCATACCCCCCAAGTAAAGTTACGCTGAACGAGTACGGATATCACTTGGTAAAACATTTTAGATTACAAAAAGAGGTAACTGAAATTATTCTGATTACAGATAAAACTAAAGGAGAAAAAGACCTGAACTTTAATGAAAAAGGGTGTAAAATTACTGTCAAGGAATGTTGGAACTTTAATGACTACACTAACTTGATCAAGGTTAACAAGGTCATTTCTGGTACTAAACCAGATGCTGTACTCTTTAATCTTCAATTTCTAAAGTTTGGAGATAAAAAAATACCGGCTGCGTTAGGGCTAATGCTTCCTTTGTTATGTAAAATGAAAGGCATACCAACCATTTCGTTATTACATAATATAATGGAGCAGGTAGATTTAAATAATGCGGGGATTACATCAAATAAGTTTTTACAAAAGATTTACCGTTGTATTGGTAATCTGCTTACAAAATTTGTTTTGGCTTCAGATATTGTTGCCGTAACTATCGGAAAGTACCAAACAATATTAGAAAACAAATATCAATCTAGAAATGTGGCTTTAATTCCACATGGCTCGTTTGAGACTCCTTCAGAACCAGATTATATCTTACCTGCCGGACCTAAAAAAATATTGGCTTTTGGAAAATTCGGTACCTATAAAAAAGTGGAGATATTGATAGAGGCGGTAGAAATGATCAGAAAGCGTTCTAAACAAGATATAGAAATTGTGATAGCGGGTACAGATAGTCCTAACACGCCTGGATACTTAAACAATGTTAAAAAGAAATATGCCCATGTTAAACAATTATGTTTTACAGGGTATGTAGAAGAGGCAAAAGTAGCCACTATATTTAAGGAAAGCGCTGTTGTAGTATTTCCATATACGTCTACTACCGGTAGTTCTGGAGTATTGAATCAAGCGGGTAGCTATGGTAAAGCAGTTGTCTTGCCAGATTTAGGAGATTTAGGTACATTAATTAAAGAAGAAGGGTATAAAGGCGAATTTTTTAATTCAAACAGTGCTTCATCATTGGCAGATGCATTAGAGAATATACTGGTACATGATTCGTATAGAGAATATTTGGCAAAGGCTAATTACAGGGCCGCCAACTTATTGCCGATGTCTAAAATCACCAAAAAATACATTGAATATTTTAAAGTAATACAAGTTGCAAAATCTAAAGGATTCACCTTAGATGTTCCTTTAGTAGAGAAAAATATAGTGTTTTAAACACTACAGTTAGGTTAAGTGCAAAGAGGAGTAGTGTGGTTAGCTGCTCCTTTTTATCAATTCTCTATAATAATACCGATTGCTAATATGAACTAAAAACTATTACAATTCTTACACAGCTAAATAGCGAAATAATTGGTGCCCTAGCTTAAAATCAGTTGTTTAGGTAGGTAAGAGTCAACTGTTAAATTATAAAATTTTCTTAAAAACCTACAATTTTTTAAAATTACCACGTTATATGTAGGTTAAATCTTACGTAATAAACCATGAAAATACTAACTATTGATGATCAACAGCTTATTCTTTTGTCTGTTGAAAAAAGACTTACTGAACTTGGCTATGATGTGTTGACTGCTGATTCTGGCCTCAAAGGAATTGATTTGTTCGACTCTTTTGAACCTGATCTAGTTCTTGTGGATATTAACATGCCCGATATTTCTGGATTAGAGGTTGTACGGCATATTAAAAATAGCGATAGAGGTAATACTCCTGTTCTAGTAATGTCAGGTAACACAGAAGAAGCTATTATTATGGATGGCTTTACATTGGGTATAGACGATTACATGAAAAAGCCAGTGAGCTTATCAGAAATGTCTGCACGAATTAAAAGGCTGATAGGAGCCCCTGTTGTAGAACAAAAATCTGAAGTTACAGGTAGTGGAAGAATGCTACAAAAGAATTGTGTTGGGGTTGTTATTCCTTGTTATAATGAAGAAGAACGTCTTTTAGGTACCGAGTTCAAAGATTTCGCCCATAGTAACCTTGGGTATCATCTTTGTTTTGTCAACGATGGTAGTACGGACAATACCTTAAAGGTATTAGAAGAATTAAGAAAGGGCAACGAGAGTAATATAAGTATATACGATTGTGAGAAAAATGGAGGTAAGGCAGAAGCTGTTCGTTTAGGAATGCTTCATATGGCGAAAGATACTCAGTTAGACTATATAGGATTTTTAGATGCCGACCTTTCCACAGATTTTAGGGATTTTGATGATCTGGTCGAAACTCTAGATAAATCACATTTTAAAATAGTAAGTGGATCTAGAATGAGTAGAATGGGCGCAGATATTACCAAAGAATCTGCCCGTAAGGTGATCAGTATGACTATTAACCTGATCATTAGAACCATATTAAGAATGCCTTTTAACGATACGCAATGTGGAGCAAAAGTTATGGACCGCTCTGTGGTACCGTTACTTTTCAATAAATCATTTATTACCAAATGGTTGTTTGATGTTGAAATGTTTATTCGTATGAGAAAGCATTATGGTAAAACCGAAGCTAAAAAGCTTATTTGTGAGCAGCCTTTAAAACGATGGATCCATGCAGATGGTTCTAAATTGTCGATGAAAGATTCTGTAAAAATTGTTGGCCAATTGGCAAAAATAGCTATCGTTTACAGGTAATACCCATTAAAACAAACCCTCTTTAAACCACCTTTATCTTATGTCAACAATAAAGTTAGCACTAAAGCGAATTTCCCCTAAACAATTGTTTATGGTTAGCGCTTTGCTCGTAAATGGCGGTAATTACCTATATAATTTATTATTGGGTAGATTGTTAGGTCCCGAGGCTTTTGCAGATGCTGCTTTGTTGGTGACATTACTCTTGGTATTGTCTTTTGTTGGTATGACTTTTCAACTGGCTACCACCAAATTCGCAGTACTGTTTTCTGATCAAACCTGGGTGGCGTTCAAGAATACCATGTATAGATATGCTCTTGTATTTGGGGTGTTTACCGGTATTTTAGTACTCATTTTTTCAAAAAACCTTCAAGCGCTTTTCAATACGCAAAATCATTATATGTTCATGATTTTTGCCGTTGCCATACCCTTGTACTTTGTTATGAGCGTAAATAGGGGTCGATTTCAAGGAGGACATGATTTTAGCAAATTGGCTGGTACCTATCAAACAGAAATGTGGAGTAGATTGTTACTAACGTTCGCGCTTCTTTTATTGCTGCCTTTTGAACCTGGTATTTTAATTGCCACAGGTATTTCCCTTTCTTTTGTTTTCGGACTCTTTCCTTCAGATTTTAAGGGAGTCAAGGTGTTTTCGAAAGAAAGATTGTCTACGGTAGATTTAAAACAAGTGTGGATTTTTATTGGCTTGACCGCAGGGTATGAACTTACGCAAATCATAATTAATAATAGTGACATCTTATTGGTGAAACATTATTTTGATGATAAGCAGGCTGGTCTATATTCATCATTGGCCTTGATTGGTAGGGTAGTGTATTTTGTAGCTTGGATGTTTGTAATGTTATTGATGCCAACGGTTATTCAAAAACAAAAAGATGGCGAGCCTACCGCACCGGTACTTTTTAAGTACGTATTTTTTATTGGAACATTATCCGCATTTATAGTGGCGGTTTGTTATCTGTTGCCCAACTTGATTATTACGTTAATGTTCGGTGATGCTTATTTAAGCATTGCTCCTTTACTTTGGAAATATGCTTTGGCAACTTCATTATTTGCCGTGTCCAATATTTTTGCATACTATTTTTTATCCCTCAATCAGTACTCACCGGTAATATTATCTGGATTGTTAGGCTTTTCTCAAGTGGCATTGATCATGGGTTATCATGATGCTCTTGAAACTGTTGTACACATGCAGATCATTGCAATGGTAATTCTACTGGTTGCCCAACTATTATTCTTCATTATTAAGAATAAAACCGATTCTAAAATTATAAAAGAACAACAAAAATCGTAAGGAGTTTATCACCTAAGTCACTTTATATAACCTAGTTTATTAAAATTAACCACAAATGAAATTAGCAATTGTAACCGCATATCCGCCTAGTAAAGTAACCTTAACAGAATATGGTTATTATTTGGTGAAACACTTTAGGCTTCAAGAAGAAGTAACGGAACTGATATTGATTACCGATCGTACCAATGAACCGAAAGATTTGAATTTTGAAGGTGAAGGTTGTAAAATAACGGTTAAAGAATGTTGGAGCTTTAATAACTACGGGAATATTTTTAGCATTAGTAAGACTATCTCTCAAACGAAACCGGATGCCGTTCTTTTTAATCTACAGTTTTTAAAGTTCGGTGATAAAAAAATACCTGCGGCTTTGGGGCTTATGCTACCATTTATTTGTAAATCTAAAGGAATACCAACAATATCTTTATTGCACAATATACTTGAACAGGTAGATTTGGAGAATGCTGGTTTTACCAAAAATAAAGTACTACAAAGTATTTACAATTTTATAGGAACAACGTTAACAAAGTTTGTTTTAGCTTCAGATATTCTTGCAGTTACCATAAGTAAATACGTGACAACCTTAGAACAGAAGTATAAGGTTAAGAATGTAGCTCTAATACCTCATGGTGCTTTTGAAACCCCACCGGAACCAGATTTTAAACTTCCTGAAGGTCCAAAACAAGTTATGGCCTTTGGTAAGTTTGGTACCTATAAAAAAGTAGAGATTCTAATAGAGGCCGTTGAGGAGATCAGATCAAGAAGCAATGCCGATATTGAAATTGTTATTGCAGGTACTGATAGCCCTAATACCCCTGGATATCTAGATGAAATGAAACAAAAATATAGTCATGTACCTCAAATTAGGTTTACAGGTTATGTGGCAGAAGAAGATGTGCCTAAAATATTTGGAGATAGTGCCGTTACCGTTTTTCCTTATACATCAACCACCGGTAGCTCGGGAGTTTTACACCAAGCCGGTAGTTATGGTAATGCCGTTGCCTTACCTGATTTAGGTGATTTAAGCGTTCTTGTTAAAGAGGAGGGGTATGTTGGTGAATTTTTTGACGCCCACGATACGTCATCTTTGGCAAATGCCATTGAAAAAATTATTTCCGATGATTCATATAGAATTCAATTGGCCAAACAAAATTATAGAGCTGCATGTTCGCTACCAATGTCGGCCATTACACAAATGTATATAGATTACTTTAAGGCAATACAAAAATCAAAAGCGTCTGGTTTTAATATTGATATATCGACTATGGAGAAGAAATTGGTTCATTAGAATCGATATGGTTAGTGTTTAAGGGCTGATTAGTCACCAGCCCTTTTAAATAATAATAAAATATGTTACTCCTTCTTTTTTACGACGAGTTCGGAATAAGAAGGTTTTTTATTTCCTAATGTATCTAAGCAGCCAAAATAGTGCTGTTTTTTTGTTTTCCAAGGTAAACTTCCTGCTACGGCACTTGGTACCTTTTCAAAATCGTACAAGGTCCAGAACATATAGGGTACCTTGTTCTCCCTTAATATTTGCTGCATTTCGCTATAGTACTCTTTTTGTCCTTCTTGGTCTGCACCTCTATAAAAATTCCATGCTCCCTTATAAGATGAAATACCATATTCTTGAAGTAATTTAGGTTTGTTGGGCACTGCAGCACTTAACGTTTTATATGCAGTTTTAAAATCTTCAACATCCTTATAGTAATGGAAGGATACAAAATCTACCTTGTTGGCTAGTTCTATGCCGCCTTCGGGAGTAGACCAACCTATGGTAACCGGGTGTTTTTTATCCCATTTTTTGATATTGGCGATCATTTGTTCTAACCAGCTCAATACGCGTAACCGCCCGCGGGAACCAAAGTCTAGATCCGGTTCGTTTTTGATATCCCAACCCAATAATGCGGGGTGGTCTTTAACGGCATTTACTATTTGTTGGGCATGTCTATGTGTCAATGTCCAGTTAGAGACATCATAATCTCCATAGAAATCAAATAAAGTTATTAGCACGTCTAATTGATAGGCTTCTGCACTGTCTAAAAGTGTTTTTAAAAGGTTGAGCTTTTTTTGGTCTACCTTGTTCTTACCAAAATCTTCATATTGGATAAATATACGAATGGTATTGAGCCCCATATCTTGTATGATCTTAAAATCTTGCTCAATAATTGAGTCGTTAAATTTCTTGCCAAACGTATCCCAAGGAGAATCTTTGGGGTAATAATTTATTCCTTTTATCTGTTCAACTTTCTTCAGTTGGATATTTATGTTTCTAGGTTCTTCGGGAAGTGTATCTGGAGGCGAAGGAATTTCTTTTAAATGCCTTATGCGCCAAAAACCATCTTCTAAAAGCATCATTACTTGGTAACTGGTGGTGTCTCTTTCGGTCATCACTAAGGTCTCGCCTTCATAAATCTCTTGATATTCCTCAACATTGTAATCTTTAAATACAACCATTGTACCATCGGCAGTATAAAAATCTAAGTCAGAATTATGGTTTAGGGTAGTGCGCTTGTACCAATGATTGTTTTTTTTGTTGATGTCGATAATATCGTAAAGTTTAGCTCTGGCACTATCGGTGTAGAAATCTTCAATACCGTAGCGGTCATTTTTTTTATAAGCTATGTTTCTAACATGCCAGGCATTCATATAATCATTGGTTATCTCGGCCAAGGCTTGATCTTCCATAGGCCTACCTGGGTTGTCTAAACTAATCCAATCCATATTTGGTTTGTAGACATCTTCCATAGGCACTTCTAAATGTAGCATAGATGTTTTATCAGCACCGGTATTCATAAATGTCCAAGCCGCCCCAATACCATAGAGAATTAGCCCATTTATAGCTAAAAAGGTGACTATAAGTACTGTTCTGTACAAAGTTTTATTCAACTGTATCGCCATCTATATCTTTTATAAATTCTTTGGTTATACCTGCAGCGCTGATCTTAAGGTTATACTTGCCCGCTGCTAAGAAATATTCTCCCAAATAAATATTACACACTCCGTTTTTGGTAGTGGTTTTCTTTGAGGTAACAAAAGCACCGTTCATATCATAGATATCTAGCTGTAAAAGCAAGCCATCTGGTATTAACTGTTTCATGAAACTTTCAAACGGACCTACATCAATATTTCTATTGCCTTTAGAGAAATGAACAGGATAATCTTTTATAGCGGCTTTAAAAGTAAAGTTGTCCGTATTGCTTTCGGCTGCCCCGGTTACAAAGGCTTGTATTTCCCACGTTGCCGCTTTATCCGGATGTAATGTTTTTGCTTCTGCAACGCCGTTTATTGTGGTGCCAATGGTGTATAGATAGGCATCTTGATCATTCTTTATTACAAAGGTTACCAAGGTGCCATTGGTTACAATGTTGCCGTATTGATCTTTAATAACGTCAGATTTAAAAGTTATGATCTGGTTGCCGTCAGCATAATTGTGGGCACTAGAACTGCTTATTGAAAAATTGACCGCGTTATCTGGGTAAACTATGGTAGCAAGTTCTTTTGACGATGTTCCGTTGCACTCGGCGGTTACCAGTATTCTTCCCGACTTTAATGTTGATCTTACATTATAAAAAGCAAAAAAGCTTTCTGTCTCAATTTGTAGCTCATCAATGTTATCTTGAAATTGATATTTGACCGTAACGGGTGTACCATCATCTAACGGATTGTCATACGCGTCGGTGGGGGCAATGGTTAGCATAGAGAAATCATTGTTTCCAGCGGTAACACTGCGTGGCCCAAAATAAGATTCTATATATGTTGCTTTCGGGGCATTTGTTGCAATATCGAATGTACCTTTTTGTAGAGTATGGTTATCTACTAAAAGTTTCCATCTGCACGGACCGGCAACTCTTGTATAGTTTTTCGGAATTTGGAATACCATATTCTCTTTTTTCGATGCATCGGGCGACAATAGCACACTGCCAAAGGCATTTTTTATCTGTAATTTAATATTGTTGATGTCTGTATCGGCTTTAAAGGTCAATGATATAGCTTCGCCCGCTATACTATTGGTAATATTGGAAACGAGGTCAACTTTTGGGTATACGACTTTGCTAGCTTGTTCTTCTTGTTTATCGGAACAACCTATTAGTATAAGACTTAAAATGAATACTATTCTAATGCGCATACTATTTTGGATTACCTATATAACTGTTAATCTCAAACTTTAGATACTCAAATCCTTTGCCATTAAAAGGTTGGGTTTGCTGTTTACCATGTATTATTTTTCTATTCGGAAAAATTTTGTCAGCAACCGCTTTGTTGGGTAAGCCGTTTACAAAAACATTTTCTAGACTACTGTTTATGACTTCTAAACTATCTAACTCTAACGGTTTGTAATTAAAGAATTGCTTACGCTGTATACGTACACCTTCGGTTATAAATTTATGATCCACCCATAACAGTTCGCTATTTTCATCGTAATAAGATATAATCAATTGCGGTATGGTCACCTCTTGAACTCCCGAATTGAATAAAACCCCATCAAAACCTTGTTCGGTATATTTCAAGTCTTGTAGAGCAACATGTTTGTATAAATCGGTATTTGCGGTGTTACCGGCAGATTGCAAATTAAACTTGGTAGGTTGCTCTTCAAAACTTACTGGTGTAAATTGGTCTGGATCAAAAGTTGGGGGTAAGGTGTCTTTGGTAGATGACCAGGCTATACCTTCAAAATTTATTTTGAACGTAGTAGTTTCTTTGGGCATCAACTTGTGTTTGATCTGGTGCTTTGCATTGTAATTTGCCAGCTCTTTGTTGTCATCATTGTACAAGGTTGCGTTGATAACCACATCGGCAGGTGTATTATCAACATTTTGTAGTTCGCCTATTACGCTGTATTGCCCTCTGTACTTCACCAGTTTTGCAGACAAAATTTCCAGTACCGGTTGTTTTAGAACATCTTCGTGATAGGTTTCTTGCGTTGTTATTTTTCGTCGACCGTGATTGTAATAAGTGGTACCGTTCGCAGTAAATAATTGATCTGGCGGTATGTCATTGTCAACCTTCTCAGATTTAATGTACCACTTGTTTTTACGTTTTACGAGTTCGTGATAGTCATTGTTAAAGACATTTTCCAATGGGGTGATCCATCTGGTCGCTACTTTTGCTTTGGCGCTATTTTCAGTTTCGTCATAGATTTCAATGCCAAGGGAGTCTAATTTTGCATAAGAACTTAAAATACCATCGGTTACCGAAACCTCTAACATGTACTGAGCGATATCAATATTATCCTCTGGATCTAAATAAGAATGGGCTGTTGAGAATTCTTTAAAATCCAAAGCATCATAATAGGATTCCACTACGTTGTTGGGCGATAATTGAGCAACGTTTTTTACGTAAAATATATACATACCATATCCTAAGCAAATCAATACTAACAAAGCCCACCAATGAGAAAAAGTCAATAGTTTAGGGGGGAATCTGTTGTACGGTAATTCTAATTTCATAAAAGAATGTTCCGGCATTTTCTTAGACTTCAAGAGCCTTACCCATATCATTTGTATGTTCACAAAAATTGCGATAAGAACGGTTGTTAGCGGAATGATACCCCACATAATTTTCATGATGGTGGGCACATCTTGCTTGGGCATAATTTGCGGTATGGGTGCCACATTAAGTTTTTCCCACACCATAATACCATTCTCTAATTGTTGTAAACGCTGCCAACCACAGTAGTATAGTATAGGATCATAGAATTTATCATTAGAAAATATATACTTTAGGTTGTATTTCTCTGGTACGGTCAAAAACTGTTGTAATGACCCAATACCTTCTACACCTCTAAATTTAGAGTTCTCTATTCTTTCAATGGCCCTTGTGGTCAGTTCGGGCAACCGCCTGGCAGAATGGTAATTTCCGTCTACGGTCATTGCACCGCTTTGGGCAGATAACCATGCCATTTGATCCCCAAAACCAAGCGGAAGGTAGCGCCAAGAATCATGGGAATCTGCACCTAAAAAGTTTACTATGGGCAGCATTTTTATTTTTGCGGGTTGTGAAGGCCTAAAGTACCCCAAGGTCATGGTAAAAAGTACCATAAACAACATACCGCCGGCAATGAGACCACCTAAGACCCTATGGTAAACTCCACCAAACTTAGATTGTATTAGCACTTTTAGGTCGCCTTCTACCATGCGGTATGCAAATTCGGCAAAAATGGGCAATGCCATAATTGTCGCCCATAAGGTAAACCTATCTAGCGTAAGAATATTGAAGGCAGTTTCACCAAGCATCATCAATGGTATCGGTGTGGTTCCACCAGTTCCCAATATGGTCAGTAAGGCGAACGATAAACCGAAGAAAACATATCGTTTACTAAAATATCTGTAAAAGAAATAGGGGAGTATAAACAGAAAAACACCCCATGGAATAATAAAGAAAACTAACCCCGATGAGGTTACCTCTAAAAAATTATCTCTAGATCCATGTGGTATGGCGACTTGTGTAATGGGGTTTCTTTTGGAATTGTACCAGTAAGGAAAAATACAGAATACAAGTAAAAATATAGCAGTGCTGCCGAATTTTGCTATGCGCCAAAAATGCTGTAAAGTTGTACCCCAAAATACTTTAAATGTTAGGGCTTTATAGGAATTGACTTTTTCCCTAGCCGCATCCATAACCGCCATGCCCATCAGTGGGGCTATAAAGAATACCATACCAAAAAGAGGGGTAACATGATGCGATGTTACCGTTACTGCCAACATGGTAGCAGATGTTATAAAATACCGTGTTTTACCTGTCTTGATCCAAAGGTAAATTTCGGTCATGGCATGTAGTAAGATCGATAAGGCCGAAACGCTGGGCAGTTGCCCGAAAATGTGCAGTGTTTCTACAAAGGTTGAAGAAAATACGGCCATAACGGCACCATAACCAGCAATTCTACGGCTTCCTGTCATAAGCAGGGTATACCTGTAGGCGCCAGTAATAAAGAGTACTATAGCGATTAATGCCACCGCATACATACCGAATTTGAGTCCGCCAATATAAGAGAGGATTCCAATGAGTTGGTGCACTAAAGGAGGATAAGATTGTACCGTAAAACCGGTGTACCATCTATATTCCCAAGGATCAAACCAACTATTGGCATAATGATCCGCAAAAAATAGATGTATCAATGCATCGTAGGTAGACTCTAGTGTAAAGAAAATGGCAGAACCATGAAAAGCTAGCCCTACGATTAAAGCTAATATTAAGAGGGTATTGGTTTTTTTTTCCAAGGTTTAAGTAAGCATCAAAATCTATTAAAAGTATTAAATATATGAGTTGAAGATTACAATAGAAAGGGAAATTCTAAAATATTAGTAATATAATACCTACAGGCTTTTTTATGTGAGCGAATGTTTATTGAAAATTGAAATACAATTACCACTGCATAAGATACTTATTTCATAAAGTTGATAAGCGTACAAAACTATTTTTCAAAGTCTATCTTTGTACTTTATTCTGTAGGTGTTGAGCAAAATTCAAGTTTATATTTTAGATACGATCAAATCGCTAACTCAATTTTTGGGGAGTACCAACTTTACCAAATCTGTATTAACGGTAATTGCCGTGGTTACTCCTTTGGCCATTGGTATTTCTACGGGATATGCTGAAATCGGCGTAGCTATTTGTTTTGGTGCTTTTTGGTGTAATCCTAGTGATGTTCACGGTAGTCTAAAGCACAAAGTATATGGCATTTTATTCTCTGCTGCCTTGGTTATGGTCGTAAGTTTTATTGGAGGGTATTTGCACTTTTCCCCATGGCTGTCATTGGTTATTTTGGGTGTGGTCAGTTTTGCGATATCCATGATCTCTTCTTACGGTTTTAGAGCTTCGCTAATTAGTTTTTCTGGCCTGTTGGCCTTGGTCATAAGTTTTGCACATACACCCGATCAGTTAAAAATTTACGAATATTCGTTGTTGGTTGGCCTTGGCGGAATGTGGTATTTGGCTTTGTCGCTGTTGTGGTTTAAAATAAATCCGAAAAGGCAAACCGAAGAGATTCTGTACGAAACTATTGGTAGAACGGGTAAGTTAATGAAAAAACGGGGCAAGTTGATCAGTGAGCTCTCGAACAGAAAAAAGCTTTTAAAAAGTCTGTTCTTGATGCAAAGCGAATTAACCGAACAACATGATACCCTTCGTGAAATTCTTATTCTTTCCCGTAAAAATTCTGGTAGATCGGTGTATAATGGCAAACGTGTTTTGGTTTTGGCCCAACTGATAGAAATGTTGGAAACCGCTGGTGCAAATCCTGTAAATTATACCAAGATGGATAAGCAGTTTCAAGCGCATCCGGAGTTTACCGCACTGTTTCAAAATCTCATTTTTGAAATGGCTGAGCAGTTACAAATGATTGCGGCCATAGGTAACAAGCCAAATAAAATACCCAAGCATAACCATCTTAAGGATCGTTTTGATGACTTGGCATTAAAGATTCAGGAATTGTGCAAAGTGAAAGATGCTAAGTCTTATGAAGCATTTATCATGTTTCAGAACTTTCTTGAATATCAAGAAAAACAGTTTGATAAGATTAAAAGGATCAAGTGGTTGTTGAGTGACCATGATGTGGCATCGGAAGAATTTATAGATAAAGAAATTTTAAAACGTTTCTTGATTTCACAAGATTATAGTCCACGTATCCTGTTAAGAAACCTAAGTTTTAGGTCAACCATTTTTAGGCATTCTCTACGTATGTCCATTACGCTAATGATCGGTTTTGTATTGGGTAACCTATTCGCTTTTCAGAACGCATATTGGATTTTACTGACCATTATCTTAATAATGAGACCCAATTATGGTTTAACGAAAACACGATCAAAAGATAGAACTGTAGGAACCATTATAGGAGGACTCATAGCAACCGTTATTGTATTTTTAGTGCAAGATGTATATGTGTATGCAACTTTGGCTTTGATCTCGTTTGTTATTGCCTTATCGATGCTTCAAAAGAACTATAAGTTATCGGCTATATATGTAACGTTAAGCATCGTTTTTATTTACGGAATACTTCAACCAGATGTAATGACGGTTATACAATATCGTATTTTAGATACGTTATTAGGTGCGGCACTTTCGTATTTGGGATTTTTATTTTTATGGCCCAGCTGGAGTTTTCAGGAAATACGTAAAGATGTAGCTAAAAGTGTAGCAGCCAATAGTACATACCTAAAGGAAATTTCAGATTTTTATGTTCATAAGGGTACTGTGCCAACGAGCTATCGTCTGGCACGTAAAAGTGCTTTTTTAGAGACTTCAAACCTTAGTTCTGCATTTCAAAGAATGACGCAAGAGCCACATTCAAAACAGAAAAATTTAAACAAGATCTATGAGTTGGTAGAGCTTAACCATAATTTCTTATCGGCTTTGGCTTCATTGAGTATTTATATTCAGCACCATACCACTACAGAAGCTTCTGAGCGATTTAATGACATCACTTCTAAAATTAATGAGAACCTTTCGTCCGTTTTGAAAATGCTTTCTGCAGTTTCTAAAAATAGCGAGAAAATGAATTTAGATGAGGTCATATTATTTCAAAAGCAACTGCCCAAATTTCAATCTGAGCAAGTAAACCTAAGTTCGAACGACACTCATGAATTCAAAAGAAATCATCAAGAAGAACAACTGATTTGGGAGCAGCTACGTTGGTTATATTCTTTGAGTGCCAATATGATGAAATTGACTTCTACTTTATAGATGAGATGTTAGTATTCAAGTTTTTTTAACTAATCATCATGGTCCATAAGCTCCTGTAGTTTTTCATAGAACAGACCAACATGTAAGCCATCTGCCAAACCATGGTGTACATGAACGGAAACGGACATCTGTTGTTTGCCATCTACCGTGGTCATTTTACCAAAACTTATTTTAGGGCAGCTATCGGGAAAATCATAATTTCTGGCATGGGATAGCGATGTAAAATCGATCCATGGCAAAGACGAGAAATGAATTACGTTTTCTCCTGATAAGGCAGGCATAAGGCTGTTGGAGTGTTTTACCTCTTCTATTCTGGGTGCCGCAAGGTCACAAAAGGTTTTAAAATCTTCGTTATAATCTAAATAAGAGAAACCAAAAGTACCGTTAGCACGATCTATGGTGGGCGATGCATTTACGACCTCATATTCATAAACTTTGCCATTATCTATGCGGTACCTAAATGCCGATATACTGTTTGCGGCTTTTAAAGATTTATGTAAGTAGTACATAAAGAAAGAATACCCGTTTTCTTTAGACTTTTTGTAAGCTAACGAACAATCTATTTTTGCCGTAATTCCAAAGAAAGGCTCACTGAACTTTGAAAAAAACTCAAAGTGTTCTTTTCTAGACCATTCATCAATATTTAGTTCTTTACGCATCATTTAATTTTCGTTCAAATTGAATTTTAGCTTACAAGATATTGGTTATGGGCGTAATCAAAAAGTTATTTAACAGTATATCTTACAAGCACTTCATTATCTAGAATAACATTGGTTGTCCAAATAAATTTACCATCGTTACCAGGGTAATCTAATAGTGTAGCGAAATTGGTGTAAGAAGGTTTGTTGGCTACACCTATGGTCTCATTGGTGTATATTGATGCATCTTGCCAATTGGAGTCATCGAAATCGGTTTGCATCCAACCATCTGGAATCTGCCAATGCAAGAGTTATATAAATCTGTGGTATACGGAGAACTTTCATTCGTATAATTGGTTTCTGCAGCTGCGGTCCATTTATACCATCATTAGAAGTGATTTCACCAACATCTGTTTTTCTGCCATGATCACATATATAAATCTTCTGCTATTGTAGTGGCTATGCCCTGGCTTACACTTGCAGTACCCGTATATGCTTTTTTACTGGCTTATCTTTACATTCACCAGTTTTATTTCTAGGCTTCTTTTCTGCACAACCAATAACCAATAATAGTATTAGAAAAAATTTGAGTTTTGTTAAAGGCGTTGTATTCATTTATAGAATTTAATGACCTTTTCTAGTCATTATTCAAATTTGCTATAAATATAATATGTTAATTTTTAAAATATTAAGTTAAGAATAACTTGTTGGTGTATAGTGTTATCTATACATGTATTGTTTCCTAAAGAAAATTAGACTTCGCAAATATGCGAGCTTTAATTAAGCAATAAATCGCAAATATGTTAAACGGTGTTGGCAATAGTATTTTTCACTATTATTTCATTCAGTTTCTGTTGGTCAGATTTTGCAATTTTATTCAAATCAAACGTAACTGTAGTTCCGTTGTCTTTCGTTATAATCAATTTTTTTTCTATCAGTTCCGACTTTTTGATTTCATCAAATCTTAATGTTTTTCCCATAAATGAATTAATACGGACAACAACTCCTTTTTTATTCCATTGAACATAGTTTTTATACCAAAACATTTTACTGAAGTAAATTACCTGAAGGAAAAACCCGATTGCACTTATACTTTTGTTCAATTTCGGGTTTTCAAATTCAATTAACTCAAAACTTCCTATCAAAATAAAAATTAATGAAAGGATTAGAATAACAATCCAAATCCAATTATTCAAATTGTCAAATTGTATTTTTTTCGTTTCCATCTGTGATTAATTTATGTTATTGTCAACAAGTTCGTATAAGGTTGGTTACGATGTTTTAGCACCTAAATTAATAAATACAAAATGAATGAAAAATCTGTATGGACTTTTGTAGGTATGCTAGTGTTAGCAATAAATTAAACGGGGTGTTGACTAATGGTTCTTTCAGTCATAAATTCTAATTATTTCGCCATTTCCTTTTCCGTTTACACTTCTTACATAGCCATTAATTACTTTTTTCATTGGTATCGGATTGTGTCCTGGAAAATAGTCTTTGTATTTGTCGTAAGCATCTTCTACCATTCCAGAAGAAACAACATTTACTCTAATTCCGTTTTCAATTTCAAGTGCAACCGCTTGTACAAAACTATGAATTCCACCATTTACCATTGCAGCACTTGTTGTTTTTACAACTGGATCATCTGCTAAAATTCCTGTGGAAAGAGTTATGGAACCATTTGAACTTAAATAATTCTGTCCGATGCGTACAAGGTTTACTTGCCCCATTAATTTACTTTTCAAGCCTATGTAATAATCTTCTTCGGTAAGTTCGTTAAAATCAGCCCATTTGGCTTCTCCAGCGATACAAATTATAGCATCCACTTTGCCAATGTCATCAAACATTGATTTTATTGAACTACTATCGGCTATATCTACATTCACATCTCCATTGGTTCGTCCAGCGATTAAAATTTCGTTCTTTTCTTCAAAATGTGAAACAACAGTTTTCCCTATTGTTCCGTTTCCTCCAATTATTAAAATTTTCATTGTTTTATTTTTACGTTAAACATTTAGTCTTGTTGCATTTTTGTTTTTTATTTCTTGACTTATATATCGTTAAAGTTGCAATGACACTCCAAAGTAAATTAGTTACAAATGGTGGAATTGCATTATAGTAATAACAGTTTATAGCTATTAAAAGTCCTCCTAGCAAGTTCAAATACTTACCACAATCTACATACTTTTTATTTTCAATTAAGGTTAGGGCATAGGCAAGGATTATTAACCCTGAACCAGACCAACCTAAAATGTCAATTAATAATTTCATAGTTTGTTATATTGCGAAATGTCGATATGTTCGGGTGATTTTTTTTATGTTAGAAAATCTGTAAACTGTTGAATTGTCTTTTCGTTTCTTTTTAAATAAGACCATTTTCCGTGTCTTGTTGATATTAAAAGTCCGCACTTTTCCATATTAGTTAGATAAGTTGAAATGGTCGACTGTGATAATCCAGCTTTTTCTTGAATATAGGTAACACAAACACCATCATTAAAATGCTTTAATGTCTCGTGTGGCGGAAAATGTTTCTCTGGTTCTTTCAACCATTCTAATATCTGAAACCTGGTTTGGTTCGATAAACATTTACCGATTTCTGTCGCTATTTTCAAATTCATACCTTCAATATATCTATAATTCTCGATATATAAAAATGAAAGCAAAATAATATTTGAAGTACGATGTTTTTTAGTTGGTTGTTAAGGGACTTTTCTAAGATTAGCTGCGTGGTTAAACAATTACATAAATATAAAATCCGCATCCATTTTGTATGTAGGCTAGTATTAGCAATAAATTATATACGGTCACCTGTAATGTTTATTTCGCTATTTTCTTTAATAATTCAGCTGTTTTTACTTCAACTTCTCCAGTGTATTTCAATTCAGATGCTTTATTATTTGTCAGTATTTGATAGAAGATACACGCATTTAAAAAAGAACCATTCGCATTCGGATGACTATCATCATCGTAAAGTTCAATTTCTGGGTATTCGGTCAGAATTTCATAGTATTTAGTTCCATTATCCGATTTCTTAATTCCATTTTTTTCTGCAACTAAATCATAAGATTGATTAATTAGTTTAATTTCTTCTTCTAAATTTTCAATCATTGGCGAACAACATTTTTCCTTTTCAATTGATTTATCAATCATTCTCGCTGGATAGCAATATTGTATTGGATATTCTGTTTTTGAAGGCCAAGTATTGAATAATATAAATTCGCAATTTGGATTGTCTACCAAATTTTTGATTTCTGAAACAGCCTTATTTACAATTATTTCTCTGTTTTCGGGAATTAGGACACCTACAGTTCCAGTTTGCAATATAATAATGTCCCATTTTTTTTCTTTTAATTTTATTTCCGTTTCTGTTATTTCGCCATCTTCTTTTTGTCGAACACTAATTCTGTTTTCTGTTCTTGAGGTTACAATGTCAGACAAATGGCCAGATAAAGATTGTCCAGGATTGGTCATTTGGTCAATTTTTATATTCCGATTCGTTTCGTCCAACATTTTTTGAAGCGTTTGAGGCATATCGTAGAAATAGGTCAAACTGTTCCCAATGAACAGTACATTCAACTGTTCAGATGATTGATTTTGTCGAGAATTACAACTGATAATTGAAAAGGCTAATATGATTAGGAGAATGTTTTTCATAAATAATAGATAATGTATTCGTATAAAGCTAGTTATGATGTTCAAGCATCTAATTTAGTAAATACAAAGCCAATGAAAAATCTGTGAAGTTTTTTGTAGGTATGCTAATTTAGCTATTGTAGATTGTTGGTAGTATTAAAGAAGTAATCGTATACAATTGAATAAGTTTTGTCTACTAATCTATGTTTAAAAAAGTCGATGTTATTTGAAAGCATTACAATTGTTAAGGGGCCCTTTCGGTCATAAATCACGAAAGTATTTGTCCCATACCAAAGTCCGGCTGAAAGAGCTAATGAATCAGTCACTTCCTAACCCATCGCATAGGATGATTCTTTATCTAATAGACTTTTTAAATCTTCTGAATGCAATTCCATGTTCATTGAAATTGGCTTGAAAATTAATTCATGTGATTCTTTAGTTAATAGAGATTTATTACGCAGTTTCTCAATATAATTAGCATAATCATTCAAGTTAAGATTGATACCTCCAGCTCCTACTACTTCATCCACCCGATGTCCTTCAACAGATTGCCATTGATTTAAGCTGTCTCTCTCATAACGGAATACATATTCTGGAATATTCGAGAAATCGGCATTATCAATGAATTGAGTTTTGATCATTCGGCTTTGTTGAAAACATGCTTTTTTTATAATTTTCATTGGCCGTTCCACTGACCTTTGAATTCTTTAAAAACCAATTAATTAGCATTTTTTTTATGTGATATTATACTAACATTATTTTATTTCATTCTCAATCAGTTTTAAAATAGAATCTAAATCTTCCATTAGGGGTTGATAATGTGCTTTTTCCATTGCCTTAGCTGTTAGCACAAACATTAAAATATTATTTTCAAACTTCCTCGAATTTAATAGTTCTAGATTACTAATATTCTGCTCTGTTTTTTGTAATCCTATTTCTTGGTTTACACCGTTTAGGTCAAAGATTGTTCTCAGGCTATTATCATTTGTTCTAAAAATGTCAAGAACTTTTTCCCTTTGGATGCCAAGTTCATTTTCCTGTTTTGAGACATCTTCTATTGTTGAAATCCAATTGGTTAGTTGTATTCTTAAGTCATTATTTGAAATGTCTTTCAAGCTCCCAGAGTTTATTATTTCGTGTAAAAGGGAGTTGTTAGGGTTAAAAGAAATATCAGATGAAAATGTATTGAACATTAATTCAGAAAAATGCTTTTCCGATGGTGATTCATTTTTATTACCAACATATTTTAATAACTTCTTTGCTCCTTGGAAATTACTTTTGTTAACTTCAATCAATTCACTTAATTTAACTTTACTGATTTGAAATTCTGCTCTTAAACCATTCAAATACGTTTGCTCTTTTTCCTGAATAACCCGATTTTGATTCATGTTATTGATGGCAAGAGCAATCAAAATTCCAATAACAACAAGAATTATTTCTCCTATTGCATAAATTAGATATTTGCTGAAGTTATTATCAGATAGTAATTTTTGCCTTATTTTTCTAAAGAATTTTATCATTGGTTAAAGGTTGTCATAAAGAAGTACAACACATAAAAAAATGCAATAGGCATTATTTGTAAGAAAGATACAATTTTCCTTGAAATTCAATAGCTAAGGGCTTTTGAAAGTATATGGCAATTGAGCAAAAATTATAACAAGCCGTTATATTTGTTTTTATATATTTTGCTCAATAGAATATCGCTATAAAAAAAATTAATTTTCAACGGAAATGGAAGGCACCGGAATTTCATAAACCTGTAAGTGAAAATAGGGTAGGGCGGCCAGTAGGTGATCAAAGATATCTGCCATTACATATTCATAGTTTTCCCATCGTTTATCTGAGCTAAACGCATAGACTTCTAAGGGTATACCTTGCGGAGTTGGGGGTAATTGACGTACCATTAAGGTCATACCTTTATTTACGGCAGAATGGTTTTCTAAATAATCGTTTACGTATTTTCTGAACACACCTATATTGGTCAAATTTCTGCCGTTTATAGCGAGTTCTTTATTGATATTGTTAGAAGTGTTGTAAGAATTGATCTGCTCGTTTCTTGTTTTAAGGTACGGTGCTATTAATTGTATTTTTTCAAACTCCGCTATATCTGTTTCTGAAAGAAAGCGTATACTTTTTTGACTTATGATCAAGGCTCGTTTTATACGTCTACCGCCAGAATCTTGCATGCCGCGCCAGTTCTTAAAAGAATCGGATATTAGGGCATAGGTAGGTATGGTGGTAATGGTCTTATCAAAATTCTGCACTTTTACCGTTGTCAAAGATATTTCAATAACATCGCCATCTGCCCCGAATTTGTCAAAACTGATCCAGTCACCAATACGAACCATATCGTTAATGCTTACCTGTATACTGGCAACCAGCCCCAAAATGGAATCCTTAAAAATTAAAAGTATAACTGCAGACCCCGCACCAAGAGCGGTAAAGAATTTCCAAACCTTAATTTCTGTTATAATGGCGAAAATGGTAAATATGCCTACCACCCAGGCAAAGATCATAAATACCTGTATGTAACTCCCCATAGGCTTATCTCTAAACCTTGGCTTGGTCTTTAGATAATCATTGATACTGGTAAACACACTTTTAACCACATACAGTGCTAAAATTACAAAAAGCACATGTAGAAATTTCTTGGTTATTTCAGCTGCAAAATCAAAACCTATAAAGCCAAATGGTACAAATTCTATAAGTGTACTTAAAGGGATAATGTGCGCCAAATACCTCGGTACTCTATTCGCCACTAAAAAATTATCGAAATTGGTTTTCGATTTTCTAGCTAACTTCAGTGATAGGGAACGTAAAACTTTCCAGATCAAGAGGTCCAAGAACCACGCCAATACCAAAGCAATGACTAATAGTATGGCTAAATTTAGGTATGATGCCGCGGTATCGCTAAGACCCGCTTCCACTAGATAATTAAAGAGTATTCTATGAAAATCGTCGTTCATTATCAGGTTCTTTTATGCTCGGCAAAGGTACAATTTGCCTAAGTAAGAACCCGAAGCAGTTAAGGTAATTTTATCATTTGCTATGTATGGCCAATACTGGTACATCTGCATAGTAACCCAAATTGTTCAGCGATATTCTGCCAAAATTGAGACGATCCCAAAATGATGGCTTTTTATCTACATAGCTGATCATATTAGAATGCCTTATCGCTACAAAACAATTCACGGCGGTAGCAATTTTTACGTTGCGCATGGTGGTGAAACTGTGTGCTACGCCTTTTAATTGTTTGCGTATTTGCACTTTGTTTCTTTTTTGGGTAAACGATAAACTATTAGGTTGCTCCATGCTCAACACCTGTATGCTGGCATTGCTTAATTTGGCTAGCTGTACCAAATATTTAATTTCAGATTTTTTGATATTTGTTTTAAAGTTTGTGGTTAACACAATTTCTTTGGGCTGATCAAAATTAACGTTGCCGGGAACTATTAAAATGGGATTTTCCCTTACGTTTTTCAATATATCCAAGGTATGTTGTCCGTAAGAAGCTTCATTTTTGTTCGCCAAACCTTTTGCACCTAAAACAATAAGGTCGAACTGAATTTTTTTATTCAAATTCTTAACCGCGCTCAATAATGATATTGACTCCGAAACCGCATGAAATTTATGATTTTCATTTTTATTTAATTGGGATATTTTAGCGATTAACTCCCTAAGCTTTTCCTTAGATTTAATAGCCGACATTTTATTGAATGCCTCATCTGGATCGAGCAAGGATAAACTATCTAACCCATAAGTTTCTTTCGAATAGGTGTGTAATATATAAAAAGAGCACTTTCTGTCTTCAAATAATTTTATGGCGTAAAGTATGGCATTCCATGAATTATTTGAGAAATCTGTGGGTATTAAAATACTATTTTCCATATGGTTTGTTTTAGTTTTTGTTTGTACTCTTTTTAATAGTACGGGTTGGTATTATACCTTGGTGTACTCATCTTTTGATATTATGTTTTCTTCATTGTATTCACATATGTAATACCATTGTGTTGTCGTTATAATACCATGTTAAGGTTTATATGTTCATTCTCTTGTTCTACTTTCTCAATGGTTAGTTTTTGTTCTCCGGATGGAAATTCCCATAATACCGAATCGCCCTCACTATAGCCCATTACTGCTGCGCCCATTGGGGTAAGAATAGATATTTTGTTGTTTTTTATATCACTATCGGTAGGCAGTACTAGTTTAAATTTCTTGTGCCATCCACTTTCCGAAACTATCGTAACCAAAGTATTAAAGCGTATAACATCATCGTGCATATCTGTCGCATCCAAAATTATGGCAGTCTCTAATTCTGATGCCAGCTTTCTAACAGATTTACGTAGGGTGTCATCTTTGTAATAACCAGATAGGTTCATTAATCGCTTTAGTACTACAAATTCCTTTTTTTCTATAACCAGATTTCCGTACTTCATATGCTGTATTTTATGATTGTAAATTGAATTTTAAAATAATGTTCCTTGCCATTCTAAGCGCAGCCGAGAACAGTAGCTAGCTTATTTCAAATAATTTCGACCACGCTCTTTGTGGCAGTTTTATGTATTAAAATTCTTTATCGTTTTTTGGTCAATTACAACAGATCAAGGAAAAATACCTCGTTGTACATAAGCTTCCTCCAATCTTTCAATAGCAATAATGAAAGCAGCGGTACGCATATCAACATTTCTTTTTTTAGAGGTTTCTATTACCGTGGTAAAAGACGTCAACATTTTCTTTTCTAACTTTTCCATCACCTCTTCCAAAGACCATATTTCGCCGTTACGGTTCTGTAGCCATTCAAAATAACTACCTATAACGCCACCGGAGTTGCAAAGAATATCTGGAATAATGTCTATACCTTTTTTTAATAGGATGTTCTCGGCATCTACATCGGTTGGTCCGTTAGCACCTTCGGCAATTAAATATGCCTTTATTTTATTGGCGTTCTTCGCCGTGATCTGATTGCCTAGTGCAGCAGGAATACAGATATCGCAATCTAAAGAGAAGAAATCTGCGTTGTCAATGGTTCTGGCTTTTGAGAACCCTAATATGCTTCCTTTGTTCCCTTGGCTGTAGGCCAGTAATTGGTCTACGTCAATACCATCTTCATTGACTATACTACCATAGGCGTCTTGTACTGCAGTCAACAGAGCTCCTTCCTTTACCAAAAAATAAGCGGCCCAGTAACCTACGTTACCAAAACCTTGTACAATAAACTTCTTGTTCTTTAGGTCTACATTGTTATTTTTTGCCCAAAATTTAATGGTCAAGAAAACTCCGTAGCCGGTAGCCCTGTCCCTTCCTTTAGATCCACCGGCACCAATAGGTTTACCCGTAACTACGTGCATATTGGTAGAACGTTCAGCCGGCGATTTGGTAGACATGTACGTGTCAAGTATCCAAGCCATGGTTTGCGAATTGGTATTCACATCTGGAGCGGGTATATCCAATTCCGGACCGATATTGTCTCCTAAGGCATAGGTAAACCTTCTGGTAATACGTTCTAATTCAGAATCTGAATATTTTGTGGGGTCTAACTGTATGCCTCCTTTAGCGCCGCCATAGGGCAAACCTGCCAATGAGGTTTTCCAGGTCATCCACATTGCCAAAGCCTTTGCAGCATCGATATCTACAGTAGGGTGATAACGAAGTCCGCCTTTATATGGTCCTAATGAATTATTGTGTTGAACGCGGTAACCGGTAAATATTTCAACTTCACCATTGTCCATTCTTACAGGAAAGTGAACAACAAATTCATTATTGGTGACCTCAAGAATTTTTCTAATGTTCTTATTAAGGTCAATAATGTCTGCGGCATTATCAAACTGCCGCATTACATTTTCTAGCATACCTTGTTTAGGTGCTTTTTTGGGCGCTACTTTTGCTATCATTCTTTTTAGTTTAGGACTAATTTTCTTTTTTCTTCGTTACTTGACAATTCGTTGGAAATTACCAATGTGGCTTCATTGGTGTTATCCAAAAAATGATAATATTCACTGCACGCATAAATGCTATTTTTATCTCTTGTTATTGAACAATAAGAAATGTGTGTGCAGGTTGAGCATATGCTCCGCATATAATTTTTCATCGAGCCCATATTATGATGTATTAAAATGTTCTTACTGTTGTTCGTTATTCAAAAACTGGCTGTGACTTTACAGGGTAAAAAATTAATAATAGCAGTGTAATGCCAATAAGGATCAGAAGGGCAAATGCCAGTTTTGACATTAGTATATTATTGTCTAAAGTTTTGTTAGAAAGTTGTGTTAGTTGCTTGCTCTCTTCTAATTGTATTTTTGCCAGCGTATTTAAATTGGTACTTATCTGGGCAAGTGTTTCTAAAGAATTTGATCGGTTAGTACTTTGAAGACCATTGTTAGATTGAAGTTCTTTGGTCTCTAATATTTTTAATTTGTTGAAATGACCTTTCAACTCGTTTAAGGCTGTATATTCTTTATTGGTAAGTTCTGTTAAGGCAACATCGACCAATAGTTTTTCTGCCCTTACATTATTTGCTTTGTTTGAAACAGGGTTATCTTCTGTTAGGAGTTTAAATTTTTTTTCATGAAAAATATTATTTAGCTCATAGATATAGTCTTGAACCTTTACTCTGTCTTCATAAACTGTGTTTACAGTAGTTTGTAGTGTAGAAAAATGCCTTTGGTACAATCTATTTGAACCTAAAACCAATAAGAAGGTGATGCCTAATATAAAGATGGCATGCATTCTTTGTTGTGTTTTTAATTTTGAAAACATAATAGGTTTCTGTTTTGATATTGAGATTGTACTAATGATTGTAAAAATGAATCCACTCGGCGTTATCTTAATAAATCAGCCAACTTATTTATAGAAGCCAAGTGGATTGCATCAACCAACTAAAAAGAGCTTATAAAACTTGTAATTCACCAGAGCTGATAGCGTCTTTGTAATCTGCGGTTACCACCGTATGACTGCCAAAGAAACGGTTGCCATCATTTCTCTTTATTTTAATCTGTGTTGTACCGTCCTTTTTTAGCTTAACTGCGGTAACAACTACTTTTTCTCCATGAGCACTTCTATAATTGGCTATACCACCACGTTTAATAATGAAGTTTTCTCTTGGGAAATCTATGTGCTTGTATTTGTTCGATTCTGGTTTGCCTATTTCTAAAACATCACCAACATTGACTTCTGTTTGTGTTGTAACATTGTCTTGTGCGTTTAATAGACTTACTGAGAATAATAGTGCGATTGCGTATTTTAACATAATTAATTGATTTTAGAGTTAATGAATTTTTTCTTTTGTGGTCGATTGAACTTTAGTTGTGGTTTTGTTGGCTGTGTTCGGCTGATTTACTTTTTCGATTACCAAAGACATTATCTCACCTGGTAGTCCAAATGATATTCTATCACCTACGGCGCGACCAATAACCGATGCTCCTAAACTGCTGACCACAGAAATTTTATGCTGCTTTACATCATTCTGCTCAGGAGGCACAATTTTAAAAGTTTGATGAACGCCCGATGCTCCGGTAACCTTAATGGTTGAATTAATTGTTACAATATCAAATGGAATATCTGCAGTATTCAATACCATGGCCATTGCCATATTCTGAGCTAGAATTTCTAGCACGTTCTTATGAGCATAATCTTCAATAGAAAGGTTGTTCTCAAGGTGTTTTTTAATCGCCAAGAATTCGCTCTCTTCCAAAACTAGACTACCGTATTTCATCTACTGCATTTTTAATAATTCTACTTGAATCCTTAAAAAAGGTCTTGTAGCTTTTTTGTTCGCAATAGAAAATGCAATTGGTATGCCCTAAAAAGAGATATTTTGGGTTGTTGTGATTAAATATCTGAAAATCAAATATTTAAATATTTATAAATATTTTGACATACTTTTAGAAGCGGGTAAAAATTCCCCAATCGGGTATATTCTCCCCGATTTTACTTCAGTTTTTCACGAAGGGTTTTACGATCTATTTGTAGAATTTGTGCGGCTTTGGTCTTGTTGCCTTCTGTATGTGCCAATACACGCTGAATGTATTCTTTTTCCATTTCATGCAAGGGGCGCAATTCATTTTCAGGGAAGTTGATTTGATATTTTAAAATATCCGGTAAGTCTTTTACTTTAATAATGCCATCGCACATTATTACGGCACGCTGAACTATGTTTTCAAGCTCTCTAATATTTCCGGGCCAGTTATATCGCTCTAAAATTTGAAGCGCTTCGGGGGCAATACGTAACAAACGGTCTTTAAATTCAATACCATATTTCCGAATGAATTTTTCTGTGAGGATAGCAATATCAGATTTTCTTTCCCGTAGTGGTGGTACTTTAATTTCAACTACGGTTAGTCGATAATATAAATCTTCCCTAAACGTGCCATTCTTTATCTCGTCCTTTAAATTTGCATTGGTCGCAGCTATAATTCTTATATCAACCTTTTCCACTTTTTGCGATCCTACACGTGTAATTTCTTTTTCTTGTAAAGCTCTAAGTAATTTGGTCTGTACGGCAAGTGACGCTGTGCCTATTTCATCTAAAAACAGGGTACCACCTTTGGCTGCTTGAAAGAAACCATTTCTATTTTCATTAGCCCCTGTAAAGGCACCTTTTATGTACCCAAAAAGTTCTGCCTCTTGCAGATTTTCTGGTATGGCACCGCAATTGACCGCAATGAAAGGCTCCCTAGAAAATTTGCCCGAATAGTGTATGGCTCTCGCCACTAGTTCTTTTCCCGTGCCACTTTCGCCCGTTATAATAATAGTAGCTTTATTGTCCTTAACACGCTCAATAATATTCGTTACTTTTTTAAAAGCAGCCGATTCGCCCACCATATCCGAATAGAGGTTGGTATGTGTTGAAGGGACAGTTCTATTCTTTCGAGTAGCATTTTGTTCAAATGCTTTTTCAATAGCTTTTTTTAGTTCGGACTTCGTAAATGGTTTGGTCAAATAATCCGTTGCGCCAGATTTTATGACTTCTAACGAATCTTCTACTGAGGGATAACCGGTTACCACTAATTTCGGTATCTCTGGGTAATGTTCGTTGGTAAATTTCAATAATTGTAATCCGTCAATTTCCGGCATTTGAATATCGGTAATGAGCAAATCAATATAAGTATCTTTAAGAATAAACAGGGCTTCCTTTACAGACACAGCTTTGTAGGTATGGTAGTCCATAGCTTGTAAATGTCGTTGCAAAAGCTCTAATATATCTATATCGTCATCTACTATTAATATGTTCTCTTTGCGCAAATCCATCAGTTTAATTTTGGAAAGTCAACCGTAAATATAGTGCCTTTAGGGGTGTTTTTACTATGCTCTATACTACCTTTATGGCTCGTGATAATACCGTGTACCACACTAAGACCTAGTCCGGTGCCCTCGCCAATGGGTTTAGTAGTGAAAAAGGGTTCAAAGACCTTATCTTCCAATTCTGTAGGTATACCATCGCCCTGATCGGCAATCTTTAAAAGAATATGGCTTTCGGTATCTAAAACCTTGACTGTAATAGTGCCATTTTCTGGGGAGTAATAAATGGCATTCATAATGAGATTGAACATTACCTGTGTCAATTGCACCGTGTCTGCCTTTAATTCTAGGTCTTCATTTTCAAAAGTTGTTACCAGTTTTATTTTTTTATCACGTAATGATGGTGCCAATAACTTAATGACGCTGGTAACAATTGGAATCAATTTTACCCTTTGCATTTCCTGTGGCATTTCGCAAGCAAAGAACATTAGTTTTTTTACGATTTCTCTACTAAAAATGGCACTGTCCATTATTTTTTCAAGATCCCTAACAGCTTGTTGGTCTGTCATTTTCTCCGCCAGTAATTCGGCAAAGCCGAGTATATTGGCAAGCGGTGTATTTAACTCATGCGCAATACCCGCGGTAATTTCACCTAATATATGTAAACGGTCAGCTCTTTCAATCTGTCTTCTGGTTAGTGCTTCACTATCTCGTATTTGCTTGCGTTCTATAAGATTACCTATGTCTAGGGCAACGTTGTTCAATAGGGTCTGCTCTTCAATTAAAAAGTCGTCTAGCGAATACTTATCAGAAGGGTAGCCCACTAATACTTCACCTTCCAATTTGTTAAATACTTTAATTTTTGATGATAAACATACCATTGTTGGTTTATAATCGTCTGTTTTAACCGTGCATTTACCTACCCTCAAAAAGACTTCGGTGACTTCTTCAAACTGCCATGCTCTTTTTAAGCAGTAGACAATAGCTTCAAGTGTGGCTTCGATTTGGTCATAATCTGCATTTACAATAATAGAGGTAACCTCATAAAGACAGGTAAGTTCTTTTACACGTTCTTTTAATTTAGCCTCTACTGTGTTCATAGAAATTCCATTTCAAGTTTGATATAAAGATGAACAATATTTGGCAGGAAATGTATTAACGAATATTTAAATCTTTATAATCTTTAAAGTCTTACGATAATTTAAAACACATAAAATCATTTTGTATAAAGTGGATAGAAGCAATGCTTCTATCCACTTTTTTTATGGAATAAATTTTATTGAAATTCCTTTTTACGGATTATGGTTTTTAAATTAATAGAGATTTATAAAAATAATTTGTTACCATTATTAATTATTCTACTTACAAAAAATATCTTAAAATCTTTTTAGGATTGAAAATGATAGAAATTTACAGTTTCATGCAAATTTCCAACTCTTAAAAGGTCAGTAAACATCGTTGTTGCTAATAATTCTTGCAACAAAAAGATAAGTTTAAGACCTTGTAACCCTTTTAAAATTAACATATCATCGATTAAGTGCATTCTTTACACTTACACACACATACAAAAAGAACTCTTTCACAACAATCTAGGGTATTCATGCAACAATGTTACATGTATATTTTAATCCTACTTTATATTTAGGAAAAATTACTACAATTGTGTAGTCATTAGATTACAATTTGTGTACTTTAATAGTAGCTAAGAACATTAAAAAGTAAATTTCCTACAGGAGTCTTAATTGATAGAGTGAATTTAAGACCATTCAATATCGGTTATGACTTAAAGAAATAGGGGGTTATCAACCTAGTTAGAATATGAAAACATCCTACTTAAAAACATGCAAAATATTCGGCATTTTACCATTCAAAAATCAATCTTTTAAATCGAGAAGTGTATTCAATGTATTAAAAATGCTTCTGATTGTGAGATCAAACCTATCATTCATGAAAAGTAAAAGTAGTTTTCAGCTATTATTTTCAGTCATTACATTGTTGTTAACTGGTATTGTAAAAGCACAAAATTTTGAAGAAGTTTCAATAGTAAGCATATCAAGCGGAACCAATACTGATGCATATTTTAATGCTACTTCACCAACTATATCTTCATTAGCTTTTGTTAGAGTTCAAAAAATTAGCGGAGTAGGAAATAATGGTCAATTTGGTTATTCTAGCGCTGTAGATAACTTCTTTTATAGCAACCCTGGCAATAGCGGTACTAGTGCTCCATCAAGAATTAGAATCAGTTTTTTACAAGCAGATCAAACTACACTGATTCCTCTGAACGATTTTAGAATTATAATTAACGATATTGATGGTACACCGGCGCCTGCCGACCCCAATGTACCTATAGAGAATGAAGCTGTGGGTACAGATTGTGGTAATTCTGTCCGGTTTACGGCTACTGATATCCCTACAAATATTGATATAGATACTACACCGCCTACACTTCTTTCTGCTGGTACGGAATCTGAAGCCAATGGTCCTGAAAGTAATTTAATGTTCGAGTTTAACGATATAAATTTTATAGAGTTTGATATTTATGCCAATCCTGGGTTTGTAAAAGAATTTGACCTTAACCAAAGTGAATATCAAATAAATACGTTTCTGTATTCGGTTTGTGTGGGCGATGCAGATGGTGATGGTGTTTTTGATAATGTTGATATAGATGATGACAATGATGGTATTTTAGATGTTGTAGAATCTAATGGTAATGATCCAAATGGTGATGCAGATGGTGACGGACTTCCAAATTTTCAAGATGTTTTAGATAATTCTGGTGATGGCGTGCCTACATATAATGCAAATGCCGATGGTAGTACAACCAACTACACCGATGCTAATTCTGATGGGGTTCCCGATGTTTTTGAAGCGAGTCAAGATAATGATAGCTATCCAAATCATTTAGACCTAGATTCCGATGATGACGGTATTTCAGATAATGTAGAGGCTCAGGCTTCAGGATCATACATAGCACCATCGGGTAATGATTCAGATGGCGATGGTTTAGATGATAACTATGAAGGTACAGGTAATCAGGGGCTTATTCCTGTTAATACAGATGTAGCTTTTGCAACCCCTGATAATGTTCCAGATTTTTTAGATCCAGATAGTGATAATGATGGTATCTCAGATGCTGTTGAAGCTTACGATACAAACGGAGATGATATACCAGAGATTACCTTATCGGGTAATGATACCGATTTAGATGGTATAGATGATAATTTTGATCAGAACGCTAACGGTATGGATGACCCCAATGCCGCAACCAACAATGGTCAAACTCCAAATTCATTTCCAGATGATGATCCCGCTGGCGGAGAAAGAGATTGGCGAGATCCAAGGGATAGTGACGGTGATGGAACTAGTGACAATGATGATACCGATGATGATAATGATACAATTTTGGATTTAGATGAATACCCTGGTCTTGATCCTTTTGGTGATGAAGATGGGGACGGAATTTTAAATTTTAAGGATATTAGCCAAGATGTAGGTAATACTGGCGATGGTTCTACTACCATATATACAGATGCCGATGGAAATGGAGTGCCCGATGCTTACGATGTTGATAATGATGGATTGCCTAATCATTTAGATATAGATAGTGATGGTGATGGTCATTTAGACGCTACGGATCCAAACCCTTATGCACCAACTGCTCAAGATGAAAGCGTTAATGCTACGTTGGGTGTGGCTACTAATATCAATATTTTAAGTAATGATGATTACTTACCAAATAATAATCCAAATAACCAAGGTACTACGACAATAACCAGAACTGGAGGTACTGCGGGTGGTACTGCAATTTTAGATGCTTTAACCGGTGAATTGGCGTACACTCCGTTAATAACGGAAAATGGGTCAACGGTAACGGTAATTTATCAAGTTTGTAACACGGATCCAGATCCAGATGTTTGTGAAATCGCAACAGTGAATATAACGGTAACCAATGATCCTGATACTGATGGTGATGGTACACCAGATTCCAGTGATGCCGATGATGATAATGATGGTGTTCTAGATGGTGATGATAATGCACCTTTTGACCCAAGTAGCTGTCAAGATTTGGATGGTGACGGCTGTGATGATTGTTCTGCAACGGCTAATAATGATTTTACTGTCGGCGATAATTTCGACCCTACTAATGACGGTACGGATACGGACGGAGATGGTTTATGTGACTCTGGTGACCCAGATGATGATAATGACGGAGTTCTAGATGGTGATGATAATGCACCTTTAGATCCAAGTAGCTGTCAAGATTTGGATAATGATGGTTGTGACGATTGTTCGGCAACCGCAAGTACTGATTTTTCAGCAGGTAATAACTTTGACCCTGCCGATGATGGTACCGATACCGATGGTGACGGAATTTGTGATGCTGGGGATACTGATGATGATAATGACGGAGTTTTAGATGGAAATGATAACGCACCTTTAGACCCTAGTAGCTGTCAAGATTTGGATAATGATGGTTGTGACGATTGTTCTGCAACGGCAAGCAACGATTTTTCCGCAGGCAATAATTTTGATACGGATAACGACGGCACCGATACCGATGGAGATGGTATTTGTGATTCAGGCGATGCCGATGATGATAACGACGGAGTTCTAGACGGTGATGATAATGCGCCCATTGATCCAAGTAGTTGTCAAGATTTAGATGGTGATGGTTGTGACGATTGTTCGGCAACAGCAAATACTGATTTTTCTGTTGGAAATAATTTTGATACGGATAACGACGGCACCGATACCGATGGAGATGGTATTTGTGATTCAGGCGATGCCGATGATGATAACGACGGAGTTCTAGACGGTGATGATAATGCGCCCATTGATCCAAGTAGTTGTCAAGATTTAGATGGTGATGGTTGTGACGATTGTTCGGCAACAGCTAGTAACGATTTTTCGGTCGGTAATAATTTTGACACCTCTAATGACGGTACCGATACCGATGGTGATGGATTATGTGATTCTGGCGACCCAGATGATGATAATGATGGTGTTCTAGATGGTGATGATAATGCACCTTTAGACCCTTCCATTTGTCAAGATTTGGATAGCGATGGTTGTGATGATTGTTCTGCAACATCAAGCATAGATTTTTCCGCAGGACCCAACTTTGATACTGATAATGACGGTGTAGATACCGACGCAGATGGTATATGTGATGCTAGTGACCCCGATGATGATAATGATGGTGTAGCCGATGGTTCGGATGCAGACCCATTAGATCCTTCTGTTTGTCAAGATTTAGATAGCGATGGTTGCGATGATTGTTCGGCAACGGCGAGTACCGATTTTTCCGCCGGCAATAATTTTGATCCTTCAAATGATGGTACGGATACCGATGGTGATGGAATTTGTGATGCTAGTGACCCCGATGATGATAATGATGGTGTAGCCGATGGTTCGGATGCTGCCCCATTAGACCCTTCTGTATGTCAAGATTTAGATGGTGATGGCTGTGATGATTGTTCCGCGACGGCTAGCACCGATTTTTCCGCCGGTAATAATTTCGACCCTTCCAATGATGGTACCGATACCGATGGCGATGGAATTTGTGATGACAGTGACCCTGATGATGATAATGACGGAGTTTTGGATGGTGACGATAATGCTCCTTTAGACCCAAGTAGTTGTCAAGATTTAGATGGTGATGGTTGTGACGATTGTTCCGCAACGGCTAGTACTGATTTTACTGCAGGCGCTAATTTTGATACGGATAATGACGGTACCGATACCGATGGTGATGGAATTTGTGATGCTAGTGACCCCGATGATGATAACGATGGCGTAGCCGATGGCTCGGATGCTGCCCCGTTAGACCCTTCCATTTGTCAAGATTTGGATAGCGACGGTTGTGATGATTGTTCTGCTACGGCAAGTAATGATTTTACTGCAGGCGCTAATTTTGATACGGATAATGATGGAACGGATACCGATGGAGATGGTATTTGTGATTCTTCAGATTTAGATGATGATAATGATGGCGTAGCCGATGGCTCGGATGCTGCTCCTTTAGACCCATCCATTTGTCAAGATTTGGATGGTGATGGTTGTGACGATTGTTCGGCAACAGCAAGTACTGACTTTTCCGCAGGTGATAATTATGACCCTTCCAACGATGGAACGGATACCGATGGTGATGGTCTATGTGATTCTGGTGATCCCGATGATGATAATGATGGTGTGCCTGATGGCTCAGATACTGCTCCTTTAGACCCATCTGTTTGTCAAGATTCTGATGGTGATGGTTGTGATGATTGTTCTGCTACGGCAAGTAATGATTTTACTGCGGGTGCTAATTTTGACCCTGCAAATGACGGTACTGATACCGATGGTGATGGTTTATGTGATTCTGGAGATCCTGATGACGACAACGATGGCGTAGCGGATGGTTCTGATACTGATCCTTTAGATCCTTCCGTATGCCAAGATTTGGATGGCGATGGTTGTGATGATTGTGGTGCAACAGCAAGTACTGATTTTACGGCTGGAGCTAATTTTGATCCAGACAATGACGGTATAGACACAGATGGTGATGGAATATGTAATACTAATGATGAAGATGATGATAATGATGGTATTCTTGATACTGTTGAAGGAACAACAGATTTTGATAATGACGGTATTTCTAATAATGAAGATTTAGATAGTGATAATGACGGTATTCCAGATGTCGTAGAGACAGGTAATGGAAGTTTAGATATCGATGGTAATGGATCTATAGACCCAAGTGAAAGTGATCCAGGTACTAATGGTATTCCTGATTCTGCAGAAGATGGAGGTGTAGATGGAAACGGAGTTTCTGCGGTTCCTGTTAATAGTGATAATACCGGAGGTGCCAATTACTTGGATATTGATTCTGATAATGATGGTATTCAAGATTTGGTAGAATCTCAAACCGATGCCGGTCTGGTTCAATTATCGGGTAATGATAGTGATAATGATGGTATAGATGATGTTTTTGATGTGGATAACGGAGGTAGCTTTACCAATACACTGGTAAACACTGACAGTGATTCGCATCCAGATTATTTAGATTTGGATAGTGATGATGATGGAATAATAGATAACATAGAATGGCAATCAACTTCGGGTTATTTGAGTCCTTCTGCAGATTCTGACGGTAACGGTTTGGCAGATAATTACGAAGTGGTTCCTGCCGGTTCTGGTGAGTCTATTAATCAACCTGAAAATTCCGATGGACAAGGTAGCCCAGATTTTAGAGATTTAGATTCTGACAATGATGGTGTAAGCGATTATGTAGAAGCATATGACACAGATGCGGATAATACGGCAGATACTCCAATTTCGGGTGTAGATACCGATAATGATGGTTTAGATGATAATTTCGATTTAAGTATTAGCGCACCAAATGGAATTGCAGATGCAAATGGAGCAACGAATAACAATCAAGATGTAGATAACTTTCCAAACGACCAAGATCCCTTTACCAGTGAGGTAGATTTTAGAGATGCCAATGTGCACTTAACACCTATAGATACTGATGGTGATGGTGTTAATAATGATTTGGATAAGGATAATGACAATGATGGTATTTTAGATTATGTGGAATCATTAGGCTTTGAACCTACCGATACAAAAGGAGACGAATGTGGTATACCGCCAGGATCTTTTACAGGTGGTTCATATATAGCGGCTACAGGTAGTGGTGCGGGCACTGTAGGTGCCGAGTATCGTTTTTCAACTGTGGTTACCTCATCTCTAGGGGTATTAGATGCAATTGTTGCCATTACCGATATAAATAATGCAACCTTAACTTCTATTGATAATGGTGGTTTTGGTAGTGATGATGCTTGGCAACCAAGTTTTGATGTAGGTGGTGGTGTCGGTGCTGTTGGTAGTATTACTTTCAATATTAGGTTGGTGGCAACAGGAACAGATTTTCAAGTAAATCTAATTCGTTTTGGTGGTGTAATTTATGATATTGACGGTGCCAATACCGAAGAAAGTGTAACCTTGGCTCAACCAGGCTTGTATGCTGTAGATAGTAATACATTACTAAATATTTCAGAAAACGCTGCTACGGGAACAACTACTTTTGAAGGTCCCGCGCAAACATGGTCAGGAGTTGACTTTGGACCAAAACTTGCCGTTTATTTCAATTATTATGATACTACTAACTTTACGGTAACCTTCTCAGGTGAGTTGCAATCAGGTTTTTCATCCAATGATTATTTAGGGTCTATATTGTTTCAAACTTGTGATATTAACGGATTATTTACACCTACAAATACTACATCGGCAGTAAATTCGGCCGGTACGCCTTCAGGTGAAACATCTGGTCCGGGTACAGCTCCTGTGTATACCATTAACGAAGGTATTGATAGTGATAATGATGGTATAGAAGATCATTTGGATATTGATTCTGATAACGATGGTATTCCAGATAATGTTGAAGCGCAAACTACAAGTGGTTACGTTGCAAGAAATGCCAATACAGATGGCAATGGGAATGATGATACCGATGGTGATGGTTTAGGAGACGAGTATGAAGGTACAGGTGATGAAGGCGTCTCACCAATAGATACGGATGGCGACGGAATTCCCGATTATTTGGATTTGGATACCGATGGTGACGGACTTTCAGATACGGAAGAAGCTGGTTTTACTGCGGCATCCAATAATTTAGATAATGATCACGATGGTTTGTTTGATGACTATGATGATGTCGATACTACAGGTTTACCGTTCGATTCTAACGATGATCAAGATAATGGTGCATCAGATTTACCAAATATAGCTGTGACCACAACTACTGAAGTAGATTATAGAGAAAATGCTATTGATGATAATGATCTGGATGGCATCGCTGATTCTGCTGATTTAGATGATGATAATGACGGAATCTTGGATACTTTAGAAAGTCCTTCAGGTATAGACCCAAGTGCCGATGATGACTCTGACGGAATTCTAAACTATAGAGATACCGATTTGGGTGTCGATGCAAATGGTGATGGAATTGTAGATGATTTTGATACCGATGGTGATGGCGTACCTAATCATTTCGATTTAGATGCCGATAATGACGGAATTTATGATATTGTAGAATCGGGTAGTGGACAAGCGTTTACTGATGGTCTATTAGATGGCGATGTTGGTACGGATGGTATTCCAGATTCGGTTCAAGCAATTGGTCAAGAAAATAGTGGTGCTGTAAATTATGCGGTATTAGATTCGGAGACAACTCCAGATGGTATTGCCGATTTCTTGGAATTGGATGCCGATGGCGATTTATGTAATGATGTTATAGAAGCAGGGTTCACCGATGATAACGGAGACGGAATTTTAGGAGACGGAGCTCTGGTAGTAGACGTAGATGGTTTGGTAACTGGTACCAACGTAGTGGACGGATATACCGAACCAAATAATGTAGATAGTGCTACAAATACAGATTTCGATTTTCAACAGCCTGGGGAAATTCCAACTATAGCATCAAGTGCAGATCAACCACAAGATGTATTGACAAATGGTAGTTCTCCAGAAACATTCACTGTTACGGCATCAGGAATCTCATTAGCATACCAATGGGAGGTAGACGATCAGTTAGGTGGTGGTTTTGTAGCTATAGATGATGCCAATGGAACGGATATTTATACAGGAAGTACAACGGAAACCTTAACACTAACAGGTGCTACCGTTGCCGAAGACGGATTTGAATACCGAGTTATAATTACCGATTTAACTTTTGTGTGTTCTCCTCTTACTTCTGATGCTGCTTTACTTACGATTGATGTAACTGCGCCAACAATAGCTATAAACGTAGTAGCTACCGATGATATTATCAATGCGGTTGAAGACGATAGTGATGTTACTATTAGTGGTACAACTACAGGAACCGAAGACGGTCAGACCGTGACAGTAGTTCTAAACGGGCACACGTATACTACTACAGTAACCGGTGGTGTATGGTCGTTAGATGTACCGGCAGTAGATGTACAGGCATTGAATGATACCGAAACCATAACTGCAGATGTAAGTGATTTGGCGGGGAATCCTGCAGTACAGGCAACACGAGATATTGTACATGATGATACGGCACCTACAATTACCATTGATGTGGTTTCTACAGATGATATTATTAGTGCGCTTGAAGATGATAGTGATGTGACTATTAGTGGCACGACCACCGGAGCCGAAGACGGTCAGACGGTAACGGTTGTTCTAAATGGAGAAACATACACGACTACGGTAACTAGCGATGCATGGACTTTAGATATGCCAGCGACAGATGCCCAAGCGTTGAACCCTACAGAAACCATAACCGCAGACGTGAGTGATTTAGCGGGTAACCCTGCAACACAAGCTACACGAGATATAACACATGATGTAACTGCACCTACAATTGCAATCAACGTGGTGTCGGGCGATGATGTGATAAATGCTTTGGAGGATGATACAGATGTAACAATTAATGGTACTACAGATGCCGAAGATGGACAGACGGTTACTGTCGTATTGAACGGAGAAACCTATACGACTACCGCAACTAGTGGTACATGGACTTTAGAGGTACCCGCGGCAGACGCTCAGGCGTTGGATGCTTTAGAAACAATAACTGCAGATGTTAGTGATGTAGCTGGTAACCCTGCAACACAGGCTACACGAGATATTGAACATGATGTAACCGTACCAACAATTATAATAAATGTGGTAGCTACTGATGATATTATCAATGCAGTTGAAGATGATAATGATGTGACCATAAATGGAACAACTACAGATGTTGAAGACGGTCAAACGGTTACAGTAACCTTGAACGGACAAACCTATATCACTACGGTATCAGGTGGAACATGGAGTTTTGATTTGCCTGCGGCAGATGCTCAGGTATTGGGTACAACCCGAACAATAACGGCAGATGTGAGTAATAATGCTGGTAACCCTGCAGTACAAGCAACACGAGATGTTGAACACGATGCGATTGCTCCTACAATAGCAATTAATGTGGTATCTACTGATGATATTATTAATGCTCTTGAGGATGATATTGATGTAACTATAAGTGGAACGACTACAGGAGCCGAAGACAGTCAGACTGTAACAGTGGTATTGAACGGACAAACATATACGACCACGGTAACAGGTGGAACTTGGAGTTTTGATTTACCTGCAGCAGATGCCCAAGTATTGGATGCTTTGGAAACCATAACTGCAGATGTCAGTGATGTAGCGGGTAACCCTGCAACACAAGCTACACGAGATATTGAACATGATGTAACGGCTCCAACAATCACAATTGATGTTGTATCGGGCGACGATGTCATTAATGCAGTTGAAGATAATAGCGATGTAACCATAAGTGGTACAACAACAGATGCCGAAAACGGTCAGATTGTAACGGTTGTATTGAATGGTCAGACGTACACTACAACGGTAACCGGTGGCACTTGGAGTTTTGATTTACCTGCGGCAGATGCCCAAGTATTAGACCCTAATGAAACAATTACAGCAGATGTAAGTGATGTTGCTGGTAACCCTGCAATTCAGGCGACAAGAGATATCGAACATGATGTCACTGCACCTATCATTACGATAGATGTAGTTACTACCGATGATATTATCAATGCGGTTGAAGACGATACGGACGTAACCATCAGTGGCACAACAACAGATGCCGAAGACGGTCAAACCGTTACGGTAATTTTACATGGACAAGCGTATACCACTACGGTTACAGGAGGAGTATGGAGTTTTGACTTACCAGCAGCAGCTGCTCAAGCATTGGGTGTAACGGAAACGATTACGGCAGATGTAAGTGATGCCGCCGGTAACCCTGCCACTCAAGCAACCAGAGTTATTACACATGATGTAACAGCCCCAACTATAGCAATAGATGTAGTATCTACCGATGATATTATTAATGCTATTGAAGACGACACAGATGTTACTATTAGTGGTACCACTACGGGTGCCGAAGATGGTCAGACTGTAACTGTAGAGTTGAACGGACAAATATACACTACAACAGTAACAGGTGGAATATGGAGTTTTGATTTGCCTGCGGCGGATGCCCAAGCATTGGATGTTACGGAAACGATTACTGCAGACGTGAGTGATTTGGCGGGTAACCCTGCAACACAGGCAACAAGAGATATTGAACATGATGTCACTGCGCCAACAATAACAATTGATGTAGTATCTGGAGACGATGTTATAAATGCTTTGGAAGATGACTCTGATGTAACTATTAGTGGAACAACAACAGGTGCCGAAGACGGTCAAACCGTAACTGTAGTTTTAGACGGACAAACATATACGACTACTGTAACAGGAGGAATATGGAGTATTGACTTGCCCGCAGCAGCAGCTCAAGCATTAGGCGCAACGGAAACCATTACGGCAGACGTAAGTGATTTGGCGGGTAACCCAGCAACACAGGCAACACGAGATATAGAGCATGATGTTACGGCACCGACAATTGCAATAGATGTTGTATCGGGCGATGACATTATCAGTGCTGTTGAAGATGATAGTGATGTGACTATTAGCGGAACCACTACAGATGCTGAAGATGGTCAGACTGTAACGGTTATATTAAATGGACAGACGTACACTACAACGGTAACTGGAGGAACATGGAGTTTTGATTTACCTGCAGCAGATGCACAGGCATTAAATCCTTTGGAAGCGATTACGGCAGATGTTAGTGATTTGGCAGGTAACCCTGCAACACAAGCAACACGAGATATTATTCATGATGATACCGCTCCGGTAATCACAATAGATGTGGTTTCTACAGATGATATTATAAATGAATTTGAGCAAAATAGTGATGTTACCATCAGTGGTACTGCAGATGCCGAAGATGGTCAAACTGTAACGGTTACCTTAAATGGTCAAACCTATACAACTACGGTAATAGGTGGCACATGGAGCCTAGATGTTCCGGCAGTAGACGTCCAAGCTTTAGACCCTAATGAAACGATTACTGCAGATGTAAGCGATTTAGCAGGTAACCCTGCAACACAAGCTACTAGAGATATTGAACATGATGTTACCGCTCCTGTAATTACGATTGATGTAGTTGCTTTAGATGATGTTGTCAACTCGATTGAAGATGATAGCGATGTTATTATCAATGGTACTACAGATGCTGAAGATGGTCAAATAGTGACCGTTTTATTAGACGGACAAACATACACGACAACGGTTACTGGAGGAACATGGAGTTTTGATTTACCTGCAGCTGCAGCCCAAGCATTGGACGCAACGGAAACCATAACTGCAGATGTAAGTGATTTGGCAGGTAATCCTGCAACACAGGCAACACGAGATGTTGAGCATGACGTCACTGCACCAACAATAGCAATAAGCGTAGTATCTACCGATGATATCATTAATGCTGTGGAAGATGATAGTGATGTTACCATCAATGGTACTACAGATGCCGAAGATGGTCAAACAGTTACAGTGGTATTGAATGGACAAACATATACAACAACGGTAACTGGTGGCACTTGGAGTTTAGATATACCTGCGACTGATGCTCAGGCATTAAATGCAAATGAAACGATTACTGCTAATGTAAATGATGTATCCGGTAACCCTGCTGTTGAAGCTACACGCGATATTGAACATGATGTCACGGCACCAATGATAAGCATCAATGTAGTATCTATCGATGATATTATTAATGCGGTCGAAGACGATAGTGACGTTACCATCAATGGTATTACAGATGCCGAAGACGGTCAAACCGTAACGGTAACCTTGAACGGACAAACCTACACTACTTTGGTTACAGGTGGTACTTGGAGTTTAGACGTGCCAGCTGCAGATGTACAGGCATTAGATGCAAACGAAACCATTACTGCAGATGTAAGTAATGTAGCCGGTAATCCTGCTATTCAGGCGACAAGAGATATCGAACATGATGTAACTCCGCCAACAATAATTATAGATGTTGTATCTAACGATGATGTTATCAGTGGAATTGAAGATGATAATGATGTTACTATTAGTGGTACTACAGATGCCGAGGATGGTCAAACCGTAACGGTAACCTTGAACGGTCAAACTTATACAACAACAGTTACCGGTGGCGTTTGGAGTTTAGATGTACCTGCAGCAGATGCACAGGCGTTGGATGTTAATGAAACCATCACTGCAGATGTGAGTGATTTGGCAGGAAACCCTGCTGCGCAAGATAGTCGCGATATTGTTCATGATGTTATTATTGATATCGAGATAAATTCTCCAATTGAAATAGATAATATTGTTAATGAAGCGGAAGATAACGGCGTGATAATCTCAGGTGTAACCACAGGGGTTGAAGACAATCAAACGGTAACAGTTACTTTAGATGATGGCGTAAATTCTGTTACTACAACAGCAACGGTAACTGCTGGAACTTGGACGGCTAATGAAGTGGATATTTCCGGATTAAACAATGGTCCGATATCGGTCAATGCTGAGGTTTCTGATCTTCCAGGCAATACTGCCGATGACTTAAAATCAATAGTGCTCAATACTACGGCTCCTAGTGCCGATAATTTTAGCACTTCGGATGTCACTCCGGTAGTAACTGGGCAAGGTGACGCTAACGAAAGTCTTGTAGTTGAATTGGATACTAATGGTGATAATATAGTTGATGTAACCTATAGTGTGACAGTTGATCCAAATGGTGATTGGAGTATAGATACCGGTTCCGCTACTCCTGATAGTGGTAGTCTTACTGCTCTTTCTGATGAAGATGTTATACAAGTTATTGTAACGGATGAAGCCGGTAATTCAGGGACTGGTACGGTGACCATTTCAGAGGATACTGATAATGATGGATTAACGAACAGCGAAGAAGCTGCTTTAGGAACGGACCCCAATGACCCTGATTCAGATGGAGATGGTATCAACGATGGTCAAGAAGTAAACGTTGATACTACAGATCCTTTAGACGATTGTGACCATGTAGATGGTACTCCATTGGGTACTAGCGATTGTGACGATGATGGTTTGTCCACCGATGAGGAAACGGCAATGGGTACAGATCCGAACAACCCGGATACCGATAACGATGGACTTACGGACGGGGAGGAAGTAGATTTGGGTACGGACCCACTAAACCCCGATTCGGACGGCGACGGTATAAACGACGGGCAAGAAGTATTGGACAATACCGACCCTTTAGATGCTTGTGATTCGATTGGAGGTAGTCCGATAGGTACATCCGATTGTGATGAAGACGGATTGACGACCGATGAGGAGAACTCGTTGGGTACGGACCCTGAAAATGAGGATACCGATGGCGACGGTATCAACGATGGCCAGGAAATAGAGGACAGCACCGATCCTTTGGATGGTTGTAGTTCTATTGGCGGTACACCACCTGCAGGTGTAGCATGCGATATCAGCATAGAGAGCGATCTGATCAACCCGAATACGAATAATGGTGTCTTTACGATCAATAACATTGAATCGTTCCCAAATAATACGGTACGCATCTATAATAGATGGGGCGTGCTGGTCTTTGAGACGAACGGGTATGATAACAACGGTAATGCTTTTAGGGGTATTTCGAACGGTAGGGTCACCGTCAAAAAGAACGATGAACTTCCGGTAGGGGTGTATTTCTATATTATCGATTATGCGAACGGAGAACAGTCAAAATCAATGAACGGTTACCTATATATCAACAGATAAGGGAGGGATATCCTACAACATTAAAATTAACTATGAAGAATCTATTAATAACCATACTATTATTTGCGGCATCCTTTTGGGGCGTATATGCCCAGCAAGATGCCCAGTACACGCAATATATGTACAATACGGTAGCGGTGAACCCGGCCTATGCCGGTTCTAGAGGGGTACTGAGTATCGCCGCCCTGCACCGTTCCCAATGGGTAGGTCTGGACGGTGCGCCTACTACACAGACCCTTAATGTGCATAGCCCTATTTCCGGTCGAGTGGGTCTGGGGCTTTCCATAGTAAACGACGAGATAGGTAACGGTACGAATCAAGATACCTATTTCGATGCGGTATTCTCGTATACCGTGCCTACATCGGAAGAAGGAAAGCTCTCCTTTGGGTTAAAGGCGGGAGGTCATTTTCTGAATATTGATTTTAACAGGTTGAGAAATTATGATCCGTCCAATGCCGCTATCGGTCAAACGAACATCGATAATAAGTTCTCCCCTAATTTCGGGGCGGGAGTGTATTACCATACCGAACAATTCTATGCGGGACTTTCGGTTCCCAATTTTCTTGAGACCGAACATTTTGATTCTGGCGGCAACAGCAATTCGTACATAGCCCAAGAGCGTATGAACTGGTATTTGATAACGGGGTATGTCTTTGATATCAATCCCGATCTGAAATTAAAACCGGCATTGCTCTTTAAGGCTGTTGAAGGAGCTCCTTTACAGGCAGATCTTTCGGCGACGGTTTTATTGGATGATACGTTTTCGTTGGGAGCTGCCTATAGATGGGATGCGGCAATGAGCGCCCTTGTCGGGTTTCAGCTGAACGAAAAACTAATGCTGGGGCTCGCATATGACCGAGAGATAACGGAATTGGGAAGCACCTCGTTCAACGATGGATCTTTCGAAATCTTTTTAAGGTTTGAATTTTTAACCCGCTATAAAAACATTCTTGCACCAAGATTCTTTTAAACTAATAAATTATGAACTACAGAATTAATAACATGAAGTGCTTACTTTTTATAGCTTTTTCGTTTGGTTTTATGCTTCATGCACAAGACAAGAAAACACAAAGAGCTAAGCAAGATTTTAATAGTTATGCCTATGCAGAGGCAATTGAATCTTATGAAAAATTAGTTAAAGAAGGTTATACTTCAGAAGAGATTTATAAAAATTTAGGAGATGCTTACTATCAAAAAGGTGATTATAATGCTTCGGCATACTGGTATGAACAATTATTTAATCTGTCAGATATAACTGTTGATGCTGAATATTTATACAAATATGCACAGACATTAAAATCAAGTGGAGATTATACAGGGTCCGATGCTTGGATGCAGAAATTCACAGAACAAAAAAAAGCGGATATAAGAGCACTTAAATTCAAACAGAATAAAGATTATTTGCAATCGATAAAAAAAAATAGTGGTAGATATGACTTAAAGAATATTGCTATTAATTCAACATCGGCAGATTTTGCTCCTTCTTTTTTTGGTGAGCAATTAATTTTTTCAACAGCAAGAGATACAGGTAGAATTTTAAAAAGTGTGCATAAATGGAACAACAAGCCATTTACCAATCTGTATACTGCTAAAGTTTCTGAAAACGGTGAATATATGGCAGCTGAACGACTATCTAAAAAGCTTAACAAAAAGACGCACGAGAGTTCTACCGCATTTACAAAAGATGGTTCAACGGTCTATTTTACCAGAAACAATTCCAAGAATGGAAATTTTCTTAGGGATAAGGAAGGTCTTAGCAGGTTAAAAATTTACCGAGCAACTTTAGTCGATGGTTTATGGAAAGATGTTATGGAACTTCCTTTTAATAGTGAAAACTATTCTGTTGCACACCCTACTTTAAGTAAGGACGAGAAAAAACTCTATTTCGCCAGTGATATGCCTGGAACCTATGGGCAATCGGATATTTTTGAGGTAGATATTAATGAAGACGGCACTTTTGGCGTACCCAAGAATTTAGGAAATGAAATAAACACTGAAAGTCGCGAGACATTTCCTTTTGTTACGGGTGACGATGTTTTATATTTTGCATCGGATGGACACCCAGGTCTTGGAGGTCTAGATATATTTGCAACTAAAATAGATGATTTAAATGCAATTTATATTTTAAATCTTGGAGAACCTGTAAACAGTGTACAAGATGATTTTTCCTTTATTATCGATGAAGAAACAAAAAAAGGTCTTTTTGCATCTAGTAGGGAAGGTGGTGTTGGTAGCGATGACATTTATAGTTTTACGGAAACAAAATCCTTGGATTTAATATGCAAGACGATTATTACAGGCGTTGTAAAAGAAAAAGAAACAGGAGGGGCATTAGGTAATACCGAGATTAAGCTTTTTAACAGTGAAAATGGATTGGTATCCAGTTCCAGCACAAACGAAATGGGAGTTTTTACCACCGAAGGTAATTGCGCAAAAGACAGCTATAAAATCGTAGCAAGCAAGAATGATTACGAAGAGGGCGATAGTACCTTTGTAATAGAAAAGGGTGATGATGTAAGTGATGTGGAGATCATATTGACTCAAGTAGATAAATCTGCACCTTTAGGAACCGATCTTGCCAAATATTTAAACATAGAACCGATCTACTTTGATTTTGACAAATATTCTATTCGTGATGATGCACGGGCAAGTATAGACAAGGTATTGGCATATTTGAACGAATACCCGAAAGTGAATATACAGGTGCGTTCTCATACCGATTCTCGTGCAAACGAGCAGTACAACCAATTATTATCGGAAAATAGGGCAAAGGCTACCGCAGAATATCTAATCGAAAAAGGTATCTCAAGTGATAGAATTTCGTATAAAGGTTATGGGGAAACAACGCTTACAAATAGTTGTGACAACGCTGTTCCTTGTAGTAAAGAAAACCATCAGTTAAACAGACGATCTGAGTTTATTGTGGTGGAATAAATAGGTGTTCAGAGATATTATAAAAAAAGGTAAGAAACAATGTTCCTTACCTTTTTTTATAATTATGATAAGGTCTTAAAACAAAAAAACCTTCCAATAAAATATTGGAAGGTTTTTTGTGACCTGGCTGGGGCTCGAACCCAGGACCCTCTCCTTAAAAGGGAGATGCTCTACCAACTGAGCTACCAGGTCAAAATTTAAAAAGAACTTACAAGGTCTACGAGTTAATAAATCAACTCGAACGCTTAAATAAAAAAGCCTCTTTTTTTTGAAGAGGCTAATATTTAGTGGTGACCTGGCTGGGGCTCGAACCCAGGACCCTCTCCTTAAAAGGGAGATGCTCTACCAACTGAGCTACCAGGTCAAATTCATCATTTCAGAAATTTGTTTCCCTCAATGCGGGTGCAAATATACGTCGTTAACTTTATTTTGCAAGTCATTTTTGAGATAAATTTATTTTTTTTTGAAAACCCTTTTATTTAGTCCAATTTTGTACAAATGAAAGATGTGAAAATAGTTTTGGTAGGTTATATGGGTAGTGGTAAAACAACTGTAGGTCGAATAGTTGCTAACCATTTGAATATTAATTTTTTAGATTTAGATGACTATATTGAAGAAGGTGAAAATATGTCTATAGCTTCCATTTTTGAAACTAAAGGGGAGATATATTTTAGAAAAAAAGAGATAGAATACCTTGAAAAAGTTTTTTCAATTGATGATAGTTTTGTGCTTTCATTAGGTGGTGGTACACCTTGTTTTGGAAAAAATATGGAGCTTATTAATGAAAAAACAGCCAATTCTTTTTATTTAAATGTAGGTATAAATGAACTGACCGATCGTTTAAAGAAAGAAAAAAATCATCGTCCAATGATTTCTCATTTAGAGGACGACAAGTTAACTGAGTTTATTGGCATGCATTTGTTTGAGAGAAGCTTCTTCTACAATCAAGCACATCATAAAATAAAGAGTAATAACAATACGCCCACAGAAATCGCAGAAATGATCGTGAACAAATTAGTCTAAAAATACCCTGTCATTTTTAGTTTCAAAAAGAACGTTTACATGCTCTTGTAAAGAAGTGGATAAAGAAATTCCTTTGTAATCTGCTTTTACAGGGTATTTCTTATGGTTTCTATTTACTAATACGGCAGTTTTAAGCTGTTTTAGAGGTGTTTTGAGAAAGTGGTGAACTCCATAGATCAGTGTAGTGCCAGAATTAAGAACATCATCGACTATAACTACCGATTTGTTCACGAATTCCTCATCTGATAATGATGTGGTAACTCCGCTAGATAAAGGGTCCTTTTTATCCATTGACAATTTGCACAGTACAATTTTCGCTTCTGTAATCTTTTTAAGTTTTGCTACGATCTTTTTTGCAAATTGTAGCCCACCACCTTCTATACCCGCTATTATAATCTCCGTTTCATAAACGTTGGCTTCATAAATTTGATAGGCTATACGCTCAATTTTATGTTGAATCTGCTGGTGTGAAAGTATGGTCTGTTGCATGTGTAGTTCTTAAAACAATAAAGATAGTTATGTTTTTAAAAATTTTGACTAATCGTCAATTTCTTTACTTGAATTTTCGGTAGGGCTGTTTTCTTCTTTATTGTCATTTGTAGGAGTATCTAAAAACTCATCAATGTCACGACGGTCTTTTTTTGTAGGTCTGCCAATGCCTTTTTTTCGATAATAGTCTTTAGAATATTGTAATAGCTCATTATGTTCAAAGGCTTCTTTTGGCGTAGTATCCTTTCTATATATATCAACCAATTTGGCGCCAACGCGGCTCGGTGGAATATCAAGTACCGTAAATTTGTAATCGATTTGATTTTTTCGTGCCACAATTTCGTCCATGGGGAATACCTCTCTACCTGGTTTGGCGGTAATACCATTTATTTTTACATGACCTTTTTTACAAGCGTTGGTGGCAATGTTACGTGTTTTAAAATATCGTGTACTCCACAAGAATTTATCTATGCGCATTATGACGGGCATTTCTTTGTTAACTTCCAAACAAAAATAAGGGAAAATTGTATCTTGCGCGTTTAAAATAAATTATTGATGAAATTGAGAAATGCTTATTTGTTAATAGCTGGTTTACTAATACTAGGGTCCTGTAAAAATGACGATGATGCTATTGGTGAAGTTGTTCCGCCAAGGTTGTTAAGTGAAGTTACTGAGGAGGATGATGCGGAAATCATTGAGTTCTTACAAACACATTTCTACAACGCAGATGAGTTTGAGACGCCCCCAGAAGGTTTTGATTATAAAATACGTTTTGACACCATTGCTGGTGAAAACAGTACAAAACAGTCTATTTATGATAGTCCTTATTTAATTACACAAACAATTACTGTCGATTCTGAAGATTTAGGCAGGGAAGATGATAATGAAATTATAGACCAAACGCTTTATACGTTAGTCGTTAGGCAAGGGATAGTAGAAGGAAAGCCGACAATTGGTGATTTTTCGATTTTAAGATATGAAGGTTTGTTGTTGGACGGTACACTTTTTGACGCCTCAACAAATCAACCGGTTCGTTTTAATCTGTCTACCGTTGTGCAAGGTTTTGGTAACGGAATGAAAAATTTTCAAACAGGTAACGGTCCTATTGAAAATGGTGATGGTACCGTTAGCTATGAGGGCTATGGTATAGGCGCTATTTTTATGCCGGCTGCATTGGCTTATTTTGATTCATCTCCAAACTCGGATGTGCCGACATATTCACCATTAATTTTTAAGGTAGATGCCTTTGCGTATGAACCAGATTCTGATTTGGATGGTGATGGAATACCTTCAATTTTGGAAGATTTAAACGGTAATGGAAATCTTAATGACGATAATACCGATATAGACTTGGAGTCTATTTTTGCTCGTTCAGCTAACCATACTGACAATGATGATGATGGCGATGGTATTTTAACCATCGATGAAATTGAATTGGATGCCGATGGTAATTTTGTTGGTTTCTTAGATACCGATGGTGATGGTACACCTGATCATTTAGATAATGATCTATAATCTAGAATTTTTGAACATAAAAAAACCTCTTAAGAATTCTTAAGAGGTTTTTTATTTTCTGTTACTTCATTTATAACATTAATGACAAGCTCAGTATTAATTGATCTGGTCTAGTGTCTATTCTACTTGGACCAACATTGGTAATATTAGTGTTAATGAATGAAGCTTCGTTATCACTAAAACCTCTTTCGTAACGTAGGTCAATTCCAAGTTTACCAAAGCTTACTCCGGCACCAAGGTTCATTCCAACAGAAAAATCATTCTCTACATCATCAATGGTAACTCCATCAAATTCAGTATCTAAAATGTACTGGAAAGCAGGTCCGGCAAAAACATGTAAAGGTCCTATTACGTTGACTCCTAGTAATACAGGTACATCTAATTTGCTCATATCAAAATCTGCATCGTCATAATCAGATTTTGTCTTTGTATACACCAATTCTGGTCTCAGATAAACTTTTGATGCTCCAATTTTTCCGAAAACCCCCAAGTGGTATCCTACATTTCTATCTGGGTTTCTAGCAGCGTCACCGGCAGACTCAAAATAATCTCCGTTCGCGTTATAGTTTAATCCCCCTTTAATTCCGAATCCAGAATCACTCTGTGCTATTCCATAAAACCCAGAGAGTGCCAAAAAAGCTACTAAAAATGTTTTTTTCATATCGTTGTTGTTTTAAGTGGAACAAGTATCAAATACAATACCAAATGTTCCATTTCTCGTTATATCAGGAGAACGGAGGTAAAATATCTTTATTGTTTGCCTATGCAATTGGGTCAATTTCAATTTTATTAGGATACAATTCAACCTAATTAGGTTTAGGTAGTTCGTAAACATCTTTGCTTTTTATTAAGTTTTTACCACCTACAGTTCATTATATTTGCAGCTAGAATTAGAAAGTTTGAAATTTACATTACATACTACCGATACACAATCGAAAGCAAGGGCAGGAACCGTTGTTACCGATCATGGTGCCATTGAAACCCCAATTTTTATGCCCGTTGGTACGGTTGCATCTGTAAAAGGTGTGCATCAAAAAGAATTAAAGGAAGAGATTAACCCCGATATAATTTTAGGTAACACCTATCATTTATTTCTTCGCCCTAAAACAGAAATTTTAAAAAAAGCGGGCGGATTACATAAATTTATGGGTTGGGATAGAAATATTCTTACCGATAGTGGTGGTTATCAGGTATATTCTTTATCTGGGAATAGAAAGATAAAAGAGGAAGGAGTAAAATTTAAATCGCATATAGATGGATCTATGCATTTATTTACACCTGAAAATGTAATGGAAATTCAGCGTGTAATAGGTGCCGATATTATCATGGCTTTTGATGAGTGTACACCATACCCTTGTGAGTATAATTACGCTAAGCGCTCTATGCACATGACGCATAGATGGTTAGATAGATGTATTAATCATTTGGAAAAAACACCATATGAGTACGACTATGAACAAACATTTTTTCCTATTGTTCAAGGATCCACTTATAAAGACCTAAGAAGGCAATCTGCCGAATACATAGCCAATGCGGGTGCCGAAGGTAATGCAATTGGCGGTCTGTCGGTTGGTGAGCCAGCTGAGGAAATGTATGGTATGACCGAGGTGGTATGTGAGATTTTACCAGAGGATAAGCCACGGTATTTAATGGGTGTTGGTACGCCTATTAATATATTAGAGAATATAGCGTTGGGCATAGATATGTTCGACTGTGTAATGCCGACTAGAAATGCTAGAAACGGAATGTTGTTTACGGCACACGGTACCATTAACATTAAGAACAAAAAGTGGGAAGACGATTTCTCACCTATTGACGAAATGGGAACAACTTTTGTAGACCATGAATATTCTAAGGCGTATTTAAGACATTTGTTTGCCGCCAATGAATATTTAGGTAAACAAATTGCAACAATTCATAACTTAGGCTTTTATATGTGGTTAGTGCGCGAAGCGCGTAAACATATTATAGCAGGTGATTTTAGAACCTGGAAGGATGTGATGGTTAAACAAATGGATAAAAGGCTATAATGCTATCAATAATAGATAAATACATTCTTAAGCGGTATTTGGCAACTTTTTCGTTGATGCTCTTATTGTTTATTCCCATAGGTATTATGGTGAATTTGGCAGAGCAGATCGGTAAAATGATCGATAACGAAGCGCCATTGGACGAAATTGTAATGTATTATGTAAACTTTACTATTTACATCGGTAATCTATTATTTCCTATATTTTTATTTCTTTCAGTTATTTTCTTTACTTCAAAATTGGCCAACAACACAGAGATTGTTGCAATTTTAAGTTCGGGAGTGTCTTACGGTCGGTTTTTAAGACCTTATATTATAGGGGCTTCAATGATTGCTGTACTCATGTTCTTTATGACCATGTTTATTGTGCCCAATGCCAGTGTAGGCTTCAATGAATTTAAATATAAATACTTAAAGAAGGGTAAACAGGATAGGGTTACCAATAACATATTTAATCAGCTAAACGAGACCGATTTTATCTACGTGAGTAGTTTTGATCCAGCAAGACAGCTAGGACATAATTTTACCTTTGAGCGCTTTAAGGAAAATAATGAACTCGATTTTAAGATTTCTGCTGCCAATATACGTTGGGTAGATAAAGACTCTAGCTACCGTTTAACATCATATAGAAAAAGAACGGTTATTGGTGATACCGCTATTATAGAAAGCAAAAGAAGGTTAGATACTATTTTTGCGTTTGACATAGGTGATTTAACACCAGTTTCTTATGTAGCCGAGACCAAGAACCTTTTTGAGTTGGATACCTTTATAAAAGATCAAAGGAGAAAAGGAGCTTCTAATATTAATACCTATGTACTTGTAAAATATAAAAGATGGGCTTTACCATTAACAGCTTTTATCTTGACGATTATTGCGGTATCGGTTTCTTCAGTGAAAAGGCGTGGTGGTATGGGAGCTAATTTGGCGTTCGGTATTTTAATTGCCTTCGTATTTATCTTTTTTGATAAGGTGTTCGGTACCCTTGCAGAACAATCTGGTTTTTCTCCGTTGTTGGCTGTTATTATACCCAACGTAGTATTTGGATGTTTGGCTTTTTATCTACTTCAAAATGCAAAAAGATAGACTACTTAATCTACTGCATTTACACTTTATTGTTTTTATTTGGGGCTTTACGGCTATTTTAGGAAAGTTAATCACCATAGATTCACTTCCATTGGTGTGGATAAGAATGGGGCTGGCTACTCTTTTTATTATAGTTTATATATTCATTGCAAAATTTAGCCTAAAAATTTCAAGAAAAGCGTTTTGGTGGTTGCTTGGTGGTGGTATTGTTGTTGCAATGCATTGGGTAACATTCTTTTTGGCGATTAAAGTGTCTACGGTATCCGTTGCTTTGGCTATGATGTCAACAGGTGCATTTTTTACCGCTTTGATGGAGCCATTTTTGTATAAACGAAAAATTATAGGCTATGAAATCTTTTTCGGCTTATTGGTGGTTATTGGGCTGTATTTAATTTTTAAAGTCGAAACCCAGTACGTATATGGCATGACCATAGCTTTAATATCTGCATTTTTAGCAGCAGTTTTTTCTTTGATCAATGGTAAGCTGGTACAGACCCATAGACCATCTATAATATCTTTTTATGAATTGGGAATTGGTGTTTTATTCTTAACGGCAATTCTTATGGTTAAAGGCGATTGGAGTATGAGCTTAATCATTTTATCAACTTCAGATTGGGTCTATTTATCCATATTGGCTCTGGTATGTACTGCGTATGCTTTCATTGCCTCTGTAAAAGTGATGAAAATATTAACACCCTATACGGTTATGCTTACTACAAATTTAGAGCCAGTGTATGGTATTCTGTTAGCATGGTTTATATTTGGCTCAGAAGAAAAAATGAAACCTATGTTTTATGTGGGAGCCTTAATTATACTCAGTACGGTCATTGCGAACGGTATTTTGAAACAAAGAGCAAATATTAAAAAAAGGGTACCCAAGATTTAGGTATTAAAGTTTTATCTTTGAGCCGCAACTAAAGAAACTTTATTGAAATATGGAATATTTGGATTTTGAACTTCCTATTAAAGAATTGGAAGAGCAATTGGACAAGTGCATGGTAATTGGTGAAGAAAGTGATGTAGATGTTACTGAGACCTGTAAGCAAATAGAAAAAAAACTTTCTGATACTAGAAAGGAGATATATAAGAATTTAACTGCTTGGCAGCGTGTACAGTTGTCAAGACATCCAAATAGACCTTATACGCTAGATTATATTAAAGCTATTTGTGGTGATACGTTCTTAGAGTTACACGGGGATCGTACCGTAAAAGACGATAAGGCCATGATCGGTGGTTTGGGTAAAATTGGTGATCAGAGTTATATGTTCGTTGGTCAGCAAAAAGGGTACAATACCAAAACACGTCAATATAGAAATTTTGGTATGGCCAACCCAGAAGGGTATAGAAAAGCACTACGTTTAATGAAATCTGCAGAAAAGTTTCAGGTACCAGTAGTTTGTTTTGTGGACACTCCTGGTGCATATCCTGGTATTGAAGCGGAAGAAAGAGGTCAAGGTGAGGCTATTGCAAGAAATATTCTTGAAATGACGCGCTTAAAAGTACCTGTAATTGTAGTTATAATTGGTGAAGGTGCTTCGGGTGGAGCTTTAGGTATAGGTGTTGGTGATAAGGTACTAATGTTAGAAAATACATGGTATTCTGTAATTTCACCAGAATCTTGTTCTTCTATTTTATGGAGAAGCTGGGAGTATAAGGAAAGAGCTGCTGAAGCTTTGAAATTGACCGCGACCGATATGAAGAGGTTGAAACTTATCGATGAAATTGTTCGTGAACCTGCAGGTGGTGCACATGCCAACAGAGAAAAAACTTTTGAGACGGTAAAAAATAAAATTTCTTCTCATTTTGAAGAATTGCAAAAGTTATCACCAAAAGAATTGGTAAATCAGCGTATGGATAAATATGCCCAAATGGGTGTTTTTAACGGCTAATCTGCATTTTAGGCTTCTAAAAAATATACCGAGGATTTTATTCCTCGGTTTTTTTATGTTATCAACAGAAAATTGTAATTTATTAACAGTCAATTGTTAGTCAACTGTGAACATCGAAATCAATGTTTTTCACGTTAACTAAAGGTTAATTGTATACTTTCGCATTATGGAGAACACTAAACCTTTTGTGGGTCGAAAGATCGACAAATCTACTATTATAAACCTTGAGAAAGGAAAAATTCCACCGCAAGCCGTTGATTTAGAAGAGGTTGTGTTGGGTGCTATGATGATAGATAAAAAGGGTGTCGATGAAGTGATCGATATTTTACACCCCGATGTTTTCTACAAAGATGCTCATAGGTTTATTTATGAAGCTATCTTTATTCTCTTTGAAGAATCGCAACCTGTAGATTTATTAACCGTTTCTTCTCAACTTAAGAAAGCTGGTAAACTAGAGGTTTGTGGGGGTGATTTTTATCTGATTAAGCTCACCCAAAAAGTAGCTTCTTCTGCACATATTGAGTTTCACGCCCGTATCATACTTCAAAAGTATATTCAACGTAGTCTGATCAAAATTTCAGGAGAAATTATAGAGGAGGCCTATGATGAGGCAATCGATGTTTTTGATTTGTTGGATACTGCCGAAGCAAAACTTTATGATGTTACCCAAGGGAATCTTAAACGTTCTGCTGAAACTGCTCAAGATTTGGTTATACAGGCCAAAAAACGAATTGAGGAGATTGCGGGTAAAGAGGGTATGAGTGGTATTCCTTCTGGGTTTGATAAGTTAGATAAACTTACCTCGGGCTGGCAACCAAGTGATTTAATTATTGTGGCGGCACGTCCTGGTATGGGTAAAACAGCATTTACCTTATCCATGGCGAGAAATATGGCCGTGAATACAAATACGCCCGTGGCGTTCTTTTCCCTGGAAATGTCATCGGTACAGCTTATAACCAGATTGATTTCTTCTGAAACGGGATTGTCTTCAGAAAAATTAAGAACAGGTAAATTAGAAAAACATGAGTGGGAACAATTGAACGTAAAGGTGAAATCTTTAGAGAAAGCACCTCTGTTCATTGATGATACACCTTCATTATCCATTTTTGATTTGCGTGCAAAGGCAAGGCGACTTGCTTCTCAACATGGTATAAAAATGATCATGATCGATTACTTGCAGTTAATGACGGCTGGTGGTAGTCAAAAAGGAGGAAACAGGGAACAGGAGATTTCTACTATTTCTAGAAACTTAAAAGCTTTGGCAAAAGAATTGAACGTGCCCGTAATCGCATTATCTCAGCTATCACGTGCCGTAGAAACTCGTGGGGGCAGTAAGAGACCGATTCTTTCGGATTTGAGGGAATCTGGAGCTATTGAGCAAGATGCAGATATTGTATCGTTCATTTATAGACCTGAGTATTATAAGATTGAAGAGTGGGATGATGAAGAGCGTACACCAACGCAAGGTCAGGGTGAATTTATTGTAGCTAAACACCGTAATGGTGGACTCGAAAATATTAGATTGAAGTTTATCGGTAATCAAGGTAAATTCGATAACCTTGATGATTTTGACTCCCCGTTTGAATTTCAATCAAAAATGAATGCAAACGAAGAGAATCCTTTTGCGACTAAAAATTTGCCAAGTGCAGATGATGCCTTTGGTAGTAGTATGAACAATAGTCCAGATTTTGAAGAGGACAATGATGTGCCATTCTAATAGTTGGTGAATCATAAAAACATAAAAGTCTTCGTTTAGAAGACTTTTTTGTTTTTATAACAATTCGTTTTGCTAATTCAGCGTTATCTTAACTGTCAAGGGTTTAACAAGTTCTTGATTATTCTACCTTATAATTTGCTCTATCTTTGAGTGAATGAAATATAATATATGTCTAAAATTATAACCTCAGTCTTTTTTCTTTTTCTCTCAATGCAAATGTTTGCGTCATCAATTTTAATACCGATGGATGCCGACACCCAAAAAAATCATTTAAAAGCATACGGTATTACCTATTGGGTATTGGCAAAGCAACAAAAGGTACAATGGTTGCTAAATTACCGAGGGGGCTCATTTTTATTGCCCGATGGGGAAAGCATTAGAAAAGAATGCCAAATTAGGGGCGTAAGTTTTGAAATAATTTCTGATGGACAAGCAAACGCTATTTTAGATGAAATCAGTAGTCCTTCTAAAAATCAAGATGCGGTAATACTAGAAAAGGCTCCAAGAATTGCTGTATACTCGCCAAAAGATAAACAACCTTGGGACGATGCGGTAACAATGGCACTGACCTATGCCGAAATACCATACACCACAATTTATGATGAAGAGGTGTTGGGCGATAAGTTGGCATTGTACGATTGGCTTCATTTACATCACGAAGATTTTACAGGTCAATATGGTAAATTTTATGGAGCGTATAGGGCAACTCCTTGGTACATAGAAGGAAAGAAAAATGCGGAAAAATTAGCTAAAAAATTAGGGTATGATAAGGTTTCTGAAGAGAAAAGAGCCGTTGCGTTAAAGATTAGAAACTATGTTATTGGTGGTGGCTTTATGTTCGCCATGTGTTCAGCAACTGATAGTTTTGATATTGCCTTGGCTGCAGATGGTGTTGATATTGTTGAACCAATGTTCGATGGTGATGCATCAGATCCTAACTACCAAGCTAATTTGGATTTTGGAAAGACCTTTGCCTTTACAGATTTTATTTTGGAACGTAGCCCGCTTAAATATGAATTTTCTTCTATTGATATGACAAGCAAAAGAGGTAATGTACCAAAAGAATCTGATTATTTTTCTTTAATGGATTTTTCAGCGAAATGGGATCCAGTACCTACAATGCTTTGCCAAAATCATACATCTTTAGTAAAAGGCTTTATGGGGCAAACTACTGCTTTTACCCGTTCTGAAATTAAGCCAACGGTATTAGTATTGGGCGAGAACAAAATAAATGAAGAGGCAAGATATATTCACGGTATAAAAGGGAAAGGTTTTTTTACTTTTTATGGAGGCCATGATCCAGAAGATTACCAACATAGGGTAGGGGACCCTAAAACGGAGTTAGAGCTGCACCCTACTTCACCAGGTTATCGTTTAATACTAAACAACGTGCTGTTTCCGGCAGCTCGAAAAAAGAAACAGAAAACCTAATTGTAATTTTAATAGTAATAGAAAAAAATAAAAAACCGTTATCAAAACGACTGTTTTGATAACGGTTTTTTTATAACAGTATTTAGGACTACTAGAATACTCCTATAAAGTGACTTCCTGTAGCGTTTACTAGTTCAGCACCTTTAGTAACTGCACCAGTTTCTGTATCTACAACATAAATGTTTCCGTTTTGCCCAACAGCACCTTGAGTAAGGTAAATTTCAGTTCCTTCAACTACAAATCCTTGGTATTGGAATAAGTAGAAATCTGGATCGTAAGGGATATCTTCGATCTTTACTGCAGTTTGAGCATTCAAATCAACAAGGGCAAAGAAACCTTGAGCTCCTGCAAGACCAATTTCTGATCCATTATGACGATAAGCTAAAACAGCTTTGCCATTTGCAGCTGGTCTCCAGGCAAGAACATATGCGCCTTCTACACCTAAAGCATCATCTAAATTAAAATCGTACGTGTCATCATATTCATTATCGGCATCAATTTTTAAGATATGAGATCCTTCTGGGTCATTTTGGTTTGCTTGGTAAACACTACCATTGTACTCAAAAGCATTAATACTTCGGTAACCATTTGTATCACCATGACCTACTGTAGAAGTAATAACCGTTGGGTTCATTAGAGATGGATAGTCCAAAATTATAGTTTTAGAACCTAATTTGTCATAATCACTATCACTTTCTGCTGTAGCAGGATCTACTTTGCTTAAACGAGCACCAATATATAATTTATCTCCGGCTGCGTTCAAAGTTGGCATGTCAATTCTAGAAATATAATAACCTTCAGCTTCTTCTTCAGCAGATAAGGGTACGCTGTGCTCTTGGAATTCAATTATAGAAGAATTTACCAAGTCTAGAGTTACAACGCCAATTGTAGCTTCGGTACGCGTGTAGTTGTCGTTTTCGTCAAATTCATTTTCATTAGAAACGTAAACCGCTGCACCAGTTTGGTCCCCATCAAAAAGTTTTATCCATCTTGGGGCCGTACCTACATATGGAGCAATACTAACCTCTGAACCAGATGGTGTAAAGGTTTGTCCGCCTTCAACTGTGTACTTGGTGTAGTTTCCACCGGTATCACCTGCATAGCTAATATTAAAAATTGTATTTCCATCTTCTGAAGATTGTAATCTGGCCGTTCTGTTAGAAGGTGCTATAAACCCGTTTTCAAATGGGTCAATAGAAACTGTAGGGTCTTTTGCATCTTCACTTGTTACGGCATAAATTAAGGTACCTCCGTTACCATCGCCTGGTTCATCTCCCATCTTGGCACCTGCAACGGTAATCCATCTTGACTCTTCTTCAACCGGTTCTTCGGTGTCTGGTTCTTCTGTATCGGGATCTGTTGGTACAACGGTATCGTCATCACTGCTACATGCGGTCATTAGACCGGCTGTTAAAATAACGGCAGCAAATGTTTTAAGATTTAGAATTGTTCTTTTCATTTTCGGTATTGATTAAAAGATTAAAATTTATTAATTGCGTAATTTAATTTTAGGTAGAAAGCTCTTCCTGGTTTTTGTACGGATAGATTATCGTAAACCGGTTCGTCAAAAATGTTTTTAATATCAAAACTCAGCACAAATTTATTATTGGGAAAAGCATAGCTTAAACCAATATCTTGAGCTAATTGTCGTGGTACCTCAAAAAACTCATTGCCTACGGTATTGCTACCTTGTGCCGTTAAGAATGAAAATTCATCAGTGAAATAAACATTATAGAAGGCATTAAGTCTAGACTTCTTTTGTATCAAGTTTTTAAACGAATAACGTAAACCGCCGTTCATTGTAAAGAAAGGAGTGTTGGGAACATCGATTTCTATGCCTTGATTTTCTATTTTCAGGTCGAACTTCGATATATTGAAATTCAGACCAAAATTGTTATTGTAGGAGTAATTTAATTGAGCATCAAACCCTTTTGATGTGCCGCTACCTTGGTTTACATAAACGATTAGTTCATCATCTATATTTAATGATGTTTCTATAGGTAAACCTATTCTATCTTTAATGTTTCTCGTAAAAACATTGGTAGAAATGGTGAAGGCATGTTTTTTGATATTAAAATTGCCAAACCGAAATCCTAAATTATAGTTATTACTACTTTCGGGATCAATACTGGAATTCGCCACTACATTATCTCCGTCATCCCCGAATACCTCAGTCTCGTTAGGTAGGCGTATTGCTTTTTCTGCAGAAGTCAATAGGGTAACGTTCGGAACAAATTCATAGGATGCAGCAAACCCATAACCATTGTAATTATTATTACTGCTAACGATTTCGTCTACAATTACATCGTTTCCGTTTTCATCGGTTTCTATTGCGGGGTCTACACTTGTTGTTTTTTGTTGATAGTGTTTTCCAAATAAACTGGTCTTCAACTTATCATCAAAAGCAGAAACTTCATAGGTAAGAGAGTAAATGTTTTTCTTCAAATCCCTGGTTCCTACAAACGTGTTTTCCAATACAGATCTAAGGGCATCACTATCTTCTCTGTCTATACCACTATATACATGGTTCGCTGATATTTTATGATGATTGTTAATAGCATATGAAACGCCTGTTCTAATAGAAGCTACATTTCTTTTGATTTTAGCTAAAGTAGGTCCGCCTTCTTGTTGTGAGCGCCATGTATATTGATATTCATCACCTCTAAAATCTATAGCACGTTCACCTGTCCAACTATAAGCCCAAGAGACCGTATCGTTTACCGCACGGTTTCTTTTTCCATATAGACCGTTTACGTTTACATCAAGCCCTTTAGTGAATAAATCTTTCTTTTGGTACGTTAAACTACCAAGTAAAGCGTCAGATTCTAAAAATCTATCTTTATAAGGTGTTATGGTCATAAATGCACCATGTTGCACTTCTTTGTAGTCGTCCGAACCCGTAATACCAACAAAGAATTGATCTGCCCATTTCACATCTGTATATCCTATTTCGGCTTTTCCTCCGGTTGATCTGTATGCATCATTGAACCTTCTGGCGGTAATGGGTGTTTGTACACCTCCAAGTCCGGTTACAACAACACTACGACCAGATACTTTATAGTCATTATCTGAATAATTATGGAACAGCGAAGCTTTAACCGTAAGGCCTGTTTTTTCAAAGCGATATAAGCCGTTTACACTAGCCTGTAAGGTGTTAAATGATCCGTAAGATACCGATGCATTGAAATTTGTTTTTGCATCATTATGCAATACTATATTAATGGCTCCGCCCAATGCGTCATCTGCCAAATGTCCGGGAACCACTCCTTTATAAACTTCTATATTCTTAATCATAGAAGGCGGGATGCTGTTAAGATTGAAGGAGTTACCGTAAGTGGAGATAGGTATACCATCAATAAATATACGAACAGAGTTGCCCGACAAGCCATTTAAACTATAAGTTACTTCAGAACCCAAACCTCCGTTTTGACGAATTTTTACACCAACGGTGGTGTTCAGTAATTCGTTTGTCTGTATATTTCTTAAGCTGGCTTCTTCTGTTTTTATGGCACTTACGGCAAATCCTTTGGTTTCGATCTGTGTTTCTTTAGACTTTCCGTTAACGTTGACTTCATCTAAATTTTCAATATTTTCCTTTAATATGTAGCTGAGCTTAATATTGCTGCTATTTTCAATAATTTCAATGGCTTTAGACTGTGTAGTGTAACCAATAAAAGAGACTATAACATTGTATTTGCCCAGAGGTATTTTTTCGATAGTGAATTGACCATTATCATCGGTAAGAACACCTAATTTTAGACCTTCTATAAAAACACTTGCAAACGGTAATGGTTTGCCAGAATTGTCTTTAACAGTACCTGAAACTAAACTTGAAATTTCCTGAGATTGAGCACAAAGAAACAGTGAAAGAAATATGACAGTAAAGAAGTTTTTCATTTGGTGTAAAAAAGGTAACTATCTTTATTAAGATTTAGTCTAAATAAATTAGTTTTGCAAAACTAAAGAAGGATCTAAGAGGGTAGTACCGAGAAAGGAATTTAAACATACGCAAAAGGAAGTATTGATTTCCGTGAGAACAAGTATATGAGAGTGGAGTTGTTAAGGAAAGAAATAAGGGTAAAAGAACTGTTTAGAAATAGTTTTTTGGATAACTCCGTGCAGTTCAATGAGGTAGAGGTTACTACAAAAGATAATAGTTCTTTTGTTAGAGGGGTAGATTTCTCAAATACGGAATTACTGCATGAATTTAATTCTGAAATTTGTGTTTCTAGCGATAAACATTTAATAAAATTGCATTTCTCATTAGAAGGCACCTATTGTTATCAACCGCTTAGACATATAAAATACCTAGTTCAAATACCAGAGAATCATTGCAACATGTTTTATTACCCAATAACTGAAGGAAGAGATATATTTTATAAGGGGAACGCGAAATCATTTGAAATATATGTAAAACCTAAATTACTGAAGAATCTGTTAGGCAATGAATTTGAAGAGTCTTTTGAGAAACTGAAGAATGCCATTCAAAACTCTAATTCATTTGTATTGTGGGATAAGAGTAAATTTATTCCCCCTAATATTCGTAGTAAAATAAATGAAATTATTCAATGCCCTTATAATGGGGAAATAAGGAAAAAATATTTAGAAAGTAAATTGACCGTCTTGTTGATCGATTTTCTTTTGGGTAGACAAACTTCTAAGGTCTCAAAAAACAATGTGAAATTATTGAATACTGACTATCTTGCTTTGGTTAGGGTAGAGGATCATATCAGAAAAAATTTAAAGGAACCCCTTAAAATAATTGATTTAGCGGATTTAGCAGGGTTTAATTCTACTAAGTTAAAAAGAGATTTTAAAAAATTGTATGGGGTAACTATATTCAAATATATAACCGCACTAAGAATGGAAGTGGCCAAAAGTTTAATTACCCAAGATGGGGCTACTATTGCTCATGCCGCATATGAAGTTGGTTATGCAAATCCGCAACATTTCACTACTGCTTTTAAAAGGACAATGGGGTATGTACCAAGTGAATTAAAACCTGCGGTACAATAGTACTTTTGCTACTTTCGGAAAGCAGAATTGATTGGTATTATTTAATAAGGAGCTTAAGTATGTGTTCCACCCCATTGTCATCATTGCTTAATGTAGTGTATTTTGCAGCTTTCTTTACATTTGGGTGCGCGTTCTCCATAGCAAACCCATAATCTGACAATGCCAACATTTCTAAGTCATTATTGTAATCTCCAAATACCATTACCTCGTCAGATTTTAGTTTATAGCTTTCCATCAGTTTGGTCAATGCATAGCCTTTGTGTGCATTTATATTGGAAATGTCCAACCAATTTTCTCCGGACACTTTTACCTTTAAATCTCCCTCATAATGTTTTACATAGGGGTATATATGCTGTTCAGAATTCTCAAAATGATAGATGGCAATTTTTATAACTTCAGAATTAAATGCACTTAAGTCATCAATAATTTTAAACTCGGTATAATACTCCGCTAGTTTGCTTACGAACTCCTCTGATTTTCCTGTCAAGTATGCCTCATGTTTACCGCACAAAACGGGGTGAATGTTAGGTATTGTATTTAAAGTTTTTAGAATATTTTGAACATGGTGGCCCTCTAAAGGAGTAACTAAAAGTTCTGTTTCTTGCTTCTTTGCAAAACCGCCGTTTTCAGCAATTACAACTATATCGTTCTTTATTGGTGCAAGTTTGTCAATAATACTATTATATTGTCTGCCACTTGCAGCTACGAAAGTAATGCCTTGAGAATTTAATTGTTTAAAGAGGTCAAAGAACTGGTCGCTGACTTTGTGATCTGAGTTTAGAAGTGTTCCATCCATGTCAGAAACAACCATTTTAATCTTCGATAAATCCATATATTTCTAAATTTGAGACAAAGATATTTGAATGCGGCTTAACGTAGTTATTATTGCTCAAAGTTTTACCTTTATTTAATAAATTATAGTGTATGAAGTTATTTCAGAATGAATTTACTTTACCTGCGTATAAACGAGGTTTTCATATTATTACAGATAAAGTACTATCTAAAATACCGGAAATAAATAAAATTGATAATGGATTTCTTCAGGTCTTTATAAAACATACGTCTGCTAGTTTAACAATAAATGAAAATGCAGATCCTACAGTTCGTGATGATTTTGAGTCTCATATTAATAAAATGGTTCCGGAGAATGCGCCATATTATAAGCATAATTACGAGGGTTCAGATGATATGCCTGCACATATAAAAGCATCTTTAATGGGAGCTTCAGTTCAATTACCTGTAACGAACGGAAAATTGAATATGGGGATATGGCAAGGTATTTACTTATGTGAACATAGAAATTATGCTTCTGGTAGAAACATAGTTCTTACGTTGTGGGGAAATTGAATTTTTTTATAAATTAAAATAAAAGTACTATAGTATGACAACAGAAGAATCTATTTTAAATAAAATTCAAATATTGATTACGAACCATTTTGAAACTCCTGAAATGGCATTTAACTTTTTTGATGAAGATAATGATCAGAAACTAACAAAATCTGAAATCGTAAAATTATTGAAACAAGCTGAAATTAGTGGTTTTATACGGGGTATTGTTTCTTCAAAGCTTATAGAAGGTTATGACAAAAATGGAGATGAGCTTATAGATTGGCAAGAGTTTAAATCGGCAATAGCTAAAATTAAAAAATCCGACTCATAAGAATCGGATTTTTCAATAAGTGAGATTGTTATTAATTTATTTTACCTGATCTACAACTGCCTTAAAGGCGTCTGGGTGGTTCATTGCTAAATCAGCAAGAACTTTTCTGTTAAGTTCTATGTTGTTAGCTTTTACTTTTCCCATAAATTGAGAGTAGGACATTCCGTGTTGTCTGGCACCTGCATTAATACGGGTAATCCATAATGAACGAAAAGTTCTTTTCTTGTTTCTACGGTCTCTATAAGCATATAACATTGCTTTTTCAACCGCATTTTTGGCTACTGTCCAAACGTTTTTACGTCTTCCAAAGTAACCTTTGGCTTGCTTCATCACCTTTTTTCTTCTGGCTCTGGAAGCTACTGCATTTACTGATCTTGGCATTTTTTCTAATTTTTTTTGTAGTAGGCGCCCTGTTTATTTTAAGGAACTTTTATTGCCTAACTCCATGGTTAATAATTTTACCTTTTAAAGAACTGAAATTACTTTAAACGTAATTGTTCTTTAATACTGTTAACATCTGCTTGATGAACTAAACCATCATGAGTTAACTTAAGCTTACGCTTTTTAGATTTTTTAGTCAAAATATGACTCTTAAAAGCGTGCTTTCTTTTAATTTTACCGGTACCTGTAAGCTTAAAACGCTTTTTAGCACTCGATTTTGTTTTTTGTTTAGGCATTTTCTCCTAGTTTATATATTAATCTCACTTTGCATGCTAAACGCTGCCTACAAAAGCAAGCAGCGTTCAGTATTTTAAAAACTTCGGTCGTTGAACGATGCCGAAGTGTTATGTTATTTTCCTTTAGATTTCGGCGCAATGAACATTGTCATTCGCTTTCCTTCTAATTTAGGCATCTGCTCTACTTTTCCTAATTCTTCTAATTCAGATGCTAATCTCAATAATAAAATCTCCCCTTGGTCTTTATAGACAATTGATCGTCCTTTAAAGAAAACATACGCTTTTAATTTAGCTCCTTCTTTCAGGAACTTTTCAGCATGCTTCTTTTTAAATTCATAATCGTGGTCGTCAGTGTTGGGACCAAATCTTATTTCTTTTACGACAACCTTTGAAGCTTTGGCTTTCATGGCCTTATCTCTCTTCTTCTGCTCGTATAAAAACTTTTTATACTCCATTATCTTACAAACAGGAGGGTCTGCCTTTGGAGAAATTTCAACCAAATCCAAACCTAATTCTTCTGCTTTTTCAAGAGCCTGAGGAAAAGGATATACACCTACTTCAACATTGTCACCTACTAACCTAACTTTAGGGGCAGTAATCTTCTCATTAATATTATGAGGATTCTTATTTTCCCTTCTAGGTTGCGGTCTAAATCTTTTACGTATTGCTATGACTAATTCTTTTTAATTAAACTTTTATTTAAAACGTCTTTAAGGTACTATTTATTTCTGTGTTTACCAAGTCTGTAAATGTCGCAATGCTTATTGCTCCTAAATCTTCACCTCCATGTCTTCGAACAGATATAGTGTTGTCTGCCTCATCGTTTTCTCCTACGATCAGCATAAAAGGTATCTTAGCCATTTCTGCTTCACGTATTTTTTTGCCTACAGTCTCATTTCTACTGTCTACAAGGGCGCGAATTTCGTTATTTTCTAGGGATTTTAAAACTTTTTCGGCATATTTTTCATGTTTTTCGCTTACAGGTAAAATAATAGCTTGTTCAGGTGTTAGCCATAGTGGAAAATTACCTCCTGTATGTTCCAATAATAATGCTATAAAACGCTCCATGCTACCAAAGGGTGCACGGTGTATCATTACCGGTCTATGTAGTTCATTATCACTGCCTTTATAACTTAAGTCGAATCTTTCCGGTAGGTTGTAATCTACTTGTATCGTGCCTAGTTGCCATTGTCTTCCAAGGGCGTCTTTTACCATGAAATCCAATTTCGGACCATAGAAAGCAGCTTCACCTGGTTCTACGATAAAGTTCAGTCCTTTTTCTTTTGCGGCATTAATAATGGCTTGCTCTGCTTTTTCCCAATTTTCTACAGAACCAATATACTTTTCGGGGTTGTCAAGGTCGCGTACCGAAACCTGTGCTGTAAAATTTTCAAAACCTAAAGAACCTAATACATATAATGATAGGTCAATTACATTTTTAAACTCCTCGTCTAATTGATCTGGTGTGCAAAAAATATGTGCATCATCTTGCGTAAAGCCACGTACTCTTGTTAAACCATGTAATTCGCCACTTTGCTCGTATCTATATACAGTACCAAATTCAGCAAATCTTTTTGGAAGTTCTTTATAGCTATAAGGTTTAGTGTTGTAGATTTCACAGTGATGAGGGCAGTTCATTGGTTTCAATAGAAATTCCTCGCCTTCTTTCGGTGTGTGTATAGGCTGAAAGCTGTCTTCGCCATATTTTTCATAATGTCCAGAGGTTACGTATAATTCTTTCTGTCCAATATGTGGTGTAACCACCATTTCGTAACCGGCTTTCTTTTGTGCTTTCTTTAAAAAGTTCTCAAGTCGCTCTCGTAAAGCGGCACCTTTTGGTAACCATAGAGGTAATCCTTGACCAACTTTTTGTGAAAAGGTAAATAATTCCAATTCCTTACCTAATTTTCTGTGGTCTCGTTTTTTTGCCTCTTCTAAAAGTGCTAAATATTCAGTTAGCTCTTTCTGTTTAGGAAAAGAAATACCATATATACGGGTAAGTTGTGGGTTGTTTTCGTTGCCTCTCCAATATGCACCTGCTACACTTAGAATTTTAATTGCTTTTACAATACCTGTGTTAGGTATATGACCACCTCTACATAAATCTGTAAATGTATCGTGATCACAAAATGTTATAGTACCATCTTCAAGATTTTCAATTAATTCAACCTTGTACTCATTGCCTTGTTCTTTATAAAATGATAGAGCATCAGTTTTTGATACCGCTCTCATTTTATAATCATGCTTTCCCCGAGCTATTTCTAATGCTTTCTTTTCTATTGTGGCGAAGTCTTTTTCCGATATGGAGCCATTGGGTAAATCAACATCATAATAGAATCCATTTTCAATTGCAGGTCCTATAGTTAACTTAACTCCAGGGTATAACTCTTCTATGGCCTGTGCTACAATATGTGAAGTGGAATGCCAAAAAGCTGTCTTCCCTTCCTTGTCTTTCCATGTGAATAGGGTTAAGGTGCCGTCCGTTTCTAATGGGGTAGTGGTTTCAACAATGGTTTCGTTGAATTTTGCAGAAATAACGTTACGTGCTAATCCTTCACTTATGCTTTTTGCAACTTCCATTGGAGTAGTTGCCTTTTCAAATTCCTTGACCGATCCGTCGGGAAGTGTAATTTTAATCATTTCTCATACATATTATAGGGTGTCAAAGATAATATGAACTATCCATGTCCGCAATAGAATAGTGTTATGTTTTGAAGTGTCTATATGAAGATTTGGTGTAATGTTATATGGTTTGATTCGTTTTGCGGTAATTTGGTCTTGGTTTTAAGTGTGATAATTTTTAAAATTTGGTGTTTATGTATTGATTTTTTTTATTAAATTTAATACCGCTTTTTTTATTTTAAAGTTAAATAGCTGTAAATAAATATGTTGAGATTTTATATGGAAAGTCTTTCGATTTTTTATGTAAAAAGTCTTGTGTAATGGAAAATAGGTTGTAGATTTGCACCCCGCAAACGAGGAAGATGCGAGTCGGAGTCGTTAGGGAAATAGGTTCTTATATATGTTGTTTTGGTTTGGCGAAAAAAAGAAATA